>Ga0160438_1000001_pt1 | contig 1103225 bp, 919 predicted proteins | sample HID1975K_E0MG_FD_108203 | JGI IMG/M metagenome (GOLD analysis project Ga0160438, IMG submission 108203) | Enriched soil microbial communities from UW Madison campus, WI, USA - HID1975K_E0 MG | ecosystem: Environmental > Terrestrial > Soil > Unclassified | place: USA: Madison, Wisconsin...
GACAGGGGCGATGACCTCCACTTCATCCAGGTCAACTTCATAGTCTATATCACTATCTCCGCCTTTCAGCATACTGGCTTCTTTTTCCGATATTTCCTCCAATAGAGAGGTGACGTTAAAAAAATCTAATGTACGTTTCATTTTAAAAAAAAGTTAAGATTATTAATTGTCAGTTACTGGTGTTTCCGGTATCAATTTATTTATGTTTCTAAATCCAATAGCGATTGCCTTCGCATGCGCTAAACAAAACCATTTTAATTAATATGTGTCCGGAATAAATTTTACCCCATCATTTACTGTTTTTTGAACTTGATGTTTATCTATTTTGCTATTGGTCAAGTCCTTTTGTAGGTAAAGGAATATTATGAGGTCTATAATTTACTATAAAATATATTAATCTTTTTTAAGAACATGATTAATTTTATGTTAATTTTTTATTTTATGAGATAATGTTTCGTTATTTAGCTCATAAAACACTATTGAACGTGGTTCCACTAGGTAATTTAACAATGGATCACCATGGTATTCCTATTTGTAGAATTTTAACTGCGGGGGGTATTCTTAACGATAATAATTTCGGGGAAGTCCGGAAACGGTGTCCTTCACACTTATAGCCTTTACCCACCTATAAAACGCCACGTAAAATGAGTATCCCGTCCTTGCTCCCGAGTTCCGTAAACAAGAATCAATCGATGTTTCACGCCAATTTTCTTAGTTATGATTACGGTAAACAGCATTTTTGGAAGACGGACAATCAGCTTCAGGGCAATCCATTTCAAGGCCGACCACAACATCCACGCTTGCGTGGAACATTAATTCTGCCTTAGAGAGTTGCGGTTAGCACTGGGGCTCACTACCCATTGTAAATCTACAGCGGGAGCTTTTTTTGTTACTTTTTTTCGCGGTGAAAAAAAGTAAAAGCCCACCGCGCTAGCGGTAAGAATATTGATAAAAATAAAGGTTCCTTTTATTATGCACTGTCGTTTTGTCTTCGGCAAGAAAAAAACTTATTTCCGCCAAAACGTCCCTAAAAGCAAAACGAAGTAAATCAGTGCTGCAAAACATCCTGCATAAGCTAAGTAATCGCCCGTTGCGGTATAAAAAGTAATCTCTTCGTTTAAATTGATATCTGCTTTCAGTGCCGCTGGAACCCACCACTGCGTTTGTTGAACCACATCACCCCTTTGATTAATAAAGGCCGAAATCCCGGTATTGGCTGACCGAGCAACCCAGCGGCGGTTCTCAATGGCACGTAATTTGGCATATTCCAGGTGCTGATCTTTACCGGCTGTATTGCCCCACCAGCCATCATTGGTGACGACGGCTATAAACTGTGCACCCTGCTGAACGTAGTCGGCCACATAATTGCCCCAAATAGATTCGTAGCAAATAACAGGCGCTGCACCAATGCCGCTGGCCGCGTAAAAAACCGATGGTTTATCCTGTCGGCCATAACTTCCTGTACTACCGCCGAAAGCAGCAAAAAGGGGTTTTAAGAAAGATAGCGAAGCAAAGGGGGTTTGTTCTACTCCCGGTACTAATTTCGACTTGTGATAGAACTGTACTTTGGATGACTTGTCAATCAATATTGCTGCATTGAATACATCGTAATATTTTTCCACATCGCCGAATTGGCGTGCCGATGGCGTTATCAGCGAATCGTATATTAACATCGACTCAATGCCGGATAGCAGACTTCCATTTCTGTAATCATTTAAGAAATCCTGTACGCTTAGGTAGCTCGCATTGTTACGGATGTCTGCTTCGTTGATCGGTGGGTTCGCAGGGATGGCTGTTTCCGGCCAGATGAAGAATTCTGTATTCGGTTGTGCCTGCTCCCTGGAAAGACGGACTAAATGGTCTACCTGCTCCGGGATGGGCATATTCCATTTGGCGTATGGATCAATATTCGGTTGTACCACTACTACGTTGGAAGGATTTTCATGCTCTTCGTAGGTGAAATAGCGAAAAAGAGACAGGGCAATCGGTACCGTCACCAAGGCTGCAAAGCCTATGAGGTTACTATTGGCAAGAAGCTCTTGCTTAGGAAACGGCCTCTTGCGCAGGATGAGAAACAAGACTATATTACATAGCCAAATCCATACGGTACCACCATACACACCGGTATATTCATACCACTGTATCAGCTGATGGGTATTGGCGAAGCCATTGCCCAAGGTCATCCACGGGAACGCCAGTTGCCAGGTTTGATGCAGGTACTCATAAGCGATCCAGAAACTCATCAGACCAAAAAGGCTACCCAAAGTACCATAACGTTTCCTTAATTGGTAATAGAGCCGAAAGGCGATCGCTATCAATAGCGCTGCCAGGCCAAATGGGATCAGTGAAATAAAAATGGCGGCATAGGCAGGCATGACAGCGCTGATGGCATTATATACCCAATAAATAGAAGTCGTATTCCAGATGATCGCCATAAGGCCAGCTAAAAGAAATATTTTTCTACCTTTCTTTTGCGTATCAGTGAGGATTGTTCTTTCTATGGCTAATAGTAGCGGTACAAAGGCCACAAGTAATAAGGGGGCGCTATAGGGGATGGGTGGCCATCCTAACCAGAGTAGGAAAGCGCTCAGTAGGGCTAAATAATAAGGATTCTTCACGTTAAAACTGCGATAGGATTTCGTTCTTTTTCTGCTCGTACTCTGCTTGTGTAATCAGTTGCTTCTCAAATAATGTTTTTAGTCTTTTGAGTTTTAGTGTTAACTCGTCTTCGGCTTCTTCCACAGGTTTTAAAACCGGCTCTTCCGCTGGTTTTAAGGGCGCTTCGGCAGGTCCTTCGTCTGCTATGGGTTTTAACATCATAGGCGGTGTACCTGCTTTTTTAAGCTCCAGATCTCGTAACCGCTTTTCCTCGTCCCGTTTTTCCAAAGCCTCGTTGGCCAATTGATATAGTTTTCGTGCTTGCACCTTGGGGATATATTCTACCGTAAGATTTGCGCCATTTTGAGGAATTACTGTAAATTTAGCCCCAAAGAATTCTTCTTTAAAGCTCACATCTTTTACATCTTGCCAGGGGAAAATCTCAAAGTTGGTAGTTAAACCTAACTTGGCTGATTCACATAGAAAAATACGTTTACTGGTAATAACAATACAATCCGGAAAAAGCGTGACCGCAGGTTTTTTCTGAACGGCTATATACGTAATCACTTCCCCCGAAGTGAGCATATCTTTTAATTTACCTAAAAGTTTCTCTACTACTTTAGGGTCTTGTTCCTCGTTTAAATAGGGTTCGATGCGCATTTTTTTTAAGTATCAAGATTTCAGTATCAAGACATAAGTATCAAGATTAAAGACCTAGGTGTCAACGAGCATGTCTTAATAAGTCTTATATCTTACGTCTTGTGTCTATGTGGCTAATTTACGACTTTCCTGCTACACAAATAACAAACTCTCCTTTAATTGGATTGTTTTGAAAATGTGTAGTCACCTCATTGACGGTGCCACGGATATTTTCTTCGTACAACTTACTGATCTCCCTGGATACGGAGATATTCCTTTCTTCTCCGAAAAATGTTTTAAGCTCTTCCAGTGTTTTGAGCAACCGATGGGGAGACTCATAAAAAATCATGGTTCTATGTTCGTCTGTCAACGATTTGAGTTTGGTTTGCCTTCCTTTCTTCACTGGTAGGAAACCCTCAAAGACAAAGCTGTCAGCAGGTAGACCGGAGTTAACGAGTGCGGGCACAAAGGCCGTTGCCCCGGGGAGGCAGCAAACTTCCATTTCATTTTTAATCGCTTCGCGCACGAGCAAAAAGCCGGGATCTGAAATGGCGGGTGTGCCGGCATCCGAAATGAGCGCCACGGTTTTGCCTTCTTTTAAAAAGCGAATGATCTCAGTAACTGCTTTATGTTCATTGTGTTGATGGTGTGCATAGGCCCTTTTGTCGATTCCAAAATGCTTCAGCAACGGAGCACTGGTGCGCGTATCTTCTGCCAAGATAACATCTGCTTCCTTCAGGATACGTATAGCTCTGAAAGTCATGTCTTCTAAATTACCGATGGGTGTTGGAACGATGTAAAGCATTTGTTTTTAGTATCAAGTATTAAGACAAAAGTAGCAAGTATCAAGATAAAAGTATCAAGATATTAGTATCGAGTATCAAGATAAAAGTAGCAAGTATCCAGATTGTGAATTATTGATATCTTATTTATTTTTAAAAGTATCAAGCATCGAGACTTTTTGAGCGAAAAGCGAGAGTAAAGTTGCTGCAGTTTTAACTCACAACGGATAACTCGCAACTCGCAACTCACAAATCCTTACTTTTTAATATCTTTGTGGCAAAACTATAAAATATATGTTGCAAATTAGTTACATCCGTGAAAACAGAGACGAAGTGATTGCCCGCCTAGCCGTGCGCCACTTTACACAGACCGAATTGGTAGATGAATTGATCCGTTTAGATGAAGAAATCCGTTCCACCAAGGCTAGCTCTGAATCTATCTCCGCGGAGGCTAATGCCGCAGCAAAACAGATTGGTGGGCTCATGCGACAGGGGAAGAAGGAGGAAGCAGAAGCGATCAAAACAAAAACCGGTGAATATAAAGAGCAAACAAAGATCTTAAATGAACAATTAACCGCATTAGAGGATGCTTTTCAGCAAAAAATCGTACTCCTGCCAAACTTACCATATAAAGATGTGCCGTCTGGCATATCTGCAGACGACAATGAGATTGTTTTAGAGCATGGTGAGAAACCCGTTCTTCCTGAAGATGCGCTTCCGCATTGGGAATTGGCCGCCAAATATGGTATTATTGATTTCGAGTTGGGCGTAAAGGTGAGCGGTGCCGGTTTCCCGGTTTATAAAGGAAAAGGAGCACGTTTGCAAAGAGCGCTCATCAACTTTTTCCTGGATCAGGCGGGCGAGCAAGGGTACCGTGAGGTACAGGTACCGATCTTGATCAATGGCGATTCTGGCTTTGGTACCGGACAATTGCCGGATAAAGAGGGACAAATGTATCATGTGGGCGCGGATGATCTGTATTTAATACCTACTGCCGAAGTGCCTGTAACCAATATGTATAGAGGAGAGATCCTGAAAGAAGAAGATTTCCCCATTAAAAATACTGCTTATACCCCTTGTTTTAGACGGGAGGCTGGATCTTATGGAGCACATGTGCGGGGCTTGAATCGCTTGCATCAGTTTGATAAGGTAGAGCTGGTGCAGATCGTGCATCCTGATAAATCTTATGAGGTATTGGAAGAGATGAGCTCCTATGTGCAGTCTTTGCTTCAAAAATTGGAGTTACCTTACCGTGTATTACGTCTTTGCGGTGGCGACATGGGCTTTACTGCTGCTATGACCTACGATATGGAGGTGTGGAGTGGGGCACAGAAACGTTGGTTAGAGGTTTCATCCGTTTCTAATTTTGAAACCTTTCAAAGTAACCGCTTGAAAGCGCGCTTTAAAGGGAAGGATGGCAAGATGCATCTCGTGCATACTTTAAACGGAAGTGCATTGGCGCTGCCTAGGATTGTGGCCTGCATCTTAGAAGAAAACCAAACAGAAAAAGGCATCCGTATTCCGAAGGTTTTGGTACCCTATACCGGATTTGAATGGATTGATTAGTATTGTGAATCGTTAAGTAGGAAAATAGTTGAGTAGTGATAGTCGTTTGAACTACTCAACTACTATATAACTTAACTCACCTCTTACAACTGATAACTCACAATTTAAAAGGGACACAAGATCCAAGTAGCAAGACACAAGAAAGACCGGAGTGATCAGTAAAAAGTGAGGAGTAACCAGGAGAAACAACATGAACTGATTACCGATTTCGCGTTACTGATTACTTCATAAATCTTGATACTCATGTCTTGATACTATTTAACCGATAACCAACAACCTATCTATCAAAACCAAAAATCTCTTCCCTTTTATCTTTCTTTCCCTGAATCTTATTTCGTATCAGTTGTGCGGCAATCATGCTAAAAGTAATACCATTGCCACCATATCCCAGTGCAAAAAACATGTTTTTCTTGTCCTTGTATTCGCCAATATAAGGTAAACCATCGTCGGTAGAGCTGAAAGTACCGCACCAGGAGAAATCGGTTACCATCGGGATATGCGGGAATAATTTTTTAAATTTCCTTTCCAAGGCTTTTGTCTTTCCCGTCAATAGGGTATCACGTAGTTGCGCATTTTTAAAGGGAACATCTTCTCCACCCATCATAATCCGGTTATCATCTGTGGTGCGCATATAAAAATAAGGTTGCCGAGTTTCCCATATTAAACAGCGCTCGGGCCATAGTTGCTCCGGCGCTAATGGCTCTGACACCAAGGCATAGGTAGAAATCAGTTTCATAACCTTCTTGGGTAAGAACCTACCCGCCTCAAAGCCTGCGGCAATGACCATGTATTTACAGCTTACAGTAAATCCTTTTTGTGTATCTACTATGAAGCCAGTTTCATGGCGTTTATAACCCACTATTTCTGTATAGGGAAAGAGCTTCAGCGCGTGCTTATCCTGGTGGTGATTCAATAACCCTATCGCTGCCTTATAACAATCCATTTGTGCGGAGCTATTGTTCCACAGGGCACCTAGGCGTTCCATGTCATACTTCTCCTTTAACTGCTCAGCGTCTAAAAATGTAACAGGGAGTTTGTGCTTTTCCCGTATGGCATATTCTTCTTTGAGTGCTCTTAATCCTTTTCTATTACTGGCTAACAAGAGTGTGGGAATCTGTTTAAATTCAGCATCCACACCGGTTTCTTTAAATACTTTCTTAAGATCACTAATTGATTTTAGACTGGCCTTATAGGCCACTGCCGCTTTCTCCTCTTCTATTTGCTCTGCTAGCTGATGTAGCGGGACGTCAATTTCGTATTGGAGCTGGGCGGTGCTAGCCGTGGTACTTCCGCCGGCTATCGATCGTCTATCCACCACGGCACAGTCTATCCCTGCGCTGCAGAGTTCATGTGCAACCAAGGCTCCGGTAATGCCGGAGCCTATGATTAAAACTTCTGTTTGTAGATCTTTGTCGAGTGCGTCAACGTGTTGAAGCAAGGGATTTTTCATTCCCCAATACGGAGATCCGGAATGCAAGTCCATATGTTCTTTAAATTTTTTTCTTGGTCTAATAACCGCAATAAGGGGAGAATGTTTTGCCAATCTCTTGGAAAACACATTTCTTTTTCCCGAGCAATACGTGCGCGTAAAAGCTCTGCCTCCTGAGCCGATGGACCCATCATGGTGAGTTGATGCTATGAATTACCAGCTCATTTACCTTCATTGAATACCGGATTTAATCGGACATATTTTTCCCCTTCAAAATAGACCCGATAATCAGACTCGAAAAACGTACTTTTAAGGTAATAGTCTGTTGTAATGATCTGTGCCCCGGAATTACATGCCGCTTCAAAATTGGATTTATCATTCGCACGAGCTTCTTTGGTATCGGAGTCTGCCCGGGTACGGATAAGATAGCCCTGTTGCACGAGGCTTTTCATTTCCGGCAGGTTTGGATTGTTCCTAATCAGCACGGCAGCTTCCGGTGTTCCCGGATCAGCGTTAACAAACAAGATACGATCTTTCAGGGAAGGGTGGCCTTCTATGTAGGTAGTCCGCTTGCCGCCACTGTCGTCCAGCACAAACAGATATTTACCCTTGGCTGCCTTGATGGTAGGCCAGTTGCCATTTAACGCGGCTTCCTCCAACGTGGCGTAAGTGCCGCGAAGGTCATCCGGGGTAATCAGGTGTTCCCTTCCCAGGTTATCCTTGATACATTGATCCAGCTCATCAAAGGCCTGCACGGTCAGCATTTCGGTGGCGGTTATATCGGGCCTACCCTCACCACCGCCTTTTGTCTCTAAGGTGATAAATACCGGATAATGGTCGGGATGGTCTTTCGACCAATTCCTTAGCTTTTTCAACAAACTTTCAAACGTATAGGAATCGGTACGAAAATCAAAATCAGGTACATGTAGCACTTTGTATCCCGGTTTCAGCATTTCCCCATCCGGATCATAAGGAGCTTGGTTGGGAACCATGTCCAATCCTTTGGGATGTGCATACCTTCCTCCCTTTTCATCTCTATAGACATCGATCTCTAAGTTTCCCAAACCCATTTCGAGTTGGTCAAGGATGGGGATATGGCTGTAAGCCAATCCCTTCACCCTATTGGGATCCGCTTCCTGCATTACCTTGAACAGTGCGGGATCGATGGCGCGCTTATAGCTGTTGTGTGAGCCGATTACTTGTATTTTATTAATCGGTAAGCTATCCGGAATTTCCCGGTTGCCATTCAGCAGTACAAATGCGATAACAAAACAAACGAACGTCTTCATTTTACAATAGTTTTATCGTTAAAAATTCGGATCAAAATTGAAATAGATCGGACTTGACAGCGCAACCATGTTGCCGGTTATCTGTGCGGACTTGGGAACCTGCGGGTAATTGGTAGATGGGCCATGTACGGTCAGGTAATAATAACTCCGCTTAATGGCTACCGGAGCATCCTCAAATTCAATCACCGGATTGCTCCCATCCATCTCATAAGTACCGAAGTCGCGGCCGTCTTTACGTACGCTGATAGTGTAGACACTGTCTGCAACCACGTTGCCTGAAAGCTGCACCCTGAACTTAACCGTTTTTCCAGTTGCTTTTGCATTGTCGCCCATCATCATGTCCATTTTATCGTCCTGATCGAGATCGGCATAGAACTCGACACGTGGTGCATAGGGATTCGCGCTCACGGATGTGCGTCCGTTACTCAACGCATCTACAACGGCCTGCGCAGTCCGCTGGGCCGCAAACACCCAAGTGGTCGGCGTACCGATGTAGTTCACATCACTTGGCCGATGCGTATCACTTCCGCCTCTCGCAGTAACCCTCCGGCCGGAAGCAAGCATATCTTCCCAAATCAGGATTGAATTTGCATTCTTTGTCCATAAGACTGAGTTCCATACTTCCATTGAATTAACAAGATCATAGGAAAATCCGAAATGATCTTTTGGCCCAGCGGGATGATTGGCCGAGAGGTGGATGCCTAACGCTTTCTTCACCGATCCGATAACCGTATCGCGTTGATCGCGCACGTCATAAAATTGCTGATGGTTATAAGGTTTGGCAGCGAAGGTGTTCCCATGGCCGCGGGTCGTTGTCCATTCCGCGCCATACAGCAGCAGGACCGAATCAGATTTAAAAGCAGGATCAGCCCAGGTATTGTGCTCTACGTCGCCCAACACATGGTTATCATGATCCGTGATGGCAATAAACCCGAAACCGACCGATTTTGCAAAATCGATGATTTTGGCGACAGGGTGACGGTTGGGACTAGCGTCTCCCCCGTCTGTGCTATGGCTGGAGTGCACGTGTAAATCACCTTTGAGCCATACGCCATCCGTAAGGCTTTGGATAGGGGGCAGTGTGCCCAGTTCCTTGACAGCCCAGGGGTTGTGATGATTCGGTTGCTGCGCGTAGACGAAATTTCCGACACCGATGACTGTTATCAATGCTAAAGTAATGCGACGGAATATTGTCATGGTATTTTTATGAAAGGTGTTAATTGATATCGTTTTCATCTGTTTATATTTTGTTTATTCACTACCGCTTGTTTCTACAGGCATTCATGCTGCTTCGGCGGTTTTTTTGTCAGATGGAGCCTTGGATGATGGAGATAACCAGTGCCCTGTGTGCTTAATGATTATTGGCAAGCCGTTAAAAATTTTGGTGTCAATGAGCTCGCTGTCGCTTCGGTTATCTCCATCATGTCGGGTTCATAAGAACAAATTATATACGTACTTAATAACCTGGATTTTGTGTCAGTTCGGCGTTTTTATCGATCTCTGTTTGAGGAATGGGGAAGAGGCGATAAGCTGGGTCGGTATTTTTTTTGATCACGTTGAAATGCACGAAGTCATCTTCGTATTTACCGAAGCGGATCAGGTCGTTGCGCCTCCATGCTTCGTAGCAAAGCTCGCGACCGCGCTCGTCGAGCAGGTGATTCAGATCTACCGAAGTCCATGGAGCACAGCCCGATCTTTCGCGAACACGATTGACCAAGCCGACCGGTGTGTCCCCATTCGTTGCCATGGCACCGTGCAGCATTGCTTCAGCTTTCATCAGTAAAATGTCGGCATATCGGAACACGGGCAAGTCATTGCTATGGCTGGTGGTGGGCTGAGATTTGCTGACCGTGAATTTGTTGCTGCGATAACCCTTGTAAAAATCCGGATCGGTGTCGCCCACATCGAAGGTTGTTTCGTTTAAGAATGTAATCTCTTTGGGGTGGTACAATAAATTTCCCAGGTATCTCAGCGGAGTGATGCCGTCCTCCTCATACAATTGTTCTTTCATAAAGGTTTTCTCGCGCACATCGTTCGGATCTTCGGTAAACAGGTCGTAATACGCGGGGATAACCCGCATACAGCTACTCGCTCCGAATCGATAACCACCCAAAGCTTGTAGTGTATAGCGCCCCACGAAAAAGCGGGAGGGGGTGAAACCGGTGAGGTTGTTTTCGTCGTAGGGGACAGCAAAGATAAACTCCTTGATCTGGGGACCGTTGTCGTAGTTGAACATATTCAGATAATCTCCGTGCAGTGCCACGGTGTTGTCTGCTTCGAACGCCATCACCTTGTCGCACATCTGCAGCGCTTCGTTCCACATGGCTTTGCCAGTGTACACCTCAGCATTGAGGTACAACTTGGCCAGCAAGGCATAAGCGGTCATCTGATTAGGACGGCCATAGGTCGTAATGTCGTTTTTGGGGTTCAACAGAGGAGCCGATTCCAACACTTCTTTCTCCACAAAGTCAAAGAGTTCCTGGCGACTGTTTCGGGTTTTGATCGCATCGCCGAACTTCGTAACAAGGGGCGCCCCGCCGTAAATGTCTATCAGATAGAAGTAACACAACGCACGCATCACCCGCAGCTCCGCGATGGATGTTTCTTTCGCCTCCGAGTCTTCTGCCACCGCCAACAATTCATAGACGCTGTTGCAGGTATTGATCGTATTGTAGAGCCATGCCCACTGACCGCCGGGCCGCCCGCCCGTAAGCGGGGTCCACGAGTGAAGCGCGCTTTGCATATACACACCTCCATCATACCAGTTCCCTCCATTGGCTGGGAGTATCGCTGCGTCGCTTGAAATTTCGCTCGTCACCCACCAGGAACCGCCATATTGGGACGCAAAAGCGGCATAAATAGCCCCCGAAGCGGCCTTAAGCTGCTCTTCGGTTTTCGGAAAGTTGTCGGGCGTAATATCCGACAGCACATCGACATCCAATTTGGTACATCCGACCATCAGCGTCCCACCTAGGAGAACCATATAGGAAAATAATCTCTTTATCATGACTTCAATTTTTCATTAAAATAATTTGTTCTTTATCGGCAATGAAGCTTGCATAAATTATTCATATCCTTTTGTTTATGGTAATTTATGCAGGTTTCATTAAAATAATTTGTTCTTTATCGGCAATGAAGCTTGCATAAATTATTCATATCCTTTTGTTTATGGTAATTTATGCAGGTTTCATTAAAATAATTTACTCTTTATCGGCAATGAAGCTTGCATGAATTATTCGTCTCCATTTGTGAATGGCAACTCATGCAGGGTTTAATCATTTCATTTTTTTAACATATCAGAAACCGAGTTTCGCCCCGATCTGGAAAGCTCTGGGTAGGGGGTAGAAGTTGTTGTTGTCGACCCCCGGATCGATACCACCCGTGCTCACTTCGGGGTCAATACCCCGGTATTTCGTGATCACGAAAGCGTTATTAATGTTTCCATAGATCGAAATGCTCTTCACACCTGCCTCCGGCTTCAATCTGAATGTATAGGCCAGTTGGGCATTTTGGAGTCTCAAGTAGTTTGCATTCTCGATATAGCGATCGGACATAAATTGCGAACGGGTGTCGCCGAAGGGTTGTCCCGATTCGAGCACATATTCAGGTTGATTGAAGTGGGTTGTGCGCGATACATAGGTGAGACTGGCCAACGTAGCGTTGAGTACCTTGCGCCCCAATACACCGGTGAACATCAAATCGAGCGACCAATTCTTGTAGTTCAGGTGATGATTCCAGCCAAAGGTCAATTTGGGTTGCGTGTTGCCCAGCAAATGATAGTCCGTAACGTCCGTAGGCGTAGCCGTGATATTGCCATCCTTATCATAGAAGAGGGAATGACCGATGGTCGTGCTGCCCTCCTCGTACTCGAAACCTGCAAACTGATGGGTAAAGAGCGTACCCAGAGGATAGCCTTCTCGGATAACCAGCGATGAGCCGCCTGATTGACCGGCGCCTGCGGGGCCACGGCGAATGTCGTTATCTAGAGCGAACTTGTCGTTCGACAGCGACACCACCTTGTTGCGGTTATGTGCCATCGTAAGGGTGGTGTTCCATTGGAACGTGTTGGTCGATACGGGTATTGCAGTGAGGGTCAACTCCACCCCATCATTGCGGATTTTACCCACGTTAGCGGTCATACTGCTGTATAGGTACTCGGTGAGAGGGACAGAATAGTCCCAGATCAGGTCGCTAGTGAGTTTGTTGTAATACTCCATGCCGAGAATCAATCGCGAATCGAAAAAAGCCATATCCGTACCTATGTTGATCATCGACGTCTTTTCCCACTTCAGGTCGGGGTTTTCATTCTGAACCGGGACGATGCCAGTCTGAAAGGTACCTGCGTCGTAGAACTTGCCGGAGGTACCGTACCTCAGACGCGAGATCATTGGATCAAAGCCCTGGCTATTGCCGCTGATACCCCAACCTACCTTCAGTTTGAGGTCGTCGAAGATCGACTGGTTCTTCATAAAACGCTCGGAGATAATGCGCCAGGCACCCGAAACGGAGGGGAAGAAACCCCAGCGATTGTCTATACCGAAGGCCGACGAACCGTCGCGACGGAGCGAAGCTTGCAATATGTAACGCTGGTCGAAATTGTAATTCGCACGACCATAAAACGAGATCATGCGAAGGGTCTTGATCGCATAGTTGCCATAGTTGACCAGGTAACCCGCAGGGGGAGCACCGAGATTCAAGTTGTAATATCCCGTGGCGTCGGTCACGAAGTTCACGTTGGTGGTCTGAAAACCGTCGCCGGTGTTGTCTTCTTGCCACGAATAACCCGCCATTGCACCGATGCCGTGGCGATCGATCTGCGTGTTGTACGAAAAGTAGTTCTCGAACACCAAGCTGTTCATGGTGGAAGTGTTTCGCTCGGCCTGCCCGTTCTGGGTGTACTCCGGCAAATAGTCCTTCATAGCGTAGGAACCGTAAGTATTGCGCGAAGTCTGATAACTCAGGTAGAGGTTGTAGTCCAGTCCTTTGATAATAGAGGCCTTTCCGCGAATATTTCCAAATAGCTTTTCATCTCTGCTGTCTATATTGACCTGGTCGAGCATCGCCACTGGGTTGTAATCGCGGCGCGAAGGGTCTTGCATATATACGCCGTTCTCATCTTTGGCGTTTATCGTGGGAACAAAAGTGAGCATACTCTTCAGGAAGGATCCCTGGTTATAGACTGGATCGTTATCGGCTATAGAGCCGCTCAGCGTCAATCCGATCGAGACGCGATTCTTCAAGAGCGACTGATCGACACTGGCTCTGGCATTGATCCGCTTCACGCCAGAGGTCTTGATCAAACCGTTCTGCGAAAGGAAGTTCACGCTGGCGTCATACTTTGTATCGCCCGAGGCGCCCCCCAAGTTGAGGTATTGGTTGTGTGAAACGGCTGTGTGCATCACCTCTTTCTGCCAGTCGGTATTCACGCCATGATCCCATCCCTCGGCGATGGCCGCATCGGCGTCTTGCACATACTTGCGATACTCATCAGCATTCATCATCTCATAGCGTTTGGCGACCGTCTCGATGTTCACCCAGCTGTCTACATTGACGTACTTGCCCTCGCCCTTTTGTCCCTGACGAGTCGTTACGAGTATCACCCCGTTTGCTGCTTTCGAACCGTAGATGGCCGCTGCCGAAGCATCTTTCAGGATATCGATAGAGATAATGTCGTTAGGTGCGGGCAGTATGGCTCCCTGCTGCATGGGGACACCATCGACCACATACAGCACATCCATACCTCCAGAACGAAGGGTCGATGTACCGCGGATGGTGATCGACGGGCTTCCGTTGGGGTTACCGTCTCTTGTGACAGAAACGCCCGCCGCACGGCCTTGCAATAGCTGGGCAACCGAGGTTACGGGTCCTTTATTGATCTTATCTGCCGAGAGTGATGCGATAGACCCCGAGATCTCTTTGCTGGACGAGTTGCCGTAGCCCACCACAACCACTTCGTCCAATGCTGTAGCATCGGCTCTTAATAAAATGTTCAGCTTCGTTTGTCCAGACAGATCGACTTCTTGAGTCAGATATCCTACCAAAGAGAAAACCAAGGTATGTGCATCGTCAGGAACAGCAATACTGAAATTTCCAATGCTATCGGTTGTGGTGCCAGCGCCTGAGCGTTGCTTGATCGCAACGTTTACTCCAACCAATAGCTCTCCTGTTATGGCGTCTGTGACCCTTCCCTCAATCTGTTGTTTAGTCTGTACAGGGTTTTCTCTAGGCGTTGCTGGCTTTGCGTTCGGTAACTTTCTGACAGATATACTACGTTCATTGATTCTAAAGCCCACAGAAAAACGATCTTCCAAAACCTTTAATGCATCAGGTAATGGTAACTGATTAATGTTGATATTTTCAACAGAAATGTGCTGTATAGATGGTTCAGAAAATATAAAAGAGTAACCAGTTTGCTGCGCTATCTGGTCAAAAACAGCGGGCAAACTTATTTTTTTATTAGATGCAACTGTTATTGTTTTTTGTTGGTTTTGTACTTGTTGGAAAAAGGTGCTTGCATAAGCATTGCCGGAGAGAAACACATAGCAAAGCAACCCAATTGTACAATATTTTTTCATACCTTTGTCAATTGAAATTATTTTTTCAAATTTTAATATCTGCATTTCGGAGGTGCAGGTATTGATTAAAAACGCTCAGGAGTGTCGCACTTTGTGATGCTCCTTTTTTGTTCATGTTATATTAACTCATACGTGCTTTCATTTAATTGTTTAACGATTAGACCAAAAGGGAAGGCTATTTCTTCCAATGTTTCTTTGGGTGATCTGTAATAAACGGTTCCGGTAATCCTCAGGTCCCTATCTACATTTTGTGCTACGGATAATTTAATTCCATATAGGATGGAAATCTGTTGTAGGGCTTCTGTCAGACCGGTGTTTTTAAAATCGAGCTTTAGATTGTTACTTTGGATATTTTCGTCGTGTCTGATACTGACCTCTGCTGATTTCAAATTACAGTTCCATTCTTCACCCGGCTTTAAAATGGTATTCCCCTTGTTTTTATAACTCATCCTAACCTTCCCTTCAAAAAGCGCTACTTTAGTTTGTTGGCTTTCCGGTACGGTTACCACATTAAAGAATGTTCCCAATACCTCTGTTTTCACATCCCCGCTGTTTACTATAAACCGTTTGCCATTATGTTTTACTTTGAAAGTGGCATTACCGGTTAAAAATACATTTCTGTCTTTTGCTTTAAATTCAGCGGGATATTTTAGTGTGCTGTGCCGGCCAAGTATAATATCCGTACCATCATTAAGTCTTATTATTTTGGACGACTGCGTTGTTACGACTTCCACGTAATCTATCTGATCTGTATGGTTGAGACGCCAGAATATCAGTGAACCTAATACTACGAGAGCAACTGCCGCCGCTACCTTTAAAAGCGTTCTGAAATGGAATGGATGTTCTGGTTGTTTATTGATTCTAGCATATATCTTTTGCCGGATAACCCGCCCCTTCGCTTCATCCGGCCCCAATGTCGGATTGTCCACACCAACTGCAATTTCTTCGCTGAAAAGCTGGTCGTAGGCTTGTTGCAATTGGATTTTTTCCGCTGCGCTAAGCTTGCCTTCCACCTGTTTTTGAAGTAATTGTTCAAATGTTTCTTTGTCCATATGACGGGGTGCCCTTTATTGTATAATCAAAAAAAGGGGGGTATCCCCTACAAGGAATGAAAATAAATTTGTGATTTTTTCGAAATATTTTGATGGCCCACTGCCTGAAGGGATTGATAGCAAGGAAAAAATGTGAGATTTATAGAAAAAAGAAGATCAGCATGATGATGTATCCCAGTCCACGCCGTATTTTTTTAAGGGCCCTGGTGATATGGATTTCGACAGTGTTCGGAGAAATGCTTAATGAGTTGGCGATATCTTTTACGGATAGGTGTTCTTCTCTGCTTAATTTATAGACATTGCGGCACTGGTTGGACAGTTTCTCCACACAGGCATCGATCTGCAACTGTAACTGGCGCATGTCCATCGATTGGTCTGCCGGGTCGGCCAAAGGTTCGTTGTAGCTTACTCCATCGATGCTGTCCTGTTGCTTTCGGGCTTGCAGGGTTTTCAGTACAAGCCGATAGGAGGTGGTAGATAACCAACCTTTTATGTGGGTACTTTCCAGTTTCTTTCTGTTCTCCCAAAAACGAACGAAAGTTTCCTGAACAGCATCTTCGCTGTCCTGTTCGTCTTTCAGAATTTTGAATGCCAGACGGTAGAGCGGTTTCCAATATTTGGCATAAATTTGGTCAAAAGCAGTACGATCCCCTTCCTGGAGTTTCTCCAATAGTAATGCATCCGTCAAATCGATTGTCTCTGACATACCTGTATTTCTGCTTCAAAAGTAAGAGAGGCGTATTACCCATGGAATAGTTTAATATTAACGTTGTATTAACAAAGATATCAGATGGCACATGGAGTTTATATATAAGCAATAGCTATCGAACTAAGCTATAGATAGGCCGATATACAATGACGAAAGTTGAATGATGAAGTGGCATCAAACGTTGATTTTTGAAAAAGTAAGCACTTATTTATAATATTTAATTGCCTCCGCTTTGTTGTAACGTGTGGGGTCGTCACCACCTGTGTGTTCCGTTCCGACGATGATCACACCATCGGCACCCACCGCCCTGGCTTTCGCTACCAACGATTTCTTAGAAGATTCATCATTGATTAAAACAGGCGAAGATATGTGTCCAATTACTTTATATTCCTGCTTAACATCTTTACTTGCATAATAGACATCAACGTTACTAGTGGGTTGAAAGCGATCGCCAATATAAGTAGGCGTAGCACAGGTAGTTAAAAATAGTATAAAAAAAGAGAGCGCGAAAATATAATAACGTATCATAACGGATGAGATTTTCTATTTTGACATTTTATTTAATCTTAGGTTTAATGGACCGGTAAAATATGATTTTAATTTTTGTTGTTTATCCGAGAAATATCCCAATATCAAAATCGAATTTTTTGAAGGCAATTAATTTCTCACCACTCATTTGCTCATCTGAAAAAAAAAGCATAACTTAATGGGTGTAAAAAGGAGGTTTCATGTCGATGTTAAATACCGACTGGTTTGTTGAAATTCCACTGGATTTCGAGCACAAAAAATACCAGCTGCTAGCTTATTTAAAAGAGATTAACTACCATTTCCACAAAACCAAACTTTACCCCAATCTGAACGATCTGGTTTTCCATTATAACAATCTGCAAAAGTTTAAAAAAGATAAAACTACTTTGCAGGATTCTTTTCCAGTACGTTTGACGCACGCTGATACGGAGTCGATTAAGCTTACCTATGAAAAATTAGTGAAAGATAATGAAATGATGAAAGAGATTGAGCGAATTATCGGATATGCCTTAGGGAAGTTCGACAAAGTGCTGAAGGAAGGGAAGGAAATATATGATTTCGTGGAAAGCCGCTTGACCATCGAGGCCATTGGTGTCATGCCACTATATCCCTACAGTGGTTATTTACTTTTGCGTAATGGTGATGAGAAGGGTACACTGGTGTATCAATATCAAGTGACGCTTTTTGAAGGAAAAGATGAAAAATACCGAGGTGTACATACTGATTATGTGACGAAGTATGAGCGAAGTTTTATGTACAACACTCCGGAGCAGATTAGAAAAGACCTGATCCACCAAAGACGAACCTTGCCCAATCCCGCCGTTTACCAAGTGGAAAGTGATGTTACTTTTCCCTTAGATCAAACCTTATTACCTATTGCCAAGCGCACCCTGATGAAAAAAATAGCCTAACCATTTATGGTTATTAAAATCCCGGGTTTTATACGTTTAAATGAAAGCTTCATGATGGATAAAAAACGTACTGTCGGGTTTCAACTATTCGGAATTGGTTTCAGATCATGTTGGAGTTGCTTGCGGCATTGCTATTGGATATAAACAGTCTTGGTACAGGGGCATTTAAGACAAAATTAATATTAAATTGATTTATAGGACATGCTAAATCGGTCATTTTATCAAATAAATGACTTCGATGCTATGTATGATCATATGAATGATGGCTTAAGTTTTGTAGAAGGGCAAGAAATTTCGAACACCGTATTAACTTTCGCTATCAAACAGGGAAATGTTTTAGCTTTTCAGTATTTCTACAAGCGATTTTATATGAAGCTATTGGTACAATTGAAGTTATTGTCCAATAATCACCATTTGGCAGAAGATCTATGCCAAGAAACCTTTGTCAGGCTGTGGGAAAATAAACAGCATTTAGATCCGGAACGCTCGTTAACGGCTTACGTGAGAAAAATTGCCCATAATTTACTGGTGGATATGGTCAGAAAACAGACTTTACAGAAAGTGTATGATCACCAGTACCAGATAGCCAAACCAAGCATTGATTCGGTATCGATACAGATGGATCGAAAAGAATTTCAGGTGCATTTAGAACAGGCTTTACAGTTACTCCCAAAAGAAAAACAGAAGATATATCGGTTGAGTCGGGAAGAGCTTTTGAGTTATAAGGAGATCGCTAAATTGGAAAACACCACTCCAAAAGCCATCGAAAGGCATATAGCTAGAACAAATTCTTTTCTGAAAAAATATTTAGCCGAACATTTGGATGTGGTATACTGTCTTTTGCTTTGTCTCTTCTACTAAAGCATATTCAAAAAAATATTATAAGACGAGGGGGATATCTGGTTGTTGTCCGTATAGTAGATAAGAAGACAACAACATGGATTATACAATTCAGACCTATATCAGAAAATTACTGGCAGGCACTTTATTAGAAGAAGAACGCGAGAATCTGATTAGGTGTTTTGAGGGCCTATCATTAGATGAATCTGCTCAATTTTTTGAAGAAATCGGCGAGGAGCTGGAGGGCTTGAACGATGAGCAGATCGCCCATATAGAGCAGGTATTGCTGCGGATGCAGGAAAAGAAAATACCGAAATCTGAAAGAGCGAAGAAATATAATTGGAAGTTTTTTCGAATGGCCGCGGTATTTCTGCTGCTTTTGGGAGTGGCTTGGATTTGGAAAGCCTACTGGAGAAATGACGAAAGTAAGTTGCCAGACCTGACTTGGAAACGGATTAGCAATCCCGTCCGAACCCGTACCAAAATCTTACTGCCGGATAGTTCGTGGATTTGGCTAAATGCTGGAAGTACATTGGAATATCCTGAACGATTTTTGGATACGGTAAGGGAAGTACGTTTGGATGGAGAAGCCTATTTTGAGGTACATGGCAATAGCAAACAGGCTTTTATAGTACACACCAAACGCTTTTCTACTCAGGTATTAGGCACTTCCTTTAATATTAAAGTTTTTGAAGGGGAACCACAGTTAATTACGGTACACGCTGGAAAGGTTAAAGTATCCGATAGGCAAGAGGAACGGATCGTAGGGAAAAACGAACAGGTCTATTATGGCGAGAACGGACTAAGTGGTGTTATGTCGGTACAGGCGGATGAATGGATAAGCTGGAAAAATGGCATATTAAATCTTGATAATAAGACACTTGGGCAGGCAGCAAAAGAAATGGAACGTTGGTATGGAGTACAGATCGTCTTTACCAATGAAGCGCTTAAGAACTGTGAAATTGCTGGGCAACATACGAATGTAAGCTTATCGAATGTCTTAAAAAGTATGGCTTTTATGTTTGATCTGCATTATACCTATAAAGATAATCAGGTACTTATAAGTGGAAATAAATGTTCAAATAAATGACTAAAGATGAAACCAACATAATCTGAATATAACTTAAATAAAAAAAGCGAAAATGCCCTAGGGGTATTTTCGCTAGATGCAGCCTAACGGAATACTTTGGCGGGTACCGTAGACTGCTCAGGTGTTAAAAAATCCAAAGATTTATTAAACTTTGTCAAATTTATGAAAATAATACTACATCACGTAGTAATCTGGTTATTTATGCGCGTTGCAATCCTTTTTACGCTATTCGTGATTGGCTTATCATGTTCTTTCGCTTCTGAAGGAAGGGCTCAAGGGCTTTCGAGCATTAAGATGAGCATTCAGATGAAAAATGCTTCTGTTGTCGAAATTATACAACAGATTGAATCCAAAATTCCCTATAAATTCTTATATCCAAAAGATTTACGTCGTTCGCAGCAAAAGGTCACCCTTGTTGAATACGATAAATCCGTGGCGGACATCTTGATCGAATTGGCTAATCAAACTGATCTTTCCTTTAGACAGATCAATCGGACGATTGCTGTTAATTTCAAACGCTCTTCCGGAAAAGAAAATAGCGGAATCCGGCAAGCTACCGTAACGGGTACCATAACGGATAGCTTGGGGAATCCTTTACCGGGTGCTTCGGTGATTGTAAAAGGTGGAAATAGGGCTGTGAATGCATTAGTAGACGGCTCATTTAAGATCAATGTGCCTTTGGATGCTGTTCTTGTTTTCTCTTACGTGGGATATAGGTCGGAAGAAGTAACGCTAAATGGTCAGACCTTTTTGCAGATTCGTTTGCAAGAAATAGGCGCGGCTTTAAATGAAGTAGTGGTAACCGCTTTGGGTGTAAGACGCGAAAGCCGTTCTTTAGGCTATTCTGTGCAGGAGATTAAGGGTGATGTAATGACTCAGGCAAGAGAAACCAACCTGGTAAACGGTTTGGCTGGAAGAATAGCTGGTGTAAATGTGGTGAATGGTTCCAATAGCATCGGCGGTTCCTCTAAAATAGTCATTAGAGGCGAAACATCACTTGCGGGAAGCAATCAGCCTTTATTTGTGGTAGACGGTATTCCCATCAACAATGCTGTGAGCTCCTCTTCGCAAGGTCAAAAGATTGATTATGGTAATGGTGCAGGCGAAATAAATCCTGATGATATTGAAACCATTTCTGTATTAAAAGGTCCTACCGCAGCGGCCTTATATGGTTCTAGGGCAGGTAATGGTGTGGTGCTGATTACGACAAAAAAGGGAAAATCAATGCAAGGTATTGGTATTTCTGTCAATACTACTGCTACTTTGGAAAAGGTGATGTTATTGCCGGATTACCAGAATGAATATGGTGCAGGACGAGGGGGAGTGTACAATATCGGCGATGGTGGCAGAAGCTGGGGGCCCCGGCTGGATGGCAGGGATATGGCCGTTCCAGTGAACACAGAATATCCACCAAAGGATGGAGAGATTGTAAAATGGGTTCCTTATCCAGATAATGTAAAGGAATTTTACGAGACCGGCAAAACGCTGACTAATAACATAGCGTTCTCTGGAGGTAATGACAAAAGTACTTTCAGGACATCCTATACCCGGCTCGATCAAACAGGTCTTGTGCCCAATACCGATCAGAAAAGAGACAATATTGCACTAAATACCAGCTACAAATTTACCAACAAGCTCACTGTAAATGCCGCTGTCAATTATATTAATATTAACAGCAAAAACAGGTCAGTGATAGGTTATGGAAATGAAAGCCCGGTATACACTTGGATATGGGAAGGCAGACAGGTTCCGACGGATAAGATGCGTGACTACTGGTTTAAGGGATATGAAGGTACCCAACCTTTTACCTATAATTATTCGTTTAATGATAATCCATACTTTGGTGCTTACGAAAACCTCAATGGATTTAAGAAGTCGAGATGGATCGGAAACGTTTCTATTAATTACCAGTTTACGGATGAACTGAGTCTGATGGTAAGAACGGGGATCGATCAAAGCAATGAAAGAAGAGATACGCGTCGTTCGGTGGGAACCAATGCTTACCGACAAGGCATGTACAGGTTGGAAAAAAACATGTTCCAGGAAAGGAATACTGATTTCTTGCTTACGTACGAGAAAACATTGACAAGCAATTGGAATCTAAGGGTGTCGGCAGGTGGAAACCAGATGCGCCAAATACAGGAAGATAATGCGAATACTGCGGGTCAGTTAAATGTGCCGGGAGTTTACAACCTGGGGAATTCACGTATACCGCTGGTGGGGCAGCAGTACGATTCGAAATACGCCATCAACAGTTTTTACGGTCTGGGGCAGGTTTCGTATAAGAATGCACTTTTTCTTGACCTAACGGCCAGGAACGACTGGTCCAGTTCGCTCCCAGTAGCCAACAATTCCTATTTTTATCCTTCCGTATCGCTCAGTGGTGTTTTTACAGATTTTATGGATCTTTCCTCCGATGTGCTTAGTTACGGCAAGCTGAGATTAAGCTGGGCAAGGGTAGGCAATGATACCCGTCCTTACCGGTTGCGGAATGTATATAGTTACGGTACAGCCTGGTCTGGTTACCAAACCGTATCAGAACCTGCATCTATCGCGAATGCCAGGCTGCTTCCTGAGATGCTCGACACCTATGAGGTGGGTACAGATTTGCGTTTTTTTAACAACCGGTTTGGAATAGACTTTACCTATTACAATACAGTGAGTAAAAACCAAATCATAAACCTACCGATTAACCAGACAAGCGGATATACTTCCCGGTTTTTAAATGCAGGAAAAATTCAGAGCCGGGGTTTTGAAGTTATGCTGAACGTCACGCCGATAAGTTCGCCTTCATTTAATTGGGACATTAGTGTTAACTGGTCGAGCAACAGAGCAAAGGTGGTAGAGCTGGTAGATGGCATTAGCACGTATTCTCTGCCCAGCGGACGGATATCCAATCAGGCTAGGGTCGGAGAAAGAATGGGAGACATGTATGGCAGTGTATATAGAAGAGATCCTGATGGGAATATTGTTTATATTAACGGTGATGCCCAAAATGATCCTGTCCAACGAAAACTCGGTAATTATAACCCAGACTGGATGGCGGGCATCAACAACGCATTTCGGTACAAAGGAGTTGTTGCAAGTTTTTTAATTGATTGGAAACAGGGCGGGGAGTTCTACTCATACATGTATGTAAGAGGAAACGAGGCTGGTCAGCTGGTTGAATCATTAGAAGGTCGCGAAGATGGAATTATAGCAAAAGGTGTGAAGCTAACTCCTGATGGAGAATATGTACCCAACGATGTACGGGTTTCCGCCGAACGTCACTTTGACGGCTATTTTAACGATGAAGCGGGGATTTTCGACGGAACGTGGATCAAGTTAAGGGAGGTGAAATTAGGTTATTCCATACCGCAGCGATTATTAGGAAAATTTCCGATAAAAGATATAACGTTTTCATTGGTAGGCCGGAATCTTGCCTTGTGGACCAAAGTGCCGCACGTCGATCCAGATACCTCATCGATGGATGGGGATGCGGTTATTCCTGGGGTTGAAAACATGTCGCTTCCTTCTGCGAGAAGTTTCGGCTTCAATCTCAGCTTTAAATTATAGTCATACGTGGCTATCAAATAAGATGAAAACTTGCATGAGCTTTCGCTTACAGATGAAACCTACATAAATTGCTGTAAACAAAAGGATATGAACTAAGCGTAGCGATCTCTTGAACGCCGCTAAGAAAAACAAAATATCAATAAACAATTTATTCTAATGAAAAAGTTACTCTTTTTATTCTTCATTTTCGTATCTGTCGCATTGATGAGTTGTGATAAAGACTTTGAATCAATCAATGCGAATCCCAATAACCCTGAGGTAATAAGTCCCGAATTGCTGATGGTTAATATTATTCGAAGCACGGTCAATGATTTGGCCAGCGATGGTTTTTACAGGGGTAATATTCTTGTGCAATATGCGGCTGAAATACGCGAGCCCGGTATTGATCGCTATCAGGTTGGATCAATGAATGTGTGGAGCAATGGATATTCCACCCTTCGGAATGTGCAAAATCTTTATGATGTTGCCAGTGAACGGGGTTTTAATAACTACAAAGGAATCGCATTGGTTATGCGCGCTTTTTTGTTTTCCCGTATAACAGATTGCTATGGAGCATTACCCTATAGCGAGGCCTTGAAAGCTAAAGATCCAGATGCTCCTATTTATACGCCGCGCTTTGATCCGCAAGAAATGGTGTATCAAGGCTTGATTGAAGAGCTCAAGCAAGCCAATGAACTGCTAACGGTAAATGCAGGTGAACTTATTCAAAATGACATATTATTTAATGGGGATATACTTAAATGGAAAAAATTTGCGAATTCGTTAAGGTTAAGGCTGTTGCTTAGAAGATCGGAAAAGGTCGATCCTTCGAGAGACATGCAGGAAATATTGAATAATCCAACCATGTTTCCCATCATGGAAAATCTTGGCGATAACGTAGCGCTTAACTATGTAGAGGCGCCTAATCTTTTTCCTATTACCAGTGAACGGGAAGGATTCTTTCTGCAACGCCGTATATCCAAAACCTTTGCAGATAAGCTGAATGAACTGAATGATCCCAGGCTCGGTGTATTTGCAAATCCAGCCAGAGCATCGGTTGATGCCGGTTCGCCGGCATATGTTGGCGTACGCAATGGGGAAGAAGATGCTAACTTATCAAGTGATATAGATAACAAAGTGTCTTCAGTAGGAGTGATTTACTACAACGGCCAACAGGTTCCTGTTCCTGCACAGGGCATCGTTATGTTGTTATCTGAATTAAAATTTATTCTAGCCGAAAGTGTCGTAAAAGGTTATATAAGCGGAGATGCGAAGCAGTACTATGAAGATGGTATAAAAGCGTCTATGGAATATTATAAAAGCGTATCTGGAGCCAATATAGAGGCCACATTTGAATACCTAAATCAGGCTGGGGTTGTTTATACGCCTGCCAATGCGCTGGAACTGATAGGAACGCAACGATGGATCGGTATGTTTTTTAACGATTATCAGTCATGGCACGAATGGAAACGTACGGGCTTTCCTATATTAACACCATCCATCGTTAATAGCAATAATGATCGCATTCCCGTTAGGTTTCTTTACCCGAACGACCTGCAGATAACCAACAGGGAGAATTATGAGGCTGCGGTAACTGCGCAAGGACCCGATGACATCAATACGCATGTTTGGTGGGATCAGGAATAAAAGATCAGGTTCATTTTTATAACTCGAAATAAATAAACAAAATATGAAGCATTTTAATTTGAGAGTAGCCTTTTGGGCTTTCCTACTGATTATTCAACAACAGTTAGGACTTGCCCAGACCCGGTATACCGGTAAAGCTTTCGCTACACGATCAGAAGTAATTGCCCGGAATGGCATGGTTGCAACGAGCCAACCTTTGGCCACACAAGTGGCCGTAGAAATTCTGAAAAAAGGAGGGACAGCAATGGATGCCGCTATTGCAGCAAATGCCGTTTTAGGAGTAGTGGAACCTACTGGAAATGGTGTGGGAGGGGATATCTTTGCCATTGTTTGGGATGCTAAAACTCAAAAATTATATGGGTTTAACGGGAGCGGCCGATCCCCTTACAACCTGACGTTGGCTTATTTTAAGGAGAAGGGAATGGATAGAATTCCCTCTTCAGGAGCTTTAGCGGTATCGGTTCCGGGCTGCGTGGATGGTTGGTATGAACTGAATAAGAAATTTGGTAAAATGCCTATGAAAGAGTTGCTGCAACCGGCCATTTATTATGCCCGTGAAGGCTATCCGGTAACCGAGGTTATTGCGGCCTCATGGAGAGGTTATGCCCGTTCGCTTCAGCGGTTCGAAAATTTCAGAAAAACCTATATGCCTCATGGAAGAACGCCAGAAAAAGGGGAGGTTTTTCGTAACCCCGATCTCGCGGCAACATTGACGAAGATAGCCGAGGGTGGAAGAGATGTTTTTTACAAAGGGGAAATTGCTAAAACCATCGCCGCTACGGTGCAACGTGAAGGAGGGCTTATCTCTGAAAAGGATTTGTTTGATCATTATTCCGATTGGGTGGAACCGGTATCCGTTAACTACAGAGGTTATGATGTCTGGGAATTGCCGCCAAATGGACAGGGCCTGGCAGCTTTGCAGATGTTAAATATTCTGGAGGGTTACGATATCAAAGCTATGGGATTTGGTAGCGCTGAATATTTGCATTGTTTGATCGAAGCCAAAAAGCTTGCTTATGAAGATCGGGCGAATTTTTATGCAGATCCGAAATTTAAGGATATTCCAGTGGAATGGTTACTTTCTAAAGAGTATGCAAAAGAGAGAAGGGCATTGATCAATCCGAATAAAGCAAGCAACGAATATAAGCCTGGTATGCCCGAGGGCAAAAATACGATCTATATGACCGTGGCTGATCAAGAGGGGAATATGGTGTCGTTAATCCAAAGTAATTATTCGGGAATGGGTGGTGGAATTGTTCCTGATGGATTGGGTTTTAGTTTACAAAACCGAGGTACTTCCTTTAATCTGGAAGAAGGGCATTATAATACCTACGCACCTCATAAACGTCCTTTTCATACCATTATGCCAGGTTTTGTGACAAAAGACGGTAAACCTTATGTGAGTTTTGGTGTAATGGGCGGTGATTTTCAGCCACAAGGACATGTACAGGTCTTGGTTAACATGATTGATTTTAATATGAATATACAAGAAGCCGGAGACGCCTCACGAATCAGTCATTCAGGTTCTTCAGGGCCGAAAGGTGAAGTGATGACGGATGGTGGTCGGGTGTCTTATGAAGGGGGCTTTAGTTATGAGACCATACTCGGACTGGCAAGAAAGGGGCATAAGACAGAACCAAGCCTCGGAGGATACGGTGGTTATCAGGCCATTCGTTTTGATGCGGAGCAGGGGGTATATTACGGGGCGTCCGAAAGTAGAAAAGATGGGCAGGCCGCCGGGTACTAGATCGTACTAAACTGTTCAAAAAATAAAATATTATCATCATATTGCCTTCATATTATCGGCTTAGCTTTGCTAACGATACGCATACGAACTAAAAAGAATGGAATCAAGGAGATTATTTTTGAAAAAAGCGTCTTTACTGGCGGGGGCTACAGCTGTTAGTAATATACTGCCCCCCTCTATACAAAGGGCATTGGCTATAGAGGCCGTACCGGGAAGTACTTATCTTGATGCGGAACATGTTGTTTTTTTGATGCAAGAAAACCGGTCTTTTGACCACTGTTACGGTAGTTTGCGCGGCGTACGGGGATTTAATGACCCCCGAGCAATCTCCTTGCCAGGTGGTTTGCCTGTTTGGGTACAGACCAATGCAGCAGGCGAAAGCTACGCGCCATTCCGATTGGATATTAAAAATACCAAAGCAACCTGGATGGGTTCGCTACCGCATGGCTGGAAAGACATGGTTCACGCCCATAATAAGGGGAAAATGGATACTTGGCTGGAAGCCAAGAGAGCAGGTAATAAAACCTATCAACATATGCCGTTGACGATGGGTTATTATGACCGACAGGATATTCCTTTTTATTATGCCTTGGCCGATGCTTTTACGGTATGCGATCAGCATTTTTGCTCTTCATTGACAGGTACAAGTGCTAACAGGTCTTATTTTTGGTCGGGCACCATCCGCGAAGAACCGCATAACCCGGATTCGATAGCACATGTTGACAATGGACAGATCAACTATAAAAATGTGAGCTGGAAAACCTATCCGGAGCGTTTACAGGAAGCCGATATTTCGTGGAAAGTGTATCAGAATGAACTCAGTATCCCGCTAGGTCTGGAAGGGGAAGAGGAAGATTGGCTAGCCAATTTTACGGATAATAACCTCGAATTTTCAAAACAATATAACGTGCGTTTTCATCCTCCTCATCGTGCATTCATGGAAAAAAGCGTGCAAAAATTAGAAGAGGAATTAAAGGAAGAAAGCACTTCTGGAAACGAGCAACCCACTAAGGAGGAGAAACAGCAGCTATTGAAAAAGTTAAAAGCAGATCTCAAAATTTATAATGCTGAAAATTTTGAACGGCTTTCCTCCTTTGAACGCGAAATTCACCAGCGGGCTTTTGTGACCAATACGGGCGATCCGGATTACCATGAACTCACCACCATTCGCTATACGGATGAAGAGGGAGAAAAAGAAGTACAGGCGCCTAAAGGAGATATATTTCATCAGTTTAGAAAAGACGTAGAAAATGACGATTTGCCAACGGTGTCTTGGCTGGTGGCTCCTTGTAATTTTTCTGATCATCCCGGTGCACCTTGGTACGGGGCTTGGTATGTTTCGGAGGCATTGGATATCCTGACCAAAAATCCAGCAGTATGGAAAAAGACTATTTTTGTGCTGACTTACGATGAGAATGATGGCTATTTCGATCATATCCCACCTTTTTCGCCGCCACATAGTGCCCGTACGGAGGAGGGAGCCGTGGCCAAAGGTTTGGATACTGCTGAAGAGTATGTAACGGCGGCACAGGAAAAGATCAGGAGTGGAAATCCGGAAGCAAGCTTGGACAGTTCGATCGGCCTAGGTTTTCGAGTGCCCTTGGTTATTGCTTCACCTTGGACAAAAGGAGGCTGGGTGAATTCAGAGGTATTTGACCATACATCAACCCTTCAGTTTTTGGAACATTTCATCGAGAATAAGACGGGTAAAAAGGTATATGAATCGAATATCAGCGCCTGGCGCCGGTTGGTTTGCGGTAATCTAACTTCTGTTTTCCGCCCTGCGCCCGATCTGGGAGCAGGCAATTTGGAAGCACTTAAGCGGGATGATTATGTCGAACAGATTTATTCGGCCAAGAGCAAACAACTCCCAGGTAATTATCGACTGCTTCAGGCAAATGAATTGGAAGAGATTAAACAGGATCCCCGATCATCTAAATTATTGCCCAAGCAAGAAAGGGGTACTAAACCAATCTGCCCGATTCCCTATAATCTGGCCGTTGATGGATCGTTGGATAAGATAAATGGGCAGTTTTCCTTACAGTTTAAAGTAGCAGACAGTCTTCCTAAGACTAAAATAATGGGCGTGCCTTTTCGTGTTTATGCGGCGGCTCCCTACGGTGGTGAGCCATTACCTGGCCGCAATTGGTGCTTTACCGTAAAGGAAGGAGAGCCTTTGGCTTACCAATGGCCACTGGCTGAATTTGATGCCTCATATTATCACTTAAAAGCGTACGGGCCTAATGGGTTTTTCCGGGAGTTTAAAGGAGATAAGACTGATCCTGACGTGAATATGGAGGTGTTGGACGACACGGCTGCTGAAACGCATCGGTTAATACTGCGTTTTACCATAAGTCAACAACAAGTGCTAAAAGTGACGCTTTTGGATATGGCTTATAAAAAACCGGCACAGGTTATGATACTTGATGTGGACAAACTTTCGACGACTACATTGCTTAATTTATCTTCCACCAATGGTTGGTATGACTATGCTGTGGAAATGGAGGGATTCCCCGCTTTTTACCGGCGTTTTGCCGGGCATGTAGAAAATGGACAAGCCAGTATGAGCGATCCTTATATGGGCGGTATGGTATAAACTATTTAACTATCTTTGCCGCCATGGATAATAAAGCGGTTATTTTTGATATGGATGGTGTTATTTGCCATACCAATCCTTATCACGCGAAAGCTTTTGAGCAATTTTTTGATAAACGATCCATTCCTTATACTGAACAGGAATTTGTAGATCATATGTATGGTAAGCATAATAGCTATATTATGCAGTATTTTCTCAAACGTACATTAAGTAGTGAAGAGGTTAAGGTGCTGGAAGATGAAAAGGAAGCGTTATTTAGAGAAATCTATGCAACACAGGTTGAACCTATAGCTGAATTTCTCCCTTTTTTATCATCCTTAAAAGAAGCTGGATTCAAAACGGGGGTTGCTACTTCGGCGCCGCTTGCAAACCTGTCTTTGATTATGGATGCATTGGCCTTTGCGCCGAAGATGGAGTCGGTTTTAAGCAGTGAAGATGTGCTATTACATAAGCCTAACCCGGAAGTGTATCTGAAGTCGGCCGAAAACCTGCAGGTATCATCCAAAAATTGTGTAGTATTTGAAGATTCTTTTTCAGGTGTAACAGCGGCCATCAACGCAGGCATGAAGGTGGTAGGGGTACTGTCGTCACATACAAAAGAAGAGCTTCCTCCTTGTGATTTTTATATCCGGGATTATCGTGATATTGAAGTGGAAGTGGTTGATGAGCTAATTAGCCGATTAGTTGATTAGCCAATTTCCAAGAGGCATTAGCTAATTGGTAAATGAGCCAATTAGCTAATTGATTTACACTTCATCCTTTTCGATCCATTTCCCTACGAGTGGAGCCTGATATGCATCCATTTTGTCGAGCAATCTATCAATGTCTTCCTCAACGAGAAGCATGTTGAAATTAATTTCTTTCAAAAAGCCACTGTCTACCATTTGTTGTAAAAGCGAGGAGAGATGATTATAGAACCCATTAGTATTTAACAAAGCGATGGGTTTTTTATGTAAACCCAATTGTGCCCAGGTAATAATCTCAAACAATTCTTCGAGCGTGCCAAAACCACCGGGTAAGGCTATGAAGCCATCGGAAAGATCATGCATCATGGTTTTTCGCTGATGCATGGTTTCTACCACGTGGAGTTCTGTAATACTACGATGGGCTAGTTCTTTTTTTAGCAGAAAGTCGGGAATTACTCCAATTACTTTTCCCCCTTTACGGAGGGCACCATCAGCGATCGAACCCATTAAGCCCACTCGGGCACCTCCATACACCAGTTGGATGTTTTTTTGCGCAAGTGTTTCTCCTAGCAAAGTGGCTTGTTGATGAAAGATAGGATCTGTCCCGATGCTGGAACCGCAGAATATAGTTATACTATTCATGTTTGTTTTTATCACCTCTTTTTTATCTTTTTTCGTTAATCGATTGAAATGTAGAGGTCTCCAGTTTATCAAACTCCTCTTTTACGAATGTGATGAGCTCTTTCACATAGGCTTGACTAAAATTGAATTCGATGCCTGCGGTATTATAAATTTCGGGAATGGTTTTGGTATAGCCTAATTTAAGGGCTTCCATATATTGCCGCAAACCTTGTTCAGGATTTTCCTTGTAGTTTTTCCATATTGCAATCGCGCCTAATTGGGCCATACCATACTCAATATAATAGAAAGGTACTTCAAAAATATGCAGTTGTTTTTGCCATAAGTACGCTTTTGCTTCCTCGAGATCGGTCCAATCGCTGAAGTTATGTCCAAATTGATCAAAAAGCTGATCCCAAGCCTCTGTGCGTTGAGCCACGGTATGTTCTGGATTGGTATATATCCAATGTTGAAACTGATCAATAACGGCAACCCAAGGTAAGGTTTTTAGGATGTCCTCCAATTGTTCTTTCTTGGCCCGTATAAGGTCTTCTTCATTGTTGAAAAAGACATCCCAATGATCCATGGAGATAAGCTCCATACTCATAGAGGCTAATTCGGCGATCTCGCTGGTGAGGTGTTTGAAATCATTGAGTTCTAAGTGGGCAGACAAAAAGGTATGTAAAGCATGTCCTCCTTCATGCACCATGGTGGTTAAGTCGCGGAAAGTGTTCGCCGCATTCATGAAGATGAAGGGGGCGCCGCTCTCTGCCAAAGGATAATTATAACCTCCAGGAGCCTTTCCCTTTCGGCTCTCTACATCGAATAAGTTGTTCTGATGCATCACTTCTATGCACCGGCCTATATAAGTGTCGAGCCGACTAAAGCACTCGGCGGTTTTTTCGATCAGTTCTGTTCCGCTACTAAAGGGTTTAAGAGCCGGTTTACCTGTCACCTCTACCTCCATATCCCATGGTTTTAAGGTGTCCAATGCCAATGCCTGCTGCCGCTCGTTGGCTTTTTCCTGTAACAAAGGAACTACCTCTTTTTCGATTGCCGCATGAAAGGCATAACAATCCTGCGGACTATAGTCGAAACGGCCCATTGCCTGGAACATATAATCCCGGTAATTTTCAAAACCTGCATTCAGGGCTATCTGATGTCTTAATTTTACTAAGGTATTGAATAAGTCATCCAGCTTATCTTTATCATATAAGCGCCGATCGGTTATTTTTTGCCATGCTTGCTCTCTTTTACTTCTATCCGGATCTTTTAAAAACACGGCCGCCTGCGGAAGGGTGTAACTTTGATTGTTTATTTCTATTTCCATGGCGCCTGTGATGGATTGGTACTTTTGTTGTTCTACCTGTACCGCTGTCAGCAAGGGTACATTTTCTTCCCTAAAAATTTCCAATGCCTTTTTTACGCCTCTCAAATAAACAAAATACTTTTCTTCATCCAGTTCTTGTGTATGAGGGGAAGCGACAAGTTTTTTGTTTAGCTCATTATTGATAGGGGCTATTTTTGGTTCGATTTCGGTGGCGAAATATTGAAAATTTTTCAGTAAAGTTTCGTCAGCGGTATTACAAGTCATACGGATATAACGCCAGGCAAAATCTTCTTCCAATACCGCTTCTAACTCACTTCGATCATGCATCCATTGCTCTAAATCTTCCAGAGAATCGATGGAGCGATCCTTTAATTCATTGAAAAGCGGAGATAAATTTTCCCAAGTTATCTGGAGGTCTATTGGTACATATGTGCGTTGTGTCGTATTCATTATTGTAGTTGCTTATTGGTTGTCAATAATAATAAATGTCATTCTTTCGTCCAATAGAAACGTAAATAAACGTAAATTAGTTTGTATCCAATCCGGTAAATCTTTTTGATCATCTTGTTGGATATAAGTAGCTGTTTTCGGAGGTGAAGAGATTGGTGGATCGGATAGGAAATGATTTTTTGTTTTTTTACAAAACAATTCTTATTTGCTAATCCCTCGTTTTATTTTCACCCTAGTATCTCCCGATATTTCCTGCTTTTCTTTGTAGCCTATGTCCACGGGATGTAACATGGATTTCACCCGTGTATAAGTAAAAGGTATAGCGACTTTAGCCATAGGGAACATGCGGCAGTTTAACCGAAAAAGAAAATATCCAACAGAAAGAAAACGGCAAAAATAACAGAGGCAATACCATTGGTTGTCATAAATGCACGGTTCACCCGACGAAGATCTGTTGGGCTAACAATCAAATGCTGATATACCAATAAGGAGCAATAAAATACTACACCGAGCATATAAAACCAACTCAGATGCATATAGAACATGGGGATGATGACACAGCAGGCGGATAAGCTATGCAGTATTTCAGAAATACGCAGCGCTCCTTTTTTGCCGAAGTAAACCGGAATCGAATTCAGGTGATGCGCTTTGTCAAATTCTTCATCCTGTAAGGCATAGATAATATCGAAACCGCTCACCCAAAACAATACAGAAAGGGCGTATAGTATCGGTACGATGTGGAAGCTGCCGGTAACCACCAAATAAGCGCCAAGAGGGGATAACCCTAATCCCAATCCCAATACCAAATGGCAGAGGGGGGTGATGCGTTTGGTGTAGCTGTAAAACAAGACGACAAAAAGTGCAACGGGCGATAGATAGAAGCAGATGGGGTTAATAAAGTAAGTAGCTGCAATAAAAATCAGGCAGTTGATCATGGTGAATATCAGGGCATTTTTTGCACTGATCTTACCTGCGGGGATATCGCGCATGGCCGTACGCGGGTTGAGTGCATCGATATCGCGATCGAGATACCGGTTAAAGGCCATAGCAGCGCTGCGTGCGCTTACCATACAAATCAGCATCAATACCAACAACAGCCAATCAAAGTGGTGATCGGTTGTATGTACCGCTAAAAAAAAGCCAATAAAGGCGAAAGGTAAAGCAAATATACTATGTGCAAAAAGTACTAAAGAAAGATATTTCTTCATTATCAATGATTCAATTTTACAACGCAAATTTCTGATTGATATCGTCAATCAGTGTCAAAACATCGTCACATCCTAAGCGATTTTCGGATGAAGTAAGATAATATGGAGGCGTTTCCTCAAACCATTCCATCAAAGCCTTGCGGAAAAGAGTGATGTTCTGATCGGATTTTGCACGCGATTGTTTATCGGCTTTCGTAAAAAGGAGAATGAAAGGGATGCCTTTTTCGCCTAAGGTACAACAGAATTCCAAATCGATTTTCTGAGGTATCAGGCGGCTGTCTATCAATACAAAAACACATTGCAGGTTTTCTCTTGAAAAAAGATATTTTTTGATGAATTTCCCCCATTCGATCCGGTTGGTGCGAGATGTTTTTGCATATCCATACCCTGGCAAATCAACCAGATACCAGTTCTTATTAATCAAGAAATGATTGATAAGTTGTGTTTTCCCGGGGGTTTGAGAGGTTTTTGCCAAACCTTTACGGTTCATCATCGCATTTATCAAGGATGATTTTCCAACATTGGATCTTCCTATAAAGGCATATTCAGGTAACGTAGGGGCGGGTAACTTATCTGTTTTGGTGTTGCTGCAAATAAATTCAGCGCTTTTGATCATCATAAGGCAAAGGTAGGGATTTTAGTTGTTAGTTATTAGTTGCCAGTTGTGAGTTGTTTGTCATTCCGACCGGAGTGGAGGAATCTAGATCTCTCCGCTACGGTCGAGATGACGTTCTCGACTACATTTTGTTTCGCTCGATATGGCGACGAGCGCAGATTTAGGCTTTTCACTTTGAGCTTTCCGCTTCTTTACTTTTGAATTTTTACTTGGCAATGCTTGCCAGTTGTGAGTTGTTGGGATTTTATCTAAGTTTGCGTACACATGACATCAAAAACTGTTACCCCATATAACGATAATAGTACCGGTAAGAAGCAGCAGGTTGCTACGATGTTTAATAATATCTCCGGTACCTATGATTTTCTGAATCATTTTTTGTCTTTCGGTATTGATATTGTTTGGCGAAAGAAAGCGATTAGATCTCTGAAGCAATTGCAGCCGAAGCGCATATTAGATGTGGCTACTGGTACGGGCGACTTTGCCTTTGAGGCAATTAAGATCCTCAATCCCGATAAAATAAGCGGTGTTGATATTTCGGAAGGCATGTTGGCGGTTGCAAAAGAAAAAATAGCTAAACGCGGCCTGCAGCACCAATTTGATGTTGCTTTAGGTGATTCTGAACGACTCCCCTTTGAAGAGGCCTCTTTTGATGCGGTTACGGTTGCCTTCGGTGTGCGTAATTTCGAAAATTTAGAACTGGGATTGCGGGATATTTGTCGGGTCTTAAGACCCGGTGGCAAAGCGGTCATATTGGAATTTTCCAATCCAAAGGCCTTTCCGGTAAAGCAGCTTTACCATTTCTATTCCAAAACGTTTATGCCTTTCTTCGGTAAATTATTTTCGAAAGATAAGGCGGCATATTCCTATCTTCCCGAATCGGTTGTACAATTTCCGGATGGTGAGCACTTTACCGCAATATTGCGGCGTGCTGGGTTTTCGGAAACTAAATGCAGGCCCCAAACTTTTGGAATCTGTACCATTTATGAAGCAATAAAATGATGAGTAAGAGAGGGATAGCCTTTGGTTTGGTTTTCAGCCTTTTTTTTGTAGCGCATGCGCAAAGAAAAATGGCTTTCCCTTTTGGGGGAGAATATAATGAAGAGCAAGTTTTGCATTTAGGCTTCTTTTTTACGTATCAAATAGCGCATTATAAAGCGACGAAAAATCCTGGCTGGCAATTAGCAAATGGCGGAGAGGAGGAGTTAAGATTGCAGGGAATATCTACACCGTCGGCCATTGGTGGGGTAGGTTTCGGTATTCCGGTGGATGTGCGGTTGGGAGGAAACCTGAACTTTATATTGCGGCCTACTTACCTGATTTTTTCCAATCAATCGGTAAATTACACCTTTCTCAACACCGCTACCGGCGAGCAAAGGATTATTAAAAAATACCATAAAGAGGACATGGAGGCGGGTGCTAGCGGTAATAATTCGGATAAAAACTTCTTCGCCTTTGAGATGCCGGTACTTTTTAAGTTTAAATCCGATATGAAACAACTCTATGGGGAAGATAAATACAGAGGATACATCGTAGGAGGAGCAAAGTTCAGTAGAAATATTGGTAGAAATAAATACTATAACAATTTAACAGAGAACCCTCCAGCATATATGCCTTTAATCGTCAAACCCTATTATTTTTCGTATGAGGCCGGGGTTGGTGTGGATTTATTTTTTGATTATTTCAAAATGTCAGCAGAATTAAAATGGTCGCAATCGATGAATAGTGTGCTGGATAAAAAATGGAATAACCGGCCCAATCCGTTCATGGATCCGATTGATAAACTGTTATTGAGAAGCCTCCAATTTAGCTTGATATTTGAGTAGTGATGGTTGATGGTGTTTGCTCATGAGTACCAGTGGACATGTACAAAGACGAATAAAATAAACAGATGAAAACAGTTTTTATAACAGGGGCGAGCTCAGGAATTGGTTATGCTTGTGCCGAGGTTTTTGCCCGTGAAAAATATAACCTCTTATTGGCTTCGCGCCGAGTAGATAGATTGCATGATATGGCAACGGATCTCCAGAATAAACACGGTGTAAAGATCCATACTGCTGGTTTAGATGTACGCGATAAAACATTAGTAGATAAAATGTGGACCGAGTTACCCGAACAGTGGAGAGATATAGATATCCTGATTAACAACGCGGGCCTCAGTCAGGGACTCGATCCTATTCAAGAAGGCAATACAGACGATTGGGACCGCATGATCGATACGAATGTAAAAGGGCTGCTATATGTCACACGTGTTGTTTCTCCAGTGATGCAAGAAAAAAGAAGTGGGCATATCATTAATATAGGGTCTATTGCCGGTAAAGAGGTTTATCCGAACGGCAACGTGTATTGTGCAACGAAACATGCTGTTGATGCTTTAACAAAGGCAATGCGTATTGATTTGTTGCCTTATAACATCAAAGTAAGCAGTGTAGACCCCGGTGCCGTAGAAACGGAATTTTCTATCGTTCGGTTTAAGGGCGATCAGGAGCGGGCCAAAAAGGTATATGACGGTTTTGTACCTTTATCTGCAGAAGATGTGGCAGAAACTATTTGGTTTGTTGCATCCCGGCCGGCCCATGTCAATGTCAACGATCTACTGTTGATGCCTACGGCACAGGCCTCCGGTACATTCTTTCATAAAACTTAATCTAAATATTTGTTTAATGGGCTAGCGTTCTAATAATGTGTGAGAAAAATAATTCTTTAGTAAATACTTTTACCGATATGTCTATTTTAAAAGCAAAATAAGTAGTTTTGCCCTGACGGGGGATTTATATTGGTTCGGAAGATTTACAAATTTGGAAGGCTCATAACAGCCTAATAAAACTAACCAGCATAAGTATTTATGCGAAAAAAGATACAGATGGCACTTGAAGAATTAATAAATAAAGATATTAAAACAGCCATGTTGGCTAAAGATAATGCTAGGTTAAGGGGTTTAAGAGCAATTAAATCTGCATTGCTACTGGCAAAAACAGAGAAAGGTGCCAGTGAAATACTTACCGAAGAAGCTGAAATTAAAGTTTTACAGAAGCTAGTTAAACAGCGTAAGGAATCTGCAGAAATTTATATACAGCAGAACAGGCAGGATCTTTATCAGATAGAAAAGGAAGAGCAAGACGTGATAGAGCTTTATTTACCCAAGCAGCTTGGCAGAGAAGAAATTGCTCAAAAGGTGAAAGAAGTTATAGATACTGTAGGTGCTACTAGTGCCAAAGATATGGGGAAAGTGATAGGACAGGCTAATAAAATCTTGGCCGGGAAAGCAGATGGTAAGACGATTGCCGAAATAGTGAAGGAATTGTTAAGCAATTTGTAAATAAGGGGCCTTTCTTGTAGGCCTTTTTCATTTTAATGATCGGGGTATTTTATATTGGGAATTTACTTGTTAAGAAATCAGAGATAAATATATGGAGTTCACTATTAAGGAAGATAAGGGTTTTAAGTATATTGAAGAAGGTGAGGGAGAGGTGATTGTTTTACTCCACGGGCTAATGGGAGCACTGAGTAATTGGGAAGGTACGGTAAATAAATTTAAAGAAAAGTATAGAGTTATCATACCTATGCTACCTATTTATGATATGCCGATCATCTCAACAGGTGTGAAGACTTTGGCAAAATGGTTGGAAAAATTTGTTACTCACAAACAATTAAAAGATTTTACGCTCATTGGTAATTCTCTGGGAGGCCATATCGCGTTGATGTATGTTGCTGAACACCAAGATAAGGTGAAAGCTTTGGTGTTAACTGGTAGCTCTGGTTTATACGAAAATTCGTTTGGCGGTTCTTTTCCCCGTAGAGAGAGCTATGACTATATTAAAGGGAAGGTTGAATTTACTTTTTACGATCCTAAAACGGCCACAAAAGAATTGGTGGATGAGGTGTTCGAAACAGTAAATAATAAAGAAAGGGTCATCAAAACCATTGCCATGGCTAAATCGGCTATTAGGCATAATATGGCGAAAGAATTGCCGAATATCCATATTAAGGTTGGTTTAATTTGGGGTAAAAATGATAAAGTTACACCTCCGGATGTGGCAGAAGAGTTTCTTCAATTGCTTCCAAATGCAGAGCTTGCCTGGATTGATCAATGTGGTCACGCTCCAATGATGGAACAGCCCGTTCGGTTTAATGAGCGTTTGGAGGAATTTTTGGATAAGCTTGCGTAAATGTACCGCCCGAGTTTAAAACGTTTATTTTCGCAAGGGGGGATATGCATGTTTAGCATGGTTAGATTTACCCGGACAACGATAAATTTGGTGAAGGATGAAATAAATTAAACCAAATGTTGTTTTTATCGTATTTATAATAGACATTTATCAATACTGTTCTTGGCCAAAAGCATCTTAAGATGTAAGACTAGCACTTTTTATTGTATAAATGGTGGAATTAGTAAATAATCATAAACGATGACTACAGGCGAAATTATTAAAAATGATATTTATCCGGTTCGCGAGGGGGATACCTTTCGGTATCTTTTGGATCGTATGGCCGAGTATAAGGTGTCGCAGCTACCAGTGGTAAAGGGACATGCTTATATAGGTTTGGTTATGGAAGACGATTTATTGGAACATGCCGGAGACATGAATTTGAAGGCGGTGGCGGTGAAACATGTACCGAAGCCTATATTTGTTTTTGAAAACCAACATATATACGATGCGTTAAGGTTGTTCCATGTGTACGGTTTGGATATTTTACCGGTAGTAGATGAGCAGCAGCAATACAAGGGTGTTATATCTCTTAAAAATATGACGGATTATTTGGCGGAAAATCTGGTTTCAGATGAGCAAGGAGGGATCATTGTACTGGAGATCGGAAATCGTGACAACTCGATGTCGCACATCGCCCAGATTGTTGAATCGGATAACACACAAATTCTTAGTTCCAGTGTCAGGAGTTTTCCTGACTCAACACGGCTGGAACTAACGCTGAAATTGAATAGGACAGATATTTCATCTATCATTGCTTCCTTTTTGCGTCATGATTATATCGTAAAAGCGATCTATAATGACAAGAGAGGTTACGATTCTACACACGACCGGTATGAACAGTTAATGAAATACTTAGATCTTTAATAGATGTTATCCATATACAGAGTCAATCCCTGATTAAGAATAATGCAATGAAGATAGCAATTTATGGTAGAGAGTTTCAAGATTCTGTGATTCAGTATGTACAGGAGCTATTTGATCTCTTGGCTAGAGAACATGTTGAAATCTGGGTATATCAGGGCTTTAATGAATTTCTGGTCAATAAAATTGAATGTAAACAAGCCACAAGATTTTTTTCTACCTATGTGGATCTGCCTAAAGACATTGCTTTTATGCTTAGTTTAGGTGGAGATGGTACCATGCTGGCCGCGGTTTCCATTATCGCTGATAGTGGTATTCCCGTAACAGGCATAAATTTTGGCCGTTTAGGCTTTTTGGCCAGCATCAATAAAGATAAAATAAAAGAGGCGCTCGGCCAGTTGCTAAATCGCAACTATGACATCGAGAAAAGGGTATTATTGGCTACCTATAAGAAAGATGAAAAAGGTAAAGTAGATGAACATTTGTCTTTTGCGCTTAATGATATCACCTTGATAAAAAAGGACAGTTCGGCCATGATTACAGTAAACACCTATGTCAATGGCGAATTGTTAAATGCCTATTGGGCCGATGGTTTGATCGTAGCAACGCCAACTGGCTCTACGGCCTATTCTTTGAGCTGCGGTGGGCCAATTGTCATGCCTGGTTCGGGAAATTTTATTATTACCCCCATTTCTCCACATAATCTAAATGTTAGACCAATTGTTGTTACCGACAGCAGCCAGATACGAATTGAAGTAGAGAGTAGAAGCGATTCGTTTTTGTTCTCGTACGACTCGCACACACAGACTGTGCAGACCGGAGCCGTTATTCATATTCAGAAGGCTGATTTTAACGTAAACCTGATCCGATTAAAAGAAGAAAGTTTTTTCAGCACAATACGTCATAAATTGTTGTGGGGATTGGATACGCGGAATTATTGATAAAGTATCAAGACAAAAGTAGGAAGATATAAGTAGCAAGCCATAAGACTTTAATAGGAGAGGGCTTCTAGGAATATCTTGATACTTGATACTGACATCTTGATACTTGATAGTTACGTCTGATATCTTCATTATAAATTAAATCTCTTATCTTTACCAGCTTTATAAGGGTAGATGCTTATTATACACAAGAAAATAGTTCTATTTTCCGTTTTGGTACTCTTTTGTTTAGGCAATAGGGGATATGCCCAAGATTGGGAACTGGGGTTAAATGGTGGTATGTCTGGATATATGGGCGAGCTGAATCAAGGAAATCCGCTGCAATTCAACGACTGGACCTTAGGGCTGCTCGTCAGGAAAAATCTAAGTAGAAATTGGGCCGTTAGATTAAATTTTCTTCGTGCTAACGTACATGGAGATGCGACCTCTAGCGGAAACGCATTCATCCAACAGCAAAAATTGTATTTTAAATCGCCTATATATGAAGCCTCGGTTGTGGGTGAATTTAATTTCTTTAAATTTGAACCTTCTTACGAAAGGGTATCTTACACGCCTTACTTATTCCTGGGCGTGGGAGGTTTTCATTTCCAGCCTAAGAGCTATAATTTTGAGGGGGATTTGGTAAACCTTCATCCCTATGAAACAGAAGGGGTAAATTATAGACGGTTGGTGATGAACATACCTTTTGGGGCAGGTTTTAGATATAACTTAAGGGGGCCATGGACCGTAGGCATGGAGCTGGGATACCGGATAGCCTTTACTGACTATTTGGATGATATCAGCGGAACATATATTTTTCCCTATACTAACGTACCGGAAGAGCGTGTTTTGGGTGATGAACGCTTGCGTCAGCGGATCTATTTCATAGACCCTTCTCAAGAAATGACGGTGGGTACTCAACGCGGAGATGGAAGAAAAAGAGACGCATATATGCTGGCTACTTTCACCATATCTTATGCGATATTCAGAGCAGGATGTCCAGTATATATAAAAAAGAATTAGCTTGTAAAGATGACTAATATTGAACGCATAGATCGGGGTAAGTTGCCTCAACACATTGCCATCATCATGGATGGTAATGGAAGGTGGGCTAAAGAAAAAGGAAAGTTAAGAGTATTTGGCCATAAAAAGGGAGTAGAATCTGTTCGTGATATTTTAGAAGGAGCCATTGAAATTGGAGTACCTTATTTAACTTTGTATACGTTCTCTACAGAAAACTGGAACCGGCCAAAGCTGGAGGTAGCTGCCTTGATGGAGCTGTTAGTTTCATCCATTGCAAAGGAAACCAAAACCATGATGAAAAGTGGCATTAAACTAAATGCGATCGGAAATTTGGATCAATTGCCTGCAAAAGCGGTGAAACATTTGCAAAAATGTATGGAGGAGACGGCGTCCAATACGAAGTGCACACTCACGCTTGCGCTCAGCTACAGTGCCCGATGGGAAATTGTAAATGCCGCAAAAGCTATTGCGCAACTCGTAAAAGATGAGCAAATGTCGGTAGAAAATATAGATGAAAATATATTTGCACAGCATCTCACCACCTATCCGATTCCAGATCCGGAATTGATGATTAGAACCAGTGGTGAACAGCGTATCAGTAATTATCTCTTATGGCAATTGGCTTATGCTGAGCTTTATTTTACCGATAAGTTATGGCCTGATTTCAGACGTGATGATCTGTATGAGGCGATTGTTGCGTTTCAAACGCGTGAGCGGAGATTTGGACTTATAAGTGAACAAATAAAAAAATAATAAAACGCGTTTTTATAATATATCTTTTTAACTAACATATTGGAAGCTAAGGATAGAAATAAAGCAGAAAAAAATAGTTTAACAAAAATTAACAACTGTTTATTTTACTTTAGCGGCGATAAATAAATTCAATGAAGCAACTTTTTCTTTTAATAGGTTTATATTTTGTTGGAGCTCAATTAACATCGGCTCAGTTTCGTGTAGGCAGTTCTTCCAAACCATCCGGAGATCTCAGCTACTTGAATCCAAAGGATTATATCATTGGTGGGGTAACGATCAGTGGTACACAATTCTTGGACAACGATGTGTTATTGACGATATCCAAACTGGCGGTAGGTGATAGGATTGAAGTTCCGGGAGAAGCTACATCAAGCGCTATTAAAAACTTATGGTCGCAAGGGCTTTTTGATAATATAGAACTAACCATTGATGTGATTAGAGGAGATACTGTTTTCTTTAATATCGATGTGGTCGAAAGACCCCGTTTGACGCGGATAGATTTAAGCGGTTTAAGCAAAAGTCAAACAGAAGAAGTACGCAAGCGTTTGAATGAAAATACAGGTAAAATCATTAATGAAAACCTGCTGAATACAACCCGAAACACTATTAGAAGGTATTTGAGAGAAAAAAGTTTTCTATATCCAGATATCGATATTTCTCAAGTAAAAGATAGTTCGGAGGCCAATAACCAAATTTTAAAAGTGGCCGTGCACAAAAATAAAAAAGTAAAGGCGAAAAAAATCAACTTTACCGGTAATGAGGAGTTCTCGAATTATCGGATGCACAAATTTTTGAAGAAAGTAAAACAAAGACGTTGGTGGCGAATTTTCGGTTCAGGTAAGTTTAACTATGAAAAATATGGTGAGGGTAAAGAGGCTTTAGTTTCCAAGATGAGGGAGCGGGGATATAGAGATGCGACGATTGTTAGAGATTCTGTTACACAGCTTAATCGGAAGAATGTACGCATCGATATTGATGTTTATGAAGGGCCAAAGTATTATTTCGGGAATATTACTTGGTCTGGAAATGCTAAATATACAGATGAAACATTGACCAAAATACTGGGAATTGAAAAAGGTGAGGTGTTCAGTGAAGATAAATTGAATACGAAATTAACCGGGCCTTCTAAGACGGGAGCCGATGTATCCGCTTACTATATGGATGATGGTTACCTGACTTTTAACGTCGATCCGGTACAGACAAAAATTTATGGCGATACGATTGATCTGGAAATGCGCATGTATGAAGGTCCGCAGTACGATGTAAATAGGATTTTACTGAAAGGAAATGATGTGACGAATGACAAAGTGGTTAGGCGTCAGTTACAAACCAAACCCGGTCAGAAATTTTCTAAGACCAATATTATGCGGGATATTCGGGAGATCGCTACCTTAGGCAATTTTGACGAATCGAAAACGAACCCCGTGCCTAAGCCAAATGTAGCAGATGGTACGGTGGATATTGAGTATACAGTGGCAGAAAAGCCATCAGATCAGGTGGAACTTTCGGGTGGTTTTGGTGCAGGACGGATTATTGGTACCTTGGGGCTTACCTTTAATAACTTCTCTACCAGTAACCTATTTAATAAAAAGGCATGGAAGCCGCTTCCGAGAGGGGATGGCCAGAAATTAAGTTTGCGTGGGCAAACCAGTGGTAAATCGTATCAATCGTATAGCTTCTCTTTCTCTGAGCCATGGTTAGGGGGTAAAAAACCTATTTATTTCGGGGTGAGCGCCTTTACCTCGATGTCGGCATATGGTGGGTTTAATCCGTATACAGGGCGTGAGAATGTAACTGAAAGTACACCACGTATACGCATGAATGGGGTGACACTTAGTTTGGGTAAGCGTTTAAAATGGCCTGACTATTATTTTCAGGTAAACTACTCGCTGAACTTACAGCAGTACAAACTTCGTAATTATGATGCCTATTTCTTGTTTAGAAACGGTACATCTTATAATATTAACTTAACACAGGAGATTAGTCGGAATTCATTGAGTGATCCTATCTTCCCGACATCCGGGTCTAATCTACGCTTTACAATACAGGCAACACCGCCTTATTCTTTGTTTAATAATATTAATTACCCCACCGCGCCAGATCATATTCGCTACCGTTGGGTGGAGTATCATAAATGGAAATTTGATTCGCAATGGTTCCAGACCGTGGTGGGTAAACTGGTATTCAAAGCACAGGCACAGTTTGGTTTCATAGGTTCATATAGTAAGATAACAGGTACTTCCGCCTTCGAACGTTTTAAACTAGGTGGGGATGGTATGATGGGCTTTGACTTTTTACAAGGCTCGGAAGTGGTGGCCATGCGCGGTTATGCCAATGGATATGTTATACCGGAAACTAAGACGTCGCAGCAAGATATCCAAATAGCCCGGAACTCCGGTAGCCCTGTTTATACCCGTTATCAGATGGAATTACGTTATCCGGTCATGATGAACGAACAGGCAAAGGTGTTTTTGCTAGGTTTTGCAGATGCTGGTAATACCTGGGATGCCTTTAAAGATTTTAATCCTTTCAAAGTGCGTCGCTCGGTGGGTATCGGAGCACGAATCTTCTTGCCTATATTTGGCTTATTGGGTATTGACTATGGCCATGCCTTTGATCCGATTCCAGGTGTGGGTAGAGACCAATGGCGCCAACCGTTTACCTTTAGCATTATGCAACAAATGGGAGGGTTTAATTAGTTTTGTTGGTTGACATAAGACGCAAGTAGCAAGATATAAGTAGTAAGATACAAGACTTTAAGCGATAAGGTAATGGTGTAGGGTTTAAAGCAGAAGGCAGTCTTCTAGGAATAATCTTAATACTTGATACTGACGTCTTGATACCAAAAGAAGAATTGCTAAAAAATGTTAAATTTACTAGCCATTGTTTATGAATGGTATTATATTTGGCATGAATTTTAGAAAAGAGCGGTTGAAGTAGATACGACACATTTAAACCTTTGTGTTTTATTTTTGTCCGTATAGGAAAGAACTAAAGAATTGACAATATGAACACTAAAAAGATATTATTAACGATAGCCTTTATATTTGTTATGGGGGCTTCTGTATTTGCACAACGTTTCGCTTATGTGGATAGCGAATACATTTTAAAACATATTCCAGAATATGTTTCTGCACAGAAACAATTGGACGATATGTCTGAAAAGTGGCAGAAAGAAGTAGATGCACGGTACAGTGGTATAGAAAGAATGTATAAAGCCTACCAGCAAGATCAGGTAATGCTGAGCGACGATATGCGTAAGAAACGTGAAGATGAGATTGTACAAAAGGAAAAAGAAACAAAAGATTTCCAGAAAAAGATTTTTGGGTTTGAAGGCGATTTGTATAAGGAGAGATTAAAATTGATCAAGCCCATACAAGAACGTGTTTCTAAGGCAATACAGGCGGTTGCAGAAAGTCAAAATCTAGATATTATGCTAGACAAAGGGAGTGAAGTTACTTTTCTTTATTCTAATCCGAGGTTAGATAAAAGCAATGATGTGATTACCCGATTGGGATATAAACCGGAAGCACTTGCAAAATAGAGAATACTTGCTTAAAATTGCATCTGTTTTTACGAGCACTATTCCTTTCAGTTTTAGTGTGTAGGAAACGGTAACGAAATGTGTAATTAACTTAAACAAAAATTATATATGGCCCTTAAAAAGGCCTTTTAAACAAATTTAAATTACGAATGAAACATTTATTAAAGTCGGTTTTAGTAGCTGCAGGATTATTTTTAACAGTAAGTGCTGTAAACGCTCAACAGAAAATAGGTCATGTGAATTCTCAGGAAATTCTGTTATTAATGCCTGAATATAAAACAGCCAATCAAGCATTGGAAACTTTTGTAGGTACTAAACGGACAGAAATCCAACAGATGGATACCGAACGTCAGAAGAAAATTACTGCATTCTTGGATAAACAAAAGACAAGAAGTGAAGCTAATAAGGAAACGGTTGATCAAGAATTGCAAACCTTGAATACGGATATTCAGCAGATGGAAGGCCGTATGCAAGAAGTACAGCAAAAGGCAGAACAAGAAGTAGGTGCAAAAAGGGAAGAGGTTTTTCAGCCTGTATTTGAGAAAGCTGAACAGGCAATTCATGCCGTTGCCAAAGAAAAAGGGTATGCGTATGTGTTAGATATTGCTCAGCAAACTGTATTGTATTTTGAGGGTGGAGAAGATATCAGCTCAGCAGTGAAAACTAAGTTAGGTATTGATCCAAATGCTAAGCCAGCAGTACCTGCTGCCGGTGCTCCAACTACCCCAGGAACTAATTAATTACTTTTCAATAGTATAGAGCCGTTTCTGAATCAGGAACGGCTTTTTTTATATAAGCAGTATCTTGTTTATAAACATTCTAAATAGATGTGTTTGACAAAGTTTTGACAGTGTAACAGGTGTATAGCCGTACTTTTGTCGACAGTATAATATAAATAGGGTAAAGAGACCTTGGAGCATCTTAAAGTAATAGCATTTACACACAAGCATGTTGACCTAAAAGATTTAGGTAACTTAGTTATTTGTAATGAGGAAATAGAAAGCCGCTTGATTAATGTCAAAAACAATTTTGACATAGGGGAGCTGTTTTATGTTGGTACATGCAATCGAGTAGAATTTGTTTTTCATGGCAAACATGCTTTAACGAACGATTTTGTTAAATCTTTTCTAAGAGGATTAAACTTTTGTGTGCCTGATAATCAGTTCGACCAATTTTTGAATCAGGTGACTACCTACGAGGGTTTGGATGCTTTACAACATCTTTTCCGTATGTCCTGTTCCCTGGAAAGTCTGGTAGTTGGCGAGAAAGAGATTTTGGCTCAGGTACGTAGAGCTTATGAACGGTGTAGACAATGCGGTTTAACCGGCGATTTCATGCGTTTGATGATGAATAGTTTGGTGAAAACAGCCAAAGAGGTGTATACGCATACTAAAATATCCAGGAATCCCGTTTCTGTTGTATCTTTAGCTTACCGTAAATTACGTGATTTAAAATTCGTAGATAACCCACGTATTTTAATTGTTGGCGCTGGAGAAACCAACCAAAATATTTCTAAATATTTGCAAAAGCATAAATTCTCCAATTTTGTCATCTTTAACAGGACCATCGATAAGGCGAAACGTTTGGCAAAGGAACTGAAAGGCAAAGCTTATCCGCTGAGTGAATTGCGAAATTATAAAGAAGGCTTTGATATCTTAATTACCTGTACTGGATCTACCGAACCTGTTATTACTCCAACGATTTACACACAACTGCTTAACGGAGAAACTTCGAAGAAAATAATAGTTGATTTGGCTATACCAAATGATGTTGCTGAGGAGGTCATTGCTACCAATCCAATACATTATATTGAGGTAGGCGGTTTACAGTCCATCGCCAATAAAAATTTGCAAGAGCGTTACAATGAATTAATACATGCCGAAAGGATTATTGAAAATAATGTGGCAGAATTCCTCCCCATTTTAAAGCAGCGGAAAGTAGAGTTGGCTATGCGCGGGGTACCCGAGAAGGTGAAAGAAATCAAGTCGTTCGCCATCAATACGGTTTTTGCGAATGAATTAAACTCGCTTGACCCAAGCTCTAGGGAGGTTTTGGAGAAAGTGATTAATTATATGGAGAAGAAATATATCAGTGGGCCGATGTTGCTTGCCAAAGAGATATTAATTACAAAAAGTAAAGACATTACAGAAAATTAATTTCGCCAGGTTTAAAGCTTTATATTATTGCTTTTAACTTTATCAAATATTTTTTTATTTTTATGGCAATTAAAGATGGTTTATTTTATATGCCATCTTTTTTAGTGTTTAGGAGCCGGTTGTTATTTTCGCATACTGGTGTGCGTTAGGTTCTCGGTTATAATGCCCATGAAACAGTTTGACTTTCCTATGTGAGATCACAATCAGGAAGAGGAGTTTCATTGGACCTCGAACAATAAATTTTTCAAATATTTATTATAAAGTGGATAGAAAGCTTATTATTGGAACCCGTGGTAGTGATTTGGCCTTATGGCAGGCTAACTATGTAAAAGATCGTCTCTCAGAAATTGGCGTGCTGTCTGAACTGAAAATCATCAAGACTCAGGGAGATAATATACAGCACCTCCGTTTGGATAAGTTGGAAGGAAAGGGTTTTTTTACCAAGGAACTCGAAGAGGAACTTTTAGCAGGAACGATAGATTTAGCGGTTCATTCCCATAAAGATTTACCAACTACAAATCCGCCCGGATTGAGGATTGCTGCGGTATCTGATCGTGAAGATGCATCGGAGCTGCTCATTATATGGAAGGATTGTGTAGACCTAAAGAAACGTTTATCGGTAAAACACAACGCCTCTGTTGGGACTTCTTCCAACCGTAGAAAAGCGCAACTATTGGCTTTTAGACCTGATTTGGAGATTGAAGATTTACGCGGAAACGTGAATACCAGGATACAGAAGCTGCGCGACGAAAAATATGATGCCATTATGTTGGCAAAAGCCGGGGTTGAACGCCTGCAGTTGGATTTAAGTGAGTTTCACGTAGAAGTTATTCCTCCTACCGAGATTATTCCAGCACCCGCACAGGGGGTTTTGGCCGTTCAGATTCGCGAAAATGATGAGGCCCTTTATGAAGTCCTACAAAACATCCATCAAGTGGAGGTGGCTGAGACAATCGGTGTAGAAAGGAAAGTGCTGAATCTATTTGAAGGAGGATGCCATATGCCACTGGGCTGTTATTGCAGAAAAACGCAAACCGGATTTGAAGTATGGACAGCCAAAGCGAAAGATGGAGAAGCTTTTCCAACGCGATTGTATCTAAAAGCAAGTAGTACAGAGGGATTAGCCGAAGAGATTGTCGCTAAATATAATCCTGGACGCACATTACCGGCTTCTGTTTTTATTACGCGTGAACTTTCCGAATCGAGTTTCTTAAAGCGGTCCCTGGATCAGCACCATATCAAAGTAGAATCGAGATCGCTTATTAAAATTTTCTCCATTATCAATACCCTGGATCCCTATATCCTTAAATATGTGCGGTGGGTGTTTTTTAGCAGTAAAAATGGCATAGAAAATTTCTTTCGTCTAAAACCTCGTCTCAGTAAACATGTGCAGTATGCGGTAGTGGGCAGAGGTTCGGAGGAAACATTACGTAGTTATGGTATCACTCCAGCCTTCACTGGTGAAGCAGAAGGTATTGAAATGGAAAAAGTAGGTGATGCTTTTGCGCAGGTGGCAGCGGGTTCTACCGTGCTGTTTCCAAGAGCCAAGGGATCCTTGCAAACCATACAAAGCAGATTGACTCCTGATACGAGGATTATTGATCTGCCTGTGTACGAAACGAGAATAGACGAGAATGTCGAGCGTTCTGCAGCAGATGTGTTGATATTTACGAGCCCTACAAATGTGGAAGCCTACTTCAAAGACAATCTGGTAGAACCTGGTCAGCAGATTATCAGTATTGGTAATTCTACTGGCAGAAAGCTGGAAGAGATGGGTTTGCAATACACTTTACCCTTTTCTCCGGACGAAATTGGGCTGGCAGAGGCTGTTTTTGGAATAGAGAATGTGAATAGAAGAACATCCTTAAATGGGGGGTCTCCAGAAACTGTCACCCCATTGCTATAATATATTTAAGGGCTATATGGTAGCCCCATTCCTCCGTATCTTTGTAGAAAATATATTCTCTAATGCTTAGGTCATTGTTTTCCTTCGATTTATTGTTGGTATGTTGATGGGTGAGAAGCGCTTGTTATAAGGTTGCGTCGGAAAACACGAATGAGCAGATTTATAAAATAAATAAAATGATTTATCGTCAGCGAAGATTGAGAAAGAACCCTATTGTGAGGGAGATGGTGGCAGAAACACATTTGTCGAAGGACATGTTCGTTTATCCTTATTTTATTGTGCCCGGGACACAGGTAAAGCATGCTATTGCTTCTTTACCAGGGGTACATCATTTTTCTGTTGATAAGCTAATAGAAGACGTTGAAATAGGTTTACGGTTGGGCGTTAACAAAATTATGTTATTTGGAGTAGGGGAAGAGAAAAGCGCGGACGCTCATACCGCATATGATGGGGAAGGACTGGTGCCTCGGGCAATAAAAGCGCTCAGAAATGCATTTGGTGAAGATATCTATATCGTTACAGACGTATGTGTGTGTTCTTATACTACGCACGGACATTGTGGAATTTTGGAGCATGATTATGTGCAGAACGATGCTACAGTTGAAGTGATTGCGAAAATGGCATTGGCCCATGCCACTGCCGGAGCTGATATGTTGGCTCCGTCGGATATGATGGATGGACGCGTTGGTGCCATCAGAAGCGTCCTGGATGAAAATAATCTGGTGAATGTTGCCATTATGTCTCATGCCACTAAATTTGCCTCCTCTTATTACGGGCCTTTTAGAGAGGCGGCCGATTGTGCACCCAGTAAAGGAGATAGAAAAGCCTACCAGATGGATTTCAGAAATCCGAAGGAAGCCTTAAGGGAAGCTTTTCTGGATGAAAACGAAGGCGCTGATATTTTAATGATTAAACCGGCACTTGCCTATTTAGATGTAATCAGCCGCATCAAACAGGAATCAAATTTGCCGCTCGCCTGCTACAATGTTTCCGGTGAGTTTGCTATGGTGAAAGCAGCAGCAGAAAAAGGATGGGTAGACGAGCAGAAAATTGTTATGGAAACCATGTATGCTTTTGCCAGAGCAGGTGCCAGTGTGATTACCACCTATCATATTAGGGACATGGTAGAGCAGAAGTGGATATAATTTTAATTAGCGAATTGACTAATGGGCTAATTAGCTAATGATAATTTAGCTGTTAGACGAAATAAAAATAACGAACAACAAATATGTTGGATTCTATAAAAAAAATGTTTACGGGTAGCGAGGATGAGGTGGCCTCTTCGGGTGTCAAAGCAGATATTTCAAGAGAAAGATCGGCTGTATTATTTGAAAAGGCCAAGAAATATTTTCCGGGGGGAGTTAACTCGCCCGTACGGGCATTTAAATCTGTATATGGTACTCCTTTGTTTATAGAAAGAGGAGATGGTTGTTTTATTTGGGATGCAGATGGCAATCAGTTTATCGATTTCTGTTGCTCATGGGGCCCATTGATTCTGGGGCATAACCATGCTAAAATTCGCGAAGCAGTTACAGAATCTCTCCATCGCGGATTGAGTTTCGGTGCCCCCACCGCTTTGGAAAATGAGCTTGCCGAGTTGATTCTGAAAAATAATAGTTACCTGGAGAAGTTACGGTTTGTTAGTTCCGGTACTGAAGCGGTTATGTCGGCCATTAGATTGGCAAGAGGTTATACCAAACGGGATAAGATCATTAAATTTGATGGATGTTACCATGGCCACTCCGATTCATTGCTGGTAAAGGCCGGATCTGGTTTGGTAACATTTGGTGAGACATCTTCTTTGGGAGTGCCTAAATCTTTTGCTGATGAAACGATTGTAATTGGACTTAATGATACAGAAGCACTTGTAAATGCTTTTGAACAATTTAAGGGAGAGATAGCAGCCGTCATTATTGAAGGGATTCCAGCAAATAATGGTTTGCTATTGCAAAGCAAAGAATATATACAGTTTTTGCGTAATATAACAACAGAGAATGGTAGTTTATTAATCTTTGATGAGGTAATAACTGGATTCCGTTTAGGCTTTGAAGGTGCGGCGGCTTATTATGGTGTTAAGCCGGATATTATCACTTATGGAAAGATAATAGGAGGCGGAATGCCGGTGGGCGCCTACGGATCGAGCGCTGAAATTATGGCGCACATTTCTCCAGATGGAGGTGTATATCAAGCAGGAACGCTTTCTGGGAATCCGGTGGCAATGGCAGCAGGGATAGCGCAATTAACCGAATTAAATAGAACGGGCTTCTATAAAGACCTGAATAAAAAGACCGAAGAGTTTGCGGCATCGATTCAACGTTATGCCAGTGCAAAAAATTATAAGGTGAAAGTATTTCAGGTAGCCTCCATCTTCTGGATCGCTTTTACCGATAAAGAATCTATCCAATCGGCTACTGATATTGCGCATGAGAGTATGGAAAAATACAAAGTTCTTCATCGCGAATTATTGAATAGAGGTGTATATTTAGGTCCTTCAGGTTATGAAGTTGGATTTGTTTCAGCAGCTCATTCAAAAATTGAATTGGAAAAAGCAAAAAGAGCTATATTTGAAAGTTTAGATGTAGTTTTTAAATAGTTATATGTTATAAGTTGTAGGTTTTGAGTCCTAAGATAGAAAGATTAAGGTATCGAAGGTGAAAGATTACGAGAAACGAATAACTGACAACTCACAACTAAAAAGATTAAATACAGAGGGTGGTGGGAGCTCACAACTGGCAACTCACAACTCACAACTCACAACTAATAAAGGTATGCGTAAGTCATTGTTTTTGTTTTATTTCCTTGTTTTCTATGCAATATCCCAGATTGTATGGTGGGGGATGCTCTTAATGGAACTAGAGCCCCTGCGCAAAGGAATGGTGATTGGTGAAGGATTTATTTTCATGACTATTTTTTTGGTAGGAGCTATTAAACTCAAGAAAGCATTCATGCATGAGCATAAGACACATCAGCAGCAACATAACTTCTTGCTTTCGGTTACCCACGAACTTAAATCTCCTTTAGCCTCTATCAAATTGTATATTCAAACCATTCTCAAAAGAGATCTTAATAAGGATCAGCGCGATCAGTTTTTGGCTAATTCGCTAAAAGATATTGAACGTTTAGATGACTTGGTAGAAAATGTATTGATAGCCACCAAACTGGAAAGTGTAGGTAAAAGTATTCCAAAAGAGCGGTTTGATTTTTCAGAGCTGACAAACCGAATTGCAGACAGGCTTCAGGTACATTCCTGTACTTCCCAGATTATTAAAACAGATGTGCAGCCTGAGATCTTTTATGTAGGGGATAAATTTGCGATTACCTCGGTGATCACCAACTTAATTGAAAATGCGATTAAGTATTCGCCTCCTTGTGCTCATGTGAACGTAAAACTTTATCAGAATGAAGAAAAACAGATCCGTTTTTCGGTGTCTGACCTAGGTACAGGTATAGGTGATGAAGAAAAAAAACGTATTTTTAATAAATTTTATAGAGTGGGGAGTGAGGATACCCGGAAAACCAAAGGAACTGGTTTGGGGTTATATATTGTTAAATCAGTGTTAGATAAACATAACGCACAAATCAAAGTATTAAATAACACTCCTACGGGGAGTACTTTTGATATAACATTTTAATGGATATGCAAACAAAACAACGTATACTTCTCGTAGAAGATGAAGAACATCTTCTGGAGGCCATCAAGTTAAACCTTGAATTGGAAGGATATAAAGTTACCACCGCTACTGATGGTAAGAAGGCACTTAAAAAATTCAAAGAGGAGCGGTTTAATCTGATTGTGTTAGATGTGATGATTCCCGAAATTGATGGCTTTCAGGTTGCAGAAACGATACGTTTGGAAAATACAGAGGTGCCTATCATGTTTTTGACAGCGAAGAACACCAGTGAGGATAGAATTACCGGGTTAAAAAAAGGTGCGGATGATTACCTCGTAAAACCCTTCAATTTAGAAGAGCTTATTTTGCGTGTGGGTAATCTGGTTAGAAGGGGTATGAAAGGAGACGATTTGAAAGAGCTGAATTCTTATCAGATTGGTGATAAAACCATTTACTTTAACTCTTTTGAGTTACATCATACAGATGGATCGATAACAGCGCTTACCAAGAAAGAGACTATGTTGCTTAAATTATTGATTGAACGGAGAAATGAAGCCGTATCCAGAGAGCAGATTCTCGAAACGGTTTGGAACTACGATGTATACCCATCTACACGTACCATTGACAATTTTATTCTAACCTTCAGAAAGTATTTTGAGCCCGACCAGAAAAACCCTATTTACTTCCATTCAATACGTGGTGTAGGATATAAATTTACAGATAATAAGACACATTAGCCTATGATGACTTCCAAAGCCAGATGGGGTGTCGTAGCTGTTTCTTTATTATTATTGGCTTTTACTGTATATGCAAAAACCTATCAGCTAACAGTACTGATAGCGGGCTTAATCGCCTATACAATTTGGAGTTATTATCGTGAAGGTACTGTGCTATTGGCTTCGGAAGCTTTTAAGAAGAAACAGTATGACTTAGCCCGTAGCTTACTGGCCGATATTAAAAACCCTGATCACCTCCGAAAAAAGAGGAGAAATTACTATGAATTTATTAGCGGCAGTCTAGCTCTGCAATTGCTTGACTATGAGCGTGCCGAAAGGCATTTTCAGGTAGCAAGCAGACTACCTTTTCGACGGAAAAGCGATAAGGCGCTGATTTTTGTAAATCTTGCCAATTTGAATTTAAGAAAGAAAGACTATGATCGCGTAAAAGCTTATTTGGATAGGGTAAAAGAGCTTGAAGTGAGTAGTAGAATAGCACAGATTGTTAACAGAATAGAAAACGAAATACCAAAATAAAGTGACCACCGCTATAAAAGACAGTTTATTTATTCGCGCTGCATTTTCGCAACAAACCGAGCGACCACCCGTTTGGATGATGCGTCAGGCAGGCCGATTTATGAAAGAATATTGGGATATAAAGAATAAATATTCTTTCCTAGAGATGTGTAAAACCCCTGAAATAGCTGCGGATGTGACGATGCTTCCGGTTAACCTGTTGGGAATTGATGCGGCTATCCTTTTTTCGGATATACTGGTTACTGCCGAAGCAATGGGAGGAGACTTGAGTTTTACACAAGGAGTTGGACCAAAATTCGCGAATCCGGTTCGGAATGAACGGGATATTGATGCATTAACTGTTGACGTGGCGGAGAAACTGCAATATGTTCCAGATGCTATTCAGGTGATCCAACAAAGGCTCAATGGTTCCATTCCGCTAATTGGATTTGCAGGAGCGCCTTTTACGGTGTTAAGTTATTTGATTGAGGGTGGGTCCTCGAAAGACTTTAAATTAACGAAGCTTTTCTTAAATAATCAACCGGAGCTAGCTCACAAACTACTCGCCAAGATAGCGGATGTAACGGTTACGTATTTAAATATGCAGATTGCGGCGGGTGTAAATGTGTTGCAGTTATTTGATAGTTGGGCTTTAGCCTTGTCTTGGAACGATTATAAAGAGTTTTCTCATCAGTATAACGCACAAATTATATCAAAACTGAACAGAAAGGATATTCCGGTTATTTCTTTTTGTAAAGGGAGCTCTGTATTCGCTCCTATAATGGCAGAAGCGAATCCGGATGTGATTTCGGTGGATTGGAATGCTGATTTGAAGTTAATTAAAAATAGTTTACCGAAAGGGATTGCTGTACAGGGAAATTTAGACCCATTTGTGCTATATGCCGATAAGCCCGTTATTAAAAAGAAAATTCTCGAACTGTTTGATCGGATGAAAGGGGAAGATGGCTTTATTTTCAACTTAGGACATGGTATCATGCCGGATATTCCGTTCGATAATGTGAAGTATGCCATTGAACTGGTGAAGGAGTTTAGATATTAATTAGTATCAAGAAGTAAGTATCAAGTAGCAAGAGTTGAATATCAGGACGTTTTAATGTTGCGCCTTATCTTGATACTTACGTCTTGCTATTTGTTTCTTTAAGAAATGTATTTATACGCAAAAGCCATACATATTATTTTCGTAATCTGCTGGATGGCAGGTTTGTTCTATATGGTAAGGCTTTTTATTTACCATACAGAAGCGAAGGGCCGTTCGGTCAATGAGTATACCATTCTCCATAGGCAGTTTGTATTAATGGAGCGTAAATTATGGTGGATCATCACCACACCGGCTATGTATCTGACACTTGCTGCCGCAGCGCTGATGATGCATTTGAACCCAGCTTGGTGGCTCCAACCCTGGATGCATGTAAAGCTGGTGTTCGTTCTGGGTTTGATTATTTATCATTTTATTTGCCAACGGATCATGTTCAATCTGGCTACTGAAAAAAGCCATTGGACTTCGATAAAACTGAGACTTTGGAATGAGCTAGCTACGGTTCTTCTTTTTGCCATCGTTTTTACGGTAGTGTTAAAAAGTGCTATCAATTGGATCTATGGTGTTGTTGGCCTTCTTCTTTTTGCCATTATGCTGATGATTGCCGTTAAAATCTACAAAAAATTCAGGGAGCGTAACAAGTCTTAAAAGCTTATTGTTTTTTGATGCATAAACTACAGGTTCCTTTTTCTTAAACATTTATGCTTAAAATAGCAGAATCCTATCCCTATTACGATCTATTAACATAATGTTAATATAGTCATTTCATCAACTTAACATACTAGTAATAGTTTTACAGCACAACAAAATGTAAATTTTCGAAAGCTAATGAAACAATTACTTACTTTATTTCTTTTCTTTTTTGTCACATATCATTCGATCGCACAGACGACGCAAGCTTCCATTACAGGAAAAATCAGTGATGAAACGGACAAATCCATTGCTGGTGCTTCAGTGCAGGTACGGAATGAATCAACCGGATTTACAACTAAAACTTCTACCAATGCCAACGGTGATTTCAATTTCAAAGAGCTGCCACTAGGAGGACCTTATACCGTTCGCGTACAATTTATTGGCTATGGCGAACAGGTCCGCACAGGATATACCCTTAATCAGGGAGATGTGGTGCGTGTTAATATCGAGATGGCCGAATCTTCCCAAAACCTAGATGCGGTAGAAATCACTGCCTCCACCGGTTTGAAGGACAAGATTGAGAATTTGGGTGCCGCAACAGCGGTTAGCGCAAAGGATGTAACCCGCTTGCCGGTTAATGGACGGAATTTTACCTCGCTTACCGATTTATCGCCTTTGGCAAGTGGTGGAAGTATTGCTGGGCAGTTGGGGTCTTCTACCAATTTTACAATTGATGGGATGAATTCAAAGAATCCCACCTCGGCAGGTCCCACAACAAGCCGCAGTGGTGCTCCTTTTTCTATTTCCATCGAAGCAGTGCGTGAATTTAAGGTAGTGACCAACCAATATGATGTTACCTTGGGCCGCGCGGGAGGTGGTACTATAAGCGCGGTAACCAAAGCTGGTACGAATACATTGAGCGGTAGCGCCTGGAACTATATGCGTGCCGACTGGTTGTCGAGTCCTTACGATATCCGTGGGAATAAGCGTGATGACGAGTTTTCTACCTATCAGTATGGATTTACCTTGGGTGGACCGATTGTGAAAGACAAAGCCCATTTCTTTGTGGCCTGGGATCATCAGCGGGATTCAAGACCGCTTATTATTGCCGATATTAATTCGCCTACGGATGAAAGACGGTTCAATGTAACGCAGTCGACCTTAGACGAATTTGTGGAGATAGGACGTGCCAAATATGGTTTAGGTAACGGGTCTCAATATGGTTCTTTTGGCAAGAGACGTGGATCGGATGCGGCCTTCGCTCGGGTTGACTGGCAATTGGACGAAAAAAACTTATTAACCATACGTGATAACTATACCAACGACCGTAATAATTTAGGTTTGGGAGATAACACCAGGATTAATCTTTATGAATCCTTTGGTAATGATAAGAACATCGACAATAGTTTCTTAGCTACCTTGCGTACAACGGTTAGCTCACGCCTTACGAATGAGTTGAAAGTACAGCATTTATATACTTATCAAAAGAGCAGTCCGGGTGATGAGTTGCCAGGAGCTAATATTCCAAGAGCAATTGTAGAAAATGTAGCTTCAAGAATCGGCGAAGATGAATTGTTTACCAATATCCAATTGGGTGGTCATCGTTTTGCACAGGAAGGTTTCACCAATAATGTGATACAGTTGATTGACAACGTGTATTACAATACCGATAAAATCAATTACACCTTTGGTGTAGACCTTATGTATACGCATGCAAAATCACTGTATGGTAGTGAAGTGAACGGACGTTTTCAGTATAGGCCAAGTGATGGGGCAACTGCTTTGGAGAATTTTAATAACCTAGCTCCTTATGCTTTCTATCGGGAGGTTCCTTTGGTAGCCGATCCAACAGTGATCGGTAAAATTTTCAACGCGGGAGTATATGGACAAATGCAAACGAAATTAGCCACTGGTTTAGAGATGATGGCCGGTTTACGTTTGGACTACGGACACTATCCGAAGTCGCCTTTAAATCAGGAATTATACGATGCCATTGGTATTCGTACCGATCATAAATTGAAATCCTTTGTCGTACAACCACGCTTTCAGTTTACGTGGGATGTAAACGAGGAGCATAAAGATTACATCCGCTTGGGCGCAGGTATTTTTGCTTCAGACATCAACAATTATATGACTATTAATAACTTAACCTTTGATGGGAAGCATTATGCCACGGTAGATGTACGCGGAACTGGTTTGCCTACACCTGATTTCATCGGATACCGGAACGATCCGTCGACTATTCCAACTTTGGAGCAATACCAGGTTCCGACAATCAATACCTATGCCGCGGATGCGAAAATACCGATTGTCTATAAAGGAAACATTTCGTATACCCGTTTTATTACGGACAAATTAAAAGTGGGTATTACAGGTTATGCTACTTTGGGTAGAAATAATTATATGTATGTAGATCGCAATATGGTAGCAGATCCTTACTTTAGATTAGCTAATGAAGACAACCGCGGCGTATATGTGCCTGCTGACGCTATTGTAAGTGGCGCTGCGGATTGGAAACGGGGGCGTATCAGTGAGGATTTTGGACGGGTGCTCGAGCTAAATAGCGAAGGAAAAGTCAATCAGTTTGCGGTGGTGGTAGACGGTACTTATCAGTATTTTAAAGATGGTGAAGTTTCTTTTAGTTATACCTGGAACGACACCAAGGATAATACTTCGTTCAATGGAAATGTAGCGAATACAGCAACTTTGTCGCTTCCGGTAAAGGATGATCCGCGCGATTTGAGTAAGATGAGTTACTCCAATGGTCAGTTTAGGCATAAAGTTGTTTTCTATGGAACACTTCCCAGCTTCTATGGTATCAATATAGGTGTGCGTTATTCGGGTATTGCAGGAACGCGTTATAGCTTACTGGCGGGAGGTAATATCAATGGCGACTTTGTTTCGAATGATAATGACCTGGCCTTTATTTTTGACCGTAACAATCCCAATGTATCAGAAGATTTACGTGCCGGCTTGCAAGCTTTGTTAGATAATCCGGAAGCCAGCCAAAGTCTTAAAGACTATATTAATAAATATTCTGGTAAGATCGCAGAAAGGAATGGCGGGGTGAATGGTTTTTATGGAATAGTAGACTTGCGGGTAACCAAGAAGTTTATGTTGTATAAAACCCATTCACTTGAATTATCATGCGATATCTTCAATGTGGGGAACTTATTCAAGAAAACTTGGGGTGTAAACGAGTCCTTAGGAAATCAAGCTTTGTATGCAGTAACAGGTTTTGATGCCGGTGCACAACAATTTAATTATAGAGTAAATAACTCGGGAATTGTGAATCCTTCAGGTAATCCTTATCAGTTTCAACTGGGAGTGCGTTACGGTTTTTAACGCGGAAGGAAACCCGTTTTTACGATCTTTGTGAAAAGAGAAGAGGGGCGGTGGATTTTTTCCACCGCCCCTCTTTATTTGACTCAGATTCCCAACGCAGCATCTGGATTTAACGTAACTGCATACTTGACGGTATTCTTTTCTCTAAGAGGGCATACTGGTTTTCCAGATAATTTGTTATAGCTTTCTGTTTATATTTCTTACTGTTATCCAGCAGGGCATTTAGTAAACCGAAACCCAAACGAATGGTCCGATCGTCATTAAATTGGGGCTTATCCTCTGCGATGGCCAATTTGTATTTTACTTCCTCTGTGATATAATCACTGGTGTGTTTTACCAGTTCATTGGCTTTTTGCATATCGTCTACTTCGTAAAGCGTATCCGACATAAAGTATAGATCAACAGCTTGATTCATCGATAATATCTGTTTAGGGAGTACATCCAGACATTTATGTACTACTTTTTTTGCTTCATCTGGTTGTTGATCTTCCAGTAATGATCTGGAAAGCGTGTTGAAATTAGTGGTGAATTGTGGGATGATGTTGCGGGTCAGGGGATCTAGATATGTCAGTTTATTAACCCCAGCCCATTGGTATTTATGCATCAGGTTATCATATAAAGCCTTGAAGTTGTTGGTTGCTACCTGTTGATCTTCTTCTTTTGGCTTCTCTTTTATATCGATAGGCATTAGCTTGTATACTAAACCTTCGTTGATCAGGTATTTATCCAAACCCATCAATTCACTGGATGCATTTTTTACAAAATAGATCGGGCGTTCCCATTGATTATTTACTAAGACATTCAACAGCGCCAGATCACCACGTGTCATATAGTCGCGGTTAAAATCCCACTCCATACTATCGGTAATGGTATCTTCCCAATCTTTTGGAACGATTTTGTGCTGTACAACACTAGCTTTATTAATAGCCAGTTTCATTTTCTTGGTTGGAAGGAAATTTTCTCCGGTTTGGCTTGATTTATCATTTGGATGATCCGATAGCATGATATCCAATAGATCACTGATTTCTACCCGATCGGAGAGGCCATAGTCTTCATATCTTAGGTAGTCTCTTACCCCTTTATCGATTTTGGATGGATCAATCGTGATCGGTAATGCTTCTGACTGATTCATCTGCTTACGCATTTGTTTTACATACCAATCAGCGCCCAGGTAACCTACGTTTACGATGCGGATGTCTGGCCGGATATTCTCTACCTCCTGTGCGTACCAGAGTGGAAAGGTGTCATTATCCCCAAAAGTGAAAAGAATGGCATTGGGTTCACAGGATTCAAGGTAATTCTTCGCGTATAAGTCGCGCGTGGTATAGCGTTGGGAGCGGTCGTGATCGTTCCAACCTTCCTTGAGCAGCAGTAGCGGAGCCATGATAAAGGTGGCTGCTAAAGCGGTATAAGACGCTACTTGGATAGTTAATTTTTTAGCGAATAGACTGGTTAAGGCCATTACACTGAAACCGATCCAGATGGCAAAAGCGTAAAAGGCCCCTACATATACATAATCCCGCTCGCGGGGTTGTAGCGGTGTATCATTTAAATATAATACAATAGCCAAACCGGTAAAAAAGAACAGGAGGGCCACAATGGCCATATCCCTTTTCTGCTGGCGATAATGCCAAGCGATACCGATGATACCCAATAGCAGGGGTAAAAAGTAAAAGTGATTGTTGGAAGGATTCTTTTCGAGTGAACTCGGTAAGTCATATTGACCACCCAAACGGAGGTTATCCACTGCCTTGATGCCGCTGAGCCAATTGCCATCCGTTAGATTGCCCAGCTGTCCGCTTTCATCATTTTGTCTGCCCACAAAATTCCACATGAAATAGCGTCCAAACATCACACCTGCCTGGTACGTAAAGAAGAATTGCATATTACTGCTAAAGCTAGGATGTTGGTTGGCATCCAGTTGTAGCCAATAGCGGTAGAAGTCGCTATCTTTCTGACTGTGCACACGTGGAAAAAGCGCCGTACGATCAAACGTATAATCAGGTTTATTGCCTATTTTGGTATAACGGTCTACATCTTTCCGATAAATGGGGGCGCCATCTTTTACAGCGATGGCCTGTGAATCAAAGTACTTGCCCGTAATTAAGGGATTAGCCACATATTGGTCTCTGGAAATGTATTCCAGAAAAGAGAATATATTATCAGGCGCATAATTATTAAGAGAAGGATTGGCTGCTGCCCGTATAGCAACCATAGCAAAAGAACCATAGCCAAAAAGGACGAAACTAAAGCAGATTATGCACAGGTTGAGCAGGTGTTTATTCTTTTTGATAGAATAGTAAATGCTGTATACAATAACTATTACAAAGATTAACGCAAAGCATAGGATGCCTGTTCCGAAACCGAGGTGCAAATGATTGACAAAAAAGAGATCAAATTGAGCCGCCATTTTTACCAGATATTGGATGGTGCCCCATAATATGAGGGCGAGCATCGCAAAGCTTAATGCCAATGTTTTGGTGATGCCCTTCCAGCTGACCCGCTGCGTTTTTTTGAAATAGATAACCAATGCGAGTACCGGAATAGTTAACAAATTGAGTAAATGAACGCCAATGGATAGACCCATAATAAAAGCAATCAACACCAGCCATTTATCTGATCGGGCTTCGCCTGCGTGCTTCTCCCATTTCAGGATGAGCCAGAACACGATAGCCGTGCACAGTGATGACATGGCGTATACTTCTGTTTCGACGGCAGAAAACCAGAAGCTATCTGAAAAGGCATAAGCCAAAGCGCCCACCATGCCTGCTCCCAGTACTTGAAAGATTTGTGGACGATGAAGCGTTTGTTGCTGTTTAAGAAATATTTTTCCCGCCAATAACGTAATCGTCCAGAAGAGGAATAATATGGTTAAACCACTGGAGAGGGCCGAGCCAGCATTCATCCAGAAAGCCAGTGATGCTTTGTCGCCCAAAGCCAGATTAGAAAAGATATTCTGAATCATTAAAAAGAGCGGAGCCCCCGGTTGATGGACGATCTGGAGCCTATAGGAGGCGGCAATAAACTCACCGCAATCCCAAAAACTAACGGTAGGTTCTTTCGTGAAGAAATAAACGGCGGTAGCTACCAGACAGCAGGCCCACCCGAGAAGGTTATTCAGCTTTTTATATGTTATCTCCATAATCAGGTATTTTACCCTTAAAAGTAATAGGAGAAAATGTTAAAAGCTTATATTGAAATGTTAAATAATAAAATGTATTTATTTTTGTTACAGAATAGTAGCTCTCAGCTTTTGTGGGAGACTATTAAAAACGAGTTCATAGCTATGATCAATCAGGAATTGGATCTGCTGCATACTTAGCTCGCCATTCACGATAACGGTATTCCAATGTTTTTTGTTCATGTGATACCCCGGAAAAATACTGTGTGGATGTTGTTCGCGTAATTCAATAGCCCGTTCGGGATCACATTTGACGTTGAAAGATAATGGTTGCGCGTCTAGACCCACCAATAAGAAAATTTTACCGCCCACTTTAAAAACCAAAGTGTCGGGCCCAAAAGGCAGTTCCTCTGAGACAGCCGGTTTTGTAAGGCAATATGCTCTTAATTCTTCGATGTTCATGGTGTTAGTATCAAGTATCAAGATGTTAGTATCAAGATCCACCTAATAGTTTTCAGCATTAAAGTCTTGCGTCTTGCTACTTATGTCTTGCTACTTCCTTAATAAAGTATTGTAAATTTCATCTCCAAAGGATCAAAGTATTTCAATAGATCGCGAAGAAGATCATCTCCATATTTAACATATAGCAGACCGAAATTCTCAGTGCGCTCTTGAAGCTGTCCGTTCGGGAAAAATTTAGCTTTTATTTTATCAATCTGCGATATAGCATCTTCAAAATTTAATTTGTCTGCTTTCACAAATTTCTTTTCCAGATTGTTCACAGCTTTGCACAGACGTGTTTTGATGGCTTCTGTACTGGGTCTCAGCGTGGGATCAATCTTAGCTGCTCGTTCTTTAATACGTTCAAAAATATTTTCAAACTCCATCCATTCTTCGTTTAAATTAAGACGGTGTTTGGAGTGGATCCTGACATATTGCTTTTTAAGCTCGTCTGCGTTTCGGAAAAGACTTTTAAAAGTCAAATTCAACCTGAAAATCTTATAATCAAGGTGTTCGTTGGAGATGAGCGCCGAATTCCGGGGAAGGAGAATCGGAAAATCTACCTGATAGTGGTCAAAATTGCTTTTTAACTGCAGCCAATAAACAATTTCAGCTCCTCCACCTATGTAGCAGAGATTCGGCAAAATAATTTCCTGGTATAAAGGACGCATTACCACGTTCGGGCTGAAACGTTCCGGATGCTTTTCTATTTCTTCCGTAAGTTCTTCTTTGGTAAAGAACTTGTTGTGATGAAGTATTTCAAATCTCCCGCCGTCTGTTTCTACAATGCGCTCTCTGTATTCATCTGTTAGATAGAAAAAGTTTATTTCGCGGGCATGTACCTGTGTTTCAAAACCTTCTTTTTCTAAAGCCTGGCTGCTTTTGACAATATGACGATGACTGTGTTGATGTAATATGTCCTCTTTGATAGTGGGTGCAAATATTTTTTTCAGTTCAGGATGATCGGCATCAACAACCACTAATCCATATTTCCCAAATAAGCCATTAACCAAATAGCGAGTAGCATCAGCCAGGTTATCTTGTTGGAGATAGGCTTCTTCTATCAATTTAGCCAGTTTATCAGAATTATGCGTTAATCCTAACAGCTTTTTGTACTTTCTTACGGTACGTGCCATTGACTGCGTTTCCATGCGTCCGGTTGCTGATTGCGCAGGGATATCCCATTTAATCAATTCGCCTTGCAAGTGTGTGTGGTTTATTTCGGCAAAGTCGTGATCTTCGGTAGCCATCCAGTAGACAGGCACAAAGTTGTAAGAGGGAAAACGCTCTTTCAATTGCCGGCACAACTTGATGGTGCTGACGATTTTAAAGATAAAATAAAGCGGTCCGGTAAAAATATTGAGCTGGTGACCTGTGGTAATGGTAAACGTGTTTTCCTCACGGAGGGATGAAATATGAAAGTCTACCTCCTGAAAAGGGTGGTTTATTTTTTTGTATTGTTCCTCCAGAACATCTACCAATACCTTGCGGTCTGTTTTGCCCTGTTTTTGCTTTATTTGATGCTCAAAATTGCTCCAGTCAGGCCAATTACCTATAAAGGGATCTAGTTTTTTATCTTTTGCTATATAAGCTAACAACGTTTCTGAAAAACTATTTGTATCACTGTAGTTGATATAACTGGCTTTCATCCGTAAATAATTATTCGTTCGTGTTTATTTTTTATCGGCACTCATGAACCGCAAAGCGGTTTTTTTCCATCGGTCGGATGGAGCTTACCACGTTTAAAATTTACATTTCCTTGAGTGATGAATCCGCCAGCTGGCGGATAAAAATGGACGGTTCATCCGTTTAATTTATTCGTTAATTACGTTACTTACTTACAATGCTACCATAAAGATCAAAATCTTCCGCTCTATTAATCTCCACATTTACAAACCTGCCTATTGAAGTGTAATTTTCTGTTATGGGAATAAGCACCTCATTATCTACTTCAGGAGAGTCGTATTCAGTACGGCCAACGAAATAGTTTTCTTCCGTCCGATCAATCATCACTTTATACGTATTGCCTACTTTTTCCTGGTTGATTTCATAAGAAATACCTTGTTGCACTTCCATGATTTGCTCTACACGTGCTTCTTTTTCTTCCTGGGGCACGTCATCTTCCAGGGAATGCGCGTGCGTTTTTTCTTCATGGGAATAAGTGAAACAGCCCAATCGGTCAAAACGTGTATTTTCTACCCACGTCAGCATTTCTTCGAAGTCTTGTTGGGTTTCGCCTGGATAACCACTTATTAAGGTGGTACGTAGGGCAATATCCGGCACCTTATCCCGGATTTGGTTTACCAGGTCAATCGTTTTCTGTTTGGTAATCCCTCGGCGCATCGATTTCAGCATGTTATCCGAAATATGTTGAAGCGGCATATCCAGGTAATTACAGATATTGCTTCTTTCGTTCATCACGTCCAGGATATCCATGGGAAAGCCGGATGGATAAGCGTACTGTAGACGGATCCATTCGATGCCCTCCACATCCGAAAGATGGCGCAAGAGGTCGGAAAGATTACGTTTTCCATAAATATCCAAGCCATAATAGGTGAGATCCTGAGCAATTAAAATAAGCTCTTTGGTGCCGTGTTTGGCCAAATGTCTCGCTTCTTTTACCAGATCCTCAATCGATTTCGATACATGTTTACCACGCATCAGCGGAATGGCACAGAAAGAACAGGGGCGGTTACAGCCTTCTGCAATTTTGAAGTATGCGTAATGCGAAGGGGTGGTCAACATCCGCTCGCCAACCAATTCATATTTATAGTCTGCACCTACCGATGTTAATAGCTGCTGTAAATCATTGGTGCCAAAGTAAGCGTCTATATTAGGGATTTCTGCTTCTAGTTCGGGCTTATACCGTTCGGAAAGGCATCCGGTTACGATGACCTTGTTCAGTTTACCCTCTTCTTTAAGCGCACTATATTGCAAAATGGTGTCAATAGACTCCTGTTTGGCATTGTCAATAAAGCCACAGGTGTTGATCACCACAATATCATCTTTATGGATATTGTTAGCCTCATGCACAACATCCATTTTATTGCCACGGAGTTGCCCCATCAATACTTCACTGTCGTGTATGTTTTTTGAACACCCTAGTGTAATCACATTTACACGTGGTTTGGCGGGTGTGATGTTTGGTTTTCTTGTTCTCATCCTGCTAGAACCGTCGGTCTCTATTTAAATAGAGAGTCTACAAATTCTTTTTTATTAAATAATTGTAAATCGTTAATACGTTCTCCTACACCTATATATTTTACCGGTATTTTGAATTGGTCAGAAATGCCGATGACCACACCTCCTTTAGCGGTGCCATCCAGTTTGGTGAGGGCCAGGGCATTGACATCGGTAGCCTGTGTAAATTGCTTACATTGTTCGATGGCATTCTGTCCGGTAGAGGCGTCTAGCACCAACAATATTTCATGGGGTGCGCCCGGCACCACTTTTTTCATTACGTTTTTGATTTTAGTAAGCTCATTCATCAAGGCAAGTTTGTTATGAAGTCGACCAGCGGTATCAATAATGACCACATCTTCTTGATTGGCAACGGCCGATTGTACTGTGTCAAAAGCGACTGAAGCGGGATCTGAACCCATGGACTGCGCCACTACCCGTACACCAACCCGCTCTCCCCATAGTTTTATTTGCTCAACAGCTGCAGCTCTAAAGGTGTCGGCTGCTCCTAATACCACCTTATTTCCAGCTTCTTTGAGCTTATGAGCGAGCTTTCCGATGGTGGTAGTTTTTCCTACCCCATTGACACCCACCACCATAATGACGTAGGGTTTGTGGTTTCCGTACTCAAAATGCTCAAAATCATCACTGTTATTTTCGGCCAGCAGCTCCTGAATTTCTTCGCGGAGTATGCCGTTTAGTTCAGACGTATTGATATATTTATCTCTGGCTACACGGTCTTCTATGCGCTCGATTATTTTTAAGGTGGTTGTTACACCAACATCTGATGTAACCAATATTTCCTCTAGATCGTCTAGTACCTCTTCATCGACCGTAGACTTTCCAGCTACGGCTTTTGTGATTTTTGAAAAGAAACCTTCTTTTGTTTTCTCCAGGCCTTTGTCTAATGCTTCCTGATTTTCAGGTGTTTGCTCTTTCTTCTTGAAAAAATCAAATAGTCCCATAATAATGATGATACCAGAATCTATATTTAGTTGGTAAAGGTAAGATTTTCAGCTGAATTTATTGTTTGTTAAGTATCAAGATTTGCCGGAGCGCAAAAAAGCACTAACGCTTAATATTGCTTCCGGCATCCTTCTAAATGCTATTTTTATCCACGTTTTGTTTGGTCAATAGTCTATTGCCTTACGTTCGACTTCTCTTGCTAAGTGTTAGGTTACTCCATTTCTATTAAAAGTATATTTTAGTAAAAATCGAAATATAAATGGTAAGCGTACTATTATCATATCGCTGGAGTAGTATTGTTATCCGATCTAATACCTAATTTGAAAAGCATATAAGAAAACAATATGGGTGAAGCAAGTCCAAGAAAATATAAAAACCAGCCTAATCTTTTACCATGGTTACTGTTAGCGAAAGTTAACTTCTTAAATCTATTGTAAATTTTTACATAACGTCTATTTAGTAAATACAATAGATAAACGAATAGCATCGAAGAAATACTAAAGTCTATTGACATAGGTTTATCGATTGATAGCGGCTCATTACTTATCCTGAAATGCAAGACAATATAAAGTGTCATTGATATCCCTACACAAAAAAACACCATCAAGAAATAAGCCTTGCCTAGAGGAGGATAATTTTTTTTCGTTAATTTTTCCTTTATTGTAATAATAGCTAAAAACAGTATAAAAAATAAAGTCAAAACAGAAAAACAGTTTGTTTAAGATGTTCCTTTTCAACATTCTGAGACTACCTATTACATTTGTCGCTTTTTTCTTTAAGACGTCATCTATCACTCAATACCTTAATTTGAATCGTATGTAGGCCAACAGCATAGGCGAAGCAAGTCCAAGAAAATATAAAAACCAACCCGACCTTTTTCCGTTTTTGCTGTTGGCAAATGGTTTTTGTTTAAATCTATTGTAAATGTCTACGTAACGTTTTCTATAAAGAAAAAGAAAGTAGCCGCATACTAACGTAAAAACAGTGAGTCCCGTTGTAAAGTGCTTTTCAACTGTACTAGTTCTATATTGTTGAGTAACATGTTTCAAACTAATGTCTATTGCCATGATAAGGGTACCTAGCATGATAACGATATGAAAATATGCCTTTCCCACAGGTGGAAAATTCTTTTCATTTATTTTTCCATTGTTGTAATAATAACAGAAAACCACATAAAATATAAAGTCAAAACAGAAGAATAGTTTGTTTAAGATGTTCATTTCAGTAATCAAGTTTTATATCCAGTTTGCCATCTTTCTCATAAAGCTAGAGCTATGACGTTAGTTTATGCTATCTTGGAAAATATCCAATCGATCTAATACCTAATTTTGAAAAGCATATAAGAAAACAATATGGGTGAAGCAAGTCCGAGGAAATATAAAAACCAGCCTAGTCTTTTCCCGCTTTTGCTGTTTGCGAAATTGTTACTTTTAAGTTGATTATAAATTTTAACATGGCGTTTCTTATAGAAAAAAGCAAGATAAGTGAAGAACATTGCTGTAACAGCAAAAATATTGGCGTATATTTTATTGTTTGGATTGTTTTTTTCTAAGCCTACAATTTCTTCAAATACGGAGAAAAGGAATATAAAAAAAGCCACAAAAAAAATGGAGATAATGAAGTATGTCTGCGCTACTGGCGGAAAATTTTTCTCGTTTATTTTCCCTTTATTGTAATAGTTATTAAAAATGATATAAAATATAAAATCAAAAGGGAAAAGAAATCTTTTTAAAATGCTCATAAGAATACCTATATATTTAGAAATAGATCCATAGCCGAATATAACCTATAGCAAAAGGGGAGGTTAACCCGAGAAAAAAAAGTGTCCAGCCCAATATTTTTCCATTTTTATTGTTTGCAAAAGTATTTGTACGGAAGCGCTCATATATCCTTAGATACCTTTTGTTAAAATAAAACACAAAGTAGGTGATTATTGCACAGATAGGTGTGCCTATTTTTGCAGAAATTCCCCATAGAAAAGGTTTGTTTTTTTCTAGAACATTAAAATTTGAAATAATATAAACACCTATCAACAGAAAATTGAAAAATAGTAAAAAAATAAAATAGGTTTTGGCGACTGGCGGATAATTTTTTTCATTGGTTTTACCGTTATCGTAATAATAACTAAAAATAGTGTAAAAGATAAAGTCGATACCAAAAAATAATTTGTTTAAGAATCTCATTTGTGATATTATGATTTGTTGTTATGTCCGCTGTTTTTCGAAAAGATTGCCTTGTTTACTCAACACCTTAAAAACCAGCTTAATCCTTTAGTTATAAACGTACTAGATTTTAATAGTAAATAAGCATCTTAGCATAGCCAAGAATAATCGGTGAAGCAAGCCCAATGAAATACAGTAGCCATCCCAATAATTTTGCTCTGGTACTGTTTGCAAAATGTTTCTGTTCAAACCTTTTATAAATATTCATATATCGCTTTTTGAAAAAAAACACAAAATATGTCAATATAAAAGAGAATAAAGCAAGGATTTTAGACGAAATTCCCCATAGAAAGGTGTTTTTCGTGTTAATGGTAGTAAAAGTTGTTATCATATAAATACCGATGATTAGGCCACAAAAAAAAATAACAAAAATAAAATAGGTTTGTGCTACAGGTGGATAATTTTTTTTATTAATTTTTCCTTTGTCATAGTAATAACTAAAAACCGTATAAAAGATAAAGTCGAAACAGAACAATAGTTTATTTAAGGTGCTCATTTTTAATAATTTGACATCTAATACATTTGTCATTTTTTCTTGACGCAACCCATCGTTCAATACCTTAATTTGAATCGTATGTAGGCCAATAATATAGGTGAAAAAAGTCCAAGAAAATAGAAAAACCATCCTAATCCTTTACCACGTTTACTGTTAGCAAAAGTTAACTTCTTAAACTTATTGTAAATTTTTACATAACGTCTATTTAGTAAATACAATAAATAAACGAATAGCATCGAAGAAATACTAAAACCTACTGACATAGCTTTATCGATTGATAGCGGCTCATTACTTATCCTGAAATGCAAGACAATATACAGTGTCATTGATATCCCTACAAAAAAAATCACCATCAAGAAATAAGACTTGCCTAGAGGAGGATAATTTTTTTCATTAATTTTTCCTTTGTTGTAATAGAAACAAAAAACGATATAAAATATAAAATCAAAGGGAAAAAAAAGTTTTTTGAGTATATTCATGTACTGTGTTAAATTTTATATAGAGAATAGTAAAAGACCTCAGCCTAAAGCGAATTTCAGGTATATAAAAAGGCTGAACCATACTACCCGGTAAACGATCATACCAATACACATAGATATAACAAATATAAACTATTGGCGCGAGAGAAGGTAAATGTTATTTTTGGAGGACGTTTAGCTGCTTATCGGTATTATAATATGGATCAGGTAATTGGAGCAGCCTTGAAAAGTGTCAAAAAAGAGTGTGAGCGTTTTTCAGTTTGAGATGGAAATTTGATGTGATCATCGCCTCTATGTGGGGCATAATAAACAAAAAAAGCCCTTCCAACCGGAGGGCTTTGCTATACTTTAAACGCAATAATCTATTGAACGTTACTGTCTGCAACAATTTCTTTGGCTGCTTCAACGGCATCCTTGATGTGATCGTTGTGAGCAATTAATTCTTTGAAAGTATAAGCACCGGTTTTTGGTGATTTCACAGCAGTGATTACTTTTGTATAATCTTTACCTTTACCGGTTTTAAGGGTCGCAACGGTTTTCTTAGCCATTTTCTTTTATTTTTTATACGCTCTTGGGAGCTGTTATTAAAAGATTACTTAATCTCTTTGTGAACGGTTACTTTTTTCAGTACGGGGTTGTATTTTTTCAACTCCAAGCGCTCAGTAGTGTTTTTCTTGTTCTTTGTGGAGATATAACGAGACATGCCCGGTAAGCCACTTTCTTTGTGTTCAGTACACTCTAAAATTACTTGAACTCTGTTACCTTTTTTAGCCATTGTTATTTGTCTTAATGCCGCAGTGCTGCGGGATATTTTTTATATTGTAAGGGTCTGTTTGTGATGCTGAATAAAGCGAACAACTAAACGTATCCTTTTTTAATAAACTTGTTAATAACTGCTGTAATACCATTTTTATTAATGGTTTTGATAGCAGAAGTTGATACTTTTAAAGTAATCCAACGGTTTTCTTCCGGGATAAAAAACCTTTTCGTTTGAAGGTTTGGGTAAAATTTACGCTTGGTCTTAACGTTAGAATTTGAAACGTTATGTCCATTTAATGCTGCTTTACCTGTTAAATCACAAATTCTTGACATGACTATATGATGTTCGTTCTGTTTAAAACTCCAGTTTCTTAAAGAGTGTGCAAATATCTGAAAATGTTTTCTTTTATGCAAGTGTTTTTTAAAGGATTATAAAAACGAACTGCATTTTTGTTTCTTGTATACGGAACGCGTCATAAATAATGACTCGAAACTTTTAGAAAGATAACGCTTTATTATTAATTTGCAAAACGATGAAGCGTATTGCTTTAATAAACCGCTACATAAATTATGGAAGAAAAAACATCATCGGCTTTGCCCACCAATAAAGGGCTATGGAAAGTAATTGGAGCCTCTTCGTTAGGAACACTCATTGAATGGTATGATTTTTACATTTTTGGTAGTTTAGCCGTTATTATTTCAACCAAATTTTTTCCGTCTGATAATCCCACCGCAGCTTTTTTATCTACATTAGCCACCTTTGCAGCCGGATTTGTGGTGCGCCCTTTCGGTGCCCTTTTCTTTGGCCGATTAGGCGATATGATTGGTAGGAAGTATACCTTCATGGTAACCTTACTGGTTATGGGCTTATCTACTGTGGCTATAGGGCTCATCCCAGAGTACAAAACCATTGGTTTTCTGGCACCGATACTCGTTCTGTTGTTACGTCTTTTGCAAGGACTGGCATTGGGTGGTGAGTACGGTGGCGCAGCTACTTATGTGGCAGAACATGCGGAGCCGCATAGAAGGGGGGAGCGAACATCCTGGATTCAGACAACGGCTTCCTTTGGCTTATTTATTTCACTGGCAGTTATCCTGATTACCCGTAAATGTATGTCGAACGAAGCATTCATGGATTGGGGGTGGCGCCTACCTTTTATTATCTCCATATTCATGGTGGTGGTGAGTTATTTCATCCGTAGAAATATGGATGAATCTCCACTTTTCAAGAAAGTAAAGGCGGAAGGTAAAACATCATCTAACCCTTTAAAGGAATCTTTTGGACATAAATATAATTTTAAATTTGTACTACTTGCGCTATTCGGTGCCGCGATGGGGCAGGGAGTAGTTTTTTATACAGGCCAGTTTTATACTCTATCTTTCCTGCAGCGTGTATGCCATATCGATTTTGATCAGACAAACTATATATTGGGTATAGCCATATTTTTAGGAACAGGATTTTTCATTTTCTTTGGCTGGCTATCCGATAAGGTTGGCCGGAAGCCGATCATGATGATAGGTATGTTGTTGGCAGTTTTAACGTACAGGCCTATCTATGAAGGGATTTATCAACTGGCCAATGTGGAGAATAAAGAGGCGCTGGCAGACAAAATGAGCACCTCGGAACATAGGGAGCCTGTTCTGGAGGGTGATTTTAAGGCGGATGAAATATTGGTGACTACTGTACATCATGTTTACAGTGATGGTACCCGGAAAGATGAAATCTCCAAACAATATATTCACACTTCGAGCGGGCAGATTACGCACGAAGAGGATGCGATAGCTATTCAGCTAACGTCGGAAGCGATGACGGCTATTGTGCTATTGATTTTTCTGCAGGTACTTTATGTAACCATGGTATATGGCCCGATTGCGGCGTTTTTGGTGGAAATGTTTCCCGTAAAGATTCGCTATACGTCGATGTCTTTACCTTATCACATCGGTAATGGCGTTTTCGGTGGACTGATGCCGGCTATCGCGACATATCTTGTTTCGAGAGCACAAACAGCCAATGAAGTGGCAGCAAAGGCTGGCGAGACCCTGCCTTTTGATAAACCTTATCTCGAAGGACTTTGGTATCCTATTATTATCACCGGAGTAAGCTTTGTGATTGGGCTTGTCTATATCTCTGGAAAGAAAAGGAGAGAAACAGAAAATAGTTTATAAATGCATTGTATATGAAATATCCATGAATCTCGCCTTAAACAACATCAGCAGGGATGAAAATAAGTTTATGAATATTCCATATGACCGTTGAAAAAACAAACCGAGTGAAACGAGCTCATTTATGCCATTGAAAAGATACACTCATACCGCCGAAGGTAGCATGAATACCTTATGAAACAGGCACAAATAAATAAATAATGATACATATGAATCAGATAAAAAGATATTTAGGAATAGTATGGATTATACTGGCCCTGGTGGCAGGTTATTATTTAATTGTTAGCCAGGCCATACCGCAATTTCAAAGTGATAACCCGGAAGATCTGGTGCCGGCAATCATCTATACTTTTGTGTTAATGCCTATCATTAGTGGTGGACTGTTGGTGTTTGGGTGGTACGCGCTAAAGGGAGAGTATGACGATGTATAAGCATTGGATGGTGGCTTGTTCTGCTACTCCACCAACATTAGCCGGATTGAGGCGAATTTTCCTGTTGTACATATCTATGATGGGGATAGTCTTTCAGCTCTAAATGCGCGCTATTTTTTAGTATTATCTTTCACCGGCTACCTGTTCATAGAGCGAAACACCTGAGTTGTTCGGTTTATTTCTCTACGATTTTGACCCGAATTTCACATTAGGAATTTGAACGAAATGACATTACATAGCCATAAAAGACCAATGGAGCCATATCGAGGTATGGTGATATAGGTGTTAAAATGGATATAAAGCAGAATAACATTGGCGTAAACGAGCTAATATGGATTCCGTTTTTAATGAGCGTGTTACAAAAAAAAGCGTGAATTCTCGATTAAACCTAGCGGATATCGGGTGAAACCTATGAAATACTAAATAAGCAATAAATCATATGGAATTATATGATAGCGAGAATATATTTGTCTAAGTAACATCTGTAAATTGTGAAAGAAATAAACCAAATTAGTATAGCAGTAGTAGCCATCATTATGTTTATAGGATCATAACTGTTAAGTTGAAATGCAACCTCTATCTGCTGGATGTTTCGGTAATTCTGCTACGTTTTCAACTGTTCGATTGTGCATCTTGCTAACGCAATTGTAAAGATCAATTTACCAAATTGAACATATTAATTTTTAACGACTATGAAGACAAAATTTTTATCTCTATCAGTAGTATTTATACTAATTCTTTTATCCTATAACTCCTGTACCAAAGATTCTCTTCAATTTGAAGAAACATCAGCGGCATTCAATAAAGACGAAGAGTCTCCAGTTGGGGATGATGTTGAAACTGTCGTGATTGGTAAAGACGGAGAGGCATCTTTTAAAACGAGGAAGGGATATGTCTATAAACAAAAAGTATTATCTGAAATTTCCAAGAGAAATCGGATTCTTCAAGCCATTGATAATGACAGTTTAAACTTTCCGTATACTGAGGTTATAAAAATACCTGTGTTTCCCAAATCACCTAAGGAGTCACAGAATCCTTTAAGTAGAATTTCTAGTTCAGAGGAATCGCCAACACCACCAGCAGAGTGGACATATACTATGGCTCTTCATGCCCCGAATTATGCTACCGTTTTAGTGTTTCCAGCTGAACAGTACGTTGGGGAATATAAAGTTAGATGCACTGTTTATAATGTTTCCTGTATAGGAAATACTGTATCTTGGTCTGCAATCTATGTCTGGACTAAACCTGGAAATTTGACATGGTCTTACACAGATCATCAATCTTATGTTAGAGTTTTAGGGATGTAAAATAAATTTTTTTGGAGTAAACACTTCCACAACCCATATTTTCTAATGCTATATAGTGCTTTGAGGCGTACAATTAATTACTCTAAAGCTGCATTTCGAGCGAAATAGCTTTGCTTTGTACCAACAAAGGCAATGAATCTTCCGGAGTTGACAAAATAATATCCAGTTATTGAGAAACCAGATATTTATCTTAGTTTTGAAGTAATGGTGAAATAATACATATAAATAACACGATTCAATACTTTAATGTAATTCTAAAAGCTATGAAGATCTTAAACAAATATAACACCGTAATCAAGTATTCGATCGATTTGCAATATTTTAATATGTTTCAGAAATTGTCAAAGACATATTATCATTCATCAAAATGGAGACGAGAAGAAGATAATTCTTTTATTTTGCTACACGACACTTTTTTCAAAGCCAAAAGTTTAGCAGAAAATGTCGTTATTGATTACCACGGCCAATTAGAACTACATTGCATATTTGAAAATGTATTGCAAGATGCGATTGAGGTTTTAGAAATCAAAGATTGGGCGTACAGTGCAACAAAAAAGTTTATCCTAGAAAACACCAAAAGTTTTTTTTATTTTTTGGAATTTCCAGAAATCAGCCCTTTGGTTGAAGAATATGGAATAAAATCAACAAAATACTATGAGTTATTTGTGAAAAATGAAATAGAATCTATAAAACAAATAATGGATTCCGTATCATTTGAAGAAATGACCATGGAGGAAAAAGAGATAGCAAAGATGTCTCATATTGTACACATAGAAGAAAGACGTTCGTCTGAGCAATAAATATAAAGGCTTCTCTGAATCAAATTAGTGTCTTATTACTACCTGTTTTATCTTTTAATTAATGTTACCCCACATAATTAAGACTTACTGGTTCTCATTCAGCCTACTCATTAGTTGTTCTTTGTTGATATTTTATTTTGTAGAGACCTATCAATATGCTTTTAATCACCATATCCTATTCAATGAGAATTACAAATTGTCGTTCTTTGGTTGTTTATTTAGTGCTTTATACATCTTAAATTTTCTAATAATAAAATCAATATCTATTAATTCCATTGTCTCAATCACTATTCTACTTTGTCTGCAGGTATTTTCGTTTCTTTACCCCAACAGAGAATATTTGTCAATTCTCTCGGTCATATGTGTTTATTTTTTTTCTTGTCTGAAAATACATCCCAAATTGATCAAATACATTATTAAATTTTTTTTTCTGCTTTTTCTTTGCAATACGATTATTTGCTTCTATTCATTATGCATTTACGGGACATTAGTTGGGATATTTAATAACCAAGGCATAATTGGTGTTTTTACAGCGGTGAATTTACCAATGCTGTTTTTCTTTTTGTTAGATCAACAAAAAAAAGCTCAATACGATTTTAAAAATAAGGTATGGTTATATGGATTGATCATTATTTTACTAATAACGTATGTAGTGATCCTAAGGTCCGAATCTAGGACAGCTTTATTCACTTCAATAATCATCCTCTGCCTTTATGCAAAAAAGCTAAATAATAAGGAAAAACGTGTTCCAAACGTTGTTAAACTTGTAATTGCCTTAATGCTAGTGTTTTTTATATATTACATTTTTAATTTATTTATAGCTAAAGAAGCATCTCTATCGGGGAGAGTTATAATGATAAGAATAGCAATAATTCATGTATTTGATAGTTTTTGGTGGGGAACCGGACTGGGAAGATTTAATTGGTTCTACCCACAATGGCAAGCATCATATTTTGAAAATCTACCTCCAAATTCCAATCCTCCTCTTGTGAGAAATGTCGGTGAAACGTATATTATTTTTAATGAATTCTTACAGATATTTCTAAGTATAGGTTTGATAGGAACTATTGTTTTTATAGCACTATTTGTCATCGTGTTTAGATTAAAATCTTCCAGATTCGTGTCGCTTTTTTACACACTCAAATGTACAATTTTAGGTGTTATGGTCTCTGGTATAACTTCTTACACTCTTCATGTTAACCTGTTATTACTAATTTTGGTTGCTTATATTTCCATTTTACTAATGCTGAATGAAAGAAAATTTGTAATGCTTACGCTCACGCAAAAGCGCGGAAATTTTAACTCTTTTAATATAATATTCTGTGTTTCATCGTTGTCAGTAGTTTTGTTTTTATCCTCGCAATTTTGGTTCAAAATGAGTGCGGTTTCAGAATGGCATGAGATAAGAGAACAACATATTGAGTTCGAAAGAAAAGAATATTCATATTGTAAAATATATCCATTTCTAAAAAACGACGGTAAATTTTTGACCGATTATGGAATTTATTTGTTAGAAAATATGTCAACTACGGTTGAGCCAAAAAAATTAGATTTAACTATTAAAACCCTTGAAAGTGCAAGAGGTTATTTCCTTTCTAAGGACGTTGTACTATATTTAGGGTATGCCAATTGGGCAAAAGGCAATTTGAAAGATGCCATTTCTAACTTCGAATGGGTCGGAAACTTTTTACCTTATTTGTTCGAACCCAAAATTGCTTTAATGAAACTGTACTTGGAAACTGGCGACATCATGAAAGCTAGAAATTTGGGTGAGTGGATTATCCAAACGGAGCCAAAAGTCCCTTCAGAAGAAGTAGAGATGATTAAAAATGAAGCCGATTTCTTAATGAAACATAAGCTTTAAAGTATCGCTGGAAATTTTTTATGTTAACAGTACTGTATCCATCAGCTAAGTACATCTTCCCTATTGTGATTTAGGAGAACTTACACTGCTATTCGCTCTCTTCCGAAATCTATGGGTCGACCAGTAATGTCCGACTTATCAAAAAATGTCGTTATACGAATAAATATTTGGCTTAAATGAATAAACAGACCGTTTTTTGTTTTTATTCTCTTGGAAAGCGCTACAAAGATTACTAACTTGGTTGCGTAAAATCAGGAATGATTGGACAGCTGACCGTACTTAGCAAAGTCTCTTCTTGTGAGGCACTTTTATTTTTTAATACATAACAAATAACTAAACTAATTGATAATCTGATGAGATATCCATATGTTTTCGGCTAAAAATATATAGATATTCCATAACCGTAAAAAACAATAACTATATGAACTTAAAAGTTAGGTCATTCGAGGATTATAAGGAGACATATAAGAAGAGTGTAGAAAGACCGGAAGAATTTTGGGCAGGTATTGCGGAAGAATTTAAATGGCGTAAGAAATGGGATAAGGTGTTGAGTTGGGACTTCAAAGGGCCTGATGTAAAATGGTTTGAAGGGGGAAAACTGAATATCACCGAAAACTGCTTGGATAGACACATTCTGGAATGGGGAGACAAACCTGCCATTATCTGGGAACCGAATGATCCGAATGAGAGTTACCGGATGCTAAGCTATAAACAACTCTTATTCAATGTCGAGCAGTTCTCGAATGTATTAAAGAATAATGGTGTCGTAAAGGGAGACCGTGTATGTATTTACCTCCCCATGGTGCCCGAGTTGGCGATCGCTGTATTGGCTTGCGCACGCGTAGGGGCCATACACTCGGTGGTATTCGGAGGTTTTTCTGCGCAGTCTATTGCCGACAGAATTAAGGACGCGCAATGTAAACTGGTTATTACGGCCGATGGCAGTTTCCGTGGAACGAAGGTGATCGAACTGAAAGATATTGTGGATGATGCGCTGGGACAGTGTCCATCTGTGGAAAGGGTGATTGTACTGACTAGAGCCCGAACACCGGTATCCATGATCAAAGGGCGTGATGTGTGGTGGGAAGATGAAATAAAGAAGGTAGAAACACAAGGTAATCCGCATTATCCCGCTGAAGAAATGGATGCGGAGGATATGCTTTTTATACTGTATACCTCCGGCTCCACCGGAAGCCCGAAAGGAGTGGTGCACACTTGTGGCGGTTATATGGTGTATACGGGTTATACTTTTGCTAATACATTTCAATATGAAAAGGGTGATGTCTATTTCTGTACAGCCGATATCGGTTGGATCACCGGACACTCTTATATTGTATATGGACCTTTATCGCAAGGTGCCACCTCTCTGATGTTTGAAGGTATACCTACCTATCCGGATGCCGGAAGATTATGGGATATTGTTAAAAAGCACGAAGTTAATATTGTATATACAGCGCCTACGGCTATTCGTTCATTAATGGGTGCGGGCGATGAATACGTGGATGGAAAAGATTTTAGCACGATCAAAACCTTGGGGTCTGTTGGCGAACCTATTAATGAAGAAGCATGGAAATGGTTTGACGAAAAGGTGGGGAATGGTCATGCACCGATTGTAGATACCTATTGGCAGACGGAAACCGGCGGGTTTATCATCAGTCCGATTGCCGGTATCACACCCGCGATCCCCAGTTATGCCATGTTTCCGCAACCGGGCATACAGCTAGCCCTGATGGATGAAAATGGTAAGGAAATAGAAGGCAATGATGTGAGCGGGAATCTATGTGTCAAATTCCCATGGCCAGGTATGCTAAGAACGACGTATGGAGATCACGAACGATGTAAAAAAACCTATTTTTCTGCCTATGAAAATATGTACTTTACCGGTGATGGATGCCTGCGTGATAAAGATGGCTACTACCGGATTACCGGTCGGGTAGACGATGTGTTAAATGTATCGGGTCACCGCATCGGGACAGCCGAAGTGGAGGATGCCATCAACAGACATAGTGATGTAGTGGAGTCAGCTGTGGTAGGTTATCCGCATACGATTAAAGGGCAAGGCATATATGCCTTTGTGGTGGCGGGTGAACACTTAAAAGATGCTGATCTCATGCGTGGAGATATCAATAAAACCGTTGCCCGTATTATCGGGGCGATCGCTAAGCCCGATAAAATCCAGTTTGTTACGGGCTTACCTAAAACCCGCTCTGGAAAAATTATGCGGCGGATTCTACGAAAGATTGCCGAGGGAGATACCACCAATTTGGGAGATATTTCTACCTTGCTTGATCCGGAAGTGGTGGAGGAAATAAAAGAAGGAGCGACTGAAGTGCTCAAGAAATGATATAGAATCAGGAATATATAGATATGTAAAAAGAAGCCACCTTACCTTTGAGATGGCTTCTTTCATTTTTGGTATACCCCTTTTTATCTTAAAAACTATACCTCAATCCAAACTGCATCTGCCAGCGAGAAGCAAAAAAATCTTTTGAATAAGAGGTTACATTATCAGGATTAAAGGAATATACCGGATAGGTGTCTGATGTTCCTCCAGTTTCCTGTTTTAAACCAACACTTGACGTAGAGTTGAAGGTGTTAGGCGAAAAATACTGGATCCCCCAATTCTTTTTCAACAGATTCGTTAGATTGATTATGTCGTAAGTAAATGTAATGGTATGGGTGCGTTTACCTTCCCGTAGAATATTGAAATCCTGCGAGAAGCGGAAATCGGCTTGATAGTTCCATGGGGTACGGGCGCCATTACGTTCTGTAAACATGCCTCTACGGTTTTTCAGGTAACTATTTCCGTTAATGTAAGCATCAAAAGCGGTCGCCTGCGCCGCACCTTCACTTGTGGAAGGGAAGAAATTGGCAGTTTCTCCTACCTTTGGTATATAGGCGAGGCTAACGGTCTGGGCGGTTCCGTTAATTGTACTATTCACAAAACCAAGCGAGTAAGGTAATCCCGATTGCGCATTGAAGAATAAGGAAAAGTTAGATATGAATTTACCTGAACCATTCCAATCGGTACGGTAGTTAACGGTAGATACTACCCGATGGCGAATATCAAAATTAGAATAAGCCAGATCCGGATCATTGGGATTAAGGGCTTGGTTCAGCTGCCAGTTCGATTCCATGGAATTACGGATACCGTTGGTAATATCCTTCGATTTACCATAGGTATAGGCGGCGGAGAAGTCCAGCCCAAAAGGAAAGCTTTTTCCTACCTGTGCCGTAAGGCTGTAGCGGTGTCCCTTATTGGTGTTGGTCAATAGGTAAGCATTGGTGTATAATGGATTGATAGCTTTCGAGCCATTAACAGATTGGTAAATGGGCTGTTCTTGGTGTATGTCATAAGGAAGATAAATAGGATTGTCCTTAAGGTTGATATACTTAAACTGTAGGTCGTGAATAACCTTCGTATAAATTGCTTCTAAACTAAAACGCCATTGAGTGGGGGTTTTATAATCCAGCGCTAAACTAGATCGCCAAGCCTGCGGCATTTTAAAATTGTTGTCTATCAGGTCAACCTGGGTCGGGCCGGAAGCATCATTCACATTCACTCCCTGTTTCTGAACAAAACCGGCTTCTCCATTACCTCCAAGCGCATCCCTGATAGGGTCTGAACCGGGTGATGGAACCGAAATATCTTCACCAGAATAGCTATACCTTTTATCAAAAGCACCGTAGCTTTCGCCATTATTATAATAAGCGTAACCTAACCAGGCAAAGGGAATGCGGCCGGTAAACACACCTGTTCCACCGCGTAACACGAGGCTCTGATCACCTCTAAGATCATAATTAAAACCTAAGCGTGGAGAAATTTGTATTTGACCAAGAAAATCATTCCTGATCTGGTTGGGTCTAGTATAAACGAAACTAGTACCATAATTGGGGTCTACAGGAGCCTCGGTGGTTTTGGTGCTAAGGGGTTGTTTATTGGGCATATCTGCCTTATCAAGACGGATACCCGGGGTTAACTTTAGATGATCTCCAACCTGAATTTCGTCTTGTGCATATAAACTATATAGATTCACTTTGAATTGTGCGGGAGGATTCGCAATGATATTATCACGGCTGTTATCCGTATAATTAAAATTTGTCCGGACACGATCGGGCCTGTTGTTCAGAAAATCATCAATACTACTGTAGGATACCCTGCCGTTCCAGGAATTTACAAAGCCGTAGGTGATGTTATAGAATTCATTGTGCGTTCCGAATGTAAACGTATGGTTATTTTTGATCCACGTAACATTATCGGTGAGTTCGAAAGTCTTCTGCTTCATATCGAAAATGCTCGCCTCCCTATCAGTCCCTAAAAATATTGTACCCCCATTAGATGCGATCTCAATCTGTGGCACAGCCGGATTGGAAAGCGGTTTCCGATAATCATGAATATTGGAATAGCCAACAATCAAACCATTAGAAAGCGCACTATGGAACCGGCTTTTAAGCTCAGCGACAGTGGAATTCTGATTGTTCACCTGTTCGAAATCTATACTGCCAAAGCGAAAATTCTGCTGATCGCGCTCCAAATTGGTGGCCTGAGAGGTGATCGTGTTGTTTCGGATCGAAAGCTGGTGTTTGTCATTGATATTCCAATCCAAGCGATTGAAGAACTTGTTGGAGCGTGAATAGGTATTGTAATCATCGAAACTTCCTGCATCCAAGCCGTAATTTGTCGATAAATAATTGCTTATCTGCTGTGCCTGATCATGGTTTATAATAGGCATATCCGCGGATCCGGCAGAAAGGATAACAGGATCTTGCCTGCGGGTGATCTCTTCATTGGTAAAGAAGAAGAGCTTATTTTTGATCAGTGGAAAACCTAGACGGAAACCCGTTTGGTATTCATGGAACGACGACGGTAATTTTGAATTATCGCCAGCTCTATTTCTTCCGGTAATTGAAGCATTGCGTCCAAATCCATATACCGATCCGGTAACCTCATTGGTGCCGCTGCGGGTAACTGCATTAATGCTTCCACCAAGGAAATTACCTATTTTTACGTCATATGGAGCCAGGTATACCTGAATATCCTGAATAGCATCAATGGAAACAGGGTTCGTGCGTGTGCTGCTTCCAGGTTGGCCGGAGGTTCCTCCTTGTCCACCCAAAGAGGGGCTGAAACCAATGGCATCATTGTTTATGGCACCGTCTAAGGTCACATTATTGTATCTGAAATTAGTGCCCAAAAATGAATTATTATTACTTTGAGGTGTGGTGCGGGTAAAATCTTGTAAACTGCGGCTAATGGAAGGCATTGTTTTCAGCTGCCGTTCATTTACGCGTGTTCCCGACCCCGGACGAGGATCTCCACTTTGAGCGGTAATAACAACTTCTTTCAGAACAGCCGTTTCATCCATCAATATAAAATTAAAGGTCGTACTACCTAAGCCCAGGTTAATATTTGCCTCTTCATCTTTTTTGTAGCCAATAAAGGATGCTTGTACCGTATAAGGCCCTCCCGGATTGAGGTTGGGTATCGTATAACGCCCTTCGGTATTCGTTTCTGCTGCATACTTTGATCCGGTAGCTGTGTTGACAGCGGTAACGGTGACTCCCGAAAGCGCTTTTCCCAGATCATCTAATACTCGTCCAGATAGGGTGGAAGTGGTGATCTGCGCTTTACTTATCCCGTATTGGCCAAATAATAGAGCCAATAAAAATATAAGATTTAATCTCTTCATATTGCATATTTGATATGCAGCAAATCTCAGCACCTATTGTTAATTTTTTGTTAATTTTATATTAGTTTATAGTCGTTTTCTAAAATAAATTTAATATAGTTAATCTGTTTCTAATTCATTTTTAATCTATTTTTAATCCACCAAGCTTAGAATTACGCCATGGATTTTATGGGAAAGTACATCTTTTAGGTTGTTTGATTTTTACAGCATGATGGCTTTATCCAATAGGCCCCTTAACGAAATGAAAAGCATAAATAGTACACAGCACAAGACACTTATTAAGACGCTGCAGCAATTGGAAGATATACTTTCTGCGACAACGGCGAATACCATGTCCTTAGAAAGGATAAAAAACTTTGAAGAGGTAAAAGATGGAATAGTTCTCTTAAAAGAAAGATATCTGGAATATGAATCTCTGTTGGAACAGTTATCACACACTATCGAGCAATATGACCGGCTGAACAAACATTTGCGGTTCAGTGTTCTCGCACCTGCTCTGAGAATTTTAAGGAAAAACGTTGAGCCCTCCCAAGCACATTATTTTCTGATCAGAGAAAATTTGCTGGAGACGAAGAAATTGTAAATCGTGGTGCCGGAATTTGATTCATCAATTCGGGCATATCCGTCCGTGTAACGAACAGAACATCCGTGTGTTCTTTTGCATCGATGGTATAAATAGTTGGGGTTAGCATCACATGACTAGCTACAAAAATACAGTTTTACCGTATATCTGCGCGACTGTTCGGATGTCGCCTAGGAGTTAAGTTTACCTGTTATAAAAACAAAAGGCGCTGTGTGATGTTAATTATAAAACAATAAAATTATTTACTTATTAAAAACGGATAAAGATGAGCAATTTAAAGTTAAAAGGTACGTGGAATGAACTGAAAGGTAAAGCAAAGCAGACTTACGCCGATTTAACAGATGATGATTTGTTATACGAAGAGGGCAAAGAAGATGAATTGGTAGGTCGTTTGCAGAAGAAAACCGGTAAGACGCGTGACCAAGTGGTAGACTGGTTGAACAACCTTTAGTGTAAGCGTTTATACATTTTGCCGAAAAAGGCGTGTTAACAGATAGTTAGCACGCCTTTTTCGGTTGTATGTAATTCTTTATTAATGGTGTTATCCAAACGTGTTTGTTTCCAAAGGTCTTCATGAATTCGTAAGATTTAGTCTACGACGACTAAGTTTTTGTTTTTTAATGCCGTATGCGATATTCAGGTGGGTTGGTTTGGGGAAACATGAATATTTCTTTTTTCTTTTTTTTAACTTCGCAACATGACAAAACAAAAACCGACCATTTTAGTCGTGAACGATGATGGAATAACGGCCCCTGGAATAAAGGTGCTGATGGAAGAGATGAAGGGCTTGGGTAAAGTAATTGTAGTAGCACCGGATAGCCCACAATCAGGTATGGGGCACGCCATTACGATTGGCAAGCCGCTCCGCATAGATCCTGTTGATATTTATCCCGATGTGGAGATGTATAAGTGCTCAGGTACACCGGTAGATTGTGTGAAACTGGCAGTGAACAAAATTTTTAAAGGACGTAAGCCCGACCTCTGTGTTTCCGGTATTAATCATGGTCTAAATAATTCCATCAATGTGCTGTATAGCGGTACGATGTCTGCTGCGGTAGAAGGGGCTATAGAAAGCATACCCTCCATTGGCTTCTCCTATGATGATCATACTTTTGAGGCCGATTTTGAGCATTGCCGGCCTTTCGTCAGAGAAATTGCCAGTCAGGTTCTAAAGAATGGCATTCAGCCTGGTACCTTACTCAATGTGAATTTCCCGCCGGGCAACATCAAAGGGGTAAAGGTATGCCGCCAAGCGGATGCCAAATGGGCGGAAGAGTTTGAGGAGCGCATGGATCCTTATCATCGACCGTATTATTGGCTCACCGGTAAATTCGTACTGAATGATAGGGGTGAAGATACAGACGTTTGGGCCCTCAAAAATGGTTTTGCATCCCTGGTGCCAGTCCAGTTTGATATGACAGCCCATCACGCTATACCCCAGTTGAATTCCTGGTCGTTCGATGTAAACTAATAAGCGTGCCATGTTAAAGAAAAATAATCTAGTCATGGGGCTTGCATTGGGTGTGGTCGCACCGCTTATTGCTTTTCTGTTTGCCGAATACACTTCATTGGGAGTTAGATTCAGCGATAAACCTTTGGCCTTATACGCTATCGCTGGTGTTGTCAATTTGTTATTGATTCGATATTACTATAAATTACAGGCCAGTAGGACGGCCGGTGGTTTTATGTTCGTTACCTTTGTAGGTGTGCTGCTCTTGCTGTTTTTTAAACAGGGGGTAGCGGTTTAAAGGTATTTTATATCATTTATTATGAACTACTACATTATTGCTGGGGAAAGTTCTGGTGATTTACATGGGGCAAACTTGATCAATGCGTTAAAAAAAAATGATCCAGAGGCTACATTTAGCATCGTAGGGGGCGATCAGATGCAGTTGGCAAGTGGACAGAAAGCTTTATTGCACACTTCCGAGATGTCATTTATGGGTTTTGTAGAGGTATTGCGTAATATAAGAAGTATCTTGAGGAATCTAAAAACAGTAAAAGCCGATTTATTAACCCATCGTCCGGATGCCTTGATATTAATAGATTTTCCAGGGTTTAACCTAAAAATTGCATCTTTGGCCAAACAGCATGGTATAAAAGTTTTTTATTATATATCTCCCAAAATATGGGCATGGAATACCGGTCGCGTTAAAAAGATTAAACGTATTGTCGATCACATGTTCTGCATCTTACCTTTTGAGGTCGACTTCTACGCGCAATGGGATATGCAGGTTGATTATGTGGGGAATCCACTGTTGGATGCTATTGCGAATTATCGCTTTAAACCCGATTTCAAAGAAAGTAATCATTTGAGCGAAAAACCGCTGATAGCTTTATTGCCTGGAAGTAGGAAGATGGAAATCAGTAAATTATTGCCCGAGATGATCAAGGTTGCCAGGCTTTTTCCAGGACATCAATTTGTAATTGCCGGAGCACCTAATTTCCAGGAAAGTTACTATAGACAGTTCATGGAAGGTTTTGATATGTCGGTTGTTTTTGATCAGACCTACGATTTATTGCATCATGCAAAGGCTGCTATCGTAGCGAGCGGCACTGCTACTCTGGAAACTGCTCTACTGCACATTCCGCAGGTGGTTATATACAAAGCCAATGCCATTTCTATCGCTATCGCTAGGCGAGTGATTAAAGTTGACTATATATCATTGGTGAACCTGATTATGGGTCGGGAAGTGGTGAAAGAGCTCATTCAGAAAGAAGCCAACTACCGCACCATCGCCGATGAATTGGACCTGATTTTAAATGACAAAGGTTATAACACACGAATGTTGGCAGACTATGCTCAGCTCCAGGAACTAATGGGTAAACCAGGAGCCTCCAAGAAAACGGCTCAGTTGATCAGACAATATATGAATGCTTAAAAAAAACACATATATCTTTGTTTATATTGTTCAACATATAAACAATATGAAATGATATATTGTTGCATGATATGGCAAGCTCCACCTCTTGGCCACGATCGTCTTTTTAGCGATGCTTGTACAATTGTATTTTCTCCGGCCTACCGTGAATGATTATGAAGAACTTGATGAAACATAAGTTTTAGATGATAAAGCTGATTCCGGCATAATAATTTCTGGGCATGGCCGCATTAAAAAAGCGTCCTCCGAAAGCATTGATATCATTCCCTAAACTATAGGTGGTGTTTAATACATTATCCACTCCACCAAATAATCGCAACGTGTTAAACCTGAAAATTTTCTGCTCATACATGACCTTGCCTTGTACTAAATTATAACCTTTTGCATAAATGCTATTTGCATCATCTAATGGAATAGAAGCAGTATAATTGTGCTGTAAGTATACACTCAATTGTTTCGGAAATAGCATGTGGATGCCGCTTACGATCACTTCTCCAGGTACACCGGTCAGTTTATTTCCTGAATAATCTGTTGTTGCGTTGGCATAATTGTTAAATCTAAAATGGCTCCAGGTAATGTTGGTGGCTATGCGCAAGCCTCGTATAAAACGTTCGTTGTTGGGTTGAATCACCCATGCACTGGCAGCGGCTTCTAGTCCACGTTGCTTGGTGCCCCCCGCGTTGGTGAAAAATTCCGCTCCGTCGTCGTTCACAAGTCTTACGATGGCATTCTGCATATTGTATGAAAACACAGACGCATCCAATTGAAAGCGGTTGTTCGCAGTTTGCCAGCGAATACCGGTTTCGTTATTCCAACCGGTTTCAGCTCCTAATGCCGTATTGACAATCTTGTCAGAAGACCTTACTTCGGCCGAAGTGGGAGGCGAAAACCCTTTGCCTGTTGATACGCGCCAGCTGATATCTGAAGTTATTAGATAAGATAATGCAAAACGAGGCATCCACGTTGGTGAGAAAGAAACTTCTTCAAATGAACCAGTCGCTTGCGGGAAAAGACCCTTATAAGCATAGTTATAATAGTTTAAACTGATAGCGCCCTCTATATTCAATCTTTTCATCACTTCTCCAGAAAGACGGGCAAAGTAAAAATGTTGGTGGTTTTTGAGTGCATCTCCCGCTTGCTCGGCTCCTTGATTTCCTTGGTTGTTGTCATAATTGAGGATGTCTGCCTTACCTTCCTGCCATTCTACACCGGCATGAGCATTCCATGTAAACTGATCATGAGCATCATTCGTATAACTCAAATAAGAGCGGAATCCGGCATTGTTTTCGTAACGTTTTTCGTAATTAGTAATGAAGGGATTGGTGAAATCTGTATAGGTTCCAAAAATGGAAACGACGTGCTTCAGATGATCACTCAGTTGCCATTCATGTATCAATCCGCCAAAAAGTGTATTATTATAAATCGCAGCGTGTTGTTCTACTGAACCCGGATTTGGGCCGCCAGCGGGTCTAGCCTGTTTGGGATTATCCAGATATTGCGCTTCTGTGAGCCCACCAGGCGTTTGATAATTCATACTGGAATAAAAACCAATGAGGCGCAGTTCGTTTTTACGGTTATATTGAAAGCGTTGCACGGTTTGTAAATAATGACGATTGCTGGCGGTGTTTTCACGATAGCCATCACTTTGTTGATGCGCATAGTCGAGACTGAATCTGTATTTTTCGTTTACTCGGTAATTGCCGGATAGCTGTTGATTGAAGAGACCGTAGGACCCCGCAGTTGTACTCAGACTCAGCGTTGGGGCAGGGTTATCCTGCATTCCATTCGGACTCATGAGTACGACGCCTCCCGAATTGGCGCCAAATAAACTACCATCTGGTCCTTTTAAAATAATTATATTATTCAGTGCTCCCGGATCCAAAGAATTGAGATAGGTGTTTCCAGAGGCATCTGTTAAAGGTAGTTCATCTAAATACATCTTGACATTTCTTACCCCAAAAGGAGATCGCAATAGGCTCCCTCTTATAGATAAACGATAACTGCCGGGTGACCGCTCTTCCATACGGACACCCGGAATAGTATTTAGGGCAGGAAGCAATGTATTCCCCTGGTGTAAGTTTAGAAAATCTTTGTTGATTAATCCAATCGAGCTAGTAAGTTCGCGATAGGGCTGTGTGCTTAGGTAAGCTCTTACAGAGGCCGATGGAAGTTGAAATAGCGTGTCTGATAAGGTTTCCTGGGCTTTGGTCTGAAAAATATTCGATAGACAAAATCCGATGGAGCATAGTACAAAAAAGGAGCGTTTCATTATTAAATATCTACGGTTAAACTAAAGTAGCAAAAATTAGTCAAACAACAAGCTAAGTATGATTTTACATCGAATTTATCTTAATTAAATAGACTTTATGAAAAGGAATCTCTTGTTTTTAACATTTATTGTTCTATTCTCTTCTTGTTCCACCTATTATGTGAGTAAAATTAATAGTCCGGACGCTACCAAAGATTTAATAAGTGGTGATTTTGTTATAGAAAATGATTCGATGAGGATTGTTTATAATTTTTTCGGAGAGAATGCACCGATTCGTATTGACGTACAGAATAAATTAGCAGAGCCACTCTATATCGATTGGCAGCGATCTTCTTTGATTCTTGGAGAACACGCTATAAGTTATATGGGAGATGATATTGTGCTGAATGGAGTGACGTCTTCTGATGGATTTAGTTATCGGTTATTCAACGATTGGCGGAGCTCGTCGGAATCTGGAGCATTTATGGGAACAGCCACTTTGCCGAGAGGAGTGACCTTTATACCTCCTCATGCCAAGGTTGAGCAAACGCAATTGCAGCTCTCGGACATTCATTTTGAGAACATTCCCAGATCCAGTTATAAACAGATGTCACTTACAAAGTTCGACGGCACTGTGCAAAAAGTTCAGGTGAGTAACTTTTCCGGTGAGGAGTCGCCTCTTTCTTTTAGGAGTTACCTGACTTTTTATGTAAGAGATGATAGCAGTGATAAGCCAAAACGGATAACCTTTGAGCACCATTTTTATGTTGAAGAGGTAATGAAAATGAATGCTAAACCGAGTAATCTTTTAAGTTACCGAAATAGCAATGGGGATATTTTCTTTATAAGAAAAGTAAAAGGTAGGGGCGTAGCCCTTGCTACGGGAATAGCAGCCGTTGGTGCATTGGGATACCTGGCTCGGGATAACGATCAGCAAACGGAAAAGTAGTGCCTAGGTAGTAATAAGTGATTCATTCTGAACCAATAATACTTCCATATTGTTAATAAACAGATAACCAAATTCATAACAAAACTGGTATCTGTCACCCTTTGAGGTACTGAGTGTATGTGTAGAATATTGAAAGTTAAAACCGAGTTTGGCTAATTTTTCTTTGGACACTTTTGTTTTACCGGAAGGATTGAGTTTTAGCAGTATGTTCCTGTTTCTTTTCAGGATGGCGTTGACCTGACGGATATAATTGCCGTTCCTATGATTTACTTTATTATTATAATTGCTTCGGCAGGCATCGTTACAGAATTTCTTATCAGACCGGCCAATAAGCACTTCATGGCAATCTAAGCAATAGCGGTTCATAATAACGCAATATACATAAATTGCCTAGTGTGAGGAATAATTGATGGTAGAATGAACAGAATGAACAATCCATTCTTAGTGGACTTCCAATATTTGGTATTTTTTGATACCTGCTGGCATTTTCCATTGATGTTTATTCCAGACTAATTTAATACAACAAAAAGGTGCTCCATGGACAGGGTGTACATGCAGATTTGCCGTTAGTTTCGTTGTTGAATAATTTGCCATTTTCATAAACTTAGTTAAAACAGTTGGAATAAGCAATTGGTGATCGTCAGTCCGATGTATTCGTTTAAATGCTGGACGAAGTGTTCAATTGGAACGTACATGACAGGTAGCTTGATGATCGACTTTGAAATTGACCGAATTGGCGATGAAGCAATACTGATTTGCTTTTTTGTGAAGTTCATAAGCCGTCTGGATCATCGATTCGTCTGCCACTATTACACTGGGGTGTAATGTAACTTTTTTAAATGCACCACTTCCGTTTTTGCTTTCACTCATGATGCCGGATGCAGCATCTTTATAATCTAGTACTAAGACATTTGCTTCTGCACAAAAGTGTAAATACCAGAGCATATGGCAACTGGATAGGGAAGCTAAAAGCAGTTCTTCTGGATTATACTTGGTAGCATCGCCTCTGAAAGCCAGATCAGAAGAACCTTCTATAATGGGTTTATTTTCAATAGAAATGTTATAACTCCGCTCGTAAGAGCGGTAATCTCTCGTTCCATGACCTGTATTACCGGTCCATCGCATATTTAGCTGATATAAATGATCTTTGCTCATCAGATGGAATTTGATTTTTATTATTTATGCAAAGAAGTCAATCGCACTTCTTTGTATAACGTTGGAATTAAGCGTGCACGATACTTTTAAGATCAGCGGGTGAATAATTGACTGATTTCAATGTTTTACGATCTTCTGTGCGGTAAACCAGATAAAGGTCGCCTTGTTGCTCATAATAACAGGCTACACCTTTATTGTTATAATGTGCAATAGTAGCTTCTGCTTCTTCCAAACTTTTGCATGCTTTGCTCATATTAGAGCGTTGTACTTCATCAAATAACGTTTTAAATTTATCAGCAAGGCCAAATTCCAAAATGGCTCCCGACAGTACATATTGAATATCACAGAGAGCGTCTGCCACCTCTACAATATCATTATTACTAATGGCTTCTTCCAACTCTTTCAATTCTTCGGCAATCAGGGATACCCTTAATTTACAGCGTTGTTCGCTTGGAATAGTAGGGGTTTCTAAGATGGGGTGTTTAAATGTTTGATGAAATTCTGCGACTGATGTGAGTGTAATAGGGTCTTGCATATTGTTTTTTTTTCAAACTTAGATAAACTTGGTTTTATATACAAGTTTACAGAAGCGGTGGATGAAATATTTTCTGGGTATCTTCTCCGTCGTTGAGGAACACTTTATAGAGATCAGACTAAAAAAAGGAATGAAATAGTGATTAAATAGATGTGATTCGCATAAGTTGGATTCAACAATCACTACGAAAACAGCTTGTAGCCGATTATAAACGGATATAATCGGTTATATCCGTTTATTATACGAGTAATAACTAGAAGAGGACGAACTTCGTGGAGTCTATTGGTATGAAGCTTACGACATATTTACTTTCTACTATGCTGGCAAGCATGAAATGCATTTATTTTTTAGTGTTTAGTTGTTACTTTTTAATTTTTACTTTTTAATTTTTTATCATGAGTACATTAAAAAACAGTGTTCGGTTAACAGGCTTTTTAGGAAATGACCCAGATGTCAGAAAATTCGGAGACAATAAAAGCTTGGCAAGAGTCTCTATTGCTGTCAATGAGCGATATAAAAACCATCAGGGAGAATGGTTGACAGACACACAATGGCACCATCTTGTTTTTTGGGGAAAACAGGCTGCTTTCGCTGAAAAAAGTTTGACAAAGGGAAGTGAGATTTCTGTGGAAGGTAAATTGATTAACAGAAGTTATGTAGACAAGGAAGGAATGACCAAATACGTCACTGAAATTGTTGTCCATGAAATTCAAACAATACAGAAAGCAGTTAGTCTGCAAGAATAAGTTTCTCAACAAGCACAGGTTTTCGCAAAAAGCCCGTGCTTGTTAAATATTAGATATTCTCCTTATTAAAGCTTTTTCTGGTATATGGTCCGGGGATGGCATGATCACCTTCCTTAAAGATAAAATTAACAACAGTAATATCTGGCAGCTCTGTAAAAGCATAAGTTGCTTCTGCCAGATACGTTGTAGCGCCGGTAGTGCCGTATTGCTGGGTGAGAAAGGAGGCGTCTGAAATATCCACATACAGCGTGTCATTACTTACCTTATTTACTGCTAGGTTAATTTCAGGATATTTAATATTTAATGCTTCTGCAAGTTCATCTTTCGTTAGAGGTATTTTACTTCTTTGCGGATTTTCCTCGATTTTTATGTAGGTCGATGCTGAATCCATCACGGCGACGTAGGGTAAGGTAAGCGTTTTGGACTCGTCCATGAGATGCTTATCGGTGTCTGCTAACTTCTGATTGTCGCTGTCTTTGTTCGAATTGCTTTGACAAGCTGCGAAGACTATAGCAAGTAAAGCAAGAATGGTTATTTTTTTCATCTATTTATTTTTTATGATTAGATGGAGCCTTTGATGATTAAACCCCGAAGGGCTTATGAACACAAAGGCTCCATTTAAAATCCGTGAATAAATAATTCTTCCCATGCGTGTTTTCCGCCAGCTGGCGGATTAATCATGTCGAGTTCATAGGAATACCCTTATTTTAACACTAACCCTCTATCTATGCTGTTCCGCTATTTGCAATAGGGTGTATGAAAGTCCATTTGATACTCAATATGTGCAAATCCACAAAGCTAGCGGGCGTATCAAAACCTTTTAAGGTGTTGTAACGGCTACAGGTAAAATTTTGCCATTGAAAAATTTATGGCCCGTAAGGGCAAAATCTGCAATATATTTACCCATTTCGAATGCTGCTATAGGAGATTCATAATTAGGAAACGCTTTTTCGAGCATTTCTGTTTGTGCAGAACCGATTGCCAGGCAATTTACATGTATTTTTTGTTCTGCAAATTCAACGGCCAGACACTCTGTCAGCACATGTAATGCTGCCTTGCTGGCTGAATATGCCGCTAAACCCGGGAATTTTACGCTTCCTTGATAGCCGCCCATACTGCCAATATTTACAATATGGCTGCCTGAGGGCATGATAGGAATTAGCTGTTTGATCATTTTTACATGGCCGAGTATATTGGTTTGTAGCATTTCAGCAAAATCTATTGTGCTTGTTTCCGCAAAAGATTTGTTGATCAATACGCCTGCATTATTTATCAAGATATCTACATGACCTATCTTTTCCTTAATGAAAGGGAGCAGTCCGGTTTCATAATCGTCATGAACGATATCAAATCGAGCGGGATATAAATTGCAATCGGGGTTTAATCCTTTCGCTATTTCAAATAATTTTTTAAGCTTATCGTGTGATCGGGCTAAGGCCACTACGTGATGTTCATTGCGTAATGTTAATTCTAAAACAGCTTCAAATCCAACTCCGCTACTAGCGCCTGTTATTACAATATTCATATGTAAGTAATTTGTTTTTTATTGGCCATATGGAATATTCATGTGTGTTTGGTGTTTTGGAGACATGAATATTTCATATGTAAATAATTTGTTTTTTATTGGCCATATGGAATATTCATGTGTGCTGGTGTTTTGGAGACATGAATATTTCATATGTAAGTAATTTGTTTTTTATTGGCCATATGGAATATTCATGTGTGCTGGTATTTTGGAAACATGAATATTTCATATGTAAATAATTATTCGTTATTGTTTGTTTTAAATGGCATTATTCACTACGTGTTTGCTTTCAAAAGTATTCATGAGAACGCTACGCTTAGTTCATGAGTGCTATGTGGTTTGTTCTTCAATGGCCATATGGAATACTACCATACATGTTTAGTCTTAGATGCCATATAATGGATACAATACAGGTCGGCAAATGTTTATGATAAAGTTAGTTTAAATCTTTTTAATGTTAATCGTCAAAATCTATTTCTTTCGTTTCAGGCAGTTTCTCTTCTCCGAATGCTTTTGGATGAAAAATGAAATAAGAGCCGGCAAGGGATATAAACGCAGAAATGAAGTAAGAGATCAAACTGATTAGGACCGCTCTATGAGGATCTAAGTGAAAATAATCAGACCCATAAATAAAAACGACCTCTCTAGCGCCTAAGCCCCCGATAGAGAGCGGAATAACTGCCACAATCTGAGAAATTAAAAAAAGCAATAGGTAGGGTGAAAATTTTCCGTCGAAATGTAAACTATATAATACGCATATGGCGCAAACTACCTGCAATGACTGTACGCCAATGGCCTTGAAATGTTTAAAAGCAAATTGACTAGCATAATCTGTGAAAAAACGGACCATCACAAGATAATAGATAACGGTGCCAATAATAACTCCAACGATCGGGATCCAGTTGGAAATCTCCAGTTTTGGAATGAATATAATTAATGCTGCCGTTATCAGACATAGCGCCCACATTCCGCTTAACCGATCAAAAAACACACAGGACAGCAGTTTTCTTCCCTTTACCTGAAATTTCTTACGTAGAAAATATATTTTATACCCATCCCCACCGATTCCCCCAGGCAGTGAAATATTGTAAAACATACCGAGCAGGTACAATTTAAAATTGTATGTTTCAGGTATCGATAAACCAATACCTTTAAAAAACGTATTTAATCTCCATGCCGAAATTGCTATGGAAATAAAGAAGCTCAGAAAGCCCAAAAAAAGAAACAACGGATCGGATTTGGTAAATACTTCCTTTAAATCTTTAACACTGACTTTTGTGAATACTAAATATAAAGCGAAGGCTGTTACGACAAATTTTATTATGGTCTTAAAGATACTCCAGAGCTTTTGTTTGGTCATCAGTAAATTACTTGTATATCAAAGGGTATAGACGAATAAAGAGCATCACGACATAAATGATCAATAACAATGTGTTCAGTGAAAGCATCCAATTTAAATCTGTTTTTTCATGTTTAGCTCTGCCTGTTAGAATCAGTAGGGTTAAAAAACTTAAGAATAAAATCAGTGGGAATATAAATACCCATTTGTTTTCTATGTAAACATAAGTAGTCTGAATTTTTGCTGCAATTTGGTCGTCCACAAATATAGGGGCAATAGCAGCCGCTAAAAGTAAAATAAACAATCTAACCAGTAACTTGGAAACGAATTTGCTTGTGGTATGATTTTTGGTTACGGACTTCATTAGTATATGGTTTTTTTAAGAGCCTTTTTATAGTTATTGGTGTATATATTTGAATCAATACTTTTAAAGTAGGGCGCTTATACTATATATTTGCGTAATAATTTTTATTCAGTAAATCTGTTTAAAGGAAACAAATGTACAATATTTATTGTATTAAGCTTGAAATTGTGCGGTCAAGAAATAGGGATAAAACAAGGATGTTACTTAAATATCTAATCGTTAAATAGCAGTTAGATGCTAAGACATTGACTCAAACCACAGAAATTAATATGTATCATAATTATATTCAAATGAAAACAACATTGAAACTTTCGATCCTAATACCGGTATTATTATTGTTTTTTGCCTGCTCGTCTACCAAACCAAGTAGCTCATCCGCTAATTCACCTACTTCTTCTCAGTGGAAAAGAGGGGTTAAAGGTCAATGGGTGCTGAATAGTGTAGAGAAACGTAATTTTCCTGCCGGAGCAAGTGTAAAACGTATATTTGATGAAGCACCGATAGAGTGTTTTGTGGGAAGCACATGGAACCTTGTGGCGAATGGAAATGGCGCTATTACTTTTGCTGCTAACGGTGAAGTATGCGCTCCTGGAGCAACCAGAAACATTTTTTGGTCTATTTATAAACCGGAAAATGGCGGAGAACCACAATTTCAGTTCAAAAAATTATACCCAGGAGAAAAGGCAAAGGAAGTAACAGAAGGATATCGTTTGGATTTGGCTTATGCTGATGAACAAAGTCTAACGTTAAATATGCCTATTAATGCGGGGGGCAGTGGTGAGTCTTTCTTAGAATTTAAATTCTCAAAAAGGTAAATCTCCGATTCTTTTGAAAATCACAAAGTGCTGCATCATAAGAGATGCAGCACTTTCCTATAAAGAAAGAGGCATTCTCCACAAAGTGGGAATGCCTCTTTCTTTATAAGGGCAGCAATAAATTAATTTTGCTGACCAGAAAACAATGTTTCGATTTCGTTGAGTGATTTTTCCATGGCTTTTGCCTGTTTATCCTGTTTGTACTCTTTGGCGAGTTCTCCTGAGCTATAGATAACCTGTGTCCCCATTTGTATTTTCTGCATTTCCAGGTTTGGCTTAGTCTTCGCTATCGCGATATAGTATTTCAATAATTCGTCCACATACTTTGCGTTCTGTTCTATCAGTGCATTTGCCCTATCTGTTAAACCAGCTTGATAAAGTTGTCGGCAAAGAAAATAAAGTACTCTCGATTCGTTCAATGAATAAATCCGTTTTGGAATTACTTGTAAGCATTTATCCAACACTTTTTTAGCTTCATCCACTTTGCCTTCTTCATATAGTGTTTGACTCAATGTGCTGAAGTTATTGATGATCAAAGACAACATTCCATAAGACTCATGATCTAGGTAACGGGCATCTGCTAAATTACCCCATACGAATTTGTTCATTGTATTATCGTAAAGAGCTTCTACATTAACTGATTCGCCCATACGCATTTCTTCCTCACTTTTGTTGAACTTCACGGGCATCAAACGTAAGGCAAAACCTTCATTAATGAGGTAATTGTCTAATCCGAGGTAATTACTGTTAGGAACCGTAGTAGCGAAATATATGGGCCTCTTCCAATCGTTATGCACCAGTAGGTCAAACATGGCCAGTTCCGCTTTAGAAACAAAATCCTTGTTATATGTCCACGTCATGGTATCGACAATATTATTGCCCCATGCTGCAGGAACTACTTTGTTCTTTAAAACATCTTCTTTGTTAACAGTAAGTTTGAAGTTTTTGGTGAATAGATAGTTAGAACGGCTGCCATCTTGGTACTCTACCTGGTCGTTTGGATTGTCTGAAAGCAATACGTCTAATACCGAGGCCAGTTCGATTGGTTGTTTAAAGCCTGCATCCATAAAAGACATACCATCCCGTGTGCCTTGTTTAAACTGGCTATCTTTCATAGATAATGGTAGGGCGTCCGCTTCATTCACTTTTTCTTTCATTTGACGTACATACCAGTCGGCACTCAGCAAACTTAAATTCACGATGCGCACATCCGGTCTGAAATTTTCTACTTCCTGTACATACCATAGTGGATACGTGTCATTATCGCCATAGGTGAAAAGAATAGCATTAGGTGCGCAAGATTCGAGGTAGTTTTTGGCGAGATCACGTGCGACATATTTGGTAGAGCGATCGTGATCATCCCAGCCTTCTTTAGCCATCAATATGGGCGCAATGAATAAACCGATGAGTGTGGCGACTATTCCGGCTGTTTTCGGACTGGTTTTCTTCTGTAAGAAGTCGGCGATGCCAATGACCCCCAAACCGATCCAAATAGCAAAGGCATAGAAGGAGCCCGCATAAGCGTAGTCCCGTTCACGCGGTTGCAAAGGTGTTTGGTTGAGATATAATACAATAGCCAGTCCGGTGAAGAAAAACAATAAACCAACAATTCCTGCATCTTTCTGGTGGCGTTTAAAATGCCATAAGGCACCGATAAGGCCAAGTATGAGCGGTAATCCATAGAACTTATTGCGGGAAGGATCTGTTTTGAACGATTCAGGTAGGACATCCTGCCCGCCCAAGCGTGCTTGATCGATAGGTTTTATTCCGGTAATCCAGTTTCCTTCGGTAAAGCTACCATCTCCTTTTTCATCATTCTGTCGGCCAACGAAATTCCAAAAAAGATATCTTGCATACATATGGCCGATTTGATAGGTGAAAAAGAAGTTGAGGTTATTGCCAAAGGTTGGTTGTTCGTTTTCGCCCAAATTTAGCCAGCTGCGGTAAAATTGAGGGTGACCTCTGCCGGGATCATTACTGTAAATCCGGGGGAAAACCGTTTCGCGGTCGTATATATAACTGTACTTCCTGCCTATGTTTTCGTATTTTTCTTCTCCTTTAATGTAGGTGCTGCCTCCTTCTTTTCGGTCAACCACTTTAGAGGTGAAATAAGGCCCTTTTATCAGCGGTTCTTCACCATATTGTTCGCGGTTTAGATAACTTAAGAAAGAGAAGGCATTATCGGGGTCACTGTTGTTCAGACTGGGGTCCGCCTTTGCGCGCACTAAGATCATCGCAAAAGAACCATAACCTAGAATAATGAAACAAATTGACAGTAAAATAAGATTTAGATGCGGTTTTACTTTTTTAATGGAATAAATGATGCCATATGTTAAGCCCCCCACTAATGCCAGAACAAAAAATGCGACACCTGTACCAAAACCCAATCCCAGGCTATTTACAAAGAACAGATCAAAGTAAGCAGCAAATTTAATCAGGTATTGAATAATACCCCAGAGTACAAAGGCCACTACCACAATACCGATGAGAAGTGTTTTCAATACACCGCTGTTGGTTGGGCTCTTCGTTCTTTTAAAATAAATAACGAGTGCCAATGCCGGAATGGTTAATAAATTTAAAAGGTGTACACCTATTGATAGACCCATGATATAGGCAATAAAAAGCATCCATTTGTCTGCGCGGGGTTCATTTGCATGCGCTTCCCATTTCAGTATTGCCCAAAAGACTACTGCGGTACAAAGAGAGGACATCGCATACACTTCAGATTCTACAGCAGAAAACCAAAATGTATCTGAAAAGCTATAAGCCAATGCACCAACGGCGCCAGCCCCCATAATCTGTATAAGATTTGCCTGACTTAATGTCGTGTTATTTTTCCATAATACTTTACGGGCTAAGGCAGTGATAGTCCAAAACAAAAACATGATGGTTAATCCACTGGATACTGCCGAACCCACATTCATCCAATAAGCCAACGATTCTTTGTTTCCAAAAGCAAGGTTGCTAAATAGATTCTGTAGCATCAGAAAGAGCGGTGCACCTGGTTGGTGTACAATCTGCATTTTATAAGCAGCCGCGATAAACTCTCCACAGTCCCAATAACTGGCGGTAGGTTCCAGGGTTAATACATAAACCAGGGTGGAAATTACAAAGGTAAGCCATCCAAGTAAATTGTTAGTTTTGTTATAATCCATCAGTTGTTATTGTTTGTTTCTTTTTTGCTGTTTATTACCAATAAACGCGCAATTCACCATTATAATACAATTAAGTGCCGAAAATAAGTATTAGTATTGAATATAAAGTAAAAATAGAAAAGTAAAAATAAAAATAGCCCGCGATTTCACCCATTTCATTTGCCAAATCCCAGCGTAAGAAAAAATCTATTTGATAGTCAATATAATGTCTGTAAAACATAAAAAAATGAGGAAAATATTTTGCGTATTTAAAATATCGCTTTATATTTGCACTCCGTTTACGGCAAGCGCTTAGTAAACACAAGGATTGCCCGATAGTATAAAGGTAGTACAACTGATTTTGGTTCAGTTTGTCTAGGTTCGAATCCTGGTCGGGCAACGATAAAAAAAGAGAAACGGGTCGTTCAAGGACGGCCCGATTTTTTTAAACACCAAACCCTCGCTCATGCCTCTGCAATTTAACACGGTTAAATTATTTGCTGGATCTGGTACGACAGAACTGGCGAACAAAATCTCGAAATCTTATGGTAAGGAATTAGGAAAGATGACACTTTCCCGTTTTAGTGATGGTGAATTTCAGCCTTTCTACAATGAATCCGTTCGCGGTAGCGACGTATTCTTGATCCAATCCACAAATCAGCCAACGGAAAATCTTTTCGAACTTTTATTGATGATCGATGCTGCAAAAAGGGCTTCTGCACATTATATTACTGCAGTAGTTCCTTATTTTGGTTATGCACGTCAAGACCGTAAGGATAAGCCCCGCGTAGCCATCGGAGCAAAAATGATTGCCAACTTGTTGACGGCTGCAGGTGCACACCGTATTATGACAATGGACTTGCATGCGGCTCAGATCCAGGGTTTTTTCGATATCCCTGTAGATCACCTGGACGCAGCTAGCATTTTTGTTCCCTATATCAAATCACTTAATCTTCCCAACCTGACGATTGCATCACCTGATATGGGTGGGTCTTATAGGGCCAGAACCTTCGCCAAATATTTCAACGCGGAAGTAGTTATTTGTGATAAACAACGGAAACGGGCAAATGAAATCGAGTCGATGTCTATCATTGGAGATGTAACCGGGCAGGATATTGTACTTATTGATGATATTTGCGATACAGCAGGTACCTTATCAAAGGCAGCTTCATTGATTATGGAGAATGGAGCAACGAGTGTAAGAGCGGTTTGTACACATCCAGTTCTTTCTGGTAAGGCCTATGATACCATTGAAAAATCAGTACTGAGCGAGTTGATTGTGACAGACACTATTGAATTGCAAGGAGAGAGCAGTAAGATTAGAGTGCTGTCTACAGCCGATTTATTCGCCCGTGCTATCACTAATATTAACGAACACGGCTCTATCAGTGACCTTTTTAAAATTTTTGATCAAAATAAATAGTGGGTTGTCAATAGTATTTTCTATCTTTGCAGCCTCAAAATAATAAAAATAAATAGATGAAATCAATTGCTATTAGCGGTTCTCTAAGAGAGAACGTAGGGAAAAGAGACGCAAAAGAACTACGCTACGAAGGTAAAGTGCCGGCTGTTCTTTATGGTGGTGATGAGCAATACCACTTTGCAGTGTCCGCAGCTGATTTGAAACCTTTGGTATATACGCCAGAAGTTCAATTCGTTGACCTAGAAATCGGAGATAAAAAATTCCAGGCTATTGTTCAGGATTCCCAATACCATCCGTTAACTGATCAGATTATTCATATCGACTTCTTGGTTCTTAATGATAAGAAAGAAGTTGCTGTGAACATTCCTATCGAATTAACAGGAACTTCACCTGGTGTGAAAATGGGGGGTAAATTAGTTCAAAAATTACGTAAATTACGTGTTAAAGCATTACCTAACGATTTGCCTCAAACAATTGAGGTGAGTTTAGAGCCTTTGGAAGTTGGTAAGTCGGTGCGTGTTGACACTATTCAAATCCCAAATGCGAAAGTACTTAATAACGGTGATGATACGATTGTGTCAGTCGTAATGTCTCGTGCATTGAAACAAGCAGAACAGGAAGCCGCTAAGGCGGGTAAAAAATAATTTTACTAACTTCTTTAGAAAGCATTCGGCAGCAACGCCGGATGCTTTTTTTGTGGATTTTTTATATTATTTTTAGCGTGTATAGGCGGGTATGGTTATGTTAAAGTCTTCAAAGGCGCCGTCTGACGACTAAAGAGCAAAAAATAAACAAATGAAATACTTAGTAGTAGGTTTAGGTAATATCGGACAAGAATATGCTGATACAAGACACAATATAGGTTTTCAGGTGGCCGATGAGCTGGTGAAGGGTTTTGGAGCTACTTATTCGACGTTAAAGTATGCTTTTTATGCCGAGTTTAAACACAAAGGAAGAACCATTTATACCATCAAACCAACAACCTATATGAATCTGAGCGGTAAAGCTGTAAATTACTGGATGAATGAGTTGAAAATTCCACTGACAAATATTTTAGTGATTGTAGATGATATTGCACTTCCTTTTGGAAGTATACGGATAAAACCTAAAGGCGGGGCGGCCGGGCATAATGGCCTGAAGAGTATTGAAGCATTATGTGGTGGCCAACAATATCCACGATTACGCTTTGGAATAGGTGACAATTATTCAAAAGGACGTCAAATCGACTATGTTTTAGGTCCTTTTGATAAAGAAGAACAAATGGAATTACCCGCTTTGGTAGGCCAGGCAGTTGACGCCGTTAAGAGTTTTACAACGGTAGGTCTGGAGTTGACAATGACACAGTTTAATAAATAATGGGTTGCGAGTTGCCCGTTGTGAGAAATATGTAGGAAGCGGAAAGAGAAGAGTAGAAAGGTAGAAGGTGAAAGATAAAGGGGGGAGGCGAAGGTGGGCGCTCACAACGCACAACGCATAACTGACAACTAATAACGAATAACAAATATGAAAGTATACGGAATAAAAAATTGCAATACGGTTAAAAAGGCAATCGATTGGTTGAAAAATAATGGTATTGACTACGAGTTTCAGGATTTTAAAAAACTAGGAGTTAGTGAAGATAAGTTAAAAAGTTGGGAAGAAGAGGTAAGTTGGGAGAGATTGGTTAATAAGAAAGGCACAACTTGGAGAGGTTTGTCGGAATCGGAAAAAGAACTTGTTATAGATGAGAAGTCTGCCAATTGGCTGATGCAAGAGAAAACAAGCGTCATCAAAAGACCTGTAATTGAGTCGCCAAAAGGCCTGATTATAGGCTTCGATGAGAAAGAATATTTAGAAAAGCTAAAATAATTGTTACAAATGCCCGAAATAACGCTTCGGGCATTTGTTTTTTACTCGGCAATTGTAAATAGTGTTATATTCGTGCTGTACAATAAAGGTTGCATCTTTTTTTGTTAGAAAATTAATATTATAAAGAAGATAATTACGTCACAAAATCATTTCTAAATGTTAAAAAATCTCTTGGCTACCTGTTTGGTGTTTATGGGTACGTACTCCGCTCTGTTTTCTCAAGACAGTCTACAAAGTAAATACGATTATAAGGAAGTGTTTGCACCGGTATTTTATACGGCACTAGGTAACGAATACCGTTCCTCCAGTGGAATGCCTGGACCAAAATATTGGCAGAACCACATTAACTATAAGATCAAGGCGCGGCTGGATGAGGAAAAAAAGGAAATAACAGGTGTTGTAGAGATGGATTATACCAATAATAGTCCGGATAAATTGGGTTTCATGTGGGTGCAGTTAGATCAGAATATGTTCTCTAAAGAAGGTCGGGGTACGCAGATCCTGCCTGTTGGCAAAAGTAGGTATGGGTCGCATGATACACCTTTTGATGGCGGTTATGAAATAACAGCAGTAAAAACGGTAGAGGGTAAGGATTTGGAATACCTGATAAACGATAGCAGAATGCAGATTTTTTTACCAAGCGCCTTGGAGGCTGCTGGAGGAAATATCAAGTTACAGATTACCTATAGTTATATTATTCCAGATTATGGAGCAGATAGGACGGGCATATTGCCAACTATTAATGGTAATATATTTGCCGTTGCACAGTGGTATCCCCGTGTTGCCGTATATGATGATGTGCTGGGATGGAATGTACAGCCTTATACAGGACCCGGCGAATTTTATTTAGAATACGGTGATTTTGATGTAGAGATAACGGCTCCTTCTCAACATATTGTTGTTTGTGGCGGTGAATTGTTAAATCCAGAGGAAGTATATACTAAAGAGCAAATAAGGCGGTGGAAACAGGCGAGGGGTAGTGATAAAACTGTTGTTATACGTTCTGCGGAAGAAGTAACGGAAGCAAATTCTAGGACGAAAGGTGGAAAGGAACTGACGTGGAAGTTTAGACTTCAGAAAAGCAGAGATATAGCATGGGCCAGCTCTAGCGCTTTTATCATTGATGCTGCGCGTATTAATTTGCCAGAAGGTAAAAGTTCTCTGGCAATATCGGCCTATCCGGTAGAAAGTAATGGCAATAATGCGTGGGAGCGTTCAACCGAATATACAAAATCATCCATTGAATACTATAGCGAAAAATGGTATCCTTATCCTTATCCCGTTGCGGTAAACGTTGCGTCTATCGTTGGAGGTATGGAGTACCCTGGGATTGTTTTCTGCGGAAGTAAGGCAAAGGATGGTGGTTTATGGGGTGTTACCGACCATGAATTCGGCCATATATGGTTCCCGATGATTGTAGGTAGCAATGAGCGGTTATATGCTTGGATGGATGAAGGATTTAATACATTTATCAATTCTCTATCAAAAGAAGTATTTAATAATGGCGAATATAAAAGTCCGAAATATAATGGACATGAGTTGGCTAAGATATATTTTCAAGATGGACTGGAGCCTATTATGTCCTCACCCCAAAACATGAAAGAGAAGCATATAGGAACCTTGGCTTACAGAAAGCCTCAGCTGGGGCTCACGATCTTGCGTGAACAGATATTGGGCGAGGAACGTTTTGATCGTGCTTTAAGAGCTTATATAGACTATTGGGCCTATAAACATCCTACTCCCAATGATTTTTTTAGAACTATTGAGAATGTTGCCGGGGAGAATTTAAGTTGGTTCTGGAGATCTTGGTTTCAAGAATCATGGAAACTCGATCAAGGGATAGAAAGCGTTTCGTATGTAGACGACGATCCAAGCAAGGGCGCTGTTGTTACCGTGGCTAATCTAGAGAAGATGCCAATGCCACTGGTGGTAGAATTTGTGTCGGAAAATGGTGAAACTTCCAGAATCAAGCTGCCGGTTGAAATTTGGGAACGTAATGAGGTGTTTTCTTTCAAATTGCCTACCAAGGAAAAATTAAAATCTGTTGTGATAGATCCAGACAAAGCTTTTCCGGATATTAATCCAACTAATAATACATGGATAAGTCAATAAAATGTTAATTTGTAAAAGGGTACCAACACTTTCAAGTTTCGCTTGTTTTTAGGATTGATTGATTAAACGTACGATAGATTGACCTATTCACCAGGTGGTGGATGGACTAAATGTAAAAATAATAATATATATGAAAGTAATCGCGCTTTTTCTTTTTCTAGTATTAGGGATCTATACAGTGAATGCACAGGAACGTCTTAAGGGGATTGTGTTGGAATACAAAAGTAATGAAGTAATGCCCGAGGTTTTAGTAAAGAATCTGAACAAAGGAGATAGCGCTATGACCAATAAAACAGGAGAGTTTTCTATAGCTGCACAGGCGGAAGATATTTTGGTGTTTTCATCTCCGGGCTATAGAACAGACAGTTTGGTAGTCATTGATTTTGCATTGAAAAGAGTTTACTTAACTTCTATATCAGATCCGCGTATGTTGGAAACGGTTAACGTGAGTGCCATGACTGACACTAAATTGGCGGAAGAAATGGAACGTTTACGTAATCAAGCGCAATATGCCAATACCGTTTCTGGAGGTGGGATCGGTTTATCTCCTTCAAGAATTTTCGGAAAAGAATCCAGGGACGCTCGACGCCAATATAAATTGCTGGAAGAGGAGAGCAACAATCGATTAATTGATGTAAAATTTAACGAAAATTTAGTGTCTGGCTTAACTCCTTTACAGGGAGAAGACCTTACCTTGTTTATGGTGAAATATCGCCCAAAAGCTTCATTTATTAAAGAAGGGAATGATGAGAAGTTACGCGTTTATATTATGGATTCGTACAATAAATATAAAACATTAAGTCCGGCAGCAAAAGAGAAAATAAAACTTCAAGGAAAACAAAATGGCGGATAATGCCTTAGTGGTTTATTTCTCAATCAACTAATCGAACATCCCATAATATAGCGGTTTTATCATCGCTAACAGAAGCTAGGAGAGTTTCGTCAATCCAATGTATATTATTAATGGAGAGCCGGTGCACGGCATGCCCTTTCTCAAAACTGATATTTTTTAGGAGAGAATAATCATCCGCTCTCCACAGTTTGATACTTTTATCTCTGCTAGCTGTAGCAAAAAAAGGTAGCCGTGGATGATAGCGAATGCCATAAATGCTGAACATATGGGCCGTAATGTTCTTTTTTAGGTTAAAATGCTTCGTGTCGAATATATTGAGTTGAGCATCGCGACCGCCGGTTAAGAGAAATGCATCATCTTCAGAAAAACAGAGCGAAGTGATGCCTGCACTGTGCTCATTAATCTCCTTGACCAACGAATATTCCGCAGAATCGAATACCCTCACTTTACTATCTTTGGAGCCTAAGGCAACGATTGTTTCCTGATGATTTAGGGCAATACAACGTACTGTATCATTCGAAACTTTAAAATGATATAATAGGTTAAAGACATCTGTGTTCCATACTGACACCGTGCCGTCTTCTGAAGAAACCATTAGTTCCGGTTTGGTACGGAAAGCCTGTATAGCAAAAACAGGTTTTTGGTGATGCACGAGCCTGGCCACAACCTTATTTTGTTCGAAATCTACAATCGTTACTAATCCGCTTCGTTCGCCAATGGCCAAGAACGAGCTATGGGGGATATGATGCAAGCAATAAACAGATGTTTTAACAGGTAATAAAATTCTATTAAATGTGCCTGTTATGATATTCCATTCAACTACACCTTTGTCGTTGCCAGCGGTAAATAAAACAGCAGGGTCATTACCTGTCGCCACTGCAAAAATAGGATTTTGATGGCCAGTGAGTGTTGTTCTTTTGATAACCTCTATGCTGTTCATTTGGTTATTTTTGATGCCGTTTTTCCAAATTTTGCGCTATTTGCTCCAGTGATATATTTTTCTCTTTTAGAAGAACAAGCAAATGGAAAATTAAGTCGGACGATTCGTTAATAAAGTCGGTTTTTGATTCAGCTAGTGCAGCTATAACCGTTTCAACGGCTTCTTCGCCTACCTTTTGAGCAATTTTGTTTATTCCTTTTGAACGTAATCGGTTTACGTATGAAGCTTCGTTGGGTTCTGTATATCGGTTTTCGATGATACGTTCCAGCGCGAAGATAAAATTCTGATTATAGGAAGTTTTAAAGCAACTTCTTGATCCTGTATGGCAAGTGGGACCCACGGGATTCGCTTTGACGAGGATAGTATCGTTATCACAATCTATAGCAGTACTTACCACATATAAATAATTGCCACTTTCCTCTCCCTTCGTCCAAAGCCGGTTCTTAGAACGCGAAAAAAACGTTACTTTTTGCTCTGTTAGGGTTTTCTCCCAGGCTTCTTGATTCATATATCCCAGCATCAGTACCTCCAGGGTCTGGTTATCTTGAACGATTACTGGAATTAATCCACCGCTTTTATTAAAATCTAGCATGCTCTTTGTTTGTTATTGGGCGATAAATTTGTTAACGTACTTCTATGAAGTTAGCCCTTAAATCTTTTTTTAGTTCAGGAATAAGTATTTCTCCATAATGGAATACGGATGCTGCCAAGGCAGCGTCAACATCTGCCTCCAAAAACACATCGATAAAATGTTGTGTATTACCGGCTCCACCAGAAGCGATGATCGGTACAGTTAATGAAGTGTTTATTTTCTTTAATAGTGCACAATCAAAGCCATTTTTAGTGCCATCATGGTCCATAGACGTCAATAGAATTTCTCCAGCACCTCTACTCTCCGCTTCCTTGATCCATTCTTCCGTTAAAATATCGGTTTTGATCCTGCCGCCATTTAGATGGACATAATTTTTTCCATCAACGTGTTTGGTATCTATAGCAACCACTACAAATTGGATTCCGAAAGCATTTGCAAGGTCATTGATTAGGCTTGGGTTTCTAACAGCAGCCGAGTTAATGGATATTTTATCAGCACCAGCGTTAAGCAGTGTTTCTGCATCACCGATTTCGTGAATACCTCCGCCAATGGTGAAAGGGATATTCACTTGTCGTGCAACAGCTTTTACCATCTCAATGGTTGTTTTCCGTTTTTCATGGGTAGCTGTAATATCCAGAAAAACCAACTCGTCTGCGCCCTGTTCCGAGTATTGCCAGGCAAGCTCTACTGGATCACCGGCATCCCTTAGGTCAACGAAATTCACCCCTTTAACCGTTCTACCATCTTTTACATCTAAGCAAGGGATGATGCGTTTAGCTACTCCGGTGTTTAGAAGTTGATCAATGAGCGAAGATTCCATTCTTTTATTTCGTCTATACTTATCCTGTTTTCATAAATTGCCTTTCCTACGACACAAGATTCGATACGTAGTTCATCAAGCGTTTTAATATCCTCCATAGAGCTTATTCCGCCTGAAGCAATCAGCTTGATGATGGGAGAATGATCTAACAATTTTTTGTATAGGTCTACACCAGCGCCTCCTAATTTTCCATCCTTGTTGATATCAGTACATAGAAAGCGAAAGAATCCCAAACTTAAACAACGATCAATATAATCGATGAGCTTTAGTGGAGAGCTCTCCATCCAGCCAGAATATTTAATGACTTCATCCAATACATCGATAGCAACCACAATGTGATCGGAACATTTAATGCCGTTACAGTAAAGACTGCTCAACTCATCTAAAAAAGCAGGGTTGGTAATGGCTTGCGTACCAACAATCACACGATGTACGCCTGCATCTATTAATTCCTTCACTTTCTCTATGCTTCTTACGCCCCCACCATACTGCACTTTCATATCGGTTTTCCGAATAATATCGAACAGGTATTGTTGGTTGCTAAAATCTCCTTTTGCACCATTGAGATCGATAATATGAACGAATTCTGTACCGTTTGACTGATACTTCTCTATCATTTCCTCCAAACTGATATCGTAAGCAGTTACATCTTCGTATTTACCTTCTCTCAGACGCACTACTTTTTTGTCTAAAATATCGATCGCTGGAATAATATACATGATTTTTCTTAATTAGATTCTACAAAAATTCTTTAATAATTGTTCTCCTGCTTTTCCGGATTTTTCCGGATGAAATTGTACACCGTAAAAATTTTCAGATTGTATGGCCGAAGAATACTTTATATCGTATGTTGTGTATGCAAGTGTAAAAGTAGGATTATATTCTATAAAATAGGAGTGAACAAAATAAAAATATGCATCTTTTTCTATACCGTCAAAAAGTTTATTTGGATGCACACTACTCACCTTGTTCCAGCCCATATGAGGTACCTTAAACTTTATTTTATCGGTAAAATGCAAGGTGTCGATATCCATAATGTTTAGTAAGTCAGCATCACCCTCTTCTGAGTGGCGAGTTAACAATTGCATTCCTACGCAAATACCTAGAACGGGTTGTTTTAAAGATTTAATACGATCGGTTAAACCCGTTGCTTGCAGTTTTTGCATGGCAGCACCCGCGTGGCCAACACCTGGGATGATAATGTGACTATATTGGTCCATGTTATCACCCACATTAACCATACCATATTCTAAATGAATACGATCTAGCGCTGCTGTCAGTGAAAAAATATTCCCAGCTCCGTAGTTTATTATTCCAATCATTTTTTAAATATCAAGATAAAAGTATCAAGATGTTAGTATCAAGATAAAAGTATCAAGCATTAAGATGTTTGAGTCTTGTGTCTTACATCTTATGTCTTGTATCTTGCTACTGATATGTTATTATCTCTAAAAATTCTAAAGTACTCCCTTTGTGCTGGGTAATTGCATTTTTTCGGTATCTCGTTTAACGGCCATTTTGATTGCTTTGGCAAAAGCCTTAAAGATAGCTTCAATTTTGTGATGCTCATTAAAGCCTTCTGCTTTGATATTTAGATTACATTTTGCTGCGTCGGAAAATGACTTAAAGAAGTGAATGAACATTTCTGTAGGCATTTCTCCAATTTTTTCCCGTTTAAATTCAGCCTCCCATACTAACCAATTTCTTCCTCCAAAGTCCAGGGCAACTTGTGCCAGGCAGTCGTCCATCGGTAAGCAGAAACCATAACGTTCAATACCCCGTTTATCTCCCAAAGCTTTCAGCAGTGTCTCGCCCAAAGCGAGGGCTGTATCTTCAATGGTGTGATGCTCGTCGATATGTAAATCGCCTTTCGTGCGGACGCTTAAGTCCATATTTCCATGTCTCGCTAATTGATCGAGCATATGGTCAAAAAAAGCTAAACCTGTTTGAATATCTGCTTTTCCGGTTCCATCCAAGTTCACAGCTACAAAAATATCTGTTTCGTTTGTAGTCCTGCGATGCTCGGCAATACGATGGCCCACTTTTAAAAACTCATAAACTTTTTTAAAGTCGGCCGTCTCCAGGGATACTACTTCCGGGTTAATGTTGAGGTTCTCCGCTGCGCCCAGCGAATCATTGTTGCGTAGCCAAATAGCCTTAGCACCTAAATTTTCTGCCAAGCGTACATCATTTACACGATCTCCCAAAACATACGAATGTGCAAGATCATATTTATCTGAATCCAGATACTCTTTTAGCATACCAATACCTGGTTTTCGTGTTTCAGCATTCTCGTGGGGAAAAGTACGGTCTATATGTTCCTTACTGAAATGTACACCCTCACCAGCGAAAGTATCTATAATAAACCTATGAACAGGCCAAAAGTTTTCCTCTGGATGTGCGTCTGTTCCCAAACCGTCCTGGTTACTTACCAGTACCAATTCATAATCCAACTCGTTTGCTATTTTGGGAAGATATTGTAATGCACCAGGATAAAATTTTAATTTATCGAAAGAGTCAATTTGTTCGTCTTCTGGTTCAAGTATCAACGTGCCATCACGATCGATGAACAATACTCGTTTTTTATTTGTATCGTAAAACATATATCATTTTAATTCCTACACGGGCAAACATTAGCGTACAAAGTTACAAGATTATTCGGTAAAAGGGGGGTAGAGCCATTAATAGATTTGCATGCGTATAGCGGTATGTTTGTTTTTTTTATTAATAAATTGCGATCTATGGAGTTTTTTGATAATCCAGCAAGGCTTGTAGCAACTGTCGATTTTCAGCCGGCGTGCCAATGGTAATTCGCAAACACCCTTCACATAAGGTAACCGAAGAGCGGTCGCGTATGATAATTCCTAATCCCACCAGAAATTTATAAATCTCTTTTGGCTTGGTAACCTTGACTAAAATGAAATTAGCATCAGATGGATATACAAGCTGTACGAAAGGAATGTCTAATAAACTTGCCGTCAATCTTTCCCGCTCCAGAACGGTTTCCTGAATCCAAGCATTCACCTCTGCAACATTTTCCAGTGCATCTATCGCTAATTTTTGGGAAGCCTCATTAATATTATATGGAGGTTTTATCTTATTGAATACACGGATGATTTCTTCCGAAGCAAAGGCCATCCCAATCCGCAAACCAGCTAAGCCCCAGGCTTTGGATAAAGTTTGTAGCACAACGAGATTATTGTATTCTGCCAACTCCTGGGTAAACGACTTCTGTTTAGCAAAATTGATATAGGCCTCATCAATGATTACTAAGCCATTGAAATTGTTCAGGATAGTTTCTATATCTGTTCTGCGGATAGAGTTTCCTGTTGGATTATTAGGAGAGCAGATAAAAATAAGTTTGGTGCGTTCGTCTATGGTCTCGGCAAGATTGTCTAGATCCAGCTGAAAATCAGTTGTCAGGTTTACTTTTTTGATAGATACATCGTTTATATTGGCAGATACTTCGTACATGCCGTAGGTAGGGGGAACGATAATAATATTATCCACTGCTGGTTGACAAAAAGCCCTGAACAGTATATCTATAGCTTCATCACTACCATTTCCAATAAAGATATTGTCTACAGGAACCCCTTTGATACCACTGATTTTATGCTTTAGCCGTAGCTGTAAGGGGTCAGGATATCGATTATAGCGGTCTGGTAGCGGTGAGCCAAATGCATTTTCGTTGGCGTCGAGCAATACGGAAGCTTCTCCCTTAAACTCGTCACGGGCGGAGGAGTAGGGGGTTAATTTCTTTATATTTTCCCTTAACAGGTTATTAATGTTTATGTTCATTTAAAATTCAAAAGTAAAAAGTAAAAAGCCCGAAGGGCTCATTGATACCTTTAAAAATAAACAAGATATCAATAATTCAAAAGTAAAAAAGCGGAAAGCTTAAAGTAAAAAGCCTAATCCACATTCATCGTCATACCGAGCGAAACGGAGTGTAGTCGAGCACGTCATCTCGACCGTAGCGGAGAGATCTAGATTCCTCCACTCCGGTCGGAATGACAAACTGCTAACAATTAACAACTCGCAATGCGTAACTCAATTTCCCCCCAACCGCACGGTTACCGCATTTTTATGAGCTTGTAAACCCTCTAGTTCTGCGAGTATCTCTACCGTGCTGCCTATATTTTGAAGTCCTTCTTCCGTAATATATTGGAAAGTGATTTTTTTGACAAAAGAATCGACTGACACACCTGAATAAGATCTTGCATAGGCGCTGGTAGGTAAGGTATGATTCGTGCCAGAGGCATAGTCACCCGCACTTTCCGGCGTTAAATGACCTAAGAAAACGGAGCCTGCATTGACTATTTTATTGGTAAGACTTTGCCAGTCATCCACTGAAATGATCAGATGTTCCGGGGCGTAAAGATTGCTGAAATCTATCGCTTCCACTAAATTAGTACATAATATTGCATAAGAATTATTGATGGCCGCCTGAGCAATGACCGCTCTGGGTAATACACTTATCTGTTTGCTAAGTTCTTCGTTCACCTGATCAATCAACTCCAGGCTATTGCTTACCAGTATGGCTTGACTATCGTTACCATGTTCGGCCTGTGCCAATAAATCGGCCGCAACGAAAACTGGATTACTGGATTTATCAGCAATAACCAATACCTCCGATGGGCCGGCGGGCATATCAATAGCCGTGGGAGTAGTTGCTTGTATGATTGTTTTTGCCTTGGTTACAAATTGGTTGCCCGGACCGAAAATCTTGTCCACTTTGGGAATGCTTTCCGTTCCGTAAGCCAGAGCAGCTATAGCTTGCCCACCGCCAACAAGATAAATACGTTTAATCTTAAGTAAATAAGCACAGTAGGCGAGATAGCCATTCACTTTTCCATCCATCTGTGGTGGTGAACAAACCACAATTTCCTTACAGCCGGCAATCCGTGCCGGAATGCCCAGCATGAGAAAAGTACTGGGAAGTACCGCTGTTCCACCCGGGATGTAAAGCCCTACCCGTTCAATAGGACGGGGTTCGCGCCAACAGGTGACGCCAACCATGGTGTCGACCTTTTTTTCTTTCCTAAGCTGTATTTGGTGAAACTTATGGATATTATTAAAAGCAATTTCTAAAGCACGCTGCTGCTTTCTGCCGATACCCGCAGCTAATGCCTGTATTTCTTCTTCTTCTAAAAAGAGCTTGTTGAGCTTTACGTTGTCAAATTGCTCGGCAAAATGGATCAGCGCAGCATCACCTTTAGTTTGTACCTCTTGTATAATACTTTCAACTGTTTGTTGAATGGCATTCGCCGGATCGGTATTACGCAAAACAAGGGTATTTAACTGCTCCGGAGAAAGTTCGCTGTAGGTGTATGTTTTTAACATGACTTTATAAGTATCAATATAATAGTATCAAGTATCAGGACTTAAGTATCAAGATTTCAGCACATGTAATCGGTTTTCAGTCCCGCTTATTCCCGTCATCACTCATTACTGTTTACTTCTATCTTTTGTCTTGCTACTGACGTCTTGTGTCTAATTACATAATAATTTTCTCTACAGGCATCACCACGATACCTTGTGCACCAGCCGTCTTTAGTTTATTGATCTTTTCCCAAAAATCGCGCTCTTGTATTACCGTATGTACAGCCACCCAGTTCTCTTCAGCTAAAGGAACTACCGTGGGGCTTTTTACACCTGGCAATAAGCCAAGAATTGTATCCAAATTGTCGCGATCTACATTCAGGACTACATACTTTGTTTCCTTGGCTTTTAGAACAGATTGGATGCGCTGCATCAGCTCTTTAACGATTTCGTTGTTTCCAATGCCATTTTTGCCAATTAAAATAGCTTCTGAAGACATGACCTCCGCAAACGGTTTCAGTCCATTACTACGTAGTGTGCCACCTGTTGACACAATATCACAGATAGCATCGCTTAGGCCTAAACCCGGAGAGATTTCAACGGAACCTGAAATAGTCCGAATGGTTGCATTGATTTGGTTATTATCTAAGAATTTCTTCAGAATCACCGGGTAGGAGGTAGCAATAGCTTTTCCTTCCAGATCCCTTAGCTCTTGAACGTCACTTTCGTTTGGAACAGCAATTTTTAGCGTGCATTTACCGAAACCTAAACGTTGCAGATAATGTACGTCGACTTCCGTTTCGTTGATGACATTTTCACCAACGATACCCAAATCAGCAATACCGTCTTGCACATATTCTGGAATATCGTCGTCTCGTAAAAAGAGGATTTCTAAAGGAAAATTCGAAACTGACGAGATAAGGGAACTTTTATAATTTTCGAAAGATAAGCCACAGTTTTTTAGAAGCTCAACAGATTTTTCATTTAATCTGCCCGATTTTTGGATGGCAATTTTTAAAGATGACATCAAGTGTTATGTTTTTTTTAGCTTGTAACTTTGCAAAGAAGGCCACATTGCGTTCAATGAATAAATGTTGTTAAATAAAGATGGAGGTTATGTGCTTCACGTAGAAACATACTAATTACATATCGCCGCGAAGGCGATGATGGAAATGTACGTGATGTGTGAAGACTTTGATCATTCTAGCATGTCCTTTTCTTGTTTTTTGAATAGGACCTTACAAATATAGGGTATGCGTTTTATTTTGCAAATAAAATTTGATTTTGTTTAAAAATTTATTTTAAGGAGCGCGCAATAATATCTTTTCTGTTTTTACTTTTCAGAAAAATAACTATTATCGCCTATCTTTTTTCCTGAACCATTTTATAATAAAGCAATGAAAAGAAAATTAGCTTTCCTCGAAGCCTCATTATACGCACAGGGTGAGGTTCCTAATCATGTGGTTGCTACCGTTAAAATAAGAGGAGCTATTGACGAACATAGTGTACGACTAGCGCTAGCAAAGGTACAAAGTCGGCATCCCCTACTAAATGTGTGTATAGATACAGATGAAAGGGGGTTTCTCCATTTTGTTGGATCAGAAAAGATCTTACCGATATCCTTGGAGATTAAAACCCGGCAAAGCGATGATGATTGGAAGGCGGTATTTATTCCTGCGTGTGTGCTGCCTTTTGACGAAAACAGTCCATTAATGCGTGTAATATGGTTGAGATCTGCAACGGTATCCGATTTGATGTTTATTTGCCATCATTGCATTTGCGATGGCAAGTCGATCTTAAACCTGCTTGATGAGGTCCTGCGTGTGACTACGAGTTCAACCGTAGATCTTGGCTTTTATGACGCGTCTTTACCACTAACCGACTTTATACCAGCAGCTGTAAAACGAAACAAGGTCAATCAATTAATAGGAAAAACTTTACCTGTGTTAACAAAATTTGCCTTTTTTTTTGCTTCGTCAAAGAAAATCACAACGCGGGATCAACCTTATTTTATACAGTGGAAATTGAGTGAAGAGATATCCTTTGCAGTCTTGGAAAGGTGCAAAAAAGAGCATCTTTCTATCCACGCTTTACTAAGCGTATTATACCTAGCAGCTTTCCAACAGCTTAAAAGAGTAAAGAGACATCAAAAGCTTTACTGTTCGGTAGATATGCGAAAATTTATTCCCGAAATAACAGATGATATGCTGTTTGCTTTTCCGGCGATGGTGCCACTCCGCGGGGGGTGGATTACTGTTGCCAATATCTGGGAACAGGCCCGTCTGCTTCATCGTAAACTAAAGAAGCGTTTGGATACATTGGATGCCTATAGTCCCTTGATATACACAGAAGCCCTGTTACCTTTAATACCAAAGATTACTAATTATGCTAAAAACGACCGGGGATCACATGCTTTTACTTTTTCCAACATGGGGCGAACAGTGATCAAAGAGCAGTATCGGGATCTTTCTGTGGAAGCGTTGTATTCCCCAGGATGTATTTTTCCCTTTGGGAATCCGTCTACTTTAGGTGTAACCACATTTCGTGGGCAGTTGGATTTTGTATTTACCTCGGATCAACATTTTCTTCCCCATCAGGACGCGATGATTGTTCGGGCGAAGGCGATGGAACTATTATATGACATAATTAAAATTGCTTAGTAAGTTCTCTAGTCTGTATTCTCTTCAAGGTTGGAAGAAGTTCTAATAAAAAATTACTTTATTTCTATATAACTAGTTATTTTCTTTTACAATTGGTCGTCTTTTTACCGTCTTTTGGAGGTCTTTTGATCGTCTTTAACACGACTAAAAGACCTCCAAAAGAGTATAAAATGACTAATAATGGTAGAAAAAGGTAAAAACTAAATAAGATAATCAAAGGAAGTTGTTAATACTTTGGAACAATCTTTGGTATAATGATGTTCGCTAAGAAGTCATTCCTTTTTAGTATAAAACACCTCCAAGGCTTGCAGAAAGGAAATTAAACCTACATCCATATGATCCAATGGTTCATAAAACAGGTGATTTAAAACGAAATGGTTGATGTTGTTGTTTTTCAGTTGCTTAGAAAATATCTTTACCGGTTTTATAGACCAAGTGGGCTCTTCTAAACCTCCTACGCTTAAGAATAACGTTAAAGTGTCTTCGTTTTGCCTTTGATGAAGCTTTTGAGGTAACTGAAAAAGATAATTGTTATGATACCAAAGTGTGGGGCTAGCCGAAACAAAACTATTGAAATGATCCTTTTGTTGATTTAGCTGTTCCAATAAGGCATATAAAGAGAAATAACCCCCAAAAGAATGGCCTAATAAGGTGCGGCTGCCATTCGTACGATAAGATGAATCTATTTTAGGGATGAGCTCCTCTGTGATAAATTGGAAAAAACTTTTCCCCCCACCGATAGCCTCCATCTCATCAGAGGGAAGGGCTTCAGGATAAAGATAGTCACGTACCCTCAGTGAATCCATCGCTTCAAAAGAGTTGTAATTGATGCCAACCAAAATAAGGGGAGGAAGTAAACCGCCTCTCTCATATTGATGGAGGATGGGAGCAAGCATCGGATAGAAAAAGTTGGCGTCCGTTAGTACAATGGTTGGATATTTTTTATGGGAATTTTCTTTATATTCCAAAGGAAGTTGAACGGCAATTTCAAAGCTATCCCTCACATTTTTTGAATAGATATCGAACACTATATCTTGCGCTTGGTTATGTGTGTGCTGATCGTCCTCTGTTATACAGGAATTAAATAACAGCAGAAAACCGAGGCTGTAAAAGCCGATAATGAAAAGATGGTACTTTGATGGTTTAGTCGGGTTTGCAATATTCGGCATAGCTTTTTTTGATGTACATAAGTAGTTCATAAGCGGTCATTTTTTGAGCATCTGAAAGATTTGGACGATACTTTTGCATAAAGAACAGTAAAGAATCATTCTTTAATCCGGTAAGCTGTTGTATTTTCTGTTGCGAAAAAATCCGATCTAAGTAGTCGGCATTTTCTTTATCCAGTAATGTTTGTTGTAGCTTTGATCTTGACGTTTTGTTTTTTCCGAGTAGGCCAATAAAGGATAAGACATCTAAACTGACGATAGACGCCGTACTACTTGTTGCTTTATAATAGGGGACAGGATCTTTATTATCGGGGTTTTTAGTGATAAAAAAATCTTTAAAACGCGGTGTTTTACTGTTAAAGATCGAAGCAAATTCTTTCCTGAGCCGTAATGAATCCCCCTTATAATAGTTGAAACTGTTAATAGTTACCTCGTCTAGCAAAATAGAACGGGATATTTGCGGAATTTGTAGATGGATACTGTCTATCGAATCCAACGATGCCAAGGATTCGTAAAGTTGATTTTTATTGATGTATTGCGCGTAAACAATAAACGAGCTCATGAATAGAATGCAGGTGACGAGTAAACGCATGGTATACTATTGATTTTAATCCAATATTACATTCTTGTGTGTTCATTATCAAATATTTAACTTAAATTAACATTGTTAAAATGAAGGGTAGCATGGTCATTTTATAGCAACGGTTTCTTTGCGGCAGCTAGCTATTACTATATATTGACCTAAGGCCTGTATTTCTTGAGAGAAAGCTGGAATAATCTTGAACGGCGAAGCCCTTACCGTTATCGGTACCTACGATAAAAAAGGTGGCAGGTACTGAACAGTAGCGTCTTTTTTTAGTTTATTTAAGTTTGCCTGCTTTCCAGTATTCCGGTTTTTTTTTGCTGTTTCTGTGAAATAATTGTGTGAAGATAAGAAATCAATTTGTCTGTTTTTCCAAGCTATGATGTCATCAGGAGTGCCGGTATTCTTCAACTCTTCATACAATTTACTAGCTTGTTGAATATAATCGTCCCCACCTAAATAATATAAATCTGCATCACATAATATTTTGCTCAATTGATCATAAGGGCTTTGTGGCAGTTTTGTCGCCATGATTAGATCACATACAACATCAATTTCGACTGATGTGTACTCGTATTTTGGTAAATATTCTCTGGCATGAACACAGGAATGTTTTTCATGATCTAAATGGGTGTGAAGGAATCCTGCATCATGGAAAAGTGCAGCTTTAAAACAGCTTGTCTGCTTTTAGATACTGCCACTTTACTTTATTCCCTCTGCGGGACAATTGTCTAAATATTTGCTCTTTAGTGTAGGTCATATATTTTTTTAGATCGACTCTCATAAAAGGAAAATATTTTATATCTTTATGTCAATCAAATGAATCTAGATCACCTGAAGTGAGCGGTTTTGGATTACGGGATTTGTCCTGAAATTTTATATTAAAAAAGGGTATATCCATTTTTTGATCCTAATGAGCTGAAACACCAACATTATAAAATATTAAAACGATATATCCTATGGAAAAAAAAGTAGCGGCATTACTTGTAATTGGACTTGTTTTAGTAGCGATAGGAGCTGCTTGGTCTCAAAAAAGTGATAATAATTATGGTTTATATTTAGTGTTTGGTGGTGCTATTATTTTAATAATAAACTTGGTTATACAATTTTCTCGGAGAAAAGGGAGTAAAGAGTAATTACTGATTACAGAGCAGTAACCGATCGCATGAAAGGAAAACAGTATATATATTTATTATAACCCACTGAATACTATGTATGCGTATTGGTTTGACTTTGTTTTATAACTCTTAAAATGTGGCCTTTTGATTGACTATATAAATTCAGTATCTCATTACAATGATTTTATAGGTTCGATGCTTATCATTTTATTTTGATAGATGCGATAGCGGAGATATAGAGTCGTTTGTATGGATTTTGACTATCTCCTGAAAAATTGGAGTTGGTTGCGGGAGGGGAATTAGCTATACCTGGAACTGCAATAACTTTTTGTGGCTGGAGCGACCTTAGCGTCCGCTGCAGTAGGAATAGAAATTGGATATTTGTTAGCAAAATAAAAAGCTTAATAAGCAGTTGTTATGGTGATTAATTTATAAAAAAGGAATGTACTGAATATTCAAATCCAAGATTAGGTTCTGTTATGAAAAATGATGATTCAAGGTCTTTTTTTCCCCTAAGGCGTTCGGTATAGTTCTTTTAATCTCTGGACTAGGTTTAACTACCATAGGTATTATTTTGTTACAAATGATCGGTAATTACTTATTTGTTTTTGTAATTGCTGGTATAGTTCTCTTGCATTGTTAATGCCAGAACGCAAGTTTCACAATTAAAAAAACCGAAAACCCAAAAAAACAAAATTTTCACAATAGTTGTTGCTTTAGTTATTTTTGCTATAATTACTAGTGTTTTTATTGGCAAATTTTTAGTGAATGTTTTGTGATAAAAAAAATGACTTTTTTCTGGCTCACACGGTCTCGTTTAATTAGTTTATCTCTGTCTCTCTGTCCTTTTCATCCATCGGTACTGAAAAGAAACCATTATCCAGTTCTACCTTCCCCTTCAGTTCATATTCATATAGGCTGTCGCGTTCTCCTATCAACGGACACAATTAATGCACTATCGTCCAAATCGGCTCGTAATAACGGTGACCAAGCTGGCATTGGATCTCTAGGGTTGAAAAGCCATTGCGTTGTCCAGATTTCGAGACTTTTGCTGGGTAATCAAACATTTTCCTATTCTAACAGTACAATAGAGATGCTATTAAATGAATTATGTACCAAATATTCAACAGAACGAAAGCAACTACTTGATAACAACGGTTTCTTTGCGGTAATATGTATGGTAAAAGATGCTTATTGCAGAAAGGGCGTTGATTGCAACGACATACCAGCCTAAATTATATAACAGCAGGATCATTGAGACAAAAAAGTAGCCAAATATCCATTTCAAAAAGATACGCATATTCAGTCCTATTATTTCGGGGATGGCCCGGATAAACAGGATACTGCTTATACTTAACCCGATTAATAACAGCGCTATCGGAAAGTAAAAGGAAAACAGGTACCATAACAATTCGGGAAGAAGCAATAGCATGTAGGTGCAAATCCGATAAAAGTATATCAGCAGGCGTTGATAGGGAAACTGTAGCATGAAGTAAAGATGTGTTTTCGTAAAGAGGTCATCTTGATAGGCCATTAAGCCGTGTGATAATGTAAGGCAAAGTGCAATGATACCCGCTGTACGGGCAATTTGATCTACATCATCAAATAATTGATAGAATCCAATGATCAGTAAGAGTGAAATACTTTTAGTGAGGAGGAGATTTAATTTTGTGTTGGATAGTATTTCAAAAAGAAATAGGCTGAATACGGGTTTAGGGCAATTCCTCATTGTAAATAATTGGGAAGTGCCTTGTTTACCAAATGGATAAAAATTGAAGCGGTAAAGATATAAAGCGGCACTGAGCAGTGTTAAGCCTGTTAGGTAGGCGCCCGAGAATAGCGAGGCTTGGTAGTGCTGTGTAAACAGCCCATATACCGTGGCGATTACCCAATAAAAGGCGAGTGGAAGAAATAAGTACCATTGAAAAAAAAGCCAATTGGCAAATTGTTTCGAAAGGGATATGGACGTTGCACTGTAGCGCCAGAAGACCTGATCTTCACGCAAGCTCATTTTCCATACATAACGCCAACATTTGATGCTATAAATCAACCATAAAAAACAAACCATCAAGGTCATAACAGGTGCTTCGAGAAACTGGAGTAATAAGATAAAATTAATGGTGAGTGCTTGACCTTCCGGGATATGGCCTGCCGTTTTTATAAAAAGCCCATAACCGATAATGACCGTAAAAGCTGTGATCAGAAATCCTGCATTTATTTTGTAGAATTCCTTTCCATAACATTTAATTAAGAGCCTCGCTAATACCATCTTGATTAGTTTGAGTGCGTTAAGGTTCGGTTCGCCAAAATAAAAGTATGATGAATAGGTATGGCGATTGGGATAGTTTGGTGGGAAGTGATGATAAAATTGACTTCTTTTTGCTCATAGCTCTCTTTCATCCATTGTGCTAATACGTTTAGCGCATTATTGTCTAAGGTGATAAAAGGTTCGTCCAACAGAATAAGCTTGGGATTTCCCAGAAAGGCCAATACGAGGGATAATTTTTTTATCATTCCAGCAGAATAGGCAGCTAGTGGATCGCCCAGATAATCTTGCATATGAAAGCCGTTAATATACCGCGATAGCTGCTCTTGCGAGGCTTTTTTTGCATTCGTAAAGAGTTTTATCATATCCCAACCGGTAAAAAAAGCGGGGAAAGCAGGCTCGCTTTCAGCAAAGTTAACCAACCTACGATAGTTCATAGGGTGTTTTTTTAAGTCGATCGTGTTTTCCAAAGTAACGGTTCCCTTAAAATGCAATAGGCCTGCTAAGATTTTAAGCAATGTACTTTTTCCTGATCCGTTTTTGCCTTGAATCCAATGTATACCGGGTGTTAAATCCAATGTTGGAATCTGCAAAATGGGTGTTGAGCCATACTGTTTGGAAAAGTTATGAAGTGTTAGCATCATCCGGTTTTTTTATCTTTGATAAACTGGAATTGAATTTGTTACGCTCATAAAATGTAAGTTTTCTCAACAAAACGAAATGGATGTCATCGATCTAAAATTAACCGATGCTGATCTAACACTTTTGTTGACGATATTGGTAAAAGTATAACAAGGCTAAACTTTGACAGCTTTCTGTTGTTTTGAATGTACAAATAACGTATTTTGGCAGTATAAATTACAAAGAGCAGAACGATGGCTGAAACAACGCACGAAGAAACGACAGGATCTACTATCCAAGTGGAGGCATTAGATTCGGGTATACAACATGTAAATAACCCCGTATTGGATTTACCACAAATAGTGAAAAAATATCTGCGAAGCATTACGGGATATACCCAAAGAGGCAATAGTTATCTGTTTACCGATGGTTCGGCCACGGTTGAAATAAAGGTGGTGAGTGATGAAATTATACGTGTGAGACTGGCACCGAATAGCCAGTTTCTAGAGGATTTCTCTTACGCTGTTCCTAATCCGGATCAACATGTTGCGGTTTATGCTTTCCAGGAGGAAGAAGATAGTTATAGTGTGAGCACGAATACGGTAACCTGCGTGATCAATAAGGCTGATTTCCTTATCTCTTTTAAAAATAGAGTTGGAAAAGTAATGAACCAGGACCATTCGCCTATGCATTGGGAGGAAAATCCCGATTTTGGAGGATATTATGTTTATTGTACGAAAGCAGCAGAAGAACAGGAGGCTTTCTACGGTTTAGGGGATAAGCCTACTCATCTAAATCTACGCGGCAAAAGATTAACGAATTGGAATTCTGATACCTACTCTTTTGCTTTTGACCAAGATCCGCTTTATAGAAGTATTCCATTTTATATAGGGTTAAATAAAGGGGAAGCATACGGGATATTTTTTGACAATACTTTTAAAACGTATTTCGATTTTGGTGGAGAGGTGCATAATCAAACAAGCTTTTGGTCGGAAGGTGGGGAGTTACAGTATTATTATATTCACGGGCCGCATATGATGGACGTTGTAAAACGTTATCATAGTATTACAGGTACGCACTATCTGCCACCCATGTGGGCCTTGGGATACCACCAATGCCGGTGGAGTTATTATCCCGAGAGTAAAGTCACAGAACTGGCCAAAGGTTTTAGGGATAGAAAGATACCATGTGATGCCATCTATCTGGATATTGACTATATGGACGGATATAGATGTTTTACTTGGAACAAGCATTATTTTCCTGATCCAAAAAAAATGATCAAATCATTGGCTGCCGATGGATTTAAAACAGTGGTTATCATTGATCCTGGTATTAAGGTAGACGATAATTATTGGGTTTTCAAGGAAGGTAAAGAGAACAAATATTTCTGCCGGAGGGGAGACGATTACTTTATGGAAGGACATGTTTGGCCAGGAAGATGTCAGTTCCCTGATTTTACAAACCCGGATACGCGCACCTGGTGGGGCACATTATTCAAAGGGCTCGTTGAGGCAGGTGTAGCAGGTGTTTGGAATGATATGAATGAGCCTGCGGTATTCGGGAGAGGTACTTTTCCAAATGATGTAAGGCATAATTATGATGGGTACAGAGGGTCGCATCGCAAAGCACACAATGTATACGGTATGCAAATGGTACGGGCAACATATGATGGTCTTAAAAAGTTGAACCATGGTAAACGTCCGTTTACGATCACCCGGTCTGCCTACGCCGGAACCCAGCGGTATTCTTCTGTTTGGACAGGAGATAATGTGGCTACTTGGGAACATTTACGCCTTGGCGTATTACAATTGCAGCGGTTATCCGTTTCGGGTATGCCTTTCTGCGGGACGGATATAGGTGGTTTTAGCGGGGAGCCGGATGGTGAACTATTTACTAGATGGATCCAATTTGGTGTGTTTTCTCCTTTTATGCGGGCACATTCTGCGGGAGACACGCGAGAAAGAGAGCCCTGGAGTTTTGGAGAGGAGTTTGAAGCAATTAACCGGAAATTTATAGAACTACGCTATAAACTTTTACCTTATATCTATTCTGTGTATTGGGAACATACCAAATATGGCTTCCCCATATTGCGACCCGTAACCATGCTTGAACAGGAAGTAGAAAGCAACATTGCGCGGGAAGAAGAGTTTTCTTTTGGCGATAAAATATTAGTTTCACCGGTTGTGAACCCTGGGCAAACCAGTAAGATGGTTTATTTACCCAAGGGCAAATGGTATGACTATTGGACGAATCAATTATTGGAAGGTGGCGAAGAGCATGAGATCGAAACACCTATGGATCAGATGCCCATATTTATAAAGGCCGGGGCTGTCATTCCAGAGTTTCCAGTAATGCAGTATGTTGATTTAAGACAGGTAGACGCATTAAAATTATGGGTGTATTATAGTGAAGCTGAGGTGAATTCTTTTATCTATGAAGATCATGGCGATACCTTTGCATATGAGCAGGAAATCTATTTAGAGAAAAAAATTGTCCTTAATGGGGAGAAAAATAGTTTGTCTTTGAATCAGCATATTGATGGATTATTTACAGAAAGATATGAGACATATAAAGTTTCTTTTATAGGACTACCTTTTAAAATCAATCGCATTCTTGTAGATAATCGATTAATTGAATGGACGGAGATTAATGGGCTTCCCACCATAGAAGTAAGCAAAGATTTTAGAAATATAGTGCTGGAATAGGGGGGGATGAATTGGTTAATTCGCTAATGTGATAACCGAACGAAGTGAGCTCTTGAGCGCCTTTGAATATAAACACATGCAAATAATTAACCGATGAAGATAGCCGAACGTAATGAGTTCATGAATGCCATAGAAGACAGGGGCTTTTCATTCAAAAAGTCTTCCTACTTACGTCTTGATACTTGCTACTAATATCTTGATACTTAAAAATAAACTAAATTATGCATAATTCCGTTGAGGTATTTACGCTGTTTACAGCGTTTGATGTTGATCTTTTTAGAGCGGGGAAACATTATCAATTGTACGAAAAGTTTGGCGCTCACTATTTGGAAAACGGAGAAAAAAAAGGAACCTATTTTGCAGTTTGGGCTCCTAATGCAGCTAGCGTTTACGTTATTGGTGACTTTAATGGATGGAATCCGTACACACATTCATTAAATGTTCGATGGGACGAATCTGGTATTTGGGAAGGATTTATTCAAGGTGTTGAGTTGGGCGCTAATTATAAGTACTTTATAAAATCAACTAATGGAGAAGTGTTGGAGAAAGGAGATCCTTTTGCCTTAGTGTGGGAAGCACCTCCCAAAACGGCTTCCAAAGTAGGTACTACTTGGTATGAATGGAAGGATGCTGCCTGGATGGATAAGAGATATATGCATAACGGTCTGGACAAACCCATGTCTGTCTATGAAATGCATTTGGGCTCCTGGATACGTGATCCGCAACATCCTGATCAGCTGTTAACGTATGGTCAAGTAGCCGATAAGCTAATTCCCTATATTCAGGAAACAGGATTTACCCATGTAGAGTTGATGCCTATTATGGAACACCCCTTCTATCCTTCTTGGGGCTATCAAATCACTGGATATTTTGCGGCTAGTGCAAGGTATGGCCCAGCGCAGGAATTGATGTATCTGATCGAACAGTTGCATTTAAATGACATCGGTGTAATCTTAGATTGGGTGCCTTCTCATTTTCCCGGTGATGCTCATGGCCTCTATCGTTTTGATGGTTCGCATTTATATGAACATGCCGATCCAAGAAAGGGATATCATCCTGACTGGAGCTCTTATATATTTAATTATGGACGAAACGAAGTAAAGTCGTTTCTCATCAGCAACGCTCTTTTTTGGTTAGATAGATACCATGCAGATGGTTTAAGAGTAGATGCTGTAGCTTCCATGTTGTATTTGGATTATTCACGTAAGCAAGGCGAATGGATTCCAAATGAGTATGGCGGCCGTGAAAATCTGGAAGCGGTTAGCTTTTTGAAAGAACTAAATGAAGCTGTATATGCTCGTTTTCCTGACGTGCAAACGATCGCGGAAGAATCAACTGCCTGGCCCGGTGTTAGCAAACCTACTTTTGCCGGAGGATTAGGCTTTGGGATGAAGTGGATGATGGGTTGGATGCACGACACATTAAATTATTTTAAGGAAGATCCTGTCCACCGGAAGTATAATCATCAACAAATCACTTTTAGCACAGTATACGCTTTTCATGAAAATTTTATGTTGCCATTATCACATGATGAAGTGGTCCATGGCAAGGGAGCACTGCTCAATAAAATGCCAGGAGATGAATGGCAACGTTTTGCAAATTTACGCGCCTTATATCTTTATATGTTTACCCATTCAGGTACAAAGCTATTATTTATGGGGGCGGAATTTGGCCAGACTTCGGAGTGGGATGTTAACCAATCACTGGATTGGCATCTATTGAACTATGCACCGCATTTAGGCCTCTTTAAATTTATTGGTGCCTTAAACGATCTATATAAAAAAGAACCTGCTTTATATGAAAAAAACTTTGCTCCAGAGGGATTTGAATGGGTAGAGCTGGGCGATCATGAAAATTCGGTGCTGGTATATTATAGAAAAGGTTTTCATAAAAAGGATGATGTAGTGGTAATACTCAATTTAACACCTGTTGTGAGATACTATTATCGCATAGGCCTACCTGATAAAGGGACTTACGAAGTTCTGTTAAATTCAGATGATCTCTTATATGGCGGCAGTGGTATCGCTTGTGAGCCCGTTATGGCCGAAACCGTACACTGGATGAATAAAGATTATTCTACCAAGCTTACCTTACCACCACTTAGTGGCGTAGTATTGAAGAGAAAGCAGAAAGCGAAAAGTAGTAAGTTCTAAGTGATAGGTATAAGTTTTAGGCAAAGTGAAAAGCTTAATATAGACATGAGACATAAGAAAAAACATCTTGATACTATTGACCGGCAACAAACAACGAGTAACCAATAACTAAATAATATGCATGTATTTCATTTTGCGGCAGAATGTTATCCGGTAGCGAAAGTGGGAGGTCTCGCTGATGTATTGGGTGCATTACCGAAATATCAGCAAAAAGAGGGTATTCAAGCATCGGTTGTGATGCCCTTTTATGATAAGCCCTTTACGCAAACACATCCATTTGATCTTGTTTATGAAGGTAATATTCAGCAGGGCGAAACACTTTACCACTATCAGGTATTGAAAGAAAAAGAAGATGTGCTGGGGTTTGAATTGTTTTTGATCAAAATTAAGGGATTATTGGATAGACCGGAAGTGTACAGTTACGCAGATGAAAGTGAACAATTTCTCGCGTATCAACAGGCCGCTCTTAATTGGCTATGTGCAGTTAAATACCGTCCGGATATTATTCATTGTCATGATCATCATACCGGACTCATTCCTTTTTATGTCGAATACGTCAATGAGTTTGATTTGTTGAAAGGAGTGCCTACCATTGCAACCGTTCATAATGGCCAATATCAAGGCTGGCTTGGTTGGGATAAGGCTTCTCTGTTGCCCGCATTTGATACTTGGCGATGGGGATTATTAGATTGGGATGGATTAATTAATCCGCTAGCAACACTGATAAAGTGTTGTTGGGCATATACAACTGTATCAGAAGGTTATTTAACTGAACTTTATGAAAAAGCGAATGGTTTGGAAGGACTTTTTCTGGCCGAAAAGACGAAGGCATACGGTATCGTGAATGGTATAGATACCGAAGTTTGGGACACTGCATCTGATGCTATGCTCAGCAGTAATTTTGAGTTAACCAATGTAGTTAAAGGCAAATTGGCCAATAAAAAAGAGCTATGCCGGCTACACCATCTGGATGAAACCTTGCCACTAATTGTCTTTATAGGAAGGTTTGCACTAGAAAAGGGAGCCGACATCTTACCCGATACGTTGCTTCGTGTGTTTGAAAAATATGCCGGAGCCATTAATTTCTTTATTCTAGGCTCGGGCGATAAGGGCACCGAAAAGTTACTTCAAGAAATTTTGACAGATTTTTCACAACATTTAGGGCTGCATATTGGTTATAATGAAGAGCTAGCTCATCAAGTATATGCGGCGGCTGATTACTTGTTTATGCCATCGCGGGTAGAACCTTGTGGACTGAACCAATTGTACGCTATGCGTTACGGAACCGTTCCGGTAGTACATGCTACTGGTGGATTAAAAGATACAGTGAAAGACCTCGAAGAGAACGGCTATGGTATTTTATTTAGCGATGCTACTGTTGACGGCGCTTTAGGTGCTATAGAAAGAGTTTATGCGCATTGGGAGCATACGGATTTAGAAAAACAAGCGGCGTTAAGAAAGTTATTAATGAAATTGGATTTTTCTTGGGAAAAATCGGCAGCGAAATACACAGAATTATATAAAAAACTAATTGATTAATATGACTCCTAAAGTAATTTCTATCGTGCTAGGGGGCGGACGGGGATCGCGGTTAGCACCTTTGACTGATAAAAGATCGAAACCCGCTGTTCCCATTGCAGGTAAGTATCGTTTGGTGGATATCCCGATCTCCAATTGCTTAAACTCGGGGTTTAATCGTATCTTTGTGCTGACGCAATATAACTCTGCCTCTCTAAATACACACATCAAAAACACCTATAATTTCAGTGTGTTTAGTAAGGGCTTTGTAGATATCATTGCTGCTGAGCAGACAATGGAGGGAGATAGGTGGTTTCAAGGTACTGCAGATGCGGTTCGTCATTCCATGCGCTACATGGTAAATTACGATTATGATTTTATTCTTATCTTATCTGGAGATCAACTTTATCAGATAGATTTTCAGGAAATGATAGAGTTTCATATCAGTAAGAAAGCGGAAATAACCATTGCCACCATACCGGTTAATGCAAAAGATGCAACGTACTTTGGCATTCTGAAATCTGATGAGGAAGGTAATATTACTTCTTTTATAGAAAAGCCCAAAACGGAGCTATTGGTGGATTGGAGTTCAGAAGTAAGTGATGATATGAAAGCAGTAGGCAGAGAATACTTAGCCTCAATGGGTATTTATGTGTTTAGTAAAGGGGTATTGGCTGACTTGTTGACGTTAAATGAGGGGCTCGATTTTGGTAAAGAGTTAATACCTGACGCCATTCATGATGAAAAAAGGGTAGTTAGTTATCAATATGATGGTTATTGGACAGATATCGGGAACATCGATTCTTTTTTTGAGGCGAATATAGGCTTGACAGACGAAATACCAGCTTTTAACCTTTTCGACAATCAGAGCATTTTTACGAGGCCCAGGATGTTACCACCTTCAAAAATAGCCGCTACAACGCTGATCAATGCGATTGTTGCAGATGGCTGTATTGTTGCTGCCAAAGAAATTGAACGTTCCGTCATTGGTATTCGCTCCAGAATTGGCAAAGGTACCATCATCAGGAATACCTATATGATGGGGAGTGATTTTTATCAAAGTCTTGATGAACTGGAAAATGCGAAGACGAACAATGAGCCCGTTATTGGTGTGGGAGAGGACTGCTACATAGATACCGCGATTTTAGATAAAAATTGTTTTATTGGTAATCATGTACAGATCAGGGGCGGAACACATCTTCCAGATGGAGATTTTAAAACACATACGGTAAAAGATGGTATTATAGTAGTCAAAAAGAGGGCGGTTATTCCTGATAATACGGTTATAGGGTAGTAGTGAAGTAAGTAAAGTAGGTTAGCCTACTTTACTTACTTCACTACTATTACTAGTTAATTTGATAGAACAAAATTCAGTACAAAATATTCGTTGGCATTAACGACTTATTTTGTACTTTTGTTTTTTAATGGAAGTTCATCTCACCGTACTTCACTTTTTAGAAAAAAATACAGCCGCTCAGGCTGTATGGATGCAGTTTTTTCGAAAATTTTCTTTCATTTATTGGTTTCCTTATCGGAACATGAATGAATTACCTATATATAATCAAAACCACTTTATTTTGCATGGATAAAATATTGATAAAATCGGCAACTTTGGTGTTCCCCGGGCATGAAAAAAACGGACATATAATTGATGTATTAATTGAGAATGGTATCATTAGCAATTTCGGAGCAGAAGGCAGTATAGATAGCGAACAGGCAAAACATGTGGATGGACGCAATCAATACTTAACACCAGGTTTTTTTGATATGAATGTCAACTTTGGTGAACCTGGGTTGGAAACGAAGGAAACGATCGAAAGTGGCTGTCTGGCTGCCGCTGCCGGAGGATTTACCGGTGTTGCTGTTCAACCTAATACACAACCTGCTCTGCATAGCAAAGTGGAAATAACAACGGTGGTTAATACGGCTAAAGACAATCTGGTTTCGGTATATCCGGTAGGAGCTATTAGTAGAGATAGAAGCGGAAACGATCTTGCTGAGCTTTATGATATGAAATTGGCGGGTGCAGTTGCTTTTTCCAATGGCAACAAAAGTATACAACAGGCTGGCCTAATGAGCAGAGCACTTTTGTATGGCAAAGGATTTGGAGGGTTAATCATGTCATTTGCAGAAGATCATTCCATAGCGAACGATGCCAGGATGAATGAAGGAGAAGTAAGTACCTATTTAGGTATGAAAGGGAACCCTAACCTTGCGGAGGAGCTTATGATATCGAGAGATTTATCCTTGGCCCAATATCACCATACATCTATACATTTCAGTACCATCAGCACAAAAGGTAGTGTTGCGTTAATCCGTGAAGCAAAGAAAAAAGGTTTGCAGGTAACCTGTGATGTTACCGCCCATCACTTGGTTCTTACAGATGATTTGGTAACTGATTTTGATAGTCATTATAAGGTAAGCCCACCTCTAAGGACTGCGGCGGATATAGCTGCGTTGAAAGAAGGATTGGCGGATGGGACTATAGATGCTATTGTTTCTCAGCATACTCCACATGAGATAGAATACAAAAAGGTAGAATTTGAAATTGCCAAAAATGGTATCATCGGTTTGCAGACTACTCTGCATTTACTGTTACAGGCCGGTTTATCTGCTGATTTGATTGTGGAGAAACTTGCTATCAATCCGAGAAAAATTTTAAACTTACCGTTGCCCTCAATGGCTGTTGGCGCTCATGCAAATTTAGTGTTGTTTAATCCACAAGAAAATTGGACCTTTGATGCAAGTACTAATAAATCGAAATCTGCTAATAGTCCTTATTATCATAAAACGTTGATTGGCAAAGTGAATGTGGTGGCCAATAACAAAAAGGTTTATAGCTACATAAAATAATTATATGGATAAACGTATTGAAAAAGCTTTAAATGCAGCTATAGCTACATTTGAAAGAATAGAGGGCATCAATGGAAGTGATTTTGTAAAAAGACTGAGCGCTGTTTTTAATCATGAAGACAGTTATATGCAAAAAGTTGATTTATTAGATGAATGTTTTGATGATCAGCCCACCTATGAAGGCTTGCGGGAAATTGTCTTTGATCTGCTGTTGATGAATTTTTTTGCGGCCGATGTAGAAAAGCTCGAAGAGGATTACCTAGAGTCGGCAGAATGGGAACAGATTGAAGAGCAAACGATAGATAGAGGAACGGAGTTGTTGAATCTTTTACTATATATCAGGGAGTGCATTGATGAAAATATTGAACCAACCTTAGATGACTTCTTGAAAGAGTTCTTGTTGGTTGATGAGGATGAATTTCAAGATGAATACCGGATATACGAGCCTATGCTTGTGAATCAGGTGCTAATAGATGGTAATTATAAGGAGATTGCACGTATAGCCGATAGTTTAACAGAAGATCAGGAGTTGGCAGATCTGTTCTATCCCATGATGAGTTTTTTTATGGAAAAAAAACCTTCAGAAGTACAAATGACAGCTTATATAGAGGCAAGTAAAGATAAGGCAATTGATGCCGCAACGTATGCCCTCATCACAACATACAACTAAAACGAATCAAAAATGGAAATCAACAACAGCTTGTTAAGAAAAGAGGGTGCCAAAATGGGCGTATATTTGGGTATCATCGTTGTGTTTCTTACGATATTACCCATGTACTACTATGTCACATCTACATCTTTTTGGACCGTTACGCTTGGAACCGTAATAACCGGTTTTTTTCTGCCTTTAGTGGTTGCTTTTTGGCTTACTTTTATTCTACGGAAAAGAATAGGCGGGTATTGGGCGTTTAAACAAGCAGTCACCGGGATTTTCGTTATGTTATTTGTTGCTTCTGTTATATCCACCATTAGCGGTTTGGTTTTTGAGAAAGTGATTGAACCGGATATGCGGGAGCGTTATATGCGTAACATGCAGAATAACACCATAGAGTTCATGGAAAATGCCAATGTGGATGCCGAACAGATTGATGAACAGATGGCAAAACTGGATGAACAGATAGAAGCAACAGCCAAATCAACACCCTTGGATACGCTGAAAGGATTTATGATATATATTGTTGTTGCATTTATTTTAGCAATGATTTTTGCTTTAATATCGAAACGGGAAAGGCCTATGTTTCATAACCCAGAAATATCCATTGAATAATAAATTTTCGAAATAATAAGCGAACCCTTTTTCTATGGATATATCCATTGTAATACCTTTATATAACGAAGTTGAGTCCTTACCTGAGCTGCTTGCTTGGATAAAGAGCGTTGTTCTAAAGCAAGGTTTGGTTTATGAGGTAGTCATGATTGATGATGGAAGCACGGATGGTTCATGGGAACTCATCGAAAGGTTGAAGGCTGACTATCCCGAAATATATGCTATCAAGTTTCGGCGTAATTACGGTAAGTCGGCCGCCCTGAATGTTGGTTTTGCTGCGGCATCGGGAGATGTAGTCATTACCATGGATGCGGATTTACAGGACAGTCCGGATGAAATCCCGGAGTTATATCATCGTATAAAAGAAGAAAAGCTCGATTTGGTGTCCGGTTATAAGCAGAAAAGACATGATCCTTTGAGTAAAACAGTTCCAACAAAGCTTTTTAACTCCGTAACACGTCAGGTATCTGGAATCAAAAATCTACATGATTTTAATTGTGGATTAAAGGCATATAGAAAAGATGTAGTTAAAAATATAGAAGTATACGGAGAGATGCATCGTTATATACCAGTGATTGCTAAATGGGCCGGATTTACCAAAATTGAAGAGCAGGTGGTAAAACATTATCCAAGGAAATACGGAACCACCAAATTTGGCTTTAGCAGATTTATCAACGGATTTTTAGATCTGCTTTCTATATTTTTTGTTGGTAAATTTGGTAAAAGGCCGATGCATTTTTTTGGAACGATGGGTTTTTTGTGTTTTTTGGGAGGTTTTACCATGACGATATGGCTTATTCTCGAAAAAATTATAAGTATTGCTAAAGGTACCTCTTATCGTAACGTTACGGATCAGCCGTTGTTCTACATCGCTTTAGTGGCTATCATTGTAGGAACACAGTTGTTCTTAACAGGGTTTGTTTCTGAATTGGTGTCTCGTAATGCACAGGATAAAAACAACTATCAGATAGAAAAAATCGTCTGAAAATCTTAATTAACGTTTCTCCCTATTCATCTTATGATTTTTTTCTCCATTATTATACCCCTTTATAATCGGCCACAGGAAATCGATGAGTTACTTTTTACATTAGTTCAGCAAGATTATGATCGTTTTGAAGTATTGATCATTGAAGATGGGTCTTCACTGGACGCTCGATCAATTGTAGAAAATTATCAAGAAAAATTGGACCTGCATTATTTCTATAAGCCAAACGAAGGGCAGGGATTTAGTAGAAACTTTGGGTTTGAAAGAGCCAAGGGAGACTATTTTATTGTATTTGATTCGGATTGCCTTATCCCGGTAAACTATCTGAAAACAGTGAACGATTACCTCGCGGTTCATGCGTTGGATGCTTATGGTGGGCCTGATGCAGCACACGATTCTTTTACTCCCGTACAAAAAGCGATTAGCTATGCAATGACGTCTCCATTTACCACTGGCGGAATCCGTGGAAATAAAAAACATATAGGTCAGTTTCATCCTAGGAGTTTTAATATGGGTGTATCGAGAAAGGTTTGGGAAAAGATTGGTGGATACAAATTAACGCGTTTAGGTGAAGATATTGAATATAGTATTCGTATTCAGACAGCGGGGTTCAAAATAGGTCTGATCCCAGGAGCGATCGTATATCACAAACGTCGAACAGATTTTGTACAATTTTATAAACAGCTGCATTTTTTTGGTAGAGCGCGCATCAATATTTACAAGCACTTTCCCGCCGAACTAAAGCTTGTTCATTTCTTTCCAGCTCTTTTTACCATTTTTTTAATCTTCACCTTCTTGCTTAATTTATTAGAAGGAATCTTCTTCCTTCGCGGTTTCTCTATTACGCAATGGTGTAATTTTGTGTTGGCTATTTATGTGTTATTACTTTTTTCTCATGCATGGGCTCACACACGATCGTTTAAGGTGGCTTTTTTAAGTGTAATTGCTTCTTTTACACAGCTAGTAGCATATGGCTTGGGATTTATGCAAGATTTTTGGAAAAGAATAGTATGGCAATAATTGTATAGACTATCCAAGGGCAATGATTTTGTTGTTTAAATCATCTATGTTAAAGGGTTTCGCTATATAGTCATCTGCTCCTGCTTCAGAAGCAATACGTTTACTCTCTCTGCTGGCGGAAAACATGATAACGGGCATATGTGCCGTTTCTTCATTCTTTTTCAGCATTCTGACGATTTCATCCCCCATCAGTTTGGGCATCCATATATCAATGAGTAGCAGATCTGGCTTCTCTAAGTTAATCCTTGGTAATAATAAGGAGCTATTTGGTTCAAGCAGTACCTGATATCCGTAACTTTCTAGCAGCAAACCCGTTATATCTAAAATGCCCTCGTCATCATCACATATCATAATTTTCTTGATCATGGTTTTTATATTTAAGTGGTAATGTAAAGCTAAATGTTGCACCTTCTCCGATTGCACTTTCAACCCATAATGTTCCACCATGTTTTCTGATTATCTGATTACTGATATAAAGACCGATTCCGATACCTGGATATTGTTTCTGTATATCGTCGACTCTATAGAATGTCTCAAATATTTTCTTTTGATATCGATAATCGACGCCCAGTCCATAATCTGTGATCGACACTTTGATAAAATCACTCAATCTCGATAAATGTATATTAATGGTGCTTCCTTTTGGTGAAAATTTTATTGAATTTTTTAATAGATGACGTAAAACCTGTTCTAGGCGGACTTTGTCTCCAATATAGTAATTGCTGGCAAAGCCATTTATACGAATGTCATAGTCTATATAGGTGCCACGCAATTTATTGGCAACTCCGCTAATCATCGTATCTAAATCAAATGCTTCTTTGGACAACTCTATTTTACCGGTTTTTATTTTGGAGGCATCTAATAAATCAGTGATCAGATATTCGAGTTTATCTACATGAGTTTTTGTCTTATATAACGTTTCTTGCAGTTTCTCGTCAGCATTTGGAGGCAGCATGCGTAAGGCCAACTGAAGGCTTGCTGTTACAGTAGTTAAAGGTGTTTTTAGTTCATGGCTGGCGATACTTAAAAAATCATCTTTTCTGCGCTCTGCCTCCCTCAGTTCTGTAATATCATTGATGGCAAGTATAAGATGATTACGGTTGCCATGAACGATGATGTTGGCATCAAAGCAAAGCGTTTTATTACCCAAACGGGTAGGAACATCTTCTAATAGATAATTTTGAACGCCTTTTTTTCTAGTAACAAGGTGCTCCACTAAATTTCTGACACCCATGTTACCCCATCTGCCGTTATCAATCTCAAATAGCGGTTGATTCAATAATTCATCTTCGGCAATGTGAAAGGTCTTTAGAAATGATGCGTTTACCTTTTTTACTATTAAATCGTCGGTTAGAATAATCACACTGTCTTTAATTGTTCCCAGTAATTTATTATGAAAATGCTCGTCATCCAGGAGACTGTGCTGCTGTTCAACCAGATGTTTTTTCACTTTTAGTTTCTCTGCCCGTAGTTGTTGATCAATCAGTTTTAAACGTGTTATATCATTTTGTACACCCACATAATAAATGATTCTATTTGTTTCATCTTTAATGGGCTCTAGGTGCAGCTCGTTCCAGAACAGCGTTCCATCTTTTTTATAATTCTTGATTTCTACCGTACAGCTTTGGCCTAAAAGTAAGGCATTACGTATCATTTTTTTTTGTTCTTCCAGATTATCGTTTCCTTGTAAAAAACGGCAGTTATGCCCAATGATTTCGTCTCTCGTATATCCTGTTAATTCTTCAAAGGCCTTATTACAATAAACAATAGGATCATCCGGTTGAGAACAGTCTGTGACAATTACCCCCGACTTCGCAATATTTAAGGCTGTCAGGAGAAGCTCTAATTCTCTATTATAAGTACGAGCTGAAAAAGAGAAGTCGTTATCGTCAATTTGCTTCATACCTGTTCTAACTATTTTAAAGGTCCTATGTTTTGCAGTAGGCAACGCTATTTGTCTAATAAAATAGTCAACTTTTGCCCGCATCCATCTTAACACTATTATGCAAACTTCAAACCAAAATAAAAATCAGTTTTTATGATACAGATGTGATGGAGAAATTTACACTATCATAAGATCTTAAATTCGTTCAGAAAGCGGATTATTCACTTAATAATCTCAGTGAACAAAAAGTTAACAAAAAAATGATAAAGCGGTTTTGCTAGAGAAATCAGCCATTTAAGTGTATATTTTATATTACAATATAAATTCAATACCTAGTTGGTAGCATATTTGATAAGAAGGGTATACTTATTAGCGGACTCATGACGTTATAGAATAATTATAGGTTGTATTGAAAGAAGGCGGAAAAAGAGAGCGCCATGAAGAACTAACAATTAATGAATATTACTTCAATGAAAAACATTCTTTGTGTTGACGATGATAATGATTTTGCAACGATGGTTGCAGATATACTTAAACCAGAAGGTTACGACGTGAAAATTGATACAGGTAAAAATATGCATAGTATTTTAAGATCAGGGAAATACGGTTTGGTATTATTAGATGAACGGTTAATGTGGATGTGGGGAAGCGATTTATGTATGGAACTAAAACAGAATCCCACCACTAGACATATTCCTGTAGCTATGGTGTCTGCGGCGGATGACATTGCTAAAATAAAAGATAGATGTGGTGCAGAAGCCTACGTTAAAAAGCCGTTTGACCTGGTCTATTTTTTATCTTTGGTAGATCAATTATATTTATATAAAGATGAACAGATTGCCGGGGCGTAGCTGTTTTAAAATTTTCAATAGTAGTAAGGGAAGAACGTTTAGATAAAGTCAAGTCCGTTTAAACTCAGGGAAAAGATATTTGTGGGAAGAAGGCAAATTGTTTATTTTGGCGGTAACAAAAAGTATATGGACGGACAACATCGAAAAAACATAACAAGCGGATTAGAAGTAGGGATAATATTAAAAAAAGATCAGCGTAACGGTACAGTTACTTATGGATTTGTAAAAGATATTTTAACATCGGCTCCCTTCCATTCAAGAGGAATAAAAGTCAGGCTTGAAGACGGGCAGGTAGGCAGGGTAGTTGAAATTTTGGCAGAATCGTAGGCCAATAGATAAGTCAACATAAAGTGGGCCGGGTGATTTTAATCACCCGGCCCACTTTATGTTGACTGTTTTTGATTTGCGCATATCCCAAAAAAGCAGTATTTTTCTTCAATGCAAGAATACCTGCTATTTATTGATACCGAGACAACAGGGTTGCCACGAAAGTGGACCGCTACTTATGAAGCGATTCATCACTGGCCCAGTGCTGTAGAGGTAGCATGGATTCTTTACACTCGAGATGGAAAAGAGTTAAAAAGAGAAAATTTTTACGTTAGCAACAATGATGTTCCTATTTCATCACGTGCATTGGAAATTCATGGCTATCATCAATTGTATTTACAAGAATATGGTGTCCCTCGTGAACAGGTCATGCAGAAACTTGGGGATGATTTAAAAAAGTATCATCCTTTAGTTGTTGGACATTTCGTCACATTGGATGTGCATGTTTTAGGCGCGGATTTTTTTCGTTGTTCAATGGTAAATCCGTTGCCAAAATTACCACTATTTTGTACGATGGTAGCGAGCGGCAAGTATGTTAAAAAACCTTGGATGAAATATTTAAGGTTAGGTGAATTCTATGAAGAATTATTTGGCGAGGTTTTGGAAAACACACACAACGCTCTGGTGGATGCAGAAGCTACCGCAAATATTTTTTTTGAATTGACAAAGCGTGGCGAAATAGACGATCGGATAATTTTAGAGCAACAGCCTTTTATAACGCCAGGTATCCCTAACAGGAACAAGTCGTTTTTCATTATTTTATGTATAATAGTGCTTTCCATTATATTAGTTGGCTATTTAATTTTTCAATTTTATGGATGATCAGAATAGGAAAGCAGTAACCTTCAACGAAACATTTTTACTGCCCGAGCAAGCATATTCAAGAAAAATAGGGGAGATGGCTTTTAGAACCATTATTACCTGTAAAGGCTATATTCCTGTTTTTGAAGCGGCACAGATAATGGCCGAAAATAAGGTGAGCTGTTTATTCATAACGAGCGAAAGCGGCAACATTGATGGGTTCATAACCGACATTACGCTTCGGGACAATGTAGTGGCAAAACATGCTGACTTAGATAAGCCTGTCTATTATTTCATGGATAGAGCCATTCGTTCTATTCCTATTGAAACGTATGCTTACGAAGCGCTCTTAATGATGTACCAGACGAAATCACGCTATCTGTTGATAGAGTCTGAGGGACAGTACATCGGTTTTATCAGTCGGAATAAACTGATGAGTGAACAGGCACAATCTCCTTTGGTATTTATCCAATCAGTAAAGTTGGCTCGTACAAGTGCTGAGTTGAAAGCAAAATGGGCGATGGTGCCTTATATTGTAAACCAGCTTTTGAGCAAAGGGGTGGAGGCCACCATTGCCAATCAATTAATAACCGTTATCGCGGATACGATTGCACAGAATGTAGTAGAAGAGATGTTATTTGAAATGGGGGCTGCGCCTTCAAAATTTGTCTTCATGGTAACGGGTAGTGAGGGGAGGAAGGAACAGACTTTGAAGACAGATCAGGACAATGCCATCATTTATGAGGATAAAGCCAATGAACACCGTGATGAAGTGCGGAAATGGTTCCTGGAATTTGCCACAAAAGTTTCTGATCGATTAAATGAAATCGGATTTGCGTATTGTTCCGGAGATTTTATGGCCAGCAACCCTTTGTGGACACATTCGTTGTCTCATTGGAAAGGTAATTATAAGAAATGGATGGAAGAGTCGTTACCTGAAACCGCCATCAAGTTTTCAACGTTTTTCGATTGCCGGCTTATTTACGGCGACGTTGCAATTATGGATGAGTTAAGAGATTTTTTGGATGAGGAACTCCAGCAACCTCTCGAGAAGTTTTTTGTGTATTTAGCCAAAAATGCACTCCAATATGTACCCCCCCTGGCGTTCTTCAAACCCATAAAGACAATTACGGTGAAGGGCAAGGAAGTGTTTGATATAAAAAAAGCAATGACACCCGTGGTTGATCTAGTGCGTGTGTATGCGCTACGGAATAGGATTTTTGTTGAAAACACGGGCGAGCGGATGAAAGCACTGAGAGATATGGGCGTTTTTTCTGAAAAGCAGTATCAGGAATTATATTTGTCTTACTATTACCTCATGAATATGAGATTGAAAAATCAGGCAATACAGATGATCGTGAATCAATCGGAACCTGATAATTATGTGGATATAGAGCGCTTAACACGAATCGAGAGAGCTACGTTAAAGGAAATTTTCAAAACTATTGAGAATTTCCAATCGGGAATCCGGATTAAGTTTACAAATAATTTACTGGGATAAGTCTATACCACCATATCTAACAATAATACACCTATCAATCCAACGATGGCTACAATTGTTTCCATGGCCGACCAGGTAAGTACGGTATCTTTGATACTCAGATTGAAATATTCTTTAAACATCCAAAAGCCAGAGTCGTTCACATGTGAGCAAGCCAAACTTCCGGCACCAACAGCTAATACCATCAGGTTTGCATCCGTCCCCGTGGATTGAATCAGAGGCAGAATCATACTGCCCGTTGTGAGGCCGGCTACGGTAGCCGAGCCGATGCAAATTCTAATAATGGCTGCGATAAGCCATCCCAGTGCCAAAGGATGAATTGGCAAAGATCCCAAGGAGGTAGCTATTTCTTCACTTACCCCGGTATCGGTGAAGATCTGTTTAAGAGCTCCTGAGCCCGCGATAATCAATATGATAGTAGCTACATCTTTAATTGCTTGCGCGCAATCTGTCATGAGTGCGTCCATTTTATGCTTTTGCAAGATACCCAGGGAGAAAACAGCGTAGAAAAAAACAATCATTAAAACGATGGATGGAGATCCCAGAAAAACAAATAATCTGTATAAGGACGTCCCGCTTGGTAACACATGTTGTATGAGTGTGGTAAAAATGAGTAAAAACACAGGCAGCAATGCCGTGAAAAAACTATTGAAAAGGCCCGGAAGTTTCTCTTCCGGTAGATCGTCAGACACAAAGGTTTTTAACGGTTGAGAGGGGATTTTTTTTAGCAACTGAGCGAATACAGGGCCTGCTAGAATAATCGCGGGAATGGCAATAGCAAAACCATATAAAAGCGTTATTCCCATATTTGCATTAAATTGGATAACCAAGGCTGAGGGGGATGGGTGTGGGGGTAGGAAGCCGTGGGTAACAGAAAGAGCTGCCAACATCGGGAGTCCAATAAACACTGCCGGGAGCTTATACTTGTATACAATCGAAAAAATAAGCGGTACCATTAATACAAAACCAACGCCATAGAAGAGAGGAATACCGATAATAAAGCCCACCACCATCATCGCCCACTGGATTTTTTTAGGACCCACCAGATTCATCATAACAGTCGCAATTTTTTGTGCAGCTCCGCTAACGGCAATTATTTTTCCAAACATGGCACCGAACGTGATTAAAATAAGCAAAGATGAGAGAATATCGCCAATGCCCCTCTCTAAGGAACCCGCAACTTTATCAATTGGCAAGCCTAATAAAATGGCAGCAAAAACAGAAACAATTAAAAAAGAAGGAAATGGATGTATCTTAAAGGTATTGATCAGTAAGATTAACAGAAGAATAATCAGCGCAATGTAAATCAGGGTCATTGGTCTTTATTTTTGGTCTTAAAGTGAAAAAGTGTACAAGCCAAGATAAAATAAATGTTTCATTTACAGAAATTAAGCTACAAGATTGTTATATTTTTAGCGCATTAAAATAGAATCACATTTAAGTTGTTGGATATAATCTATTAATAGTATGAAAAACGTTGTCTGTTTTGGAGAAGTTTTATGGGATATACTCCCATCAGGGCGTAAACCGGGAGGAGCACCGATGAATGTAGCTTATCACTTAAGGCGGCTCGGTGTGGAAAGTTATATCGTGAGCAGGGTGGGGAACGATATATATGGCGAGGAATTGAAGGCCCTTTTAGTAGGAATGGGATTGTCCACTACCTATGTACAAACAGACACGGTGTACAAAACAAGCGAAGTGATTGCTACCCCGTCGAAAAACAATGAAATGCTTTATGAAATTGTTAAACCGGTTGCGTGGGACTTTATTACCGCTGATGAAGATAACCACTCGTTGATAAAGCAAGCAGATATGTTTGTGTTTGGAAGTCTAGTGGCGAGAAATGACGTGACCAGGGAAACGCTCTTCACATTGTTAGATCAAGCGAGGTTTAAACTATTTGATGTCAATTTCAGACCACCTCATTACACAAGAGATCTTATTGAATATTTACTAAAGAAAGCTGATGCCGTCAAATTAAATGAAGGTGAATTAGCCATCATTGGAAGCTGGTTAGCAGATAAGAAAGAGACAGCGTCAGAAAGTATTGCCCGTATTCAGGATCATTATCAGTTAGCCGAAATTATTGTCACCAAAGGAGGAGAGGGGGCATCCTATTACACCCTCAATGAGCGGTACGATTATCAGGCTTATCCCATTGAAATAAAAGATACAGTAGGGAGTGGCGACTCATTTTTAGCTGCATTTATAGCACAGAAGTTGTTGGGAAAACCTATCGATGATATCTTGGACTATGCTGCTGCACTAGGGGCCTATGTTACTTCTCAAGATGGGGCTAATCCTGATTATAGACTAACGGATCTGAACCGTTTTATTTGGGAAAAGAAATTGGAGCGAGCGAAGTGGAAATAGGGGATAAATTGCTTTAGAAAGAAAAGGGCAGCCTTGATATAGCTGCCCTTTGTTATTTACCAACCTGGATTATTCGGGGCTAAACCAGGATTTGTTTGAATTTCGCGTGATGGAATGGGAAGTAACAAGTACTTTTCATCCCATGTTGTGTTGCTTTCGTTGGTGTATCCAATCAGATCTACAAAACTATTGGTAGATAGATTGTAAGCTCTACGGGTTCTTTGGATATCAAAATATGCCTTGTTTTCGTAGCATAATTCATGATATCTTTCACGCCAAACAGCCTGTCTAAATTGCTCTTGTGATAAGCCACTCAAAGCTGCTAGACCTGCACGTTCACGAACCTTGTTAAGCGACGCGTAAGCCGCTGCATCTGGGCCTCCATTCGCTTCATTTAAGGCTTCAGCATGGATCAGATAGACTTCAGGCATCCTCATCAGTGTGAAGTTTATATCGGGATTGTTATCCCCGTTTCCTCCTGAAGAGGCTTCCAACCAATATTTGTAAAGAGCAGGAGGAAATGTAATGGTGCCCGTTCCGCCCACTCTGGGAGAACTGGTAAAGAAGAATCCCCGCTCCGCGCTGCGTCTGTCTCCTGCCTCATAGGTGTCTACAAAAGGTATACGAGGAACTAGAGCACCGTATTCATCCCCATGTACAGAAATAGAAGAGTTGTACGGAATGATCATTTGTGTAATATTGTTGTTGGCAACCCCACCTAAATATTGTACCTGGAGTATGAATTCTCCAGTGTTTTTGTTAGGGCGGTCATGTAAAGCGTTTAGATCAGTAAAGAGCGGATACCAGGCGTCTCCTTGAGTAGTTACTTCAGCAGCCTTCGCAGCAGCCAATTGATAGTACTCTGCACCTCTTTGAAGTGGATAACCCGCCATGGTAAGATACACATTGGACAACAATGATTTTACTGCTCCTAATGAAGCTCTTCCCGTTCTGTCTACATCTGGTAATCCTGCTGCTTCTGCAATGGTTAAGTCGTTTACAATGACCTCATAAATAGCTTCCCGAGTGCTTCTAGGTGGTCTCAACTCATCGGGATTCGATGGATCAACCGGGCTTAAGACCAATGGAATATCTCCGAACAATCTGGTGAGAAAAAAATAATAATACGCGCGAAGGAAATGAGCTTGACCCAATAAATTGGCTTTTTGCGCATCATCCATATTGATTGCCGGAATACGTTCAATGGCTACGTTTGCATTAGCGATCCCTTCATAGAATTCCTGCCAATAACTGTAAAAGCCTGGATTTTCCGTTCCTGCTGTGTGATTGATGACACCTAGGTTAAAGTTACTTTGAGAGTTGGTAGAGGCATGGCCTACGATAAGCTCGAGCGTTACCCAAGGTGTTTCTCCGTAACCATTCCCCGCCGTATTGGCACGTAAATTTGTATAAATACCGTTTACAAATGTTTCTGCCTGCGTGGCGTTCTGGAAATAGGAATCCTGTGTTGGATTACTTTTATTATTCTCGTCTAGAAAACTTTTACTACACGAACTGGCACTCAGCAAAGCTGTGGCAGCCAGGATAGATACTATATATGTCTTCATAATCTCTAATCTTTTTTAATTAAAATGTTGCGTTTAAACCAAAAGTAAAGGTGCGTGGTTTAGGATAATCGTGAAATTCAATTCCCTGAGCAAAAGTGTCGTCGTAGGTAGTCACTTCAGGATCATAGCCACTATAGTCTGTGATCAAGAAGAAATTCTGTACAGATGCATACACTCTCAATTTACCTAGTTTAATCTTACTTAAGAAATCAGGAGAAAAATTGTAGCCTAACATTAAGTTTTTTCCACGAATGAAAGAACCATCTTCTACTTTATGCGAGTCTAATAAGGAATCATAACGTACACCTGCGCCTCTAATTTGTGCTATTGGTGTATTTTGATTCTCTTCGGTCCACGCATTGAGCACAGTAGCATAACTGTTGGCAATCCCTGTACGATCTTCTGACGAGTGTTGACTCATCCGGAACACATCATTACCATAAGAATATTGTAATTCAAGGGTTAAATCTAAATTTTTGTAACGGAGAGTGTTAAAGAAGCCGCCGTAAAAGTCAGGAATACCTTTACCGATAAGGGTACGGTCTGCATCATTGATTTGCCCATCGTTATTTAAATCGCGGTATTTAATATCTCCCGGCAAACGATTATATCTTGCCGCTTCCTCCGCTTCAGCTGTTCCCCACGTTCCTTCTCTGATTAAACCGTAAAAAGTTCCTACAGGTTCACCCACACGTAAAATGTTGCTATTACTTCCTATGAAAAACGGATTCAAGAAAACATCTTCATTATTGGTTCCAAGTGCTGTTACTTTATTTTTAAGATAGGAGAAGTTGAAAGAAGTTGACCAGGAGAAGTTTTCTTTTTCGATGTTTCTGGTGTTAATGGAAAATTCAATACCTTTATTTTCCATATCACCGATATTGGTCATAAGTGTGGTATATCCACTGGAAGCCGGTACAGGGGCTGCCAATAATAGATCGGAGGTTTTCTTCAGGTATGCATCCAATTCGAAATTAATACGATCACCTAGTATACCTACATCTATCCCCACATTATATTGAGCTGTTTTTTCCCATTTCAAATTCTGGTTCGGAAGTGTGCTGATCACTGTTCCGGAGGCTAAGCGGCCGCCAAAAACATAATTTCCAACGCCTAAGTTAGCATTTGAAAGATAACTGCCGATCTCAGAATTACCCGTTAAGCCGTAGCTTAAACGTAGTTTTAAATTGCTGATGGTGTTGTTGTCTTTTAAGAAATCTTCTTCAGAAATTCTCCAAGCAGCAGCTACAGATGGAAAGAAAGCAAATCTGTTGTTTTCACCAAAACGGGAAGAACCATCAAAACGTCCGGTTACGGTTAACAGGTACCGGTCTTTATAACCATAGTTGGCACGTGCAAAATACGAAGCCATTTGGTAATTCACGACGCTTGAAGTAGGCGAAACTAAGGTAGAACCTGCCTCGAGATTATTCCATAAGTAATAATCATCAGATACGTCATTAATGGACGCTTGCCAATTTAAGATTTCAAATTTCTGAGCCTCCGTACCAAGAGTTGCACTGATACTGTGGTCACCAAAGGTTTTATTATAATTGATGTGGTTGGACCATTGCCAGAAGAAGCTGCTCATTGCATCGATACGTGCAAAAGATCTTCCTAAACCTCCATCGAAATTAGAAAAAGAACTTGCAAAGTAAGGTCTGTTTTCATCACGTAAGTTAACACCAATGGTAGAGGTGAAATCCAGCCCCTCCATAAAAGTAATTTTGGCGTAGCTATTTCCGCTGAATACATTTCTTCTGTATAAACGGGTAACTTCATCAGCCTGAGCGCGCGGGTTGTCTCCGGTTTCCAGACCATTGTAATCCTCCCTTCGGCCATACGTTCCATCTGGATATTGATATGGAATAAAGGGTACCATCTCAATCATCATACGTGGCGGGATGTTGCCACCGACGCCATCATCTTGTCTTCTTTCGGTATTATTGGAATACCCAATGGTACCACCCACTTTTAACCAGTCTTTTACTTGATGATCAATTACTGCACGGGCACTGTACCGTTTCTGGAAACTGTTTACAATGATACCCTGATCATCGTAATATCCTAAGTATAAACCATAATTCGATTTATCGCTACCGCCCGTAAAAGATAAGTTGTGCGATTGACTAATGGCAGTGCGGGTTAGCAGATCTTGCCAATCCACATCATATAGTGGTTGACCATCGGCGCTAAATAGTTCCGGATTGCCAGCGTCATTCCCTACAGCATATCTTCTACGTTTTTCTATTGGATTTTCATAGTTTCCTGCGGCGAAACCCGTGGGATCGTATTTCTCTGCATTTCTGTATCCAAGTTCTTCCACTTCCATCCATTGTCTGGAGTTGAGCACATCTTGTTTTCTAGCCATGGTGTTAATAGCCATGAATGCATCGTAGTTAATTTGGCTCTCCCCCTTTTTACCACGTTTAGTGGTAATCATAATAACTCCATTGGCTCCCCTTGTTCCGTAAATAGCTGTAGAAGAGGCGTCTTTTAATACATCTACCGACTCAATATCGCCCGGATTTATGGTAGAGATGTCCTCTGTAAAAATAATTCCATCTACAATATAAAGCGGTTCATTGGTGGCGTTGATAGAACTGAAGCCTCTGATACGCACCCTGGTTCTTCCTCCCGGTCTGCCCGAGTTAGTTGCGGCATTTACACCGGCGATACGTCCACCAAGCGCTTGATTTACGTTTTGTGCAGGACGTTGCATAAGTTCTTCCGTTTTTACGGCAGCGACAGATCCTGTAATGTCTACTTTACGTTGCGTTCCGTATCCAACCACTACAACCTCGTCTAAACTCTGGTTATCCTCTTGTAAATTAATGTTAAGAGAAGTGTTGTTTCCAACGGTTCTTTCTGTATTTAAGAAACCAACATAACTAAAAACCAATACATCTGAAGAGGATGCTTCAATGCTGTACTGTCCTTTTTCGTTTGTTGTTACACCGCGTGTAGTACCTTTTACTAGAACCGAAACACCGGGTAGTGGCAGTTGATCCGTTGCACTGGTTACAGTTCCGGTAATTTGTTTTTGTTGTCTAGCTACTACTTCCGGGATTTTGGAAAGTAACTTATTGGATGCATAGGCCTCTGATGTGCTGAAAGGCGATCCAATACTGATCAACAAGGCCAAACTTCCTGTTAAGGCCATGTTTTTAATTGGTTTGTTTTTTTGATTGGTCATAAGTGTTTAATAATCAAGTTAAATATGTATAGCTTGTGCGGGTATAATAATCTCAACTAAAGCGCTTTAGTAACTTAAGAAAGCAAAAAAACGCGCTAAAATAACATTATATTAAGCTAGACTGTTTTACTTCAAAAAGAGGATAAATAATTTTCATGATGTTTGTTTAATGATTTGTTAGCTTGTAAAATTGTGGCTAACTTCCTAATAAAAAAATTAATATCAAAGCACTTTTAGAAATTTGTGCAATTTGTAGGCGTTTTAAGCCGCTTTTTTTGAAAAAGTAAAAATTGCAGAACAATTTGGTTATTTTTTTAAGTTTAATACTATCTTTATGGCAAACCTTTATCATGCACTATTCCATTAACTGTTAAATGAAAAGAAATAGGATTTCAATCAAAGATATTTCAAAGGCATTGGGCTTATCCAATACAACCATTTCCTTTATTTTGAATGGGAAAGCCGAAGAAATGCGTATCAGCCCACAGGTAGCAGAACGTGTTCTAGCCTATGTGAAAGAGGTAGGATATACGCCCAATTATTTGGCCCGAGGTTTAGTAACCGGAAAAACCAATACCATTGGATTCATTGTAGAGAGCATCGGTAATCCCTTTTTCTCTCAAATTGCCTCCTTAATAGAAGAACAGGCCTATAATAACGGATATAAAATCATCTACAGTAGTACAAACGGTCAAAGTGATAAAGCGCTTGAGCTGATCAGGATGTTTAGAGACAGAGGGGTAGATGGCTATATTGTCTGTCCTACTGAGGGTCTGGAAGAGGAAATTAATCAACTAAAGGAAGAGAACAGGCCCGTTGTTTTTTTTGATAGGTATTTACCGGCTGTTGATGCCCATTACATCGGTGTTAATAATGAGCGCGCCATGTATGAAGCGTGTAAACACCTTGCCGATGCAGGTAGAAAAAATATGGCGCTGATTACTACAGATTCTAAGCAAACACAGATGCTTAGTAGGTTAGAAGGGTATCAGAAATTGATTGATGAGAGAAAACTGAAAGCTTTCGTATTGTCTATTCCTTATGAAGAGAGAAAAGAACGTTTGCAGGTAGAATTTGAAAAATTTATAAAGGAAAATCCGGAGATTGATAGTGTATGTTTTGCTACCAACTATTTGGCAATAGGCAGTTTGGAGGTTATGCGGCAAATGAAAATAAAAATTCCTTCCGAAATGGCTGTTATTGCTTTTGATGATAACGAAGTGTTGCGTTTATTCCAACCGGGTATTACGGCAGTATCACAACCACTGGAGGAGATGGCCAAATCTATCATAGATCGACTGTTGGTTGATTTAAAATTAGGAAAAGCAATAGAGAAAACCGTACATAAAGAATGGCCGGCTAAGTTGATTGTTAGAGGATCTACGGTGGGTAATTGATAGTCAGTCAATTACCGTTCCCATCGGGGTATATCGATGTCGAAGCCAAATAAATCCAGCGCTCTAGCCACCGTATGAGTTACCATTTCGTCGATAGACTGTGGGTGCATATATAGGGCTGGTACAGGAGGCATCACAATCCCGCCCATCTCCGTTACCTGTAGCATCGTTTTAATATGCCCAGCATGCAAGGGAGTCTCTCTAAAAAGCAAAACTAATTGACGCCTTTCTTTTAACGTAACATCTGCCGCTCTGGATAATAAAGACCCAGTTACGCCGGTAGCTATCTCCGACATCGTTTTTACCGAACAGGGCGCGATAAGCATCCCCATGGTTTTAAATGAGCCGCTCGCGATAGAGGCACCCACGTCTGCCAGGGCGTATACTTTATCGGCCAAAGCCACTATGGTGTCATGTTTATAATCCGTTTCGTAGTTTCTAACCAACTCCGCCGCCTTACTGATAATAACATGTGTTTCTACATCCAGTTCACGTAGAAGTTCCAATGCCCTAATACCATATTGAATACCCGTTGCACCGCTGATTCCAACAACAATTCTTTTTCTTTGCATATATGAAATGTTAAAAAAAACGCATTACCATCCAATGCCATAATCCTCACCATGATTGCTGCTACCTCCCCAGATGGATTGATGCTCCTGATCGATATAGATCGCATTGATGGGGCCGCTGGTTCTATCTTCAAAACTCATCACATAACCCATCCCTTGGAGTTGTTTTCTTACATTTTCGGGTGTTCTACGGTTTAGTAAAATACTGCCCGGTTTCGGTTTTCTATCTTTTAATTGCGTTCCTCCCAAAGAAAGCCAAAGTTGATTGCTGTTTATATTGGCCGCTTCTGTTGCTTGCTGAACGGTCATGTCAAATTCTACAACATTCAGTAAAAATTGCAAAAGATTTTGATCTTGCGTATCTCCGCCCTGTACCGCAAAGGCCAAGAACGGTTTGCCCTCCTTTAGAGCCATGGATGGGGTCAGTGTAACCCGTGGACGTTTTCCGGGTTCCAATACGTTAAAGGGACTAATAACAGAATCAAGAACAAAACTCTGTAAACGTTGACTCATACCTACGCCTGTTTTCCCTGCAATACAGGCCGGCAACCAACCACCGCTGGGTGTGATCGCTATCAACCAACCATCCTTGTCGGCCGCGACAACGCTCGTCGTTCCTCTCCACAATCTGTCGTGATACAAACTGTCTTCAACAGGATGATAGGCTGTTTGGGTCGAAACATCGTGCTTGGGAACAAAGTCCTTGTTTTCTTCATTTGCCGTGGTATCTATCAATAACTTTCTCTTTTCTAATAATTCTTTAAAAGGGTTGGACTTACCCATAAATGGATAAGGGTCTCCAGGTTGCGTAAAGGCTTCATTTCTGTCAGATAAGATGTTCTGCGCTCTTGTCTTTGCATATTCTTTATCGAGCAATCCTTGTATAGGCGGACGCGGATTAAAATACGGATCGCCATAGTAAAAATCCCTATCAGCAAAGGCCAAATTCATCGTTTGGTATAGGGTATGTATGTATTGAGCTGAATTGTAGCCCCATTTTTTAAGATCGAAATTCTCCAGGATATTTAAGCTTTGTAATAACGAGGGGCCTTGTGTCCATTCTTGTAATTTATAAACATCAACGCCTTTATAGTTTACATGAAGAGCTTCTTCTTCCAGCGGTTTCCAGCGGGCCAAATCTTCCATGGTTATTAAACCGCCCTGTTCTGTAGAACCTCGAACGAACTCTTGTGCAATATCGCCTTTATAGAAGCGATCATAAGCAGCCATAATAGCTTCCTCTCTGTTTTTCCCGGCATTCAACGCATTTTGCTCTGCTTCTACCAATTTTTGGAGGGTTTGTAGTAAATCAGGTTGACTAAAAATTTCTCCAGCTTGGGGTGCTTCACGCTCCTCACCTAGATGCGGCAAAAAAACCGCTTTACTATAAGGCCATTCTTTAATGCGGTTTTTACTGCGCTCAATGCTATTGGCTGTTTGTGCGTCTATGGGATAACCTGCTGCCATTTCCATGGCCGGAGCCAGTACTTCTTTTAGACTTAATGTACCGTATTTTGCGAGCATATGGCATAAACCACCGGGTGTTCCTGGAGTCACAGCTGCCAAAGGGCCGTATTCTGGGGGGAATTCGTAACCTTTTTCTTTGAAAAAGTTAACCGTTGCACCCGTAGGGGCAACACCCAGTGCATTAATTGCAATAACCTGTTTCGTATTCGGATTATAGATGAGCGCCTGCGTTTCTCCGCCCCAGCTCAGTACGTCCCACATGGTACAGGTGGCGGCTAACATTGCACAAGCCGCATCTATTGCGTTACCTCCTTTTTGAAAAGTAAATGCCCCAGCGGTAGCGGCCATGGGTTTACCTGTAATGGCCATCCAATTTTTGCCATGTAAGGGCGGCTTTTGAGTGGGTTGTGCACCCGTTTTTGCTAATAACAAAAAGATACAGCAAAGAAAAGGAATAAGTTGCTTCATATGGAAAAAGGGCATTTTTATGTTAAGACCAAAGTTAAAAAAAAAAGCAATATAGCAATAATGGTAAGCTTCAGATATATGTAACTATATAGCTGAGATACATAGATGTATCCTTTCCAAAGATAAAAGATTGCATAATCTCGTGTTTTAAAACTAATTTTGCTTATACGAATTATGAGTTGTAAACAAGATGATAGTACTAACTTAAACCTCATATTTTTGCTAAATGCCGAGTAACCAATTAAACTTTTATAAACCGTGCTTCATGGTGATGATTTATCTATTGATGAACGTGCATCACGTGTTTTCCCAGAATGGTTTGGGCTTTTCAAGCCATGAAGTTATACAAGACAAACGAACGGGGCTAGACCTATTTCCCAGTAATCCATTTTGCGCGTCGGGTGATTTTGAACTTTCTTTTGATTTAAACTTCTATCCTGATCAGGAAAATTATTTTGGTTACATCGTACGCATTATAGACGATGAAGGATTCAGCATCGATCTGGTTTATGATCAAAATTTCAGGATAGTGGTGGGAGAGAAACTAAGCTCTATAGCTTTTAATATACCAGAGGAACATTTATTTTCCAAATGGTCGAGGATTAACATCGGATTTAATGTGGGTAAAAAGCAATTGCGACTACAGTGTAATGGTAAGGATATGCGCGAGTCTTTACCACTGGCAGACGGCAGATGTTACCGTATCTATTTTGGGGCAATTGATTATAAACATTATTCGAGCACCGATATCCCGGCAATGAAGATAAAAGATATTAGGATTAGCCAAAAAAAAGGAGTAACCCATTACTGGCCACTAGATGAAAAAAATGGCACTATAGCACATGATCAGCTAAACTCTTCACCGTCCTTGGTTTCTAATCCGCTTTGGGTCAATAAACTTCATTTTGATTGGCAGTCCCTACAAAGTTTCCGTACAAGCGGAAATGCCAGTTTCGCTTTTGATCCCACATCTGAGAGGGTATTTTTAATCGGATCAGATTCTTTAATAAGTTATAATTTGCGGTCAAATAAAAAGGAGGTAACACCTTATGCTTCCGGAAAACTTTATCTGCCAGACGGAAATCAGTCGATTTACGATACCATTACAAACAGTTTGATCAATTTTAATGTGGATCAGCAAAGAGCTATGAAATTTAATTGGCAAACAAAGGAATGGAGTAATAACTATTTATATCCTGCCGAGAAAACCAATCATGGTCATGCGAATAAATTTATCAGCCCCATAGACGGGTCCTTATATGTTTTGGGCGGTTATGGTAATTTTTCTTATAAAAATGATGTACACAAATATGTGGTTGAAAAAAATCAGTGGGAACTAATAGATTCGCAAGCGAATAACCTTACACCGCATTACTTGGCTGCTCTAGGTGCGGTAAAAGGTGGGGCCTATCTCCTTGGCGGCTATGGAAGTGTGAGTGGTAAACAGGTGCTTAACCCAAAAAACTTTTATGATTTGGTGTATTTTGATGTCGCAAAACAAACATTTACCAAGAAATATGTATTGAGAGCCTTTGGCGAAAATTTCGTTTTTGCTAATTCACTGATTATAGATGAGAAAAATAAAGATTTCTATGGTCTCATTTTTTCCAAACATCGGTTTCAATCACATTTACAGCTGATAAAGGGCACGTTGGACAACCCACAATACGTTCTTTTGGGTAATCGGATACCCTATCAATTTTCCGATGCCCATTCCTACGCTGACTTGTATTACAGTTTCGCCAATAAACAATTTGTTGCAGTAACATCTTATTTGGATAGTCAGGGTATCACGAGTGCACAGATCCACGTTTTGTCCAATCCACCTTTACCTGCTGTAGCCGAATCGTTAGTGGTAAAAAAATCTATTGTGCCTGGCCGGCTGGAGATCATTGGATTGGGAGTGTTGGGTGGCTTGGCTATCGTGGCTTTTTTCTATCTCAAAAAAAGGAAATCGCCTTACACACCGGCATCAGTCGAACAAATAGTCGATAAACCTATTGTGGAGCCAGTGCGGCTGAAACTGGAAGAAACACAAGCATCCGTTAAAATATATCTTTTTGGTGATTTCTCGGTGTTGAATGAAAAAGGAGAAGATATTACCAAGCATTTTACACCGCTGCTTAAAGAACTGTTCCTGCTGATTTTACTCTACACCTTACGCTGGAAAAAAGGAATCAGTTCAGAAAAACTTATTGACATATTATGGTACGATAAAAGTGAGGAAAGTGCACGCAACAACCGTTCGGCAAATGTTGCTAAACTTAAACAGGTGCTTGATAAATGCTCATGCATTAAATTGTTAAAGGAAGGCAATCACTGGCGTTTGGAATGGCCTGTCTCATCCTACATCGACTATCAGCTTTACCTAGATTTGATACAGGAAAAAGAAGCGGATAAATCGTTGATTATTTCCTGTTCAAAAATCACAAAACGGGGTTCTTTCTTGAGTGGCATCGAATACGAATGGCTCGATGCATTTAAATCTGAGGTATCTACCAAAATCGTTTCCACCTACCTGCAACAGATGCAATCTTTACCTATTGACGGCAATGCAGATCTATTAATAAATTTAGCAAATGAAGTATTCCTTTTTGATCCTGTGAACGAAGAAGCAGTTATTATAAAGTGCAAGGCCCTCGCCAGTATTGGCCAGCATTCTCAGGCGGCGCATGCTTTTGAAAGTTTTAGTAAAGAATATGAGCTTCTTTATGGTCAGAAATTTGAGAAAAATTTCAAAAGCATCATGGCCAACTAATACCTAAACTTTCTATTTCCTTGTACCGTTCACTTCGCCCCAAGGTTTAACTCCTATTTTCCTTTATTGATCAGTCTTAGCCAACCATCGAAAAAAGCTAAAAGATCAGTAGGGAAAATAAAGAATTCTGTAATAGTTTTTTTCTTTTTTTTCTCCATTAATAACTTGTTAATGTTTTGTTAACGGTTTCAGGGTATCATTGTCTCGTCATCAAGACCTGTTTTTAAAGCTAACTATTTAAATGATGTCACCGACAACGGGAAGTCCGTTATCGGCGGACAGTTAAACCAAAATGAAACCTAATATGATGAATTATTGGAACTCTTCCTAAAAGCAACTGTGCTTAAATAAAATGCCAACGTTGGCTTATTATAAACCTTAAAAACGCGAACCTATTAAAAATGGTATGGAGAACCATTTTATTCATAAACCGAAATAAATCTTTTTTATGATGAACCGTCCATGTTTAAAATTTCATTTTAATCACACAGTGGAATGTGAATTTTGAACATGGTAAGCTCCATCTGACCGATTAAAATTATTTACAGATGAAAAGAATCAACTTATTTTTTACTGTGTTATGTTGTTTACCGATGGCTTTGATTGCCCAGGTAATACATATAAGCGGTAAAGTAACCAATGCTACCGATGGCAGTGTTTTACCTGGCGTCAGTGTAAATGCCTATACACCCAATGGAAGAGAGATAGGAACCACCACGAACGGTAATGGTGACTACAGCATCCAGGTCAGTAAAGACGCAACTTCCATGGTGTTCCAATACGTGGGGATGCAGTCGGTCACCGAATCTATCCAAGCGAGAACGGTGATTAATGTGATGCTAAATCCTGATGAGAGCAGACTGGAGGAAGTTGTGGTGGTTGGCTACGGTACGCAAAAGAGAGCGAGCTTAACCGGGGCAGTTTCGTCGATCAATAATAAAGAAATTACCGTTACCAAGAACGAGAATGTGGTGAATATGTTAACAGGTAAGTTACCGGGTGTCCGTATATCACAGCAATCAAGTCAACCGGGTGCCTTTGAATCGAATATTGACATCCGCGGGATGGGAGAGCCGCTCATTGTGATAGATGGTATTCCGCGGGATAAGGACTTTCTTTCGAGAATGGACGCGACCGAGATCGAAAGCGTATCTGTTTTAAAGGACGCATCTGCCGCAGTATATGGGGTTCGTTCCGCAAATGGGGTATTATTAGTGACTACTAAACGGGGAAGCTCAGGAGAGAATAAGTTTGATATCTCATATGCTATTAACAGTGGTTGGCAACAGTTTCTGTATGTGCCGAACACGGTGAATGCACTCGACTATATGCAGCTCAAAAATGAACAGGTATGGCGGGATTTCAATGGAAACTACCCCAATAAACAACCGGCACCATTCGGACAAGCTGATATGCAGCCCTTTTTGGATGGAACCAGAAGAACCTCCGATTATGTTGACGCTGCATTTGCTAAAACTGTTCCCCAGATGCAGCATAATGTGACGGTCAATGGTGGTTCGGAAAAGGTAAACTACTTTTTTAATCTCGGTTATATGGATCAGAAGGGAGCGTATAAGAGTGGAGACCTGAATTATAATCGATGGAATTTCCGTTCCAATGTGGATGCGAAAATTACCGATCGTTTAAAAGCACAAATAGACATAAGCGGATATATGGATGAAACCAACCAACCGCGTACGGATATCTGGGCGGTCTACAAGCAAGCATGGCGTCAACGGCCAACGGTACCCATTTATGTAAATGATAATCCTTTGTATCCCAATTTTGATATGATCGATAATGAGAATCCTGTGGTAGTTACCGATGCTAGTTTAACAGGCTATCGCAAGTTTGTCCGTAGGCAATTTAATGGAATCATCGGTTTGGAATACTCCATTCCGGGTATAGAGGGATTGAGCGCCAAAGCGACGTATAACTACGATTTTAAATATAATGATAATACAGACTATAAAAAATCTTATTTCTTATACAGTTATACGCCACCTGTTTATGGAGAAAATGGAGAGATTACCGCACCTGAAAAGTACAATTCGCATTTAAAGAACGATCCGACAACCGTTCGTAGAAGTGCTTATCCAGATTACCATACCTTGATGCAATTCTCCTTAAACTATGCCCGCAGCTTTCAGCATAAGCATAACGTAAGTGGTTTGCTACTCTTTGTAGAAGAATATAATAATTGGGATAGTTTCTATGCACAAAGGGAAATAGCGGTTAACTCGGAATATCTACTGGCCGGTGAAGATAAAAATCAATTGGCTAATATGGAGGGGATAGGAGAGCGTACCGCCCGAGGTTTTGTAGGTAAGTTTAACTACGATTATGAAGGAAAATACTTGGCAGAATTTAGTTTTCGTCGAGATGGTTCTTCCCGTTTTCCGAGTAATTTACGTTGGGGGATGTTTCTTGGTGGATCTGCTGGATGGCGTATAAGTGAAGAGAACTTTATAAAGGAGAATCTATCTTTTGTGAACAATTTGAAGATAAGAGGTTCATATGGTAAATTAGGAGACGATCGTTCTGCATCGGATTATCCATCCATATTTGTTGGCTATGCCCTGGAACCGAATGAAACAGGATGGATCTTTGGTGAAGATCTGGTGAATGGAGTTGTTCCTACACCTTTGCCCAATCCTAATTTAACCTGGTACACATCCAAAACCGTCGACGTTGGTTTAGACGTCGATCTTTGGAATGGATTATTGAGTGGAACTTTTGATTATTACAACAGAGAGCGAAGTGGACTGCTGCAATATAGAAATGCCGTCGTCCCCGGCACCGTAGGAGCGGTTTTCCCTCAGGAAAATTTGGAGAGCGACCGTACATTTGGTTTTGAGGCCTCCTTAACACATCGCCATCGTGTGCGCGATTTTAGTTATTTTATCAGTGCGCAGCTATCGAGTACCAGAAACCAGAACCGTGATCTGGTAGAATCTCCTGCTGGTAATTCCTATGACCAATGGCGTAACCGATATAGCGATCGTTATAAGGATATTTGGTGGGGTCTGGACTATGGCGGACAATTTACGGACTACGATCAAATTTATCATCATGGTACCCTTACAGGCAGCGGTACCGTACCGGGTGATTACTACTACGAAGATTGGAATGGTGACGGTGTTATTAACGGTAATGATCATCATCCCATCGCTACCTATAATATGCCTTTGGTGAATTATGGTATCTCTTTAGGCGGCTCTTGGAAAGGTTTGGATCTGAGTCTGAATTTTCAAGGTGCCGCTAATGTATATGTGCGGTATACAGAAGTATTAGCGGCGCCTTTGCAATTTGATGGCGGTGCTTTAATGCAGTTTTTAGATCGTTGGCGACCGGTAGATCCAAATGCAGATATATTCAACCCAACAACGCAATGGATCCCCGGAGCATACCCATCAACCGGTTCCCCTCAGGCAGATGGAACTAAAGCCATTCAAAATGCTTCCTATATACGTCTAAAAACAGCTGAGTTAGGATACACTTTACCGAATAGGTGGTTGGAAAAAATTGGGGTAAAAGGTTGCCGTATCTATGTAAGTGGTTATAACCTTTTAACCTTTACCGGACTCAAATATACCGATCCTGAGCACCCGGGCTCAGAAGGAGGATCCTCTTCAGGCGAGATAGATGTGTACAAATATCCACTGAATAAGACTTATAACATCGGTGCATCTATCAAATTTTAATAACCTTTTATGATTTAATGATGAAGAAGTTTATATATATAATGATTGCGGGATGGATTACACTGAGCATCCATGCTTGCCGCGAGATGGATTTAACGCCAAAGGGGCTTTTGGGAGAAGAAGAACTGTTCGGTAATGAGGGAGGCGCTGTAAAGTTTCTTGCAGGTCTGTATAGCTTTATGCCGGTGGAAGATTTTGTGTATCATCCAGAACGTGGCTTCCGTTGGGATAATTACTGGACAAACTCGGAAACATTGGCCTCCATGAGTGGCGAGATGACGGGACAGTTCTGGGGAGTAGCCGGTGCCCAAGGTTTTGGTTATTGGCCATATGACCGCATCCGTACCATCAATACGATGATTGCCGGGTTACCTGCTTACCAAGAAAATTTTTCGGAACTGGCCTATAATCAGATTTTAGGCGAAGCCCATTTTCTAAGAGCCTTCATATATTTTGCGCTGGTGAAACGCTATGGTGGCATCCCTATTATTCGAGAGGTACAAGATATAAACGCGGGGCCAGAAGTCTTAAATGTACATCGTGATAAAGAAGCCGATGTGTATCGTTTTATTCAAGAAGATCTAAGTTTTGCGATCGAAAATATGCAGCCTACCACCGAAATTGGTCGCGCCAATAAATATGTCGCAGCGGCTTTGATGTCTAGAGCCATGTTATATGCAGGTTCTATCGCTAAATATGGCGGATACTCGAACTTCACAGGTGATGCCGCTGAGCAGGCCTTGGTTGGTATACCTGCGAGCGAGGCCGAATGGTTTTTCCAACAATCCTACGATGCGAGTGCTTTAATCGCTGCCGGACCTTACTCCTTATATAATAAAATCCCAAATGATAAAGAGCAGAATTATGCGGATTTATTTTTAGACGAAAACAGTCCGGAGGATATTTTTATCAAACAATACTCCATTACGGCCCCGCATAATAACCGGTTAAAACATAGCTACGATGCTACCCATCTGCCCAATCCAACTTTTTCGAGTGATAACGAGTCGGCCGCCTATCCGGTATTGGATATTGTTGAACTCTTTGGCCAATTGCCGATTATAAATCCAGATGGTACACCGCGCAGATTTACAGATCGTAAGCAGTTGTACGAAGAACTGGAGCCGAGATTAAGAGCAACTGTATTTTTTTCGGGCATGGAAATGCGTGAAGGAGCCGAACGTAGGGCTTTCGACATACAACGTGGCCTTTACAGAAATTTTAATGGTACGGTGGCGGATGCGCAATTAGGTTCAACTAATGCACCCCTTAATAATGAATCGAACCGGATTCTTGCAGGGCCTAAAAATGCGCAATTTGATTACGCCGGTACCACATTTAACATTACAGGCGAACACGGCATGTGGAAGGATGGGCATGCAAACAACACACGTTCTGGTTTTTACGTACGTAAATACATCAACTATAAAATGAAAACCAGCGAGGTTAAGTTGTATAATAGTACACAACCCTGGAAAATATTTCGTTATGCAGAAATATTATTGAACCGAGCAGAGGCTGCTTATGAGTTGGGTTTAATCAAAAATGACGATGCCTTAAAGGCGGAAGCATTTACTTATATCGCGATGATCAGAGAGCGCGCCGGTGCTACGCCTTATTCCTACAATGCCGCAGCTCCGGATCTTTCCAGTAAATATGGTTATCCATTGGATGGTAATCTTCAATTTATAAGAGAGGAACGCGAGCGGGAACTTTGTTTTGAAAATCAGCATTGGTGGGATATACGTCGTTGGCGCATTGCTGACGTAGAGCTCCGGAATTTCGTACCGAAGTCGTTGATGCCCTATGTAGTGTTGGATGAAGTGAAATACGTGAATAATCAACGTATCAACGCCTATATTTTCCTGCGTGAAAATGAACCTTGGAACAAAACATTCAATTTTGAGAAAAAATGGTTCTATGAACCGATTCCTGGAGGCGAACTGAACAAAAATCCGAATCTATATCCACAAAATCCTATTTACTAATGCACTTAAAACCCATGAATATGAAAAAGATTTGGTATATGTTATGTATAGGCTTGGTTTTATTTACTACGTCCTGTACGAAGACGGATAACTATGATGGACCGAATGCGGCTTTATCCGGAAGGGTGATAGATGCCACCACCGGCGAACCGCTGTTGAGTGGTCAAGCGGAGTATAGTATCCGTCTTTGGGAAACCAGTTGGGGCGAAAATCCGAGTCCACAAGACCTAGCTATTAAACAAGATGGCAGTTACGATAACACAAAGTTGTTTCAGGCCACCTATGATTTGCAACCCTATGGTGGCCCGTTCTGGCCAATGGACAAAATCACTGGTTTTGAATTGCGGGGTAGCGGCAGGCAGGATTTCACCGTGACCCCTTATCTCAAGATTACGGATGTACAATGGGAGTTAGTGGACGGGGTTCATCTGAAGATTTCCTGTAAACTGCAAGCGCCCATACCCGCTGGCTTACCACAAGTGATGGAGGTACGCCCTTTTCTGAGCTTGACCGAATATTGTGGAGAGGGAAATCGTATTGATGCTTACTATAAAGACGAGTACAGAGTACAGATTAATAAAAACTGGTCGGAGATAGGAGATCCGGACACGGGTATTGGTAATGAAACATATACCATACCAAATAATCTCCCACTAAAATCTGGCTATACCTATTATGTAAGAATGGGAGCTAAAGTGCGGGATACCTTTGAGAAATTCAATTATTCTGAAGTAATTGAAATCAAGATTCCTTAAAGGCTATATATAATGACGGCGTTGTCCACGAAGAGAAGGGACAACGCTACTTTTTGTAAAAAGTGGATACAACTTTACATCAGAATAGGGAAAGCACTCTATATAAAGAACAGAACGAATCAATTTAGATGAATACGATGAATATAATAGACCAATCAAAAAAAGCAATTGCTGCCTGTTTAATGGTATTTGCGTTAACAAATGGAAATATCGCTGCACAGCAGCAGGATACTTCATTTATCACCAACGGTAACCCTATTATCCAACACCTGTATACAGCTGATCCATCTGCCCGTGTTTGGGCAGATGGACGGTTGTATATATATGCATCCCATGATATAGCGCCGCCTCGAGGTTGCGATCTGATGGACCAATACCATGTGTTTTCCACGGATGATATGATTCATTGGGAGGATCACGGCGAGATATTGAGATCCAGTCAAGTACCTTGGGGTAGGAAAGATGGTGGCTTTATGTGGGCACCCGACTGTGTGTATAGAGATGGTACTTATTATTTTTATTTTCCACATCCGAGTGGTGATGAGTGGAACAAAACATGGAAGATTGGCGTGGCCACCAGTAAGTATCCCGCAAAGGATTTTAAAGTTCAGGGATATGTAGAAGGAGCCGAAGCCCTGATAGATCCCAATATTTTCATAGACGATGATGGGCAGGCTTACTTTTATCAAGGCGGGGGAGGTGTGTGTAGAGCCGGTAAATTGAAAGACAATATGATGGAAATTGATGGAGCGTTGACCACAATGGAGGGTTTGGAAGATTTTCATGAAGCCACCTGGGTCCATAAAAAAAATGGTGTGTATTACCTATCCTATTCAGATAATCATGATGAAGGCGATCAACATAATCGCATGCGTTACGCAACCAGTAGCAATCCGCTCGGCCCATGGAAATATCAGGGTATTTATATGGATCCGACCGACAGTTTTACCAATCACGGTTCCATCGTTGAATATAAGGGGCAATGGTATGCTTTCTATCATAACAGTGCGTTGTCGACGCAAAAAGGTGAATTTAATGATTGGTTGCGATCAGTCTGTGTGGATAAACTGAATTATAATCAGGATGGCACTATCCAAAAGGTAATGCAAACCCATTAAAAGACGAAATGTGTAAAGATGATAGAGATATATGTTTTTTTGTCTTTGATGGATGAAATTAATGTACAATTAATGTTTTATTAAGTATACACACTTATTATTGCGAAGAGATAGCTAACCAGGATTGCTGTTATACAGAAAGGTAAACAGAAAAACATATGTCCTTAAAAGTAAAAACCAAATGATGAAGCAAATGAATTTATGGTGTTTATTATTCACGTCATCGCTCTTAACGATGAGTTGTTCAAGAGCAAAGCCGCTGGATGATATGAATAATGCTGAAAAAACAGTAACAGATACTGTTTATGATGAAACCGGTTGTCTATATACATCGTATACCAATCTGGTAATGGCAGGCTATCAGGGATGGTTTGCAGCGGAAGGGGACGGATCCAACCGTGGCTGGTACCACTACAAAGGGCATTGTGGTGATTTTTTACCCGGTTGCACCAATGTAGACTTTTTTCCCGACATGAGCGAGTATACAAAAACCTATGAAACTGCTTTTCAATACGAAGATGGTTCAAAGGTAAGCGTTTATAGCCCATACGATGAGGAGAGCGTAGATCTACATTTCAAATGGATGAAGGATTATGGCATCGATGGAGTACATATGCAGCGCTTTGTCGGAGAAATTAAACCTTCCAATGCTTCCGGAAAACGACATTTTAATCAAGTACTGGGAAATGCACTGAAAGCGGCCAAAAAATATGGTCGGGCAATTAGTGTGATGTATGATCTGAGCGGTTGCAGCTCCGCTGATGTCGCTTATTTAGAAACCGATTGGAATGAATTACAGCAAAAATTTAATTTGTTCTCCAATACCGAGCATCCAAGCTATTTACGTCACAACGGTAAGCCATTGGTAACGATCTGGGGAGTAGGGTTTAACGATAATCGGAAATATACCATTGAAGATGTCAATCAACTTGTTGATCGTTTAAAAGGCCCGAATAACAAAGTGTCCATTATGCTTGGTGTGCCCTACTATTGGCGAACCTTAGACAGAGATACCGAAAACAATGCCGCCTTACACGAATTGATAAAAAAGGTAGATATTATCATGCCTTGGGCAGTAGGTCGATATAATATGGATGGTTATGCCAATTCGGCCTCGATTTTGGCAGGCGATATAAAATGGTGTGCAGATAATCAGGTAGATTATGTTCCATTGGTTTTTCCCGGATTCAGCTGGGGAAATATGCATCAGGATCAAAGCCTTTATAATCAGATACCACGGTTGAAGGGAGATTTTTTCTGGCGTCAGGTAGCTGGGGCAAAACAAGCGGGTGCCCAATCGCTTTATGTAGCCATGTTTGATGAAATTGATGAAGGAACCGCCATTTTTAAATGCGCAAAAGAAGAGAACGTGCCACTAAATGGTGAATTTAAATTTATGGGTATTGAAAAAGAACTGCGGTCTGACCACTATCTATGGCTTGCCGGCGAGGCAGCAAAATGGTTCCAGGGAGCAGGTGGCTATTCAACAAAACAGCCAACACGATAATATGCGTAAGACATTTCCAACGATCCACGATGTAGCCGGTCATTTAGGCCTGTCTATTTCTACCGTCTCCTTTGTCATCAACGGCAGGGCAGATCAGCAAAGAATCAGTTCCCAAACCGTCCAGAGGGTTAATAATTATATTCAGGAAATCGGTTATGTTCCCGACCGGTGTGCCCAGAGTTTTCGGACCAAGCGAACGGGCATTATCGGATTATTGGTAAATGATGTATCCGAAATATCGACGATCAGTTTAGTGAAACAACTGGAGCAGATCGCTTTTGCAGCAGGGTTCAAATTAATTATTCAGCAGCTTGATGAAGAGAAAAAGATACGTAATATCTTGCATACATTACAGGATAACCAAATAGAGGGGTATCTGTTGATGTTGAGTAACAAAATACCTGATGAATATTTAAAAAGGATCGAGCGTTATCAATTGCCTATAATTTTTTTTAGTTTAGACACTGCTAAAAACAGCTATCCCTACGTCGATCAGTTTGTATTCAGTGAAGTAAATACGGAGATGGTGAGCGCATTATTTACTAGGCTAAAAGATAGATTAACCAAATAAAATCATGTAAACCGATGATTAAATTCCGTCAGAAATTTAAGCTTTTACCACTAATGGCATTGATTGCCTTCTCTTGTCAAAATAATCGTTCCGAAATACAGGAGCAGATAGCAGGTAATTTGCAGTTTGTTGATCCTACTATAGGAAATGTGGGGCATCTATTGCAGCCCACAAGACCCACCGTGCAACTTCCCAATCAGGTCATGAGGATGTATCCCATACGGCAAGACGCATTGGATGACCAAATCAGCAGTTTTCCTTTGCTCGTTGTGTCACATCGCTTGGGCGAGGCTTTTTCGATGAAACCCTCTGTAAAGAAAACGGATGAAACCAAAGAGAAAATGTTTTATGATGCTGATTTAGAGATTACACAGCCTTGGTATTATTCAACGTATTTATTGGATGATCGTATTACGGTAGAATTTGTCCCGGGTAAAAAAGTTGGCTATTACCGTTTTCATTTCCCAAAAGAGGAAGAAAAATACATTACACTGGGTAATTATAGTCAGGGCGAATCGAGTTGGTCTTTCCCTTCAGACCATGAAGTTCTGGGTGTAGAAACCTATCATGATAATATAAAAATTTATCTCTATGGCGAGGTCACACCAACAAAAAATATAAAACAGGTATCTACAGCATCGCTTCAGTATGATCAGACTGCCGATAGCTTGATTGAGCTTAAATATGCTGTTTCTTACATTAGCGCTGAGCAGGCAAAGAAAAATTTTGAGCGGGAATTATCGTCTGTTTCATTTGAACAATTAAAAGAACAAGGAAAGCAGACCTGGGCGGAGGTGATGGATCAAATTCAGGTAGAAGGCGGCACTTTGGCCCAAAAAAGATCTTTTTATACTTCGCTGTACCGCACCTATGAGCGGATGGTAGATATTACCGAAGACGGACAGTACTACAGCGGGTTTGATCATCAGATCCATCAAACAGACCGACCTTTTTATGTTGACGATTGGACTTGGGATACCTATCTGGCTCATCATCCTTTACGTACTATTTTAAATCCATCTCAAGAAGAAGACATGTTACATTCCTATGTAAACATGTATGAACAGAGCGGCTGGCTTCCTACATTTCCGGTACTATTTGGCGATCATGCCTGTATGAATGGCTTTCACTCAACCATCACCTTTTTGGATGCTTATCGCAAAGGACTAAGAAATTTTGATGTACAGAAGGCATACGAAGCGATGCGTAAAAATGCAACCGACGCTACGATGTTACCTTGGCGCAACGGACCAAAAAGCGAATTAGATGATTTTTATCATGAAAAAGGATACTTCCCAGCCTTGCACCCCAATGAAAAAGAAACGGTTGCGTTAGTAGATCCTTTTGAAAAAAGACAGGCTGTTGCGGTAACTTTGGGAAATAGCTATGACGATTGGGCACTGGCAGAAATGGCTAAAGAACTCGATAATGAAGCCGATTATAACCTGTTTAAAGAAAGGGCATTCAATTATAAAAATCTTTGGAACAAAGAACATCAGTTGTTTATGCCGAAAGACAACAAAGGAAATTGGATCGAGATAGATCCCAAGTTTGACGGCGGTATGGGCGGTAGGGATTATTACGATGAAAACAACGGCTGGACGTATGCTTGGCAGGTACAGCAGGACATTCCCGGATTAATAGAACTCAATGGAGGCAAGCAACCCTTTGAAGCCCATCTCGATCAACTATTTAGAGAAGGTTTAGGTAGAAGCAAATATGAATTCAATGCTAAATTTCCTGATGCTACGGGATTGGTAGGGCAATATTCGATGGGCAACGAACCGAGCTTCCATATACCCTATCTCTATAATTTTACTAATGCTCCCTGGAAAACCCAAAAGCGTATCCGTTTCCTATTGGATACATGGTTCAAGGATAATATTTTTGGAATTCCTGGTGACGAAGACGGCGGGGGGATGACCGCCTTTGTCGTATTTTCTTCCATGGGCTTTTATCCGATTACTCCCGGCAAACCTGTTTATACAATAGGCAGTCCGCTTTTTGAGAAAATAAGTATAAAACTGCCAAACGGTAAACAATTTACACTTTTAGCCAGGGGAGCCTCTGTACAGAATAAATATATCCAAAGCGCTCAACTGAATGGTCAAATACTTAATAAACCATCGTTTACACATGAAGATTTAGTGAACGGAGGTACATTGGAATTAGTAATGGGGTCAAAGCCCAATAAAAATTGGGGGATAGATTAACATGAATTGTATATGAAGAATAGTATAAAAATAGGACTTCTAAGTTTTCTGTTGCTTGGATTAAATCATCTCGGTTTTAGCCAGAACAATCCGCTTAAACTATGGTACCGTCAGCCCGCGGGCGACGTGTGGGAGGCGGCACTACCCTTGGGTAATGGACGAATAGCCGGAATGGTGTACGGTAACCCTGAAAAGGAAAAAATAAGTTTGAATGAAGCAACCGTTTGGAGCGGGAGCCCATATCGCAATGACAATCCGAAAGCCTTGCAGGCATTGCCAAAGGTTCGTCGGTTCATCAATGAGGGGCATTATAAGGAAGCTAGTGAATTGGTCGATACCGATATAAAATCGACGGGCAGTCAGGGGATGGTGTACCAACCCGTTGGCGATCTGTTGTTACACTTTCCAGAGCACGAGCAATATGACGATTTCTATCGTGAACTAGATATCGAAAAGGCTATTGCCAAAAGTACTTATCGTGTGAATGGAGTTCAGTTTACCAGAGAAGTTTTTACCTCCATTGCCGATCAGGTGATGGTGATCAGATTAACGGCCGACCAAAAAGAACGTCTGAACTTCTCGGTTGCTTTTCAGTCCGATCAGCAGTCGACCCTTAGCATTCCGGAAAAAGACGAACTCCTTCTATCTGGAACAGCGGGCAGCCGGAGCGGAATTGAAGGGAAGGTAAAATTTAGCTCCCTGGTGAAAGTAAAGAACATTGGTGGTGAGGTACGTGCTTCTGGTCAGGATAGTTTGGTGATTAGCAATGCGGATGAAGTGCTATTATATGTCTCTATGGCAACTAATTTTGTAAATTATCGGGATATTACCGGAAATGAGCAGCAGAAGTGCCGGGAATATCTAGAAAAGGCACTTCATAAGACCTATCCCGACTTGTTAAAACAGCATCAGACAAGTTATCAGCAATATTTTGATCGCGTAAAACTAGATTTAGGTAGCTCTCCTGAAGCGGAAAAAGAGCCTACCGACGAACGCATCGCCAAATTCAGTCGACGTTTTGATCCACAACTGGTTTCTTTATATTTTCAGTTCGGGAGGTATCTGTTAATTGCGGCTTCACAACCAGGAGGGCAAGCCGCAAATCTGCAAGGATTATGGAACAATAAAATGGATCCGCCTTGGGGGAGTAAATACACCATTAACATCAATACAGAAATGAATTATTGGCCTTCGGAACCCACCAATCTTTCAGAGTTGAATGAACCGCTCGTACAAATGGTAAGAGACCTATCCGTTGCCGGTAAAGAAACTGCCCGGGCGATGTATGGTGCAGGTGGGTGGGTAACGCATCACAACACCGATTTATGGCGGATGACAGGTATGATTGATGGTGCTACATGGGGGATGTGGCCGATGGGAGGCGCCTGGCTAACCCTTCATTTATGGGAGAAATTTTTATATAGCGGAGATAAAGATTACTTACGTTCAATTTACCCGATCTTAAAAGAATCGACACGCTTCTTCCAAGACTTCCTGGTGGAAGAGCCCGAACATAAATGGCTGGTGGTTAATCCGTCTATCTCTCCCGAGAACCAACCTGCCATACATCCCGGGATTTCTATAACAATGGGTGCCACCATGGATAATCAGCTGCTTACCTCGCTCTTTACGGCCCTTATAAAGGCAAGCGATGTGTTAGGGGTGGATCATGCATATGCTATGAAGATTCGTAAATTAAGAGATCGATTACCCCCCATGCAAATAGGTAAGGAAAATCAACTGCAAGAATGGCTTCAGGATTGGGATAGTAAAGAGGATAAACACCGACATGTATCTCATCTATTTGGATTGTATCCAGCCGATCAGATTTCACCTTTCCGGCATCCGACACTGTTCAACGCCGCTAAAAATTCACTGCGCTATCGAGGAGATCGCTCTACAGGATGGTCTATGGGATGGAAGTTAAACCTATGGGCGCGTTTATTGGATGGCGATCATGCTTTTAAACTGTTAAAAGAGCAGTTGTCGCCCGTTGAAGATAAGGCCGAAGGTGGAGGTACCTATCCCAATCTGTTTGATGCCCATCCACCTTTCCAGATAGACGGTAACTTTGGCTGTACATCGGGTATTGCAGAAATGTTGCTGCAGAGTCATGATGGTGCTATTTACTTATTGCCGGCCTTACCCAAAGAATGGCAGTCGGGCAAGGTCTCAGGCCTAAGGGCCCGCGGAGGTTTCGAAATAAAGGATATGCAATGGGAAAATGGTGAATTGAAAGAGGTGCGCATTACCTCCCTTTTAGGAGGGAACTGTCGAATTCGGCTAAACGGAAATTTAACACCTGTGACGGCAAGTAAGTGGGAGAAGGCAAGGGGCGGAAATAATAATATATTTTTTCAATCAACACCCATTCTTGAGCCGCGTATATCAACACAAGCTAATCAGGAAAACTTGAAACAAGCCATACCCGTACAAACAAGCGTATATGATTTGGACACCGAGGCGGGAAAAACGTATACAATTCATTTTTCCCGTGGATAAGATCGATGATGACGAAGAGCGGAGGAAAGACGATGCGTCAGCAAAGCTAAGTTCTTTGGCTTTCTGTAAAAGAAATTGTTGTTTAATAAGTCAGATACTAGCAAACAGATTAAATATATATGTAATTCAATCACAATGAAAAGAAAAGATTTTATAAGAAACACCCTGATAGGGGCTGCAGGATTTACGATATTACCGAGGCATGTGCTTGGTGGGCAAGGGTTTTTGGCACCCAGCGACCGGATCAATTTAGGCTATATCGGTACTGGTAAACAGAACGGATATTTATTGGGTGCCATTGGGAAATGCCCTGAAACCATGGTGCTGGCAGCAAGCGATGTGGATAAACAAAAGCTACAAGGTTTTGTGACGGCTGCCATTGCGGAAAACAAGAAAAAAGTAGCCACCGAAGTAGTCTCTTATGCGCAATATCGTGAGTTGTTGGAAAGAAAGGACATCGATGCCGTTGTCATAGCCTCTCCAGACCATTGGCATGCACAAATGGTGGTAGATGCAGCAAAAGCTGGGAAAGATATTTATTGTGAAAAGCCATTGTCACTAACGATAGCAGAGGGAAGGGCCATGGTAAATGCTACCCGTAAATATAAAAGGGTTTTTCAGACAGGCAGTATGCAACGCTCCCAGTCGTATTTCAGGGACGCGGCTAATTTGGTGCGTAACGGTTATATCGGGCAGATTGAAGAGATTAATGTTTCCATTGGTGGTCCCGTTAAGGCATGCGACTTACCCTCTTTACCAACACCGGAGTATCTGGATTGGAATGCTTGGATTGGGCCTTCTCTATATAGAGCATACCACCCTACACTCTCGCCTCCTTTAGGCGATGAGAGCTGGGCAGGGTGGCGAAACTATCACGGTTTTGGTGGTGGTTATATAGCCGATTGGGGCGCACATATGTTCGATATTGTACAATGGGCGTTGGATATGGATCACTCCGGACCGGTAGAATTTGTACCCCCGCAGCAACCGCTGGCTCAAGAAGGTCTGTATTTTAAATATGCCAACGGCATACAGGTAAACCATAAAAAATGGACCGATAACAACGCCATTCAGTTTATAGGTACGGAAGGCACTATAGAAGTAGCAAGGGAATTTCTCCGCTCCAATCCTGAATCTTTAGCGAACACCAACCTGAAAGCAAGCGACAAAAAGGTATATTCTAGCGATAATCACTACCAGGATTGGATTGATGCCATCAAGAGCAGGAAACAACCCATTGCCGACGTAGAAATCGGACACCGTACCGCAACGGTTTGTAATGCGGTGAATATCGCATATGAATTACAAAAGCCATTAAAATGGGATCCCAAAAAGGAGTTGTTTAATGACGCCTATGCCAATGGGATGTTATCAAGACCCTACAGAGGGCCATGGGATTTTAATAATTTTTAACTACAAGAAAGCTATGCATATATTTTCGACAAAAAGGGGATTGGATTTTTTCAGCAGGAAGCTACTTAGTAAATACATTATCCTATTTTCCTATAGTTTGGGATGTCTGTTTATCCTTATGAGTTGGAAGTTAAATGCACAGGAAACCGATTCATATAAAATGGTCGGAGGAAAGATATCGAGCGAGGTATTGCAGCGATACCTCGCCCGAAGTATCACACAGGCTGAATTTTTGGCAAGCGATTCTTTTTATAACGACGGGATTTACCCTTATAAAGAAGATGATATCAGAATGCTGAAGTATATTGGAGCAAAATTTATAGGCAGGGCCGTTTATTCGTGGGGTAAAGAGGAAATTTTTGCTGCCCCCGCATTTTGGCGTAACGCTCAAGACCTTATGCAGCAATTGCATAATTTCGATCCAACCATGATATTTCAGGCTGCGATTTTCGAAATTGTAACAAGCAAAGTAAATGGTTTAACAGTCCCGGCATGGGTGTTTGAAGCATTTGATAAACCTGTGGAACATCGGAATTTCCGCTATGACGATATGTTGAATGAGCAAGGTGTTTTTTTGAACCATTGGCGTGAGGGAAGTAGCGTGCCGGATATCAGCAAGTTGGAAACACAGCTTTATTTTTACTATTTGGCAGTAAGATACATGCAAATTGGCATAGAAGCTATTCACTTTGGGCAGGCAGAATTGATGGCGATGGAAGATAGAAAGCAGGATTACAAAGCTTGGCAGTATTTGTTGTCGAAAGTGCGGCAAGCAGCCACAAAGCATAGCAGAAGAGGTGTTATCCTCTGCGATGCTCATTTGCCTAATGGTGGCATTGCAGTGGGTGGCCATTTATTGTTCGATTTTGTTTCTTTTCCTCTACGGCTAAAAGAGATACCGAATAGGCCTCAGGAAGTTTCGCTTGAAAAAGACTATTTAGATGCTATTTATGGTAAAACCATTGGAGGTGTAACACCAAGCGGGTGGCCTTGTGAGCGGTCTCCCTACCTAGTGGAGTTTGATAATTTTGGCATCAGTAAGCATCGGGATGAAGCCAATTTACAAGATCATTATGCCTGGGGCTACGATGAAATTAGTTGGTTTTCGAAACAAGATCAAGCTTATCAAAATCAGTTTTTGAAGTATGCCCAGGAATGGGTTACTCAAAACGACACTGTTGGGTATCTACAAATGCCTGGAAGTCGTATTATTACCGGGCTGTCAAGTAATCGCTTCCGTGCCAATACCAAGAGCGAGCGATGCCCTTTAGGTCGGAATGTCGAGCAGGCGATAAAGGAAATCTGGGATAATTGACGTGCTAAAAAAATCTTTTGATACAAGTGACAAATTTTTTAAGTAACTATTGATGGAAATTTTTACAGGAATTATTTTGTTTTAAAATGTGCGGGCGTCTTTCCTGTCCAGCGTTTAAAGGCTCTTAAGAAGGCGGATGATTCGTTATACCCAAGAGTATAAGCAATCTCTTTGATGGAATAGTTGCCTGATTGGAGATAGCAAATAGAAAGTTCAGCTTTCACCGTATCTACTACTTCGATAAAAGAAGTGCCTTCTTCTTTTAGTTTGCGTTGCAAACTTCTGACACTCATGTTGAAATTAGCTGCTACCGACTCTAATGAAAGGGAGTATAGAAAGGAATTAGTAATCAAATAATTATATATTTTAGATTGAAGTGGCATTTCGCTGTTAATGTCTTTTATGAGGGTGTTCACTTGAAAAAGTAAATAAGCTTGTATATCATGGTTGGCAGAAATGAGCGGCAAGCTTAACACCTGTTTGTCGAATGTTAGCGAGCATTCCCTGTCATTTGGTATGATGGGGTAACGAAGTATCCGTTCATATTCTTTTTGATCATGCAGGTCACTGTTAAATGTCACGGTGAGTGGTTGTATCTTTTTTAACAATAAACCATCCAGTTCCAATAAAGTAAAAACTAACAGGTAATCGCGCATATGTTGAAGCGTAAACGGATATGGACAGTGCTCATTATCTGTTGGTACAATTGATATCTTAAAGACATCCAAATTAGGAGGTACCGTAAGAGTTATATACATACAGTTGGTAATCAAAGGAACAAACTTGATAGCATGGCTAAGCGCTTCCTGAACGCTATTGCTGGTTTGAATAAGTTGCCCAACAACACCTAGAGCAGCTAATTGCATAGACTCTCCAAAATGGGCTCCCAGCAACTTGTCATTTGTCATCACACAAGCATTTTTCCACAGCTGCTCTAGCTGTATAGCTGCAATGTTAATCTGGTCCTTATGACAGATATCATGGTAAGATATTCCAGAAAGTTGACAGAGTCGATCCACATCGATTCCCCGATGTGCCATATATCCCAAAAAGGATAAGATGAATTGTTGTTGGATACTTTGCATAATCCTGATTTTTCTCAAAACTAATGTAAATAGAAATAAACTATTTTGCTTTTAGGTGAATTGGCGTATAAAGATAGCACGCTGTCATAAAATGGTAATATCTTACAGCGTAAGTGAAATAACTTTGCTACATAGTTTTTCACCCTTAAAATGAATTGATTATGTTGAATTTAAAGCAAACTTTGTGGGTTAATAGTTTAAGCTCGGGCATTACTGGTGCAGGCCTTGTTTTACTAGCCCCTACGGTTACTAAATTATTTGGTCTTTATAGCACTGGACCCATTAACGTAGTAGGTGTCTTCCTGGTTCTTTTTGCCTTATTGGTTTTATATGCAGCTACAAAAGAGGAAGCCAATTTTCGGCTTATAAAGGTAATTACTACCTTGGATATCCTATGGGTTATTAGCAGCGTATTGCTATTGTGTTTTTTAAATTCATTATTTACACTAATTGGTGTGCTCGCTATTGCGGGGGTAGCATTATGGGTGGCGCTCATGGCTACCTTACAGATTAGAGGTAGTAGAGAATATCAATAAATCACGAATTGCTCATTAGAAATGGTGAAGGCCGGATTATCTTTACCATTTCTAATGAGCAATAAATGAAAGGTTCTGTTACCTTTAATTCCATTCCATGTTTTCTGCCGATTATATCAAAACGGAATCACTATGCCTTTTGACGCTTATTTCTTAGAAATTTTCGGATAGGGCTGTCGTAAAAAATCATTGTTAAATAGGCAATAAATACCAAGAGCAACGTTCCTATGATAACGACTAGGGATAACCCCATTGTTTCGGGTTTCTTCGCCATATAATAATCACCAAAAATCCAGATAAAAGCATAGTGCGTCATATATAAGGGATAGGAGATTTTTCCAGAGAACGCACATATTTTTTTGAGTCTATTGGATAATGTTGCTCCGGCACCTAAGGAAACCAGTAAAGGAAAATAAAATAGTACAACCATTGATTCTGCGAGCCAATTCCATTCAAAATGGGGCATAAGAAATGCCAATAGGAGTAAAACTGTTAAACCAATAAAACCGAGACGGTTTTTAATGATCCAGTTGGAACGATATACCAGTAAACCGGCCGAAAAAGAGTAAGTGATACGAGCAAAACCATGCCAAAAGGTATCGCCTCCCCATCCGCCCAACAGGTTTCCGGCATGGTAACTGATCAGGCAAAGCGGCACTGCAGCTAACATGGTTAATAGCAATAGATAACGGCGACTGATTTTATATAGTACAAGGGCGTACACTACATTGGCAACATATTCCCAGAACAGGGACCAAGAAGGAGCATTAAGGCCAAATAAATTGTATACACGGTCTTCCATAATGGGTAATGGAACGAGAAAAATAGAACAAATGAATAATAGCGCGATTTTGCCCACACTATACAGTTCGGAATGTGTACCGAAGGGGTTAAATAAAAACCCTAACAACCCTAATATCGAACCTAAAATAACCAGGGGCTGTAGGCGTATAAGTCTCGATTTAAAGAATTCAACAACTCCTATTTTTTCGATACGATGATCATAGGCATAGGCAATAACAAAACCAGACAGGCAGAAGAAAAAATCCACTGCAAGAAAACCATGTCCTATGAAATTCTTACTGCTATCCGCATATATCCACTCCATAAAATGGAAAATAACAATGGCTAAAGCGGCTACTCCTCGTAATCCGTCCAGCATGTCAAAATGTTGTTTGGTTTTTAATAGGTTGGGGTTTAATTTTTCCATATTCAATAATTGCTGTCGTATCGCGCTGAAAATATGTTGTGATAATGGCAGATCGTGCTAGGATAGCTCAACTTGGGGGCCAATATTACAGAATAATAATGATTTTACAAAAATCAATAGTTGAGGATTACCCTCGATTTGGTTCATCTTGTGAATGTCTTTGAAATCAAAATGGTTCCTTGATTGTTATCACTAGAAAATTAAATAAATGATCCATTTTCCCTTGTATCTCCCAGGCAGAAAAAGCAATAAAAAAAGTACGGTACTCGCTGCGGATATCGGCGGAACGAAAACAGGCCTTGGTTTGTTTGAAGTGACTAAATCGGGTCTACGATTGCTGAAGGAGAGCACTTACCCGTCTAAAAACTATGCGTCTTTTGATAATATCCTAGATCTGTATCTAAAAGAGCATGCTGATTATAAGCCCAATATACTCTCTATTGGCGTGGCCGGTCCGGTTGTTGATCAGCGGGTGCAACTTACAAATCTGTCATGGTCCATTGAAGCGGCTATCATTAAACAGGAAAGAGGTATTGATAAAGTTTTTTTGTTAAATGATCTAGAGGCTACTGCCTATGGTTTGGTTGGGCTTGAACAAGATGACCTGGCTGTCATTCATCCAGGAGAACAAAAAAAAGAGAACATGGCGATCTTAGCGCCCGGTACTGGACTGGGGGAAGCGGGATTGTTTTGGGATGGCACTTTTTATCACCCCTTTGCCACAGAAGGTGGACATAGCGAATTTTCTCCTAGGACCGACCTAGATATGGAGCTGTTTCACTACATACGTAATGAAACACCCTTAATTAGCTGGGAGTATTTAATTTCGGGTGATGGGATATTCCGTATTTATAGCTTTTTACGTGATGTGAAAGGTTATAAGGAGCCCACGTGGTTGACAGAGAAGCTGAAAAATGAAAATCCGGCAGCAGTGGTTAGCCATACGGCTATGCGACAGTTAAATGAAACCTGCGTTAAGACCATGCAGCTCTTTGTTACTTACATGGCTAGGGAAGCAACCAGCTTGGTGCTGAAATTAAAGGCTACAGGAGGACTGTTCCTAGGAGGGGGGATTCCTCCAAAAATATATCCGCTGCTCCGGGATGAATTGTTCCGTCAACAATTTGTTCAGAGCGACCGTATGGACGAATTGTTGGCAGACGTGCCCATCCATATCATCCTAAATAGCAAAGCTGCATTGTTGGGAGCAGCTTACTTTGGAGCCTATGGGGTAGCATAAATTGAAATCTAAATGGGTGTTTTCTAGAATCATACTAACTGTATGGCAGAAATTTCATTTTCGCAAACGGTTGCTTTTATACCGCTTTTGGTTTTATAGGTTTTTGAATCTTAGTAAAGAAAACAGCGTTGATTAGTGAAAAAATAAATCTGCTAAAAAGGGGATGAGATTAAATAAAAGCCATATAGTCTATTAAAAATATAGATTTTATATTTCTTTATTTTATATTTGGCAGCACAAATCAACTTAATGTGTTGCTGATGATAAGACCCACTGCCGCTATATTTCTTTTAGTCGTTTTTTTAAGTGCCATTAACTGCACAGGGGTGGGGGGAGACCAATCCGCTCGTACAACTATTTCTATTTCTGGCGCTTTTGCACTCTATCCCATGATGATCCAGTGGAGTCAGGATTTTAAAGCATTGCATCCTGATGTCCGTTTCAATATATCGGCTGGAGGAGCCGGAAAAGGAATTGCTGATGTGCTTTCTGATATGGTAGATATCGGAATGGTTTCTAGAGATATACATCCAGAGGAGTATGCACAAGGTGCTTATTTGGTTAATGTTGCCAATGATGCTGTGGTCGCGACGTTCAATGCGAACAATCCAGCTGTCGAGCAGATCACAAAAAGAGGCTTAACCCAAGCCGAATTCAAACAGATTTTTCTTACAGGTACTATCTATAAATGGAGTCAATTGAAAGGTGTAGATAACGCGTATGATATGCATGTATATGTGCGATCGGATGCCGCTGGTGCCGCTGAAACCTGGGCTAAATTTTTAGGAACTTCACAGGAAGATTTACAGGGTATCGGTGTATTTGGTGATCCGGGGCAGGCCCAGGCAATTATACGCGATCCATTGTCGATCGGGTTTAGCAATTTAAATTATGTGTATAGTCTAAAAAATAGGCTGCCACAACCGGGCGTGCAGATTATTCCGGTTGATTGGAATGAAAATGGACAGGTAGATCCTGATGAAAACTATTATCAACATTTAGATAGTTTAAACCAGGCAATAGATAATGGCCGCTATCCCAGTCCACCTGCCCGAACGTTGGGTCTTTTATTTCATGGTAAACCCCAGCATGCCATCTTAAAGGAATTTCTTCATTATATTTTATCTGCCGAAGGGCAGGCTAGATTGCCTGAGAATGGTTATGTAACACTTAATCCGGAAGTGGTTAAGCAAGAATTGGAAAAATTAAAATGAATATACGTTTATTCAAAGATAAAGTAATAGGAACGGGCATGTTGTTTTTCTCCATTGCTTCGGTGTCACTTGTTGTGCTGATTGGTTTGGGGCTCTATCTGCGGTCTTTACCTATTTTGAAAGACCATAGCATATGGGAATTGATCAGTTCAGCTACCTGGCGACCGATGAAAGGAGAGTTTGGTTTTCTTCCTTTTATCATGGGGACGCTGTGGGTCACTTGGATGGCCATCGTATTAGCTGTACCGCTTTGCCTGCTGACAGCCATTTACTTAGTGGAGTATGCGCCTAAGCGGTTTAAACAATTCTTTTTGCCCATGGTAAATATGTTATCGGGTATCCCTCCGGTAATCTATGGCGTTTGGGGTGTGTTTTTCATCGTTCCCATTGTACAGCATTACATTGCACCCTTTTTTGTGGAGTTCTCAACGGGTTTCACCGTTCTTGCCGGTGGCATTGTTTTGGCTGTTATGATCTTTCCGCTCATTGTAAGCATCGTTGCGGAAGTGCTGCAAACAATACCCAAGGAATTAAAAGAAGCTTCACTATCATTAGGAGCCACTAAGTGGGAAACGGTCAAGAAGGTGGTACTGAGGAAAGCACTACCGGGCATTATTGCAGCGGTGGTATTAGCCATCTCAAGAGCCTTTGGCGAAACCATTGCCGTACTCATGGTTTGCGGTAACGTGCCTATTTCGCCAACATCGATATTTGATCCTGCCTACCCCTTGCCAGCTCTCTTGGCGAACAATTTCGGAGAGATGATGTCTGTCCCTTTATACGATGCGGCACTGATGTTTTCAGCCTTTGCTTTATTTGTGATTATCGTTGTTTTTAATTTAATTTCCAGGTTGATACTCAATAAAATAGAAATAAGAAATGCGTAAAAGAAAATTGGAAGAACTCCTATTTAAGATATTGATGCTGCTCGCTACAGGATTGGTTGGTCTCTGCTTATTTCTCATTGTGGGCACAATATTGATCAAAGGCTTACCCTATCTCAGTTGGGAAATGATCAGTAAAGTGCCAGACGGTGGTTATTATTTTGGGCGTTCAGGAGGTATGCTCAACGCCATCATTGGTTCTTTTTATATAGCAGGTGGCGCCACATTGATGGGCATATTTATCAGTATCCCAGTTTCCATATACCTCAATGTCTATTTAAAAAAATCGAATCGTTTCGCGAAGTTTGCGAAGCTCTCTTTTGATGTTCTTTTTGGGATTCCCTCTATTGTCTATGGTGCATTTGCTTTCAGCATCATGGTATATCTAGGTGTACGTGCTTCTCTATTGGGAGGAATCATCGCTGTCACCTTATTGGTGATACCTATATTGGTTAGAACATTGGATGAAGTGATGATACAGATTCCCAAAGATCTTAAAGAGGCCGCATTGTCTTTAGGGGCCACCCGATGGGAGATGGCAAAGGTTATCATCCGACAGATACGACCTGGTATATTAACAGCTGTTTTGCTTGCATTTGGAAGAGGTGTTGGCGATGTGGCGGCCGTGATGTTCACGGCAGGATTTAGTGATAACATCCCTGTTTCACTTCATGAACCTGCCGCCACACTTCCTTTAGCGATATTCTTTCAATTGGGTAGTCCAATTCCTGAAGTGCAGGGACGTGCTTATGCTTCGGCGCTTATTCTAACCATTTTTATACTCATCATTGTTGTGATGAGCACTATTTTAACAAATAAAAGAAAGAAAAGATCATGACTGAAACGCCTCATATCAGTGTTAAAGACTTAAATGTTCATATCGGCGGAAATCATTTGCTGAAAAATATAAATATCAATATACCCGATAAGTGTGTAACATCTATCATCGGTCCGTCTGGTTGTGGCAAAACCACGCTGTTAAAAAGCTTCAATAGATTGCTAGATGATAATCCGGGGGTTCATATCACCGGAAGTGTATTGGTTGACGGAGAGAATATTTATGGCGAAGGCACCGAAGTGACCCACATCCGGAAAAAAATGGGACTGTTGGCACAGCGGCCTTTCCCGCTTCCGATGTCTATCTATGACAATGTTGCTTATGGACCCCGTATTCATGGCACGCGGAACAAGAAGGAGTTAAACGCTATTGTGGAGAATTATTTGCGGGCGGTAGGTTTATGGGAGGAAGTAAAAGGTAGATTGCATAGCTCCGCTACGGCGCTATCTATTGGTCAACAGCAACGTTTATGTTTAGCTAGAGGCCTTGCCGTAGAGCCCGAAATAATTCTAGGAGATGAATCCACTTCAGCACTGGATCCTTTGTCGACGAAAATAATTGAAGATTTAATCATTAAACTTAAAAGTGATTATACGATTGTGTTGGTAACGCATATTTTAAGACAGGCAAGACGCGTTTCCGATTATATCATATTTGTGTATATGGGTGAAATCATTGAGTTTGGACCAACTGAAGAAGTTTTACTTCATCCTAAGGAAGAATTAACGAAAGAATATGTAAAAGGTTTTATCAGTTAAGGATGTAGCGTATTTACTTTAAAAGGCTTTATTTTCGCGTAAAATCTCCTGGTAAAATTTAATGTCATCTTCTAATTTTGCGATATAATGCTCTTTCTCTGTTAATATTCTACTGTAAAATTCTTTCTCGACGTCCTGCTGCTTGCTGTTTTCCTGATGTATTTTAAAGATTTTACCCAGATCTAAATCGATCAACTCTGCAATCTGTACCAAACGATCAACATCTAAGCGCGTTGCCCCGCTTTCGATATTCTGGTAAGTCTTAAGAACAATATTCATTTTTCGCGACATATCAATCTGCGATAAACCTTTCGCTTTACGTTGGTTCTTAATAAGTAGTAGTATCTCTTTATTCATTATAGACCTTATTATAGCGGTGTATGTTTTTGTTTCAAAAAAAAATCCCCTCGGCTTTTGCAGAAGGGATCTCGCGTTTATAACACCCTCCATACTAATTTCTATACAACATGCACATGCATGGACAGGAATGATGATTGTATTTTAGGGATATAAATTTCATTTCACAAACATAAATAAAATAGTCTACTAAATCAATAGACTTTTTGTTTATTTGCTTATTGTCAAGGATTGCCTGCTTATATTGGCTCTTCCCAGATAACATACACTATTGCATCGATCGTATAAATGCAGAGATTATTCTAGTCCGCTCACTCCTCCGGATACTACCAATTTCATTGCGTCGGTTGCGCTCATGTTTAGTGGGGTAACTCGTTTTGCTTTTACAATGCATACTTGTCCGGCAAACGAGTACGAATAAGGGAAATATACAATCACATCTTCCGGAAGATGTATTTTTCTCAGATCGTGTTGGGTGAGAAAGCCTATTTTTTTTAGTCCGGTTTCGTTGACCTCTACCAAAACAGGCTCGTTAAACTTTTTCTCATCCCCCACGAAAGCCTCTGTAAAATCTTTTATGGATGAGTATAAGGTGCTAAAAAGAGGTACCCTGTTCAATAACTTATATAGGCGGTTATAAATAGGTTCGGTAATAAAATTGGTGACAACAACTCCCGCAAGTATGAGAATGAGTATCATGATGATAATACCTAAGCCCGGTATATAAAGCGGCTTCCCTGTTTCATCACGAATAAGCCAACTTAAATTCAGGGCCGAATCAATGGTCGATACAATCCAGAAAATCAGAAGTAAAGCACCTGCCAGGGGTACCAAAAATAAAACTCCCTTGATAAGGTAGTTTAATAATAGTTTTAATGTGCTGTTAGTAGACATTTTTTAAATAAATTATTCATAATAATAAACCCGTCTTACCCGTTGCGAAATACCTGTTAAAATTTCGTACGGTATGGTATCAATTTCTTCCGCAAGCAGTTCTACTGGTAACTCTTGCCCCATCACCAACACCTCGTCTCCTTCTTCGGCATCAAGGCCGGTGATATCCAGCATGCACATATCCATACATATATCGCCCACGGTAGGTACGAGTTGCCCATTGATCATCATTTTTCCTACGCCATTGCCAAAACGTCGATTATAACCATCTGCATAACCGATCTTCACTGTGGCAATTTTCCCTCCGCCATTTAATTTTCCGCGCCTGTTATAGCCAATTGTTTCTCCATCTTTTATATTTTTAATCTGTGTTACTCCCGTTTTTAATTGGGCAACAGGCTGTAAAAAAAACTCGTTCTGTAGGTTGGCCTCTACGCCATAAAGGCCAATTCCTAATCTCACCATATCAAATTGTGCTTCCGGAAAACGACTGATAGCCGAGGTGTTCGCTATGTGTCGTATAAAATGATAGCCAATATCCTCTCTTAATTTTTCGGTAGCGATATCGAACAGACGGATCTGCTCTTTAGTAAAGACGTCGTGCTGTTTATCACCACTTGCTGCCAAGTGTGAAAATACGCTTTTTATTCTGATAGTTGCCGTTTGCTTTAACATAAGCACTAGATCGCTCACCTCTTCCAGATCGAATCCGAGTCGATGCATCCCTGTATCTAATTTAATATGAACGGGATAGTTTTTGATGGCTAAACGCTCGAGGAGCTGGATAAAGCTACGCAATTCATAAAAGCTATAAATTTCTGGTTCGAGCTGATGCTGAATAATCTGTTCAAAGGTATCGATACCCGGACTCATCACCACAATGGGTAATTGGATGCCATTGCTTCTCAATGTAATGGCCTCATCTACATAAGCTACGGTAAGATAATCAACTTTATTGAACTGCAGTAAATTGGCAATCTCAAAGCTTCCACTACCATAAGAAAAAGCCTTCACCATCACCATTAATTTAGTTTGTTTCTTTAGCAAACTTTTATAGACATTGAGATTGTGCTCCAGGGCATTTAAATTAATTTCCAAGGTGGTTTCGTGCGTTTGAAGGATAAGGGCTTTGCTGACCCGTTCAAAACCAAAAAGACGCGCACCCTTTATGAGTATGGTGGTATGATGTATCGATAGTTGAGGAAATGCATGCAATAGTTGCTCGGTATTGCTGTAAAATAGACTTTTCATCTTAAAAAGAGGAGCGTATTGCTGTAAATCTTCTCCAACAGCAATCAGCGTGTCCACCAACTTATCTTCTAATAGTGCGGCAATTTGGGTATAAATGTCTTTTTTGTAGGCTTCATCCAGTGGAAGGTCGGATAAGATGAGCATTCGCTTGGGATATTGTTGCTGCTGTTTCAGAAAGTCGAGTGCTATCGTTAGAGAAGAGAGGTCGTTGCTGTAAGAATCATCAATAATGGAGCAGTTGTTCAAACCCTTTTTTAGCTCTAAACGCATATGTACCGGTAGTAGGCGCTGTACTCTCAACGCAATGTCGGCCATATCGTAACCCATAGCCAGCATTACCGCCCAGCAGCAGATAACATTTTCAATAGAGGCTTTGTCTGTAAAAGGTACCGTTAATGTGAACGGTTTGTTTGTATACAAGACCTCAATAACACTCGACCGATTACCCGTTTTTTCCACGCGTATAATTTTAAGGTCGTTCTCCTGGTCCATTCCCCAGGTAACCTGTTCTTTATTCGATACCAAACTGCGGCTGAGATAATGCGGTGAAAAGATTACTTTGTTGGCCGTAGAAAACAGTTTTGCCTTTTCCAGCGCTTTCTCCTGCATGGATGTGAAACCCTCATCATGAGCATGCCCTAAATTGGTAAGCACCGTCATGGTCGGTTGTATCATGCTCGCTAAACGTTCCATTTCTCCGCTTTTGCTGATACCGGCTTCTATAATAGCTAAATTATACCGAGATCCCATTTGCCAGAGAGAGAGTGGCACACCCAATTGTGAATTATAGCTTTTCGGGCTTCTAATAATATCGTATTCGGGAGAAAGCAATTGATAAAGCCATTCTTTAACAATGGTTTTTCCGTTGCTGCCCGTGATAGCAATAACAGGGTAGCTAAATTGCTGGCGATGATAGGCAGCTAATTGTTGTAAAGCTTTCAGCGGATCTGCAACCTCCAGTATATTACAGTCTGTATACTTATCAGGGCTGTATGTGCCGGGTTTTAGCACAAAATTCCGTACTCCTGTTTTATAAACATCGGATAGGTATTGATGTCCTTCTCGTCTGCCACTTAATGCAAAAAAGAGGGCATGCTGCTGATCGTTGATTTTTCTGCTATCATAACATAATGTCTGGATGGTGGCTGTAGGGGCGTGAAGACGTACCGAAAGTGGGCCCACAATTGCTACAATTTCATTTACTGTATATGCTTCGTTATTCTTTGTACCATCCATTGCTTTATGTAAACTCGGTGAGGTCACAAAATTGATCATTTTTCGGGAATACGACAATTTTTTCCGATTTTCGAGCAATGGAACACGTGGAGCAGCAAAAGAAAAGGTTTACAAAGGCTCAAGCCCGTCTAAAGGCAGAAAGTTTTTGTGCCTATCAGGAAAGATGTCAGCAGGAGATGCGTGATAAACTTTACTTTTGGGGATTGCACCGGGAAGAAGTAGAGGAGGTGATTGCCGATCTGATTACCGATAACTTTCTGAATGAAGAGCGTTTCGCGATGGCCTATGTTTCTGGAAAATTCAATATGAAAGGATGGGGCAAGATTAAGATCAAACAGGGCTTAAAGCAAAAAATGATTTCACCAAGATTGATAGATGATGCGTTGAGGCACTTGGATGCAGAAGGCTATTATGAAAAACTAACCCTATTGCTGGAAAAAAAGGCAGCTCTTTTGAAAGAGACGGATGCCTATAAAAGAAAAAATAAGTTAGCACAATATGCGATGGGGAAAGGTTATGAAAATGACCTGATTTTTGATGTGCTGAATAACAATAACTTATAAAATAGTTCATATTATTTTAAAAAATAATTTGCTAGAAATGTAAATCTGCCTATATTTGCATCACCAAAACGGAAAAAACGACTTTAAAAAGTCAAAATAAGCGAAAGTAGCTCAGTTGGTAGAGCGCAACCTTGCCAAGGTTGAGGTCGCGAGTTCGAACCTCGTCTTTCGCTCAAAAACCCTTCTTCTTTCTGTTAGAAGGGTTTTTAATTTAAGAGCAATCTTGCTGAAGTGGTGGAACTGGTAGACACGCAGGACTTAAAATCCTGTTCGCCTTAAAGCGAGTGCGGGTTCGATTCCCGCCTTCAGTACAGAACGGGAATGACCCCGAAAAAAAAGGGCTGATCGATTTCGATCAGCCCTTTTTTTTGATTTTCAGGGATCAATGTCATAAATGATGGTAACATCCGGATTTGGGAATTGTACCGCAGTAACATGTATCAAGTCTCCGCAGAAAAGCATGGTTTCGTTCTTGCTCACTAAACGGTACGGTGTATGTCCGGGTGTATGCCCGACCGCAGGTAAAGGCGTTAATCCGCTAAACAATTCAGTGCCGAATTCAAAAGTTTTTACTTTACCCGCCTTCATGTATGGTAATACTTTCATTCGTGCCTCTTTAAAGTACTGCTTTTTGTCTTCCGATGCATTTTTATAGTTTTTATCACTCATCCAAAAATCCAATTCTTTTTTAGCGATATAAACAGTTGAATTGGGGAAGACCATCTCGTCCCCATCCATTAATCCCCCGGTATGATCGGTGTGGATGTGGGTGATCAGAATCACATCGATAGATTTAGGACCCACCCCCTGCCTACGGAGATTTGCGGGAAGATGACCTAAAGACGGGCCATATAGTTCCGATGTCCCTGCATCGATCATGATGGTTTTTCCATTCAGATGAAACAAGAAAGTATTAATGGATGCCTCCACTTCATCCGACTGGAAGTTTTCCTTGGTGAGTTGATCAATCTCTTTTGGTGAAGTGTTTGTTAGTAGTTTTTTCAGTTCCTGATTAATGCTGCCATCAGAAAAAGCGGTGATTTCGATCTCTCCCAACATCATTTTATAGGCAGAAGGTTGATCTAAATATCTTGCTACTTCTTGAGCCATCACAATATGGTATCCAGTAGCATAGTCACGGCCATTTGAAAAAAAAGTTGTTTAAATTTGAATTTTGACATCATTGTATGCGTAAATTAACTATTCATTGAGCCTGATGCTCCCTGTTCTTATGAGGACAAAATTATTAACATATGGATTCATTAGCAATTACGTACTCCATTGTATCATAGGTGCTTTTTTGTGCCAATGATACAATGGATACATTTTTGATTATTTTTAACTGATGAAATAATAAATGTATATGTACGAACGAAAAATACCGAAAGAGCTTGATTGTGGCATGGGCGTCATCATGGATATCATTGGCGGAAAGTGGAAACCTTGCTTAATCTTTAATATTATGAGTGGTCAATATAGGCCAAGTCAATTGCAGGCACTTAATCCCCTTGCAACTCGGAAAGTGCTCAATCAACAGTTGAAAGAACTGCAAGAGCATGGTGTCATTACGAAAACCATATTACCTCCAAAAGTTGAATATCATCTCACCGAGTTGGGTGAATCATTACTTCCGGTCATTAAAATGATGGATCAATGGGGTGCGAGCTATATGTCAAATCCAACTAAGATCCCGGTTTTGGAAAAGGAATTGATGTGATCAAATCCAAGCTTTTTGCTAAATTATAAGTTAATCCCTCCGGAAACTTCGATTCGCTCACCGTTGATCCAACCAGCGTCATTGCTAGTTAAGAAAGCAACCACTTTGCCGATGTCCCAGGTTACGGCTGCAAGGTGACGCTACTGATCAAGTTTAAAAAGGTTCAGTTCAGTCTCCACGAGTTGCTGGGCTGATGGGTGATCAGTTAACCATTCCCTTTAGGATGTCCTGGAGATTTTTCCAGTAGAGCCTCCCAATGGGAATGGTTTCACCATTGTTTAATTGGAGCTCGTAACGTTTCGAGCCAGCATAAAAAGCCGTGTTAAACAGGTAAGATTTGTGGATACGCAAAAAACCGTGCTTCTTCAATTTTTCTTCACAGCTGCTGATGGTCATTTTAATGGTATGGCCTTTGGCCAACGTAACTACGGTCAGGTAATCCCCATCTGACTTACAATAAAGAATGTCTTCATACGGCACGCTGATAATGCGGTTGTTTACATTCATCAAAAACCTGGAGGCTTTTTGCTCTTCCAAAGGTTTGATTTCCTGCGCCCCCATAAGCGCCTTCACTTCTCCGCGCAGGTCTTCCCGTTGTTGTTTATCAACATATTTAAATAGTGCCTTCAATATACGCTCCTTGCTAACCGGCTTGAGCACATAGTCGATGACATCAAGGTCAAAACCATCCACTGCGTGGTCGCGGTAACCCGACACGATGATAAATTGAAATTTTTTACCAAGTGTACGTATCATACTTAAGCCATCCAGCTCGGGCATTTCAATATCCGTAATAATCAGGTCTACGTGCTGGGTACGAAGGTGGTCAAGGGCCGTGACGCCGCTATAAAAGACGCCAATAATCTCGACGAAGTAAATTTCCCGAAGAACGCCCACCAGGCGTTCCACCGCCAGGCGGTTATCCTCGATAACAAGTACTTTAATGTTTTCCTTCATTAATCGAATCGTTTCAGGGTAAGTTCCAGATGAACATGGTATTGATCATCCTCAATAAATTTGTTAAGTCGGTAATTCGAGCGGTAGTGCAATTCCAGCACACGTAAAAAGATCTCCAGTCCAGCGCCGCTCATTACCTCTTGCTCTTGCTTAGCGTTTCCAACGATGGCATTTGATAATAAAAAGTAAAGTACACCATCTTCCACGGTGACTTCCAAATTAAAAATATTTGTGGGTCCTTTGCCTCCATGCTTAAACGCATTTTCCAGCAGCTGCACCAAGAGGCCCGGGACGATTTGATTGCCCTGTTCGTAGATATTGAAACTGGCGTGCAGATTCTCCGGATGCGGGAGACCCGAGGCCATCATATCAAGGTAGGTTTTTATAAACTGGATTTCCTCCTCCTGGGGAATATTAGGCTTGTTGCAGGAATAGGTGAAATATTCCATCATTTGCATCAATTTATCGACGTAAGGTGTTCCTTCCCCGACCACCCAACTGGGTTGGATACCGCTGAGAGAATTGGTTAAGAAATGGGGGCTAATGCGGTTGCGCAGCTTTTTTCCTTCCTCGCGTTCCTTATCCAAAATGGTTTCCAGAAGCATATGTTTATCCGCCTGGGATTTCCGGAAATAGGTAATCACCAATAACAGCCCGTAGCTCCGTACATGCTGGACAATGCCGCCCATCCAGGTGCCCCAGGTGATCAATGTCATATTGTAGTAGAGTTGCCGATAAGTCAGCATATATAGGAAACCAAACCCACCCACAGTGGTTACAAACAGGGCTATAGCGCCAAGACTTGAGCGAGAATGCCATTTATTTCCAGCATACCACAGCTGAGGCACGTAAAATACCAAACTGATGACGGTAAAAGTATCCATTAGGATGGTGAGGAGCAGGAAAGGAAGGTATTTTGCAGCGGTAAACTGCATGCCACCACTGGTATTGTAGTAAAATATAGCGGGTGCAACGAGAAGCCAATATATACCAATAGTAAAATAGTCCCAACGGCCAATACCCGTTTTGATATAGCTTTTGTAATTATCCATTATTCCCATAAACGGCTTTAACGATGGCATTAATGACGTTTATGCTGGTAAATTTAATTAATTTAACCTGTAAATCGATGTATTTAGTTAATAAAAGTCATAATCTGACATACTTGCAGAAATTTTGTAATAATGATGGTCTTCAGTAGGTTCCAGTGCAACCATCGTGGAGATAGCATAGCGTCTGGGATCATCTTTCAGCTGAAGGATCCGATCGGCATTGACTTCCCATAGTTGCCGGAATGCGTCCAGCGCATAAACCTCACTGATCTGTTGGTCCCGACAATTACCAAACGACTGTTCCAGTCCTAAGTCGTTTTTTATATTGCCGAGCCGGTCAATGGCAATCCGACGGTTGTAATACGGGTTGTAATTTAAGGCCTCACTAAAAAAGCGTCGGGAGACAATAATGGGCATTTGCGGAGCGGATATGATGGGATCCATGGGGCCGGTTTGGTAACGCACTTTCCGTCTTCCTTTATTGGACTTACCCTCTACCGGAGCAGCCCTGAACGTAATGCGGGCAAGATGGGGAATAGTCGAAAAAAGGGACGATGTTTCGGTTTCTTCCCGGTAGCGCAATACCAGGTGAAGGGAAGAATACTCGGATTCCGCTAAATACTTTTGGAGCTGTTGAAGTATGCCGGACGTTTTCCAGTCCTCCGGTAAACGTAGTTCGAGATGTTTGCAACCAATCGTGTCCAGCTCACCTAGGACATTGGTTAACGAATAGCCTGCTCTACCTGTACTATAGTCAATCACCGCATATTGGATTTCGTCAACGGCATGCCAGGTGAATGGTATGGGCTGAAATCTTTCCGGGAAGCCGGTTAAGTGACCATAGCCCGCGGCCACCAGATGCGCCTGGCATTCTAAAACCTTATCCGTAGGTGCGGGACAGGGCGGTAGGGTTTGGGAAGCCGGTAAGCGGTGCAACCACTCAATAATGTCATGGAATCTGTGGCTGATGATGGATAGACGGCCACGGTGGAAGTCATAGAGTGCACTGGTTTGGGTGCCGCGCACAGCAACAACATCACCGTGCAGGCGGAACCATTTTTTTCTGTCTATTTTAGACATGGATTACTAATGGGCTGATGGGTTTAGTTCCTTCACTAAGCGGTTTTGTAAAACCGTCACGGTTTTGCTTGTGTCCACTATGTCCGCCGCTAAACTCCGGGAGGCTATCAATGGAGACCTGCTTCAGAAACCGATAGAAGGCCGGACAATCCTGCAGACGGTCTGGCGTAAGAAAGGAGGGTAAGTGATTAAGTAAAGGCATAGCTGTTAATTTTGATTCCACGGTCAATATTGATGAGCCACTCGGCAATTTCCCGTTCCAGGTAGGTGTTGCTGACCTGCGACTCAAAGAGATATTGGCCGCACGGGTTAACGTCCACCAGAACGAGTTCTTCATCTTTCCACATCAAATCCATGGTGCAGATATTCAGTCCGATTTCCGATAAAAAACCAATCAGTTTTTGTGATTCCGATTCGCTTAAAATAAACCTTTCGTGTCGCATTTTTCCGGCGATTCGATCGAGTTTAACATCGACTGCCCGTTCATGCTGTGGTGATGGCAGTAGGGCAAGGGCTTCAAATTTACCATTTAGGTAAAATACACGGACTTCAAATTCGGCGTCTAAGAATTCCTGGTAGAGCGAGGCGAAAAATTTCGGCGGTAAACCACGGATATCTTCCTGCTCCAGGCGGTGGGTGAAAGAAATGTAGGCGTGTTCTTTTTCCCGGTAAAAAACATTTCGATGGACGGGTTTCGTAATCATGCCGCTTTCCCATTCCTGATAGCTATCTATGACCCGCTGCCGTCGCGTAAGTACCCGGGTCTCCGGAATACGTAGGCCATGTTTGGCCGCGACCTGCAAAGCGATTAATTTGTTCAGCTTTACCGTGCCATAGTGAGGAAGCCATGTTTTGTCACGTAGCACGTAAAACAGGTATTCAAAGACATCCATGGCCTCGTCATTGAGGTTTTTATCAAGACCGATTATCCTACGGAACCGGTCTTCCGAAGTGATTTCCAGCTTTGGTTCTTCCAATCGCCGGTACCAAACCACATTGATTTCGTTGTAAAGATCTATACCATTAAGAAATATTCGCCGCTCGGGCATGTGAATAGCAATATCTGCACGGCCCCCGACAATATCTTTTAGCGATAGTCTGATATAGGATGACTTGCTTTTGGATAGCCACTCTACCACGGGGTCCGTGCCCTGTTCATACATATCCGTGCTGATGATGAGTATCATGGTGCGATAGGCTAAGGGATTTGTGGGATTAAAATGTGCTCACGGAAAAGGTAATCCATGGTCTGCTCATCGGCTTGGATGACAGTTTGCTGTTCCGTCCGATTATCCAATAATTCAAAGAGTTCCGATGGAATCCATAATAGACGGTATTGCTGTCGGTCAAAAAGGTAATGGTCGCTTTTTCCTGCGATCAGTCCATACCGTTGATGATTGACCAAATACTCATCCGATGGCACCTGCCTATTTTTTTCTGGCGTCAAATACTCCGGGTTATTCTTTCGTTCAACAAGTTGGTGGATATAAAGCCACCCTTCCCATTGTGTGGGATCGGCTTTTACACGTGTTTCCAGGTAACGGAATAATTTCGTCATTGACCGCTTGGCATACGTTTCGGCAGTATGGGCGGTATCGGGATAGATCCAATCCATAAAGTCTAGTACTGTTCCTTTCCGGGGGGCACGATAGCTGATCATTGGCACTAAAGGTGCGCCGGTCAGGTAGCTTAGGTAGGCAAAACCACTACTGATCAATAGCGCTCCCTCCAAAAAGGGGATACGTATCCGACGCTGCTCGTTGTCCATGATCCGTTGGCGCGAATCACCATCGATGAATGCAAAAACGTCTTTGCCCGAACGCAGTCTTCGTGCAAGCCTGAAAATCGCCATCGGTTCGCCCATGTCCACTAATTCCAGCTTTAGTTTACTGTTATCATGTTCGATTAACCTTTGGGTATCAGCGAGAAGATCGGTTTTGATCTTGGCGTACACTGCCGGGCTCATGCCCACCGTAACATCAAGATCATTGGCAGAAAGGGCCGCAAGTGATGCAAAAAACGACCCATAGTGGAAGGACACAAGTATCCTTCCACCGTCTTGGGTCTCTCTCAACAATTCATGTGTGCCTGTAAACTGGATTTGATTTCGGATGTTTGTAAGTTCCCGACGGTCAAGCAAAGCAAGCTGTTCGTGGTAATACACATGGCGGAAAAATGCTTTCTGATCGGTTATTTGGCTGGAATAAAGATGGTATATAGCAGCGGATACATGCAAGAAGGCCATGCGGTCTTTGCTATATGGGTTGTCAGGACAGAGACGTTCCGACCGTGTTTTTAAGTCCTGAACCAGTTTGGAATAGGTTCCGTCCGATTTTTCAGCCAATGGTTTTGTTCTCATCGTTATCCGATCTTTTGATTGCTGCTATTACACCCACTGTTGTTTAATAATCAAAGCAACAGGACGGTACACCCAATACATCATCGTCGGGATAGTCGCGATCCTGTAATTCCAGAAAGTCGAGTTGTGGAAAACCCAAAATCACAATTTCTTCTGCTTGCTTGGGCACTTTGTTTTGTGGAAGTTCCAACAATGCGTTGGGTGCTTGCATTCTGACAGTTGTTTTCATAATGAAATGGCATTAAATAGTATTACTGTTTGTTCTTAGTGAGACAATAATAGCCAACAATTTCTCTTGGGAAAACTTTAGTCGATGAACGGAAAATAAAACAGGATGAACGACAAAAAATGGTCGTATGACCACTAAATATGTTGATTGTCTGTTGAAGGGGAGATTACACGGGTCGTACGGCACCAATGCATGATGAACGGTCGATGCGATGGACGAACAGCTTCCCAAACCTGTTTTCCGGGGATGAATGGCTTAGATTTTCGTTGCGCCAATTAAGAGGCATGTTGGTCAAACAGCTCTTGGAGCGCTGCTATGGCCTGGTCGGCTTCAAAGGGTTCCAGGCTGCCAAATCCAAAGAGGTAAGACGAAGGTGTTGGTTGTTCGAGGTAATGGCGGTCGGCGGATAAAATTCGGATTCCCGAGCGCTGTAGTAAACCGTCCACCTCCGGTGATGCCATGTGAGGTTGTAACTGGAGCCAGCAGGCAAGACCCGAAGGGGGCATAAAAAAGCTGACATGTTTGCCCAGGCGTTGCCGCAGGCTTTGCTTGACCGTTTGCCGTAACGTGGCAAACCGGTGATGCAGGCGCGCGTGCTGGTGCTGGTACTTACCATGTAGCAGGGCTTCACTCGCAGATTCGGCAAGTCCATCGTCGGGTAAATGGGCGTTGTGTTGGCGGGAACGCTTTAAATTATTGATGTACGTTGCGGGGCCTATGATCAGACCAAAATAGCAAAACGGCGACACATGCGTACTTAGGTGAAAACTCTGTAACAGGTTAGGGTGTTTTCCCGTGGCGTGAATGGGATATTTTCCCGACCCAAACCAAAGGTCATGATCAGCCATGTGGTCGATGACAAGGATATCATGGCGGCTGGCAATTGCCAAAAGTCCATCCATCGTATCTTTTGTTAAGCTGCCCGCTGTGAGGTGGTAAAAATGGCGGTCGAGTACGATTGCACTCACCGGAAACACGCTGCACATTGAATTAATGTGTCTTAAATCAAGCGGCTCACCTCCGGGGTGTAGGTTAACGGCCATCGGTATGACGCCATTTTCTTCCAAAATGGATAGGATGACCGGATCACAAGGGCAAATGACCAGCGCCATTTTTCCAGCAAGTAACCGGTAGGCAAGGTGGGAAAAGATATGCTGCTGGCCCCCAAATAAACATAGGTGTTCATTGCTAATGGTAGCATCATACTGTTTATTCAATTGCTTGGCAAGTATTACCTCAAAATCCCAAATGGCACCTGCCGTGGGGCTATCCATCCATTGGGGCGGCGCCTGGTGATTCAGCTCATCCGCGATATCGGGACGCCGTCCATAGCGAAAGCCTTCCAAGCCGATGGGCTTTGGCCAAAGCCGGTCCAGCTCAAACCGCCAACTAGGTCTTTCCTGTAAACCTAAGCGCTTGGTAACTGCCTCCTGAATGCTTGCGCGATGCTTTTCTGGAAAACAAACATAATAGTACTTACCAGGCTGGCTATTTAGGTATCCTTTGTTGACCATCCGGTCATATGCGTTCAACACTGTGTTTTTGCCAATGGTATTTTGCTTAGCCAGTAAACGGGGACTGGGCAAGGAGGTGCCTTCCTCAAAATCGCCATCAAGGATTCGGTCTGTAATGTAGCGCTCCACCTGGATATAAAGCGGCATAGCCTTATCTTTGTCAAGTGGAATGCCTAAAATCTCTGCCTTGCGCGACTTTTCTTTCATGGCACATGCTAATTGTGTTTGCTTACTTCAAAAATATTAAAAATTCTTCAAAATGCTCTTGGGCTAAATGAATAAAGAATATTTAAAACGCAGGTATATAGGATGGAAGCACCAGGCAGGGGGATGATTTCTTTGGTGGCGTAGGAGACAGGGTAGACTGAGAAATCAGGCCGTATACGTACTTTCTGAATTGTATCTGCAATGGATCGAGGGAGTTTAAATGGTACGGGCCGGGGCATCTTTTCCATGACAGCCTTTTTAGTGTAGGTAAAAATTAGCCCGACACCTATTGGTTATCGATGCCGGGAAAAATGTGTGTTGGTAGTAAAGGTCAGGAAATTACAGGTCACTGTCAAACTAAGTATGTGGGCATGTGGGTACGGAATCGTAAGCTTAAATGCCCATAAGTATACCTAGGGCAATGGGCGGCTGTAGATGTTTAAAATTTCAGGGAAGTTTGTAAGATCAGGTAGCCAAGGTTGTTTGCTGTTGTTGTACGGATCAAGGTGTTTCCGTCTGATAGGGTGTTGACAAAATTATAGTTGTTCAGGTTCAAAAGGGTCAATAATGATCGTCCAGCCAATGAAATACCGAAGTGTTCCGTAAGCTCGTATTTCATGGAGAGGTTGCAATCCGGTACATTAAATCGGGTGGAATTGACGTTGTAAAAGCGATATTCAAATTCAAACCGCCAATCCGTTTTTCGTCCGTGCCCTTTTAGGCTTAAACGGTCGGTAATAACGGACTGGTCACTTACTTCCTCCCCGCCCAACTTAAATTGGAGGTAGTTCCAGTCCAGGTTATTATTAATTTCCTTGATAAAGAAATGGCGTGGTGCTAAGCCTAAGTGCAGGGAGGGGTTCCAGGTAGTAGTATGCGCTTGTACAGGAAGATTATTTATTAAGGTTGAATAGCGATCAATATTAACGTTTAGGTTTCCGCCCAGCTCAAACCGGTGGTAGGCTTTACCTAGGTAGAAACCTTTTTTTCCACCGGCGTCAAGGTAATGGGTGAATTGCCGATCAAATACCCTGTTGCTGTAATAGAACACATTATCGGTAATGGAATCCAGCGTGCTTTGTAAAAAATCGCTGTCTTTCCTGATTCGATAGGTAATGTGGCTTGTGTTGGATTTCGCCGCATTCGAATGATACCAACCAAGGGATATGTCTTCCCGGGTGGATAATCGGTTCGCTTGTCGGCTGTCGTTGAATATTTGCTGGTTATAGCTTCGGATAATGGTGTCCAGTAAAAGGTTGAGATCAAAAAAACGGTAGTCGCGTTTAACTTCCAATATTAAATTGCTTTGTTGAGCAAAATTGTAGGTCAATGTATTGGCGAGCTTTAAGAAACCTTGACCACTGCTACCGCTGGTATGGATAAGGTTCGGTGTGGTGGAGACAAGGTAATCCAATTTACCCAGACTTCCTTCAATTTTCAGGGGGGTGGATAAGGTAATCACATCACGTGATAGGTTAGTGGAGGATTGGCTGTTCGTATAGTTGCTTATTTGGGCAGATTCCAAGTTTCCTGTAACTTGTGTGCCAGCTTGAAGGGAAACACGCCGGAGGCCAAGTTTGAGTTTACCGAAGGCCGAAAATTGATGTTTGGAAAAGGTGGCTTCCTGTTGGATATCGGCAAGCCCACTATTTAACAGCCGTGTATCGAGGTCACGTTGATCGTGTTCATAATAATAATCCAGACCGGTCTCCAAAGCAGTACGGTCGGCTAGTAGATGCGAAAGCACAAAAGAATTGGTCAACGTCAGGTTTTTCGGAGCTTCCATAGTTTCTTCCAGAAAATGCGAAAATACGGGGACAAATATCGTATCAAGGTTTATCCTCGTTTGCTTCTGCCAAACCATAACCGTGTTAATTACATTTTGAATGATCGTTTTTGGGGAGAGAATCCGGTTATAGTCTCCTGTTGCTGCAACGAAGTCTCCATGTTGTTTGGTAGTGGACCGGCTGTTTTTTACCAGGGTATCGGCAATAAAGGTGGAATTTTCCATATCGCGCTCAATGATCATTTTTCCATGGTATACGACAAGTCCTGCTTTGTCTTTGGTACCTTCCCGCCGAAGTGTGAGGCTGTTGTTGCTAACCACGTTTTTGGTTGTTTGGTAATCCTCTACGAAAAACGGATATAGTGCGTTGTTGAATGATCGGGAACTATAGTTGCTTACATAGGCAGAAACGTCTTTCTGGTTGAGCTGTTTCTCACCGACGTTGTTGTTGTGGGAAGTGGCGAAGACATTAAGTTGATCCGAAAAATAGAACCCCTTGGCATTCACCTTGTATTTATTCTTCAATCCGTATCCAGCATCCAGCTGGGTTTTGATAACACCGTTAAATTCGGGCTTAGTGCCTATATTAATAACGGGATCACGGATACGGTTAAAGTCTAAGGTGAATTTATCTTTATGGTTGTTGATGATCTGAACATGATCCATGATCTCGTAATTTAAATTGTCGAGGGCTATCTTGTTCTGGTTCAGAAATACTTCCTTTCCGTTTATGAGCACTTTGTTAATTTGTTTGCCTTGAAACATAATACCGCCCTCATCTCCAAGTATGATGCCTTCAGTCTTGTTGAGAATGTCACGTAAAGTTGCGCTTTTGCTAAGGTTCATGCTGTCAATGGCGATCTGTAAAGTGTCGGTGAACGCCCTGGCTTTCACTTCGACTTCCATGAGTGCTATGGTGCTTGGTGTTAAAATAAGAATTAATTGACCTACCGTGTCAAGTCTTAAGGTCATGTTCCTTTCAGTATAACCGATCGCTGTAACATTAATGGAAATTATTGGGACATCCACCGGGATGTGTATTTCAAATCGACCAGATTCGTCGCTACTTGTATAGGTGATGGTGCGGGAGGAAGCGCCTGTTTCGGTAGCTACAATATTTGCAAAGGCTACAGGTTCAGAGTCTGTAGCTTCCACAACCCCTTTAATGTGGCGATCCTGGGATAAGCAAATAATGATTTGGAAAAAAACAATTATAAAACTAACTACTATGCGAATCGGCCGTTTTACCATAGGTGTCCAGTTTTGCGAAGGCAGCGATATTCCAGGTGATCATGATGGCAGAAAAAGCATAAAGGTCCAAAATGACGGCGATGCTGGCATGCATTAAAACAATTAAATAGAGCGCGTATTTCCGTGATGATTGAAAATAGACCAAGGCAGGATAAAAAAGTTCCAACAACACGGTACCGATGCCAATGGTTATAGCAATAAAGGTTGCAATCGTAAAGTAATTATTGTCCAGGGATGCTAATGCCCTCCATACAGAATTGCCATCCCACCAACCGGAATCGAGGGATTTTGCTATGCCGGAGAAAAAATATACAATGCACAGATGAAGTTGGAGCACCAAGCGGTAATTGAACGTTAGTTTTTTATTTCTCCTAAATAAAATGAAATCCACCGAATGGTTTTTTCCTACAGGGAATACCAAGCAATAGAATAGAGACATCGTTATAAAGTTATCGTATCCATAATTGTACACCGAAAAGCTTCTGAAAATAATAAGTTGCAGGAGAAGGGAAATTAATGCGGCAGGTCGTGTAAATAATCCGGACAACAAAAAAAATAATGATGTAAAGTAGGCGTAAATAGCATATGGATAGAAATTTGCTGCAAGGTCATGTGCTCTTAAATAATTATGTAAGGGATACAGGTATTTAAAATTGTCTGTCTGTAGGTACATCAAGTCCTGCGGAATAAGTGTTCCGGAGGTGGAAAAGAATAGTTGGAGATCTGGTAGCAGCGATCCGATTTCTATCAACGCAACCAATGCGGTCGTGATTCTGAAAAAGGAAAGAAAATTTAGCTGGTCAGAAATGGGTGAAAAGGCGCTTTCCTGGCTATCTCGTAGGGAATAAACTTTCTTGAATAACATATAGCTGTGGTTTGCTTTTTAGTGTTTGAGTGCTGGTGTCGGGCGGTACAATGGTTAATAATTCAGTTCGGTAAGATACACAGCCGGGAATACTGGATGCACGCGCTCTTCCCAGCCAATCGAATACTTTGGTAATATATTCTCTCCTGAATGAAACGATGTCTTCATATTTCTTTGGAAAGAGCGTGTCCCTCTTCATAAGTTTATCGGTGTCGGCAATATAATTCGATAGGTAAGAAGCGGAGCTTTCTAGCCGGGAAATGCCATTTGAAGTTGACAAATTAAAGTAACGGTCCCTTTGCAGAACATGGTCTAGTGAATCCAAATAGGTCACCCGTAAATACTTTGCTGTAGAGGTTTTAATTCCATAGAATCCATACCCCGTATTGGTGCCAGAAAATATGTAGTAAGGTTCGTTAAAACGGTTTTGTCTCAATATGTTCAGACTTGGCACGGCCGGCGTTTTGTCAAAATGAAAAATCCAGTAACCTTCAATCGTTGTCCAGATGGCCTGAAAGAGAATTAGCAATAAATGAACACTGAAGAATACCATCAGTAAGATCCGTTTGATTTTTCCCATGATTGGCAAGCTTTTGAATTAAGGTCTTTTGTAAGGTTTTTTATAAAAGTATTCATAGTAACCGAGCGCTAGGTCTCCCTTTTTCACCAATACCAGCGGTTCCTTATCGTAATTGGTTTTTTTGTTCTTTTGGGTAGTGAATTCCTTGATCTTTGTTCCGTAAAGCTTGTCGAATGTTTCTTCGTCATCCGTATACGATATTTTTGTTAGTTGGACGGTCCGGAAATAATCTTCTGCCCATACCACTAAACCCGGCAGCCCTTGATAAATCCCAGGTCCGTTGGAAAGGGGAAGATCCTTGGTATACCAAACGGTGAGCATGGGGTAATTTTTGGAGAACGCTTTTAGGCATTTCAGGCCGTCGATGTTTTTTGTTTCATTAGTAAGCTCCCACTTGACATCACCCACTTGGCCTTCTGAATAGAAAGTCTGGTTCATGATCCATTCATGTTTGAAGGTCTTATTATCCGAAGATTTGACGGTGAATAAGACCGAGTCGGCCAAAGCGGCGGTAACTTTGGGGTTTTCCCATCCAATGGGCCTGACCTGGACTGATGAATCCAATAGGTAAATGGATGACCTATTATTCATGTTCACGTAAAGGCTGTAATAATCGGTGATTCCGTTCATGAAGTCATGCAATGATGCTTTGGTAGGTGTACTACGCATCCGATCTTCGCGCATCAGGTATTGGCTTACCGGTGAACTCGTATACGAAATCTTTGCTATTTTTTTTGTTTGGGCAATACTTTGGGGGTTTACGGCTGTTACCAAGACGATTACAGAAAGAATATATTTTCGGAATTCCATAAAAATAGAATATATGATAATCAATTGATTTAAATGGCAGCATGTTTCATCTTACCTGAAGTCATGCTGCCAATGCAATTTCTACGCAATAATGATTAATACATTGCTAGCACTTCTGACGCTATTTCAGAATCAGAATCTGAAGTATTCGTTTCATTGCATGCCGTAAAAGTCACTTCTGTTTTGTACTTAGTTTCACAACGGTCTCCAAAGAAGGCATTTTCAATAACCACCGCTTCTTCCATGGCATTGTTTTTTTGTGCGGGAGTAAAAGCAAGTGCCAAGAACGATGCAGTAATGGCAGCTGCGGATAGAACCATTTTTTTCATTTTTTTGGTTTTGTGCCAGTTTTTGAAGACTAGCAGATGAGGAAATTAGTTAATTAACGATCGTTATTGCTAAATTACTTTATGTAATTATTAATGGCAATGCTTAAATAGGTGTTGATGGGTACGGTTTTGAATTAGTTTAATGTTGGTGGTTTGTTGTCAATGGTCTGGTAATAAGATAATTAGTATAGTTATCATGGGTACAGTTATCCGATCGTTATAAATCAATAGAAGTCTAGCGAAATCTTATTCTGTTTGCGGTTTTAGGCTTTTTATGAATTATATCGCCAATTTTTATTTTAGTTTTCTACCAAGAAGAACCAATAACTCATCATTGGGACCGGTGCAGAAAAACAAATAGTCGTTGCCACCGTCTTTTATTCGATGCCTCTTCTTCAGTTCTTCCGGTTTTAATGGAAAATTCCGGGTACTGACATTGGCGGTGAGCCCTTTTTTATCCTTTTTAAAATCAGCATAAGACTTGGTGGTAATAACCTCAAAGGTGCGTCCTATAAAAGCAGGAACGAGGTTTTCAGAGGTATATAAATGCGTATGTTGATGTAGTTTGTTTAGAGAAAAGGTCGTTGCGATCGACCTGAAGCAGCCTCCTTTTAGCAAAGCGGCATCCGGTTCGTATAAATAATGCAGAGGGTTGCTATATATAGGATGACTATCAGCTTCCATTTGATCAGAAAAAATCAATTTTTGTATCTCCTTTTTTTCCTGCAACGCCACACAGTGATAGATAGGAAAGCCCGTATATCCCGGTTCTAAAATAAAAAGTAACTCTTTACACTCATTCTGCACGCTGACAATATGTACTTCCTTAACATAATTGAGTTCATTGAGGGCGGCTTTGATGTCAAGTAGGGGGGCGGCCTTAATGATGATGCTGCCTGATTGCTGAAGTAAAAAAGCTAAATTGTCCACAACATTGGGTTCACAATCGCTGAAGCGGAATACTTTCTGTTGCTTTACCCTACGCGACGGATCTATATAGATGACATCGAAGGATTGATTACTGTTTTTTAGATAGGCCATGCCATCTCCGGCAATAAAATGGATGTTATTTGCTTGCAATTGAAGCGCATTATGTGCGGCAATGGCAGAAAGAGTTGCCTGATATTCACAATGAATACCTTCTTTTGCACGTTTGGAAAAATAATAACTATCTACTCCAAATCCTCCCGTGAGGTCAATAAACGAACCATGTTCAGGGATAAGCGTGCTTTTATAGGCAGCCGCGGTACCAGACGAGCTTTGCTCCATAGAAAGCAGCGCAGGAAAATAGATGCCGGGTGTAGCGTACCATAAAGGCAGTTTCTTTCGGCTACGCCTTAAACCATCTAGCTGCGTAGCCAGTTCTGCAGCACTCACATCAGGGAATGGACTTTTTTGCAAGGCCATATCGGCGGGCTGCTCATCGATATGCGCACGTAAAAAATCCTGTACTTCCGACGATAATATAGCCCTGTTCATCTATTGTTTATTTATCCGTGAGTTTTAAATAGTAAAAGTAAACTTATTAACTAACCCACTGGTTTAATCAACATCTGACAGGTATAGTTATCTTGGAGCTGCATGATTACTTCTTTATTGACCAATACACGTTCCATGGTATGTGGATTGTGGTAGCGGATTGTTACCAGTTCCAAATCACGCAAAAATTCAACATCGTATTGTTTTTTAAGTTCTTTGATGAGCGAAACAATATTCTGCTCATCATAATCTACACTCACCGAAAAACTCACTGCACTATTATGCATCATGTTGATTTTAAGTCGATGTTTAGCAAAAACATTAAAAATATGACTGAAGTTATCTTCTACGATAAAAGAGTAATCTTTCGGGAGAATGGATATCAGCACCTGATTTACTTTGAAAATAAAGGAAGAGATCGGTAAAGTATTATTCGTTTTTCGGATGATCGTTCCTTTATTATGCAGATCTACAAAAGAGCGTACCGCTAAACCAATTCCTTTATTCTGCAAAGGTTTAATCGTTTTGGGGTGAATCACTGTTGCACCGTAGTACGTTAGCTCAATAGCATCCAGGTAGGAAAGTTCGGGAATCAGCTCAGTGGCATCAAACCATTTTGGATCCGCATTTAACACGCCTGGCACATCTTTCCAGATAGTTACCAGTTCCGCATCTAAACAGGATGCGAAAATAGCGGCAGAATAATCCGAGCCTTCGCGTCCTAATGTCGTTGTAAAATTTTCGGACGTGCTACCGATGAATCCTTGGGTAACCACGATGTTTTTCTCCAGTAACGTCGGAAGCGAGGCGCGCATGCTTCTTTCTGTCTTTTCCCAATCCACTCCTCCTTCCCGGAATACATTGTCGGTATGGATATAATTCCGGGCATCTAACCATAAAGTAGAAAGATTTACTTTTCGTAGATAAGCTTCAATAATACGCGAGGACACCAATTCCCCTATGGAAACGATCTGATCATACAGATAGTCATATGTATCCTGTGGTTCTTCCTCAATAATCCAGTCGATTTCTACAAAAGAATTCGCCACATCATCATAGATTGCATCAGATTCATCTTCAAATAATTCGTTTAAGATACGTTCGTGAAATTGTTTGGCCTCATCAAAATAATGATATACATCGGGTAATCCATTGTAATATGCTTTGGCTAGATTTTCTAATAAATTAGTGGTTTTACCCATTGCCGATACGACAACGATCAATTGTTGATCTTTATTTAACTCTACAATACGTGCCACATTTCTAACCCCTTCAGCATCTTTAACAGATGCGCCTCCGAATTTATATACTTGCATTAATTTTCTGTTATTTTTATTTTAACTGTTTGCGTATAAGCTTGCTCTGATCGGTCATCAACGAGTCTATCTGTTCATAGGGGATAAGCAATTCAGTAGTACCAGCCGCATAGGGTTTAATCTCATACACATTGTACAAAAATAATAAACCTTTCTGGCTAAGCGTAAAATTAGTGTTCAAATGGAAGAGGTTGTCTTCAAAAAAATAAGATTCATCGAGTGCTTGGCCACTATCAATCCCTTCCTGTTTCCGGAAAATCCTTTCAGCAATATTTGTTAGCTCTCCTTGTTTTGACGAGGGAATAATACGTTCAAGGCCTATTGTGTCTTTTTTCGCTGCATCATAATTGAAAAATAGCGTCGCATAATTACCGTGGGCGCCGCCGGTGTAGTTGCTTACATCTAAAGATAGCGCTAAGTAATCAGTGGTGTTCTGAATAACTTTTGCATTCAGTTCGGTATGCCATGCTCTGGGATACTCATCCTTTTTAATAAAGTCATCAAAGTTCTCTATAAAGGCTGCTGCTTCTTCTTGTACAGAGTTGTATTGTGTGTCAGGATTTCCATTGGCAGTAAGTTGTCTGCTAATAAGTTTGTTTATTTCTACCTCTTCAAAAATGGGATAAAAAGCTTTGAAATAAGTAGTATCTTTTCTGTCTTCATTATCAATGACATGTTTGCTATGTACAGCATAAGACTCATAACGATATGGAAGCGTATCAAGGGTTGAGGATATACCGGTTTGATTATCTGCCGAATTACATGCTGATAAAGTAAGCGCAGAAAATAAAAAGATGTAAACTAATTTCATGGTAGAGCGAGAATTAACAAACTAAAATAAATTAACAAGATGTAACACTAATTGTTTATCGAGACGTTTACCCATGCCGGATCAAATGTTGCCTGATATCGTTTGTAAAAGTTGATGGCGGGCTCATTCCATTCCAACACTTGCCATACCATACCATTATACCCTTTTGTCCTCATCTCTTCCAGCACCTGATCAAATAATAATTTTCCGAGCCCTTTTCCGCGCATAGACTCCGTCACGATGAGATCTTCCAAATAGATCCTGCGACCTTTCCATGTTGAATAGCGAATATAATACAGGGCAATACCTTGTATGGTTCCGTCAACTTCTGCGACAAACGCTTCCCAAACAGGATGCTTCCCAAAACCCGCATCTTCCATTTCCGCCAGGGTAACCGTTACTTCCTCTGGTGCTCTTTCATAACGTGCCAATTCGTGTATCAATTCCAAAATTCTCGGACAATCTTCTTTTCTTGCTTTGCGTATCATGTTGTCGGTACTTCGTACTTTTTGTGGTGATTTTTCTGTTTCATTATTTCGTATCTGTCATGCAGTATCACTATTAGCTAATAGCTAATTCATTATCTTGCCCCAAAAATGGTACTCCCCAATCGAATCATGTTGCTTCCCTGTTCTATAGCGATCTTATAATCGGACGACATACCCATGGATATTTCTTTAAAGCTATCTTCTTTTCTGAAAAAGCTGGCTTTGATACCATTGAAAAATGTTTTTAATTCATAAAACTCTTCCCTTATAAATTTTTCTTTGTCCGTATTCGTTGCAATGCCCATTAAGCCTACAATGCGTATGTTTTTCAGTTCTGGAAGCTCTTCCGATCGCAACAGTTCAATGGCTTCATCATAATCTAAACCAAACTTCGTGTCTTCATCCGCAATATAGATCTGTAAGAGACAATCGATGCTGCGGTTGTTTTTGAGCGCCTGTTTGTTTACTTCCTTGAGAAGTTTCAAACTATCCACTGAATGTATTAAGGTGATAAATGGTGCAATATATTTCACCTTGTTGCTCTGTAAATGGCCAATCATGTGCCATTCAATATCTTTGGGCAGAGCCTCCTGTTTTTCTACCAGTTCCTGTACCTGATTTTCACCAAAGGCACGTTGTCCGGCATCATAGGCTTCCTTGATTTCTTCTACAGATTTGGTTTTAGAGACAGCGATTAACTGAACGCCCAAACGATCTGTTTCTTGTTTAATTTTTAATAAATTGTCGGTAATGCTCATGTTTTTATCTATATAAACAGGAAGAAAAATATCTACCGATATTTTGGCTTCAACCACTTGATTATTAAGTGTTTTTCATGTAGTTTGACACACTGACTCAATACTTTTGGGTAAGCTTCCTATTAAATTTCGTAAGTTTGTTGCGAATTTAAAGAAATGACTCGGTTATTAATAGGAATTTTCACTTCGATTATGTTAGCTGCCTGCGGCGGCGATAAAACACCCAAAGACATTGTTGCCAGAAAAGATATGGTAGCGCTGCTGAGTGATTTCCATTTGGCCGAAGGCTATATCTCTTCATTACCTCTGGACTCATCTCGTTTGGTGGCTAATGACTATTATCGAGCGGTTTTTAAAAAGTACCATATTGATTCTGCCGGCTTCCATAAAAGTTTGATGTATTATGCTAAAACACCTGATGTTTTAGATCAGATGTATATAGAGGTTCAGCAAAACCTACAAAACCTACAGACTACTGAACAGGGTATTCTGGATGCAAAAATGAGGAAGGTCTATGTGGCAGACTCGATAAGAAATGCTTTGGTAAGCGATAGTTTAAATCGATTGAAGACCGATTCGGTTAATTGGAAGCTTACCAAAAATCTCGTGTATTGGAAACACCCAGATTCGGTCAAGATAAAACCTATGTCATGGTCATTGGCACTCTACGAAGCCTGGGTGAAACGCTCTTTACATATAAAGGAAAGCACGAACGAGCTGAATAAGCTACTTTCCCCTGTCGATTCTGCGGCGAAAGGCAAGGCACTGGATTCATTACAGATCAATAAAACCGTTAAATAGTATCATATGGATCATCTTGTATAAAGATTGGTGCCAGCGAGTGCGCTTTTTCCGTCCACGCCAAGGGGATATTCTTTGTTGACTTTATTTAGCTCAACGTAAATCGAGTCGTTGAATTCGTTAATACCGTTCAAAATTATTTTTCCGTCTTTTAAAATCTGGTAGTGTAACTTTTGCTTCAGATGTCGATTAGCACGATTCTTATTGGTTAAATAAAGTGTTTTATTTAAGGTGTCTGCCTTATAATGGTACCAATGCCGGCCACTTACGCCATCCTGTTCCCAAGTGATGCGAAGATCCCGTTCTTCTGCTTTGCGTTTTCCCTTTGCATACCGCCTGATATCACCCTGCCAATGAAAGTGCCATGAATTGTCATATATTTCTCCTCTTTTTGGATAACTACCTGCGGCAAACATTTCGATTTCCTGTGGCCTATTGGCTACTTTAAAACTGAGGGATGAATATTTTTCGAAGGTAACATCCTGCCAGCGTAGTGTATCAAATGGGGAGTAGGGAATTTCTTTACCATTCAGTTCGAAATGATCAACATGATAATAGCCAGGAACGTCAGCTAGCGCAGGAGTATTTGGTATCTTATAGAAATCATTATGTGTATATCCATACACTTCAAAAGCAAAAAATAGCACGACAAATATAAAGTTGCCCGTATATTTGACCATCTGTTTACTGTAAAGGAGCCATCTCTGATGGAGTACAGGATAGAAGTGTGTTATCTGGGTGTCTTTCTCTTTGACGATCAGCTGATAAATGCCAGGAAGGTCTTTCCACAAAATAAAAAAGGCAAGCATGGCCATACAAGCACTGGGAACCTGTTCGCCAATATCATAAGCATGATTGGAGATGGCTATATTCCCAAAAACCACAAAAGCGATTGCCGCTCCCACGCCGGTGGTTTTTCTGAATAACAGCAAGAAACCGCCTATGAATTCAGCGAAGCCCAGGAAAACCTCATAGGTCGGTGCTATGCCTAATATTTCCCAATAGAGGCGTTTGGCGAAATAATCGATCATCTCCGTATTTAATAGGCCGATATTTGGTGCGGGCATCTGCATAACAAACAGTTTTTTATATCCCCAGCCAATAGCGGCATAAGCTACTCTGTATCTTGCCAGAACCCTTAACCAATAATACAACGTTTCGTAACTTTTGCTGTTCCTATCAAACAGTGTCCACAGCAGCCCACCTAAGATAGCGATGAGTAGAACGAACGGAATATTCGCATAGCTATAAAGTCCGAAAAAACCACTTTCGGAAAAGTTATTGATAAATTGCGGATTAAAAAAAGCCACAATTTCTGTGAGATGACGGTAATTTAAGTGAGCATAATCGATATGCCACAGCATTTCATAAAAACCTATATCCAGTGGTATACAGAACAAACCAAAAAAAATAAAAGAGATCCTAAAGATAATTTTATTACGGGGGCTCCAATTGTGTTGCCTGTTTGTCGTTAAGGAACGATCTGTTGGCTGATGTTTCCTTGTCATTAAAAGTTGCTCTTCCATACGGTTCAATTATTGTTGTGGTGATATATTTGGTTTATGGGTACTGCCAGACAACCGTTTCCTTTTGTGCTTCATATAAAGGATATTCGGTTTGTTTTTTATCAAGTACCATATAAATAGCATCGCCGTTTTCGTTTTTTCCAGACAGAATGAAACGATCGGGCTTAGGCCGTTGATAATGCAATGTTAGTTTTTCATCTTTATATAGTTTATTCTTATTATGAAGATGCAGTATATGATTGATCGTATCCGCTTCATAATAATAATGCCGTCTGCCTCCCCCGGTACCTGCAGATTCGTACGTTCTATCAATATCAGCAAACTGTTTCCCTCTTCCTGCTTCTCCATGGATATCAAAAGTGTCAAATACGGTAAAAGATATGGTCGACCATTTTTCGAAAGTAACTTGTTGCCAGCGATGAGGATCCACTGGTGAGTAGAGGATATCCTGATGGTTCAGCTTAAACTCGGTTACGTCGTAATACCCCCTGGATTGCGGTAAACCGGTCTGCTGTGGCACCTTGTAGGAATCGTACCGGTAGTTCTGCCAATGTAGATAGGCACTTCCAGCGAAGAAGAAAGTAAATATAAATGTCTTTACAGCTAATCGGGTTATTTTTTGCCACTTCTTCTTAAAGGGATAATGATAAATAGTTAGAGTAGTATCTTTTTCGAGCACTATTAAGCGCCAAAGATGGGGCAGATAAGCCCATAGTACAAAGGCCCCGCCCAAAGCATAGAAGGAGGCCGCCAAGTGTATCCCCCCATCATATAAATGATTCGCTATGGCTATATTGCCAACCATGGCTATCGAAAGTGCTGCACCCAATGCTCTTGTAGGTCTGAAAAAAAGCAATAACATAATGGCCAATTCTGCGAGTCCGGCGAAGATCTCATAACCCTGTACGAAGCTGAATTGTATCCAGTAGAGTTTCTGATGGGTAAAGTCTCCAAATGGTGTATGGAGTTGTGTTAAAGCCAGGTCGGGCATTTGGGTAGGAAATACTTTCGAGAATGTCAAACCCTGCAAGCGTATGAGCATGGCGTAACTGACCCCTACGGTAATGAAATAATACAGCTCGCGGTAATGAGTGGATTTGCGATCGATGAACGTCCAAATGACTGCACCTATTAAACCAAGTATAAAGGCAAGTGCCCAATTAATATAACTTGCTAAACCAAAAGAGCCCTCTTTGGTGTAGATATGGAATAAACTCAGCTCGGCATTCCCTATAGATCCCAGATCACCGGCGCCGGGTTGTACATCTATTATTTTTATAGGGCTAAATGAAGAACCTGCTAATTTTCCAATATCACGTATATGTAAATGCGACCAATCTGTGGTAAACCATTGCGTATAGTATTCGAGGTCGAGCGGTACTATTAAAATAAAGAAAGAAATAAAAAAAATACGGAAAATGAATTTTTGCCACCATGACCATTGCCCTTGTTGGAGCGGCGTCTCCGTATACGTTTTTTTGAGCTTAGTGTGCTGCCTTTCGGCAAAATTACCTATTACACTCATCCGTTTAGCATTTAAAGTTTAACTCTTTTTCTCCTGCCTTCAAATAGCAGGTATTTCTTGTTCACTCTGTGGAGTTCTGCATAGATGCTGTCCTTTTTTTCGTTTACTCCTTTAAGTATGATCGTAGAATCATTAGGGAAATGGTATTGAAGGATAAACTGCTCTTGATCATGGTGGGGGTTCTTGTTCTTTAGGAAAAGCTGATGGTTGACAGAGTCAATATCATAATGGAAATATCGGCGTCCTCCAATACCGGCCGACTCGTAATTCCGGTGGTAATCTTCCAAATGATAAACATCACCAAATGATTGGTCTAATTGTAAAGGTTTGGCACTTTTGATGCTGATGCTTGTCCACTTCTCGAAGACGACGTTTTGCCATCGGTTGGTGTCGCTTACGGAGTAGGGAATTACCTGATTGTTCAGCCTGAATTCTTTTACATTATAATAGCCATAGGTGCCGGCCAATCCAGCTGATTTTGGCACTTTATAGGGTTCGTTTCTAAAGTTTGCGTAGGTTTTGAAAGCCAGTAACCATAAGAACGCAATAAAAACTCCCTTAGCCAATAAACGTATTTTCTTTAACCGATGAGAGAAGCTGGGATGGAATCGATTGGCTTCTGCCAGTTTATTTTTTATTAAAAGATGAAAGAGCCTTTTTGCGTCATACATAAACAGAAAAGTAGCGATGCTAACCAAGAATGCAGCAAATACCTGATCGGCCATATGATAAGCAATGTTAGCGGCAAAAATATTCCCAAAAAAACCAATCAGCACTCCTGCACCAAAAGTTACAGTTCTTCTAAACAGTAATAATATACCCGAAACGATTTCCACCGTCCCTAAAAATATTTCGTAGCCCTGCGCTACACCGGTGGTATGGTAGTAAATCTTCCATGGAAAAAAATCGCCATAATTGGTATGTAGATTACTCAAAGAAGGATAAGGCATTTGTAAAGGAAAAACTTTAATCAAACCAAAAGCAATGGCAGCAATGGCCAGACGGTATCGCAGCAATACACGGAGCCAGTATAGCAATAAGTCAAAATTCGGTTCTTCCTTTTCAAATCTATCCCATGTCCACGCGCCTAGGAGGGCCAGTAAAAAGGCAAACAGCCAGTTTTCGAAGCCTGTCCAACCAAAGAAATGCGGTTCATAACGTGCCAGTATGAAAAGGTTGTAAAAATTTAACTGTAGCCAATCGGTGGAAAATAGATAACTATAAAACTTCCAATCCAGCGGTAATATTAAAACCAAAAAATAGAGGAAGAATGTGCGTAATATAATTTTATCGGTCTTATCCCAGACCAGTGGGCTGTCGTTTTTGATATTCAATAAGCTCATTACTTAAGTGTTAAAATTAATAACCAGGGTTCTGTGTCAGGTTTTCATCTAGCTGCACCTGTTCTATGGGAATAGGGAAGAGCAATTCATATGCTTCAACATGTGTATTTTGGTCTAGCGATTCCAATACCGTTTTGGCCCGCCCCGTGCGTGATAGATCAAACCATCTGTGCGCCTCAAAAGCAAATTCTATCCTTCTTTCATTTTCGATGGCCAATAATAAAGCCTCTTGTGTGTTTGCAGTCGATAGCGGAACCTCCGCACGTTCTCTGATTGTATTCAGGTCAGCCGTTCCTTCTGCTATATGCTGCAGATGCGCGCGTGCTTCTGCGCGGATAAGGTAGAGTTCGGCGATTCTGATGACGTATGCCGGATCTGTTGCCGGCAGCCTATAATAAAGGTTTCCAAACCAAATGGTGGTGTTGCTTTGCGTTACACTACCGATTAATGTTTTTCTTCCTCCTGATAGTTCCTGGTTGTTGAGCAACTGCACAAAACGGTCATTAGGAGCATAACGATAGGTGCCGCCATTTGTGGGATGCTGCATTTGATTACGGATGGCACTTTGGTTAAGGGCACTGTATTGCAGTTCAAATACAGATTCTGCTGTTCCCGTTACATTATTGGCGAACCATGCATTGAATGGTTTTAAAAGGTAATAATCGGTAGAAAGATTAATCAGTTTTGTAGCATATTCTTCTGCCAGCGCCCATTCTTCACGGTACAGATGAAGTCGCGCACGCAGCGCCCACACGGTGTGTCTTGTAGCACGTATACGATTGACGCTTTCCGGTAACACCTGTTCGGCTTCCTGGAGGTCTTTCAGTATTTGTTGGTATGTTTCGTCAAGAGAGCTTCTTTGTACATCAGCTCTCTCTACCAGTGATGTTGTGGGTTCTAAAATGAGTTGGACACCACCCCAAGCTCTCGCCAGGTCAAAATAAGCGAGGGCTCTTATCAATTTGGCCTCTCCGATATATTGATCCTTTAAGGTTTGTGTAAATGTCGGGTCTTCAACGGATGGGATTTTCGCTATCACATTATTCGCTCTATTAATGGTGCTGTAAATGGCCTTCCATGCGGTGTTAAAGTTCACATCATCTGCCCTGTAATTGATATTAACTAGATTGGCGGCACCCCCGGTGGTTAAATTTTTGATATCTCCACTTGGGAAAAAGCCAAGGGTTACGTAAGTTTCTCCGTAATAACCAGCCGAAGCCAATTCTCTATAGACACCGTTCAGCGCTGTTTCTGCGGACTTTTGATCAAAGATTGGATGAGCGTCAGACACTGCGTTTACTGGCTCTTTTTCCAAAAAATTTTGGCAAGAGCTTGCCGCAAATAGGAGTAGGATGCTTGCATATAATATTTTTTTCATTGGTATATAATTAATTATTCGTTCATTAATGGCATTCATACGCAGTGCGGTCATGTGTTTTCGTGTTTTTTGAAACATGGATATTTCATATGTATATGATTTGATTTTTAACGGTCATATGGAATATTCATGCGTGTTTGTGTTTTGTCTAACATGAATATTTCATATGACGTGTTATTAAATTATAAGATTACATTTAAGCCTAGCTGCACGGCACGGGGCTGCGGTGGGGTGCCATAGTCATAACCCTGGATATTCCCTCTTCCCATGTTCGATTCCGGATCGGATCCGGTATATCCCGTGAAGAGAAGTAAATTATTCCCCGTGGCATAGATTCTAAGTTTCTCTAAACCGATCCTTTGTGTTAATTTCTTAGAAAAAGTATATCCGAAAGTCAATGCTCTTAAACGCAGAAACGAGGCATCTTCGAGAAAGCGGCTGTTTTCCTGGCGCGCATAATTTTCTGCAGTTAAACGGGGTACATCCGTTATCTGGCCGGGGCTTGTCCATCTATCCAACTGGCTAGCCAATAAAACCCGGTTGGCGTCCAGCGTTCCGCCGGTTTCTCCGAGCATTCTATTGTGATTCCAGACATCATTGCCAATAGAGTAGGTGAAGAAAATTCCTAAATCAAAACCTTTGTACGTAAAGCTATTACTAAAACCTCCAAATACATCTGGCCAGGTACTGCCAACAATCTGTCGGTCGTCGGCCGTAATTCTACCATCTTTATTGATATCTTCAAATACCGCATCGCCTGTCTGTGGATCAACATATAATTGTTTATAAAGCCAATAAGCATATAGTGAAGAACCTTGTTGCAAACGAATCAGATCTCTACCTGCGAAGGGTATATCAGCCGGTAATTTTTCAATTTTATTTTTATTTTTGGCAATGTTAAAATCAATTTTCCACGTAAAATCTTTCTTATTGATAGGGTTGGCGTTCAAGGTGAATTCGAAGCCACGATTACTGATTTCACCATAGTTGCTGAGATAGGATGTAAACCCGGTTGATCCCGGTGTTGCCACTTCCAGCAATACATCCGAGGTATATTTATCATAAATATTAAACTCCAGATTGAAACGATCTCTAAAAAGTCCGACATCTATTCCCGCATTGAATTGAGTTGTTTTTTCCCACTTGAGGTCGGGATTTGCAATTTGTAAAGGAGCTGTGCCGGGCCCTTCATTTCCGCCCACTCTACTGGCATAACCAAAACCACCGGTCCATAATCCTTGAGATGCGAAATCATCTATGTCACCTTGGTTTCCGGTAGTACCATAACTTAATCTCAGCTTCAGATTGCTGAGAGAAGAAAGAGGTTTTAAGAAATTCTCCTCATTAATGCGCCATGCCAGACCTGCGGCAGGGAAGTAGCCCCAGCGGTTATTTTCGCCAAAGCGTGACGAACCATCAGCCCTTGCCGTGAGTTCCAGATAATATTTGTTGCGGAAATTATAATTGATTCTGGAGAAAAATGATGCCAGTGAACTGTTTGTTTTATATTGTGATGCTGTTTGGTTGGCTGCGGCAGAAATTTGCGTATAAGCGTTATTCGGAAAGTTGGTACCGGTGGCGGATACGTTTTTTATTTCAGTGGCCTGTAATGTATTTCCTACTAAAATTCCAAACGTATGCTCTTCCCAGTCGTTATTATAACTGAGTGTTTGTTCATTTAATAGGGTGGATGCCTGAGTGACACTTTGTGTTCCCTTTCCGCCAGCAGCCCCTAGAATTGTCCGCGTATCCCAATATTCATTTTCTTCATAGTTATTATAATCAACACCAAAAGAGGATCTGAACCGGAGATGTTCGGCAACTTTATAGTCGAAATTGAGATTGCCAATATATCTTAAGCTGGTTGACCATAGATTTACGGTGTTTGTTAACACATCGATATTATCAAAATTTACCCATTTTAGTGGGGTTCCGTCCTCAGCAAAGATGGGCAAGTACGTGGGGATATTAAGCGATGCCTGTAGTAGCGTGCCATTACCGCCATTGGCCGGACGGGCCTGATTTCTATAACTGCGGCTCAATGTATTGCTGGTACCAAGGGTGATTTTATCACTAAGCTTCTGGTCGAGATTAACTTTAAAACTGGCCCTATCAAAAGACATAGGTTTCCAGATAGATTGCTGATAATTGTATCCCCCTCCAATATAATATCGAGTATGTTCGGAGCCACCCTGTAAAGAGGCGTCATAATTTCGTAGATGCGCGGTTCTATTCAGTATACTCATTCTATCGTAAGTGGGCTGTTCTGCCGGCAAACCTCTTCCGGGCACTCCATTTATTACTTCCTCTACCGGTCTAAAGGGCAATGGATTACCCATATTTTGGTTATATTCATTGATCAGTGCAGCATGCTCAGGTCCTGTGGTGGTTTTCCAGATCCTATTTCCTGGTGCACGGCCAACTCCTTCTGATGCATTAAATGAAATGCGGTTTTTCGTGGCAAAACTCCCACGTTTAGTGGTAACAATAACGACACCGTTAGCGCCCCTTGATCCATATATGGCCACGGCGCTGGCATCCTTCAAAATTTCGATGCTTTCAATATCTGCCGGATTAATGTCGGCTAAGGGTGATGTGGCCCTGTCTTGCTCTATGTTTTGTAAAGTTGTGTTATTGATGAACACACCATCGATTACGTACAACGGATCATTGCTGGCATTAATCGAAGTGGCTCCTCTTACACGGATAAAGATGTCAGATCCCGGAACACCTGTATTACTGTTTATCTGAACACCACTTGCCGTTCCCTGGAGTTGGGCGTCAAAACTTGCTTCAGGAATATTTTTCGTTTCTGCGGGATTCACTTTCGCAACAGAACCAATGAGATCGCGACGCTGTTGCGAAGAATAACCTACTATCACTACGTCTTCCAATAGGGTCGCATCTTGTTCAAGTAAAACCGTTATTGGGCTTCCTTGGGCGATCACCTCTTTCGGTCTGTATCCGATATAGCTAATGACCAAAGTATAGGGGAACTTTTGCCCTGTAATAAAACGAAATTTACCCTCCACATCACTTTTGGTACTATGTGTAACGCCTTTTATTTGTATAGAAGCACCCACAAGAGGTTCTTGTGTAAGGGAATCAATTACTTGTCCGTTTAAGGTTGAGTTAATTAATGGGATGGTTTCTTGGGCCTGTAAATAATGAGGTAAAACGAGAAGGCACAATAAAGTGCCAGCTTTTAAAAAAAGCATCATACACAACCTTGTTTTTTTCGTTCGGATTTTATTTAGCCAGTACGACCTATCTGTCGAATGATTTTTTATTTTACAAAACATAATTTGTCTGAGTTTATAGTGTACGCAGCTGAACGATCATAGTTGTCTACGGTAATTGACTATAATAGAGTTCGGTGATATAATATATTAGAAGAGATCGTGCGGTAAACTGCACTTATTTTACTCGGGTGTCTGGCCCGAAAGGTGTATGGCTTCTAACAACAATACATGGAGAAGAAATAGAAAGAAGGAATAGCATTTACGATGGATAAATCGTTATTGGGATTATGACGGAAAGGGCACCTACGGTATAATTGCCGGATGTAAGAGGTAGTAGTTTTCATTTTGTTGTAAGGTTAAGCGATAAATAAAAAGTAGTCACATGCGGTTGATAACTTTTTGATTATTTGTGCATTGCAAATTTAACTCATTCCACCATCCAGACAAACCTATAAATTTTACGCATTATAGGAATAAAATCTACCTATTTAGTAGTATTTATTTAGGGTTGTTGTCCCAAAAAGTATAAAACATCGCTTACACCCCCATTCAATCTCCTTTTAATCTCATCTTTTGCTCTTAAGCTAGATTTCTAATGGTTAAAGTAATAATTTCGTAACCTATAATTAACACATACCGACCTTCCATGGAGAAATTAAAAATTACCTTATTTGAATACGGCATCTTAGCTTTTACTGCTATAGTAGTTATCATCGGCATTGTTTCCGCGCAAATTAATATCCAATGGTTTGAAGAAGTATATGTTGTTGAGGATGGTTTCGTGGAAAATTTAACTTTATTGCCGCTCATAGGAGTAGCTATCATAGGGATATGCTATCTAAGAAAGTTATCGCGGTACCGCAGTCGTTGGTTTAGAATAGTAATTTTGATGTCTATATTGTTTAGTGTTTTTGTTGTAGGGGAGGAAATTAGTTGGGGACAACGTATTTTTGGTATTCGGAGTTCCGAATTTTTTATTGAAAATAACAGTCAAGGAGAAACCAATCTGCATAATTTAGTGGTTGGCAGCACAAAAATCAATAAGGTTATTTTTTCGCAATTGCTTACTGTTTGTATGGCTTTCTATTTAATAGCGTTGCCCATACTTTATAAGAAAAATAGGAAGTGGCAGGCTTTCATCGATTATATGGGCGTACCTGTACCGCGTGTGTATCAAATAATGGCTTCAATTGTTCTTTTTATGTCTATTTTGCTTATTCCTTCGGGGAAGAATGCAGAAATATTAGAGGTGGGCATAACCTATATTTTCTTTTTGATTTATACATTTCCACTGAACAAACACAATTTTCAGACCCAGCCTGCAACCAAATAACGAAGTATTATACTAAGGGCCTTTGTCTTATTGCCTTATCGTTCTCTTGCATACAATCTGTATTGTACCAAACAGCACAGCCTTTTGCTTTTATATCCCCTTTCTGTATTGTCATTTTCGAGTAAGTTCTTGTACATGAGATCGACTATCTTTTCGCTGCGTACCTTCTAGAAAAATTGGTTCTATAATCCGCAGTTTTGGAATTGATAGACATTATTCACCGCACTACCTTTGAGCTGTCAAAACAAAACAAATAAAAAATGAAGATCACTAAGAACAATAAAAAATGATGTTGGAAATCGTAGTATAAAGAGAGGTTTTCTAACCTCTGAAAGTAATAAATGAATAATTCTTACAATTAATTTTAATATATCATGAAAACAGCAATTAAAATAAGCACATTTATAATAGCCGCTTTAACATTCATTTCCGTTTCTGTTAAGGCACAGGAGAGAACCGGGATTCGTCTAAGCGTAGGTCCCGAGTTTGGTTTACCCGTTGGGAATTTTGGTGATTCTTACGATTGGAATTTTGGAGGGTCTATCCAGGCTGATTTTCCAATTATTAATAACGACCTATACGTAACTGTTAATGCCGGTTTTAATAATTTCTTTGCCAAAGATATCAACGGTGTTTCTGGTGAAGATTTGCAACTGATTCCAGTAAAGGCTGGTCTGAAATATTTTCCAGTAGGTAATTTTTATGTACAAGGAGAAGCGGGTGCTTCTTTTATTGCCAATAAGGATGATGTTGGAGCCACTAAGTCAGCTGCTTTTGTTTATGCTCCACAGGTGGGGTATCAATTTAATCTAGGTGGTAAAAGCTACATAGATGCCGGTGTACGTTTTGAAGGAAATACCAAATTTACGGACAATGGCAGCAGCAACAACTTCTTTGGTTTAAGAGTTGCTTATGGTTTTGGCTTATAGATCTTCCTTATTAGTGATTTTTTGGATTGACTTTCAGCCTGCTACCGCTAAGGGGCAGGCTGTTTTATGTTAAGCCATTTCAAAAAAAACCGTTGTTTATGACGTTAAACTGGTATTAATATGATATTAAGTTTACGTTCTTGTCGAGATATATATGTCTCTTTGCAAGAACTAATTTGCATGTTACATGAACAATATCTTACAAAAACTAGTTGTTTCCGATAAGAATCCTGATCTTTTTTTTTCTTCTGTGGGCGATGAAACGCCGTACTTTACCATTATGCATTATAGTGGCCAGCCTCTGGCCGATTTTAATCTTTTTAACGATTATTTTGTTTTGATACTTGGCCTTAGAGGTACCGGGGTAGCCAACATGGGTGATTTTTGCTTTAAGTTATCCGCATATAATTTTTATATTATGAGGCCTAACTCGCTCAACTTTTTTCAAGAACTCTCTAAAGACTTTCAATGTTATTTCGTGCTCTTTAAGAAAGACTTTTTGATGAATGTATTACGTCACGAACATTTAATCGAAAACCTACTGATGGCAGAGTTTGAAGAACCCGAAGTAAGTAGGCTGAATAAAAGTAGCTTCTCTATCATTTATCGTTTATTTAAGCGATTGGATGAAGAATTTCATGGAAATCAGCTCTTTAGGGATAAAATACTCCAACTTTTATTCATTGAGCTGCTATTTGAAGTGAGCAGAACGGGCAGTGGCGTTGCCGCTAAAAGTTTGCGGTTTCCTTCGCGGCAGGAACATTTGGTTATTCAGTTTAAGGCGCTTATTGATGAACATTTTTTAACAAAACGGACCGTGAAAGATTATGCTGACAAGCTATTTGTTACAGCCAAACATTTAAGCGAAGTGGTAAAAGAGTACACCGGCAAGTCTGCTTTATACTTAATCCATCATAGGATGTTTCAGGAAGCCAAATATTGGTTGTCTCAGTCAGGTCTGAGTATTAAAGAAATTGCAGATAAACTTAATTTTGATACGAGTTCTCATTTTAGTCGGTTTTTTAAACATTATGCAGGATATAATCCTACTGAATTTCAACACCTATATTTAACTTCGGTTTAATATCTGGTTATTTTTGAGCAGCAATTCTCCTTGTTACAAACGTCTGCCATTTTAAACTACGGCAACTGTTATAAAATAAGACCTATTATAAAGGTCTTATTTTTATATTTCTAAAAGCAATAGGGGTCCCTTCATTTTGAAATAAGATATAGCCCTTTTTAGCTTTTCCAAAATCCTTAAGATCTTTGTATTTGCTTTCTTGTACCAGAGCTTTAAATGTGGAGCCTTTTCTATCGTATTCTACCACTTTATGGCCATTTAACCAGTGACTGATCACCGAACCATTTACCCTAATTCTAGCCGCATTCCATTCGCCAAAAGGCTTGGCTATTTTTTTTGGATCTGCAGCAATAAGGTCATAAAGTGATCCGAGTGAACGTAAGTTGCCCCGCTCGGGGTAGATAAAATGCTGGTCATCCAAAATTTGATATTCCAAGCCTAGATACATGCCTTTTTGATCGGGAAAATCATTTCTGACGAGGTATTTAACACCGCTGTTGGTGTTTTGTGACATGCTGAATTCGAAGACTAGTTCAAAATCACTAAATTCTTTTTCCGTAACAATGTCCATCTGTTTACCATGGGGGATGGGAGTAGCCATTAATGATCCCTGTTTGATTTCCCAACCGGCATTTGCCAGTTTATGCAAACCGCCGAATGTTTTTCCATCAAAGAGTAAATGCCATCCATTATTCTTTTCTTCGGTGCTTAAACTATTAGGCGTTTGTGCCTGTGTATGGTAATGATAGCCGATTAATGTGATAAAAAGGCTGATACATAATACGTTTTTCATCTGTTTGTTTTTTATTGATATGTGCTTATCATCTTTATGGCATCAATGATTCGCCTGTTGGTGGATCGATTTGGTGGTCAGATGGAGGTTTCTCTGTTTTACCCGATACCCAACGGGAGAAAATAATACCATTAGATGGATCATTTTCTCCCCATGAGCCTCTGTTCTATTATATTTTAGGTTCCCATCCGGGTTCATAGGTGCGGCTCCATAGGTTTTCAGCTTCCGTATCTCCCACGATATGGCCGTTGTCAGGATTGATCTTTAGATCGCGTCCCACCCGCCAAGATATATTGCCAAGCAACATCGCCACAGTGCTTTTATAACCAAGTTCAATATCACAGTTTGGCCGACGGTCATTTCGAATAGCATCCAAAAAGTCGGCAGCATGCAAACTGTCCATACCCAAACTTGGGCTTGCTGTGTTTCTTCCTTGTAGGGACTCGTTTTCAGTGTTTGATTTTATTTCTTTAATCAACTTGCCGCCAAGATCGTAAACGCTGTAGTCATCACCACCTGTATCTAGACTGCCATTTTCACCGTAAAATATAATACCTCGATCCTGTCCTTCTACCTTTCTGCCGTTGCAGCTTCGGTTTTCCCATAGGATAGTAGCCTCCGGATATTCTACTGTAACCGTTTGCGTATCAGGTGTTTCCCAGTCGTCCTGAAACTGATAACGGCCGCCAATAGAACTTACCCGGGTTGGAAAATCTACACCAAGTCCCCAACGAGCCACATCAATTTCATGGGTACCATTGTTCAGCGCCTCGCCCGTACCCCAATGCCAGAACCAGTGCCAGTCGTAATGAATGAGGCCATCTTTATAGGCAACACGCGGTGCCGGTCCTTGCCAGAGATCATAATCCAGCCACGAGGGAGCCGCCGTACCCTCTTTTAAGAAGGTTTGCTTCCTTGTATTGGTGTACCAGGTTTTGGCCATGTACACCTTACCGATAATTCCGTTATGTAGCGCTTCAATCCCTTGGCTAAGGATAGGTGCCGAGCGGCGCTGTGCTCCCATCTGCACCACGCATTTGTATTTGCGCGCAGCTGCAACTGCCATTTCACCTTCTGCTGGATTATGTGCCATAGGCTTTTCTACATAAACGTGTTTGCCGGCTTGGCACCCCATAATCGTTAACGGAGCATGCCAATGGTCGGGTGTGGCGGTGTATATGGCATCTATTGTTTTATCTTCCAGGACTTTACGTAAATCCTTTTCTGCACGTGGAGTACTGTTCTGCCCTGCATCCATAATTGTTTTTATCGCTTTAGGGATCGCTCTTTCATCTACGTCGCATACGCAGGAGATCGCTGCATTTTTCTGTCGGGCAAAAGTACCTCCCATACTATTCCCTCTGCTGTTGACTCCGATGGTGGCTATATGAATACGATCGTTTGCACCGATAATATTGCGGTAACTTTTGGCGCTGAAAGCGCGGGTTACTGGGGTGTTCAAAAAGGTAGTACCTACCGATAGAGCGGCGGTTCCTATACCTATTTTTTTGATAAAGTTTCTTCTTGAATGAGCATTCATAACCTGATGTTTTTATAGTGATTTATAAAGTTTTGATTTTAATATTTTTAAAGAAAACGAGGTCACCATGATCCTGTAGCAGAATATGTCCTTTCTGAATGGTGCCGAAAGCTGGTTGGGTATCTTTAAATTTGCTGCTTTTGCGAGCCTGATCAAAGGCAGGACTATTCCGGTCGTAGCTCAACACCTCTTTACCGTTTACATAATGCTTTACGCTCGTTCCTTTGGCTACAATGCGGGCCCGGTTCCATTCGCCTACCTTAATTTCCACTTTCTTGGTCAATGGTAAAATATCATACAAAGTGCCTAATTGCCGGTTTCCATTTAATCCCAGTTTGGCATCCGGATGTTTATTATTATCAATAATTTGGTATTCAGGACCCAGCCAGCCGCCAACATCATAGGATGTGAAAAAGTATTTAATACCGCTGTTTGCACCTTCCGTTAATTTAAAATCGACTTGTAGATCGAAGTCGCTAAATTCTTCTACTGTAATGAGATCCAAATGTTGCTTATTATCGGGTTTTAAGGATAAAATACCTTCTTCCACTTTCCAGTCGGTATCTGGTGTTTCCCCTTTGGCCGTAGTCCAGCCGGCTAAGTCTTTTCCATTAAACAACAGTGCCCATCCACTCGACTTTTCTTTCGTGCTAAGTGCATTGTCTTGATTTTGTGCGTAGAGATTGCTTGTCATGCAGCAACCTAATAGCAGTAGGAGCATTATATTCGTTTTCATCATTGTTAATTTTCCTTTTAGTTCATTGAAAAATATATGTACAGGTTTATTGTAATCAGAAGAAGAGCGAGTATAAACGAATTTACTAAATGATTTTCATTTACATCCGTTCTGCCATCTTTTTTTTGATAGCACATCCACGATCGATAAAAGGATTAAATGGTTAACTTTGCCACCTGAATATAAAGTTGTTAAGTTTTGTTGTGTGTACAAGTACGAAGAAAAAATGATTTATCCTACAAATGCCGTTGATAAGCTAGGTTTTACAGAAATCAAAGCACTCATAAAGACCTACTGTTTAAGTGAGATGGGAAGGCAAATGGTTGATAAAATACAACCGATGCATCAGTTTGACCAGATTAATAAATTTATGCGGCAGACGTATGAATTTAAAGAGATACTACTGAACGATGCGCCGCTTCCTATCGAACACTTATATCCTATCCGTCATTTGGCCGAAAAGGCTAGGGTAGAAGGGGCTTTTCTCTCAGAAGAAGAATTTTTTCATGTATTACTATCTTTAAAAACCGTTTTTGCCGTTATCCGGTACTTTAATGAACGTGATGGACTTTATCCCAACTTGGAAGCTTTATTTGAGCATCTGCCGATTGAAAAGTCCATTATCACGTCCATTGAGCGGGTGATAGATGTGAAAGGGAAGATAAAACCCAATGCGTCATCATTGTTGTTGGAAATCAATACCAATATAGCAAAAGCAGAGCAGGAAGCCCGTAAGCGTATTGATCATGTTTTCAAAACCGCTCAGGGACATGGCTGGACGGCCGATGGAAATCTTACCGTACGGGATGGCCGATTGTGTATACCCTTATTGGCCGAAAATAAGCGTAAGCTAAAGGGGTTTATTCATGATGAGTCTGCAACGGGTCAAACGGTGTTTATAGAGCCAGAAGAAGTGTTCCATTTAAACAACAAAGTACGGGATCTGGAGTTCGATAAAAGACGGGAAGTCATTCGGATTTTAGTGGAGCTAACCGATTTGCTTCGGCCAAATATAACATTATTACTGGCCTACCATGGTTTGTTAAGCAAACTTGATTTCGTACGGGCAAAGGCGCTATTTGCGATCGAATTAGAGGCCGAAATGCCTCAACTAATAAAAGAATCCGTTTTGGAGCTGGTGAACGCCCGTCATCCATTATTGTTATTGAATTTTAAGAAGGAAAAGCAAACGGTAGTGCCGTTGAATGTGAAAATTGATGAGCAACAGCGGGTCATCGTTGTGTCTGGCCCCAATGCAGGAGGGAAATCCGTTGCGATGAAAACAATCGGACTCCTACAGATCATGGTGCAAGCTGGTTTACTCATTCCCGCAGATGAGGCATCCAAAGTGGGTGTTTTTAAGCAATTTTTTGCGGATATCGGAGATGATCAATCCATCGAGAGTGATCTGAGCACCTATAGTGCCCATCTTTCTAAAATGAAGCATTTTACCTTGCATGCCAATGCAAGGACGATGGTGCTGATCGATGAGTTTGGAACGGGAACAGACCCGCAGTTTGGCGGCCCTATAGCAGAGGCGGTATTGGAAGAGCTCAATAAGAAAAAAATAAGGGGGGTTATTACTACGCACTATTCCAATTTGAAGAGTTTTGCTAATGCCACGGAAGGCCTGGAGAATGCCTCAATGTTGTTTGATAATGCGGCGATGTTGCCGCGATATATTCTCGAAACTGGTAAACCCGGCAGTTCCTATGCTTTTGAAATCGCCCAGAAAATCGGCCTGCCCACAGCGGTATTAAATGCCGCTAAGCATAAAATAGGTGATCAGCAAAAGAAGGTTGATACCTTATTGGTTGACTTAGAAAGAGAAAAAAAGAATATCAGCGATACCAAGCGCTTACTGGAGAAACGGGAAGTAAGTATCCAACAGTTGCAAAAGGATAACGAGAGCTTACAACATTATTTGGAAGAAAACAGGAAAATCATTCTGAAGCAGGCCAAATTAGAAGCACAGGAAATTATCAAAAATGCCAATAAACTCGTTGAAAATACGATTGCTGAAATCAGGCAGCAAGGCGCTGATAAAACGAAGACCAAAGAGTTGCGACAGCATCTTCAACAGGCTTTAGTAAGCAATCAGGTAGTGGAACAGAAAGTGAAAACTGCCAAAGTAGTCATTGACCAGGAAATTGGTATTGGCGATTGGGTTAAAATTACCGATTCTGGTAACATTGCCCAAGTATTAGAAGTAGCCAAAGAGAACCTGATTTTGGCCATGGGCGATCTCCGTTCGGTAGTGAAACGTAAACGGGTTCAAAAGGTTGCAAATAAGGAAGTGCCGAAAGAAATTAGAAAGGCGCACAGCGCCACGAATACAGAAGAACTGAGTGGCTTTTATCCCGAACTTGATGTGCGTGGTATGCGTACCGAAAATGCCATACAGGCTATTGAAAAGTATTTTGATAGAGCCGTCATGATGGGTTTTCCAAGCCTTAAAATTATTCATGGAAAAGGGGATGGCATTTTACGGAAAATGATCAGAGACTACTTGCGTAAATACACACAGGTTAACCGTATGGAGGATGAACATCCTGATCGGGGAGGGGATGGTATTACTTATGTGTATCTGAATTAACCGATAAATGAATTTATCAATAACCAGTTCATTGCCACAGCTTCCGCTTGGATATCACACGTAGCCAGTTTAAGCGACAGGCGAAGAAAAAATGATGATTCGCAAAAAGGGAAATGTAGGTAGATGTTAGCTGCTGGGGGAGCTCTACGGGCGGCCTGGACACTTTTTACAACGCTTCCCTTTTTTATATTTCTTACAGCATTTTTTGAAATCGCAACAAGAAATATAAGGATTAAAACCTTTGTTATTTTCAGGGTCTAAGGGGTTTTCTTTCCAAACAATGGGTTCTATAATGCTTAATTCCTTCATCTTCATCAATTTGCGCCAGCAAAGGTAAATATTATTTAAATTAATTCTAAATGTTTTTTCATAAAATTCTAAATGACAATAAACGATAGGGCTACTTTGCAGTTTTCCCATACTGTCTTCTAACACGGCTCAAGGTTTCCCTGGTCAAACCTAAATAGGAGGCAATTAGGCGGAGGGATACCCTGTTAGAAATACCCGGGTAGGTCGTTATGAATTTTTCATACCTTACTTCCGCACTATCTCCTATGGTGCTCAATATCCGGTTTTGGCTAGCGTCATAACTTCTGGTGTCAAGTTTTTCTATAAGCTTCTGGAAGTTTGGAATCGCTTTTACCAGTGCGTCGAAATCCCGTTTATGAAACATTACTAACACACTGTCTTCCAGAGCGTCGATGTAATTTTTGGATAGATTTCCGGTGTGATAACTTTCATAATCACTTATCCACCATTCTTCTACGGCAAACCTTAAAACGTGTTCGTTTCCGTCAGCAGACATATGGTACAGCCGCATACAACCTTTAGCTACAAAGCTGTTATAGTGGCTCACTTCTCCTTCCTGTAGTAGGTGTTGTTTTCTACGTAGGCTTTTTACAACCGTATATTCACGTATCTGTGCTATCTCATCGTCGGTAAGAGAACCCTTTTTTTTCAAGTATGCTGCTAAAAATTCAAACATTATCTTAGGTATTTAAAGCAAATGTAAAAAAAAGCGCAACAGGTAATGCTTGAAGAAGTATATAAGTAAGTCTTACCATCTTCCAAATTACACAAATTTAGGGAAGGGCGTTTATGTGACATTTATCACCGGTTTATACCCTGTGTCCTTCTCACCTTTGTCTTTGCCATCACGTCTATGGCACTTACATCCGTTCAGCCGCTTTCAAAAACAGGAGTGACACGGCATTTTTACGAAAACGGATAGCGACAGTAAATCTAAAAAACTAAAATGATAGGAACATGATTCAACAAAAATTAAAGAAGAAGAGACGCCTCCGACGCAATCTGATAGGAAGCTTACTATGCACAGGTGTATTGATGGTTTTCGCAATTTCTGGCCAGGCAAACCCATGTGGAAATGCAGCGGGTGGGGATTCGGTGGCATCAACAGGAAATACGGAAGCCTATGTGGAATTGGGCATTATGAATATCAAGGAAGGTAAATGGGATAACTTTCTTCCCGCCGTGCAGCATAATATAATCAATTCCCGTAACGAGCCGGGGAATATGGCCTTTAGTTTGTATCAGCCCGAAAATGGAAAACCTCAGGCATTATGGTTTGAAAAGTTTGAAAATAAAGCAGCCCATAAAAAGCATAAAGAACAGCCTTATTTTAAGGTGGCAATGAAAGCTATAGAAGAATCCCTAGAAGGGGAAATAATATCTATCCTACTTAAAGAAGTGGAAGAAATTCCTTCAACCATCCCAGTTTTTGCAGCTGAACCGGCAACTACACGGAATATCATTGTGCTGTTTGATGTCAAACCAGAAAGGAGGCAGGATTTTATAAAAGCTATTGCCGAGGTAAGCCCTCATTCCAGGCAGGCTATGGGAAACCTAGGGTTCAATATTTACCAGTACGCGGATGACCCCAATAAATTTGCCTTGCTAGAAGGCTGGGAGAGCGAGGCCGCCCATGAGGCACATCTGGCGCAAGGCTATTCAAAGAAACTAAATGCCGCGTTAGATGGGCTTTTCGTGACGAATCCAATGGACGCTCGGTGGCTGGTTAAGGATATTTCCCAGTAAAAGAGGCCAGTCAATTATTAAATCAATTTTGACGGGAATACGCATGAAGTGCGATAAACATAAATCACAAAAATAAGGATGCAGAAAATAAAATTGAACAACGGAGTAGAAATGCCCTTACTGGGTTTAGGCGTATATCAGGTGACTGACTTTGATGAATGCGAGCAGAGCGTCTTATCGGCCATAGAAGCAGGCTATCGCCTGATTGATACGGCATCGTTCTATTTGAACGAACCTGCCGTGGGGAAAGCCATTAAAAAAAGCGGTGTGGCAAGGGAGGAGCTATTTATTACCACCAAACTATGGGTGCAGGACACTGGTTATGAAAACACTAAAAAAGCGTTTGGGCAGTCACTGAAGAACCTACAGTTGGAATACCTGGATCTATACCTTATCCATCAGGCAATGGGCGACTATTATGGCGCATGGTGTGCGATGGAAGAGCTGTACAAAGAAGGCAAAATCAGAGCCATCGGTATCAGTAACTTTTTTCCGGATAGGGTGGTAGACCTGATTGCTCATAACGAAATCGTTCCTTCGGTAAATCAGATTGAAGTAAATCCCTTCTATCAACGGACGAATGAGCACGAATTATTGCTTAAAAATGGCATACTTACACAGTCCTGGGCATCATTTGCGGAAGGTAAAAATGACATCTTCCATAATGAACTACTGGCTTTCATCGGCAGTAAATATGGTAAATCCGTAGCGCAGGTGATCTTACGTTGGCTTATCCAGAGAGGGATTGCCGTCATCCCAAAATCGGTGCGTAAAGAAAGAATGGTGGAAAACAACAACATCTGGGATTTTGAGCTGAGCACGGAGGACATGGATGCCATAGCAACATTAGAGACCGGAAAAAGTGTGTTCTTTGACCATCGTGATCCAGAGATTGCGGAATGGTTGACTAAACTAACATTTCATTAATCGCATTTACCTAAGTCCAAGTTCTGTTGGGCTTAGGTGTTTAATACCATAAGCATTCCTTTCTTTAAAGCCATTCTTTTCCTTTGTTGCAAAGGTGATGATGAATACCCATTTGGCAGGGGTGGATATCACAAATACTGCGTCTGACTGAACCTTGACATATATCTTACCATAGGTCAATTTATTAGCCACCAAGTCCTGATAACTTTGCTTCTGAAACGTAATAAGAGCCCTACCGGTGGGATGTTTCAGTTAAGTAGCAAATTAAATTGTAACATTTTAAAATTTAAGAAAATGAGTAGCTTACCAATTCGTAGCAGAGAATCAGATCACCTTCTGACAGCAGAAAATGCAGCATTGATCGTTATTGATTATCAACCACCGCAGGTGAATTCCATTGCGTCGATGGACAGGCAATTGTTGATAAATAACATTGTCGGAACCATAAATGCCGCAAAATTATACGGAATGCCCATCGTGCTATCTACAGTCAACGTCAAAACTGGGCTTAATCAAGAAACGATCCCACAGGTAAAGAAACACCTAGACGGTATACTTTCTATCGACCGGACATCTATCAATTCCTGGGAGGATAAAGAATTTGTGGAAGCAGTAAAAGCAACGGGAAGAAAGAAGTTAATTATGGCCGCTTTATGGACGGAAGCATGCCTGGCTTTCCCGGTGCTCGATGCATTGCAGGAAGGCTACGAAGTGTATATGGTGGTAGACGCCGTTGGCGGCACTTCAAAAGAGGCACATGATGCGGCCCTTAGACGTTTGGAACAAGCCGGGGCACATCCTATTAGTACCGTGCAATTCTTCTGTGAGCTGCAACGCGACTGGAGCCGGGCCGATACGGCAGAAGGTTTTATAAAGTTGTTCATAGAAACCGGCGGTACGGCAGGTATTCAGTTTGGGTATGATACAGCTGACAGCGAAAAATAGATCAATGTATTGATACGAGCTCCCAATAAGTGGGAGCTCGTTATCCGTCAAGGGTAGTATTAGTTACCTTCCAATTTAATCGACCAGTTTTTTTGGGAACGGACCAATCACAGGACCGATGAATATGGAGGGGAGACAATAAAGCAGCGAAGTAAATTTGCTGCCGATGTTGTAAAAGCTATGCGTGAAGCTGTGCGACCAGATATGGTCATTATTGTACGTCTTTCGCAATGGAAACAACAGGATTATAGCGTAAAATTGGCTCGAAACCCGAAAGAAATGGAAGATTGGATTTTACCGCTCACCGAAGCCGGGGCAGATATTTTTCACGGTTCTCAACGTCGTTATTGGGAACCTGAGTTTGAAGGGTCGAAACTCAACTTTGCAGGATGGATGAAGAAAATTTCTGGACAACCTACCATTACAGTCGGATCGGTTGGACTTTCAAGTGATTTTATGGGTGTTTGGTCTGGCGAAGATAGTAACTTGAATACCAATGGAATTGCGGAATTGGTTAAACGCTACGAAGAAGGAGAATTTGATTTGGTCGCTATCGGCCGTTCTATTCTTCAGGACCCCAATGGGTAATAAAAGTAAAAAATGCCCAATTCGATGAAATCGACGTAAAATTAAGAAAATATCATAGTAGAACGTTAACTGAGCTTCGGCAATTGGGAACGAAGAATTTAAATTAATCTGGATGAAAAACACAACAATCAATATTGGACTTCTGTTGCTGACCGCATTGTATATTTGTTCAATTCCCTTGTATTTGAATAATTTATATTATGAGAGCATCGTTGGCGACGGCCATCATCAGAAAATAGGGGTTCAATTTTTTTTGCTCTGTCTATGGTATTTGTTTGTAGTAGGTGGACTTATTTTGCACTGTAAAACCAAGGTTTTCCATGTATTGGCCCTGCTTATGTTACTCTGGATGTTACACGGAATCAGTTGGCCTATTTTGGGCGATATGCTTCATACCGGTATTCCCTATTATAAGCATTTTCTATTCGTCTTTATTTTTCTTATAATAGATCAATCTAGAGTAGCAGCTAAAGGCAATTATTAACCATGTTTACACATTCAGATTTGCGAGCTTCGGTGTATTTGGCGGCGTAGTTAGATGTTTTACACGAATTTTTTCATATGAAGGTTATTTCTACACCAGTATCTGTACTCTCGATCAATGCGCTCAATCATTCTTCAGGAATGGGAATTTACAGCGATACTTAGGAAAACATCATTCTGCTAAACAAATTCAGGATTGGTATTTCATTGCCGATGCCATACTCATTAATGGAACCAATAAAGACCGAGCTGGATACCCCAGCTTTACGTAGAAATTTACGTTGCAGTTTACTTGTTTTTCTTAGTTCTCCGTTTAAGGTTAACCGTGGATAATATCATAAATGCTTCATGAGGTATTTGCCGGCTAAATAGTTGAAGCTGTTCGTAGAGAAATCATAAGAATTATACTTATAATTTTGTTTTGTTCTTTTTGTTTAAAATAAAAGTTTGTAAATTGCTGTCAGTGCAACCGATTTTTAAACTATATGCCATGATCAATAAAGTTGTAAAAAATGCAGAAGAAGCGATTCAAGATATTCAGGATGGAATGATACTTATGTTGGGAGGTTTTGGTTTATGCGGTATTCCCGAAAACTGCATCGCTGCCTTAGTGAAAAAAAACGTAAAAGAGCTCACATGTATTTCCAATAATGCAGGAGTAGACGATTTTGGTATTGGGCTGATGCTGCAAAAACGGCAAGTAAAAAAAATGATTGCCTCTTATGTAGGAGAAAATGCAGAGTTTGAACGGCAATTGCTTTCCGGTGAACTGGAAGTGGAGCTTATTCCACAGGGAACATTGGCCAGCCGCTGTTTGGCTGCTGGTTACGGTATGCCTGCTATATTTACGCCGGCAGGGGTGGGTACAGAGATAGCCGAAGGAAAAGAGATACGGAATTTTAACGGCAAAGATTATTTGATGGAAATGGCATTTGACGCTGATTTTGCGATGGTCAAAGCCTGGAAAGGAGATACCACAGGCAACCTCATTTTTCGGTCAACCGCACGCAATTTCAATCCTATCATGGCTATGTCGGGTAAAATCACCATCGCCGAAGTAGAGGAATTGGTGCCGGTGGGGACTTTGGATCCAGATCAGATCCATACGCCCGGTATCTACGTGCATCGCATTTTTGAAGGAAAGGATTATGAAAAACGAATTGAGAAACGAACGGTGAGAGAGTAGTTTTATTAGCCAATTGCTTTATTCGTCAATAATGTAATAACGCACAACTCATAACGGGCAACTGACAATTTAAAAGAAAATGTTAAACAAAGAAGGAATAGCAAAGCGCATTGCGCAGGAAATAAAAGATGGGTACTATGTTAATTTAGGGATAGGTATTCCTACTTTGGTGGCTAACTATATTCCAGCACATATAAGCGTAGTATTACAATCCGAAAATGGACTATTGGGAATGGGCCCTTTTCCCTTAGCGGGAGAGGAAGATGCTGATCTGATTAACGCTGGCAAACAAACGGTAACTACTTTGCCGGGGTCGGCGATTTTTGATTCGGCGATGAGCTTTGGTATGATTCGGGCACAAAAAGTGGATTTAACGATACTAGGAGCTATGGAAGTATCGGAGCAAGGAGATATCGCCAACTGGAAAATTCCTGGTAAAATGGTGAAGGGTATGGGTGGGGCCATGGACCTGGTTGCTTCTGCCAAGAATATCATTATCGCGATGCAACAAGTGAATAAGGCTGGTGAAAGTAAATTGCTTCCGTCTTGTTCACTTCCTCTTACCGGTGTAAAATGTGTACGCAAAGTTGTGACAGAAATGGCCGTTTTTGAAATTGATCACCATGTTGGAGGTTTTAGACTTCTTGAACGGGCACCGGGAATGAGTGTCGAAGAGATAAGGAATGCCACTGCTGGAAAATTTATCGCAACGGGAGATATTCCGGAAATGAAGCTCTAAAAAAGTTTAGCTCTCAATATGTCAGAAATCTCGTCGGTAACTCGCATCATCATCTCAGCATCATCCGTATTGTTTTCAATGATACGATCGCAAGTTGATTTGTACGGGAAGAGATATGCATCAAAACTGGGTAACACATGGTTATACCATTTGTATTTTACATCTTCCTCGAAATAACCCCGTTCAATTAAATCTCGTTTAAGCCGGCGTTCCAAGGCGATGTCGGCATCGGCATGCAGGAAAATACGTTCGTTCAACAAGATATTGATTTCTTCGAAATGAAAAATAAACAAGCCCTCTACAATTAATAAAGGAGCAGGTTTGATTTCCATGATCTTCGGAGTAAGGGCTGGATTATTAAAGGTATATTCTTCTTTATACACTGTTTTACCTTCAATTAAAGCACTAATGTCGTGGTAAAAAAGTGTTCTGTTGATGGCTTCAGGAACATCAAAATTGTAAAGTTTATTTTCTTCCTGTGTTTTGGTGTTGGCGGGTAAATAATAGTCGTCCTGAGAAATTAAGGTAACTTCATGATCTTTGAAGTGATTTAAGAAACATTTTAGAAAAAATGTTTTTCCCGAACCGCTGCTTCCAGCTATGCCAATAACATAAGGTTTTTGAGCCATTATATGTGCTTAAATATATCCAGTAGGTGTCATTATAAAATACCTGATATGGAATGATAACGAATTTGGCTGCGAAAATAAATAAAAATCAGGAAATAAGTAGCCTTATCAAACTTGAGTTAGTAAGGTCTTGCTACTTATATCTTGTTACTTCTGGCTGTTATTCTAATAACTGATATTCACCTGGAATCTTCTATCAATGACACCTATTAAAGAAGCTACAGATTTGGAGATGACAATAATGGCATCTTTGTTTTCAGATGTTTCATTGAATTTGCCCACTACTTTTGCATAAGTCGTTCTATTGGTCATGGGATTGGTGATTTTAATTACTGTTCCAACAGGAGCCGCATTGTGTAAGGCTAACATTTTGCCACTCTGTCCATTGAGATCATCCATCCAAATGCCAATCCCATTTGCTGTGTTTTGTTTGATTCCATAGCGGTTAGCAGGCGTATCCTCCTCCTTGGGTTCTTCAGCATCAATCTCGCCATTTTCTTCTACTGTTAGTCCGGTTTCGGTGGATACGGAATTGAGCTCTTCATTACTAATGACACTTTTGTTAACATTTGGGTCGTTGGCCGCTTCCTCTATTTTGGTGTTCGGGATTTTGATTATCTGACCTGCCTTCAGCGCATTATCGGTCATATTATTGGCCGTTTTTATCACATCAACGCTTAACCCGAAGCGTTTCGAGATGGCAAAAAGTGTTTCTTTAGCGCCCACTTGATATTCGATATAATCCGTTGCCTGCGACGTGAGTGCTGTCCCGCCATCCACTGGTGGCTGTGTGTCGGCACTTTTTACAGTTGGTTTTACGGCTTGAACAAAAGCAGTGCTTGTTGGTATTTTGACTACGTCGCCGGCTTTTAAAGCCTTGTTAGCGTTAAAATCTATGATCTGTTTGGTCTGTACGTTGTATTTTCTTCCCAACGAATAATAAGATTCTCTAGGTTCTAACTTGTGTAATATTATTTTTTTGCCATTTTGATTTTCTACACCTACTGAGTCTCTTACTACCGGATTTGCAAATGCAACATTACTGGAAATAATGAAGGTAAATGTGATACCTAATCCTTTTAATATTTTCTTCTTATTCATATGCAGTACAATTATACAAAATACGAAACAATTTCCTGTTTATTATCACCGATAAAAAACAATTGTTGGTTAATGATAAAAAATGTTTCAGGTAATAGGTATTCGAGATTATCTGCCAGGCAGGTGCGGAAGATTATCTGGTTTTCTTCTATCACACTTAGCATCAGTTGGAAGCCTTTTTCTTTTTCCTCATGATAGGCCCAAAATTCTCTTGAACCCTGCTCCATATAGAAATATGGTCCGGCAATTTTTTGATCAGTCAGGCTCAAAGAGGGGGTATCTGTTGTAGGGAAAGCACTTCTTATGTTCCTTTCTTCAAATACTAAATCGTCCAGATACGTCTGTTGTATCAGCATGTCTCCGGTCTGTTCGTCGAGTACGCTCACCTTATCATTGCCTGCAAAAAGTGATTTTACGACAATACCTATTGCTGACATAGCCTCAAACTGTAGATTAAAGAGTTCCCAGCTGATTTCTTTAGTATTGATGTGGATAGCAACCAGCCCTTTCGTCTGGGCATTCTCCGGTTGTGGGAAATGGTGGAGCAGAAGGTGTTCTGATGTGATGGCAGCTAAGGTCCACCATCGATCTCCATAACCGAATGCATCCAACAATAGATTACCAGTTGGATAATGAATGACGGTAAATTTTGGCTCACCATTTTTGTTCCGCCATTCTATTGCTAGCAAACCGGCCCCCTCTTGTATATCCATTTTCCAAATAATGCCATCAAAAAGATGGGAAAAAGCTTTTTTCATTATTGTTTAATATAATTCATTGTAGTAAAGGGCAAAAGGTGCGAGTCAATCATTGGCCAATTAGCTAATGGGCTAATTAATAACCCGCAAAACAATCCTCCAAAATTAGTATCTTTATAGAAATTGCCCTCAAACACTTATTTGGAAAATATCGTTTCGGGTGCAAAGTAAGAGGATAAAATTTAATGCAACAAATTATATGAAAAAAGAAGCATACTTATTGAAATACTTTAACATTTGGTGTGCGTTTATGTTAACGTCATTGATGATCAATTTTGCGCATGCCCAAACGCAAGGCAACAAAGTTTATCAGTATCATCTAAACGAAGAAATTGGTCCTGCAGCATGGCGCAAAACAGCCAATGCTTTTCAAGAAGCTCAAAAAATAGGTGCCGATTGCATATTGATAGAAATCAACACCTATGGAGGTATGTTAAACTACGCAGATTCTATTCGAACAAAGATATTAAATGCACCCATTAAGACAATAGCTTTCATTAATCACAATGCGGCGTCTGCCGGTGCACTGATTGCTTTGTCTTGCGACCGTATTTATATGGTAAAGGGGGCGAGTATGGGTGCTGCCAGTGTTGTTAATCCCCAAGGGGAAGTAATGCCTGAAAAATATCAATCCTATATGCGGAGCCTGATGCGGGCTACCGCAGAAGCAAAAAACCGGGATCCTAAGGTTGCTGAAGCGTTTGTTGATCCCGATGTGGTGCTCCCTGAGCTGAAAGAGGCCGGAAAAGTGCTGACCTTAACCACTGCCGAAGCTGTAAAAATAGGTATGGCTAACGGTGAAGTAGCTAATGCTGCGGAGATATTGGCCAAAGAAAAGCTGATCGATCCGGTGATAACCCGTCATCAAACCACCTGGGTAGATCAGGTAATCAATTTTTTAATAAATCCAGCGGTAAGCAGTGTGTTAATACTGATGATCATTGGTGGTATTTATTTTGAAATGCAAACCCCGGGTGTGGGCTTTGCTCTTGTCGTAGCCATTATAGCTGCAATGTTGTTTTTTGCACCATTGTACATTCAGGGGCTGGCAGATAACTGGGAAATTGGTCTTTTTATAATCGGCTTGATATTGCTGTTGCTGGAGATTTTTGTGATACCGGGTTTCGGGGTGGCCGGTATTTTGGGAATTATAGCACTGGTATGCGGTTTAGCTTTTAGTATGGTGCCAAACGAGCGATTTAATTTTGCTCCGGTAGAACCTAACCAGGTTATGGTGTCTTTCATCATCGTCATTGCCTCTACAATTGGGGCCATTATTGTATGTGTGATTTTTGGTAAAAGTATATTACGGTCAAGGGCCTTTCAACGTTTGGTACTGGTCGATGAGCAGCAATCCGGACAAGGATATGTTTCATCCGTTAAGAATCCGGATTTGATCAACAAAGAGGGGATCACCAAAACTGCCTTGCGGCCGTCAGGAAAAATTGAAATAGATGGTAAATGGTACGATGCGATAGCGCTGGATGGTTTTGTTGAAAAGGATACGCTCATTTACGTCGAAAAACATGAGAATTATAATCTGTTTGTAAGGAAGAAAAAAGAGGAGAAAATTTATTAAACAATAGCATCATTATTGCTGTTCTATTGAAAAATGTTGTCGGCTGCTACACGAAATAACGTGGCAGGAAAAGGTTAAAAAAACAAACGAGTACGAATAATTTTATATATATGAACCCAAAAGCAATCAGTTTAGAAGAGAAAAAATTAAGACCTGTTGTAGATCATTTGAATGATTTATTGGCTAACTATCATGTGCACTATCAGAAATTGCGCGGTAGCCATTGGAATGTGAGAGGGTCACATTTTTTTACTTTGCATATTAAATTCGAGGAACTGTATAATAACGCCATTACAACTATTGACGAACTGGCCGAGCGTATATTAACGCTTGGTAAATCACCCCTCAGTCGGTATCAGGATTATTTGGAGGCTTCAGAAATTAAGGAAATTGATACAATAGGGATGTCTGATGTAGAGTTGGTAAAAGCCGTTGTGGATGATTTAGAAGTGTTGATTGCCTTGCAGCGAGACCTTTTGGAAATAACAGATGAAGCGAATGATGAAGGATCTAATGATATGGTGAATGCCTTTATGCAGTTTAACGAAAAACAAAATTGGATGTTACGTGCATTTTTGAACAAACGTTAAGGAGGGTTTGACGCAATTGATAAAAGAGGGCTCTTTCGCATGGTGTGAAAGGGCCCTCTTCTGTATGCCCCTATTTATTTAACAATTATTTAATAACCTTTAAGCAAGTGTTTGTAAGAGAAGTGATTACTTTTGGTGCGACAAATAATGGAGATGGCTATAGAAATGATGACCCTTATTGGATGGTTGGGTGTGGCATGTTGCACCACAGCCTATGTCTTGATAAGTTTACAGTTGCTGAAAACAGATACTTGGCTATATCAAGCGTTAAATAGTATAGGAGGGGCATTTCTTGTGATAAGTGCCATATTTAATCATGACGCACCCAATATAGTTGCAAACGGACTCTGGGCGGTTATTGGCTTTGTCAGTTTGTGCCGTTTATTTTTTCTCAGTTCATTCAGAAAACATCCCCATTAAACACCCTCCAAACCAAGAATAGCATAGGCCTCTTTTTTATAAAATAGCAGCTTCTGTTCAAATAGTTTTTTATCTTCTACTAGTGATAAGTAAAAATAGGCTCCATCCAATAAGATGAATACAAGATCAGCCGTTCTACTGGTATCGGTAATTTTCAATAATTGTGTTTGCTGTAAATCGTCCAGAACATATGTTAACCCGCTGCGCAATGAATCGAGTATGGCCTTATACTTTCTCCTGATTTTTTTCTCCCTAAAACTCTCCGCGTAAAAACCATAAAATAGGCCATCATCAAATAGTGCATTCCATTTCTTGGAGAAAAGTCGATCTATAACCACCTTCAAACGTTCTATACCCTTTTTCTTGATTCCCTCCAATTGATATATCAGTAGATACCTTTCCAGGATATAATCGATCAAAGCATATTTCAAATCTTCTTTGGATGCGAAATAGTGGATAATCAAACTGGGGTTGACATCCATTTCTTTGGCTACCTTGGCAATAGAGGTATGCTCGTAGCCGATTTTCTTGGCTACCTTATAAAAGGTTTTAATGATTTCTTGCTGTCTTTGATCTTTTATACTTTTTCTTCCCATAGCTGTTGTATTGCTGCAAATTAACCTATTTATATTGAATGAATATTCAATTAATAAATTTCATAATACTCCGTTCATGCTAGCTTAATATAGGTGCCTGAACTTCGTAAATAAATTAAATGCATATTCAATCAATCCGATCTTTATGAAAAAGTTAATACCTAAGCTGAATCGACACCCAATATCGGGTTTCGGGTGTTTTTTTATCTTTTTTTATCTCGCTGTTTCCGTTGGTATTCCCGTATACGGGCAGGAGAAGAAACAGATAGTGGGTGTAGTGTATGATCCGCAAGGAAATACGCTGCCCAGTGTGTCTATTAAAGCGGAAGACGGGGGTACATCCACCGATTTTAACGGTCGTTTTGCGCTGACTACTGCATTGCCTGCAACCTTGACTATTAGTTCGATGGGCTTTGCCACACAGATGATTTTGGTTAACGGGCCTGATACATTGAAGATAACCATGGAAGAGGATAATCAAAATCTTTCGGAGGTTGTTGTCACGGCCCTGGGCGTCAGGAAAGAGAAGGCAAAACTGGGCTATGCGGTGCAGGAGGTTAAAGGAGAGGCCTTGACCAAAGCGCGCGAACCCAATTATATCAACTCCTTAACGGGTAAAGTTGCGGGCTTGACGATTCAAAGCTCGACGGATATGTTCCAGAACCCAGGTATTAATCTGCGTGGAAGAACGCCTTTGTTTGTGATTGATGGTATTCCAGACCAGCAAGCCGATATTTGGAAGGTGAATGCCGATGATATTGAAAGCATCAGTGTCCTGAAAGGAGGGGCTGCTTCTGCCCTGTACGGTTCTATCGGTCAAAATGGGGCTATCATGATTACAACGAAGCGTGGTAGATCTGCTGATAAAGTGAGTATTGATGTCAACTCGTCTACGCAGTTTCAGACAGGTTTCATCCGTATACCGGAGGTACAAACGATATACGGTAATGGTAATAAAGGACAATATGCTTACGTGGATGGAAAAGGAGGAGGTACAGAAGGTGCCGGTTGGATCTGGGGTCCAAAAATGGATCAAGTAGACCCTTCTACACCGAGTGGCTACTGGGAAACACCCCAATATAATAGTCCGATTGACCCCGAAACGGGCGAATTAGTGCCCTTGCCTTTTATCTCCAGAGGAAAAGATAATATTAGGAATTTTTTTAATACGGGTTTGATTACGACGAATAATATCAGCTTAACGCAAAATGGTGAAAAGGGGAGTTTCCGTGCGTCTGCGTCGCATATCTATCAAAAAGGGATGGTGCCTAATACGAGTATGCAAAATGCATCTTTGAATTTGTCGGGTAATTATAACCTCAGTAGCCGTTTACAATTAGATGCGCGCTTGAGCTATAACCGTATTTTTAGTGATAATTTTCCAGAAGTGGGTTATGGACCAACGAATTACCTGTATAATCTGGTGCTGTGGACAGGTACGGATGTGGATGTGCGTGATTTGCGCAATTATTGGCAAGAAGGAGAAGAAGGAATACAACAACGCCATTTCAATACGTCTTGGTATAATAATCCTTATTTTCAGGCCTATGAGTTTCTGCGGGGATATAGCAAGGATAATGTCTTTGGATCCGTTTCCTTAAATTACCAAGTGGCAGACGGCCTAACAGCTACCTTGCGGACAGGTATTAATCAATATAACCTGAATCGCGATTGGAAAGAGCCAAAAAGCTATGTGGGTTATAGCAACTTTTCACGTGGGAATTATACCACGGCCGCTAGCAATTACTTTGATATCATGACAGATTTCATGTTGAAATACGATCACACGTTTTCAGACGATTTTTCGTTACATGCCGAAGCGGGTGGGTCTAATTTTTACACGAATAAAAAACAGCAGTGGTCTAAAACAGATGGATTGACCGTGCCGCAGTTTTATAACCTCAGCAATTCCAGCGGTCCTTTACAGGCCTTGAATAATTTGCAAGATCGCCGTATTTTAAGTGCCTTGGGTTTTGTGGATTTACAATTCTACAAAGCACTTTACTTGACCTTGGCTGCCCGTCAGGATAAAGTATCCACCTTGCCAGCACATAACAATAGTTATTTCTACCCTTCCGTTACAGCTTCGGCAGTGCTGTCTGAATGGCTGGAGTTGCCTACTTGGTTTAGCTACCTGAAAGTTCGGGGTGCTTGGTCGCGCGTTTCTAGCGGCGCAATATCGGGGGTGGATAATGGCTTGAATCCTGCTACGGAGGATACTTTTGGGGATAATGTTGGTTTGGCTGTGTTGAGCAGCGACGACTATTTCTTTGTGCCTGCTTATAACAAGGGGGTTATTTGGAATGGAACACCTTCGTTAAACTACCCCAACGTGCGCATTAATCCAGATATTAAACCGCAAACCAGCGATAACTGGGAAACGGGTTTAGAAATGCGCTTTTTCAAGAACCGGCTTGGTTTTGATATCACCTATTACCAAACGCGTGATTTCAATAATATTTATTCGGTGCCGGTATCCTTAGGAAGCGGTTATGCTGAAAGGATGGAGAACGGGGTAGAATACCAACGTAAAGGCTGGGAATTTATGGTGAATGCCACCCCAGTGGAGCGTACGCTTAGGTGGGATGTTTCCATCAATGCAAGTACCTACCGCAGATACCTGACTGAGACTTTTGAGGGACAGCCTTATTTAGGGCGCCTGCAACAAGGTGATCGTGCCGATAAAATATTTACAAACGTATACGAAACCACTCCTGACGGACAAATCGTATATGATAGCAATGGTATGCCAAAGAATGATCCTTATACACGTTTTATAGGCTATAGCGGTCCGGATTTGGTTTTCGGTGTAGAAAACAGCTTTGCTTACAAACAGTTTAGCTTGCGTTTCCAGTTCGACGGACGCTTAGGTGGTACGATGTTTTCCTCTACCAACCAAAAGATGTGGTGGGGTGGTCAACATCCGGGGACGGTCAATCAGTACCGTGAGGATGCTAATAATAATTTGGCAAGCTATATCGGAAGAGGTGTGGTGGTTACTTCCGGTGAAATTAGCTACGATGGTAATGGAAACATCGTAAGTGATACCCGTGAATTTGCACCGAATACAACTGCGGTGAATTATATCGATTTTATGACGACTACGAGTAATAATACGGAGACAAATTACAATTATTACTCACAAACCTATATGAAATTAAGGGAGTTGAGTTTGACCTATCGGGTACCGTCTGCTTGGTTAAGCAAAAATAAAGTATTGCGCGGTGCCAGTATTTCGCTCGTAGGGCGTAATCTTTTACTCTTCTCCAAATTACCAAACGTGGATCCGGAACGTGGGATAGATGATTTGCAGACACCATCGACACGGAATATCGGTTTTAATTTAAATCTTCAATTTTAAGCAAAGGATCATGCATAGTAAAATAAAAAATAGATGGGTACTGAGATACGTTGGTACGCAAAAAATGATCAACATGAAAAAAAATAGTCTATTCGCACTGATCATGTGTGCAGCGCTGCTAACAGCCTGTAAAAAATTCGATGATTTCCAAACGGATCCTAATCGTACGACGCAGTCGACACCAGACCTGTTGCTGAGTACAATAGAACAGCAAGCTTTGAACAATATCAGCACGGGTGTAGGACTCGCTTCTAGGCAATTGGTTAATGTAGAAGGAGTGGCGAATGAACAATATTACAATTGGCTGCGCGCGGATTTTGGCCGCTATAATTACCTCCGTCAGGTTTATAAAATGGAGCAGGAAGCGGAGCGAACAGGAAAAACAAATTACCAGCCCTTGGCCCTATTTTTCAAGGCTTGGAATTTATATGAACTAACAATGACCTTCGGTGATATCCCCTATAGCGAAGCCATCCGAGGAGATGGAGATATTTTCCAACCGAAGTACGATACACAAGAGCAGGTTTTTTTACAGCTACTGGAAGATTTGGAAAGAGCTAATAGTCTGCTCAGCGCAGATGTGGAGTCGGTTGCGGGAGACTTACTATACGGAGGTGATATGTTGAAATGGAAAAAGGCAGTTAATGTATTCATGTTGAAAATCTTAATCAGTTTGTCGCGTAAAGAGTCGCATGCAGTCTTAAGAGTGCGCGAGCGCTTTGCTGCTATAGTAGCAGATCCGCAAAACCATCCGATTTTTGCAAACAACGGGGATCATTTAGCACTTCCTTATTATGACGTGGCGCAGAATAGATATCCTTATTTCAACAATAACGGGATCCAAACGGCTATTTACATGGAGAAAACGTTCGTCGATTTGTTAAAAGAAACGCGAGATCCACGTTTGTTTCGTTTTGCTGCTCCAGCGCGTAGCTTAGTAAATCAGTATGGAGAAAACGACATCCGGTCTTATAATGGTGTTTTAGGTAGCGCACCCAATAATGATAACGCTGCACAGGTTGTGACGGGTAGGATATCGAATATCAATAGACGTTATTATGCAGATGCAGTGAATGAACCCGCTCTTGGATTGGGTTATGCCGAGCAACAGTTTATCTTAGCAGAGGGGGTTATACGGGGCTGGATCGGTGGTGATGCTTTGGCCTATTATCGTTCGGGCGTGGAGGCTTCTATGCTTTTTACAAATGTGCCTGAAGAAGCGATTGATACCTATCTGGCAACAGGCCCTATGCAATCGTTACCCGCTGGTGAAGAAATAAAAGCCATCATTACGCAGAAATATATTGCCTCATTCATGTTGCCAGGATGGCATTCTTTTTATGAGCAAAGAAGAACAGGTTTTCCTACATTTGATGTAAGCGGTGGGGCGGTGCTAAATGGAGGAAGGATACCCAAGCGGTGGATGTACCCCGAAGAAGAATTGCGTTTGAATGCGACGAATGTGGAGGAAGCGATTACTCGTCAATATCCGAATGGCGACAATATCAATGGTGAAATGTGGTTGATAAAATAGATTTAAATGTTAATTGATTGAAATGAAGAAGTTATTCGTAGCGGTACTTCTGTTGCTCGTGGAAGTGACCTATGCCCAGCAACAGAAGAAAACGGTATATGTTATTGTTGATGGGATTTCCGCCGATGTCATAGAGCAGGCCAATACACCGAATTTGCAAGCGATTAGTAAACGGGGAACCTATTTAAGGGCCTATCAAGGAGGGGAGACAGGAGTTTATAATCAGTCGCCCACCATCTCTGCAGTTGGTTATAATAATGTACTAACGGGTGTGTGGTATCATAAGCATAATGTGCCGGATAATGATATTAAGGAACCCAATTATGAGTATCCATCCATCTTCAGATTACTGAAAGATACTTATCCGCAAAAGAAAATAGGTGTTTTCTCGAGCTGGCAGGACAATAGGACGAAGTTGATAGGGGAGGGTTTGCCACAAACAGGGAATATCAAGATGGATTATGTTTTTGATGGTTTGGAGTTAGATACTCAACAGTATCCACACGATAAAGATCGAAATTTTATGGCAGCCATTGATGATGCTGTAAGTGAAGCTGCTGCCAAAGCGATTCGAGACCATGCGCCGGATCTTTCCTGGGTTTATCTGGAGTATACGGATGATATGGGACATATGTACGGCGACAGTCCACAGTACACCAAAGCCATCGAACGAATGGATCAGCAAGTGGGACGTATTTGGGAAGCTATCCAGGTCCGTGAAACAGAAAATAATGAAGATTGGATGATCATCGTAACAACCGATCATGGTAGGGATGAAGCCACGGGGAAGGGCCATGGCGGACAGTCATATAGACAACGCTCGGGATGGATTACCAGTAATAAAACTTTCCATAATGAATACGCAAAATTATTATATCCTTCGGCTGTGGATATTCTTCCGACAATTGCACAATTTATGGAAATCAATATTCCTGAAGACATTAAACGGGAGTTGGATGGCATTCCGCTTTTAGGTGAGGTATCTATCGCAAAACCGCAGGTTCATTATTTTCAGAACACTATAGATATTACCTGGATTCCGTTAAAACAAGAGGGAGAAGTGACGGTTTTGATGAGCACGACGAACAAACACAAAGAAGGAGAGAAAGACACGTATAAACAGCTTGGTACCTTTTCCTTAAAAGATAAGAAAGCATTGATCTCGGTAAAAGATATGCCCTCTTCTTTTTATAAAGTGGTTTTGCAAACCAAGGATAATACCGTTAATAGGTGGGTACAGATTCCGTAAGGAGTGCCCTTGATCAACAAAGTAAATACCCATCAAAAGAGGTTGTTTACTTTGTTGATTGTTTAAAAATCAGTATAATTGTACAGTTCACCCCGAAAAACCGCAAATCTTGGTTTTTTCGATAATCCATGGCTATTTAACAAATATCAACGTCCGTAAAACTCCGCTCAAGTCCCTTCAAATCCGCTTAAGTCCGTTCATTATCTATCTTTCATTCAGTTGTTATACGTACTTCATTGCTGGTTTCCTTATCCATTTTCACCAAATGCTTTATATTGTTTGCTTAAAGATCGCGCTCTTTAGGGTTGGAATAAAGCTGGATACGCCTAGACTAGGCGTAGACTAGGTGTAAAGATTATACAGAAGTATAAACAACCATGTTGTAATTATTATCTTTGGTCTTTAACTTTGAAAATACGAAAAGATATGAAGAAAACATTGCTTACTTTACTTTCCATCATTACTATTCAAGTAGTATATGCTCAAGAATATCAATATACGGTAGATCTCAATAATATAAAAGACGATAAGCTTTCTGTTACATTGGAGCCGCCAAAACAAACAGAAAAGCAGGTTATTTTCTCTCTTCCCAAGATCATTCCCGGAACATACTCCATCAGCGACTATGGCGCTTTTGTAAGTGATGTGCAGGCATTTAATGAGAAAGGGAAGCTTTTACCTGTTGTGCGTATAGATACCAATCGATGGGAAATTAAAAAGGCAAAAGGGTTGGCTAAAATCACTTATACTGTAGAAGATATATTTGATACGGAGCAGCAACATGAAATCTATCCAATGGCTGCTACCAACTTCGAGGAAAAGAATATAGTTATCAATTCGCCCGGTATATTCGGCTTTTTAGATCAACAGAATAAATTGCCTTTTGAGATAACATTTAGTAAACCTGCACACTTTTATGCATCAACAAGCGCTGTGCCTATTAAAAGTGATGGAACAAATGATGTTTTTAGACTGAAAGATCTGAATGAACTTTATGAAACGCCTATTATGTACGGAGTTGCGGATACAAGCACCGTGAAAGTGGGAAACTGTGATGTATTGGTTTCTGTATACTCTCCAAATCATTTGATACAGGCCAAAGAAATTGCCGGATGGTTGTCTGATTTGCTACAGGGAGCTAGGAGATATCTTGGTGGCAAATTGCCCGCAAACCGTTATGCTTTTCTTTATTACTTTAAAGACCCGCAGATTCCGCAATCTTTTAAACCAGGCTTAGGTGGTGCATTGGAGCATCCTACCTCCTCTTTTTACTACCTTCCGGAGGCGCCAGCCGAAAAATTGAAAGATTTAATTGTGGATGTATCTTCCCATGAGTTTTTTCATATTATTACACCATTAACCATTGCATCAAAAGAAGTAAAAGAATTTAATTTTCATGAAGTTGTGCTATCCAAACATCTTTGGTTATATGAAGGAACTACTGAATACACAGCACATCATGTACAAGTAAAGAATGGTTTGAATACGGAGCAGCAATTTCTGGACAAGCTTGCTGATAAGATCCGTCGTTCAAGAGGTCAGTACAATGATACGCTTTCTTTTACGAAGCTAAGTGAATATGCAGCCACTACTTATGCCGATCAGTATGGTAACGTGTACCAAAAGGGAGCATTAATAGCCGCCTGTTTGGACCTCTATTTATTGCACTTATCCGAAGGCGGTTACGGGTTGAAAAATCTGACGCACGATTTGGGTATCCGTTTCGGTAAAGACCATTATTTTAATGATGACGAGCTATTCGATGAAATTGAAAAATTAAGTTATCCTGAGGTAAAACAATTTTTAATTCAGTACGTACAAGGTACATCGCCCATACCTTATGAAGATTATTTTGGGTTAGCAGGGATTAAATATCAACCGTCTGCAGAAAAAATGCTCGTGCCCGATGATCAAGCAGATGGTTCTACTTTATTTATTAGAAGAATATGGTTGGATAGTGAGGCCGGAATGAATGATTAATATATTTTAGAAGTGATTACCTTACCATGATCGATGAATCATGGTAAGGTAATGGTCATTTATGAAGGCTTAATAGGCTTCATTTTTGTCTTTTCCCAACGAAAACCGTCTGGAAATGCTGAACCCCCAACGGTATTGGCCTTTACTCCAAGAGGAGGTTGTTTCTGCTATAAATTGCGATTCCTGAATGGCTGTAGCATTGGTGAAATTTAAGTGGAACACATGCCCACCTGTTTCAATTTCCAATCCAACACCCAGTGCATTATAAAATTTTTGTTGATTGATATTTTCTACGTACTCTTTCTTTGCTCCATCCCTGAAAGGTAGAAAATAATCCGCTACGATGGCCATGCGTTTGCTCACTTTTAAACGTCCTCCAGCGCCGAGGGCAAATAAGCTGTTCTGGTCACCAAAAGCGGTGAAATTACGATGAAGATAAGTGGGGATAACAGCAAATGAAAAAATGGAGCTGAATTTTCGTGCGATGATGAATTGACTAACATACGTAATTCTATCGCTAAAATCTTCATATGCCGTGGACGCTTCCGGATTATCGGAAGCCTTGACCCCCGATATGGTGCCGCTTCCAAAAAAGGCGATGCTAAGTGGTATGGAATTATCGGTTGTTTGTTCCAGAAAACGGTATTTAGCGTTTAGCTCATATAGTTGGGTAGCCGCCGTCGCACCCTTTGCACGGGCAATACCAATATTCAGGTTATCTGATAACCCATAGTCAAAACCAATGCGGATATCGGTCGATTGATCAAGACCGAAAAAATTCCCTATTCCACCACTACCTCCGGCGATATCTCCAAAACGGTGATCTACCCGAAACTCTAATTCTTTTTTGTGAATAGTTTCAGTGGATTGTGCATTAATAAGATGTGTAGATTTAAACGTAGCTGATATTTTTTCTTTTTCCGGTGTGTCCAGATTGATGAGATTTTCTAATTCAGTCTGTGCCCGTAATAGAGTTGGTGTAATTACGAACATAATGGCAATGCCTACATATAATGCTTTCATAATACTATTTTATATATCTATCTATCTAGATGGGTTTAGGTTTATAATTGGCGGTAATGTTTACTTTCATTACCTCGGCAATATTTTTGACAACAATGGAAGGAATCTTGATTTTGTGATCGGCTGTCTGTACATCAAAAGAGCATGTAGCGTTTATAGATCCATCCTGTATCACTATTTTGGCTTTCGTACTATAGCTTTTGGCCACTCCATGTACATTCAGTATTCCAGAAACATTTACATAATGCGTTCCATTTTGTTTGAGTTTAGCCGGATCATCAATTTTTCCTTTAAATTCAGAAAAGGGATATTTTTCACTTTCCATATAATTTTCATTGAAATGTTCTTGCATCAATTTTTTTTCAAACTGAAAGGAGGTATTTCTCACCTTAAAAATGATATCCCCTTTGGTGATATCGATCACCGAAGCACCTGTTTTACTGATACCTTCGATATCTTCTATCGGTGTGCTGCTAAAAAAAGATATCTTGGTATCCTGAGCGGTTAAAACTTCCTGTGCTTTTATATACAAGTGGCTGCCAGTTAGAAGTATTATGGCGAGTAATATGTTGTTTGTCATGGTAAAGAAATTTAGTTTTCTGGATTGCTGCGATCAAACCATGCCTGTAGGAGTTCTCTTTCACGAGCAGTAAGCGATCCCCCCACTGGCATTACGCGGGTAACCAATACAGCATTATTGATGCGGGAAGCATTATTTATTACAGATGAATAGCCGTCGAATGTCCACCTCCCACTGGCACCACGCCCTGGTGCATGACAAGAGCTACACTTACTTTCAAAGAGAGCCCCAGCAAAATTATTGTAGCTTACATTTTCTACGGTTACTTCATTGCTGTCCGGTGGCTCTGGTTGTGGCTCTGCCGCCTGATCTTTTGAACAGCTGACAATATTGGCGATCAAAAGAAAAAAGAAAATTGGTGAAAAAACATTTTTCTTAATAAAAATAGTTGGCTGCTTGTGGCTGTAAGGCGATGATTTGTTCATTTCGTTTATCGTTTAGTTTTTAAAAGTATACGGAAAATATTAGCTGTATATGTTAGCAGGCGCTACATATACAGCTAAACGAATTAGTCGTTTGGTGCCATATTTATATTTAAATAATGCTATCTTCATATTCAAATCATATGTTTTTGTATTTGGATTATACATTCATTACGGCGCCGTTAAGAAAATGGTTGCTTAAGAACGTAAAAAAATCCACTTCGGTAAAAGTGAGTGTGTTGCTATGCAAAATATTTTTTTTCTTTGGGGCAACCTTTTGATCGTCACTATCGTAATGATCAAGGAAAGGAGAGCTTGGTGGCACCAAAGGAGAATCAGGATGAGACAATATTAAGGTTAATACAAGGGTGTATTAGAGATGATAGAGGTTCACAAAAAGAACTCTATAAGCATTTCTATGCCCTGTCCATGGGGATTTGTTTACGTTATGCCAATAATCAACTAGATGCAGCCAGTATCATAAACGAAGGTTTTTTTAAGATTTTTTCGAATATTAAAAAGTATGACTTTACTAGACCTTTTGCCGCATGGGTAAGTAAAATCATGACCAATACAGCCATCGATTTTTACCGGGCCAACCTAAAATTCACCAACAATGAAGATTTAAGCAATTACGAGCAAGCAAGCACGACATACGATGCCATTTATGATAAATTAAATTATCAGGATTTGTTATTTATGGTGCAATCTTTAAGTCCGGCTTATAGGACTGTTTTTAATTTATATGCTATTGAGGGATATACACATGAGGAAATTGCTGGCATCTTGCATATTTCCATTGGTACATCCAAGTCGAATCTTTTTAAGGCCCGTGCAAAACTGGTAGAAATGCTAAGGGCATCTGAAGAAATAAAAAACGTGGGCGCGGTAGGACAGAGGCCACCCATGTTAGGAGGGATGGATATTAACGATTAAGTGTGATGGAAAAAAGGAATATAGATGAGTTGTTCAACAAGGGATTAAAGCATCCAGAGGTATCTTACGATGAGATGCAGTGGACCGCTATGGAACAAAAGCTCGATAAAGCGAAGGGAAAAAGAGGAAGAGTGGTGCGTTTGGTCTCCCTATTGTCAGCCGCCGCTGTGTTGGTCTTATTATTTTTGATTTTCGGACCTGCTATAGAAAACAAAAAAACGGGATCGGAGTTGGTTGGAAAACAAACAAAAAGAGAAGACGCTCCTCGTTCAGGTAGCGGAGCAATCGCAGCAGATGAAGATAATGGAAATACCGTTGATAGCAGTTCTGCTATCATGCTTTCCGAAAGGTATGTAGACAAACGGGAAGGAGACATACAAACAGGTATAAGATTAAAAGAAATAGAGAATTTAATTTATAAAGATAGCTTGTCAATATCTGTTAAAACAGCTGGTACTACATCGGTTTCCCCGAATAGGAGTGTATGGAAACCAGCATATGTAAATGTTATGAAGCCGTCGAAGGTTCTACAACCAAGTCCCCAGCAACCAAAACAACGCGCAGGCTCTCTTACCATTTTGGTTGCTCCGGATGCAACCAGTGTAAGAGGTGCCGGTAATGCCGCATTTAGTTCCAATATAGGACTTATGTATACACAACCTTTAAGTAATCGGATAAGCGTCTCTGGTGGTGTCTCGTATGCAAGAAAAAATTACACAGCACCTTATAGCTTCTATAGGCCAAACGTGCGTTTAGATTGGTCAGAAAGACCTAGTCAGGTAGATGCTGCCTGCGATGTTCTGGATGTTCCTATATTGCTCAACTACAACGTTTATAATAAAAATGTCATGCGGGTCCACGTAAGTGCTGGTGTGTCAAGTTATTTTATGCTGAGAGAACGCTATCAATTTTCTTATGATTCAGAAAGCAGTTATGACAATAACTTGCTCCCATCCTATGAAGTACGAGGAAAAAACAATCACCTCTTCGGTGTGGCGGATCTTTCTGTATCAGTTGATCGAAAGGTAAATGAAAACATGCGTATAGGTATCCGGCCTTTTATAAAAGTACCGCTCACGGGTATTGGTTATGGACAAACCAAATTAGAGTCAAAGGGAGTAGCCGTTACGCTTGATTTTAAATTCGGTGGCAGAAGAGAATAAAGCATTCTCTTCTGCATATTGAGTTGTATGAAAGGGGGTGGTGTTTATTTATTCAGATTCTCTGCAAAAAAAGCTTTCATGTCATTCCAGGAAGCTGCATCTGCGGCTGCGTTATAAGCTATCGGTAGATTAAATTTCTTCCCATTTTCCGTTGAAGCAGGATTTGTGAAAGCATGCGTTGCATTTGGATACTCTTTAAATGTGTAGGCGACTCCGATGGAATCCAGCTCTTTTTTGAACTGCTGCACTTCTTCTTGGGGAACATTTTTGTCTTCTGCACCGTGGCATACCAGTATATTCGCCTTTAGCAATTCTTTATTGGCTGGCACCCCCTTTAATCCACCATGAAAACTGACTACTGCTTTTAAGTCATCACCCATTCTGGCCATATTGAGTACCATGGAACCGCCAAAGCAATAACCAATAGCTGCTATCCGACTGGTGTCGACGGCATCAAAGGTCTTGAGTTTTGCTAGTGCTGCATCAAATTTACTTTTAGCTAATTGGGGATTTTGATAGTTGGGCACGGCCAATTTGAGGGCGTCGTCCGGATTATCGGCTATCTGACCATTTCCATACATATCCACAGCAAAGGCTACATAGCCGAGTGCAGCCAAATCCCGCACTCTTTTTTTTGTATATTCGTCTAGGCCCCACCATTCGTGAACAACCAGCACACCGGGTTTTTTTGTCTCTTCACTTTCGTTATAGGCTATATACCCCTGCATGTTGTCGTCGCCTACTGTATAATTTACCTGCTCTTCTTGGAGAACGACGGTACTGTCCTGAGCAGTTGTTTTGGTTTCTTCTGTTTTGTTGTTAGATGTATTACAGGCAATGATAGAAAATAGAATAAGACAGTAAGTAGTTCGATCAATTTTATTAAACATAATCATGTGTTTTAATGTATAGTTAAAGATATAAAATAAAAGACGATCACACAAAACGTTAAATCTGTGATGGCGGTTCTGCTAATGGTCATAGTAACTACTTGTTTCATAAAAGTTTTATAGATGAAAAGATAATACTTATGTTCGTGTTTTAAAGTTTTAGCGGATATTAAACAAAAACACGGTAAATGAGTTATTTTGCTTTGGTAACAGGGGCCAGTCAGGGTATAGGTAAATATATAGCCATCGCTTTGGCCAAGCGTTCTTTTCATCTTTTGCTTGTAGCTCGATCCGAAGACAAGCTCCATCAGCTGAAGAATGAACTGGAGGCCGCTTACAAGATTCGGGTGGAATATTTATCCTTGGATTTATCATCCGTAGGAAGTGCACAAAGCTTATACAACTGGTGTACGCAACTATCGGTGCCAATCAACATTTTAGTAAACAATGCCGGTTTTGGTCTTTGGGGTGATTTTGAACAGTTGGCGATTACTGAGCAGGAAAAGATGATTCATTTAAATATAACGACGCTTACTGCCGTAACCCATGCTCTGTTGCCGATTCTTACCCGCAATCCAGGGGCCTATATACTGAATATATCCAGTACCGCGGCTTACCAGGCGGTGCCAACCTTGGCGGTTTATGCAGCTACTAAAGCCTATGTGTTATCGTTTTCGAGGGCCTTACGTCATGAATTGCAACCGAAACAGGTGTCCGTTACCTGTATATGTCCAGGTCCAACAGACACAGGCTTTGCTGATAGGGCTGGAATGCAGGTGCTTGCTGAGCTTACTGCCAAATATAATATGCCCGTAGAGACGGTAGCCGAGTATGCTGTGCGCGCCATGTTTAAAAAGAAAAGCGAAGTAGTGCCGGGCCTTACCAATAAGATTCAACGTTTTGGCGATTGGCTTTTTCCAAAAATTGTTGTCGAAAAAATTGCTGCAAAATTATACAAGGATAAAAATCATTAAGTAAAGATGGGACTTATTAAAGATATTTACAATATAACCTTTTTTAACGAATTGGGACCGCGTTTGCAAGAAGTCTTGCCATCTTTGGACAAGGATGCATTCATACGGCAGATATATGCGGACGGATTCAGGGAAAAGGAGTGGAAGCAACGGATGCAACATATTACGGCCGTACTACACCGCTTTATGCCTGCTGGGTTCCTTGCAGCAACGAACGTGCTGGTTGATTTTATTGAGCATTTAAGAAATGTAGGAGAGGGTGAAGATAAACTGGTTTATATATTCTTGCCCGATTACATTGCCACCTATGGCTTGGATGATCTGGAGATATCCAGTCGGGCTTTGGAATTCGTGACACAGTTTGTGAGCGCCGAGTTTGCAGTAAGACCATTTTTATTGAAATATGGACAGCAGATGGTGGACGAAATGCAGAGATGGTCTTTACATCCTCATTATAAAGTAAGGCGTTTAGCCAGTGAAGGGAGTAGGCCAAAACTTCCCTGGGCAATGGCGGTACCATTGTTGAAACAGCTACCATTACCTACCTTGTCTATTTTGGAAAATCTGAAAGCAGACCCGGCTCCTTGGGTGCGGAAGAGTGTTGCCAACCACTTAAATGATCTGGCCAAAGATTATCCAGATACCGTGCTGGAAATCGCCCATCGATGGAAAGGGATCAGTAAAGAAACGGATGCAATTGTAAAACATGGCTGCAGGACCCTATTGAAGCAAGGACATCCGGCGGTGCTAGCCCTGTATGGACTGGATGGAAGGGAGGTACAGCTGACAGATTTTGAGCTGTTAACTCCTGAGGTGGAAATGGGGGGAGACTTGCAATTCTCTTTCACCGTATCCAATCATGCCGTCCAAGCACAAGTTGTTCGATTAGAATATGCCATTTACTACAGGCGATTAAATGACACGTTGACGAAGAAGGTGTTCAAAATCAGTGAACGTATATACGAAGGAGATGAGAGCTGCCTGATTAAACGTAGGCAATCTTTTAGGCCTATAACTACACGGCAATTTTATACAGGAGAGCATCTACTGGCGATTATAATCAATGGAGAGGAAAAAAAATCAGTCGCCTTTTCATTAGTTTCTTTTTGATCGTTTAAGGTTTCATCAATAGATTATTCCACCAAGCAAGCTAGAATACATGTTTATCGAAATCACGGTGTTCCAGCAGCATGGGGGTGCAGCCATCTGTTTCTTCAAAAGAGAGGCTTACCTCAGTGGCAAAATCCGGATTGGGTGCGATTTTTTAGCTGCTGCATCTATGATGATTTTCTTTTGAATGGCGCTCATAAGATAGGTGATTTACACTAACAAATAAACAATGTTTCTTGTAAGATTAACAAAGAAAGATAGAAGAGGTTTTGTAAGCTTTCCGCGAAGCAAAGCGTATTTAAAAGCCATATAAACAAAAAGGACTGCCATTAAGTAGCAGCCCTTTCGTTTATGTATGAACTGTTTGTTTTAAAATTTAGCGCCGATTGTCAAGAATACATTGTTGCGGGTATTTTTAACATTGGCTATAGGGTTTTCTAACCCCATTTCTGGTGTGAAAGTGTAAGGAGAATGGTTATATTCCTGTCTCCAATTTTGATAAGTAGCATCTACGTAGTAGTTGCCAAAACGAAAACCTAAGCCACCGGTGATAGATTGCGCTTTATAATCTGCATTTTTATAGGGATTTCCTTGATGGTTGTAGCCGGCTCTGATCAGTACTTGAGGGATTAAAACCAACTCTCCCCCAACTTTTAGATTAACAGCGCTTTGATAATCTGCATTAATGTCATTATTAAGGCGATCAATAGCTGTGGAATTATCAGATGAAGAAAATTTGATGCTTGAATAATCTACAAATTCCACATCTGCAGATATAAGTCCACGGGAAAATACTGCTGATATACCGCCATTTAGGCGATAGGGGGTACGTAAATTATATTCTCCATAGTTACCATTACTGGCATCTTCATCAGAAGAAATTTCTAAACCATTGTTTGGATTAAAATTTGTAATGCCATAATAATCATCCCAATCATCAGACATTCTATACCAAGTAGGCGTGGTAGCTGACAACCCAATACGGATCATATCAACAGGACGATAGATGGCTCCTAATTTTAGATTTACTCCAGTACCTGTTGTGCGGGTCCATGTTTGTTGGTCATATTCAAAATCGGAATTTAGCAGATCATTATAACCTTGATCGGTTATAAAACGAGACTGTTCCCAATTTGCACTTTGATCACGTAGATAATCAGCGCTTTCTATAAAGCCATCCTCATAGAAATGAGTATTAGATCTATAGCTAATAGTGGCAATACCTACCGATGCACCAAGATACCATTTATTGCTATAGTTGGCACCAAAAGACAAATTGGTTTCTGACTGAGAGCCAGAAAAGCTGTTCATAACCCCTTGTTCATTATTGATGCTGGTCATGGGGTAATAATCTTCCTGTGGAGTTGCCTGATCATACATGCCAAAGTTCCAGCCTATTTCTCCTAAATAGCTCCCTTCATAACCCTGATCAACAAAAAAATCTCCAATACTGGAGTTTGGGTTATTTCCAAAATAAGTTAGTTTAGAATGAAAACTATTCGTTTTGCTGTACCCCACCCCGATATTGAAGTTAAGCCATCCGGTTTCTAAGTTACTTCCTCTGGCGCGCATATTGGGTAAATTAAAAACAATACCGATCTGGTTTATACCAACGCGTTCCGTGCTGGTGTTATAGGGATTCCCAAAATAGTTTGCTTTATTTTTGTCTCCAAAATAATCCAAGGAAACACTGAAATCGGAACTGTTAAAGAAACCTAAACCAGCGGGGTTCCCAGAGATATTACTCAAATCTCCCCCAAGGGAAGTTTGTGCACCACCCATTGCCTTAAACCGAGCAGTAGCTCCTTGTTCAGATTGGGAGAACAATAGTGATTCGTCCAAATTCTGTGCTTGGGATGTAAAAAAAAGCCCCATGACAGCACTCAATATAGTAAGCCTCTTACTTTTCATAATGATTTGTTAATTAAAAAAATTCTTTAATGCCTAGGAATTATCAATAAATCAGATACAATAAAAGAGCCAGCCAATGTTTTTAATATCAGCATCATGACTAGCTAGCTCTTTTATTTTTTCAAATGACGACTTTCTTATCTTCCTCTGCCGCCTCCACCACGAGAGACGCCTCCGCCTCCACCGCCGCCGCGACTTACTCCACCACCACCGCTGCTAACAGATCCGCCTGAAGAACGGCTTGGACCTGGACTATAAGAAGGCCTTGAACTCGGCGCAGAACTTGGTCTAGAGTACCCTTCGCTTGGCCTCGAACTTGGTCTGGAAATATTACTACCGGATGGTCTGCTACCACTACTTGGCCTCACTGTAGTAGGCCGAGCAGTAGTGGGTCTTGTGCCTTGACTTGGCCGTACACCAGATGGTCTGTTTGAACTACCAGGACGGACAGATGATCCAGAGGGTCTGCTCATAGAGCCACCAGGTCTGGATACAGATGGCCTACTTGACGAACCGGGTCTATTGACAGAGGGTCTGCTACTGCTACCATTTGGTCTCACTGACTCCCTTGTTCTTGATGCGCTACCTGTTCTGACAGCGTCGGAAGGTCTTGTGCCGGTAGATCTGCTGCCTACACCCCAATTACTTCTTGCATTGGCAGTTCTGGTGCGGTTTCCAGATACACGACCGATAGCGCCACTGCTACTTCTTGTTATAGATCCTCTCGAATTGAACGCACTACTTGCATAAGGTCTTGGGGAATAATTTCGACGACCTACGTAGCCACCGCCCCAACCGGGATATCCGCCCCAATAGCCGCCACCCCAGTAACCACCGCCCCAGCCCCAGCCGGCGCCGTAGTAAGAGTATGGACCCCACCAAGGCGAGTACCAGCCGCCCCAGCCACCAGCATAATAAGGATTACCCCACAAGCCGCCCCAGCCGAAGCCACCGCCCCAACCGAAACCACTTCTCCAGCCTAGACCAAAACCGAAGCCACCGCCCCAGCCCCAGCCGCCGCCATAGCTAAGCCATGGATCAAAAAAGGGATCGTAATAAGTCATGCCTGGTGTGGCATAATGAAAACGGTTGATACGGTTTGCATATTCGTAATCGCTGTATTCATCAGCATACGCGTCACCATAGCTATCAGTGTACTCATCATCGTAATAATAATTTTCATTCTGATCTGCATATTGGTCGGCATAAGCAGTGGTATCTGTGTCAGCGTACTCTTCATATTCGTCAGCATAACCTTGTGCGGGTTCTGCATATTCGTCATAATAATCCGGACTGCGATAGGCTACCTCTTTTGCCGTGGTTTTCCCCCCATATACATCATCCTGAAAAGTATTTTGTGCGTACTGGCTTGTTGCACAGGCGCCTAATGATAGTGCTCCCAGCAACATGGCACCTTTTATAAATATTGGCTTACTTTTCATTATATTTTCCTTTCACTTATAATTGTGGTTTTATTTTTTAGACGTAAATAAACCGTAAAGGTTTAATAGGTAAACGGTCGTAAAATCGTGTCTGCTACAAAAATAATTTAATAATCCTTACATTCGCAAAATCGCAGTAACTTTACAGTGATTTTAACAATTTTAACACATTTTAACGTTTCGTTACTTACGTAGATAATTTACAAATATTATTCCAAATACACAAAAATGAGCAAAGGTATAACCAGCAGAAATGAAGATTATTCGCAGTGGTATAATGAATTAGTTAATAAAGCCGATCTTGCTGAGCATTCTGCTGTACGCGGTTGCATGGTAATTAAGCCCTACGGCTATGCTATATGGGAAAAAATGCAGGCAGCACTCGATCAGATGTTTAAAGATACCGGGCACAGTAATGCCTATTTCCCGCTCTTCATACCAAAGTCATTTTTTTCAAAAGAAGCTTCACACGTGGAGGGTTTTGCAACAGAGTGTGCTGTTGTGACACATTACCGTTTAAAAAATGATGGTCATGGGAATATTGTCGTGGATGAAGATGCTAAATTAGAAGAGGAGCTGATTGTACGTCCTACTTCCGAAACCATTATTTGGAATACCTATAAGGGGTGGATCCAATCATATCGCGACTTACCCATATTGGTAAACCAATGGGCCAATGTAGTGCGTTGGGAAATGCGTACCCGCCTATTCTTGCGCACGGCAGAATTTTTATGGCAAGAAGGACATACGGCGCACGCTACGGAGGAGGAAGCCATCGAAGAAACGGAAAAGATGCTTCATGTATATGCCACCTTTGCAGAAAACTGGATGGCGCTACCGGTGGTGAAAGGTAGAAAAACGGAGAATGAACGTTTTGCAGGCGCTTTGGATACCTATTGTATTGAAGCATTGATGCAAGATGGAAAGGCTTTACAAGCCGGTACTTCCCATTTTCTTGGGCAAAACTTTGCAAAAGCATTTGATGTGAAATTCACCTCAAAAGAAGGAAAACTAGACTATGTATGGGCAACTTCATGGGGCGTATCAACCCGCTTAATGGGCGCTTTAATCATGGCGCATTCGGACGATGCGGGCTTGGTACTGCCTCCCAAATTGGCGCCTATTCAGGTGGTAATCGTGCCAATTTATAAAACAGCGGAAGAGAGTGGGCAAATAGGGGCGCTGGCGGATCAGTTGATTGCGGAACTAAAACAAAAAGGGATTTCTGTTAAATATGATGATCGCGATACACAGCGGCCAGGATTTAAGTTTGCCGAGTGGGAGTTGAAAGGGGTACCTGTACGTGTAGCTGTTGGTGCACGTGATCTGCAGAATGGTACAGTGGAATTAGCCAGACGTGACAAACAAACAAAAGAAACCGTGTCTCAGGACGGACTATCCAATCATATTGAGAAATTGCTGGAAGATATCCAAGAGAACATCTATAAAAAGGCATTGGATTACCGGAATGCGCATGTCAAAGAAGTAAATTCTTACGATGAATTTAAAAGAGTGCTTGAGGAGGAGGGAGGATTTATTTCCGCCCATTGGGATGGAACCGTTGAAACGGAAAAAAGAGTGAAAGAAGAAACCAAAGCTACCATCAGATGTATCCCCTTAGATAATAAACTGGAGGATGGTACGTGTATATTTACGGGTAAACCTTCTAAACAGCGGGTATTATTTGCTAAAGCTTATTAAAGTATCAAGACTTCAAGTATCAAGTATCAAGATGTAAGTATCACGACATAAGAGGCTTGTGTCTTCAGTCTATTAATCTTAAAGAAATGAAATTCGCAACGAAAGCTATACATGCGGGTCAGCATCCGGATCCTACCACTGGAGCGGTAATGACGCCTATTTATCAAACATCCACTTATTGGCAGAAATCGCCGGGTGAGCACAAAGGATATGAATATTCGCGGGGTACAAACCCTACACGCAAGGCACTGGAAGATTGCCTTGCAGCCTTGGAAAACGCTTCTTATGGCTTAGCTTTTTCGAGCGGAATGGCGGCTACGGATACCGTGTTGCGTCTACTGGAGCCAGGTGATGAGGTGATTACGGGAAATGACCTATATGGAGGATCCTATCGGATCTTCACCAAGGTTTTTGAGAAATTTGGTGTCAAATTTCATTTTATTGACTTGAGCGATCCGGAAAATATCAGGAAGTATGTTTCCGAGAAAACAAAACTGATATGGATAGAAACACCTACTAACCCGATGATGCAAATCATCGATATCGCTGCTGTCGGTACCATTGCGAAAGAAGCTGGATTATTATATGTAGTGGATAACACCTTTGCTTCTCCTTATTTGCAAAATCCGATTGACTTGGGCGCGGATATCGTGATGCACTCGGTGACGAAGTATATTGCTGGACACAGTGATGTAGTCATGGGTGCATTAGTGACGAATAATGAAGATTTGTATAAACAGCTTTTTTTCTATTATAACGCTTGTGGTGGTACCCCTGGCCCACAAGATAGCTTCTTGGCATTGAGAGGTATTAAGACACTGCATCTGCGGATGAAGGCTCATTGTGAAAATGGCCGAGAGGTGGCTGCTTTTTTGAAAAATCATCCACGAGTAGAGAAAATATACTGGCCTGGCTTTGAAGATCACCCGAATCATGAAATCGCCAAAAGACAGATGCGCGATTTCGGTGGGATGATCTCCATCGTGCTGAAGGATGCCAGTTTGGAGGATACGTTTAAGGTTGCTTCCTCCTTTCAGGTTTTTTCTCTGGCAGAATCATTGGGTGGAGTAGAATCATTAATTAATCATCCAGCTACTATGACACATGGCTCGATACCGAAAGAAGTGCGCGAAAAAGTTGGTGTGGTAGACAATCTCATCCGGATTAGTGTGGGGGTCGAAGATATTGATGATCTGTTGGAAGATTTGAAACAAGCGTTAGCATTATAAGTTGCCCGTTGTGAGTTACCAGTTGCGAGAGACACTCGTAACGCATAACTAATTCTAAGATGTTGAATTTAAAAGATTTCCTTGACCGTAAAGTTGCCCAATATAACCGACCTGTTTTTATTGAGAGTGACCCTATCTGTATTCCACATCGTTTTTCTTTCAGGCAGGATATAGAGATCATTGGGTTCTTCGCCGCTATATTGGCATGGGGGCAGCGGAAAACGATTATCAATAAATGTACGGAGCTGATCGCAAGAATGGATGGCAAGCCCTTTGAGTTTATTTGCAAGCATCAGGAAAGTGATCTTAAAAATTTGTTAGGCTTTAAACACCGCACATTTAATGATACCGATCTGCTTTATTTTGTGAGTTTTTTTAAATGGCATTACACTCAATTTGATTCCCTTGAACAGGCATTTGTACCCATTAGGCCGTCTACCGAATTTAGGGAGGAATATATAGAAGAAGCCATAATGGAAGACGAAGAAGCAACACTACAGGGAGCAGTATGTTATCAGCATGCTTTGACTCGGCATTCCATCCCCATTGAAACAGCCTTGAATAATTTTAGGGCGTATTTCTTTAGTCTGCCCGATTTTCCCACGAGAACCAGAAAACATATCAGCTCACCGGCTCAGAAATCCACCTGTAAAAGGTTAAATATGTTTTTGCGATGGATGGTTCGTCGGGACGACCAAGGGGTTGACTTCGGTATATGGGAAAATATTTCGATGAAACATTTAATTTGTCCATGTGACGTCCATGTTGATCGAGTGGCACGTCATCTAGGTTTGATCTCCCGTAAGCAAACCGATTGGCAAACGGCTATGGAGCTTACGGAAAACCTCCGGTTATTGGATCCAAATGATCCCGTTAAATACGATTTTGCGCTATTTGGACTGGGAGTGGAGGGGGAGCTATGAGTTGCCAGTTGTGATGTGAGTTGCCGGTTGTGCGTGTAATAAGTGCTCAAGTATTAAATCGTGACAATAGTTGATTAGTTAAGTAGGAGAGTGATGATGGTCGTTGAGTGGACCTAACTATTCGACGACTCTAAAAACCCACAACTAACAACCGGCAACGCACAACTAAAATTTGATGGCCCGTAACATCTCCCTCTTGCCCGGTGCTCCGGGGGCTTTCTCGATAGAAAAACCTAAACTTTTCATAGTGCGTTTCAGGTTTCCGGTAATGGCATAGGTGACAAATACACCACCCGGTTTGAGAAAACTACATACATGGCTCAGTGTTTCGGTGTTCCACATTTCGGGTTGACGAATCGCCGCAAAAGCATCGAAGTAAATCAAGTCATACAGATCTGTTGTTTTAAAATCCAATACAGGTTGATGGGCGATATGGAGGTTTATCTGTGTTGTAAGGTACTCAGGTTTGAATAGGGCGTTTTCATATATATTAAGAAAGGATGACCAAAGAGACGCATGAACCACCTGCTGATATCCGGTTTCCTTAATCATCGCATAAGAAAGGGGATAGGCCTCAATCCCGGTATATTTTAGCAGTCGTCCCTCTCGAAAACAATAATCAGCGGTTAATAGAAAATTTAATCCCGTACCAAAGCCTACTTCTAAAATGGAAATGGGTAGTTGATCGGCTGCAGGATGCCGGCGCAATAAATAATGTAAACCCGATTGTAAGAATACGTGTCTACTTTCTTGTACTGCGCCGTGTTTGGAATGATAGTGTTCTCCTATTTCGGAATTAAAGATTGTTTTGGAGCCGTCTCCCGTGATGACGAAGTTCATTTTATTGGTGTTTAGTTGTTTAGTTGAGTAGTTAAGTAGTGATAGTAGTTGAGTGGGCCAGCCTCTCAACTACTATCACTACTTAACTAACTATTAAAATCACCCACAGCCGTACTCAAATCATATACCGGTACCTGCGCCGATGAAGCGATTAAGCTGGAGCCGATGGCTGAGCGGTAACCGCCAGCGCAGTGTACCATGATGGGTTTATCCTGTGGTATCAGCGATAGTGATTCTCTCAATCGTGGTAAAGGGATATGAATCGCGTCTTTAAATAATTTGCCCTTTTTGACTTCCTCATCATTCCGGATATCTAGAATGGTGTAGGCGTTGGTATTTTTCTTAAATGTGTCCAGACTAAATATGTTCGCTACAACTGTACCGATGGAGTGTTTAAAATATCCTTTGCATTGATTTTCATAACCTATCTTTGCTAATTTTTTCAATAGTGTTTGTGCTTCTTCCTCTCCAGCAGCAATTAGGTAGAAAGATTCTCCCGGATCGACTATACTGCCTACCCACGTTTCAAACTTATTTCCATCAGGAATATTAATCGCGTGGGAGAGGTGCCCTAACTTAAACTCTTCGGCTGGCCTACTATCAATCAGTATAATTTCTTTATTCGTGAGCTCATTTTCTGATATAGATATCACACGAGAGATACTGGCCTCAAAAGATGCTGCTCCTGCACGGTTCAATGCTACATCATAGGGGAAATATTTCGGCACGAAGGGCTGGTCGGTCGTCAACAGTTTCACAAATTCCTCTTCATCCATCTCTTGGAGAGCGTAGTTTTCTTTTAATTCAGTACCAATGGTGCTTTGCAGATCGGGGCGCATATTTTTACCGCATAATGAACCCGGTCCATGAGCTGGGTAAATAATTACATTAGAGTCAAGTGGCATGATTTTATCACGCAAGGAGTGATACATGGCTTTTGCCAACTCTTCCGCTCTGGCCTTCAGGTTACCAACATTTTCCCGTAAATCAGGGCGGCCAACATCTCCTACAAATAACGTATCACCGGTAAAGAGTGCCTTCTGTTTTTCTTCTCCATCCAATAACAATACACAGATACTATCCGGCGAATGCCCCGGTGTATCGATGGCTTTCAAGGTAAGATTACCTACAGGTATTTCTCTTCCTTCTTCAAATGCCTGATGCGGATAGGTTGCACCTACCAATGCACTGGTATAAATAGTCGCATCCGTCAGCTGTTGAATTTCCAGATGTCCACTTACAAAATCGGCATGAGGGTGTGTTTCTATTACACCAATAATTTTGGCATGATTTTCTCTTGCAAAGGTGAGGTAAGGTGCTGGATCTCTGGCCGGATCAACCAAAACGATTTCCTTATTGCTTAAAATAGCGTAAGAAGCATGTGCTAGTCCGGTATCGTAAAATTGTTCTATGTGCATATTTTCCAAATATGGGGGCAAAGTTACGAAAATGCTCGTTGGCATATGTAGGCAGATTTGTCAAAAGTAGATAATCTTGCTGTCAGGATATGTTGTTGATTATTGGGGAAGCTTTTTATAGGGGAATAATACAAATGCGGTTAATTATCAATATTATTGGTCTGTCATTTTTACTGACGGTATTTGCCACCCGATTGGAAGAGCGTGTCTTTGGCGTAGCGGTAGATAAAGGTAAAATCACGTATAAAGAAATAGATGAAGCTTCTGGTTTGGTTTGTGGCATGAACAATGAGCATTTTTTTTGGACGCATAACGATAGTGGGGATAAAGCACGTGTTTTTCTATTGGATAGCGCTGCTCATCATAAAGCCACTTATTATCTGGAAGGGGTAGAGGCACGCGACTGGGAGGATATGGCTGCGATGCAAGAAGGGAATAAAAATTATTTATTGGTGGGAGATATAGGGGATAATCTGGGAAATCATTCGAATATCAAGATTCATCGCTTTGAAGAACCCCGATTTGATGGAGGGCATTTACACATAGATACAATACCGGCCGCTGCCATAAGGACTTATACCCTGAAATATGAGGACGGACCGCGGGATGCGGAATCTTTATTTTTTGATCCTATTGATAGGAAAATCTATATTATTAGTAAGCGAGATCTAAAAGTAGGGGTTTATGAAGGAAGTTTGCCAGAAAAGGCAACAGATACTATACTTTTAAAGAGAAAAATAGCTATTCCTTATACTTTTATCACAAGTGCTGACATATCTGCCAATGGTAGGGAGGTGGTAATCAAAAATCTTCTCAATATATATTACTGGAAACGTAAGGATGGGGAGTCTATACCCCAAATGTTCAAACGTGAAGGGCTCATGCAGCCCTATAACGCAGAACCTCAAGGGGAAGCTATTACTTTTGCCAGAGATGGCTCCGGCTATTATACCACCAGTGAGCGTCCTTTTGGTTTACCGGCACATATCTATTTTTATCCTAGAATAGTAGAATAGTGATAGTAGTTTAATATCAGCAAATAACGACTTTACTATTCAACAACTTAACCAATCAACTATTTTAACCTTCTCTTAATATAAACTTAATGGCAATTTTGTTTCTTATTAATCTATTGTGTATAAGTTATTTATAGTTTTTTTTAAGCTAATGTTGCTCTTGGGTTAACGCTGTCTGGCTAGGGGTTTATTTTTTGTAACGTATTTATCAGATGGTTTAAAAGTACATTCTCCAACTTCGCAACATCAATCGAAATGTAACACAAAAACCAATAGGAAATGAAGAAACTTTTTACAATATGTCTACTGATGATGTATACGCTCTCGAGCTTTGCACAAAGTAATGGCGTTATCTCCGGTAAGGTGATGGAAGCGATCAGCAGAGCTTCTTTACCGGGAGCGACGGTTCGTTTAAATATAGCCGGTAAATACACTATTTCAGATCAGAATGGCGACTATGAATTTCTAAATGTGCCTGCTGGTACTTATGAGGTGGAAGTGGTGTATATGGGCTACCAATCTGAAAAACAATCGATAACGGTAAAACCCGGAGAAAACACATCCCTCGAATTTTCTTTAAGAGATGGTGCTGTTACTATGAGTGAAGTGGTGATTATGGGCGATCGACTACGTGGACAGGCGAGAGCATTAAACCAACAGAAGAATAAAGCGAATATTACCAATATTATTTCATCTGATCAGGTAGGGCGTTTTCCCGATGCTAACATTGGGGATGCCTTACGTCGAGTACCGGGCATTACCATGCAAAATGACCAGGGCGAGGCAAGAAATATTATTATTCGGGGTTTATCTCCTGAATTGAATTCAGTTACATTAAATGGCGACCGGATTCCTTCGGCGGAGGGAGATAACCGGAGGGTACAAATGGATTTGATTCCGTCGGATATGATTTCTACTATTGAGGTGAATAAAACTTTAACCCCTGATATGGATGCAGATGCTATTGGCGGTTCGGTAAACTTAATAACCCGGGCATCTCCCAATGGCCAGCGTATATCGGCTACTTTAGGTGGTGGATACAATCCCTTACATACAACACCTATTTATACCGGTGCATTTGTATATGGAAATCGTTTCGCCAACAATAGATTCGGGATGGTTATCAGTGGTTCTTACAATAATAACCATTTAGGCTCAGAAGGTATAGAGGGCGAGTGGAAACGTGATAACCAGGGTAATCCGTGGCTGGCAAGAGAAGATGTTCGGTATTATGATGTGAGACGTGCTAGAAGAAGTGTTGCAGGCGCGTTTGACTTTAAGGTAAACGATAGCCACAGTTTTTTTGCCAATGTAATGTATAACTGGCGGGATGATTGGGAAAACCGCTTCCGTGTACGTACGGATATGGAATTGGCGGATAAGGATGCAGGCGTTTCCGGTGGTTTTATTCTGGATAAAATATCAAGGGAAACAAAAGGAGGAATTGGCAATGATCGAAACAATTATAGACGTTTAGAAGATCAACGCGTGCAGAATTACTCTTTAGGCGGTAATCATTTACTGTTACCAAGTTTGGATATGGATTGGACGGTCAGTTATTCAAAAGCAAGTGAAGACAGACCTAACGAGCGCTATATCAACTATGAAAGCGAAGGCGGGGTGCCGGTGCAGCAGGTTCCGTCTGCACACGACCGCCCTATAGATTTAGTCTTCGATCGTCCAGACCCAACCCTGGGTGAATTGGATGCTATCAGTGAAAATCATGATTATACCAGTGAAAGCGAATGGGGCGGAAAGCTGAATTTCCGTGTACCCTTCTCACTAATCGATGGTGAAAAAGGGCGTTTACGCTTTGGCGGTAGATTGAGAATTAAAGATAAAAGGCGGAATAATCTGTTTACGGAATATACACCTATAGGAAATGAGCTGGCTTTACTAGGCGGAATACCAACCCTTAACTGGACGGGCGATTTTGCTCCTGGTAATCAGTATGCTCCTGGTTTGTTTGCTGATAGGCGTGTTTTGGGAGATTTACATTTAACGGACCCCTCGCTGTTTACAGGCGAGTTGGATCCAAGCGAATTTTTAGCGGTCAATTACCATGCGAAGGAACGTATTTTAGCCGAGTATATCCGTTGGGACCAAGATTTTAGCAGCCAATTTTCCATGATTTTAGGCACGCGCGTGGAGCACACCCACATTAATTACACCGGAAATGTGGTAGAAGATGAAGAGGATTTGTCTGGTACACGCACCCAAAAGAATAATTATACGAATATTTTGCCGAGTGTTAGTTTTAAATATGTACCACAGGAAGATTTGATTTTACGGGCAGCGGTCACTACGGCCTTGGCACGGCCCAATTACTATTCGATTGCGCCCTATGTGCAATCTGTAGCCGATGGAGACGATAGTCAGGTCACGGCAGGGAATCCTGCATTGAAGGCTACCTATGCATGGAATTTTGATTTAATGGCAGAAAAGTATTTTCAATCTGTCGGTATTATTTCTGGTGGCGTTTATTATAAAAATCTGCAGAATTTTATCTATAAATACAGCAATAGAAATTATACAGCTGATGATTTTGCAAGGGACTTTCCGGGTGCTGTCAATTTGGTTCCCGAGGGAGAAAACTGGCGATTTGTACAAGACCGAAACGGCGAGAGCGTAGATGTATACGGTTTTGAGGTAGCTATTCAGAGACAGCTCGATTTTTTGCCTGGTAAATTCTTAAAAGGTTTTGGTATTTATGCAAACTATACCTACACCAAATCGAAAGCAAGAGGAATCGCGGATGCAGATGGAAATCCACGCAACGACATTACCTTACCTCAAACGGCACCTCATATGTTAAATGGTTCCCTATCTTGGGAAAACGAGCGTTTCTCTGCGCGTGTTTCGGCCAATTATACGGCAGCTTACATTGATGAGATCGGTGAAGATGCTTTCTTCGATTTCTATTATGACAAGCAATTTTTTTTGGATGCTAATGCATCCTATAAATTCGGAAAATATTATAGGATATTCATTGAGGCCAATAATCTCACTAATCAATCCATGCGCTATTATCAGGGGGCAAGTAACCGACCGATGCAAAATGAATTTTATAAACCTAGATATAATCTAGGCGTAAAATTTGACTTGTAAATATAGATTGATCAACTGGTGCAGGTACAACGGGATTTCCTCAGTGGGAAGTCCCGTTTTTTTGTAATTGTGTACGCTCTATTCGAAGCGGATACGAACAAAATTACCATGTATAAGTTAATTAATAATAACTTAACATAAAGGTGTTATTTTTGTTAGAATCATGATAAGATGTTCATTCATAGGGGTTATTTTACTGTGGTTCGGTATGTTTGAATCATTAATGGCGCAGCCTTCTTCGGTAGAGGATATCAGAGAACGTTTAGAAGGTTTTACGATACAGCCATCTGATTCCCTATTTCTTGTCGAAAATGATCTATATACAAAAGCGGTTACATCTGGTGACCGGGGCGCTCAGGCCTTGTCTCTACAGCATATGGGGCAGATATGTTTTCATATGGGGTTATTTACACAATCATTAAATTACCATCTTCAGGCGGAGCAACTTTTAGCAGCTACCGGGCATAGAATAGCGCAAGCGGATAACCTCAACGATCTGGGTATGCTTCTTTTGTTGAATGGTCAGGAAGACGATGCCAAACGTGTATATTTTAAAGCGCTAAGTATTTATAAGGATGGACATCGTCAACAGGGCCTTGCCACTACTTTAGGTAATATTGGTCATCTATACGAAAAAATTGCCGATCTGGATAGTGCTTTCTTTTACCAACAGAAGGCTATGCAGGTTTTTGAGACCATTCAAGATCTTGACGGAATAGCTCTCATACACGAAAATTTGGGAAGTATTTACGAAGATAAAGAACAATTTGACCAGGCCTTTTTGTTTTTTTCCAAGGCTTTGGAACGGTTTAAAGTAAACGGTAATACGGCGATGCTGATAGATGCTTATAATAATATGGGGGATATTTATCGCAAAACCGGTCGTTATCAGGATGCATTAAAGTATACGAAGGCAGCCGAACAACTTGCTAAAGAAAATAAATCCTATAGTAGGTTGAGTAGTGCTTATCGCGATTTAGGGAAAACGTATAGTTTTTTAAATAATGCAGATAGTACGTTTCATTATTTAGAATTAAGTAGGCAGCTATATACCGAGATCTATAATGAAGATAGCAAGAACCAGGCCTCTTTGCTCAAAGTTTTATATGAGATACAGCAAAAGGATGCCCGGATAGCCGCTATGGCTAAGCAAAAAAAGACCGCGGCGATGGTTTATTTGGCTTCTGCCGTTGTGGCTGTTTTGTTAATTATTTTAGCTTTCGTTATTATTAAAAACCAACGACAGAGAATAGCGGGCGAAAGAAAACTTCGGGATAATGAAGCGGCCCTGTTGGGTGCCAAACAGCGTTTGATGGAAGTAGAGTTGAAAAATAAGAAACTTCAGGAAGAGCAACTAAAAAGAGAATTGGAGAATAAAGCAAAAGAGATTACCACCTATACGCTCCAGGCGATTGAGAAAAACCAGCTGTTGGAAGAGATGAAGGTTGCCTTAACAGAAATTCTAAAAAATGACAATAGAAGTTTTAAAAAGGAACTTCGACAGTTACTTAATAAAATCAATCAAAGTTTTCATAAAGAGGTAAGCTGGGGAGATTTTCGCAAGGTATTCGAAGAAATCAATCAAGATTTTTTTTATCAGCTGCAAAAAATTAATCCCGATTTATCAGCTGCAGATCTTCGTTTGGTATCGCTGATTAAACTTAATATGAACAGTCCTGACATGGCGGCAATCTTAGGGATATCGACAGATAGTTTACGTGTTTCGAGATATCGACTTCGTAAGAAGTTGGGCCTTGATCAGGGTAAAAGTTTAACTGCCTTTTTACAGACAATAAATGGTTGAGGAGCTACGCGAGTTCTCCGAAGCTGCTCGTCACTGCTTAATCACTATTGACCCAATAGCTAATCATCCTATTTAATAGTTGTTCACTATTTGTAACGCTAAAAGTTTGTCTTATATCCCTTATAAGGCCATTTTTGTGAAAAAAAAACAACAAATAATGAATAATATGACCAACTTTTTTTTGGGTTTCTATCTCACGGGATGTATGGCATTGGCGGCTTGTCAAAACAGTTCAAACCAAGTTATTTCAAGAGACGGCAACGAAGTGGATACGCTCATGGCGACTGTTGTTACCGAACCTGTAAAACATGATAGTGATGATCCTGCTATTTGGATCCATCCGGAGGATGCTAGTAAAAGTTTGATTATTGGAACCGATAAAGACCGTGAAGGTGCAATTTATGCTTTTAATTTGGAGGGAAAGATTGTGAAGAAAGTAGAAGGGATCAGAAGACCAAATAATGTAGACATTGCTTATGGTTTTGAATGGAACGGCCGCCAAATTGATATCGCGGTGGTAACCGAACGGGAAAGTAATAAGCTGAGGGTATTTAGTCTGCCCGATTTAATTCCTATTGATGGCGGCGGTATAGAAGTGTTTGTTGGCGAAACAGACCGCGCCCCAATGGGCATAGCTTTATATACCAGACCTCAAGATCATGTTATTTTTGCCATTGTGGGTAGAAAATCAGGTCCGGCGGAGGGTTACTTATGGCAATATAAATTAACAAGTACGGGAGATGGAATCGTCGATGGTGAACTGGTGAGGGAGTTTGGTAAATATAGTGGTAAAAAAGAGATCGAAGCGATAGCTGTAGATAATGAGCTAGGTTTTGTGTATTATTCGGATGAACAGGAAGGAGTAAGGAAATATCTCGCTGACCCTGCGGCGAACAACAATAATGAATTGGCTTTGTTTGCACAATCTGGGTTTTCCGACGATCATGAAGGTATTGCTATTTACAAAACAAGCGATACTACGGGATACTTGTTAATATCTAATCAGGGATCACAGCGTTTTATGGTCTACCCGAGAGAGGGTGTCGAGGGGAATAAGAATGAGTATCCATTATTGACTGAAATTCCGGTGAGCGCTATGGAAACCGATGGAGCAGATGCCACCGCTGCGAATTTGGGCTCCCGATACCCTGAGGGGATTTTTGTAGCGATGAGTACTGATAAAACTTTTCATATTTTTGATTGGCGAAAAGTGAAGGAAAGAATTATAAAGTAAAACTGCATCTGGAAGCCTACACGACGGATTTACCAACCTATTAAAACTAATTATTTTGTATTGAAAAAGGGCATTGCGTTTTATACACGATGCCCTTTTTCTGGCTTATTTAGCCAATAGATTCTGTAGCTAATTTTATTACCATACCCTCACCCGTTCATTTTCAGGTTTATAGAGTTTGTCTCCTTCTTTTATATCAAAAGCTTTGTACCAGGCATCCATGTTAACTAAGGGACCAATAGTACGTGCATCTGCAGGTGAATGCGGGTCAACGGTAATGAGTTGAGCCGCTGTTTCTGGCGTAATATTCATGCGCCATACCTGTGCCCATGAAAGGAAAAAACGTTGATCGGGGTTTAATCCATCAATCATTTCATCCGACTGCCCTTGTGGCGTTTTTTTGAAAGCGGCATATGCCATGGCCAAACCGCCGAGATCGGCAAGATTTTCGCCAAGTGTCAATTTGCCTTTTACATGTAAGGAGTCTAGTACTGTGTAGCCATTATATTGTTCTACTACTTTATTAGCGAGCTCTTTGAAATTATCTGCGTCCTCTTTTGTCCACCAATCTTTTAAGTTTCCATCTGCTGCATACTGTCTGCCCTGATCGTCGAAGCCGTGGGTCATCTCGTGTCCGATAACCGCACCGATGCCGCCATAATTCACAGCGTCATCTGCAGAGAAATCGAAGAATGGAAACTGCAAGATTCCTGCAGGAAACGCGATTTCATTGTTGACCGGATTATAATACGCATTTACTGTTGGAGGTGTCATACCCCAGCGTGTTTTATCAACAGGCTTTCCTAACTGACTCACCATGTCATTATAGTCCCAAATCTTGGCTCGTTTAATATTACCGAAGTAATCATCTCTATTAATTTCTAACCCATCGTACGCCAACCATTTATCCGGATAACCGATTTTAGGTGTAAAGGCATGCAATTTTTCTATCGCTTTTTGTTTGGTTATCTCACTCATCCAATCGAGTGTTTTAATCCGTTCTTCATAGGTATTCGAAAGGTTATTCACCAAATCAATCATCCTTTTTTTGGCTTCTGGTTTGAAATATTTTGCCACGTAGAGTTGGCCCAGTAAATCACCGATCGATCGATCGATGATTTCAAAACTTCTTTGCCAACGAGGTGTAATTTCCTTCTGTCCGGTTAAGGCCTGCGTAAATACAAAATTCGCTTCCACAAAGGGTGTACTTAAATACGGTGCCGCACTTTTCAGTACATTCCATTGCAAATAGCTTTTCCAATCTTCTATAGGGCTGCTGGCAAGCAATTTAGAAATCTCTTTAAAAAAATCGGGATTATCAATGATAATACTATCTGCACCGTTTATTTTTAAGGTTTTATATGTTTCGTCCCAATGGAGTTGCGGAGCTTTTTTTTGCAGCTCGCTAAGGGTCAGTTTATTATAGGTTCTATATGGATCGCGCATATCTTCGCGGCTCCATTGTGCTTTAGCAAGGGCGGCTTCTATGCTCCAGATCTGATCAAATTTTTTCACGGCTTCTGCGTCATCTGCACCGGCTAAGGAAAATAATTTTTGAACATAACTCTCATAAGCCTGTTTAATATCGCGGTTACGGGTGCTATTTATTAGGTAATAGTCGCGGTCAGGCAGTGTGATGCCGCCTTGTCCGAACTGTGCAATATTAACAGTTGTGTTTTTCTCATCTTGATCCACACTGAACCGATAAAGAGGTGCTGCTATGCCATCTGTTCGTTGAAACGCAATTTCTTTTACTAATCCACTCAGCTCTTTGATCCCTTTGATTCTGGTGAGATCTTCAGCAATAGGAGAGCCGCCAATGGAGTCAATTTTAACACTATCCATGGCACTGGCAAAAAAGTCGCCCACACGTTGCTCGGTACTACCAGACTTTGTATCTCGATTTTCCGAAACCTCTTCTAAAATGCTTTTTACTGCTTTTGCATTGAAATCACGCAATTGATTGAAACTACCCCAACGCGTCTCTTTTGCGGGTACTGGGTTGTTCTTCAGCCAAACACCGTTAGCATACTGAAAAAAGTCGTCTCCAGGTTGATAAGTTGTGTCAATATTGGCTGGATCAATCAGTTTGTCAGGCGTATTGGTTAAGATGGTTTCTTTACCCGATTGTGTACATCCCTGAAAAATGGTGAGGGCTATGCCGCAATACAACAGTGGATAATAATACTTCATGTGTGTTATGTTATTTATATTTTTTCAAAATGATATCGATAAGCAACAATAAAACAGTATAGGCTATCTGTTATTCCAAGCTATTTAAAGTCAAAGTATTGCTGATTGTAGTGCAATAAGTATAAACGAAGGTAAAACTTTTGGATTTTATTTAAAAAGTAATTGATGTAACATTTAGGTTGTAGGTTGTGATAGTAATTAAGTAGTGATAGTAAGTTTAAAATATATTTGGAAATATTAACACTGTTAACTAAGTTTGTGGTGTTATTCTGATGACTGACAACAATGGGTATTAAAGAGCGTAAAGAAAGACACAAAGAAGATTTGAGGCTGCGTATATTGGACGCTGCAAAGAAGCTGTTTTTAAAAGAAGGGTATGATGCTACTTCTATCAGAAAAATCGCCGCGGCGATAGAATTCAGTCCGACAACAATTTACCTTTATTACAAAGATAAAAACGATATTGTTTATGCGCTACAGAAAGAGGGGTTTAAGTTATTGCGAACAAAATTTGCAGCTTTAGCCCATGTAGACCACGCTTTTGAGCGGTTAAAAGCAATGGGGCGTACGTACATTCAGTTTTCTATTGAGAATCGTGAGTTTTACGAATTAATGTTTGTGATGAAAGAGCCACTTGAGTTTTTGGAGAACGTGTGTGGAGGTGGAGAAGATGAACAATGGAATGAGGGCAAGGAAGCTTTTGACTTTTTGGTATACACGGTGGCGGCGTGTCAAAAAGCGGGATATTTTACCAAGCATGATACCAAAATGTTCTCCTTGTTGGTTTGGTCTACAGTGCATGGTTTATGTACCCTAAATATGCATGGGCATATTACCCATGTAATAGAGAAACATTTGATCGAACTCCAGGATGGACTCGGGATCCTTGATTCGGCCTTCACGAGTTACACGAAGTTTTTAGAACAATTGAAGGATTAAATTTTTTTACACTTTAAATAACACTGTTAATAATGAAAACACTGTTTATTTGTATATTGGCGATATGTTTACAACTTCCCTTTATTTCCTTTGCGCAAACGGAAGCGCTTGATGCTTATATCGCCGAAGGGGTGCAGCAGAATCTGGTGTTAAAACAAAAAAATGTTTCATTAGATAAAGCGATGCTTGCCCTGCAAATGGCAAAAAGTATGTATCAGCCAAGTGTAGCGCTACAGGCTACCTATAGCACTGCTTCTGGAGGCCGGAACATTTCCTTGCCATTGGGTGATTTAATGAATCCGGTGTACGCGACGCTCAATCAGTTAACGAATTCGCAGAATTTTCCAATGTTGGAAAACGAGTCTATCAATTTCCTTCCGAAGAATTATTACGATGCGCGAATCCGGACTACCGTACCCTTGATCAATACAGACATTGGTTACAACAAAAAAATCAACGAGCAGCAGGTAACGTTGCAGGAGTTCGAAGTGCAGACGTATGAGCGTGAATTGGTGAAAAACATCAAGACGGCTTATTTCAGTTATCTGAATGCCGGTCAGGCAGTTAAGATCTACCAGTCGGCATTGCAGCTAGCCGAAGAATCCAAAAGGGTGAATGAACGTTTGTTGGAGAGTGGCCAGGGACTCCATGCTTACGTGTTGCGGGCAAACAGTGAAATGGAACAGGTAAGAGCACAGGTAACACAGGCCGAGCAGCAAAAAATAAATGCCCGTCTATATTTTAATGCATTATTAAATCGAGATGGAGAGGAGCAGATAGATACTCTTTATAATGCTGATGAGGCCTTAATAAAGGCTACGGCGATGTTACAGGAAGGTAATGATATCGGCGATAGGGAAGAGTTGAAATCGTTACAACAGGTAATTGCTATCAATGAAAATGTTATCAGCATGAATAAAAAGTTCTCTGTTCCCAAGATCAGTGGATTTCTCGACCTCGGTTCGCAAGCCGAACAGATGCGCTTTAATAACCAATCGCGCTATGTAATGTTGGGTTTGCAGTTCGATCTGCCGCTATATAGCGGTAATAGAAACCGTATAAAAATAAAACAATCGCAATTGGAATTAGAAGACGCTTCTTTAAATAGAGAATATGTAGAGAAACAGCTGAAGGTAAGTTCAAATATAGCTAAAAACAATCTATTGGCCTCTTGGCAAACCTATCAATCGTCATTAAAGCAATTAGAGGCTGCGTCTTCTTATCAGCGGTTGATCGATAAGGGATACAGAGCAGGAGCCAATACGTATATAGAGACGATAGATGCACGCAATCAGCTCACCCTCGCAAACCTGTCTACACTCGTTAATAAATATAATGTTTTACTGGCTGCTGCCGAATTAGAAAGAGAAACAGCTGCTTATCCATTAAAAAAATAAAACCATGAAAGGGTTACACATTTTATATCTACTCGCATTTATTGGGATGACTTCTTGTGGAAATTCGGAGAATAGATCCATAAACGGCTTAAAGGAAGACACCATTCCTGTCAAGCTTTTCCCTCTATCCCAAAATGCCGCCGGACAGGAAATTAAGACATCCGGTGTTTTTACCACCGATAATGAAACCGTATTGTCTTTTAAGAATGGTGGTGTTATCAATCGTATTTACGTCAAAGAAGGCGACCCTGTCAAGACTGGGCAGCTGCTCGCCACTTTAAATCCAACGGAAGTAGATGCACAGGTAAAACAGGCCCAGTTATCTGTGGAGAAATCCCAGCGTGATTTTACGCGAGCGCAACAACTATTTAGAGATAGTGTTGCCACTCTGGAACAATTGCAAAATGCCGAAACCGCTTTTCGCATTGCCAAAGAACAGCTGCGTGCGGCCAACTACAACCAAAACCAAACTGAAGTAAGGGCTACAGCACCCGGTTTTGTATTAAAGAGAATGGTGAATGACGGACAAGTGGTAGGTCCGGGTACACCAATATTACAACTGAATAGTACCAGCGGTAAAGATTGGCAGTTGAAGGTAGGGCTTAGCGATAAGCAGTGGGCGGCAGTGCATATTGGTGATACGGCTCTGATCCGGTCGGATGTGCTCGGAAAGGACTTGTTCGCTGTTGTACATAAAAAATCAGAAGGCATCGACCCCTCTCTTGGAACCTTTACAGCCATGCTTCAACTGCAACCTGGCAATCAGGCTCTTAAAATAGGAGCCGGCATGTTTGCACAGGCTTTCATCAAACCGAAACAGCAGCAAGAGGCATGGCAAATACCTTATGATGCTGTCTTGGACGGAGATGCGGGGAAGGCATTTGTTTTTGTTACTAATGACGGCAAGACTGCTAAACGGGTAGAAATAGTTGTATCTGCTATTGAGCAGCAAAAAGTAACCGTTATCGCCGGACTTGAAGATGCCCGTTCGCTAATTATTTCAGGAAGTGCGTATTTAACGGATGGATCGCCAATTGCGGTGGTGAAGTAAAGAATTAACCAAAGGGATTTTACTTTTTAATGAAGTCGAAAAATGAATATTTCATCATACGCAATTAAGAATAGCCAATTTACCTTGATCATGGTGATCATGGTAGTAGTAGTAGGGTTGAGCACAATGCTCAGCATGCCAAGGTCTGAAGATCCCGAAATGCGAACACCGATGTTTCCCGTGGTGGTGGTATATCCCGGCACTAGTCCGAAAGATATGGAAGAGCTGGTTGTTAAGCCCATGGAAACCAAGATATATGGCCTAGATAACATTAAGCGCATAAAAACCACTATATTGGATGGTTTGGCAGTGCTGACGGTTGAATATAAATTTGAAAGCGACTACGATAGCAAATACCAGGAGTTGGTACGGGAGATTGGTGTTTTGCGTCCGCAACTGCCGCAGGACATTTATAGTATTGACATCCAGAAGGTAGAACCCAGCGGCGTTAATGTGTTGCAGCTGGCGCTCATTTCGCAGAATGCTTCCCGTAAGTCGTTGAAGAAAGTGGCCGAAGACTTGCAGGATGAATTGGAAAAGGTATCTGCCCTGAAGGAGGTTAAAATCAGTGGCTTACCTGAACAGCTTGTTCGGGTGGATGTTCATTCAGATAAGTTGGCCCAAATGCATATTCCCTTAGGCACCGTGATGGATGCCATACAGAGCGAGGCTGCCAATATTCCCGGAGGGAGCGTGCTGGGTGGTGGTAAATCATTCAGTGTGAAGACTAGTGGCAATTTTCAAAGTATTGATGAAATCGGTAATACCATTGTTTTTAGCAGTGAAGGCCGAAATGTGCTGTTGCGTGACGTGGCAGAAGTATATCCTGATTTTGCTCCAGATGATCATATCACCCGATTAAATGGCTATCGTTGTTTACTCGTCAATGCGGCGCAAAAATCTGGGGAAAATATCAGTAAGACGCAGGAGGCTTACCTGCCGGTGATAGAAAAGTTTAAGCAAACACTTCCTAAGAATATAGATCTCGTGTTGCATTTTGATCAGGCAGAGAATGTGAATCATCGCTTAAGTGGCTTGGGAATAGATTTTTTAATAGCTGTTTCACTGGTACTGATAACACTATTGCCTTTAGGTAACAGGGCTTCCCTAGTAGTGATGATTGCTATTCCGTTATCGCTGTCGATAGGTCTGGTCTTGCTGCATATTTTTGGTTTTAGTCTCAATCAGTTAAGTATTGTTGGTTTTGTGGTAGCTCTTGGTTTGTTGGTGGATGATAGTATTGTGGTAGTGGAAAATATTGAGCGCTGGCTGAGAGAAGGGCATTCCAGATTGGATGCCGCAATCAAAGGTACCGGGCAAATTGCGATGGCCGTAATAGGCTGTACGGCAACGCTGGTTATTGCTTTTATGCCTTTAATGTTTATGCCCGAGGCATCTGGTGATTTCATACGGAGTTTACCCACGGCCGTTATCAGTACGGTTATTGCCTCTATGATCATTGCACTCACAGTGGTGCCTTATTTATCTAGCCGGCTATTGAAGCCGCACGAGCATCCGGAAGGAAATGCAGTGTTGCGTGCTTTTCAAAAGGTAATCCATGGCACCTATGCCGTGTTATTGGATAAAGCACTTAAAAAACCTTGGATGGCCATTCTGATAGCGGGGATTATCTTTGTTGCCTCATTAGGGCTGATACCGGTTATCGGCTTTAGCTTATTTCCTGCCTCGGAGAAGCCACAGTTCTTGATTGATATATCCGCACCACAACAGGCTAATATTTTTTATACCGATAGTATTACCAGGCAAATAGAGCGGGAGCTCGATAGTATTCCCGAAGTAAAGTACTACACCTCCAATGTGGGTAAAGGAAATCCCCGTATTTACTATAATGTTGCCCAGCAGAACCAGCGGACAGATTTCGCGGAAATATTTGTACAGTTGGATGAAGATGTGAAGTCGGATCGGAAAGTTGTTATCATCGAACAGCTGCGAAACAAATGGACACCCTACCCAGGCGCTAAAGTAGAGGTGAAGGATTTTGAACAAGGAGTGCCCATTATTTCGCCGGTTGAAGTCAGGTTATTCGGTGAAAATTTGGATACTTTACGTTCCATGGCGGCAGAAGTGGAGCAAATATTAAAGGAGGCCGAAGGAACTATTTACGTAAATAACCCCGTCAAGAATTACAAAACAGATATTCGTTTAGCCATTAATAAAGAGAAGGCCTTAAGTTTGGGTGTGCCAAGTGTATCCATAGATAGAACCGTGCGGATGGCTATTGCCGGAGTGGATCTAGCAACCTACAGTGATCCTTTAACCGATAATGATGATTACAAAATAAGGCTAAGCGTGCCGCGCCATGCCTATGCTGATCTGCAGGTATTAAATAACCTTTACGTCAATAATGTACAGGGTACGGCAATTCCTCTGAAACAATTGGCCGAATTGGATTTCGAGTCGTCCCCCGTCAGTATCAATCACATTAATAAGATCCGCACAATATCCGTTAATGCATTTGTAAAAAAAGGATTTCTCAATGATCGGGTGATCGATGCTGTGATTGCAAAAATGGATGCTTTCCAGTTTTCCGCCGGATATCATTATGAGATGGGAGGTGAAGTAGAAAGCCGTCAGGAGTCATTCGGTGGCTTTGGAACGGTCATCATGGTAACGGTCTTTCTATTTGTAGCGGTATTGGTGTTGGAATTTAAGACCTTTAAAAGCACCTTAATCGTACTGTCTGTTATTCCTTTAGGTATTGTGGGTGCGGTGCTGGCTTTATTGGTTACTGGAAACACTTTATCCTTTGTAGCGACCATCGGTATTGTCGCCCTTGCGGGTATAGAGGTGAAAAACACCATCTTATTGGTCGATTTTACCAATCAGTTACGTCGAGAAGGTATGGAATTAAATGAAGCTATCGAAAAGGCTGGAGAAATCAGGTTTTTACCCATTATTCTGACGACCTTGACGGCCATCGGCGGACTTTTACCTATTGCTTGGTCGAGCAATCCTTTGATTTCTCCTTTAGCCATTGTGATGATAGGCGGACTTATCAGTTCCACCTTATTGTCGCGGATCGTTACTCCAGTAGTGTACAAGCTCATGCCTCCTAAGATTGAACCTGCGCAAGAGAAAACTATTTCGTAAAAGACCCGACAGCACTTATTTTATTTTGTATGGAAAGTGGTTATTCAGTATCTTGCTGGCATAACCATTTTTTATACACATCTATTATGACGCAAGACCTTACTTTTTGGCAAAGCATCATCGCTCTCGTTGTAGGTATCCTACTGATCATATTACTCACTGTTAGATTTCGTGTTCATGCTTTTTTCGCCCTTTTTGCCGCTTGTTTGGTAGTTGGCCTAGTTATACAACTGCCTTTAACACAAAGTATTCAGATAGCCAAAGATGGCTTTGGGCACATTATAGGATCACTAGCCTTATTGATTGTTTTGGGAACGACCTTGGGAATGTTGTTGGAATACACACATAGTACCACGGTAATAGCCAATTTCATATTAGCCAAAGTGGGTGCACACCGATCATCTCTGGCTATGAACATCAGTGGTTATGTAGTAGGAATGCCCATCTTTTGCGACTCTGGTTTCATTGTGCTGAATGGTTTAAATAAAGAACTGGCCATCCGATCAGGCACTTCTCTGCTGATTATGGCTTCCTCCTTGGCAACAGGTCTCTATGCCGTCCACTGTTTAATGCCCCCGCACCCAGGTATGGCTGCAGCTACAGAAGTTGTTCGCGCGGATTTTGGATCGGTTATATTGTATGGTTTATTGGTTGCTATTCCGGCGTCCATATGTGGCTATTGGTGGTCGAATTATGCCGGCGCAAAAATAAAAATAAGGAAAACCGATTCGGTGGTGCAGGAAGAGGATGTAAAAAAGGGGCATAGACCCTCTTTGTTTTTTGCGGTGTTGCCTATTATGGTACCTATCTGTTTGATTGCCCTCCCGTCGTTTACGCTGAGCCACCCTGCCGAAACGATCTGGGAGCGTTGTCTTTTTACTTTGGGGACGCCCGAGGTGGCGCTGATGGTGGGTATTGCGCTGGTTTTTATCGGCAATCGTAACTGGGAGAAAGGAAAGATCACCAGTTTGTTGCATGACGGAGTGGAGAAGGCCGCCGGTATTTTAGTGATTATTGGTGCTGGCGGTGCTTTTGGTGCTATTTTAGGCCAAACGAAAATAGGCGAGCATTTTGCCGAAAACATGTCTATATCAGATTTAGGCGTATTCTTTCCATTTTTTGTGGCTGCTATACTGAAAACGGCACAGGGATCGTCAACTGTGGCGGTAATAACCGCTGCCTCTATTGTCTCTCCGCTTTTGGTTGTGCTGGGACTTGATAGCGATTCCGGACGTATTATCTGTGCGCTGGCCTTAGGAGCAGGTTCGATGATGGTTTCTCATGCGAACGACGCCTATTTCTGGGTTATTGCTAAATTTTCGGGTTTACAGATGAAGGAGATGCTAAAGGTGTACAGTGTCTCCACTTTTTTGATGGGCGCAGTATCCATCAGCTTCATTTATCTATTGTCTTTAATTATATTATGAAATGTTCGTGTTACTTTTAAACACCAATACAGATGACTGCGTTTAGCGAGAACAACAGGCAAGTGAAGCTAATGAGCATCAAGAATAAAAATTACGAATAACGCGTTTAAAAAAAGACAATATATACCTATGAACTCAAAAACTCCTTCCATATTAATAGCTCCAAATGCTTTTAAGCATAGTTTAGATGCTGCTGAAGTTGCTAAAGCAATTGGTAAAGGCATACAGGCCAGTCGTTATGAAGCGAAACTACAGTACTTTCCCATTGGGGATGGGGGGGATGGAACCATTGATCTGGTGATAAACCATTTGCAGGCAGAACGGATATTCAAAACAGTCAGTGGGCCATTGGGAAAACCTGTGGACGTGAGTTACGGCCTATTGCGTGATGAACGGATAGCATTTATTGAAATGGCTAATGCTTCCGGGATCCGGTTGATGCAGGAAAAGGAACGCAATCCGATGCGAGCGAGTTCTTACGGTACCGGCGAGTTATTGGCAGATGCGTTGAATGAAGGAGCCAAACAAATTATCCTAGGGATGGGTGGCTCAGCCACGGTGGATGGTGGTTGTGGCATTTTAGAAGCCTTGGGCGCCCGTTTTTATGACCAGGAAGGAAATCTGTTGGAGGCGATTCCGGAAGAGCTGAGGCAATTGGCAAGAATTGATCTAGAGCAGCTGGATGAACGTTTAAAAAAGGTAGACATTATTATTCTTTGTGATGTCCGTAATCGATTGTTGGGAACTACCGGGGCGGCTGCGGTATTTGGTCCGCAAAAAGGCGCCAGTGTGGCCGATGTTCAACAATTGGATGATTTTTTGCATCAGCTCAGTATACTATTCGAGCAGTTAACATCGCGCGATATGGCGGCCATTGACGGTGGTGGGGTGGCGGGAGGAGCGGCGGGAGGCCTTTATGCTGCACTGAACGCGCAATTGAAGAGCGGAATTGACTATTTTATGGAATTAACAGGTTTTGAAAAAGTATTGTTAGAGACCGACTTGTTAATTACAGGGGAAGGAAGTTTAGATAGTCAGACCTTGGAAGGGAAAGGACCTTATGGCGTGGCACATATGGCTAAAAAAAAGGGTATCCCGGTGATAGCGGTTGCCGGTAAAGTACCGCTAAAGAAAGATGAGAGTATGCATAAAATTTTTGATGTAGTGTTATCTATTGGAAATGAGCCGTCGAAACTCGAAGAAGCATTCCAATCAGCGCGGGAAAATTTGATTCGAACGGGTACTGTGATTGGGAATTTTCTTGCCTTGAAGGACGCGCTATGAATTTTATCCTATTTGCAAACTGGTTTCAAAAAAAAATAAAAAAAATATAGAAGATTTAAAACTAATCGTATATTTGCACCTCGTTAAAGGTGATACCTTGATCGGGGTGTAGCGTAGCCCGGTATCGCGCCACATTTGGGATGTGGAGGTCGTAGGTTCGAATCCTGCCACCCCGACTTGACGGGACAAAGTAGAAAAATCTATTTTTGTCCCGTTTTTATTTTGTCTCAACTTATTATTAATCAAGTTGATATGCTGAATAAATGCATTGCGCCGAGCGGTTCGAACTTTGCAACCTGAAAAAACGATATTTTCGGGATAAATCGAACCAACATCCTTTCTTATTTCAGATAGACACCCGTCCTTTAGTGCGGTCTTGATTTCAAAAACTCTTTTAACTCCACGTTTTATAAGGCTTTGGACATTATCAACGTCATTGTTAAGTCGTGTCAATTGTGACTCCAGCATAGAAATTTTTGTAGTGTACTGTGATTTCATCTCACGGTAGTCATCTGGCTCAATTTGACGGGTCGCAAGCAAGTCTCTGGTATGCGATAGTCTGTCTTCATAATCTTTTATCTGAAGTAGGATTTCCTTCTTTTCAAATTGCACTTCATTAGTTTTATCCAAATACTCTTTAGTGATCAATTCCTGATAGAATGACGCATCATATATCTCAGGGACAAAATTTGTAAGGTCTTTTAAAATTGCATCGTTCACGATCTCAGCATTCGTCCTATGCTTACAAGCACCAACACAGTGATAGTAGGAATAGTATTTTGTACGCCCTTTGGATTTACTTCCGGTCAATAATTTTTCACATTCTGGACAGACCAAAAAGCCACGCATAGGGAACTCATCCAAAGTCTTGACTTTGGTGCGGTATTTTCTACCACGCCCATCAAGAATATCCTGTACCTCATAATATAAATCTTCCGATATGATTGCCTGATGTTGGCCTTTTACGAAGCGGCTTTCTTCATCCTTAAATTGAGGTATGAAAATTTTGCCACCATACAGCGGCTTTCTTATTACCTGCCAAAAAGCATTTTTACTACATTTCAGACCTTTCTCTCTGGCCACCTTCCATATCTGTTCCGTATTGAAAATTCCCTTTGCTATTTCTTCAAATGACCATCTTAATATAGAAGCATCAGGTTCCAATGGGGCAATATATTTTTTGCCGTTTTCCTCTGTTTTATTGATATAAGCCACTGGCGCAAGCCCCATACATCTGCCTTCTTTACGTGCTCTTCTCATGCCATAGAACACACTCAATACACGCCTATCGTTCTCCACCCCCGGAGCGGCAAGGTAGAACGCCAACATCATTTTGTTTTCCGGTATCGAAAGATCCAACGGTTGCTCTATAGCCTGTGGTTCAACACCAAGCCTACGTAAAATATTTATCATCTGATAAGCTTCGTCAATCAGACGGGAGTTAGTCAATGAAATACTCTCCTCCTTATTCCGTATTTGCACAATGATGTCATTTAACGTGTATTTCATAGCAAATGATTTTGTTTGAAAAACAATTTTAGGAAACAGAATCCCCAAATTAGAAATACAAAATTTAGAATTGTGAATGGATAAATTTCCCACTTTCAACCCAACTTGGGTAAGATTTTTTTGCTATGAAGATGTTGGTTAATTAAAAACCCTTGCGACACATCGCTTTATAAATATCTATCCTTAACAATTGGAACAGAAAGAAAAAACTAAAATCCAGTGCTGCCCAAACAGAAAACGGAGACACTAAAAATGAACCTGCCAACAAAGTTAAAAAGGACCTTACAACAAAATAAGATGACATAGTTGGAAAGTACCTTTGCTTCTATAAAATTAAATATGGGTATGGAAGTAAATCATAGCGCTGAAATGCAGTATAAAACTTTGGGAAATACGGGATTGCTCGTTTCAAGATTGTGTATGGGAACCATGACCTTTCATGGTGGAAATGCACGTTTCAGAATCATGGGACAGGTCGATCAACAGGGTGTTGACGAGATGATCAGCACTTGCTTGGAATCAGGCATCAATTTTTTCGATACAGCAGATGTCTACTCCGAAGGTGAAAGCGAGAAAGCGTTAGGAGCATCTTTTAAGAACCTTGACATAATACGTAAGGATGTTGTGATTGCGACAAAAGCTTATGCCAGGATCGGAAAAGGAGTAAATGATATCGGGGCATCAAGAGGTCATATCATGGATGCCGTTGATGCCAGCTTGAAACGACTGGATACCGATTACATTGATCTCTATCAGATTCACGGTAATGATTCTGTCACTCCTTTGGACGAAACCTTAAGAGCGTTGGATGATTTGGTACGGTCGGGTAAGGTACGCTACATAGGGGTTTCAAATTGGCAAGCTTGGAGAATCTCCAAAGCCCTTACGGTATCTGAGTGGAAAAACTATGCAAAATTCTGTACGGTACAGGCATACTATTCTTTAGCCGGTAGAGACATTGAACGGGAGATTGTCCCTTTGTTACAGGATGAGAAAACAGGTCTAATGGTATGGAGTCCATTAGCGGGAGGCTTACTGTCTGGAAAATTTAGCCGTGAAAATCAGAAGCCTGAAAATTCAAGACGTTCGGAAATGGATCTACCGCTCGTAGATAAGGAACGTGCTTGGAAAATATTGGATGAAATACAGCAATTAACGTCAAAGTACAATTGCAGTGCCGCACAGATTTCCTTGGCTTGGTTACTATCAAAACCCGTTGTTACATCAGTCATCGTTGGAGCGAAGCGGGTAGATCAGTTAAAGGACAATATCGCTTCCTGCCAACTGAAATTAGATGAGGCTGATATAGCGATCCTTGACAAGATAAGTGATTTACCTCCTGAATATCCTAACTGGATTATCGAGTTCCAAGACAAAGATAGATTGGGTGGATTTCAACGGCTTCAATATTAATCTATGGGATTGTCAGCATCCGATAAGACCACTGTAAGCTCTTTTAGGGCTTGGTCTGTAGTTATAGTTCTCCTTATTCTTACGATACTGGCTTTTATAGACAGAAGCAGCATTTCGTTAATGGTCGATCCCATCAAAAAAGACTTAGGTGTCGGAGATTTGGAAATGAGCTGGCTACAGGGAACAGCTTTTGCACTATTCTTTCTGTTGGGCAGTTTGCCAATGGGATGGATTGTTGATCGTTTTTCTAAACGGTGGACAATTTATATTGGTGTAACCGTTTGGTCCTTAGCGACCGTTGCGTGTGGTCTGTCGGGTAATTATACAGAATTGTTGATAGCACGATGTGTTGTAGGATTTGGAGAAGCGGTATTGCAGCCTGCCGGTTGGAGCATGATCGCAAGGATATTTCCAAAAGAACGGCTTTCCTCTGCAATCAGTATCCTGACAGCAGGTACACAGATAGGAACGGCAATATCATTTCTGCTTGGAGGCTTTCTGATTTCCGAAGCCAATCAACTCTCGCAGCAGGGAGCTTCTTTTTTCAACAGTTTCGAGCCTTGGCAGCTCGTGTTTTTTGCTTCAGGCATTCCCGGAGTGATATTGGCGTTTCTTATTTTCGTTGCTCCGCCCGAAGGCCGATTTATTGGCGAGAAAAAGACAACCGGATCAACGGGAGTAATCAGTTTTCTAAGCCTGCATCGACGTTTCTTTATTTGCCACTTTTTAGGATATGGATTTCTTTGCGCTATGGTCTATGGTGCAGCTTCATGGCTACCGACCTACTTATTGAGGTCACACGGATTTGAGATCAAAGATGTCGGTATGCTAATGGCGATCATGGCAGTACCTATTGGGATGCTCGGTGCTTTGACGGCAGGTTGGATGGTGGACAGGAGCTTCTCAAAGGGAAGGAACGATGCGCACTTTTCGCACTTTGTCATACGGGCTATTCTGATAGTAGGAATCGGTGCAGTTGGCTTTTTCTTCGATTATCATGTCGTCATCGCTGTTGCCAGTTTTGGAATTATACAGTTCCTGCAACCATTCGCTGGTGTTGCAGGCGCTTCCATACAGATAGCTACGCCCCCTGAATACCGTGGGCGCATTTCGGCCATATTTATCATGTTCTATAATGCGTTGGGAATGATTCTCGGACCCACTTTCGTCGTTCTGGTAAATAAATACTTCTTTAACGAAGCGGACTTAGGCACTTCAATAGGATTCAATTATTTGGTATTGGGCAGTATCGCAGCCCTGTTTTTAGCGTTAGGGCGAAAACACGCTATAAAAATTGTCAATCAGAATGCTCATAATTAAACACATCTTTTATGTTAAGGTCAGATAAAACGGTTTTGGTCACAGGAGGTTCAGGTTTTGTTGCAATACATGCCATAGGCCAATTGTTGACACTTGGTTACCGGGTAAGGACTACCGTACGCTCTTCAAAGAGCAGGGATAAAGTCCTTGAAATGCTTAGATATGACGGCATTGCAGATTTAGATTCAATTGATTTTATTGAAACGGATCTAACCGAAGATAAGAATTGGGATAAAGCAATGGAAGGTTGCTTGTATGTCCTGCATATTGCATCGCCTATTTTTTTAAGGCTCCCGAAGAATGAAGACGAAATGATTCGTCCCGCTGTAGATGGCACTTTGCGGGTGCTGAAGGCTGCCAGTGATGCCGGAGTGAAACGTGTGGTAATGACCTCAAACTTTGGTGCTGTGGGATACAGCCATAGAGACCGGAACTCTTTAATAACTGAAGAAAGTTGGACAGACCCCAAAGAGAAAGGTCTTTCAGCATATAACAAATCAAAAGTACTTGCTGAACGTGCCGCATGGGATTTCATGGAAAAAGAACGCAGAACGCTTGAACTTTCCGTTATCAATCCGATGGGAATTTTCGGGCCATCTTTAAGTGCTGACCTATCAAGTGGATTTGGTCTGCTTCAAAAAGTACTGGATGGATCGATGAAGTCCATACCTGATATCCGTTTGGGAATAGTAGATGTAAGGGATGTCGCAGATCTGCATATCAGGGCAATGGAATCAGACGTAGCAAAAGGACAACGCTTCCTCGCCTTATCGGGAGGAACCATGTCATTATTGGAAATAGTTGTTCTGTTAAAAGCAAAATTGCCACAAGCAGCAGCAAAAGCCAGTCTTAAACCTATGCCTACATGGATGGTCCGTTTAGCAGCCTTGTTTAACAAACAGGCCAAAGCCATATTACCATTGGTGGGAATATATCGTAATGCCAGTAATGATAAAGCTAAAAAACTATTAGACTGGAATCCCCGAAGTAATGAAGAGGCTATATTGGCGACGGTTGAAAGTATGATAAAGTGGGGAGCTATCAAAACAGAACAATGAGAGTAATTATAACAGGTGCAACCGGAATGGTTGGAGAAGGCGTTCTTATGGAATGTCTGGAAAACGAACGGGTATCATCCGTTTTATGTATTGGGCGAAATCGCAGCGGAAAATCACACCCTAAACTGGAAGAGTTTTTAGTAAAGGACTTCTTTCAGTTAGAGCACGATGCTCCGAACCTAATGAATTTTGACGCCTGTTTTTATTGTGCAGGTATAAGCAGCGTGGGAATGGATGAAAAAGAATACAACCGGATTACTTATGACACAACGCTGCATGTTGCCAAAATATTATTGGAACTAAATTCTTCCATGACGTTCAACTTTGTTTCCGGAGCCAATACGGACAGTTCTGAAAAAGGCAAGGTCATGTGGTCCCGTGTTAAAGGCAAAACAGAAAATGCGTTGACGGCTTTACCGTTTAAAGGGCAATATAATTTCCGTCCAGGGTTAATGAAACCTACCAAGGGGCAAACACAGATAAAGGGCTTTAACCGATATGTTGCCAAGCTATATCCTTTACTACGTCTTTTTTTTAACGGCTGTTCGATACAGGAGATAGGCAAAGCAATGATCAATTCAGCTATCTACGGCTACCACTCAAATATTTTGGAGGTGTCGGATATAAAATCACTTGCAGTTAAATAATGAAAAAATTGACCCGATATATAAAACACGGAGTGTTAATACTTATATCCTTAATAGCTATGCTCACGCTTACTATCGGCTGTTACATGCAAAAACCACAGTTTGGAAAATTGCCATCTGGAGAACGATTAAAGAAATTAGAGCAATCTCCAAATTACCATGATGGAAGGTTCCATAATCTAATCGAAAAACCTACTTTCACGGAGGGCTATAGTGTGCTTGGGGAAATATATAAGTCTCTGTTTGAAAAGAATCCAAGACTTGAACCAAAAGACTCGTTGCCCTCTCTTAAAACCGACCTGCATGGATTAAATAAGGAAGACAATGTTCTCGTTTGGTTTGGACATTCTTCTCTATTTCTTCAGATAGATGGGAAACGCATTCTTGTAGATCCTATTTTCAGTGGAAAAGCTTCTCCATTGCCTTGGGGGACCAAGGCATACAAAGGGAGTGATATTTACGTTGCGGAAGACATACCGGAGATAGACTACTTGCTCATTTCCCATGATCACTATGACCATCTGGACTATGAAACTGTTATTGCTTTAAAGAGCAAAATTAAACATGTCATCTGTGGACTTGGCGTTGGCGCACATTTCGAACATTGGGGATATAGTCCCGCTCAGATAATAGAAGCGGATTGGTACGAGGAAATCAAGTTGTCTAAAGATTTTATCATCCACGTAGAATCTACACAACATGATTCCGGTAGAGGATTTAAAAGAGGGAAATCGCTATGGGTGTCTTTTCTAATCCAAAGTCCATCGAAGAAAATCTATATAAGTGGTGACGGGGGCTACGATCAGCGATTTGAACGAATTGGGGAAAAATATAAATCCATAGATTGGGCAATCATGGAGAATGGGCAGTATAATAAGGCATGGCAATCGGTTCACAATTTACCGGAGGAAGTAGATACAGCAACGGTCGCACTCAATGCACGCAATCTGCTCACGGTTCACCATTCCAAATTTACACTTGGAAGGCACGCATGGGATGAACCGTTGAATGAAATTTCGATTCTTTCCAAGTCCCGCCCTTACCGTCTTGCTACCCCCATGATAGGAGAACTTATTTACCTGAGTAATCCCGATCAGAAATTCAAAGAATGGTGGAAAGAAATTAATTAAATTTGTGTATGCTAACGAGAGCAGACAATATAAAATCATGTTACGTTGGTCCGGTAATATCTCCTGAACAGTTTATACCGGAGCATTTCTTCTTGTATCTTCTAAAAGGAAAAATTTCGGGCTTTGATGGACATAAAAAATATTCCATGAAAGAGGGAGAATGCTGCATTGTCAGAAAGAACCACCTGGCAAGGTATTATAAACAGAAGGTAGATGGTCGGTTTGAAAAGGTGGTAGTTGTTTTTGATAACCAATTTTTAAAAGAGTTCCAGACAAAGCATAAAATAAGCAGCACAGCGTCGAAGGAACAGAGTGCATTCATCGCATTGGAAAAAGATAAGTTAGTTCAAAATTTTATAAGGTCCCTGATACCTTATTACACAGAATCAGGCAAAATAGACAAGACTTTTACTGATGTTAAAAGGGAAGAATTACTCTTGATTTTATTGCGGAAGAACCCGGAGCTTGCAGCTATTGTTTTCGATTTCGGCATACCTGAGAAAATTGATCTCAAAGAATTTATAAACCGAAACTATAAATTCAACGTAAGCATGGAACGTTTTGCCTACTTAACGGGCAGAAGCATATCTGCATTCAAAAGGGATTTCAGAAAAATATTCAACGATACGCCCAATCACTGGCTAATACAGAAGCGGCTTGACGAAGCCTACTTCCTTATCGAAAGAAAGGGAAAAAAATCATCTGATATCTATATGGATTTGGGATTTGAAGACCTCTCACATTTTTCAATTAGTTTCAAGAAAAAGTACGGTATCAATCCAAGCGACCTGCCCAACAGCAAGCTTGTATGAGGGAGGTTAATCCGCAGTGGTCTTTTTATATATACGGCTAAATCTTAAACATCATAACTGATGCTTTCTTCTATTGCGTTCCGTAGGAGTTCCTTATGATCTTCGCCCCAGGTTCCAAGTTTAATGATTAAAGGCATAAGAGCCCTACCCAAATCCGTTAAAAAGTATTCGACCTTGGGCGGTTTTTGATTGTAGTCCTCCTTGTATACCAACTGATGTGCCATCAACTGGTTTAGTTGTATATTGATGACACGCCTGCTGATATCAGGTAACGCCCGCTGGATTTCGCTTGGCCGATTGATGCCTTCGTTAAGGCAGTACAGGAGCATGAATTTCCATTTGCCATTGATAATATGCCGCATAAGTTCAAAGCCGCATCCCAACTCCACCGGTATCTTTCGCTTGTACATAACGTCAATTCTATTAACACTCGTTGTGAAGAGTATGTATTCACTTGCAAATTTAATCATATTTCCGTTAGGAAATATATAGGGAAAACTTATTCCCTATGAATAAGTTTTCGGGGATTGACCAGCCTGCCCGCTTGCCCTACATTTACCAAAAAATTAAGTATAAAATGTATAAAGATTTGGAATTGAAAGGTAAAGTAGCCATAGTTACCGGTGCATCCAAAGGGATTGGAGCTGGCATCGCAATGGAGTTGGCAAAGGCCGGAGCAAGTATAGTTATTAACTATGCTTCCAATAAAGCTGATGCGGAAAAAATCGCTGGTCAAATCAAAGAGACTGGAAATGAGCCGTTGATCATTCAGGCTGATGTTTCCCAAAAAAAGGAGGTGGAAGCCATGTTTGATACTGCTTACAAGCATTTTGGAAGAATTGACATCTTGGTCAACAATGCGGGTGTATTTGCTTACCCGCTCATTGAAGATGCTACGGAGGAAGCGTTTCACAGCATGTTCAACATCAATGTTCTGGGGCCATTGCTGACCATTCAGCAAGCGGTAAAATATATGAAGGAAAATGGCGGGAGTATCATCAACATCAGTTCGATGGCTGCCAGAAAAACCGTTCATGGAGCTTCCATATATGGGGCAAGCAAAGCAGCCCTGAACGAAATCACGAAAGTAACGGCTCAGGAACTTGGACATAAAAACATACGTGTAAATTCCATCCTGCCGGGTTACGTGGATACCGAAGGTGCAAGGGCAGGCGGTGAAGCGGCAGACGAATGGGGTAAACAGCTTGTAGCGGCAACCCCGCTCGGCCGCAAAGGTCTACCCGTCGATATTGGTAAAATTACCGTTTTCTTGGCTTCCGATCTTTCCTATTGGATAACCGGTGAATCAATTGCAGCGTCAGGCGGACTTATTTAGTGTTTTTTATCCATGTAGAAAGAGGATGAATCGAACGGGTTCATCCTCTTTTTTTATTACAGGAAGATAAAGGCAATAAGAGAAACAATCTTGACGGCCCCGCTTTTCAATTATTAGACCAATCTGATAAAATAGGTGAGTGAAGATTACCGACCCTTTAAACAAAGTAAATTAGGTCTTTTAAACAAAGTGTGCAAAGAATACGCCACTTACCTTTGTCCTAATAATTTTAAAGGATAAAATATTATGGAACAATCAACAAAAAGTAACTACAATGGCGCTTTGCAAAAACCAATCGGTTCAGGATTTAGCGCAACATCAACAACCGATGATGTAATCAAAGGAATTGACCTTTCGGGAAAAATAGCTATTGTGACTGGCGGTTATGCGGGTGTCGGACTTGAAACCACAAAAACATTTGCTGCTGCCGGAGCAACCGTTATTATACCTGCAAGGGATGTCGAAAAAGCCAAGCGTAACCTCGAAGGGGTTGCCAACGTGGAAATTGAAAAAATGGATTTGATGGACCCGGCTTCCATTGATGCATTTGCAGAGAAGTTTTTGGCTTCGGGCAAACCATTGCATTTGCTGATCAACAATGCGGGCATTATGTGGGTTCCTTTGCGACGTGATGCACGTGGCTACGAGTCGCAATTTTCGACCAGTCATTTAGGGCATTTCCAATTAACTGCACGGCTTTGGAGTGCTCTGGTAAAAGCCAATGGAGCACGGGTAGTAAATGTTTCCTCGTGGGGGCATCACTTTTCGCCCATCGTATTTGAAGACCCGAATTTTGAAAACCGTGAGTATGAAACCCTGTTAGGTTACGGGCAATCCAAAACGGCAAACATCCTCTTCGCATTGGAGTTGGATGTCAGAGGCAAGGATTTCGGAGTACGTGCCTATTCACTACATCCGGGATCAATCGTGGAAACCGATTTAAAACGGGAAATGACACCGGAACAGCTGAAAGCAACAGGTGTCTATGATGAAGATGGCAACATCATTCGGGACGCTTCAAAAGGGTTAAAAACACTTTCGCAGGGAGCATCCACTACCGTCTGGGCCGCTACCAGTCCGAAATTGGAAAATATCGGAGGACTGTATTTCGAAAATACGGAGGTAGCCGAATTGGATTCGGATGATGATGATCCGGTAGCACGTATGGGAGACGTATCGAGAATTGTAGGCGTAGCGCCCCACGCTTTAGAAGAAGAAAGTGCAAAAAAACTCTGGACATTGAGCGAGGAATTGACAGGCGTAAAATTTGACATTTAATGTAAATCCGTTTTCCACGCAGGTTGTTCAGCGAAAATCAGCGGTAACGCTATTTGTCTTATCAGCAGGAAAGTGTATTACTATCTATCTCAAAAAAGCCTGCGGTTTTTTTAAATCGCAGGCTTAATTATCAATTATTTAATTATCAAAAATATATGAACGCATTAAAATTAAATGGAAAAGTGGCTGTGATTACAGGTGGTAGTAGCGGTATTGGTTTTGCCACTGCGCAGCGGTTCGTAGACGAAGGGGCTTACGTTTTCATTACCGGAAGAAATGCCAAGGATTTAGAAGAAGCAAAGTCTAAAATCGGTCATGATGTAACGGCTGTTCAGGGTGATATTTCCAATCTTGACGACCTTGACAGGCTATATGAAACTATAAAAGGAGAAAAGGGAACGCTGGATGTCATCGTCGCGAACGCGGCATACGCGGAAGAGGTCTCGTTGCCGGATGTGACACCAGAGCACTTCGATAAAACATTTAGCGTAAATGCCCGTGGTACATTTTTTACCGTTCAAAAAGCACTGCCCCTTTTACAGGATGGCGCTTCAATTGTCCTAGTGAGTTCCGAAATGCGACTCCTTGGTATTCCGCTCTATACCTGTTATGCTGCCACGAAAGCGGCGATACGGTCATTTTCAAAAACATGGGCAGCAACCTTGAAAGACAAGGGTATCAGGGTAAATACGGTAACTCCCGGACCAATTGATACGCCCATTATGGTTGAAGTTGCCGGAGGTAACGAGGAACTTTCCATTGAGCGGAAAAACGCCGCATCTGCTATTATTCCCCTTGGGCGTATCGGTACACCTGAAGAAGTCGCTTCAGTAGCCTTGTTCCTTGCCTCCGATGAAAGCAGCTACATCACCGGAAGCGATATTGTCGTTGACGGAGGACATACACAGGTTTAATACTCAATTCTACCTAAAAGCGATGAATAAAAAGATTGCGGTGATAGCCGCTACGGGTAAATCAGGGAAGCTTGTTGTAAAAGAGGCTTTATCCCGAAATATGGATGTTACAGCCATTATTCGAAATACTGACCGTTTAAGTGAAAATGTCCCATACATTGAAAAAGACATAGTTGATATTGAACGAAAGGATATAATGGCATTCGACATTATTGTTTGTGCGTACGGTGTTCCTTTGGGAGAAGAAGAAGAACAAAAGAGGGTTATGGAACGCTTGACTGAAATTTTTTCCGGCACAGAAACAAGGTTAATTATAATCGGTTCTGCGGGACATTTCTATACCGACAATTCAAAAACCCAAAAAGTTTTTGAAACAGTGGATGTAAAGTGGCATCAACCATCTTTGATACTGGAAGAAGCATATCTCTCACTAAGCCACCGAGATGATATACAGTGGACGTATATGGCACCTGCCCATGATTATCTGCCAGACGGAGAACGAACAGGTAGGTATCAGTCGGGAACAGACGTTATTTTATATGATAAAAACGGCAAGTCCCAAATCAGCTATGCGGATTTTGCCATTGCGTTGGTCGATGAAATAGAAAACCCCAGATATCTCCAACAGGCATTTACCGTAGCCGCTTTGTAACGCACGATTTAAAAACAAACAACCAAAAAATGGAAAATACAAATCAAGCTATAAAGACGAAAAAAATATCATCGGTCTCCGCACTCATATTTATCGGTTCTATCCTTATACAGATCCTCGGAATTTCCCTGTGGCCCCTTACGAGGGGCTTCACGGAGCTTTGGCCAACATTGGCCAGTATTGCGGCTCAATTGATCGGGAATTTTATGTTATGCCGCTTAATATATAAAGGAGTACCACTTAGCGTATTGTTACCGCTCGCCTCGGCTGCAATACCCCTTACGGCCAGTGCTGTTGGGATTATTTTTTATGGAGAATCGGCATCTATCCTGAAGGTCATACTACTGATCAGTGCCTGCATGTTAATTGCATTGGCGGGAAGAATGAAGTAGTCCGATGTTTACAACAACATATTATAAATAGAAAATCATCCAATATGGAATCCATATCAATTACCATCATCCTGATGTTTGTCAGCTCCATCATTATCCAACTTATAGGGCATTCCATGTGGCCACTCACTAACGGGTTTACAAAAATATTTCCCACCGTTGTTGCCTGCCTGACACAGATCATCGGTCTGGTTCTGTTCGCCAGGGTAATCGTATCGGGCGTTGAACTCAGTACACTCGTTCCGTTCGCTGGTGCATCGCAGCCGCTGGTACTGGTGTTTGTTGGGATTTTCTTTTACAAGGAAAAAGCATCTGTATTAAAGGTGGCCACTTTGTTGGGAGCCTGTCTGCTCATCGGTTTCGCCAACTTTTTATAATGGCACGTCATGGACAAACGTTATAAAATTTAACCAATGACAAGAATGGATAAATGTCAGCCATTAAAGCATACCGGGCATTTAACAAAGTTGAAAACTGTTTTATATTATTTGGTAATATATTAAGCCGTAGGTGAAGTTTGCAATGCCTTCCCTGCTTTTTTGTAAATTAGAAATTTTAAATATCATGTCAGAGAAACAGCAAAATAAATTTGCCGAAATAGTGTTATCGTGCATAGAAGATAAATACTTCAAAGATGAAATTATACTGGAGCATCACTCGTTTGTCCGTATTGTTTCCGGTGAAATGAAAATGGTCAAGGCAGACAATACCTACACCTTTGGTGCCGGGGATACGTTGTTAATACCCCGTAACCGATTGTACGCCATGATCAAATATCCAAAAGATGGTCGGCCATACAAGTCGCTGGTGATGACCTTTACAACCCAACGCCTGAAAGATTTCTATACCAAAAACCCGATAACGGCCACAGAACCGAACACCCATGACGTCAGGACCTTTGATAAGCATCCTTTGCTGGAAAGCTTTTTTGCTTCGCTGCTACCTTATTTTGATCTGGAAAATGAATTGCCCGAAAAAATGGAATCCGTAAAACTGGAAGAGGCCATTACGATTCTGCGTAGTATTGACAATGATATCGACAGCCTCTTGGCTGACTTCTCTGAACCCGGGAAAATTAACCTTGCCGATTTTATGGAGACGAATTATATGTTCAACATGACAATGGAAAAATTCGGCTATTTAACGGGAAGAAGTTTGACAACCTTTAAACGTGATTTTAAAAGGGCATTCCACACCACACCCCAACGATGGCTTACCCAAAAACGTCTGGAACTTGCCCATTACCAGCTTGTCGAAAAAAACAGAAAACCCGTCGAGGTATATTTTGAAGTCGGTTTTGAAAACCTGTCACATTTCTCTTATGCTTTCAAAAAGCATTTTGGGTATTCGCCAAACGGACTGTTGGAAAGAATACAGAAAACTGCCAAAAACGGATGAAATACTTGGATAATAGAAATATAATGTATGTCTTCGGCAGCAAATTGAGTATAGTGTAAAATATGCAGTATAAAAAACCTGAAATAGAGAGTTTGAATGAGATCAGTGCTTTCTTCAAGAAAAAGAAATTTTCAAAGGGGACCATCCTGTTACGGCAGGGCGAAAAATCACAATACGGCTACCAGATTCTCTCAGGATGCCTCAAAAGTTTTGTGATCGATTCTGCCGGAAAAGAGCACATCATACAGTTTGCTCCCGAAAACTGGCTGCTCACTGATATGAACGCATTTCTGAATGACACCAAATCCGTCATGAATATTGATGTGATCGAAGACAGCGAGGTCATTGTATATGACAAGCGGGTAATCCAGTATATTGAACAGTCCTCCAAAGAAGTATTGCTGGCTGAAATAAAACGTTTCCAGAACAACGTCATCGCCCACCATAACCGCATCATTGCCTTATTGAGCGCTACGGCGGAAGAACGTTACATTTCATTTATGGAAACCTATCCATCCCTCCATCAACGGCTACCCTTAAAGCTGATTGCCGCTTATCTCGGTATTACGCCGGAATTCCTGAGCCGTATCCGAAAAAAGTTAGCGGAAAAATGATTTCTTATACTACATCAATTTTTAAGCGCTTTTGTATTCGGAATTTTATCAAATATTTCAAATTCAATAGCAATGAAGAAAACAACGTATATAGCAATCGCTGTGGTGATGTTCCTATCGTCAGCATTTGCCCTTGTCAATTCTGTAAACTGGAAAGTAAAGGAAAAAGACTACGCTATCAAATTCAGCACCTCAAAAGCTGAAGGGATCATCAAAGGATTGAAAGGAACCATCAATTTTGATAAGGACAATCTTGCACAGTCGAATTTTGACGTCACTGTGGACGTAAATACATTGAATACGGGGAATGGGCTTAAGAACAGGCACGCAAAAGGTGACAAATTCCTGTATGCCTCCAAATATCCGGTCATTCGCCTAAAAACATCCCAGATCATTACTTCTTCCGGCGGATTCATTGCCAAAGGAAAATTGACGATCAAGGAAGTAAGCCGTGATGTTTCCATTCCATTTACTTTCCGTACAGCAGGCAATGACGGTACATTCACAGGGAATTTCGAGATCAACAGAAAGGATTACGGACTGGAATACAAAGGTGTAGGTGAAATCATTAAAATAGAACTGTTGATCCCTGTAAACAAGTAACATCATGGACTGGAAAAAATTTTTGCTGCCGTGGGGAACGGCCAGTATGCTATCAATTATCGCCTGTGTCATTTATCAGGCTATCTATACCAATACCTTTGAAACGGATTTTAGTGCTGTATTAAATATCGGAGGAATCATCGGCGCAAGTATTTTTGGCTGTATGCTCATTGCACTTGGATACGCATTGATTGAAAAATGGAACAGACAGCAATGGAGGGGTTTATTGAATGTCTTGATCGTGGGATTATCATTCGCCAGCGTAATCAGTCCTCTTGCCATTACATTGCCACTGGACATGGAAAGTCCAGAACTGTTTCCCGGACTCGCCATTCCGATGCATTTCTTTCCTGCTTTAGCTTTCTTTACCATCGTTCCCTTTTTCGATAGCAAAAAGCAGTAAGCCATATACCATTATTCTTTACTATGGAACGGTTATCCTACTGTTCCATTTTTCGTTTGCTCCAGCATGCAATTCAACGTAGATATGGTAGGGTTACGATAAGTTGAAACTAAAAGTCAATAAAGTTGAAACTTATAGCAAAAGCATAGGGAGCTAAGTAGGCTATTTTTGTATCATAACATTAAAGGTATAAAAATGACAACAAGACGTAATTTCTTAGCAACTTCTGGCAAAGGCGCTCTACTGGCTGGAGCTGCCGCCATGTTACCCGGTATGGCATCTGCCTCGGGTATTCTGAATACAGAAAGCAGTGATCCGGCTCCTGATAGTCAGGCGGCCTATGACCCCAAGTACAAACTCCCGTTCCGTTTCGGTCTGGGCGGTGTTCCGCTCGGAAACGAGTTTCAGTCCATACCGGATAAGGTGGCTTTTGAGACATTGGAAGCTGCATGGGATGAAGGCGTACGCTTATACGATGTCGCACCGTGGTACGGTCTGGGACTGGCAGAAAGACGGTTCGGCATGTTCCTGCATAATAAAAAAAGAGAGGATTATATCATATCTTCCAAGGTGGGCAAGATGCTCCATGCCTCAAAGAATTCCCAAGGCAAGGAAATTTTCCCTTATGGCAACTCACCAATGAATGTTTCCTTTGATTATTCAGCTTCCGCAGTACGCCGTTCCATCGAGGACAGTCTGCAAAGGTTGGGAATTGACAGCCTGGACATTGTATATGTGCATGACGTTGCCCCTGATAACAACTTCCTGGAAGGAAGATGGCTCGAACATTTTGATGTTGCCACCAAAGGAGCTTTCCCTGAATTGGAGAAAATGAAAAAAGAGGGGCTGATAAAGGCTTGGGGTGTCGGAACAAACTGCCCCGAACCTGTTTTGAAAGTAATGGACGTTGCACAGCCGGATATTATACTTTTGGCATCCCAATACTCCCTCATCGACCATGAAAATGCCCTGAACAACATCTTCCCCAAAGTAAGGGTGAACAATGTCTCCCTGATGATGGGTTCCAATCTGAATGCGGGATTTCTTTCGGGAAGCAACCGTTATAACTATGGAGGGAAACCCATTCCAGAGGCATTCCTTAGAAAACGTCAGGAATTGCTGAAGATCGCCAAAACCCACAGTGTGGACCTGAGAACAGCGGCATTGCAATTCGCCTCTTACCCTGATGTTGCGGCAGCTATTATTCCCGGTGCAAGGACAGGACAGCAGATCAGAGAAGATTGGGATTCCATGAATGTGGTCATTCCGCAGGAGTTCTGGCAGGAACTGAAATCGAAAAAGCTGATCGCACAGAATGCACCGGTAAAATAAGTTTTAAATAAAGAGATAAAACCTGCATGAATTGCCTTTCGAAAAAAACATAAACAATTCATGCAAGCTTCATTGCCATTTAAAAACAATTTATTCTAATGAAAAAAATGGAGTATAGATTATTAGGCCAGTCAGGGCTTAAAGTTTCGGCAATCACACTTGGTACAATGACTTTCGGGGGACAGGGGGCGTTTGCCAAAGTAGGCGGTGTGGATACGGCGGAAGCCCGCCGTATCATAGACCTCAGCATTGAACGGGGTGTGAACCTGATCGATACGGCAAATATGTATTCTTCCGGCCTATCAGAAGAGATTATCGGAGAAGTATTGAACGGCAAAAGACCGGGTGATGTGCTGATTTCATCCAAAGCCCGCATGCCCATCGGCACAGGGCCGAACGATGAAGGTTTTTCACGTTACCACCTGATCAGGGAGTGCGAAAAAAGCCTAAAGCGGCTTAAAACCGATGTCATAGACATCTATTACATGCATGAATGGGACGGGCAGACTCCCTTGGAGGAAATGCTTGAAGCCCTGGACAACTTGGTCAAACAGGGCAAGATCCGGTATATCGGCAGTTCCAATTTTTCAGGCTGGCATACCATGAAGGCACTCGGTACAAGCAGGGAAAATGGATACCAGCGTTTCGTGACCCAGCAGATCCATTACACGCTTGAAGCGAGGGAAGTGGAATATGAACTGCTTCCGATAGGTATCGACCAAGGTCTTGGCGCATTGATCTGGAGTCCGCTTGCAGGTGGCCTATTATCCGGTAAATATACAAGGGAGTCACAGACCCAGAGCGGAACCCGTTTTGCCGAGGGGTGGAACGAACCGCCGATTAGGGATTGGGACAGGCTATGGAACATCGTGGATGTACTTAACGGAATCGCTGAACAGAAACAGGTTTCTGCCGCACAGATCGCAGTAGCATGGTTGTTGACAAGGCCATCCGTTAGTTCCGTTGTTATCGGAGGCCGTACACTTGAACAGATCGAAAGCAACATTGATGCAGCCGGAGTCCTATTGACCGTAGAAGAACTGCAAAAATTGGATGAGGTCAGCAGGCCAGCACTCATCTATCCTTACTGGCACCAGGCCAGCTTTGCCAAAAACAGGCTGAGCGAAGCCGATAAAGTTTTACTGAATCCCGATATAAATCCGTAAGATGGAGAAATGGAATCAACATTCAAGACTTCGTACGTACAGAATCATCGTGCATTTATTACCGGTGATTCTGTTATTTGCCTGTAAACAGACAGCGAGCAATTTATATACGGGCGAATACCAGCCCGTGAATTTCGCCAAGCTGCCTGCCGAATACAATACGCCTGATGGAATGGGCATGTCGCCCAATGGGGATATTATATTGTCCGTTCCCAATTTCAACAACACGAATCTATTGGAAAGGGGCAAGATCAGTGAAGCTTCTCCGGCGTTCATGGCGGTCATACGCAAAGACAACAAAATCGAACACTGGTACGATTTCAAACCGGAAGACCTGCACCCGCTTACAGGCAAAGTCGGGCCAATGGACTGTGAGTTCGGGCCGGACGGGAACCTCTATATCAATGACCGGCAATGGTTCTACAATAAGGAACATCAATCCCGCATCCTGCGCATAAACGTAAAGGATGGCAAGGCAGTGGATGTTGACGTGGTAGTAACGGGCATGTTGAGCTGCAATGGCATGTACTGGAAAGACAGCACCTTATTTGTTTCCGAATCGGTTCTCCAGAAAACAGATTCGGGTATGTACAGTGGTGTATATGCCTTTCCAATCCATGAGCTTAAAAAAGAAAGTCCAGTACACGTAAGGCCATTCGACTCCGATAAGAGTGATGAACACCTTGCGGTCACCTTTAAGTCATTCAATCGACTCGGTTCGGGTGCTGATGGTATTACTTTTGATGATAATGGCTATCTTTATACCACAGTAATTGAAGAAGGCACCATTTATAAATCCCGCTTGGATGAAAATAATAAAGCCGTTGAAACAGCGCTCTTCGTAAAAGATGAGCGGATAGTCGGGCCTGATGGCCTCATTTTCAGCAGCAGGTATCAGCTGTTTTTCCTTGCGGACTTTCTGGCGAATGCCGTACATGCCATTGATTTGGAGGGAAAGGTTTACACGCTCCATAAAAACGGCGACACCGATGGTAAAGACGGTTCGCTGGACCAGCCCGCCGAGGTTATCCTACGGGGGGACGAACTGATCATCGTGAACATGGATATGGCCTGGGCGAGTAAGGGTTATGCCGTCAATGAGGAGGTGGATATGGAGTTCAATATCAGCAAGATTGATTTAAAACAAAAGTGAGTTAATTGGATAGAAGATGAAAGTAGTCAAGATACCGGGAGATTTACCAAAAGCACCCCATTATGAAAGCGTTCTGGAATTGCAGGATGTTTCCGTGGTGGAATCCTGTACCAAAGCGCACAATACCAAAAAAGTATTGTTTTTGCAGGATCATTTGTTGCTTTTTATGATGGAGGGAACATTTAAGATCAAGCTCGGTGAAGAAAACTTCGAGGTAAACAAAAATGAAATGATCCTGCTGCCCAAATTTCACAGCATCGAAGCATGGAAATACGGCAATCCCGAAAAAAACTACGCTTATGAAAGCATGATGTTTTTTATCAAGGACGACTTTCTGCTGGAATTTCTGAAACAGGAAAACCTGAAGCTCTTTAAAAGTCAGGAACCTGCCCCGATTTTTGTACGTCCTTTCAAGGAGCGTTTGCTGAAATACCTTGAATCCCTTAGACCTTATTTCCGGGACAAAGAAGAGATCAATGTCAATCTCTACCGCCTGAAAATGATGGAACTGCTGTACGACCTGTCCCAGACCGATAAGAGCCTGCTGTTGCAGATGATCCAATTGAAGGCGCAGCACCAGACCGAAATCCCGAAAGTAATGGAGGGAAATTACATGAACCCGATCTCCCTGACGGAGCTGGCATATTTGTCAGGCCGGAGCCTGTCAAGCTTCCGGAGGGACTTTGAAAGTATCTACCAGATGTCGCCGGGCAAGTGGATTCAGGAAAAACGGCTGAGCAAAGCAAAAGAACTGCTTTCCGCTACGGAAATGACCGTAGCCGACGTGTGCTATACCGTTGGCTATGAAAATATATCGCATTTTTCAAGACTTTACAAAGCTTATTGGGGTTACAATCCGAGTGAGTCCAGGGTAACAACCTGATCGAAGCAAATACGTATATGCGTCTGAGTCGGGGAGCAATCGTTATGGATTGCTCCCCGACTTTTTTATGCTATTGCGCAGTCTCGTACAATAGAAATTGACTTTAAAGTGCAAGCAATTTGACACGTTAAGCAAAATGTTGGTGAAAGTTTTTTGCCAAATTTGTTCTACATAGACTTGTATTCAATTCATGGAATTTTAATGGAACAGCTAAAGAGGGTTATCCGAAGATCAACAAAAAACGGACACGATATGGAAAGAAAAGAATTCATAGCAGGGTTAAGCCTGTTGCTGATGGGAAACTTCAAGGTGTTTTCAAAAAGTAAAGAGACAGCACCCATTGAGTTTTTCTTCAAGGACGACGGCCAGATTCCCAACAGCCATTTACCTCTTCTCCTTTACAGGAATGTGTTTGAAGCGAGAAATGCGCAGGGTGCCGCTTGGCTGGAGAATCAATTCAGGAAAAACAACTGGACCAATTCGTGGCGGAACGGTATATACCCATACCATCACTATCACAGCACATCACACGAAGTGTTGGGTATTTATTCGGGAAAGGCATTGGTGCATCTTGGCGGGGAGAAGGGACAGAAAATAGAGGTATCGGCAGGAGACGTTATCGTAATACCTGCGGGCGTGGGACACAAGAACCTTGGCAGTGAAAACCTCGGTGTCGTAGGCGCATACCCCGAAGGCAGGAATTGGGATCTGAAAACGGGAAAGAAAGGTGAACGTCCAGAAGCGGACAGGAATATAGCGGTACTTCCCATACCCGAAACCGATCCTTTGACGGGCAAAACGGGTCTTCCCCAAATATGGAAAAAAGCTAAAGACAATCAGTAAAACCAAGTATGAAATTTTTTATTAACGAAACCGACCAGATAGTGAATGAGTCCATTGATGGTCTTTTGACGAATCCCCGCCTTGCCAAACTCGACCGTTTCCCCGAGGTGCGGGTCGTCGTCCGTAAATATTGGGACAAATCCAAAGTGGCCATCATATCAGGTGGCGGGTCGGGACATGAACCTGCACATGCAGCTTTTGTGGGAAAAGGGATGCTTACCGCTGCCGTGTGCGGTGATATCTTCGCCTCCCCGTCGGTGGATGCCGTCCTATCGGCCATCCTATCGGTTACAGGCGAAGCAGGCGCTTTGCTTATCATAAAAAACTACACGGGTGACCGTATCAATTTCGGCTTAGCTGCTGAACAGGCACGAGCCTTGGGTTACAAAGTGGAAACCGTTATTGTGGATGATGATGTAGCCCTTGGCAGGGATGTCAGCAAGCGGGGATTGGTCGGCACCCTTTATGCCCAAAAAGTAGCGGGGTATCTTTCCGAAGAAGGCAGGTCACTGGAAGACATTGCCCATATTACGCAGGAGGTCATTGGCCGGACATTTTCCATTAGCCTTTCGCTCACGGAATGCCAGCTTCCCGGTCAGCAATTTCACAAACGTTTGCAAGAGGATCAGGCGGAGCTTGGCCTCGGCATACATGGCGAGCCGGGAATAGAGGTAATTCCTTATGATAATGCCGACCGCTTGGTCGGAGTGGCTACCGGAACATTAAAGGATAACCTACCCGATGCCGCAGGCAGGTATGCCTTGATCGTCAACAATATGGGGGGCGTTAGCCCACTTGAAATGGGCGTGCTGGTAAATGCTTTTCGCAAAACGGAATTAGCAGAAAAGGTGGACTATATGATCGGGCCAGCCACTATTATGTCATCGATAAACATGGTTGGTTTCAGTCTTTCATTGCTGCACTTGACACCGGAAATCGAAAAGGCACTTTTAGCTGATGCCGAACCTCCGGCATGGCACATTAACAAGTTCCGGCTTCCGGCACAGGTTGAAAGCCCTGCACTGCCCGACATTCTCCAGTACCCTGCATCGGAAGACGAAAACACACGAACCCTTATAGAAAAGATTGCAACGCTTCTTGTTTCAATAGAAGCTGAGATCAATACACTGGATGCTAAGGTCGGTGACGGCGATGCAGGATCTACCTTTGCCGTAGCGGGAAAGAAAATACATGCGGTGCTGGATAAGCTCCCGTTGAAAGAAACCGGAAAATTACTGCTTACCATTGGACGGTTGTTGGCACGTGATACGGGAGGATCAAGCGGTGTATTATTATCCATTCTTTTTACAGCAGCAGGAAACGCTTACACTGAACAGCCTGAACTTGGCAAAGCACTTTTATCGGGATTGCAGAAGATGAAGAATCTTGGTGGTGCAAGTGTTGGCGACCGTACGATGATCGATGCGCTGGAACCGGCTTTCCATGCAATAGCAACCAAACGGACAATGAAAACAATGGCTATCGAAGCCCGTAAAGGTGCCGATAGCACCAGAGCGATTCACAGCACAAACTTCGGACGTTCCTCTTATCTCTCTGAGAATACGCTCAGGGATAATCCCGATCCCGGAGCGGAGGTGGTTGCAAGGGTGTTTGAATGTATCGCTTACGGATAGGCAGAATAATTTATAATTAATAACATCATCAAATAAATAGAGTTATGGCAAAATTGAAAATATCATGCCTACGGGCAGTTCCAATCCTATGTCTTATCGGCCTGCTGTCAGGGTTTAACGCACAGGCGCAGGAACATAGAAACGAATACGCATCTCCGTTACAAGCACCTGAAACGGGCAGATCGCCGGGCGTACAGGTAAAACTTATCGGTGAAAACGGAGATACGAAAACCTATGCGCTTGTTTTCTCTCCGGGCGATGAGATATTGTCCGGTTTAAAGGAATTTGCCATTAAATATAAGGTGAAAAGTGCACACTTTACGGGTATAGGAGACACCAACAATTCAAAGTTCGGTTGGTATGACCAATCCAAAAAGATGTTCAAGGTTTTCCGGCTGGAAGAGTTTGCCGAAGTCACTTCGTTGGTCGGGGACATCGCCCTGACAAGAGGTGATCCGGCAGTACATGCACATATTAACCTTGCTATTTCCAACGGAACGGTAGTCGGGGGACATTTGCTCGAAGCGTTTGTTTCCCCAACATTGGAAGTCATCGTTACGGTACAGCCCGAAGGTTTATTCAAAAGACTGGAACCGGAGTTCGGGATTATGGTCATCGACACGAAGCTTGAAAAATAATCCCGAAAGGAACAGATGTGGCACGGATGGCACACTTAATACAAAATGACAGTTGAGGAAGGTGTTTTGCCCATGAAAATCTGATGAGGCCTATGGTCATGATATTTGACATCTAAAGTCAAATAGTTTGAATTTTATAGCAAAATGCCTTTTCTGGTTTCTTTTCATCTTTGTTGCATCAGTAATTTAAAAGAGCAAAAAATGAAAAGAAAACAATGTATACCACTTGTAGCAGCCGTTTTATTGATGGGCTGTAATTCAGGTCAGAACCAACAGGCATCATCGGGCAACGGTTCCGACTCAACGGAAAGCCTTTCCGCAAAAGTACAGCCATTTATCAAACTCCCTTCGGAATACAACACGCCTGACGGTATCGCAGTGGGAAAAGACGGAACACTCATATTATCCGTCCCCAACTTCAACAACCGCCACCTCATAGAGCAGGGGCTGATAAGTGAACCGTCCGGCCCGTTCATGGCCATTATCGACAGGGACAACAGCATTTCCCATTGGTATGATTTCAAACCTGAAGACTTGCACCCCGAAACCGGAACCGTTGGGGCAATGGACAGCGATTTCGGCCCCGATGGCAACCTTTATGTAGCAGACATGCAGGTTTTCTTCGACAAAAACCACAAGTCCCGTATCCTGCGTATCAACGTTGTTGACGGCAAACCTACAAGTGTTGATGTGGTAGTGGAAGGCTTCATCGCCTCCAACGGTATGTACTGGCATGGTGACCATCTTTTCGTTACGGAATCTGTACTTGAAGCCCGTGAAGATGGCCTGACCAGCGGCGTTTACGCTTTCTCATTGAAGGAATTACAGGCAGGCAAACCTGTCCAGTTGCAGCCTTACGGCAACGGCAAAGGCGATGACCATCTGGTCGTAACCTTTGAATCGGACAACCACATGGGGTTTGGGGCAGATGGACTGACCTTTGATGATGAAGGTTTCCTCTATACCACGGTAATCGAGAAAGGTCAAATATTCCGTTCTAAACTGAACGAAAACAACAAAGCTGTGGAAACAAAATTGTTTGCGGAATCTCCAAATATGGGCGGACCCGATGGTTTGATATTCAGCAAGGAACACAACATGTTCTACGTTGCCGATTTCCTGAACAATGCGGTACATTCCATAGATCGTGATGGATATGTAATTACACTCCAGCAAAACGGAGATACCGATGGAGCAGATGGAAAACTTGACCAACCGGCAGAAGTTGCACTGAGAGGGAATGAGCTGATTATTGTAAACATGGACATGGCGTGGGCAACACCTGGCCTATCCGTAAATACAAAAGTGGATCTGGAATACAACCTGAGCAAAATAGACCTGAAGTAAAATTTTCTTTATGAACATTGTTGGGAACAGTATCCGAAGTTTCAGCTTCCATAAAGATCATTATTCTATCTCAGTGAAAGACCTCAGCAAGAGCAATGATTTTTATGGCGGGACTTTGGGATTAAGGGAGATTGATAATGCGGGATTGGGGCCTAAATTCAGGTGGTACGAACTTGATGACAAAGTTCAGATACACCTTATTGAAGGTGAAGGTAATACAATTCTGCTTCCAAAGGCAACTCACATTGCGTTGAATACGTCCGATTTCGACGGATTTAGCGCATTTTTAGAAACCTTGAACTTTCCCTTTGAAAACTGGTGCGGTGAAACTCGCATGAGTAATATGCGACCGGACGGAATCAGGCAGATATACCTGCAAGACCCAGATGCTTATTGGATAGAAGTAAACGATAACGACGTGCAAAGGTAATTCCAGCGATATACTAATGGAAAACAAGCATTCATAAGTCAAAAACCATTAGTTGAGAATAAGTACAAGACCCTTTAAACAAAACAAAAAACGCCTTTTAAACAAAGTTGGCAGAGATAATCATAGTTAACTTTGTTTAAAAGACATATACCAGAATTGGTAATAGAAGCTATAACGGTTTAAGGACATAAGCAAAACCGTAGTAAGCAGTTAAACCACATTGATTAAGGCAAGAATATTAAATGAACAATTATTGCAATGAGATAATTCAAGAACTGGATGAGGAAATTAGCGAATTAAGCATTGACTTAGACAACCCCATATTGTTGTCTGAAGCAGTTGTAGAGCTGATAATAACCAAAATAGCAAAAGTCAAGCAGCATGTTTTAAGAATCGGGTTTGTAAATATCGAAGAAGAAATAAATTTCTTTAAAAGGCTAAAACCAAACATCCTTTCTAAATTAATCTACTATAATACTATCTATAAGATAGAAGCCAAAAAGCCTCATGGTTGCAAAAAAGTTATTAGAAAATATTTAAAGAATGAAATATCAAAAATCAAACGATTCTTCGATAACAATCTTGAGTTTTACAAATACTATAGAACGAACAGCACGTATCTTGACCATAAGTATTTTGTGCGAGGTAAATATGACATTAAATTGGGCTTAGATACTTACTATTTTGAATCAGACCACAGTTTTTCAACTTCTCATGATTACAAAGTAGCCAAGATAATAGCGAATGACTTAATTCAAGTCTATCTTGAAGATCAACTTACCTCTTTAAATAAACGCTCTGCGCCAGACCATACGATAATAAATAATCTAAACTGGACAGGAAGTAAAACAGCTTTAATCGAACTAATTTACGCCCTACACGCTCAATCTGTATTGGATAACGGGAATGTTGATATTAAAGTGATAGCCATATCATTTGAAAAGATATTCAACATTGATTTGGGAGATTTCTATCATACCTATTTGGAACTCCGAAACAGAAAAACCAACCGAACCAAGTTTATTGATTTACTTCGGGAAGGTTTGATAAAAAAGATGGACGAGCAGGACGAAAAATAGGATTAGAGATTAGATTCTATCCTATTTTTTTTATTTTTGTATCTGATTTACAAGGAAATTAAGTGAAAATGAATGCAATAAGCACCATTACTAAATCGTTACCCACAACGATAGACTGCCTCGTAAACCACTCACATTGAGTTACTTTTAGCATTTCTTACTTTTTTTCCTCAAAAGAGCTTCCCATTATTATGTAAAGCATTGAAAAATAAGTTTTAAAGGGGCTAATTAACCTTCTTCTTGAAGGACTAATTTTTTCAAGTCATTTAAAAAATAATTAGATATTTGTGTCTTGATATTTTATTCAGATGCACGATTCGTTCAAAGCCCTATTACCAATTATTATTCCTGAAGGTGTTTCGGATTATTTTGAGATGGTTCAGTATTCAAAGGACGAGAAGCGCCTTGATATCTTCCTCGAAGAGGTCAATTCGATTCCTGAGAAATACCAGAACAACAGGCTTCTATCCAAGGGCTTTTTTTGAACCCGTTGTCCTTCAGGACTTTCCCATCCGTGGTCTGCAGGTCTATCTCCATGTCCTCTAAATATTAAAATTTTCACTAATTTAGCCTGAAAAAAATAAAACACTTATACCTGATCGATAAAGATGAGACAGACAATTGGTAACCAAATATCACCATACTCATTGACTGACATTGAATTACAAGAGTTTTAACATTCACATAAGCTGTCAAAATCAATACCAGCCATGACTAAGTCCTTTTATTTCCTGCTTCTGCCTTTATTCATTTTATCGATGATACAAGTATATGGACAGAACTTGCCCATTGACCGAAAAAATAAACTGGCGTTCGCAAAGCAAACCAGAAGTATGACAGGACTTCCGGGGAAAAACTATTGGCAAAACACAGCTCAATATGATCTTGATGTTAGCTTTAATCCGGCGAATCGCGAAGTAAGCGGAACCATAAAGATCAACTATTCAAATAATAGTCCCGATACATTAACGGAACTGGTGCTCAAGCTATATCCCAATCTATATAAGGGAAATGCTATGCGGAATGTCATCATTTCAGATAAAGATCTGTCAGATGGAGTTAAGATTAAAACCTTAAAAATTGGAGGAGAAAAAATTGATCAGGACAAAATAAAAATAAATGGGACAAACATGTCTGTACAAGCCAGTGCTGTTTTGCCAGGAAGTACCACCAACATAGAAATTGAATATGCCTATATTCTTAACGAAGGTTCTTTCATAAGAACAGGAAAAATTACGGACAACTCTTTTTTTATAGCTTACTTTTTTCCGCGTATAGCGGTATATGATGATGTCGATGGATGGAACATGTTTCCCTATCTTGGCAAGGAAGAGTTTTACAATGATTTTTGTGATTTTAATGTACGGATTACTGTGCCAGGAGATTTTCAGGTTTGGGCAACGGGCGATTTGATAAACCGGACAGAATTATTTCAGCAGCCTTTTCTGGATAGGATACTTAGAGCAGAGACTTCCGATACAATTGTCGATATCATTCGTGAAGCAGATTTGAAAGCTGGGCATATAACGACAGATAACCCTACGAATACCTGGTTTTTTAGGGCAAAAAATGTTACTGATTTTGCTTTCGCATTAAGTAATACTTACGTTTGGAAGTCGGCCAGTATTATGGTAGACGCCAAAACCAATCGCCGTACAACAGTAAACGTCGTTTTTTCGCCCAAGCACTTAACTTATGTTCCGGTGGCAAGCTATACCCGCAAAGTAGTTGAGCTTATCAGTTATAAATTTCCGGCGTTGCCTTTTCCCTATCCGCATATCACTATAGTAGATGGACGGGATGCAATGGAATATCCGATGATGGTCAACAATTTGCCATTCGACGATACAAAGGAAATGATACAATTCACTTCGCATGAAGTATTCCATTCGTTGTTTCCGTTTTTTGTGGGGACAAATGAAACAAAACACTCATTTATGGACGAAGGATGGGCAACCATGACAGAATTTATGTTTCTTTCCGAAATAGATTCATCGCAAGATCCTTCATACGATCTCAGTTCGATAAATGATTATGCCGGATTGCAGGAAGATATGTCCGTTATGACCCTAACTCCGCAGCTTTATGGTAAAGCCAGATTTGCTGATAAAGATCTTAAGCCTGCACTTTCTTTATATTATTTAAAAGAAATGCTTGGAGATGAGCTGTTTTTAAAAGGAATGAAGTTTTTTATTACAACCTGGGCAGGAAAACATCCCACACCTTATGATTTTTTTAATTGCTTCAATACTGCTGTGGGGATGAATCTCAACTGGTTTTGGGAAAGTTGGTATTTTACACAATCCGTACCCGACTTAAAAATAGGAAAGGTAACCCATAAAGGATTAGATTATAAAATTAAAATAGAGAGCCCTGGAAACGCTCCAATACCCATTCACCTCACTCTATTTTATCCGGATGGCAGCCAGGCAAAAATTACCCAAAATGCAGGCATTTGGAAAAATGGAATGAGTCCTATATTTATTCCTTTTAAAGCTAAAATGAAGGTTACGAAAATCGTGTTAGGGGAAGTTTTGGATGCCGATATACACCCTTCAGATAATGTTTGGATTCAGTAACGAATCCAATAAGGAAATAAATCCTCTTAAATAAGCATTTATAATAATGTCAAGATGCTTTTCTCCTATGTCCAATAGATTAAATATCCCATTATTGCACCGTATTTGCATAGCTTAGAATAACCGAAATTAAGGTAATGAAGAAAGTACAGAAGATTCCGTAAATCTCATCCTTTTTAGATGAACAGATAAAGGATAGTAATTTTCGCTAAAATGTCTTTGCTTCCGAATGTGGCTATCTTTGGCATATTCAAATCGTATAGAGAATTCAGCCGCTTCTTCACATGGAAAATTTTCAGGAAATTTATCTAAATAAGAAAATCTCAATTTTAAAAAGGACAATTTAAAGATTTTTAAATTAAAATGAGCATAATAAGACCTAGACTGAGTGACTTTCGCAATATTCCTTTACAGCAAAATGAGGTCGATTTTGCCATTCCTTTCATCGACGAAAATATTCCATTATATGTTGACTCCTTTCTTTTATGGAAATCTCCGTCGCTACAAGATAACTCATTACATTTAAGCTTCACGAACTCTTTTAATAATTGATATCTGAAAGACCGATTTGGTAAATTCGGGATAATAGTAACACGTAATCCACCATTGAAAAAATATTCAAAAATACAATTGATCGTGTACAAGTTCTGTTGCCGAATTTTTAATTTATGTTATTTGTCTTTCTGAACTCGGACGGATTCATCCCTTTATATTTTTTAAATACACGGTTCAGGTGGCTTTCATCGGAGAAATTAAGTTCGTAAGCGATTTCGTTTATTCGCATATCGCTATGCAATAGCCTTGTCTCTACCAGTCTCAATTTGTAGTTAACAATATAGCTTTGCAGGGTTTCACCTATTTGCTTTTTAAAGTAACGTCCCAAATAATTCAGCGATATATTAAAATGGTCACTGAGTTTTTCTGTCTTTAAATTTTCTTGGTCAAAAATATTTTCCTGAATGTATTGCAGTATCTCTAATACTGGTTCGCCCGTGCTTTCTTTTATGTTCTTTGGAAGTTTCAAAGCAATATTCCTCGCCACAATGGTAATGATGGTATTAACGATTTGCTCTGTAATGCGATTGTAGTACAACTGTTGATTGGTTTGTTCGTTTAAGATACTTTCAATAAGCGATGTGATCAATGGCTTGTCCACTTTGTTTTTTAAAATGCATCCCGGGCGATGACTGGCATTTTGCAAAATATATTCCACGTGGTTTACGGCATCTTTGTCTTTGCTGGTTTTTTCCTTAACAAATAATTCATTGAAACGGAGAAAAAAGAAAGTCGTTGGCGTGGCAATATCAAATGAATATACATCCTGAGGGGTTAGTAAAAATAAATTGCCCTTGCGGTAGTTAAACCTGTTTTTGTTTACTATTTGAATGCCTGTTCCGTCTAATATATAAATCAATTCAAAAAAATTGTTGCGCTTCGTTATTTTGGGGAAGCGTTGCATTTCTTTCCATTCTATTTCATAAGGCCTGTATAAAGTTTCTCCTTTCATATAGTAAAAATACAAAAAAAGTGTAAAATAGTACAAATTAAAAGGTGTGTTTTCTGAATAACTTTGTGTTATCAAAGTATAAGAAAATGAAAATTTTAATGATCGGTGCAAATGGCAATATCGTAAAAATTATTACACCTGCCTTACAACAAAAACACGAAGTAATTGCGGCAGGAAGAAACAGTGGCGATGTTTTGGTGGATATTTCTTCCATCGATTCCCTTGAAAAGCTATTTGCAGAAATAGGAACTGTAGATGCAGCTGTTTGTGCAGCAGGCGACAGTGTTACAAGCGATTTACTTTCTATGACGGATGAAAAATATTTTACAGGAGTGCAACAAAAATTATTGGCTCAAATAAATCTTGTAATCACTGGTTTGAAACACATCAATGATAATGGTTCATTTACACTCATATCAGGCAAAATGGGTGAAAATCCTGCAAAAGGTTCGTCTGGCAAAGCTGTAGCAAATGGGGCTGTAAACAGCTTTGTATTGGCAGCTGCATTGGAAATGCCAAGAGGTATAAGGATTAATGTGATCAGCCCATCAAAAATCACAGACATTGCTGCCGAAGATTTGATTAAAGGCTATTTAAAAAGCATTGCCACTTCGGCTAACGGAGAAATTATAAGAATTGGATACAACTAAAAAAACAAATTATGCCACATTTTATTATTGATTGTTCTGCGAATGTTTTAACACGGGTGTCTGAACCAGAGATCTTAACAGCAGTATTTGATGCTACTAATGCAAGCGGTCTTTTTATAGCAGAAGATATTAAGGTAAGAGTGAACCCTTATGTGCGGTACGAAGTTGGAGGTAAAAAGACTGGCTTCATTCATGTATTCGGATATATTCTAGCAGGAAGAACGGAAGAGCAAAAAGCCGACTTGTCGCAACGCGTTGTAAAAACACTGGTGGGTTTGTTTCCTACTATTGAGTTTATAGCTTCAAGTGTAGATGAATTTACAAAAGCTGGTTATTGCAACAGGCATTTGTTGCCATATTAAACAAAATAGATTTTTAAAAATAAACAATGATTTATGAGATACTTAATGTGTGCTGTATTTATAATGTTATTTACTCCGTTATGGGCACAAGACCTAAGGCTGTCAGAAAAAATCAGAAAACAATTTGTCGGTACATGGTCGTTGACAGCAGTAGAAAATACCAATGCAGATGGAAGCAAAACATTGCCTTACGGCGAAAATCCTGTGGGTTTGCTTGTGTTTACTGAAGCTGGTGATTATGCTATACAAATTTTAAAAGCTACTCGTCCAAAAGTCGCAGCAGGAGATAAGAATAAGGCTACACCGGATGAAAACCTTGCCTTGGTGCAGGGCAATAATTCGCATTTTGGTACATATACTGTTCGTCCTGAAAAGCACACTATTACTTTCAATGTGCAGCATGCTTTTTATCCTAACTGGGAGGGCGATGTGCAGTTACGTTCTTACAAACTTGAAAACAATATGCTGAGCTATGTTGTAACCAATACAACTAATGGTGGGGCTGTTACGGCAACTGTTGTGTGGAAGAAAAAATAGTTGTTTTTGTTCTTATCAAAGGCATCCCTCGGAAGCCTACTATGGACCTTGATAAAATCCATACTGGCTCTTATTAATTTTTCTGAAGCTGGCTTAACTTCGTCGGCTTTATTAATGACGATCGTAAAGGAAGCGCGGTGGGAGTTCATTCTTTTTGGACCGTCAACGAACGGGCCTGATTTCTCGATTTTTTGGACCTAAAAGGGATCCATTTTGTATTTCCTGTTGCAATAAGTTTAGTTCATCAAGCTGATCAGTAAGGGAAAAGCGCCCGCGCCGTAAAAGGAAAGATGGGTGTTTTATTAAGGATCGAGATAGTAAAATATTTGAACAAAAGGACCTAATTATAAAATGAAGAACAAGCAAGTTATTCTATCTTTGTAGAAGATATTGTAAGTTATTATATATCTACCTTTTTTGGGGCTAGGCAATTGATGGTAGGTAACGAGATAATAATTGATGGTGATACGCTGAGCACCTCCTGTGATCAATAAATAATAACAACGTTATTTCATTGAACCCCCTTTTCGTAAATGAGGTTTCTCCATGTTTGTGTACGCTAATCTTTTATCCTCATTGCGTTTGAACCGGACCGTTTTTATAACTTTGCGAGAAAATTACACCCGCTTATGTTTGAACTGTTTGCGAGATATCTGAAGACAAAAGCCCATCTGAGTGATGATGAGATAGAGCAGGTGCGTGTCCATACTATTGCCAAAAAAGTTCGCAAAAGGCAATACTTTCTACTTGAAGGTGAAATTTGTAAGTATTCTGGATTTACAGTGAAAGGCGCTATGCGACAATACAGCGTTGGGGATGAAGGCAAAGAACATGTCATAAACTTGTACTTAGAAAATTGGTGGGTTTCAGATCTGGAAAGTTTACCGATGCTTACTCCATCCGCATACAATATTGATGCATGGGAAGATACCGAATTGCTGACTATCACAAAAGCAGAGTCCTTTATGTTATAAGACATACCGGCTATGGCCGAATTAACGAAACAACTGGATATTAACCACAGGATTGCTATGCAGAGGCGTGTCAACAATTCTATAAGCTTATCAACAATTGACAGCTTCAATGAATTAGTCAATTCTTATCCTGAATTTTTATAACGATTTCCCCAACATATTATCGTCTCCTATCTGTAAGCTGGAACAAACGGCGCTATATTCTCCGTGAAATGTAAAAAAAGCGAAAATAATATATAAAAATACATACAAAAAAACTGTTGGGGTGAGTAATTGTTTTTTAAATAAGAACGAATGGTTTTAATGACAATCGTCAAATTTTTTTGTTTTAGAAATCATTTAATTAATGACGTTTTCTTCATAGCTTTGGTAAAGATAAATACTTGCTATGGAAGCAGTTAAAATATGAAATCATCATCAGTTGTTAATTCAAGTTTGGAACCATTTCTTTAAAATAAAACGCATATCTCGGGGAATGAGCATATGAATATCACTGACGATAAACTCTTGTAAATAATTTTGCTGATGAACAATATACTCTTAATGACCGATTTGTCTGATGGTAACGAACACATTTATCGTTATGCGTTAAAATTGGCTCATAAACTAAGCGCCAATTTGATTGTGTTACATGTTGCAGAAGATATGGGTATAAACCATATGGAGCTTTCTAAAAAGATGGAAGACCTAACTTTGCATCTTCGAGAGGAATCACAGCATGAAAAGGAGGGAGGTATAGAAATTTCCGGTGTAATTGAGCGGGGAGTTTTTCCATTTGGTGTGAAGGAGGTAATTGACCGGTTTAAAGTGAATCTGATTTTAATGGGAGCGGCGGATGGTAAGAATGAGTCAGGGTTTTTATTTGGTAATAAAGTAAGACGTATTATTGATAATATAAAATACCCTATTTTATTCATACCTGAACAGGTGGCATTTAAGGATATAAAGCAGATTATTTACGTTACCGATATTCGATACAGTGATTATAAAATTATTGAGCGGCTTGTCGCAATGGTTCTCCCATTAAACATAGAGGTTTCTTTACTTCATGTTTGTACAGAGGGTTTGCCTGAAATAGATACCGAAACGGTTGTGTCTTTATTTTCGGATACTATTGCGTCTAGAATTAAGCAACCGATACATCTCTACAGGAATAGCAAGGATTGTGCGGCAGAAACAACGATTTCGCAACTTTTGAATAGTCAATCTCAAACTATTTTAGCCCTTGCCCATCGTAAACATCATTTTTTTAATCATTTATTTACCGATAAGCCAGCTAAAGAAGCTACTATTTATAAACATATGCCCTTACTGCTAATGCCCGTCTAATTGGTGAATGTGTCTTGGAACAAATGATTGATGATCAGAATGCCACACCATCCGGTGGAGCTTTTCTCATTTGAATAAGCTTAATTGATATGCTTTTACGGCGTTTTCTATCTGTTGCTGTTCAGTCGTTTCTGAATACAATAGGTAGCTTGGTGCTACAATGGGTTTGGCCTGTTCAATATGGATGCAGATGATAGTTGAAAAGGGGAATTTACCATTGGTCATTTTTAACAATATTTTTTCCAACTCATCGAAATTTGGATCTTCTTTCTCCAACAAAGTAGCAGTACCTTTTAATTGCCATCCCTTTTGTACCAATATGTCGATGAAGCTGACACAGACTTTATTGTTCAATTTAATATTAGCCACCGACTGAGGAGATGCAATGTTGGCGATGATAAGATTATTCCCATGATAATTGAAAATCTCTTTGGGTGATACATTGGGCATACCATCGGCGTCGGCGGTTGCTAGCCAACAGAGAATACTCTTTTCAATATATTTTATTATTTCGTTTGATAACATAGGTTGAAAAAATTATATCCAAGCCATCGATGGCAGGTGTTCTTTCATTTATTGCAATGATCAGCAGTACGAAGATATAAAATTTTGTTTTTTATCGATAAAAAGCCATTTACTCTCTATTGTTAAATCACCGATATTGGGGATTGTAACCCAACAATAGTCCGTTTACTTTTGGATTAGTTATTTACTTCATTATTAACATTGTTATTTATGAACGAGCCCAAAGAACGAAGCTATACACTTCAGGTTAAAGGCAATGTTGCCATGCAAGACATGAAAGATAGTTTTGCTACCAATGGCATATATACCCTCTTTTATAAGGGGCATAATGTAACAAAACCTGAATTAAAAGAATATATATTGGAAGAAAAAGAAGTTGAACTTAAAAGTTTAGATGCCAATACCACCCAACTTCTGGCGTACGTCAATAAAATAGGAAGAATTTACAGCAGACAACACATTTGCGTTAACGACGATGGTGTTATTAAGGGGTTATTGAACTTGACCGAAATAAAGAATAAGTGGGAAATTCTTAAAAAAGAGCTGATGCAGGTTAATCCGATTAACGCTTTTGAAATCATCAGGCATAAAGACCGCGAACTCTCCAATCCTGCTGAGCTTATTGACAATCTTGCGCATACTCATTTTATGTATTTGTTCTTATATCCAAAAAGTGGATTACCTGACCTATCTGGGCACAAGTCGCGGCGGATCGAAAGGGACAGAATGGGTATAGGATTTTCATTACCTATTGAGCAGACTTTTACGGCAGAAAAAACGGAAAATGGCTATCGCATTCATACCGAAGGCGTACTTGATCAAAAGGGCAGAATCGATAAAGTTACCATTACTAAAGTAACGGGGCAAAAAGAGCTGGACATTAAACATTCCACCGAAGCCATACATACCTATGATCAAACCGGAGAGCTACTGTCGGCGGAGATGTCTGTCATTGAACAGCTCAACAGCGATTATAAAGCAGAGATTCATTTAAACCTTCAAACGGTATAAATAATGGGAGAATCGCAATGGTTAACCGAACAACATTATCTGGTATGCCCTAAAGGGCTTATGTTTAAGCAAATGAAGGTTACCAGCCAGCAACATGTCTCCTTTAGCGGCCATCTTGCAGCCACCACTGCAGACACCTTGAAAGGTAATTCATTCATCTGTATGAGTATGATGCCGCAATTAATGGGTGTAGTAGCAGGACTTATGACTGCAGCTACTGCTATGATGGCGTTGCCGGGTACCGGCGTTGCACTTAATGCCATCATGGCAGGCGCAATGCTATTTGCCAACAACGCAATGACCATGAAATGCAAAATGAGTTCTGCTACACGATTGTGGGTCGGATCATCTCCTAACCTTATTATTAATAGACATGAAGGTTTGATCGTAGGGAAAAGTAAATTACTATGCCCGTCTGAAGGAGCTATGATAGATATTAAACCTAGCTTTTATGAGGCAATGGTAACCTCTAACAGACACAATGTTGGGCACATAGCTAATTTTTCCTTTGGCTTTTTAGCAGGAAGGGGATTGGGAACGATGAACGATACCTTAACAATTGCGCCGGCCGTGGCAGCAGCAGCCTTCAACCCGTCTTCACTTTCAGGTGAAATGAGCTGGTTATGCCGTGCTTTGACCGGAGCCGCAATGCTTGGGGCCTATCAGGGGCAAATGGATATATGGGCTAATCCCGAAAGAAGTATAAATGATAAAATGGCTGCCAGCGGTCTGGAGCTCGTGCTGGCTATTTTTGCTGCAAAGGGGGCGTCCATCACCTGTTTTCCTGCGGGTACCATGGTACATACCAGTAATGGTCTATTACCGATAGAGGAAATACCTGCCGGAACCAACGTATGGACGGTTAATGAACAAACCGGAGATCGTGAATTGAAGCCTATACTGGAAACACACCGGCGCACCACGCTAAATATGATGATTGTAGAACTGGACAATGGGACACTATTGGAGGCAACGCCTGAACACCCGTTCATGGTTAACGGCGAATGGATTGAAATAAAAGATCTTGAGACCGGTACGGAACTGGAAAAAATAGAAGGTCAAAAGATTCTCATCAAAAATATTGGCATGATCACCAAAAGCACGGTAGTGTACAACTTCTCTGTTCAGGATAATGAAAATTATTTTGTTACAGAAGATGGGATTTTGGTGCATAATGCCCGTTACAGCCAACTACCCAAACATTATCTCTCCAAGAACAAATTAAAACCCAATTACAAATACCGTACGGGCGAATACGAGAAATACCGTTACATAACAGATCATTTAGGCAGAATAATTAAAGGTTATACCAGAGATCTGGATATAACCCGCCGTCCAGTTGGCAACCGTCTCAAGAATGAAAGAGATACACCGGGAAAATTACCTGGTGATGAAGCAGGGCACTTAATAGGTGATAGATTTGGAGGGTCGCCTAAATTAGATAACTTAGTATCTCAGACAAGCTGGTTTAATCAAAGTGAATACAAAAAAATAGAAAACATGTGGGAGAAAAAACTCGGAGAAGGATGTAGGGTTAAAATGGCTATATATGTTAATTATACTGGTAATAATAAGCGCCCTTCAAGCTTTGATGTCTGGTATCAGATAGACGATGAACAAATGGTTACAACACATTTTGCTAACTAAACATGGAAAATATAGAAGAATTTGATGCAGCGTTTCAGGAGCTTTCAACACAATTGGTGGAGATAGCTTTTGAGTATGTAGGTTATAATAAGGAAGAAGTAAATACCATTTACATCTTTGGCTCTATTGAAGCCAATGTTTATCTCTTCAGCGTTTTTTACCGTATTAATAATGAATTGGTGAATATCAACGAAGTAAACAAAGTTTCTGTACAGCAATATGATATATCCAATAAGAGCATGATGGCATTGCTCAGCAGGGGTAATAAAATACTGGTACGTGTTGATCGGCTGTTCGAAAAGCTGGGCGAGGATGTACCCACCGTGTTAAAAATGATTTACAAGCCCGGAACTGAAGAACTTGACTTCGAATTTGATTATGAACTTCAGTACTCAAATGATGAGGTAAAAATTGCAGCAGACATATCCAAAGAATGGTTCAATGAACTTAAAAAAGCGGAATAAAAAGGTGTTGCCATTTACTCCCCGGCACCGTATCTTTATATAATTAAAAAAGGAAAGATATGAATACTGAAAAAGCCATTCTAGCCGGTGGTTGCTTTTGGGGGGTGGAAGAACTTATTCGCCATTATCCAGGTGTTACTTCAACAGTAGTTGGATATACCGGGGGTGACGTTCCCAATGCAACTTACCAAAATCATGGAACACATGCCGAAGCCATTGAAATAACATTTAATCCTGCACAGTTATCGTATCGTGGGCTCCTTGAATATTTCTTCCAGATTCATGACCCAACAACACGGAACAGGCAGGGAAACGACCGGGGCACATCCTACCGTTCTGCCATTTTCTATTTGGATGAAACACAGCGTGAAGCCGCGGTGAAATTAATTGCTGAGATGGAGGCCTCTGGCGTATGGCCGGGACAGATCGTAACAGAAGTTGTACCTGCAGCTGATTTCTGGAATGCTGAAGAGGAACACCAGGATTATTTGCAAAAGCATCCATATGGCTATACCTGCCACTTTGAAAGGCCTGACTGGAAATTAAATTAATTATCGCTTTACTTCCTAAAAAATAGGGTATAGTAGTCACCAAATTCGGGGATTTATAAAATGGCCTTCCACCTTTAATTTAGATGTACTATTTAAGCAGACGGTGGCCGTTTGCATGGTGACATAAATTAATTACAATATGAAAATCCTTTCCTATTATCCGAAAACCGGAGATGCTAAACGGGACCAGATGATTTGCAAAATACTAGAGACCCTGGATGCAAGAGAGCAAAGACTAATAACCTCGAAACGAATTAAATATCTGCGTGAAAATGATGATGACGTTTTTTTTGGTGTCCACGATATAAAACAGGAGAGCTATGTAGGGAGCACCGATTCAAAATATTGGTACAGATGTATGAGCAGAGACCAGTTTCTCCATTTGTTGTCTAAAGATAGTATGGACTTTACTGCCGAGAAGGACTATGGTGGAGTTGCCTGTAATTATAGCTATTCTGCCGACCCAAAGTATTTTGGCGCTAAAAAAAGCGGAAGATATATTGTTGAATTTGAATTTCCAAACACTCTTAGTGACTTCTTAAGCCAAGTGGGTAAACAACGGGGTATTGCTAATCTTGAAAAAAGAGGTAAAGGTGAAGGTGGAAGAGCCTGGTCTCTGGGTTTCGCTACATCTGGCAATTGTCACGAAGCAATGAATGATTTTAATAATGGGCTAGAAAAAAATATAATTGGTTGGCGATTGGTTCAATGCAGATATCCCAAACCGTCTGGTAGCAAGCGTAAATAAGTAGGCTTTGATTTATTGAACATGACTGCGCCAATGAACAGAATTCACGGCGCAATCTTCTTTTACGCAATCAATGGGTAGATTTCTGCAATCAGCAATGTGAGATAGTTTAATCAGGAACATATAAAAGCCGATTTGTAATAGTTTGTTTAAAAAGGCATAGGTTCATCTTTCATAAAATGTTTAGATGGGTGATGTTGTGTAACATTTATGGTACAATAAAAGCAAAGTGAGCGTATTGTATATCTTTGATATCAAACTAAAACAAATTATGAACTTATTAGCTAAAAGGTTTTTGTGCATTATATTGACCTTATTTTTTGCATCAGCCATTGTCAGAAGTCAAACCAATACAACTTATACCAAATACGTAAATACTTTTATTGGTACCGCACCACTTACTGATCCGAAAATTTTAGGTTATGAGTTGCCCGATGGATGGAGATCATGGGCAGGTCTTACATTTCCCGGTAGTTCATTGCCAAACGCGATGGTACAGCTAAGTCCTATGACAGCATATGGCTCTGGTGCCGGATATGAATATGAAGATACCGTTATTTACGGTTTCACACACACTAATAAAGGGCACTGGAATCTTTGCAACATTCCTGTTCTACCGCTTTCAAACCCAGGAACTAGGTTCGGTTCCAGATTTTCGCATCAGAAAGAAAGTGCCGCGCCCGGTTTTTATCAGGTGTATTTAGATGATTATAACGTGAACGTAAATTTAACTTCTACGCTTCGGTGTGGGTATCATCAGTATGAGTATGAAAGTAATAAGGATAGACAAATACTTTTTGACCTCGCTCGCGCTAACAATAGGGTTTCCAATTGGAGCATTGAACAAGCGGGTACTTCTGTATTACAGGGGTATCAGCAAACGGGAGAAAAAATCTATTTTTATGCCATTCTAAATACGGAGATAGAGAAATTGGAAAAAAAAGAAGAAGGAAAGGGTACAGGATTTGCGGTGGTTCATCTTGCTAATGAAGGCAAGGGCCCTGTTGAGCTAAAAATAGGCCTGTCATTTGTGAGTATCGAAAACGCAAGAGAAAACCTTCAACAGGAAATCGGTGATAAATCCTTTGCTGATATTCGTCATGAGGCAACTGACGAATGGGAAAAATTACTATCATCGATAGAGGTGAAGGGTGGCACCGATAAGCAGAAGGAAATGTTTTATTCTTGCTTATACAGATCATTTTTGTGGCCGGCATTACGTAGTGATGTGAATGGGGAATTTACAGGCGCTGATAAAAAGATAGACAAGGCTGACTTTAACTATTACACCGAACCGTCTTTATGGGATACCTATAGAAATAAAGATGTATTATTAGGGTTGATATCACCTCAAGTTACCTTGGACGTTATAAAATCGATGAAGGATGTTGGTGATAAAACGGGATTTATCCCAACTTTCTTTCATGGTGATCATGGAGCATCATCTATTACTGGAGCTTATCTACGGGGGATTGACAATTTTGACGTGCAGGGAACTTATCAGTTATTATTAAAGAATGCGAATGTAGATGGCGGTGCCCGTCCGTATATTGCTGAATATATCGAGAAAGGTTATATATCTGATCCCGATATTCCCAATCCTCATGTGGAGACAAAAGCAAAAGCAGGGGTGTCTAAAACTTTAGAATATGCCTACGATGACTATTCGCTTGCACAAATGGCTAAGAAATTAGGAGATACAGCTAATTATAAGTTGTTGATAGCCAGATCACAGAACTATAAAAATATGTTTGATCCGTCAACCCGTTTTATGCGCGGAAGATTAGAAAATGGCAATTGGATTGAACCTTTCAATCCTCAGTATCCCTATTATGAGTATATGTATAGAGAAGCAAATGCTTGGCAGGTATCTTTTTTTGCACCACATGATATGAAGGGATTAATAGCCTTATATGGTGGTGAGAAAGCATTTGAGGAGAAGCTGGACTCACTATTTACGGTGCCATGGAATCCCAATTATATTGCCAGAAATGTGGAGACGATGATTGGACAATATTGCCATGGCAATCAGCCGGATCATGAGGCCCCGTTTGCTTATCACTTTATAGGAAAACCTGAAAAATCACAAAAAATAATCGATACTATTTTAAATAACCTTTACGGTATTGGTGATAATGGTTTGGCGCTTTGTGGTATGGATGACGCGGGAGAAATGTCGGCATGGTATGTATTCAGTGCTCTGGGTTTATACACGTTTTCGGCAACAGATCCGGAATATATTGTAACAGTACCGCTCTTTGATGAGGTTAAGTGGAAAACAAGTAGCGGTAAGGTGTTGACGATAAGCAAACCTAAAAAGGGCAGAGCATTGACATCAATAAAAGTGAATGGCAAAGATAATCCCGGATACTTCGTTTCCCATGACTTGTTTAAAGATGGCGGGAAAATAGAGATTATTACGATGTGAAGAATTGCCTTTTTAGCCTCATCTGTTTTGCTTGTTTTGCTGGGAAAAATAATGCGCTAGAAAAGAAAGTGGCAAACCGATCATAACAATTAAAATAATCATTTCTTGAAGCGCATGAGAAAAATTGAATGGGCTCTTAGGGGTATTGCTCAAGGGTACGATAACCAGATTCATTACCAACCAGATAAATATTCCATAGATTACACCTGTAATGATCTTGTTTTTTGATAGGAGGGTAATGCGTATGTATAGTAAGTAAAATAGTGCTGTAAAGGCCATTGCGATGATATAATGAAGTAATAAGCCTATTAGTATAATACTGGTACCACCACTAAAGGCATCCATCCCTAGAATACCGCTCGCAATATACTTGAAGATGAAGAGCGGATTCTTGCCCGCAGTAAGATAATATTTTATCAAGGCGGTTAGTATATCTAATGTGCCCACCAGTAAGCTACTATAGAATATCTTAGATCCAATAGATTTTTTCATAATGCTGATCTTTTTAGGTCGCCATACCATACTTTGCACAGCACCGAAGGCGATGGTAAAAGCTTGTTTGTCTGCTGTAGGTTTTTTACAACAATAATAAGCATTTATTACATGTCGACCTAAATAATTGGTGACAGATAACTTGTAAATGCTTTGTAAAGACAAAATATATTACTTATTTGCATGTCTTTTTACGTGCATGAACATAAGTAATAATTCGAAGCCTATTGCTCCTCTATACATTGGTTATCTTTCTACAATAGCTGCGGCTATTATATGGGGAATTAACGGTACGATGGTTCAGTACTTGGTACGGTACAAGGAGATCAATATTGAGTGGTTGGTTACTGTCAGGTTAATGATTCCCGGAGTTTTATTGTTGGGCGCGTTGGTTTTTCGCAATAGCTATGAACAGATCTTTGCGGTTTGGAAAAACAGGAAAGATGCGCTGGCGTTGATCGTTTTTAGTCTCGCCCTGGCCACGGTGCAATATACTTTTTTTGCGGCCATCAAAGCGTCTAATGCGGCCGTAGCTACTATTTTGCAATTTTCAGCACCTGCGATGGTGGCGGCTTATTATGCACTGATCCATTTAAAGATGCCTTCTTATATCGAAGTGATCGCCGTGTTATTCGCTTTAGTAGGTACATTTTTACTGGCTACTAAAGGGCAGGTGCGCAGTATGGAGATTTCAGGTGCGGCACTCTTTTGGGGACTAACTTCTGCGGTAGCGCTCGCTTTTTATTCGATACAACCTATCAGGCTTTTAAGTAAATACCGATCAACAATTGTTGTGGCCTGGGGGATGCTAATCGGATCTGTTTTTTTTAGCTTTGTACATGCTCCATGGCGAGTAGGTGGCGTGTGGGATGGCTATACTATTTCTTACTTTACCTTTATTATTCTATTAGGTAGCTTGGTGGCATTCTCTTTGTATTTGAGAGCGGTTAAGCTGAGCGGGGCTTACATAACAACTTTGCTAACGTCTATTGAACCCTTGACGGCTACCATCATTTCTGTCCTTTGGCTACAGGTGGCTTTTGGCTTGGCGGAAATTGTTGGTGGTATTTGTATCATTTCGACAATCTTTATACTCACACTGAGGCGTTCAACCTATTGACAGCAATGAAAAGAACGAACCATTTGCTCATTCTGCAAAAAGCCTTCATTATATTTGCGAATGCAACGGTAACACTACTGGATTTGGCCGAAACGGCAGGTATTGGATAGCTTTTATTATCTATGTAGTGATACGCGGAATAAGTTTGGCGGTCTATATGCCAAGGCTGCTGTCGGGCTTTAATAAGGAAACTTAAACTCTAAAAAACAAAAAGAGCTATATGCGCAGCTAAACTTTTTCGACGTCGAGTGGTTATAGAATAAAAATCCTGATATACGTCTCTGGGCTATGTTGTGGTACAGGGGCATGAAATCTTATTACCGTGGAAAAAACAGACAGATTTTAAGTATCACTAGACTCATGAAAACAGATCAATTAATTGAATATTTAGGTGCCGAAGCAGAAGATCTACTTTCGCACCAAAGTAAAGCGGTGAAAAAAGAACTACTTCATTTACCCTCGGCTTCTTTTATAGATGATGTATATGGCGTTACGGATAGAAACCCGCAAGTGTTACGGAGTTTGGGAAGCCTCTTTAGGCATGGTCGTTTAGCGTCTACCGGTTATTTGTCTATTTTACCAATCGACCAAGGTATTGAACACAGTGCAGGAGCCTCTTTTGCTGCCAATCCGCTATATTTTGATCCAGATAATATTGTTAAACTAGCGATAGAGGGTGGCTGTAACGCTGTTGCAACGACCTTTGGCGTGCTAGGTTCAATAGCAAGGAAGTATGCACATAAGATTCCGTTTATCGTTAAGATTAACCACAATGAATTGCTGACATATCCCAATAAAAGCGATCAGATCTTATTCGGTACGGTCAAGGAGGCCTGGAACCTGGGAGCAGCTGCTATCGGAGCAACGATTTACTTCGGCTCGCCGGAGTCAGGAAGGCAATTGATAGAAATCAGTCGGGCATTTGAGCAAGCCCATTCCTTAGGTATGGCCACTGTTTTATGGTGTTATTTGCGTAATAATGCATTTAAGAAAGAAGGAGCTGATTATCATCTAGCAACAGATCTTTCCGGGCAGGCCAATCATCTTGGTGTTACTATACAAGCAGACATTATAAAGCAAAAACTTCCAGAGCTCAATGGAGGGTATAAGGCACTGAACATCGGGTCAAGTAGTTATGGTAAATTGGACGAAAGGATGTATACCGAATTAACGACAGATCATCCCATTGATTTGTGCCGGTATCAGGTACTCAACTGTTTCGCTGGAAGGGCAGGTCTAATTAACTCAGGAGGAGCATCAGGGCAGCATGACTTTGCAGAGGCTGTTCGGACCGCAGTAATTAACAAACGAGCAGGTGGAACAGGTTTGATTTCTGGTAGAAAGGCTTTTCAGCGTCCTTTTAAGGAAGGTGTTGAATTGTTGAATATGATTCAGGATGTATATTTGATGAAGGAAGTGACGATTGCGTAATTGATTCAATTAACCATTAAGAAATGGAGATTGATTTGTCCAATGCATCTCCACTTCTCAATGATTATTTTCCGGCAACACCATTTATTTTGCGTGGTTGTTATAATTGATCATCCAGCGGACTCCAAATTTATCTTCGAAAGAACCGAAATAGTCGCCCCAAAACATATCTTCCAAGGGCATTTCAATATTGCCGCCCGCCGAAAGGGCGTTAAAGATCCTGTCCGCTTCTTCGCGGCTATCAGGAGTAACGGAGATATAATTATTATTGCCAACGTTTAGCTGATGTCCAGCCGATTTTAGACAATCGGACGCCATAAGGAATTGTCCTTCACCGATAGGAATGGAAACGTGCATAGCGAGTTTCTTTTCATTTTCGGGTAGATTTTCTGTGCCGGGAGCTTCGTCCATTCGCTGAATAAACAATTCACCGCCAAATACAGATTGATAAAAATGGAATGCTTCTTCGGCATTGCCGTCGAAATTTAAATAGGGATTGAGTTTCATATTGATATCATTTACTTATTAATGTTTGTTTTTTTTATAAGGAAGATGTCTAAAAAGTATGTTGTATCTGTGAAATCGTTATTCCATCGAATACAAACCAAAGGGATTACCTTCGCTATCAACACAAATAGCGCAAAAACCATATTCACCAATAGAAAACTTTGACTGTTGCACCTTGCCACCGGCAGGTCCAACACGGCCTTCTTCCACGCTGCAATCCACACAGGGAAAGTACACGATGGTATTCACACAAGCCCCGCCGCCTTCTTTTGTACCAGGCATCCAACTAATGCGCCACTTACACCCTCCATTTGTTCTTCAGCAGAAGAAAAGAAAGATATTTTCATATTTTTGGACGCATCCCCGGGGGCGTTAGTCGTTTCTGTGAACTTAGTTTCTAAAACCGCACTGTAAAATTTTTTAGCTCTTTCTATATTTTTTACATAAATCTCGAACCAACAGATAATATCTCTTTTCATGGTGTTTAAGTTTTATTAGGTCAACAATTATACGCTCATTTTGTCGTTTCTTAATTGTAACAACCAATGTAGCTAACATTACAAAAGTATAGCAAAGCATGGGTTATCATGCTGGTACGTTACGCCTTTTTTAGGGTGTATTTGTGACTTTTTTAATTTTGTCGTTCATATTCCATATAAAAGGCAAAATATGTAAGTTTGAAAAAAAGCCAATGAAACTGTATGTCCTTTTAACAAAACACCATCGCTTATTAAGCGTTGCAGCTATTGTTGATGTATTCGAAACAGTCAACAGATACCTTCAGGAAGAAGGAAAAGAAAAGCTTTTTGATATTCATTTGATCGGCATAGAAGAGAAAATAACGTTGCCTGATAATTTCAACAGATATACTTACTCTTTTATTTCGGATGCTCCTGAAAAGCCTGATCTGGTATTTGTCCCGGCCTTTCGTTCGGAGGATATGTTACAGATGATTCAAGATAATGCGGCATATATCCCCTATTTAGTACAGCAGCACGAAAAAGGAGCAAGCTTAGTCAGCTTATGCACGGGTTCTTTTTTATTAGCAGCCGGAGGTTTGTTAAATGGTAAGGAAGCTACAACGCATGTAGAAGCTGCTGATAAGTTTGCACAACATTTTCCGGCAGTAAAGTTACAGCCACATGCTATTATTACACAGAGCGGGAATATTTATACCAGTGGAGGAGCCACCAGCAGCTTTCATATGAAATTGTTATTAATTCAGCAGTATTGTGGAAGAGAATTGGCTATACGCATCGCCAAAACTTTTGCGATAGACATGGATCGTAACAATCAGTTGTATTTTGAACATTTTAAACCGTCTTTATCCAACGAAGATAAATTGGTGCGAACGGTTCAAACTTCTATTCATCAACGTTATAGTGAAATAAAAAATGTGGAGGAAGCTTTGGATAATGTGCCTTCGAGCCGAAGAAACATGATCCGTCGTTTCAAGCAGGCCACTGGTATAACACCCATACGTTACCTACAAAAGATAAAAATAGAAGCTGCCAAACAATTATTGGAGACTAGTAATAGAACCATACTGGATATTATGGTGTCCTCAGGGTATAGTGATATGAAAAATTTCCGAAATCTTTTTAAGACGTTTACCGGGCTTACTCCCAAAGGGTATAGAGATAAATATGGTATGCGGTTGGATTAGCATAACAATTGTTTCACTGAAGATTGCCAGATAATTTTATCATTTTATTTCCCGCTGGAGATTGTCGGTTTTATCAAAAAAGCGGCTTTATTCACAGGAACAAAACCGCTTTTTAGGATATGGATAGCACGAATTTTTTTTATCCTTATAAGGTGTTTTTGATGACAGCCGCTGCTTGTAGAATTGCAGTTTTTACTGCAGGCACATGAGCTATTGGATTTAATAAGCCATAATCGTGAATTAAACCTTGATAGCGTGTCAATGTAACAGGTACACCGGCTTCGTTCAGTTTGCGGGCATAAGCCTCACCTTCATCACGTAACACATCATTCTCCGCAGTTTGCACGAGGGCAGGAGGCAATCCTTTTAGTTGTTCCAATGATGCCTGGAGCGGGGAAGCATAAATCTCTCTGCGCTTTGAGGCGTCTGGTAAATAACTATCCCAAAACCATTTCATCATATTCTTGGTTAAGAACCGTTCCTCACTAAAGAGATTGTAAGAGGCCGTTTCGAAGTCCGCATCTGTTACTGGCCAAAGTAATACCTGTAGTTTGATTTCAGGACCTTTTTTCTCTTTTGCCATTAAGGCTATCGCAGCACTCATATTTCCTCCTACACTATTGCCTACTACAGCCAATCTTTTGCTATCCACACCGATTTCTTTACCATGCTCAGCAACCCATTGTGTGGCAGCATATATTTCATTGATGGCAGTAGGGTATTTAGCTTCCGGAGAAGGGGTGTAATCAGGGAATACGGCAACCGCTCCACTTTCTACCACCAGGTCACGAACCAAGCGTCTGTGTGTTGGATAATCGCCTAATACCCATCCACCTCCATGAATAAATATAAAAACAGGAAGGTCTCCCTTGGCGCCTTGAGGTTTGGTGATGTGGATATTTACATTATAGCCATCTTGAGAAATAACTTTTTCAGTCTCTTCGATTCCGGAATAATCTACCTCTACCGATTTTTGTGCACCCACCAACACTTGGCGGGCATCTTCTGGCGAAAGTTGCTCTAATGGTTTGCCATCTCCAGCATTCAGTGCTTTTAGAAAGTCACGGACTTCTATTAAAATTTGCGGATCATTCTCCGCCTTGATGTTTTTTGACTGTGCCATAACTATATTATTATTTACATTGATTAAAAAAAGTGCCAAAAAGGCTATGGATACAAGCATATAAGATTTCATGATCTGTATTTGTTTTAATAAATAAAATATTAAATGTCCAAGGTTGCTTGTAGCAGGATTTCGAAGCTAAAAGATTGGCTTACGGGGCATGTTTGCTCTGCATTTCTCGCAATTCTTTGGAACTCTTCTTCTGTAATTCCTGATACTTTGGCTTTTAATACCAATAACGACTGGGTTATTTTTCCATCAGCAAGGGTAACAGTGGATGTTGTCTCTAGGCTTTCTGGAGTGAAGCCTGCACGGGTAAGATCCAAACTTAATTTCATAGTGAAACAACCTGCATGTGCGGCGGCTAATAATTCTTCAGGATTGGTGCCAATGCCGTCTGCAAAACGACTATTAAAGGAATAGGGGGTTTGGTTCAAAACAGAACTTCCAGTAGTTAAATTGCCATTTCCATCTTTGATGTTGCCGTTCCATACGGCTGTTGCTTTACGTTTCATATCTTCGTTTTTTTTATGAGTAATTATTTGATGAAACAAAGATATGTACTTGATAGGTTGTCAGAAATACATAAAAGTCTATTATAGTTGTACTTTTTTCCCTGAAAGGTATTTTTTCTTAAAGTTAACTGGTGAATCTCCAACTTTTTGCGAAAAGAGTCTATTAAAATAAGCCGGATCATCGTAACCCAAATGATAGGCTATCTCTTTTACACTGAGTGTAGAATATCCAAGGAGCCTTTTTGCCTCTAATATAATCCGGTCTTTTATAATATCATTCGGTTGATCTAAATGCAGGCGTTTGAATTTATTGGAAAGCGTTTTGGATGCCACTCCCAATAGATCGGCATAATCTGCTACTGTATGTTTTTGTCTGAAATGTATTTCCACTAGGCGACTAAAGTCTCTAAAAAAGTCGATTTCTCTGTCGGATTCTTCATTCAATTTCCCTAGCTGTTGTTTTTTCCAGATACGTGTGGCTCTGATAATGAGCTGCTTCAGGTAGGTACGAATCATTTCCTCTTGAGCGGAAGCATTCAGTTCAATTTCTTCCTGTATTTGATCAAACACGCCTTTGATGCTGTCGATGTCATTATCCGGTAATGCTGTCATTGGCATCTCGTAAATGTTATTGAACAGAAGCCCATCGCAGGCAACTTCGCTATCATGAATTTGAATACAGTAAAAGTCTCTATTGTAATAGATAAAATATCCAGGCTGCTCACCCGATTCGTGAATATGTAAATATTGATTGGAATTTACGAAAAACAGACTTGGCTGCGTGGTGGAAAATTGTTTAAAATCTACGTTTAGAGTGTAATTTGGTGGAAGGAATAACACTTTTATATAGGGTCTATATAGGTTGCCGTTCGCGCATGCTATTGTATCTTTATCTAGGGCGAGTAATCCTAATTTTTTATAATTAGATTCAAAGTATATTTGTTTGTTCGTCATAAAAGTGCAAGTGTTGACATTTATTCTAAATGTAAAAAAACAAATTTATAATATACAAAGTTATTGCCCGCATTGCGTCAACGATATTTTATTTGTTGTTGCAAATTACCTCATCCCAAATCCACTTATTGTTACTACATCGAGAAATTTACTATACGAGCCATTTATCGTGTATGGGATGAGTTTTAGACAACCGATGATTGGTGTTTTTGCGATGGTATGAATCTCAAAAAAATGAGACTGCAAACAGATTGCTGCTTCTTTTGTTGAGATAAGTAAATAGATAAAGTTATGGGATTATTAAAAACATTGCTGCTAGGAGCAGCTGCCTATGGAGTATACAAATATGCGACAAAGAAAGATATAAATGGCAGGTCGATAGTGGATGATATTAAAGAAAAGGCTCCTGAGTGGAAAGAAGATATCAGGCGTTTTAAAGATGATATAGAAAGCAAGTTTCAAGCGAAAGATTTATAGTGTTTTTCACATTTTGCATAAAAATGCCCCCAGAAAGTATCTAACTTTTTGGAGGCACTGCGTAAAGTAAATACCTTGTGGCTATCTTGTAGTGTAACCACCGTTGGCAAAAATGGTCTGCCCAGTAATCCACCAACCATCGGTTATCAGGAATTCAACTAATGGTGCGATGTCTTTGATATCGGTCAATCCGCCCAAAGCGGATGCCGATTGGTGATAAGCTACTGCGTCTGCCGATTCCTGGCCATAAAAGAAGGGGGTATCCATCGGGCCGGGCGCTACAGCCGAAACCGAAATACCGCGATTTCCAAATTCTTTAGACGCCATTCTGGTAAAATGTTCAACCGGTGCTTTTGCTCCGGCATAGGTAGAATATAATCCGGTGTATGCAGCGAGTAAAGATGTTACAATCGTGCAGATTTTTCCGTTGTCGTTCAGTTGTTTGCCGGCTTCCTGAATAAAGAAATAAGCTACTTTGGAATTGATGTCAAACATCGAGTCGTATTCTTCCTCCGTTGTATCAGCAAATGGTTTTTTTAATACTTTACCTACTGTATTGATAGCGATGTCGATACCGCCAAATTTAGCTTTAGTGTCATCAAAAAGTTTTTTGATATTTTCTACTCGAGTCAAATCCGCTTGGAATAGATGCGCCTCACCACCTCCCCTTTCAATATCCGCTAACGTTTGTTCGGCATTGGCCTTTGTACTGTTGCTGTTATAATGTATAGCTACTTTGGCACCTTTTGATGCGATGTTCCGGCTCAGCAAACCACCCAGATTTTTTGCGCCCCCCGCAATTAAAACTATTTTTCCATCAAGATTATTTCTTGCCATAATACTTTTTTTTGGTAAATACTATGGCAAATATCTGTATAACAAATACTTTTATTATGGTGAACTTTTCGGAAATTTTAGAATTTTTAAGATTTTTGGGTTTTTATTCTCCATCTATTCGGTGTTTGCCCCACAAACTTCTTGAAGAATTTAGAGAAATTAGATGGATCATAAGTAAGTTTCCTTGCTATTTCTGCAATGGATAAATCGGTTTCTGTCAGCATTTTTTTTGCCTGTTCAATAATTTTTAAATCATAAAAATGGCAAGGATGATTTCCGGTAGCTGTTTGGATAGTATCTGTCAAATGTTTGTGTGAAACAAATAATGCCTGAGCAATTTGATTGATTTCCATAAAGTCTGAAACGCGCTCGTTTACAACATCAGCAATATGTTGGTCCAAAAAATTAAAATATTCTCTGGTAATCTCTTCCGTTCTGCTTAAGCTGTTGCTTTCATTTTTTGCCATCTTATAGCGAATTATAGATCCAATCATCAAAGATGGTTAAAATTTAATTATGATGAACTTTTCGGAATGAACTTGGCAGGGCCAAATTGAATAAATAACTGATCCTGCATACGCAGATACAAAAATAAAATGAGTTGTTTGTTCCTGTAGTCTAAAATAAAATGCTGTATTGGGAATCAGTAGTGTGCTAGACTAAGGAATGATTTTATCTTTGCGGAACTCATTAAATAGATGGTAAAACATCTGCTCCGTATCTATATAATCATGAAATCCAAATCGCCGTGCTTTGCTTCCATCAGAAAAAAAATCATAATCCCAAGAAAAGACAAAGTCACTAAACCTCCAGCTAGAGAGCTTTTTATAGCCGTGTTTTTTGAGGTTATATTTTTCCTGCATGTGTTCCCAAAAGGTAGCTTTATCTTCCATTACACTTTGTAAAGGCAGGTGTAGGGGAGTGCCAATCTCCATGTCGAAATACCTGGCTATCTTTGGCCAAAGATCATTCCACCTGAATAGATCACCATTTGTGATATTAAAGGCCTGATTTGCACATGGAGGCTCGGTTGCTGCCCAAACAGTGGCTTTTGCCAATAAATTGGCGTCTGTCATTTCCATCAGTTTATCATAGGCTCCTGGCTTACCTGGAAAACGCAAAGGTAAATGGAGCTCCTTTGAAATGGAAGCGTAAACCGCAATTGCCAAAGCGAGGTTCATCGGATTGCCCAACGCGGTACCTCCCACCACGGATGGCCGGATGGCCGACCAGCTCCACTGCTTGCCCTGTTGTCTGCGTTCTAAAAATTGCTGTTGATCTACGTTGAACTCTGGCGGCATATGTCCCGCATCACTTTCCTTTGCCGGCGTTTTAAAAGGCCCTAAATGAGCGCCATATACCTTATACCCTTGCATTAGACTAATATGTTGCAGATTGGTTGTTATCGGCTCTATGGCGTCTACTACATTCACCAGCATAGCAAGATTTGGTTGCACAAGTGCTGTCCAAGTGTCGCGATCCTGGTAAGCAGCGTAAAAAACATGTGTTACATTGCTAAGAGATGTTAATTGCTTTTTTGTGTCTGCTGCATTGAGCAGATCAACGGAGATGTTTGTGAGGTTTTGATTGGTTTTTCCACCTTTTCTTGATAGACCGATAACCTGCCAATGATTTATTGACAAGAGATAGTTAATCAGGTTGGTTCCTATAACCCCATTTGCACCCACTACTAGTGCTATATTGTTTTTATTATTCATTTGGTATTGCTTTCTTTAAGATGAACACTGCCAAAATTGGAGCAAATAATGGGGAGATTACTGTAAGAATCCAATATGTTTTTGTATTTTTCCGCTATGAAGCGCTACCGTCAATATGAACCGCTAACTGTCTCAGATTTTGAAGTGGCGCAATGGCATCACCCCATCCATAGACATAATCATTACGAACTTATTTATATCAAAGATGGCCAAGGGATTCATTACATTCAGCAAGTAGCTAACCCCTATCAGCGAGGAGATGTTTTTTTACTGGGACCGGACGATGATCATTATTTTGAGATTGATATATCCACACATTTCGTCTACATAAAATTTAACAATCCGTATGTTTATGCGAATAGTATGCCGATAGGCTTTCTGCAGCAGTTAGAATATCTGATTAAAAGTAGGGAAACGCATTTACGTAACTATATCATTAAAGCAAGCGACCAAGATATAATAGCCAATATATTTAATATTGTTGTCGCACTAAAAAAAAATCTTTTACATAATGAGCAACTGATTTGGATGCAGGTTTTAGTATTAGCTGCTATCTTGCAAAGAAACATGCCGGAACTAAAACCGGCGAGTGAAAAGGGCAGTGATATGCAGGCGATGTTCTGTTATGTACATAAACATATTTACACTCCCGAAAAGCTAAAGGCTGCTGTTATGGCTGCTCACTTTCATACGACGACCAACTATATAGGTCCTTATTTCAAAAGAAATGCGGGAATTACACTTCGAGAATACATCGCAGATTATCGCGCAACCTTGATTAACCAGCGAATAGCCAGCCAGCGATATAGTTTAAAAGAGCTCGCTGCAGCGTTTGGGCTAACAGATGAAAGCCATGTCCTAAAAAGCATTAAAAAAGTCAACAAATAAATTACCTGCCGGTAAATTAATTACGACTGATTGATTTGGGTTGCTTTTTTTTCCGTTTTCTATTGTACCAAATAAAGAAGCCTGTTATGGGAAGACTGGCGCAGATCAGGGAGGAACCGAAGGCTAGTATTTTGGTGCCTGTTCCGCCGATGGAACCGACATGCATATCATAATTTATGCTACGTACTTTCTCCCCATTTTGCACATCTTCGTCACTATAACGCAGAAGCAGCTGGCCACTTTTACGGTCAAAATAATACCAGATGAAAGCACCGGTTCTGCTTTTCAGCAAACGAGTTTGAATATCAATAGGGGTCTTTTGCCCGGGTCTAAATCTAATCGAAAGTAGATCGGCCGTTGGATTAGCGTGGAGAACCATGGTTACCGCCTTATCCAAGGCATTCTCTATATTTGCTGCTGTTGAAGATGTGGGGATGCTCCGTTGTACCATGGGTGTCCCGCCGTTAAAAAGAAACTGAACGGAACTGTCTACCCATTTAAAAGCGAATACTAAGCCCGTTATGGCAGTAATAAATATGGGAATCCATATATAAAACCCGAGCACATTGTGTAGGTCGTAGTTGAGCCGTTTCGGAGAGGCATCCCATTTTACTTTGAAGTTGTTTTTCAGTTTCTTTCTAGTCCATCCTTTAGGCCACCAGAGCACGAGGCCACTAATTAATATAACGACAAAAGCCATCACTGCATAACCCACTAAAGGACTACCGATTCGCTCGCCCAACAAAAGGTTCATGTGCAGACTAAGTACTAACTGAAAAAATTCATTTTGGCTATCTTCGATATGAATGATGTCTCCGGTATACGGGTTGACATAAACCCGGTAATAGTATTTATAGTAATTCCAATAGCCGATAGCTTCTGGATCGGTTTCAGATGCCCGAAATATCCACGATCGTGAACGATTGGGAGAAATCTCGCATCGTGTGATTCTATAAGATTGGCCCAGTGCTTGCTGGGCCTTGTTCTTCAATACACTTATAGGTAACACCTGCTCTGTTTGCTCTTTTATAAATAGGCGATCTCTATAAAAAAGTTCCTTTAGTTCATCCGAAAAGACGTAGATACAGCCCGTTAAACTGATAACTATGACGATTAGTCCGGTGAACAGTCCCAACCATTTATGCAACCAAAGGAACAGTTTTTTTATCATAAGAATTAAAAGCTATAAGATAAGTTAATATTCATGGTGGCGCCATTACCACGTACATATTCGGCATCTATAGCTCTGTATTGACTTACTACAGGATAATAAGAAGTATTCAGTAAGTTTTCAACTCCAGCCCCCAAAGAGAATTTATGGTTGATTTTGTAAAGCGCGGATAGATTGAGCAGGCTTACGGAAGTCACGGGGCCTTCGCTATTTGCGTATAAGCCGTTTGCACGAGGTTCAAAGCGGTCTCTACCGGCAGTATACACCCAGTTTAGCTTTAAATCCAAGGATGTAGAAGGTCTGAATGCTACGTAGGCGGTGGCTTTGGGGGGAGCAATCCGGATACCGTTCATATACACTTTCGTGCCATCTTCCTGTTCGGTCTTACCTTCCACAAAAGAGTAACTGGCACCTACTGTCCATTGCCGGTGGAGGTAAGCATCTGCAGTAAGTTCATAACCGTGCACACGTTCCGGTTCACGTTGCGCCATCAAAAATCCGCCCACATCCACTAGGTTGGCGCCAAATTTAGAAGTGCTGATGTAGTAAGCTGCTGTGAAGTGGAAGATATCGAATCGGCTACTTAGACCCAGTTCATAGTTATTGGTTATAATAGGATCGGTTTCTATCTGATCTAAGGTATTTCCCTCGGCACGGCGTAAGATCCTGCCTAGTTCATTAATAGCAAAGCCTTGTGAGAAACTTACAAAGGGGTTTAAGAAATCATATTTATTGTAACGTAAACCTACGTTGAACATGGTGGCGTGGTAAGGTATTTTACCCCCAATAACAGCCACACTTCCTTCTCCGTTGGGGCCGGTGGCGATGGTGTTAAAATCTTCTACCTTTACACTGGCGTTTTCGTAACGCACACCACCTTTGAGTACCAGATTTTCCCAAAAATCAAATTTGAGCTGCGCGTAGGGAGCTAAGTTCACCATGTCCATGTCGGGTATATACACCCGTCCGTCGGTTAGTACCTGATTGGTCCGGTCATTTAGTAGGTCTAAGCCATATGTAATTTCACCTTTCAATTGATCATTGATAACCCAAGGGGTATTCAGATTTAGACGTACGCCCTTTTTAAAGGATTGAATTTTTGTTTGTCCCGGCCCATACCATGCCGTTGCATTCTCTACATAACGGTTCATAGAAATAAAGCGGTTATAATAACCTGTTATATCTAGAGAAGTATTATAAGGAAGCGCATCATTGTGATAAGAGACAAAAAGGTTATGATTATACGGTGTTCCAGCAGCCTCTCCCGGGTCATCTCCTTTAACACCTATTGATGGTGTCTCACCGTATTTTCCAACTACATTGATATAGTCGCTGTTCTGTACACTTCTAAATAAATTATAAGAAACCACAAATGCACTATGTTCATTAGGCTTATAGCCTAGCTTTATAAAGGTATTATATAAAGAATTTTCTCCCAAACCGTCTGCCTGGGCATTTACATTTCCTTTTGCGTCTTTTAACACCCCTGTATAATTATAGGTGCCGCTCACCACGTAAGAAAATTTTTGGATATTCCCTTCAAACAGTTGAGAGATTCTGTAGCCAACTGTATTTGATGGATGCACCAGATTACCACTTGTCCCAATACTGGTTGTACCTCCAAAGTGTTTGGTAGCAGAAGGAGTTTTAGTGATAAAATTAATAATACCACCGCCTGACCCATTTCCGTAGATAGAGGTAGCTCCCTTGATTACCTCCACGCGCTCTATAACGGCTGGATCCAACGTGCGGATGTCGCGACTGCCATTCATGAGAGGTGTGGATTGGGGAATTCCATCGATGAGTACTAAGACCTGACGACCGCGTAGTGTTTGCCCGCTATTAGTTGCCTTATTTGTACCCGTTCCTAAACCAGGAATTGTATTTCCTAGAATGGACGCGATGGAAGGATTGATATTTGACTGTTCCTGAACTTCCTTCGCATTCAGTATGCTGATGGAAGAGGGGACTTCGTCGATACTTTCTGCTTTGCGTCCTGCCGTTACCACTACTTCGTTTAGAGCAAAGTCCTGTGTAAGTACAATATCAACTTGTACTACGCTATCGGCAAATAATTGTATCTCTTGAAGCGTAGGTTTATAACCTACATAGGTTAATCGCAAAGTATGTTTTCCGGGTGAGAGGTTCGATAAAGAAAAATCGCCGTTACTATCGGTTTTTATTTTTGGCCCACTTTGACTCAAACTATCTGTGATCTGCACCGTTACGTCTGCTAAAGATGCGCCATTTGCATCCGTTACATGGCCTTTAAATCCGCTGGTGGCTTGCTGGGCATATATTAAGGACGTATTTAGCAATATGAGGGTTGTTAAAGTAAATAAGTGTTTCATCAAATTAAAATTAAGGGGGCAGTTGACTAAAACCCGCGCAAATTTAGGATTATTTAGACCTATTAAAAATAGCAAAATATGTGATGACTTTTTTATGACAAAAAATATCAGCTCTATATTAATCGTAATTAAATATTTCTGCTGATCATTGGATATAATCATATTTGTTTAAACATTTTCGCAGATAACAGTGTTTATTGTAAAAAAGTTAATCATATGAATAGAAATTTATTGAAATGCAGGAACTTTCTGCTATTACCTTTATTTGTATTAGCCATAGGCTGTAAGCAGGAAAATAATTTACACCCCGTGGAGAATGAAAATCCAATAGCAAAGCAGGGCCCAAAAAGTGTTGTTTATGTAGAGGTAAATAACCACAACTTACTCAATGCAGGTTCTTACACATTGGTGGAGAGCGGTGCACCGCTCTTTGATATAGCGATTATTTTTGCGTCTAATATTAATTACGATGCGGTGCAAGGAAAGGCTGTTTTACACCATAATGATAATGTTACTGCGGTATTGGATAATAAAGATCAGCTGATTAAACCGCTGCAAGATAAGGGTATGAAAGTATTGCTATCTATATTGGGCAATCATCAGGGGGTAGGGTTTGCCAACTTTACGGATAGGGCGGCGGCGCATGACTTTGCTCAGCAATTAGCTGATGCGGTGGCAGCATACAACTTGGATGGGATTGACTTTGATGATGAATATGCGAAATATGGAGAGAACGGTCAGCCTCCTGCTAATGATAGTTCCTTCGTACTATTAGTAGAAGAATTAAGGTTGCTCATACCGAATAAGATTATCTCGTTGTATAATATCGGTCCAGCTGTTTCCAATACGGAATGGCAGGGGAGAAAAGTGGGTGATTATGTTAATTACAGTTGGCAGGCTTATTATGGTAGCTACGGAGCACCTAATATTGCCGGCATGACGGATAAAAATAATCTCGGTCCGGCAGCGGTTTGGATCAACCAACAGCCTTCCAATGAATCCGTTGCCGCTAATTTAGCGCAACGAACGATAGACGATGGCTATGGGATTTTCTTATATTATGATTTGCCACAGGCAAATTCATCCAATTATTTATCGGCCATATCCAATGTACTGTACGATGAGCAGACAGAGTTGTCAGGTCCATCATATCCGTGGCCAACGCCTTAATAAATTGTTTTTTGTTTAATATTAATATGTGCTGTTTGCACCATAGTTCATTTGCAAACGACATATGCAATATAAAGTGATCAATGCCTGATCGCTGTCTTAAATCTACTGATTAGGTAGATTTTTTTTGTGTTCTAAAATTTCTCTTTTATATTTGGCAAATAGTGTAAAAGAAAACGATTACTCCATGTTCAAAATTACGTTCTTGGCATCTCATCAGTTTACCTCTTCCTTTTGTTGTAGTGTTTAACAACAATAAGGGCTTTATTAGCTGTCTGATAATATAGCTGAATAGGGATCAATTGGCGTTGCACCTATTCTAAACTAGTAACTAAACTCAATCAAATAAAATGCAAATAAATGTATGGGTACGTTTTACCCTGTTCTCTCTTTTCTCAGCATTAATCTTGCTGCTACAACAACCAGCCTCGGCGCAACAAACCACATCAACTAGTACTACCTTACAGGGAACGATAGCAGATGCACAAAGTAAAGAAGCATTGATACAGGCCACTGTATCGATCAGGGGTACAGTGCATAAAACCACCAGCGATGAAAATGGTGCTTTTCGGTTGATAACAAATGAGAAGTTTCCTTATACCATCACGGTGCAATATATGGGGTATAAAACGAAGGAAGTATTGGTGAGCGAAGATAGGGTTGCGGTTTTCTTGGAACCCGATTTTAATCAGTTGGAAGATGTGGTGGTGGTTGGTTATGGCACGCAAAAACGCACAAGTATTACTGGGGCAGTTGGGACTGTTAAGCTAGATCAAGAGATAGCGGGTAGGCCTGCTGTCGAGATTGGACAATCTTTGTACGGACAGCTGCCAGGTGTGCAGATAATCTCACCGAGTGGAAAACCCGGTGCTTCTGCCGCGATTCAGGTCAGGGGAGTAAACTCTGTGTCTGCGGGAACTTCGCCGCTTATCGTCATCGACGGGATTCCTACTCCCGGATATGACCTAAATCTTATCAATAATGCAGATGTCGAATCTATCGAGGTGCTTAAAGATGCTTCTTCTTCCGCTATTTATGGGTCTAGAGGAGCGAATGGAGTAGTGCTGGTGACAACGAAATCAGGAAAAAGCGGACAAACGAAATTAAATGTCAACTATGTTTCGGGCATACAGCAGGTTATCAATCATTTGGATGTAATGGATGCAGCGGAATATGCACAAGCGTCAATAGATGCAGCGCAGAATGGATGGATAGAAAGTGGTGGTGATCCAAATGCTCCGAATACAATTGCGGCAAGGGGCAATTATCTGTTTACTTGGCCACAAGCACTAGAAAATCCTGCCTCCTTGCCGAATACAGATTGGCAAGATGTGATTTTCCGGACAGCACCTATCAATAAGCTAGACCTGAATGTAACTGGAGGTGGAGAAAAAACAAGCTATTTGATTTCAGGTGGATTGGTGAAACAGAAGGGAATCCAACTCTCATCCGATTATAGCAAATATACCCTTGCATTAAAAACAAACACAAAAGTGAATAACTGGCTCGAAATAGGTAGCAACATCAATTTGGCTTATGATGAGGGTACAGAACCTTTTTCGAGAATGACCGAATGGGCAGTGCAGTACCCAGCGATTTATCCGGTATACAGTGCAAATGGTTATCTGGGCTCTCCCTCAAACGAGACTGGATTTGAGAATTACAACGCAATTCTTTTCAGACCACAAAATGGGCATCCACTATACCGTATTACGGATGATATCCGGCAGAGCCGTTTTAATAGTTTGGGAACCTTATTTGCCCAGGCAACAATTTTACCTGGACTGTCGTTCAAGTCGGCCATCAATTATTTTTATAACCGCACTGATAATAAAAATTATCAGGCTCGTGATCATCAATTAGGGCCAACTTTTTATACAGAAGGGGCAATGAGTGTTGATCAGGGCCGTACTGCAAGTTATATTCTCCAGAACTTGTTGAATTTCGATCGGTCGTTCGGAAAACATAATCTTTCGGCATTGTTGGGTACTGAATATAACTACAATGATATCTACCGTACATACCAGGAACGCAGGGGCTATGATAACGATCTAGTGCACGCATTAAGTGCAGGGCGCACTGTGTTTGCAGCAGAAGATGATATCGCCAAAACGTCACTCATTAGCTATTTCGCTCGAGCTAACTACGGCTATGCTGGAAAATATCTGCTATCACTCAGTGTGAGAAGAGATGGTTCATCACGTTTTGCTCCAAACAATAAGTGGGGTTATTTTCCCGCTATCTCAGGCGGGTGGTTGATCTCCGAAGAGCCTTTTCTGAAAGAAAATAAAGTAATATCTAATCTGAAGATTAGGGCAAGTTACGGATTGACAGGAAATGATCGCTTTGATGATTACCGATGGATTGGTACTATCTCACAGGAGCGTTTTGCTTTGGGTAACTCGCTGGGTACCTCTTATTATCCTTCTTCTATTACTAACCCCAATTTGCGTTGGGAGCGTACCAAACAAATCAATTTAGGTGTTGATGCGGGCTTTATCAACAACAGAATCAATCTTACAGCAGATTTCTACCGATCTAAATCAGATGGCTTGTTGCTAGATGTGCCTGTGCCTGAGGTTTCGGGCTTTACTTCCATTTTCAAGAACATTGGAGAAGTCGAAAACAGGGGGCTGGAGTTGAGTTTAACGACCTATAATTTAACTGGAGGAGATTTTACCTGGACTACCTCTTTCAATATTGCGCATAATAAAAACAAGATTGTATCGCTCGGCCCGGATAATGCACCCATTATTTTCAGCGGGTCGCAGTTTAGTGGGATGGAGAAAATAAATATGGTTGGCCAGGAGTTGTTTAGCTTTTATGGCTTACAATACTTGGGCGTATATAAAAACCAGGCAGAAATTGATGCAGACCCTGCCAGCTATCCCAGCGCAACACCGGGAGACGGGCGTTATGCTGATCTTAATAATGATGGTGTTATTAATGCAAATGACCGAACTATTTTAGGGAGCTACAATCCGGATTTCACCTGGGGCTTTACCAGTAATTTTACGTATAAAGGATTGGATTTGGGATTGGTATTTCAAGGAGTACACGGCGTAGAGATCATGGATGATAATGTACACCGTTCGATGTTATACCACGAGGGTAGAAACTACAATGGAGCATTGGTAAATCGTTGGCGCTCAGAATCGGAACCGGGAGATGGATATCATTATAAATTGACAACGGTGCTGGACGGTTTTGAAAAAACGCCTTCGAGTTATTGGATTTTCGATGGATCTTATTTCCGATTAAAAAGTTTGACAGTGGGTTATACTTTTCCTAAAACACTTACAGATAAAATAAAGCTTTCTTCTTTGCGCTTTTATGTGAACGGGCAGAATCTATTTACCCATAAAGAGGCACCTGTTTTTGATCCGGAAAACTTTAGCGGAGAGGCAAGCGATGCTAGTAGGCGAGGGGTGAGCAGTAATTCTTTTCCTAGTGCAAAAATTTATTCAATTGGTGTAAATGTTGGTCTTTAAATTTAATTCGATGAAATCTTTATATAAAATACTTTTAGGATGGATAAGTCTCTTTATCATAACAGGATGCAGCACGGATAAGCTGGACTTATATCCGGAAACGCAGCTTACAGAAGGAAATTTTTACACGTCAGAAGCTGATTTTGTACAGGCAACGAATGATATCTATCGTCAATTGGGCCGCATTTATACGGGAGGCGGACTACCAGATCTCTTTGGAGAGCTGTTTTCGGATAATGTATATGTGAAGTTCTCCAGTGGAGCAAATGCTTTTCCGGAAGAAATCAATAAACACCGTATTCTTACGAATAACGGCCGGATACAGGAGGCTTGGGAAACGGCCTACAACGCAATTTACGTGTGTAATAATATTATAAAACAGTTGGATGAGACAAGTGTGGTTTTTGCGGAGCCAACCACGAAAGATCAGTTAAAAGCACAGACTTTGGTGGTGCGCGCACTGATATACTATAATTTGGTGCAAGCATTTGGAGCGGTGCCTTTTCCTTTAACCGTGGTAACTCCTGATGAAAGTTATGCGTATCTCAGAGAAAATACCGAAGTAATATTGACCCAACTAACTAGCGATTTATCTTTTGCTAAAGATAAACTGCCCGAAAGTTATTCGGGAGTAGATGTGGGGCGCCTTACTTCTTATGCTGCTTCGGCTATGTTGGCAAAGGTGTATCTGCTTGATGGAAAGCAAAGCGATGCTGTACAGGAGCTACAACGCATCGTTACAAGTGGTAAGTATTCGCTGGACGCCAATAATGATGGGCGTATCGATCAAGCGGATTATGCATTTTTATTTGCGGCGAACACAAAAAACAGTAAGGAGTCTATTTTGGAAGTACAGTATCTGGCAGGCCAGAATCAGGTAAACAGTAATCACCAAGCATACTATGCACCTTATTACTTTTCTTTTCATCTTCCTAATAGTACCGAAACATTTAGGGGTGAAGGTATGAATACGCCTGCTGATGATTTGATTGATGAATATGAGGATAATGATCCGCGGAAAAATCTATCGCTCCAGTTGGGTTATACGGATTTGCAAAGTAACCAGTTTGTAGATTACCCTTACACAATCAAGTTTTATGATCCAAATTGGCGTTATCCAGGACAGAACGTCGAAATCATCCGTTATGCCGATATATTACTGTTGCTTGCAGAAGTAACGGGCGATGTGGCTTATTTAAATCAGGTAAGGGAGCGGGTAGGGCTTCCCCGGTTCGGAGAAAATGGATACCCGACAAAGTATGGTTCCTTGGCACTGGCGATAGAACATGAGCGCAGGATAGAGCTGGCTTTTGAGTTTCATCGTTTCTTTGATCTGGTACGTACAGGGAGAGCTGTGGAAGTGTTTAAAAGCAAAGGTTTGTATATTGCCGAAAATCAGTTGGTATTTCCAATCCCACAACACGCCATTGACGTGAACCCTGGTTTGACCCAAAATGATTATTAAGAATTAAGCAATAGATAGATTAAAATTTATTTATAGATGAAACCATCAAACGTTTATACCTCACGGAATGCAATGAATAAAAAACTCATGATAGCTTCATTGCCATTAAAAGACAAACCGAGTATAACGAGCTCATTTATGCCATTGAATACTTACACTCATAAATAATTGTTCTAATGAAAAAATTACTGATAATAGGGGCCTTGCTCTCATGCGTCTTTTCGAGCTGCAAAGAACAGGTGGACGATCGACCCAATATCATTTTTATACTAGGAGATGATATAAGCCAAGAGGATATCGGTTGTTATGGGAATACGCATATCAGGACACCCCATATCGATGCCCTAGCAAAAGAAGGTTTACGCTTTACCAATATGTATGTAACATCAAGTTCGTGCAGTCCAAGTAGAACGAGTATCTTAACCGGAAGATATCCGCATAACACAGGGGCTGCGGAACTACACAGTGAACTTCCTGCGGGTTTAACGTATTTTCCGGAGTTATTGAAGGCGACTGGTTACTATACGGCATTGGCTGGTAAATGGCACGAGGGTAGTGAAACAAGAAGGGCTTACGATACTCTTTTAGTGGATAAACAGCAAAATGGAGAAGGAGGAGAAGAACAATGGATAAAGTTGTTGCAGCAACGTCCAAAGAATAAGCCATTTATGTTTTGGTTGGCTACTTATGATGCGCACCGGGAATGGTCGGCCGATAGGGCCTTTGCAACACCCTATCGCCCAGAAGATGTACGGGTGCCGGCAACCTTGTTGGACAATGCAGAGACAAGGCGCGACTTAGCGTCTTATTACAACGAAATTTCGAGAATTGATGATTATATCGGGAAGCTGAGAGAGGAACTGACAAAACAGGGCATAGCGGAAAACACGATCATCATATTTACTGCAGACAACGCGCGACCTTTTCCAGGCAGCAAAACGCGTTTGCTGGATCGCGGAACGAAAGAGCCTTTTGTGGTGAGCTGGCCCAAAGGAATTAAGCAGCGAGCGCAAGACGTAGAGGCTTTGGTGAGCAGTATCGATATCGGTCCTACTCTGCTACATTTGGCAGGAGCGGAAATTGGAGAAAGTTTTCAGGGCAAAAGCTTCCATACACTTTTTCAGAAACCGGATGCAGACTTTAGGACTTACATCTTTACGGAACATAATTGGCATGATTATGAGGCCTACGAACGGGCCGTGCGAACAAAAGATTTTCTTTACATCGTCAATGAACGGCCTCAGTTTGATAATGGAGGCCCCATCGATGCGAATCAAAGTCCATCGGCGAAAGCGCTAAAAGATAATCGAAAGATTTTAACACCTTATCAGGCAGAGGCTTTGCAACAACCACGGGTTCGGGAGGAATTTTTTGATCATACGAAAGATCCTTTACAGGAGCGGAATGTCTTTGGAGAGAGGGAATATGCGAAAGATATAGATCACTTAAAACAAGTGTTGCAACAATGGCAGGAAGAAACAGGAGACAATCTGCCTACTAATTTAACACCCGACTGGTATGATCGTTCTTCGGGGCTCGCTCTGCCAACAAAAGATAAAAGGGGAGAGATGCCGGGAGCCGCTAGAAAAGCAGTAGAAATAAACGCGAAAGGACCGTTTTAAATTATTTACATATGAATCGTGCATGGAATGTTGTCTATACGAAGATGTTAAGAACACTTGTACTGTTGTTACTAGTCCAACAGCCTTTGTTGGCGCAGCAAGCGGAGAAGAAATCCCATATTATTTGGATAACCTGTGAGGATCTTTCTCCTTTTATAAGTGCTTATGGCGAGCAGCTGGTAAAAACTCCACACATTGATCAATTGGCAAGAGAAGGAGTACGTTTTACCCGGATGTATACAACGGCTGGTGTCTGCGCACCAAGCAGATCGTCTATTATCACGGGGATGTATCCTATTTCCATCGGTACGCAGCATATGCGCACACGAGCGGTTAATGCACAGTTTGCTTCTAAGGGAATACCTAGTTATGCCGCAGTCATTCCTCCTTATGTGAAATGTTTTCCTGAATACCTGCGCAAACAGGGCTACTATACAAGCAACAATGAAAAACAGGATTATCAGTTTGAGGCACCGGTGACGGTGTGGGATGAGAATGGACCGGCAGCGGGTTATCAAAACCGGCAAAGTGGACAGCCTTTTTTCAGTGTATACAATTTTTTTATAACGCACGAATCACAACTGTTTGGACGCAAGGATAGCTTGCTGGTAAATCCGGATAGGGTGGTGGTACCGCCTTATTATAAAGACACACCTACAGCGAGAAGAGATATTGCCCGTTTATTGACCAATGTGCAATTGATGGACGAGCAGGTGGGCGAATTGATTGCTAAATTGAAGGCAGATGGCGTGTATGGGGATAGCTATATCTTCTTTTATAGCGATCACGGAGGGAGCACACCTTGGACTAAACGGGAAGTCTTAGAACGGGGCACGCATATCCCTTTTATCGTTCGTTTCCCTGGGGGAGCAAACGCCGGTGAAATAGATGAACGCTTGTTAAGTAGTGTTGATTTTGCACCCACCGTATTATCGCTTGCTGGAGTGGCTATTCCTGAATACTTGCAGGGGCGTCCGTTTTTGGGAGCGAGACACAATGCTTATGAACATCGGTACGTGTATGCAGCGCGTGATCGTATGGATGAACTATACGACCGTGTTAGGGCGGTAAGGGATAAGCAATTTCGCTATGTACGTAATTATATGCCGCAACAAGCTTCTTACCAGGATTTAATTTATAGACGTAGTATACCGATGATGCAGGAGCTTTTGAAATTACACGAAGAGGGTAAGCTGGATCGGGAACAGGAGACTTGGTTTAGAACTCCTAAGGCCCCGGAAGAGCTATACGATGTAGATGCTGATCCGCATGAACTGCATAATTTGGCTGCAAATATCGACTACGCTGATAAAATCGCGGAGTTGAGGAAAGCGATGGATGAATGGCTGGAGGAGGTAGGCGATTTATCGGAAGTTTCAGAACATGAAATGGTAGCAAAATGGTGGGATGGAAAGGATCATCCTCCGGTAACGGCTAAACCAGCAATTGATATGGAGAATGAAGGTGTTAAAATAACCTGCGCCACCCAGGGAGCGTCCATTGGGTACCGCATCGAAAAGGAAAATGAGGCGCAAGAGAAGAAACCTGTACTTACCTGGGATATGAAATTAGTCTTTGGAGCAGTGAAGCAGGGGGATTTAGTACCAATTGAACCGATGTGGAAAGTATATAATGGAGAGGTAATTAAGTTAGCAAAGAACGAGAAATTGTTGGTGCAGGCGATGCGTATTGGTTATGAGCCGAGTACTAACGAGTATAGGTATTGAGAATTTACAATTAATAGTAAAATATCAGATTGAACAAAAGACAAGATAAAAGGAGAAAATCCAGGTAGCACCGGATTTTCTCCTTCACTTGTAACTGATTCAATGAATTTTATCTACAATTTGGATATGATATTGGATCGTTTGTAAATTATAAAAGGAAGAAGTTGGCATCTTAATTATATGTTCTTATAAACCATCTCGTTCCAAAGAAGCTAAGCGGGCAAGCATTTCAAGGCAGGCCCCTTCATGAAGTATTTCCCAACTGGTTTGACTGGTACCTCCTCTAAAATCGCCATTTAATAAATTAGTGTCAGTATTGCGGCAATCCGATAACCACGCATGTGTAATGGTTTTCTCGTATGCGGTGACGTAAGTCCGATTATGATCAATTTTATAAAGCTCAATAAAACCTCTGAACATAATGGCTTGAAACCAGACGTGTCCGGGTTCTAGTATTTGGAATGACTCGCCCAAAATAGCAGAATCGAATGGAGTAAACCATTTATTATACGCGGCCTCAGCAATATTTTGTGCGTCCGTAAGATATTGGGTCTCCTGTGTTATATTATATAAAAGAGCGGCCGCTTGCATCGGTTGTCCCGAGTTATAGGAGTATTTTTCCTGTGCCACAATTATTTCCGAGTTAGGGTCGTTCTCATCAGATAGACGGACGTTATCCCAGTATAAGTAATCATTTGGGTCTTGTAATAGTTGTTTACACCAAGAATAGAGATCTTTTGCAGTTTCTAAATACTCATTTTCTTGGGTGGCTAGATATAGTTTTGCTGCTAACACAGCGGCAGGTGCGGTAGAACAGGTATGTTTAGATTTGCTACCTTCTTTCCAATATACGCCCCCGCCCATGATATCGTCCGTGCCTGTTAATATAAAATTCCAAACCAGCTCAGCCCTTTCGAGATACTTACTATCATTCGTTAATATATATAAGTCAACCATATCGATTCCTACCCAGATATTATCGTCAAAATAACGCTCATCCCCCTCTCCGGGATATACTGCATAGGCCTCTGCTCCGCCGTCCCGGGTGTTTCGGAACTGATCGATTGCCGTTAACAGTCGACTGTCATAATCCGCAGCATATTTATCTTTGTACGAGGGGAACCCTTCAGCAGCCTCTTTGATCGCTGCATATCCTGAAAAAGCCGCGCCATGTCCCCATATCACGGCAGCGCCATCCCAGTATCCATCAGTACGTGGATAATTGGAACTCCAGATATCCCGCGGCATGCCGTCTAAGTATAAAGTAGTAATGGAAGAGAAAAGGGTGTCCGCCCGCTCCAAAAACAACGGTATACTATTCGCCTGATCTGTATGGGCACTGAGTGTATCTTTTAACGAATTTACATCGGTAGCATCTTTACTGCACGATACAATAACGAATGGACAGAGCGATAGCATAATCAGCGTACTAAAAGTTGAATTTCTCATTATATGGTTTTTTAGGTAAATAAATAATGGTCTGTTACCAAATCTAGATTTTTCTTATGATGTGTAATTATCTAAATAGTTGCTATTGGTTGTAAATTTAATGACTGTCTAATACGTTTTCTAATTGGTTAAAAATACGTTTTTAATAAATATAATAAGCTGTCAAATAGCTTATTAAAAAAAACACTGTTTTAGAGTATAAACGTGTAAAGCGCTCTGTTGTTTCAACTAAAACGATTTATTTTCCAAATGGATAGGAGGGGATGAATTTTTTGTATATAAGGGAGACGCATTCCACTACAATAAAGATATTTGAACAATTATACGGAGTTAATTATGTATGTAAGTCTGTTTTTTTTTGCCAAATAAATATTTACAATAAATGCGCGTGAATTAATGTTGCTTAGGGGAGTCATCGGTGGTTGGTGGTGTATTTGGAGAATGACGAAAAATGAGCCGTAAGGTGGGATCATTGGTGATGAACGACCACATCCAGCTAAAAACCAATTTTACCTTATTTCTAAAGCCTATAAGTGGTATGATATGGATGAATAGCCAAACGAGCCATGCAAAGAATCCTTTGAAAGAAAATTTGGGAAGATCGGCTACAGCATTATATTTGGCGATAATGGCCATACTACCTTTATCTTTATATTGAAAGGGAATAAGTTTACGGTTATCCTCAATATTTTTTAGATTTTTAGCTAGAAGTTTACCTTGCTGCATGGCTACCTGTGCTAATTGTGGGTGGCCATCAGGATAGTTTTTGTCACTGGTTTGAAAGGATAGATCGCCTATGGCGTAAATATTCCTTGTAGTATTCACTTTGTTATAGGCATCTACCAATATTCTTCTTCCACGAGTTACGACTTCCGAGGGCAATCCAGGTACTTCCCGAGCGATGACTCCTGTGGCCCATATAAGTATCTCTGTTTCAATTTTTTCTCCATTTGATAGCAGCACTTTACCATCTGTATAATCTCTAACAGCCGCGTTCAGAACGACGTTAACATCTAATTTACGTAGGACTTTTTCTGCTTCCCGCTGCGCAGTGGTGCTCATCGGACCTAATAGTACCGGGCCGGAATTTACTAAGTAAAGATGTGATCTTAAGTCGCGTATTTCTGGGTATTCTTTCATTCCTATGTAGCTGCCCAGTTGCGCCAACATACCTGCGAGTTCTACTCCTGTAGCACCGCCACCGGCAACTACGATGTTTAATAAGCGGTCTCTATGCGGTGTGTGTTGCATGCGTACCGCTTTTTCCATGTTGAGTAAGAGATGATTTCTCAGTTTAAGGGCCTCATCAATGGTTTTCATTGGTAAAGAATCCTTTTTGACAGATTCCATGCCAAAGTAGTTGGTTTCTGTACCTAGTGATAGTACGAGATAGTCGTATGATAGCGTACCTGTATCTGTATCGATTGTATTGTTTTCCGGATTTACTTGGAGCAGACTGCCCATATGAAAGCGTAAATTATCCTTTTTTTGAAACATTCTTCGGAAAGGGTAGCTGATATTGGAAGGCTCAATGAATGCAGAGGCAACTTGATATAGAAGGGGTGGAAAGAAATGATAATTGTTTTTATCTACCAGTGTAATTTCAAATCTTTTATCCGATTCGATTGATTTTATAAAATTAATACCGGCAAAACCTCCGCCTACTACAACTACTTTCATATATAAAAACTATAATGACATTTTTTGGCGTTAGCCAACTTATTGCGCGCTTAAATTACGTAATCTTTGTCATAGAGAAAGAATTGCTATTTGTGAGCGTCGAATTTATTAAGTTCAGATGACCAAAGTGTGCCCATAGACAAACCACCTTGGACGAATCTACTAAGATATAAATGTTTCTTTCCCGTCTCTTGTACTTGAATTCCCCGAAATTTCATAGAGAAATGAAATGAGTAATTGTTCTTCTATAAGTTTAGCAAACATACTGTTTGCTTCTTTTGCTTTGGCCAATGTTTCCTTACTGTCTTGTTTTGTAGAGGTGTCTTTTTTTTGATTTTTTGTAATCAACTTCATGATTGTCTATTTTAATATTAGACAATCTTTTAAGCATATCCCCCTATGTTTACCAGCCTTTTACCGCGCCACCTTTAAACTCTTTCAGTGCTGTTTGCTCTACTTCGGAGGATTGATAAGCATTTACAAACTGTTTTATTTTTTCTTCATTTTTGTTGTCTGCGCGGCTAACAATCAGATTTACATAGGGTGAGTCTCTATCTTCTGTAAATAAAGCATCATTAAGGAAAAGACCGGCTTGAGAGGCGAAAGTATTATTAATAATGGCAAGACTTACTTGTTTATCGTCCAATGATCGTGGGAGTTGGGGAGCCTCAAGCTCTAGAATTTTTAGTTTTTTTGGGTTTTCCGAAATATCGGTTACTTTTGGCAATAGGCCAACCCCATCGCGCAATTTTAGCAGTTGCTGTTTTTCTAGCAGTAGCAAAGATCTACCACCATTGGTAGGGTCGTTTGGAATAACGATCGTACTTCCTTCGGGAAGTGCTTCGATGCTTTTAATTTTTTTTGAGTAGGCGGCAATTGGATAAATAAAGGTTTTTCCCACAATGGCCAAATTATATCCTCTTTGTCTTACCTGTTCATCTAGGTAAGGTTTGTGCTGAAAGGCGTTGGCGTCAAGATCTCCCTGATTCAAGGCTTCATTGGGAACAACATAATCATTGAAAGGAACGAGTTCCACTTCCAGATTATACTGCTCTTTGGCTATTTTCTTAGCCACCTCTGCAACGCTATACTCGGGGCCCGACGATACGCCCACACGGATGTGATGTTCGTCTCTATTTTTATTATTTACGCAACTAGAGAATAAGAGCGTTGATCCTATAATGGTCAGTATGATAAATTGTTTTTTCATGTTTAAATATTGAGCTTTTTGTATTTGTTTGAAATTATCGATGGTCATATCTTTTGGCCAGATAATCTCCCAGGTGTTGAATGCCGAAGACCAATAAGACCAACAGTATGAGTACCGTATTCATTATGACGGTATCGTAGCCTACATAACCATATTGGTAGCCGATTTGACCAAGCCCACCGGCACCCACTGCACCTCCCATGGCGGAGTACCCCACAAGCGTAATTAAAGTAATGCTGGCGGAGTTTATCAGTAGAGGAAGAGCCTCCGGTAATAAAACTTTGTAGGTTATCTGTAAGGGGGAAGCCCCGAGGGCTCTTGCAGCTTCTGTTAATCCAGGCGGCAATGATAGAAGATTGTTTTCTACAAGTCGTGCTATAAATGGCGCCGCACCAATGCTTAGTGGAACCAATGCAGCACTTACACCGATAGATGTGCCTACGACACTTCTGGTAAATGGGATCATCCAAACGATGAGTATGATAAACGGGATGGAGCGAAAAACGTTAACGGCTATAGATATCGTACGATAAACACTGCGGTTTTCTAAAACTTGACCTTTACGTGTTAGAAATAATAGGACACCGATAGGTAATCCAATGATGAAACCGAAAAATCCCGAAACGAAGGTCATTATAATCGTTTCCCATGTGCCGTTTAGTAGCAAATAAAAGGTTGACTCAGACATAGCCGATAATTTCTGTTTTTAAAGCTTCTTTGTTAAGATAAGTAATAGCGTCTTCTTGGCTTTCTCTTTTTCCGGATAGCTCTATGAGCATCATGCCGAAATTGGTGTCACCTATGTGATCCAGTTTAGCACCAACTATCCGGATATCCATATCGAATTGTCTAGTGAGTTCCGAAAGTAAAGGTGCTGTAGCAGAATCACCTTTAATCGTGATGCGTAAGAGAGGGTTTCCCCCTTCAAAATGTTCGTTTCTGAGTTTATCTTTAAATATCGTAGGAATCTCTATTTGAAGCGATGATGCGATAAATTGTTTCGTAATAGATTGTTGGGGAGAAGTGAAGATGGCACTTAAAGGACCCTGTTCTATTAGTTTTCCTTCGCTGATTACAGCTACTTCATCACAGATTGACTTTACTACCTCCATTTGGTGCGTAATGAGCAAGATGGTAATGCTTAGACGTTTGTTGATGTCTTTTAGTAGATTGAGTATAGATTGAGTGGTGGTAGGATCAAGAGCGCTGGTGGCCTCATCACAAAGCAGAACCTTTGGATTGTTGGCCAGTGTACGTGCAATGGCAACACGTTGTTTTTGTCCACCGGAAAGCTTAGATGGATACTCTTGTGACTTATCTTCTAGGCCGACAAGTTTTAGTAGTTCATTTACTCTTGTGTTAATGGCTTCTTTATTTTCACCGGCGAGTTCCAACGGTAAAGCTACATTAGCAAAAACAGTACGTGACGAAAGAAGATTAAAGTGTTGGAATATCATGCCAATTTGCCTTCTTTCAATATTCAACTGCTTGTTGTTTAGTTTGTTCAACGTTTTTCCGTTCACGATTATGTCTCCGGTATCTGGCCTTTCCAATAGGTTAATACAGCGGATCAGTGTGCTTTTTCCTGCACCTGAACTGCCTATAATGCCGAATATTTTACCTGGTGCAACCCTGAGGGAAACATTTGATAGAGCCGCAATTTCACGGTTTTTTAAACGAAAGGTTTTCGTTATATGACGTAATTCTATCATTATTTTATTTTGGAAAGAGTTCTTCGCTAAAGAATATCTAGCATCGTGCTTTCTTTCAGATATCGTTTTTCGAATGCAAATCTATCTTTATTTTATATTAAATACAAGGTCTATGGTTGTTGTCGTTTTTTATGACATTTCTGTATCAAGTGATCCGTTTACGATTACTCGCCGGAATCCACTCTTTGCAGGAACAAATAGGACAGGGACAGGTGCCTGCGGATTTAAAATGATTTACATAACCACAGGTACAGCAAGCAAAATATCCAGCGGTTTTAACGGTATTTGTTTTCATTTCCAGCTGATCTGGGAAAATGGGAAGGCCATCCTTAACATCTTTATCTTCATAAAACAATAAACTGAATTCTCCAGAAGTTTCAATCAGTAAAATTTCTATTTGGCCCAAATGTTCCACATTTCGACACCTCAGCGCCGCGAAAAGTTCATCTTGGGATAAACTTGCTTGTTTGAATGCTTCCAGTAGAATCCTACCTTCTTTGATGATATAAGTTGGTTTTCCCTCTAATATTTTTTCTATCCAAGGGATCCTGTCACTTAAGGAGGTGATGCCGATGTACAAGAATATTACAATGGTAAATACGGTAAAAGCAGGCAATATACCTACATCTTCATAAAACATGGGGTCTCCAGCGGCCGAGCCAAGTCCGATGATAAGCACTAATTCAAAAATAGATAATTGTTTGATTCCTCTTTTTCCGGACGCACGTAAGGTGATCAGGATGATGATAAACATGATCAGCGTACGCAGCATCACTTCCAATAGGAATGTAGCAGGAAGATCATTCCATAAGATTCTTTTCCAATCACCTATTTCTATCACGGCTGTATAACCTAAAGTTTTTTAAGATTCCTTTCAATAATCATTGACACCAAATTAGAAAAGGAACAATTGGACACATAGAAGGTTTGCATTTAATCCTTTGTGCGGTAGTCTGGAGGAATTGATGGATGACATTATCAGTCATTATTAAGAATAAATGCTGTTCTGGCAGGGTCCATAATCCAGTGCATATGCTCTGGGATCTCTTCCAATTCATCGCAGGTATTTATCCCGTGATTGGCTAAATAAGTTATTGCAGCATTGACCTCCGCTGAATATTTTGTTATTAACTAATTTGTTTTCTTGTTCGCTCCTCAGCTAGGTCTTTCCATATACGTTCAATAGAGACCTGGATAGGCGATTTTGTTTCCATGGTTTTGGTTATAAATATATAGTAATCATATGGTTAAACAAATTATTTTGTATTTTTTAATACAATTTATTTGAGTATGTCCGTACAATGGTACGCCTAATTAAAAAGCTTCATTTAGACCTAAGAAAAAACCACGAGCGCCATATTTTCCAAAAGCATAATCCAGGCATAAATTGGTACGTGTGCTCTTATTGAAGAGTACTCTCAAACCTGCACCGCCACCTGGTTGCCAGCGTGCAAATAATTTGGTGCCTAAATCGTCATTAGCGGTTTGCATATTAAAGAATGTAACCCCGCTAAGAAATTTATTGCGGGTAATTGGAAAACGATATTCTACTTCAGAATAAAAATATAAGGGGCCTCTAAAATAGGCCACGGTGTAACCACGGCCGCTGCGGAAGGCGGCGTCTTTGCCTGTACCGGCTAACTCCAGGTAGGGAAGCGCGCCACTTAGTAGATAGCTGCCCCAATTCCAAAAGGCTATGACGTGTTCTGGATTCCGATCCGAAAGGCTCCAATATTTTCTATAATCAGTAGAGAGTTGTACGGCACTTTTGCTACTGCCTAGCCAGGTTTGGTTTACACGTAGGCCAATATCGGCATAACTGCCTTTGTACGCTCTGTTCTGATGATCACGTGTAGTATACTGTACATTAAAAAGTAAGCCATTGGCGGCATAGTGATCAGGATCGAATCCATATCGGTCATTATAGATCTGATAGGGTGTTAGGCCTTCACCTTGTTGACTTTCTTCAATTTTTCTGCGTATATCAAAAGATACACCAGCACCAACAAAGAGGTTTTCCTGAATTTGCTTATACACCTTTTCCCGGAAACTATAGTACTGTGCGCGTTGTACATATAGCTTACGATCTGGGTTGGTTAATATTTCATCGTCTAAACCCTCTCCGGCAACATGCCCAATACCTAAACCATAATCGGGACTAACCGTTTTGGCAGCCACAAGACTACCCTGAAAATTCCATTTGTTGCCGGGGGTGTACACGTTGTGAGTAAGATAGAAATAGATAATACCTTTTGTGGTTATGGAGGCAGAAGTTGCAGCGATCGACATGAGTGTGTTGGGTTCTTTTCCCAATACTTTTCCAGCTACTGCCTTCACACCTATTTGGGCACCGATACTGGGATTGTAAGCTATATTAGGTATTAAGGTTATTCCTGACCGTTTTTTGTTTGGGTCCGTTTTTTGTCTGGGATGAATAATCGTTCGGATTAAATCACTTATATCATACTGAAGATTGATCGAATCAACCTGCTGTTGCACTTTTACCGAGTCGGCAATATTGGATTCCTGTCCATATGCGTGAATATAAAGACCTGTTATGAAAACAGATACTAGTAAAATCTTGAAAAACCTCTTAATTGTTAATTTCAAATTGTTTATGTTAACTCCTTTAATGAAACACAATACTCATAACAGCAAAGCAATTAATATGTTTAGATATAACGCATATTTGATGCCTAAAATATAAGTACTGATAGAAAATGAAACAAAATTCCTTTTTAAGTCCGCTTCTCCATCATTAGAGCTGGATTGGTAAGTATCTCAAATCCAAATTTTTCATATAGACTATGGGCGTCTTTGGTGGCTAAGCCCCATCGCTTTAGGCCCTGTAGTTCTGGATGATTAAAGATTTCTGTTAGCAACTGCTTACCTAGACCATTACCTTGATAATTTTCAAGGATAAACACGTCAAGCAGCCAGGCGAATATGGCATAATCGCTTATAACTCGTGCAAACCCTATTTGTTGATGGTTGGTGTCATAAACACCGAAACACAGGGAATGTCGTATGCTTTTCTCTATTATTTCCCGAGTTCTTCCAGTAGCCCAATAAGAACGACTACTCAAATAGCTATGTATGATATCGATGTTTAACAATAATTTATCTGTGGAAATATAAAAAGACTTATTTATTTCGTTCATATGGTATGGATTTAAGAAGCCGTATATGGAATTCTACGTAATGATCAAACAAGATAAAAGTACCCAATAATGAGTTTCGAAACAAAATAAAGTCTTTATCATATACACTGAACTTTCTTATCTTGTGGCTTTGAGAAAAAAATATAGAAAAGTTACGGGCTTATGTTAACACGCTTATGAGTTCTTTGGATAAAAATTGGCAAGCACTTTATCCAGCTTTAACGTATAATATTGACATGGGCGCTAAACTATTTTTGCAGCAGGCTGGTATCAGTTGGTCGACGAAAAGACCAATACATTCCAAGGGGTGTTTAATCCACGCCCACTTCTTTAAAATTTCGCCCAAATGGAGATGATCTTTCTGAAGATAGCAGCATTTGGGCGAATCCTCCTCATTTGGTATTTTCTATTTTGTCTTGCTGATGGCGGAACCCACATCGTTCGCTTGCGTACCTGCCATGCCCGTGCATGAACCCAAAGCGTATGAGAAACACATTAGTTAAAATGAACAATACAATGGCCAAAATAGCAGCGGTTTTGCTGATGGCTGATAGGGTGGGGTTTTTAGAAAATCCACCAAAAATGTAACCGATAACGAATACCATACAAACGATAAATAGTATTCTGATTAAAATAATTCCGATACCCATGCTATTAAATTTAAATGATTAATATTTACTTAATAATTCCTTGTTTTCTTTGGTGCCCCAATGTGGGTTGGATGCGGTATTTGTTGCTCCACCAAGCAGTGCCAGACTCTTTGAAGCCAGTTCCTTTGCTTTCTCCTTATCACCACCCCACGTTTTAGGTGTATAATATTTTACCCATGCCGCTAAATAGATAGCCCTGGGGTTATCTGCATCCAACTCAAGAGCCTTTTGCAAGCAATTTTGCGACTTGATGCCATACGTTCTCCCGTAAGTCATGGGGTTGATAAAGACCTTCGTGCGGTAAACCATGCTGAGCACGGTTAATGCTTCTGAAAACGCCTTTTTATTGTTGCTGGTATCGATGAGCGAGATGGATTGTTTTATTTGTTCTTCTCCCGAGTTGCTGTAGGGTTCGATCGCTTCTCCTGCATCTTGAAGCATAAAACCTATTTTTGCATGGCAATAGGCTGCATAATACGGCGGTAGCCAATCCGTCGGTTGTTCCAAAGCGATTTGTTCAAATGTAGCGGCCAGTAGCTCATAGTCGCCAAGCTCTTCCGCCTGATCCAATTGTTTTAAGGCCTGTGTTAAGTCCTGTTCCTGTGCAATGGCATCCTGGATGCCGATACTGCTTAATAAGCATGTGATGATGAATAGCTTTTTCATTAGCATAAGGTGTTTATTGTTGTGTTATTTATTTTGATGACTATCGGATACTATACCCAAGCGTCATGTCGAGTGAAGCGTAGCGGAATCGAGACATCTAGATCTCTCCACTACGGTCGAGATGACGTACCCCACTACGGTCGAGATGACGTACTCCACTACGGTCGAGATAAAACATTTTGCTGTTTGGATAATTTGTCCGATCGTCATTTTTATTTAGTTATAGATTATCCATAAAATTGTCGCTACGATCGACGCCGAAACTCATGAAAACACCAATAAAGAAAGTACGGGCTGCCGGAAGCGTGATAGGGACTTTATTACTGCCATTGAAGCTATAATCATATCCGAATACCTGTTTGGTGCCTAGTAAGTTGTTGACGCCGAAGGCAACACCTGAGAAGTTCTTCCGTTTCCACTTTTTGAAAAAGGCTGTTAGATAGGCCACATGGAGGTTCATCACATTATAAGCCCGGGTGCGCCCTTGATCGTAGAGGGCTGAATTGCTTTCGTCCGCATTGTTTCTAATATCATAATAAGGCCGTCCAGCGGCCACACTATAAGACATATTGACGTTGGTTGAGATCTCCGGGAAAAATTTCTTGATAGCCAGTGTACCCGTATGTGGAGAAGCGAAAGTGGGCTGTAAGCGATACGGATAGTTTAAGAAGTCCCTTTTGGTATGGAGAAAGGTATAGCTGAGCCAGTAATCGAGGTCTTTGAACGTTTTTTTATCACGGAAGAATAATTCAATTCCACGGGCATAACCCTCGCCACCAATATGGAGTGTAGGTATGTTTTTTACGAGATCATGATATTTTTTATAGTAAAGTTCTAGCCTTAAAAACCGATTACTGGCTGTTCTGGTATAATTGAGGATATAATGCTTCGCCTTGGAAAAACCTAAGGCTTGCGAGCCATATAAAAATTCAGCGGCCGGCTCCTGATAGAAAACGCCATAAGCCGCATTTAACTGGCTACCCCTTTTTAATCGATAAGCGAAACTGGCTCGCGGTGCTAAAAAATAGTCATCCAAGCGCCCAGAGCGTTCTATTCTAGCACCCAACCTGAGGGCGATGTTTTTACCTACATGGAGATCTCCTTCTGCAAAAAAAGCAGATAATTGATTCGTAAAAGAAATCGCTTTGTTGTCAAATATGCCCTTATCGTGGGTGTAGAAATGCTCTAAACCAACATTCAGCGAAAGAGGAAAAGTAAATTGATGATAGACTACCATCCGCGGTTGAATAAAATTGGACCGAATATGATGATATTGGTTTTTCGTGTCAAAAGGAGGTTCCGCTAGTTGAATACGATTTCCCGCACTATCCGTCAGGTTTGTTAAGGTGTTGAGCTCGTTGTAGTTATAAGTCAGTCCAATATCGATTTTCCAATTATTTGCTAAATAGCTGCGATAACTGAGGTTATTGTACCAATTGTTCCCCTTTACTTCATAGCCATACTTTAAGCTGAGGCTATCGATATCGGGGTTATACATGCCTACATTGCTTTTATTCCAGTTTGTGTAAAATTTAAGCATGCCCGTTTTTCCAATTTTTGTCCGGAAGTTGGCATCAGCCTGTATATACTGTGGGCCGCTGAAATAATCCGGTTTTTGCGAGATGATGCGGTTATACCACTTGAGGTTGCTGTAATTGAAATTGGCTCCGAAACTACTTTTTTTGTTCTTGTTTAACTGCTGTAAGCTCACACCCATGCTAGAGGGGAAGATATGGAGACTTGCCGATGATTCGTCAGGTAAATCCACGCTCTCTAAAATTAAAGCGCTGCTCATGGCCTGACCATAAAGTGCCGAATAGCCACCTGTACTGAACAGGATACCCTTAAATAAAAAGGGGTTTATACGGGCATATTGTTGGATACCAGGTACGCTAGGGTAATTTGGGTTTTTATTGAGTGTTCCATCTATAAATTGTTTCGTTTCATCTCCCGTTCCACCACGTACAAACAAGCCTTCCTGTTCGCCTATCTGTTGTGCACCGGGCAATGCCCTTAAAGCCTGGGAGAGGTCGGCATTACTTCCCGCCACCGTAACCGCATCCATGGGAGAGAGGGAGGCCCCCTTTGCCTGATCATTTGCGGCAAATGTACCGGCACTAATGCTTACCGTTTCTAATGCTTTTGTTTTTGCCTGAAGCGTAAAGTGTAAAAAACGCGTGCTATCCGTTAAGGTGACCGCTTTGTTTAGCGTTTGGTAATTTAAGGAGGATACCGTGAAGTATACGCGTCCCTTTGCATGGGTGCTGAATAGAAATGTACCCGTACTATCGCTACGTACCCCTTCTTTGGTATCTTTTATTTTGACGGTTGAAAAGGGGATGGGTATACCTTTGCTATCCTTTACCGTCCCTTGGATTTGCTGCCGAGCAAAACCTGCGTTGCTCAAAAAGAAAAGGATAGTTCCTATTAAAATCGGATATAAAACCTTGCACTTCATAAACCTAGTGATTGTTTATGTCAAAACTAGGCGCTCAAAAGCACTTATTTTTGGAGAGTATACCAGTGCTTAACTTGTGGATACGAACGAAGAAATTGTGTAGACAAGGCTTTTGTCGCTATCTTCTATTGAGGAGATGATTCAGGTTTTCTTTATAGGAATGGCTTACCGGAATTTCTTTGCTACCAATACAAACAAAGTCGCGTTTAACAGTCGTGACCTTATTGAGGGCTATCAAAAAAGATTTGTGGGTTCTAATAAAATTTTCGGGAGGTAATTTCTCCTCTATCGCTTTTATACTCATTCGCGTGAGCACCGGTTTTTCCTGTGTGGATAGGTATATTTTTATATAATCTTTCAGTCCCTCTATATAATCGATATCCGTGATGACAATCTCTACCAAAGTATACTCCACATTGACAAAAAAATCCGGGAATTCCTCCGTCTTTGCGGTGGCATGATGTTTTAACTGAAACAATTTATTCGCGCGCTCGCAGGCCGTCATAAAACGTGCTAAACTGAATGGTTTTAACAGGTAATCCACTACTTGTAAATTGAAACCCTCCAGGGCATACTCACTATAAGCCGTTACCAAAATAACCATCGGTGGATCATTCAGTGATGCCAGAAACTGCAATCCGCTTAACCGGGGCATCTGTACATCCAGAAAGAGGAGATCAATCCGCTCTTGCTGCAAAACATCCCAGGCCTCAAAAGCATTTTTACAACTCTTCACCAGCTGTAAATAAGAAAGCCGGCGGATATTATCTTCTATCAGATCGCGTACGAGCTGTTCATCGTCTATAATCAAACAACGTATCATAAGAGTTGAAGGATGAGTGTCACGTTAAAAAAATGATCCTGCTGGTCGATTTTTAGCTGATAGCGACCTTTATATAATAAATCCAATCTGGTTTTTACATTCACCAACCCGATTCCCGAATCCCCCTCTTTATTGGTATCCAGCTGCGGATTGTGTTTATTGGAAACCTTAAAAGTGAATGTTCCCTTTTCCAGAAGGAGAAAAAGATCTATTTCGGGCTTATCGATCCACCCCGTACCATGTTTAAAGGCATTTTCTACAAAAGGGATGAGTAGCATGGGCTCGATGTAGCAATGATCTGCCTCCTGGCGGATGTCTATGTGGGTCAAGATATGCACGTCATAACCAAAACGTAATTTTTGAAGTTCGATATAACTTTTTAGATAATCGATTTCCTGATCTAAGGGTACTTTGTTATGCTGTGAATCATATAGCATATAACGCATGAGATCGGACAACATTAAGAGCGAAGGTTCGAGTTTCTCCGAATGTTTTCTAGCGAGCGAAACGAGGCTCGTTAACACATTAAAAAGGAAATGTGGATTGATCTGTGTACGAAGAAATTTGAGTTCTGCAGCTAGTCTTTCCGCATCTCGTTCTTTCCGTAATTTCTCCTGATTTATTTTGTCGATGACTCTACGGTAAATAAGGCTTACAAGGAAGATACCAATGGAGGGTGGGTATATGAATTTATTCGCTTTTAAATCCGTTGATACTTCAGGAAACCCAACAACCACCAATACATGTTTTAGCTGAAAAGAGATCCATATCAGCAAGATGGTTGTAGGCATATATATCCACCAGTACTTGTAATTGCACAGTTTGGGATAAAGGTAATAAGCATTTAGGTAAAAAATACCCGCGTGTATAAGCCCGGCCAAGGTAAAGAGAAGTCCCGGTATGGGGCCAACAGGATAACGGGGAGGGTTACTCAAATAAAAGGGTAGCGATAGTATAATGGCCCATATCAATACATGCACACCGATGAAAATGGTATGCAGGTTTGCATCGTTTTTTTTATCGCTAGCGCTCGTGGTCATCATTATTGGTATAAAGCTATAAAAATATGTTATCTTATAGGAAAGAATGAGACGAATGGGCAAAGTCTGGCGATCAAATGAACAAGAATGGCGTCACGCTCTTAGATAAAATCGCGAATATTTGTAAAGGCTTTCGGCAACAGCCAAAAGTCTTTACAGGTTAACCGCATTTAATAGGTACTAACTAAGTTTTTATTTTTAAGGTGTTCATAGGAGCTCCCTACGATTGATTTTTGCTTTTATTGCGGTAAACCACGAAGTAGCATGAGTACCTTTTTAAAACAAACAATATACGAATAAAAAGGAGGCCTAATTGTGGCATTTAATGAATCTGGCGATTTGTATATTGAGCTTGTAGTAAAGAAGATGGTAATAATGAATTTTCACTATATCTTAGATGGGGAGACTCCATACTGCTTTTTAAAAACAAACGAGAAATGAGATAAATCTTCAAAACCGACGTCAAGGTAAATATCCGATGCTGTCTTCCCCTTTTCTTTAATAAGAAAGTATGCTTCTTCAAGCCTTCGCTGCAAGAGCCAGCGAGATGGACTGAGTTTGAACGTCTTCTCAAAATCACGTTTAAAAGTAGACAGACTTCTTCCGGTTAGGTAGGCAAATCTTTTCAAATCAACATTAAAATGATAATTTTGATTCATAAAGGCCTCAAGATCGATTTTGCCTGGTTCAGTGAAGTCAAATAGAATATTTTTTATTTCAGGATTTACCTTTAATAACAATTGAACGGCCTCTTTTATTTTTAAATCCATAATATTGGCCCGTTCATGATCGGGTAATTGCAGATAGACCAAGAGCGAATTCATAAAACTTTTATATAAAGGATGGTCTCTTAATATAAGAATTGTTTCTTCGGGTACTGTTTTTCTATCTGTTTTTATATCTAATTCTGTACTTAGTTGTCGTAACGTTTCCTGATCCAGGTAGATGGATAATGACTTGAATTCGCTGTGTTCTGGCGGTTGTTTTATAAATTTTGCTAAGTGATTTCTTCTACTGAAGCGAAAATCACCTTCATTAAACGTGTATTCTTTTTTGCTATCGCACACGGTTAGTTTACCGGCTATTTGATAACTGAAAACATGTTCTTGAATGAATTGTTCTCCCGTACGGCTTCTTGTTAAATAGCAGCTATAAAGAATCCTTGATCTATTTTCTTCTATATTAGCCATTGTTAAAAATAAGAAAAATAGGATTCCAAACAATGCTTTTGTTAAAACTTTTTCCTAGCTGATGGATGCATTTTCCTGGAAAAAAATAAATAAAAACAAATCCAAAACAATCTTGTTTATCATGTAAGGTTTAGGTTGATTATAGTAGAGGCCCTTGCTATCCCAAAATGCAGGGCCTTTACTTTTTTACAAAAAAACCCAGTAAAATAACAATCCTATTATTGCGGCAAATAGGGTATTTAAAAAGTTTACTACATTATTGCCTATAAGCTGCTTTCTTTCTAGTTTGGCTCCCAATATTGAGTCTACCAGATTACCAATTATACCTGCACTTGCAATAAAAAGGGCTGTTTTATGGAATCCCGCATAGAGAAGTGCTATAACAGTAGCCCCTGCGGCTCCTAATAAAGTTCCCTCCACGCTAACAACACCGTCTAATCCGTTCCTATCTCGTTTTAAAGTCAAAATGTTATAGAACCGATAGCCATAAACCATACCCAATTCTGAAGACAAGGTGTCAGCAAGGGCAGATGCTAAACTGGACGCCATCATGATTTGATATAAGGCAATATGCTTTGGATCCATAAGACTAAAAACAGCGAGTATCCCAGCTACCCCCCCATTGGCCAACACTTGTTTTGTATTTCTTATTTGGGGATGTGTACTTCCAGAATGGAGTGCGGCTTTAAAAACTCGTTTGTGCGCCGTTGCAATAATACTTAATAAAAAGAAGGTTAATAACATGCATATTCCCACTAACTTCGCTGTCAAAAAGACCAATATGCCGATTGTTGCTGCGGTCAATGAAGCTGGTAGTGTTAGTTTCTTCGTGATAACACTTGCTACCATTATTAGAAAAAGTAGTACAAATAAATAAGGCATCCTTAACGTGATAGAAAGGATCGGCACCGTTTAGGTTGATTTTGGTCCACGTTTATAGATGATCAAACCGTTTAAGAAATTGCGTAAAATTTGGTCTCCGCACGGTTTAAAGTTTGGATGGTCTTCCTTGCGAAATATAGCGCTGAGTTCCGTTTTGCTTACCTTAAAGTCTACCAACGCTAAAATATTAATGATGTCATCATCTGTAAATTTTAAAGCAACCCGAAGTTTTTTCATTATGTCATTATTACTCATGGCAAGAACACTAATATGTTTTTATTTGTATTTAATTTCAAAGATAGCGTAAATTACCAAACCTAGGGCGTATATTAACTGTTTCTAAACATTAGAACTAATGCTTTCACTATGAAACAGATTTTAATAGCGGCTTTTTTTATGCTAAATGTCTATCATGCTTTATCTCAAATAGCAGATACAAAAAATAGATATCAAAAAGTACCCTCCGGCTATTTGATGGTATTACGTGAAGGTGATGATATTTTGAAGCAATTACAGGCTTTCGCGATAAAAGAGGATATTCCAGCGGCAAACTTTACAGGCATGGGTTTTGTGAATATAATCTTTGGGTTTTTTAATAGTGAAACAAAAAAGTTTGATCCTCAAGAGTTTACAGATGTAGAATTAGCAAGCATGCAAGGGTCTATTGCTTGGGAAAAAGATAAGCCTTCCATCCATGCGCATGGCGTAGTTGCAGGAAAGGATTTTGTTGCCTATGGGGGTCATATTTTAGAAGGATCAGTAGGAACGGGGTCAGTAGAAATTATGATCACAGTACATGATAAGAGGATGGAAAGAACATTTGAGGATCCTCCCGGTGCAAATGTTTTACAAATGAGTGAACGATAAGCAAAAAAAGTGGGACGAAATAAAGCAGAGGTATGTTCCGTAATTAAATTGGTTGCGAAAATATACCGGCCGCTTCTTTATCCTGATATTGATCGATAAGGTTCTTGAGTTTTCCTTTTAGTTCTTGTATGATCGTTTTATACCTTTCATCTTCATAAATGTTATTTATTTCAGTAGAATCGTTTTGTAGATCGTACAATTCCCATGAGTTTTGACCCTGATAAAAACGAACCAGCTTATACCTTTCCGTCGTGATTCCAAAATGTGGCGAAACGTGGTGGGGTTGAGGAAACTCGTAATAATGATAATAGCTGGCGTCGCGCGTTTTTATATTGTTTCCATTGGCTTGCAATACTGGCAAAAATGATTGGCCTTGTATATCATTTGGAATATTCACCCCTGCAATATCGAGTAGTGTGGGGGCCCAATCAATGTTCAGCACCTGTTGATTAATTTGCGTGCCGGGTTTGACAACACCTGGATAACGGATTACAAAGGGTGTACGTAAAGATTCTTGATAAATGAACCTTTTGTCGAACCAGCCATGCTCTCCAAGATAAAACCCTTGATCGGAGCCATATATGACAATCGTGTTTTCTGCCAATCCTTTTTGGTCAAGGTAGTCTAACAGTTTGCCGATATTGCGGTCTAATGAATTAGCCGTTGCCAGATAGTCTTTTAAATAACGTTGAAATTTCCATTCAACGAGGGCTTTACCACTGAGTTTTTTACGGTCAAACTCTTCCGAAATCTGCTTGTAATAGCTAGAGAATATCTTTTTTTGTTTGTCGTTAAAACGTTGATAAATGCCTGTATTATTTTCTAGATCGTAATCGACATGCACTTTTAAATCTTCTTTTAAACGCATTGTTTTATCAATGGTCATGTCCTGGTCGGCTGCAGCTTTCCGACCCTCATAGTGGTCATAAAATGTTTCGGGTAAAGGGAAGTCTATATCATCATAAGCACCTAAATCCTGGAGGTCAGGTAGCCATTCTCTGTGGGTGGCTTTTTCTCCAACTACCAAAAAGAACGGTTTATCATCCTCTCTATTATCTAACCAAGAGGTGGCGAGATTGGTTATAACATCGGTTACATAGCCCTCCATGCGGGTCGTATCATTTTGTTGATTGATGAAATCCGGATTGTAATAATGACCTTGTCCCGGTAATATATTCCAGTAATCAAAGGCATCCGCTGGTAGATTACCTAAGTGCCATTTACCTACCCAGGCAGTTTGGTAATCACCTTGTTTTAGAAGACGGGGAAATAACTGTTGGCTGACATCAAATTTTTCTTCATTTGCTCTGTAGCCGTTTTCATGGCTGTATTTTCCAGTCAGTAGGCTGGCACGGCTTGGGCCACAGATGGAATTGGTAACTAAAAAATTATGAAAAATAGCTCCTTCCTGAGCAATACGATCTATATTTGGTGTTTTTGCATATTTATTTCCATAGGCGCTAATTGCTTGGTAGGCGTGGTCATCCGAGAAAATGAAAATAATGTTCGGCTTCTTGACTGTTGTGTGGTTCTTGTCGGTATTTTGTTGGCATCCAGTCCACGCAAGGGCTAAACCAATACCTAGCGCGAAGTAGTAATATAGACGTGTTCGAATGTGTAGCATGATATGATTGTTCATTATTTCTTGATCTGTTACCACTTTATATTAAGTCTATCAGTTTAGTAGCTTTTTCAAAAATACAATTTAACAAGAGAATACAAAATAATTTGATGGGATTATTGATCAAGTATTAGCGCACCTCCGATACCCAGCCTATCTACAACCGAGTTCGATAGGTATTGCTTATATATACCTGTTTAGGCCTTTTTTACGTACTATTATGGGATATCACTATAATAGAGGGCGAATGTAACACGGATAGGACACGACTGGGACACAAAGCATACATGGAAGGCTCCGTAGCCACGTGCAAAGCCTTTCCTTTTAATTTAATAAAGTTTATCTATTATTGTAGATAAAGGATATGATATGGATCAAATGGAAATAATAAAGGAGCAGATTTATGAGGCTTGTAAGGTCCTTATTGCAGCGAGAATACAAAACGCCGAAGCATCTATCGAGCATGCACGAGAAGCCGCCATGGATGATACGAAAAGCAGTGCTGGCGATAAGTATGAGACCACAAGGGAAATGATGCAGCAGGAAATAAACAGAAATCAGCAACAATTGTTAGAGGCTCAAAAGTTGAAACATCAATTTGAATCCATCAGTATAGCTAAAAGCAAAGAAGACGTACAACTGGGGAGTTTAGTAGAAACTACCGGCGGGATTTTTTTTATTGCCGTAGCCTTGGGGAAACTGGATGTGAAGGGAAAAATCTGCTTTGTTATTTCGCCTGCGTCTCCATTTGGGCAATTCCTCCTTGGGAAAGCAAAAAATGAAGAAATCAGTTTTAACCAAAAAGATTACCGTATTCTACATATTGTTTAGTCTTTTATACATTTCGTTTTCTTACAATTTTTGAAAGATAGCTAATGATACTTTTGTTTCATAAAAATTAATGACAAATGAAACAATTGATTATCTATGCGCATCCCAATGGCAAAAGCTTAAATGGCTATTTTAAAGAAACACTGGCACATTATCTGGAAGAAAGTGGGCACGAAGTAAAGGTTAGAGATTTATATGTGTTGGACTTCGATCCGGTATTGTCACTGGAAGATATCTCCGGTCAAATGCAAGGTGCCGTAAACGAAACTATTGGCGCGGAACAAAAATATATTACATGGGCAGACGTGGTTACATTTATTTATCCGATATGGTGGACAGGTATGCCAGCCATTATAAAGGGCTATGTAGACCGTGTGATGAGTTACGGTTTTGCTTATCGCTACGATCAGGGAGTGCAGAAAGGCCTCCTTGTGGGGAAGAAAGCGATTATCATTAATACACATGGAAAGTCTAAAGAAGAATATGTACAGAAAGGAATGGATACCGCACTGTTATTAACTCCGGACATGGGGATTTTCTGATCAACCCTTAATGATTTTCTACCTATCTATGAATGGCAATAAAGTCATTCATAGATAGGTAGACTCCTGTTGGATAGCCAAAAAACCATAGAAACTTAATTTCTATTTATTCCTTTTATCAGTTTTTTCTTTCTTAGAGATAAATCTCCCCCCGCATTGTTATAATTGATGAGCCGCCAACCAAGATGTCGGTATCTCTCACCATTACCTCAATTAATGAGGGCTGATTTAATTTTACGCCCTGGAGTATCTGATATTTCTTGTTGGATTGCAGCAGGTGACTATGGCAAAGGAAACCGGCAAGTGGTCCGGCAGCTGTGCCGGTTGCCGCATCTTCGTCAATGCCTATTAGGGGGTTGAAAAAACGAGCTTCTGCGATGTTGTCTAATCCTTTTTCATTAAAAACAAAACAATAAAAGCCCTCAAACCCATATTGTTTTGAAATCTCTATCAATTGCTGATTATCGGGTTGTATATTATTCAAAACCTCGACATCTGATATGGGTACCATAGCGTGTGCTACTTCGGTCTGAACAACTGTTGGTGTAATCTGTTTGATTTTTAGGTTATTTACATCTATGCCCAAAGCCTTTGCTATGATTGAAGTAGGAATTTCTTTCACAATGCTTGCTGGTTGCTGTCGCATTTTTACGATAGGTGCCTGATTGCTGTCGTTGCTGATGACGATTGGGATGTACTTACCTTTTATTAGCACTAGGCCATCGGTGTTTCCAGTCTCAAAAACCTTCATTTTAGCAAGTAACGCCGCGCAAACGGCCCCTAATAAGTTATGTCCGGCACCGTCTACCTCGAATCCAGTTGGTGTGAAAGATCGCACATGCATTGCTTTTAACTCTTTCGAATAATAGACGAATGAAGTTTCGGAATAGCCAAATTCCCTTGCAATATTTTCATATTCAAACAACTGTAAATCCTTTTTTGTAAATACAACGGCTAAGGGGTTCCCTTTGTAGCGCTCATTTGTAAATACGTCTAAGACGTAATAATTCAATGATTCTCTTTCTTTCATAGAAAATGACATGAAACTAATCTATAAAAATTGTTCCTTCAAGGTAGGTTTTGGCCTCTCCGCTGATGAATACACGATCTCCCTTATCCACACAGAATAATTTGCCTTTTCGTTCGGACAGTTGTAATGCGATTAATTCTTTTTTGTTTAAGACTCTTGACCAATATGGGGTAAGCGAGCAGTGGGCAGAGCCTGTAACCGGATCCTCAAATATAGACGCTCCAGGAGTAAAAAACCTGGAAACAAAATCTACTTCATTTCCTTTTGCTGTTATAATTACTCCACCTGGACCAAGGTTTATTTGATCAAAAACCTGTCTGTTTATTTTTAAATCTTTAATTTCTTGTTCTGTCTCATACACTAAAACGTAATCTCTTGCTTTAAGCGTTTCTTTTGGCTGTATATGCAATGCTTCTTTAATTATTTCGGGAAGGAGAGATGGTATTGGCATGCGTGCTGGAAAGTCCAAATGATAAAAGCCATTTTCTGTAACAACCGTTAGATCTCCACTCAATGTTTCAAAGATGAATCTGTTGTTTGGATAGTTGAGAATAGTTTTTAGACAATGGACAGTAGCGAGTGTAGCATGCCCACATAGGTCCATTTCAATCTCGGGGGTAAACCAGCGTAGGTGTATTTTGTTTCCTTTGTCTATAAAAAAAGCGGTCTCAGCTACTCCGTTCTCCCTAGCGATGTTTAGAAGCATCTCATCACTTAACCACTCTTGAAGTGGGACGATACAAGCTGGATTTCCACTGAATGTGCTGTCTGTGAATGCATCTATTTGGTATAGAGGTAATTTCATTTTTTTTAGTTTATGTGATAGGGACTACTGAGTCCCCGGGAAACTCACGAATATACTTTTTTCTTTTTCTTCAGGAAAAAAAATAAAACAAAATAACTGTGAAAATCCGATAGCTATTTTTACATCCACAATAGCTTATACCGCAGAGATGCTGATGGTTAAATATTCGGAAAATCGTATAAAAATACAGGCAGATCCGAGAAATTACGTAACTTTAATGAATAGATTACCTCTTCAAAAGGATAAGGAGAAAAGCGTACAAGACCAATTGTTGAAGGAACATTAAAAAGATGATTTTAAAAGAAAATAATGTACCCTCCCTAAATGGATTGGTACTGGCTGGTGGGGAAAGCAAGCGCATGGGTACTGATAAGGGCTTGATGAACTGGCATGGCAAAGAACAGCGCTATTACCTAGCTGATATGTTGCAGGAGTTTTGTGAAGAAGTTTTTATTTCCTGTCGTCAGGAACAGGTAAATGGATTTGATTCTGCATATCGAACATTGCCCGATACATTTCTAGACCTTGGCCCATACGGCGGTATTCTATCTGCCATGCATTCACAACGAGACAAAGCGTGGCTAGTGGTTGCCTGTGACCTGCCTTTGCTAGATAAGGAAACGATCCGGTTCTTAATTATACATCGGGAGTCTAAAAAAGTCGCCACCACTTACGAAAGTCCGCATGATGGGTTTCCAGAACCACTGATTACGATATGGGAACCGGAAAGCTACACGGTTTTACTGGATTTTCTTGGAAAAGGAACCACCGGTCTCCGGAACGTTCTGATGAACAGTGAAAAGACTGTTGTACAATCAGCCCGTCCGGAAACATTGATGAACGTAAATACGCCTGAAGATGTTGGAAAAGCAAGAGCAATATTAGGTACAGAAAATGTTGCTAAACAAGGTCTGAAAGAAATACGCACCAAAGAAAGCACTTAAGCCACATATTTACAATTGATCTATTAAGTCATATATGTTAGAATCATGTTTCTTGATTTTGATTTTAACATATTTTGATGCCGGCATATTACTTTCCCGAACCACATTGTTCACGGAAACCAATACATTCGTTTCAGGGAAATATGTCATCGTGTTTCGTTCGGGTATTTGATAAGCAACAATAATGAATAAAGGGGCAATTCTTTCGATGCCATCATCATAGTTGAATAGATCTACTTTGTCACCCGCTTTCAATCCGGCTTCCACTATATCTTTCTCATTCATAAAGATGACCCTACGCTCGTTCTTTATACCACGATACCGATCATCAAGACCATAAATTGTTGTGTTAAATTGGTCGTGCGTACGGGTGGTGGCCATCATATATTCATCAGGACCTAGTTCATTATCTGGTACAATGGTTGAAGTAAATGGAGCGCGATCTCCAAAATCTTTGGTGATGAACCTTCCATCCCGTGCAGCATTGGGAAGATAAAACCCTTCTTTCTGCCTTATCTTGACATTATAGTTTTCAAAACCCGGGATGCACTTTTCGATATCTTCTCTCACAGCATCATAGCTTTCTGCATATCGCTGCCAATGAACAACGGATCTACTTCTCAAAGTAGCCATTGCCATGTGGCATACGATCTGTGTTTCGTTCATCAGCTTGTTGGACACGGGCTTTAATACACCTTTTGATGATTGCACGACGCCCATGGAGTTCTCTGTACTTACGAACTGAGGTTTGCCATTCATCATATCAATATCACTTCGTGAAAACGTCGGAAGTATCAATGCTTCCTGTCCATGTACTAAGTGACTCCGGTTGAGTTTGGTAGACACACATACGGTTAAATTCAGTTTTCTTAACGCTCTCGCGGTATAGGTCGTGTCAGGTGTTGCGGACAAAAAATTACCTCCCATACAGAAAAGTACTTTAACCTTTCCTTCATGCATGGCTTTAATGGCTCGTACGACATCATATCCATGTTCACGAGGAGGCTCGAAGCCAAAAACATCCCGTATCCGATCCAACTGTTCGTTGGTAGGTTTTTCATTGATCAGCATGGTTCTGTTTCCTTGAACATTACTGTGGCCACGAACCGGGCAGACGCCCGCTCCCGGTTTACCGATACTTCCTTTGAGCAACAGCAAATTAACGATCTCCCGAATCATGTCGACGCCATTAGGCTGCTGCGTCAATCCCATGCCCCAACAAAAAATAATCCGCTTCTTGAATGCCAGCATTTGAGCCGCCTCGTAAATTGCTGCAAGTGATACGCCAGAAGCAGCCGCTAGCTCTTCCAGCTTATAATTGTCAAATTGTCTGATAAACCCATCATACCCTACTGTCTTATCTGTTATGAATTGCTGATCGAATACTTCTCCGGGAGATTTTCTTTCGAAATCGAGCAATAGGAATTCGATGGCTTTTAGAAGGGCCATATCGCCATTTATTTTTACCGGTAGGTAAAGATCTGCAAGTTTCCCTCCGCGACCTATAACTCCGCTTATCTCTTGCGGATTACGAAAGCCCATTAAACCAGCCTCGGGTAGTGGGTTGATAGCAATGATCTTCGCACCATTTTTTTTGCCTTTTTCCAGTGCACTCATCATTCGGGGTGCATTGGTCCCGGGATTCTGTCCAACAATTACGATCACATCAGTATCATAAAAATCGTTCAATGTGACCGTTCCTTTTCCAATTCCAATGGTGGGTAATAAAGCGGTCCCTGATGTCTCGTGACACATATTCGAACAATCGGGCATATTGTTCGTGCCATATTCTTTTGCAAATAACTGATATACGAATGATGCTTCATTGCTTGTTCTTCCCGACGTATAAAAGGCAGCTTCATCTGGAGAGTCCAAGGCATTCAGGTGTTCCGCAATTTTTTTGAACGCTTCATCCCAGCTGATCGGTTGATAATGCGTTCCGTTTTTAGGCATATACATAGGTTCTGTCAATCTTCCCATCCGACCTATTCTAAAATCGTCCAATTTAGCTAGATCATAGACGGAATTGTATTGGAAGAACTCCGCTGTAACTTTTTTTGTCGTCGCTTCTTCTGCTAAAGCTTTTGCTCCATTTTCACAGTACTCACCCAATGACGAACGGTCATCATCTGGATCGGGCCAGGCGCAACTAGGACAATCAAAACCTCCCATTTGATTCATCTTAAATAATGCGCGGGTTCCTCTAATCGGTACTCCTTCTTCAAACAAGTCACTAAAGGCTGCTATAACTGCTGGCACGCCAGCCGCCCGGTTTTCTACCTTTGTCAACTTCAGATCTAACAGCTCGTAGGGATTTTCTGCAGAGGGTTCTTTTTTATCTTTTTTCATCCGTAAATAATTATTCGTTCGTGTTCTTCTCTTGTCGGCACTCATGAACCACATAGTGGTTTAGTTCGTTCGTGTTTATTTTCTATCGGTACTCATGAACCGCAAAGCGGTTTTTTATCCATCGGTAGAATGGAGCTTCCACATTTAAACCCCGAAGGGCTCATGAATACAAATTCAAAATTTAAAATCCGTGAATAAATTTACATTCTCCTGTGCGATGAAAATGTCCCGAAAGCTTTCGGGATAAACATGGACGGTTCATCTGTTTATTTTTACCGTTGTACTCGTTGTTTTTATCAGTATCAATGAGCACGCAAACTCGGTTTAATTGCCAGATGGCACTTTGAATGAATATTTTAATCATGTCGGGTTCATAACCTTAAGTGATTGATTAACATTTAAGTAGCGGGTTGGGGTAATTGTCGCTCTGGTCTTCATCCACATTGTCGATGCAGACAAAGTCTTTTTCGACAAGTAAACTTACCGGGCCGGTTTGATCTTCAAATCCTACACTGTCGGTATTGTTAAGTTCATCAATCATACTTTTTGGCACGTTCAGCACAATCTCGTCACCAATAAAATCAGCCGAAAGTTTATCGTCGCTCGCTGTAACGATAGAATACACGAGCGTTTTACCAGCAAACTCCGAACATTCTTTCAAAAAGCCTGTCGATTCCAATCTCGCTACTTCAGATTTTGTTAGCCTATATCTCAATGAATTACCTTTAATTCTAATTTTCATCTAAATAAATTGTTTTGTTAGTAACGATGAAGCTTGCATGAGTTATTCATAACTTTTTTGAGTGGCAACTCATGCAGGTTTCATTTGCGTAAATTGTTTTTAATGGTTGATGAGAACTCGATGAAATAATAATCACCTAAGTGTTAATATTATTTACATTTCGGTTTCATATGCTGTTTGTATTCGTATTCGATCACTTGAGTGGTAAATATTGAATCTGCTCTCTTTGAGGAATCCCAAGAGGGTTATATCAAATTCTGCAGCAAGCTCCACAGCAAGGCTCGAAGGCGCTCCTATAGCCGCAACAACCGAGATACCGGCCATTGCAGCTTTCTGAATCAGTTCAAAACTTGCCCTTCCGCTGAGAAGCAAAATATGCCGGTCTAAGGGTAGTATGCCATTCATCAATGCATTCCCTATCAGTTTGTCTAAAGCGTTGTGCCTGCCAACATCTTCCTTTAAAACAACCAACTCTCCTTGAATAGTAAAAAGACCAGATGCATGGATACCTCCTGTTGCCTCAAATCCTTTTTGAGCTTCTTTTAATTTATTGGACAATTGACATAACACCTCTATGCTTATATTTAATCGAGGTTTGTTCAGATTGGAAAGAGAACTAACCGTTCTAATGGATTGGATAGAGCCTTTTCCACATACCCCACAACTGGAGGTCATATAAAAATTTCTGTCTGTTTGCACTAAATGAGGGGTGAAATTTTCAGCGAGCTCCACCTGCACAATATTCTGTTTATTTGACGTGCACTCTACACCAACATGATAGACATCTGTAACATCCTGATAGCTGGATATGATTCCTTCTGTGAATAAAAAGCCAAGGGCAAGCTCCAGATCATTACCGGGCGTGCGCATCGTTACCGAAATATTTTTAAGCATCCGATCTGCTTCGGGCCCATATCCAATCCTTATCTCCAGCGGTTCTTCTACCGAGAGCATGTCTGATAGCTGCGAACTTGTGTGGCCGTTCACCTTTTTTACAGGCATATGTTTAACAGAAATCAACTCCAAACCATTCATTTTCACGAAAATATATTAAAGTATTATATGTAAATTTAATAAAAAATACAACCCCAAAAAATATCTTTCTTCATAATTTGAGTCATTGACATCTTTCTTTATGTATATCTTCGAAGGATACTTAGATTTTGTTGTATTTTCTGCTTTCGAAATCTTCTAAATTTGAGAATAAATTAGCGTGATTTAATATTCAACCGCAAACGAGATACAATATACAATTCAGGTATTGCGAAAAGTGGTTTTAATTTTGAGACGTTTAAATTTGGAGAAAATTACCTTATAGAATTCATATGGAAAGAGAAATTATGCAGGAATCACAGCATGTCACAGACTATCCGAACAACAATACGATATTTACGGTATGGAAGTTTAAGCAGGATGCAGTAATTAATAAACTGGTTTTCGAAAAGCTTTGCGCTCTGGTTGCCAATCTAAATCATTCCTTCACTATTCGGGTACCGGATGGGCGCGTAAGCTGTGTCATGGGGGTTGGATACGATGCATGGATGTTACTTTCATTACCTAGACCGCTTCCGAAGGAGCTGAAAAACTTTGAACCTATTATTGGATCGAGGCATACTGCTGTTGCTAGCCCGGGCGACCTGCATTTTCATTTACGTGGAAATGACATGTCTGTTTGCTTCGATATGCTCATGGCTATCACGGAAATATTATTGCCGGTAGCCGATTGTCTGGAGGAGGTGCATGGCTTCAGGTATTGGGATGGGCGTTCCATTCTCGGTTTTGTGGATGGTACAGAAAATCCGAGTGGCCATGAACGTCAATTCTTCGCGCTAGTTGGTGATGAAGATCCTTTCTATAAAGGAGGAAGCTATCTTTTTGTACAAAAGTATTTGCATAATATGCAAGACTGGGCAAAGTTGTCTACCGGGGAACAGGAGAGGGTGATTGGACGTTATAAGATCAGTGATATCGAAATGCCTGATGGCATAAAACCCGACAACGCACACAGTGCCCTGGCAAGTATTGAAGACGAAAGGGGTAATGAACTAAAAATCGTGAGAGATAATATGCCCTTTGGAAATCCTTCCAAGAATGAGGTGGGTACCTACTTCATTGCCTATGCTAGCACCTTTAGTACCACCCACAAAATGCTAGAACGAATGTTTATAGGGGTTCCGGCCGGAAATTATGATAGAATACTGGATTTTAGCACAGCCCACACAGGAAGCCTATTCTTCGCTCCATCCATGACTATATTGAAACAATACTCGGCAGATAGCACTTCATGACTTTTACCCTAGATCTAATGAAAACTCTTTATTTCAGTGTTTTTTCTTCAGCCTCCTTAATAGCCTGATAAATAGTTTTACTTTGGCCAACCGGCACGTCGAATACGTCATTCTGTAAGGCGATAAGCAATTAATTCCTAGGTAACTTCAAGAGTGGAGATATATGCCATTTATTGAATATAACTGCTATTTAGCCTTATTATTTATCAAATTGACTAAATCCTAATACCTTTTTGAATCTTTCCAGTTCATTTTTATTACATGCCTATCTGTCCTTCCTAACTATCTTTCGCTCAAAATGCTCAAAAGGATTATCCTTTACCGTCCTGCCAAAATCTTGCAACGCTTTCTCAGATTGGGTACATACGCATTAAAAAAAAACAATGTACCATAGACCAGTATGTTGAACAGTGTCAAAATGATTAGCGATTTGTGGTTGCACTTTAAAAAACGTACGATCGATACGCATGCTTCTCTAAACATCTTTAAAATGTTAATCCTACACCACCAAAAACACCGATGTTGCCTTTAGTGGTAACGGAAAAGTCAATTCGTGATTGAAGCCCCAGTTTGGGAATGACCTGTTGTCTGAGCCCCACACCAAATACGCCGATAATGTCTGGGTCATACCCCCCAAAAAAGTCGGGTGCAACGTCGCCCGCTCCGGCAAACACAACATAGCCATATCGGGGATCCACATTGCTGAAATTCGATCGTAATTCGCCCTGTAGAGCGATCGCTTGTCTATCGATATAAAGGTTGCGCCAAACACCCCGCAAAATGCGGTCGGCCGACAAATACGGTAATTGGTAAAATGGGGCGTTGCCATTGAACGTACCATGATATAGTGCCTGAACGGCTAATGTCGTCCCCGTTGTCAATATCGGCAATAGATGGAATCCGCGGTAATCAAGCTTCAGGTCGCTGTACTCATAATCACTTCCAAGCCATTCACCATAACGCGTAAAGGACAGGTCCACATAGTACCCCCGTGTTGGAAAAAGCAGGTTGTTCCGGGTATCAAAACGTAGTACCGGACCAATACCCACTACAAAACCACCTTCCATGTCAGGCACGGCCAAAGACGCGGACGCGTCAAAGTCTAATGGACTATCATGCCGAATCTGGTAGGTAATGCCGGCAAAAAAGAGACCGCCAATAGTTTTTGTTAACGCACCTTCCCATGAGAAGACATTGTTGTGGTAAACGGTATTTGCTCTTTTTTCGATGTGATTACCCAATCCAAAAAAAAGAGATCGATTATTCTTTAGGAAATCAATCCGGTTAAAAAAATGCCACCCTTGCTTGCTAAAATAGTCTGACGCCAACATTCCCTGTAGTTGTCCATTGAAGCCATACGATACGGACGGTGTAAGCAAAGATGGACGGAAAAAGTGCGGGGCTGCCAATGAGGTATCAACTGAAGGGCTAAACACAAAACTCATTCCGAAACCCAGTAACAAGCTTGTTTCTGGACTATAGGCAACGATTGGAATTGGCATCATCCCTACGCTCCGGATTGGGAACGTCATAAAAGCCGAATGGGGTTGTACTTCCAATAGACTATCTATCCCATAATCAACCGACACCCAATCCTCCTCCAACACCGATAAACGTGTTTCATCAGGTTGATCAAATGCTCGGACACCGTTCTTCCTCATTTGCTGTGCTTGGTTGTCTAAACTCCAGATGGTCAGGTTATTTGCATTATCGAGACTGATCAATCGCCCATCTGGGCTGTAGGCCAATTGTTCAATTTGTCCCCCATCAGCACGGATCGTATGCAGCACGCGGTCTTCCACCAAATCTCGAACCTCGATGATGTTTTTATGGTTGATACTGGCATACTGATGCAGGTCTGTGGGGCTATACACTAATCCCTTCAACCGGGAAGTTTCCCAGTTTACTTTTTCGGTTTTCAGCGTTTCCGTATCGATTACCCTGACCACCGACCTAGCTGCTGCCAGCAATTGCGAACCGTCGGCTTTCACGGCGATACTACTGGTTAAGTCGGTAATAGAACGCACGGCCAATAGATGCCAACGCTCCGTGTCGTAAGCCGCCAACTGTGAACCCCAAAATGTTTTGGAATGGATGAAAAAAGCTTTATGCACATTGCTATTAAACGCGGCGGATTCTACGGCAAACGGCAGTATTTGTTTCAAAGCGCCATTATTGGTCAAATCATGCACATAGGTGATTTTTTCCGTTTTTGTTTTGATGGAATAAAGCAGCCAGTTACCGTCATCGCTAATGGTGTAGAAATAAGGCGCTTCCTGATGGGGATTTGTTATCGCACGGATGTTTTCACCTGTCAAAATAGCTGATACGATAAACAGTCCGTCTATATATTGCACCGCCCTTCCGCCATTAGCAACTAACGGCACCGTTGTATCACTATTGACTGAATGTTGGGCTTGGATAGCTAAAGGGAACGATAAACAAACAAATAACAGCAAATAAGCAAATCTAAAAGCGGCACGCGGTAATAACATCAATTGATCGATTTTACGTTAAATATTGTTCCAAACATATTTTTTTCATATTTATCCTGAGTTCTGGATACCCAGTCCATTGTGTTTTTGAAACATGATGCAACTGAGGCATTATTTTCTGCAACAGATACTATCAATGCATCGTGTTTCTGAAATAGCTTATTGAGTTTATAAGCTAATTGAGGTACTCCTTCTTTCTCTTCAGGATCTACTGAAAAAATAGGCGTCGGAAAATCCCTTAAGTCAATCAGACGGGTTTGGTGGCTATTAAGCATTCTGGCAGCCTGCTCCACAATTTTCCGGTTAACGGATTGCGAATTAATGCTCCCCGCGAAAAGCAATATCTTATTTTTACTTACAATGATGTTTTTTATTCTATTTATATTATAGCTCATCACGGGAACTAGATATTTGATTTGTTTGCATTTGCTAGCGCACAACAAAGCTATGAGGAGAGTGAAATAAATAAAATAGGCAAAACTGACAACTTTTCCTGTTTATATTGCCACAATTCAATAATATTGCATTATGAAACAGACATGATTAAAATAATCATTCCCCTGTGGGTTTAATGATTATTTTAGTCATCAGGGGTTCCATGAGGCTATTAAGAACAAACTAAGCGAAACGGTCTCATTTATACCGCTGAAAATTACTAATGAATCGATAATTTTTCGAATGAAACATATATCAATCCTTGTCGCGGAAAACGCTATAATAAGCGCAATAGGAAACATATACCACCTATTCCAAACAACAAGCGACTTTTTGGCTGAAAGCAATCAGCCTCTTCTATTTAAAGTTGACCTCGTTGGGCTTTCCAAAGAGGTGGTACTAAATAAAGGGATATTTATGGTGTCGCCAGACAAATCAATTGAAGAAATTAACCAAACTGATTTGATTATCATACCCCCCTTAAGTATTGAGGCAGAAAGCCTAAGTAAAAATAAGGATTTTTTGCCCTGGATAAAAAATCAGTATGAAAAAGGAAGTAGGGTAGCAAGCCTATGTTCCGGTGCCTTTTTGTTGGCCGAAACCGGGCTTCTTGATAAAAAATGGTGCTCCACTCATTGGATAGCAACCAACAAATTTCGTGTAGATTATCCAGATGTATATGTTACAGACCAAAAAATCATCACAGAAAACAACGGAATTTATACAAGTGGAGGGGCTAACTCATACTGGAATTTACTAATCTATTTAATAAAGAAGTTTACAAACAACGAAATTGCCATACAAGTCAGTAAATATTTTGAAATTGATATTGACCGAGACAATCAAGGGATTTATACCGTTTTTGAAGGGAGCCGCTATCACAATGATTCCTCTATTCACAAGGTTCAGGATTATATAGAGCATCATTATAATGAAAACCTGTCTTTAGAAAATTTGGCTGAAATTTCGAATCTCGGGTTCCGTACTTTTCAAAGAAGGTTCAAAGAAGCAACTCAGCACACTGCTATTTCTTATATTCAAAAAATAAGGGTTGAATCTGCCAAAAGATTACTGGAACGGGAAAGTTTGCCGATAAATGATGTAATGATCGAAGTTGGTTATAATGACCATGAAGCTTTTCGCCGGATTTTTAAAAGGGAAACTGGGGTTGCGCCGATGCAATACCGTAAGAAATATCAATTTTTTGGGGTAGAATAAAGGTTTGTATGTAAGTAACGTGAGCTGGGGTTAAGTAGTCAGCAAAAGCTGGTTACTGTGTTCAAATTCTATGTTCAAAGACGACTTTTTCGGAAAGAATGGACGGCCAGCGCTCTCAGTATGTTCAGCAGGAAATTGTTCACGGAACGGTGACGAGTGTGCTGCAGTGGCTGAACAGCTTACCAAAAACACCCCTAGTCATTTCCGAGAAATGTTTCCAATCAAGATCGTCCACATTCCTCTTAGTGTAAGTGCTGTCGGGGTGGCAGAATGACTTCTGTCCTCGGCAAATATATATAATCAATTAGTTGAAAACACTCTTGAAGAGCCGCGCACCTTTTTACAAATGAATCGTTTATGAGACAATTGTTTTGTTATGAACAATGGTATAGCAAAGGTATATATTACACTTGATCTTCGATGATTATTTCAAATCATTTACACGAAGCAATCAACATTACAAAAGCCTTTCAAAGCTGCATCTCGCACCAAATTTTTTATTGGACCATTGCATTTTTTTAGTTCGTTTGGATAACAGCGAACCGAAGTAAAAAAGGGATGTATGTACTTTGACAAAAAAATAATGACAATGAACAAGCGTATAACATCAATTTTAACCCTATTTTTCATGGTATTATTTTGCAACATGGTTAAAGCCCAACTTCAGCATGATGATTTTCCAACACCTGCAATTGATCAATTGCTCAAAAAAATCGACAGTGTTATGCAAAAGGAACACATGCCGGGATTGATGGTTTCCATCGTAAAAAAGGACAGTATGTTGTTTTCAGTAGGATTGGGATATGCCGATCTGGAACAAAAAATACCTGTTGACAGCACAACGCAATTTCATTTAGCATCCGTAACAAAATTTTTCGTGGCCATGGGTATACAAAAATTAATATCCGAAGGTAAACTGAAGCTCAACGATCGTTTACAGGCAATCGCACCCGAAATCCCCTATACCAATAAATGGGAGTCTACGCACCCTGTAAGGCTCGTACATATCTTAGAACACACAGCAGGTTTCGAAGATATTGCATTGAATAAGATGGTCAATATGACTGGAAAGCCATTAACTGGAATCGAAGCTATACAAGCCCAAGAAAACGCGCTTACTTCCCGCTGGAAACCAGGCGAAATGATGTCATACTCAAATCCCGGGTATAATGTTTTGGGATACATCATAGAAAAAGTTTCCGGCATTCCCTGGGATGCGTATATCCAACAGACACTGTTTAAACCCTTAGCGATGAATAGCACCTTATTTGATCTAAGTGGCGAAAGTCGAGAAACCTATGCTAAAGGGTATGATTTTAGGAATGGAAGCCATACATTATTACCACTTTATATGCCAAGTAGCAACGGAGCCTCAAGCGCGCTGGTATCGAATGCATCTGATATGGTCAAATTTATGCGCTACCTTCTGAATGGCAGCGAAAATACCAGCGATCATTTACTTCATGAGCATGATTTTATCGAGATGGAAAAAGTCCACAGCACATTAGCTAGCCAGAACGGATTACAAACGGGATATGCACTGGGCAACGATTTGTTTCCGAATAACAAAAAAGTGACATTTAGAGGGCACAATGGCAAAGGTGAAGGCTTTGGCTCCTGGATATTTTTTAATAGGGAGGCTGGTTTGGCATACGCCATTTCCACCAATTGCAATACAAACCTATGGCCCGTATCCCAAGTTATTGAAGATTTTCTAACTAAAAATATGGACGCGCCAAAAATGCTTACTGTAAAAATAGATAAGTCGAAAATAGAACCCATGCTGGGATACTACCAATTTATGAATCCCAAGAATGAGCGATGGTGGTTCTACAGAAGAATATTCGGAGGGATTAAACTTTTGTCCATTGACGAGGACAAACTTATTGTCGATAGAGGGAGTGGACAGATAGATTCCTTCATGCACATGGGAAATGGTATATTTAGATTGAAAGGAGATATAATCCCTTCGTGTGTCATTGGGCATGACAATGAGGGGCACCCTTTCTTTCAGGGTTATGGCAATAGTTTTTACAGTAAAACAATTTATCTACCAATTCTATTACAAAAAATCCCCATTTACCTCGGGTTGATTGCGGCTCTACTGTCCATAATCTATGCGATTGTCGGGATACCCTTAGCATTATTAAAAAAAATAAAAATAATAGACCTTTGCTTAGTACTTTTACCCTCGCTAGGCATTGTCTGTTTTCTGGCTTCCTATCGTCTATTGGGGGTGACTGATGCGGTCAACAAGGAACTGTTTACTTCCGCAAATGCTACAAGTATCTCCATTTTCGCAGGTATGCTTTTTTTCGGAATCAGTGTTGTGATAGGAGCATATTTATTGTACAAACGCTGGTTGCAAATAAATAAAAAATGGATAAAGTCTATGTTGGCTTTCAATATCCTATTCTTGTTTTATTTGGTGGTGTTATTTTCAATACACGGCTGGATTGGCATACCTATCTGGAGTATGTAAGTCAGGGGTTTCGAACAAATATAGTACATTTCCTCTATAAAATAATCCCAAATGGCAGAGGAGAAACCGATAACGGCTTAGCCCTCATGAATACCATATAAAGCCGACACGTATGAGTAAACTTACTTTTATATACCACGCGATTATATTGTATATACCTCCGCCATAAATGGAGGAAGCTTGAACACTAAAAATAAACACTTGTGAAAAAATGGCAATTTATCTAAGTTTGGGAACAGTGCAAATTATCTGATGTCTGACATAAATATATTAGCGGTTTTTTTTGCCTTTTCCGGAGGAGCATCATGGCTGCTTGGGGCGTTATCCTTTCTCGGTGTCAATCGGGTAAATGCCAGGGCCGATCGATGGCTTGGCGCATTCTATTGTATTTTAGCCTGTACATGTACCCGAATTTTCTTTGAGGAATTTAGCGTTGGGGGTGGATTTCTTCTACATTTACTTGAATTGCCAACATGGGCCATGTTGCCATGTCTTTATATGGCGATAAATTATTTTGTAACGCCTTCTACAGCCAAAAAAAACTGGCATCTACATTTCGTGCCTTTCCTGCTTTTCCTTATAGTTTCTCTGGTCTACTTAATGCCAAATCTCTTTAATAAGGAAAACCATTTACCCCTATTACCTCCGTGGATACGGTTTATCGTCCGGTATTTTTTCTCTAGCCAGATGGTTTATTATTGGATCGTTTGTTTCTCTCTGCTTCGTCGTCACCAAAAGAATTTAAAAATGGTGGCTTCGTTTACCGAAAAAATAGATTTGGGATGGCTAAAATATCTATTGATTTCCGTGTTATTCTTGATTCTCATCCGTATACTGAGTATATCCAACATTCACGTAACGTATTATTCCCCTATTCTATATTTTTTGGGGATAATCCTTTTGGCATATTCAACACTAACTCAAAAATCAATATATACCATTGAGACCTACCAGCCTGTAGAAAGAGATGAAATAGAACAGAAAAAGATACTAAATGAACGACTTACCACTGAACAAGTTGAAGAACTCAAATATATAGTAATGCGAAAAACAGTCGACGAAAAACTATATCTCGATCCCAGCCTGACACTTTCGATACTTTCAGATAAAATAGGCATCAGCACACATGAACTTTCCTACGTCCTTAATAATGGACTTGGTAAGAACTTTTATCAGTTTATAAATGAGTTGCGGACTGAGGAAGCAAAATTACTTCTATTATCAGAGGACACCAAGCATTTAGATATGCTCGGTGTTGCTATCAGAGCTGGCTTCAACTCCAAAACTACATTTTATACCACCTTTAAAAAAGCAACTAACTTCACTCCTAAAGAATACATTAAGGCAAATTCAAAGGCTAGTTGACCGCAATGCTGTTCAGTTGCATCCATCCGAACTTCTTCTAATCGCTAATGGGTTATCATTGCATCATAAAAAAAGAATTATGAAACCAATGAACGCATTCAAGTCTGCAATCGCCCCAAAAATCCGTGTGGTCATCGGCAGCATGTTATTCGGAAGCGCATTTCTTGCGGCGAACTGTTTTACACAAGCACCCGCCCGTGCAGGTGTTATTGCACAAGGAGACAGCCAGCAAGCTAACAGGGTACCTCTAGAAGAATTCTCAGGATATTACCAGCTTCCCAACAAAGTGGCTTTTATTCAATTCGAGCTAAAAGACAATGCACTTTTTGCCAAACAATTGTGGGATAACAAAGAATACCAGCTCATCCAGATCAATGAAACAAATTTTGAATCAAAAGATGAAGGCCACAAAGTCGAATTCCTAAAAGACAGTTCAGGTCAGTTTACCCATGCTAAAATATTGGGAAGAATCGTAACGGTAAAAGTCGGATTTGATCCCAAAATAATTAAACAGCTATCGGCAGCACAGCTTAAAAGGCTCGAAGGAACTTATATCTTAAAGGATGACAATAGCCTTAAGATCGATATCCGATATTCAGTAAACGGATTGACAATAAAACAGTTATGGGACAATAAAGAGGTTGTCTTTACGCCCAGATCGGAAATTTTTTTTCTGAATGAGGACGGTACTTTCCCGCTGACATTTTTATTGAGCGATGGAGAAGCCGCGCAGGTCACCTGTTTTGAGGATGATGTATGGCTCAAAGCAAAATAGGCAGTTATGATGCAAAAGATAGTTAATCGAATTTTCGTCATTTGGTATATATTAGTCTTTTGGACATTCGATGGAATAGCACAGCAAGTGGCAGACGAAAGCTTTAACTATCCGGTTTCTATGCCTATGTACAAGACAGGAAGAGGTCCCTTGATTTTATTTGATGAAGCACATAATAATGCCTCGACATTGAGGGGAGCTTATTCAGCTTTCAGTAAACTGCTCGTTAGTGACGGCTATAAAGTGGTAAGCAGCAAAGAAAAAGTAAGTTTCGAGCTTTTAAAAAAAGCAAAGATCTATGTAACCGTAAATGCCATGTATGATATGGAAGACTGGAATCTGCCAGCGAGATCAACATTTTCTCAAGAAGAGATAAATGAACTGTCCAATTGGGTTGCAGGTGGGGGTAGCTTATTTCTTGTAACGGATCATATGCCCTGCGGTGCCTCTGTCAATGAACTAGCCGGACGATTTGGCATCAACATAATGAATGGATTCGCACTTAGAAGGGATGGTCTGCCAGAAGTATTTTCAAAAGAGAGAAAGACACTTATCTCAAATGAGATTACCAGTCCTCCTGGCAAAGAGATCGACAGTATCATGTGTTGGGGAGGAACGGGGTTTATTGTTCCTTTAAATGCTCACGTTATTTCCGTATTGGGCGACGATTACCAGATCTATTTGCCTAGCCATGTTTCTCAAATAAGAAACAGGTTATCGGATACTATTCCCTATATTTCCGGAAGAGGATTAGTGAACGGCGCATATTTGAAATTTGGTAAGGGCAGAATTGTCATATTTGGAGACGGGGTACCTTTTTCAGCACAGCTCCAAGGTATCAAAAGTGAAAAAAGGGGCATGAATCATCCTTGCGCCACACAGAATGCCCAATTTTTGTTCAATATTATACACTGGTTAGACAGAAAATTATAAATCCAACTGTAGTTATATAACATATTATCTACTTATAAACTACCATCGAATAAAAAGAGTAATCAAAAAACGAACGATTCTTAAAAAGTTTACGCCTCCTGTTAGTTCTTCAGGGTCGTAATCGGGATAGTTTTTCAACAACTAGGCATAGGTCAAATCGCCGTTAGAGATATGCGTTCCTTTCGGTACATGTTAATGGCCATAGGTTGACTTACCCGCCCCGTTCGGACTAACAAGGATAAAGAACTGCGGCTTCATGGCTGATTATTTACTGTTCTCGAAAATCTCGTGTAATTTTTGTTGCAATAGCTTTTTATTGGGCAGTTGGGTTTGGTACTCGGCAACCATTGCAGGGGAAAGCGAACGGCTCAATGCAAATTCTACGACTTCGTTTTCCTTGCCCTTGCAGAGCAAAATACCAATACTCGGATTTTCGTGTTTCTTCTTTACATTACGGTCAAGTGCTTCCAAATAAAAATTCAGTTGCCCTAAATGTTCGAGCTGAAATTCATCTGCTTTGAGTTAAAAGTATATAAATAATTGTAAATCAATATGATAAAACAGCAAATCAATGTAGAAATCTCTATTGCCTACCTGCACTTTGTATTCTTCATCAATGAAGATAAAGTCTCTACCCAATTCAAGGATAAAGTTTTTCATCTGTTTGATTAAGCCCTTTTGTAAATCGCTTTCACTGTGTGGCTCGGATAGGTTCAGAAACTCAAACACATAATTGTCTTTGAAAGGGCTTGCTATATCGGTATTTAATTCTCTCGGCAGTGTTGAGAGTTTTGCATTGCCTATCATGACACGCTCAAAAAGACTTGCGGAAATTTGGTGGTCAAGTTCTCGTTTTGTATATTTTTCTTTAATAGCCATACGCAAGTAAAACTCTCGTTCTTCTTCGGTTTTACAACGTGAAAAGATTGTAAGATTATGTGTCCAACTCAATTCTGCTAAAAGTGTATTTTTGATGTCCTCGTATTTGTAGTACATCAGTCCACCGATTTTGGTGTAGGGTAACGTACCGTTCACCCGTAGGTTTTGCAACGTGCCTGCCGATATACCGAGCAACTTGCGCACCTCAAAACTTTTGAGCCATGCCCTCGTTCATGTCCATGTTTTCTAGGATGGGGGCTGTGCTTTCTGATTTCCTCAAACAGTTCCTTTTTGAATTTTTCGAGGTCATCCTTCGTGATAAGCTCTACGTTCATCTTTCCTCCTTTGTGTTATCGTTAAAAAATCTATTGCCCTGCAGACGGAAACAGGTGATACGTTTCCGACCGCTTTGAGTACAAAGGAATGGGGTAAAACTATTCAGAGGATGACCATTGTAAGCGTTTGGTCAGTTTTGCATGGGAGTGTATGGTTTGAGAATGTTGTTCAAACACAATTGTATTAGGCTTAGGGACAATGAATATTATCCAAATCAAATTAGCACCTAAATAGTTGCTAAGAGGGATTCAAATCTTAAACCACGTTTTTGTATCACTTTGAAAAGCGACTGGCGTTACCTCAACGGAATCCGTCAAAGCTATTTTTAGATAGCTAAATAAAAGATAATAAGAACTGGAAAATGACATCGGCTCAATAGAAGATCTTTTGGTCAATATGGATATTGTTCCCCAAGATATTCGAGAACTTTTTTTGCAAATCCGGATGAGAAAAAGTTGTCCGAATTTGCTAACATCACTATTCCAATTCCTTCTGTTCTATAAAAATGACAGTATGATCTTGTACCAACATTACTTCCTGAATGAAAGAACCTTATCCTATTGTTAACTTCTTTATAGGGAAATCCGAAACTCCGAAATAACCCATCATTTTCTCGGGGTAACGTTGTCTGTAAGGTTAGAAGTTCATTTGCTATAGTATCATGAGTATTCATCATTGCAATAATAAACTTCGAATATGCCATTGCGTTCGTAACTAAACCTCCTGCAGCATCAAATTGACTCTGAATACTTGTTTGCAGATTTACGGTTGGTTTTCCTGAAACATGACTAAATGCTTTGCGGTCACGTAAAGAGCCCATCCAGACAAATCCCATTGGGGAACAATGAATGGGTTCAACGATCAACTGATGAAAATATTCATTTAATTGATTATCAGACGCATCCAACCGATACATCAAAAATCTTTTTAAAAACTGGTATCCTTCACCCGAATATCCTGATTCGGTGCCGGGTAGGAATATGAATTTTAGTTTTTCACCTGCCAACTCTCTCCAATTCACCCATCCTGAAGAATGATTAAGGATTTTACTGGCGGTTAACGACTTATAAAGGCAATTTGAATAATCAACCTCCGTATCCATGTACCATTTATATATTGGCGTATCTAAGTCTAGCACACCTCGATCTTTTAGAAGTAATGTGAAATAAGCAAATAGAGGTTTGGAAAGTGAAGAAGCCTCGAAAAGGGTTAATGTATCTACAGATTCATTAGTTTGAAAATTTTTTACTCCTAAATTTTCGTAGAATATCACGCGTTTATCGTTAATAATAGCAATCGATAACCCTGGAATATTCAGATTTCTCATTTCATTTAACAGAAACGTTCTCAGGTCAGATTTGGAGACATCTCTTCCGGAAATCATTTTGATTTCTTTAGTAACAATACCGTTAATCATCACTGAATCCTGCATAGAGAACAATGGATTATATGATAATATCAGAATCAATATTAAAAATCCAATTCTTGTACTATTCAATCTTTTTTCCACATCAGTTGATTTAGATTTAATAGCGAAATCATCCCATTTTTATTGGCAATAAATTGAAATTGAATACTTTTTCCATTTTCACCTTCCAAGATCATCGAATTGTTTCCCGAGAACTTTAAAGGTGTATTAGGGAAGAGATCATCTAAATAAGTAGTGAATAATTTACCCTCCTTATAATATATTCGAAAAGTTTCTGCTCCTCCTACCAATGAATAGGTTCCCTCATACTGTTTCAGGTCTGTTATTGGGCATTCTGCAAATGCAGGTAGAACTAAACTGGCAATATATTCATTAAATCGATTAAATTCAAAGTCCGTAGTATTTGTTAATATAACCCACCCAACTTCAAGCCTTGGGTGCAGTACTATTTCGCATCGGAAGCCAAGCATTGATCCCTCATGCTTCACATAGGGATAATCCCGTTGCCAACCAATTCCTAAAGATTGCATCATTCTGATGGACTTTTCCGAAAGCAGTGAGCTTTTGTACTTAAACTGGGAACTGATAAATTTTGCCAAATCTCTTGCGGTAGAATACATACCCGATGCAGGTGTCGTAGCATTGGCATAATAATCTGGAGTTTGAACATGTTTTTTTTGATCATCAAGGAATCTATAACCCTGAGCAATCCCATTCTCTTTATTTCTTATGGTTCCCACTCCAGTATTGGCAAGACCCAAAGGGAAACAAATCTCTGATTGTATATACTTATCATAATCCGTTTCAACAGCTCGTTCCAGAGCTAATCCCAATAAGCTATATCCCAAATTGGAGTAATGTCGTTGATCAAAAGGGAGGTATTCAAAATTTGGATATTCCTTTTTGATCTTTCCAAGGGATTGTAAAAAAGAAATTTTACTTGATGCATTTAAGGACTTTAATTCTCGATCTGTAAGTAGCAATTTTTCAGCATTTTTGAATAAATCAAGTTCCGAAGGAGAATTTCGTGGCAGACCTGAAGTATGGGTAGCTAATTCCAAAAAGGAGGTTGCTTCAGGAGTTCCCTTCATATTTAATCCTTCAAATTCGGGAACATATTTTCTGATGTCATCTTCTAATTTTATGAACCCCTTTTCCCATAGATGCATCAACATTGTCGCAGTAAACATTTTCGTGATGGATTGAATCTGATATTTAGAATCAATTGTTGCAGGGATTTTCTCATCCAAATCTGTAAAACCATCTGAACCGGAAAAAATAATGGAGTCCTTATGCACTATTGCTAATACGACGCTCGGAGAATGATAGCGCTCTTTAAACCCTTTGATACCAATCTCTAATTGTTTGCGAACTGAATCGTCTAAACTCTTTTGGGCAAATGACTGCTGACAAACCACAATTATGAGGAAAATTAGACTAAAATGTAATTTTTTCATTGAAAGAAATTTTTCCAACAAAAATATTCTATGTTGGCCTAATACCTTACGCCAACATATGCGCCATTTTTACGCCATTTTTATGACAAGTAGAAGATTTATAGCAAATTAGGTATGTGCCGCAAGGCATTATGACCCCTATTTATTCGGAAAGAGATTATTAAGGTAGCAATCAAATGGAGAAAAAGCATAAACCAATAAATCCACACGAACATGGGGATTTCAAGAACGGACTCTGGAATGGATGGAAGCCAATGATTAAAAAGCGGTGTTAATACCATTAACATAATGGTCAATATTGACCACATTATTTGAAAACTCAAGATTTTTAAAGCCATGGTCTTGCTGTCCGAGGTAGTTAGCTTCCTATTGAATAAAAAATAAAAAATCGGTACTGATATTAAGTTTGCAAAAGGGATTATCAATACGATAAGAGATCCGAAATTAATGTATTTTAACTCCCTATTGCTGTTATACTTATTTTCATTGTCAATGATTGATTCCTTTAGTCTATCAGGTTGCTCTGGCTCCCTTTCGCACACATTATCCGACTCAAATATAACATATTCAGGCTCTACCTCAAGGGTTGTACACAAGGCTTTTATCACATATGGACTTCCGAAAGATTCACCTTTCTCTATTCTTTGAATGGTCCTGAGCGAGATTCCTGAGAGGTTAGCCAATTCTTGTTGAGACAATCTTTTCTCTTTCCTAATTTCTTTTAAATTCTTTTTCATGTCGGCGATTTATTTAGCAACTATTCTCCAACATGTAAAATCTTGAAAAGCCTGTCTTTTTTCCGTATCGGACGGTACTTGGAACTTGGATTTTCCTTGTTAGAAGTGAACCTGCTCCTTAGCGTTTCCATATTGATTTTTTCCTCGCCATGCTGGAAATATTTGCATATCATCTTTATCCATACACTTTCGGTAGATGCACTCAAAAGGCGTGTACCGTCTTTATGTGGGATTCTGATTTCGGGAAATTGGTGGATAAAGTTAATAAAGGCATTCAAATAACCTTTCGTTATCCTCACCTTATAGTCGGTTTCATACTTTTTCAAAGCCTCAATTTCTTCGTTCTTTTCCGCAAGTTCCTTTTTCAGTGAAACAATCTCCAAATCGTATCGCGTGATCGTGATATCTACGGGGTCACGGTATCCGTACGTATTGATTGATATGAGATAGTCACGGAATATTCGCAGGCATTTGAGATTGAGACGGTTTTGAGTGTGTTTACGGGAAAACGGTGATTCCTTTCGGATATATTCAATATGGTCTGCCACAATTTCCCTGACGTGTTCGTAAAATTCTGCCTCGGTGCATTTTCCCGTGTTGACAGCATGCTCCATGTGGTACCGATAATATTGATCTTGTTCTTCGTTGCCTATTTCGTACAGTCTGGCAAGGAAATGATTGTCATCGTAGTTCTTCCAAGAACCAATAGGATTACCGATATCGTACCGGTGTAAGTGTCGACGGGCTTTAAAATACGTGTCTCTCATGGCAAATCACTTTTGAATACTTAAAAAAAGACAGTCACATATTGGGCTGTCTATTACAAATTTACGTTATTCAAGCGAATTTTTACGCTGGCTCACCGGACAGCTGCCATACGCTCCCTTAGATTCTGCATATCCTCGCTCAACTTATGTTCGACCACTTTGGCATAAATCTGTGTAGTTTGGATGCTCGTGTGTCCGAGCATGTTGCTCACCGATTCGATGGGTACACCGTTGCTCAATGTGACCGTGGTCGCAAAGGTATGTCGTGCGATATGGAACGTAAGGTCTGTGCTTATTTCGCATATCTCCGCTATTTCCTTTAGGTAGCCGTTCATCCGCTGATTGGAGATAACGGGGAATACAGTACCGTTGCTGATTGCTCTTGGGTCATCTTGGTACTTTTCCATCAGTTCCCTTGCCTTTGGCAATAAAGGAATGCGGACACTTATGTTTGTCTTTGCCCTACTTGTATATATCCATAGGTCACCGTCTATGCCCATAATAATGTTATCGGGCGTAAGTTCTGCAAGGTTAATGTATGCAAGCCCTGTATAGCAACTAAATAGGAACATATCCAATACCTGTTGCAGACGTTCGACCCTAAACCGTTTGCTTTCGAGCCTGTCAAGTTGCTCTTTTGTTAGGCTTTTCCGTTCTACTTTGTCAAAATGTTTCCTAAACTTGGCAAAGGGGTCTTTTGCTAGCCAATCCATTGTAACCGCCATATTGACCATTTTGCGGAGACGCTCGATATGTTTCATGATACCGTTATTGTTAAGCGGTCTGTGGTGGTCTTTCGGTTTGTAGTTCCGCAGATAATGTTCAAAATCAGATATAAACGAGTAGTTCAGTTTCAAAATGGCTGTATCGGCACGGCGGTATTTCTCTTTCAGAAAGTATTTGATATAGCTTTGTGTGGTATAATAGTTCTTCATCTTACCGTGTGCAAGTTTGCTTTCCTGCTCTTTGTTATGGTATTCAATCGGACTGCCGAGTGTCCGCCCTGATTGTGCTGAGCCTGTCACCCGTTCACGGATGACCGCTCCGTCTACAGTACTTCCCGACAACACCAATTCTTGGTAGGCATCAATGATTTTCGCCTTGAAACGGGTAAGAAATCGGTTAAGTTCCGCCGTCTCTTGACGGCTTCCTTTGCCAATCCCTTTTTAGCATCCCATCCCGAAACGACTATGGAACGTTTGACGGATATTTCCGTACGTTTACCGTTCACCGTTACCCGTGTGTAGATAGGAGCTGTTCCCTGTGCTGTTGTTTTCTGCTTCTTGAGGTAAAAGATAACCCCGAATGTGCAATTTTGTGTTTTCATATCAACTAACTTTAATGGTTGCATATCCGTGTTTTGGCTATCTGCTTAGGTTTGATATGAAAAGGGTCACCAATCGGTTAACACCCTGTATCAAACGGCTACAAAAAGCAACAAAACAAACAAGCACAAAAAGCTGATTTTTAGATATTTGAACCCATTTCGGTGACCCAAAATTAGGTATAGAAAATGGGTGACCGAATAGGTCTCATTTTCTTTGGTTTTACTTGAACAAATTGGGGTAAGAAAAAAAGAAAAACCCCTCTAATCATACGATTAGAGGGGTTTTGACCGCCTTTGTAGGCTTCTCGGTCGGGGTGGCAGGATTCGAACCTACGACCTCCACATCCCAAATGTGGCGCGATACCGGGCTACGCTACACCCCGATCAAGGTATCACCTTTATTGAGGTGCAAATATAGACTTAAGTTTGATATTGTCAAATGATATTCTTTGCTTTAAAAGTAAGTGCTTGAAATAAAACAGGATAATTTCTCTTGTTTGGATCAAAGGACGCTTTTACATTTGGATTATAACTATTCTGTAACGAAGAGAAAACTTTGCGGAAAAAATATTATTTTTGAGAAAAGCTTCTCTTTTGTGATGAAGCGGAAGATGATGGTTTGTCATCTATGGTACTTCTCTAACTAAACTAACATTATGGCAGCATTCAGTATAACAGTTAACAACAAAAGACATGAGGTGGACGTAGATCCTCAAATGCCTCTATTGTGGGTAATACGTGATGTGATCGGTTTAACGGGCACTAAGTACGGATGTGGGATAACGCAGTGTGGCGCGTGTACCATACACTTAGGAAATACTGCTGTGCGATCGTGCATGTTTCCCATAGAAAGTGTCGGAGATAACAAGATTACTACCATAGAAGGTCTTTCTGAAAAAGGAGACCACCCGGTACAGCAGGCATGGAAGGAGATAGATGTTCCGCAGTGTGGCTATTGCCAAAGTGGGCAGATTATGGCAGCTGTAGCCTTGTTAAAAGAGAATCCACATCCATCAGATGAGGATATAAACAAAAGTATGACCAATATCTGTAGATGCGGCACTTATAATCGGATCAAGAAAGCTATAAAAACGGCTGCCGAACGGGTTTAATTCGAACCTCAAAAAATCATAATTATGGCGGAATTGATGAAAAAACTAAATAGACGAGATTTTCTCAGGATCGGCGCATTTACTGGTGGAGGCTTGGTGCTGGGATTTAATCTTTTTAATTCCTGTTCATCAGGACAGGAAGAGGGGAAATTGATAGATTTAAATGCTTTTATCAAGATTGATACCAACGGACAGGTCACCATCATGAACCCGAATCCCGAAATCGGACAGGGCGTAAAAACAGCGCTTCCGATGCTGGTAGCCGAGGAATTGGATGTGGATTGGAAAGATATAAAAGTTGAACAGGCAGGATTTGATAAAGATAAATATACACGACAGATTGCTGGTGGAAGTGGGTCGGTACGGGAAAGCTGGGATTCCTTTCGAAAAGCAGGGGCGACTGCACGGCAGATGCTTGTAAATGCAGCTGCAGCTGGGTGGGCTGTCTCTGTGGCGGATTGCTATACCGAAAATGGAATGGTAATCAATAAGAAAAGTGGTAAAAAAATAAAATATGCTGCGTTGGTAGAACAGGCAGCTAAAATGGAGATACCAGAAAATGTAGCTGTTAAGCCAAAAAAAGCTTTTAAGTTAATTGGTAAAAGAGTGGCTAATGTAGATAATCAGGCTATTGTAACCGGACAATACAAATATGGTATTGATACGAAACGAGAAGGAATGTTGTATGCTACGATTATTCGTCCCCCTGCCTTTGGCCAGCTCTTGGAGTCTTTCGATGATACGGAAGCAAAAGAATCTCCAGGTATCGAACAGGTATTACGTATTGATAATAAAATTGCTGTTTTAGGGAAATCTACATGGCATGTCTTGGAGGCTGCAAAAAAAATCAAAGCGCAATGGAAAGACGATGGTGTGTTAGAGAGCACAGAGGATTACGATAAAAATTTATTGGCGGCACTTTCCAAAGGAAATAGTAATGAACTAAGGAGAAACGATGGTAATGTGGCAAGAGCGCTTTCCTCAGGAGCGAAATTGATGTCACTGGATTTTGAGGCACCTTTTTTGGCGCATAATACGATGGAACCCATGAACTTTTTTGCACACGTCAAGCAAGATGGGGCAGAGCTATATGGTCCTATTCAGACTCCTGAACGCACAAGAACGCGTATAGCTGAGTTGCTGGGAATGCCAGAAGAAAAAATATCCATTATGATGACGCGTATGGGAGGAGGATTTGGCAGAAGATTGATGTCAGACTTTGTAGAAGAAGCAGCCTTGGTATCCAAGGAGGCTGGGGGAATTCCGGTAAACGTAATTTGGTCAAGGGAGCAGGATATGGCCGGTGGGTTCTATAGGCCCATGTATCGCTACCAATATAAAGCGGCTGTCGATAAGAATAATAAATTAATTGCTTGGCAACATCGTTCTATAGGGGTAGGTGGTAGTGCGGCAAGTGCAGGCAGTTTTCCAGCCGGGGCAGTGACTAATTTTTTGATGGATACCCGCGAATATAAATCGCCTGTGACAACAGCACCTTGGAGGGGGCCAACACATAACTTTTTTGCGTTTGCAGAACAATCTTTTATAGATGAAATTGCACATAAAATAGGAAAAGATCCGGTGGCATTTCGTTTGGAACTTTTAGAGCAGGCAAAAAGGAATCCAATTGGTAAGGTGAATTATGATCCGGATCGTTTTGCTGCAGTAATAAAGAAAGCCGCCGAAGTTTCCGGGTGGGGGAAGAAAAAAGAAGAGAATGTGTTTCTCGGTTTTGCAGCTCATTTTTCGTTTGAAAGTTATGTGGCGGAAGTGGCAGAAGTGGTTAAACAGCATGATGGTAAACTGAAACTGAAAAAGGTATATTGTGTGGCCGACTGTGGTACGGTAGTAAATTTAAGCGGCGCGGAAACACAGTTAGAGGGGGGTGTTATTGATGGTATAGGACATGCCATGTATGCGGAGCTCACCCTAACGAAAGGTAAACCTGATCAAACTAACTTTAATGCGTACCGTATGATTCGTATGCGGGAAACGCCTGAAGTGGAGGTGCATTTTATCCAGGAACACGAAAGCCCTACAGGTTTGGGTGAACCGGGATTGCCTCCGGCAGCGCCCGCGTTAGCCAACGCGGTGTTCGCTGCCACGGGCGTACGGTTAAAGGCACAACCATTTGTTAAAAGTAATCTATTTGCATGATAAAGACTCCAATCTATCTTGACTATTGTGCTACTACGCCGTGTGATCCACAAGTGGTGCAAAAAATGTTACCCTATTTTACCGACTATTTTGGTAATGCTGCAAGCCGGGATCACATTTATGGGTGGCAAGCTAAAGATGCTGTGGAGCAAGCCAGGGAGCAAATCGCTCGCCTGATAGGCGCTTCATCTAATCAGATAGTATTTACCTCTGGAGCTACCGAGTCTATCAATTTGGCGCTAAAAGGTGTAGCCGAAGCAAAAGGAATGAGGGGTAAACATATTATTACGACCAAAGCAGAACACAAAGCAGTACTGGACACCTGTCGATATTTAGAACAAAAGGGAGTTGCTGTTAGTTATCTGGAAGTAGATAATGATGGACAGATAGGATTGGATGCATTGGAAAAAGCTATTCGTAGAGAAACCGTCTGCATTGCAATCATGTGGGCCAATAACGAAACAGGCATTATTAATCCTGTTAAAAAAATAGGGGAAATAGCACGGAAATATAATCTCTATTTTATGTGCGATGCTACACAGGCAATCGGCAAAATACCGATTGATGTGGATGAGTGTCATATTGATTTGATGGCTTTCTCTGCTCACAAATTATATGGACCAAAAGGTGTTGGAGCGCTATTTGTGAGAGGGAGGGAACCAAAAGTTGATTTATGGCAGCAGCAACATGGCGGAAATCATGAAAGAGGGAAACGAAGCGGTACATTGAATACCCCAGGCATTGTTGGGTTTGGGGAAGCAGCAAATATCTGTTATGAAAAAATGTCGGCAGAGGGGGAACGGCTTCAAAAATGGAGAAATCAGCTGGAAAAAAACATAATAGCAGACATACGAGGTGCCCACATCAATGGGCGGGGAGAAAGGTTACCTCATGTAACGAATATTTTCTTTCCTGAGATAGAAGGAGAACAATTGTTATTGGCTATTTCGCGCCATCTTGCTTTAAGTAGGGGCAGTGCTTGTTCAGGTTTGGTACAACAGCCCTCACACGTTTTATTGGCAATGGGATTATCTGCCTTGGAGGCGCAGCAATCCCTACGTATCAGTATTGGAAGATTTACAGAAGAAAAGGATATAGAGGTATCCTTCGGTATTTTAAGTGATACTTTAAGGAAGTTGTGGTTAACGAAACAGACATCCATTTCCTATTAGATGGGTACGGTGAAAAAGTGTAAAAATGAAAGAGATAAAGCAAATTATCGAGGCATATGTACTTGCTAACGCCAAGCATCAAAAATCGGCGCTGGCAACAGTTGTGCATGTAGAAGGTTCCTCTTATCGAGGCCCTGGAGCTCGTATGCTAATAACGGAGGAAGGCATACTCACAGGAGCTATCAGTGGTGGCTGCCTGGAGGGGGATGCTTTAAGAAAGGCCTTAATGGTTATGATCGAAGGAAAACCGCTTCTCACTACCTATGATACTTCTGACGAAGAAGACGCCGTCATTGGTGTTGGATTAGGTTGTAATGGTATTATCAGTGTGCTGATCGAACCTATAGATTCCCTCGCAACAATAAATCCGATAACACTGCTCCAGGCAGTGGTAGAAAGAAGGCTAGCATCGGTATTGGTTACCTTTTTTTCAAAAGAAGATAAACGAAGTCTACAACAGGGAACGCATTTACTGGTGCGAATGGATGGTACAGTGCATATAGGGGCTGAACTGCTAGAGATGGATAGTGTGTTGGACGATGCAAATGGAGTAATTGAAAACAGGCAATCCTGTTTTATCACTTATTCTGCTGGAATGGAAAAACAGGAGAACCGATCCCTTATAGCCTTTTTAGAGTATATAACACCATCTATTGCCTTGGTGGTGGCCGGGGCTGGGAACGATGTGTTTCCATTGGTGCGAATAGCAGAAGTATTGGGATGGGAAATAACGCTCGTAGACGGACGTTTGCATTATGCAAATGGACATCGGTTCCCTTCTTGCAATGTGATCGTAACCGCACCCGAAGAGGCTCTTAGTAAAATAACGATCGACGAACGCACGGCTCTGGTGTTGATGACTCATAATTATATGTATGATAAAACGATTTTGGGGGCAGTCTTAAAAAAATCTCTTCCTTATGTAGGTATGTTGGGGCCGAAAAAAAAACTGGACAGGATATTGCAGGAGTTGGAAAATGAAGGGCTTGGACTGGTCGGGAGCGAGCTGTTAAGTGTTTACAGTCCTATTGGTTTGGATATAGGTGCTGAAACTCCTGATGAAATAGCGCTGTCAATCATTGCAGAAATAAAGGCTGTATTTGCAGAAAAAAGAGGTACGTATCTTCGAGACACACCTAATAAAATACATGATAGAGAAACAGCTATAGTGAGATGAAAGAGGAGTCTGTAAAAAATTATGGTATTGTGTTACTGGCTGCTGGAACTTCCAGTCGTTTAGGTATGCCTAAGCAATTATTGGAATATAAGGGTGAGACGCTGCTGAATAAAGCCATTCGTGAGGCGAAAGAAACAGAAGTTCATGCAATTGTTGTTGTGTTAGGTGCCGAAGCACATACTCTGAAGGAATCAATTAAAGATCAGGATGTTGACTTTGAGTTTAATGAGCGCTATACGGAAGGAATGGCATCGTCTATTCGATGTGGAGTAGATTACTTATTAAAGCATTATCCGTCAATAGAAAATGTTATCTTCATGGCCTGCGATCAACCGCATGTGGATGCGGCACATCTATTAGCATTGATGGATAGACATTTCCTTACAGGTGCTGGTATAGTGGCAAGCGAATATGCGGAGAAAAAAGGTGTTCCGGCTTTATTTAATAAGATTTTTTTTGAAGAATTGACGATGTTGAAAGGCGATATAGGGGCAAGAAAAATGATGGAAATACATGCAACAGATACCGTGGGTGTACCTTTTCCTCGGGGAGTGGTTGATGTAGATACAATGGAAGCATATAGGAAGTTGAAGAATCATGATTGAAGACACTTATCATAGAACTCATAATTATTTACGGATTTCCCTGACGGATGTTTGTAATTTACGCTGTTTCTACTGTATGCCAGAAGAGAGTTATGATTTTACTCCTCTAAAACATCTGATGCAGCCGGATGAAGTAGAGAAGATAGCCAAAGTGTTTGTCGACTTAGGGGTCGACAAAATACGACTAACGGGGGGAGAACCAATGGCGAGAAAAGATTTTGGTGATATCGTGCTACGTTTAGCTAAATTGCCGGTTACACTAAGCCTAACTACTAATGCAACGCTTTTAAATCATCATCTGGATGTTTTAAAAGAGGCTCATGTGCAGACGCTTAATATTAGCCTGGATACACTATCTGCGGAGAGGTTTAAATTTTTAACAAGACGGGATAAATTTGCAATAACGTTGGATAATATCCACCTGGCAATGAAACATGGGTTTAAGATCAAGATCAATGTGGTGGTCATGCGCGATGTAAATGAGCATGAAATCTTAGATTTTATACATTGGATACAGCATGAGGCAATCGAGGTACGTTTTATAGAGTTTATGCCCTTTACAGGGAATCGGTGGACAAGCAATCAGGTGTTTGGCTGGAAAGAAATATTAACACTGATTGAAACACAATATAGTATATTACCACTAGAGGGATCACCAAACGATACCGCGAAACATTATGCTATTCCTGGCTTCCGCGGAACGTTTGCAGTCATCAGTACGATGAGCGCACCCTTCTGCGCGGGATGTAACCGTATGCGATTGACCGCGGATGGGAAAATGAAGAATTGCCTGTTTTCTAAGAGCGAAAGCGATTTACTCACCGCTTTGCGAAATGGTCTGCCTATTGATGGATTGATCAAGCAAAATATTTGGGGCAAGGCCGAAAAATTAGGAGGGCAGTTTGATACAAATTTCTTGGAATTAAGAAGTGAAGATATCGAAAATCGAAGTATGATTAGTATCGGTGGTTAATATAGCGCATCATTGGCAGAATGATAGGAAGTAAATAAAAAATAAAAAAATGATTACCGTAGATGAAGCAAAAAATATCATCCGTCAGCAGGATTTTGAAAGGAAAACGGGAGACGTACGTGTTGTGGATGCCGTAGATCATATCCTGGCCGAAGATGTACAAGCTTTGATAGATATTCCTGCCTTTAATCAATCTTCTATGGATGGCTACGCTTTTGCCTTTGACGGTTGGATACCTACTGAAGAGTTGACAGTAACGGCGGAGGTCAGGGCGGGCGAACAGATGAAATTATCAATAGAGAAGGGCGAAGCCGCTCGTGTGTTTACAGGTGCTGCGGTGCCAGTGGGCGCGGATACAGTAGTGATGCAGGAAATGGTGGAGGTCGATAATAGTCGTTTAACTATTATGGATAACATGGTAGCCAAAGGAAATCATGTTCGATTAAGAGGTGCAGAAATAAAGGAGGGTGAACGGGCCTTACAAAAGGGCGACTATCTATCACCAGCGGCAATAGGTTTTTTGTCTGCCATAGGTGTGACCCAAGTAACTGTGTTTTTACCTCCCCGAGTAGCTATCATTATAACGGGCGATGAATTACAGATACCTGGTAATAAGTTGGTACAGGGTCAAGTGTATGAGGCTTCTTCATTTATGTTATCGGCTGTATTAAAGCAGATGGGTATCAAAGAGATCAGTATACATAATGCAAAAGATACGTTGGATGACACTGTAGAAATATTGATGAATGCTCTTGATTCAGCCGATGTCGTTTTGTTAACGGGAGGGGTAAGTGTAGGTGATTATGATTTTGTGGTATCAGCAACAGAATGGTGTGGTATAGAACAGCTTTTTCATCGTATCAAACAACGCCCGGGAAAACCTCTTTTTTTTGGAAGAAAGGGGAATCAACCGGTTTTTGGATTGCCCGGGAACCCTTCGTCGGTACTCACTTGTTTTTATGAATATGTTTGGCCGGTACTGAGAGAATTAACAGGTAAAACCAATGAGTTGGTCAGTCTGAAGGTACCTTTAAAGAATGCTTATGCTAAAACAAATCAATTGAAACAATTTTTAAAAGGAGTATACCAACATAATCAGGTGGATGTTCTAAATGCGCAGGAGTCGTTTCGACTGTATTCTTTTGCAAAGGCAAATTGTTTGGTCATGCTAGATGAAGAAATGCGTTCTTATGAAGAAAATGAACTGGTAGAAATACATTTATTACCGACGTATGGATAATTACTTATTGTTTTATGTATTGTTATTTGCTGTTGCCTTTCTTTATTCGTCTGTTGGACACGGCGGAGCAAGTGGATATTTGGCTTTAATGGCTTTGTTCGGTGTAGCACCTGCCGTGATGAAACCTACTGCTTTGATGTTGAATTTGTTTGTTGCTCTAACTTCTTTCACCTATTATTTTAGAGGTAACTTTTTTAATAAAAAGCTGTTTTGGCCCTTGGCAATTGCCTCTGTTCCGATGGCTTTCTTGGGCGGGAGTTTGACCTTACATGCAGACATATATAAAAAAATGCTAGGTGTCTTTTTACTTATTCCAGTGGCCAGATTTCTGTTCTTTAGAGACATTGAAGTAAATGAAACCGATAAGCCGAAAACACTATGGTTAATGCTGATCGGTGGGGCGGTAGGCTTTTTGTCTGGGTTGCTCGGCATCGGAGGAGGGGTGATTTTATCTCCGATTTTACTCTTGCTGGCGTGGACAAATCAGAAACAGACAGCAGCAATAAGTGCCTTATTCATTTTTGTAAATTCTTTATCGGGGCTTTTCGGGCAGATTACAAAAGGCATTGAATTCAGTCCGGATATGATTACATATGTAGTTGTTGCCTTTGTCGGCGGACTTTTTGGATCTTATTTTGGCGCTTTACGCTTCCAACAATCTGCCATTAAATTTTTGCTGGCTATGGTGTTAATGGTAGCTTCGTTTAAATTATTTTTACCTAATTTATTATAACAAAATGAGGGTGTTGTTTTTTGGGCAATTAGCAGACATAACAGACTGTTCCGTTATACAATTAAGCGATATACAGAATACAGATGCATTGGAAAGTGTACTGCACGAACGGTATCCAGCGCTGAGACAAGCTAAATATATAACCACTATAAATAGACAGATTATTAGACAGCATATGGTGCTGAGCGAAGATGTTGAAGTAGCGCTGTTACCCCCATTTTCTGGAGGTTAGAATGATGATGGATAAAAAAAAATACGAACGTTATCATCGACAGATGATACTGAAAGATTTTGGCATTGCAAATCAGGATAAGCTGTTTCAGGCCAAGATATTGGTGATAGGTGCAGGAGGATTGGGTTGCCCTGTGTTGCAATATCTGGCCGCAGCGGGTATTGGGTATATAGGAGTAGTAGATGACGGAGTGGTTGAGCTGAGCAATCTACATCGACAAGTACTGTATACAATGAATGATTTATACAGGCTTAAGGTTGACTGCGTAAAAAGTATGTTGGAAAAAATGAATCCAGATACAGCTGTGCTGGCATTCCCTGATCGGTTGGATACGAGCAATGCTTTAGAACTGATAGGCGAATATGATATTATCATTGATGGAACTGATAATTTTCAGAGCAAATACATGATCAATGATGCCTGTGTTTTATTGAACAAACCACTCATTTATGGGGCACTTTCGAGATACGAAGGACAGGTAGCTATATTTCGAGATCAAATAAATTATCGTGATGTCTTTCCAAATCCCCCGCAGGAAGGAGAGATCATGAATTGCAGTGAAGCAGGGGTATTGGGTGTCTTGCCGGGCATTATTGGCAATATGATGGCAAGCGAGTGTATTAAGTTACTTACGGGTATAGGCGAGCCGCTTACGGGGCAGTTACTCACTTACAATGCCTTAAATAATATGTTATTTACAGTTGTTATTAACGCTACAGCACAAAGTGCTGAGCTTATTCCAAAAACGAAAGAAGAATTTATTAACACTGATTATTATTACCTGTGTAACCATGCAGAGGATGCAGCCGAGCTAATACCAAATCAGCTTCTCGCTTTATTAAGTAAAGAAGACGTGGATATTGTGGATGTACGGGAATGGACAGAGAAACCCGATTTAATCGGCTTAGATCATTTACGAATCCCACTTTCCGTATTCGAGAACGATATTCATCGGATTAAAAAACATACCGTTGTGTTTGTATGCCAGAGCGGAAAGAGGAGCAGGCTAGCTGCGCATAAATTTGGAGAATTGAATAAGGAAACTGAAAGGAAAATTTATAGCCTGAAGGGAGGTATCCATAGTTTGATGGATATTGTTTGAGTAGGTAAAAGAATAACCAATGGTAAATATAACACATAAAATTAATACACTAAGACAGGCTGTAGCGTTGGCTGTTCTGAAAGTGTCTTCGTCTGATACAATAGAAGCTATAAAGAACAAAGAAGTTCCAAAAGGGGACGTTTTTGAATTTTCAAGAGCGTCGGGGTTACTCGCCATAAAAAAAACTAGCGATCTCGTACCGGATTGCCATCCATTGCCAATCGAATACGCTCATATTAGTTTCGATATAGTAAACCTCAGTGTCATTATAAGAGTTGAAGTACACACCATCTACAAAACGGGCGTAGAAGTAGAGGCCATGCATGGTGCGATGAATGTTGCGTTAACGATATATGATATGTTGAAGCCGATCGATAAAGGGGTTGAAATTACGTCTGTTAAACTGGAGAGTAAGAAGGGAGGGAAGTCTGACTTAAAAGAGCATATTAAGGGAGCGTTTAAATGTGCCGTTATTGTGTGTTCCGATAGTGTTATTCAGGGGGTGAAAGAAGATCGTTCCGGAAAAATGGTCGTTAACAAGCTGGAAAAATATGGGATTCGTGCGAATGAATACGTGCTTATACCAGATGAAAAGCATATGATTCAAGAAAAGGCACATTTTTTTCGTGAACAGGGCTATCAAATGGTACTGTTTACGGGGGGGACAGGCCTTTCTCCCAGAGATGTAACACCCGATGCCTTGCACCCACTCCTTGATCAGGAGATCCCGGGTATTATGGAGGCCGCTAGGGCCTATGGCCAACAGCGTACACCATTGGCAATGTTGTCTCGAGGAATAGCCGGTTTCATAGAAAATATGCTGGTTGTTACGCTACCAGGTTCATCGCGGGGTGTAGAAGAAACCATGGATGCCATTTTTCCTTCCATTTTACATGTATTCAACGTTAGAACGGGATGGCGTCATGATTAGTGTATGGATATTCCAATGCTTAACCCTTCGGGCCGCAGAGGAGGACTTTGATCACAGGATGTTAGAGACGATAGAATCGGTTTTTAAGCAATATTGATGCTGTAAATTATATGATTGGGAATTAGGGCAGCCAAAAAAATCAACTTCATAATTGTATGCACCTATGAAATGCTACGAACTGATCAAAAAAATGTCTCAATCAATTAAAATAGTGGATAATTTGCTAGTAAGCATGTTGAATTGAAAATAGAGCGATTTTAATTTTTGGTAAAAAAAGAAAGAACAAACAATTGGGCGGTAGTAATGAGAAATAAATATAGCCTGTTATTTCAGGCTATATTTATAGCTTCTACCATGTTTGGTAGCTTGAATAAAATCGTTTTTCAATAAGTAGGACAGCCTGACAGCTACTGCTTTTTCAACTTTGTAAGGATCGATCTCCGGTTGAGCTTTGTTAAGAACCTCTAATATATCATCTTTGTATCCTGAACCAATTTTGGTTAATGCGTAACTTATTTTCTGATCTAATTTGCTGTTGATGTTAAAGTTTTCCTGCGGAGTTAACGCTTTATGAGTTCCTTTTCTTCTCCTAGGCTCCTCTATTTCATCGACTTCACTTTTGATCTTGTCGTTAGTTAAATTTATTGATTTGGATTGCGTAATAGCATTAATAGTAATTTCAATACTTTTAAGTTCTTCCTTAAGCTGTTGTTGTCTTTGCTTTAAAAATTCAACTACTTGTTTTTCGGTTATACTTTCTGCTTTCATTGCAATATATATGATTCGTAACAAAAATATAACTAAATTTTAACATTTAAAAATATTTAAATGTTTATGAATCAAAATGATACGGCAAATTATGTTAATATATGGTGACATATATTAACTGACTTAAGAGAAGAAGCTATATATTTATTTTTCTTGCCGTTAATTTATTATAAAAACAATCATTGTTTATGAAGTTGATTGCTTTTTAAGGTGTTCATTATCAATTAGGTAGATTTTTTTTCTTAGTGCTTATTACAAAATCGTGATTGTGGAGTGCGTAATCAAGTTCGAGAGAAATAATAGCGAGCTCTAGCAGTTGGATTTCATTTTTAATGTACTTTCTTCTTTTTAAAAGAATTTCTAGATCTTGGAAACTTTTGGTGTGAGGCATAAAAAAACGTCTTATTGGCAAACGTAGTGAAACGCTTTGTTAGGATAAAAAAAATTACACATACAGGTGTTTTCACGTGACGAATAAGCCTTTTCCTTACACAAACAATTTTGGCTGGGCTGAGAATTTATTTTTTTAGACCTAATTCAATGGAATAGCATAACCAATACTTAAGGTAAATATTCTGTTTTTACCTTCCGGGCCCACTGTTGTAGAGGTTAAATTCCCGTCCTCACCAACTGCCTGTATTTCCCGTGTTTTATATAGATTTTTAAATCCCCAGGCAAATCGTGCATCCAGCGTGATAAAACTATCATTCATTGGAAATTCGACGCCACCACCTATAATAGCGCTCCAATCTGTGCGGTTCAGGCGTTGATCAAAATCAGCGGAACGATTGTAGCTTTCTATTAGAGGTGAACCGCTTTCAAGTTTCTCTTTTCCTCCTAATGCGTAGGAAAATGAAGGTCCAAAGTTGAAATAATACCGGGTTCCAATTCCAAAATCAAATCGGGCTAATACGGGAACTTCTAAATAATGCAACATACTTTTCTGACTTAAGGTGATGTTCGCAAGCCCACCTTCAGTACTTAATGTATGATCTATGCGATTGTTGCGCATACTATAGTTAATCTCTGGCTGGATAATAAAAGTTCTCAATTCATTCATGCCAATATTAAAGCCTAGCCCAGCGCTTACCCCGGCAGAAAAACGTTGATCACTAAGATTAGAAGAAGTTTCATCGAAATCGTATGTGTTTACATTTAAGCCAATCTGTGGAATTAAATGGATGGTTTGTCCGTAACAGCAGGTGCTGATCACTAAAAATAGCAGCGGCAATATGTTTTTGATCATGTATTCTTATTTTTGCAGATAATTACGTAACAATATAGTGTTATTTTTGTTTTCGTAATCATTTGAATATTGTACTTGGTATTTTTAAAAAATATATATTATTCTTCCTATGCTGTGTGAATTATTAAGAAGATCAGGTTTTTGGTTTTACTCATTTATTGTTTTTATTTGTTGGTACTCGTGCTCTTCCCCGGAAAAAAATATAGAGAGCGAAAGGGAGTTTGAAGGAAACCGACCTTCTTTTACACCTATTCTTGGGACCGATTTCTTTGAAATAAGAAGATCTTTCGACAACGGTTTGGCGTTTGATACACTTGGCTTTGAGCAGGAACCCATATGGCACCTGAATTTTATCAGTAACGATTCTGTGAAAATTTTCAGTCCGGATAGCAACGCGATGCTACATTATTCTATCTATCACGATCAGGATTCTATCTTCCATTTTGGAAGAGAGTGGTTTCGTGTGAGGAGTTTAGCCAAAGATAGTCTCCTGTTGCAGCGTTTAACGGTGGTTAGTAAACATGTGAAAGAAGCAAGATCAAATGTCTACATGAAACTTTATTCTGAACGTTTTATACGCGATAGTTTGAAGGCCGACATTAATGAGCTAAGGAAACCACGGGCAAATGATACAGCATTTATTAAGTGGCGTGCAGCGATAGCAAATGCAAACCCAACGGTCATTGATAGTGCTTTTGCAGCGAGAAAGCCGGTTGAGCTGATACCCAAAAATCCCAATATAGAAGTTAAAAAGAGAGCATTTGGCGAGTCGGAGCGATTGAGTCAGAGCGCAGCATATGTTTACCTTTATCCTGAATACGATATTGTGATCAATAAGGCTTATAAAAACTTTTATTATCCTTTTTCTGTGCTGGTAGATGGTAGTGGCAATGTACATTTGGGTAAGTTTGTGACCAGCGAGGAGTTTGTGGAATCCAGAAAGCGTGTGTTAAAAGGGATTATAGATGTTTATTTGAAAAACCTATTAACTATCAAGCCGGGAACAACCCTTGGTATTCCGCATACGAGCTTGATTATGTTGAGAGTGAGAGGAATTGAGTAGTTTTCCAGAATTTAGATAATGTCTTATTTTCGTTTTACTTTTTCTTCCTCCGAACTCCTATACATTGTTAAATGTGTGTTGGGGGTTTTGGTTTGCTATGGTTTTTATGCTACATTTCCCGCTTACCCTTTTTACTGGAGCATTATTTCGGTGGTGCTGGTGTTTACGCCAGATAATGATCAACAGTTGGCTTTCGATCGAATTAAAGCAAATTTTTTGGGTTCCAGTGTTGGGCTATTGACTTATTTTTTACCCCTTACCGGGGTATTTCTTTTTTGCACAGGTGTAATATTAACCATTTTGTTGGGTATGATTTTGCGATTGGAAAACACCATTAGGCCAGCGTTGGCAGCAGTAATCATTGTACTGGTGCAGGAAAACCAACATAAGGATTGGATTATTGCCTTAGAAAGAGGTGGCTGTGTGTTATTGGGCTGCTTCGTAGCCCTGTGCATCACCTTGGTTTTTACCAAGGTGGCATGGGCAAAATTCTACTATAAATGGCAGCGTTTATTTAGAAGGATATAAGATCCATAAATTGATGAACGGGCATTGCTGTAAGTTTTTGTGTGTCTAGTGATATTTCGAGTATTTGCTGCTGTTTTTTCTGAGGAAACAAGCGTGCCAGATTTGTTTTATACTTTTCTATCAATAGTGGTATGCCAGCAGTTCTCCTTCTTTTATGCCCAATAGGATATTCTACAATCACTTCTTTCAATATGCTCCCGTCATTCAATGTAATGGTAAGCGCATTTGCAATCGAGCGCTTTTCTGGGTCATGGTAATCCAGTGTAAATTGAGGGTCTTCTATCGTACTCATTTTGTCTCTTAGCAGATCAATCCTTGGATCTTCCGCTATTTTATTTTCGTAATCGGCTGCGGTTAACCTGCCAAATAGAAGAGGAACAGCAATCATATACTGTATGCAATGATCACGGTCTGCGGGGTTATGAAGCGGACCCTTTTTATCGATAATACGAATAGCTGCTTCATGCGTACGGATCTGTATATGTTGTATATCGCGAGTCGTTTTTCCCAATAGTTCCAATTGCTGGTGAAGTGTCATGGCTGCTTCAACGGCTGTTTGAGCATGAAATTCGGCTGGGAATGAAATTTTAAACAAGATATTCTCCATGACATAGGAGCCATAGTCACGTTGGAATTTAAAGGTATCACCCTTAAACAATACATCATAAAACCCCCATGTTTTGGCGCTAAGTACAGAAGGATATCCCATTTCACCGGTTTGAGCTATAAGGGCCAGACGTACTGCTCTAGAGGTTGCATCTCCTGCTGCCCAAGATTTCCGACTACCAGTGTTGGGTGCATGCCGATATGTACGTAATGCCTGCCCATCGACCAGTGCTAACGAAAGGGCATTGGCAAGCTCTTGGCGGGAAAGGCCAATTAATTGGCCGACTACAGCAGTAGAGGCCAGTTTTACTAATATTACATGATCTAGCCCCACTTTGTTAAACGAGTTTTCTAAAGCAATCACACCCTGTATCTCATGCGCTTTGATCATTGCTATCAATACTTCTTTAATAGTTAACGGTGGCTTGCCTGCAGCTGTTGCTTCTCGGCTTAACCAGTCGGCAGTGGCTAATATGCCTCCTAAGTTATCAGAAGGGTGCCCCCATTCTGCTGCAAGCCAAGTGTCATTAAAATCCAACCAACGGATAATAGTGCCGATATTGAAAGCAGCTTGCACGGGGTCTAACTGATAGGCAGTACCAGGTACTCTGGCACCGTTAGGTACAACAGTACCCCGTACAATAGGTCCCAATAATTTAGTGCAGGCAGGATAAGTGAGTGCTTCAAAGCCACAGCCAAGTGTGTCCAGAAAACAATGATGGGCTGTCTCGAAGGCTGTATCACTATTTATAGAGTAGTCAAATATATAATCCACAATGTTGGTAATAACTTGATCCACCGGTGGAGTTTCGTTTGTTTGATAGGAAGACATATTTTTTTAAAAAAGTAAAAAGTAAAAAGTAAAAAGTAAAAAGTAAAAAGGGTTAGCTGCAGCTATCTTTTATCCAATGATACAAATGGCCGATTTTCGGGGCCGATATAATTGGCGCTTGGCCTAATAATTTTACCATCTAAGCGCTGTTCAATAATATGAGCACTCCAACCACTTACTCGTGATATCACAAATAAGGGCGTGAAAAACAAAGTGGGCACCCTCATAATATGATATGATACGGCTGAAAACCAATCCAGGTTTGGAAACATTTTTTTCTTTTCCCAGAGCAGGGATTCTATTCGTTCTGCAATGTTGTATAGTTTTAGGTCGCCCACTTCTTCGGAAAGTTGTTTAGCGACTTTTTTGATAACCACATTACGTGGGTCGGAGATCGTATATACCGGATGACCAAAGCCAATAATCACCTCTTTTTTTTCTAAGCGTTGCTCTATGTCTGCGGTGGCTTCATCCACATCTGCATATCGGCTTTGTATGTCATATGCCACTTCATTGGCACCCCCATGTTTTTGGCCTCTGAGGGCTCCTATACTTCCCGTAATCGCCGAATAGATATCAGAACCTGTTCCGGTAATGACACGTCCGGTAAAGGTGGAGGCATTAAACTCATGTTCGGCATATAAGTTAAGAGATATCTGCATGGCTTGTATCCATGAATCTGCAGGTTCCTTTCCATGTAGTAAGTGTAAAAAATGTGCTCCAATACTGTCATCATCCGTATCAACTTCTATGCGTCTACTATTATGTGTATAATGATACCAGTATAATAAAGCAGAGGAGTAGGAGGCCATCAGTTTATCAGCAATATCTCTTGCTCCATTTAGGCTATGATCATCTTTTTCTGGCGTAATAGTGCCTAACAGTGAAGTATAGGTGCGTAGGACGTCCATTGGGTGCGCCGCTGCAGGAATCTGTTCAAGAACCTTTTTCGCTATAATGGGAAGTCCGCGTAGCGCCTTCAGTTTAGCCTTATAGGTTCTCAGCTTTGTGGCATTTGGTAATTTCTCATGGATGAGGAGATGCGCAACTTCTTCAAAAGATGCACCTTCTGCCAAATCTAAAATATCATAACCTCTATAATGAAGGTCGTTTCCGCTTTTACCTACTGTGCAAAGAGCTGTATTGCCTGCCGGCACTCCAGAAAGAGCGACTGATTTTTTTGGTTTGAAATTTTGATTTTCGGTAGTCATCATATTTAGTTTTCATTGTGAACGATGTTTATCGTGACGGTTTTTTTTAGAAAAATACAGGCTTACTCAGTTTTATTATTGAATAATTTATCGAGTTTTTCTTCGAAGCTATAATATCCTATACTTTGGTATAAAGCTTCCCGTGTTTGCATGTTTTTTATGACCGCCTCTTGTGTCCCGTCCTTCAAAAGGTGTTCATAAACATCTTGTGCTGCTTTATTCGCTGCACGGAAGGCCGAGAGAGGATAAAGAATGAGACTTACACCGGCCGCTGCGAGTTCATTGGCAGTCCATAATGGTGTCATGCCAAATTCTGTAATATTAGCTAATACAGGTAGTTGTGTAGCTGCTGCAAATTTTTGGTATTGCTGTAATTCACTGACTGCCTCGGCAAAAATAAAATCGGCTCCTGCTTCTTTATAGGCGACGGCCCTTTCCAACGTTTTGTCTATCCCTTCAGATGCCAGTGCATCTGTTCTTGCACCGATTACGAAATGATCGTCTGTTCGGGCATCAGCAACAGCTTTAATACGGTCGCACATCTCGCTACGCGTCACCACTTCTTTACCCGGCCGATGCCCACATCGCTTGGCACCTACCTGATCTTCGATATGTAAAGCTGCCGCGCCGGCCTTTATAAGCGATTTTACTGTTCGGGCAATATTAAATGCTGAAGGGCCGAATCCTGTATCAACATCTACCAAAAGTGGGGTATCCGTAACATTGGTAATTCTATTCACATCTATCAATACATCATCCAACGTGGTGATGCCAAGATCTGGAACGCCAAGTGAACCCGCAGCTACACCCCCTCCAGATAGATAGATAGCCTTAAAACCAGTCTGTGTAGCCAATAAGGCATGATTAGCATTGATGGCGCCGGCAATTTGTAGGGGTTTGTTTTGGAGCATCGCTTTCCGAAAGCGTAGGCCTGCTGATAGATCTTTCATGAGTTATAATATAAGAAAGCCACATTACGCAAGTAATGTGGCTTTCATTGAGAACACATTTATAATAAGGTTACTTCACTTAAGCACTCACTATAATTGTTTAAGCTTAACGTTTCTGTATGATACCACATTGCCATGATCTTGAAGCGCTATTTTTCCTTTTGGATATTTTGCAAAAGCTTCCCAATCGTGGAATTTACTTTTTGCAATTACCTGATTCCATTCTTCACTCCCTTTTTTTACGTGTGCTGTTTGTATTCCATTCAGCCAAAGAGTGATCTCTCCATTATTATACAGAACACGTGCCTGATTCCATTCGCCCACAGCTTTAGGTTTCGAAACGTCAGGACCTCCAATCAAATCGTACAATGATCCAGCCAAATGGTTGTCGATAAATCGGTCGCCAGCATTGATATTATCCAACACTTGCATTTCGATACCTGTTTGGTAAGTCGCACCATACTTGGGATCTTCTTTTACACCAAATATGACACCACTATTTCCACCGTCACTGATTTTCCATTCTATGGTCAGGTCGTAGTTTTCATATTCCCCGTCAGTAACCAAATCGCCTCCTTGGCCTTTGCCTGCATCTGGATTGAAGACTAAAGCACCATCTTGTACGGACCATGCAGGTGTCGCTGCATCCTTGTGATAGGTATGCCAACCGCTGGTTGTCTTTCCATCAAATAAGAGCACCCAGCCATCCTTCTTTTCTTTTGAAGTTAGTGTGTTAGGCTTCTGCGCCAGTGCTGAAGCCACAGTGAGTAAGCAAGCGCAGATACTAAGTGAAATAGTTTTCATTTTAATAATTGATTTTAGTGTTTGTTCGTTTTAGCAATCTTATAGATTATGTTTAATAGCGGTTATCACTAATAAGTTCTGGCGCAAGTTAAAAAAATATCAACTAATTTGTCATTGTTTTTATAGAATTATGAATCTGTTAACAACTTTGTTTCATTGCCCTTGAAAAATAGTCTCAATTTTTCTATTTTGGCAGCTTCTTCATGAACTTATATAAGATCAACCATACATTGAGCTATATATTGGGCTGGTGTATTATTTTATGTTTAGCTAAGCAACCCAGTGTTGCTCAAGTTGCTCCTTTGCATGAAGTCACTATTAATAGTGATAATGATGCTTATTTGCTTATCAACCAGGATCAGTATTATACGAATGGTATTGCTTTTAGTTATCGTAAATTACGAGATGCCAAATATCTTCGCGGTAATCAGATAAAGGATATCTGGGAGCTTTCAGTTGGCCATAAGCTCTACAATGCATATAGTGGGTCCAGTGAATTGGCTTTTATGGACCGTCCATTTACTGCATATCTTTACGTAAGAGCTAAAAATTCATGGTTTTATAAGAATGAGTCTTTGCTGAGTGTTTCGGCTGAAACAGGATTGTATGGCAAAGGAGCTTTTGGGGAGCAGATACAGAAACGGTTTCACCATTTGTTTGGATTCTATGAAATTAATGGTTGGAACTATCAATTGAATGACAATGCTGTATTTGACATGCGTGCAGATTATAGTCGGTTAGTCGTCAGAAGTACCTCACAAAAATTAGATCTTCAGGTTTCATCTAAAATATCAGTGGGATTAAATCAGAGCTATGTGGGAGCAGGTCCGATACTTCGTGTGGGAAAATTAAATGCACTATTTGAATCCATTTTTTATCGAAGCCGGTTGAGCGCTTCCTTTCAAAAGACAAAAGACGAACGTTACTTCTATTATAGGCCCACGGTTTTTTACCGACTTTACGATGCCAGCATACAAGGCGGGATGTTATTACACGATAGAGGGCCTGTCACCTTTAGTATAAAGCCTTGGATGTTCAGTCAATTGATCGGGTTTGCTTATGCAAAGAGAAATTTTTCTCTGGATGCACATTTACAGTTTAATACAAAGGAGGTAAAAAGTACCGCTACAGCACATCAATATGGTTCTATATCTTTAGGATTTGCTTTTTAAGGATAATCTATTTCATCGCGATACACTTCCGATACTAGATTTTTCTGTAACATTTTCGATTTTTTCCTATCTATTGGTTAAAATTGCATTATCTAGGGTGTAAATAGTATAACTTGTAAATCTGATCTCTTGAAACTCTTCGTTGCATTCTTCCTCCTAATTTTCTCTTTCATAGATGCTTTTGCCCAACAATTCACACTCAGTGGTACCGTACGAGATGCTTCCAGTGGAGAAACGCTGATCGGAGCAACCATAAAAATCAAAGATCTCCCGTCAGTTGGGGCTTCTACAAATACTTATGGATTTTATTCCATTTCGATTCCGATACAAGAATATACATTACAGATATCATCTGTAGGCTATATTACACAAGAGAAAGAGGTAAATCTATTCGACAATATGCACATGGATGTGTTGCTGGTACCTGCCAATCAATTGGATGTTGTAGAAGTCAATGCGGTGTCCTCCTCCCGTGAGCATCTTGAGAGCCCACAAATGGGGTCGAACAAAATAAGTATCAAAGAAATTAATAATGTACCCGTTCTTTTTGGAGAACGAGATGTGCTGAAAACGATGCAGTTACTGCCCGGAGTGTTAGCCGCTGGAGAAGGAAATAGTGGCTTTTTCGTGCGAGGAGGTTCAGTAGATCAAAACTTGGTTTTGCTGGATGAAGCAATGGTATACAATGCTTCTCATTTATTGGGATTCTTCTCGACATTCAATTCGGATGCTATTAAGGATGTGAATCTGTACAAAGGGGGGATGCCAGCCCAATACGGGGGGCGATTGGCTTCGGTATTGGATGTCAGCATGCTGGACGGGAACAATCAGAAATTTGGTATGGAAGGTGGTATAGGGCTGATTGCTTCCAGATTAAAAATAGATGGACCTATTGAGAAAAACAAAGGTTCTTTTATGATAAGTGGCAGACGAACTTATGCAGATATGTTTATTAAACTTTCTTCAGATAGCTCGGTAAATAAGAGTGTACTTTATTTTTATGATCTGAATCTGAAAGCAAACTATCAACTGGATCAAAATAATACTATTTATCTCTCTGGATATTTTGGGAAAGATGTATTGGGTTATGCGGATGATTTTGGGTTCGATTGGGGCAATGCAACGGGAACATTCCGCTGGAATCATGTTTTCAATAACAAATTATTTTCTAATACGTCATTGATTTATAGCGATTTCAAGTATAACGTAGGGATATATACCGATAATAATAATTTCAGCGTAAATTCCAGGATTCAAAATCTGAATCTGAAACAAGATTTTCATTATTTCGCCAGTAACAACAACAATGTGCGCTTCGGATTGAATATAATGCGACAGGAAATATCACCTGCCGGCATTGATGCCTCGGAGGAATCGGATATCAATTCACTAAAAATCGATAATAGACAAGGAGTGGAGGTGGCGGCATATGTATCGCATGAATGGAAACCATTCAATAAGCTCAGTTTTGTTTATGGCCTACGTTTAAATACTTTTTTACTGTTAGGGCCGGGCGACTTTAATACGTATGATAGTGAGGGAGACATTACCAGTACGGTTACGTATGGGAAAGGAGAAATAGTGAAACACTATTTTAATCCGGAACCTCGTTTTTCGGTCAATTATTTGCTGACAGAAAATAGCAGCCTGAAAGCTTCCTATGGACGTAACACCCAAAATTTACATCAGTTAAGCAATACAACAGCTTCCTTGCCTACCGATGCATGGGTGTTAAGCAGTAACAATATCAGGCCTCAAATTGCCGATCAGGGTGCTTTTGGATACTACCGGAATTTTAGCGATAATAAATACGAATTTTCCGCGGAAATTTATTACAAAAAGATGCAGCATCAGATAGATTACAAAAATGCCGCTGATCTGCAGGCAAATGAACATGTAGAATCAGAACTGGTTTATGGCAGAGGGAAGGCTTATGGGTTAGAGCTTTTTGTGAAAAAGCGAGTAGGGCGAATGAATGGTTGGGTGAGTTATACCTTATCAAGAAGCGAGCGAAGGTTTGATGAAATTAATAATGGAGAATGGTTTGCCGCCCGGCAGGATAGAATCCATGATCTTGCCATCGTGGGTATGTATAAATTATCAGATCGGTGGAGTTTTTCGGGTACTTTTGTCTATAGCAGCGGAAATGCAGTAACCTTTCCGAGCGGAAAGTATAGCATCGGTGGTAAATCAACCTGGTATTATACCGAAAGAAATGGTTATCGGATGCCCGATTATCACCGATTGGATTTGGCTGCTACGCTGGAGTCGAAACCTGGTAAAAGGTTTAGGTCGAACTGGAGCTTTGGTCTTTATAATGCGTATAACAGGAGAAACGCCTATGTCATCGATTTTAGAGAAAATGAGCATGATTCAAATGTTACGGAAGCATACCAAGTAGCGTTGTTCGGTATAATACCTTCCGTAACTTGGAATTTTAAATTTTAAATTTCCTCTATAAAAGTTGTCCTTCAATGGCAGAGGAGCGACCGATAATTTGCTTTTTCTCCAAGATATTTGTTTTTTCAGTGGTGTTAGAGCTTCCGTCAATTGGCGGAGGTTTATTCCAATCGATTATAGTTTGCACATCGAAGCAAATTATCTAAGTTTGTAAACAGTATGAAAAAGGAGAAAACAACCATGGTACGGTTACGATTTTTTGCTTTGATGATTCCCTTTTTGATTGGGTTATCGGTGTTGGCAAGTTGTGAAAAAGTTGTCGATGTAAAATTGAGAGAATCGGATCAAATAGTTGTTATAGAAGGGAACGTATCAAATATAGAAACGACCCATATTGTTAGGATATCTAAGACCGTAGCTTTTTCTAATAACTCTACAGATAACCCGCAATCAAATGCTGTGGTAAGAATATTGGAAGAAAATGCTGCAGATAATCCATCCAGTGGTTTTGTCGTAAGGCCAAAGGGCGAACGTACTTTCACAGAAATAAGCCCTGGGGTATATCAGATAGTGAATTATAAGGCAAATCCCGGTATGAAATATACATTGACAGTTGATTTTGAAAACGAACATTATACAGCCTCTTCTATTATGCCTCAACCGATATTGATTGACTCGATAGGGACTGTTACCGAAAGTGTTTTTGGTGATGAAGAGAAAACGGTGGGTTTGGTGTTTCAGGACCCCCCTGGTGTGAAAAATTATTTTAGGTACCTGGTGACCGTTAACGGTGTACCATCTAATCTTGTTTTTGCCTTTAATGATAAATTTAACGACGGTAAGAAAGTACAAAGAAATCTTTATCACGAAGATTTAGAGCTCGTTAGAGGTGACGCTGTGATGGTAGAACAACAGTGTATTGATGGAGCTGTGTATGCCTATTTTAATGGCATTCTCTCAAACAATTCGGGAGCTGCTGCACCTGGAAATCCTAAATCGAATTTCAGCAATGGTGCTTTAGGATATTTTAGTGCTCATACGATAGCCCGGGCGGCAACCAGTATTGAATAATGGAAAGCTTTGTATCTCATGAAGTTACCTAACGTATTAAGCCAGATTAACTTATTCACTGTTTAAGTTAATGAATACTATTCCAGTGTCTTAAATTCAAATCCCTGAGCCAGCCAATGTTCTATTGCTTTTGGTAGCGCATGTAGTAACCTGGGTATGGCTTTGATATTATCATGGAAAACCACAATAGAGCCGTTCGTGGTATGATCGATCGCATTTTTATAACATTGCTCCGCACTAACACCCATATCAAAATCATAAGTAATTACATCCCACATGATGATTTTATATTTTTTTCTCAATTCCTTAAATTGGGTTAAGGTACACCTGCCATAAGGAGGTCTAAACAGGTTTGTTTGTGTATACCGGTGACATTTTTCTATATTTTCCAAATAAACAGGGGTGGGCGTCTTCCAACCGCTTATATGATTATAGGTGTGATTACCAATTCTGTGTCCGGCAGACATTACTTGCTGATAAATTTCCGGATGTTTCACAATATTTTCGCCTACACAAAAAAAGGTAGCTTTGATGTTGTGTTTTTTTAAGATATTTAATACTTGTGGTGTAACATCGGGTATAGGTCCGTCGTCAAAGGTTAAGTAAATATGCTTTTCTTTGCGGTTTTGATGCCATATGAGTTTTGGAAGAAGTAACCGTAACCATAAAGGAGATTTAACGATACGCATTGAAATGAAATCTTTGAATAAGCACGAAGGTAAACTTAAATAATTAAATTAAAAGCAATAGATATAAAATTTACTAGATGATACAACGTAAACCCCACATGAAATATTTTAAATATAGTGGCTTCATGTTACTCACGTTTGTGTGCTGTTTCACAGCACAAGCACAAAAAACTGTTACCGTTAGAGAAGCGCTGGACCAAGCGCTAAGAAACAACCTGCAGGTGAAGCAGGCTATGTACCAGAGTTCTTTGAGTGAGGAAGATGTGTTGCAAGCAAAGATGGAGCGATACCCATCATTAAGTTCGGACATCACATCCAGGAAGACTTGGGGTTTAACATTCGATCAAACATCTGGCCAATTAATTAACACTTCAGTAACTGCCGCTGGTGTTGGATTGAATGCTAATATGCTTCTTTTCGGAGGCTTTCAAAGAGTAAATCAAATAAAGGCGAATAAATATCAGCTGTTTGCCGATCAGAGCAATGTTGATAAAGTAAAGAATGATTTGGTTTTATCGGTCATAACAAAATATTTGGAAGCGTTGAGCAATAAAGATGTAGCCATTGCAGCACAGCAGCAGGTGAAACTATCCAAAGAGCAATTGGAAGCACAACAATCTAACTATGAGGTAGGAAACAATACCTTAGCAGATTTATCACAAGCAAAAAGCCAACTGGCTACGGATGAGCTGAATTTAACCACCGCAGAAAATGCTTATGATCTTTCCATTTTGGATTTAAAGCAGTTAATGGAAATGAATCCGGTGAATGATATCGTTTTAGAAAAACCTCCATTACCCAATGTGGAGAAGCTAGTTGCTGCTTATGTGGCGGAAGATATCTATCAGCAAGCTGTACAGAATTATCCGGATATCAAAACCGCAGAATATAACTCAATGGTGGCGAAGAAGAATATTGATATAGCAAAAGGAGGTCTTTATCCACAACTGTCAATTGGGGCAAGTTACGGCACAAACTATTCATCACAGGCATCGAGACGGATAATAGGTTATGAGGGAGATCCTTCAAATCCTATTCCTGTGTATCTAGATGTTTCCTTTGGTCGCCAGCTGGACGAAAATAGAAACAGGGGTATCTTTGCACAACTAAGCATCCCTATATTTGATAACTACCGAAGAACAATAACTCTTAGGAAAGCAAAAGTCTCCTATGAAAGTGCGATAAATAATGAGTTATTGGCAAAAAACAATCTTAATAAGGTGATCAATCAAGCAGTTTTGGATTTAAAGACAGCAGAAAAAAGATATTATTCTACACAAGAAAATTTCCACTCGGCTACAGATGCCTTTGAGGTTTTACAACAACGTTATGATGTAGGCCTGGCCAATGCAGTGGAGCTTTCTACACAGCAAACGGCTAAAAATAAGGCGGAGTTCGATTTCATTCAGGCTAAATACGATTTTATCTTTAAAAGTAAGGTAATCGATTTCTATTTAGGAAGGCCTATCACATTCAACAACTAAACTAAAATAACTTATATACATCTATATATACCATGGCGAAGAAGAAAAAAAATACGTTAAAATATGTAATTATCGGCATTGTTGTACTGCTGATATTGGCTGTCATAGCAGGGAAAATGGGTTGGATAGGAGGGCCAAAAGCTACGCAGATCGCTGTCGATCAGGTAGAGAAAAAAACGGTGCAGGAAACCGTTTCGGCCAGCGGTAAAGTGCAACCTGAAAAAGAAGTGAAATTAAGTTCTGAGGTATCTGGTGAAATAGTGGAGTTGAATGTAAAAGAGGGAGAAGTTGTTAAAAAAGGCCAAGTGCTCTGCCGTATCAAACCGGATATTTTACAATCAGGTTACGATCGGGCAATCGCTTCATTAAACTCGCAACGGGCTGCTCTGGCTTCCTCAGAACAACAATTGAAACAGGCCGAAGCTTCTTTAAGTATTATGGAAGCCACCTTCAAGCGTTCCGAACAACTATTTAATAAAAAGGTGTTATCGGCAGCAGAATTTGACAAAGCCCGTACCGATTTTGAAAGCGCACGTGCCAATGTGGAGGCGCAACGCCAAAATGTAATTGGCTCGAGATATGGTATTGATCAGTCGCAGGCAGCGGTGAAAGAGGCCGGAGACAATTTGGCTAGAACAACTATTTATGCACCGGTGGATGGTGTTATTTCCATGTTAGAAGCGGAGGAAGGAGAACGTGTTGTAGGAACCGCTCAGATGGCTGGTACAGAGATTATGCGTATCGCAAATTTATCTTCCATGGAAGTAAATGTAGATGTCAATGAGAGTGATATCAACCGGGTAGCCTTAAACAATACCGCTGAGATAGAAATAGATGCCTTCCGTGGACGAAAATTCAAAGGAGTAGTAACGGAGATTGCCAGTTCCTCTTCTGCAAATGGCGTAGCTGCGGCCACCACGTCCAATACGGATCAAGTAACAAACTTTACAGTAAAAGTAAGGATATTGCCAGAATCCTATGAAGATTTATTAAAACCAGATCAAGCGAATCCTTCACCCTTTAGACCCGGTTTGTCGGCTACAGTAGATATCCATACCGAAAAGGATACCGGCTTAGCTATTCCGATACAAGCGGTAACAACACGCGAAGATGGTGTTAAAAAGGACAGCACTGCTAATGAAGCAAAAAAGGAAGAAGGCATTAAAGCCAATGTGAAGGAGTATGTATTTGTTTTCGATGCAGCTACTAAAAAAGTAAAGCAGGTGGAAGTAACTACCGGTATTCAGGATGATGCATACATCCGCGTTTTAACCGGATTAACAGAAGGGCAAGAAGTAGTAACGCGTCCTTTTAATGCCATTAGCAAAACCTTGAAAGATGGTGATCTGGTAGAAAAGGTAGGGAAAGATAAAGTGAATTAAAATCTATTCTCCATGCTTATTTTTGATGCAGCGATATTGAAATATACTTCAAAGGGAGAAAAAAGTGGATGGTCATATATTGAAATTCCCAAAGATCTCGCTGATAAAATCAAGCCAAACTATCGAAGCACCTATCGTGTAAAGGGAAAAATAGATCAGGAGGAAATATATGGAATGGCGCTCACACCAATAGGTGAGGGCCATTTTATTTTAGCGCTAAAAACATCTTTGAGAAGGCAGCTGAAAAAAGAGGAGGGAGATATGGTGCATCTTCAATTGGAAGAGGATACAGATTTTAAAATAGAGATACCTGAAGATCTGGAAATCTGTTTGTGTGAAGAAGAGGTCTGGATGGAACGATTTATGTCACTTGCCAAATCGCACCGTAATTATTTCATCAAGTGGATCAATGAGGCCAAAACAGAACCGACCCGAACCAAACGCATAGCATTGACGGTAGAAGCTATGGAAATGCAGTTGGATTTTGGTGCCATGATCCGGATGGAGAAGGCTAGGCGTAATCGCTGATCTTAATTTTTATAGGAAGCATTTTATATGTACTAATGTCGACACTGTTGTTTTCGAGTTGATAGTTAAGATGCTCCGCTTACATCAAATTAATGTTGTATCTTTGTTTTCATGTCATCGCAACAAGAAAAGACAGATACCATCGTTGCTTTAGCAACCCCCAGTGGAAGTGGCGCCATTGCTGTTATCCGGCTGTCGGGACCTGCATCCATAAGCATTGTTAATAGCGTTTTTAAAGGAAAAGATCTAACAAGGCAAACCACCCATACCATTCATTTTGGTACGATAAGAGATGAAGAAGGGAAGGTTTTAGATGAAGTACTAGTTTCCCTATTCATAGCACCAAATTCTTATACCAAAGAAAATGCCGTCGAGGTGTCTACACATGCTTCCAGATATATCATCGAAAACATCATCAAACTATTTATTAAAAAAGGAGCACGGGCCGCTAAAGCAGGAGAATTTACTTTAAGAGCATTTTTGAATGGTGCGATGGACCTTTCGCAAGCGGAGGCTGTGGCAGACCTTATTGCTTCTAATTCCTCCGCATCCCATCAGGTGGCCATGCAACAGATGCGAGGAGGTTTCTCTGGTGAATTGAAGCAACTGCGTGAGCAATTGATCCACTTCGCTTCTATGATTGAGCTGGAGCTTGATTTTTCCGAAGAAGATGTAGAATTTGCCAACCGTATACAACTCAAGGATCTGATTTTGCAGATTAACAAGGTGCTTCACCGATTAATATTGTCTTTCGAGCAAGGTAATGTATTGAAGAATGGTGTTCCCGTAGTGATTGCAGGAAAACCAAATGTTGGGAAGTCTACCTTACTGAATGCTTTATTGAATGAGGAGCGGGCTATTGTTTCTGATATTGCGGGTACTACACGGGATACGATTGAAGATGAGATTAATATTGATGGTGTAACCTTTCGTTTTATAGATACAGCAGGTATTCGGGATACGGAGGATATCATTGAAGCAAAGGGGGTGGCACGTACGCATGAGAAGATGAAACAGGCACGTTTGATTATCTATCTGCTTGATCCGCTCAAAGACACTTTTGAAGAGGCTTCCATACAAGTTGCTGATCTTATTCTGTTACAGATTCCTTTTGTTTTGGTACTTAATAAAAAAGATTTATTATCCCCAGAGCAATTAGCGGAGTACGAACCCTTGAATCCCGTTTTTATCGCTGCTAAAGAGGGGATCGGAGTAGAAGAACTGAAAGAAGAGTTACTACGTCAGGTAAGTTTAAAAGACATCAGTATAGAGGACGTACTGGTAACCAATATACGCCATGTAGAGGCCTTGCGGAAAACACAGGATTCACTGGAAAGAGTATTGTATGGCATCGATCATCCAATCACCTCTGATTTCCTGGCGATGGATATTCGGCAAGCGTTGCACCATCTTGGAGAAATAACGGGTCAAGTAAGTACCGATGATTTATTGGATAATATATTCAGCAAGTTCTGCATCGGGAAATAAAGCCCGTAATGATATCTAAACAATCGTAAGTTTGTTGCATTTTCTATCATTTTATTTTTAATATTTATTAGGGTAGCGCAAAGGCTATATAACTATCTCCTTTTGCCGTTCCAAGTTTTGTGCCGCCACAGGCAATCACCACATATTGTTTTCCGGCAAGTTCATAGGTGCTCGGCGTGGCAAAACCGGCTGCAGGTAACTTCGTTTCGAAGAGCAGTTCGCCAGTTCTTTTGTTAAAGGCACGGAACATCCCATCTTTGGTTGCGGCAATGAAGAGAACTCCACCGGCGGTCACGACTGGTCCACCATAATTTTCCGTACCTGTCTCTTTGTGTCCTTCAGCTATCAACTCTGCGAATTCTCCCAAAGGTTTTCGCCATAGGTGTTTACCAGTATTCAGGTCGATAGCGGTTAAGCTTCCCCATGGTGGACTAATAGCAGGATATCCTCTATCATCAAGAAATTTATTGTAACCATTGAAGCGATAAGGAGATTTGGACTTTACTGCTTGATCTGATAGGTCAATACCCTGTGACATGATGGGCGCTTCAAGTTTTTCTTCCTCAAAGAGAAAATCAATAATAGCTTGTTTTTCCGTACCGCTTATCTGGCTAAAACCCGGCATCATCCCTTTTCCATTACTGATCAATCGTGAAACTTCCTCCCTCTTTACCCGTTGCCGAATGTTAATTAAAGAGGGGAAACCACTCAATAAATTCCCTTTCAGATCCCCGCCATGACAAACAACACAGTAATTGTTATATAAAACATTACCGCTACTTTGATTGCCATTGCTATCCGATGGAGCTTTTATCAAGCTGAAGAGCCACGCCATTTCATTAGCGTTAACATACATGATTCCGTCGGCATCCACTGCTGCGCCGCCCCATTCTGCTCCTCCATCCGCTCCGGGTAACAAGATAGTGGGTTTATCTACTTCCAAAGGATGAAACATTCCTTTATTAGATGTTTTATATATATCCAATAGCTCCTGCCGATTATGGGCTATTCGGCTGATGTCGTCTTCCTTGATTTCCTGCCTTGCGAAAGGTGCAGGCATCAGCGGTATAGGCTGTGTGGCCCAAAGCTCTTCTCCAGGAACATTTGACGATTTAAATGGCCGTTCTTCCACAGGGAATAGAGATTTTCCAGTCTTCCGGTCAAACACGAAAATAAAACCGGTTTTGGTTATCTGTGCCACCGCATCAGTGATCTTCCCTTTATGTTTTATCCGCACCAAGTTAGGAGGTGCAGGCAGATCCCTATCCCAAATATCATGATGCACCGTCTGGTAATGCCAGACATATTTTCCAGTGCGAGCATCCAGTGCAATCAGACTGTTGGCGTATTCATTTTTTCCAAGCCTATTGGCACCATAGAAGTCAAACGCAGGAGAACCTGTGGGAACAAACAACAGTCCGCTTTTCCGATCCACGGCCATACCTGCCCAGCAGTTGGCACCTCCCAATGTTTCATCCTGATAGGCATTTTCTGGCCAGGTATCGTATAGGATATCGCCCGGTTGCGGAATAGTATGAAACACCCAGGCCAATTTACCCGTTTTTACATGAAAGGCCTGTATGTGTCCCGGTGCAGCGCCTTCGCCTTCGCCCACCCTGGTGGGCATGATGATGATGTCCTCAAAAATGGTTCCCGGTGTGGTGGATCCTACGTATTTATTTTTCGCTTGCTCACCCAATCCGATCTTTAGGCTTACTCTTCCTTCCGATCCAAAAGTGGATATCACTTTTCCCGTTCTCGCATCCAGCGCAGTAAGCCATTCGCCATAGGCGAACAGGATACGTTTATCTGCTCCTTCTTCCCAATAAGCAACTCCACGATTCACATTCCCAGAAGCATCTTTTGCTACCCTGCTCGTCCAGATTTCCTCACCTGTGGCGGCGTTCAGCGCAAAGACATAATTGGATGCTGTTACGGCGTATAGGAATGAATCAACCATGATTGGATTGCACTGAACCTGACCGGAGTCTCTGGTGTGATATTCCCAGGCAACCTGTAGGTTTTTCACGTTTCCCGTGTCGATCTGGTTTACTAATGAATAATGGTTTCTATCGGGTCCACCCAGATATTCGCGCCACTGTGTCGGATGTTCAATCTGATCTGTCATAGTGGGCTTTTTGTTCTTACATCCCCAAAAAATACTACCTAACGTGAGAGACGCAAAAATTGCAAAATGTTTATATTGCATATTATTCTGAATCAGTTTTATCGGATTATATTCATACAATAAATGATATCTTCCCTATTTCCATCAGAAGAAGCTTTAATCATTAACTTTATATCTGTATGATCGGTTGACATAAATTTATAGTTGGCCAATCAAATATACATTTTTTCCTGTTCCTTACTACAATAAGGTGAATTTCATCGGTTGCTACGATTCATTGAGAAGTAATTCACCAAAAAGAGGATAAACAGACGAAGATAACAAGGGGAAGGGACAGAGGAGTCAATCCTTTATCCTCTGAAGTCAGTACAGAGATTATTATTGTCTTGAACGGGAGAAATTATGTGGGGAGGCTTAGTGATGAAGAAACAAACAAACCCTTAAAATGCTCGTCAAAAACATTTTAAGGGTTTCCCTGTTTTCAGTTCTCAAAGGCCTTAGTTCATCGTGCTGAGTGTTTTTCTCAAAGTCTGAACAGCTGCTGATTCCGAACTCGAAGATGCAAATACGGTCTCTGTAGAAGTGTTTTTTCCGTAAAAAGCTTTAAGGGCCTTTTTATCAAATGATAGATTAGACCCATTAATGCTCAATCCGGCAAATAATCCTTTGCTGCGTGAGTAGGAGTAGATTTCGGCTTCCAATTTATAGTCGGTATTCGCACTTCCGCTACGCCCAACTGGGCCGGCAGCTGCCGAAATATCTCCTCCAATAGTAAAATCTCCTTTATTGGCCTTGGCCAGTACATCTTTGTGCCTAAAAAGAAGAACTAAGTCTACAGACTGGACCCCTGCCTGAAAACCGATGCTGCCACCGGTAATTGTGATAAAAACAGGATTACTCCATTCACCATTCGACTGTTTCACCATAGCCAGTCCTTTACCCCGTTTACCACCTATCCCAAATCCGGCGTTGATCATATTTGGAATAATGACGATACCTTCAGATTGGGTCAATAGATCAGCCGGTATACTCTCTTTCATTTTAGCAAAGTCTTGCAACACTTCGGTGGACTTTTCGATTTTTTCCACTTCTTTACTGTCTTGCTTCGCAGCTGTGAACAGAACCAGTAAGCACATGGCTCCCGGTATTATAATGCTTCTAACGATTTTCATTTTTAATTATACTGTTGTTGTATTGATAATACATCGTATGTTGGTCTTTGTTTTAATAAAGTAGAGCAGATGCCAGATATGGCTTTGGAATGACGGGTTACTTTTCTGCTCTACGGATTTTGCTTCAAATAAATTTTTTACACCATCAGTTGGATAACCCTTTATTTTACAGCCTGAACTAATATGGATTTTCCGCCTTAGTAATACGTATAAGTTTTGGGTTCACAAATTCGAAGATACCCGCTGCCGATTGCTCTCTACCGTAACCTGAACGCTTTGTTCCGCCAAAAGGCAACTCTGGAGCGATACCGGTCATATGATTGATATACACCATACCCGTGTCAATCTGACGCGCAACCCGAACGGCCCTTTCCTCATCGGCACAGAAAACAGATCCACCCAAACCATATGAAGTGTCGTTGGCAAGCGCTATCGCTTCCTGATCATCTTTGACCACATAAAACATAAATACCGGGCCGAATATCTCATCACTGTAAGCTGAATTTCCCTTCTTAATATGGGTTAGCAGGGTTGGTTCGACAAAAGCACCCGCTGAATCCGCAAGCCTGTTACCACCCAGTTCTAGTTTAGCACCTTCTTTTACTGCACGCTTCACTTGGGCCACTACATTTTCAGCAGCCTTTTCGCTACTCAACGGCGCTACATCTGTTTCAGGATCTAAGGGATCTCCTACTTTAAGCGTTGGAAAAAGTACTTTAACACGCTCTAAAAACTCATCTGCTATATGCTCATGAACAATGATCCTTTTAGCAGAAGTACATACCTGCCCAGCATTCCACATTCTTCCATAAACAGCGGCTTGCACGGCTTCCTCGATATCCACATCATCAAGAACTACAAAGGCATCGCTGCCGCCCAGCTCTAGCGTGGATTTTTTAATATTCTTCCCGGCTGCTGCCGCTATACTGGCCCCTGCAGGCTCACTACCCGTTAAGGTCACGGCTTTAATTCGCTCATCCGAAACCAGATCAGTTACTTCTGAACCAGGTAAAAACAGGTTCTGATAAACACCTTCAGGTGCCCCCGCCTCTAAAAAGATTTCTTCTACAAGAGCGGCACATTGGGGTACGATGGATGCATGTTTCAGTACAATGGTATTTCCGGCCATGATATTTGGAGCCGCAGAGCGTGTTACCTGATAAAAGGGGAAATTCCAGGGTTGCACACTCAGCAAAACGCCCAGTGGTTCATAACTGATAAATGCTTTGCCAATGGGTGTCTCCAGCGGGGCATCGGCCAGAAACCTTTCTGCATGATCTGCATAATAATCAAAAATATCTGCACTTAATTCAACCTCTGCAATGCCTTCTTTTAATCGTTTTCCCATTTCCTGTGCGGCTAACTTGGCCATTTCCTCTTTACGGTCTCTAAAAATGGAGGCCACTCTATGTATGAGCGCTGCCCGCTCTGAAAAAGTGGTGCTCTTCCATGATCTGAACGCTTCATCGGCTCTGTCCAATCGTTTATCAACCTCTTCTTCCGTAAAGGACATATACTCCCTGTTCAAACTATTGTCGAAAGGGTTTATAGATTTGATGGTTGATGTTTTTCTTTCTGAAGCAATTTCCATAGCTGTTTTTTTATAAAATTTAATTGTTTTCTCATTATGTATAATAACAACATCACGCGGAGAGCTTAGTGTGTCATCAAACTGTTATCTTCCTGGAAATGCAGAACTGCGGAACGGATGATCACCAAAATTTAGCCTTCGCACATATACGCAACTGGATCAACCTTCATAAAACATATGCTCGGTGTATACGAACATGATGACATGTTCGATACTGGTTTACGGACGGTGAATCATGGTGAGGATATTGACCTATTTTATAGCTAACTACTATTGGTATTGTCTTACCCCATATTTGGGGATTTTCACGGATAAGCTATCGTCATACATTTACGTTTATAATAAAAAGTAATTAGCATATAACATGTAAATTGACAACTGCCGGCAAACAATTCGGGTATTTTTTCAATGTTAGAGATATTTTTAAACCTTAATATTTAGTTAGAATGCAAAAAAGCAAAGCGGATAAGCATACTTCGCATCTAGAGGGACAATCCAGCAAACAGGGAGAGCACATCTTTAATGCCGTTAACGATTTAGTGAAAAAGATGGCGAAGGAGACGATGCTGTATACTGACAACGACGTAAGGAGAAATGAAAAATCAAGTGTTATGATCGCTGCCAAAGCTCTAAGTGAGAAAATTAAGGAGTTGGAACGTTCAAGGGATAATGAAGAATTTCGTACTGCTGATGAGGGTGACCCTAAAAACGCTAGTAGATACGGCGACTTTTGCAGAGATACCAAGGCTGCGATTATGAAAATAATTTCTACTACAGGAAATACAGCGGAAGGCTCATCCGAGATGCATTCTCTTTACAATGAGATGGAAGAAATTGTTGTTGATAAAATAGCGCTCAAAAACAAACTGGCGTCACTAAAGGGTAAACCGCAAAAATTAGCAGAGTTCAAAGAATGGAAAGCGAAAACGTATTCATTGATGCGTGTTGTTTTTTTAGATTTGAGAAATTTTGCCATAGAAATGGATCGTAGCCGTAACGCCGAATAAAAATTTTTGTGAGTATTCCCTTAGCTATACATCGGTGCAGCCGTTTATTTTATGACCATAGGAAAACCCCTGTGTTCTGGCAAGGATAGGATAAATAGCGGCATTTTGAAATTCAGGAATATTCAATTCTCTTTTAATGGCTGGTCCCCATGCTATAAAGGTCGCTTTCATTTACGATACCACATAGGAGCTATAAATAAAAGTGTAGCTGCATATAGTATATATCCCATTGGTCATATCCTAGTATTGTTGCATGATGTTGTTCAAAGCTCTAGATATAATGATTGTAAAAAATATGTGTAAAAGGCCGTCCTACTTTGTTCGGACGACCTTTTTACCAACCAACTACAAAAAAATATTTAATATTATATTACAAATTGACATAAAAATATTGGTTTTGAAAATGCCCTATTTAGGTCAGTTTATCACCGGAAAAGATGATCAGACTTTGAAAATAGGAAGAAGGCTAATACGAATCGGTGATACCGAATTTGTAGACGGTTTTACTATGAAACGTTTGATCTTTCTTTAAAACGGTAGAAGGAAATGAGCCCTGGTTTGGTGAATCAGGAAAATGCTGTGTTTCGAAGCAGAAAGCTGAAAAATTACCGGTGTAAAATTGTACTCCCGGTTCCTCTGTATGAACCGTCATCAAAATTCCTGTCAGGGGACTATAAGCTTCGGCTGCTAATTTCAGACCCTCTTGCTGTTTGAGCACGAAATTGTGGTCATAAGAATTTTTCTTTATAGCTTTTCTTCTTCTAAAATCATAAACGGTATTGGTTACGTTCAGCAAGTCTCCGGTAGGAATTAGCTCCTTATCAACAGGCGTTATATAATCTGCATGGATGCGTACTTCAGTATTTGAAATATCCTGTCCGCTCTGTCCGTTGAGATTAAAGTAGGCATGGTTGGTTAAATTAATCACTGTATTTTTATCTGTAGTGGCCTTGTATGCTATTTCCAATTCGTTCTGACTATTTAGCGTATAGGTCACTTCAACGTATAAGTCTCCAGGGAATCCGCCTTCCCTATCGGCCGATCGATAGGAAAAGCGGATGTGATGAGAATCCTGTTCTATAACCTTCCAGATCTTATCTGCAAAGCCTGAGAAGCCCCCATGAAGAGAATTATTACCATTATTTATATCCAATTGGTATTGAATACCATCTAATACAAAAAGCCCTTTAGCAATGCGATTGGCATAACGGCCTATGGTAGCACCAGCCGTTGGGTTCTTCTCGTAGTCTGCTGCTTTTTCCGGTCCTTTAATAACATTTATTGAATTTCCATTTTTATCAAGAACATACAGACTGAGGATTCTGGCACCATAATTACTGAGGCGGATATTCATCTGGCTTTCATTGCGAAGCGTGTATGTGTAAACAGACTCTCCATGGATTTTGATTTCTTCCGTTTGCGCCTTTACTTGAAATAGCAACGCGACAATCATAAAAAAAAGTAAAAGCAGGTTTCTCATTGTTAGTATAAATTTTAGTTATATAGGAGTAAAACGTGATCGCTTTCGGATGGTATACCTGCCAACGCTTTTTTTGTCGCGGCATCCCCCTTCCTTTGGCATAAAACTCACCTTTCTATAATGATTAATTTACTATTTTTGTTACAGTTTAACGATAAAAAATCAAGTTGACTGAAATTATCAAAATTGAATTTACGGGTTTACCAATTAAATAGAAACGTTAACCATTTATAAATTGATGAAATATGAAAATAGTAAAAACGATCCTCTGCGTATTATTTGGCCTGATGTTTATCAACGCTGGTTTAGATAAATTTTTACATTATATGCCTATTCCGCCTATGGAAGAGGAGATACTAAAGGTAAGCGAAGCTTTTGTACAGATTAGATGGATGATGCCATTGGTAGGCGCAATTGAAGTGATAGGTGGTTTGTTGTTTATTTTACCCAAAACAAGGGCTTTGGGTGCAATCGTGATTTTACCCATCATGGTGGGTATTATTTTGCATAATGCGATCTATATGCCTTCGGGTTTGGCTATCGCCGGTGTAATGTTCCTCATTAATCTTTGGGTAATTGGCGATAATTGGAGAAAATATCAAATCCTCATCAGTTAATACAAGGCGCTTACGCTATTGATTATTTTGCGTACTTATCAAGAATGTAGGCTGTAATTGGTTTTAGTTTCTTAACAGGATAAAGTGGGTGAAGCCCCCATGCATCCAGGGCAATTACAGCTACATCCTGAACTTTCTCCTTATAGGAAATTGGCCGATAGCGTGACTTGAACCCCATCTAAATTTTCCTTTTCTTCGTTGGCTGCATTTCGCTCCAGTTTGGCGTCTTGCCTGTTTTTCATCCACTCGTCGACGATACAAAGCCTATTAACCAAGCTAAAAGCTTAAGGTCCTTACCCTCCGTTTCTTTTGTTGTGCCATTCATGAATCTAATTAAAGTCTTGATTCTATCCTATTCAATATTCCGAATACCTTTTTCCAGATCATCATAATCATTGTCCGGATCGAAGAATAATTTCAATGTTTGCACATACTTCTTCCAAGTACCTTTTGGCTAAGAGAAACAAGCTATGCGCTCTCAATTTCTTCGGCCTGGGATTTTCCAATCCCTTTTTGGCCCCATCCTTCCTATAAGTCTGCAAAACCTCATTTTTATAATCGGTAAATGTTCCCTTGGTATAATCTTCATTTTCAAAAACTTTTTAAATAAATACAGCGGAATTTCCGGAATCAAGCAGCTGCATTTCAATGGAATTTTCCGAATCAATCAGGTCTTTTTGGAATTCCGTTGGAATCGTCGGAATTGTCGTAAAAACCTGATGTTTAGGTGTTTGACTGTTGTATGTTTGCATCAGAAATCAGTTCAAGCTGTGATTCAAAGTTGGATCAGATGTAAAAAGCAGATTTCAAAAGGAGATGAAAATGCGGTAGTTAGTACTGATGGGAAGCTTTACTGCCTCCCGCAAAGGATTCTCATACTTCCCAAAAATTTCAGAAGGCCTTCTGATACAAAATGTAGCAAGCCCCGCGAATGGTTCGCGGGGACCTACCGAGTATTTCATTCTAAAATTTTTGAGTATGTTTCATTTCATATTTGCCATATTACTGGGACTGGCATGCCCATCGCATAGCAACATAAACAACAATAACAATGCAACCGTTATGACTGGCGGGGACGGTGGACATGTTATTCCGCCACCGCCGCCCCCACCAAACAGTAATTAATATAATCGAGGGCAGTATTTTTACTGCCCTTTTTTGCACCGTATTAAAACTTGTTAAATTGACGAGGTGTTAATAGTTTTTTGAGTATAGTATCATATGCCGAAAGGCTTATAAGAAAGCTTGTAAAGAAATAAAAGTTTATTTAAGTTTGGATAAACATTGTCAACCTTGAAAAAACTATTACCAATTATCGTCCCTATCCTACTAATTTTTGCCTGTCAAAAAGAAAAGGAGACTAACTATTCTCCGTCTGAAGATGCTGATTATTATCAAGCTAATTCCTTCTTTAATAAGAATAACGACTCTGCATTTTATTATTACAATAAGGTCGTTATACATTCCAAAGATAGTCTAAAAATAGCCCGTGCATATTCCTACATGGCGGTGATCCAAAATGATGCAGGAGATTATTTTGGTAGCATAGAAAGTTCCTTAATAGCTTTAGCGTTTTTAGATGAAAGCAGGCCAGAAGACAGAAACTTTATTGTTTCGAACTATAACGAATTAGGTCTAAATAACCTTCGTTTGAAAAATTACATAGATGCACTTAAGTATTCCGACTTAGCGTTTAAATATTCGCAAGACAATGAATATCGGTTGATGATTTTAAATAACAAAGGGTGGGCCTTTAGAGAAAAAAAAGACTACCCAAAGGCTATTGAAATCTATAATGAAATCCTCGCCAAAGGCTCCTTAAGCAAAAAAGAATATGCTCGGGCGCTAACCAATAGTTCTTTTACCAAGTGGCTCCAAAATCGGAAATATAAAGCCGCCAATGAATTGCTAACGGCACTACATATTCGCGAAACGGAGAATGACTTTTGGGGTCAAAATTCTAGTTATGCGCATTTAGCCGATTATTACGCAGAGAAGAGAGCTGATTCTGCCTTGTTTTACGCGCGTAGTATGTTTGCCATTGCTAAAAAGATAAATAGTCCAGATGATCAAATAGAAGCCCTCCAAAAACTAATCAAACTTAGCCCCGCAGATTCCACCAAACAATATTTCGAAACATACCAACAGTTAAGCGATAGCGTGCAATTGGCTCGTAATGCTGCTAAAAATCAGTTTGCCCTTATCCGTTATGAAACGGAAAAGCATAAAGCCGATAACCTAAAATTGCAACAGGAAAACACCAATAAAAAATACCAGATCATTAAGCAAAGAATAGCGCTTTTTAGCACACTTTTTCTTTTGATAGTAGGTGCTATTATCAGTATACTATGGTATAAGAAAAGAAAGCAACGGCTAGAGCTGGAAACGCAAAACCATATAAAAGAACATCAACTTAAAACCTCCAAAAAAATACATGATGTGGTAGCTAATGGATTATACCGGGTCATGACAGAAATTGAAAATCAAAACCATATTGATAGAGAAGGGATATTAGATCGTTTGGAAAATATGTATGAGAAATCGCGTGACATATCCTATGAGGCGGAAGAGACACAGGTGAACATGCAAAACTTTAACGAAAAAATAACCGATCTACTCAGGTCCTTTGCCACAGAATCTACAAAAGTTATCATTGCGGGAAACGAAGGCGGATTGTGGGAATCCGTTAACCAACAAGCCAGATATGAGCTAGAACATATTCTGCAGGAGCTTATGGTGAACATGAGAAAGCACAGCCATGCTACCCACGTGGCGCTTAAGTTTGAGAAGGTAGGCAATAATACACACATTTACTATACAGATAACGGTGTGGGTGTGAAAGAAGACTTTCGATATAAAAACGGACTCAAAAATACGGGAAACCGTATTAAAAGTATTGATGGCGAAATTATCTTTGACACCGAAGTTGAAAAAGGATTGAAAATTCAGATTTCATTTCCTATTTCTTAAATTGATAAAAGGATGTTCAAAAAAGTACTCATTGCCGAAGATCATGAAATTGCCAATATATCGGTGCAAAAAACACTGGAAGATCTTGGAATAGAAACAGCCAAATACGTCTATTATTGCGATCATGCATTTACCTGGATGCAAAACGCTCTTAAAAACGGCGAACCCTATGATTTGCTTATCACCGATCTGTTCTTTGAGGAAGACGAGTTCAAGCAGAAGATAGCAGACGGAACAGCACTCGTCAAAGCCATAAAAAAAGAACAACCTAACCTTAAAATCATTGTTTTTTCTGCCGAGAGCAGAGCGGCCACCATTGATGCACTTTTTAGCGAACTGGCCATCGATGGCTATGTCCGCAAAGCAAGGCGCGACGCGCAGACCCTCAAGCAGGCTATAAATACTGTTTATAAAGGGGGCAAATATATCTCGCCTGATTTAAAGCAAAACATCAAAGAAAAGAATTCTTATGAGTTCAGCGCCTTTGATATCACCATCATCTCCTTACTCTCCCAAGGTGTACTTCAAAAAGATATACCTTTTTATCTCCAGCAAAAGAATATTAAACCATCTGGATTAAGTAGCGTGGAAAAGCGCCTTAACCGGATGAAGGAGGTGTTGGAATTTTCCAAGAACGAACAACTTGTTGTCTATTGCAAGGATATGGGTATTATTTAATCTCCAATAGGCATCCTACAAATGAATCTTAAAACCTTATAGTTTATATCACCTAGCCTATAAGTCGCCAAAATACAGGAGATTGCCTTCCAGGTTTCATTTGGAGCATTCTCCCATTTTGGCTAAGCCTCTTTCCGTATTTGACATAAAATTTTCCATTCCGTATTTTTTCAATACTTTTATACCCATCAGAATCGTGACGTTGATTAGCAGGCAGGCATCGGAAACTTTGTGTCTGAAGAAGCGTTCTGAACCATTTGTTGACCATTAAAAAAATATATGTTAATAATCAATAATTTCGAAGAGTATAATTCGCACGTAGGTAAACAATTAGGTGAGTCTAATTGGCATAAAATAGACCAAGAACAGATTAATAAATTCGCTGATGCAACATTAGATCATCAATGGATCCATGTGGACAGGGAAAAAGCTGAAAGTGAGGGACCCTTTAAAACCACCATCGCACACGGTTATTTAACATTATCATTAATTCCATATTTATGGAAGCAGATTGCAGATGTCCGCAACATTAAAATGGAGATAAACTACGGTATAGAACGTTTTAAGTTCGGCCAGGCTGTTTTGGTAGACAGTGAGGTTCAGCTGAAAGCTAAACTTATTTCCGTAGCAAATTTGAGAGGGGTTACCAAAGTTGTTATTGAAGCTACTCTGGTAATTAAAGACCAGCCAAAACCGGCTTACGTTGGCGATGTCGTATTTTTATACCATTTTATATAAGGTTCTGCGGGCGATATGGACAGGGCTCGATCAGGCCTTGTCCGTATCGATTAGGCAGCAACAAACTACTTTTTGAAAGCCATTATAGATACTTTAACCACTTGTTTACGCGGTTACGCAACTTGTATCCGCCATACCATCGGCAGAGAGGGTAAAGAACAATAATAAGCCCAAGCCAAAGCAGATAGATCCCCCAGAGATCCAGTCCGCTGGTTTCCTTCGGTCTTCCGAAATTAAATCCAAATACGAAGTCAGAAAAAGAAAAACCCTGGGCAAACAAGATAATGAACAAAGCCGAATGGATGATGTACCAATGCAGTAAGTAATAGAAAAGAGGCACTTGGCCGTACACACTTATCACGTTGGTTAACCTTTTTTCCTTACCTTCGGCAAGCCATAGCAACAAAAACATCAGCCCCAACATCAGTAAATCGAACAGTAGTGAGGGGGGATATTTAGTGACGTTGATAAAAGAGAGCAGGGTAAAGAAGGTGTTTTTTTGGTTTGTCCAGGCCAAGGGATCACCATATATATTGGAGTATCGTATAATGGCAAACAGGAGGATACAAAACGAACCTATAATTAAGAATAGATGTTTTCTCTTTCTTTGGTCGAATGTAAACAGCCGGCCGCACCAAAACCCAGTGAACAGGATGGCTATCCAGGGTACAGGTGGATAACCAATCAGAAGCGAACTGCTATGTCCGAAAGGTATGAGCGTTGGAGCAAATAGGGGCGACAGTACGGTTTTCAGCAAAGAATCGTCCGCGAGGGGGAGGAGGGGGAACAGATTATGCAATGTAATGATCAAAATACCAAGAATTCCCAGTGTCTTTGCGCTGCATGACAACAGGCTGCCCAAGGCGATGAAGCCCATACCAATCGCAGCAATGACCTGAAAGAGCAATACATTGACATGCACATCGAACCAGATACCAAAATTGATGATGGTAAACTCAAGAACTAAAAGCCATATTCCCCGGTTTACCAGAAAAAGACGGCTAGCTTTTAAATTGCTTTCTTTCCGGAGGGCAAGGTAAGCCGATGCGCCCGATAGGAATACAAATGTTGGTGCGCATAGATGCGTGATCCATCTGGTTAGGAATAATACCGCTGTGGTCGAACTGAGGTCTGTAGGATTTCCCGTGAGTGATTCGGTGTGGATAAGGTCGCGCACGTGGTCGAGCGCCATAATCAGCATCACGAGTCCCCGCACAATGTCTAGAGAGCGAATTCTCGAGCCTTGGTTTCTCAGTGTTTCCATGATGGTAGACGTTTGGCTTTCAGCTTGTTTACAGTAACAAAGTTATTCTAAGATACGCATACTTTCAAAAGAAACCTTTTCACCATACGCTAATAATCTGCCTGCCCGATTTCCAACCGATCTATTTTGCCTTCCAGGTTGAGGTGAAATTTAAAATAGGTCTTGAAATCACCCCAGGTATCGCTATGAAATCACCTTTCTGCCAAGCTTCAAAGGCTGCTTTCACGGTAGTGTTGATTAATTTACTGGTTTCCATGATTTGTACGGGTTATGATGATGATTCTTCTGGATTTGCCCACATGCTGTAAAATGGCATGCGAGCAATCCCAGAAGTATTAATTTATAACTATTCATCTGTTGTAAAGTTTTATATCGATTATTGGTTAGCACCACCGTTTACCAATAGGTGTTGGCCATTTACAAAAGAAGAAAGTTCACTTGCAAAAAACTCGGCAACATTGGCCACATCTTCCACTTCAGCCAAACGTCCCATCGGATTACTGTCGAGCAAAGATTTCCGCAATTCGGGATAGCTGCCTTCTTCGGCGAAAATACCTGAGTGGTCTACCGCAAAAGGAATGATGGAATTCACGGTTACACCCCTATAGCCAATTTCTTTGGAAAGCACGTCCACGAGGTAGCGTGGTGTCGTTTTACTTCCACCGTATACAGCCATGCCTGCTACCGGAAAGGCCGTAGTACTGGAGGCTACATAGATGATCCTGCCTTTATCTTCCACATTTTTAGCGGCCTGTTGCATAGTGAAATAGGCTCCCTTGGTATTGATGGAGAACAGACGGTCGAATTGTTCCTCTGTAAATTGGGTTACCGGAGTTTCCACCATTTCTATTCCGGCGTTTGCTACGACGATATCGATCTTGCCAAAAGCTTGTTTGGCTTTCGAAAACAGACGTTCGATGTCCGCTACTTTGCTCACATCGGCCTGTACGGAGACCACTTTCACACCCATGGCTTGGATATTGCTCACTACCTCATCGGCAGAGGCTTTATCCCGCGAATAATTGATAACGATGTCTGCCCCTAATGCGGCATAACGTTCGGCTATGGCTTTTCCCAAGCCCCGTGCTGAGCCTGTTATTAAGGCTACTTTGTTGTTTAATGAGTTCATGATTTTTTATTTATGATATATTATTTTTTTGTGTGTTATTACACCCTAAGCCATCGCACCATTAGCGCCAATGGTCTGTCCGCTGATCCACTTGGCCTCGTCACTGGCCAGAAATACCACTACCTTTGCAATGTCAGAAGGTTCACCCAAACGGTTGAAAGCATTCAATGACGCTAGCCGATCGATTATCTCCTGTGGTTTACCTTTAGTAAACAGTTCCGTATTGGTAGGTCCCGGAAGAATGGCGTTCACATTGATCCCTCTAGCACCCACTTCTTTGGCAAATACACGGGTTAGCTGTTCCACTGCTCCTTTGGTAGCCACATAAGTGCCATAGGTGGGCATCATTACCCTTGTGGTTGTCGAAGAGAAATTGATCACGCTGCCTCCATCCGCCAAACGGGTGGCTGCCTCTCTTAAGGTATTGAAAGTACCTTTTACATTGACATCGAACTGACGGGTGAAATCCTCATCGGTGGTATCCTTAACCAGTTTGGTGATCATGAGACCAGCATTGTTTACCAGAACATCAATGCGGCCATAGTGCGCAATGGCCTGATCGAACAGGTTTTTTACTTCATCGGCCTTACTTACATCGGCCCGCAAGGCGAGAGCATCACCTCCTTCATCCAGAATAGCTTGAACGGTCTGATCGGCGGCCTCTTTGCCTCCGGCATAATTGACAATAACTTTTGCCCCTTGGGCGGCCAGCTGTTTGGCTACTTCGGCACCGATACCTCTTGAAGAGCCGGTTACCAATACTACTTTTTCGTTTAATGTGCTCATGGCTACTTTGTTTTAATTTGTTAATACAAAGATGGCCCACAAACACCCTTCAAAAAATGTAAGGATTAAACGAAAAAATGCAAATTCCGCAGATTACTCTTTTATGATCCGATATAGCTGAGCAAACAGCAGTAAACAAAAAGAAAGGTGTTTCCGCTCATGAGCGGAAACACCTTTCTTTTTGTTTATTTAATGGCTAGTTCTTTTCCGAATCCGGCAGAGCAACCTGTGATGAACTATACCGGTTTTTAAAATTAGGCTTTCTTTCTATAAAACCGTTAAAGTTTCCTGGAATAGCACATTTGCCTATAACTAATTATTTAGAGAGTAACTCGAATTCTTCCTCTGATAGTTCTATCTGCACCGCCGCCATGTTTTCCTGGAGATGCGCCGGGGAGCCTGTACCCGGGATCAGGAGAATATTCGGAGAACGTCTCAGTAACCAGACCAGGGCAATTTGGGCAGTGGTGGCCTGATGGTCTTGGGCTATTCTATCTATTTTTTCCTTCATTTTATCAGGACCGGAGGCGAGCGGAAACCATGGTATAAAAGCGATGTGATTTGCCGCCGTATAATCTACTACGGCATTCACATGACCACCATAGCATAGGCTTGTTAATCAATGGACAGCACAAAGAAGAAATCGCTGGCAGGTACTACAGCCGGATTTGAAATGTACGGAAGCCGGCAAATACATACGATGCTGCCTGTGCCCTAGCCAACAGGACAAGCTGCAAAGGCCATGGATTTACTTACCCGCAGTCGGGAAAACAACTATCAGCCTATATGCTCCATACGCGTCTTTTCTCGAGCTAAATATTGGATAGAGATGACAATTGAGTTATTTATAATCATTATAAATAAAAACGAAATATGTACTTTTGAAGCGAATACTCATGTATCAATCTAACAAATTAAAAAATCATGGGAAAACAATTGCTGGTTACAGCGCTCGTTAATTGTCATTTCAATTCGCTTTAGCGGATTCATTGTGAATTGAAACTAAAAAAAATAGAGCCCGAAGAGAAGCAAACTATCGACTAAAATGTTTAAATAATTCCTTTTGGATACATATCCCTTATTATTAACGACACATGAGAACAATTATTCTTCTTCTAGCCGTAACCATTTTGGGTACGCACCAGCTTTTAGCGCAGAACACTTCTATCGTAACGGGTATTTTCTTGGACGATCACAATAAGAAACCATTATCTGGTGTTACCGTTTTTCTGCATCCGATCAACCAAAGGATCCAAACAGATCAAAACGGATACTTCCAATTTACAAGTATCCCTTTTGGGCATTACAAAATACGGATCACATTCTTCAGCGTTAAGGGATCTCATTCACGAACGACAGGATAGGCAACAGGAGATGGAATCAGGTTTTTTCGCACTCCATGTTTTTGACAATAGCCTAACTACCAATATCGATTTAAGCGAGCGGCAAAGCACCAAAACAACATTCAGTTTTTCTTTAAACTTACGAGGCAGTGAGGGCTTATCCTTTATGCCTCTAGGTAAAAACACTCACATTGCTATTGAAGGGAAATGGGCCAATCCAAGTTTTACGTAGGCCTTTTCATTTCTTCTATTCTTGAAAACAGGAAAGCTTCAGCGCTGTTGGCGGGCATATTATCTGTTTTTTATCTTTTTATTTATGTTATTATTCAATTACAGGAGTTGTCGCTTTTGATAGGAAGTGTCGGACTTTTTGTTACCGTGGCCTTATTGATGTATAGTTCTTCTAAGGTGCATTGGGAAAAATAGGTTAAGGCATAAATTTGTAGGAGAAAGGCGCAGGGCGTAAAAAAATCAAATTTAATGTGATTTTTTGTGACATTGGTACACTAATCATAAAAATATCATTCGGTAAATCGGCAGTGGAAAAAAAACAAACATTTTTAGCAGCAATAAAGGATAATGAAAGGTTGATTTTCAGAATCGCGTCAGTGTATACAAATAATGTGGATGACAGGCAAGACTTAATTCAGGAAATTATCTATCAGCTTTGGAAATCATTCGATTCGTTCGAGCAAAGATCAAGTTTGAGTACTTGGATATACCGCGCTGCATTAAATGTTGCCATTTATCAGCTCAAAGTTTCCAAACGGAAAGTTATATCCGTTCCGCTTGAAGCACAGGATGTTGATTACCACGACTCGGATGATGTTGACAGTGAAGAAAAATGGGAAATTTTCAGGCAGCAAATAAACGACCTTAGCCTACTTGATAAAGCCATTGTAACGCTTTATCTAGATAATAAGAGCTATGAAGAAATTTCAGATATTATAGGAATTTCCACAAGCAACGTTGGTACGAAATTGTCACGGATTAGGGAAAAACTAAAAAAACAGATTCTTAAAAAAATATAACGATGGAATTAGATGATTTAAAAAAGACTTGGGATGATGCAAATAAACAAGCGAGTAAGAAACAGAGCATAAACCCTGAAATAATTGAGGAGGTAACCCAAAACAAATACAAATCGAGACTTAAAAAGGTAGCCTATCCTGAGATTATCGGTACAATTATCTGCTTGATTAGTGTAGGTTTCATTTTGATGAATTTCTATAAGTTAGATACTGTATTTTTGCAGTTTATAGGCATTTCAACAGCGGCACTTTTATTGATTTTACCAATCATAAGCTTAACCATACTTTCGCAGATCAATAGGTTAGGAGACGTTAGGACTCCATACGCAGAAACATTAAGAAGGTTTGCCATCCATAAACGGCGCTTTTTTAAGTTTCAAGGTGTAAGTTTGATTTTAGGCTATATACTAATGGTTTTTACTGTTTTCCTAAGTCTGAAGTTTTTTGGAGATAGAAATGTAAATGACAATAAATATTTCTGGGCATTTGCCATTCCTGTTGGGTATATATTTTTAACCGTTTTCTCTAAATGGGTATTAAAGAACTATGGAAAGGCACTGCAACAAGCCGAAGAATTATTGAAAGAATTAGAATCCTGAATGGAAACAATACTTTCGTATATTTACATGATATATGAAAACAAAATTATGTATACTGATTTCCTTTATCGGAATAGCTGTCTTTTGCAGCTGGAATGTCCAAACGGAAAAGCAGGTCCAAAAAGCCGAATGGCTCATCGGAACCTGGGAAAATAAGACAGCTGAGGGAAGCCTTTATGAAACCTGGACAAAAGTCAATAATACCGAACTGTATGGAAAAAGTTATTTCCTGAGAGATAAAGACACCATGTTGTTCGAAACCGTACAATTGATAGAAAAAGAACAAAGATTGTATTATGTGGTTTCTGTGGTAGACCAGAACAATGAATTGCCCGTTAGTTTCGCTTCAACAACCATTACCAACAATAAATTAGTTTTTGAAAATTTAGAACATGACTTTCCCCAGGTTATATCCTATACAAAAGTCAATAACGATTCATTATTTGCTGAAATTTCGGGAACAAAAAATGGAAAGCAGCGAAAACAGTCATTTCCCATGAAACGGATGGGCTTCTGAGCTCGGAATAATTAGCTGCAATTTCTCCTACGATTTCTTCAATGCTGCACTTTGCTAATGTTTTTATGTTTTGCATAGAATGCATTTTGTGGACATCAAAGTCGATGAAAAATTTGATGAGCGTAGGCTGCAGAGTGGATCTATCCCCGGGTATGGGCGTATTATCCAAATTTGCCCCATATTTGGGGATGGTACCTTCTAAAAACTTTCTTCAAATTTGCTACGATAGAATAACAAAGAAAGAAAACGGGGAAGGTATTGGCAGAAGATTAATGCGATTTGTTTTGGAGTCGTTTGAGCATGGAATTTTTACGGTAGAAACCGGTGTTGATAATATTCCGGCTATCCAGCTTTACGAAAAAATGGGGTTCCGCGAAATAAAACAGTACGATACGAATTTTGGTATTAGAAAAATTAGGTTGGAAAAAGGGAGTTAAAATGAGGAATACTATTGCGAGCCATTGAGATCTATGGTGGATGAAATCATAAAATTGTGTATTGCGAATCTTGAATAATACAGTTAGTTTTATAGTGAACTGTTAATTAGTGTTTTATAACCTAAATTCGATGACCAAACAATTAGCTCCAAATCAAAGCTCTGTAGGATTTATCCGGCATTTCATTAATCATAATGGCCAGTATCAGCTTTCCCGGCAATATATACATATGTCAGCGCAGCAGTATCATCCATCATTAAATAAACCTAGCTCCTATGCAACAGCAGAAGAAACAACTTATAATAAACGGCATCACTATTCATTATTATATACAGAACCAAGAAGCGGCCCAAGCCATTTTGTTCATCCATGGCAACTCTCTCAGTTCCCGTAGTTGGGATACTCAGTTAATAAGCCCCCTGCTGGCAAAGTATATGTTAGTTACCTTTGATTTGCCTGCTCACGGCGAATCTGACGGCTCAATGGCACCGGAAACAGACTATTCGCTCCCCGGGCTGGCCACCTTTGTACTAGCCGTTCAACAAGCGTTGATAGGGGAGAAGCCATACGTTCTCGTTGGTCACTCCTTCGGTACGAGCATTCTGGGAGAAGCGTTAGGCCAGGGGCTAAAACCGGTAGGGGTGGTATTGGCAGGTCCTTTAGTATTCGGCGATAAGCTAACTTTGGATCAGCTAATCCTTCCCGATACCCACGTAGCCGTTATTTTTACAGACGAAGCAAACGCTACTGATGTCGAGGCTTATGCGCATGATGTGATGTATAAACCGAATACCACCAGTATTGTCGATTTTATTATCGACTACAATCAGGTAAAAAAAGGGTTTAGACATTATCTTAATCAGTCTATTCAAGCTACAATATTCACCGACCAAATAGCTAACTTAAAGCAGTTGAACAAACCGCTATTAATTATTTTCGGCGATGATGAAAGAGTGGTATCCCAAAACTATCTTGATACCGTTTTTTCTTCACTTTGGGAAAAACAGATCCACAAAGTTCCACAGGCGGGCCACCTGGTAAACAGCGATAACCCAGAGACATTCAATCGCTTATTAGCTGATTATACTGTGGATATCATTTCGGAAACGTAAATGTAAAAATTGACTTCGCTTTTTATCACCCGAATATTGAGAATTAATTGAGCCGAATCAGAATCAATCGCTAGCGACTTTCCTCCGTGTCGACTTTTTCCTCCGTATTTCTTTTGTTGATTTCTGTTATCCCGTTAGTGAATTGCCTTACGCTAAAGAAGACGATGAAAATACATATTGCAACGACTAGCAATAGAAATAATAAGCTTTTTAATGTTCTCGGTATCCTTTGCATTATCATCGAATTTAATAATATATTTCTTTTGATCCTTCCATAATGTAACATGTTCATTGGTAGATTGTTTTGTGGCATAATGAGTTTGTTGGCCAGCATGGCACCTATGATACTTGTGCCTTTTAAAGACGATATTAGTTAAGGTGTCCATCAAATAGTGCCGTATTTGGAAAGTCAATAGAACATTTCGGTTTCGTACTTGATTATCCATCCAGAAAAGTCAAAGTGAGTTAAAGCCTTGTATTTTTTGAAAAATATGTGCTTATTTGTCGAGCGATACTAACTTTAAGCTAATTATGCCGCCTCATCCGAGAGTAAGCCCGCTTTTGATTAGACAACTCCGTAATGGGAGCGAACGTGCTTTTCAGCTTATTTACGAACAATGCCATTCAACTATTTATCGCTTTGCCTACACTTTTTTAAAAGACGCCGAACTTAGTAAAGAAGTAACCCAGGAAACGTTTTTGAGTTTATGGATACACCGCCAGGAAATTTCGGAAGAGTTGCCTCTTTATCCTTATTTATTTAATAAAGCCAGAAAACTAACCATCGATATCTTTCGGCGTATCACCACTGCTTCACGTGCGCAGCAAGAATTAACGGCAAGTACCCTAAGCCTGAGTAACGAAACCGAAGAAGCGATCTTTTTGAATGATTTACAGCAAATTACAACAGACTTCTTGGCAAACCTGCCCCAACAGCAACAGCTGGTTTTTAAATTGAGTAGGGTAGAGGGGCTTTCCTACGAAGAAATTGCTGCAGAACTGAAAATCTCCAAAAACACGGTAAAGTATCATCTGGTTTGTGCCCTGAAATCCTAAGATGTATTTGACCAAGTATGACGCATTTTATATCAGATACCTATTGGACTAAACAGGGAAGACCAATTGATCAATGCCCCTTACATAGCAAGCAAGAATATGAGTTAGATCCCGGCCTGAATCGCGATCCGCGTTACGAAGCCAGTATTATGGGCCCGGGCGATACGTTTTATGGTGAAGCTATTGACATATACACATCCGGTAATCCGATGTATTATGAGAATCAACGCGCCAGTAAATCGGGCTATTGGTTCCGGAAATTTGTTTCCGAAGACGATGCCTTTCGCAGCGGTACACTCACCTTTGGGTTGTTGCGTTATACAGAGGTACTGCTTACTTATGCAGAGGCTAAAATCATGTCAGGGGATATTGATGAGCTGGCCAAAAGCTGTATCAACCAGGTACGTACAAGGGCCGGCTTAGATATGTCGGTAGCCGATGTTACGCTTCCCACATACAGTGCCTACACACAAGAACAGTGGATAGATCTGCTACGCAACGAGCGTCGTATTGAGTTCGCGGGCGAAGGATTGCGTTACGAAGATATCCTGCGCTGGCATATAGCCGGTGATGTGTTGAGTCAACCCGCGTTGGGACATACCCGGATGGTTAACGGGCAAAAAACATCCTTAAAAATTGAGGATCGCTCTTTCGCGCCCAATAATTATCTTTGGCCATTTCATCAAACAGTACTACGGGTAGAACCCGATCTGAAACAGAATCCGGGCTATTAAACCTAAATCCTTCCGGCGCTTACTATGGGCGCCGGAGAGATTATGGTCTTGATAAGTAGGTTGTTGTGAGCATTTATAGACCTATCCTTTATAGCATGATTGAAAGAAAAGCCATCTATTTGATGTTGTTGCAGATGGCAATAATGATTATATTTATGTCGTGGTAACGCGATGGTTGCGTACCGATTTTTAACCTCTTACCTCCTCCGCCATGACATCAACAACCAAAACACAGCATTTTTTCCGCGTATTACTCGGATTGCTCTTATTGTTTACAGGAACAGGACACCTCACTTGGTTAAACGTTCCCTTTCAGGTACAGGTGCCCTCTTGGTTACCATTGGATCCACAATTGGTCGTTAACCTATCAGGTATTGTAGAGATTTTGCTTGGCCTTATGCTCCTATTATGGAAGTCAAAGCGGGCGCTGGTAGGTTGGCTGACGGCATTGTTCTTCGTACTCATCTTTCCTGGCAACCTCGAACAGTATCTTACCCATACAGATGCTTTTGGATTAAATACCGATACTTTGCGTCTTGTACGTGTTTGCCTTCATCCATTGCTGGTTATATGGCCCTTGTGGAGTACCGGAGCGTGGAAGACGTGGAGACAGGGAAATAAGGATTAAACAATACAACAAAAAATTTAAGCCATGGAACCAAGTTACTTAAATCAAATCGCCTATTTACTCGAATATAACAGGGTAGTTAGCCAACAACAAGAAGTTAACGAAAGCAACCTTCCTATTATAATTGAAGCTTTCCAACAGCAGGAAGGTCTGTATGTGGATGGCATTATTGGCCCAGAAACACTGTGGAAGTTACAGTATCGTTGGGCCAATGATGATGAAAAGCAATTAATGCTGGTAAAATGTGTAGCAGATCCCATCGCTGGAGGCTATTCTAATTTAGTGCTCCGGGAAGATGCAGCCAAACTATACAATATTATCAGAGAACAGGTATTACAGCTAGGCGGGAAGATATCAACGTCCGGCGGATTGCGTCAGTTAAATGTCGCAGCTAATGCACACCAATCTGCTCTGTCCATGCATTACCCTGGTCTCGCTTTTGATGTCAATATAAATGACGGGTTTTTCAAACCAGAAAAAGACACCTTTGTTATTGAAAAAACAGCTGACCCCAATGGTCCTTACTGGCGGGTCTGGTGCCGGGCAGATGGGGGAGAACAACAGGAGATAAACGCTGTTTATTGGAATAGCTGGACCTCACGTACTGATTTGACAAAGCGAATAGAGGGCAAATTTATCGATTTTACCAGCCTTTGCCGGCAAAACGGCTTCCATCCCATTGGCCCGAGAGGAGCTTTTTTAAACGGTCCGAACCGGGCCTATTTAAGCGCAGAATGGTGGCACTTTCAAGCCAACGATCTACTGTTTAGAGATATTAGTCAGTTTGGGACTGAGTTGATGCGTATTAATACTTATGCTGAGGTTTCTATCAAAGCCGTTAACAGTGCTCTGTGGTCCAATGCCAAGCAGATCTTCGGAAAGGTTTGGAGGTAGTGCCTAATTAATTACATAATATCCTCAATACCGATACATTAAGTTGCGCACAAAATAATATGAAGTAAGTGGGACTAAATTAATAAGTCATGCTGTTAGATAGACTTTACGGATGGTTCATTCGATTATATTACACCTTATACTATAACTGGTTTTACATTGTATTGTCATTAGTAGTTCCGGTGGTGTTCTGGAAGGTCAAAATTGGCCGTGATATTATATTGGATTTAACGGAAATCCATAATTTTCAGTATTTTAATGTTCCACTTATTGTGATGGCATTCACATTGTTAACCCTCAGCAATTGGGTCATTCCGGTTTTATCGTTAAATATTTGGAAAGTATTCACTGGGAAAAATCCCCAACAGAATTTTATGTATGAAAAGCTCATCTACCTATACAATGGATCGAAGCGGATGTACCGAAAGCCACAGTTTCAGATTAGATATGTCGCAATCCTACCTTGGAGCATTTTCTTTTATGTCATGGTCCGATCTTTTCTCCCTGAAGAAATAGAATTCCTATCTTTAGGAGCGATTGTATCTGTTCTTCTTATTATATATATAGTAGATCATATATTTAATAGACCGTTTGCGAATCTGATATTTAGAAAGATTTATTCATTCAGTATCAGTCTCGGTTTTAATGTTTATAAAACCGCATGGTTTTATTTAGGTTTGCTAATTTTTTCGTTTATTTTATTCCTTCTGTTCTTCACGCTGGTGTGCTTCATCATTGCCCAAGAAAAAAACTTCGAACTAGCATATTTCAGATTGCTTATTAAATGGACAATCGCAATAATTAATTTGATAGGACTCGCCTTTACTTACCTATTTATGCGTTTTTCAGAACAATTAAATGCGAATGTATTCCACCCCGACCTACCCATTATTCTTAGTAGATCTCTGCATATTTGCTGTATCACTATTTCCTTAATCTTTACGATTGCCTTAGGTGTTAGTAATATCTATGCCTGGCCAGCTGAAATCGGCTTTTTTTCCCCCATACTTGTCTTGGTTATAGTCATTTCAATATATCTTTTTATCGCTGATATATTAGTGACAAGCCAACTGAACTTAACAACTATTTATAATTTCTACGGTAAACAGAACAAAATAGCAAGTCGTTATAAAAGGAGGGTTAGTAAGTATTACAATATACTTATATATTTTTCGGCAATCATTTTTGCCTATCTGGTCTTTTTTAGCTCTATTAATTCTCATCGTATACGATTACAAACGGTTAATAAGGATATTTACATATCTGAAGATGCTCGTCCAGAATTGATAGATTATTTTAAGGATTGGCTAAATGAACGCGATACCGTTGATCAAAAATTGACTGTCTACCTAATCTCGGGGCAGGGGGGTGGTTCCAGAGCCGCGGCATGGTTTTTAATGGCAATGCAGCACTTAAATACAATAGATACGAATTTCACTAAAAATATTTTTTCCATTTCAACCGTATCGGGCTCATCCTCCGGCGCGGCGATGTTTTTAGCAGATCTTAATCTGAATATTCCATATAATGGGGTAGATGTTCAAAGAATTAAGGATATTTATGGCCGCAATTTTATCAGCAGTGCATTATGGGGATTACTGATTGGTGATGGATATGAAGGATTAAAAAGTTCATTTAATCAGCCCAGAAAAACACCTCCGCGTGATAGAAATTATTATTTTCAGGAAGAGGAGATTGCAGCCTATAAGCAGTCTATTAATCCGTCTTTACATCGAAGCGCAGATTCTTTTTTTCGGAACGATTATTTATCAACCTATCACTATAACACCAAAAAAAATAAGTTTCTTCATCTTAACTCAGACGATTCGGTACGTCAAAAGGCATATCACCTGCCTCTTTTTTTTATTAATTCAACCATTATAGAGCGGGGAGAACGGGGGGTGTTTGCACCGGTAAAATTGGAAAAATTTAGTTTAGCGACAGACCTATATGCTTATTTTAAAAAATATATCAGCTGCTATTACCAAAGTCATTTATATAATATACCAATGATTACATGTGTCAATCAAAGCCAAGCTTTCCCCATTATAAACGCCTATAATTACGTAGAAAGCGTAGGTAGATTGATCGATGGCGGAATGTATGAGAACTCAGGCACGACAACAACGTTAGAGATCTATGAAGAATTGCAGAAGTATTTAAAGTATAGTCAGAACATCAGATTGGTTGTTTTAAATGTAATGAACAGTATATCAGGTGAAGAATTTGAACCTATACGTTACAGGCCTTCATCCATCATTAACACTGTTACAGCTGCCTATACGACGCCATTTGGGGGGCATCAGAGTTTTAGTTATAAGAACATATTAAAAAAAGCGGCAGAAGAACCCAATGCTGCTTACGCAGTTCCGCTTGCTGTCGAAATACCATTAACCAGAATGTTGCCCCACGCCAGTATTGATAGCATGCAATATATGCTCAATAAATTAGAAGTAAATAAGGAGTTAAAAAAGCACTGGTAAAAATCGAAATGCAAATCGGTTACACATCCGGGATTTCAGGTTCCACCAGCTTAGTTAGCTTTTCCAGTGATTCCTGCCAGCCCAGATAACACATTTCCACAGGTATTACGCTAGGTATTCCTTCCTGCAACACTTTTAATTCCGTACCAACGGACGTTTTGTTAAGCCACACAGAAGTTGTCATTATTCCCGGCATGTTAGGGTCGTCAAATTTATCTGAGTACTTCAGGAATTCATTAGGTTTCACATCTAAATACTCCCCTCCGAACGAGTGGCTATTGCCGGTGGTAAAGTTTTGGAACGACATTTTAAAAGTGCCGCCTAAACGGACGTTCATATCGTGCACGGTACAAAGAAATCCATAGGGTGGCAACCATGATGCAATCGCTAAAGCATCCGTGAAAGCCCGATAAATCTTTTCGGGAGAAGCCTTAATAACTCTGTGTAATGATACCTTATTTTCTGACATAACATTTATTTTTTTGTTGTTCCTACTCGTTTGGCTTTTCGGTTCGCCCGTTTTTTATGTAGTTGCTGCTCCACTTTCTTGATGATCGTATTGCTATCAATTTTTCCTTTAACAAAGGTCATAACAAAATTTCATCTTTAACGGGGGCGTATGCGACAGTTTAGCAGGTAGTTTAGGTCGTCGCGTGCATGTGGCGCTTCTCTATTTCTTCCTTTATGGATGATAAATGTCACGTTTCTTTTGTGATAAATATCCTCGCAAACTATTGTGTCTATGCCAGAACTTTGCCACGATAAAAATTATAAAAATCATCAAAGGGTCTATTGACCACTAAACCGATCCGCCAACAAGCGGATCATTGATACATTAAGCAATAAAAATAATATCATTAAAAGCAAAACGTAAACACATGAAATTAAAAAACAAAGTAGCTGTAATCACTGGAGGAAATAGTGGTATCGGACTTGGGATTGCAAAGGCATTTCAAAACGAAGGTGCTGTTGGCGCAATTACTGGAAGGAATCAGAAAACGATAGACCATTCCGTTGCCGAGTTAGGTGATGGTTTCATCGGTATACAAACCGATGTTACGAAAATGGCAGACCTTGAGCGCCTGTTCAGCGAAACTTTCGAGAGATTCGGAAAAATTGATACTGTTGTGGTAAATGCAGGAGGTGTTGTTGAGGGGGCAAAAATGGGCTTGGTAACAGATATCGAAGAGCCTGACTATGACAATTATATGAATCTCAACCTAAAAAGTGCATACTTTACCATTCAAAAAGCTTTGCCCTATATGAATGATGGCGGAACGGTAGTCTTAGTTGGGTCAACAGCTGCACATAGGGCTTCTCCAAGTATGACGGTATATGGAGCGGCTAAAGCAGCTGTAATTTCGCTTGCAAAGGGGCTATCACTCGATTTGTTGGATAGAAAGATACGAGTCAATGTGGTTTCCCCTGGAACTATTGATACCCCGGCATTTGACAGAATGTTGCCGGAAGAACAAGTTGAACAGGTGAAAAATTTATGGGTCAACACGATTCCGATAGGAAGAATAGGACAACCTTCAGATGTGGGAAGTGCGGCTGTATTTTTAGCTTCTGATGAGTCTTCTTTTGTCGTCGGCACTGAAATTATTGTAGATGGAGGGATGGTAAATATCGGCATGCTAAAATAATCTATGAGCTACCGTGCAGGAACCCTCACTGATGTCGCCCGATATGTTAGCTGTGATATTCGTCACTTTATAATCGTGATCTATGTCAACAGCTTCGCATGGACATAAGCTGTAACTTTGTAGATAAATGAAAAGACATCTTTAAGACATCACTAAAAAGATTAATACAATGGAAAAAACAACATTTAGTCCCTGGAAATGGCAAGATGAACGCAGCTATGTGCAAGCTGTTGAAGTAAAAAATGTTACCTCAACACTATATTGTTCGGGTCAGGCAGCAATTGACCCAGATGGTACGTCAAGCAACAAAGATATGAAATCGCAGCTCCAACAGGCGATTTCCAATTTGGAGGAAGTAATTACGTCGTCCGGCTATGAATGTAGTGGTATCGCACGGTTAAATATTTACACCACATCGACTGAAGAGCTTTGGCCCCATTTCCCTATTCTTCAGGAATGGATAGCCAAGCACCATATTAAACAGGCTCTTACCATGTTGGAAGTTACCGGGCTGTTTGAAACATTGAAAGTAGAGTTGGAAGCTACTGTTGTGAAATAGTTTTCGGAATGAATGCCTCCTAAAGAAAGTGCTGTAAGGGTTCCGGTTACCGGAGCCCTTATGCTAAACAAAATAGAGGAGGTCGTAACTTATTCCAGTATAGGACATCTCTATTTAAACTATGAAAGTGTACTTTGCAATTCCATTGCACTTATTATTTTCATACTTTTGCTACAGCATGAGATGGTTCGCAACAATAATGGTCATAATTCTTACAGTGCTATTTGTACTGCCATGTACCGATGGCAACAATCGTTGCGAGGGTAATAATGTCCAGACATCCCAAGCAGGACATAATCACGATCAGGACAGGGACGACTCCTGTAGTCCTTTTTGCCAATGTGCTTGCTGTAGTATTTCCATAGCCACATTTCATTTTACTTCTCCGGAAATTTATGTTCTTTCACAGATTCCCGTTACAAAAAACACGGTAATCAGAGATGTTTATTTTGTTTCCAATTACCTCGGAAGCATCTGGCAACCGCCACAATTTAATGCTTAGCAATATAGGAATTTACCCCCATTGTAATCAATGATGGTATTATGACGGGCTTTCTGGTATAAATAATTGATGCCATTAATACCGTATAATACCACCGATTATTTCAGGTAGCTGTTTCTTCTTTTTCCTATAAGCCCCCTAAGGAGTCATCCTTTTTTTACAAGTATTAAATGATCAATTACAATAAACGTGTTAGATAGTATCATAAAATTTAGTATTAAGAATAAGTTCATTATCGGTTTAATGACTTTATTGCTTATCATCTGGGGGGCATGGAGCGCTGCCAGGCTCCCTATAGATGCTGTGCCAGATATAACCAACAATCAGGTTCAGATATTTACCACTTGTCCTACTTTGGCAGGTCAAGAAGTCGAACAATTGGTCACATTTCCCATCGAACAGCAAATGGCCAATGTGCCGAACATTGAAGAGATCCGAAGTATTTCGCGCTTTGGACTTTCGGTAATTACCGTTGTTTTTCAAGAGGATGTTGATATTTACTTTGCTCGGCAGCTGATCAACGAGAAACTAAAAGAAGCATCCGAAAATATTCCCGAAGGAATAGGTACCCCCGAAATGGCACCCGTCAGCACCGGTCTGGGTGAAGTTTACCAATATATTATCCATCCCAAAAAAGGGAGCGAAGATAAATACAATGCCAAGGACCTGCGTACCATGCAAGACTGGATTGTTGCCCGCCAGCTCTACGGAACAGCAGGCATAGCCGAGGTGAACAGTTTCGGGGGGCAGTTAAAACAATATGAGGTAGCGGTCAATCCAGACCGCCTGCGAGCAATGGATGTCAGCATCCCGGAGATATTTACCGCCCTGCAAACCAATAATCAGAATACAGGGGGAGCCTATATCGATAAGAAACCCAATGCCTATTTCATCCGAGGGATCGGTTTGGTGACCTCTCTGGAAGACGTGAAAAATATTCCTGTCAAAACAACAGGGGTCGTTCCCGTCTACATCAAAGATGTAGCCAATGTGCGTTTTGGCAGCGCCGTTCGGTATGGTGCGCTGACTTACAATGGCGAAGTCGATGCAGTGGGTGGTGTGGTGATGATGTTGAAAGGTGAAAACAGTCATGAGGTGGTCAAGCGTATCAAGGAAAAGCTACCCACTATCCAGCAATCATTGCCAGACGATGTGGTCCTTGAACCTTACCTGGATCGTACCGATCTGGTAGGAAGAGCAATCAGTACCGTTGAAAAGAACCTTATAGAGGGAGCCCTGATCGTCATTTTTGTCCTCGTGCTTTTTCTGGGCAACCTAAGCGCGGGGTTGATCGTTGCCTCAGCAATTCCGCTATCTCTTCTATTTGCACTGGGGATGATGAACGTATTCGGTGTAAGCGCCAACCTGATGAGCCTTGGAGCGATCGATTTCGGATTAATCGTGGATGGGGCGGTCATCATTGTGGAAGCCGTCATGCACCATTTAGCGTTGCGTACATCAAAACAGCAGCTGACACAAGCTGAAATGGATCAGGAAGTATTTGAATCGGCCTCCAAAATACGTACCGCTGCCGCTTTTGGCGAAATCATCATCCTGATTGTTTATATTCCCATCCTTACTCTTGTGGGCGTTGAAGGCAAGATGTTCACACCCATGGCGAAAACTGTTGGCTTTGCTATATTTGGAGCGCTTATTCTTTCCCTGACCTATATTCCCATGATGAGTGCATTGTTCCTGCCAAAAAAACAAAGTGATAAGAAAACCTTCAGTGATAAAATGGTGGAAAAACTCCAACGCATATATGCACCCCTGCTTCAGAAAGCTATCCAGATAAAATATATGGTTATAGGAGCTACCGTTGCCGTATTTGCATGCAGCCTGTTCCTGTTCAGTAGAATGGGCGGTGAGTTCATTCCGCAATTACGGGAAGGAGATTTCGCATTCCATTGTATTCTTCCCCAGGGAAGCTCACTAGAGCAGAGCATCGAAACCTCCATGCAAGCTTCCCGTCTTATCCGTGCGTTTGACGAGGTAAAAATGGTGGTGGGAAAAACAGGTGCCGCAGAAGTGCCAACGGATCCCATGCCACCTGAGGCCACGGACCTGATGGTCATACTCAAGCCAGAAAGAGAATGGACCTCCGGGAGGTCATACAACGAACTGGGAGATGCCATCACGGAAAAACTGGAAGTGATACCGGGCGTGTTCTTCGAAAAGAACCAGCCTATCCAGATGCGCTTCAATGAACTGATGACAGGTATCCGCCAGGATGTAGCGGTTAAGGTATTCGGTGAAAACCTAGACAGTTTGGTGATATATGCAAAGGAAGTCAGCGAAGTGATACAATCCGTAAATGGCGCAACTGCTCCGCAAGTAGAACGGGTGGGCGGACTGCCGCAGATCAACGTCGAATATGATCGGGCGCGCATGGCAAATTACGGATTGACCATACAGGATGTGAATGATGTCGTCAGTACGGCATTTGCCGGTAAAAGTGCCGGTGTGGTATATGAAAACGAGCGACGTTTTGATCTGGTAGTCAGATTGGACAGCATCAATAGAAGTAGCATCAACGATGTCAATAACCTCATGGTACCCACTTCAAAGGGTACCCAGATTCCACTGCACCAGATCGCCAATGTGGAGTACAAACTTGGTCCTGCTCAGATCAGCCGTGAGGCAGGGAAAAGGAGGATCGTGATCGGATTCAACGTGTCTGGTCGTGATGTACAGAGCGTTGTAAGGGATATACAGCAACAATTATCCGGAAAGGTAAAGTTACCGGCCGGGTATTATTTTACCTATGGAGGTCAGTTTGAAAACCTTCAGAAGGCCAGTGATCGCTTGATGGTAGCTGTTCCGATATCCCTCTTGCTTATATTCATGCTGTTGTATTTTACATTCCATTCCATCAAACAGGCAGTCCTCATTTTTACGGCCATCCCGATGAGTGCCATCGGTGGCATTTTTGCGCTACTGCTCAGAGGTATGCCTTTCAGCATCAGTGCAGGCATTGGTTTTATAGCCCTATTTGGGGTTGCCGTACTGAACGGGATTGTCCTAATCGGAAAATTCAATCAACTCGAAAAAGAAGGGATGACGGATGTATTCCAGAGAGTCAGGGAAGGCACATTTATCCGCCTGCGTCCAGTATTGATGACAGCTACGGTAGCATCACTGGGATTCTTGCCGATGGCAATCAGTACCAGTGCGGGCGCCGAAGTACAGAAGCCTTTGGCAACGGTTGTCATCGGCGGACTGGCTACAGCGACCTTCCTTACCTTGTTCGTATTGCCTTTGCTGTACATCATCTTTAACTCAAAAATCAATCTAAACGGAAAATTTAAAATGAAACCGATAGCAGTTATTCTTTTACTATGCCTAGGTGGTATAACATCTGCCCATGCCCAGCAAAGAATAACAATTGATAATGCGATAGGAATAGCACTGGAACGTAATCAGCAATTAGACGTTAACGAAGCAGAGATACGCAGTGCAGGGCTTCATGTAAAAACAGCCAATGAAATCCCCAAAACCGGGGTGTTTGCAGAAAATGAAGATCTGCGCCCGTCCGACAATGTTGGTATCCTGAAGATAGGTGTATCGCAGGCTATTGCTTGGCCCGGTCTGTATGCAGCACGTAAAAACTACCTGAAAGAACAGTTGAAGTATGTAGCACTCAATACGCCGGTACTGAGTGCCATTATTAAAAGGGATGTGCGTACCGCTTACTATCAATTATGGTATCTGCAAGACAAACAGGCCCTGCTCCAACATTTGGACAGCATTTATACATCACTTTTCCAGGCTGCGGAAGTCCGCTTAAAAGCCGGCGATGTAGCCAGATTGGATAAGATATCTGCTGAAGCCAAACTTCGGGAGCTGCAGGCTTTTTTAGAACAGAACAAAAAAGAGATGACCGTGCAACAACAGCAGTTAATGATGTTGCTTAACCGGAACGAATGGTTGCTTCCTGTTTCGGATCCTTTAGAAAAGCTGGACGTAGCACTGCTGGAAAAAAGCAGCAGCCATCCGTTACTGGATCTGCAGCAACAGAAAGTGAATATTGCATCATCCAATATCACTGTTCAGAAAAACAGTAACAGACCCGATTTTTCGGGTAGGGTGTTCAGCCAGCGGCTCTGGGGTGCCAATGATCCGTTTACGGGCTTCTCCGTGATGGCAGCTTTTCCACTATTCGGGATGAAGGCCTATCGCAATAAAGTAAAGGTTGCCACAGCAGAAAGGGAAGTGCAGGAGAAAACACTGGCCTACCAGACACAGCAGCTGCAGACTCAGAGGACATCAGCGATTACAGAAATTGAAAAAAACCTTTCTCTCTTGAACTTTTATGAAACCTCCGGTTTAAAGCAGGCGGAAGAAATCATCCATGCATCTACATTAAGTTATAGAACAGGAGAAATCAGTTTTGCAGAGTTGAGTCAATTTTTGAGTCAGGCCATCGGCATCCGTCAGAACTACCTGGATGTATTGAACCAGTTCAATCAATCAGCTATTCAATTCAATTACTTTACCAACAGATAAGACAAAATGAAACTCATCGTAAAAATATTATTTGCCGCTATTGCTCTTGCATCATTGAACAGCTGTGGAGAAAAGCGCAAAGAAGGTGATGGGCAGCATCCCGGAACAGAAATAGAGAAGCCAAAAGCTGTCAAAGAAGAAGACGGAGAAGCAGCAGCAACTACTATTACTTCCCTTACGCAGGAGCAGATCAGGGCGGTAGGCATAACCTTGGGCAATATAGAAAACAAAAATCTCACGGCTACCATAAAAGCAAATGGAGCCTTAAGGGTTCCCAACAACAATAAAGCAAATGTAACCTCACTGTACGGTGGCGTGATCAAAACACTGAGGGTACAGCTCGGTGACTATGTACGGAGAGGACAGGTAATAGCCACTATCGAAAACCCGCAGTTCATACAACTGCAGGAAGAGTACCTGGCTATCGGCAGCAGGATAATCCTGGCAGAACAGGAGATGGAACGTCAAAGGGAGCTGCATGAAGGCAATGCCGGTGCGTTGAAAAACCTGCAGAATGCTACCGCTGCGTTCAATACACTGCGTACAAGAAAGGCATCACTCCAGCAGCAGATACAGATGATGGGTATCAATCCCCATACGGTAAGCAATGGTAATCTCAGAAATACCCTGGTAGTTCCAAGTCCTATCAATGGAACTATCAGTAATGTCTTTGCCAAAATAGGCAGTTATGTGGATGCTTCTTCTCCGGTAGTTGAAATTGTAGACAACGGATTACTGCACCTAGACCTGCAAGTATTTGAACGGGATCTGCCTTATATAAAAATAGGTCAGACGGTGAATTTTACTCTTACCAATAATCCCCAGACGAGTTACACTGCTAAAGTTTTCAACATCAGTTCCTCATTTGAAAATGAAAGTAAGACAGTTGCCGTGCATTGTACCGTCACCGGAAACAAGGTGGGACTGATAGATGGTATGAATATTACAGGGATGGCAAGCGTAGCGGATGTCACGGCTGCCGCTGTACCCAATGAAGCGATTGTTGAAGCCGATGGTAAATTTTACGTTTTCGTTCATGCGGACAGAGCGCCTGGCGCTGCACACGGAGAGGACGGGAATGCAGATAAACAAGGACAAGGTGCAACGATACTTTTTGAGAAAATCGAAGTCGCCAAAGGTGTTTCTGATTTGGGGTACACAGCGATTACTCCCGTAAGCGAAATTCCTAAGAATGCCCAAGTGGTTACAAAAGGTGCATTTTTCATCAATGCCAAATTGAGCAATATTGGAGGCCATGAGCATTAGTAGTAATCAATCCTATACTTCAATTAAAATAGCATGGAAAAAGAAACTGAAAATAAGCTGAAAAGTAAAAATATTCGCCCTACAAGTATGCGTATCCTGATATATGATTATCTGCGTACACTTACAGTTGCGCTGTCTTTAACTGAAATCGAGCATCACTTCCATAAGGCCGATCGGATTACCATTTACAGGACCCTGCAAACATTCGAAGAAAAGGGACTTGTGCATAGTATTGTAGACGATAATGGTACAAAATATAAAATGAGTGCTGAAGGACGCGGCGAGGCACACAGAGATGCTCATCTGCATTTTTACTGTAAGAAATGCGGACAGACTACCTGCAAAGAAAGTATTACCTTTCCGCAGCTTCCTAATGCCGGTTTCAGAATTGATGAAATTCAGATCATGGCAAAAGGTATCTGTGAAAAGTGTCTGGATAAAGAATAATTCAACAAATGCCGGATTAGAGGAAGAATGTATTACCGCAGATGTTAATTTCTATATTGCTAGGTTTTACTTATTGATTTTCTCCCTTTTAAATCAATATCTTTGAATATTAATCATGAGCTATTGGAATCTACTACTGAAATATTATTCATATTGAGTGCCGTAGGCTCATCAAATGGGCTGATTTTGGCGGTATATTTATTTTTTGTTCGCAAAAATAAATCTATAGCACAGCTGTTTTTGGCTCTTCTGTTATTGATGTTGTCTATCAGAATCGGGAAGTCAGTTTTCTTATACTTTAATCCTGATCTACTAAAAGGTTACCTCCAAATTGGTCTTTCAGCATGTTTTTTTATTGGGCCATCTCTTTATTACTATACAAGAGCCAGTTTTGGAACTTTTAAGCAGATACCGCGGCCGTGGTTATTGCTATATGGAATATTATTGGTTGTAGTTTTGGCAGGCGGTATAGCTTATCCTTATGAAGAATTTCCGCTGGCTTGGGGAGAAATTCTTATTCCGTATGTAATTTATGGCCAGTGGTCTGTTTTTCTAGTCATGGCTCTTTACGTATACTGGAAGAACAGGAACGATGCCAAAGGGAAACCCTTGGTGAAGGTAGTGGTTATCGGGAACTGTCTCATATTCTTGGCTTATATCTTAGCCATTCTGAATTGGATCCCCGGGTCTTATATCCTAGGTAGCATTATGTATTCGTTCATTTTGTATCTCTCCTTGTTTGTCGTTTTTTATAGGGATAGAAATGAGAAACCTGAAGGAATCGACAAGTATCAAAACAAAAAAATAACGGAAGAACATGCCTTGCCCATGATTGCCAAGCTGGAAAATGCGGTTGGCTCAAGCGGTCTTTACCGAAATCCCGAGCTGAAACTCAGCGATCTGGCCCAGAAACTGAATATTCGATCACATCAACTCTCGCAATTATTAAACGATAATCTGGGCAAAAGTTTTTCCACATTTATCAATGAATATAAGATAAACGAAGCCGCTGAAAGAATAATCAATGAACCACATATAAAAATAGAAGAAATAGGCTATGAAGTAGGTTTCAACTCCAAATCAGCCTTTTTCACGGCGTTTAAGAAGATCAAGAATACCACACCGCTAAAATATAGGGAGTCGTTATTGGAATCGCAGCAGCGTTCGGATTTATAAAGTTGTACTTCTGAATTCCAAATTCAGGACTGGTTCCAGAATGCACAACACTAATTTTGGGCAAAATGAAATTATGATGCACCCAAAACTGTTCATTGCATTTGTCCCATTTATGATCACTACTGTTGCTTCCTCACAAACAGCAGTGCGTGGAGCTATCCAAAATACGGGCAACCAAACGGCTGTATCTTCGGCTAATATTTCGCAATCGAATTCAAATCTTAAAATTGATTCTTTGTTCTCGAAATATAATACAAACACTCCTGGGGTTGCCTTAGCAGTTGTTAAAAACGGGAGAATCGTTTTTGAAAAAGGATATGGAATGGCAAACCTCGAAAACAACGTTCCTGTCACATCTCAGTCGGTTTTTCATATAGCATCTGTATCAAAACAATTTACTGCATTTGTTATTTATCTTTTAGAAAATGAAGGAAAAATTTCCTTTGAAGATGATGTAAGAAAATACTTCCCTGAACTTCCCGATTACGGAACACCCATAAAAATTAAGCATCTTTTAGCCCACACAAGTGGGTTGAGGGATCAATGGGCAATACTGACACTAGCAGGTTGGCGTATGGACGATAACATAACAACAGAACAAATTTTAAAACTTGTGATAAGGCAAAAAAACACAAATTTTAAACCGGGAACCGAATTTAGTTATTCAAATACAGGTTATACACTGTTAGGAGAACTTGTACATCAAATTACTGGGAAGACTTTGGCTAAATATGCAGCCGAAAAAATATTCACGCCGCTGGGAATGACTAAAACACAGTTCAACATGGATAACAGGAAAATTGTCAAGGGTAGGGTATATTCCTATGAAATAAACGATGGCGAATACATTAACAAGGGGCTCAACTACTCCAATATCGGTGCAACCGGTCTCTTAACAACGGTTGAGGACCTAAGTAAATGGGCGCTCAATTTTGAAAATCCGATCGTTGGCACAAGAAAGTTAATCGAAAGATTTAATGAGCCTTCCTATTTAGACGATGGAAAGAAAATCGTGTCTAATATAATTGAAGGAGATACGTTATTCCACGCAAAAGGTCAATTGCTAAGAAATTATCGTGGTGTTAATATGATAAAGCATGGAATAAATGGCTATAGCGAACCTATTGGCTTCATCACGAAGCTCCGGATAGATACATTCACCGTTGAAACAGATCCCAATAGATTTGGCAAATATAAGCCGAGATATGGCAAATCGATCTCACTGAGCGTGTTGCAACTTTGTACTTGAATCAAAAAAGAATTAAAAATGAATTTACAAGGAAAAGTCGCACTGATTACAGGTGCATCGAGTGGAATCGGCGAAGGTGTGGCAAGGGCATTTGCCGCAAAAGGTGTTAAAGTAGGTTTGGCAGCAAGAAGAATCGACAAGCTGAAATCGCTTGCGGACGAGATCCAAAGCAATGGTGGCGAAGCCATGTCAATAGCAATGGACGTTATCGATCCAGCAAGCGTGGAAAAAGGTGTGAAATCATTAATGGAACGATTCGGAGTAATCGATATTCTGGTGAACAATGCAGGAATTATGCCGGCAGCAGATATCGATGCTTTCAAAACAGACGAATGGAAATCCATGGTGGATGTAAATATCAACGGGCTACTGAATGCTACAGCAAGTGTGCTGCCAGGGTTGATTGCCCAGCACAGCGGACACATCATCAATCTGTCTTCTATTGCCGGTCGTAAACTGTTTAAAGGTTTGGCGGTTTATTGTGCGAGCAAGCACTTTGTGGCGGCTTTCTCAGACATTATGCGTATGGAAATAGGTAAGAAACACAACATTCGCGTAACGAATATCCAACCCGGTGCCGTAGCAACCAATCTGTACGACCAGATCACAGACAAAAACTACAAGGAAGGTATGGAAAATCTTCGCGAGCAGATAACCTTCTTAACTCCGAGGGATATTGCCAACAGTATGATCTACGCGCTTGAAGCACCAGATCACTTGGATGTATCCGAAATGTTCATCTTACCTGTGGATCAAGAATGGTAAGTATAATAAGTATAACAAGTTGATAAACTTTGGGCATAGTAAACTTTTTCGGTGTCCAAAGTTTTAATATTTTTATATTTAAAAGTCAAAACTATGCGTGTTGATTTACAATTTGATTCCATACAGGCATTTCACAGATTTAGCAATCTGCCCAAAACGGAACATCCTCTGGTTAGTCTAATTGATTATAGCCAAGTGGAATATCCTCCTGAATATACCAATATTCGTTGGGTTCAGAATTATTACTCGATTGGGCTAAAACGCAACGTGAGCAAGAAATTCAATTACGGACAGCTGCCTTATGATTTTGATGAAGGCGTGCTGACATTGGTAGCTCCACAACAAGTCATTCACATCGAAATTGACCCCAATGCTGAAATCGACCCTTCGGGTTGGTTGTTGTTGATTCATCCTGATTTCTTGTGGAATACTTCATTAGCGAAAAAGATAAAACAGTACGAATTTTTCGGTTACGCGGTGAATGAAGCGTTGTTTCTTTCGGACAAAGAAGAGCAATTGATGATAGCGATTTTTCAACAAATTAGGCAAGAATACCAGTCGCACATCGACAAATTTGCCCACGATATTATCATTGGTCACATTGAATTACTCTTGCGTTATACCGCACGTTTCTACGAACGGCAATTCCTTACCCGCCGAAAGAGCAATCACCAGATTCTGGAGCAGATGGAATCTTTATTGAATAACTATTTTAGAGATGAAAATTTAGCGCTGCATGGTATTCCTACGGTAAAGCAAATTGCTGGGGCGCTCTGCTTGACACCCAATTACTTAAGTAGTCTCCTGAAAGTGCTTACCGGACAGAGCACGCAACAGCATCTGCAAAATAGACTCATCGACAAAGCCAAAGAAAAGTTATCAATCACGCAGCTGTCTGTAAGTGAGATAGCTTACATGTTGGGTTTTGAGCACCCGGCATCATTCAACAAACTCTTTAAAAGTAAAACTCAGATGTCACCATTGAAATTCAGAGCGAGTTTTAATTAAACGCAAAACAGATTGAGCTCGTTTTTTGTGTAATGTGGCTTTCTCATCCAACATTTTCGCCTCGAATGTCGCGACTCCCAAAGCTGCAAATACCAAGAGCATGCCGATGGTTAAATATTCTTTTAATGTGCCTTTTCGAACGTGATATGGTGTGTATTCCTTTATTACTGTTAGATAAAAATTTCTTTTAGCTCAGTTCTAAAGCTGAATTCTTCATCCCCTAGGTAAGCAATGCGTTTCGTAATATATTCTTTCAAATCCGAATAGTTCCGATGGTAAAATTCAGATAGTTTAATCACTTTCTTTTCTCCTCGTTTTAAATAAAGATATTCATACCTTCCACCTCTTGATAGCAATATAGAGGTACTATAACCATCAAAATCTGCTATGTCAAGGTAGGTAGAGGGTCCTAATCCATAAAACCGCCTTATATAAACTGTATTGTCTATAAATGTGGTACTTATAGCTTTTGTTCTCAGTTCACCATAACCTATCCATAGCAAGATATATATTGTCAGAAGGAAGAAAAACCAAGCTCCAAATGTTATTGGTTTGCCCTGGTAAATAGACTCGCAGAATATATACAAGCCGAAGAGACATATAGTAAGCAGAAAAATTGTAATAAAGCTAAAAAAATGAAAGCGGGATTTTAGCATCATGCTCTAATATACAATTTTATCTTAAATTTATCTAATGAACAGCAATTTCTTAAGAAACCTCATATAAACACTTTTTGCTATTTTGTGGTTTGATAAATAGCTATTAAAAAGCAATGGAAGTAAATAAAGCCAAATCCCCAGAAGATATCCCAAAGCTGTTCGTTCGGGCATGGAATGAACGAAGTGCGGATGGAATAGCGCAGCTTAATCTATTCTTGTTTGTGGTATATAAACATGGTGAACATTGGTTATGCGTATCTGCACAGAATACGGATATCGTGGCCGGGGCCGAAACACATATCAGGCGCGATGACGGTACACTTGTTGCCGTTGATTATAGGAAATAGTTGGTAGCCGCTATGAGCATAATAACATCTTTTTAAACTTACTTCCTGGCAATCTGTTTTTACTGAATACATAAACAAAATGATGAGCAGAAGATATGGACCAATGTAATAGGTAGCACCAGAAAAATTCGTATCCAATAAGAGTAACATTGCTATTTCACAGAACTGATTTATTTAATAGTTCTGTCGGTTTAACAAGAGGCGGAAAGTACCCCTTTTAGCGGGCAGCTTTGGTAGGCCGCCCGCCTAAATGTCGTAAAAATCACTTTAAGGTATGATTCTCTCAATCCTTAATCGTTCAAATAAATCAAAGAATGATTCTCTGGTATCCTGATAAGCGGTAAACCCTAGTTTCCTGCTCTTTGACATATCTGTCACCACTTCGATAGGCCTTCCCAGATCTAAATCAGTATGCCAAGGAGAAGCCAGCCGATTCAAATTTTCCTCCCTTAAACCATACTTCTTTGAAATATCCCTCCAGATGTCCTCTTTTCCTTTCATCTGATCCTCAAGAGGCCGGACGGTATCCGAGAAACCTTTCGCTACAATGCCAAACCAATCGGCTATCTGATTCCATAACCAACTCCACCTGAATACATCTCCGTTCACAATGTTAAACGCTTCATTATGTGCAGCGGGTGTTGTAGCCGCCCAAACAAGTTGTTTAGCCAATACTCTGGAGTCTACAACGTCAGACAAGCCGTTCCATTGTGCCGAAGAGCCCGGCCAAATAAATGGTGCACCTGTTTCTTTACAGATACTGGCGTAGACCGCTAAAGTAGTCCCCATATTCATTAGATTCCCTACCGCTTCACCGATAACGGTATGCGGCCTGTGTACGCTCCAGGTAAATCCATCCCTGTTGGCAGCAGAAAAAACTTCGTCTTCCTGAGCATAATAGAAGTTATCAATATTTAGTCTTGGATGTTCTTCCCTTAGGGGTGTTTCGGGCAAGGTATCACCTTTTATAAAAGCCTCAAAAGGGCCAAGATAATGCTTCAATCCGGTAACCAACGCCACGTGTCGGACAGACTTTTTCGGAGACAGCGCATCAAGCAGGTTTCTTACCATTGCGGCATTTACCTCTATATTCTCCCTTTCAGTATCTTTTCTCGTCCAGGTAGTGAAGAATACATGTGTAGGTGCTACATCTTTCAAGGCGGTGGTAATGCTGTTTTTATCCAGCAGATCCGCAGTCAATGGAATAAGTCCGTTCAGATCTATATCTGGGTTTCTGGCCAAGCCATAGGTCGTCCAATCTTCCGAAATGAGCTGTTTGGCCAGACTGCTGCCCGTAATCCCGCTAACGCCTACCACTAACGCAATATTTTTATTTTTCATCTGCATATAGTTATTTATGAGTGTATGTATTTCTACGGCATAAATGAGCTCGTTACACTCGGTTTGTCTTTAAAGATGATGAAGCATCATAATTTTATTCATTCCCCCGGGTGATTGAATAAAATCGTGATGGTTTCATAACATTATTCGTTTGTTCAAAGTTACAATCGAATAACTCCTTGCATATTGACGTGGATCATGAAATCGGATTGATCTGGATCAATCATTTATCAAAGTAGTTTCTTCTTTAAACGGCTAATGGTTTCCGGTGCCAATCCTAAGTAAGAGGCAATCAGGTTCTGGGGGATACGCTGGTTGATGAAGGGATAGGTTTCTATCAATAGACGGTACTTTTCTTCTGCGGTATGCGTGTTGGAACTGATCAGTCTCTTCTCTTTGGTTACCAGGCTATTTTGGTACACGATGCGGAAATAACGTTCCATGATAGGGGTCTTTGAAAGCATCTCCTCATAATTTTCTCTGGAAATACATAACAGTTCCGTCTCCTCTATGGTCTCTATGTTGAGTTTTGTTTCCTCACCGCAAATGAAACTTGCAAAATCGGAGACCCACCAGCCTTCCCACCCAAACACACTGATATGTTCGTTCCCTCGTTCATCGATGGTATATGATTTTACAGCGCCTTTTGACACAAAAGACATTTGTTTGCAAATGCTCCCTTCCTGCAGAAGGTATCGTCTCTTCCGTAATTTCTTATATTTAAAGAAGGTCTGTATAAGCTCCCTTTCCTGATTGCTCAGATCAACTTTTTTCTGTATATGGGCAAATAGAACGTCAAACATCAGACTGAATATTTTATATAGATTACCGTTAGCTTCAAATTTATAAATAAAATAGTAGAATCTTCCCAAGGCTCCCCATGACGTGGTTTATGTCCTAAAGGGATCCCAATGTCTTAAATTTAAGTATATATGTATGCAAAATAGTCGGGAGATCTCGGCGATATTGTTTCTTCTTCAATAAATCAAAACTTGCTCTTTCTACGTAGGCTAATTGGTGTCGTTAAATCTTGGATAGAATTGAAGTAAGAGTTTTTAACTAAATGCCTGTCTGAATTCCAAAGGCGACTGATTGGTTTTTGTCTTAAACAATTTACTGAACGATTGCGGGTGTTCAAAACCTAATTCATAAGCAATTTCACTTACAGATAAATCGGTGGTAGAAAGTTTTTGTTTGGCTTTTTCTATCAACACATTTTGAATATATTGTTGGGTATTCAGCCCTGTTAATGATTTTAGCATATCACTTAAATAACGTTGCGATAAGCGTAGCTCCTCACAGATGTTCTGTACTGTCGGTCCGCCATTTTTCAATCCATTACCGGTATCAAAATAATTATTCAGCATTTGATCCAAGGTGTTGATGATATCGTTGTTAACCGCCTTTCGGGTAAGAAACTGGCGATTATAATAACGGTTACTAAAATTTAATAGCAGCTCTATTTGCGACACCAAAACATCCTGGCTAAATTGATCGATATTCGTATCCAGTTCGTTGCTTATCGAAGTAAATAAATTGGTTATGGTTTCTTTTTCTTTTGCAGATAAGAATAAGGCTTCGGAAACATTATATGAAAAAAAACCGTATTGGTTTATCAAATTTCCCAGGGGATAATTTCGGATAAAATCGGGGTGGAAATACAAGGCAAGACCGACATAGCTATTTGTGTCTTCGGGCGAAAAAACAATTTGTCTGGGTTTCAAAAAGGCCAATCCGCCTTCTTCAAAGTCATAGTAACCCTGTCCGTATTTTGTTTGCCCTTTAAAGGTAGGTTTAAAAGAAATTTTGTAAAAATCAATGCAGATTTTTCGTCCTTTCTCCAGCATTTCAACCGAAACATTATTGTAATCTACCAATGCAATTAACGGATGCAAAGGTGTAGGCAATCCGAGTTCACGCATCAATTGAGATATGCTTTCAATATAATGTATGTCTGATTTCCGTTGCATATTTCTGAGAACTACAATATAATCAATTTTGTTTTGCGGGGCGAATTACAATGTCGCCTACTTCAACATCTTTCGGTTGGCTGATTGCATAAATTACGGCGTTTGCTATGGCATCCGGACTGATAGCCAGTTGTTCTACCGTTTTGGAAGCTGCGGCTTTGTTCTCTTCAGTTATTACGCTTTTAGCGGCAAAATCTGTTTTTATATATCCAGGCGAAATTCCAGTGATGCGTATGGTGCCGTCTGATTCTTGCCGAAATCCTTCTGCAATGGTGCGGACAGCATTTTTTGTTCCTGCATAAATACCTTGCGTTGGCACAATTTTTATTCCCGCTGTAGAAATAATGTTGACAATGTGCCCCGATTGCTGTTGCTTAAATACAGGGATCACTGCCGCCATACCATACAAGACACCTTTGATATTAATGTCGATCATTTCGTCCCAGCCGTCGGTATCCAATTCATCAATAAGGCTGATGTGGGCAACACCTGCGTTATTAACGATAACGTCTAATTGACCGTATTGTTCAATCGCAACATGCACAAACCGAACTAAATCGGCTTTATGTCTCACGTCTATTTTTGCAGATATTGCCTCGCCACCCTTGTTTTTAATTTCTTCAACAACGTTTTTCAGTTGTTTGGCATTTCTTGCCCCTAAAACAACTTTTACACCATTCCCTGCCAATTTTAGCGCGATGGCTTTGCCAATACCTTCGCTTGCTCCAGTAACGGCAACTACTTTTCCTTTAAGGTTTCGCATAAACTTTTCTCGTTTAGTTCTTCTGCAAAGTTCTTAGTTGCCTAGCCGGTTAAAGTAGCCGAATTGGTAGTTGTTGTAGTGATGTTGGTTGCTGAGGTGGTGAGATGAACAACAATTCAAGTGATAATCGAAAATGCCCAAGAACAATGATAACAATTTCTTACGTATAAAGGAATATAGCTTTCGCATGCTGTCTTTCTTTTTGTATCTCAGCGCATTTTCGTTAAGTTTGCTTAATGGATGACCTATCCGGAAGGTGTGATGCATAAAGAAACAAAGAAGGAACAACTATTAAATGCTTTTTCTAATGAGGAAGGGCTGGAGTTACTTTTTTTAGATCTTTTTCGTTCTTATGAACAATCTTTATATGTGTTTTCGCTGAAAATGACTAAGGATGACGCACTAAGTAAGGATATTGTGCAGGAAGTTTTTATAAAACTGTGGGAAATTCGTGGCCAGATGAACGAAATTGAACATATAGATCGTTTTCTCTATAAACTCACACAAAACAAAGTGCTGGATTTTCTTCGTAAGGCAGCTTCCGATAGCCGTTTGAAACAGGTTGTTCGGGAAAATATGAACCAAGTTGTTCAAGAACAGCCCACCGGTTTAGAGCAAAAGGAATATCATGCCATTATCAATAAAGCTATTGAGATGCTGCCCGAAAAGCGCAAAGCAGTCTACCTGTTGAAGGATGACGGGCTGAATTATCGGCAGATAGCTGATAAAATGGACATATCCACACATACCGTAAAGAACCAATTATGGGCGGCATTTAAATCCATCCGTACCTATCTAAATACCCATCTGAAATAATTTTTGATTTTTTTTCCTTTTTGAATAGGAACTTTTCCCTTTTGTTTCGTCCTACTAATATTAGGGCATGGAACAACGTTTAGCATATCTTTTTGATCAATATTACCATAACCGGTCTTCGCAGGAAGAGTTGGAAGAGTTTTTTCATTACGTGGAGCGCGCAGCGCATGATGAAGAACTCCAGCAATTGATGATGCAGGCTTACGCGAAGATATTGCGCCAACATCCGTCACAATCAACAATAGATGAAAAAGGAATGTTGAAACTATCCAAATCAGATTGGTTGAATGAAGCATCCTCTGTTGAAGCGTTGAAACGGCCGCAAGGAAAGAAAAGAAAAAACTTATTGCCAGCCTTGGGAATAGCAGCATCCTTATTCTTATGTCTCGTGGGAGCAATGATCTACCTTTCAACGCTGCAGGATACACCGTCCCCGCAGCAGGCTCATGTGCGCAAAACGTTGGTTAAAGATTATACAACTAAGGGGCAACAGAAGTACTATTTGCTGAGTGATAGTTCGCAGATTTGGCTGAATGTCGCCAGTAATTTATCCTATGCCAAAGATTTTGGTGGAAGAAGCCGTGAAGTGTGGTTGGAAGGTGAAGCTTTTTTTGATGTAAAACAGGTGAAAGACAAACCTTTTGTTATTCATGTAAAGGGTGGAAGCATTCTGGTTTTAGGTACCGCATTTAATGTAAAAGCTTACGCGGGTACCGAAAAGGTGCGGGTAAGTGTTCGGGAGGGAAAGGTGCGTGTACAGATAAAAAACTATCCTGCTACATTGCTCGGCATGGGAGAAGAGGCCACCTTTGGTGAATCAAGAGAAGTGAAACAACAGATTAGGCAAGTTAGTAATATAAAACAGGTGGGTGCCTGGCAGAACGGTCTATATAAGTATGAAGATGTACCGCTGGCCGAAATTGTAGCCGATCTGGAAAGGATTTATGATTGCCAGATTTTGATAGAAGGGTCAACCTTGCAGCAGGAGCTGGTTAATACCTCGTTTAAGCAAAACGAAAGTTTGAATGGGATCTTGGAGATTCTCGCAAATGTAACCGGTAGCTACGTAACAAAAAAAGAAAATAAATACAGTATTCACCAACCTAATTGATATGTATATGCTTTATCCAACTTAACCGATACATAAAGCCGTTCCGGGTAGCAGCCGGAACAGCTTAAGAACAAACAAAGTTTCGTGTATCACTTTATTTAATCAATCTCAAATTTATGCATTTAAATGAAATCAAATGCAACGTAGCTTTTTTTTGTCAAAAAAAAGCTGCCAGACAACCGTGTGTATTATCACTTAACCTTAAACGTATTTTCATGAAAACAGCAGCGATGACGCTTTTTATTGCCTTTGCCACTATCTTACAGGCAAAAGTAGCGCATGGACAACGAGCAATGAACAAGCTGCTAAGCTTGGAGGTTAAAGGTGCCTCATTGAAAGAAGTGTTAAAAGATATTAGCTCCAAAACGGGGGTCCAGTTTACTTATAAAACTTCCGATATTGCACCTTTCACCAACTTAAACTACCAGATACGGAGTATGCCCTTGGATGCCGCGTTAAAGGAAATTCTGGCAGATAAACAATTACAGGCAGAGCAGGTGGGAAGCAATATCGTAATCAAGAAAAAGCAGGTAACCGGATCCCAACACGATAAGATCCCGCAAGAGGGTTTCATCAGCAAGGTGGTAGTAGATGAAAAAGGGAATCCACTGCCCGGTGTAAATGTTCATTTTAAAGGCCTGGCTGGATCGGTAAGTGCAAATGAAGCGGGTCGCTTTTCCTTGCAACCTGTTCCCAACGCTTCAACAATCATTTTCACCTACTTAGGTTTTAAAACACTGGAACTGAATCTTGATCAGGTACTTCAGCTAGAAGAGATTGTTTTGGCGTCAGATCTGGGTTTGCTCGATGAAGTAACCGTCATCGGTTATGGTACAACTACAAAACGCTTAAGCACCGGAGCGACGGCAGGTATTAGCTCAGCAGATATTGCGGCACAACCGATCAACAATCCACTGTCAGCTTTGCAGGGCCGGGTGGCTGGCTTGGAAGTATCTTCAACAAACGGTTTAACCGCATCAGGTTTCACCGTAAGAATAAGAGGTGTCAATTCGGTAGGCAGCGCCAATGATCCACTTTATATCATTGATGGCGTACCTTTCTTTTCAGAGCCTTTGAATCAGGGTGCTATCAATGCCGCCAATGGACTACAAAGCCCCCTGGCCAGTATTAATCCGGCAGATATCGAACGTATCGATGTGCTGAAGGATGCAGATGCAACATCTATCTACGGTTCTAGGGGAGCCAATGGGGTCATCTTAATTACCACGAAGAAGGGGAAGGCAGGCAAGACACAGACCACTTTCGATTTCTATACGGGTGTCGGTAAGGCATCAAACAAAGTCGACATGTTGACGACCCCACAATACCTTACTTTACGGCGGGAAGCTTTCGCAAACGATGGGATGGAGCCAGGGGCAGGCACCACTCCGGATATATCGGAATGGGATCAACAAGCAACAACGAATTGGCAAGATCTGCTGATGGGGCGTACGGCAAAGACATCGGAAGCAAAAATGTCGATCAATGGAGGCAATGAAAATACCACCTTTCTGATGAGTGGAACCTATCGCCACGAGTCATCTGTTCTTCCGGGCGATAATAGTTATAATAAGGGATCCACACGTCTATCGCTTGATCACACTTCTTCCGATCGTAAGTTCAATGCTTCCGGATCCATTAGCTATACAGGGGACGTAAACAATATGATCGCAACGGATCTGACGCAATACTATAATTTACCTCCCAATATGCCGATCTACAATGAAGACGGGTCCTATTTTTGGTACGGTAATATTCAGAATCCCATTGCCTACTTGGATCGATCATCCGAGAATAAAACAAAAAATCTGATTGCCAACGGTACCTTACGCTATACACCCCTCCAAAATCTCAACGTAAAAGCAAATTTTGGTTACACGGACACACGCTTGAGCCAAGTGCAGGTGCTACCTGCAAGTAGTTTTAATCCAGTTAATGCTACCAATGCTTTTGCACTTTATAATAACACTACGGCAAACAGCTACGTTATCGAGCCACAGGTAGATTATACCATCACACAGGGAAAAGGACAGCTGCAATTACTGGCAGGTGGTACCTGGCAGCAAAGTATTCGCGAATTGACCTTTCTGCAAGGAGATGATTATGCCACGGATGCGCAGCTCAGCAATATACAGGCGGCGGCAAGCTTAACAACCCGCAACTATGTCTACAGAAAATATAAGTACCAAGCGGTTTTTGCCCGGGCTAATTATAGTTGGAATAATAAGTATGTGCTAAATGCTACTTTCAGGAGAGATGGATCATCCCGTTTCGGACCGAATAAGCGCTTTGGTAATTTTGGCGCAGTAGGTGCGGCGTGGGTGTTTTCTGAGGAAAGCTATGTCAAAGATCATCTGCCCGCGCTGAGTTTTGGTAAGTTGAGGGGAAGTTATGGAACAACGGGTAACGACCAAATTGGCGATTATCAATATCTGGATAGCTGGGATTACGTGAATTATCCATATGGCGGGATAACAGGTCTCAGACCCGCAAGGGTGTATAATCCCGACTATAGTTGGGAGTCTAACAAAAAGCTGGAATTTGGATTGGAATTGGGTTTCTTTGGCGATCGTATATCCTTAACCACTGATTTTTACCGCAATCGATCAGGGAACCAGCTCTTAGATTTTGTACTCTCTCCGCAGGCAGGGTTTGAAGGCTATATCACCAATTTGCCGGCCCTGGTACAGAATAAGGGTTGGGAGTTTCAGCTGAATACGGTTAATATCCACCAAGAGCGTTTTAATTGGACTTCTTCTTTAAACCTAACGCTACCTTCAAATAAATTATTGGAATATCCGGGACTTATCGGTTCTGCTGCAGAATCGATCTATGCTGTTGGTTATCCTTTGTCTGTTACGAAGGGCTATCGATTTACCTCTGTTGATCCTAATTCGGGTTTAGCGCAGTATGCAGATTTAAATGGCGATGGAGCCATTACCGCGGGTGTAGATGATCAGTATGTATTGGGAAGTGATATCCCGAAATTTTATGGTGGTTTTCAGAACAGTTTGCGCTATCGCAACTGGGAGTTGGACGTATTGCTGCAGTTTGTGAAGCAGGAAGGCCCGCTGCTCAACTTTGGCTATTCCGCTTCGCAGTCGATGGGTATTATGGCAAATTTCGATACCTCTGTTTTAGAAAGATGGCAGCAGGCAGGCCAGCAAACAGAGCTACCACGCGCGAGCGCGACGGCCAGTAACGAAGCCTATACAGATTATAATGCACGCTATCGTCTATCCAGTGCACTGTGGGGAGATGCGTCTTTTGTCCGTTTAAAAAACGTGGCCTTGCGCTATAACCTAACACAGGCGCTGCAACGGCTTAAATTACAAAATGCAGTGATCTACCTACAGGGAAATAATCTATTTACCATTACGGGCTATAAGGGCTTTGATCCAGAGACGCAGGGTATGGCAATGCCGCCCCTCCGTTTATACACCATTGGTTTACAAATAACGCTTTAAATGATTGCCAGATGAAAAGAAATCTTTTTTACTTCATATGTACCGCATTGATCCTTTGTACCTCTTGCGAAAAGTATGTCGATGTAGGCTTACCGAAAGATCAGGTGCTCAATCAGCTTGCTTTCGATGATGATAAGACAGCGACCGCTTCGGTGGTTGGCCTGTACTCTCAAATGAATGGGTTGAATTATTATTTCGCAAATATTTTGATGAATTTCTGTACAGCGATGTCGGCCGATGAGTTCTTTTATGGAGCAAATTATGCCGATTTTACAGAATTTAGTGATAACAATCCCAGCACTACCAATAGCTTTGTGCGCACCTTATGGACACAGCCATATAGCTACATTTATCATGCAAATGCCTGTATTGAAGGGCTGGAAAAGGCTGTCAACGTATCACAGGCAGTGAAGAATCAATTGATCGGCGAGGCTAAATTTATGCGCGCCTTTTGCCACTTTTATCTCAGTCAGCTTTTTGGTGATGTGCCCTTAATTCTGACAACGGATTATAAGGAGAACACCGCTTTGCCACGCACCGCCAAGGCAGAGGTGATGGCAGCCGTCATTCAGGACCTGAAAGAGGCGAAAGAACTGCTCATTGCTGGTTATCCCAGTGGTGCGCAGGTTGCAGATGGGAATGGCGAACGTACTCGGCCAAACAGGGCAGCCGCCAGTACCTTGCTGGCACGGGCTTATCTTTATAATGGACAGTGGGCGGAGGCGGAGCAGCAGGCAGACGAGGTCATCAGCGATACACGATATAAATTACTGCCGAGCGAGCAGATCAATGAAGTGTTCCTGAAAAATAGCGAAGAAACGATCTGGCAGTTGGAGGCAGTGAACACGCTTTCCGGAAGGAATACCTGGGAAGGCACCTTGTATGTGCCGGCAAGCGCGACAAATGTCCCCCTTATTCGCTTAACGCCAGACGGACTAAAAGATGCCTTTGAAGAGGGCGATCTGCGGAGAACCAATTGGGTAGGTACATATACAAGCGATGATGTGACACACTTATACCCCTATAAATATAAGGTGCGTTTAGCTGTTTCTCCTGCCACAGAATATTCAATGGTATTGCGTTTTGCAGAACTTTATTTGATCCGGGCAGAGGCACGTTTGGAGTTGGGTAAGCTGGATGATGCGCGGACGGATCTAAACAGCATCAGGTTCCGGGCAGGCTTACCGGAATTAGTAGTATCCATAGATGCCACTGCATTGCGATCGGCGCTAGAGAAAGAACGGCAAGTAGAACTATTTGCAGAATGGGGGCATCGGTGGTTCGATCTGAAGCGTTGGCCCAGTTTAGAAGGGAAGGCCACGCGCGCAGATGATATCTTGGGTAAATTGCGACCGGGATGGAAGTCTACCGCGGTGCTTTTCCCCATCCCGCTAAGAGCGTTGCAAACAAACCCAAATCTGACACAAAATGAAGGTTATAACTAACAGCTATGAAAAAATTAGTTTTTAGTACATTGTTATTGCTGCTGTGCGTCGCTGCAATAGCAAAGGAAAAGACAGTATTGCGTGGAAAATTGTACCATATGGCGGATAGCGTATTTACCCTAAGCTACCAGGAGTATGCTTTGCTATCCCCATTAGAAACGAAGGAAGTGCCTGTAGCGGCAGATGGCAGTTTTACCTGTATATTGGAAATTAAAGGGCCAGCCAGCGTATTTATGAATTTTGGTAAAAGCCCGGTTACCGAACGTTTTACACTACAGAAAGAGAATGGACAGGATACCACGCAAAGCACAGATTTAAATAAGGTCTTATCACTATATGCTTATCTACTTCCAGGAGATCAGCAATACTTTGAAGTGGATCTAGCGAAAATAGAACAAAGCCTGTCGTGGAAAGGCAGGCATCGCGGAAACAGCATCTATATGAATGAGCAGGCCTGGCGATTTGATCGGTACAAAGATCGCGTGATGAAAAACTATTTCGGGTATACACAATACAGTCCGCAGCGCTATTCGGACTATGTGAACCAACGCCGAGAAAACCGATTGGATTTTCTCGATAGTTGTATAAAAAGCATGAAATTAAGTAATCATCTTAAACACATCGCAAAGCAAACCATTCTCGGCGAGAGTGTCATCGCAAAAATCAACTATCCCGCCATGCGTGCTACTTATACCAATCAGGCATATGAAGCACCAGCCAGTTATTTTACCTTTATGGATAGTGTGGTCATTGACACAAAAGATATCGATAAAGGAATTGGCTACCTGTATTTTCTCGATGCCTACCTCAAAAAGAAGTATCAATTAGCAGGCGTAGAGGAAGATTATTTCGATTGGGTACAGAAAACATTAAATAGAAAACCGCTATATGAATACTGTGCCTTTGCCTTAGGAAGTAATTTCAAGAGACGTTTGTATGATCTTTTTGGAGAAGATTGCCCATATCCCGACATTGCCGCGGCAGTCAAAACAAAATACAGCAAATTGGAGAAGATGTTGGAAGGGAATCCTGCACCCGATGTTCGCTTTAATAACATGGCAGACGAGGAGGTAAAACTCACGGATTTGCAGGGTAAGTATCTTTATTTGGATTTTTGGGCTACTTGGTGCGGCCCCTGTATCGAGGAGATTCCTAGTCTTCAGCAGCTTATGAAAGATTATGCTGGGAAAAACATTCTGTTTGCCAGTATTTCCGTCGATAAGGTTCGTGATAAAAAGAAATGGAAAGATTTTGTGGCAGCTCGTAACATGCAGGGAGAACAGTTATGGGTAGATGCCGAAAACAATAAAATATTGACAGAGACTTTTAATATGCTGCAGATTCCGCGCTTTATTTTGCTGGATCCGGCGGGTAAGATTGTGGATGCCAATGCCGCCAGGCCGTCAGATAAACGTATACGGCAGTTATTTGATAAAGTTCTCAAATGAGCTGACAGCATGTTCGTATGAGCTTCTATTGGCCATATTTTGCATTTTGCAAATCGCAAAATATGGCCAGTTTTGATGTAGGTTTTAAGAAGATGTCAAATACTTCAATATAAATATTTAAAAGAATTCAGTTCCTGATAACGTTGATGAAATCAAGAACCTTTAGCTCTGGTACAGTTACGTTTTATTATGAACCCCCCGTGTTTATCCTCCAGCTAGCGGATTTATCACACAGAAAAATGTAAATTTATTCACGGATTTTAAACGTTGAATTTGTGTTCATAAGCCCTTTGGGGTTTAAACATGGTAAGCTCCACCTGATCGATGGATAAAAACTGCTTTGCAGTTCATGAGTACCGATGGAAAATAAACACTAACGAACTAAACTGCTTTGCAGTTCATGAGTACCTATAGAAAATAAACACTAAATAATTATTTACAGATGAAAATTAGAAACCTGGTTGATCTATTTGCTATTCTTCCTGAAGATGAGAAAATAATCGTAGATGTTCTGCGACAGATCATAATTGAAATCCTTCCTGAATATTGTAAAGAGAAAATATCCTACAATGTTCCATTTTTTTATGGCAACAAAGGTATATGTATTATTTGGCCTGCTACTGTCCCGAGGGGAGGTATCAAAAAAGGAGTTCTTTTAGGCTTTTGGTATGGGAACAAATTAAATGACCAGGATCGCTTTCTGTCCCGTGGAACTAACAAGCAAATTTTTTATAAAATTTATCAGACACCAGAGGAAATTGATGAAAAGCCAATAAAAAAACTTTTAAAAGATGCAATTAAATTAGATAGTACTTTCAAAAAAGTATCTTCCCATAACTATTCATGAAAATTATCCGGTTTTTGATGGTGATTTTACACTATGATAAGATCGGCAAATCATCAATCAGCATTTCCTGGTCCGCGGACAAAACGTTCTACAGCTCCGAAATTGCCTTGATAACTAGCAGACGAGACAAGTCCATTCTCTAAAATGAACTTCACTTCGCAAAAGTTGGCAGCATCGCCTCCGCTAGATGTAAAATCATAGGCAATAATTTTGCGGCCATCTTTAAGAGCTTGCTCTCATAGGAGGCCCATAAACGAGATATACTTCGTCCTCGTCGTGGCCTTGCCATTCATTCATATAACGGCGATATTTTGCGAACAGCATGCCACAGCTGGTAAAAAGAACCAACAACAAGACGATCAATAATACAGGGAACGTCCTTCTCATGAATACTAAAATATCAGGAAAAGAAGTTCTGTACAAGACAAGGAAGATATTTAACAGAAACTTAATATTGACAATATCATACTGTATAAAAGAAGAGCATGCAACTTGTGTTTTTTCTATGTTTAATAATACAGTATTTGCATCTTATCTAGTAGGTCGAATGGGTTTAGGAATTTCCCTGACTTCTACTGTCCCACCGTATAAAAGGATAGGGCAGGATTTGGCGTGTTCCAAAGCCTGTTCAATGGTTTCTACCTGAAGAACGATATTACTTACCACCCGTAGGTTTCCTGAAAGGACACTTTCCTTTTTTACCAATTTTTCCGCTGCACCTGATATAGTGTAGCCTTCTCCCGGAAAAGCAAAGCTCAAAACATAAATTCCAGCTGTTTTCCATCGTTCAATCAATGCTTCCCATTGCTGGCCTGCCAATTTTACCTGTTCTGTACTATATGTTTCGGGTACTCTTACTAATAAACTAAACTGTTTCATTTCCTTGTTCTTTGATGATACCGATGTATTGTTGGTCTGGGCGAATGTTTCATCGCTTATCCCAACCAAACAAATCATAATGGTTAATAGAGCTGATTTCATTTCATATGTTTTCTTACAAAGGTCGGTCTATAGACCACCCGATCCTTGTAAAAAATCATTGATTATTAAAAAGTCAGCAATTTGAAAAAATCAGTAGGTGTGATAATTGGTTTTAATTGCTCGGTCGGTAAATAGGTGGCAATTCTATGCATATTCCGAGGTAAATTGGTTCTTCCCCAATGTTGATGGTCAACTATTAAGGATTTAAGTAAGGTGTTTTTGTAAACTTATACAGTAGAAGATACTATCGAGACTTTTACAACTTATGTTTAACCGATATGATCATCAATGAGTTTTCCAATGGTATCCTGATTCATCATCGTTTCAGTGGTGGTAGCCCCTTCTAACGTTTTCATAAACCAGTTGCCCTGAATGTCCTTGTTTATTATAAATGACCTATTGCCAATGTCTTCAGTTAAGATGAACGTATTCTCTTGGTCAGATGGCTCAACATTAAAGTCGCCTAAACCGGGTATTGTCAAAGTGAACGTTTTCATAATCGTATGTTTTCTAAATGAACAATGTAGGCAATAACATTGTGTGACAAAAGAAAACAAAAGTGAATAATGCAGTCATACTCTAGCAATTTGTAGCGGCACCGTTTACAAATTTTAGATAAATTGCTTAAATTTGTGAGTTTAGACAACTTATCATCCCTTCTTGAACAAAAGATTAATTTATGAGCAGATATAATGAATATCTAAAGCAGAATATAGATAGAAATGCCCAGGGGCTTCATCCATTGCCAATTGATGATGCTGAATTGTTATACGACGTTATTGCACAAATCAAAGATGTAAACCATGAACACCGGGAAGACTCGCTCCATTTCTTTATTTATAATGTATTACCGGGAACCACAAGTGCGGCTCGTTTAAAGGCCAAGTTTTTGAAGGAAATTATTCTAGGTGAGTCTAAAGTAAAAGAAATTTCGCCCGAATTTGCTTTTGAGCAATTATCCCATATGAAGGGAGGGCCTTCTATTGAGGTCTTATTGGACCTGGCATTGGGCGATGATCACGCTATCGCAGAAAATGCTGCAGAAGTACTGAAAACACAAGTTTTTCTATACGACGCTGATACAGATCGTTTGGCGAAAGCCTTCGAAAAGGACAACCAAATTGCCAAAGATATTTTGGAAAGTTACGCGAAAGCAGAGTTCTATACCAAGTTACCAGACATACCTGAAGAGATTGCGTTAGTAACCTTCGTTGCAGGCATCGGTGATATTTCTACAGACTTGCTTTCTCCGGGAAGTGATGCGCACTCCCGGTCAGATCGTGAGCTTCATGGCCAGTGCATGTTTGAGCACAATAAAGAACAACAAAAAGAACTACAGGCACTTAAAGAAAAACATCCAGACAAAAGGGTCATGTTGGTTGCCGAAAAAGGCACCATGGGTGTAGGTTCTTCGAGAATGTCTGGTGTAAACAATGTGGCTCTTTGGATTGGCAAACCGGCAAGTCCTTTTGTACCGTTCGTTAATATAGCTCCGGTGGTGGCAGGAACCAACGGTATTTCTCCGATATTTCTAACTACCGTTGGCGTAACGGGTGGGATTGGCTTAGACCTTAAAAACTGGGTGAAAAAATTCGATGAAAACGGTAAGCTGGTGGTAGATGCTGAGGGACAGCCCGTTTTAGAACAAACCTATTCTGTTGATACCGGAACGGTCCTTACCGTTAATACAAAGACCAAGAAGCTGTATAAAGACGGGCAGGAGATCATGGATGTAAGCTCAGCATTTACTCCTCAAAAGATCGAATTCATGAAAGCCGGGGGGTCTTACTCCATCGAATTTGGCAAAAAACTACAGACTTTTGCTGCTAAGACCCTTGGCATCGTTGCTCCTCCCGTATTTGCCCCATCCAAAGAAATTTCACATGAAGGACAAGGCCTTACCGCAGTAGAAAAAATATTCAATAAGAATGCTGTTGGAACCTCCGGTGCAACCCTACATGCAGGCTCCTATGTTCGTGCAAAGGTAAATATTGTGGGTTCTCAGGATACCACCGGATTGATGACGGCCCAAGAGTTGGAGTCAATGGCTGCAACGGTGATTTCTCCAATAGTAGATGCAGGCTATCAATCGGGTTGTCACACAGCATCTGTTTGGGATAGTAAATCTCAGCAGAATATTCCCAGATTGATGCGTTTTATGAATGACTTTGGTCTCATAACGGCTAGAGACCCGAAAGGGATATATCATGCGATGACCGATGTCATTCACAAGGTTTTGAATGATATTACGGTAGATGATTGGGCTATCATTATTGGTGGCGACTCACATACCAGAATGTCTAAAGGAGTTGCTTTCGGTGCAGACTCTGGTACTGTTGCGCTTGCATTGGCCACAGGTGAAGCGTCTATGCCTATTCCCGAATCGGTAAAAGTGACGTTCAAAGGCAAAATGAAAGATCATCTGGATTTCCGTGATGTGGTGCATGCTACCCAATTACAGATGTTAAAAGAATTTAATGGAGAAAATGTATTTCAGGGAAGAGTTATAGAAGTGCATATCGGTACATTGCTTTCAGACCAGGCATTCACATTCACCGATTGGACGGCAGAAATGAAAGCCAAAGCATCCATCTGTATTTCTCAGCCGGATACTCTCATCGAGTCATTGGAGATAGCCAAAGACAGAATCAAGATCATGATCGCGAAGGGCATGGATAATGAGAAGCAAGTACTCCGAGGCCTTATTGAGAAAGCCAATAAAAGGATCGATGAAATCAGGTCAGGAGAAAAACCGCCATTAACACCTGATGAGAACGCTAAATACTATGCAGAATTTGTGGTCGATCTGGATATTATTGATGAGCCAATGATTGCCGACCCTGACGTACATAATGTGGATGCATCCAAGCGGTATACGCATGATACCATTCGAGATCTTACGTATTATGGGGGCGAGAAGCATGTTGACCTCGGTTTTGTTGGGTCATGCATGGTGCATAAAGGAGATATCAAGATCGTGTCGAAGATGCTAAAAAACCTGGAGGAACAATACGGAAAAGTGGAGTTTCAGGCTCCTTTGGTAGTGGCAGCCCCTACCTATAATATTATTGATGAACTCAAAGAAGAGGGCGATTGGGATGTGCTGCAAAAGTATTCTGGTTTTGAATTCGATGATGCTGCTCCTAAAAGTACTGCTCGTACAGCCTATGAAAACATCCTGTATCTGGAGCGACCTGGTTGTAATCTGTGTATGGGTAATCAGGAAAAGGCAGAGCAGGGCGATACCGTCATGGCAACATCTACGCGTCTGTTTCAGGGACGTGTGGTTAAAGATTCAGACCGCAAGAAAGGAGAGTCGTTATTGGCATCTACCCCAGTGGTTGTTCTTTCTGCCATTTATGGAAGAACTCCTACCATAGAAGAATATAAAGCTGCTGTTAGAGGTATTAAGCTAACCCAATTTTCTCCGCCCATTAAAAAAATGACTACGAGCTCTTTAGCCACTGATCAGATTTCTTTTTAGATTTCTCCATTTTTTATTGGGCTATGAAGAGAGTTAAAATACGTTTTGGGTGTGTGCGGTCTATGGCCTGCACACCCAAAATTAAATGTAGTAAATCTCAGATCGCTGCCACTGCCCAATTTTTCGTACAGCCATTCACTAAAAATATATGGGTTTTCATCAGTAGTACTAGCGGGTAGTACGGCAACAACAGCATATCCAATTTCTTAACCGAACTAGCCAGCAGTTTTTGGCCTAATAGATATATGCAAGATTATGGAACACGTTACCACATGATGTTAGATCTTAACGACATACTTCGTAGCGCTACGTTGATCTTTCATTTCCTGTAAGTGGGTGTTGAGGGTTTCGAAATCAGCTACCGCTAAGGAGCGCTGTTTGAATTTTCCATTTCCTATTTGTTGGAGTAAGCGTTCACCTTCCTGCATGAGTTGGTTAATTTGTTTTTCCGTTGCAAATTGATGGAAGGCACCCAAAGCTATTTCATGCACCGAAACCGACGTGGTGAATGGACGAATGGGGTTTTCAGCAACCCTATCCTGAATAGCAACGATATGACCATAGTAACCAAGCATGTCCATTAGTCCCGCAGCACTGGCACCATTTACCGTATCAAAAACGGCATCGAAAGGTTGTCCATGTGCTGCTTTTTTTATCAGCGTTTTCCAGTCAGTATGCTTGTAGTCTACTACCTGTAGCACGCCCATGTTATAGAAGTCATTGTGATGATATTCCGAAGCGGTGACGAATACCCTGGCACCATTTTCCAGTAACAATTGCGCCAGAAAATACCCAACAGATCCACCGGCACTGTTTATCAGTACATGCTTATTTTGTATAGCCGGTAACTTTTGAAAGGCTTGCCAGGCAGTTAAACCAGGGCAGGGGAATGCGGCCGCGGCGGCATCGCTTAAAATAGCTGGAATGGCCATTATACGATTGCCATTAACTACCGTGTGGGTGGCAAAACTACCATTGTTTATTAGCGAAGTATGATAACATACACGGGCGCTCAATTGGATGTGTTCCATGTTTTTTCCCACCTGCACAACAATACCTGCTCCATCCACACCCGGTACGTGGCCGGGCTGCCATTTCGGATGGCCATTTACAATCAATTTCCAATCTACCGGATTAAGCCCGATATACGTATTTTGGATGAGTACGTCATCATCGCCCAGTATCGGTATATCGGTTTCACCAAGTACTAAATCTCTAGGCTCCGTTTTTTTTTGCCAGTTCCATGATTGCATTTTCATCATTTTATTTTCTTTTATTCATTTTTTGCTTGTTTTTATAAGCATTCATGCTGCCTTCGGCGGTTAATGGTTGATGAGAGCTCGATGTAAATAACCGAAGCGACAGCGAAGCTTATTGACACCTGAAAATGTAAACACTTGTCAATAATCATTCCCTTGTGTGTCAATATTTATTTACATCTCGGTTTCATCATCTATTTTTGTTGTAACCACAGAATACAATAGATAAAGTTCGGGTTTGTTTTTCTGTATGAGAAATAAACTAAATGATAGCAATGTATCATTTCAATATTAGTTTTCGTCATCTTAAAAGCAGGCATTAGTATTATTTGTCCTTTCAAATAGTAGACATACCAGTTGTCGTCAGCGAAATTTTCTTTAGGAGATTGGCTGGATACTTGTCTTAGGTATTGGTTAACGAACTCCATGACTGTGTCCATCGAATCTTTGAATATATCAGATTAATAAATAATATGTTATATTTTTGTTTTCCAAATTGTGTAGATAAATGAAGTTAACATTAGAAGAAAAGCAATTTTTAATTCAAAAAATAGCGAACGAAGAATCCCTACCCGAAGATTTTAAAGAGAAGTTATTTCCTACTATACAAAAGGAATATGAATTAAGGTATGCTGGCAAAATGCGCAAAGAGGATATTTTAGCCGATCAAGATGGAACTTTTGCCGTTCCGTTACAGGTAGAAAAAGTTTTCAATGGCGAGCGAGAAACCTTTGAAGACGGCTGGAAAAATATGATTGTTTTTGGCGACAATCTTCAATTTTTAAAAACGCTTTATGCGGATAAAGATTCCACTATTAAAGGAAAAGTAAAAGGAAAAGTAAAGCTCATTTATATTGATCCACCGTTTGGAACCTCAGAGGATTTTGCTTCCAAAACTGGGCAGGTTGCTTATCAAGATAGAATAAAAAATGCTGATTTTATCGAATTCATTCGTAGGAGACTGATTGTAGCAAAAGAAATTTTAGCAAAAGACGGTACGATATATCTACACCTTGATGCAAAGAAGGGGCACCCAATAAAGCTCATTATGGAAGAAATCTTCCCGAGTTTCCAATTTGCAGAAATAGTTTGGGTCTGTGGCTTGATGGGCTCGGGTAAGTATTATCCGAAAGCACACGAAGTTATTTATTGTTTTAAATCACCCGAAGCTACTTTTAATCCACCCCCAAGACGCGGTTATTCTACCCGGATAACAAAGGCATTACAAAAAGACGAAAAGGGCTGGTTTTATACCAGAGGAAGAGAAAGTAGTGGTGGCACGAATGCGTTGAAAACATACATCTGTAAGGATCCAGCGCTAAGCAAGGAAGAGGCTATCGCTGATGCGAATAAAAAAAGACCTCAAACTGCTTGGGATGTGTGGATTGGTAAAGACGATTTAGCCGAAAGCTTTAACGATTACGGTGTCGGCACATATGCATATACTGGAGATGAAAATGTGGGCTATCCAACCCAAAAGCCAGAACAATTAATCAAAAGGATTATTGAAGCATCTACAAATGCAGGTGATATCGTTTTGGATTTCTTTGGCGGGAGTGGTTCCACCATTGCCGTGGCAGAAAAGCTTGGTCGGAAATGGATCACCTGTGACATCGGAAAGCTGTCATTTTACACCATGCAAAAGCGGCTAATAACAATTGAAAAAAGTAAATCCCTATTCAAAAAAGTTCCTTATGGGGTAAAAGCGAAAAGCTTTATCACACTGAATACCGGATTGTACGATATTGAAAAGCTTAGGACACTGGAACGGACAAAATACGTCCAATTTGTTCTCGATTTATTTGAGGTCGAAAATAAACCCCACAAAATAAATGGCGTACAATTACAAGGTTATAGAAAAGATGCGTATTCGGTTCTTGTTTGGGATTATTTGCAAGAGGACGGGGCTAACGTTGATGAAATATACTTAGAAAATCTTCATCGGAATATCGGAAAACGGATAGGTTCACGTATCTACATCATTGCCCCGGCAAACGCCGTGCAGTTTATCGGTGATTTTCATGAAATAGATGATGTCAGCTATTACTTCCTAAAGATCCCATACCAAATCATCAATGAATTGCACAAAGAACCTTTTAGTAAAATGAGGCAACCTCAAAGCAAAGCTAAAATCAATGATTTAGAAAATGCAATAGGGTTCCATTTTATGCGTCAACCAGATGTTGAAAGTTCTTTTGAAAACAACCTATTGACCATTAAGAAATTCAAGCCGCATGTAAGCGATGAGATGAGTGGTAAAGAATTTCAAAATTTTGAAACATTATCGATGCTCATTTGGGATTCAAATTACAATGGGAAGGAATTTATAATGACTGATTTTAAGTTTGCGAATGATTTTGTTCATGTTCCCGTTGCACAAGAAACAGACGAAGCAATCCAAGATAAATTAAAGAAGCAAAGCCAGATTCAAGTACCCATAAACAATCACGGAGCAAGTATTTTCTTAATCTTCATCGATATCTTTGGTAATGAATTCAAGCAGGAAATAAGGGCGATATGATAACCAATAAGATCTACAATACGCAGGATTTAGTATTGCAGGTTCGTAAATCATTCGATCCTGCTAAATTGAAGTTGAATGACTGGGAAAGATTTATCAATATGATATGTGCCGACCGGTTTTACCAAAAGGATGCCATAAAAGCGGCAATCATATATCTGGCGTCAACAAACTATTCAAGTATAGAAGATCTTATTATTGAAAATCACAGCAGTAACCCTAATTTAACCACAAGATATCATTCGATTGAAGAATATAAAAAAAAGATTCAGCTGCCTGGCCGATTATCCGGTACCATTGATCTTGCAACGGGCACCGGAAAAAGTTATGTCATGTACGCCATTGCGCAAATTGCAATGGGTCTGGGTATCGTTGATAAGGTTTTGGTATTGTGCCCCTCTGTAACGATCAGAGAAGAACTTACCAAGAAGTTTTATAGTTTATCTTCGGATAAACGCATAATTGATTCAATTCCTGAAGGTGCGCATTGGAAAAACCCTACTGTCATTAACGCAAATGAGACAATACTTCCAGGCTGCATATGTATTACAAACATACACGCTGTTTATGCAAGTACCAGTTCCTCTATTGTTGCCAGCTTAGGGCTTGGGCAACGTGAAAATTGTTTAGTCTTGAATGACGAATCTCATCATGTATACAACAAAGCGGAGGGCAGGAGTGAGGAAACCCAGAGCATCAAAAAGTGGAAAGAATTTTTATTAAGCCCCCACTATTCTTTTAAATATATTTTGGGCTTTTCGGGAACAACCTATACTGACAATGACTATTTTAATGATGTGATATACCGATATTCCTTAAGGCAAGCGATTGAGGATCATTTCGTCAAGAAGATTGACTATGTTCATCAGGATGACAGCAGCAATGAAAATGAGAAATTTCAAAAAATATATCAAAATCATGTATTAAACAAGGATACATACCGTGAGGTAAAGCCTTTAACAATCCTTGTAACGCGTGATATAAAAGAAGCTAAACAGCTTCAATCAAGATTAGTTGACTTTCTTGTAACTAAAGGAGAGGGCAGTGAAGATCACTTGCGCAATAATAAAGTTTTGGTGGTCACGTCGCATCCTGACCATCGATTGAATGTATTAAAATTGCCTTACGTTGATACTGATCCACATACCGAATGGATTATATCCGTGGCAATGTTAACGGAAGGCTGGGACGTGAAAAATGTGTTTCAAATTGTTCCTATGGAAGAGAAAGCATTTAATTCTAAACTATTAATTTCACAAGTCTTAGGTCGTGGCCTCCGATTACCTATCGATTATAACCATGCGAAAGTTGTTGTTTTTAACCACGATAAATGGAGCACAAATATTCAAGGCTTAGTTAACGAGATTTTAGAAATTGAAGAAAAATTAAAGAATTCCGTTATTACGGTGACGGACCGCGCTAGGTATAATTTTATTTTATACAATATCAATTACGATAAACAGCCGTCAATAATAGAAAACCCAAAAATCAGTGTTGAAAATAAGGTTTTTAACTACAAAGGATATATCGACTTGGTGTCCGAAACTTTTGAGCATGATTCAGAAACCACTTACATATCGATAGGCGGAGCGCAAATGCCTGTTTATTATAAAATAGAAAAGGAAAAATTTGATATAAATGAAATCGTTAGCAAAATCATTTATGATTTTGAAACCCGCGACTGGGAAGGGAAGATTCTAAAAATGCAAGATCATGAATATACGAAGAATAATCTACCGCCAAGAAAGGAAATATTGGCTTACATAAGGCGATCAATGGAGAGGGTCGGAATAATTGGCGATTACGTTGGGAAATCCAACCGGAATGCAATTTACTCAACATTCAATACGCTGCTTAGACAAGCAAATGTAAGTAAAGTGTATTCAAAAAAACCGGATAATCTTGTTGAAATTTCTACTTTAAACAGGGAGCACGAGAGCATTTCAGTACTTTCATTAAGACAAAATAGCACCGTATTTTTCTCCGAAAAGTATTTGGAGGAAATCGTCATTGAAGATACGCTTTTGGTTTTCAAAGAAGTTTTGGAAGACGATACGCTACCCATCAAAGCGCACAGTAAAAAGAACTCATTCACCTTTAAGACGCCATTGGATTTGGTATTCGTTTCTCACGGCCCGGAGAAAAAATTTGTAGATTATTTAACCAAAGATGAAAATGCTTCAAAAATCACAAGTTGGATAAAATCCACTGCCAAAAGTTTTTATTCAATTGAATATACTGTGCAAATAGGAACCCATAGTTTACAAAGAAGCTTTAATCCGGATTTTTTTATAAAAATTGTAAGTGAGGGGATCGATCATATCATTGTCGTCGAAACAAAAAGTGATCATGACATTGCAGATGAAAACAAAGCAAAGTTAAAGTATGCTAAGCAGCATTTTACTGACCTAAATAATCAATTAAGTGATAAAGGAGTTAAGCAATACTACTATTTTCATTTTTTAAGCCCTGTAGATTTTTCAACATTTTTTCAATATCTTAGAGAAGGGAAACTACTGAAAGGCGAATTCTTCAGCACTTTAGAGGGGTTATTAAACAGTCCGGATAACCCGTAACTATATACCTTGTTTTATGGAAGCATTATCGAACTATTTTCTAACTTTAGATGCATTGAAGAATAGAATTTTTATAAGCAATCCTCCAAACGCCGCGTTATTAATATGGACTAATCGCGAATTCTTGCCAAATATTTCGGGGATAGCTATTGTTGAGCAAGAAGGTCAAACGGCTACAATTGGTATTTCCTCAAATAGCTTAAGGGAAATACTAGTTAATCAATTGTATGGAACGGTTCCCGTTTTACATATCGTTTATAAAGCGGATATGACATCCATGTTAATTAACGGTACTTCATTTCAATTGGCAGATGCAGCGAATAAAATAGCAGATAGTTTTCATATAACGTTAGGGACGGCCCCTGCCAAAGCACCCAATAAGCCAAGCCAGATAAGTGATCCATTCCATATTTGGAGCCGTGATGCTTTTGATGGAATAACAGTTATGAAGACAGACATTGACTTTTTGTTTACCAGAGACGGAAAAATTTCGAGTGTTTGGGAAGTAAAAAGAAGTAACGTTGTTCGTGTAGGTGTTTGGGCTCCTTACGTTAATCCAAACACAAACAATGACATTAATAATTATTTGATGCTGATGAGCTTTAGCAATCTTCTAAAATGTAAAATGCTGACAGTTCATCATGAAGAAATGGATAGTTCAGTTATCTTTAACGGGACTGAGCGAGTAGATTTTTTTATTTATAAGCCCCAACCAAACCATCAACCAAACCTGGACACCCTACATACTTTTGCTCTTCGCACAAGCAGTACTACAGCTACGATTAACGATATCTTAAATATTTAATAAATGTCCTCGGTTGCTAACGGTAGACTAATTCTTTCGATAAAGGAGCCAGTAAAAGAGTGCTGCCAGAATATCCGTTAACTGACAATAGAGGAAGCATTATTAAGCCCCCACAAGATATCAGTTAAATAAGCAATTACGGTTTCCACATCTTTACCAGTCTCTACGGTTATCAACCGTACAAACGGGGCTCCCTGCCGCATTTCCAATATTGGAACTAAGGATTTTTTCTAGGCGGGCCAGCAATCCGATGTTTTCACCGATTATTTTCCGCATTTCACGCCCCAATACAATCGCGGCGATATTTTCCAATTGGCGTTCCTGTTCGCCAAACAGGTCATTGTGGAAATCATAGATCAGGTCTTCATGGAGGGTAAAGAAATGTATGAGAATGTTTCCAATATCACGGGCATCCTTTTGCCGTCTTTCCGGTCGGTCGTCATAGGCTATAAATTTCAAAAGCGCTATTCCGGTCATTGTTGCTACCTTGAATGGCTTGCCTTCTTCCAAATCCACCAGCTCGGTTCCTGATTGGAACACCTCCTTCATTCCGTCCACGCGGATGCTCGTCATCCCTGTACCCGCTACGCTCACACTACCATCCGATTCGATGTCGCCAAAAGGAAGGATATCCACCTGCACACCATCGGCTGTTATCAGCACAAAGGCATTTTCTTTCGATTCTGTAAGCCCCTCTTTCTCTATCAGGTAGTTTTTTACTTCCCGGTATTCCCCGTGGCTTCCAATCAATGCAGCATAATCTACATCACGGGTAGCCCTGAAATGAATATCAGCCTGTTCGTACTACACCTGCCTTGCCACGGCGCCTATCAGGTAATAATCAATTCCCAAGGCGGTAAAAGCGCGTTCCAGCATATCGAAGACGTGCTTGAGTTCTCCATATCTCATGTTATTCAAAAAGGGTCTTTAGGTGTTTATTGTAAATGATTTCGGCTGTTTCCACGCATCTTGGCTCGTCGGTGATCAGTAGGTCTGCGTAGACCACCAGATACGGAGCTATTTCAGGCGTTTTTTCATTCAAAACAGGATTCCAAAACATTTGATAAACGGTTACATTACCGTCAATTTTGGGAGCCAGTAACATTTTTTTTGTCAGCTCATTTTTTGTTCCGGCTGTATAGATGGTCAGTACCTCCGGGTCGAGGTAGTTTGTCAACTTATCAGCGGCGGGCTCTCCACCCCATACCGCACCGTTTGGCAACTCCATGGTTCTCCAGTTCCCTTCCCGGGCATAGTAGGTTCCCAATAGCATAGCGGGCTTAAGAATTGTTCGGTAACCCTCAATCCACTTTTCCAGCAATTCCTTTTTTTTCTTCAAAGCGATGGTTTTCTCGTTCAGCTGTAGTAGATAACCGTTGTCTTTCAATCCAGCCATAACCACGTTTACAGTTCCGAGCGCCACATTGGCAAGGCTGGCAATCTCACGGTATGGCCTGTTTATGGCTTCCGGCCATTCCAATAGCGCATGGATAACTTTCAGTCCTGCTTTTGTGAAAATCCTATTGCGTGTATGTATTTGTCCTACGGGTGCCTTTTGCCCCTCTATCCAGATAACCTGGCCTTCTCTCCGCAGGTAAATATTGCCGGCCCCATCTATATATGCTATTCCTTCATCCTTCAGCCGCTGCTTCAGGGTAGGGAATATTTGATCTGCAATTACCATAAGCGGTCGGTTGTTATTTGCTTGCGTCAATAGCCGTTCAAAATGGTATTGCCTAAGCTCTCGTTTTACCTCCACATCAAACGTGAATTTTTGCTTATCCAGCACCAATGTTAGTTTTCCATCCAGCCCGTTATCCTTGGCGTTTACTGGCTGGGGAATCCAAATACCCTTAATTCCGGTATTGGCTTCAAGGTTGCGCAATGCCCTCTCCGTGATCAATGTATCCTGTCCAACCATTTCTGTTCATTTTATAATTACGTTCACGTAACGTGAACACACAAATATAGTGAACAAAAACCGAACCAACAACTCAAAACCATCCAAAAGATAAATGGTAGATTTTTCGGTTTCTTGACCCGAACCGTCCAAAAACAAGAAAGCCCGGCAATCCCAAAATGCCGGGCTTTCTATAATCAACCTAAACCTACTTGTCAACCATCAAATGCTATGCCGAAATCACACCAGTTTGGTCATTACCATTGTTCATCAAAATGTGGATACCGACTGAAAGCAGAAATAGTAAATGCGGAATTCGTCAATTTCCTTAAACTGTTCGTCCCCAATAATGAACGAAGACCAAATAAGGAAGATAACTGAGAAGAGTCTTTTGCATACTTCCGATCAGTTTACTGATCATCTCATGAAAAAGATTCAGATTAAAAAACAGCTAAGCCAGCGATTTTTTAAATTTTCTATCGCTGTAGTGCTCTGTTGCGTAATTTTGCTGATTATGATTTTTTACGCGTCATTAACCATTGACTTCACTTATGTGCAATTGCTTCCAACTGGCCTGCGGTTTAAGGTCGCTGGCGTTTTTTTCGTGATGATTGCAGGGTATTGGTTATTAACGATGAAGAAGGAATTGGATAATGGTTAAAGTATTCGAATTTCTATTTAGGCCGGATTGATCCTTCTCACACAAGAAATAAATCTATTACGGTTGTGCAGCTTCCGTTTCATTACTAGGTTACCTAAAGCAATTTGTAATTCATGCGAATTACGCTTTAATTAAAATATTAGTTACTTTTGATCCGCTTTTGGTTCCCGGACTCACAACCGGGATTAAAAGGGAACTCCGGTGCAGATCCGGGACTGTCCCGCAGCTGTAAGCTTCATAAACACCAATGCCCATTCTATAGTGGTCACTGTTCAAATGTAAATTGGATGGGAAGACCGGGCCGAGGGGAGTAAGTCAGAAGACCTGCCAATGCATCATATATCAAAGCTTTCGTGGACTGAAGCTGGGATAGGTTTGTCTGAAAGGTACCCACTTCCATCAGTTTGCGTAAGCTATATTTAAAAAATATGGTCAGAGAAAAATTGGTATTGCCCGATAATGGCAAAAAACTATTGCTGCATTCCTGCTGCGCGCCCTGCTCGGGCGAAGTGATGGAAGCTATTATGGCTTCGGGTATAGATTTCAGTGTTTTCTTTTACAACCCAAATATCCACCCCAAAAAGGAATACGAACTGCGTAAGGAGGAAAATATCCGATTTGCAGAGAAGCATGGCATCCCTTTTATCGATGCCGATTATGATGTGGACAATTGGTTCGAACGGGCTAAAGGCATGGAACTGGAACCGGAACGCGGCATCCGTTGCACGATGTGTTTTGATATGCGCTTTGAACGTACAGCGTTATACGCTCATGAGAATGGCTTTGACACTATCTCGAGCGCTTTAGGTATTTCCCGCTGGAAAAACATGGAACAGATCAATGATAGCGGTTTAAGGGCGGCCAGCCATTATGGCGGCCTGAGCTACTGGACTTATAACTGGCGCAAAAAGGGTGGCTCATCACGTATGTTAGAGATCAGCAAAGACGAGGGTTTTTATATGCAGGAATACTGCGGCTGCGCTTATTCACTTCGCGATACCAATAAGTGGCGTATGGAGAATGGCCGGGAGAAGATCAGGCTCGGTGAAAATTATTATGGCAGTAGCCGCCAACCCTAATTTCCGCCGCTACTAAAAACTGATATTATGCGTGTTTTTGATCTCGGCCATCACGAAGGTACTGTGCGCGCTGCCAATGCTTTCTACCGAGCCTAATTTATTGAACACAAAATCCTGGTAGTGCTTCATGTCCCTGGCAAACACTTTCAGAAAGAAATCGTAATCACCGGAGATATTATAACATTCCACTACCTCGTCGATCTTTAGGATATCCTGTACAAAACGATGCCCGATATTCCGGTCATGCTGTTTCAGCTTGATATTGCAAAAAACGATAAAACCCTGGTTAAACTTTTGCGGGTCTAATAATGCGATATACTTTTTAATATACCCGCTTGTTTCCAGGCGTTTCACGCGTTGCACCACTGGCGATGGCGTCAAATTTACTTTCGCTGCGAGTTCCTTGATGGTATGACTTGAATCATTACCTAATATTTTTAATAGTTTCAGATCGATCTCATCCAATTGTTCCATAGCATAAATCACTGTTACAGCATACAAAAATATAAGTAAACCGCATAAAAATTCAATAAAATATAAATTAAAAGTAATTTCGGTTGAAATTGCGTCCTTATTTCAGCTTTAATCGCTGTTTTTGTAACTTTGTCCAGAGTTTAAAACTCTTGGTTCTTTGTTTGTTTCAGCAATCGGAAAAGGTTTTACTTAACGGTGAATTAATAGGGAATCGTGTGCAAATCACGAGCTGTCGCGCAACTGTAAGTAACACAAAGGCTTTACCAATCATGGTCACTGCGCAAGCGGGAAGGCCGGTAAAAGCCGTTACAAGTCAGGATACCTGCCTTTACTGAATGGACGATGCTTCCGCGTAAAGAGGTCATTGGTCAGATTGTACAGCTTAAAGGTGCCGGCCCTCATGGGTTGGTTGCGCCTGTTCGTGTATAAAAACGCCTCTATAACCCTTCTTCGCCTGTCGTGTCAGGAATAACCAAGAACTTTTTATAATAATCATTAACTATTTAAAATTTAACAACATGCTCACGCAAAATCTTTGGGTAAACCCGGACTGTGGTCTAAAAACCCGTAAATGGCCGGAAACCAAAGCCGCTTTGATCAACATGGTGGCTGCAGCCAAAGAAGCACGTAAGAAGATCAGCTAGCAGGTACCGAGGAAATAATTGCAACAATTAATAAAAGCGATCATAACAGAAGATCCGATAATAAACAAAAAGAAATACATGGAAAATATCCAGCATACCATCAAGAATGATTTTGTGTTCACACTAAAGAGTATTTATTTCAATGAGAACTATATACCGTCCAACAGTACGCGCACCACTACTAACTTTGCTAACTTGGCAAGAGGAACAAGTCGTCAAGAAAATTTGCGCAACACCATTAATATGATCAACAATCGTTTTAATACTCTGGCAAACTGGGATAATCCAACTAACGATCGCTATTCGGTTGAATTAGAAATTGTTTCTGTTGATATAGATATCGATGGTAGTGGTACAACATTCCCGTCAATCGAGATCTTAAAAACGCATATTATCGATCATAAAACAGGCGAACGCCTTGAAGGTATTGTTGGAAACAACTTTTCTTCTTACGTACGTGATTATGATTTTAGCGTCTTGCTTTTAGAGCATAACAAGGGTAAAGATAAATTTAGCATTCCTGATAACTTTGGTGAGTTACACGGCAATATATTTAAGCATTTTGTAAATTCAGAAACTTACAAAAAACGCTTTACTAAACCACCTGTTATTTGTTTGAGTGTAGCAGAGAATAAAGTGTATCATCGTACAGGAAACCATCACCCGATAGTAGGTTTTGAATACCAACCCAGCGAATCTTCTTTAACAGAACAATACTTCAAAAAAATGGGCTTGCAGGTTCGCTATTTTATGCCACCTAATAGCGTTGCGCCTTTGGCATTTTATTTCTTTGGCGACTTACTGGCTGATTATACAAACCTTGAATTGATCAGTACCATTAGTACAATGGAAACGTTCCAAAAGATCTATAGACCTGAAATTTATAACGCCAATGCTGTTGCAGGAGTATGCTATAAGCCTAGTTTGAAAAATCAGGACCATTCTTTAACAAAAATAGTATACAACCGGGAAGAGCGCAGCCAGTTAGCGATCGAGCAAGGTAAATTTGCAGAGGAGCATTTCATTAAGCCTTACAAAAGTCTATTAGAACAGTGGTCTGTCAATTTCGCTGATTAATTAAACACGTTAAATTTATTTTATTATGAAGAAATTATTGCCCACCTCCATTGTGGGAAGTTTGCCCAAGCCTGCCTGGCTTGCACCACCTGAAAAATTATGGTCACCCTGGAAGTTAGACGGCGATCAGTTACTTGAAGGGAAACAAGATGCTTTGCGTATTTCTTTGCAAGAACAGCAATTGGCAGGGGTGGATATCATTAGTGATGGTGAGCAAACACGCCAACATTTCGTAACCACTTTTATTGAGCATTTAAGTGGTGTAGATTTTGAAAATCGTCAGATCGTAAAAATCCGTGACCGTTATGATGCGAGTGTTCCTGTCGTTGTAGGTGAAGTTACACGTCAAAAAGCAGTTTTCGTTGAAGATGCTAAATTTTTACGTAAACAGACAGATAAACCTATAAAATGGGCATTGCCAGGGCCGATGACAATGGTTGATACCTTGTACGATGCCCATTACAAAAGCAGAGAAAAACTGGCGTGGGAATTTGCGAAAGTACTCAATGAAGAAGCAAGAGAATTGCAAGATGCAGGGGTTGATATTATCCAATTTGATGAACCTGCATTTAATGTTTTTTTTGAGGAAGTAAACGATTGGGGAATGGCAGCATTAGAAAGAGCCATTGAAGGGTTACAATGCGCAACTGCAATACACGTTTGCTACGGTTATGGAATAAAAGCTAATAATGATTGGAAAAAGACATTGGGATCGGAGTGGCGTCAATACGAAGAAATTTTTCCTAAGATTCAAGCTTCTAATATTGATATAGTGTCGTTAGAATGTCACAACTCAAACGTGCCTTTAAATTTAATTGAACTGGTTCGTGGGAAGAAAGTAATGGTTGGTGCAATTGATGTGGCATCTAACACGATCGAAACACCTGAAGAGGTAGCTGATACCCTACGTAAAACGCTTGAATTTGTTGATATCAAAGATCTTTACCCTAGTACGAATTGTGGTATGGCTCCTTTATCCCGAAACGTAGCGAGAGGTAAGTTAAGTGCTTTAAGCGCAGGAGCAGAGATCATACGGAAAGAATTTGCGATCTAGTCCCAATATATAGGACGCCTCCCTCGATTATAGTTTCAACAAAAACGCCATTATCCGTCAATTTGGCTTTTAAAGCCATAAATTGGCATATTGCAAGATCATATTGAAGAAGTTATTAGAAGTACTAAGTAAAGCAGGTTTCGATAGTTTCCTGTTAATGATAGGCACCATGATTCTGTTGGCCTATTTTTTGCCGCAGCCAGGCATGGTCAAGGAGCCTGTTTCGCTAGAAGAGATTGCTAATGCAGGCGTATCGTTGATTTTCTTGTTTTATGGAATGCGACTGAGTGTAGAGAAACTAAAAGCAGGACTTTCCAACTGGAAAATGCACCTAGTTGTCCAGTTGACAACCTTTTTGTTTTTTCCGCTCATCGTTTTGGCATCTCGCCCTTTGTTCACTGGCACTGACTTTGAGTTGCTTTGGTTAGGTGTATTTTTTCTGGCAGCTTTACCGTCCACCGTTTCCTCTTCCGTGGTCATGGTTTCCATCGCCAAGGGCAACATTCCAGCAGCCATTTTCAATGCCAGCATTTCCAGTTTGATCGGCGTGGTGGTTACGCCGCTCTGGGTTGGGCTGTTCATCGCCTCTGCAACAGGTAGTTTTGATATCACTCATATCGTCATCAAGTTGATTCTTCAAGTCTTGTTACCTGTCATTATCGGCATCAGCCTCCACTCCCGTTTTGGCGCCATTGCCGAAAAGTATAAAAAACAACTCAAACATTTCGATCAGGCAATTATCCTCACCATCATTTACACGTCGTTTTGTAAGTCATTCTCCGAACATCTTTTTGAAGGATTCTCCACCCTTGAACTTGCCGCACTCACCGCAGGGATGATGGCCTTGTTTTTTGTTGTATTCTTTTGCGTTGCACTACTCAGTCGCTTGTTTGGCTTTTCAGAGGAAGATCGTATTACTGTCTTATTTTGTGGATCTAAGAAGTCCTTGGTACACGGCACGGTCATGTCAAAAGTGCTTTTTCAGCACAGTACCATTACGGGCATCGTATTGTTGCCACTCATGCTTTACCATGCCTTGCAATTGATCGCCGCCAGCATCATCGCCCAGGGTATGGCCCGGCGAAAAGAAATAAAAACAGCTAGATGAAACTTTTAGAAAAAACACAATTAGGCGGTGTCAGCCTAAAAAATAGAATGGCCATGGCAGCCATGACCAGAGGCCGTACAGACATAAAGGGCTTAGTGGGTGATATGACAATAGAATATTATTCCCAAAGGGCTGGCGCAGGTTTGCTTTTTAGCGAAGCCATCAGGATCAGTGAAGAGGCTACCGGCAGTCCGCTCACTCCGGGTATTTTCACGGGTCAACAAATAGAAGCATGGAAGAAGGTTACAACGGCGGTACACAATAAAGGCGGTGTTATCATAGCCCAGCTTTGGCATACCGGCCGCATGGGGCATTCTATAGACAGGAACGGCAAGCTCCCTTTTGGGCCATCACCCTTGCCTATCCGCGGGATGCAGCATTTTACCTCTCAGGGCAGGAAGGATTACGAGATACCTCAGGAAATGACGATTCCCCAAATCAAGCAGACGATAAAAGACTATGGCCAGGCCGCAAAAAATGCCATAGCGGCAGGGTTTGACGGGGTTGCCCTTCACGCTGCCAATGGCTATCTGCCCAACCAGTTCTTAGCTGAAAGTGCCAACCAAAGGACGGATGACTATGGCGGCAGCATTCCTAACAAGGCCCGCTTTGTAGTGGAGGTGATGCAGGAATTGATCAGTGCGGTGGGTAGTGAAAAGGTGGGTATTAAAATATCTCCTTTCCATTTTTATGGTGATATGGTAATGGACGATGCTGTCGCTACCTATACCTACCTGATCGAAAAATTGAATGAAATGGCCTTTGCCTATGTGGAAATCATGAGGCGCAGCCCCAATTTCACTTCGCCTGAACATGGTGCCGCTCACGACGAGATTGAATTGTTTGGCAGGAAGATCCGCCAGACAGTTATTGCTAATGCCGGGTATGACAAGGCTTCTGCCGAAGCAGAACTTGAAAAAGGCATTGCAAAGCTTATTTCTTTTGGCAAGCTATACATTGCAAACCCCGATCTGCATGAACGGTTTGAGAAAAATGCCACGCTTAGTGAGCCGGATAGGACAACCATGTATGGGGGCGGGAAACAGGGTTATATTGATTATCCGCTTTGGAACGAATAAAATTCTACGCAATAAAAAATAAATTAAACCATAGCAAATTATATAATCGTCACAATTCGTTCTATTTTGCCAAACTTATAATGGTCTGGGTATCTTCCTAGAGCGAAATGACGTATTCGTTTTTTAGTCGAGTTAGCTCATACTAATAGCTTATCAAATAAATTAACTAAATTTGATCTATAGCATGACAACTAAGCAGGAAATACAGCAATCATACGTTTCAAAAACTAACATATAGCCACCGTACCATGAAGAATCTGTCCTTTATACTGGCTTGCAGTTTATTGTTCATTGGGCTATCGGTCTCCGAAGCAGCCCAACTAGCTCTTTCACCACCCGATAGTTCCGCTGTCGTCGTAGATGATATTCAATTCAATGCTATAGATTATCAATTGGACGCCAGCACGAATACCGCAAAGGCCACGCTCACCTTGCTAAATAAAAAAGATGTGCCTCGAGAACTCAGGCTGAATGTATTTGGTACGCAGGTCGTAGACAACAAGCGCAATAGCTATTATTTTTCTACAATTTCCATGGGTAGGGTGCTGGTACGTTTTGAGGACAAGCAAAACTACCTGAACTACCTGCTCCAACCGGAGCAAGAAGTGAGGTTGACCATCACCGCCACTGAAATTTCCGCCGACGCCAACGGAGTGCAATTGGTAAAAATCGTGTTTGAAGACAGCAGGGAGGAAGGCCGTTTTATAGAGGCATTTGTAGTTGGCGCACCAGAGGGGAAAGCAAACTCACTATAGTATCCTTCATTAATCAACCTGCAATCACGTCCAAACCGATGCCTGAGATACGCCTTTTATCCGGATGCACATATTCTTTTTGCGTTTTATTTATTGCTAAGTTCAGCGGCATATGCCCGCACAACTAGCCGCCAAGAGATTGTTCGAACCCCTGACCCACGGTTTGGAAATCCGTTGCTTTATACCCAAGGCCGGGATCGAACCGGCATACATACCTACCGGTTAAAAAGCGTCGTGCGCGAGAGCAGATCCGAACTTAAACGCTATGCCTAGATCATAAGAAACCCAAACTAACTACTACTACTACTACTACTACTACTAAGGTAAACATTAAACTTATCCACACTAAAAGCGCCACATCCTAGAAAATAAATTCATTATTGGTAACTTCGTTGTAGATAATTCATTATGACGCTAGATCTATCCAATATACTACAGCAGTACCAGTATGCATTTACAAAGCTGCGGTGTGCGCCCACAAGGTATGGTTTGGCGCCGCATAAACCCGTCTTTTTATTAAGCCTGATCGAGCAGGTAGAGAAAGGGTATGTAATAGATAATCAATTTCAGTTAACACCCGAGCTCGTAGGTACTTTCCTGGAAAATTGGAGATTGTTGGTTACTACACCCCATAGCGCAGACTTTACACAACCGCTTTTTTATTTACAGAGCGATAGGGTAGGAGCTGAGCCATTCTGGATACTGGTACCGAAACCCGGTTGTCAGATCAATGCCTACATAAAGAGTGTGAATACCCTGCAAGACATACTGGCATATGGCATGATGGATGAAGCGTTATTCACCTTGCTTCTTAATCCTACCGATAGGGCTGTTCTACAGCAATGCTTATTGGATAGATACTTCCCTGATACCAAAGGAGTATTTCTGAAACATAAGCAAATAGGTGATGGTTTTCTGCATCAGGTAGAAGAGTATGTGTTGAATGAACCCGAAGCCAAACTAAAAAGAATCAGTATCCATACAGAGGAAGAAAAATTTGTACGAAATGGCCTGTTCAAAAAATACGTTCCGCAGGTTTACAGAGATACTTGTGCTTTTACCGGCATGCGGTTAAGCTCACCATTCAGTCGTAACTTTATCGATGCCTGCCATATTGTGCCTTTCAGTATCAGCCATGATGATAAAGTGAATAATGGCATTGCTTTATGCCCCAATATGCACCGGGCTTTTGATCGGGGATTATTGAGCATTGGTGCCGATTTTGAGATTCTGGTTTCACCACATATTTATGAAAATGAGGAGCATGTTTATAGTCTTGCAAAATTAAAGTATCAAAAAGTTCTTTTACCCGATAACCCTCATTATCAGCCGAAGCAAGAAAACGTGGAATGGCATCGGGAGTATGTTTTTAAGCGATAACAGCGTGCGGTGTAACAACACAGTACGCTAGCACAAACAACCTGTCAAAGTTTCCTGTTATATTTGTATCATGGCATATCATCCTACAGGCGAAGACCCCATCAAGGTGCCCCGTTTCGATGAGGCTGCTGGGTTTTATACCACCAAGCAGCGTAGTAAAATTATGTCAAAAATAAAGGGTAAAAACTCTAAACCCGAGCTGATGCTGCGTAAGGCCTTATGGGCTAAAAACCTGCGCTACCGCTTACATGATAAAACATTACCAGGCAAACCCGATATCGTTATCAAGAAATATAAACTAGCCATATTTATTGACGGTGAGTTCTGGCATGGGCATGATTGGAAAAACCTGAAAGCTCGACTGAATAAAAACCGGGAATTTTGGGTACCTAAAATTGAGAGGAATATACAGAAGGATAGATTACACAATGACCAGTTAAAGGGCATGGGATATATTGTGTTTCGTTTTTGGTCTGAAGAAGTGCTTAAAAATATCGAGCGTGTTGTTAACCAAATCATGTTGTATATAGAGGCTGCAAAAGAAACTAAGATTCCGTGGTTATCTGACTAATCTATCTGTTCCTAGTTCTAATAGCGAACTAATTGTTTTATCTCAATTTTTACCTATGAAAACTAATTCTTAATATGTAATTTAGCTCAATTTTGGAGCATTAATACAGTGTTTTTGTTAAAAATACTGATTAAATGCCCTTTATTTAAACCTGTATAAGTGTTACAGAAACTGTTTGGACTTTTTGTAATAGCGGTGTTTAACGAATAATCATATTGATAGGAAAATTTGATGGATAATAAGCGCTACAAGCATGTTGAATTATTTGCAGGATGCGGAGGGATGAGTCTGGGGCTTGATGCGGCTGGATTTGAATTATACTTCGCGAATGAACTTTCTTCCATGGCGGGAGAAACATTTGCCTTTAATATATTAGATGAAGATCTTAAACAAAAAGCAGAAAAAGGAGAGGTTGCAGAGAAGGTAAAATGGATTAAAAGCGCTTTCCCAAAAAAAGATTTGAATTCTAGGCTCAGGGAAAATCCCTTTTCCGCAAAAAATGGATCTTTTAGTGATATTTCAACTCTAAAGGATATCAAAGGTAAACTGCTTATTGGCGATATAGATGATATATTGACTTTCCTGAACCGGCAACCAAATATTGTTGAACAGATGCGGCAGGATGGTATAGATTTATTGTCTGGCGGGCCCCCATGTCAGGGTTTTAGCTTAGCGGGAAGAAGAATAAAGGATGACCACAAAAATCTCCTTCCTTTATCGTTTGCAAAAATAGCTGGACTTATAAGGCCTAAAGTAGTGCTTTTAGAAAATGTAAAAGGTATAACTTCACCTTTTACAGAAGAAGGTAATAAATACTATGCCTGGCTCGAAGTATCCAAGGCGTTCGTGTTGGAAGGATTTGTTCCAGTTTGCATGATGCTCAATTCAAAGTATTTTGGTGTGGCGCAAAATCGACCTCGTTTTATACTTTTTGCCTTTAGACATGATGTGTTTCTGGAATTACTGGAAAAATATAAGTCCAATAGTTTGTTAGAAATATCTTCTCAATTTTATCAAAAGGTTGTGGAAAATCGAGACAACCTCGAAAACGTAACGATCCGGGATTTTTCATATACCGATATAGAATCGGAGCCCGAGTTTTTTGATGGAGTAATCTTGCCAAAAATCGAAAACAGTCAAGGACAATTTGTTTCAGCTAGTGAAGCAATAGGTGATATTAGACGAACAAATATCACTTATAGTGGGTCAAAAATAAGACGTGGTTATGGTAATCATCTAAATGAGACTTTTAAATACAAGAAAGGTGATGACTTTGAAATAAAAAATCATGATCCCCGAAAACATACGTTTGATGTGAAAGCTCGATTTAGGTTCTATCAGGTAATAAACGAATTCCAAAATGGGCTAAAAAAAGGAGCTGTTGATCTCTTTACAGGTAAGAAAGTAACTACCGAAGTTTCTGATAAGTTAATGAAAGAGTTTCAGAATTATAGCTTGTATTTCAAAAAGAATGGGGACGAAGTCTATAAAATTCCAAAAGATATAGAGGAAGTAAAAGAATTGGTTGAGGCTATACCAACGAAGAAGCACTCTCAAAGAGCACTTTTCGAATACGAACCTGCTCCTGCACAACTAACTATTCCAGACGATATATGCCATTATCATATGGAAACTTTACGTACGATGACTGTAAGGGAAATGGCGAGATTTCAATCATTTCCCGATTGGTTTGAATTTAGGTCAAAAGTAACGACCGGAGGCGGGAATCGAAAATTTGAGGTTCCACAATACACTCAGGTAGGGAATGCGGTTCCTCCATTACTGGCTATGGAGTTGGGGAATGTAGTTTATAGATTATTAACTTAGTGTTTTGATCATGTCTTTAGAAGAATTTAAAAGATCTTGTATAGACTTAAGTGCTGACGAAGTCGTAGAACGCTTCCTTATAGAACGTAGTGCCTATTTTTTTGACCATGTCCAGACAGGAAAGGAGTATGAGTTTAAAAAGGATATCGCAAGTATTTTAAAAGTCCATATTCGAGACGTAGTTATAGTAGGCTCAGGCAAGCTTGGTTTTAGCTTGAAACCTGACGAATCACATTTAGGATACTATCCCTTTAATGTTTTTGATTCAAAAGGACAGGGTCGATCAGATTTGGACATTGCAATAATCTCCTCTACTCTTTTTGACAATGAAATGCGAAATCTTTACGATCACACAGAATATGCAAAGATAAGTTGGCAAGAGAGAAGTGGCTTTGCTAAATATATGCTAAAAGGTCGGCTTGCTATACGTTTTTTACCTGCTGACTTTAATTTTACTAAAGATGTTAAAACAGTTCAAGGAAAATACAGAATGGCATTTGGTAGGGAAATTAATCTGGAAATATACAAGTCATGGTATTATTTTGAAACATACCATCAACAAAATATAAAAAGTATCCACGTAAATTTAATTGCTTAGAAAACAATAGAGAGGTATGGAAGACAAACTAATTTCCAGCATACAATCGAATAGTTATAAAATTGTTGAATTGTATAATAAGATAGATTCGGGAACATTGGTTCCTGGGCCAGATTTTCAACGTAATCTAGTTTGGAAAAAGCAACATAAATATGCGTTTATACAAACGATATTGTTGAATTATCCTTTTCCGGAAGTATATATTGCGAGTGAACAACTAGATGTAGAGAGCTTGAGAGCAAAGGAGATAGTTGTGGACGGTCAGCAGCGCCTTACCACCATAGTTGATTACATTAAGGGCACTGGTGACTTTCAGAGTAAATTGCCAATTAGAAAATTTGATGAGTTAACCCTAATTGAAAAGAAAGACTTTTTAAATTACCCTGTGTCAGTTAAGGACTTGAAAGATTTGGATGAACAGACCATCATCCAAATTTTTAAACGTATTAATAGTACAAATTATGCGCTCAATAGCAATGAGAAACTTAATGCAGAGTTTGGCGGTGGCGAATTTGCTTATTTTGCTAAGCAGCTTACAGATATCGAGTTTGAAGTTTCTGAGACTTCGACTGCTGTGATTATTGATCCGGCAGATAGAACACGAATCGTATCATTTTTTTCTACGAATAAAATCTTCTCCGATAATGATGTAAAACGTATGTTCGATAGTCAGTATATTATGCTGATTGCATCTACAATATTAAACGGTGCATATTTTGGTAGGAGCAGTAAGATTGAACAATACTTGAAAGAGTATAACGATGAATTTACAAATTACAAAACAATTCTGTCTAAGGTCTTAAATTCAATAAATATCTTAGAACGGCTTGATTTTGATGAGAAAAGCTATTGGTTTAATAAAGCCAACCTATTTACATTGATAATAGAGTTGAAAGAGATTAATTCTGGTTTGGTCGATTTTAACATACTTGAAACTGCATTGCTGGATTTGGAAAAGAAATTTGACATTTACTTTAGCGCAGATGAAGAAGAGGAGTTAAAGGATATATCTGAAGATGAGCGGAAGTATTTTGAATATGCTAGACAAGGAAGTCATGAACTACCAGCACGAGAGCATCGGGGTAGAGTAATTAGAGATATTATCCAAAGAGCCCTGATTGAAAATGAAGAACCACGAAATTTAGTGCAGAAAAACAAGGAATGGCTAGAGCAACGGGGGATAGATTATGCTATTATTATTCCTACAGAAACAGGGCTTAGCAAAGCTATTATGGATGCAACATCAACAGTTCGCGATTTTTTGAAACGTAACAGTATTCATGAATATGATGCACAAAAAAATGGGCCAGACAATAAAGTAAAAAAACAAGGTCTCTTTAAAAAACGTGATGGTTCCACCACTGAAACTACGGTGTCGATGTATAAATCAAACGGTAGAGGAGATTATCGGATTTGGTTTACAGGTCTAGATGCATTTGCAAGTGCAAAAGATGAATTGGCACTGATTTCTAACGATGGAAAGTTGGTAGTATTAAATCTTCATCAATATGACTATTCGGAAGGAGCGCTATAAGATGGGTATATTATTTAATTATTCGGTTAAACATGGCATCAGCAACAATTATCGGTTTTAGTAAGGATCATCGCACCAACACTTATGTGATGTATGCACAAATGGGTATTAAGACCTATTTAAAATTTGTAGGTGATAAATTTGATGAGTTTGGTATTCAAAGGAAAAGAGAAAACCATAAAGGGTACGCAAGGTTAAAGAACGACATAAAAGAAGGAGCATTGCTACCCCCCATAACTTTGGCATTGAAGCCTGAATTAGTTAAAAATTATCTTCCGTTCTTCCGTTCTAAACCGGAAAATATTGATAGTCTAAACGGATTATTTAGTATAGACTCTTGCGTATATATTTTGGATGGACTTCAGCGTACACATATTATGAAAGACCTTCTTACTGAAGGTTATGGGTTTGACGAAGACCGGAAGTTATTATTAGAGTTTTGGTTTGAAGACGATATGGGTAATCTAATTTATAGATTAATAGTACTTAATTCGGGACAGAAACCTATGTCTATGAGACATCAGATAGAATTGCTTTTCCTTACAATGCAAGATAAGCTGAGAAACGATATATCTGGTTTGATCATGTATAATGAAAGAGAGCAGAAATCTAGAGACAAAGCTAACATGTTTCCCTTTGATAGAATAGTCACAGGGTATCAGAGCTATCTAAATCAATCTCCGGAGATTGATAAAGGAAAGTTGATTTCGGAGAAGTTAGATACTGGAAAAGTCGTTACCGATGCAGATATGGTAATATTGGAAGGATATACTGAATACACCAAATATTTAACAGCCTATCTTAATCTTGATTCGTTGACATATACCGTCTATGAAAAATTTAAATCCTTTTCTGGCGCAAGAAATTGGTTGGCGGAAGAAAATGTCGTCAACGCATTTTTTGCGGCTATTGGGCTTATTTCCGATGAACCTGTTTTTAAAAAAAGAATTGATATCGCTATTGACAAACTTAGAACATTACTAGAAGATTCCGTTCCAGGAGACGACCCTTTTGCATTAAAAGAGTATGATGAGATTCGACAAGCTTTTAACCCAAAGCAGTTTAACATTGGTTTTATTACTAGAAGAACTGTTATGAATTGTTTTTTAGAGTTTTTTAAGGCAGAGGGGCTTTTGTCCTTTAAAAAATGTTGGAATCTTGCCAAACCGCCCAAGCCTAATTGAGAGTTGGAGTTCAGGGTACAGATCTTTATATGATTACAGGGGCTAACTTGATTAGCTTTTATATTATTGAATATGACTTTAGAAGATGTTAGAAACCTCAAGGAAGAACATATTTGTCCTGTTCCAATAATAACATGTCGTAAATTTCAGGGGCATTTAGTAGTAAATAAAAAAATTGCGGTTGCGGTTGAAATCACGGCAGCCTATTTTTTTCCAAATTTGGATATCTCGGTGTTTAATGAAGCAGGCGAAGAAGTTGGCATTCTTACTTTTACCAAGGGGTTGGGAACAATAAAATGGAATGAATTAACTGAAAATCAGTTTATAGCTTTTCTTACAGAAGCGTCCTATGGTGAACATCTTTTAGAATATAGGTTTGAATATAGTTACTTAGTAATAAATGCAAATTTCTATGGTCTCTACATGGAGAAGTATGCACATACTTCAATGATATGGGGAGGTTTTTCTCACATACTGGAAACTCCAATGCAGGGTTATAAAACAGTCGTGAATAGGATAGAAATGAAAAGCCTAAATTTGCGAGGGGCCATATTTAGAGAAAATGCCGTTCGCTCTATTTTACAACCTTTTGCATTTGAGAGATTTTTGAAATCTTATCATTTGCTTGAACTAAGATTTGATTCCGAAATTATTGAAGAAATTAAAACATTGGATATCGAAAGGAAATCAGAAACGATCGCAGAAATCTTGAATAACTATAATAGAAAAGAGATTGATCGACTTACCCATATTATAGATAGATATTGTAATGATATACCACGACTCGTATATTTGATGAACCAAGTTTCTTCTTTTTTACCAATTGCCCAAAAAATATTTTATGTGTTTGGAAAAGAAGGTAATCCTTTAAAGGAAGAAAGTAAGTTTAATAGCTTATGTGCTAGGGGGTTTGACGAAAGATCTCTAAAGAAAGAAAACCTGATTAACCCCAATTCACCATTTAATAAGTTTATAAAGAAACTAGTTAGTTATTGGATATATAGAGTGAGATGCTGTATTGCCCATAATAGGATTGGTGAATTTGTCTTATCCCACCACGATGAGTCCTTTGTTGTAAACTTTGCTGAGCCTTTATTAAAGGAAGTCGTCATGCAATGCTTTAAGGCGTAGCGTAGACTGGCTGCGAATTTCATGTCCTCAATTTTTAAACTCATTTTTTTCATGGTATTCCAACGCATTATTATGAGGATAACAATCCTTAGCATAAGGCAGATTCATTTGTTTGCCATTAAATACCCAGTAATTAGATTTCGCAAGGCTAGGGTGGAGGATGATTTTGTATGTTTTCGGTTTTATGGTGAGCAATCCTAAATCAAATAACAGATGGATGTCCGATCTCATTAGAATCCCATTTTGAACATGGTTGGTGTCTTGACCGTTGTAAGGAATGATATGGGCTGCTTCGAGAATAGATTCCACATTGCAGTCTGTAATGGCGCACTTACCATCATAAGCTTTTAATAAAGCGTTGCGAAATTTTTTCTGGCCTCTTCTTGCTGCAATTTGCCTTGCGACAAGTTTTTTCGCATCCGTTAGGTTCTTTGGATCAAAGGGCGGCTCGTTTTTGTCTGCCACCGTGATATCATTGATCCGTAAAGATTGGGCATCGATTAGCCCTAAATTGTAGAAAGCGAGGTCTAGGGATATCTGAATATGAGCTAGTACTTCTTGGTCGTCTTTAAGACCTGCAAAGAACTCTTTGGGATTACCGAATATGTTGTTATATTTTGTTGTGGGGCGAAGGCCGTCGACGTCAATATTTAATTTGGTGCTTCTCCTTTTTCTGATTGTAGTATTTAATCCCTTCGGATTTGTTATTGATTCAGCGCATCCTACCAGGGCTCCTCGTCCTTTTATATCAAAGCATATTGCAACATATATTCCATTCGAAACTTTTTGGTGTGGCGGTAGGATCACAACATGCAATACACCCGGGAAATACGACTGTCCTTTAGATATTTCTATTTCTAGGGGCTTGTTTCTGTAAGTAGAAAAACGCTCAGATAAATATCCTCGAATATGCTCTAAATCTTTATAAATTGGTGATAAAATGGGATCGTTTGTTTTTACACCGCTTCCTCTATCCCCGGGATGCTGTTGTCTAAAAGTGCATATATTATTAAATTCCTGAACCATTCTATGTTTTTTATTAGAAGAGGAAACTCTAATTAATTGCTGCGTCTATCTGCCCAGAACTTCTTGGCAACAGTTCCAAAATCCTGACAGCTTTCTGGACAATCTATGCCGTATAGCCTAATTTTTATTTGTGTGTTGTCATCATCTAGGATTGTTATCGTGTCCCCGTCTGCAACTCGAACAACTTTGCCAGCCAAAATATTTTGACAAAGCGCAAATGATATATGAAGTGCAAAGGCAAGGAATAGATAAAGTCTCTTCATGGATTGCTGTGGGTCAAATCAAAATATTATTCGTCTTGTTTCTCGCTTTCCTCTTGTGCTTTAGACTTTCCTGGTTTAGGAACAGTAGGGATTAATAAATCGCATATGTTAACGTTTAACACTTCGGCTATAATTGGAAGTCTCGCCGTTTCAGGATATGTTTTATGTGCAATCCATTCAGAAACAGTTCCTGTATTAACTCCCACTAGCCTAGCAAAAACTTGTTTTTGCGCTCCCTGTTCTGCTAAAATCGCACCTATCCTAAACATCGGTAGTTTCTTATTTTTCTTTGCCATATTCATTAACGAGTACATAAAAATAAAAAAAATTGAGTGGGTTTCAAATTACAAAGAACTGTGTTTCAAATGGTTAGTTATGTTAGTATCATAATTTATTATGCTAACAGCATAATAAATTATGATACTAACATAAATTTTTCTATTTTTGAAAATGTGAAGGTTATACACCTTCCAAATATTTTTGAGGTATTAACTACGAGTCTTACTTCTCCAATTCTGACGCAACGGAGTAAGGCAGCAGGTTTATACCCCATAACTGGTCTATTGTATTATATTTGCATATAGAATAAGTGTGGGGTCTGCTGTTTTTTGTTCCGGATAAGGCGTCAGAACTTTTGTCGGAGAAACAAAGAGGGCAGCCCCACATTTTGTTGGCCCCCTTAATAGGCTCGTTAAAATTAACGAGTTATGGAAAAACCTAAATCTAAACTTACCACTAGAGAGACCAACAAATCTCAATACTTACGTATTGCCGGATTGGATCTTTTGTCTAAAAAAACTCTCTACAAAAACATCAAAGTTAGTCCCGAATAGGTATATGTTATTTTCCCCCAATTAGCAACTAAAAGATTCCTTTAACAACCTATTCAAAAAATGAACGATATATACGTAAGGGCGGAGCTATGCCTAAAATTTAGCAACTATAAAAAATATTATAAGGCATTAATAGCCTTTAACTTTTTGTTCTGTGTTTGTTTGGCTCACGCCGGGTCTTGCTTAGGCGAGACCGCAGGCGTGGCTTTATCCACAGATTCTATTAAACCATTGAAAATAGGGGATAGTATTCCTGAAGAGCTTTGGCATTTGCCTTTGCAGGTTGTAAACCATCCTGAGGGTAAAGACACGATTACCCTAAATGATTATCGTGATAGCAAATTGATCGTGCTGGAGTTCTGGGCTACTTATTGCCATCCCTGTATCCGATCTATAGAGAAATTTGATAGTATCCAGCAGAACTATACAGCTAACGAATTAATGTTGTTGCCTGTACAGGTGTATGACGACGTGGATAGAGCTTTACCTTTTATTGAAAAACACGAATGGAACTTGAGCTCGGTAGTGGGAGATACCTTAATGAATAAAGGATATTTCGCTCGCTATTTGACGGGCTTTGGCATCGTCTGGATTGCTGATGGCCGCTTGTTAGCTGTGCCTAGTATAAAGTCTATTAATGCAACGAATGTGGATCGTGCCGTTAGAAGGCATCCGCTTCATATCATCAACCGTAAAGAACAGACCATTGATCACCCCTAAACCTAAACCAAATGAAACATATTTTTATTTTATCAATGGCCTTTTGGCTATTGCTGGTCTGTAAGCTTTCCGCTCAGACACCCGTATCAGGAGTTGTGGCAATGGCAGATACTGGCAATCCCTTGCAAGGGGCTAGCGCACGTTTATTGGCGCAGGGAAGCCATGTGATGACCGATCTAAACGGGACATTTAAGTTTGTATTAAACCGTGCATCCGATACCTTGTTGGTAAGCTTTATAGGGTATAAGTCCGTTAAAATGCCTGTTGATTCAAAAACGGTTAGCCCGATAGCGATTCAACTGACGCCTAATGAAGATACGTTGGAGGAGGTAATTATCAACACGGGATATTATCAGGTGCCCAGGGAGCGGGCAACGGGTTCTTTTACGCATATTGATAATGACTTACTCAATAGAAGTAATGCACCCAATATTCTGCAACGTTTGGAGGGTATAGCGCCCGGAGTGCAGTTTGTAAAAGCAAATGGTTCTTCTACGGCCGATATCCGCGTGCGCGGTGTGGCAACGATTGAATCCAATGCTGCACCATTAATTGTCATTGACAATTTTCCCTATGATCAAACCGGAAGCGATAATTTAAATCCTTTAGATAACATAAATCCCAATGACATTGAAAGTATTACCGTGTTGAAGGATGCTGCAGCTGCCAGTATCTGGGGTGCAAGGGCAGGAAACGGTGTAATCGTAATTACCACCAAACAGGGGCGATACAATCAAAAAACACAGATTTCGTTGAATACGAATGTTACAGTTGGCCAGAAGCCTGATCTGTATTACAGACAGAATTGGTTGCCCAGTGAGGCCGTGATGGAGATAGAAAAGGAATTGTTTGATCGGGGAAATTATGTAGAAGAGCCGGAGGTACCTATACCTACTTATGTTGAATTGTTGATCAAGCAGCGGGATGGATTGATCAGTGAAGTGGATTTTAATGAACGGGAGGGACGGATGAAGGAAACCGATGTACGTAGTGAAGCGCTGAAATATCTTTATCGGCATTCTTTAAATCAGCAATATGCTTTGAACGTGAGGGGAGGAGCAGAAGCGTACCGTTATTATTTATCGGCAAATTATGACAATAACGCAAACTATATTGTTGGAAATGAGTTTAAGCGGCTAAGCCTAAATTTTCAGAATAATTTTAAACCGCTTAAGAATATGGAGGTTTCGGCCGGTGTTTGGTATAGCAGGCAGGATGGGAAGGATAATGGGCTTACGCTTGCGGATTTCAATCCAAGAACGGGCTTCGCTGTTTCGCCTTACACGCGCCTAGCGGATGAGGATGGAATACCATTGGCAATACCAAAGGATAGGAGATACGCTTATTATGATGATGCGGAGGATTTGGGATTGCTGGATTGGCATTACCGTCCATTGGATGAATTGGATAGGGCAGATAATAGCCGGACCTCATCTGAGTACCGGTTAAATGCAAGTATGAATTATTCTTTTCTGAAAGGATTTAACTTTCAGGGTACTTTTCAGTATATCCAAAACACAAGCAATTCGACATCCTATTATGATTCAGAGAGCTATTTTGTGCGCAACTTGGTAAATAGATTTACCCAGGCTGATGGCACACAGATCATTCCCAACAAGGCTGTTTTGGATGGTGGACGCTTATCCAATGGGCGAACTTACTCTGGTAGGGCACAATTAAATTATACGACCAATTGGGCAGATAAACATCAGCTTACGACATTAGTAGGAGCAGAGATCAGGGAGGCTATTGCTGAAAGTTTACCCGGTTTTAGAATTTACGATTACGATAAAGAGTTGTATATAGGCACTAGCACTTTTGATTATCTAACCTATTATCCGGTAAGGCCAAATGGTGCCGCAAGATTGCCTGCCCCTTCAACAAGCAGAACCCGCTACACCGATAGATATCTCTCTTATTTTGGCAATGTAGCTTATACCTACCTCGATAAATATACGCTCTCTGGGAGTATGCGTTGGGATGGTAGTAATCTGTTTGGCGTAAAAACAAACCAGAAGGGTGTACCGCTTTGGTCTTCGGGAATAAGTTGGGAGCTGAGTAAAGAATCGTTTTTTGCGTGGACAGATTATGTGCCGTATCTCAGACTGAGAGCTACTTACGGAAGTGCTGGCAATGTAAATAAGCAGGTGAGTGTTTATCCAATAATTGCCTTTATCATTGACCAGACGACGGGCCTGCCTACGGCTAAGGTACAGAGTGTAGGTAATCCATCGCTTCGATGGGAACGGGTAAACAGCTTAAATGTGGGGATCGATTTCGCTTTGAAAAACCGATGGTTATCGGGGAGTATAGAGTATTATGAAAAATATGCGAGCGACCTGATCGGTAAAAATTACATGGCTCCATCTACTGGGATTATTGAGGGTAGCGGTCTTGTAAATCAGATTAACTACGCTAATCTGAAAACCCACGGTTGGGATGCCCAACTAAGCACGAAGAACATGGCCGGTGCATTTTCCTGGAATACAGATTTACTTTTTAGTTATGTAAGCAATAAGATTACCCACTATAACACGGCAGACGTAACATCAATTGGAACGTATATCTCATCACCCCCACCTACGGTTGGTCGCTCGCGCGACGTGATGTATGCAATGCCCTGGATTGGTCTGGATGGCGGTACGGGTATGCCTTTGGTTAATTTGAACGGGGAAATAAGTACCGATTATGTTAATTATTTCAATGCTTTCCAAGTGCAGGATTTATTGATCAAAGGAGTTTCAGTGCCACCCTATTATGGGTCTATCCGGAACACGTTTTCCTGGAAAAACATACAGCTAAGTGCTAATATCATGTGGAAGATGGGTTATGTGTTCCGTAGGTCATCCATAGCTTCGGGAGAAGAGTTTTATGGAGGGCTTGAGTTTTACCATATGGATTATTATAAACGTTGGCAAAAGCCGGGGGACGAAAAGTTTACAGACGTGCCCGCCTATACAGCGGATTATGATTCATATCGTGCTTCCGTTTATAAATACTCAGAAGCCCTAATAACGAGTGGAAATCATATCAGATTGCAGGATATAAATCTGAGTTACACGCTTACGAAAAGTATTTGGAGAAACATGCCCGCTCAAAGTATTCGCTTTTATGTTTATGCCCGCAACCTAGGTGTTCTTTGGAGAGCCAATAAAGAAGGGATAGACCCTGATTATGTTGATGTAGATTTTCCTGAACCTAAGAGTTGGGCTTTCGGATTACAGTTTAATTTTTAACAATCAATACACCACACCATGTCTAAATATAATACTGCTTTTTTATTGCTTGTTTACTTGCTGGTAACTTCTTGTGGAAAGGAGTTTCTGGAAGTCAAGCAAAACCAAAACTTAGTGGTCCCTTATCGCATAGCAGACTTCCAGGGAATGTTGGATCAGGTAAGCATCATGAATACAAGTTCATGCCATGAATTAAGCACCATCGGTTCTGACGAATATTTTATTGCGGAGAACGTTTGGTCTGCATTGACAAATACCGATCAAAAAAATGGATACATATGGGCTGCCGATATCTTCGAGCGTGGGCGATCTGATGACTGGGAACGGGCTTATAATCGTATGCTAATAGCTAATATGGCCTTAGAAGTGGAAAAGATCAAACCAAATGCCAATGAGCAGGATGCCTGGAATAATGTGGTTGGCAGTGCGTTGTTTTTTAGAGCGTTGAATCACTTTCAGCTTGCGCAACTTTTCTGCAAGCCTTATAATGCTGAATCGGCCTCGGCAGATCTGGGTATACCGCTTCGTCTGGAAGCGGATGTAACGATTAAGTCTACAAGGGCCAGTGTATTTGAAACCTATGCGCAGATGATACTGGATTTAGAGCGAGCAAGGGATCTGTTACCGGATAAGCCTTTGCTTAAATACAGACCCTCAAAGGCAGCGGTGTTTGCCTTGTTGTCAAAAGTGTATTTACAAATGGATGAATATGAAAAGGCAGAGCTTAATGCCTCTAAATGTTTGGCAATCGATGATGAATTGATAGATTTTAATACACTGGATATAGATGCAAGGTATCCTATGACGCAAAACTATGAGGAGAATCCGGAGATTGTGTTTATGTGCAATATAAACAACCTAGCGATTACGAATACAAGTAGATTTAATGTGGATACACTCTTATGGGCAATGTACGAGGAAGATGATTTGAGAAAACAGGTGTACTTTTTTGAGACAGGAGGCAGAAGGGTCTTTAAAGGTTCGTATAGAGGAAGCGCTGCATTTTTTACGGGAATGGCGCTGGATGAGGTCTTACTTAATAGAGCGGAATGTAGCGTGAGATTGGGAAATCTAAATATGGCTCTGAATGACTTAAACCGATTGTTGTCTCATAGATATAAAAAGGAAGGATTTTCTCCCTTGGATATTGGAGATAGTGACTTACTTTTAAGAAGGATTCTGCACGAACGCAGGAAAGAATTATTGATGCGCGGAACAAGATGGGAAGATCTGAGAAGATTGAATAGAGATGAACGTTTTGCTACTATACTAGAGAGGAAATTGGGTGATCGATACTATGAACTAAAACCCACCGCTCAGCGGTATGTACTTCCAATACCCGATAATGAGATTGACCTATCGGGTATTGAACAGAATCCAAGATAGGAGACTTATTCACGGTGCTACAATTTGCAGCACCGTGAATTTTCTGCGCACCGGTTCTGATTAGTCAGGCTCTCTTGCGTCATTTCCAACAGTCACCAATGGATCGGACTGGGCTTGTGCTACCGTAGTTGGTATGCTGGTAGCAGAAGGGTTGAATGACAGATGAATGGAACAACGGTTTCCGTCATTCTCATTCTGGGCACATTGCTCATCATCTTGCAAGGGTGGGGGTGTGGAACGCGGAGAACTACTCAGGTTCTGTTTTGTTTCATTCTCTGTGTCCATCGGATCCGTAATGGTAATATCATACCATCCATCTGCCGGAGCTCTCCGGCTTTCAATGAACTTAAAGGACATTAGGCTTAAACTTAAAGCTAATGTAAATGCACCTACCGCATTGCTGTAGGTCATTTTTGTTTTTATTTTTTGAAGAAATTTCTTCATTGGAGGGCTCTTTTTTTTGCTAAAAAATGGAACCTCAAAAAACTTTAAATAAATAGTGCTTTTGCTGGTTTCATTAGGACTGCCAGCCGCCCGTTATCATTTTTAAACCTCGTTTAATCCGATAACTGTTGAGACATTCATTACCGCTACGCGGGAACAAAGCAAATTTGAGTGGATAAATAGTCTTGAATAAATAGGTGAGGAATTGATTAAAAAAATATTTTGATTCGGTTTGCGGTGTGTAAGTGATATATTTTTTCTTTTTATTAAGGAATAAATGATGAGATGTATCGCTGTTTTCGTAGCAGAGTACAAATCCTAAAACGGATAGCGATGCAAACACCAAATTGAAGATAATATGCTGACTTAGACTGAGGTCTTTTATAAGCCCCCCACATCCACAAGGCAATTTTCCAAATGCGCCTGCTAGTCCGAAGCTGATATAAAAGGTGAAGATTGTAAGAAGCAAGGCCGATAAAAGAAAGCCGTAAATTCTCCAACGTTTCTTAAGAAAGAGTAAAATAAGCATTGTCTCTATCGGCGGCAATAACCAAATCACAGCCTGTTGCACGAAGCCTGGAATGGGCTGACGGTGAATGCCGGATGTGAAGTCCCGAAAATCGGTAATTTTATAAAAGACCACGTATATCCACAGGGCCAGTACGGCTAAACTTAATAAGATGATCTTGGTTTCTTTCTTCATTTTCTATTTCTCCTTTCTTTTTACCCAGCGGGCTGCCGATTTGCCCTGCAATTCTTTTTATCGGCAGCCGGCTGGGAATGGAACTGATGCCTACGGTCTGGCTCCGCTACTCCTCGTTTCCATTAAAAGCAAAACTAGTGCACAGCAAAGCGAAAAAATGGCCCACCGTGGGCCATTTTAATTCAATTATTTTTTGTAGGAAGGGAGATTTTATTTAGAATTTAAAGAATAACTGTTGTCCTCTTTTGTAGGTGCTTAGTCCAATATTCAATAGGCTACAGGTTTCGTGCATGGTTAATAGTCGCTCCAGTTCAGGTAGTCGTCTCCGGAATTCTACATAGCGATGTGTACCATCGTTTGTTTTTTGGATACGTAGCATGTTTTGAGCAAATAGCAATTGTTTATGTAATAGGATCTGAAAAAACTCGGCAAGCTGCGGAAACTGCTGCCTTGCAGTACGCACATGCGTAAGGGGCAGCTCCAGCAATTCGCTGGGGCGGAGCATTTGGATGTCCATATCGGCTGTACTATCAGAAAAGGTGTGTTTGGTGCCGGTAAAATAGTCGTAGGGTGGGGCCACCCAGATCAGGTCTTGTTCATGGCCATGGTTATAACGCACGCCTGCTACTAAGCCTTGCAGAACAAAACACCAGTTTCTGCGTGTTTCGCCAGTCATAACGTAATAGTCGTTTTTCTTGTAGGTGCGTATCCGCCCGTGTTGCTTGATAAAATTGGCTTCCGTGGCATTTAGATCTACATAATGCTCAGCATAGGTAAAGAATCGTATCATACTGTTTGTGTTGGCAAATGCAAATAGGTGAAAATGCCTGTAAATAGCAAAAAACGCCGTACAAAGCAGTTATAATGAGGTGAAACGGGCTTGAGAGTTGGTGAAACGGGATTGAATAGGGCATACCTCATCTAAAAAACGATATACCACCTTTTAAAGGTGTTATGCGATGATTTTTTTCTGCTCTAAAATCTTCTGCCCATTTTCACAACGTGTTCACGAAAGCTTCTTGGCCAATGGAAGTCGGTTAAAGCCTAGCACCGTAAGGCAGGCATTTGTTAAACCTTAATTTTTTTTATTATGCTTATTGCAGCAGTTTTTTATCACACAGATCCATTTTTTAACAAACCCTTATCGCTTGAGGATCTGGGTGCAACGTACCATCTCAATCTAAAAGATAAGAAGTGCGATCGTGTTTATCCCTGGATCTAAAAGCGATCATTTTGCGGAGGCGGTGCGCAACCGCCTCTTTTTTATATCACTTCAATAAATCAGATAAACGATGATGCATTTAAAACAGAATTATCCTTGGCAGATACCAGGCCAGGAACAGGAGAACCTGCGCGCCTTCGCTTTTTTTAGCGCCAACCTCAACCAGATGTTACCGCATATACCGCTGCGGCAACATGCTGAATTTTTTAGGGAATGTTTGTTATACAAAGCGCTGGCCACAGACGATGAAAGAAATATAAACACACTACATGAAGATATTTTAAAACAGGAAGTCCAACTGGCCTTGGATAAACCGGGTATTATTGCCACTTTTCATACCGGCCCCTACCGCTTACTGCCTCTATATTTAATGAAAAATAAAATTCCTTTTACTTTATTGGTTTCAAGGGATGTGGCAGAGCAACAGGGTGCCGCTAACCGTTTATTGCAGCAACGGCTGGCAGGGAAAGGCAAAGAATCGCTTTTTGATACCCTGATTGTAGAAGAGCCGCTGGTACTGCTAAAAATGAAGCGCGCTATAGAGGCTGGGCGATTTGTGTTGGCGTATATAGATGGCAATATGGGCGCTGCTGGATCAGGTAGGAGCAAACGAGATGTACTGCTGCCTTTTTTAGGAGCTAAATTATGGGTAAAAACGGGTGTAGCGGATATGGCTTTCCGTTTGGCCTGTCCTTTCTATACTTGTGTGGCCAATTTTGATAAGCGCGGAAGAGCAGAGATTACGCTACATCAAACCGTGGGTTATAAAGAGCATAAAAGCCGTGCGGCTTTTATAGTAAATACCGTGCAGAATCTGTACCATCAACTGGAAACAACAGTACGTGATTATCCCATGCAATGGGAAGGCTGGCTGTACATCCATGCAGATCTGGAACGTGTTACAGATGCTGAGCAAACCGCGTATGTGCGGCATTATATGCCTTTTGAGATAGACGGAAACTATTTTCTTTTGCACAAGCATAGCTATGCTACTTTCCGTATCCCGAAAGAAATATTCGATAAAATTAAAGAAGTCTATTTTGATAAAGGCTGGTTTTCCTTAAATTAGGGGCTCATTTATTTGATTATGCCCTCTCTGGGTAGGATAATCAATTTTTTAAACCCCTAAACACATTATTATGTTTGAAACTTTTACTAAAAATCCGCGTGACTGGCGCTTTCATTTGGGCTTTTGGCTTTGCTACAGTCTCTGGTACTGGCTGGTTAATAGTTTAGATGGCACCAAAGTAAGCCTATGGGAGCTGGTTTGGGTAACCCCAATGTTTGCACTGGCCTGTTATGCCTGTTACCTTATTCTGGAACACTACGTTTTCATAGGAGCTTATTGGAAAGCAGCGCTGATTTTTCTGGGTTTTTTCTTGGCTTACTCATTTTTAGCCTATTTATTGACCTACAAAGAGGCGCCTAAATGGGGCGTAAGGATGTATAACAATGAAGTTGCCTATACGCAATTAGCTTTTCTGCAGTCGATGCTGGTAATAGTGGGACGTTACGGTGTATTTGGCTTTGCTTATTTTTTGATTAAGCGATCTATATATTATTGGCAGGAGCAAGTGGAAACAGAAAAATCCAAGCAGCGCTACGAGTATAGATCTTTGGCAGGTACGGCTTCGCTCCATCTGATGGGCAACTTAACAGAAGAATGGTATGTTGCATTGAGGGAGGTGTCTAAGGAGCTGGCATTGGAGATCAGAAAAGCATATCTGCTTTTGATATATCTGATGGAATCTCATCGGATAGATGGACCTAAAGTAATAACCATTAAACAGGAGTGGGAGGCCATGGAAAGATATATTGAACTACTGCACAGCCCGAGCTTCCATCCTGAAGTGCTAAAGTTGGAATTGGATGAACAATTAAAGGCTTATACGGTACCGCCAACTACTTTTGTCTCCCTTTTGGAAAATGTTGCCAAGCATGGAAAAACCGATGATCTAAAAAAGCCGGTATTGTTTAGAGTAGAACCTATCACAGGTGGCTATCGGGTGCTGTGTTCAAATTATGTGGAGCAGTCAAGCGGCCGTACATCCCACGGTGTGGGGTTGGAAAACCTGCGCAGACGGCTGGCGCTACAGTACGGTGATAAATTTAGTCTGCAAACGCAATGGGTAGGGGATGTATTTAGGGTGGAACTGATTGTAAAGACTTAAGAGACTACCAGCTAAACAAAGAACAAATAAACAGCACAGACATATGAGACAAATTACTTGTACGATTGTAGACGATAATCCGGTTACGGTTGAGTATTTGCGTGAATATATCGCGCAGACAGAACAGCTGATCCTGGTCGAAACGTTTACCGAACCCAATGAGGCGTTGAAATTTTTACGACATAAACACGTTGATTTCGTATTTCTGGATATGGAAATGAAACCAGTTGATGGGCTGCAGTTTTTGGTGCAGATGCCACCCGAGATACAGGTAGTGATCTGTACGGCCCACCCCGAGTTTGCGGTACATGGTTTTGATTATCAGGTATGCGACTTCCTATTGAAGGGTTTTGATTACCGGCGCTTCATGCAGGCTATTCGGTGTGTGAATGAGCGTTTGGGTATATCGTTATTTGGCAATTACCGTGATAGTGAAGATGGATACTACTTTTTTCTGATAGGTGAAATGAAAAGATTTAAGCGAACAATGATTAAGTTCAGCGAATTAATCTGCTTGGAAAGCCAGAATAATCTGGTGAGTCTTTATAGGGTAGGATATGATCAACCGGTGATCTCACGCACAAGATTAAAAGAAATCAAACAGATTCTGCCACCAAGTAAGTTCAAAACAACTAGTAAAAGCGCTATTCTGAATATTGACTTTATGGAAACATACGAGAAAAAAACTATAAAAATTAGAGGAATAAATAAAAGTCTAATAGTAGGGGAAAGGGCTACCTACCCCGAGTTTTATGAGTGGATGGACAAACATATTATTACGAAATAACATACTTTAATTAATAAACCGGTTATGATACTGAAAAAACTAGACCTATTAATTGAAATTACACGGGAACTATTGGTGGTATGGAAACAGTTGCAGGAGCGGCCAGCTTTACCTGTACCGCTAGCCGAGAATTCGCGTGGAACGAGCTTGCCAGATCAACAGCAAGCGCCCACGCGTATTTTGGATAACGCGGATATCAAGCAGCTCCTAAAAATAGGGGATACGAAATTATACTACCTCAAAAAGAAAAAGATACTGAAACCTTATAAGCTGGATGGTAAAGACGTTTATCTGGAGCATGAGGTGATAGAAGCGATAAAGAAGAGTTGTGCGTTGTGAGCACAACAACCACCCAACAACGGAACAACAAACACCCAACAAACTTGCTATCTAGGGCCTGTCTAAGCCCTGTCTAAGCATAACAAACACACAGCAAACAGCTAACAAGTACCCAAGAATCGCTGATATAGAGCTGGGATTAAACGATTTAATCCGGCGCATTGTTTATCCGAGTCATTTCTTTGTTAGCAGCTGTAAAAAGAATTCTTTGGTTTCCTTTCTGAATGCTTCCGCGCCAATTTCCAAACGTCTTCCATAAGCTATTTTCGCATTTTCTCCTGCCAGATAACGCAGTTGATCTTTATTGTCGGTTGCAGCTTCGTAAATAACTTCCGCGATTTGCCCGGGTTCGGTATTCAAATTAAATCCGCCCAGCATTTTTTGGATGGCAGGATCATACGCAGGAAGAGAAGCGATCTCCGCAACATTAAAAAAGTTTGACTTGGTTCCGCTTGGCGAAACGGTTTTAACGCCAATATTAAATGGAGCTAATTCAATGGATAAACTTTCGCTCCAACCTTCTAAAGCCCACTTGGTTGCGTGATAAACATTGCTGAACGGATGTGCCAAAAGTCCTGCAATAGAGGTTACATTGATAAACAAACCACTTTTCTTTTCCCTGAAATGCGGAATAAACGCTTGGGTAACGTACATGGTTCCTAACAGATTAGTATGGATTTGGCGCTCAATTTGTTCATGGCTAAACGCTTCCATTGCACCAAACAAGGCGTAACCGGCATTGTTCAGCACGAGGTCAATATTTCCTGATGAAATGGCTTTGTCGGTTGTTGACTTTATTTGTGCAACATCGGTAACGTCTAAGGGCAAAAGCGTTACATTTTCAAGTGTTGTCAGTTCTGTTTCCTTTTCTGGATTTCGCATGGTGGCGATAACATGCCAACCTTTTGATTGAAATAATTTTGCGGCTGCTTTCCCGATACCTGATGATGCACCCGTGATGAAGATTGTTTTCATTTGAATCAGATTTTATTGTTTACATGACAAACCTAATCGAAAAAAGATATACATTTGATACCTGTATCCAAAAGGATACTTGATTTATGACAAAGGAAGAAAAACGATTTCAAGAGAAAATCAAAGCAATTCAGGACACGATGTTTGTGCTTGGCGGAAAGTGGAAGTTGCCGATAATCCTTTCTATTTATAGTGGAAATAAGCGATTTAACGATATCTCAAATGCTATCCCAAAAATTACCAATCGTGTGTTATCAAAAGAGTTAAAGCATTTGGAAGAAAACCTGTTGATTAAACGGACGGTAATGGATGATTATCCCGTTAGAATAGAATATGCCGTGACGGAATATGCTTTCGATTTGGAGGAAATTATAAAACCAATGGAAAGCTGGGGCAAAAAACATAAAAAAAGAATAACAGAAAATAATCGGTAAACCTATAAAACCCCAATTTCACCATATTTCAACTGAGTCTTAAATCTCCATTTCTTCCATCTTCATTTTCCTTCGTAATCCTTCAATAAGCTTCATTGTTATTCACAAGGTTCTGATAATCATTGTTTTATGAATTATTTTGTTAACCTTTGCCCTTGTAAGTCAAACGATTGGGTACCCGGAAAAGCTTACATGAACAGATTTTTTAACCTTTAAATTTTTTAAAATCATGGCAAAATCATTTGATAATGAAGTAATGGCAGGAGCAAGCGGTAGGGTAGGTAAAATGTTGGTATTCCGTCAACGGGGTGATCAGACGGTTATAGCGCGAAAACCGAGAAAGCGTAGAGATGGCAAGCCTTTTAGCCAAGACCAGTTGCAGATGCAGAATCGCTTTCTGGACGCTTCGCTTTACGCTCGTAAAGCGATCGAGAATCCTGAGTTGAAGGCGGCTTATCAGGCAAAGGCCAATGTCAACCAAACGGCCTACAACGTAGCTTTCAAGGATTATTTTACAGCACCTACGGTACGGCGTCTGGACGATAGGGCATATACCGGCGTAGTAGGCGATTTATTGTCCATCCTCATCAAAGATGTGCTCAAGGTAACCGAAGTGATGGTAGAAATACAGGATGAGGAAGGTGCCTTGGTAGAGGCCGGTTATGCGGAAAGTGTAGACAGCCAGGGCATTGAATGGTTCTACACCGCTACCGTAAATAATGAAAATTATAGCGGGAGTTCTTTCAGTATTTCCATGGTAGATACACCGGGTAACCGTTACACCGAAATAAAAACCTTCGGACAAGACGTTCAACAGTAAACAGTTCCAATCGGGTCATATCTACGGCCCGGTTGTTTTACCGGCCATACGAGATGACGTTATAAATAGCAAATATGCTTTCTGGTATGACTGATATATAAAGGTGAGTTCACGGGGAGAATAACAATCTCGGCACGCATGCCAGTCCGGCCTTATGGCATGAGCGTTAAAAAAATCAGTAAAGGGAAGGGAAAAATTCTGTGAAAAAGTGAAGTGAAACGAAACGGCTTCACAGACAAGGGTTGGGTGCTGATTTTTAGCGAAGTCCATAGGGCCTTTTTTGTAACTTTTGGATCAAGCCAAAAGTTTAAAATAAAAAATTAAGCTAAAATAATATGGAAAATTTCATTATCCTATACAGAAAATATCTGTTAATAACACTATTAATAGCCAGTATCCTGGCGTATCTAGCTTATCAACCCTTAATCCGTTTAGTGGATGTCACAGCGGCACCCATTGATTATGGCATCTTGAGTGCGGTCTTAGTAGCGGCAGTGGCAGTCCTCAGCTTTGTGCAGCTCTGCCTGTGGGTATTGCATCGGCACTGGCCTTTCTTAGGTGAATATGCGGCGGAGCATTTTGAAAGGAACTTTAAATCTCTATTGTCCTGGCAGAAAGTAGGGCTTTATTTAGGTTTCTTTTTGGCTTTGTTATATGCTTTTGTGATTGCACTTGGAGCTTTGCTGTAGGAGTTGCCTGTTGTCAGTTGCAACAGCCTGTCGTTGGCGGATTGATTACATAAAAATCATTTAAAAAGGCGTTGATGTATATTTCAGGCTTTCTTTTCCTAGCAGGATCGGCTTGTTCATAAGCAGAGGCTAATGCCGGAGGAACTGTGTGAAGTACAAGACTCCTGAGCGCAAGGCAGGACGACCTCACGGAATGAGCGTCAAAAAGATTTAGGATCGCCCTGAAAAAATCATGTGAAGAAGCGAAGCGTTGGATCGTGTTATGGAGCGGCTCCACAGGATTGTGTGTGAGACCTAACTCTTTAGCGAAATACGTGCAGTCTTGATCTTTTTGGTTCTTTTTCTATTAAGAGAAAAAGAATATTTAATTATTAATTATATTGAAACTACAAAATGAAAGCCAATTCTCTGTTTATAATAATATTAAGCGTTTTAATTATAAAAATGCTGATATCACTGATGGTATCGACTACCAGCGAAAGCCAACATAATCTTAAAACAGGTAACTCGTCGAAGCAAAGCAACAAATTTCCGCCTAAAACGGTCATTTATCGAAAAAATTTGGTGCTTTCGAAAAATAGTACCAAAGAAGCTATCCGCCAAAAGGTAAAGGCCATTTACGATAGCCAAATAGGTGTTCGCGAGGCCACGGGCCGCAATGATGGGCAACAAGTAGAAGCTTACCTGCGCTATACCGGCCTTGGGAAAGGCCATGCCTGGTGCGCGGCTTTTGTATGTTGGGTGCTGGGCCAGGCCGGGGTAGAAAACCCCAAAACGGCTTGGGCCGCCAGCCTCTTTTCTTATGATAAATTGGTGCGGCCACGGGCGAAGGTACTCACAACTAGCAACTCACAACGCACAACTACAAATTCACCCACAACTCACAACCTACAACGGGCAACTATATTTGGCCTCTACTTCCCCTCCCTCAAGCGCATTGCCCATTGTGGTTTTATCGATGTATGGGGCGATAAGGAAGTGATTACGGTAGAAGGAAATACCAATGACACGGGCAGTAGGGAAGGGGATGGGGTATACCGAAAGCGTAGACCTGTTAAAAGCCTTTATGCAGTGGCAGATTGGATTGGGAGGGAAGGGCAGTGAGAGTTTATCTGATTTGTTTATTGAGTAGTGCAGGGCTTTTATGGTCCTGTACCACGTCTAAACTGAAAACAAAATATACGGATAACGAGCTTTTTTCTATGGCCAGCGATTCATCTTATAGTGAAACAAGCTGGCGTAGTTTGATGGCAACAGATTCGCTGGCATATGATGAATTATGGTGGCTTAGGGGTAATGCTCGTTGGCATCCCGATAGTGGGGTGGCAGCAGATGAACTCTTAATTCGTTACCGGAGTAAAGCTTGGCATAGTGCAAAACTGTTGGATAGCCAGCAGCATGTGTATGAGCGGAAGCATAGCTTGCAGCAAGAAACGAATACAAAGCTTGAAGAAAAGCAGAAACTTCAGAAAAACCTGCCGATTCTTTGGTGGGCTTTTCTCTTGCTTTTATTGTCAGCCTTTTATGCTATAAGGAGGAGATTGGATAAAAATAATTGGCATTAGAGGCGAGAATATAGGGCCACTTACTCGTTTTAACTAATAAGTGGCCCAGTCAGAATGATTATTACTTTAGCTGATAATGTTCTTTTCATCTAAAACCAACATTTTTGCGCTAGTCAGATCAAGGAAATTGAACTCGTCTGGCTGCACTTTTTGCTTATAATTGTCACTAGTAAAAAAACGATCGAAATCTGCCATGCTATCGAAATAAATGTCGGTAACGGTGTCATAAGGCAGAACGTTTGAAGATTCTGTTAATTGTGGGTGACTGGCCTCGATGGCTACCGGATGGGAAATGACGTATTTTTTAACATATTGTTTGGCTTCCGGGATGGAGCTAAACAAAGGAGCATGCTTATTTCTATGATAATCTATAAAGTCTTCTCTGCTCATTCCTGCCGCTCTGCGGACTAAAAAAGTGAATTTTAACATAATATATAATTAAATTTATGCAAAGGTAGGTAGTACTAAAGAGGGCTGCAATGACGCACAATTTTATGCGTGTCTTTCAAGGGAAGGATTTAATGGGTAATTTTGCTATACGAAAAATAGCTTTGTATGTATCAGAAGAAAAGTCCTATAGACCTAGATTGCGGATTGCATTTTTTTAAAGAAACCCTGAACGGAAAGTGGAAGCTGATGCTTGTTTATTATATTTCTCAAGGATTTAAACGCCCGAGTGAGCTGCAACGCGAGATTCCAAAAGCGGACAGGCGGGTGATGAATAAGCAATTGCAGGAATTGGTGTTGCATGGTTTTATTACCAAAACGATATACGATACGAAGGTCAGTAAAGTGGAATATCAACTTACCCCGCTTGGAGAAAATCTTTTACCACTGATTTACGATATTGAAAGATGGGGGCAGGAAAATCAATTGGAACTTGGAAAGGCCATAAAAAGAGATCCAAAATTTAAGCGTGTTATCTGATGCTAATGCTATATGTGGTTTGAATTATATAGCTGCTACTGAAGAAGACTTTGTTTCCCTGGTTCCACAAAAAACCTGCAATGGCGTAAAGCAATTCATCCTCTTTGTGTGCTTCGTTTTCTACAAGTAAATAGTTCATCTTTAAAGCGGTGAGTAGGGTTATAATCCTTTTTTTCCTTCCAACCAATAACCGTGTAACTTTACTTTGGCGTTTGCTTTGCTCTTGATAACTTTTTTAAATGTTTGTACAGAATTTACATTTCCAGTCAGAACATAGTAGGCATCTTGCCAATTTTCACTCTTAAAAATGGTTAAATCATGGATCCAATTTGGATCTCTGAACAAATTGCTTTTAGGAAATACCATACTATTTTCCAAATCTAATAATTCAGGTACTTTTTTATTTTCGTCATCTAATTCAAAAATAAATTGGAACAGGTGTTTGTTTTCTTTCAAAACAGGAAGAAACGAACAGGCAAGTGCCAATGAGGTCTCATCACCGAAGATGACCAATTTTTCTGCAGATTTGTCGTAATACTTTTGTTCGCCTCTCGGTTTGTTCAAACGGATGATATCCCCAACCTGCAGCTGCTGCATATAGTCACTTCCGCAGCCTTTTCCGTGTAGGTGGGCAATGAATTCCAAATGGTTTTTTTCAACGTTCACGTGAGAAACCGTATATCGCCGCGCATCGGTATCTGTTACCCGAAAATCAAAAAAAGCGCCTACAGGAAAATGAAGATTTTTAAAATCTCCTTTCAATCCAATTCGTTTTACCGATGGCGATAAATACGCTATTTTGTCAACAGCTAACAAAGGTAGCTTTGACATAAAAAAATCTACGGTATCAAATAACCATTTTGGTGCACTGGGCATAATCTTCCATTTTGTTGGAAGCAAAGAACGGAACAATGCATAACATGCAAAAGGACAGAGCGGTGTATGTATTGGACTATTCGCGGTTTTTGACTCGAAAAGCCAGTGCGGTCATTCCGGTTATTTTGGTGAACAGGCGTGAAAAATAAGGATAATCGTCATAGCCCAATGTTGTGGCAATTTCTTTGACCGATTTGTCGGAATGATAAAGCAATCGTTTTGCCTCTAAAATAACCCGTTGCTGTATATGATGCGTAACCGGAAATCCAGTTACATTTTTCACACATTCATTGAGATAGGAAACGGCAATATTTAATTCATTCGCATAATCAGCAGGACGTTTTAAGGTGATGAAGTGGTGTTCCAACAATATCGTAAATGCTTTAGTAATCCGCTCAAATCGCGACAGTTTATCTGACGGTTTTGTTTGTTTGAGATACAACGAAATCATCAATGCAACCAATGCATTACAGCTATCTTTTAGCAAGGAAAAATAAAGTTTGTCTTCGGTTCTTTCATAGAGATTGGCACACAGTACGAACGCTTGTTGGACAATGGCGAGATCCTTAGAATGTATTGCTAACGGTTTTAATGGAGCAATACTTTGCAACAGCTTTAAATAATCGGTATTCAGATTTTCGTGACGGATGATCAGCATGTATATTTCAATGTTTTCCACTTTCACGGCGCGATGGATCTGATTGGGCGATTGATATAGAATGGAAGGCTCTTTAATGAGGTATTGTTCAAAGTCGATTTCTGTATGTGAAGTTCCTTTTTCCTGCAATACAAAAAAATGGTAATCGTGGCGATGCGCGTGTCTGGATTCATCGTCTGCTTGAAAGGCTTCTGACGAAACTTTCGCCACGGCAATACCACTGCTATGTTCCTTGGCTAATGTTCTTACTGGGATGTCATTTCTGGAACCCCTCATTTTTGAATTTTTATCCCTCATGATGCCAGTTATGGTTTGACACAAAGGTAGGGATATTGATTTCCATTTGTTTTTAATGAAACAATTTTCTGAATTCCGGCGGTGTTTGGTTAAAATCCCCGCTCCGGTTGGTGGAAGCGGAGATGTACAATCGGATTTATGCCGATTGATTGATTTTCTTTTGCTTTCTGAACTGAAAAATAGAACCTACCAGAAACAGAACCAAAAGAATGAGAAGTGTTTTGCCAATTAGTGGATCTGTGGGGCCCTGAGCCAAAGGGTGCCCAATTGGAACACGGGTAAAGGTTTCATTAACCGTAGGAATCAATGATAAGAAAAAACTAAAAGACAGGCAGAAGTTCTCAAAGAAACGAGATCTGTTATTTCCTTGCTTTTTAGCATAAAGGAAATAAGCAACCACCACCAAAACAACAATGAATAGCGCAAAAACATGCCCCGGGTTAAATCCACCATGTTTAGATAACCCTAAAGCGGTTAGTGAAGCAACAACTGTAAAATAAAAATAGATCTTGCCGGTAAGTTGGCTTAAGTCTATTTTACCATTGCGTATAAATCCTACAACTGCGGCAATGATGGCCACAACGCCTATAATCGTATGAAAAATTCCTAAACTTGATAGTCCCATGAGTTAAAATTTAAATTTGAATGTGTTTATTGATGGGACAAAATTGCAACACAAAAAAGAGAACGGTTTTGCAAATCAGGTCAATTATTTGGCAATTTGGTTCAAAGGCAGATATTACTTGTTAATTAGCTTTAACCGGTAATTCGTTGGCGTAACGCCGTATTGGTCATGAAAACTTTTGGTAAAATTGGCTGGGTCGTTAAATCCGCAATCAAAGGCAATGTCTGTGATACGTTCATCAGAAATTAAAAGGAGCTCAGCAGCCCTTTCCAACCTTTTGGTTTTAATATAATTGGCCGGGGAATCATTGTATAACTTTTTAAACTCCCTTTTAAAGGAGGAAACGCTCAAATTGGTTTTTTGTGCCAGCTCTTCAACACTAATCTGCAAAAACAGGTTTGCTTCTATAATTTGCTTGAACGTATAGATAGTAGGCGAAAAAAGTTGGGATAATATGACTTGTATGGTGTCAGCATCTTGTGTTTGCGACAACAAAAGAATGATTTCCTTCAGCTTTAAAACCAAAATTTCATCATTTACCAAAGAAGGGTTCTCAAAATAAAAGAGCAGCCCTTCAATATATTTTTGAATCAAAAAGTCATTATTTATTTTTCCGCCCGACTGATTGCTTACTTTATTACGCTGCTGAAATACCAAAGGAAGCTCTCTTTCATAAATTTTCTTTAATATGTCTGGATGGAAAGTAACGATTACAATCTCACCGGTGCTGTTGCTATTTGAGTTGTGTATCTGTTTTCCGGAGTTTATGCAGTTTAACAATAAGGAATGATTGGTAGGAATATGGATTTGATCAGCATCAAATTGATAGTGCATCTCACCTTTTAACATATATAAAAAGCAAGCTCGTTCTGCAACCGGGAAAGCAAATTCAAAAGGAGGTTTTAATACTACTTTTTGGATGAAAGATTTTCCAAATAAATCAATTTTTTTATAGTCGATAACCATTTCTTTTAAAATATTATTGTAGTTCAGGCCATAGTTGTCTGGCCATTATTGCGCAATGCTTATCCAACGCTAAGCCAAACTTAGATAAAGTTGTGCAGATAAGCAACCTTATCAATCTCTCAGAAGAATGATTATATTTAGCGCCGAAAAACCGGGTAATCTTTTTGGCAATAAAAAATAAAATATTAGTCCACAGGGATGAATTAAAGGACAGCGGCATAAATATGGCACCGATGCACGGGCTTACGCTTATAGAGCAAGAATTACACCGTGATGACCATTATATGTTCATTATCCAAAAAAGTGGCCATTTTGTTTGTGAGGTAGACTTTAATAAGATTGAAGTTCATGATACAGCACTTTGTTATGTTGGTCCCGGGCAGGTGCATCGCTATATACAAGCGGAAAAATGTGAAGGTTTGCTTTTGTTTGTGGATGCAGATTACATTTCAAAACAGTTTCGCGAAATTTTTGATGCATTTTTAAATGTATTACAATTTATTGAACTGGATAAAAATGACTTAATTTTTGCTTTTGCTGATAATCTTGAAAAATGGTGGTTGGATAAAAAGGAAAATGATGAGTTAATGTTGGCCGTCGTTAAATCGTTACTGAGCGCAGTTTCCGGAATGTTTGCCTCTAAATTGTTCGGTGCTTCTTCAACGTTCAAACGTAGCAACAGTCCGAAATATGTATTGACTACCCGATTTAAGCAATTGATAAAGGAACGTTTCAAAGAATTAAAACAGGTAAAACAGTACGCATCTCTTCTTTACATTACACCATTGTATCTCAATGAGGTAATGAATGAGATGACAGGGTTTCCGGCAAGTTATTGGATCCGTCAGGAAATCATATTGGAAGCCAAGAGATTGCTTTCCTATTCGAACAAAGATATACGGGAGATTGCCTGGGAACTGGGTTATGAAGATTACGCTTATTTCTCCCGGTTCTTTAAGAAAAATACCGGCATTACAGCCTCTGCCTTTAGAGGCCAAAAACCATAATTTGTCCAATTATTGCCATTATATGGCTATGTCTTTTCATCGTTACCCTATCTAATTTTGCCTCCATAAAATTTAAGTAATTATATGGAGGCAATTATTAAGACAAACACAGAAACAGGATTTTATAAAGCAATAACCCCGATCATTTTATCGGTATTTTCAGTTTATCTTACTATCGGGATGACGCTGGGAATTTTACCGGGTTATATCGAAACGGACTTAAAATTCAATAGCATCTTCGTTGGTGTTGCTATTGGTATCCAAGCATTGGCTACTTTGTTGACAAGAGCATATGCGGGCAAGATTACGGATACACAAGGTGCCAGGCTGAGTAGCCGTATAGGCGGGTGGTTAGGAACCATTACTGGTATACTTTATTTAACGGCAGCTTTATTAAGTACAAATGCTTCAATTGCATTGGTGATTATTTTGGCATCAAGGATACTGCACGGAATTGCTGAAAGTTTATTGGTTACCGGCTCTTTGACCTGGGGTATCGGACTGGTTGGTGTGGAAAAATCGGGCAAAGTAATGACCTGGAACGGTATTGCCATGTACGCGGGAATTGCTTTAGGGGCACCTTTAGGCATTGCTTTGAGTAAGACAACTGGGGTAGAATGTGCTTTTGGTGGCATTGCTTTGTTATCCGGCTTAAGCTTGGTAATGACCCATCAGCTTCCGTCATTACCGTTAAATGCATCTACTATCCGAACACCTTTTTATAAAGTTGTAGGGAAAATTTCAGGACAGGGATTGGGGCTCGCATTCTCTTCCATCGGATTTGCGTGTATATCCTCATTTATAGCCTTATTTTTTACACAAAAACATTGGGGAAACGCTTCGCTGGCATTTATGGTTTTTGGCGGATTTTATATTCTTGTACGAATATTTTTTTCATCATTTCCCGATAAATACGGAGCCTATAAAGTGGCTTTGGCATCATTGATCATTGAAATTATCGGACAATTATTCATTGGCTTTTCAGTATCTAAATTAATGGCAATCATAGGTTGTTGCCTCACGGGAGCAGGATTTTCATTGATTTTTCCTTCATTGGGCGTACTGGCTATAAAGAAAGTTTCTCCACAAATGCGGGGAACTGCATTGGGCGCTTATGGTGCATTCTTCGATTTGTCTCTGGGAATTTCAGCTCCGGTTGCTGGCTTGGTTGCACATTGGTTCAGTTACCAGTCTGTTTATTTATTTGGAGGGCTAAGCTGTTTCACTGCCATTATCGTACTATTGGCCGCAGAAAAAAACAACTAAATAATTAATTACATATCAATAGATTCATTCATCAAAGAAGTAAATAAATATGAAAACAGTATTAATAACAGGAGCAAATAAAGGTATTGGTTTTGAAACGGCAAAACAAATGGCCTCATTGGGATATTTTGTGTATTTGGGAAGTAGGGACAAAGAAAAGGGAGACAAAGCAGTAACGATTTTAAATGACATGGGGTTTTCAAACATCGCTCCTGTACGAATAGATATTTCTGATAGCGATTCCATAAAAAACGCAAGGGTAGAAATGGAGAAGAAAATAGCATCGCTGGACGTTCTTATTAATAATGCAGGAATCTTGGGAACAATGCCACAATATCCTACTACAACAAGCATAGAAAATTACAAAAGTGTATTTCAAACCAATGTGTTTGGAACAATTGAAGTAACGCAACAATTTTTAGAACTTTTAAAAAAATCGGAGTCTCCAAGAATTGTGAATGTTTCCAGTGAAGTAGGTTCTTTAACAGAGAATAGCAATCCCAATTGGTTTAAGTATGAATCGGTAAAACCATTTTTTGCCGTTTACGGGGCAGCCAAATCTGCTGTTAACGCATATACTATAGCGCTGGCTTACGAACTAAGAAATACAAAGTTTAAAGTGAACAGCGTTACACCCGGACATACCGCTACTGACTTTAACAATTTTAAAGGAACTAAAACAGTAGAAGAAGGTGCTAAACCTATTGTGAAGTGCGCTACACTTTCTGATGAAGGAGCAACGGGGAAATTCTATAGCGAAGAGGGAGAAGTTAGGTGGTAAATTTTTGGCACCTGCCCCAAAAAATCGCTATATGGGCATTGCTAAGGGGAAATTGCATGTTGGTTTCTTGTATTTGTCGCCCGACTGGGCTGCAGCAAGTAAGCAGTGTTTGCTTATAGTTTTGTTATAATCAGCTGCTTATGGTTGTGCCATGATGCAGAACATATATCCTGGCGTACTATCCGGATAATGTAACAAATTTTTCTTTTTACTTCTCGGTACATCAGGTCTTGGAGATCTTGAAAATATTTTATTTAATAAGGTGTAAAAATATACTTTTTTAAATAAAATATAGTATATTTGACTGCTTAAATAGTATAAAAATGAACTATAATCTACTTAAAGATGTGATAGATATGCTTGCCGAATTTGAACGTAACCAAAAAGAAAATCAATATCCCGCAGCTATTGACGGATTTAAACAGTGGGTTGCCGATAGCGTTTTATCACAAAAACAACATACGAAACCGGAACCGGAATGGGAGGGCAAGGAAAAAGGAAGAAGTCCCGAAAGCGTGATCAATACGTTGATTGTTCATATGAACCGTTATGCAAAAACCTATTCTAAATCGGCTATTGCAAACTCTGATTTTTCTACACAGGAGGATTTTATCTACTTGATTAATCTAAAAGCGTTCGGTGCGATGACGAAGATGGATCTTATAAAAAAAAATATTCAGGAGAAACCGGCAGGCATGAAGATTATTGAACGGCTTCTTAAGCAGGGATGGGTGGAACAGGAAGGTTCTGTCACGGATAAAAGAAGTAAAATGCTATATATAACCATGAAGGGTTTAGGAGCGCTCGATAGGGAAATGTCTAAAATTCGCTATGCCACCAAGATCGTAACCGGGGATCTAAATCGTGATGAAAAGATGGAGCTCATCCGTTTACTCAGCAAGCTGGAGGCTTTCCATCATCCGATCTACTGTAAGCATATGGAAAGTACACAATTGATCGGCAGCGTTTTGGAAGAGCATCCTTTTCTTAACCACCATTAAAAAAAACAAATAGATGAAAGTAGCGGTGATAGGTTCGGGTTTTTCTGGAATTGCAGCGGCTGCATATGCGTCGAAAGAAGGGCATGAGGTACATGTTTTTGAAAAGAACGAGCAATTTGGGGGGCGTGCAAGGCAGTTCCAGACAGCAAATGGTTACCGTTTTGATATGGGTCCAAGCTGGTATTGGATGCCGGATATCATGGCCGCTTTTTTTAATGATTTTGGGGAGTCTGCTACTGATTATTATAGGCTTACAGCGCTTAACCCCCAATTTGAAATGGTGTTTGACGATGGCGAGCTGGCTGTTCCGGCAGATTTTAGTGAGATGGTGGCGCTTTTTGAATCCGTGGAAGCAGGGGCCGGAGAGAAGCTGAAACATTTTATGGCCGAAGCGCGGTACAAATATGAAATAGGAATGAAAGATTTTGTCAGTAAACCTTGTCACTCTTGGCTGGAATTTGCTTCGCCTAAACTGTTGAAAAATGCTTTCAAGCTTAATTTATTGACCAATTTTCACCGTTACGTTCGCCGCTATTTTAAACATCCGAAGCTGATTGCCTTGATGGAATTCCCGGTGATCTTCCTGGGGGCCTCACCGAAGGATATTCCGGCTTTGTACAGTCTGATGCACTACGGGGGATACGGCCTTGGAACCTGGTATCCCGATGGCGGTTTTATAAAGGTGATTGAAGCGATGGCTACTGTGGCCACTCATCAGGGGGTTACGTTTCATAGGAATGCAGCGGTACAGCAAATCATCCATCAGAAAAATGAAGTGGTGTCTCTACGGATAAATGGAGCGGAAATAATGGTTGATGCCGTCATTTCTTCGGCAGATTATCACCATACGGAAACTGCGCTGCTGGCCGAAGATTGCCGAAATTATACGGAAGCCTATTGGAAGAAGAAAACTTTTGCTCCCTCGTGCCTTATTTATTATCTGGGAATCAATAAGCAAATCCCTGGCCTGAAACATCATACCTTGTTTTTTGAAAATGATCTGTCAGTTCATACTTCCGAGATATACACGCATAAACAGTGGCCTACGAAACCGCTTTTTTATGTCTGCTGTCCTTCAAAAACAGATAAGCAGGTGGCGCCTCCTGGTTGCGAGAATCTTTTTCTGCTGATGCCTATTGCTACCGGTATCGAAGATACGGAGGAAATACGGGAAAAATACTTTCAGCAGATGATTCGGCGACTTGAAAAACGTACAGGTACGGACGGGATCATCGGGGCCATAACATATAAAAGAAGTTATTGTATGAACGATTTTGTGGAAGATTACAATGCCTATGAAGGCAATGCCTATGGGCTGGCCAATACACTTTCACAGACTGCGGTGTTAAAACCTTCCGTCCGAAATCGGAAACTTAAAAATCTTTTTTACACCGGCCAGCTAACGGTGCCGGGGCCAGGCGTTCCTCCAGCCATTATCTCCGGAAAAATCGCTGCCCAGGAGTTAAAGACATTAAATCACTAAGCTATGAAACCTGCATGAGCGTGCTCATGCAAGCTTTATTGCCTTTTAAAAAAATGACGCAAATGAAAAAACTCTTTGATGAACTTTCTTACAAGGTTTGCGAACAGACCACCAAAAAGTACAGTACGAGCTTTTCGCTTGGTATACTTGCTTTGTCTCCCAAGATTCGCCCGGCTATTTATGCCATTTATGGCTATGTGCGCCTTGCGGATGAAATTGTGGACAGCTTTCATGAGTACGATAAGGAAAAGCTCCTGGAAAGGTTGCGCCGGCAAACCGATACAGCTCTTGAGGAAGAAATCTCCCTGAACCCTATCTTACAGGCTTTCCAGGAAACGGTGCATCGGTACGGTATTGACAGAAACCTGATCAATCAGTTCCTCAAAAGTATGGAAATGGATCTCCGGAAGGTAGATTACAATACGGAACTGTACAAAGAATATATATTGGGCTCTGCTGAGGTGGTTGGCCTCATGTGTTTGTATGTTTTTACAGCAGGCTGTCCGCATCGTTTTGCAGAACTAAAACCTTATGCCATGAAGTTAGGCTCTGCTTTTCAGAAAATTAATTTTCTGCGCGATCTGAAAGATGACTACCAGACGCTGGGTCGTACGTATTTCCCGGATGTTGATCTTACCTGTTTTGATCATTGGATGAAAAAACATATCGAGAAAGATATTCGTATAGAATTTGATGAGGCATTAATCGGTATCCGTAGTCTTCCGGTATCTTCCAGGTTTGGGGTTTATCTGGCGTACCGTTATTATGTTTCGCTCTTTAAAAAGATCATCCGTACTTCGCCGCAAAAGATTAAAACGGAACGTGTACGTATTTCTAACGGCGAAAAATTTTCACTGATGATTAGCAGCTATATGCAGTATAAGTTGAATTGGTTATGAAAGGTATAGAAGGATATGGAAATGAATTTTTGATAAGCTTATGTATTTCTTAATCGTACTGTTTACTTTTTTTCTGATGGAAGGTTTTACCTGGAGCGTTCATAAATATGTGATGCACGGCTTTCTGTGGTTTTTGCATCGTGATCATCACGATAACAGTACAGATGGGCCACTGGAAAGGAATGACTATTTCTTTCTTATTTTTGCGTTACCTGCTATTGCGATGATGCTTTTGGGCTCGGTTAAGAGCTTTAATTACTGGTTTTACATCGGTTTGGGCATCACTTTGTACGGGATGGCGTATTTTTTTGTGCACGACATCTTTATCCATCAGCGCTTTAGCGTTTTCCGCAATACCAGAAATCCTTACCTGCTAGCCATCCGGAGAGCACATAAACAGCACCACAGACACACGGGAAAAGTAGATGGCGAATGTTTCGGCTTTCTTTGGGTGCCCATTAAATATTTCAAAATGTATTTCAGAAAATCGTAGCCATGCAGCATTACGTATACTTATTGGTTAACTTTTTGACTGTCATTGTCTGTTTCGTGTTTTCGTTTCATCCGAAGATAAAATTTTACCTGTATTTCAGGGCATTCGCAAAAGCCAGTTTATTGGTGGCGGTATTTTTCATCCTTTGGGATGTATGGTTTACACGTACAGGAGTGTGGTGGTTCAATGAGCGGTATATCTTGGGGATTTATTTTTTCCATCTACCGCTGGAAGAGGTGCTGTTTTTTATCTGCATTCCTTTTTCGTGCATCTTTACTTATTTCTGTATGGATCGTTTTCTCCGTATCCGTGTTTCGGAAAGGATAGAACGTTTAGTGGTTTTTTTCTCCATGTTTTTTTCGTTGCTGATTTGTTCGCTCTATCCTGGCCGCCTGTATACCTTGGTAACCTTCTGTACTACCTTCTTCACACTGGGCATGCTTTATTTTGTATTGCGGGTGAATTGGATAGGAAAGGCATCGCTTGTATACAGCATTTTGATGATCGGTTTCTTTATCGTGAACGGTGTGCTCACCGGAACCGGGCTGACCGAACCCATTGTTAATTATAATCCAGAGGAATTGCTGAATGTGCGGCTGCTCACTATTCCTGTGGAAGATGCTGTTTATGGTTATGAAATGTTTCTTTGGAACGTTTTTTTCTTTCTCTATTTCAGTAAATCGTTAAAAGATCGTCGGCGTGCACAAAAATCCTCAACAAGTGAAGCTCATGGATAAGATCAATATATTTTGGTTCAGGAGAGACCTCCGGCTCGAAGATCATTATGGCCTCTTTAGGGCATTGGAATCTGGCAGGAAAGTACTGCCTGTTTTTATTTTTGATACTCATATTTTGGACCGTCTTGAAAATCCTTATGACAGAAGGGTGGATTATATTCATCAGGCATTGCAAGGTATCCATACCGCGCTGAGAGAAATGGGAAGCGGATTGAAGGTGTTCTATGGAAAGCCCGAAGAGACTTTTAAAGACTTAATGAGCGTGTTTTCTATAGAAACCGTTTTCTGCACAAATGACTATGAACCGGAAGCTTTAGAAAGGGATAGGCAGATTGCCGAATGGCTAGGCACTGAAAGTATTGGGTTCATATCTTTCAAAGATCAGGTTATTTTTGAGAGAGATGATGTTATGAAATCAAATGGTTCTCCGTACACAGTTTTTACATCTTATGCCAAAAAATGGAAAGAATGCCTAACAGAAGTGGGGTGTCAAACTTATAAACCTGATTTGATGGGTTTGCTGAAATTTGACGCGGAAGAGCTGATTCCGCTAGAAAGGATAGGTTTCAAGAAAACCGATCTGTTGTTTTTTCCACCTGAAATTGACATGGAAACGGTGAAACACTATCATTTGTATAGGGATTTTCCTGCCATAGATAAGACGTCTCATTTGGGCATGGCGCTGCGGTTTGGAACGCTTTCTGTAAGAAAATGTGTGAAAATTGCACGAAGTTACAATGAAATCTGGCTGAATGAACTGATATGGCGCGAATTTTTCATGCAGATTCTCTACCATTTTCCGCACGTGGTTGATCATTGCTTCAAACCTGCCTATGAAGCGGTCGCTTGGCGGAATAACGAAGAAGAGTTCAAAGCTTGGTGCGGGGGTAACACCGGCTATCCCTTGGTGGATGCAGGGATGCATCAGCTGAACAAAACCGGATGGATGCACAACCGGGTACGGATGGTCACTGCGAGTTTTCTAACCAAGCATCTGTTGATCGATTGGCGTTGGGGGGAAGCTTATTTCGCTTCGAAACTGCTGGATTATGAGCTGGCTTCCAACAATGGAAACTGGCAATGGGCAGCGGGCTGCGGTGCCGATGCAGCTCCCTATTTCAGGATCTTCAATCCCGATGCACAAACGCAGAAGTTTGACAAGAATCTGGAGTATATTAGAAAATGGAATCCCGGTTTTCAGGATGTTTTCAAAACACCACCAATGGTAAATCATCAAAAAGCCCGGGAAAGAGCATTGTTGGTTTACGGAGCAATATGAAAATATAGGCTTAATGTTTTTTTAATAAAGGGTATTTACCTTTGGTATGGTAGCTAGCTTTACATCTAAATGGGCTTTGCTAACAGTAAACAATTATAAAAATAAAAGCAAATGAAAGCAAAATTTCTTTACCTTACTTCGGTCTTTTTTTGTGTGATCTTATTCTCTTGTTCAAAGAAGGATGATACCATAAACAAAGAGATTTCAGCCTTAGCAGATTCGCAGTCTTCAACACTTTCCGTTAATTTGAATGTAAGTGACATGGCGAGTTGGATGTCGTACGTTCCTGATGCGACACCAATTAATCAGTTGAGTATTCCGGGAACACACGATAGTGGTGCACGCCATGAACCTGTCAGTGGAACGGCAAAAACACAAGATTTGACGATTATAGAGCAATTGGAGGCAGGGGTTCGTTTCTTGGATATCCGTTGTCGCCACTATCAAGACGCCTTTGTGATTCATCATGGAGCCATCTATCAGCATCTAAATTTTGATGATGTGTTGCACGCTTGTAAGCAATTTTTAACCGCGAATCCATCTGAAACCATCGTGATGAGTATTAAGCAAGAGCACACTGCAGAAGGGAATACCCGGACTTTCCCAGAAGAGTTTCAACGTTACGTGAACAAGGATCAAGCACTTTGGTATTTGAGCCCTGGGATCCCAACGATGGGCGATGTGCGCGGTAAAATTGTGCTTTTTAAAAGGTTTGGATCGCCAGAAGTGCAAGGAATCGATGCCAGTCATGATTGGGCTGATAAAGCTACTTTTACCATCCAAAATAACGATTATCGCCTACGCGTTCAAGACGAGTACGAGGTTAGCAATAACAATACAAAAATTCAGCGGATATCCAGTCTGTTTCAAGAATCACTGCAGGCCGATGGGAGCCAACCGACGCTTTATGTGAATTTTGCCAGTGGTTATAGGAAAATATTGGGGCTGATCCCGAATATACCAGATGTTGCAAATGTTGTCAATCCATGGTTGTCTAATTACTTTAATACCGCTCAGGCGGGGCGTTATGGTATCATACCAATGGATTTTGTAAATGCTGATGCTACCTTTAAAATCGTGCAAACTAATTTTTGAAAAAATATTTGTCAAAGTGTTTATTATACACTATCTTTGTGTCATCATAATTTAGGTTTATAATTGGTTAGTTAAACGTCTTCAATCTCCCCGGTTGAAGACGTTTTTTTTGGCTCTAGCTATGCGCCTTTTTTGTTTTGCCATTCGTATTTAATGAAGGTTTTTTCTGGCTTAATTATATTTCTTTTCTTTCTATTGTACCAGATGAAGAAGCCGGTAAGGGGAAGGGATGCTGAAATGAGCGATGCAGAAAATGCCAGTATTTTGCTGGGTAGGCCGAGGATGCTGCCTACATGGAGGTCATAGTACATCGCCCTGAGTTTTGTTCCTGTGGGTTGTTCCTGGAAGCGATGTGTTTCCATAACAGTTCCCGTTTGCAGATTGTAAGTGCGTACGATGGTTTCGTACGCTTTTTCAAAACGGACCATCGTGCTGATGCGCGGAGCATTTGCATCTTTTGGAAAATAAAATAGATAACCCAGCGCGCTTGGGTATCGGTTTTTAAGATCGGACAATATAGCATCATATGGAGCCTGCAATGTTGTTTTATACGGAAACGTGATAGATTTTGTCTCCATGCTGGACTGTGGCTGTTCTCGGTTTAGCAACTCTTCAACCTGGCCAGCCAGCCAGGGGAAGGCCCATAGGATGCCTGTAAATGCGATGACGAGGCCAATACTGAGCATATAAAATCCGAGTATGCTGTGCAGCTCGTAATTCTTTCGCTTTGCCCCGGTGTTAGATTTCCAGCGGAACCAAAAACGTTTTCTTCTAGCCTGTTTACTTTTAGGCCACCATAGGTATAGCCCGGTGATCAGCAGTAGGACATAGATAAGCGTAGCAATGCCAACAATGGGCTGCCCGATGGCCGTATCAAGCAGCAGACTCCAATGGAGGTAGAGGATGATGCGGAAAAATTCGAACTCCGAATTTTCGTGACGAATGATTTTACCGGTGTAGGGATCGATGAATACGGATTCATAGTATTCTTTTTCTTCCCAATACCAAAAACCAGTCTTCGCATTTTCCTTAAAGGCACGGAAATGCCACGTTTTAGAGGGATCATTGTACAGCTCGAGGGTAGATACCGGCTTTTCGGCTCCCCAATATTTCTGGGCTGTGTGGATGAGCTGCGAAAAGGGGAGTGGATGGCCTCCAAGGACGTCGGTTTGCTGGTTGTGGGGGTGAATTACGGATTTTATTTCTACTGCAAAAGCAAGTATACAGCCAGTGAGGCCTAATAGAAAGACGATTGCTCCGGAGCTTAATCCCATCCAGAGATGCAGTGCAGATACAAATTTTTTTAGTCTAGTCATAGTGGTAATGGCGATCGGCAGTCTGTTCCCTGCCAACCGTTATGATGGTACGTTAAAACCTGAAGGTGAGATTGGCTGCAAAGTTCGCGGGGGCCTGTGGGTTTCCCCAGTTATCCCAATACCGCTTGTCGAAGATGTTGTTGGCCTTTAACTGGATACCCCAGGCTTGCTTTTGGTAGTAAAGCACGGCATTCGCTAAGGTATAGGAAGGTATGAAAAAGATGTTATCAGTGGCTCTATACATTTTGTCTACATAGTTCATACCCACACCGAATCCTAAACCCTTCAACCGCTTCTGGAAGGTATAGGATACCCAGATATTGGCTACGTTTTCTGGTGAGTTGGCTGCTTTATTACCTTCAATTGTTGGATCTGAAGCGGTTACGATGCGGTTGTTATTGTAAGCATAACCGGCAACAATATTGAGCCCTTCCAATGGCTGTGCAATCAGTTCGAGGTCTACACCCTTACTGAGCTGTTCACCATCTTGCACGATGAAAAGGTCGGCATCAGTACGCGTGGCATTAGCTATTTTGATATGGTAGTAACTGGCTGTAAAGCTGAGTTTTTTGTTGAACAGTTCGGTTTTTACGCCACCTTCGGCCTGATTGGCAAAGAGGGGGTCTAATACCTGTCTGCTGCCGTCGGGCTGCAGCGCCGGGGCTACATTCTGGAAACCGCTCATGTAATTACCGAATAGGGAAACTTGCTGGGGTATCAACTGGTAAACCAGTCCGAACTTGGGTGCAAAGGATGTCTGCTCAAAGGCGTCGTCGGCTCCTTCGGTGGCTTCCTTGTCAAAATGATCCATACGTAGGGATAACATGGCAGAAAGCCGTGGCAGGAGGTCTATCATGTCGGAAGCATAAACACTGATGGTATTTTGCGTAGGGGAAGGGAAAGGGGCAAAACTTACTTTTTCATCAATGTTTTGCCGGAGGACGGGCTGAAAGGGCTGCGTGACGTCAATTTGATCGATCACCTGGGCTTCGGCAAAGAGGAAACTGGAAGCGTAATGGCGATAATTAGCGCCTAATAGTAATTTGTGGCTGATGCTGCCGGTAGCAAACGCGCCGTTAACGTTGTGCTGCAAGTTGGTGTAACCATTGTAAACGGGGCCATATACGGCTGATGCTCTTACTGCGGTACTGGGCGACATCCATATAACGGGACGCTGGTAGCTGCGCTCGACATCTTCGGAAACGTATGAAAAGAGAGTGGTGGATTTAAATCGGTCAGACAGCTTGTAAACGGCTTCGGCATATACGCGGGTGGCGTAGTTTTTGACATCAACATTATCATGGTAGAGGGTTTTGCGATAATCCAAGAGGATATCACTGGGCTGTTGAATATCGGCCGAGCGAATCAGAAAATTCATGGGTTGTGTGTTGTGTACCTGCAGGAGTTCGGCATCTACATTTAGCGAGAGCTTCTCATTGACACGATAGCTCAAACTGGGCGCTACTAAGAACGTATTGTTGAAGCCGTAGGAAAGAAAACTTCTTTCTCGGTGTAATGCACTATTGACGCGGAAAAGCACTTTTTTTTCTGCATCAAGGGGCGTGTTAAAGTCGATAGTTACTCTATTCAGCCCAAAGCTCCCGGTGGTATAGCCGAGTTCTGTTCTTTTTGCTTCAATGGGCTTTTTGGTGACGAGGTTGACCACACCTCCAAAGGAAGAAACGGAAGAGCCGAAGAGGGTGCCTGAGGGGCCTTTCAGTATTTCGATGCGTTCAATATTGGCCAGATCCATAGCGGAGCGCTCGGAAGTAGATTCCATACCATTTCTGGCATTAATGCCCACACCAAAGCCACGGAAATAGGCGCTGAGCCCACCGGAGGGATTGGTGACGGATACGGTTCCTGTCGCATTTCTGATAGCATCGGCAATGGTATAGGAAAGTTGTTCTTGCATCAGTTGTTTGGTAACAACGCTGTACACCTGGGGATTTTCTAGATTGCTCAGGGGCATGCGGGCTACGTAGTCTGTTTCTTTGTTGGCGAAACGGTTTACGCGCTCGCCATTCACAACAACCTCCTGTAGGGCTTCGGCATCTTCATACAGGGTAATCGAGACATCGCTGGTGCTATTGGCTTGTACCTTAACCTCTTTTGTCTGCCTTTTCACACCGACATAATCGGCGGTTAACTGGTAAGTGCCAACTTCCACCTGCTGGAAATAGAAGTTTCCGCGCTCATCTGCCTGTATCTTATTGCCTTCCATGCCGATGGTGACATAACCGGCGGGCTGTCCATCGCTGGTGAGTACCTTCCCACGTATATATCCTTTACCGGCAGAAGGCTGCAGGTTGATGCGGTTGCCATTTACTTCAATACTGCCAATGCCATCGGAAAAGAGCTGTTTTAGTACGGATTCGAGGGGTGTATTATCAAGGTGGATACTTGTTTGCCTATCTACATCGAGTAGATCAGCACTGTAAACAAATGTACACCCGCTATTGGTTTCTAGGGCTTCCAGGATTTGGGAGACAGACACATTGCTTAGGTGGACGGTGACGCGTTTTTTTAATAGGGTAGATTGTGCTTTGGCGGATAAAGCGATGAGTGAAATGCATAATAAAAGACCGGCCTTTTTCCAAATAGCGGAAAATGCCTGGGTGCTATACGGCAAAAAGTTCATATTTTTGATGACAGTAATGTGATTGATTAAAAAAAATTCATTGCTCAGGCCCGGTGGACAATTTTGGCGATGCGTACACCGGGCTATTTTGTTGTATTTACTTGCTGAATATAACCTCCTTGTTTTTGATTTTATACTGAATGTTTAAGGCAAAAGCGATGTCGTGTATCACTTCTTTGAGGGTAGCGTCTTCGAAATGTGCTCTTACTTTTGTGTTTGTGAGTGCTGTATCGGCTATTTTTACATCGGCATCATACCATCTTTCCAGTTCTAAAACAACTTCTGCTAAGGGTACATGATCGAATCGGAGCTGACCGTTTTTCCAGGCAGTGTAATACTGACTGTTTACATTTGCCTCTTGAAGTGATCCATGTATATGCCGGCTCTGCATACCGGCAGAAAGAATCAGGGTGTCTTTGGCCCCTTTTGCACTGACCTGCACTTTGCCTGTTTCAACAGTCACAACTTCCTCACTGGGTTTCCGGCTGTTGACGTTAAACTGGGTTCCGAGTACGCGGATCTGGATTTGCCCGGCTTCTACATAAAATGGCTGGGCGGAGTTTTGCTGTATATCAAAAAAGCCTTCTCCTTCTAGAATGACCTTCCGTTGATCTTTTGAAAAATGCTCCGGATATTGGAGTGTACTCCCCGCGTGCAAGTGAATTTTGCTTCCATCGGATAAAATGACCTGCACCCGTTTTCCTTTGGGAACGGCGACTGTTTTGTATAGCGTTGAATTTTGTTGACGCGTGAAGAGCTCTTGATGAAACCAAGCGTAGTTGCCGATGCCAATCAGGAAGATAATCGAGGCGGCGACTGTCGGTAGACGTAGCTTATGAAGGGGACTTTTTATGATCGCTTTGGGCGCTTCGCGTAGCTGACTTTGCTGGGCTATGCGCTCCCAGAGCACCGATTTCATGGCCGCTTCTCCTTGGGGTGCATGTAGTATATGTTCCTGATCAGGAGGTGTACCGCTGGCTATCCAAGACTCCACTTGCTGCCGTTCTTCCGGTGTGCATTGCTCCAACCAGTATTTTTTTAATAAACGGTGATCTACCTCCATGCGAGCTTTTTATTACACAAGTCGGACTTGGATGGATTTACCCTTAGTTGAAAATGAAATTATTTTTCGCTGCGCTGAAAATGAAGATTTTCTTTTAGAAAACGGAGGGCTTTGGTAAGGTGGGCTTCGACGGTTTTTTCGGAAAGGTTTAACTGCGATGCAATTTCCGGGATGCTGAGGCCGCTGTTTCTGCTTAAGGTATAAACCTGTCTGCATCGGCAGGGCAGGCTGTTCACCAGACCTTGCACAAAACGGTCGAGATCGCGGTAATAAACGGTTTCCTGGGTGTTGTTTACGGTATCGCAAAAGGTTTGAGAGAGACAGGTGTGCTGGTTCTCCCGTTTATATTTTTTGCGAAAAAAATCACTTATCTTGAGCCGGGCGGCACGATATAGGTAATATTCCACATCGCTGTGCAGTTGTAGGCTGTCTTTTCTGTTCCAAAGAGAGCAAAAAATGTCCTGCACGATATCCATCGCAACATCATCGTCATGGGTATGATATTGGCAAAACGCAACCAACCGTTTCCAGTATAGATCGAATAGGGAGCGAAAAACCTGCTCATCAAGCGATTTTACAATGTTTGCTCTTTTGTTCCTCTTGAAGATCTTCACGTAAGTAAGGGTTGGTGATTTTACCTGTACAAATATAAAATATTATATGGAACAATTCTAAATAATAATACTGTGGTGTGTCGGTCTTTCCATCATTTTTATCTAAGTTTGTATCAGCTATGGAAAAATTGGTCAATGCAGATGAGTTTGTAGAAAGATTTATGGTGGGTAATATGGATCACCTGCGCTATAAGCATTCGCCGGTGAAGGTTTTCCGGCTCAGTGATATTGCACCTTATCTCAAGATTCCCATACCGCCTATCCTCTTCGGCTACAATTTACTGGTACACATCACGGAAGGCTATTTTGAACATCAAATCGGCGCAAAGGTATATACCGTGAAAGCCCCGGCTGTCCTGATTAGTACCTATGGCAATATCTCGGCTATTAGATCGGTAGATACATCGGCCAAAGGCCATTGCGTTTTGATAAACGATAGCGCCATGACCTCCATATTTCGCGAACAGGAGATTTTAAATATCTTTACGATTTCTCCACTGCTGAATTTAACGGAGGAAGTGAGTTTTGGCCTCAACCAGATTTTTAAACTCCTTTATGAGGAGTTGCATACACCCGATCCTTATAAGGAGTTAACGGAAAGTTTATTGAAATCCTTATTGCTGAAAATCATTAAGCTCTCCGCATCGAACCATACGCTGAGCAGAACACAGGAGCTGGCCATGTTATTCAAACAATTGGTGCATAAACATTGTAAAAAACAGAAACAGCTTGATTTCTATACCGATAAGCTGGCCATATCAGCCAACTATTTAAATAGATGCGTATCTACGGTATATAATAAATCATCGAAGCAGCTTATACTGGAGGTATTGGTGATGCACGCACAGCTTTTGTTGGCCGAATCCAGTAGAAGCATATCCGATATCTGCTACGAACTGGACTTCCCCGATCCCTCTTACTTTTCGCGTATCTTTAAAAAATTAGTGGGCATGTCGCCTACGGTCTATCGCCATACGGTAGGATAAGAGTTTAAAACAAATGCACGATTTATCCTAGTCTTTGCACAGAATCAGATAGATACTTAGGTTTTTGTGGATTAGCTTTGTGAAAGTTAATCGTAAAAAGGATACGCACCATGTTGAATATTGTACAGCCCCTAAGTGAAGTTCAGAATTTTGATGTCTTCATTCGTTCATTTAAAAAAAAATTAGCCAGTTTGTTCCGTGAAGAATATGACTATAATGCAATGAGTCTGCAAAGGGACTTACCCTCCAGTTTTTTGAGTCAGATTATGGATATGAAGCCGCTTGCGGTAGCTATTCCCGAAAGCCATGGCGGGCGGGGAATGATCGTGAAGGAGTGCTTGGGTGTGCTGTCGGCAGCATCGTACGAGTCTTTATCCCTTTCGCTCATTTTTGGAATTAATATCGCTTTGTTTCTGGAGCCTTTTGCCAAGTATGGCCATGTGGCAATGCAGGATACCGTTTTTAAAGCTTTTTTGGAAAACAAGGCAATGGGAGGATTGATGATTACCGAGCCAGCTTATGGCAGTGATGCGCTGAATATGCAGACGTTTTACGAAGAACAGGCAAATAGCTACCGTATAAAGGGCCAGAAACATTGGCAGGGCTTAACGGGGGCGGCCAATTATTGGTTGGTGGCGGCCCGCAGAAAAAATGAACAGGGGGAGCTGGTGCGCGATATCGACTTTTTCTTAACGGATAACACCCATGCTGAACAGCAGATTGAAGTGAAGCAACGTTATAATAGCCTCGGGCTGTATGCCATTCCTTATGGCCTGAACGATATAGATGTGGAGGTGCCTCTTGCACACCGCTTGCTCCCCGAAAGTACGGGGCTTAAACTGATGTTGGATACCTTACACCGCAGTAGGCTGCAGTTTCCGGGGATGGGAATGGGCTTCATTAAGCGCTTGTTGGACGAGACTTTGCTGCACTGCAAAACAAGACAGGTGGCGGGCCTGAGGCTCCATGAAATAGATACGGTGAAATTTCAGCTTTCGCGCATACAAGCGGCTTTTACCTTATGCTCTGGCATGTGCGCATACGGTTCAAAAGTGAGCTCCATTGATCGGGATGTTTCCGGCAACGGGATTGATGCGAATAGTGTAAAGGCCTTGGTGACGGATTTCATGCAGGAGTCGGCGCAAATAGCGCTGCAATTATCTGGCGCAAATGGCTATCGCTTAGACCACATTGCCGGTAGGGCGGTGGTGGATAGTAGGCCTTTTCAGATCTTTGAAGGCTCTAATGAAATGCTCTACAGCCAGGTGGCGGAGTCCGTGGCAAAACTGATGCGGAAGAGTAAAGAGAATAATTTACTAAGCTACTTGAAGGCTTATGAGCTGACAGCACATGCTGCTCCGTACTTTGCCAAGATCTTAGATTTCGCGTTTCCAGATCAAGTGAAAAAACGGGATCTGGTAACTTTGGGCAGGATCATTGCCCGGGTGATCTGTTTTCAAATGGTGGTAGTATTGCAGGATGCTGGGTTTAACAAGGAGCTGGTTGTTATTACAGAGCAGCATATCCGTATGGATTTGCGTATGCTGCTTGGGCAACTCTCCAGCAATAATGACGCGGTACCGCTCATGGACTATGAAGAGGATACACTGTGGGCGGATTTTTCCTAGATCCCTAAACACGGTGACTTGCACGAGGGTGAATAAAGCGCACGCTTAACTATCCTGCTTCCACCGCTTTCCCCAATTATTCAACTCAACGATAAGGGCAAGGAGCTCTTGGCCCTTATCGGTCACTTCATAACGGATTTGATAGGGGCAGGTACCCGGTATTTCGGTCTTTATAATCAAGCCTTCTTCTTGAAGCTCTCCAATTCGCTTGCCCAGTACCTGATCTGATAAAGTAGGAAAAATCTGCTTCAATTTACTAAACTGATAGGCATCCTTCGATATGCAGAACAAAATCTGCATTTTCCAACGGAGCCCTATACTATTCAGGATGGTGTTGACGTCGCAGTACGTCGCCAAAAGACGGAGGTTCTCTACATTTGATGAAAGCTCTTTGATCTTGCTAGACATATCAATGATGTTTTTTAACAGAGGCTCACTTTCGGGTGAGTCATTGCCTGAGCTTTTAACCCGAGCTACCTTTGTTGCTTCACAAAAATAAAGTTAATCATGAAGACAATGAATTTATCAAGGTATTTTTTAGTAATGCTGATCCTACTATTACTTGCCAGTGGGAAATTGGTTTCTGCAAAAGATCCCTCACAAAGGCCTGCATTTGTATTAGTTCATGGAGCCTGGCACGGCGGCTGGTGCTGGCAGGAAGTAGCCCGGGAGCTACGGCTAGCAGATTTTGTGGTCTATACACCAAGTTTGAGCGGTATGGGAGAGCATCGGCACATGATTCGTGAAGATATTAGCCTGGATACCCATATCACGGACATCATCAATCTCATTGAAATGGAAGATCTACAGAATGTTGTTTTAGTAGGACACAGTTACGCAGGCGCCGTGATTGCCGGTGTGGCCGACCGCATTCCGGATAGGCTGAATCAACTGGTATTCCTCGATGCTATGCTGGTACATGATGGAGAAAGCCTCCATGCGCTACAACCCCTAGAGGTTCAAGGTATGGAGCAGGAAAAAATTAAAGCAGCGGAGCATCTCGAGCCTTTTTCGGCAACGCTTTTTGGTATTACTGAAAAGGAACAGCTTGAGTGGGTAAGCCGCCGGCTTACACTTCAGCCTTTCAACACTTTTGCACAGGCACTTCGACTAAAAAACCCTTACTGTAACGGCTTAGCACGTACATATATTGCCTGCATAAACCCGCAACTACCTGTGATGAAGAAAATGGCTGAAGAAGCCCAGCTGAATGCTGGTTGGACTTATTATACCTTAAATACCGGACACGATGCGATGTTAACTGCTCCTGAGGAGTTAACGGCCTTGTTTATTAAACTTGTAAACTAAGAGCTACTGAAAAACGCCGTGAGCGGCGCTATGGAAATACGCTGATAAGTAAGTGCGTGCTACAGCCGGTATAAAGAATAGAAGAACTGGACGCACAAATACAAAAAAAAAAATTTGGAAATGTGTATTATGTACACTATCTTTGTGTCATCATAATTTAGGTTTATAATTGGTTAGTTAAAAGTCTTCAATCTCCCCGGTTGAAGACTTTTTTTTATGGTTTTTGTCTATTGCCTATTAGAACCCGCTTGCTACCGGAGAGTACAGCGGTTAAACGAATGTTGGATACTTTACACAGCAATAAGTGATGTCAGAAAGTATAAAGAAAATAGTTTTTCGGATAAAGGATCTATCCTGCTTATAGCTTAGTTTTGGAGAATCTTTGCATGTAATGATAACCAAAAGGAACTTTGATAATGAAAACCAGCTTATGCCTTTGTGTCTGTTTATTTTATTTTCTGATCGTATGCAATGCTATTCAATTGAAGCCGAAAGGAATTGAACATGATCCAGTTGCGAAATACATTACTTTGATGACCCCGGATGGAAAGCTCGCTATTACAATCGATTATGCAGAGGGATGTGTTCTGAAAAAGCTCGATTTAAATGGTGAAAGCAAGCTGGCTTCTTCTGGAGCTTACACAGGATTCCGTATGCAAAATGAAACCTTTTCTTCTGAAAATCTGCTGCATAAAATCAGCGTTACAGAACAGGTAGATGGTATCTCTTTAAGCAATATTCGTTTTGGCGGTGCAGATTTAGGTGTCAGTGAAATATGGGATTTCAGATTACAGGATAATAACATCTTATGGGAGATTACGCGAACCTATGACCGGGACGCCCTAATAGAGGAATTGTCACTACCAAAATGGAATTTTTCGGATCTGTCTACTTGGAAGGGAGGGATTTTTGACAACGGAGGAATGGTATGGTGTAAATATTTGAAACAGTTGCATGATACCTATGGCGTTCATACCGGCGGCGTAACCTTCTGGAACGAGCACTCGCCAGACGCCCTGCGGATAAAGGTAACAGCCAACGAGGGTGGAGAATTGGCCGCCCAATATACACATGGTGAAAATCGCACCTTTGTAGTTACTCAGCTGTTGAGCGATGCACCTCTGCAACAGCGCTACGATCTGAGCCGCTTTGTATCGCAAAAAGCGGACGTCTTTGCGCCGATATACGTAAAAAAGGGAACGGTAAAGATAGTTTTGGCATTGCAGTATGTTGATTATGGCGAGGAATACACGAGGGGCACATTACCTGGTATTGATGCCACTGCGGTGCGGGAGTTGTTGAATACGACAGGCCGCTACGGTGTGGTAGATAATAATATTGTGGGAGCAAATGGCTGGCTTACCAACTGGAAGTGTTTGCACGAACCTTTTTTTGCACAGATCGGCATGGCCTTAAATGATTCGAATTACGTTAAAAACATGTCGGCAACCTTGGATCAGGAGCGGGATCAGGGCATGCTCCCCGATGGGCGTGTGCTGTCGCGTTGGCATAATGCGCCTGGCGATGAAATACCGGGGACCTATAATACGGAAACAGGATATTACGAAGCCATGTGGGGCTATACCATCGATTCGCAAACGGGCTATGTGATTAATACGAGCGAACAATTTGCGTTGAATGGCGACCTAGATTGGCTACGTGGGCATCGAGTTAGCTGCGAAAAGGCACTCGACTGGCTGATTAAGCGCGACTCGAACGGGAATGGCCTCTTTGAGATGATGAATAAGGGGGTGGCAGAAAAAACGGCGAGCGACTGGCTGGATATTGTGTGGGCTAGTTTTGAAAATGCATTTGTAAACGCACAGCTGTATGAAGCGCTCACGCTTTGGTCAGATTGCGAGCGCGTATTGGGCAATCTGACCAAAGCGGATTATTACACGGGAGTCGCGCTAAAGCTCAAAGACGCTTTCAACAAGCCGGTGGAAGAAGGTGGGTTCTGGCTGCCGGCCAAAAAACAATATGTGTATTGGCGGGATGGTGATGGCACCGTCCATGGAGATAATCTGGTAACACCCGTAAATTTTGCGGCCATCGCTTTTGGAATTTGTGATGATCCGGAACGCATTGCGCTGGTTCTGGATCAGATTGAAGAAAGATCCTTGGCCGAAAAGCTTTTCCACTGGCCTTTATGTTTTGATTCTTTTAAGAGAGAGGAAGTCAGTGATGGTAATTGGCCCTTTCCAAAATATGAAAATGGAGATATATTCCCCACTTGGGGCTACCTGGGGGTAAGGGCCTATGTTAAACATGATAAGAACCTTGCTTTAAAATACGTGCGGAATATCCTGGAACAATATAAAAAAGATGGTCTTTCATCGCAACGTTATAACAGAACGACTCAACTGGGGCTTGGCGACGATATTCTGGCCGGTATCTGTACTAGTGTTACCGCTCTTTATAGGGATATTTACGGTCTCCGTCCCGAATGGAATAGGATTGGCCTGGAACCGAATATGATCGTCTCACTCAATGGTGCTAAATTTCCCTATACGCTACGTGGAACGACCTATCAGGTTGAATTGCAGGTAGACGATTACCGCTTATCAACGGAGGACTTTTCTGTCAGAGGAAAAGAGTCCTTCGGAGCCGTGAAAACCGGAAATACACTTCGCTTTTATCCGCATAATAAAGAAGACATGACGCTTGATTTGGAAGCACTGCAAGGACAAGCTATTGGTCTGGAAGTAGGCCCTTGGCAGGAGGGAAGCTTTTGCTGGCATATTACATCACCAGGTGAATACCAGCTAACACTAAAGGGACTAGCAGAGGATGCTAGCTATGAGCTATGGATCGATGATCAGGTACAGCCTGTGCAGTCGACCAGGGGCGGACTGCTGTCCTTTCGTCAAGTTTGTAAGTCGGAAACGTGTTTTGTGCTGAAGAAAAGAGATTAGTGTCTGTATGTTCATTCGTTGGTTGATCGGTACGGAGCAAGTTAATGGCGGTTGACGCGGAAGGATTTGGGAGATACACCATTTTTTTTCTTGAATAAGCGGGAAAAATAAAAGATAGATCCAAAACCTGTTTTATAAGCTATTTCATTGATGGTTAAATGGGTGGATAATAATAACTCTTTGGCTTTATCCAGGCGCAGATCGAGGTGATACTGGTTCGGAGATACGCCGGTTATCTTCTTGAAGCTTTTTCTGAATTTAGAATAACCCATAGGTAGTTCTTTTACCATCTCTTCTAAGTTTACAGGGCTCTCAATGGATTCCTGTAAAAGAAACTTCGCTTTGGATATTAATCTTGATTGAAGGTCTGTATCCTGCATCTGATATTTTGATATGGCATTCAGTAAACCTAATATCTGTAGGGTAATTCCGGTAATGATCTGCCGATAACCAACTTCAGCCCTAATTACCCGTCGGATGAGATCGTGAAATAGATGCAAGAGCTCTTCATGCATTCCTACCTCAATAAAAGGATTTTCCGGAGTAAAGATGCCCTTCTGCATGAGTTGATCAGGGTAGCTGCCCTTGAAACCTACCCAATATTCCTCCCAGCCAGATTGGGGGTGAGGTTTGTAGCGATGCCAGATCCCTGGAAAGAGGAAAAAACAGGTGCCCGCTTTGATGTTGGAAGCTTTTGTTTGGGCAGATTCTAAGACCCCTTCACCTTTCGTAATAAAGACAATATAATAGCCATCGAGAATTCTTCCTTTATCCCAGGTAAACGAGTGATCGATGGGATGTTCGCGGTTATTGGGATAATTTTTGTTAGGTCCAACCTTGGCCGAACCAACTGTGTTTATGTGAAATCCCCAGTCGTTTTCAAAATTATTAATACTAAGATATTTGCGATAATTCTCCATTTAATTCCTCTTCTGCTGTAAAAATAGGATCTTAATTTCCAAAGAAATATTAAAAAAGGCAAATAGATAGGTGTTTTTTATAGGTTACGTTCATCATGTGTCTGTATGGGGAACGCCTGCCAAATGAAGAAATTGTAGCGTTTGCGCTAGGGTGGCCGTTTGATAATACACATACCTAAAAAATGTGTGCCTAAACATAAATAGATGAAACAAGCATTGTACCGAATAGGAGTGGCCCTCTGGGCATCCCTTATCTTATCTTGTGGAAAAATTGACCATCCTGTTGATGGAGGTAAAGATCTCGTGCTTAGCCCTGTTGAACAGGAGAAAGTAGTTCAGGATAACCGATTTGCCTTTGAATTATTCAGGCAGTCTACCGAGGCACTGCCAATAAACGAAAATGCGCTACTATCACCCTTAAGTATTGGGACAGCGCTGGCCATGGTCAATAATGGCGCAAGAGGCGAAACCCGCGAAGAAATAAATAAGACATTGAAATGGGAAGGATTTGATGTGGAGACCATTAATAACTATTATAAAAAGCTCGTTCATGATTTACCGCTGCTAGACCCTAAAACTACTTTGCACACGGCTAATTCCATTTGGCACCACCAGCGGCTCAGCGTCCTGCCGGATTTTCTGTCTATCAACAAGCAGTTTTATATGGCGGAAGTTGCGGCATTGGATTTTACTGATCCGTCGGCACCGGCCGATATCAATGAGTGGGTAAATGCCAAAACCAGTGGAAAAATACCGACCATTGTGGATGTTATTCCAGCTAATATGATGATGTATCTGATCAATGCTATTTATTTTAAAGGTTCTTGGGAGCAACAGTTTGACCCATCTGAAACAGCAACAGGTACTTTCCGTAAAGAGGCTAATAATTCCGTGCAAACGGATTTTATGAACATTACGCACAAGTTTAAGGTCAGTAGCGATGAATATGCGGAAGCCATAGAACTACCTTATGGAAATAGGAAGTACAGTATGGTGATTGCAAAACCGAAAGATGGATCGACGCCTGCGCAGCTTCTGGAAAAATATAAGGAGGAAGGATGGCAATCACTGGTTTCAAAATTCGGTACTGCGGACGTAAATCTTTCTATGCCTAAGTTCAAGTTCAGTTATGAAAAGCAATTAAAGAACGACTTGACAGCGTTGGGTATGGACTTGGCTTTTTCTGAGATGGCAGATTTTTTGGGTATTAGTACAGCGCAAAAGTTGGCCATCAGTGAGGTGAAACATAAATCCTTTATAGAAGTCAATGAGGAGGGGACAGAAGCCGCCGCTGTTACTTCGGTAGGAATGATCGCCACCTCCATGCCGCAGGTGTATACCTTTACAGTCGATCGTCCTTTTCTATTCGTGATTCGTGAAATGAATACGGGGCTGATTTTATTTGTTGGTCAGGTGAATGACCCTTTGGCGCAAGAAGCTGGAGGGTAGCTTTGTCATTTTTATATCATTCCTGAAAAGAATGGAAAAAATATTTTGAAATGTGTATTACGTACACTATCTTTGTGTCATCATAATTTAGGTTTATAATTGGTTAGTTAAAAGTCTTCAATCTCCCCGGTTGAAGACTTTTTTTATGCGCCGAATGGGAGATATCTTGCTACATTTTATGGTAGAGGGGCAAAAAAGTGACCATATTTCACGGAAATTGGAAGCGGAGATGATAATGTCTACTATTTTTGTAGTTTTTATTTTAACTTTGCGTATTGATCCGATAATAAATACCATGAACCGACACGCAAAAATTTTTCTGGCAGCATGTATATGGAGTTTACCCTATGCAAGTATGGCACAGAATAAGATGGAGGAGGTCCGCTTATCCATGAACGAAAATGCATTTGGACAGGCCAAAGGAGTAAAGGAAGCCATCATACAGGCATTGGATAGTATAAACCGTTATCCTACAGCCGGTGCAGAATTTATCAGGGATATTGCACACCGGGAGGGAGTGGATCCAGAGCAGATTATTCCCGGTGAAATACTGCCCTTGCTGGGCGTTTACCTGGGATTGAAGGGGGGAGCAGGAAGCGAGTTTATTTATACGGTGCCGGGCTACCCGGCCTTGGTAAACGGTGCGGCAAAGGTAGGAGGAAAGGTGGTGTCTGTTCCCCTAAACGAGCGTCTTGAAAATGATTTACCGGCCATTGCTGCCAAGATAAATACGAAAACACAAGCGGTGTTTTTGGTAAACCCACATAATCCCTCGGGCACAGTAATAGAAGACACTACATTTCGGCATTTCGTGCACGAAATAGCAAAGAAGGTACTCGTTATTGTGGATGAAGCTTATTTGGAGTTTGCAGACCATTTTGAAGATCGAACAGTTGTAAAGAATATCTGGGAAGGAGACAACGTGATCGTCTTTCGTACGTTTGCTAAAACATATGGGCTGGCGGGTTTGTCACTAGGTTATGCCGTCGCTTCAAAAAAAGTGGCAGCCTATTTAAAAGAACAAGGACTGGGAGACCCGCATGAATTGAATAGCCTTTCTCTTGCTGCCGCAAAAGTGGCATTGAAGGATCAGGAATTTATCCGGCAGGTGCACACACAGGTCTCTGCCGAGAGAGAAAAATGGCATACACTCCTGGATAGTTTGCATCTGGAACGGACCCAATCGCAAGGTAATTTTGTTTATTTTAATACGAAGAGGCCTTATGATGAAGTAGCGGCCCATTTGCGAAAACAGGGAATAGTGATCGGGAGGGTTTTTGAACCCTATGATACCTGGGTACGGATAACCATTGGACTACCGGATGAAAACGATCAAGCGCGGCAAGCTATCCGCAATTTAATTTCCACTTCCACAAATTAACCACCCTTATAAATGTACTGTAATTTACTTTTATGATACACCTGAATTCAAACCACAGAAAAGTCTAGTAAATCAATAGTCTTTTTTTTAAATTTATATGTACATTTGTTTTATAAGACATTTTTACGTTAAGATATTGTTTAATTAGCTGTTCTATCGAAGAGAACGCTACAGAAATAAGAGTTTGTCGCGTGACCGAGTGGTTAGGTGGAGGCCCGCAGAGCCTTTTACGGCAGTTCGAATCTGCCCGCGACTTCTTTTTTATATAAGCCAAAGTATTTTTTGAGTATATAACTTAAAGCTATTCCATTAGCTATGGTCTGATTTATATCTTTACCAATAAAGACTGATAGAAATAAATTCTACTAATTAGGTAGATTTAATATAAAATATTATATTTGCCTCAGAATTTCAATACTAAATCATTATGAAGTGCTGTTCCATTCGTTTAAATGTATTTTTCACAGTTAATTTTTTATTAAAATCAATCATCCTCATGCAACCCTTAAATTCTCAAGATTAACATGAATTAGTTCATCGTGTTCTAAACGCATGCTGCTTAAAGTTAATAGCATGCTTATCTTATTAAAATAATACTTTTTTATGAAGAAAATTGACTTAGCCCAATATGGGCATTGTATTCTATTGTCTTTTTTTTTACTGTTGCATATAAGCCTCAAGGCCCAAGTTTCGCAGCCGATAGTGAACGCAACATTAGAAGGGACAATTGTAGACAGGCTTACCAATAAGCCATTGCAGGGAGTAACCGTACAATTAAACGGCGTAACGCATAGCGTACAGACGGATGAAAAGGGAAGATTTGAGTTCCGCACAGGACAGAAACTTCCCTTAACTATTATAACGACATTGTTGGGCTATAAATCCGAAACGGTTGTAGTAACAAATTCACCCGTACAATTATCGCTGGAACCCACAGAAGAGGCTTTGGACGAAGTGGTTGTTGTGGGCTACGGAACCACGCGGAGAAGCGACGTAACAGGCGCGATTACCCAAATAAAAGGGGAAGACCTGAACGATCGGCCGCTGACCAATGTGCTGCAGGGGATCCAGGGCAAGGCTCCGGGTGTAGACATTACTTCCAATTTGAGGCCGGGTGGTGTGGGCCAGATCCGGATCCGGGGTAACCGGTCGATAAATGCATCTAATGAGCCTCTGTACGTTGTAGACGGAATACCTATTTCCGCGAGCGAGGCCTCCGTGATAAACCCGAAAGACATTGCCTCTATAGAAATATTGAAAGATGCTTCTGCCACCGCCATATATGGCTCCAGAGGAGCAAATGGGGTGGTGCTGATTACGCTGCAGCAAGGAAAAAAAGGGCAGGTGAATGTTCTCGTTGATGGAAGTACCTCTTTAGATCATATCCATTCGACAACGAAATGGATGAATTCGGCAGCGTTGTTGAATTGGCAACGTCAGTCTTATATCAATGGAGGCACATATACGGGCAAGTACGGAACGGCTCCCGACCCCGATTTTGACGTCTTGACTTTTGGTGGGGGAGAGCAATATGGAACCAATAGTATAAAAAATGCATATCAATGGGATCCTGATGGTAACGTGGTATTGAGAGATGCTACGGCAGCAGAAATTGCCAACGGATATGCCGAGCAGGTACCTGTTTATCATCCGGAAAATCTGTTGAACCAAAACTGGACGGATCTAGTCTCCCGGGTAGCTGTTACCAATAATTATAACCTTTCTCTATCCTCGGGCAGCGAGAAATCAAGCCTTTATTTCTCGGCAGGTATTCTCGATCAGAAAGGCGCCATGATCGATCAGGATTACAAACGTTATAACGCTACGCTGAAGGGAGATGTGTCGCCCCGGGAATGGATTAAAATTGGCCTATCTACCAACGCAAGCTATTCGGTGCAGAATTATGGCATGGCCGAAAATTATGCAAACTCGGGTGGCAAAGACTCCTATAGTCAGGCACTGGCCCTATTACCATATGCGCCTGCTTATGACGAGCAGGGAAATATTCTGAATACGAATAGAAGTGGTCTTTCTGCACATAACGTACTATTGAATATTGAAAATGCAAAAAATGAACATGTGCAATATAGTGTATTATCCAATGCCTTTGCGGAAGTGAAGTTTACGCCTTGGCTCAAATATAATGGAAAGTTTGGTGTGCAATATACCGGTACGGAGAATGGGTCTTTTTATGGACCTGATTATACGAACCCATTCTCAGCTGTGGGCACTGCACCGCTAATTGGATACAATGCACATAATAAACGCCTTTCTTGGGTGTTCGAAAATCTTCTGACCTTTAACAGGCGCTTTGGAGACCACGATTTACAGGTGGATGCGCTGCAATCTGCTCAAGAAAACACATCTAATGGTATTGATATCAGGGCGCAATCGATTACATTTCCCAGCTCCCTTTGGTATAATCTAGGCGCAAATGATTTGGGAAGACCAATGGGTTATGGCACATCGTATAGCCGGTTTTCTTTATTATCGTACATGGGCCGTATAAATTATAGCTTCAACAATAGGTATCTGCTAACAGCAACGGGAAGATGGGACGGAGCCTCGGTGCTGGCCGAAGGGCATAAGTATGATTTCTTCCCTTCGGCCGCGGTAGCGTGGAAATTGGAAGAAGAAGATTTTGTTAAATCGTTAACCTGGTTAAATCAGCTGAAATTGAGATACGGCTGGGGTATCACAGGCAATTCGTCTGTATCACCTTATACTACTTCGGGTACCGTCATCGGTGCCGCTTATGTTTTTGATGAAACACAATATCCGGGTTACAAATCAGCGTCGATGCCGAATAGAGATTTGGGTTGGGAAAAAACAGCCCAGCAAAATATAGGATTGGATTTTTCGGTATTGAACAGAAGATTGTCAGGAACGATAGAACTCTATAAAGCGAATACCAGAGATCTTTTATTGTCACGGTCTATCCCACCAGTGCTGGGATATAATAGCATTTTAGCCAATATAGGGAAGACGTCTAATAAAGGTATTGAAATAGCAATATCCAGCAGAAATATCGAACGTAAGAACTTCTCTTGGCAAACGGAGCTAACCTGGAGTAAAAACCAGGAAAAAATTGTGGAGCTGACTGATGGAAAAGTGGATGATCAAGGAAATGGCTGGTATATAGGATATCCGATTTCTGTTTACCGCGATCTACAGTACGATCGTCTATGGCAAGCAAACGAAGAAGATGCACGGCTGATTGAACTATACAGAAAAATAGGGAATATTACGGCTATTCCCGGCCAGGTGAAGGTTAGAGACCAGGAATTGGTAGAGGTTGCGCCTGGTACAGAAGGTTCTAAATCCGTAACACTAAATTCTGGAGAAGTGGTAACCTATCTTGATAATGGTTTTGGTACCATCAATGATGATGATCGGCACATCTTAGGCAACAACCGCCCTAAATGGTCAGGAGGTCTGATAAACTCCTTTACCTACAAAAATTGGGATCTAAGCTTTTTTATGTATGCTCGTGTGGGTAATCTTTACTATGGGGCCCTGCAAACCTACGGGAGACGCGTTGAAGAGAATAGTTGGAGCATTGATAATCCGAATGGAAAATACCCGCAACCAACAACGGCTACTTTCACCAGCTACAATAACGTACGTAATTATGTAAGCGGCTCCCTGGTGTCTTTGCGGTATATTTCACTCGGCTATACTTTTAATCAGGATTTATTGGATAAATGGAAATTAGGGAAACTGCAGGTTTATGGGCAGATATTGAATCCATTTATTTGGGGAGGGGAAGCAGTGAAGGTGGGGTTGAATCCGGACGATGTGGAAGGTTGGGATTCAGTGGAGGGGGCTCAAAGGGGCGGACAAACGTCGAACACGATCCTGCTGAAAAGTTTCGTGCTGGGTATACGCGTAGGTTTGTAGTGGCGAAAATAAGTAGATGAACCTTGCATGTTGGCCAGGTACATCTGGGGATTAAAAACAAAATTTAGACAGATGAAAAGATCAATAAATATGAAATTCACAGGAATCTTTATCCTGGTAACACTATCCACCGCATTTTGGTCATGCAAAAAGTTTCTGGATGAAGAAATGGTTTCGACCATTACACAAGATTATTTTGAGACTGAAAAAGGATTGGACGAACTGGTCGTAGCGAACTACAATATACTACGGTGGAAATATGGGTTTATGGAAGGGCCCTTTTTATTCGAGACGGGTAATGATATCGTTGAGCCATTGGATAACAATTGGGCAACCTACAGCCCTTCGGTATGGTCGGCATCCGGAGAGGCTGGCGAGTACGCCAATAACCTGATGGGTTATTTTCAACAACAGCTTTTAGGAGCGTACCCTATTATCAATGATTGCAATAAAGCGATTGAAATCATATTGGAAAAAGCACCTGGAAAATACGGTACGGATGCGGCGTACAGTCAGCAGCGTTTAGCTGAGGTATATTTTCTGCGTGCCTACGCATACTATCTACTGGTTACCCAATTTGGCGATGTGCCTTTCCCGCTGAAAAGTAACAACACTCTGCCTTCTAATTTCTACCTTCCCAAGGCTACATCTGCAGAAATATATGCAAGATTAATTCAAGATGTACGTTTCGCTGTTGATCAACTGCCATTATCTGGGCAAACGCAGAGAGGGCGTATTACCAAATGGGCCGCTGCCCATTTTCTGGCCAAACTGTACCTACAGCGTAACCAGGGAGCCGCTTATAAAAATTATCGGGGCGCTGACGGATCTGTAGATCCCAATAGCAGTGAAGCCTATCTGGGCCTGCTCTACAAAGGGGATGGCAATAACGACCTCGACTCTGCCATCTATTATTCGGATCAGGTAATTACATCGGGTATCTCGCTGGCAAATGATTATTGGGACCTGTTCAAGGTCGAAAGGGGAGACTGGAGCAATGAGTCCAATTCTGAAATTATTCTGCAGGCATCGTATGGCAACAACCTTGATAATGGACGTTATGGTATGCGTACCAACGCTGCTTTTACGACAGATTACCGCAATGCCGTTTGGAACATTCCTAACTGGACGTGGAACTATGGTTTGTTAAGAGGACAGGGCTTCTTACCTACCGACTGGGGCTATGACGTGTTTACAGATAAGGTAAACGATTCCCGTTTTGAAAAAAGCTTCCAGATTGAATATGAGAGTGCCTCTTTTGACAATGCTTCGCAGACCGATGGTGCGGGACTGGATTACACGAATACAAGGAATGGCTCGCTCACCTGGCTGGCTGCTGAAGCAACCTATTTCAATACTTTTATAAAGCCAGGCTATAAACGGCCATCTTGGGAAGGAAGGGAAGCAAAAACAGGAGAGCATAAAATAGGAACCAATGATCTTGGATTGGTTTTTTTGGAGAATACCAAAGAAACCGCGATTGATTATAGCGAAGCTTTGGCCCAACCTTACGTGCTGCATCCACGATGGGTAAAACAAGATGGTCAATATTATTACCGTAAAACAGGAGCCGACAGACTAAATTCCAGTACGGGATTGTTGCTGGGCCGTAGGTTGAGACCGTCGTCACGTAAATTTATAGATCCGAACAGAAGTACGGTAGATAACCATTTTGGCACACGGGACGTAGCTATTTTCAGATTGGCCGAAACACACCTCATCCGTGCGGAAGCCTATGGTAGAAAAGGAGATTATGGCAAAGCGATCGAAGATATTAATGTACTGAGAGCCAGAGCGGCCTACAAGTCGGGCGAACGACGGGCGGAGGTATTAGCCCGGCTGTACGCAGGATCACAAAACCTGGAGGAGAGCGAACGGCTATATCCATATGAATCTGTATCCAGTACTTTTAATAAAATCCAAGTGGACGCTTCGTATTGGGATGGGGGATCTGCCGCTTCTGTAGCAGAAAACTATCCACCAGAAGCAAACACCATGGAAAAAAGATTTATCCATTTTATATACAACGAATACGCAAGGGAATTTAACTCGGAACAATTGGTGTACGAAGGGATCCATCATGCGGGTATTCAGTTGGAGCGAGTGTTGCACCATGCGCAAATGGCCTCTTCGAGGTCTGGAAATTGGCCATCATCAGACAATGCGGTTAATGGTAACGGACAGGATGGTAATGGTAAAGGTGTATTTACTACAACCCATACGTTCAAACCGTTTCCACAGTCGTATATAAACATGCTCACCAATGAACAGGGAACAGCCCTCGATGGAAGTGAGCGCGTTCGATACCAGAATCCGGGGTATTGAGTGCTGGTGGAAAGATATGAATAAAGGTACTAGGTAAATGCTAAGAAAGATGAATGCAAAAGTAGGTAAGTTTTTGTTTTTAATTGTCATGACGCTTGCTGGGGCAAGTCAGGCATGGACGCAGAACGACAACCGTACAATAACGGCTGGGGAGAAGCCGTTAAATGTATTATTTCTCATTTCGGACGATATGAGGGCTGAACTGAATAGCTATGGTAGCCAAATGGCACAAACGCCTCATTTGGATCAGTTGGCAAGGCAAAGTGTAAGGTTTGAGCGGGCTTACAGCCAGTATCCACTCTGTGGGCCATCGCGCGCTTCTTTATTATCGGGACGTAGACCCACAACCAGCGGTCTTTATGGAAACAGGGAATGGTTCGGGGCTACTTTTCCCGATTGGATAAGCCTACCTAAATATTTCCGCCAGCATGGCTATGTCACACTGCGGAGCGGTAAGGTTTTTCATGGTGGAATTGACGATACGGAAGCCTGGGATCAAGGGGGCGAAAAGCGTTTGTGGAACAATCCCGTCGATACGGCTGCTCCTTCCTATGTGTCGCCAGAAGAGTACTGGTCAAGATTTGTCCAGAGTATACCCAAGATTACACCTGGGGCAGGTACAAACCCTAATTCTGATCGCTGGGAAGCGGTAGAAGGGGAGGCTGCAAAAAATCTGGGAGATACGAAAGTGGCCAACCGTGCTATACAATACATTCAGGAAAGTAAAAAAAGCGGAAAACCGTTTTTTATTGCCTGCGGATTTTCCAAGCCACATTCGCCTCTAGTTGCACCTAAGGAATTTTTTGATCTTTATCCGGTTGATAAGATGATTCTCCCGCCCGATTTTGCCTCCCTTCCAACAGTTCCTATTGGATTTCCTGCTGGGGCTATACGGACAAGAAATGCAGACTTATTTATTAATCGTTCTGCCTCACCGGAAGAGGCGAGGGAGATGATCCGGGCATATTTGGCTTGTGTGAGTTATGTGGATTGGAATATAGGGCGTGTATTGGCCGAACTGGACAGGCAGGGACTGCGGGAAAATACGATTATCGTTTTCTGGGCAGATCATGGATATCAACTGGGAGAGAAGGGCAAATGGTCGAAGGCAGGATCTCTTTGGGAACAAGGTGCCCGTGTACCCTTTTTTATTCTGGATCCAAGGGCCAAGGGCAACGGTAGATCATCACCAAGGGTGGTCGAGCTGCTGGACATCTATCCTACTCTGGCTGATCTTTGCGGTCTACCTAAACCGGAAGGCCTTGACGGGGTGAGCTTGTCGCCACTCTTAGATAATCCCCATAAATCATGGGATAGGCCAGCATATACGGTTTGGAATGAACATGGAAAAGGGATTACAGGTGTATGCGTGCGAACAGAACAATGGCGATATGCGGAGTTCTTTGGAATAGGCGCCGGTGCTTTTCTTACGGATCCGGTCAACGACCCCTACGAATTGGTGAACTTGGTGCATGATCCGAAATATAAAGACATCGTTGCGCAACTGCATAAGCTGGCTTCAGATTATGTGTCAGGTAAGACGGAGTTGTCTAAACCTATAGTAAAATAGACCAGCAGTTTCTTTGCACTATATTGATACATTGTATATGAGTATTTCAAGAAGGGAATTTATAAAAAACACAGCAGCATTGGCCGCTTTGCCAGCAGTTAGCCAGCATATTCCTACGTCTTTGCCGGGTAAACAAGCCCATGCTTCAAAGAAAGTAGCGCTGCACTGGCTAGATCAAAAAACGCCGGAATTGATCCGGGGGACGACATGGGGCGTGCCCTGGAACCAGGGTGAGCTGAAGGAAAAAGAACGGTTTAGGCTTTCGGACAGTTCGGGGAACGTTGCTCCTTTACAAAGCTGGCCTCTGGCGTTCTGGCCGGATGGCTCGGTTAAATGGTCGGCCCACGCGGCAGGGAAAGAGATGGAGTCATTTGGAGAATTGTTTTTGGAGAAAACCGAAGAGGAAGAAGGTGGCGCTATACAGGTGTCAGAAACGAATGGGAATATATTGGTGACAACGGGGGCTATAGCGGTTCGGTTTCTCAAAGAAGGGCAAGTGATCTTCGATGAAATGAGGATCGGAGATCGTATAGTTGCCCAAAATGCTACATCCAGGTTGATTATACAAGATCAGCCCGATACGGATATGGAGCAGGATACCCATAAAACAGTACTTACCGGAAAGATTATCCGTACCAGCCTTGAACAGACGGGGCCTGTACGGACGGTCGTTAAAGTAGAAGGGATTCATAGCAACGGCCAAATCAATCTATTCCCTTTCATTCTTCGTTTTTACCTATATAGTGGCAGCGAAACCATAAAGGTAGTCCATACTTTTTTGTATGATGCTGACGAAAACAGCATTTTTATAAAAGGACTGGGTTTATCCTTCGGTGTTCCGTTCCATGAAGAAGAAACCCATAATAGGCATGTTCGTTTTTCCGGTGAAAGGGGTGGTGTGTTCAGCGAAGCGGTAAAAGGGCTAACTGGACTTAGAAGAGATCCGGGCGAAGAAGTGAAAAATGCACAGCTGCAGGGCAGAAGAACGCCCTCTATAGACGCGTTTAGTGAGGCGATCCGTAAAGGACTCCCCTATATTCCTGCGTTTGGGGATTATACGTTGGCGCAACTGAATGCCAAAGGGTTTGATATCAGGAAACGGACGAAACCGGGTTTTTCTTGGCTGGATGCCGCAACGGGACAACGTTCGGGAGGAACTGCCTATCTTGGATCTCCCAGTGGAGGTTTGGCTCTAAGCCTTCGTAATTTTTGGCAAAGTTATCCGGGCCAGATGGATATCCGGAATGCTGGTAGTGCGAAGGGAGAACTTACAGCATGGTTTTGGGCGCCTTTGGCTCCGGCCATGGATTTGCGTTTTTATCACGATGGCATGGGGCAGGATACGTACGAAAAGCAGTGGGAAGGACTGGAAATAACGTACGAAGATTACGAACCGGGCTATGGAAGTCCTCACGGTGTTGCAAGAACAAGCGAACTTTATGTGACTGCTTTTGAGCAGACACCCAGCAATGAAAGTTTGGCGGCGTTGGCAGATTTTGCGCAAAAACCTCCATTTTTGACGGTTTCGCCAGCCTACCTATTTGAAAAACAGGTGTTCGGTGGCAATTGGAGTTTGCCTAAACGCGATGATCCCGTGTTGGCTGAGATGGAAGATAACTTAGATCAAATTTTTACTTTTTATAAAAGGGAAGTGGAGACGCGTTCATGGTACGGCTTTTGGAATTATGGGGATGTGATGCATGGCTATGATGAAGATCGTCATACATGGAAGTATGATGTAGGAGGTTTTGCATGGGATAATTCGGAGCTATCAACGGATCTATGGCTTTGGTATTATTACCTGAGAACGGGGCGGTCGGACGTGTTTAGGTTAGCAGAGGCGATGTGCCGGCATACTGGCGAAGTGGATGTGTACCATCTGGGCCGTTTTGCGCCGCTGGGAAGTCGGCACAATGTGATGCACTGGGGTTGCAGTGCCAAACAATTAAGAATCAGCACGGCTATGAACAGAAGGTTTTATTATTATTTAACGGCCGACGAACGTACCGGAGACCTTTTAAAGGAACAGGTGGAAGCTGTTAGACGTTTGGAAGATGTAGTTGCATTGCGAAAACGACTGTCAGAACCGTTGATAGAACAGGAAGGAAAAGTATATATGTCTTTCGGCACCGACTGGGGGGCTGTTGCGGCTGCTTGGTTCACCCAGTGGGAGAGAACCTTAGATAAAACGGTATTAACGCGGCTTACAGCTGGTATGAACTCCATCGCACAGCAGCCACATGGCTTTTTTACCGGGGTTGGCTACTTTCATGTGGATACAGGGAGATTCGATATCGCAAAAGATAAAAGGGTAAATATTTCTCACTTAAATGCTGCCTTTGGTTTGGTGGAAATATGTTCTGAGATACTAACGGTGATAGAGCATAAAGCATTTGAAGATGCCTGGATCAACTATTGCATACTTTACAATGCTCCTCCAGAGGAAAGGGCCAAGGTTTTAGGTACTGAAGAAGGGAAGTTTAACCTGCGTAGCAGCCATGCCCGACTAACAGCCTACGCCGCTTCTAAACTTCACAATGATCAGCTATCAGCCCGGGCGTGGAGTGAGTTCGTCGATAGAACGCTGGAGAATAATCGTGAGCTTAAGCAGATTTATCCACCTGTGGTGTTACAAGAGATTAAGGAATGGAAAAATATTTCTACCAATTGGGCGGCCCAGTGGAGCTTAACGGCAATACAATGTATTCATTACATTGGCGATAAATCTATAAAATGATATGAATGGAACAAAGATGCTTTGTTTAGCCTTTTTTTTGCTCATCCAGAGGGCTTCGTTGGCACAAAATCAAGAGGATACAGGGGCCACTTTGGTTATCAAAGATAATTTTACAGTGCTGGATACCAATATATGGACAGTAGAACTGGATAAACAGCCGGGGGCAAGTGTGGATGTTGTCAATAATGCGCTTGTGATCAATTCATCAGGTGGGGCTACGGTATGGTTAAAAAAGCCTTTAAAAGGAAACGTGGAAATTCACTATAAACGGCAGTTTGTATTGGATGGCGGGCCAAATGATCGTCTTTCAGATCTTAACCAATTTTGGATGGCAAGTGATCCAAACGGAAAGTCTTTTTTTACGCGGACAGGAAGACTGGAGGAATATGATTCGCTAACACTTTATTACATGGGAATGGGAGGAAATTATAATAGTACAACCCGTTTTAGACGTTATGACGGACAAGGTAACCGTGTGCTCTTAAACGAGTTCTTGGACGGGGAACATTTGTTGAAACCCGAACATATTTATCACATAAAAACTGTAGTGCAGGATGGGAGGACACAGGTTTGGGTGGATGGGGTGCTTTTTTTTGACTATATAGACCGGCAACCGTTAACTGTTGGATATTTTGGTTTTCGGTCTACCTACTCGCATCAGCGAATAAGTGATTTCAGGGTATACCAACTGCCTTGATGTGAAGGCCGAAGTCACTGTACATCCTCTTCTTTAAATGGCTTTTTAAATGTATGGGTCATTCATTAATAAGCAAATTTATTTACTCTATGGATTTAGTAGTTTAAATAAAAAATATCTTTATATTTGCCTATCAACTAACACTAAACAGATCTAATGAAAGCTAAATCAGGATTACTTTCTTATCTTATGCAAGAGGTATTACGATGGCAATTTTCCAAAACCACCTTTTTCCTTAATATGCGATGTTGATTGGGACTATACAACAAAAAAGGGAAATGCTGTAAACATTTCCCAAAAATTAATTAATAAATGGGCCATCAATTGGCGTTGGGAGCCCATTTTAATCCTAATCGAATTATTGTAAATATATGCAAAAAATTGCACTTTTTTGGAAAAGGGTGCTTTTCGCACTCGTCCATTTTTTACCCCTGTTCTCTTTTGCCCAGATACAGACCAAGCCTATTGTTAATGCAACTATTTATGGGAGGATTGTAGATTCGCTAAGCCGGGAGGCACTGCCGGGTGCTTCCGTACAGCTGGAGGGAGTAACTCATACAGTCACTACAGACGAAGACGGAAACTTCTATTTTGTTACCGGACAGAAATTGCCTGCCACTTTATTGATAAATTACATAGGTTATCAACCAAAAAAAATCGTCGTCACCATGGCACCGGCCGAAATTTCTTTACAACCGCTGTTGCAACAGCTAAGCGATGTTGTAGTGACGGGTTATTCTTCGCAGAGTAAACAGCTTTATACGGGTTCTGCCGCGCAGGTGAAAGCGGCCGTGTTGGAAAACCGGCCAGCACAGTCTTTTGACCAGTTGCTTGGTGGTCAGGCCGCCGGTGTCAACATTGTTCAGCCAAGCGGTGCCTTAAATGCGACACCTGTATTCAGGATCCGTGGAATTAATTCCATTACATCGTCTGTTTATCCCCTCATTATTGTAGACGGGGTGACGATATTTACGGGTTCGGCCGGCGGAGATGTAGGGAATAATCCGCTGGCGAATATCAATCCCAGTGATATCGAAACGATTGATGTACTGAAAGACGCTTCGGCAACGGCCATTTATGGCTCCAGAGCTACCAACGGAGTGATCGTTATCACCACTAAAAAGGGAAAGCCGGGGCAGGCGAAGGCTAACTATGATGGTTGGGTGAGCTTTAGCAGACCTTACAATTTACCGGAGCTATTAGGGGCAGCCGATTATGTGAAAATAAAGAATGAAGCGAGGGCTAACGCGGGTTTATCTGAAGGTTTCGTTCTCGGAACGGATGCGCTTGGTAAAACCATTGAGACGAATTGGTATGATGTTGCCTATCAAACGGGTGTTTCGCAGAGCCACAATTTAAGTATTTCCGGTGCGAGTTCTGCTACCAGTTATTTTGTCGGTACTAATTTTACGGATCAAAACGGCATTATCAGAACGAATAATTTTCAGCAAAAGGGAATCCGCCTTAATCTAGATCATGAATTAAATAAACTTGTTAAGGTGGGGGTAAATGCTGCGTACAATACATCAGTAAATACAGGGCCAAATACAGGTGCAATCGGTCCGAACACCGTCGCCGCGTCATCGGGTACCAATGTAAATACGCAGTACATAGGATTGCAACCATTGGGTAGGCTCACGTATATTCTACCACCCAATGTGCCTATTTATTTAGAGGACGGATCTTACAATATCAACCAGGCAAATGGTAATATTGGTTATGGGCCAAATAACCCTTCCTTGGGTGTGTTTAACGCATATAATCTTCAAACGATTCTCGATCTCGATAAGAATCGCTCTGAAAGCAATTCGCTTGTTGGAAGTGTGTTCGCTGAAGTTTCTCTACTAAAGAATCTGAAATTTAAAACGCTCTATGGGCTTAACCATCTACAGGTGGAAAATACAAATTTCCGTAATCCACTCAGTGGGGATGGGTTCCCTACAAATGGCTCAGCCAGCAATAACACCACTAGATACCACCGTTCTAACTGGACGAATACACTTTCTTATAATACTACAATCGGAGAGGGTCATCACTTAAGTGTGCTGCTGGGACATGAAATCATCAAGACGGCTATAGACGGATGGGGAGCCACCCGCACAGGCATGTCTGATCCGTTCTTTACCAGCTATCAAGGAGGGTGGACCAATATCACACCGGCCAACAATATCCAGACAGAAAATGCCATTCTCTCCTATTTCAGCAATGTAAACTATGATTACCGAGGTAAATATCTCTTCAGTGTTAATGTGCGTCGTGATGGCTTGTCGGCTCTAGCCGAAGGAAATAAATGGGGTAATTTTGGTGGAGGCTCTGTTGGCTGGAATGTCTCTGAAGAGAGCTTTTTTAAGGAGGGTGCAATAGCGAACGCAGTTGATGCACTAAAAGTAAGAGCTAGTTACGGTATCGTTGGAAACAGTAGTTTAAATGATTACGCAGCTTTATCGATTTATGATGCAAGTACCTACGCCGGCTTTCCGACCTTAAGCTTTTCACAGGCGGGTAACCGTAATCTTAAATGGGAATCGAGTAAAAAATTGGATGTCGGAGTGGAACTTGCCTTCCTTAAACATCGCCTGACCGTTACAGTAGATTATTATAAAAACGATATTGATGGATTGATTCTTAGTGCTCCACAAGCGGCTTCTCAGGGTATTCCCGGAAATTCCATTACCGCCAACGTAGGATCGCTTTACAATAAAGGTTTTGAGTTTGCTATCAATGCTGCAATTATCAATAAGAATGATTTTAAGTGGAATGCGGACCTGAATGTCTCGACACTAAAAAACCGGGTAACTTCACTTGGTGAGGGAGGCGACATTTATCCTACTGTACTAAGCACCTTTGGGATTCAGAATGTTACGCGTGTGGGATACTCTGCAGGATCTATCTTCGCTGTGCCAACAGATGGTGTAAATCCGGAAAACGGAAACAGGATCTTCATCAACAGAAATGATGAACGGGTCCAATATGATGCTGCGAACGTAAACTTTACTTATTTAGACGGATCCGTTGCGCCAAGGATAGACAATTATGCGGATGGACGGATATTGGGAAATTCCCTTCCTACTTATTATGGCGGCTTCAACAATAATTTTTCTTATAAGCATTTTGATCTTAGTGTAGGCATCATTTTCTCTGGAGGGAATAAACTTCATAATGGTACAAAAGCCACTATTTCCGATCAACGCTATTTTAATAACGGTACATTTATCGAAGAGCGCTGGACAACACCCGGCCAAACCACGGATGTTCCGAAGGTGGTATGGGGAGATAGCTTTTCAAATGGATTCTCTACCACGATTTCGGCCAATGTGGAAGACGGTAGCTTTGCCAAGCTGAAAAACATCAGCTTGGGATATCGTGTTCCGTTGGGAAAATCTATTTTCAGTGAATATCTATCCTCTCTGAGGATCTATGTACAAGCCACCAATTTATTCACGGTTACCGGCTATACAGGTTCTGATCCGGAGATATCCATTAATGGAAATTCGATCAACTCGGGAAAAGATCAAAATGTGCCGGTTAATGCACGCATATTCAGTGCTGGAATCAATGTAGGCTTTTAATAATAAAGGAAGAAACGATGAAACAATTTATAAAGAAAATCGATCGCCATCGCACAAGTGTATATCTATCTTTTTTAATGAGCATTTTCCTGTTCATTGCCTGCCAGAAGAAGTCCCTTGAGCTAGCACCGGCCACGAGCATTTCAGAATTAGAGGCATATAGTACTCCTGAAAAAATGCTGGCGCAGGTGAATGGTCTTTATGCGCAACTTAGCAATGCTAGTTATTTTGGAGGCAGGCATATTGTTTTCAATGAACAGCGGGGTGATGAATTTAGCCAGAATGATGGTAACAACTCTACCGGTGCCAATGTGTGGAATCAAAGTATCTCTGCTTCGGGAGACTTTGTCAATGCCGTATGGACGGCCGCTTATCGAACAATCAATTCGGCCAATATACTGTTGGAACGATTGGACGACCAAACATTTCTTGCTGAAGATGTCAAACAGAACTATGCTGCAGAAGCGAGGTTTGTTCGTGCTTTTGCTTATTTCAGTTTGGTGCAAACGTACGCTACACCATACAATCAGGATGCCCAAAGCCTGGCATTGCCTTTACGGCTGACGGCAGAACTTTCGGGAGGTAATAATGATTTAACCTTCAGTACGGTTAACGAGGTATATGATCAAATTCTTCAGGATCTTGATGCCGCGGAGCAAGGTTTGCCCATCGCTTATACAAATGCATTATTGAATGTATCACGGGCCCACAAAGCAACGGCAATAGCCCTGAAAACCCGTGTATATCTCACTAAATCTGATTACGGCAAGGTGGTGGAAGAAGCTGCAAAATTGGTGCCGGCAAATCCTCCGTTTCAATATAACCAATCTGCCATTTCCCACCATCTGGAAGCCGATTTCACCATTTTGTTTACAGGTTCTTACACAGGCAATGAAGCTATTTTTTCTATCCCCTTTGTTATTGCTTCGGAGGCGCCTGGGCAGCAGTCGGCCCTAGCCTATAACTACCTGTCTCCTGTGGTTTATTTAAACGAAAACGGCATCGTGTCTCATGCGGTTTTTGCAGAGACAAATTCCACAGATAGCAGAAAGAAGCTTGTTATCACGAATGCAAATGGACAAAAGTTACTGAATAAATTCCCGCATAATGGATCCCCTTATCTCGATTACATTCCACTGATCCGTTATGCAGAAGTTCTCTTGAACTATGCAGAGGCCGCAGCGCAAAGAAATGATCTGAGCCAAGCGAGTGCACTGCTTCATGCGGTGCGGCATCGGGCAGATCCTACCTTTGTCTTCAATAGCGGGACTGCCACCCAGGCGGAGTTGTTGGAAACCATTTTTACAGAGAAGCGCATAGAGCTTTTGGGAGAAGGTTTCCGGACAGGAGAGTTATTCAGAAAAATACTACCTCTTCCGGCAAAAACGGGCAATGCAGGCACCGCCCCCCAGATTCTGCCTACCGACAATAATTACACTTGGCCTATTCCCAGCGGAGAGCTGGCCTATAATAAGTTAGCGCCTAGATAACATGAATAAATATGCATATTAACATGAATAATTCAACATCTTTTATCAGCACATTTTCCATCCTGCTGCTTCTCGCTGGCCATCTGTCTGCGCAGACTTTATATATCAATGGTAAAATCATTACGGTAGATGCATCCGATCGTATTGCTGAAGCTATTGCGGTGCAGGAAGGGAAAATTACTGCAGTGGGCACCACGGAGGAAATCCTGCAGAACAAAACTATGGATGCGGAAGTAGTAGACCTAAAGGGTAAGACCGTAGTTCCGGGCTTTATTGACGGGCACAGCCATTTCATGGGTTTATTTCGAGGCCAGGCCGTGAACCTTGGGTCGCCGCCTATGGGGGAAGTTCGGAATATAGCGGAGCTAGTGACCTCTATTCAGACTTTCCAACAGCAAAAGGAATTGAAAGAAGAAGAATGGATACAGGGTTTCGGATACGATCAGGATCAGCTAGCGGAGAGAAGACATCCTACAAAGGAAGACCTTGATGAAGCGTTTCCAAACACACCGGTATTCATTACGAATATAAATGGTCATATGGGAGTGGCCAATTCGGTTGCGCTTAGACTTTCGGGTATTACGGCCGATACGCCGAATCCTGAAGGCGGTGCGATCGAGAGGAAAAAAGGTAGTCAGGAGCCTACGGGCTTGTTACAGGAAAGTGCCAAAGGTTTGTTGAAAATTCCTGCCAAGCCAAAAGCTTCTTTGGAAGAACAGTTGCAGAATCTCCGCGATCAACAATTATTTTATGCCAGTCAGGGTATTACAACGGCACAAGACGGCTATACAAGTTTACCTTCTTTAATACTATTGAAACAGGCGGCAGATCGCGGACAGCTTATCATCGACATTGAAGCACTGCCGGGTGCGCAGTTTTTGGATGAGGTGATAAAAAATCCCGACTTTGAATTCGGAAAAATCAAAAATCACTTGAAATTGGCTGGAACAAAGCAGATTGCAGATGGTTCTCCGCAAGGTAAAACAGCGTATTTTACGAAACCCTATTTAACGGAAGTTCCTGGATGCATACATGATGAATGTAATGGCTTTCCGAATATCACCCAAGAGCAGTTCAACGCGTTTATCTTAAAGGCATTTAAGCACCACATAAGGCCTTTTGTGCACTGTAATGGTGACGCCACCATTGATATGTATCTAACCGCTATAAAAAAGGCCAGCGGAGAATTGAACATAAACAGTACAGAAGTGCGTCCGGTAACCATACATTCGCAATTTGTGAGACCCGATCAGCTGGATAGCTATAAAGAGCTCGGTATTATCCCTGCCTTTTTTAGCAATCATGCTTTCTTCTGGGGGGATGTACACATCCGCAATTTAGGAATAGAAAGAGCCCGTTTTTTAAGTCCGCTTAAATCGGCCCAAAAGAGAGGGATCATCGCTACCAACCACACAGATTATCCAGTTACACCCGTCAATCAGCTTTTTTTACTTTGGACTGCGGTTAACCGCGAGACGCGCTCGGGGCAGATTATAGGTGAAGAAGAGCGTTTGACGCCAATAGAAGGACTTCGGACCATAACGATCAACGGAGCCTATCAATACAGGGAAGAACAGATCAAAGGATCCATTGAGCCTGGTAAACTCGCTGATCTGGTTATTTTATCAAAAGATATTTCAACCATCGATCCGAAAACTATTAAAGATGTTGAGGTGTTGGAAACGATAAAAGAAGGAAAATCCATTTATAAGAAACTATAAATATTTACAGATGTCTAAGGAATATTTGGAACAGGATAAGCCACAGCAGGCTATTATCCGAACGGAGGAGAGGCTGGTTGAAGTTGGTTGGTTCGATGATATTATCGGTGGAGACACAGAATCTCTTGGTATTTTGGATGAAAAGCGTCGCAGTTCTTTTGAGCACTGCAAAGAAATAGCCCAACAGGCAGAAGCTCTTGGGTTTAAGAATATACTTCTTCCTACCGCTTATACGGTTGGTCAGGAAGCGATTTCATTTGCGGCCAGCATTGCTCCCTTTACAGAAAAAATAAAGTTGCTGGCTGCTATACGGACCGGTGAAATTCACCCGCCAACGCTGGCCCGCACCTTAGCGAATATTGATCATATCCTAAAGGGCCGCTTTGCGATCAACATCATCAACTCTGATCTGCCTGGATTGAGAGAAAACCCTGCTTTACGCTATAAACGTTGTGCGGAGAATATCGAGATATTAAAACAGGCGTGGACGAAAGATCGCATCCAGTTTAAGGGCGAATTGTACCAGTTAGATTTACCTGCTGACCCAGCAAAACCATATCAACAAAATGGAGGTCCCTTGCTTTATTTTGGAGGTACTTCAGACGGGTCGAGAGATATCTGTGCACGTTATTGCGATATTTTTTTAACTTGGCCCGAACGGGAGGAGAGCCTTGCAGATACGATCAGGGAAATGAGCAAACGGGCGGCGGATTATGGTAGGAAAATCGATTTTGGCTTACGGATTCATGTCGTTGTTCGCGAGACGGAAGCCGAAGCGCGAGCCTATGCGAAGAAACTTGTTTCGAAGCTGGATGATCGTCGGGCTCAGGAAATTCGGAGCCGGGGAGAAGACTCAAGATCATTGGGTGTCATCAAGCAAGATCTGCTCAGAGAGGAGGCTGATGAGGAAGGCTATGTAGAAGATATTTTATGGACAACAATCGGCAAAGTGTTTTCCGGTTGTGGATGTGGTTTGGTGGGAAGCCCTGAACAGATTATAAAAAAACTCAATCGTTACATGGACATGGGCTTTCGTGCTTTCATTTTTTCCGGTTTCCCCTTACAGGAGGAAGCAGCGCATTTTGCAAGACTTATCTTACCGCATTTACCCAATGTATCCCTCTCTGAAATACAGGGCCGGATCCCAAAAGACACGCCTATTACTCCTTATACGACGGCGCCATTGGTATAGTGACTGAATATTTATGGAAGAATTAACACAGAAAAGCTTAAAAAAGGAAATTGGACTGCTGGATGCGATATCCATCGTAGTGGGCAGTATGGTCGGATCCGGTATTTTCATAGTGGGTGCCGATATTGCCCGCAATACAGGCTCAGCTGGATGGTTTATTGCCGTTTGGGTTATCGGTGGCATCATGACGCTGATTGCTGCACTCAGCTATGGTGAGTTAAGTGCCATGTTCCCAAAGGCAGGAGGACAATATGTTTACCTGAAAGAAGCTTTCAACCCTTTGGTTGCTTTTGTATATGGCTGGAGTTTGTTCGCGGTGATTCAAACAGGAACGATAGCTGCCGTAGGAGTATCCTTCTTTAAGTTTTTAGCTTATTTCCTGCCACAATTTAGCGAAGACATTGTCTTTCTAAGCATAGGTTCTTTTGCTGTTTCTCCCGCCCAATTAGCATCTATTGGGTTGATTTTTCTTCTTACCTACCTCAATACAAAAGGCATTAAAGGTGGGAAAATAGTGCAGACTATTTTTACTATTACGAAAGTGTTGAGCATAGGCGGTCTCATCGTATTTGGATTTATTCATCTGAAACCAACTATTTGGGAGCAAAACTGGTCAGACATTTGGGCCCTCAAAAGAATAGGCACAGATGGGGGAATCACGCAGTATACGAATTATCCGGCTTTTGGTGGTGCTATTGCCTCGGCGCTTGTGGGCGCTATTATGAGCTACGAGGCCTGGAACAATGTTACTTTCGTGGCAGGAGAAATCCGTAACCCCAAGAAAAATATAGGTTTAAGTCTGATTGTCGGTGTTTTATTGGTAATGACCATCTATGTGCTTTTAAATTTGATGTTCACTGCCGTTTTACCACTGATTGAAATAGCCGGACCGGAGAAAGACCGCGTGGGTATAGCTGCTGCTCAAGCGGTTTTCGGCCCTGTTGGTACGGGCTTTATCGCCATCTTGATTATGGTGTCTACTTTTGGATGTAATAACGGCCTGATTATTTCCGGTGCGCGGGTTTACTATAGCATGGCGCAGGATGGTTTATTTTTCAAGCGCTCATCCCGTCTTAACAAACATGCTGTGCCAGCTTATGCCCTGTGGCTACAAAGCGGTATGGCTTCTGTGCTCTGTCTCAGTGGAAAATACGGAGATCTGCTCGACATGATTACCTTTATCGCCGTTTTTTTTTACGTGCTGACGATTATAGGCATTTATATATTGCGTGTTAAGAAACCAGATATGGAAAGACCTTATAAGGCAATTGGTTATCCGGTATTACCGGCCATCTATATTTTGATGGGCCTAAGCTTTTGTATTTTACTGATAATCTATAAACCGAATTTCACATGGCCCGGTCTTATCATCGCCATGATAGGGATACCTCTTTTTTATCTAAATAAATACAGAAAAGTATAAGAACGTAAGCTGAATCTTCTCCTAATTTGATAAATGATGTCTGCCGGTTTACTGTTAGCTATCGTTTTGATAACAGTAAAATCAAACGAAATGAGTATAAAAAGGGGTGCGGATGAAGGCCGGTGCAAACGATTATCGTTTGCACCGACCGTTCTTTTTAGTAACTAATATAATGTTTATCGTGGCGCTTCGGAAGTTTTTAGGTTCACGATAGGCCACACCCCCGGACGTGGTACACTAATGCCCTTGGTTTCTCCACGTTTTGCATCCTGTCCGAAATAATAAAGAGGTCTTCCTTTATAGGTAATTTGTTTTCGGCCGAACACGTCAATAACAGTGAACAGATCTTTTTTGATCACCGAAGGAACAGACTTTATTTCTTCTACTTTATAAATGGGCCAAACAGCATCATTGCTGAAATCTTCGTTGGTATAGGTGTTTTTATTAAAGGTGTCTGGTGTGAATGCGTATAAAGTTCTTCCAGATCCGTTGGTGAAATATGGTGTGATACCCTCACCTAGGGTTAGCTCATCTTTATACTTATTGCCATCTGCACCGATCAACTGCGTGTTGGCTATCATAATGGTATAATCTGATTTACCCGCAAACCAGATGCCTCCAACGCCGTCACCTTTTACATCACCTACTTTATTGTCTGGCGCATAGTAATAGAGCGGCCAGCCCTTGTAAGTAGATTGTTTCTTTCCATCGGCTCTCGTAATCACACCAATATCCTCCGGATTTAAATCTTTATTCGAAGTATGATCAGCATCGTAATAGGCTGGCCATGTTATTTCGCATTGGCCGTTACAATTGGAGCTTCCGTCGGCATCATTTGCAAAGAAATAGAGCGTTCTTCCCTTTGTATCACTGAGAACAGTGCCAAAAGTAGTATTGGCAACTAATTGAAGCCCCTTTGGTAATTCTTCTTTGACATCATCATAATGTTTTTTATCATCAGAACAAGAGGAGAAAGATAAGAGGACTACCCCCAAACTAAAAGTTAAAAAAGTGTGTTTCATAAATTTTTCTGTTTTTATAATAAATTTGATTTTTAATGCCGCTAATTTCGATACCGCCAAATCTTTTGCATATCACCGAATATGGTATTAACTTGCCTGAAAATGTGGTTTGTAAGTCATCCCCGTTTTTGGGGATTGTTTTAAACATTTTTCCTACATATTTTTGCGAATTGCAGCATGCTAAAAGCAGGCTTGATGATATTCAATGGTGAATGAAGGAAGTTTCACATTCGGTATTTTAAAAAAATGTTTAAGGCAATACCAATCCATGGTAAAGATTACGTCAAAAAGAAAGTTTAAGAGCTGGTTTTTGTTGGTTATTTTTCTTTTTACATTTTCTGTGGTAAAAGCACAGCAACAGAAGTTCTTCTTTAAAAGATTACGCACTAGCGATGGGCTTTCTCACAACAAAGTGAATTGTATTTTACAGGATAAGAGAGGTTTTCTCTGGTTTGGAACCGAGGACGGCTTAAACAGATATGATGGCAGATATTTTACTGTTTTCCGAAAAGATGCTGAGAATCCATCCAGTTTATCAGGTAATATCGTCAACGATATATATGAAGACGCTGATGGAGTGATATGGATTGCAACCAAGGATGGCGGACTAACACGATACGACTATCGATTGCCTGCCGAGCAAATGTTTAAACAGTTTAAACGTGACGAGCAACGTTCGGAAAGGACACTGGATAACAATATAAAGAAAATTAAAGCAGACCGATTGGGGAACCTGTGGTTAGCTACAGAAAAATCAAATGTTGTAAGGTTTAACAAGAAAACAGAGCATTTTGACATGCCTGTTCAGAAAGGTACGAAAGGTATTCTGGCTTTGGAACTGGATGATACCGATACGCTATGGGTAGGTAGGGAAGGAGGGGGACTATTGAAAATAGATACTCGTAGCTTAAATTACAAGGAAGATCCCCGTTACACAGATTTGTATGCAAAACTTCCAAATGCTGCGGTAGCCGCTATTTTTAAAGATAGCGATCATCAGATCTGGTGCAGCTCTTGGGATAATGATGTTTATTATTATACAAATGGCAGGCATAAGGAGAAGACCTTGACCAAGTCTATTCACTATCCTATGGATCATATCCGTTCTTTTACAGAAGACCCCGCCGGGAGGATATGGATGGCAGGACAAAATACGGGTATTACGGTTTACGATAGGGGAAATAACATCTTCTCTAATTACAAAAATGATCCCTTTGATGAAGGCTCTTTGATCGACAACAGTGTAAACGCCGTGTATATAGACCGTGCGGGCACGATATGGGTGGGAACGGATAATGGTTTAAGTGTCCATAACCCTTTGTTTTATCCGTTTAAAAAGCACTTTTTGAATAGTCATAATAAAGAGCTTACTATATATGACTTCTTTAAAGATAGCAATGGGGATTTATTGATTGGAACAAGTGATGGTATATATATCAAGCACCCGGATAATGTGGCGCACGAATACCGTAAAGTAGTGTTCAATGGTCAGAAACTGGCGGTAACCAAGTTTTTTAAAGATATCGATGGTACTTTTTATATAGGTACAGATTATTCACTTTTTAAGTACAACATTAATAAAAACCAGCTGCATCTATTGCCGAATACGGAAAAAGATCCGGTGATGAAGAAGATAATCGATTCGAGGATTGTATCAATCGTACGGGATACCATTGATCAACACCCCGTGTTGATGGTTTCTCCTTATGGCCACTACTTTACCTATTATGACCTCATAGACCAGAAATGGATTTCCAGGACAGATACCCTCAAAGAGATCATTAAAAACTATGATATCAGAGACCACCTCATTCCGAAGTTTTATAAGGATAGAGATGGTTTATGGATTGCCACTGGCAGTTCCGGCTTGGGGTATTGGAAAAAAGGGAACTACGATAAAATCCATTACCTTTATAATGATCCGAAGAATAAATGGAGTATAGACAATAATTCGATTTACGATATCCAGGGAGATAGCAAACAGAATCTTTGGGTGAGCACCTATGGAGGGGGGTTGAGTCGCTATGATAAAAATTCAGGCAGATTTTTGCATGTAGCGTATTCGAGTAACCTAACGGAAGGCCTGGAAACAGATAATCACGGGAATGTTTGGATGATCTCTAATGGACATGTCCACAAATATGAACCTTCTTCGGCCATTTACAGCTGTTATGATTTACCGGCATTGTATAAAACAAAGGGACTGAAAGGGTATATGTATAAGGATGGGGAAGGTAACTTGTATGCAGGAGGAGACAACTATTATGTGGTTTTCCAACCAAATATGGTGAAAAAGGTTGACTATGCACCAAAAGTTTATCTGGTAGACTTCAAAATCTTTAATCAATCTTTTGCCAATTTGCTGGATAAGAAAACAATCCATCTGAATTATACCCAGAATTATTTTTCTTTCAAGTTTTCTGCTCCTGATTTCAGTGGCGATAATATTCAATACGCCTATATGTTAAATGGATTTGATAAGCAGTGGGTTGATGCGGATAAGATTAACGAAGCAAACTACTCTAATCTGCCAGGGGGTACGTATCAGTTCCTAGTACAGGCTAGAAATTGGAAGGGGGCTTTTACCGGGCCATATGAATCTATTGAGATTGTTATTACACCGCCATTTTGGTTAAGATGGTGGTTCTATGTGCTTTTATGTCTGTTTTCTTTTTCAATAGCCTATGGGATTCACCTGTATCGCATGCGTGTGAGAAAAAGACAGAGTATGATCCGGAATGGAATTGCTCAGGACCTGCACGATCAGATCGGTTCGACCTTGGGCAGCATCGCCGTTTATTCTGAAGTAGCGAAAATTTATCAGGAGCAAGATGACGCCGGTCAGTTAACCGAGATATTAGGGAATATAAAAGAATCTGCTTATGAAATGATCAACGAGATGGCAGATATCGTTTGGGCCCTCAATTCTAAGAACGACCATTTTGCAAGTATAATAACACGGATAGGTGTTTTTGCCGAGCCCTTATGCAAGGCAAAAGGAATTATTTTTGAGCTCGATTGTGCACCTAGCTTATATGATGTCCATCTCGAGATGAAGGCAAGGAAAAACTTATTCCTCATTGTAAAGGAAGCTATTCATAATGCTGCTACCTATGCAATGTGTAAGACGATTAAAGTTACACTGAGCTATCAGAACAATACCATCAAAGTAATAATTGTGGATGATGGTTCCGGATTTGACGTGGTTTTGGCCGGCGGTAGATCTAATGGAACGCTTAAAGGAAATGGACTGCATAATATGAATTTTAGGGCAGAAGAGCTAAATGGAAGCCTTGTCATAGATAGCCGGCCAAACATGGGCACGACGATTTTATTTACATTTGAAAGTGGCTATTAGGTTAACAATATGAAATATCAATATAATATTAATGAATATGGGAATCAGAATTGCAATATTTGATGACAATAAAAATATCAGAAACAGTATCAGTTTATTATTAAGTACGGATATGACAATTGAAGTAGTGGGTGTATTTAGGGATGCCCTCGACTGTGTCCGGAAGGTCAAAGAATGTCGGGCTGATATCGTGTTGATGGATATCGAAATGCCTGCTGTAAATGGCATAGAAGCTGTAAAACAGATCAAATCAAGTTTGCCGCAAGTCATGATTCTTATACAAACAGTGTTTGAAGATGAAGACCGCATCTTTGATTCGATAAAAGCAGGGGCCACGGGTTACATTTTAAAAAGTGCATTGACCACTAGTTTGTTAGGCGCTATAAAAGAGATCCAGGCTGGAGGAGCTCCAATGACCCCCCTGATAGCGAGAAAGGTATTGTATTCAATTTATCATAGCCCCGAGGAAGCTTCTGCATCGCCTTCTGGCAACGATTATAACCTCACGGTAAAAGAAAAAGAAGTGCTTACCTGCATCGTGAACGGATTGAGTTATAAAATGATTGCATCAGATCTAAATATCAGCTATGAGACCGTGCGCAGTCACATGAAGAAAATTTATGAAAAACTGCATGTGGCCTCGCTGACAGAAGTAGTTGCAAAGGCTATAAAGCAAAGAATCGTATAGTTTATGCTTATTCTCCTTTATTCCCCCGATCGTTTAATCGTTAATGGGCCGAAAGCTGGGAACAATATTTCTTACGGGTTGGGTAGACTTTAAATAATAAAACATCGCCTTAATATCCTCATCGCTTAAACGACTGAAATTTTCCCAGGGCATGGGAGGCATGAGCATCCGGCTTTCCATGAAGCCTTTGTATTTGCCGTGTTTTAAGGCAATCATAAACTGTTCCAGGCTCCAGTTTCCTATTCCCGTTCCATCAGAGGTTAGATTGGCTGCAAAGGAGGTTCCCCAGGGGCCGGCAACAGCGGTAAAATCCATATTCCCCATGATCAGTCCCTTCTGAATCTCTTTTTGGTTGAATTGGGGGATGGCGCGATCGGAGGGAAAACCGGATAGCTTTCTGGAAGAGTCAATAACAATGTAGCCATCTTTTAAATGCTTAGGAGAATGGCAATCATTGCAACCGCCTAGGTTGGAAACCAGATAATCTCCGCGTTTGATCAGATTTAAACTGTCAAGTAAAACAGCAGACTCGACTTCAACGCCTTCTTTGGCGGTGTCGTTACAAGAGAGGGCAGCTATTGTAACAGTGAAGCCAGTTAATAGAAAAAGGAATACCAATTTGTTCATAAGTTGTTTTGATTTATTGTTCGATGCAAATTGACGGAACTCGGAACAAATACACTATCCCCTAATTGCGGTATTCAATACCCGAAATTAAGATATCTGTATGCTTCATCACCGATTGCGGTTAGCTATTCCCCATCATTGGGGATGTTTGGGTTTTAGGTTTCCGCTTATGTTTGTCCCAGTTTATGGAAAGAAGTAGGAAAAAGGCAAAAGGATAATTATGGAAGCGAAATTAAGATCAGATTTACACGGTAAGAAAGTTTTATTTGCGACTGTTCCTGCAGATGGACATTTTAACCCGCTTACCGGTTTAGCAAAATACTTGCAGGAAAGTATGGGTTGTGACGTCAGGTGGTATACTTCTGTCATTCAGGATGAGAAATTGGCAAAACTCGGGATACCACATTATCCTTTTGTACACGCAAGGGATATTAACGGACATAATCTGGAAGAGGTTCTTCCGGAAAGACGGAATATAAGCGATCCGGCGGCTAAACTGAATTTCGATATGATCCATGTATTTGCGAGGCGCGGTCCGGAATATTTTAAAGATATCCAGGAAATACATCGTTCTTTTCCATTTGATGTGATGATTGCCGATAGTCTTTTCACAGGCATCCCTTTCGTGAGCAAAAAAATGCATATTCCGGTTGTCAATATTGGTATTATCCCCCTCCCTGAAACCTCGGCATATTTAGCCCCCTATGGAACGGCCTTACATCCGCCAAAGAGCGAGGAAGAATTGGCTGCCTATAGGGAAATGCATAAAACGATGCTGACAACCGTTTTCAAAGAATCTGTAGAAGAATACACCGCTTTATTAGACCATGAAGGTATTGTTGCAGAGAAGGCTGCTCTTTGCGATGTGCTGATTAAACAATCTGACGTGTATTTACAGATCGGGTCGCCTTCTTTTGAATACCAAAGAAAAGATATAGGTAAGAATGTACATTTTATTGGTGCACTGTTTCCATATGTATATCAGGATCAGCAAAATTCTTGGTACGACGAGCGTTTGGAAAAATATAAGCGTGTTATTCTGGTGACACAGGGTACCGTTGAGCGTGATGTCAGCAAGATTCTTGAACCTACCCTAGAAGCATTTCAGCATAAAGATGTACTTGTATTGGCCACTACTGGAGGTAATGGCACGAAAGAACTAAGGGGAAAATTTACCTCATCAAATCTGATTATAGAGGATTATCTGCCATTTGATACGGTTATGCCCATGGTAGATATCTATATTTCCAATGGGGGCTACGGTGGGACACTTTTGAGCATCAAGCATAAATTGCCCATGGTCGTTGCCGGATTGCATGAAGGCAAAAGCGAGATCTGTGCGCGTGTTGGATATTTTGAATGTGGTATTGATTTAAGAACCGAATATCCGCAACCCATTCAGATTCTCGATGCCGTGAACCAACTGTGCCAGAATGGGCATTACAAAAATAATGTTGATCGGCTTGCAGGAGAACTGGAAGAATACCCATCGCATATACTCAGCGCTACGCATATTGTGGAGATATTACATCAAAAAGAGAAAGAAAATTTAACAGTATAGGTGAACTATTTAATGAAGAGCAATACAATGAAAAACGCAAAAAAGCAGAAGGTATCAACTATTTTTTTAATGGCAATGGCAATGTCAGTGGCTGTTTCGTGCAGCAAAGATGACAATAAAGATCTAACGGATGAGCGTGAAGAGGTTGTTTTTGGTGCTGAGGTGGCTGTTGGGAACGGAAAGGTTAGAAGTTTTATTAAAAGAAATGAAGACGGCAGTCCAAAAAGTTTCGGTTTGACCTTTCCTGAAGGTGCTTTGGAAGGGCTACCAGAGGAAGGGGGATCCTATATCATACCGATGCCTGCGGACAATAATACGATAGTTAACCATGTTTCGTTTGACTATGCTGCTCATCACCATGTGCCGGTATACGATACACCGCATATTACCACCCACTTTTATTTTATCTCTGAAGAGGAGAAGAATAATATTACGGATACCGGTGCTGCAATGGAAAACCTGCCAGCGGCAGAATTCCGTCCAACTAATTATATTCCCACGGAGGGAGGTGTGCCTAAAATGGGTAAACATTGGCTGGATTCTAAAGCGGAGGAGTTGAATGGTCAGCCGTTTAAAAGATCACTTGCGTTCGGATCTTATGATGGGAAGTTCATATTTTTCGAACCGCTGATCAATATGGAATTCCTAAGAGCAAAACCAAATGCGGCTTGGCCGGTTGAGCAGCAGAGCCAAGTGCAAACAACAGGCTTTTACGCGAATAGTTACGCCCTGGCTTTTGATGAAAATACGGCGCTCTACACGCTTTCATTTGATGATTTGCGATTGCGTAGTAAAGAATAATACCGAAGTCTATATTATACTGCTTGAGGCTGTTTCATTTTTTGAGACAGCCTCTTTTTTGGTGTTTTAATGCAAAGAGGCTCGATATGCTAAGGGAGAAAGATTGGTTTTCTTTTTAAACAACCTGTTTAATGACTGCGGATGCTCAAATCCCAATTGATAGGCGATCTCTGCCACTGAAAACGTAGTGTTCACTAAAAACTCTTTTGCCCTTTCTACAAGCTTTTCATGAATGTGCTGCTGGGCATTTTGTCCGGTGAGAGAACGTAGCATATCACTTAGATAGCTTGGAGATATATATAGCTGTTCTGCCAGATATTCAACGGTTGGCAATCCATTACCTAACGTTTTTTCTTCATTAAAATATTCATCCAAAAGCTGCTCCATTTTCGCTAACAGGTCGTGGTTTACAGCCTTTCGTGTTATAAATTGTCTTTTGTAAAAACGGTTGGACAGATTCAGCAAAACTTCAATATAGGAGATGATTACGTCTTGGCTAAAGTCGTCTATACTTCCGTTCAGTTCCTGCCGAATGTTTTCAATTACTGCAAAAATCGCTGTACGCTCTTTATCGGACAAATGCAAAGCTTCATTCGTATTATAAGAGAAAAAGCCAAAATCTTTTATTCTCCTTCCCAATTCATGGTTCCTGATAAAATCAGGATGGAATGCCAAAGAGAACCCATCATATTCTGTATCCTCCTGGGTAATGGATATGAGTTGATTGGGGGCAGTAAAAACCATACCACCTTCCTCAAAATCATAGAAACCTTGTCCATAACCAATCTTTCCGTTTTGTGTTTTCTTGTAAGATATTTTATAAAAATTGAACAAAAAATTGGACGGCAGAATAGCAGGTGTTCGCATTTGATTATTATCCAGCACGCTTACCAACGGATGCAACGGCTTATTTAAGTGAAGCATTCTATGCAGCTCATGGATAGTGTGCACTTGTATGGGAGGGGCTTGCTGTTTTCTCATTCCGCTAATTTAATTATTTCCTAAAAACAATGTTGTCATCTCCCTTCGGGAAGCTTCCGTTCCCAGTTCCAAAGATCGCTTATACATTGCTTCGGCATCATTACCTGCGAGATACAACAATTGATCCTTGCCGTCTGTAACAGCCTCGTAAACGAGGGCAGCCACTTCTTCCGGTGTAGATCCTGTAGTAGTGGGGTCCATCATACTGTTTACCACTGCCATGTGTTTATCTAATAAGCCCGAATAAGGTCCTCCTGTTGTAATAGTCATCTTAGTGCCAAATTCCGTACGGATGAAACCGGGGGCAATTGTTTTTACAGTAATACCGAAAGGGGCGAGTTCATAGCTGATCCCGTCACTAAAAGCCTGTAACCCTGCTTTAGCGGTATGGTATAAACTTGCAAAAGGAAAAGTAAGCAATCCGGCAACAGAAGTAATATTTACAAATGTTCCGCTTCGTCTTTCCCTAAAATGAGGAATAAACGACTGCATCACCCTAATGGCGCCTATCAGATTGGTTTCAATTTGTTGGGTAAGTTGTACTTCGTTTACTGTTTCAAAAGGCCCTACGAAGCCTATAGCAGCGTTATTCAGCACCACATCCACACCGCCTAATTCAATGGTACGGGTGGCAATTTCGCTGATTTGGTAGGGATTTGTAATATCTAATGGCAGCACGGTTATACCTGGCAATGCTTTCAATTCGGTTTCATTGTCAGGATTACGCATCGTAGCTATTACTTTCCATCCCTTGTTCTGAAATAACTTAGCGGTAGCCTTCCCTAAGCCGCTTGAAGCACCTGTTATAAAAATAGTCTGTTGCATTTGTTTGTCTTTTTGGTAATTGATGCAAAATTGAGAAAAACAGCTTGGCTAAGTGTAACCAAACAAAGGTAAGTTGTAACCAAATTGAGGCACAAAGGAATAACTTCGTCAATTAAAAGAAGCTCTGTATTCCAGTGGGGAAGTATTGGTTTTGCTTTTAAACAATCTATTCAAAGATTGCGGTCTTTCAAATCCCAGTTGATAAGCTATTTCTGCGACAGACAAATGGGTGGTGGTCAACAACGTTTTAGTCATTTCGATGACTTTGTTTTGTATGTGATGTTGCGCACTTTGGCCGGTGGATACCCGGAGCATCTCGCCTAAGTAATTGGCAGATAAATGCATTTTGTCAGCAAAATATTGAACGGAGGGCAGTCCTTTGGCTAAGGCATCATCTTTTGAAAAATATTCATCCAGCAACTGCTCGAACCGAACCGATAACTGATCGTTTTGCGGCTTTCGCGTGATGAACTGACGGTTATAATAGCGATTGGCATATACCAGTAACAGATCAATGTAGCCAACAATAGCGTCCTGACTGAAGCCGTCAATATTGGTATGATATTCACCTTCAGTACCGGCCATGATCTCACGTATATGTTTTTTTTCTTTCTCTGATAGGAAAAGTGCTTCACTTACCGCATAATCAAAGAAGCCATATTTTTTGATTTTATTTGCCAGCGCAAACGACTGGATAAAATCAGGATGAAATGTCAGCATATAACCGTCGGTTACATTTTCTGACTGGCGCTCGACACTTACTACCTGTCCGGGTTTGAAGAAAGACATTACACCTTCACTGAAATCATAGGTATTGGGGCCATATCGCATTACACAATCTGCACCCTGCTTGATAGAAATGCAATACAGGTTTATGATGACTGATGTGCCCGGTGGAGGATTGCTGTAATTGACTTTAGAAAAATCAATAATACTTACCAATGGATGTTCAGGCTTGTCTAATTGTAGCAATTCATGATAAGCCGTAACGGAGTTGATCATCTGGAATATTTGCTCCTGTTTTTTCATCAGCATAAATTGTTTATGATAGTTTCATCTATTCAAACTTAGATAAATTCCCTTTTATAGGCAATATAATAGCGTTGCATATAAAAGCGGGTTATTCATACGTGCATACCACCAGAAGGGATTATTTATAAATGTTTGTTTTTTATCCGTATTCATGAGCATGAGCGTTAAAGCCGTTATCAATCTTTCCTCTGCCATTGAGCGCTCAATGGCAGAGGAAATTTACTGTTTTTTCAAGTACGAGTCCGAAAATCAGCTTCCTGCTTTTTGTTGGAAAAGGCAGGAAGCCAAAGGATAGTTGAATCTCTAAAAGGATTGGTAAATATTCCTGTCACCGGTGTTTGCTCCGATGGGAATAATGGAATCTATCCTATTCATATCTTCATCTGTCAGCGCGATGTTAGTAGCCGCAATATTCTGTTCCACATATTTCGCTTTTTTTGTTCCTGGGATTGGCGTAATGCCTTTGGCAATGATCCAGGCGATGGCGAGCTGTGTAGAGTTTGCACCTTTTTCAGCGGCAATTTTGTTGATTTCATTTACGAGCGCTATATTCTTATAAAACTGATCTCCCTGAAAACGGGGAATGGATCGTCTGAAATCATCGGCATCAAAGTCGTCCGGACTTTTGATCTGCCCGGTCAGAAAACCTCTGCCCAAAGGTGAATAAGCGACCATACCGATTCCTAATTCTTTAGTTGTTTCATATACGCCATCCTCTTCGGCAGCACGTTCAAATAAGGAATATTCATTCTGTACAGCCGTAAGCGGGAATATTTCATACGCCTTCCTGATCTGTTCGGCATTCACTTCCGAGATACCAATGTATTTAACTTTTCCTTCTTTTACCAGGTCGCCCATGGCGCCAACAGTTTCTTCAATGGGTATTTCAGGATCAAGACGGTGCAAATAATAGAGGTCTATATGGTCGGTCCCTAAATTTTTCAGTGAGCGTTCTACTGCTTTTTTTACGTATTCCGGCTTGCCATTGATACGCCAAGTCAGCTGTTCATGGTCATCAATCTCAAAACCAAATTTCGTGGCAATAATATATTGATCCCTGTTTCCTTTAATGGCTTTGCCCACCAGCCTTTCGTTATGCAAAGGGCCATAAAGGTCCGCTGTATCAAGGAAATTGCCGCCCAGTTCCAATGAGCGATGAATAGTTGCGATAGATTCGCTTTCGTCTGCTTTACCGTAAGTGTTTACGTTAATAGAGGGGCTCATGCCCATGCAGCCTAATCCTATTAATGGAATTTCAAGCCCTTGGCTTCCTAATTTTTTTGTTTTCATACATTCAATTTTTAAAGTCAATTAATTGTAATTTTCGTTGTTAATGAAACGCTTCAAGCGAGCCTTTCAATGATGTAGTGATTGCGTCTGCACCCGCAATTAAAATTGTCTTTATCCGCTGTCATCATATTCTTTGCTATTGTTTATCTAATGTTATAGCAAAGGTGATATGATTCGCAAAAAAAAATGTTGCTGAATTACCGCATGTTGTATCCGAATTAAGGAAAGTGGCCCATAGGTAATGGTGGGAAAGTACCGGGCCACTTTATAAAAATACTGCCCCAAAAACTTTAACAGTATTTGGGGCAATGTATGTGTCATTGGTTCAGTCAGTAAAGAGTACTAAATTACCTCCTTCCACAAGCGCTGAAAAAGGTAGACTTAAGGTTTTCAAGGACTTGCCATTGAGTTTTGCTTTCGTGATGTTCCGTTCTCGCTCCACATCTTTTGTGATGGTAAACTTTCCTTTTCGGATAGATGCGGGTAATTCAATACTGATTTTTTCGAACAGCGGATTACCAATTTGAAAACGGGGCTCCGGCGAAGTCAATCCACTGACATCGAATAACCCCAGGCCTGCCAATACATACCAGGCACCCAATTGTCCTTGATCTTCATCTTGGCCGTAACCATAACCATGGATGCCATCGGTGCCGTAAAATTCATCACAGATGGCGCGTACCCATTTTTGACTGAGGTCAGGACGCCCTGAAAAATGAAAAAGCCATGCCACGTGTAAATTGGGTTGATTGCCGTGATTATAAAGACTCTGTAAACCGGCAAAGGCGTCTATCTGTTTGCCCCCGCCAAATATGGCTTTTTGTGACACGGCAAAGATACTATCCAAACGGTGATTAAAGGTTTCTCTGCCAATCATCTTTACTAAACCTTCAGGATCCTGTGGCACATAAAAGGTATACTGCCAGGCATTCCCTTCCTGAAAGCCTTTCCAGGGAGCGAGTGGGTCAAAATCGGCTATAAAATCGCCAGAAGAATCTTTTGGTCTGATAAATTTGGTGGATGGATCGTAAAGCGTTTTCCATGCCTTGGCCAATTTAGAAAAAACTTTGTAGTCCTTTTTTTTACCTAATGAACGAGCAAATTGTGCGGCAGCATAAGAAGAAAAAGCATATTCCAGTGTATGCGACGCACCGAAGGCAGAGCCTTCCCGGTTTAATTCCGGTTTGCCGCTAGTGTCCAGAATGAAGGGAGAGAAGCCTTTTTCCACAAAAGCACCCACATCCAATTTTCCCGCCCCCGGGATTCTATCTTCAGCGATTAATTCATTTTTCCGTACGGCTTCGTAGGCTAAGTCTACATTGTAGTTTCTTAATCCTACATTATAAGCGGCAGCGATGGCCAGACCGGTAAAGTTCGTTCCTACCCCTGATACATATTTGCTCGTAGCAATGCCATCACCCAGCCAACCGGCATCTTGGTAAACAAGGAGTTGGCTCTGTACCCAATCTTCAAAATATTCTGGATAGGCAATAGACCACAATTGCGTTAAATTCCAAAAGGCACCCCAAATAGCGTCTGTATTATAATGAGCATGTACGGGCTTTTGTGCTTTATCCAAGGGAATCTGACCCATACTGCCATCATTTTTTGGATAGGCTCCATTCACGTCGCTTGCCAGTCCTCTACCAAGTAAAGCATGGTATAAGCCCGTATAAAATTTGATTTTGTCGCTTTCTTTACCTCCTGTTACTTTAATTCTTCCCAAATAGTCGTTCCATTTTTGATGAGCCTGGTCTTTGGCGTCATCAAAAGAAAGCCGATCAGCCTCGGCTTGTAAATTCAGTTTTGCGTTTTGTACAGATGTATAGGATAAACCAACTTTTATTTGGATGGCTTCGCTTTCTGCTGTTTTGAAACGAAGATACAGACCTACCCCTTTACCTTTAGCATGTGTTTCCCCTTCCTTGGATACGCTGTCTTGAAAAGTGCCGTATGCTACAGGTTTTTTATTTATCTGCGCATAAAAGTACATCGTGACATTGGCGTCTTCTTGGTATTTTTTTACATAGGCTGGCTTCGTGACCACGTAGCCTTTTATTTCATTATCCTGATAACTGACAGCCGCATCTATAACGGGGCCACTTTCGCCCATTTGATGTCCGATATCAAAGATAATATTGGATGAATCGGATGCCGGAAAAGTATACCGGTGGAAACCAACTCTTTCAGTTGCGGTAAGCTCGGCCTTCACCCCATAGTCTTTCAGCAGCACACGATAATACCCCGCTGTAGCCCATTCGTCTTTTTTGTCAAAATGGGAACGATAGCCCGAAGTTACCTCATCCAAAGAGCCCGGCTGTGTCTGGAGTATACCTACTGTGGGTGCAAAAACAACACCACCAATCTGAAATTCATGAAAATTGGCAAATCCTTCTATCGAAGTATGACGCTCATCATAACCTACCGCTTCCCACCCGGAGGCATTGCCATAACTGCCATTTGTACTGGGCGCCAATTTAGCCATACCAAAAGGTACGGCCGCTGGGGTATAAAAGAAATATCTGCTATGTGCGGTGCCAATATTCGGCTTCACATAGCGGAGAAGATCCTCCTCTTTTACCAACTGCGCGTTAAGCCTCGCTGGAAGTAAAAAGCAATAAAATAGGGTAAACATACAAAGCGTTTTCATAAGGGCTTATCTAAATGGTTCATATATTTTGGATAGTACATTATTGTATATGTATGTACATATTGCAAATATATTTATAATAGTTGATTTGTCAAGTTTGGATATAAACTTATTTGCAGGCTAAAAAGGATTACTGCGAGCAGGGGGTAAATTCTTTCGTGGAGAAGTGAAAGAACACGAAAGGGAAAAGGTATATTTTATTTAAGTATCTCGCCGACTTTCCACTGTAAAGGTAAAACTATCTGCCCGATAATAACCCAGATTGTATTCAATAGGGCGATTGGCTTGGTCGAATACAAAACGTTTCCTAAAAAGAATAGGTTCGCCTTGGGCAACCTCCAATTTGTCGGCTATAAATTTACTGGCAGCTTTGGCGTTGATCTCTTCTTGTGAAAGATCCGCTATGATATGGTAGTCCTGTTCCAGTATTTCATATAAGGGACGTTTAAAATCTTCTTCACCGGTAAGTCCAACACGGGGGTGGAAATAGGAAATGAAATACACAAAGGGATCTTCTTTCTTTCCTCTTAACCGCTCCAGTTTCAATATTTTACGATTTTCTTTCAATTCAAAGAAATCAGCAATATGTTGTTCTGGAATAACCCAGCTGACATGCAGTTCGAAGTTTTTTACTTCGATGCCACGGTTTTTCATTTCTTGCGAAAAGCTCAGCCAATTTTTCGATTTTGAACTGAACTTGGAGGCAGCCACTTTTGTTCCCACGCCTTTCTTTCTGATCAACAGTTCTTCATAAACCAATTTATTAATAGCCAAACGTAACGTGGTGCGTGATATCGCTAAGCGTTTAGCGAGTTCCACTTCATTGGGCAGTAATTTCCCCTGTTGATACTCGGGCGATTTGATCAGCTCCCGTAAGAGCATTTCGGCTTGTACGTGCAGGGGAACCGGACTTTTATGATTTATCTGAAGATCCATGGTATTTATTTGCTGAGTTAAAAATACGATAATTTGCAGAATTAAAAAAATGTATATATGTTTGTATGTATGTACATATTAAATATGTGTACCATCGAACTTATAAATTATGAATGCCTTACTAAAATTGATCATCTTAATAGTGTCCTTGGGCGGTTTGCTTTTTGGTTTTGATATGGCAGTGGTTTCCGGAGTGGTACCGCTGATCAAAAAACATTTTGATCTGACTCCGTTGGAGGAAGGCTTATTTGTTTCATCGGCTTTAATCGGATGCATATTAGGTGTTGCTTTTGCCGGGAAATGGAGCGATCAGTATGGTAGAAAATCACTGCTCGTAATTGCAGGCGCCTTTTTTCTTGTTTCAGCAATAGGGTGCAGTGTCAGTCATAACTTTCTTTTTCTGTGGATCAGCAGATGGTGCGGAGGGCTCGGCGTAGGGGTAACCTCCATCGTCGTGCCACTTTATATTGCCGAAATCTCTCCTGCTCATATACGTGGGCGAACGGTGACATTCTATCAATTAGCAGTAACCATTGGGATTCTGACAGCTTATTTGAGTAATGCGCTGGTCTTGCGTTATGAACTATTGCTGTACGATGGTGAATATTGGCGCATGATGTTTCTGCTGGGAGCTGTACCGGCCTTTCTATTTTGTTTGGGCCTTTTCTTTGTCCCAGAAAGTCCGAGATGGTTATTTCAAAAGGGAAATGAATCGAAGGCGAAGGAGGTGTTGAACCGATTAGATATGCAGGAAATCATCCAGGCTCCATTAGTTAAAGATCGGCAAAAAACGTCTCTTTTTGAACCAATATACCGTCAGGCAATTCTTCTGGGGCTTTTATTGCCTTTATTTTCCCAATTGAGTGGCATTAATGCCATTATTTATTTCGGTCCAACTATTTTATTGCAATCAGGCCTGTCGTTAGCAGGCTCTTTGCAGGCACAGATCTTTTTCGGTCTGGCGAATGCGCTTTTTACCTGTATAGCCATCTGGAAGGTAGATAGCTGGGGTAGACGGCCTCTCTATCTGGTAGGTACCGCCGGTGCAGCACTTAGTCTATTGCTAACTGGATGGTTGTTAAATCGGGGCATTGAAACGTCTGGGTGGTTGCTCATTTTTTCGATTCTGAGCTTTCTGCTGTTTTTTGCTTTTTCTATTGGCCCGCTGAAGTTTGTAGTGGCATCTGAAATATTTCCTGCCGCTATCAGAGGCCGCGCAATGGCTGTTAGCGTGATGGTGATGTGGGTAGCTGATGCGCTAATAGGGCAGCTAACGCCCCTAATGCTGGCGTTTTGGGGTACCGCCTGGACGTTTTGGTTTTTTGCAGGCTGCTGCGTGGTAGCGTTTGCAACAGTTTGGCGTTTATTGCCGGAAACAAAGGGGAAATCGTTGGAAGCGATAGATGTTTACTGGCAGGAAAAGTACGCAAAGAAAAAATCCTAATGATGATGTAAATAATATGTGTATACATATGAAATAACCAATAACCAATAACCAATAATCTAAAACTTAAATAAAATGAAAGAAAGAAAGAATTACAGACATTTAAAGTCCTGTTTACTAGGGCTATTGATGTTGCTGTTGTGCCACATGTATGGCTTTGCAAGGCAAGGTACCTTTGTGGTAAAAGGGGTGGTTTATGAGAGAGGCACCTCAGAAACTCCTTTGGCTGGCGTTAGTGTCAGCGCGAAAGGATACGAAAAAAGTACGATGACGAATGGGGAAGGTCGGTTTGAATTGAGTGTAGACAATGAGGAGGTCGTGTTGGTTTTTACCTATGTCGGTATGAAACCTTATGAGGTGACTGTTGGAAAACAAAGGGATTTTAATATCTACTTAGAAGCAATAGATGAGGCCTTAGATGAGGTGGTCGTTACGGGTTATGGTACGCAGCGGAAATCGGATCTCACGGGTGCTGTAGCGGTGGTTTCCTCGAAAGAATTATTGAATGTTCCCATCAATAACGCCTTGCAGGGGCTAAAAGGTAAAGTATCGGGGGTAAACGTTTTTCTGAATTCGGGGTCACCCACAGGTAGTCCGCGTGTCTTGATAAGGGGTTTAGGTACGATCAATTCTTCATCGAATCCATTGTATGTAGTAGATGGGGTGGTGATGGAAAACATTCAATTTTTAAATCCGAATGATATCGAAAGAATGGAGGTATTGAAAGATGCATCGTCTACAGCGATATATGGAGCACGCGGCGCGAATGGAGTTATTTTAGTGTCCACAAAACGTGGGGCACCAACGGAGGGATTGGTGATTGGCTATGATGGTTTTGTCAGTGCGGGCGTATTGCCCAAAAAGCTGGAAGTGTTAAATTCCAATGAATTTCTGGAAGTCATTGAAAGGGGCTTTCAGAATTATAATAAATACAATCCTGACGGAACGGCACCTGTTTTTACGAAGTCAGATCCGCGCTTATTTGACGCTGCGGGAAATCCGCTGTACGATACCGATTGGCAGGAAGAGGCTACCCGGACGGCCATATCACATAATCATCAGCTTTCTGTACTAGGTAAAAGCGAAATGTCTTCCTTTGGCGCCTTTATGAATTATAACAAAACGGAGGGCATTATGCTGAATAACTGGTTGGAGCGGATCAATGGAAAATTAGCATATGATGCGAATCCCAAGAAATGGCTCTCTCTGGGAACTAATCTATTGGTTAATTATAATAAGGGAAATGAATTTGAGGAGGACGGGGGGCACCAGATGCCCCGGCGATCGATGTTGGAAATGCCTCCCATATTTCCGGTTAAATTTCCGGATGGTACCTGGGCGCACAGCGGGATGATTAGTGATGCTTATTCGCTGGAAGCGATACCAAACCCTGTACATGTCCTAACTACGCAAGACCGCCTGCGGAAGCGTACGCAGATTTTCGGCAACACCTATTTAACGTTCCATATTTTGCCCGGATTGGATTTACGTACACAGTTTGGTTTTGATAAACAGGATAACCTTATCCAAAACTACAATCCAACGGATCTGATTAACATTTCTTCTCCATTGGGCTATGCTTATATCGAAGATCAACATTCTTTTTATTGGCAGGAAGAAACGTATCTGAACTATAATAAAGAAATTGGCGACCATCGTATCAATGGGGTGGTTGGGTTAAGTTGGCAGGAACGGACGGCCGAAACGAGTGCCATCTCTGCGCAGGGCTTTTCTGATGATTTCTTTCGCTTTAATAGTATTCAGGCGGCCAGTCAGCCGGGTGCACCTACTTCTTCCTACGATCGATGGGCCATGAATTCTTATTTTTTGAGGGGTAGCTACAGCTATAAAAGCAAGTATTTAGCAACATTTACAGGGCGTATCGACGGTTCGTCGCGTTTCGGATCCAATAATAAATATGGTGTTTTCCCTTCGGTTGGTATAGGATGGGTGCTATCGGAAGAACGTTTTCTGGCCGATGTGACTGCTATCGATGAGCTGAAATTCCGTTCTAGTTATGGTGTAACGGGGAATACGGAGATTCCAACGTATCAGTCATTGGGCACCATCTCTTCCCAGACAACGCTGATCAATGGCTCCCGTGTTTCGCAGAGTTATGTCAACAGACTGCCCAACCCTAATTTGGAATGGGAGAAAACAAAACAATTCGATGTGGGTATGGATTTGGCGCTCCTGAACCGCCGATTAACTTTGGGTTTAGACTACTACCATAAACTGACAACGGATCTGTTATTGGATCGTCCTGTACCGACATCAACTGGTTTTGCAGCGGTTAGGGATAATATCGGTTCGGTGTCCAACAGAGGTGTTGAAGTGCTCGTAAGCGGTACTCCGGTAAAGTCAGCGGATTTTAACTGGGAAACCACGCTAAACTTTAACTACAATAAAAATCGCATCGAAGCGCTGGGGTTAAATGATGAGGATATCTTTCCCGGGCCAAACTGGGTGTCGGGCAGTCAAACCATTTTGAGAGTGGGAGAGAGTTTAAGCTCTTTTTGGGGCTATCGGCGCTTAGGTACCTGGGGAACGGATGAGGCTGCTGAAGCGGCGGCAGTAGGAGCGATTCCCGGAGAGGCTAAACGAAGCCCAGAACGTTCTATTATTGGGAACGGTTTACCCGATTGGACTGGTAGTTTTATCAATAATTTCCGATACAAGAATTTTGATTTAAGCATCGATCTGCAGTTTGTAATGGGCGTGGATATTTTACAACAGTTTTTTCACTCGGCAGAGGATCGGACGGGTTATTCAAATGGATTGAAGAGAACGCTGTACGATAGCTGGACGGAACAGAACCAAAATACGATGATTCAACAAATTAGAAATGGTCCTTATTCTGGCCAAAACAGTGAAGTAGACGATCATTGGGTAGCAAATGGATCATATCTGAGGGCAAATGCCATAAGCTTGGGGTATAATTTAAATAATGAACAGCTTACGAAGTGGGGTCTGAAAAATTGGCGGGTATATGCCAGTGTACAGAATGCATTCCTGATTACATCTGATAGTTTTAAAGGCTATGACCCGGAAGCGACTTCCTGGGGAGGAGATCAGTGGGGACAGAATATTTTCTTCTATCAATATCCAAGACCCAGAACGTTTACCATAGGAACGAGTTTCCAGTTTTAAACAGGTGATAAAAGATCGAATTGTAAATTTTAATTGTAAAAAAATGAAATCTATCATAATTTGTTTACTTGTAACAGCAGCGATTTTCTGTTCATGCAAGAAATTTCTGGAGGAAGAACCGAAAGATGAAATTTCGGGAAGCCAGTACTTCACCCAACCAGAACATGCAACAAATGCAGTGAACGGGTTGTACAGAACGGGAGCACCTCAACTTTATGACGGTTCGGGTACACATTATTCGGGAGCAAAAATGTTTTTCGGTCCGTATCTTACCGGGTACATCGATAATGAATTTAAGGGACAGGAGGTGCATGTACAACATGCACAGAACATGACTTTTAATGCAACTAATTTATCCACTTATTTCCATGATATATGGAGGATATTATATACGGGCATTGCTAGGGCAAATAATGCTATTAAGTATATTCCCACTACACCGGGTTTGTCTGATAGCCAAATGAATCAATTGCTGGCCGAATCGCGTTTTTTCAGGGCAATGGGATATTATCAATTGGTTAGATTATTTGGTGGGGTACCGCTGATTACCGAACCTTATGAAGGCCTGGAAGACCTGAATGTGGCAAGAAATACGGTGGGAGAAGTATATGCTTTGATTACCGCAGATTTGGAGTCGGCGGTAAACGAAGGGGGCTTGGTGGAGTCTACCATGGCTAACAATGCAGGAAGGATTACCAGAGGAACGGCTGCTACCTTGCTGACAGATGTTTATTTAACCATGAGTGGTTTCCCGCTGCAGCAAAATGAATATGCCAAGAGTGCTGCCGTGGCTAGATCGCTTATCAACAGTGGGGTCTATCAGCTAACCGCACATGACCGGAACACGGATGGTACGGTTAACCTGAATAGTACGGCTTATAATAAACTACGTTTGGTGGATAATAACACCAATGAGTATATTTACTATTATGAATTTGCTGTGGGTATTTCCGTATCTACGCATGCGCATTGGGCTTTTCCGACAATAGCTGCTTCAGCCACTGCTTTTGCGATTACCAATAATGCATTTGGTCCCACAGCAAGGTTTGTGCAGGGATATAACCAAACGGCCGATTTACGCATACAGGAGAAGCAGTTTTTTCATTCTTCCTTAACACGATCTAACGGAACGGTCGTTAACTTTCCGCGGGCACCCTATGTATGGCAGGATGATGAAGCTTCTTTTGAAACGGCAAGCTCTGGTAAGGATCTGGCAATTTATGCTTATCCGAATGTTTTACTGATGGCGGCTGAAGCGATTGCGCGTGCGGAAGGAGTGAGCGATGAAGCCGTCAATTATTTATTGCAGGTAAGAAGCCGAGCGCTGTGGAATACGGATGTGAACCAGCTGAGGCAAGCACTCGCTGGCCTATCGGTAGAACAGTTTGTACAAGAGGTTTGGAAAGAACGTTATCGAGAGTTGGTTTTTGAAGGCCGTCAATGGTTTGATATACAACGTACCCGAACCTTTCCCGTGCCGGTAGGTAATGCGCTGGGCGATATCCGTTTTGAAAATGTAATCGGACATGCCAATGGTATGGGAGCTTTAGTGGAGGAAAAGAATTTATTGCTGCCCATCCCGACAGATGAAATGCAAAGGAACCCGAGTTTAGTGCAAAATCCGGGGTATTAATTTAGGTAAAATAACGGATCGTAAATCGCCATCGTTCAGACAGTTCATTAAAAGAGATAAAAATAGAATCAAAGAATAAATTTATGAAAGACCTACAAAAAGAAAAGGAGTTAGTGGATGAAGATACACACGCAAGGTACAATATATGTCCTACCTATCCGGCAAAAGGCGAAATATGGGAAGGTTTTGATACCTTGGCCATTCATATGGCTACGTATCAGATTTGTCTTTTGGATGGCTATATTGGCGTTAATTGGCCAGGCTTTGTTGAAGGCCTAAAACGGGCATTTCAAAAGCTGGGAAAAGAGGTGCAGTTCGTTTCTGCGCAAGAGGCCATGTTACCTTCGGAAGAAGTAGCAGATAAAGTGGCTCCTTTTCTAGGTGGTGATGATCCCCTTTTTGGTTTTAAAACGTCTCTCTCTTTGACCGACTTCTTTGATGGCGAAAAACTGGACGCGATGATTCCGAAGGCACCTGATGTGCCAACCGTTATCTATGGCTGTGGTGCCGCTCTTTGTCGTGTTCAGGCACCGATCTTATATGTCGATTTACCCAAAAATATCATTCAGCAAAGAATGCGTGCCGGTTTGGTACGCAATCTTGGCGCCAGTAAACAGACGGATAACAAGCAAACCTATAAACGTTTTTATTTTGTGGATTGGGTGGTGCTGAATCAACATAAAAAAAACCTATTGCCTAAAATAGAGGTGATGGTTGACCAACAAATGCCGGATACGATTACGTGGATGTTGGGAACGGACTTGCGCGACACGCTCAGCGAAATGGCAGGTTCTTATTTCCGGGTAAGACCCTGGTTTGAACCGGGTGTATGGGGAGGGCAGTGGCTCAAAAACCATCTGAAAGAGCTGGATCAAAGGGTGGATAATTATGCATGGTCTTTTGAAATGATCGTCCCTGAGAATGGTATCGTGCTGGCGGGTGGGGAAAATAAGCTGGAAATTTCCTTTGACCAATTGATGTTCTGGGAAGGTGAAAAGGTGCTGGGGAAGGCTCATGGTCGTTTTGGCGATGATTTCCCGATCCGTTTTGACTTTCTGGACACTTATGAGGGCGGAAATCTCTCCATTCAGTGTCATCCGAGTGCTTCCTATATAAAAAAGCATTTTGGAGAGCATTTTACACAGGATGAAACCTATTATATTGTTGATTGTGAAGAGGATGCGGAGGTCTATCTAGGTTTTCAGGAAAATATTGATCCACAGCGTTTTAGAAGTGCATTGGAGCAGAGTTTTGAACGCAATGAAGAATTGGACATAGCGGAGTATGTGCAGAAATTTCCTTCTAAAAAGCATGAACTTTATCTGATTCCGAATGGAACCGTACATGCATCGGGGAAAAATAATTTAGTACTGGAGATCAGTGCCACGCCTTATATATTTACCTTTAAGATGTACGATTGGTTACGTCCGGATTTAGACGGGAATCCGAGACCGTTAAATATCGAAAGGGCTTTCGAAAACCTTGATTTTTCCCGGAAAGGGGATGTGGTAACAGATACCTTGATAACGAGAGCGGAAGTGACGAGGATCGATGAGCAGAGTAGTTTGGTGCATTTACCTACGCACCCCGTACACTTTTATGATGTTTACCGTTATGATTTTGATAAGGTGGTAGAGATAACGACTGATGGCCAGTGCCATGTACTGATGCTGGTGGAAGGGGAAGCCATCGAATTAACGACGCTAGATGGACACCGTACTGTATTTAACCATATAGAAACCTTTGCAGTGCCGGCAGCGGCAAAGGCCTACAAACTTCGTAATTTAGGGAATCAGCAAGCAAAAGTAATTGTTGCTTTCGTGAAAAATGAAGCCTTGGTTTAACAATTTGAAGATGATATGATGCTGAAACATTATTATATTGTATGCGTAATGGCTATGTTGATTCCTGTAGCCGTATGGGGAGCAGATGAAGACAAAGTGCTATGGGAAATTGGGGAAAAGGACGGAACACCCACGGGTATGGCTCTGGCACCGGATAAATTCAAATCATTTATTGAGCATGATTTTGGTTTCGAGGATCGGTTTTTCTTGATAGGATATTCAGATCCAACAAAAGAATGGTCTTATGTTTTACCTGGCCCCTCCAATGGCTGGGGTGGTACGGGGCCTACGGCGGGTATCCGTTCTCATTTTCTGCATCTTGATTTTGAGCTAGACAAAGTTCCGCGACAGGCGAAATTCTATTTGGAGATCAATATTTTACAAACGGATCCACAGCAGGCACCCTTGTTAAAGGTGCTGATCAATGAGAAGCCCTTTCTATTTCCGCTGAAAAAGGGAAATGGAGAGGCAGATCCAGTTGGTCCTTTTGATGAAGCAGCAGAACAACGTGTCTATATAGAGGTGCCGCAAAATGTAATACGGGATGGCTTTAACGAAATTCAGTTAACGAGTTTACAGGGCGGCTGGTTAGTCTTCGATAATCTATGCTTGAAAGGGCCTGCTTCTGTACAATTGAAACCAGCTAAAAAGGCCTTGTTGAGGCAGGTAAAAGCGGCTGATTATCAGATTGATCTGAAAGGAAAGTCTTATCAGCCTTTACTGGTTGATGTGCAGCATTTGAAAGAGCAAGCCCTGATCGAAGTGAAGTTGGAGCATCAAACTATTTTTAAGCAAGCACTTGATACGGGCAGGCATATGTTTGAGGCGCCGATGCCAGCAGTTAAACAAAAGGCAGCGAGTAATTATGAAGTGCTTATTGACGGGGAACAGGTGGCGCAGGGGCGGGTTTCCCGCATGCCACAGAAAAAGGTGAGTCCGGCGGATTATGTAAATACCATGATGGGTACAGCGCATTCGAGGTGGATGATAGCTCCTGGCCCATGGGCACCCTTCGGAATGGTAAAGCTGAGCCCGGATAATCAGAACAGCGGCTGGCAGGCGGGTTATGACCCTACGATCGAATCCATTGGGACATTCAGTCATATTCATGAGTGGACCATGACCGGTCTTGGGACCTTTCCTGTAAAGGGTCCTTTGAAGATTGCCATAGGAGATGAGTATCAACCGGATAGTGGATACCGATCCCGCATTGATAAAACAACCGAAGAGGCACCACTGGGCTTTTATCGCGTGGATCTGACGGATTATGATATTACGGCGGAACTAACTGCCGGAACGAGGAGTAGCTTTCAGCGTTATACTTACCATCAGGGCGATACGGGTAGGGTGATGATCGATCTCCAGATTCCAACGGAATACAACTATCAAATTGAGCAGGCAAGTTTGAAGAAGGTAAGCGATTACCGAATCGAAGGGTATAGCAAACAACTTTCAAAAAATGTCTGGTCGGGAGGAGTCGACCAAGAATACATTGTACATTTCGTCATGGAGTTCGATCAACCTATCCAGCATTATGGCAACTGGAAGAATGATGAAGTGTCATTGACGAGCGACCTCCTGACCGATAGCGCTCGGAATGCAGGTATGTTTGTGGAGTTTGACACACGCAAAAACAGGACGGTGCAGGTAAGAACCGGTATTTCTTATGTGAGTGTTGAAAATGCGGCATTGAATCTTAAAGAAGAGATAAGCGGTCCCTTTGACTGGTCATTTGATGCCGTTTACAATGCACATAAAGATACCTGGAACGAATTGCTGGGCAGATTAATGGTCAGCTCCAATGATTTCTTGCAGAAGGAGCGCTTTTATACCAATATGTACCGCTCATTGGCAAGCCGGAATACCTTTAGCGATGTGGATGGAAGTTGGGTTTCGGCGGATGAAAAGGTGAGAACGTTCGCTAATAAGGAAGATCGCGCTTTGGGTTGCGACGCTTTCTGGAATACATTCTGGAACCTTAACCAGTTTTGGAATCTGGTAACGCCCGAATGGTCCAGCAAATGGGTGAAATCGCAGCTAGCCATGTATGATGCGAATGGCTGGTTGGCTAAAGGGCCTGCCGGCATGGAATACATTCCGGTAATGGTGGCCGAGCATGAGATACCGCTGATCGTTGGAGCCTATCAAATGGGAATCCGTGATTATAACGTGGAAAAAGCCTTTGAAGCGGTACACAAAATGCAGACTACTTTAGCGGAACCAGTGGCGGGAGGTTTTGCTGGAAATAGGGATTTAGCGACCTACCTGAAACATCAATATGTACCTTATGATGAAGGACGCTTTTCGAATTCGCTGGAATATAGTTTTGACGATTGGACCGTTGCCCAATTTGCAAAAGCGCTGAATAAGCAGGAACCATATAAAACATTCAAAGCAAGGGGAGCTTGGTGGAAAAATGTAATGGATAAAGAAACGGGATATGCAAGAATGAGGGATGCCAAGGGAGCGTGGTTGGCTGATTTCGATCCGTTTAAATCGGGCGCAAATAAACACTATGTGGAGGGCAATGCCTGGCAGCTGAGTTATTTTGTGCCGCAAGATATACCTGGACTAGCTTCCTTTATAGGGGAGAAGACTTTTTTAGATCGCTTGGAATGGGGATTTGGAGAAAGCTATAAATGGCGTTTTAATGGTCCGAACGATCAGTATTGGGATTATCCGGTGGTGCAGGGCAATCAGCAGTCGATGCATTTCGCTTTTCTGTTCAACTGGGTGAAACAGCCTTGGTTAACGCAAAAGTGGAGCAGGGCGATTATGGACCGTTATTACGGTCATGGTTTATCCAATGCCTATTTAGGAGATGAAGATCAGGGGCAGATGAGTGCCTGGTTTGTTATGAATGCTATTGGTTTGTTTCAAACAGATGGCGGTGCCCGGGTTGATCCGATTTATGAAATCGGCAGTCCGCTGTTTGAAAAGATAACCATTGATTTGGGTAAACAATACGGCAGGGGAGCACTCTTTACAATAGAGGCGACGGGTACTAGCAAGAAAAATATGTACGTGCAAAGAGCCGTGTTGAATGGTAAGGTCTTGGAAAATTGTTGGTTCCCTGCTTCGGAATTGTTAAAGGGAGGTTCATTGGTGCTGGAAATGGGACCGCAGCCGAATAAAAATTGGGGCATACAGGGCATACCGGTAGCTGAGTAGGAATTAAAAGATTTTAATATGAAGAGTAAATATATTGTATTATTAAGTACTTGGGGCTTGTTAATGTGGACGGCCTGTAACTCGGGTGGCCAGCAGCATCGAGAAGAAGCCAAAGATATCCAAGAACGCGTCGCCGCGGATACGTTGCTGAAGGAGGTTAAAGAAAGAGCCTTGAAAGTGGTAAGCAGTGGTTTTAATGCGGGTGATGGCTACCGGGAGGTGTGGATCAGGGATTACAATACCTTTATTAACTTGGCAGCGCAAGTACATCCGAAGGATACGCTGCGGGACAATTTGCTGATATTCTTCCAACTTCAGGCTGAGGATGGTAATATCGTGGATGGCTTTGTGCCCAAATCGACCATTAAGTCAGCCTCCGTGGGCTATGATTATATCTTTAATCCATTGGCTCCAGACTATGCCGGACACAAGAATACGGTTGAAACGGACCAAGAAACATCGCTGATCCAAGCGGTGTACAAATATCTGAGGGCGACAAAGGATGCTGATTTCTTAGACGTAAAGGTGGGAGAAATCTCCGTACGTGACCGAATGGAAAACGCTTTGTCTTTTTTGATGGAGAAACGCTACCATGAAAAGTACGGATTGCTATGGGGCGCTACTACAGCCGATTGGGGAGATGTGCAGCCGGAACATGATTGGGGCGTATATCTAACAGATGATTCGCATTTGGCAATAGATATCTATGATAATGCGATGTTTTTAATTGCGCTGGATAATTTTATGGAACTGCTGCCCGAGAAGGCAGTGGCTTGGAAGCCTGTTCGTGAAAAAATGGCCCAGAACACGATGAAACATCTATGGGATGAAAAAAATCAGAAATTCATTCCGCATCTTTATTTAGCAGACTCGCCTTTCGATAATGCTTTTGACGAAAATGCCATTTTGTATCATGGGGGTACTGCAGTAGCTATTGAAGCGAACTTATTGTCCAAAGATCAGATCAAAGTTTCGCTCGATAAAATGATTGCGAATGTAAAGGCATCCGGTGCGGCCACCATCGGACTGACCTTGTATCCCACCTATCCGGCCGGAGCATTCAAAAATAAAGGGATGTATCCTTATGGCTATCAAAATGGGGGCGATTGGACCTGGTTTGGCGGCAGAATGATCCAGCAATTGATTAAAAATGGTTTTGTGGAGGAAGCATACGCGCAATTACAACCGATGTTAGACCGGGTTATTAAAAATAACGGTTTTTTTGAGTGGTATACCGTAGATAATAAACCGGAAGGGTCCGGTACTTTTAGAGGTGAAGCAGGTGTGTTATATGATGCGATCTCGCTGCTAGAAGAAAGAGTTGAAGGGAAGTAACGGAAGAAATGATATCTCCACTTCGGTCGACATGACGGAGAAGATGCTACATATTCAAGTTTTAAATATACGATGCCGGTATCCAGTAGGTGTAAAACCGGTTTTTTCTTTAAAAATTCTGGAGAAATAAAAACAGTTGGCAAATCGTAGATCATAGGCGATCTCTTTAATTGTTTTATTCGGATCGTGTAATAATTCCTTTGCACGTTCTATCTTTAATAAAATGAAATATTGCCCAGGAGATATACCCGTATAGTTTTTAAATATCTTCCGAAACATCGAGTATCCGATGCCCAACTCATTGGCAGCCTCCTCCGGAGAAAAGTCAGCGTCTATTTTAGAACGGAAAATAAGTTTTGACTGATCAACAATGACCTGATTTCTGCCGGAAGGTAAGTTTTGTTGCTTTTGTATATAATGAAAAAACCCTAATAGGTGACTGGCTGCTCCGGCAATTAAGGGCTGATATCCTGCTTTCTCGTATTTCGTGTGTTCGATGATGTAGTAAAAAAGATTTAGTACTTCTTCGTTAAATCCTATGTAAAAGCAGGGAACCTGCATATTAAAATAGCCTCTGGCAACTAAGCTGTCGATGAATTCACCTTTAATACCTATCCAATGCTCTTCCCAGCCTGTTTCTTTATCAGGTCTATAGCGATGGCGGTCACCTGGAAATAAAATAATAATAGTCCCCGCTTCGATATGGTAGTGCCCACTACTTTCTGATTCGAAAATTCCTCTACCATTGGTGATATAGATGATCTGGTATTCATTCAGGATCCGTCCTTTTGACCAACTAAAGTTGTATTTTTCTGGATGCTGTTGATTGGGATATAAATTATTCCCTTTTATTTTGGTGCATCCGGTATTCAAAACACATAAACCCCAGTTCACATCGTCCAGACTTACCGGTAGGTATTTATAATAGTCCATCAGTTTTAAATTAGGTTTACTAAAGCGGATTAGCTTTTAACTAAAACAATAAAGATACAAACAAAATCAGCGTTAATAGCCTAATGTCAAAAAAAGTATAAGAAATGCCAAAAAGTATATGCTTTGCGTAAAGTTTAGTGGAAGCAGATCTTCTAAAATCAAATTGTGTATCACTATTATCAAATTAGCTATTTTTTTGCGATTTTAGCCTAGATACCTTTGAGCAAACGCAATGCCTAGTCAAAATCCTCTTTATTTTAAAGTAACGGTATTTTTCGAAATAAACTGGGTAGACAAATAATCCTAAAAACGTAACAAACATGCGAAAAGTTAGATATGGCGATATAATCATGATATGCTCCATCATGAGTTGTTTTTTTATACATGTTCCATGCGCAATGGCGCAACAGGAATCAACCATCGTTAATTTCAATGAAAAAGGGCAACAGGTAACCAAATACACTTCCTTAGGGGAAGCTGTAGATGCCCATGATGGTGAAATTGCCTATTTTGATGGCGTCTATTACTTATATGGAACGAGTTACGGATGTGGATTCGAGTGGGGTGTAAAGGATGCGCCTTTCTGTGGCTTCAAGACCTATTCTTCCACAGATATGGTGCATTGGACCGATCGTGGTTTTATGTTTGATGCAAGCACGGCACTCTGGCAATCCAGATGCAACGGGAGTACCTATGGCTGTTTTCGACCACATGTCATATTTAATAAGAAAAAGGGAAAATATGTGCTATGGATCAATGTATATGACAATCGTGTTGGATTCAGGGTATTTACGAGTAACTCGCCTGTTGGCCCTTTTGAGGAAGTTACCGAGCCAACACTGGCCGTGAATAATTTGGCACCAATTGCGGGATTAAATAATGGTGATCACGACACTTTTGTAGATGATGATGGTACGGCTTATATCGCTTTCACGGATTGGCGAACGAAGGGAACCATTGTGATTGAAGAGCTGGATGAAAATTATCTATCTGGAACAGGGAGACATGTGAAAGCGGTGACGGAAGGAAAAACAGAGGCTCCTGGATTATTTAAGCGCAATGGTATTTATTATGTCACCTATTCAGATCCGAATTGCGGCTATTGTTCGGGCACGGGTACATCCTACCGTACGGCTAAATCACCGTTAGGGCCATGGTCGGAAGGTACCAAGATCAGCGATAATTCCTGTGGGGGGCAACCTTCATTTGTTTCTACCATTCAATTGGCATCGGGTACGATTTATTTGTATGGTAGCGACCTTTGGAACAATGCGGCAAAGAACGAAGCTTTGGCCAACTTCTATTGGGCACCGCTTATTTTTGAGGAAGACGGATCTATCCAACCGATGGAATGCCTCCAGAAATTCAGTGTGCCCTTAGATAAAAAGCAGAAAGAGGCACCGAAGGCTGTCGATAAAAATGTCATCTCCTCCGGAATAGATGGGTTTAGTAACTATTGCGACATTAGTGGGGGCGTTCAGCGATTGCAAAACTTTACCACCACCATGAATGGTCAATTATCAGAGGTGTCAATCACCACTTTCAAAAGCGGTTATCCCGATGCAGATCTCGAAATCGCCATATATGAATCGGAGGCAGATTTTTCGTTAAAAGGGAAACCTTTGTTTACGCTGTCAGTGCCTGCAGATTCCATCAAGTGGTCTCCCAATTATTTTACCTTTTCCACCAATATCGCTGTTGAAGCAGGTGGGCAATATGCTATTGTGCTAAGATCAGCTGCTGAAAAAGGCTGTTATGGTATTGCTTTTAATGACCTTTCTCCCGATGGCAAATGGGGCGCGGCTTATCGTTCAGTGAATGACGCAACCTTTTCTGAGGAGGAACATAGGTCGCTGATGTTCCGTGCTATTATTAGCAAAAAATAAATTTCAAAGAAAGAGTAGCTTCATGAGAACTATACAACAAGGGCGGGTAAAAGTAGGTCTTTTTGGCATTGGATTAGCGGCATACTGGGATCAGTTTCAGGGACTGGAATCAAGGCTTCAGGGTTATATTACGGAAGTTGCTGCCCAATTGGAGCAACAAAATGCGGAAGTGGTTAACCTGGGAATGATTGATACTACAGATAAAGCCTTTGCAGCAGGTGATACATTTAGGCAAGAAGGTGTCTCCTTGATTTTTCTTTATGTCACAACCTATGCGCTGTCTTCAACGGTATTGCAAGTAGTGTCAAAGGCAAAGGTGCCTGTTATTGTTTTAAATTTATCACCACAGCAAGCGATTGACTATACCGCTTTTAATAACTTAAAAGACAGGATGAAGATGACGAGCGAATGGCTGGCTTTTTGCGCCGCTTGTCCCGTGCCCGAAATTGCCAATGTGTTTCATAGGACAGGTATCTCTTTTTTTCAGGTTACCGGAACCTTACATCATGATCCCGCCGTTTGGAAAGAGATCAGCGAATGGGTGGACGCGGCGCGTATTGCCCATACGATGTCTTACAATCGTTTGGGGCTCATGGGCAATTATTACGGCGGTATGCTGGACATCTACACAGATCTTACGCTGCAATTGAGCACCTTTGGTGGACACATGGAATTGATCGAGGTGGAAGAACTTTCAGATCTGAGAAATGGTGTGACGAAAGAACAGATTGCAAGTAAGCTGATCGAATTTAACTACAGTTTTGAGGTGCAACCCGACTGCTCAGTCGCAGAGCTGGAACGTGCAGCGAAAACCGCGGTAGCTTTGGATAAATTGGTTGAGAAACACCAGCTGGGATCGATGGCTTACTATCATAAGGGTACTGGAAGCATAGCCAATGAAGACACGATGTCTTCTATTATTTTAGGAAATTCTCTACTGACTGCCAAAGGAATTCCTGTTGCAGGTGAATATGAAGTAAAAAACGTGCAGGCCATGAAAATTATGGATTGCCTAGGTGCCGGTGGTTCCTTTACAGAGTACTATGCAATGGATTTTAATGACGATGTGGTATTGATGGGCCATGATGGTCCCTGCCATCCGAAAATAGCCGAGGGGAAGATTAAAATAAAACCTTTACAGGTATATCACGGTAAGGTGGGTAACGGATTATCGGTTGAGATGTCTGTAAAGCATGGTGAGGTCACCTTATTATCCATCGTTGAAACGGGGCAAGGTAAAATCATGTTGCTGATGGCGGAGGGAGCTTCCGTCTCAGGACCCATTTTGGAAATTGGCAATACCAATAGTAGATATAAATTTCCATGTGGAGCAAAAGCATTTGTGGAATCATGGAATAGCCACGGTCCTGCCCATCACTGTGCAATAGGAAAGGGCCATATCAGTACAACGTTGATAAAGCTGGCTCAAATACTTGGCATTGGCTATACCAAAGTATGCTAGTTATATTTATAAAATCATCAGATGTTGACGAATTGAATAGGTAATTTCTTGCTAACAAAAAGAGCATAAAGGGGTTATATATAAAAATGTATCATGTTTATGAAACCGTTTTTTTCTTTATTGTTGGCTTTTTGTGTCTCACCATCTGGTTCAGCGCAGGATTATGCGCAATTACGGGAGCGTATGGTGCAAGAACAGATCATAGCTCGAGGAGTTAAGCACCGTGCTACGTTGAATGCGATGCTTCAGGTGGAGCGACACTTGTTTGTACCCTCTCGGCTACAGCAATATGCCTATGATGATAGACCCTTGCCGATCGGTTCTGGCCAAACAATATCACAGCCCTTTATTGTGGCTTATATGACGGAACTGCTTGCGTTGAAAGCAAGCGATCGTGTGTTGGAGATTGGCGCTGGGTCAGGGTATCAGGCGGCGGTGCTTGCCGAAATAGTAGATCGGGTGTACACAATTGAAATCGTTAAGGCTTTAGGTGAACAGACAAAAAAAAGGTTACGTGAGCTAAATTATAATAATATAGAACTCATCATCGGAGATGGCTATCAGGGTTTGAAGGCTAAAGCTCCTTTTGATGCCATTATGGTGACCGCTGCTGCGGAAGAGATTCCGCCACCACTGATCGATCAACTGAAAGAAGGAGGGAAAATGATTATGCCGGTAGGAGGAGCCTCTGCCGTGCAGCGTCTGATTTTAGTTGAAAAGAAAAATGGAAAGATTTTTAAAACGAACTTTTCAGAAGTGCGGTTTGTTCCCTTTACACGGAAGAAACCAGAATGACCATGTAAATGCTTAGACGGGTGGCAATTGATCGCTGTTATTCCTGGCGGTCTTTCCACTGCCCTTTTTCTTCTTCACTTAAAAACTCCAGGTAAGGCAGGAGTTTTTCCATCTCCTCAGCACTAATCGAATCTGTATCATCCATCATGGCGCTTGCCAAATTAGAGCAAAAACTTGTACCGAAACTGTAATGTTGAATTCTTCGCAGTTCATCAGGGCCAATTTCCGTAGCATGGAGGTTCAATATGTTCTCTGGTATTTCGTAATCGCCGTCTTCCTGATAGCCGATATAACGGAACTTTTGCGCTTTCCATACGCTGAACAATATTTCTGAGGTAACGTGCGCTCCAAAATGATCAAAGATACGTGACAATAAATCGGTAGCTGCATTTTTCTCCAGATAAGTAGTCAGGGTTTTTTCAAGCAGGGCGACATATTCTAAGAAGAACGATTGATCAGCATGACTGTCAAGGTACGAAACTGCCAGTAAGAAAAGTTCTTCTTCTTGCTTATCTTTGAATAGTTGAGCAGCTGCTAACTCCGTCAGTTTGTATATTCGTTTTTGTTTTGATTCGGAGGGTAGTTTGCCGGGAAGTTTTACCTGATCCCGTGAACCGAGTAGCGAAAGAACCGCAATCCAGTCGGCAGATCCAACAGCAATGCAACACTTATTCGCTATGTAACCGTCCTTTTTCCGGTCGGGTATTTTTTCTCCAATAATGACATCATGTGCTTTAATATCACCAATAGGTTTTGTTTTAAAACCCTTTAAATGGACGAAAAGTTCTTCATCTAACGGTAACGCAAGGATACCGAAACCTTTAATGTTATCGAACCATTTTACTGCACCGATGAATAGGTGCTGTGGGCGCTGTGGAGATGGATGCTGTTTCAATCAGTATAAAGGTAATAAATATTCTTTTCATTGGCCATTGCAAGCGAAATATTTTATTTCAACCAATATTTTCTTTCGGGCTGATTCTATAAATCCTTGATACGGTATCTGTATTTTTTTCCTTCTTTATTGGCCTCAATGAGCTTATTTTTCAGCAAATAAGATAGCCTTACCGAAATTACGTTTCCAAGCTTGTGCAGATTTTGTTCAGGTTCTTCCTTTTTGACAATCTCTATAATATCTTCTTTGAAAGCCATACCGAGCTTTGTAAGCGCAAAAGCAATTTTCCTGTCAAGCTTGGCAAAACGAATATATCGTTTTTCAGGTAGAAGGATCTTTTTGCTTTTGTTATAATCAACCCCTTCGCTATGTTCTAAGCGCTTACTATTATCTCCATAACTGGATCTTTTTACTTTACGACTATTAATCAGGTCTATCGTAACCTGGATGTGAGCGATTTCTTCCCCTATCCGTTGATATAATTTCTGAAGGTAGGTGATAAAATAAGGGTTTTGCATTGGTTTGTGATCCATGTGTGAGCGGTTTTGGTATCTGCAAATTTATCTTTTTAACTGTGAATTAAAAATTCAAAGTTAAAAGTATTTCTAACAGCTTGAAAATGGAAAAAACGCTCGCAATTTAGGAGGCCTTGTGTAATTAATCTTTTAATTCTCCATATGTTTTCCGATCTAGTTTAATGTTCAACTGTTCAAGAAACTCCATATGTTAAAATTGGTCTTTTCATATAAAAAAATCATTGATTACCAATAAATAGGAGATTTGAGAAAATCAGTAGGGCTTTGTCCGGTGAAAAGTTTAAATTCTTTATTGAAATGAGGCTGGTCAAAGAACCCGGCCTCTAATGCAGTTTGGTAGAATTTTTGATGATGAAGACCTCTATGCATGATAGATCGCATCCGGACGATATTCGAAAACTGCTTTGGAGATATCCCTACCGTCTTTCGGAAACGTTTTTCAAAGGCATCCTGACTGATGTACAGCGTTTTGGCCAGGTCGGTTATGCTGATCAAGCCATGCGACTGATGTAATCTTTCCAATGCTGTACCGATAAGTTGGTCCACACTATGGCGATGCAGTCTACTTAAAAGAAATTGTTCAACGATCTGTATTCTCTCCACATGATGAGTGGCTTCTGCTAATCGTTCTTCTACCATTGACAGATCTTTATAAGTAGTGAGATTGTCAAGGGATACGCTTTCTTCAAATAACTCATGTAGCGGTTCTTTGATAAAGGAGGCGGCAGCGGCCTCCTTGAATATGACCAGTAAATTCCCTGTTTTTTTTGCATAGTGAATGAGCCTGACCGACTTTCTCAAACCTGATAACATGAAAGTAGATAAGCTTTCTCTGGTGTCATTCATCAGAAAACTTATCTGCCCTTTATATCGGAAAGACATCACTAAAGAGGTATCTGGCAAGGTTCTGTTCACCAGCTCATCCTCGCTCTCTATAATAAGATACGTTTTAATAAATGCCCGCAGCGGGATACTTGGCAGATAAGTTTGCATAGCCATGTTTGCCTATTCAATTCATTTTCTCATAAACCCTAACAATATCATTATAACGAAGTTACTGAATCATATAAATAATTCCAATAAATAATTTAAGCACCGTTGAAGTACCCTTCAAGTAGGTATCAAGTACCTTTACCTCTTTTATGTATATTAGAAGATACTTGATCCTTACGTTAAGTATGGAGAATGTTTACCGGGTTATGGCATAGGGATAACTGGTGTTTCTTCTTCCACCTCTTTAATGGTTTGTTTCTTGCCAATGTTGATCATCTCTGGCATAAAGAAGGCGATGATCCCAATAATACCAATTGCACTTCCCAATATAACGAACGTCCGTGCAATTCCTACTGTATCGGCCAGAAAGCCCGTGCCGAGCAGACCTATAATGGAGGGCAGCAAAGAAATACTGAAAAACATAGAGAATACCCGTCCCAGCATAGCCGGATCAATCTTCTCCTGAATAATAGTAGTGAAAGCAGCGTTGTAAACAGCGGCAGAAATGCCACCCAGTGTTGTTAATACCACGAAAATGATAAAGCCTTCCGATGGTAAAAGGCCGGACAAGGCGAGTGATCCTCCTAATAACAGGTACATCCAGTTGATGAGTATTACTTTGTTCATCCGGAGTTTAAAGATGCCGAGTATACCTCCCCCTGCAAGCATGCCTGCTCCCCACATAACTTCTATTACACTCATGTGAAACGCTGTACCTTCGAAATGTTTCAGCGTTAATAGCGGGAAAAGTACGGCAACCGGCATAATGCAAAAAGTAGACAGGATGGAAAAAGTAAAAAGATAGGAGAGCCCTTTAAGAGTAGTTACAGCACGTACGCCACTTCCGATCTCTCGTAGTACTTGTTTGATACCTGTGGCATGTGTTGCTTGTTGTTCAGGCCGGGGGATGTGTACAAACAATAAAGATATAATGGCAATTAATGCTCCAGCGATATCCAGTAATAATACATAGCCAATGTCAAAGAGCCCAATGGCGAGTGCCCCTAAGGCCGGGCCACCGATACTGGATACCGACTGGATGATTTGATTAATACCCGCAATGCGGAGCAGTTCTGACTCGGGCGCTAATAGTGGCACTGATGCCTGCATGGAGGGCATATGAAAGGCCGAACCCACCGAACGTAAAGCCAGTAATATGTAAATAAACCATAATTCGAAATGGCCAAAATGAAAAAGCAAGGACATGATTAGCGTACATAGCGCTACAAAACCGTCTGCTATCATCATGGTTTTTTTTCGGTCCCAACGATCAATAAATACACCGGCGAAAGGACCGAGCAATGCCTGTGGTAATAATGCTCCTATGGTGGCATAGGCTAATACCTCCGCAGATTCTGTTTTGATGCTAAGCCAAATAATGATCGCAAAATTAACAGCAGAACTGCTTAACAGCGACATGAATTGCCCTGTCCAAATAATACCAAAGGTTCTTTTCCAATTGTTGTGCATATGAAATAGATATATAGGAACGAAAACATTAGCCATAAGGTTTTCGTTCTGAAGAAATTAAAAATGATAAAAAATAAAGTAAAAGAAATGGCTTGCTCCAAATAAATAGAAGCCTATAACAATATGTTGAGTGGAGTTAAGCCCTGTCTCTGATGAGTAAGATTATTTTGGCGTAAATCAGTTTCATTTGTCAGTAGTTATTCGTTAGTTTTATTAACTTTTGGCACTCATGAACCGCAAGCGGTTTTTTAATTCATCGACCAAACGACGCACGCCACCTTTAAAATGCACGTTTTCTTATACAAAGAACGTATATTTTAAGAATAGAGGATCATTATCGGAAAAATTTAATAGAATGCAAAATAACAAGACTTTTTTATATAACCAAAAAATATGATAAAAAAGGCATCGGATTACTTTTGTTAGATCGTTGTAATCGTCAGTCGTATTTTTCACATTCCAGTCATAAATTATACTGTTGATAGGAATATCGGGAAAAACCGATATATTTGGTTTATGGATCAACTCGAAATTTTCAAAGCACTCTCCAATAAGACAAGATTACAGATTTTGCAATGGCTTAAGGAACCTGAAAAACATTTTCCTCCGCAGGAGCATGCCGATCTGAAAGAGGTAGGTATATGTGTAGGACAAATTCAGCAAAAATGTGGGCTTACGCAGTCGACTGTCTCTGAGTACCTGACCATATTGATGAAAGCAGGATTACTGCAATCTACCAGGATAGGGCAGTGGACTTATTACAAAAGAAATGAGGAGGCTTTTGAGATGCTCAGTGGTCTGATTAAATCAGCATTATAATTTAAAATGGAAAGTATGAGTACAGCAAATTTATTTCGACCTTTTAACTTAAAGTCATTGCACTTGAAAAACCGCATTGTGATGACCCCCATGACACGCTCCTTTTCTCCAAATGGCGTACCTACCGAAGAGGTGGCAAAGTATTATGCTAAGAGAGCAGCGGGAGACGTTGGCTTAATCTTGTCTGAAGGGACCGTTATTGAGCGCGCGGCTTCTTCTAATGATCCCAATGTTCCTCATTTCTATGGGGAGAAGGCATTAGCAGGATGGCAACAGGTGATCAATAAGGTACATGCTGCGGGCGGGAGTATGGGACCTCAGATCTGGCATATGGGGATTATGGAAAATCATCATTCGGGTTGGTTACCCGCAGAGCCTTTTGAAGGTCCTTCGGTGTTTTATAAACCCGGGGAGGCAAATGGTAGGGCGATGAATGTAACAGATATTGAAGCGGCTATTCTGGCTTACGGCAAGGCCGCTGCAGACGCGAAACGCTTGGGATTTGACTGTGTGGAGCTACATGGTGCCCATGGCTATCTAATCGATCAATTTTTCTGGAAAGCAACAAATAATCGTACGGATAGTTATGGGGGCCAGACTTTGTCCGAGCGCACCAAATTTGCTGTTGAAGTCATCAAGGAAGTGCGGAGTCAGGTGGGACAAGACTTTACTATTATTTTACGTTTGTCGCAATGGAAACCATACGACTATACCGCGCAGCTGGCAAAAACGCCTGCTGAAATGGAAGCATGGTTACAACCGTTGGTAGATGCAGGGGTAGATATTTTCCATTGCTCCCAACGCCGCTTCTGGGAATCTGAATTCGCGGAGTCTGATTTGAACTTTGCCGGTTGGGTAAAAAAAATCACCGGAAAGGCCACGATTACAGTCGGTTCGGTAGGCTTATCAGGCGAGTTTATGGGGGCCTTTAGGGGTGAAGGTTCCCAGCCGAGTTCACTGGAAGAGCTGCTACGTCGCCTTGACAGAGGAGATTTTGATCTGGTAGGTGTAGGTAGGGCTATACTGGCTGATCCTGATTGGGTGCTGAAAATACGTGATAACCGCACCGATGAATTGAAGGGCTTTACTAAAGAAGCTTTAGCGCAATTAGTTTAGGTGCTCCTTGGTTAGATACCGCTCTCCCTGGGAAAACTGGATGTTTTCATTTAGATATACCGGAGAGCGGCAATATGATTTTTCAGGCAAACTCGTTACTATACGTATGCGAAACCGAATGTGTATCTATTTACACACATTTTGGAGTTGTTTTTGTGTTATAAATTAAATTGTGTAAATGAAATAGATAATCGATAGCAAACAGTATATGAGAATTTTAGTAGTGGGTGATTTGCATGGCAAAGATTGTTGGCGAGAAATTGAGGTAGGCGACTACGATAAGGTTATTTTTCTGGGAGATTACGTAGATGGAGATACACACAGTGATGAGGAGGTATATGAAAATCTACAGAACGTCCGGATATTAAAAGAACAGTATAAGGATAAAGTGTTGTTATTATTGGGCAACCATGATATTCAATACCTTCATTATCCGGTTTACAGATGCTCGGGGTTTAGGATGAGTATGGCAGATAAGCTGTCGCGTTTCTTTAATAATTATATTCATCTATTTCAGCTTGCCTACCAAGTGAATAACTTTTTGTTTACGCATGCGGGCTTAAGTAATGCTTGGTACCGTCAATTTAAAGCTTGTGTAGAAAGCCATCCTGTTAATTATAAACTCCAGCACTTTAACACGCTTGCAGATGCTTTAAATAGCTTGGAAGAAACTGATTATAGAGATATACTCCATCAGATTAGTGTCTATCGCGGGGGGATGGCAGATCATGGTGGCGTCACGTGGGCTGATAAACAGGAATTACTGCAAGATGCGTTGACGGGATACCATCAAGTAGTTGGCCATACCCCAGTGCCCTATGTAGAAAGAATCGACAGCGATACGGATACATCGGTTACTTTTATCGATGTATTGCGTACAGAGACAAGATTTTACGAGCTTGATTTATAGATGGGCAGCATAAGCTTGCTGCTCAATTTTTCTCATGTAAAAAGCTAAAGAAGTACAAATGTTATACTAAATCAACAAAACTATTATTATAAATGCAATAATTTTCCGTCCTTTACATGAGCAATCAGTTTATCAGAATAAAACCAACATGAGCGAAGAGTTTCTTCAACATATATGTGAAAAACAGCATAGTGTGGAGGCTGTGCCTTCTAATAAGGTCATCGCTGGATGGGCCTTTAGTCTTTTGGATTTAATATATCCCGAACGATTAACCTCTCCTAAATATTCCTTAAAAGAAGTAAAAGAGCGGTTTGCGGATCTGCAGTTGGAACTATTAGCTTTATTGGATGCCACAAAGGCCTGTAAAGAATGCAATAACCAACGTGTAGCACGACAGTTTTTCGAGCAGATACCCGAGCTGTATAGGATCATGAATACCGATGTAGAGGCTATCTTGAACGGCGATCCAGCTTCGAGGAGTACTTTCGAAATTATTCGTACTTATCCAGGTTTTCTTGCGATATCTCTCTATCGCATTGCGCACGCATTGTTAAAATTGGAGGTGCCGTTAATACCTCGTATCCTCACCGAACATGCGCATTCGCTTACAGGAATCGATATACACCCAGGCGCCGAAATTGGTGAGTATCTCTATATAGATCACGGTACGGGGATTGTTATCGGAGAAACTACGGTTATTGGTGATTATGTTAAATTATATCAAGGCGTTACGCTCGGCGCACTCAGTGTAGAAAAGTTTATGGCTAATACAAAAAGGCACCCTACAATAGAAAATCATGTCATTATCTATGCGGGTGCTACCATTTTAGGTGGTGAAACTGTTGTTGGGCATGATTGTGTCATAGGCGGCAATGTTTGGCTAACGAAAAGCGTTCCTCCCGGTTCAACGGTTTACCATCAATCTACCATCAAAGTTATAGGGGCAGGGATAGAGGAGCAATAAATGGTTAAGGAATGGGTTAAAGTGATGGAATGATAATATGGAATACCGAAAGTAAAAATGAACATTATAGACAGTATAGGAAATACTCCGTTGGTAGAAATACAACGGCTTCATAATAATCCAAAGGTTAAAATATTTGCTAAACTGGAAGGGAATAATCCGGGAGGGAGTGTCAAGGATAGGGCTGCTTTGAACATGATCAAAAGCGCACTGGATAGAGGAGAGATAAAGCCCGGTACTTGTTTAATTGAAGCTACCAGTGGAAATACCGGTATTGCCTTGGCTATGATTGCTGCCATTTATGGCTTGGATATGGAATTAGTGATGCCGTCAAACTCTACAAGAGAACGCACCTTAACAATGGAAGCATTTGGTGCCAAAGTAACCTTGCTTGAGTCGATAGAAGCTTGCCGTGATTATGCGGAAGATAAAGGAGCGCAAGACGGTTATTTTATTTTGAACCAATTTTCAAATCCTGATAATTATATGGCTCACTATAAAACCACCGGACCAGAGATATGGCGCGATACAGCGGGTGAAATTACCCACTTTGTTAGTGCAATGGGCACTACCGGCAGTATTATGGGAAACTCCATGTTCTTAAAGGAACAAAATCCCGCTGTTCAGATTGTGGGCTGTCAACCTACAGAGGAATCTTCCATTCCAGGAATAAGACGCTGGCCTGTGGAATACCTGCCAAAAATATACGATGCATCGCGAGTAGATCGTGTAATAGATGTGTCTCAAGAAGAAGCGACCTTGCGGGCTCGGCAAATGGCCAAGGAAGAGGGTGTTTTTGTAGGTATGAGTACCGGAGGTGCGCTGCACGCTGCTTTGCAAGTTGCCGAGGAGCTCGAATCCGGATTCATTGTGTTTATCGCCTGCGATCGTGGAGATCGCTATCTAAGCAGTGATCTTTTTGGATAATTGCCTCACGCTGATCTCGCCGGTACCCCTTTAGACCCTACTTACTTATTTTTGCTTATTAAGCAAGCTCACGATAAACCATATGACACTGAGGACTATGCTCAACACCATAAAAACAGAACCGATTACCCAGATATAATCAAACAAGAAAACGGCATTCCTGGTAATCTTAATGAATAGAATGAGCAATAACGAAATAAATTCGATTGTTAAGACAGTTAACAATATTTTCTTAAATTTTTTCATGGTTTTTACTTTTTTAGGATTGAATTTAATCTATCGGGGATTGTAATTTATAGTACGTTTCCATTAGAAAAACTACCACTCCAATCTGATTTTTTTATCTTTTTTTTTCGTGCTACCTATAATGTGATCAATGAATACCGATGTTGATTATCTATGTTCCTACGATCCCTCAATAAAAATAAACTTGCATAAACCATTTTATTTTTATTAACTTTATATAACCAATTAGAAAGGAGGTTAATATGAACCTAATCCACAGAATAGAACGCTGGGGAGATATGCACCATCCACGTTGGCTGGATGCCGTAAGAATTGTGTTGGGAGTAGTTATCTTTGCGAAAGGCGTAAGCTTCATCGCCGATACAGATTCTGTTGCCCGCCTGCTTGAAAATACGCATTTCCAATTATCGATATGGTCTGCAGTGCATTATATTGCTTTTGCGCATTTGGTAGGGGGGATTTTTATCGCCTTGGGATTAGTCACTAGAATAGCAATCGCCTTTCAATTGCCTGTCCTTTTTGGGGCGGTATTCTTTGTGAATATAACCAATGGATTTAGCTTTCTTAATTCAGAATTTTGGTTATCCTTGATTGTATTGATATTGTTGGTGCTCTTCTTTATTTTAGGATCTGGGCCTTACTCTTTAGATCATGAAATGAAAAGACCAGGGAATAAAAGATGGTTTTAGCCGAAATACCTGAAAACAGGTATTTATAATGCTAGCAGGTTAAACTAGCTTTGTTTCATAAACAAAGCATAATTGTGTATATTTACTTTCATAACACGGATTGAGCTGCTTCTTTTTAAGAAGTGGCTTTTTTTATATATTTCCTCTAAAAAAATAAGTCCTTGATGGCAGAGGAGAGACCGATAAATCGCTTTTATATGCAACGCGATTATATTGCATATAAAAAGCAATTTATCTAAGTTTATTTGTAAACTAAGTTATTGGCCCCTTGAGTGTAGGGATCGGACGGCCTCACAGGATGAGCGTTAAAAAAAGGTTTCAGCGGGAAGGGCTGGTTCTGTGACAAGTGAGCGTAGCGAAACGGCTCCACGGAACAAGTAGGGGAAACCATTTTTTAGCGAAGTCTGTGCAGCCTTGAACTTCAACTTCTTTTCTCTTGAAAGAAAAGAAGTTGAATAAATTAAAGGTTATTTAGCAAAAGAAAATAAAAATCTTTCGTATCCCCAGCTTTTACGCTTGATCCGAAAATATCTATCTATAAATACTGTAAATAAATTTTAATGAAAAAATATAGCTGCTTTCTGATTTGTCTTGTATGCTTGTTCTGCTCTTGCAATAGAAAAAGTGATAAAGATTTTAACTCTGATTATTCTTTATTTAAGGACTATATAACTGAATTCACTTCGGGGATTGTTTCATCGGGGTCCGATATACGGGTGGTATTGGCTTTTAATAAAAAAGAATGGAAACCCAATCAAGAATTAGATAAGGATTTGTTTGATATTTACCCGAAGATAGATGGCAAAGTGATTGCGCTTTCACAGAATACGGTGGTTTTCAAGCCCGCAAAACCTTTAAAACAACATACAAGTTATCAGGTCTCCTTTCATTTAGATGATATCATAGATGTGCCGAAAGCACTATCTAGCTTCAACTTTACCCTGAAAACCATTAAGCAGGATTTTGTCATACTTACAAAGGAGCTTCAATCGTACGATAAGGACTGGCAGTTTCTTCATGCCGTGCTCCGATCAAGTGATCAAATGGATGCAAAATCTGTTGCCAAAATAGTGTCGGTTGAACAGAGCGGCCGTGCTTTACCGATACGTTTTGAGGAAGTACGTACAGGAACAGAATTTAAGTTTATTGTGGATAGTATTGCCCGCCCTAAAGCGGATAGTAAAATTACGTTGGCTTGGGATGGTAGTGTTTTAGACATCGATCAAAAAGGGAAGGAGGATATTGAAATTGCCGGTAAAGAAAATTTTAAGGTGATGAAAGCCACTATCGCAGAGGATAACGCGCAGTTATTAATGGTAAATTTCTCTGATCCACTGAAAAAAAACCAACCTTTTGATGGCTTGGCAACCATCGATTCGGCCAGGAATCTTACCTATGCGGTGGATGGCAATGTGTTAAAGATATTTACATCAGAAGCCTTAAAAGGTGAGCGTTTATTAGAAATATTTCCGGGAATTGAAAATAATGATGGCGGGAAGTTAAAAAAAGGATATACTAAAAAAGTAACCTTTGAGCAAACGAAACCAGGAGTTCGTTTATTGAAAAATGGCACCTTATTGCCGAGCTCAAGCAATCTCAAAATTAACTTTGAAGCGGCCAATCTAAAGGCAGTTGACGTAAAAGTGTATAAGATTTATCAAGATAATATTCTTCAATTTTTGCAGGATAATGATCTAAATGGTAATTATAATCTACGTAAAGTAGCCCTACCTGTTGCTAAAAAGAAAATAGCATTAACACAGAATAGCTTATATAACAATGGTAAATGGAACGTTTTTGCTTTAGATCTTTCGGAACTGATAAAACCAGACCCCGGCGCTATTTATCACATCGAATTTAGCTATAAAAAAACGTACTCTCTTTATCCTTGTGGTAATGAGCAAAGCAACGAAGAGGGGGATAGGGAAGAGGAGACCACCTTAGAGGAGGATCAGGAAAATGCACGGGCAAACGCAAACGAAGATTATCGCTATTACGAAGATTACAATTGGCAGGAAAGAGAGGATCCTTGTGCTAATTCTTATTATTATTATGATAATAAGGTTTCCACCAATGTGCTGGCCACGGATCTGGGTGTTATTGCTAAAATGGGTAGAAACAATAGTTATTTCTTCGCCGTCAATAATATCGTTGATACCAAGCCGGTAACAGGTGCTGACATTACATTATACGATTATCAGCGGCAAAAAGTGGCAGAGGGAAAAACGGACAAGGATGGAACAGTCGTTTTAGAAAACACGAAACGAGGTTATTTCGTGCTGATCAAGAAAGATAATAGTACTACCTATGTAAAGCTAGACGATGGATTATCCCTGTCGCTAAGTAATTTTGATGTTTCCGGAAATGAATTAGAAAAAGGTTTAAAAGGCTATATCTATGGAGAACGAGGTGTTTGGCGGCCCGGGGATACTTTATTTTTATCCTTTATGTTAAATGACCAGGCAAATAAGTTACCGAATGGTCATCCTGTAAAATTACGCCTGAGCGATCCCAATGGTAAATTGGTTGCACAAATGGTACAAAAATACAATGAACAGAATCATTATCGATTTATCGTACCTACCAAGGCTGAAGCACCAACAGGCAATTGGGAGGCAGTTGTCCATGTAGGTGGAGCAAAGTTCTACAAAAGCATCAAAATTGAAACCATCAAGCCAAACCGACTGAAAATAAGGAATAACTTGGCCGGTAAGTTGCTGAGAAGGCAAAGCGCAACAACCGATCAAATCGAGGTGCATTGGTTGCATGGAGCGGTTGCTAAAAACCTAAAAGCTGAAATGCAAGCTAAGTTCTATCAAATGAAAACGAGCTTTAAGGGCTACAACCAATATGTATTTGATGATCCGGCGCGTAAGTTCAGTACGGAAGAAGTAAATATCTTTTCCGGAAATATAAATGAAGAAGGAAAAGCAAGCATCGGCATTAAACCATCCCTGCTTGGGCAGGCATCTGGCATGCTGAGAACTTCCTTCATCACCAAAGTGTATGAAGATGGCGGTGATTTCAGTACAGATATTGCTTCTGCCACTTACTCGCCTTATCAAACCTATGTTGGCCTGAAGTTACCTGAAGCAAATAAGTATGGGATGTTGGAAACGGATAAAGTGAACCGTTTTGATATTGTTACAGTAGATGAAAATGGGAGACCGAAAGCTACGCCTAACCTTGATGTAAAAGTGTATAAAGTGGATTGGCGTTGGTGGTGGGATGCTTCTAATGATAATTTATCAAGTTATAGTGCCTCATCCAGTAAAACACCTTATAAGAGTTTCAGAGTAAGTACGGGTGCTGATGGGAAATCAAATGTACAATTCAGTGTTAGCGAGAATGATTGGGGAAGATATTTTGTACATGTAACGGATTTGGATGGTGGACATGCTAGTGGACAAACCGTGTTGATCGACTGGCCTTATTGGTCGGCCAAAACGAAAAATACGGATGGCACGAATGCGAATATGCTTGTGTTTTCTACCGATAAGGCTAAATACAATGTAGGAGAGCAGATGAAAATCTCTTTCCCATCAAGCGAGGGCGGTAGGGCGCTCATTTCCATTGAAAGTGGTTCTAAAGTCGTTGCTACACAGTGGGTAGAAACGAAGAAAGGGGAAACGCAGCTGGAGGTGCCCATTACGGCTCAGATGGCACCCAATGTATACGTCTTTATAACTTTGTTGCAGCCACATGCTTTCACGTTAAATGATGCACCTATCCGGCTGTATGGAGTGGTACCGGTGGAGGTAATGGATAAAGAAACTATTTTAGAACCTACTCTGGCAATGCCGGATGTACTAAGGCCCGAACAGCGTTTTTCCTTACAGGTAAAAGAAAAGAACGGGCGGGCAATGACCTATACTGTTGCCTTGGTAGATGAAGGTCTGCTCGATCTAACCCGATTTAAAACGCCCAATGCATGGGATAAATTTTATGCAAGAGAAGCGTTGGGTGTTAAAACATGGGATGTATATAATGATGTAATAGGTGCTTATGGTGGTAAGGTCAATCAAGTATTCAGTATAGGAGGTGATGAAGATATCGGTGGCGGTGAAAATAAAAATGCCGATCGGTTTAAGCCTGTTGTCATTTATTTAGGCCCCTTTAATCTTCCTAAAAATGGCAGTAACACGCATACTGTAAAATTACCAAATTATATCGGTTCGGTGCGTATCATGGTAGTAGCAGGTGATGTTAAGACAGAGGCTTATGGAAGCACGGAAAAAGCCACCCCCGTTAGAAGTCCGCTCATGGTACTTGCCTCCCTACCCAGAAAGATCTCCCCAACGGAGAAGATAACGCTTCCTGTTACTTTGTTCGCTATGGAAAACCAGGTGAAGCAGGTGCAGGTTCATGTGAAAACAAGCAAAGGCATTCAGGTGCTGGGGACGTCGACAAAAGCCGTTACTTTTTCGCAGCCCGACGAGAAGATGATTTATTTTGATCTAGAGGTAGCTAACACAACGGGTATCGGCAAAATAGAGGTGATAGCAACGGCAGGCAAGGAACAAGCCACCTATCCCGTGGAGATAGATATCGTTAATCCAAATCCGGTGACCAATGATTATAAGGAATTGGTATTGCATGCGAACGAGGAAAAATCAATTTCCTGGGAAACATTTGGTGTCAGCGGAAGCAACCAATCACGTCTTGAAGTATCATCTTTCCCATCTATTGATTTAAATAGGAGACTGAATTACTTGATTCAGTACCCACATGGTTGTTTGGAACAAACGGTTTCGAAGGTGTTTCCACAGTTGTATGTGGGCGATGTGGTTGATTTGGATAAAAATAAGCAGGAGTCCATCCAGCGTAATGTGGTAGAAGGAATCAATAAAATGGCAAATTTCCAGCTTGCTGGCGGTGGCTTTATCTATTGGCCCGGATTGAGTGTGGCAGATGATTGGTGTACGTCCTATGCCGGGCATTTTTTGATAGAGGCAGAGGCACGGGGCTATGTGTTGCCGGTGGAGTTTAAGAGTAAATGGATCAGCTACCAGCAAAGAGCAGCAAAGCAATGGCGTATAGAAACCCATCGGGGTAGTGATTTTGCCCAAGCGTATCGACTGTACACGCTGGCACTAGCGGGTTCTCCGGATTTGGCATCGATGAATCGTTTGCGTGAAACGACGGGCATTTCTAATGAATCCCGTTTACGATTAGCAGCGGCTTATGTATTGGCGGGACAGAAGAATGCGGGGAACGACTTGTTGAATAGTAGTATCGACAACTCTAATAGTCCGTATAACTATTATTACTATGGCTCTCCGGAGCGTAATCGTGCCATGATATTGGAAACGTTGTTGTTGCTTGGCCAAACGGCTAAAGCTTTTCCGCTAGCTAATCGTATTGCAAAAGATCTTTCTTCCGGTATATGGATGAGCACCCAAACGGCATCTTATAGCCTATATGCTGTGTCTAAATTTGCCAAAACGAATGGTGGGGGCGGGGTACATGTGGACTATAACTATCACGGCAGCAATCAGGAAGTGAAAACCAGTAAAGCTTTTGCCGATCGCAAATTGGATGTACAGCAAGGTGCTAATACGGTTCGGATTAAAAATAAAGATAAACATACCATATATGTTAAGGTTTTGAATAGTGGTATATTGCCGGTTGGTGAAGAACAGGTTATTCAACATAACCTATCGGCCAACATACAATTTCAGGACAGAAAGGGCGCTGCGCTGGATATTGCTACACTACATCAAGGAACAGAATTTGTAGCAACTGTGACAATTAAAAATCAAAGCCTGGATAGAGTAGAAAACATAGCCTTGACGCAGATGCTGCCTTCGGGATGGGAAATTGTGAATACGCGTTATACAGATTATGGAGCTTTTGGACAGAACAAGGCAGATTATATCGATATCCGGGACGATCGAACTTCTTTTTATTTTGGATTGAATGGAAGCGAAAGTCGTACCTTTAAATTGCTCCTCAATGCCTCCTACTTAGGAAAGTATTATTTACCAGGTATACAGTGTGAGGCGATGTATGACAATTCGTTCCTGGCACGTACAAAGGGGCAATGGATTGAAGTAGTAGATTAGTTGTTAGTTGCCAGTTGTGAGCGTGAAGAAGATTTATGCTAAAAATGTCCAAAGAATCCTTAGAGGGAGCGAAGCAATATACAGGCTTGAATAGTACGCTGTCGAAGGGAGAACATTCATAAGCTAAAAAGGCGACCTCCAATTTTTCGGTAGGTACAGGCTAAGTAACGGTAGAAACCCGGTAGAAAAATTGACAGTCGCGAGTTTTTATTCACTTGTGTAAATGATTAATGTGTTCATGAGATCGCTGACGCTAGTTCTTGATTCTTCTTTTTCCCGCAAAAAGAAGAATATGAATTTAAATAAATAAAAAAATAATTATGCCTTCATCAGAAGCCACAATGCGAGTTGTTAGTACGTTAATTGCATCAAGGTAAAGTGAGTTTAAATAAAATAGTTAAGTAGGAGAACAAAAATGTTCAAAGATCAATGGAAGCGTATTAAAGATTGGGTGCTCGCTAATAAAATAAAGAGTATCTCGGTTTTGATTGTATGCTTGGTGTACTACTGTTGTTTACCTGGAAGGCTGTTTAACAATCCTTATGTGACGGTGCTGGAAAGTGCTGAAGGAGACCTCATGGGAGCCAAAATAGCGCGTGATGGGCAATGGAGGTTCCCTGAACAAGATACGGTGCCTGAAAAATTTAAGCAGTGTATTGTGAATTATGAGGATCAGCATTTTTTCTACCATCCGGGTTTTAACCCCATTTCTATGTTTAAGGCCATATTACAAAACTATAGCGCAAAGAGGGTAGTACGTGGAGGCAGTACGATTACGCAACAGGTAATTCGTTTATCAAGAGATCAACGTAAGCGGACCTATCTGGAAAAATTGGTAGAACTGATTTTGGCTACCCGTTTGGAATGGCGTTATAGTAAAGAGAAAATTTTAAGCTTATATGGCGCGCATGCACCTTATGGGGGCAATGTGGTTGGTTTGGAAATGGCATCCTGGCGTTATTTTGGGATGACTCCTAAACAATTATCTTGGGCAGAGACTGCTACTTTAGCTGTTTTACCGAATGCTCCTAGCCTCATCTATCCAGGAAAAAACCAGCAGATGCTATTGAAAAAAAGAAACTGGTTATTACATAAACTATATACGAAAAGAGTGATAGATTCGCTTACCTATACACTATCGCTTGATGAACCTTTACCTCAAAAGCCTTATGATTTGCCACAAATGGCCCCGCATTTATTGGATAAAGTGGTAAGAACTGATCGGGGCAGCCGTGTGCAATCGACAATACACGTTGAGCTGCAACAACGTGTCAATCAGCTGGCAGAGCATTACTACCTGCAGTATAAACAAAATGAAGTGTATAACCTGGCCATTTTGGTTGTCGACGTCAAGAGTAGAGATGTGCTGGCCTATGTGGGGAATGCGCCTACCGATCTAGGGCATCAAAAGGATGTAGATATCATCCATGCTCCTAGAAGTACCGGAAGTATTTTGAAACCGCTATTGTATGCAGGGATGCTAAGTGATGGTAAGATTTTGCCGAATACTTTGGTAGCGGATGTGCCTACGCAAATATCGGGCTATAGCCCTGAAAATTTTAACCGTACATACGATGGGGCGGTTCCTGCGCATGCCGCCTTATCACGGTCGCTTAATATCCCTTGTGTATTAATGCTCCAACAATATGGTGTCTACAAGTTTTACGATGAATTGCGAAAATTTGAACTTAGAAATATTAATAAGCACCCTGATCATTACGGCTTATCGCTCATTCTGGGAGGCGCAGAATCCAATTTGTGGGATTTGTGCAAAACATATGCAAATCTATCTTCGACACTAAATTTCTACAATATAAAGGGTGCGTATCGGCATCATGAATTTTCCGATCTGAACCTCTATGCGGACGCAAAAATAGATTTTGGTAAGACTAAAAAACAAGAAAATGCCTTGGACGCCGGATCCATCTGGTTAACTTATAATGCAATGAAGGAGGTGAACCGACCGGAAGGTGATGAAGCCTGGAAGTTCTATGATTCGGCTTTGGAAATTGCCTGGAAAACGGGCACCAGCTTTGGTAATCGTGATGCTTGGGCGATTGGAACGACAAAAGATTATGTGGTGGGCGTTTGGGTAGGGAATGCCACCGGAGAGGGCCGCCCCTTGTTAACTGGGGTAGGCAGCGCAGCTCCATTGTTGTTTGATGTGTTTCGTTTGTTGCCGAGATCGAGTTGGTTTGCTACGCCAACAGAAAATTTGGTGGAGGAGGAAATTTGCAGCTTAAGCGGCAGCTTAGCAAAAGAAGAATGTCCTAAAATAAAGGCACTGATCCCGAGAAATGGTGTGCGCACAAAGAGCTGCCCCTATCATCAGTTGGTTCATTTAGATCAAACGGCTCACTACCGTGTAAATAGCAGCTGCGAACCCGTTAATAACATTATTACGAAGAGCTGGTTTATATTACCGCCGGTGATGGAGTGGTATTACAAAAGTAAGCACGCTGATTATGTTATACTTCCTCCCTTTAGAGAAGATTGTTTGGCATCCTTGGGAGCCAGCATGGATTTTATATATCCAAAAGACTACGCTAGTAAGGTATATTTGACGAAAGACTTTGCTGGTAATGTGCAGCCTGTTATCTTAAAGGCGGCACATGCGCAACCATCGATGAAGCTGTTTTGGTATATCAATGATGCTTTTTTAGGAGCAACACAAACATTTCACGAAATGTCTCTTAGAGAAAAATCAGGTAATTATTTCATTACCATTGCAGATGAATATGGAAATGAAATCAAACGAAAAATAGAAATTGTGAATGAAGAGTAATATCACCCATGCTCAAAATCCTATCAGCTAATGACGAACCCCTGTTTAAAACAGAAAGACTAGAGCAACCTGTAATCCGTAGCCATTTTGATGACGGAGATAATATTATTGACTTCAAACTTTTCCATCAGTTTTTTTCTGTGGCTCTCTACCGTGTGTGGACTAATAAATAGTTGTTCGGCTACCTGATATGTAGTTAAGCCTTTTCCAATCAACTGTAAGACTTCTTTCTCTCTTCTTGTAATAAGTGGTACAGTATCATGTTGATCTTTCTCTGCATTTTCCATGCTTGCTTTGGTGGCCGAGCAAAGAAATCTGTTGCCTTTGGCTACCTGATGGATAGCCTCCAATATTTCGTCGCCTGGCGCATTTTTGATGACATACCCCATGGCTCCGTTTTGCAACATACTGCGAATAACGGCATGCTCGTTATGCAGGCTTAAGGCGATAATTTTGAGTTGAGGATAGAAACGCTTCAGTTCATTGCATAAGTTGATACCATTTACATCAGGCAGATTGATATCTAGTAAAACAATTTCTGCACTCAAAAGCTTTAAAGCGGTTAAGGCTGCTTTTCCTGTTTTATATGATCCTATTATCTCCATATCGGTATGGCTTGAAAATAGGTTTTTTAGGCCATCTATCACGATGGGGTGATCGTCGATGATAATAATTTTAATCATGATGCTATGCTACATTCTATGGTGAACGTTGTTCCATTTGCCGGTGTCGAATGGATATCAAGTTCTCCATTGATATATTCAATTCTGGATAAAATATTGGTTAATCCGTTCCCTGTACGGCTTTGATTGAGTATATTTTTATCGAGGCCCTTGCCGTTATCTTCTACTGTTAACGTCACTTTACCCTCACTTTGCAAAAGCTGTACAAAAATGGTGGTCGCATCAGCATGTTTAATGGCATTTGTTACCAGCTCCTGCATAATCCGGTATAATATCAGTTCTTTCTCTTCCACCAGCTCATCTTTGTAATGAAATATCTGACATAATAGCTGCACACCTTTATTGCGCATGCGGGTACAATATGATCGGAAGGCTTCGCCCAATCCGTATTTTATCAAGGTTTCTGGCATCAGGTTCTGCGAAATAAGCCTCAATTCGTCTACTGCATAATCGATCCTTTTCAATGTAGGATCGACGAACGTCTTGTCATGATGGTCAACGAGGATGCCCGAAAGCTCGATTTTCAATGCAGAAAGGATACCACCAAGACCATCATGTAAATCACGTGCAATCCTTGTACGTTCGGTCTCTTGTCCGTTGAGCATGGCCGAAAGCAGCGAAATCTTGTTTTTTTGCCCTACTTTGTCCATTTCCAACTGATGGAGTTGTTTATGCTGATTTAATTGCTTTTTATGATGACGGTTAAATTGAAAATAAAGAATAACTAAGGTTAACAGCAAGAGAGAAACAGCCGTTAGTAGTCCTGTATATAAACGATTTTTCTGCAAAGCAAATGACTTTACTTCATTCTCATGTTGTAATTGCAAAATTTTCTTTTCTTTATCGGAGGCTTTGAATTTTTCTTCAATTTCAATCATGCTCGTATTCTCTTCGTTCTCTCTTAGACTATCTGCCAAGTGGGCGTAAGTACGCATCGACTCATAAGCCTGTTTATAATAGCCTAATTTTTCATTGATCTCCGCTAGTTTCTCAAGTGTGCCTAACGAGTTTTTATCCTGCGATCTGCTGTCTGTTTCTAATTTGTAATTAATCTTTGCGTATTGCAATGCTTTCGCATAGTTACCTGTTGCTTGATTTACTTTTACCAGTGTTCCCAATAGATTGTTCTGCGCTAAAAAGTCATTTTCTTTTTTGGCGATAGGTAATCCCTTTAGCAAATAGGATTCCGCTAGCTTATATTGTTTGTTATGATAGGCATATAAGCCGATATAGTTATAGTACCAGGCCCAAACTTCCTGCCGATCTTTCGCTTTCAATAAATATTTCTGAGCGCCCTCCAGATGCGGAAGCATTTCGTCTATCTGTCCACTTCGGTAGTAGGCAGCCGCCAAACTAATGTAGGAATAGGCAAAGCGCGCATGTTGTTTCGATTCTCTTATTTCTACCGTTACACTCTTTTTAAGGTATTGAATGGCTTTTTTGTATTGTGCGATGTTTAGAAACCAGATACCTATATTGTTGTATATATTGCCTAAAGCTACTTGATCGTCTAACTTTTCTGCCAGAGGGATTAAATTCAGTGCATTCGTCAAGGCTAGTTTCGGTTGTTCAATAGACTGAATATTCAGTGAGTTTTGTTTAATGAGTAATAATAAGCGCTCGCTTTCGTAGTCTTTTCGATCAGCAAGCTTCATTTCTGCAAGGTGATAATACTTTTTTGCGGTGTCTAATTGGCGGTATATCTGATAAAACCTGGCCCGCGCTGTATGTACATTCGCTATATAGAAGTCGTCTTTAGAACGTGCAGCATAGCTAAAGGCCTGATCAAGTTTATGAAGGGCTGATAAACTGTCGGAAGGTCCAATCTGATTACCTATACTCACGAGCAAACGTGACTTCAGAGAGTCTGTTTGGGCTGTGTTTAATTCCCTGATCAAACTATCAACCAATGCTGAGTGAGCACCTTTTTGTGCCTGCGCAAGAGCCGTCAAGGTACTGGCAACCAATAAGCACAAAACAATATTTTTAACCTTAGCCCTCATTTGTTAGGCAATTTAATTGTTTTTTCATACTTGAGCGTGAGTAATTATTAAAACCCCTATTTTCAGGGGGGATTTTTTTAAAAAATAAAAATCACGGAAAACAAAATTTTATGTATGCATAATAAATGATATCTTTGTACTGTTGAATCGATTAGATTAAACACACATGAAAACCATAGGCAAGCGTGCGCACGCTTGCCTTTTTTATGGTAAGTCGCTTTTCTATACCAAATGTAAAATTTAGTGCTCAAGCTTTTCCAGTTGATGAAGGTCCGCAAAAAAGGTTTCAAAAAATTCCCGCTGTAGACAGCTGCTCAACGCTAATGCGTCCATCTTATGCTCAACACTCCATTTTTCCCTGTAATCGAATAAGAGCGAGCGAAAAACGAAGGAAGGCTTTGTGGGAGGTGTAGCTTCTTTCGCGTCAGCTTGACTCAAAATAAGATACCTTGTTATATCCTGATTTCAACAGGCCCCTCTATCGGATAACCTGTACAGGTGAGTATATAACCTTCGTTCACTGCTTTTTCTCCTAGTACTTCATTATAGCGCATCCAGACTTTTCCTTTTGTGCATATGGCAGCACAAGTGCCACATTGTCCATTCTCGCAACTATAAGGAAGCGGTATTTGTTGTTTTTTTGCGGCTGCTAAAATAGATGTTGGATACTGTACTGGTAATGAGAACTGCTGAGTATTAAAATATATACGCACCTCATGTTCCTCTTTATCGGGAGGCTCTGGCAATTTGTAGGAGGGAATATGCACTACAAAAAGCTCTCTTTTTATGTTGTCCGCTGTTACTCCTTCTGCACGGAGTTTTATATAAATCATACGCATGTAAGCTTCCGGTCCGCACAAATAGAAAAAAGTGTTTCGCTGATAAAGAAGATGCCTTTCGGCGAAATGATCCAATACATATTGTGTTAATCGGCTCTCCATAATACTGGCTGATTCACTAAATAAAAGTTCGAGAACAAAACGTTCTTTAAAGTTGTCTTTTAGCAGGAGGAGATCTTTCAAAAATATACTTGAAGGGGGATTGCGGTTACTGTATACCAGTAGTACCTTCTGTTGACTGCCGAAAAGCAGTGTTTTTATCTGGGCGTAAATGGGTGTGATACGACTTCCGGCGGCAAAGAAACAAAAACGCTGTTTGTCAGATTTTACGGTTTTAGGTAATTTAAATAAGCCAGAAGCACCGATACTATAAAGTAGGTCGCCCACTTGCGCATGGTCTACCAATAGCCTTGAAAACTCACCATTTGGAATTTTCTTGACGGTAATGGTCAGCGGTTCGTTCATGACAGCCGATGAACTTATAGAATAATTACGACGCACCTCTTCTCTATTGCTATGTTGAAATATCAAGGTGAGAAACTGTCCTGCCTCATAATTCAGCGCTTTGCTTCCTATATTGTCGAGTATAAAAGACTTTGTATCACTTGTTTCTTCTTTAATGGCTTTGATCCGTAGTTTAAAATAATTGTTGTGCATAGCTATCAGGTTAAAGATAGCGAATAATTTAATGGGTGCAATATCAATTTTGAATTAGCCAAAGTGATCATCTTGACCCTATTTACTGTTTTCAAATTTCTTTTCAATAGCTTTAATAACAGGGGTATAAAAATCTACTCCGTATATGTCGCATGCGTGAAGCAATCCACCTGGACTAAATACATTGACTTCCATTAGTTTGTCTCCCACGATATCCAGTCCGGTTAAAAACATACCGTCCTGCTTTAGTTTTGGGCCAACTAAGTCGATGATTTCCTTGATTCTTTTGGTTATCCGGGCTTTACCAGCCTTCCCTCCTTGATGGATATTACTCCTGATTTCGCCTTTTTTTTGCAGGCGATGTATGGCCGCATAGTGTCCCTTTACAATAATAGGTTCACCATCTAGCAGAAATAGTCGGATATCTCCATTCTTTGCGGAGGGTAAGTATTCCTGCGCAACCACAAAGCCATCCCGACAAATAGCATCCACAATTTGATTGAGGTTTTTAGCCTCTTGTTTATTAATTAGAAACACGTTTCTTCCCCCAGAACCTTGAAGTGGCTTCAAAATAATTTTATGGCCATGGGCCTTAAAAAAGGCCTCTATATCGGTAACGCTTCTCGTAACGATCGTTTCGGGCCTTACTTGTTTCGGAAAATACTGAAAATACATTTTATTGGAAGCTTGTGATAAGGTGGTCGGATCATTCAATACAATAACACCCTGTTTTTGTGCTAACTGTCCGAATACAATGCCCGCATGCTGCGCCCAGGGCCGGTTATCTAGATCTGCCGACGGGTCATTTCGTAAAACAAGCACATCGAAGTCAGATGCTGTTATTTTTGTCTTATCCGTATCTTTGATAGCCTGTAAAAATGTTTCCACTGAGCGAAACTGTTTATCCGGAATTTTGCGGGCAAAGCCGCCCATTTGTTCATCATCCAAATAAGCGAGATCACCAACCCCCATATAATAAACTTCATGGCCCATTTTATGGGCCTGTAAGGCTAAACCCGTTGTGGTATATTCCGGTGTTTCTTTTCTTACCTGGTTTACAACAAATGCTATTTTCATGTGTTAAGGCTATGTTTTTATCTATTAACAGCGGGAGTACTTATTAGTTTAGCATCGAAAAAATATTTCCTCCCTTTTTGATGTTGTTGATATATTTGAGATAAGGGGCATTTAAGTACCTGGGCTTGATGGGGATTTTTGAAAGGAGCCCACGGAAGGTCAACTCATTGATAACCGGTATGTAATCCTGCCTGATTTTGCCTATAAGCAGCGGCGCAATGTCTTTTCCTTGTTTGATATATTCAATAAGATTAAGTAAGCCCTTTAGGTAAACGGCATCTTTTGTTAACCCTCCGCCGCGGTAAACACGCATGGTGATGTGAAAAGCGGAGGCCGGATTGAATTGGTATTTATCCATTAACAAATCAAAGGTCGTCACAAAGGAATTGCCAGTAATCATACTATTAACCGCTACTACCCGGGCCGCTAAAATGCGCATTCGCTCATGTGTTAACCCACCGCTTAAATACTCCGAGAATACGGCTAAACCCTCTTGAAGTTGCTCATAGCCAGGCACACCGATATAAAATAATTTGAGGGGCTGTGCCTTGCCGTTATAGTAGGTTACTACATGGGTGCCAATTTCATGCTGTATCAGCGCAAAAGCACGTTTCTTTGATATTTTATAGTTTTTGTTAACATTAAGGGTGCCTCTTGATACCATTACACCTTCCACATCCTCGCGCACCCTAACAGCTGTTAAAATGCTGCTGTCTTGCTGTTTAAGCCATACCAGCTCTTTCTCTGCCAATTGTGCAAATTGCTGTGCATTGAGTAGTTCTTCTTGCTCTTCTTCCGGTTGAGTCTCTGCAACAACCAAAATAGCGCGGGCCACTTCAAGTAGGTGCTCATCAATATTACCAAACAACTGTAAACTGCTGTGCATAAAATCAGGTTTCTCTCTTTCGAGCATCATATTCAACATGCGGTCTATCTCCTTCCGTTTGTCGCGAAATAAAAAAGCAATAGTAGGATCAGAGATATCTTCTATAGGCAAATTATATATCTTACGCTTAATCAATTCTGGCTCTATAGGCATCGGCCGGTAGTGAAACACTGGCGCTTGAGCGTAATTGTTTTTGGCAAAATTCTTCCACGCTTCAGCAACATTAATTGGCGTTACCAGTAAAAGAAAGTCAAAAAGGTTGCTATACTCGGCCAGTTCGTGGTCAATCTCCCATACCTTTTCATCCAGCACCGTCGTACCTAGCATCTCAAAATGTGTTACATTATAAGAGGTATTCGTGCGCACAAATTCAAACATGCTTTTGCGTAACGCCTTACCAAATGCGGTGCGTAGTTCTCTGACAAATAGGGGATAGGGTTTTCCCGTTTTCAGGTCATTGTAAATGGGGGCAATTTCGATACCTAGTATCACTATCTCCGACTGTTTCGCCACTTTTTTATCAATAAGAGACGCCATTTCCGGTGGTTTAACAGCTGTTTTTTGTTTATCGAGTGTAGCGGTTATCAGCTGGCCGCCAATATGAAGGCTACTCAGTTCCTCTGTTAATTTAGTAGCGGTACTTAACGAACCTTTTTGATTAATATGAATGGTAAAAGCGCTATGATCTATGCCGTTAGACAGCCAAACTTCAACGAGCATAAAACCGCCAAATTTGTCGGCTAAAAACTCGGAAACCGTTTTTATAACGGGTTCAAGTAAACATTCCTGACTGCTGGGAGCGATTAAATAAGCAGACTCTGTCCTGGCCAGATTATAGGTAAAAAGATCTTTCCCAGAAGGGGGAATGCGGTAAATAATGAGAAATGGGACCGGCTTATCCATCTTTAATACACCCTTGCATGGCAGCGAAACCTGTATCGGATCACCTTTTTTTAACTTGTCCTGAATCTGATTAATCAATTTTTCTTGTTTATTTGCCATAGCTCAGCTGGTGCTTATATCGGTAAAGTGCTTATTTTATGAAGTTCATTTATTAGTATCGGTAGGCTGTTTTTCAAGGCCTGTTGTATGTCTGCGAGATGATCAATGTCAACCCTTCCCGTCCATTCATCCATAAAATTTTTTTTGAACTCAATGGAAAGAACACAGCCATGGTTTCCGTAATGCTGACAGATCCATTCAGAAAAATAACCTCCTTTAAATTTGACATTTTCCCGGACATCAGGTTCTCTCCCCTTGATAAGCGTCTGCGAAAGAAACGCAGTGAATCGGGTGATTAATGGACGCCATTTGGGTAGATTATGGATTGTACCTATGTTGATTTCCGGATTCTCGTCTATGGGAGCTTCTTCAAATGGATTTGATCTTCTGTGATTGTAACTGTGTATATCCAGCAAAACAAAATGGCCATACAATGCTATTTGTTCCTGTAATAAGGTATTTACCCGCTTATAAAATAAATCGTAATAAGTTAAAAGCCCTTGCTCCATTTCCTCGGGTATCGATCCGTTCCAAACCGTCAGACCCCAAGCGTCTTCCGGGCGCTTGTAAAGACATTGCTCGCGTGAGCGATTTAAATCTACCAAGAAGCGGGAAGTGTCGATCGTAATCGTATTGATTGGTATATTTGCCATATAGGCAGTATAGGGATCTTCCTCACGCATACGTTCATGCTCCTGCAGACGCATCAGCTTCCTGAATGCAGGCGGGATAAAATGTCCGTCGTGTATAGCTGTAACAATAAGGGGGCTTTGTTTTTGTTGTATATGGATATTCGATTCCATTGGCGAGTTTATCTAAGATAACAGTGAAGACAAAAACTTGTTTTTATTCGCCTATGTTGATAGCGAAGAGCAAAAGAAAAAATTTAACTTAGCATCTCGTTAAGCTGCTGTTCGAGTGATGGAAATATTGTTGCTTAATGTTTGCTATTAGATGGCTGTTCTATGTTTTATTTAGTGGATATTCATAAATACGATGACGAAAATTTTTGCTGAAAAAGTTTATACAGGAGAAATTGTTCTGGAAAATCAGATACTTGCCTGTGCAAATGGTAAAATATACACCATAAATGATGGTCATAGGGAAGAGGCTGATAAAGTAGTTACCTGTATAGCGCCTGGTTTTTTCGATATACAGGTAAACGGTGGTGCCGTTTACCATTTTACGGCGAGCCCCAATGAAGATTGTTTAAGGGATATTGATCATGCCTGTTTTTTGGACGGTACGGCTTATGTATTGCCTACACTCATTACATCCTCGAGAGAGAACATCTTTAAAGGCATTGATGCTACACGTACCTATTTACAGAAACATAAAAATACGTGTGTTTTAGGTATGCATTTGGAAGGACCTTTTATTAATGAGAAAAAGCGGGGGGCGCATTTATCTCGATATATACAAAAGCCAACAAAACAGCTAGTAAAAGAGATTATTGAACATGGCAAAGGAGTGATTCTGCAGATGACCCTTGCGCCGGAGATGTTTGACGAGGAAATATTAAGATTATTATTGGATTCAGGAATAGCCTTGTCTGTTGGACATACAAATGCGACCTACGCCGAGGCAATGCATGCATTTAATTTGGGCATCCATCAGGTAACACATCTTTTTAATGCGATGTCGCCATTTTTGCACCGTGCCCCCGGTGTGGTTGGTGCCGCATTTGACCATCAGCAGGTATTTACTCCTCTAGTGCTGGATGGGAAACATGTCGATTTTGCTGCTGCAGGCATAGCGCGCAAAATCAAGCAGGAAAAGTTTTTTTTGCTTTCTGATGCTTTATTCTTAAGGAAAGAGAAGCACTCCTTTCAGTGGGAAACATTTGATGCTCAATTGATAAATGATGAATATATCAATAGTGAAGGAAACTTGGCCGGTGCCAATATTTCATTGGCGGATGCAGTAAGAAATGCCGTTGTCCATTTAGGTGTTTCGGTACAGGAAGCGATCGAAATGGCTACTTATCGTCCGGCTAAAGCGGTAAATCAACTCCATAGCATCGGTAAAATAGCAGTTGGATACCCCGCTAGATTTACGGTGTTTGACGAAAATCTGAGCAACTTCAAGGTGCTTTCTACCGAAGAACAGTCGGTCATTTTAGATAATCGCTGATAAACCGTCCAAGTAATTCATAACCTGCAGCATTTGGATGAAGGCCGTCAGAAAATAACTGTTCATTAATCAGCTGGTTTGGCTGGAGAAAAAGTTTTCCGGCATCGGCATAGGAGATTCCAAGTTGCTGAGCCGAGCGCTGGTAAAGCTGGTTGAGCTTAAGGACTCTTTCCTCCATATTTCGACGAGGCAAAATACCCATCAGTAAAATTTTTGCGTTAGGCTGGCGAAGTTGTATGGCCTTTAATAGATTTTTGATACCCAAATTTATCTCTTCATCTGTATTGCTCCCTAGGTTATTCGTGCCAATCATCAGCACGATGTGTGCTGGGGATATATCGGTAAATTCATCGTGATGGACACGCCATAAAACATTTTCAATTTTATCCCATCCAAAGCCCAAGTTTAGCGGTTGATATTTGCTAAAATATTTGTTCCACGAAAAGTTTCCTCTATTCGGTCCGGCTGGAAGTCCGCCCCAAAAATGGGTAATAGAGTTACCTATAAATACGAGCCCGGGCCGATAGCTTTGGTTTAACTTTAACACTGCTTCATGCCTATCCGTCCAAAAATAGAGTGGAGCATCACGGTACTGCGTTGTTGGCGTAGTGATGTCGTACGCTTCGACGTTTTCCTGAAAAATTTCCTTTAGTTTCAGGGCGTAAGCATCCGCATAGCGCATCATGCCTATATCATTTGGATGTGTACCATCTACAGTACTCTCTATATCTTGTCCGATACTTTTACAATCTAGGTAATATAAATCCGTGACACCTATTTTCTGCGTTAACGAGTCGAATACCTGTCGTTGAATGTTGTTCACCCGTTCGTACAGTTGTTTGCGTTTTACATTAGCACCAGCATCTGTATAGCCATCATGATCTGTTAATAAAATCGGAGTAACTGGATTTTTCTTCCTTAACGTATCAATGGTGTTGATGATTTTCTTTCTGAGTATATCTTCGGTATACTGTGAGCCTGTTAAATTAGGTAAACAGTCGAGTATAAATAAGCGGGCAGGAATCTCTGCGATCAATGAGCTCACCGCTGGCTCCAATCTGCCGTTTCCTGAAAAAGCCAGGTTCACAACAGGTCGATCGAGTTTTCTGGATAGTATATTAGTCCATGCAAGCCCGGGTCTGGAAGCGCAGCCGCCTTGTGCAATAGAAGTGCCATACACGACAATCGGTTTTTCCTGTCGGACAGGCAAGGCCTTCCATTCGCTACTGTCAGCTACTTGTACTGTCATCCAATTTACGCTGTTATATAATGGTAAGTATAAAGTATATTCCAGCGGTTTCTGGTTATTCTCTGCAGCGATGTCAAATACGTATGTAATGGTATCCTTAAAGGAATAATTGCCTTTACACCATATCCACTTACCATTTAGATCCTTTGCATATAGATCAATGCCGCTTACCCCGGTTGCAGGCATGTGTGGCATTTGCAGGTTTTTCCCAACACTATACTTGACGATGATCTGCTGTGCATTCGTACGGAAACGAAGCTGCATACCAGCTGTGTTTGTGGATAGATTCCATACTTCTTTTCTGACGGTTTCTTCTGCACGTGCCGGAAAGCGATCATAGGGTTTTTTTACTTCCTTTGGCCACATCTGACCCTCCAAATAGAATGGAGTATCCGTAGCATTGACCGGTGAAAAAGTTTTATAAACGATTTCCTGCCCATTGGAGATTTGAAAACCTAAGTTAATAAGTAATAAGAAAATAAGTTTTTTCATCAGCATAACTATTGATAAGTTTCTTTATCCGCATAAAAAGATAAACGCTCGTTTCTATAGATTTATCCTGTCTTTTTGGATATTTTTAATCAAAGGCAGCATTTATTGATCTTTTACAGTTGTTTACCGTAGAATTTCAACAATTTAGCATTTGTTTATAATTAATCTAAATAAGATGTTATCTTTGCAGTGAAATAAAAAGGTCATACAGTTCGCACCTGTATGACCGCCTAACTTTTTGTCAGGTACACTTTTAACAATTTAGATCAATATTAAAAGCAATGCAAATTAAGAAAATTTTGCTACTCGGATACCTTTGTATCCATTTTTTTTCAACCTATTCTCAACAGAGCGCAAACCAAACAGTTTCTGGAGAAATTAAAGATACGCAAGGTGTTCCCATCGTCGGTGCCTCTATTTATCTAGATGATTTGGTAGCTGCAAAAACCGACGGAAAGGGTTTTTACAAGCTAGGCCAAGTGAAAATTGGAAAGCGTCAAATAAAGGTTTCTGCCTTGGGTTTTAAGCAAGAGCTTAGATCTGTCGATTTAACGATGAACCAAAATCTTATCCTAAATTTCTCTTTGACAGATGAGACGAATCAAATGGATGAAGTCTCAGTTATAGGCCGTACTACGAATCAAGAGATTAACCGACAAGCCTACAATGTTACCTCGCTGGATGCAAGTAAATTACATAACACAACTTTAGATCTTTCTCACGCTTTAGACCGTGTTTCAGGTGTTCGTGTTCGGGAGAATGGGGGAGTAGGCTCCAGCTTTAACTTCTCACTGAATGGTTTTACTGGGCGGCAGGTGAAATTTTTTATTGACGGAGTACCTATGGATAACTTTGGTTCTTCGTTTCAAATAAACAATATCCCCATCAATTTGGCCGAACGGGTGGAAGTGTATAAAGGGGTTGTTCCTGTTTGGCTAGGATCTGATGCGCTAGGTGGTGTGGTTAATATCGTTACCAACAGCAGCAGACAGAACTATGTAGATGCGTCTTATTCATATGGGTCCTTTAATACGCATCGTTCTGCTGTCAACCTAGCTTATACCTCTCCGAAGGGATTTGCTTTCCGACTAAATGCGTTTCAGAACTATTCGGATAACGACTATAAAGTGACCGTTACCGAAACGGATATTTATACACAGCAGATTTACCAAAACATTAAAGTGAAGCGCTTCCATGACAACTACCATAATGAAACGGTTATAGCGAATGTCGGTTTGGTAGATAAAAGCTTTGCAGATCAATTATTATTTGGGGTGACGTAGTGAGTAAATCATTTAAATGGGTAACAGGTGTTCCCGATAATATAACCAGTGTTACAACCATTAACAACTATGCACCACTGGATGGGATTCGGGATACGTCGGGATTACCACCGCAAGTGAAGGCAGCTATGTCTATGTATTTGATGCGAATCTCGCTACGGCAAAAAAAGGCTTAAAAGTGGAAGGTGGTACTATTAAGGCTATTCACAAGCTAAACTACTAGTGTGTAAATCTGAAGCTGTACATCATATTGGAAGACATTCTAAAAGAGATTATTTAAGATGGATAATAGACCTAAAAAAACAAATTCCCGCTCCCTCTTTTACCGTATTTCGGCCTGGCTACATTTGTGGCTAGGTCTAATTACGGGGATTATCATGGTGATCGTTTGTGTTACCGCTTGTATCTGGGTGTTTCAAGATGAAATCACCGCTTATATGCTAGAACCCGAAACCCGGGTAAGCTATCAGGAGAAGCCAGTATTGTCCCCGGCACAATTGCAGCAGATTGTAAACGAAAAGTTTCCCGGCAAGAAGGTGTCTTATGCAAGCTATCAACAGGGAAGAGCTATTTATCTAGGGCTTGGCGAAGGCCGTAGAGGAGGTACATCTCTTAGGATAAATCCATACACCGGAGAGATTATTAGTGTCAAAGAACGAAAGGAAGGGGAGGTCGATTTTTTCAGGTTCATCTTAAACGGCCACCGTTTTTTATGGCTTCCCTATGAGATCGGGCGACCTATTGTCAATTACAGTACCTTGATTTTTGTGATCACGCTGATTTCGGGTATCGTGCTTTGGTGGCCAAAAAAATGGAATAAAAGCACCCGCGAAAAGAGCTTTACCATTAAATGGAAAGGAACTTTTAAACGGGTTAATTATGATCTACATAATGTTTTGGGTTTTTATTCGCTGTTCATAGTCTTCGCGATTGCTTGCACCGGTATGGTATACGGTATCGAGTGGTTTAGTAAAGGATTATACTGGACAACATCGGGCGGAAATACATTGCCCGGCTTTGTTCGCCATGAATCGGACTCGCTGCAATTGGGTAAAAACTATACTCCTCAACAGGCCATGGATATCGCCTGGAATAAAGTATTGGCTAAACATCCAGATGCCAAGGGTTTTTACTATAATTTCCCAGATACAAGTCGACCGAAAGCGACGATCAATATAACCATTTATCCTAGCGTGGGGAAATATTATAATAACGTCAGTTATGCTTTTGATCAACACACAGTCAAGGAAATGCCGAAGCATGAAGTGTATGGCGCTCGATTTGAAGATGCTTCGTTCGGTGTTAAACTTCGTAAAATGAATTATGATATCCATGTTGGGTCGATTCTGGGCTTGCCCGGAAAGGTAATTGCCTTTTTTGCTGCACTCATTGGTGCCAGCTTGCCTATAACGGGCTTTATCATCTGGATAGGCAAAAAGAAAAAGGGAAGGAAAAAAGGAAAAAAGGTAAGTGTCAAGGAAAGACCTTTAACCAGTATGGAAATGAGGGACTTACTCAATAGTGAAAAAAACAGCAAGCGATCTATACCGAAATCATATAAACCTGTTCTAACGATCCGTAAAATGGAATAGACGGTTAAAACATAGTTAGGCTCATCGCTGTTATCTAAATAGATTATTGAAATAAAGGTAATTAGCGGTTAAATAAATGATGTCGATTAATTTAGATTTTCGGTAGCAACAAGTTTTGTTTTTAAATATTTGTTGGTTAGACTGTTAACATTATTTTAAGCAGATTATGTAAAATGTCTATTGCTTGGTTAATCGTTATTTTACATCCATATGCTTATATTTGTCTCCTATATGGAAAATACCATGCAACCAATACACGAGGGATCGAGAAAAGAAGTGATGAGCTATCTTGAGCCATTCATGCTCAATGAAATGAGCGAATATTTAAAGCCTGTTGAAGAGATGTGGCAGCCTGCTGATTTTTTGCCAGATGCTTCCAGGGATACATTTTTTCAGGAAGTCAAAGATTTACAAGATAGTGCAAAAGAATTGCCTTATGATTTAGTAGCAGTGCTGATAGGAGATACGGTTACTGAAGAAGCGTTGCCTACGTACGAATCGTGGTTGACAATGGTGGATGATGTGGATAAAAATGAACAGGGCGGGTGGATGAAATGGGTACGTGCCTGGACTGCAGAGGAAAATAGACATGGTGATTTACTGAATAAGTATATCTACTTATCTGGAAGAGTGGATATGAGGCAATTTGAAATCTCTGTTCAATATTTATTAAAAGATGGCTTTGATATCGGTACAGGAAGCGATCCGTACCGTAACTTTATATATACCTCTTTTCAGGAATTGGCAACAAATGTTTCACACAGAAGAGTTGCTGGATTGGCGAAACAGTCAGGAGATAAGTTATTGGCGAAAATGTGTGGGGTAATTGCTTCTGACGAAGCACGTCATGCAAAAGCATATATGTCTTTTATCTCTAAAGCGCTTGAAGTAGATACCAACGAAGTGTTGGTGGCTTTTGAAGACATGATGAAAAAGAAAATTGTAATGCCTGCCCATTTCTTAAGAGAATCAGGTGAGCCTCAAGGAGAACTTTTTTCTCATTTTTCTGACGCTGCCCAGCGCTTAGGCGTTTATACAGCACTTGATTATGTGGATATCATGAGAGACTTGTTGGTGGATTGGAAGGTGGATGCGTTGAGCAATTTAAATGAGGCTGGAGAAAAAGCCCGTGATTACTTAATGCGCTTACCGGACCGATTGATCCGTATTGCTGAACGTATGAAAAATCCAGTGAAGGATTATAACTTTAAGTGGATTCACGGTGATAGATAATTGGAATTCCACAAGGAATAGATATTAATAGTCTATTGGATTAGGATATAAAAAGCGATACGCTAAGATATCAACTAACTTTTTTGATGACACCGTTTTATCAGGCCCTTTTACATCTTCAAAGGAGCTGGGTAGGGCAAAGTTATATTTCGTGGACATCTTCAGAATGACTTCTTTCTTGGTAGGATGATGAGGAGAAACCGCATTGAATAGTTGATTACTTGTTTTAGTTCTGTAGATAGCCATAACGATCTCGAAAATATCATCGGCATGGATATAGTTGGCTCTCTGATCGGCAACCGGGCATGTTTTGTTGCTAAAATGCTTTCCGGGGATTCTATTGTAACCAAATATTCCGCCTAATCTCAAGATGTTCAAACCCTTTACCTGTTGAAGAAGTGTTTGCTCTGCCTGATACAATTTTTTATCCAATTGCTCTGCGGGAATATCCATTTCGTGAATAAGCTGCCCCGTGGCAGGATAAATGCCTACTGAACTTAAATAGACAATAGAGGAGGCATGGATGTTTTCTACGAAAGAAGACAGCCGTTTGAATTTATCGGCACAGGTAGCATATTCTTCTCTTCTTTTGGCAGGTACACTGATCAGTACCAGATCAAAATGCATCGTACTTAAGAACGTCTCACGAGACAGGGCCGGATTATTAAAATCAATTAAATAGGGAGTCATTCCTGCCTCTTGCATAGGTTCTACTTTTTGTGGAGAGGTGGTAGAAGCAAAAACTTTACAACCTTGTTGGATGAGTTTTTCTGCAAAAATAGTACCTACCCACCCGCAACCAAGTATTAAAACATCCATCGTCTAATCATTTATATAGGATTAACCGGCAGACGGTACAATCTGTTTGGTGCGTATAGTCCTTTTGTTATGCTGTGCTTTTTTGGAAGGCTTCTTTTTCATTTTATTCAGCCATATCAATGTTCCGGTGATAGGAAGTGAAGTAGCGATAAGACAGGCAATAAAATAAAGTAACTTCGTGAATGAACCATATACATTTCCAACATGTATTGCTTTGATAGAACTGGTGATACGTTCGTTTAAGGGTTTATCTGTAAATAAACTAACTTCTTCTATTTTAGCATTTTGAATAGATAATTTTATTTGATCAGAGGCTGCGGGAGCAAAGAAGCCAACTTTCGTTTTACTGATGTTGACAGATTCTTTCGATGATTTCGGTATACTAATACGATAGTCTCCCGCATAGGATAGTGCAGCATTGGCTTCTGCCAGATAATGTTCGATCGGTAGCAAGTTGATAGTCTCTTCTTTTTCTTTTCCCTCCCGTTCACGCCTTCCACCGCCGTGTTTTCCGGCTATTTCCTCTTCACTCTTTCCCGAACCCTTCGATGCCCGTGATTCATTTCGTCCCTTTCCTGTACCTGCACCTGGGCCAGGTCCACCGCGCATCGCATTCGCCTCATAGGTACCCAATACCTTGCGGAGGCCGTCTCGATACCATTCGAATGACCATTGCGGTCCTGTAACACCCATGAGGAAAAGTAGAATAAAAGAATAGAAGCCTAACGTATTATGAAGATCATGATTGGTTCTTTTCCAGCTGCCTTTCCATTTTATCTTTAGGCCCTGTTTCCAGCCTCTCATTTTTTGCGGGAACCATATTATCAGGCCGGTCAAAGCTCCCAAGGTGAATAGAATGGTTGCAGTTCCTGTGATATAACTTCCCAATTTACGGTTCTCCAATCCCTCGAAGATCGGGTTCTCAATCCTGTCTAGCAGGAGCCAGCGGTGTAGACTGAACATGTCATGCATAAAATCGGCCATTTTGGATTTCTCCAGCGACGTGCCCGTAATGTTACCTGTATACGGATTAATATAATAGGTAGTGCCGAATCTGCTATTTTCGTCAGCCTTGCGTACATTGATCTGATAGGTGCGCTGAGGATCATGAGGTATTGTCAACCCTGTAATATCGCCACCAGATTCTTTTTTAACAATTTCAATCAGCTCAGCGTTAGCAAGTTTTTCCATTTGATTAGATTCTTGGTCGCTTATTCGATGCAGATGCGGAGCCGCCATTTCCTGAAGTTCCGTATTATAGACATAAATTGTGCCACTTAGGCAAACAGCAATTAAGACGAGGCCACTGGCAAGCCCCATCCAAAGATGGATATCATTAATGAATTTTCTGGTTTTTTGCCAACCCGTTGTTTTTTTTTCCATGTCAGTAAGTTTAGTTAGTTTGTACTTGTATATAAGCAACGAAAACAACAATAGGTCAAGCGGACCTATTGCTGTTTATCATTACCCAATTATTAGGTGACTTGATTTAGTAAACGCCAATATATTGATTACCCGTTTGGTTAACAAGTTTCGCTCCTACCGTCATCTCACCACTGGCTCTGTTGAACACGTAAATATTTCCATCCTGGCCAATAGGCGCAACGGCGATAAATACGTCATCACCATTTTGGGTAATATTCTGAATCTGACGGAAATTCAATGTGGTTTCATTCGGAATGTTGTATTTAGTAGCGGTATTCGCATTAAGATCTACACGTGCGATATAACCTCCTCCGTCAGCTAATCTATAAATGACAAATCCTATGCCGTTGCCTACATATTTCCAAGTTTCGATGTACGTATCTGTCAAACCGAGTGCTTGATCTAAACTAAATACATATGAAGCATCGTAATCGTTTGTAGAGGAATTAATGCGAAGAATTTTTGAGCCTCCATTACCTGCTCCTTCACCAGAGGTTGCTTGATATACATGGCCGTCATCGCCTACATATTGCATGGTGCTGCGGTAGCCGTTAGTATCACCTCTGGTTTTGTCTGAGGTAATCACTACAGGATTCTCCAGAGAAGGGTAATCTAAAACGAGCGTTTTTGCCCAGCTTTTTGGACTGGTATTGTCTGTTGCGAAAGAAGGTAAGCCTGCGTCAGTCAAAGTAAACGAAGTTGGGTCAACTTTACTTATGGCGGCACCGATAAAAACCTTATTTCCTGCTCTATTAATAACGGGAACGTCAATACGACTCACGTAATAGCCAGCAGCTACCTCTTCGTCTGAGAGCGCTAATTCGAAAGATGTTGTGTTGGTGATTTTAGGATCATTCAGATCCAAGACGATCGCATCTGTTTTTGCTGTTCTTCTTTTAAAAACAAAATTCGGGCTAGTACCTTCATATTCAGCGTTATTTGCAGCTGCTCTTACAGCAACGCCAATTCCTTCAGCGGCTTTCAACCAGCGTGGTGAAGTACTGACATAAGCTGCAGTTTCTACCTCAGGACCATCGGGTGTGAAGCTATTACCTCCTTGTACGCGGTATTTATTAAATATACCACCATCATCTCCCACATACTGGATATTATAAAGGAAATTTCCATCAGCGGAGGCTTGCAAGCGAGCAGTACGTTGCGATTTAACATGTGTGCCTTGTGTGAAAACATTGACAGATGTATTGGCATCTTTAGCCTGCTCTGCTGTAATACTGTAGATCATAGTACCACCGTTGCCATCGCCTGCTTCATCTTGCATCAATGCACCGGAAACGGTAATCCAGCGGTCTTCGTTCGCCCCTGGTTGGTCTGGATTAGGGCTGTCGTCTGACGAACAACTGCTAAAGGAGAAAGAAGTTGCAATGGCAGCGAGGGTTGCCATTTTTAATAGGGTATTTTTCATCGCTTTCTGTTTTTATTATGTTAAAATTTGTTGATTGTGTAATTCAGTTTTAAATAGAATCCTCTGCCCGGCTTTTGAACACCGAAATTGTCATACAGCTCTGCATTGAAGATATTCTTTACGTCTAAACTGGCAATAATTTTATTATTAGGGAATCTATAACTCGCTCCTATATTTTGCGCATATTGACCCGGTGTGATAAACCAATCAGATTCCGGCCAAATGGTACGGAAGGGTGCAACATAACCTAAAGTGTAAAATAAATTTAGCTGTGATGATTTTTGAAAAAAATCATTTAGCCGGTAATGTACATTTCCGTTGATCGTGAAAAATGGCTCATTTGGGATTTGCACATTATAGTAAGTCATGCGCTGACCACTACTCGGATCAAATTCTTGCTTGAAAAGCGAATTGAATTTGGAGAAATTAGCCATGACCGTTAAATTGTTCTTATAGGTATACGATAACTCCCCTTCAAAACCTAGGGATTGGGTGACACCGAGGTTGATGTATTGGATTTCTTCAATTTCCTGACTATTCAGTAGTTCATTTGTTCTCGGCATGATTCTGTCTTTTACGTTACGCCAAAAAACATTACCCGAAAATGAAACCTTGTGTTGATCAAATTCAAAGGTTCCTACTCTGAACCCCGCATTATAATTATCGCTTATTTCTGGATTCAAATTTGGGTTCGCCAGTACGTTTTGATCTGGGCTGCCAAATATCGCGTCATCTTCGGGCATACGAACAGCGCGTTCTGCTGAAGCAATTAAGATGGCGCGAGGGAGTAAAGAATAGGAGATTGCTGCGCCATAGCCTGTGTTGGACCGGCTATCACGTGTAATATTTTCTGTTATTACAATTTCTCCATTTACCGATGAGGCACTATAGGTGGTGCTCGCTATACTTTGCTGATAAATCTTAGCAAATACATTGGTCCTTAGTTTATTACTCATAGTTTGCGCTTCATAATTGAACGAGATGACATGTTTTGATAAATCATTGGAGCTCTTTAAGCTATTACTAGCTACAGGATTTAGCTTATCGTTATCTTGCCTGTCTATGGTATAGTAAACATGATTAACAGATAGACGGTGACCAGTGATAATGTCATAACTCAAATTAGATCGGAGATTAATGATTTGCCGATCAATATCGGTCATGCTAGGATTATTCCCTTGCTGAGCATTGCCTGGCCGGCGGATAGGATTACCATTTAAATCTACTCGAATATTGCCGTCCCAGTTGTATGCCCAAGGGACAGTGTCTTGGATATAGGTGTTTCTGCTGCTATATACGCCATTAACAGTTAGGTTAAGACCTTCAGTTAACAAGTTTTTCTTATTATACTGTAAATTCAGCACATGGGCTTGTGCTTCTGACGTTCTGCCCATATAGGGCGTTCCCATCGTTTGACCGTGCTGAATTTCTTTATAAGAGTCAGAAATATTGTAACCCAGAAAGAAAACATCCGCCCATTTCACATCCGTAAATCCGGCCTCAAATCTTCCTCCGATCGATTTATAGCCATCAAAAAACCGCTTTGTTCTGTAATTCCTATGGACAACACCATTCGGTTCGATATATTTCGAGAATTTACCCCATATTTCATAATCATTATCGGTATAGGTATAAAAACCTGAAGCTTTGGTCGTAAAGCCACTCTTGGAGTCACGGTACAAGCCGCTGATGTCGGATTGGAAAGTATTGAAAGATCCATAGGAGGTAGACGCAGAAAGGTTATTACCAGAACTGCCCTTTTTTAGCACGATGTTGATAGCACCACCAAGTAGATCACCGGATAAATGTGCCGGTAATACTCCCTTATATACTTCAATGCGCTCGATCATTGATGGCGGGATACTATTCAGGTTGAATGAAGAGCCATAAGTAGAAATTTCAATCCCATCGATAAAAATACCTACCGATCTTCCGGTCATACCGTTGAGATTATACTGGACCTCGGAACCCAATCCGCCGCTTTGACGAACTCGAACACCAACCGTACGGTCCAATAATTCATTCGTCTGTATATTTCTAAGGGATGCTTCCTTTGTTTCAATTACGTTTACTGCGAATCCCTGTGTTTCAATCTCTCTTTTTGCTGAATTCCCTACAATGGTTACCTCAGCTAAAGCAAGGTCCCCTTGAGGATCAATATTTACATCGAGATTTTGTTTTGACTGATCAACGAAAAATGGTATTTCTTTTGATTTTATTTCTAAAGAGGAAACGAGTATTTTATGCTGGCCAAATGGTACATTTTTTAATTCAAATTCTCCTTTGTTATCGGAGATACCAAGGATATCGGTTCCTATTACCTTTACAGTGACATGGCTAAGCGGTTTACCACCCTCTAATTGAATTTTTCCTTTGATGGTACTTAATTGTGCAAATAATAAATTAGATAGACAGGTGAATAGTAAGGTGAAATAAAAATTCTTCATTGAACTGTAGTTAATTCTTTTAAGCTGGTTGATGTATGATTCCTGTACTTGATAAAGTATACTCTGTTTAGTTGTTTAAGCTGCAATAAAGCCAAGCGCCTGATTTATTTTGCCAATGCATACTGTTTTAGTCTATCAATTGGCCTTCTATCCTGTCAATGTTAGTTTAATTTGGCGCACTGTTAAGAAATAAGAACGGGATTAGAAGTAAAAATTTTTGTCGATACATTGTTTAAATTAAGATAACTTTACGATTAATTTATATGCAGTCTAAATATTGATGCAAAACTCCTTATAATAAGTCTAAATAAGGAGACTTTAAACGGAACAAAACTAACGCAAAGCGGAAAAATATGTCAGTAATAGATCATAGCACGCAAAACAGAAACGAATCGGATGCAATATTTGATAGTGTTGGGAGTTTTTTTGACCAAAACAAAAAACCTTTACTGGAAGAATACCGTTTAGAGAATGGGGAGGAGGCCTATTTCAGTATCGTATTTGGTGGAATCCGTATTCAATATGGTAATGCCGTTAGGCAGGAACACTCTCATATAAGGTATAACCAAGGTTATGTACAATTGAGAGTGGCCATGAAGGAAGCCAATTCCTTTATGATTGATAATCGTATCTACACATTAAATACACATTGTTATAACTTAATTTATTTTGGTAATGGCGAGCCGATTACGTCGGATGATTTACAGGAAACGGGGAATGAAGGGGAAATTCTTAAGATAGATCTATTGCCCGAATTGTTCTTTAAATATTGCCCCCCGGTAAAATCTGCTTTCGAGTTATTCCGAAAACAGGTACAGAATAAAAGGAATGTCGTATTATCAGCCTCGTGTTTGCCCTTAAGTGCCGAAATGAAAAGTATTATTTATGATATTGTTTATTGTAAGAAACCGAGGCATTTTCGACACATTTATTTAAAAGCTAAAGTAGTAGAACTGTTAACATGGCAGCTGGAGTACTATGATTGCTTAAAAGTGAAAGCGAATGCTATTGCGTTAAGGAATGAAGAAGTACAGCGCATCAACGAGGTGAAACAGATATTAGACCAACAGTTTTATTTAGATCATACCCTGTTGAGTTTATCGCGGGCAGTTGGTACAAACGATGCCACATTGAAAAAGCACTTTAAGCAATCCTTTGGCATTACTGTCTTTGCCTATTTAACCAGCGTGCGCATGCAGAATGCTAAAAAATTACTACTGGATGGCAAGGAAAAAATACAAGTAATAGCCAATAAAGTAGGTTATAAACACGCTACTCACTTTACGGCGGCATTTAAAAAGTATTTTGGGTACCTTCCAACCCGTATCAGGTTAATGTGGGTACCCATATTGATGAACTTAAGTAATACGCTGGTAGAACTCGAGTGGTTGCTATTGATCTAACGTTTATGCTTCTCATTATCGGTTCTTGCCCCTGAATCTGCCGATCTAGCTCCAGCATTAGGCAAACCTTGATGTCTTTTTAATATTTTTTGGTCTTTGAAATTCTTATCAGTTGTTGGTGCTCCCATAGAGGCGTTTCTCCCTGCATCTTGTATGCCTGTTAATTTTTGCTCTTTTTTCATATCTATATAATTATTGATGTTGTGTTTACACGATAATTGTATTTATAAGGGCTATGTGTTTAATAGCCATTCGCGAACTGGTGGATTTCTGGTGATTTAAAAATTCGTTGGTATAAACAAGCTTGCTGCGTTCGGTGGTATTTGTTTGCCTGCGTATTCCATGCTTACATTAATTTGTCGTTTACAGATGATTGTCAATAATTGAACAGATAGGTTCCGTTATTGTTTAATGTAATTCTAAATATTTATCTTTGCACATATATGGCTACATTGATAGATGCTGGAATAAAACCTTATAATCATTACGGAGCATACCTGAAAACGAAATATGCGGATAAGCGGGTTTTTAAGATTATTGTAGACGGGAACTTCACCTGTCCAAATCGGGATGGGAGTAAGGGCTATGGGGGATGTTCCTATTGTAACGTTGATTCGTTTACTCCTGAGAGTGCCCGAAAACTACCAACGATCCGCGAGCAAGTGGAGCAGGGAATCGAAAGGGCCGTTAAAGGCTATCGGGCGGAGAAATTTATTATTTATTTTCAGCCCAATACAAATACATATGCACCGGCTCATTACCTAAAGGCTATGTATGATGAGGCACTGAGCATAGCTCCTGAAAATGTAGTCGGACTATCAGTAGGAACGCGACCTGATTGTATAGATTTTGAAAAGATTGCTTTGCTTGAAAGTTATACAGATCGTTATGATGTGGATCTGGAGATGGGGATGGAATCGATTTATAATGATACCTTAAATAGAATCAATAGAGGGTGTTCACACGAAGAATTGGAAAAGGCTTTAAACTTAGTGCAAAATAGTCCATTAGATATCTGTGTGCATACCATTTTTGGCTTCCCTTGGGAAACGAAAGACATGATGTTGAAATATGCTGACGAAATAAACCGTTTCCCACAAATCAAATTCGTTAAACTACATCACTTACATATTGTAGAGGGGTCTATCATGGGTGTTCAATATAAACGCAATCCATTTCACGTGTTTAGTTTGGAAGAATACACCGACTTTTTATGTGAATTTATTCCTTTGCTCCGTCCAGATATTGTTATCCAACGCCTTTTTGGTCTGGCAGATCTGGATCTGTTAATTGCTCCAAATTGGGGGCGCGGGAAGTCGAGTATCCAATCGTATATCGATAAAGAATTGGAAAGGAGAGGAGCCATACAGGGTTCCGCATATCAAGCAATCTAATTTACTTGCTTGCTAATACGTTTTAAATTGATTATTTACCGATAAATTGGAATCTTTTTAATTTCAAAAATGTATATTCGTCCCCAAGCTTTCATGGAGCACGTATTCTCAGTTGAATAACCGTGGAGGTTGACCTATTTAAACGTATTATTGAATGAGTAACATACCAAACACTTCTAGCAACCAGCGGTATATTGTACCGTTGATTACGCTTACACTCTTGTTTTTTATGTGGGGATTTATTACCTGCATGAACGACATTCTGATTCCCTATTTAAAACAATTATTTAGCTTATCATTTTTTGAATCCATGTTGGTGCAGTTTTGTTTCTTCGGAGCATACTTCATCGGTTCACTTGTATACTTTATAGTTTCGTCGAAGTGGGGCGACCCCGTTAATAAAATCGGTTATAAAAAATCAATCATCGCAGGGATCATCCTTTCTGCTATAGGTTGCGTGTTATTTTGGCCAGCAGCAACATCTTCTTTGTACGGTTTGTTTTTGACTGCCTTGTTTGTGTTGGGTTTGGGTTTTACGATTTTGCAGATTACAGCAAATGCATATGTGTCGTTGTTAGGACCAGAGGATGGCGCTTCCAGTCGACTAAATCTAACGCAAGCATTTAATTCATTGGGAACAACCATTGCTCCGGTTCTGGGTGGACATTTAATCTTTGAGTTTTTTGCTGATGGAGACACCATCAGTCCACAAGCCACTCGTATTCCTTACCTTATATTTGCGATAATTCTTGTGCTGGTGGCGGTGTTTATCTCTACCGTGAAGCTGCCTTCTTTTGAATCAACTGATGAGGAGAAAGATGTAAAAGGCCTTGGTGCGTTGAAGTTTACGCATTTAAGATTAGGTGTTTTGGGCATTTTCTGTTATGTGGGCGCAGAAGTGGCGATCGGTAGTTTTATTATTAGTTTTTTGGAGCAGGAACAAATTATGGGCCTCACCGAGTCCGTCAGTAAAAACTATCTGGCCTTATATTGGGGGGGGGCCATGATCGGTCGGTTTTTAGGAGCTATCTATTTGAATCACAACATTGATTTTTCCAAGAAACTCATTTATATGGTAGGAGCAGCAACGCTTGTATTTCTTCTTATTTTCAGCTTGGTGGATTTAACATTCGCCCAGGTAAGTTTCTTCCTGGTATTTATTGTTTTGAACTTATTGGGGTTTTTAGTGGGAAAGGCCGCACCAGCGCGTACGTTGGCCATATTTGCCGGAATAAATGTGCTGTTGTTGATTTCCAGTATCGTTAACACCGGAGCTTTTGCAATGTATTCTGTATTGGGTATTGGTATATTTAACTCCATTATGTTCTCCAATATTTATACATTATCGATAGCGGGTCTCGGAAAATATACGAGCCAAGGCTCTTCCCTGTTGGTGATGGCTATTTTGGGCGGCGCTATTATTCCAGTGATACAAGGGGCCCTTGCTGATTATCTGGGCGTGCAACTGTCCTTGATATTACCTGTAATATGTTATGTATATGTGTTCGTTTTTGGTATCTATTGCTCCAGGAAATTTAAGAATATAGAGCATGTCGGACCAATTGCGGGAGGGCACTAAGCTTGATTTATTAGCTAATTAGCCGATTGGCTAATTAGCTAATCCTCACTGTTCATCATTAATTTCTATCCAGTGGCCATCCGGATCCTGAAAATAGATCTGGTGCACTCCGTCTACCCGTGTGGTGATTTTTCCTCTATTACCTGGCCAATCAAAATATTCCACCCGGTGTTTTTGAAGGTTATCTATAAAGACTTGTATATCTGGGGTACTGAAACATAGATGATCGTTTTTATCCCGCTGAATACCACTTTTGGCACCTTGTATCAAGTGCAATTGCCCCGCGGGACCCAGCGTAAACCAGGTATGTAAACCGTCATGAAAGGGTTCTGGTATTTCATTCAGTTGGAGTACATCTTTATAGAAAGCCGTACTTTTATCTAGTTTTTCTACATATATAGCAATATGGTTAAGCTTCATGTTAATTGTTTGTTGTGCTGATACAGACAGAGAAATAAATAAAATAAAGGACGCTAATGCGAATTTGATGGATAGTTTCATAAAAATGTTTGTGTTGGTTGTTAAAGCATGCAATATAATATAAATAAAATTAATATTTGCTGTTTTGCTATTTTTTTTAGTATTTTGCTGATGTTTTTTTATCCGGTAATATTATGAGAAGTGGTCATGCTGATTTGCCCTTGCACTATGGACAGGTGCCGAAATGGTTGGCACGTAGGATGAGTTCCTTAGGTGGCGCTATTGTAGAAGCGATCATTATGGAATATGGCAGGAAAACCCTGCTGAGTAAAATGAGCGATCCTTGCTGGTTCCAATCATTAGGTTGTGTGCTCGGTATGGATTGGCATTCTTCCGGCATAACTACTTCGGTAATGGGGGCATTAAAAAGTGCCATCAACAAAAAATCTCAGGAGCTGGGTATATACATATGTGGTGGAAGAGGAAAACATTCACTTAGAACCCCGGATGAATTATTGGTGTTGGCCAATACACTCGGTTTAGACGGTGATACCTTGGTTAGACACAGTAAATTAACGGCCAAAGTAGATAACACAGCTATACAAGATGGTTTCCAACTATATTTACACTCATTTATATTAAGTAAAGATGGTGATTGGTCTGTGATCCAGCAGGGCATGAATACGCATACGAGAATGGCAAGGCGGTATCACTGGCATTCTCCACAGATAAAATCTTTTATGGAAGAGCCACATAGCTTTATCTATGGCCAAAACCAAGGTTTGATACTGAATCTTACGGATCGTCAAGCCTGTGTTACGAAGCGGGGAATTCTTACTTTAGCCAATGAACATCCTGAACGTGTATTAGCAGAAGCTAGAAAAATCTTGATGCCCACTCACCATGATGTGCAAGAGAAGGATGTGAATTTGAAGAGATTGGGAGCGATATTAAGTCTGGCACATGCCAAAGGAATTACCTGTATGGAAGATTTATTATTGTTGCAGGGGGTAGGCCCAAGGGCGATACAGTCATTAACGTTGGTTAGCGAGATGATCCACGGGACACCTAGTAGATTTGATGATCCTGCCCGTTTTTCTTTTGCGCATGGCGGCAAAGATGGTCATCCATTTCCTGTCCCTACCAAAACATATGATGAAACAATCATGCAATTAAGACAAGCGTTGGACAGGGCAAAGATAGGATTTACTGAAAAGTCTGAAGCCATTAAAAATCTTACAAAAATAGCACAGCAAAGAGAAAGGGATTTTGTTCCAAATGATCATTTTCAGGAACTGGTAGAAAGAGAGAGAGCAACATCATGGAAGTATGGAGGACGAACAGTATTTGGAAAGGCAAAAAAACACACACAAACAATATCACAATTAAGTCTGTTTAGTTAACCATATGGAAAGCGCATTTATTGAATATGATCTACTCACAATACCGGAAGCTACTGCTATACAAAATTCGCTTCGAGATTCCCTTCGTCAGGATGAAATAACCGGGTCTATCAGAACCATCGCTGGTGCGGATATTTCTCTCAACCGTTTCAGTGAAACTATTTATGCCGGAATTGTGACGCTCGACTATTTAACATTGCAACCGCTGAGTTATTCATTGGTAAAGAGTAAAACCCGTTTTCCATATGTTCCTGGCTATTTGGCTTTCAGGGAAGTACCTGCCTTGCTGCAGGCAATTGCTCAGATGGATAATAAGCCGGATGTGATTGTCGTAGATGGTCATGGGATTGCCCATCCCAGGCGGATGGGAATTGCGGCCCATTTTGGGGCATTAATTGATATACCCACGATGGGGTGTGCCAAAAAGAAGTTATATGGTCAATATGAAGAGCCCGGCGTATTGAAGGGAGAATACACACCTTTAGAAGCCAAAGGGGAAACCATAGGGTATGTATTGCGCACAAAATACAATGTGAAGCCTGTATTCGTTTCTCCAGGTAATCATTTAAGTTTGGCAAGCAGCTTGCAGCTTGCTAAACATTGCATGGGAGCTTATCGGATTCCTGAACCTACAAGGAGGGCTCATGAGTTTGTGAATCTGTTTAGAACCGGAAAGCTGACAGCTGGTTATCATGAAATGCAGCAACAAACATTATTTTGATTCTTTTAGGAAGGCAATTTAAAAGCTTGCCTCGCAAATAACTTCCATTCATTCTCCAGTTTTTGGAATACCAATAATATACCAATTTTAACTTCGCCCGGTTGACCACCATCGTTGGTTTTTGCCGTCAATATGTGATGCACAGTGGCAACATCACCCGATACTTTGAGGGTTTGATCACTTAAATCAATGCTGACAAAATCGGATTGACCTGTAACTAAACTTTCGATAAAAGCAGCTTTGTCTTCATGTTTTCCGCTAGAGTGCCAGTAACTCAAATTGTCTGCCGCAATATGATCTAGTGCTTTGGGGTCACCACTTAACATTGCCTGTTTCAACTTTTCTACGGCTTCTGTAACCCTTTTTTCTTCTAAAGTTTGGCTATGAACCGATGGCGTAGCAATCATTGCCAATAAAATAAGGAATATTCTTGATGGATGCATGTTTAAAATGGCTTGTTTTACAAACATAAAAAATAATCACGACACATGATAGCTATTTAGCTAAATCTGGATGATCTTCTCTCAAGAGGTCTGGTTTAGCCGAAGAGACCGGCTTGGTTGAGCCGCTTATGTCTTCTTCCATTGAGATGCCTGTTATAGAAGATCTGTCTGTTTCCGACTGCTCTTTACGCTTAGAGAGTTGTTGTCTTTTGTTTTTCTTTTGCTTACTCATCTTATTTGTTGATTAAAAGGATTAACACACCGAACAGCTTATGCCCGATAAGATAACATTTGTTTCTTTTGATAGTTTCGATAAAATGAAGTTCGACGTATTGGGAGAGAAGTTTGGACGTTTCATAGGCGAAAATGCGGGGTTGGTAGAAAAAACAGGAAAAAAGATAGAGGTAACTGCAACGTTCCGGTAGTACGTGCGTCTTATATACAGAAGGCGTAACAGCTTAGAGGGGATATAAAGATTAGTTATACGCTTAGATACCCGGCCGGTATTGATGTAAAGAAACAAAATAAAAACAAATCAGCTCTATCTGTTTTACAGGTTGAGTACATTAAAATAATATCAACAATGAAAACGTTATTAATCGCAGCATTATTAAGCACTTCTTTATTAAGTGCGCAGGCTCATGGCAATATTTTTGAAAATCAGCTGAACATAAAAAAAACAGAGAAAAAACGCAGTGAGGCGGAAGAATTAAAACAAAAGGTAGATGTGCAGCTTTATAATCTTGACATGCTTAAATCTCAATATCAAAAGGCACAGGAAGCCATTAAAAACTCGAAGGGAAATCATCAAGAAATCGACAAGGATTTTGAATATTTTAATAATCTTCTCGAGGAAGACGCAAAGGCAGGTAAAAATGCGGAGGAGATTGAGAAGTCTATCCAGCACCTAAAAAAGGAATATACACGTAAACACAAAAACAGAGCGTCTTATGAGCTAAAAGAGCATAAAGCGTTGGCAGCAACCATGCAAAAAGAACTGAACAACTATACTCGTGAATATAAGTCACTAAAAGCTAAATACAAAAAATACATCGAGGCCAATGGTTCGGCAACCTTACAGCAACTGGAAAATGAACTGGAAGAAACGGCCAAGCTGTTGAAAGAGAGTACTGATGCCAGTACGAGGAGTGTCGCATATTATGATCGGCAATTACAAGATACTAAAAAGGCATAAGTTTTTTTGCTGTAACAACTATTGTTTACCATTCTCTAAATAAAAAATTCATTTACTGTATGTTAGTAACAACCACGCATAATATAGAAGGAAAGAAAATTGTCAAATATATCGGTTTGGTAAGTGGTGAAACCATCATTGGCGCCAATTTTTTTAAAGACATATTTGCAGGAATAAGAGATTTCATAGGCGGGCGATCCGGTGCTTATGAAAGAGTATTAAGAGAAGCAAAAGATACGGCGGTTCTGGAGATGCAGCAATATGCCGCGTCTTTGGGTGCAAATGCGATTGTTGGTGTCGATCTTGACTACGAAACGGTTGGCAGTGGTGGAAGTATGTTAATGGTTACCGCGAGTGGAACAGCGGTGGTTATTGAATAAACTGAAAATGTTAAAACAATGTTAAAAACCGCTGATATTTTGGTTGGCAATAGCTTAGCTCTTATATTTGTGACATCATAATTTAGGTTTATAATTGGTTAAAAAGGTCTTCAATCTCCCCGGTTGGAGGCCTTTTTTGTTTTCATATTTTAGCTTGTATGTGTTCGATAATCATTCGAGCTCTTTCCACAACAGGTATTCTGGGCACTTCAACAAGTAGGTAACCCAATGCTTTATAGGTGCTATGCATCATTTTATATGTATATAAAGCCAGTTTGAAATCCTGTTTTCGTTCTATGTCATGATGATAAATCTCTTTCCATGGAGGTAGTATGAAGACGGTTGTATTATAACGATAGTTTTCGGCATATAGAGCGGCCCAAGTGCAGCTACTGATATTACTTAATCTTATATATCCCAGCACATCGGGAATACCACGGTCAAATATAACGGGTGTGTCCGCGGGTTCATATAGGTGATAGTTGTGTATATCGGCCTGTAACATATGCCTGGAAAATAGTGCTTTATCTTTCCAAGGTAATGCATCGCCGGCATTTTTCATTTGTTCCCGAATGATACTTCTACCGGATTCACCAACGGTGTGGTAGTGATGTTTATCCAATGCCTGAATGAGTGTTGTTTTACCAGCGCCCGGGCCACCGGTTAGAATAAAAAAATTAGTTTTATATTTATACATGTTGATGCTGTTTTAATGATGAACGACTATGTTAGCTATTAAACAAATGAGAGCGGATCATATTTCAAAAACAATACTGGGGAAACAATATCAGGAGGTTATAAGCGCACGGAACGTTGTGTTTGATTATATAGATAAAGCGATAAAAAGCAGATGGAAAGAGGAATTATCCTTATTTAATAATAAATCAATTTGCGAAATGCTGACGCATGTAGCGAATACGTATAAATATTGGATTACTGATTTTTTATTAAGAGAGCAGGTGGTATACTGGGAGGGACTGCAATTTACAGAATTAGACGATATCTACAAAATTTATGAAGAAGTAAACCATGATGTGCAGCATTTTTTGGATGTTTTTGAAACCGACTATAAAACACCGCTAACAAGGAATACTGCTCCTGACGTTAAAATAACAGCCAGTCCATTAAAAGTATTCACACATCTTATTACGCATGAATTTCATCATAAAGGTCAGATAATGATCATGAGCCGTTTATTGAATGGGGTACCTCCCGATACGGATATCATCAGGTACCCCTAAGTGCTAATTTACCCGTCCCGGTTCGCGCACGTGTTGCCCTTTACGATTTTGTATATCGTCACCGAGATCTTGTCTCGCTCTTTCTGCAATCGCCTCTAAATCCGAAACAATGTCTGGAAAGTTATCTAGCACATTGTAACGTTCTCCGGGATCCCTTGCCAGATCGTACAACGCCTTCTCAAAGTGGTGATCTTCTGTACTGGCGCCTGGTTTTCCGTCCTTTCCTGGAAGAAACCCTTCATAGGTTCTTCCAGGATGAGCAAATACCAATTTCCAATTGTCTTTACGCACGGCCTCCAGGCTATTTTGTCTATAATAATATAGGAATTCTGAACGAGGAGTACTGCTTTCATCGCCTTTTAATAAACCGACCCACTGGATACCATCAATTTTATTTTTGGGCTGTGGAGAGCCTGTTAATGTTACTAAAGTCGGAAGTATATCGATGGTTGCCAGGAGTTTATTAGAAACTTTACCAGCAGGAACTACCTGTGGCCAACGGACGATCAGGGGCACCCGGTGTCCTCCCTCAAAGGTTGTCCCTTTCCCTTCCCGAAAACCTCCACTAGAACCGGCATGGTTGCCATAATTAAGCCATGGACCATTATCACTGCTAAAGATAACCAAAGTGTTTTCATCGAGGCCTTCTTGTCTTAATTCGTTTAGAATTTGCCCTATAGACCAGTCGAGTTCCATTAAAACATCGCCAAAAATACCTCGTTTACTTTTTCCCTTAAACTTTTCGGATACGGCCATGGGAACATGGGGTAGCGGGTGGGGTATATATAAAAAGAACGGATTGTCCTTATTCCTTTTGATAAAATCAACGGCCCTGTGCGTAATATCTGTGGTTAATTTGGCCGCCTCGACTAACGATGTAATTTCTTTTTGCCGCTCATTTCCTTCGATGATATGTAAGGGTGGGAATTTAAAAGTGGGATGGAGCGGCCACATATCGTGTGAATAGGGAATGCCATAAAATTCATCAAAACCATGTTGTAATGGGAGAAAAGATGGATGATCGCCTAGGTGCCACTTGCCAAAAATACCCGTATGGTATCCGTTTTTTTTTAGTAAATCAGCAATAGTTTCTTCCTGCGATGAGATACCTACTTTTGAACCCGGACTCAGTGCTTGTGTAATACCGATACGGTTTGGATAACATCCGGTTAGCAGCGATGCACGTGACGCACTACAAACGGCTTGCGCGGCAAGAAAATTAGTGAAACGTGTGCCTTCTGCCGCCAGCTGATCGATATTTGGTGTTTCGTAATCTAGTGCTCCTGTTACGCCTAAATCACCATATCCCAGATCATCTAAATAGAAAATAATGATATTGGGTTTGTTCTCTGTTGCCCATCCCGATTCTACCATTATTAAACAACAAATCCCCATGAGAAGGTTTGTTATATTTTTTGATTCCCACAACATACGTATGATATATAAAAAAATAATAAATGTACTTACCTAAGCCTTTCTAAGGAAGCCAGCAGTAGTCTTTCGATCGTTTAATAGAGCTTCACGGGTCTTTTGCATCCCTACTTCTATAAGAAAATCAGTTTTATGATAATCCCAAATACCCACTACATTTCTCGGAATATGCACCACTATATCCGGCTTATACAAATCAATGGATAACTCGATGATCTTGCCGAGCATCGTCAGTATGGCCTTTTGACTGATCGTCAGATAGCCAGCATATTTGCTCGCTGCACTTGCAGAAAAAGCTTCTTCTTCCGGTGCATTTACGTTGATCGCGATCACCATTTCATCCACTTTACGTTTCAGGTGGTTCAGTGGTAGAGGATTGATTAAGCCGCCATCCACCAAAATATTGTCCAGCTGGTTAACTGGCGTGAAAACCCCCGGGATAGCAATAGAAGCTCTAACTGCATCAAAAAAGCTCCCACTTGTAAACACAATTTCTTTATGGTGGGAAATATCTGTAGAGATCGCCATGAAAGGAATAGGCATTTCTTCAATGAGCATATCAGGAATGAAGGTCTTTATCTTGTTAAATACGCGCTCTCCTTTCATCATTCCTGCGCTGCTCCAAGTAAAATCCATAAGATTAAAAACATCCCGTCGTTTTAAGGTCTTTAACCAATCTGTAAAATCATCTAATTTGTTCATCGCATATAGGCCACCGATTAAACTTCCGATAGATGACCCAACGATGGATTTTACGATAAATCCCTGTTCTTCCAGCACCTTAATGGCTCCAATTTGCGCAATACCTCTCGCACCGCCGCTAGATAATACTAATGATATAGGAATTACCATAGAAACGCTCCTGTTTTCCGACTAAGATAACAGAACTTTTGCAATAATGTGCATATAATGACTATTGTTCCATTCAGTTTTTTAAGATCATCTGCTGGGATTGCAGTTTCCATAAGTGAGCATATACGGAATTATTCGCCAACAGCAGCTCTTGGTGTGTACCTTGCTCAATCACTTTGCCCTTATCCAAAACGATAATTTTATCTGCGTTGTACAAGGTGCTTAGTCGATGGGCTATAACCAGAATGGTTTTGTTTTCCTTTTTAAGTTGTTCAATTGTTTTCAGCACAAACTTTTCCGAAACAGAATCCAATGACGAAGTAGCTTCATCCAATATCAGTATTTCAGGATTACGGTACAATGCACGGGCAATAGCGATGCGTTGCCGCTGGCCACCAGATAATGATAGGCCGTTCTCTCCAATAGAAGTGTAAAAGCCTTGCGGAAGAGATTCGATAAAATCATTAATTCCTAGATGGGTGGTGATGTCAATGATGCGTTGCATATCAGGTGTGTAATCTCCTAAAGCAATGTTGCTGACAATGTTTCCAGAAAACAGATCAATATGTTGCGGAACAACAGATACAATTTGGCGTAAAGAAGCATTTTTAATGTGTTTTAGATCATATTTACCTATCGTAACTGTACCCTCCTGTATGGGGTATAAATTCTGCAAAATAGATATCAACGTGGATTTCCCCGAACCACTTTCACCAACTATTGCCGTAAACTTACCCTTTGGAATAACAAGTGATAAATCGTCAAAAACGTTAGCACGGGTTCCATATCTAAAGGAGATATTCTTAAAATGAATATCTCCTATATTTTTCTTGGTTAATGCTAAATCACTATGGTCTTTTTCGCGCTCTAAATCAAGTATTTCAAACAACCTATCCGTAGCAATGACAGCATCCTGCACCGTTTTATTCATGTTGATCAAGGAGGTTACTGGCCCTGTGAAATAACCTATAAGGGTGTAAAATGATAAAAGTTCTCCCGGTGTGATCTGATTGCTCAATACATATGTGGCTCCCACCCACAGTAATACAATGGTAATAATCCTCGAAATAAATTCAGACGAAGTGCCCGAGAAAACGGTGTTTAAGTTTGATTTATAACCTGTTTTAAGCAGTTTTACAAATCGCGTTTCTGTTTTTTCGTTGGCGTAATTTTCGGCACCGAATTGTTTGATGGTTCTAACAGCATTTAAACTCTCTACCAATTGAGATTCTAACTCGGCTGAATCTTCCATGAGTGTACGTTGAACTTTTTTATTCAGTTTGTTGGTGATGAAATATACGATTAAGTATAAGGGAATTACAGTAAGCATCAATAGGCCTAATTTCCAATAATAGGTAAACATCATCAGAAAAGAAAAGGTCACTATAAAAATGTTTACAAGAAAATTGACACTTACTTCATTTAAAAATATCCTGATTTTGACAGCATCATTAATTCTAGAGATAACTTCTCCTACACGCATGGTATCAAAAAACTTCTGTGGCAAAGTAAGCAGATGTTTGTAATAACCCAATATGAGCTGTGTGTCGATAATCTGTCCCATTTTCAGTGTGAAAATTGTTTTGGTGGTACCTATGAACAATTGAAAACCTAATATGACAATCATCATCATGCTCATCAGGTTCAGCAAATTGACATTTCCGTCAACTAACACAAAATCGACAATCTTTTGAACGAAAACAGCCGTTGAAAGCCCCAATATAGTATAAATAAGTGCCCCCGTAAGCACTTGGATCAATGTGCTCGTTTGCGGTTTTATTAAGTTCCAGAACCTGTTTTGTATACTGGCCGTTTTATTGCCTTTCTGAAAAGATTCGGATGGTATAAGTAACACCAAGGCGCCAGTCCAGTTTTTTTTAAATTCTTCATGCGTCTTTCGGTGCAACATACCATCGAGGGGGTCCATGATTTCCACATGTTTTTTGTTTACCTTATATACAACTACATAATGTTGCAGTACACCTTCTACCACGATATGAGCTATTGCGGGTTTTGGTATCTTAAATAGACTCTCAAATGGCCCTTTAACACCTTTCGCTTCAAAACCGAGCTGCTGTGCTGCCTCAAGGATACCCAAGACGGTCGTGCCTTTCTTATCCGTACTGGCCATCTGCCTAATGTGGGCAACAGAAATAGCTAATTTATAGTGAGCGGCAACAGATGCGATACAGGCGGCGCCGCAGTCGGTAATATCGCGTTGTTTGATTTTTTTGCCCATGGTTTTAACGAATCGTATTCAAACAAATAGATTATGAAGATGCCGTTTTGATATTGGGGTTTAACCAATTATCTACTTTATCATACAGCAACTGAAAGAGACTTCGCTCGGTTATCGAAAATCTTGCCGTAAAACTCATGCCTTTTTTTACATAACCTTTATATCCGTTTTTTAAAGTAAGGTAATTGCCATCCAAAGTGCATCTCACCTTAAAAACAGGCTGATTATCGTTAAGCATGATAATGTCGTCCGAAATATCGATTACTTTACCTATGAGAAGCCCCCACTGGTTATAGTTGAATGCATCAATCTGAAAACGTACCACTTGTTCTTTTTTGATGAGTCCTATGTCTGATGGCTTGATATAGCAGAATGCAAGCAAGGTTGTGTCGGGCGAGATTTCACCAACTTTTTGATTGGCAAATACAAATGTACCTTTTTGTAGGCCCGTTAGATTCTGAATAGAACCATCTATTGGAGATGTAATAATAAATTGTTTCTTTTGCTCATTGATGTCTATTTGCTGACTCATCAATTGGCGTGCTTCATTTTGTAGTTGATTAATTTCGGTTTGCCATTGAGCCTTATACCTTTTCGATATCATAGGAAGCGCTGCATCGGCCTGTTTGTATTCAAAGTCGTATTTATCATACTCAGCTGACGATAGCATTTTCTTTCTAAATAATTTACTATATCGGTTAAAAGTGTTTTCGGCTTGATCTTTCGCGATTTTAGCGTTTTCTATTTCTTGTATATATTGTTGCCAAATGGCATAGTATTGTCCGGATTGTAATACAGGCGAATTTAGATCTTCAGCATTTGCCTGTCTAATAAGTGTGTTCAAATCACTAATGAACAAAGAAATTTCTTGTTGTCTTCCTTTTACCAGATAGTCTTGTTTGTTGGAAGAGGTGCCATCAATAATAAGCAGGGTGTCGCCCAATGTTGTTTTTTGATTGTCTTTTAAATTATAATAGATTAATCTACCATTTATCGGGACGGTAAGATCTGCTTTTTCAACGGATGATTGCATGAGTCCGCTACCCTTAACACTAATATCTGTTTTTATAAAAGGTAGTGATGCAAGTAAGAGCACAAATAGCAGCAAGACACCAATATAGATTACTTGGGTTGTTCTTTTTATACGCGCAGTATAAACAATAGCCGTATTATTAATGGTATCTATGGCATAAACAGGTATTGACATAATTGTTCTATTTGTTGGCAATGATCCGGAAAACATTCATCCCCGATTAACATCGTGTTTTGCACGATGATATAATAATCGCACAGAGCGTTTCCGATAAAGAATAACAGTTATCCCTCATGAGGATAACTGTTAAATTTTTTCTATAAACACTTTGGTTTTCTTACAAAGAAGAAAGTGTTTGGAAAAGAGTTACTAGTGTTTTGTTAAGGAATTTAAAAGTATCGTTAACAACAGTACCTACACCGCCAACAACAACATTTAATAAATCATTAACAGGTCCACCGCCTTCTACAGTTCTTAATTCAGTAGCGTTCATTTCTTCAACGCCTAACTTGTTCAAATCCAATTTTTTCATGACAAAGAGATTTTATATTTTATTGTCCTTACTCTGTTTAAGGCTTTTCAGGATGCGCCTGTGTTGGCCAACACTTAACAAATATATATAATTAATAAAGTAGAAAACCTCATCCGTTAAGTATGTAAGAGGAGTGGTCGAACGTATACAGATGCTTCAAAATGTGCTTTTTAGCTGAATAATAAATAATTAAACGTGTTTTTTGGGACTTGGAAGTTACGCTTGATTCTCTTTTGTCTTTTTGTTCAGTTTTTTGTGTTAAAGTTATTCTGCCAAAATAGGTAACTTAATATTGGAATTACGGTGAATCCTGTATATGTAAATAGTATGATCTATACTGATATCTGTCGGTTTTGTTCTATTTTACCCTTTTACGTTGATCTATTTTTGTTATAAAAAAAGAAATATATGACAATTGCAATTACTGGGGCAAATGGCCAACTAGGAAGGGCCACCCTCTCATTTTTATTGGAAAAAACAGATTCATCCAATGTGGTCGCTGTCGTGAGAGATAGGGCCAATTTGGCCGATCTATCGGGTGTCGGCCTCACTATTCGAGAAGCCACCTATGACGATCCTCAAACCCTAATGAATGCTTTTGAGGATGTGGATGTGTTATTACAGATTTCTACATCGGCGGTTGGAGAAGCAGCCACGAGACAAGAATATCATGTGGTAAACGCAGCTAAACAACAAGGAATTAAACATGTGGTATATACAAGTACCCTGAACCCGCATCCCAATGCGCATTTCATGGCCACAGAGACCTGTCTTCAAACTGAAAAAGCTATCCGGGAGTCGGGTATGTACTATACTTTTTTTCGTAATAGTATGTACATGGAAACGATTCCCTTATTTATCGGAGACGGTTTACATAATGGGCAGATTTACTATCCAGCAGGCAATGGACGGGTAAGTTTTGTGTCCAGGGTAGACATAGCAGAAGCAATCAGCCATTTATTGTTACAGCCAGAGATTGAAAATGCTACATATGACATTACAGGGGATAAATCCTTCTCTTTTGGGGATCTTGCAGCATTATTACGTCAAGAGCGGCAGCTCGATGCTGTCTATGAAAACATCGATGATGAGCATTTTCAAGCTGAATTGGTGAAAATCGGGATGCCATTACAAGAAGTAGATTTCTATTTAAGTATGGCAAAAAGTATCAGATCAGGGGAATTTGAGTTGGTAGACGGGGGTTTAGAAAAACTCCTCGGCCGGAAAAGAAAAACATTGCAGCACTATATTCGATCACTCTAGATAAGAGGATTTTTTTCTCTTCCTTGCATTTTATTCATTTATCAACCATCTTTAGGGAAAAAATGCATGAAAGTTAGAAAATATTCAGGCGAGCTGGTAGATTTCGATGTCAATAGGTTGAAGGTGTCTTTGATGAAATCCGGTGCTTCAAAAGAAACGGTAGAGGATGTATGGAAGAAAATGAGTCACACCATTTTTGACGGAATGACCACTAGACAATTATATAAATTAGCCTTCCAGCTTCTTAAACAACAACGCAACTCTTTAGCAGCACGTTATAGTTTAAAGAAGGCGCTGAGAGATCTGGGCCCCTCAGGATATCTTTTTGAGAAGTGGGTGGCTCGTCTTTTTGCCTATAAAGACTATAAGACGCAAACTGGGCTCATTTTGGAAGGAAACGCCGTTAACCACGAAGTGGATGTTATTGCACAAAAAGAAAACACCCTGCTCCTGATTGAATGTAAGTTTAGAAATACAGTGGATGCTAAGGTTAACGTGACGAACCCGATGTATTTTCTGTCAAGATTCCTTGATTTGAAAGAAAAGGATTTTAATTTTTTTGGAGGTACTGCCAGATTTTCACAAGCTTGGCTCGTAACCAACGCCTATTTAACGAAGGACGCGATCAGTTTTGGCGACTATTATAAGTTACACCTACTTTCGTGGGATTATCCGATAGGGAATAGCATTAAAAATAGGGTAGATAGTACAGGGTTATATCCGTTAACCTGTTTAACCACGATTAATGCGCTAGAAAAAGAGAAATTGCTGTCAGCTGATTATGTTTTAGTGAAGGATATTCTAGACCAACCAAGCAGTCTGAATAACCTAGGAGCTACAGCACACCGGATCAAGAAAATTTATAAGGAGGCCTATGAATTAGTACACGGTTTTGAAAAATAAATGGAATAAGCCGCTAAAATATGGGGTTTGTTTTTTGAAGATTTATTCATTAACTTGCGTTGACGATAGGTGTTCTTGTATAAGTTAAGAGCCGTTCATTGTAAAGATTCAGCCTGTTTGTCCGTCTTCATAACCCCCGATACTATGGAAATAGGTGTTATTAAGTGGTTTAATAATCTAAAAGGTTTCGGTGTGATAGACACCTTAAGTGGACAGGTATTCATTCATATAAAAAGTTTTAAACTAAAACCAAGCACACTATCTCCCCGCGATGCAATACTGTTCAAAAGAAGAGTTGATCCTAAAAGTCAAAATGCCGTAGCGATACACTCCCGTTTGGTTGGCGATATTTCCGATTGGGAAGCGATCGCTACCATGGCTTTAAGAGGTGGAACACCTAATAAAACGGGCGATCAATTATTCTCAAAGTCTCATAATCTCCATATAGCCGAATTAGCAGCCTACCAATACCTTAATGGCAAATCCAAAGACCAGATCTTTAAAGAAGTTACTGCCTATTTTTCCTCCAGATTAGCCGATGATAATTTTTTATTATATGCTGAATTTATCGAAAAGGCTTTTACAAGAAGTATGGGGCTTGAAAAACGAAACGAACTTTTGTCTGCAATCTTTAACTTTTTTGGTGAAAACATTAATGAACGAAAGCTCTTTTTGGTGTGGAAATTAGCTAAGTTCAGGTATATAGGCCATGTTGACGCCGATGACTTTGAAATTCCAGAAGCCATTTTAGTGTTATTTGCTGACGAACTGAATGTGGCAGAGCTTCAGAGGATCCATACTTATAGTTATGGTAATATTTTTTGCAATGAACTCATTGCAAAAAAACTGGAAGATTCCGAAAATCTAACGACAGAGGAAATCAAAAAATTAGAAATGATTAGTCATGTAAAATTTTTTAAGGAGCAATAGTGCCATTTATATCTTCCAATCTTAAAATTTTTATAAATCTTCGATGGGCGGTAGCACGCCACACAATCATCATATGTTGTTCAGTCTATGGATTTGCGGTTATTCTGGCATCTATTATTTAAACATTTTAAATAATTATCTGTATGGCAGAATTAGTAAATGGTAGGATTCAACCAAGGGTTGATCTTACGCCAATGGTAGACCTGGCCTTTTTATTAATTACGTTCTTTATGCTTACTACCAGTCTATACAAGCCACAAGCGATGGATGTTGTAATGCCTGATAAAATCGATCCAACGAGTCATACCGTCTTTGCAGATGAACGTACCATGACGATACTCCTTGGTGCCCAGAATAAAGTAGCATGGTATTGGGGTTTATTGGATAATCCCATTGAAGGCCCGGCTGTAACAAATCACGGAAAATATGGTATCAGAACTGAAATTTTGGATAAAATGAGAAAGGTTAATCTGATCTCAAACGATTCAAAAGAGTTAATGGTTATTATTAGACCGAGTGCCCAAGCTGTTTATAGTGATTTGATTAATGTACTGGATGAAATGAAAATAAATCATATTCAGCAGTATATGATTGGTGATATCACTAACGAAGAGAAGACACTCCTACAAAAAGATGGTTTGTGAAGTGAAAAAAAGATAAAAAAAATATCGTGGATATAATAATCGCTTGATGATACCGTTATCATATCAATAGGTTTAGGTTGATAAAAACGTATGTTTTTACCCGGTATCCCAAATACCGGGTTTTTTTATTTGATTTTGTTCGTATATTTTCTTGTATTTCCGGCTTTAGGTGGCCAGTTTCCATGGAATAAGCTTTGAAAAGTGCATTTAATGTGTTATACTTGTTGAGCGTCTACTTGAAACAAAGTGCTGCTTTAATTTTTTGTAAACCTCTATTCATTTTTGCTATGGGTATCATCATTGTCATTGTTATATTAGCCATACTTGTTTTCTGGTTAATAGGTTTGTACAACCGTCTTGTTAAGATGCGAAACAATAGGGAGAATGCATTCGCAGATATTGATGTTCAACTTCGGCAACGGAATGATTTGATCCCTCAGCTGGTTTCTACTGTGAAGGGATACGCCAGCCACGAGAAAGATTTGCTTGAACGTATTACGCAAGCTCGATCGGCTGTGATGGGAGCAACGGGAATCAATGAAAAGATTCAGGCAGATACACAGCTTACGCAAGTTTTGCAGGGCCTTCGGGTACAAGTAGAAGCTTATCCAGACCTGAAAGCTAATCAAAACTTCTTACACTTGCAGCAGGAAATTGCAGATATCGAGAATAAATTGGCAGCGTCCAGACGGTATTTTAACGGTGCCACTCGAGAGCTGAATAATAGCGTTGAATCGTTTCCGTCAAATCTTATTGCAGGTACTTTTGGCTTTACGAGGCAGCCCATGTACGAATTAACAGGGGAACAACGTCAAACAATGGAGCAACCACCGCAGATCAATTTTTAAGATTTCCATGACCTATTTAGGTATTCAGACGCAGATCCATCGTAATAACCGCAATACGGTTCTATTGTTGATTGCCTTTCCGCTATTATTGCTAGCCATGGTGTACGCTTTTTTCTGGTTTACCAGCGAAGAAAAACAGCGTGTTTTTCCTTTTTTCTTGCAGGTCATGCCCCATGTGTTGATAGGAACGGCCATATGGTTCACTATCGCTTACTTCTCGCATACATACATTATCCAAAAAGCAACAGGGGCAAAACCATTAGAAAGGAAGGAAAATATGCGCGTCTATAACCTGGTAGAGAACCTATGTATATCCCAGGGTATGAGGATGCCAAAGATTTATACATTGAATGACGATTCGCTGAACGCCTATGCAAGTGGTATAAACGAGAAATCTTATGCGGTAACACTTTCCAGAGGCCTTATTCATAAGCTGGACGATGCAGAACTCGAAGCGGTTATTGCCCATGAACTAACACATATTCGGAATAAGGATGTCCGTATACTTATCGTATCTATTGTTTTTGTAGGAATTTTTGCGTTCTTATCTCAATTGGCATCCCGACAATTACTATATGGCGGTATGTTCAGAAGGAGAGGTAAAAACGATAATGGAGGCGTGATGTTGCTGGTCATTATCGTGATCACAGCCGTAGCCTATTTTATTTCATTATTGCTGCGTTTCGGAATTTCCAGGCGTAGAGAATATATGGCTGACGCTGGTGCAGCAGAAATGACAAGAAATCCATTGGCCTTAGCCAGTGCCTTACGGAAAATTTCCAGCGATCCATATATAGAAGCGGTGCGTAATGAAGATGTGGCGCAGCTTTTTATTGATCATCCAGCACCTAAAACTAAGGGGTCATTCTCAATAAGTGGGCTGTTTGCGACACATCCCCCTATCGAAAGAAGAATTGCGGTTTTAGAGCAATATTAGCAAGAGGATCCTTCTTAATCTAATAATCCCAATAGCCTATTCCTTGCCAATAAACAGGCACCCAATACACCTGCTTTATCGCCTAGTTTAGAGATTTTGAGCTGCGTATCATTGTTTACCAGGCTGAGTGAATATTTGTTAATGGCACTTTTTACCGGAAGAAAAAGGTAATCGCCGGTTGTAGAAAGTATGCCCCCCAGTATTACCAACTCCGGATTGAATAAATTAATCAGCAAGGCTATCCCTTTTCCCAATTTTTCACCAACGTTGGCAATCAGTTCAATAGCCAAGGTATCATCATTTAATGCTGCGTCAATAATATCTTCCAATTGTATCGATTCTGGGTTCGGGAATTTTTTGGTAAGAATACTGGTTTCACCATTATTTAAGCGTGTAATAAACTGTTTTCTCAATGAACTGCCCGAAACTTCTGTTTCCAAACATCCTTTTTTTCCGCAATAGCAGATAATTTCGTTATCGAACATGGGGATATGACCAAATTCACCGGCAAAGCCCGACTTTCCATAATAGAGTTGCCCGTTTGTCATAATGCCTGTCCCTATTCCACGATCTATATTTAAGAATAGAACGTTTTTTTCATGCTTTACTATATCTGTATTAAATTCACCGTAGGCCATCGCGCGGCTATCGTTCTCTAAAAAAGTATGTAAGCCGATTTTTTCTTCGATTATTTTGTTCAACGGCTTTTCGGTGAAATTGAAGTAGTTATAGCTGTATCCGCTCTTATAATTGATTCGTCCAATGAGTGTAATGCCCACACCCGCGATCTTGTTTTTCTGAACATCTATATGATCAATAAAAGCATTGATGGCATCACAAAGAGCTAATAAAGATTGTGGAGTGTTTTGAAGAGAAAAGGGAATTTCTTCTTCTACTTTGAGGAAATTTTTCTGAAAATCCATTAATCCTATATTGATATAGCGGCTTTTAACTTCTACACCAACAAAAAAAGCTGAATTGGGCTGAAGTCCGTATAAATTTGGTTTTCTCCCAGCACTCGAATCGCTCTTACCATAATCCTTAACCAGTCTATCTTGAATAAGTTCAACAACTAACTCATTTATTTTAGGAATACTGATATTCAATTCTTTACTTAAATCCGCTAAAGTGGTGTTTCCTTCATTGGCAAAAAACGAAAGTATTTGTTTTTTTAGCGCAACATTTTTATAAGCTACTCCTGTATACTCTTCGCTATGAATCTGCTGAAGAAAGCTGCCTTGGTCTTCCATTTGGTTGGTTTTTTGTAAAAAGTGAATGTGTAAAGATAATATTTCATCCGTAAATAATTAGTCGTTTGTATTCTCCTTTAAGGGCACTCATAAACCGCAAAGCGGGTTTTTTATCCATCGGTCGGTTGGAGCTTACCACGTTTAAACCCCGAAGGGCTCATGAACAAAAAAGCAACTTTTAAAATCCGTGAATAAATTCACATGGACGGTTCCTTTAAGAAAAAATCAATGGTAGAGGAGAGACCGATACATTTTCTGTTATATGTGACATGGTTAAATTGCATATAATAAAAAAGTATCTAAGTTTAAAAAATATTACAGAATATCTTTTAGTTTTAGATTGATTGTTTTTCAACAAAGAGAATTGAGTTTGATTTGGATGTTATTTGATATGATTGTTAAAAAAAATTAATATTAATCGATTGTTGTTGATCTGATTGTCCAAACAGATACAAATTATTGCTATAGATTTAAAAAGTTATTTTTGCTGTCTTTTTTGCTGCATCTAAATAAAGTGGTAAAGCGGCTGGCCCATACCAGTCATAGAGCTCAGTCTCAAATAATTTTTCTTTTATGGCGGGATCCGTCTCCAAGAGTTCCCCTGCTTCTTTTAAATCTTTAACATTGAGTATAAAAAGGCCTCTATATAATTTTTCATTTGTGCCAAGAGGTCCTGCTACAACTAATTTACCTTCGTCTACCAGTCGGTTTATATTATTGAGATGTCCCTTTAACAAATCAGCTACTTTTTCGTCATCGTCTATCACTGTTGGACCCGTTTTTAATATCACAAAAACATAAGAACGCATGCCATATTCATCTGCACCTAAAGAGTCCGCCAGATTTTTATCGTATACCGGATTTTCTTTTTGTGCTTGTGCCTGATATCCTAAAAAGACAAGTAAAAGAAATAATAGCTTTTTCTTGTTTTGCATTGCTTGGGTATTCGGCAAAATCTTTGATAGTTTCCAAGGTTTCATAGCTGAATATAGATTTATACAACGAATATAACTATATTTTTGCGTATTATTTGTTCGAAAATGTGTTCTTAGTCGCTTTTTGATAGATCTGTTTAAGTGCCTATTGACGGATCTGTTCGCATATAAGACAAATGGAATGAATGGAGATGATGCTAAGTTATTTTTGTTTTAAATGAATGATTAAATTTTATTTTTAAAATGACTGTTCAGTTTGTAGCTTTGCACACTAGTTGAAATGTTCCATATGGTAAAAGAGAAAGATACCTCTACAGAAGAAAAGATTAAAGAGGCTGCAAGAATCGTTTTTACAAAGAAAGGCTATGCTGCTACCCGAACGCGTGATATCGCGGAAGAAGCAGGCTTAAATTTAGCGCTACTCAACTATTATTTCCGAAGCAAAGAAAAGCTGTTTCACATTGTGATGGAGGAAAAATTTGAACAGTTTTTCGGGATGGTTATCATGATATTAAACAATGATGAGACATCTGTTAAAGAAAAAATCATAGCAGTTGCCAATGATTACATAGATATGTTATTGGCAAACCCAGATTTGCCCATTTTCGTACTCAGCGAGATCAGGAATAATCCTGAACTTTTCAGCAACCGCATATCGGGAAAATTGATAAAGTCAACATTTTTCCGACAGCTTAGCGAGCTCAAACCAGATGTCAATGTATTTCATCTCATACTAAACCTGCTCAGCATGATTATTTTTCCAATCTTGGCACAACCAGTAATCAGCCAGATAGAAGCATTAAAGGATCAAGCGTTCAAAAAATTCATTCTGGAGCGTAAAAGATTGATTCCTATATGGTTTGACGCCATGCTGGATGCATAGTCATTAGCCCTTAACGGGATCAAATAATTTATCTTCGACGAGTTTGTTTCCTTTGGTGTTTTTACAAAAAGCACAAGCAGTCTGTTGTTCAATAGATTTAATCAAATGATTAGAAAATATTTTTAAATCTAAATAATAGTATTACATTTGTATAGAAGGATCAAAAAAAGATGTTTTGTTTCCAAAGAATAACGGCGCATATATTTTTTGTTTACTTACTAATCAAATGATTTAAAATCATGAATAAATGTTATTTCCTGAATGGTTTAAGCTGGTGGGAGATGAAATTCTCTTCTATTCTCTGTTCAAATAAGAAAGCGGAAAGATGATGAAGGCAGGTAACACAATTAAGATAGCAGCAGTGTTTTTTTTGCTGTTTCAAAAAATACCGGGATATACGCAAGATCAACAGAAACAGTCGCTTACTCTGGAAGATTGTTATGAACGTGCACAAGCGAATTACCCACTGGTGAAAAAGAGGACCCTTATTCAGAAAAGTAAGGAGTATTCTATTGATAATGTGGCGAAAGGGTATTTGCCCCAGCTGAGTTTGAACGGGCAGGTTACCTATCAATCTACTGTTACACAAATCCCCATTGATGTGCCTGGCATGGAGGTCCCGCAGTTGTCGAAAGATCAGTATAAATTTTATGGTGAGCTCAATCAATCCATTTACGATGGTGGTGAGATGAAGGAAAAGAAAGAAATGCAACGGGTGGGTTCGGCAGTGGAGGAGCAAAATATTGCGGTAGAACTATACCTACTGAAGGAGCGGGTGAATCAATTGTTTTTCGGTATTTTATTAGCGAATGAGCAATTACGGCAAAACACCTTATTGATAAAAGATATCGATCTGGGAATAAATAAGATTCAAGGAGCAATTAGGCACGGTACGGCATTAAAAAGCAATGCAGATGTGCTAAGGGCAGAGCATCTAAAAGCATCGCAACAAAGGGTGGAGTTAATAGCTACGCATAAGGCCTATTTGGATATGCTGGGGCTTTTTCTTAACCAAGATCTTGGAACAAATACCCAGCTGATAAAGCCTTTACCCAAAATGTTTTCATCGGAGATCAACCGACCGGAACTAAATCTGTTTGATCATCAGCTGCATCAGATAGATAGCCGGGAAGCGGCTATCCATGCGCGGAATCGCCCCAAGCTCGATTTCTTTTTCCAGGGTGGATATGGCCGACCGGCATTGAATATTTTGAGACCTCGCTTTGAAGCGTATTATATCGGTGGTTTGCGGATACGTTGGAATATCGCAGGTTTATACACAGCGGGGAAAGAAAAGGCCCTTTTGGCGAACGAGCGTTTGGAAATCGAGGCGGATAGAGAAACCTTCTTTTTCAATACGCACTATAAGATGAAGCAAGAGGAAGCGATGATAAGACGTTATGATGACCTGTTAAAATCAGATGATGAAATTGTGGCTCTTCGTCAGAAAATAAAGAATACTTCGATGGCTCAACTGGAAAATGGTATCATCCATACAAGTGATTACCTGCGGGAAGTACATGCGGAAGATCAGGCTAGGCTAAATAAAATTATTCATGAAATACAGTTGTTATCATCGCAATATAGCCATCAATATACTACAGGTAATTAAACATATGGGTATTTAAAATTAACAAATATGAGAAGGATTATTTTCTTGTTCGTGAGTTCGGCATTCTTTTATACCTCCTGCAACCATAACGAGCTTCCTTATGATGCTTCTGGGGCATTTGAAGCGGTAGAGACTGTTATTTCTGCTGAGGCAAATGGTACGGTAAAAGAATTTTCTCTGGAAGAGGGACAAGATCTGGCTGCAGGACAAGTGGTTGGATATATTGATACTGTTCAATTATACTTGCGGAAAAAGCAATTAGAAGCACAGATTGCAGCGATACTGAGCAAACGCCCAAATGTAGCCATAGAAATTGCTTCGCTACAAGAGGAACACCGACATGCAAAAAATGAGCAGCAACGGCTGGAAAATTTGGTGAATGTGGACGCAGCGACATCAAAACAGTTGGACGACGCTACCGCACAGGTAAATATTATTCGCAAGCGCATCGCTGCCCAGCAGTCGTCTTTGGGTATCACCTCCGCTGGACTGCAAGAAGAGACCAATCCGCTCTATGTGCAAATAGAACAGTTGAATGATCAGTTGGCGAAAAGTAAAATTGTAAACCCTTTAGTTGGAACGGTGCTTACCAAATATATGGAGAAAAATGAAATAGCTACAATTGGAAAACCTTTATACCGTATAGCAGATATCTCCACAGTTATTTTAAGGGCATATATAAGCGGGGAGAAATTTTCGGATATCAAAGTTGGGCAAGAAGTTAGGGTACAGATTGATCAAGGAAAGGAAGACTATAAAACATATAGGGGGTATATTGAGTGGATTAGCAACAAGGCGGAGTTTACACCCAAAACCATTCAAACAAAGGATGAAAGAGCTCATTTGGTTTATGCTATGAAAATTAGGATAAAGAATGACGGTTATCTGAAAATTGGTATGTACGGACAGGTGCTGCTGAATACAGGAAATGAAATTTAACACCAACAAACAGAGCCATGGATGCGGTAACACTTCACGATATAGTTAAAACGTATGACAAGGGGAAAATAAAGGCGCTGGACGGCGTCTCCTTCACCGTTGAAGAGGGGGAGTTATTTGGCTTGATCGGTCCGGATGGTGCCGGTAAGACTTCGATTTTTCGCATATTAACCACTGTTTTGATGGCCGATACCGGAGAAGCGAGTTTAAGTGGATGGGATGTGGTAAAAGATTATAAGCAGATAAGAAACGAAGTTGGCTATATGCCTGGTAAGTTTTCTCTTTACCAAGACTTAACGGTATTGGAGAATCTTACTTTTTTTGCAACGGTTTTTGGTACCACTATCGACGAAAATTATACGATCATTCGGGATATTTACGAACAGATAAAACCATTTAACAATCGTAGGGCCGGAAAGCTTTCGGGCGGTATGAAACAAAAATTAGCGCTCTGCTGTGCGCTTATCCACAAGCCTAAGGTGCTGTTATTAGACGAGCCTACCACCGGGGTGGATGTGGTGTCGAGAAAGGAGTTTTGGAATATGTTAAAAACACTCAAGAAACAGGGAATTACCATTTTAGTGTCTACGCCCTATATGGATGAGGCAATGCTATGCGAAAGGATCGCATTGATACAGGCGGGGAGAATCATGCAAGTAGATACACCCGGTAATATCATCAGGTCTTATCCTACCAAACTTTACGCGGTCAAATCGGCAGCGATCTATCGCTTGTTGCTCGATCTCCGCGCAAATAATACTATTGAAAGCTGTTACGCCTTTGGAGCGTTTTTACATGTAACGCTCAAAAAACACGAAGAAGACGGAGAGCTATATTTAAAGAGCTACGCGGAGGAAAAAGGACATAAAGCTTTGCAAGTGGAAGAAATTGTGCCGAGCATAGAAGATAGTTTTATTCGTTTGATGGATGAAAGAACGGGAAATAAATCCCAGAGATCGCATATACTATGAGTCAGGATAAAGTCATCATATGCAAAAATCTAACCAAGGAATTTGGAGATTTTGTGGCAGTCGATAAAATTTCATTTGATGTGCTAAAAGGGGAGATATTCGGATTTCTTGGAGCAAATGGCGCCGGTAAAACAACGGCGATGCGCATCCTGTGCGGTTTATCTTTTCCTACAGCAGGTGAGGCTACCATCGCAGGTTACAATGTGTATAAACAGCAAGAACTGATAAAAAAGAATATTGGCTATATGAGTCAGAAATTTTCACTTTATGAGCATTTAACCATACAGGAGAATATTACATTTTATGGAGGCGTCTACGGGTTGGAACGTAAAGAAATCAGGTCGAGAAGTGAAGAACTGATTGAACGTTTGGGCCTGCAAAAGGAAACTAAAAAGATGGTGGGATCTTTGCCTCTTGGGTGGAAGCAGAAATTGGCATTTTCTGTTGCGATATTTCACCGGCCCCAAATCGTTTTCCTGGATGAACCAACAGGGGGCGTGGATCCTGTTACACGCAGGCAGTTTTGGGACATGATATATGCCGCTGCCGAATCAGGAATCACCATTTTTGTGACGACACATTATATGGATGAAGCAGAATACTGCCATCGCATTTCGGTCATGGTGGATGGAAGGATAGAGGCTTTGGATACTCCAAGTAACTTGAAACTCGCCTATGGAGTGACCTCTATGGATGAAGTTTTCTATCGGTTGGCGAGAGAAGCAAAAAGGAGTGAAAATTAGCTAGTGAGCCAATGAAACAATTACTGGTTTTTATACGAAAAGAATTTTACCATGTGTTTCGGGATCGGCGTACCTTATTGATCCTATTTGGTTTACCCGTAGTGCAAATTATTTTATTTGGATTTGCCTTATCGAGCGAAGTGAAGAATATTCATCTTGTGGTGGCAGATTATGCGAAGGATGTAAATAGCCAACAACTCATCAACAAGATGATGACTTCTGAATATTTGATAGTGCAAAAGGTAGATATGAGCTATGGAGAGATTGAAAAGGAATTTAAGAGGGGAGAGGTCAAAGGAGCGCTGATTATTCCAGCAAACTTTAGCAGCGATTTAGTGCATCTCGGTAGCGCGCAGCTTCAATTAATTACAGATGGATCTGATCCGAATATATCCAAAACGATTGTAAATTATATCGCGGTAATTGCAGCCGATTTTCAGCAGCAGTTATCCTTATCTCCTAACAACCCTTTACCACTTCGTATTGAATCTGAAATCCGCATGTTGTACAATGAGGAAGGAAATGGCTCTTTGAACTTTATTCCGGGCGTAATGGCACTCATCTTAATGATTGTATGCACCGCTTTGACTTCTGTTTCAATTGTTAAAGAGAAAGAACTGGGAACAATGGAGATTTTGTTGGTATCGCCCTTTCAACCTGTTTTTGTGCTAATTGCAAAAGCAATTCCCTATCTATTATTGTCGCTAGCCAATTTTACACTCATATTAGTGCTGGCAGTATTTGTTTTGGATGTTGAAGTAAGGGGAAATATATGGCTGCTGTATTTCGAAAGTACCTTGTTCATCATCACCTGTCTGTCTTTAGGGTTACTGATTTCAAATAGCACCAATTCGCAGCAAACTGCCTTACTTATTTCTTTAATGGGGATGATGCTTCCAACGTTGATTTTTACAGGTTTCATTATGCCTTTGGAAAATATGCCACGTATTTTTCAGCTTATTTCGCACATCGTTCCGTCAAGATGGTATTATTTGATCATAAAGTCGGTGATGTTGAAAGGCTTGAGTTTCGACTATGTATGGAAAGAAACGCTTGTTCTTACCGGTATGACGTTGGGACTGCTGGTGATGGCGCTGAAAAGATTTAAGACGCGTTTGTAAGAAAAACGTTAGGAATAAAGTAAGTTCATGCAAGCTTCATTGCCACTAAAACAAACTATAATGAAAATACTTCAGTTTATATTGCAAAAAGAATTTAGGCAAATTTTTAGAGACAAATCTATACTGGCCATGATGTTTGTAATGCCCATCGTACAATTGATTATTTTACCCTTGGCCATGGATTTTGATATAAAAAGTATAAACCTATCGGTAGTAGACAACGACCATAGCTCTTATTCGTATAAGCTTATCCATAAAATTGCGGCCTCCGGTTACTTTAAGATAGTTAGTCTAGATGCGCATTATCGGGAGGCTATTAAACATATCGAAAAAGAAGACGCCGATATCATTCTGGAAGTACCGCTTCATTTTGAGCGCAACTTAGTAAGAGATGGTATGCAGCAGATAGCCATTTATGCTGATGCCATTAATGGAACCAAAGCGGGGATAGGCAGTGCTTATTTAAATCAGGTTATTGCAGGTTTTAATGCGGAGCTAGACTTAAACATCAAAGCAGGGCAACATACTGTAGGAGAGGGGATGATCGAAATGAGACAGAGAAGTTGGTTTAATCCGCTGGAAGTTTATAAATTCAATATTGTACCTGCCGTTTTGGTGTTGCTTCTTACTTTGATAGGCGGTTTTATGGCGGCCTTAAACATCGTGAGGGAAAAAGAAATAGGCACTATTGAACAGATCAATGTAACACCTATTAAAAAGTGGCAATTTATTTTAGGAAAACTTATTCCTTTTTGGGGAATTGGAATGATCATCTTTACGATCGGATTAGCTGTTTGCTGTTTTGTTTATGGTATCTACCCACAAGGGAGTTTATGGTTGTTGTATGCGTTTGCTGCCATATATTTAGTCGCTGTTTTGGGCTTTGGCCTACTGATCTCAACCTACAGTGATAATCAGGTACAAGCTATGTTTATAGCCTTCTTCTTTATGATGATTTTTATGCTGATGAGTGGTTTTTTCACGGCTACAGAGAGCATGCCTCGTTGGGCCAGGATATTTTCGAATTTAACTCCTGTAACTCACTTCGTAAAGGTGGTACGTATGGTTGTTTTGAAAAGCAGCAGCTTTAACGATGTCCAATGGGAATTTTTATATCTTATAGGGTTTGGTATCGTATTAAATGGTTGGGCTATCTGGAATTACCGAAAAACAAATTGATAGGAATTTTTCTCTAAACAATTCTCGTTCAGTTTGGTATATATAGATATAAGATATTTTGTAACCGAACTGACTATGCGTGACCTTGGGAAAATACCAGCTGTATTATATATCCTTTTCATCTTTTTTTTACCTATTGGAATATGTAAAGCGCAAGAGGTAAGGTTGATGAACCTTGCAACACTGGAAGAGCGTTTAGAAGCGGGAGGGGATACCATTTTTGTCCTAAATTTTTGGGCAACATGGTGTGTGCCCTGTGTCGAGGAAATACCTCATTTTCTAGTTTTTTCCAATAAAGAACATGCTGTTCCTAAAAAGCTGCTATTTATCAGTTTGGATAGCCCCTCTAAGGTGGATAGTTTAGTTACACCTTTTGTGAGAAAAAATCAAATGCTGGGTAAGACAAGCGAGGTTTATGTGTTAAATGAAAAAAATCAGCAAAAATATATTGAACGAATTGATGCAAGCTGGTCAGGAGCAATACCCGCGAGCTTGTTTATAACGGATGGCGGAAAAAGAAGAGTGTTCAGAGAACAATCATTTGATCTTGAAGCACTCGAAAGTACATTTCAATTGTTTAGTCATAGAGAATAAGTGTTGAGACATTTCCCCGTTTATTACCGGCAGATAAAAATAATTAGCGCTCATTGCCAGGGTCGATTATTGGAGATCACAGCAGAGTAAGATACAGAATCATTAAATATATAGATATGAAAAAATTAATTTTTGTCATGCTGTTGTTCAGCTGTTTCAGTTTAAACGCACAACAGAAAGGGTATCAGTTAGGAGATAAGATAACGGATTTCCAATTAGTGGATGTCTCCGGTGAAAAAAAATCCTTGGCAGATCACACAAATGCGAAAGGATTTATTATCGTTTTTACCTGCAATACTTGTCCGGTTGCACAAGCCTATGAAGACCGTATCATAGCGCTCGATCAAAAGTATAAAACGTTGGGTTATCCCGTAATAGCCATTAATCCAAATGATCCAGATGTACAAGGAGGAGAAACACTGGAAGATATGAAAAAGAGATCTGAAATGAAAGATTTTACATTTCCTTATCTGTATGATCCGGGAAACGTGGTGGCAAAGACCTTTCATCCCACAAAAACCCCTCACGTTTTCATTGTTCATAAAGATGCGAACGATATGATATTAAAATATATAGGCGCAATAGATGATAATCAGGAGGGTACGCCGGAAAATAAATTCGTTGAAAATGCCATAGCTGACCTCATGCAGGGAAAAGATCCGGAAATTCCTTCCACGAAGGCAGTGGGCTGTGCTGTAAAATGGAAAAAGGATGTCGCAATGATTAAATAGGCGCAATTTAGAAAAAACCCAATTTTCGATTTTAATCGAAAATTGGGTCTGCAACAACAGCTCAAACTGTTGTGCTGTGCATTCCTACGCTGGTATTATCCAGTTCAGGTTCGGGGATTTCTTTCTCAGCCTATCTCAAATATAGGCACTCCCAGCACTTCTGTGTTTAGTATAACACCCACCAATAAAAAAGGTTTTAAATTTTTTTAATAGATTTTTTTCGTTTTTACTACCGTCATAAAAGAAAGATACTCAATCCAGTATATCCGCTTGGCGCTGATGGATATGCCTGTCATACAAATATTCTTTAAGCTGTGTAATGGCCTTTATTTTATCAACTCTTACATCTTTTAAGATGAAATCTTTCTTTTGGGAGGGAATCTCTTCCCCGTACCTGTCTGTCCACAACCCGATTTCCATAATAATAGGCACCAGGTCTATCCCTTTTTGCGTTAGGCTGTAGATCATTTTTTGTTTATGATTTTTAGACTGCTCTTTTTTTAAAAAGCCGTTTTTTTCTAAAGCGGTGAGTCTATCGGCGAGAATATTAGTCGATATTTTTTCTTCGGAGGCCAAAAATTCCTGATAATAACGTTTATTAAAGAACACCATATCCCGGATAATCAGCAATGACCATTTATCGCCAAAGATTTCTAATGCATAATTGAGTGGGCAATCTGAACGCATAAGCGATTGTTTTTTTAATCTACTTGCAAATATAGAGTGCTTTGCCTTATATTTGCAACTGCTTGCAAAAAACAAGTTGTTTGGAGGTGATATCCATTAGCATATAGAAACAGGTATGAATAGAGTAGTTATAACAGGCCTAGGCGCACTTACACCAATTGGAAACAATGTAGACAGCTTTTGGTCTAATCTCAAAAGCGGTAAAAGTGGTGCCGGCAGGATTACGAAGTTTAATCCGCATTTATTTAGAACACAGATAGCTTGCGAAATAAAAGATTTTAATGCCGCCGATTGGTTAGATAGGGCCGAGATAAAAAGGACAGATCCTTTTACACAGTACGCGCTTGTGGTTGCAGCTCAGGCTATCGAGGATGCGCGTATAGATTTCACTGCGATGGATCCCTATGACATAGGTGTTATTTGGGGCTCGGGTCAGGGCGGGATGCTTACTTTCGAGGAGCAGGTAAAAGAATATACCGAAAGTGGCTACACCCCCAGATTCAGTCCGTTTTTTGTTCCAAAGCTCATTGCCAATATGGCATCCGGTTTAATTTCCATTAAGCATGGATTGAAAGGGATCAACTATACAACGGTTTCAGCTTGTGCTACCTCCAATACCGCTATTATGGATGCTTTTAATTATATCCGTTGGGGTAAGGCAAAAATGATCGTCACTGGAGGGTCGGAAGCCCCCATAACAGAAGCTTCCGTTGGTGGTTTTTGTGCAATGAAGGCAATGACTACCAGAAATGATGATCCGGAAACAGCTTGTAGACCCTTTGATAAGGAAAGAGATGGTTTTTTGATGGGAGAGGGAGCTGGAGCACTGGTATTGGAAGATTATGAGCATGCCCTTGAAAGAGGCGCCCATATATATGCTGAAGTTGTTGGCGCAGCCATGACGGCCGACGCTTACCATATGACGGCTACGCATCCTGAAGGAGAGGGGGCGTTCCATGCCATGCGCTTAGCATTAAAGGATGGCGGACTTTCGCCAAAAGACGTGGATTATCTGAATGCACATGCAACATCTACCCCCGTTGGGGATTTGAGTGAATTGAAAGCAATCAATAGACTTTTTCAAGATAATCTTTCTACCCTGCATATCAGTGCTACGAAATCGATGACAGGTCATCTTTTGGGTGCGGCAGGGGCTATTGAAGCGATTGCCAGTATTTTAGCCATTAAACATGGTATTATACCACCAACAATCAATCTGACCGATCAAGACGAGGCAATACCTGGAGAGTTTAATATTGTTACATCTAAAGCTTTCGAGAAACCAATACAGGTGGCGATGAGTAATACTTTTGGTTTTGGCGGCCATAATGGGATTGTGGTATTTAAAAAACTAACTTAAATTTGCTGAAAGATTTTTTAGTTTTATGCTCAAGTCCATTCTCTCATTAGCTGCTTTTCTCAGTTGTTTTACCTTTTTGCATGCGCAAAAAATTGCTTTTGAATCAGATAGTAACCGTACAGCTACTTATGAAGAAGTGGCACAGTTTTATGAGGAAATAGATAAGCGTTATTCTCAAGCGAAGCTTTTCTCCTTTGGTAAAACGGATGTTGGAAAACCACTTCAACTGATGGTCTTATCAAAAGAAGGTGATTTTGATCCGATAAGCATCCGGGAGAAAGGAAAAAGTGTCATCCTATTTAATAATGGGATACATCCAGGAGAACCCGAGGGGATAGATGCCTCTATGTTATTGATCAGGGATCTACTGCGTAATAATAGCATCCCCGAACAGGTCGTGCTTTGTTTTATAACGGTTTACAATGTAGATGGTATGTTGAATAGGGGCACATCCCGCGTGAATCAAAATGGCCCCGAAAGTTATGGTTTTCGTGGGAATCGGCAGAATTACGATTTAAATCGCGACTTTATCAAAACAGATACTAAAAATTCGAGGGCTTTTCAGGAAATCTTCAATACTTGGGATCCGGATGTGTTGATGGATAACCATTCCAGTAATGGGGCTGATTATCAGTATATCATGACCCTCATCGATACACAGAGAGATAAGCTTAATCCTGTTTTGGCCGAATACATGGACGATAATTACACCAAAGAGCTTTACAAACGTATGGAGCATGATGGGTATTATTTGGTACCCTATGTTGATTTTCGTGGAGAAACACCTGAATCCGGAATTGTTTCCTTTTTAGAGAATCCGCGATATTCTACCGGATATGCGGCATTGCACAATACCATCGCTTATATGCCCGAAACGCACATGTGGAAACCTTTTAAACAACGGGTATTATCCACGTATGCATTGATGCGACATCTCATTGATATCACTCAAGAGCAGGGGGGAAGGTTAATACAGATCAGAGATGAGGCAAAAGGAGCTGTTGCCCTGCAGGAACTTTTTCCATTGGGATGGCAATTGGATACAACGCGGTACAGTAAACTCAACTTTTTGGGCTATGAAGCCGGCCATAAACCAAGTGCTGTAAGCGGGAAAGAAAGGCTGTATTACGACAGAGAGCAACCCTATCAGCGGGAAATCAAATTATTTGACCGCTATATACCTACTGTTCAGGTAAAGAAACCAAAGGCATACATTATCCCGCAAGCCTATGGAAAAATATTGGAATTACTAGAATTAAATGGGGTAAAGACGGAGAAGCTGATGAGAGATACCGTCTTACAAGTAGAAATGTATTATATCAAGGATTTTGAGACTTTATCCTTACCTTTCGAAGGGCATTATTTACATAGCAATGTGCAGATTGAGCCGAAAGTAACGATGCTTCCTTTTTATGCAGGAGATGTGGTTGTCTATACCAATCAGGAAGTGAACCGTTATATAGTTGAAACACTAGAGCCGCAAGCGGTTGATTCTTATTTTAATTGGAATTTTTTTGATGCCATTTTAGGGCAAAAAGAGTATTTTTCTGCTTACATATTTGAAGATGAAGCTGCTCGCCTATTGGAACAAGACGAAAGCCTAGCATTAACTTTCGAAAAAGCCAAATTGGAAGATCCGGCTTTGGCAGAAAGCGGAAAAGCACAGCTCGACTGGATCTATAAACATTCTGTCTATTATGAGCAGACTCATCTTCGCTATCCGGTAGGAAGGCTACAGTAGCGTAAATTAATTTATTTTGTTTACCTTAATCTCCCCTATGGTAATCAATCGTTGTATTTCAGCGTCACCTGAGTAGTTGATAGAGGCATCACCAAAAGCCCACACTTTTATTTTTTCTTTGGAGTTTAGGTTAAACGTGTTTTCTCCATAAGAGGTAACTCTAGAGAAATCGCTGTTCAGAAGAGCTGCGTCTATTTTACTTTCGCCATATGACTTGAACACTTGTGATGCGGCCTCTCCCTTATGAATGGTCAGATGATTATCACCATAAAGCGTAGCCTTTAATTCTTTTGTTTGGATACTATCTATAATGAGCTTTGACTCTCCATATAGGTTAATAGTAAACTTGTTTTCTACTATTGGACTTACAAGCGTTGTCGTCTCTTCTCCGCGGATGGATAAATCTCTTAATATTTTATAGCTAATCTGTGCGGTTACTTGTGTTCCTGTGTAAATAGGAGTGGATACAGAATGCCCATTTTCAGTATGTTTCACCTGCTTGGTAGTCATTTTAGCATCATCTAGATAGATATGCAAGTTCTTTCCGTCTACTTTTATATTGATTTTTTCAAGCGGTACAATATGGTCGTTAATGGTTACCGATTCTTCATCACCTTGTTCCAATAGTAATTGGATATGTGGGCTAACCGTTATTTTTTCAAAGTGCGCAACGGAGATTTTCTCTTGCGCAAATCCTTCTATAGTCAAACTAATGAGGTAAATAAAAAGAAAGTGTATTTTAGTATAAGATTTCATGGCTACCATTTAACAGCACCGTCGCAAATATTTTGCCACGATGCCAAAATAACTGTTAAAGGCTTTAATCAGTGATTTATGTTATTTGAGTGTCCGAAAACGGGCAAAAACTGTTCGTTTTCGGAATTACTGAACGATCGCCAGCACCATCCCATCATGTTCTTTCAGTCCAACTGTTTGAATAATGGTTGAGAAGACACGGGGATCATTTTTCAATGAATCATTGAGTTTCTGTACACCAATCACATTTTCGTCTTTGCTTGCCGTATCAAGTACCTTACCTTCCCGAATGACATTGTCGGCGATAATAACGGTTCCGGGCCGAGATAATTGGATGGCCCACTCAAAATACTCCAAGTAAGGAGCCTTGTCTGCATCGATGAAGATAAGATCAAATGGGCCCTCGTTGTTTTCTGCTAGCTGCGGTAAAATAGTTAAAGCCTTACCGATACGGAGATCAACTAAATCCAGTAAATCAGCTTTTCTGATATTTTCCAAGGCTACATGTGCATGTTTTTCACTGTATTCAATGGTGGTTAGCTTTCCGTTGGAAGGAAGCGTTCTCGCTAGCCAGATTGTGCTGTAACCAGCTAAGGTGCCAATTTCTAATATTTTAGTTGCCTTTGTTAATTTAGCAAATAGCTGTAAAAATTTACCTTGACTGGCAGAAATACTGATAGCAGGTATATTGGCCTCTTTAATAGAAAGATGAACCGCTTTTAAAACATCGTCTTCTACTGCTACTAAGGCATTGATATAGTTGTCAACTTGTTCAAATAACTCCTTATTCATAAAATATTGTTCATATTAGTTTTATAATGCAGTCTAAGATAGCAATATTTCAACGATTATCTAAACCAATTACTTCGCTCATATGGGTTACAGGGATCATTCCAATCTAGGTTGGGTGATTTACTTTAACAGCTTTGATAAGCTTGCTTGTTTAAAAGAAAGCCGTATACATATTTTAATAAAACAGAAACCTTTTGAACCGTACGTTGTTTTTCACTGCACTAACTATCTATAAAAAAAGCAATTAAACGAACAGCTATGGCAAAGAAATCAATAGGGAAACCTAAAAATGCAAAGCAAGAAAATTTGGCCCCTCATACAGCGGATGGTCAAGATCAATTTCTTACCACCAATCAAGGTCTCCGAATTAATGATAACCAAAACTCTTTAAAAGCGGGCGAAAGAGGCCCCTCTTTATTGGAAGATTTCATCTTAAGGGAGAAAATTACCCATTTTGATCACGAACGTATTCCAGAGCGGATTGTCCATGCCCGGGGGGAAGGGGCCCATGGTGTGTTTCGGGTCTATGAACCCATGTCCGACTATACGCGGGCTGGATTTTTGCAAGATCCGAATAAAGAAACGCCTGTATTTGTTCGTTTTTCTACAGTTGCAGGATCAAGAGGTTCTACCGACCTTGCGCGGGATGTACGTGGTTTTGCGGTAAAATTTTATACAGATGAAGGGATTTTCGATTTGGTTGGAAACAATATACCCATCTTTTTTATTCAGGATGCTATGAAATTTCCAGATTTGATACATGCTGTGAAACCCGAGCCGCATAATGAGATTCCGCAGGCTGCCTCCGCTCACGATACCTTTTGGGATTTTATATCCCTTATGCCAGAATCTACCCATATGATCATGTGGGCCATGTCTGATAGAGCCATTCCAAGAAGTTTACGTATGATGGAGGGATTCGGCATTCATACCTTTCGATTCATCAATACGAATGGGAAATCTACTTTTGTTAAATTTCATTGGAAGCCGCTTTTGGGTGTTCATTCCGTAGCTTGGGATGAAGCAAAAAAAATATCCGGACAAGATCCGGATTTTCATCGCAGAGATCTATGGGAAGCCATAGAAAATGGTGATTTCCCTGAATGGGAATTGGGTATTCAGCTAGTACCCGAAGAGGACGAACACAAATACCCATTTGATCTGCTGGATCCAACAAAGATCATTCCCGAAGAAATAGTGCCGGTAAGGCGTATCGGTAAACTTACTTTGAATAGAAATCCCGATAATTTTTTCGCCGAAACAGAACAGGTGGCGTTTCATCCAGGGCATCTGGTATCCGGTATAGATTTTACAAACGACCCCCTTTTACAAGGTCGTCTCTTCTCGTACACAGACACGCAGCTGAGCCGTTTGGGTAGTCCGAATTTCCATGAGATACCCATTAATCGTTCCGTGGCACCTGTACACAATAATCAGCGGGACGGCCATATGCGGCAAACAATCAATAAAGGAGTTACGAGTTATCAGCCCAACAGTATAGGTGGCGGATGCCCGTATCAGGCGATGATTGCTGAAGGTGGTTTTGCCTCATATCCAGAGAAGGTGGATGCACATAAGGTAAGGGATAGAAGTGCTAGTTTCTCCGATCATTTTAGTCAGGCAACCTTGTTTTATAATAGTCAGTCAACACCAGAGAAACAACATATCATTGATGCCTTTAGTTTTGAACTAGGAAAAGTAAATTACCCTGAAATCCGGGTACGTATGCTGGGAATATTAACCCAGGTAGACGGGGCATTGGCAAAAGCGGTAGCCAAAAATCTGGGAATACCAGTGCCGAAAGGCCCTGTAAAACCAATCAATCAGGGCATTCCTGCAGATGCGGATAAAAAGAAATATGAGCCAACGAAAGTAAAACCTATTATTGATAAGTCGCCGGCCTTAAGTATGGCCAATACGGTTAAGGATACGATCGTAACCCGCAAAATAGCTGTTCTGGCCGCCGATGGGGTAGACGATGCTTCTTTTGATGCTATAAAAAAAGCATTGGAAAAAGAGGGCGCCAAGGTAGCGCTTATCGCTCCCAGATTGGGTGAATTAAGCTCCGCAAAAAAGAAGTCTATAGCAATCGATCATAGTTTCCTGACAGCATCTTCCGTTCTTTTTGATGCAGTCTACATACCGGGGGGAGCTAAAAGTGTGGAAGCTTTAAAAAATGAGCCAGATGCCATTCATTTTATTAACGAAGCTTTTAGGCATTGTAAAGCCATTGCCGCGGCCGAAGATGCCAAAGAATTACTCATAGATACCTATATTGGTAAAACTATTCAAAACAGTACGCAATTAACCAGTGATGAAAACGCCGGTGTGCTCATTTATAGAGACGATCTGAAGACATTTAGCGCTAGCTTTATAAAGGCCATTGCCAAACACCGTTTTTGGGATAGAGAGCTGCTTAGAAAGGTACCGGCTTAGCTAAAACGGAGATGTTCTTGGCAAGGGTCGGAAATGTAACCGTTTCTTGCCAAGAGCATTATAAATTAACTGCTATTTTCAATTCGAACATTCGTCCACGGAGCTGATAATGATTGTATGCTAGCTGATTAGCCGATAGGGTGTACATTTCAAAAGACCTTATATCAGCCAGATTATTGATATCCAGCTGTATATCGGCATTCCATTTATTTATTTTATGGCGCAAACTTAAATCGGTGAAAAAATAGTTCACGTTGGTTAAGGGCATCTGCTTGGCGTGTATATGCCGTCCACTCATTTTCATAAACGTGTTTTTGAACGGAACATAAGTCAGCCCTACCGACTGATCTAGCAGCTGAACCTGTCTGTCGGGCAAGGCAGTGCCGAAATTTTCTGTAAGTAACCTGCTGGTTGTCCATGTTCCTTTTCCATCATAGCGTAGTGAAATAAGATTCCAAAGGCGGGCTTCCAGATATGGATTGAGTGTAAACGAGATAGTGTTAAATGGAAGTAACTCGTCATTCAGGAATTGATTATATTGGGTGTTGCTCCATGAAAACCTCGTCCCTACATTCGCATGAAGGGTGAAAAGATATTTACTGATACCGGCATTCATGCTCAAACTGTTGGTACTGTTGGCGAAGGGTAATTGCTCTACGCTAGACAAATTGTTTGTCACAACTAATGAGTTAATCGTATTCGCCCGTGCACGGCTATAGTGAACGCCAGCATACATAAAAAACATACTGATACTTCGCTGAAAATGGTAATTTAAACCAACGTTATGCGCATCGATTGCTTGCAGCGTGGCATTATTTTCCTGGAGGCTGCGATAATTGGTCAGTATAGCGCCACGATAAATGCCGTTGATATTACCTAGCTGGTTGCTGTATTCATAATTGAAAGATAGATAATCCTCCATATTTGTTAAATACCTGATATTCCAGTTGGGGTTAAACAGGGCACGCTCATACACTTCATCCAGCGAAAACCGGTAATCTGTGTAGGCAATGCGTTGCAGGGATATAGGCAGCGCAAGTACACTTTCCCACCGATCACTTTTGTATTCATATAATGGTTTGAATAATAAGCGATGCCGATTCCAACGTAAATGATTGTCCTCACCGTAAGACGTTTCCTCTCCACCCTGCTGGAGCAACCTAAGCTGTGAGTTCAATTGCTGCCACTCATTTAGCAAACCTATACTATAATTTTGTTTGATTAACCCTTTTGGTAGGTGATATCCTATTGATAGATGGCTAAACCAGGTTGGTATGGAGGTTGATTGATCAATCGCTTGAAAGGGGATGCTATCGTTTAGCACCGCTTCATGAATTCCCGGACGTATTGCTAAGGCTTGCGGTTGGTCATAATGATTTATGTACCAGTTTATATTTAAGATGTTTTTGTTGGGTAAAGCCGGAATATAGCTTAATGTGTTTGAAAAGTCACGTCTTAAGGTCTTTAACTGTTGATTTATATCCAATGTATTGCTCATTAAAGAGGATTGTCCTGTTTCTCCCGAAAATCCAATTTTCAATCGGTTATTAAAGTAATAGTGTTCCTTATTCGCTTTAAGATCAAAAGAAAAATCAGCTAAAAAAGGCCTATTTGTAATTTTTTGGGTTTCATTGTAGCGGATGGTATCGTTTGATAAGTACAGGTCATTCCAGCTAGCATAGCTGATCGTATTTTTATCGAATAGTAAGCCGATGTTTGATTTTAGTTGCAACCCATTTTTAAGGTTCACCAGATGATTGGCATTTAGCGATCCTGAATGATTGAAGTAATAACGCTCTTTGGGTAAATCAGGAGGTTTTACCGTACCGGCGTATAGCAATTCATCAGGTTTGGTGTTGTCCATGCTGCGCATCCTATTCACAGCGTTAAAAGAAGTAAGTTCTGTTGCCAGATCAACACCAATATTATTGCCCTTCACAACGTTTAATGATTTATGTTTTTTGTTAAACAGCATCGTATTCAACTCGACATCATATAAATCAGGTATACCGCCGCCTATCTTTGCCTGCCCGCTGAGTTTAAGTTTAGCTTCTTCTTTAATTGTCAGGTTAAGAGCCACTTGATCGCTGATACTTTTGCCGCGTAGCACTTCTATGGGTTGATGATTTTGCAGCACTTCGATATCTTTTACCATATCATGTGGAATTGTTTTTGTACCTGTAGCATAGCGATCGTTCAATAAATCGTCCCCATCCATATAAAAATTGGAAATATCTTTTCCATTGTATTTAATCTGTCCGTTTTCTTCAACTTCTATACCCGGCATGCGTTTCAGTACGTCGCCGATCGTTCGATCCTCCGGTTTTGCAAAGGATTCAACATCGTAGCTTAACGTGTCGTTACTAGAACGTATTTTAGGCCTGCTCCTTATTTCTACTTCAGATAGATCAATCTGTTTCTCTTCCATAATTAGTTCATAATGGCTTTTGTTAGCAATAAGTGCGGTATTGTTTTTTTTGTAACCCAAATGATTCACTTCAATAAATTTATTTTTGATGCTGACAGTGTCAGATAAGATCAATGTAAAGCTTCCTTTCGCGTCGCTTGTTGCGTAGGCAATGATACGGTGGTCCATATTCTTTAAAAGTACGCTTGCATAAGATACCACTTGTCCTTCAGGTGTTTTTAGGTTTCCGCTTATGCGTAGTTGTTGGGCATAAGCCGTAGTGACTACAGATAAACAGGTTATGATGAATAGAAGTCGCATTTCGTTCGCGGTTGCCTGAAGGTTATGGATGTTTCCGTTCAAGAGGATTGTTGAATCGGTTCTTCTGGTCTTTGTTGTTTTGCTCTTGTAATGCGTTAAATTCATCCGGTGATATTTCACGACCCGATTGATCTTTGATGACTAATTTTGCTTTGGCGTTTGCTGGTAGATTGTTTTTCCAATTGGATGCAAAGTTTCTATCAAACACATCTTTGGCTTTTGCAAATTGTTCTGCAGTGGTTTTTTGTCCGTTGGCGGGGAGTGATATGCTGATGGCGTCATTTTCGTTCTTATCAAATCCGGCATAGATAAACTGAACTTCCTGTTTATCATCCGTGGCTTGCAGGATCAATCCCGGTAAACCATGCAATTTCCACGGTCCATAAGGAAAAGGTAATTCTTCGGTGAACCAGGCGGTATATATTCTTCCACCAAAAGAAGTCGTTGCCTGCTGGCAAGCGTAACCGCCTATGGTTTTTGTTTCATTGTTTATTTGCCAGTCCATGAGTGGGTAATCTTCTCTTATAATATAATCGGTAGTACCTAATTTATCGCAAGTAAAGAAGTTTTGCTGTTGCGGAAAAAGGAATAACTCCTGATTGGAGACATTAGGAGAACTAAAAAATAAAGCGTTCTTTCTCATGGGGTCCCTACTGCCTTCTTCTATCTGTTTTTTCATCTCTTCGAGCTTTAAAGCGAGCGTTTGGCTTTTGTAAACACTATGGTGTGTTCCGAGATAAAGAATCATGGCTTCTTTTCTCGGTTTGTCGCGCTGATTGGTATCCGTAACATGTACAAATTCATATACCACATGGGCCAAGGCCTTTTCCTGGTTCTGCGCATAGATGTGATGGCTTAAACAAGCAAGAGTAAAGAAGAGCGCAGTTTTGAAATGATTGTTGATTTTCATGATATTATGTTTAAATGTTAATGAATCATACTTGATGACGAAGGTATCTAGCTTGGTGAGATCTAGGTGATTGATGAGTGTTAAACAGTGTTAAAGGAGGTGCTGAGTGTTAAATACTGTTAATTAGTGCTAATTGGTGTTAAAGGAACCATGTGTGGTGATTATTACCTGTACATTTGTAGTATGCTGCCCAAAAAGATTCGTTTTATTGTCATTATTGTAAGCTGTTCGCTGTTGGGTATATTTTTGCTACAGGGATACTGGCTATATAATTCTTATCAATTAAATGTCCAACAATTTGATAAAGAGATTGCTGAGGTAACACAAGAATTGCAGCGGAGTTATCTCTTTGCGGATATGAAAAAAATGGGTATTCCTTTAGACAGTGAAGCAGGCAAAAAAATGATGGCTACAGAGGATGCCGGAGTGGGCGAATTCCTTCAGCTATTTAATCATCTGCCGGATAGTATATTATACCGGGAAGGTCTTAAAAAAGGCGATACGCTAAAAAGAGATATTAAGTTTACCATTATACGGAAATCGGATTCAGACAGCATGGACGGGAGAAGCGATAAACCAGACAGGTATAAAAATAGGATATATAAGTTTCTGAACACGGATTATGATCAAAAAGGATTTCAGCAGGTAGAGGGGCCACTCAGAAAAGGGCTCGATTCTTTATTGCAACGGCGCGGTATCAAGACTTCTTATGCCTTGAAATTATCGAATTTAGGAGGGGCATCGATCCGTTATTATACAGATAGTTTACACTTTCATCAGTTACCACTGCGATCGGAGAACGTAAAGGTCGGCATATTACGACCTTTTTATGTGAGCCTATCTTTAGATAATAATGTTTTATTCATTATGAAAAAGATGCAGTGGGTGCTCATCGCCTCCACGCTTATCATAGGTGTCATCTCGTGGGCTTTTTTATACATGTTGCGTACAATATTTCAGCAAAAGAAATTATCAGATGTAAAGAATGACTTTTTTAATAATATGACGCACGAATTTAAGACGCCCATTGCCACGGTATCTTTAGCAGTAGAGGCGCTTAAAAACGAAGAGGTGTTTAAAAACCCAACCCGTGTAGAAGAATATTTAGATATCAGTCAGCATGAATTAAAACGCATTGCTGCGATGGTAGATAAAGTGTTAAAAATGGCTGCTTTTGAAAAGAGCGAAATTAATTTATCCTTCCAAAAGTTAAACATAGAGGAGTTAATAGAGGGAGTGGTCGCTACAATGCAGCCACAATTGGCAAAGAAACAGGCTGATTTGCGTGTTTCTTATTCGGGAGAGATACCAGCAATTGTTGCGGATCGGGATCATCTGGCCAGCGTGTTGTATAATCTCATAGAGAACAGTCTTAAATACACGACAGAAGTTCCTAAAATTGAAATTTCCTGTAAACGTGAGCAAGCGATGCTTCAGATCATGATAAGCGACAATGGAGTTGGCATTCTACCAGCATATCAGGAGAAGGTTTTTGCCAATTTTTTCCGTGTACCGACTGGCGACGTCCATGATGTAAAAGGTTTTGGTATGGGGCTAAGTTATGTATTGGCCATTGTCAAGCGACATGGAGGAGAAATCAAATTGAAAAGTAAGATCTCTGAAGGAACCATCTTTACTATTTCATTGCCAATAGAAAGGGAAGGGAAATTAAAATGATGAATATGCAGAAAGTAAAAGTATTACTAGCCGAAGATGAACCATTTTTAGGGAAGATCGTTAAGGAAAGCCTTGAACTGCAGGGTTTTGATGTAACCTTTGTGCCTGATGGGTTGAAGGCCTATTCCGCATTTCGAACCATCAGTCCAGATATCTGCATATTTGATATCATGATGCCGGTAAAAGACGGCTTTAGTTTAATGGCAGATATCCGGAAAATAGATGAACAGGTTCCTGTAATTTTTCTTACGGCCAAATCCCTAACGGAGGATGTTGTTAAGGGTTTTGAACTGGGCTGTAACGACTACCTCAAGAAACCATTCAGCATGGAAGAGTTGTTAGTACGCATGAAAGCTCTTTTAAATCGCTTCTCTACCCTGAAGAAGGAGGAAGCGAAAGAAAATTTTGAAATAGGTGAATTTCTATTTAACAGTAGAAATCAGGAATTAGTCATTGGAAATGTCGTAACCAAGCTCTCATTCCGGGAGGCCATTCTTCTTCAATTATTGGCGGAAAACAAAAATGAGGTGTTGAACAGAAAGGTTGCACTTGAGTTTTTATGGGGTGCTGATAATTTCTTTAACGCCAGAAGTATGGATGTTTTTATCACCAAACTCAGGAAATATCTGAAAGCAGATGAGCGAATCGAAATTGTTAACATTAGAGGAATCGGGTATAAACTCATTATTAATGAGTAAATTAATTTAACAATAGTTCATCCATAAATAGCCAAGCAGATGCTCCTTTTGCCGGATGCCACGCAGGAAGTTTTTTGATGTTCTTTGCTATAATTTTCAAGTGATTGATAGATTGTGGTTTAAATGTGGTCTCGATTGGAATTAAGGTGTCTGCATCTCCTTTCTTGGGTATTTCTATTTTGTTAAGAGCTAGTAATTTTAAATTGTTTTTGTCGCTACCTCCCCAAATCTCTATTTCTGTTGGCGGTAGAATAGATGCGGAGAGTTGTTGCAAGATGTGTAAAGTAACCGATTGTATGTCAATGGCTTGTTTGAAGTGTAATAAAATCTCCATGGGATTTTCTCTGAAACCGAGCCATTTATCGCTGTTTGTGTTTTGGTCGCCGAGGATTCTGTCTATAAGCGTTTTCCCATCCTCTCCCTTATGTAGGGGGTCTGTAGGTAATAGCAATGTTATACGATCTGGTCTGTATCTGCTTTTGTAAAAGTGAGCGCTAACCAGATCACTTCCAAACCAGCCATCTTTGAAGGCCCTTATTTTCAATAACGTGTTTTCTTTCACTTCAATTTTGCTATCATATAAGGGCGAACGTATACTATCAGGTTCCGAGCCATCAGTGGTGTATCGTATTTGAACACCATTTATAGGATGTTTTATTTCTAAAAATAGGGTATGATCGAACACTGCAGTATCGGCAAGTAAACGTGGTGGATTTAGTTTAGCTGGACTTTTTCCGTCGTCCTTAAAGCCACCAATCAACACGATGTTGTTGTTGGCCTTTTGTAGTTCAGAGATTTCCGTTTGCGTCAGTTGGGTATTCCAAAGAGTTAGCTGTTTAATCTTACTGGATTTAAGGAATTCTTTGACAGATGAGTAGTTCGCCTGCGTGCCGGAGAGCGATAGGTGATGTAGCTGTTTTAATGGCTTCAAATGGGCGAGCGCTTCTCCTGTAATATCCGTAAAATTGAGATTCAATGTTCTTAGGTTCTCGAACTGATTAATGATTTTTAGGTGATCATCCTTTATCGGTAGGTTCGCGAGATTGAGCGATACAATCTGTTTTTTGATAGCTTGTAACTCTTTTAAGGTTTCCACATGATAAATACTTTTGTTGTAAATATTTACTGCTAAAGCTGGTGATCCCTTCGCAAGAGGGTAAATCACCCGATAGTTATTGTTTAATTTTTCAATCGTAGACCTGTCTGCCGCTGCAAAATGATAGTTGGCGGTATTTTTATCAGATGGTGCCAGCACGCTAGTTGCTAAGATTTTCAAAGAGTCGCCATCTGCCAATGTTGTCACCTTCTTTTCAAGATCGGTATTATCCTTAATCCAGAGACGTAAAATGGCCATTTCTTCAGCGGTTAACTGCGTTTTCCCTTTTGGGGGCATGTGTTTCTTCTCCTCAAGCGGAAGGTGTATCCGCTCTAACAGCAAACTAACCTCGGGTCTGCCGGACACCAATAGTTTGCCGGTCTTACCCCCTTTAAGAAGTGAGTGTATATCGGTCATCACGAGCTCCCCTTTTGCTTTGTCTGTATTATGGCAGCTTACACATTTCTGTGTAAAGATGGGCATGACCACATGATCAAATATAACCGCTTGGTCTATCGGTATTTTGATTGTTTCTGCGGCAGGCATGATAGGTTCCAGTATAAAATTTTCTCCATGTGTTAGCGATGCACCATAGTGGCCAGTAATAATTAAGCAAAGTGTGGTAAGGAAAGTGCCCATTTTTGCTATCGGGGCTTTATACCAAGACGAATTTCTGCTCCAGTAAATCGCGGAGACCATGAAAGCGACACATACTCCTGTCCATTTATGCCATTTTAGGAGATCGCCTGTATAACCTTCTTCCTTTGACAAAAGGAGCCCCATAATAACCGTCAAAGTTGTTAATAAAGCACTGCAAAGGAATAAAGTAGCGTTAAACTCCTGATATATTTTTTCCTTCGCGTAACTGCTTTTAAAGCGAAAGAACTCCAGCAGCATGGCAAGCAGCACCAGCACAATGGGAAAGTGCAACAGTAGTGGGTGCATTCTGCCTACTGGCTGCAACCAGTAGGGCACTAAGATGTTATCAAAAAACGCTAATTGGAATAAGACAAAGATATTCAATGCAAAAAGGATGTTTTCTGCAAGACTCTTAATGGTAAACTTCATAGCGGGATCATCGGTGAAATTATTACACTAAAATATCTTTGACCACTTTTCCCGCAACGTCCGTTAGCCGGTACCGGCGCCCTAGGTGTTTAAAGGTGAGTTTTTCATGATTCAAGCCCAGCTGGTGCAGTACAGTAGCTTGAAAATCGTGTACATGTACAGGGTCTTTAACGATGTTATAGCCAAAATCGTCTGTTTCTCCATACACTATTCCAGGTTTGATGCCACCACCGGCCATCCATATGCTAAAGCATCTCGGGTGATGGTCGCGACCATAATTGTCTTTCATTAGTTTGCCTTGACTGTAATTGGTCCGTCCAAATTCGCCTCCCCATATCACGAGTGTTTCGTCTAATAATCCGCGTTGTTTAAGGTCGGTGATGAGTGCTGCCGATGCCTGATCTACATCTTTTGCCTGACCTGCCATTTCATTAGGGAGATTTCCATGCTGATCCCATCCTTGATGATATAATTGTACAAACCGTACCCCATTTTCGCTTAATTTACGAGCAAGAAGGCAGTTGGCCGCAAAGGTTCCCGGGACGAGGCAATCAGGTCCATATAATTTGATGATATCGTCAGACTCCTTTGATATATCTGTGATTTCAGGCACAGCAGTTTGCATACGATAGGCCATTTCATATTGCTTTACCTTCGCGTTGATCTCTGGGTCGCCAAACTCTTTAAAGGATATTTCATTTAATTCGGCCAGCTTATCTAGCATTTTCCTTCTTTCTACTCTATCCAGTCCCTCTGGATCTTTCAGATATAAAACAGGATCCTCTCCACTACTAAATTGGACTCCCTGGTGTGTAGAATCCAAAAATCCATTCGTCCATAACTTGGAATATACGCCTTGACCGTTCCCTTTTCCGCGGGAGAGTAATACGGTAAAAGCCGGAAGGTTTTTATTCTCGCTACCCAGGCCATAGCTCAGCCATGCTCCCATGCTTGGCCGGTTTCCCTGCTGGGCTCCTGTTTGAAAAAAGGTGAGTGCCGGATCGTGGTTTATCGCTTCTGTAAACATTGATTTAATGATGCAGATATCATCTACCACTTTTGCTGTATGGGGGAAGAGAGAGCTGATCCATGCTCTTGACTCTCCGTATTGTTGAAAATCATAATAGGATCCCACCAAAGGAAAGGAGGTTTGATCTGCGGTCATACCCGTAAGTCTCTGTCCCATTCTGATAGATGCCGGCAGCTCTTGTCCCATCATTTCCCTGAGTTTTGGTTTATAATCAAACGACTCCAACTGAGAAGGAGCCCCATTTTGAAACAGGTAAATCACTCTTTTCGCTTTTGGGGCAAAATCCGGGATGGCAGCCATATTGTCGGCATCTTCTGTCCCGCCGGTAAATAAATCGGGTATCAGTAAAGAACCCAAAGCAACACTTCCCAAGCCCAAGCTCAGTTTGGATAAAAACCGACGCCTGTTCACATAAAGCCCATGTTCTAAAAAGTCTCGTTCCATATATCAGGTTTTCGTAATCGTCTCTTCCAGGTTATAAATGGTGCTGATGACCATCATCATTGCTGCAAGATCCGTTTTGTTCACTTGCTGTGGCAGGGGTTGTTCACCAACCGCCAGTGCTTTTTCTGCCTTTGTTTTCTGTTCAAATACTTTCAGTTGATCTTTATAGTATGCCGAGAGTGCTTGAAGCTCTTTTTCGTTGGGTTTTCTACACACAATCTGGTGAAAAGCCTTATTGATGCTTTCTTCTGGAGATTTTTCTTCCTGTATGAGCTTGGCTGCTAACACACGTGCCGCTTCTAGTACCGTCGGATCATTCATCATCACCAGCGCTTGTAGCGGAGTGTTGGTATTTAATCTTTTTACCTCACATAAATCCCTGTTACTGGCGTCAAAAATACCCATCGTAGGAGGGGGTACTGTGCGTTTAATGAAAGTATACATACCTCTTCGGTAGAGATCTTTGCCATGATCTTGCTTGTAGGTAGCCAATATCCCCCGTCCCGAAGTGGCTCCTTCCCACAAACCGGGAGGTTGATAGGGTTTAACGCTTGGTCCACCGATCGTATTGATCAATAACCCGCTACTGGACAGTATGATATCGCGAACTGTTTCTGCCGGAACGCGATAGCGGGGGGCACGTGCCAAAAAAATGTTTTCCGGATCTATTTTGAGTTTTTTATCGGAAACGGTTGCTGATTGTCTGTAGGTGGCAGAAAGCACTATTTGCTTCACCAAGCGCTTTATATTCCAACCGTGATTCATAAAATCCACGGCCAGCCAATCTAGCAATTCAGGATGGGAGGGAAGTTCGCCTTGCATACCAAAATCGCCCGATGTTTTTACGATTCCCTTTCCGAAAAATTCTTGCCAGATCCTGTTCACAAAAACGCGCGCTGTTAGCGGATTTTGTTTCTCAAATAACCATTTTGCTAAACCTAACCGGTTTTTGGGATAGTTATTGTTAAATGGTAATATAGAAGCAGGCGTACCTGCTGTGACTTCCTCGCCCGGAGCATCGTATACACCCCTATTAAGGAGGTGGGTTTTTCTAAGGGTATCCGCATCGCCCATAACAGACACAATCAGTTGATTGGTGTCTTGTTTGTTTATAAACGTTAGTATCTGTTTTACGTCTCCATTGCTGATCTCCATCAGCGGTTTTTTTGCATACGTTTCAGGACCACCAACGGTCGATTCCAATCCCACTTCTTTTACATTGTTAAAAAAGGCAAATACCTGGTAATATTCTTTTTGGGAGAAAGGATCATATTTATGGTCATGGCAATGTGCACACTCCAGTGTAATACCTAATAGAGCTTTGCCAAAGGTATCTGTACGGTCCGTGACATATTCAATGCGATATTCTTCATCGATTACGCCCCCCTCTTCGGTAATTTTATGGTTCCTATTGAAACCAGTTGCCAGGAGCTGTTCTTTGGTAGCATTCGGCAGTAGATCGCCGGCCAATTGCCAGGTGATAAACTGATCATAAGGCATATTCTGGTTAAAGGCATGGATCACCCAATCCCGCCAGGGCCATTGGGAGCGGTAACTATCATCTTGATAGCCGTGCGAATCTGCATAGCGCGCCACATCTAACCATTGCAGTGCCATCTTTTCGCCATATGCAGGGCTCTTTAATAGCATATCCACTATCTTTTCATAGGCCCGTTGACTGTTGTCGGCCATAAACTTCTCCATCAACACTGTGCTGGGGGGAAGTCCTGTTAGATCCAAGCTGACGCGCTTTAACAGTCGCTCCCGGTCTGCCTCTGGGTTGGGCTCCATTCCTTTTTCCTTCAATTTATCCCATACAAAATGGTCGAGTTCGTTTTTTGCCCACTCATGATCGCTTATTTCGGGTATTTCCGGTAAGGTGGGTGGTGTAAAGGCCCAGTGTTTTTCGTATTTAGCTCCCTGCTTGATCCATTGCTCAATGATGCTTATTTCGTTTGTGGTTAATTTTAGATTGGATGCTCTTGGGGGCATTATTAAAGTAGAATCGGCAGACGATATACGCAGAAATACGGCTGAGGCCTCGGGATCAAAAGGTACAATGGCATGTGCGGAGGGATTTTCTTTGAGCGCTTTATAGGCTTCTTCAGCAATGTCCAACCGTAAATCAGCCTCCCTTTTGTTGGCGTCTGGACCGTGGCAGGCAAAACATTTGTCGGATAAGATAGGCCGTATATGGAAATTATAACTGATATTTTCGGGTAATTTCCCGTCGATAGTTTCACTTGCATCAGAGGACGTATGATTACATGACTGTATGGTATAGACCATCGCCAGAACTAATAGTATTACATACAACAATCTCAGGCTCATATAAAATATTGGTTATATCGTGCAAGGCACTATGTGGAAGCCTATTAAGATATAAATTTATTATAATTACCTGCATAATACAAGGCATTTGATGATTTATTGTGAAAATTTTGTTTAGAATACGTTTAATACTTTATCTTTTCATCTATTCCATACTGCATGGCTTTATAGCCCAGTGCCCTTCTCATCAAACCCAGTTGACCAAACAGATAATCTTCACGACCGATACTCATGCCTATGGCATTTAATTGGTTTTCCTCAATAAAGGGAATGTCCATGCCTAGGGAGAGTGGTTTTAAAAGTGCTTCGTCTGTTAGCGAACAAAGTTTACTGAACAATATAGGCGATATGTGGTGCCATTCATTTTTTAGTGTAGTGATCTCGGGATAGTCATAGGTTTCGTCCAGCGCTTTTGCATCGGCAAAAAAATGGTCATAAGGATCTTTATCTGGAGCACCTAGTAGATTGGCAAGCCAATAACGGCAGTTTACCAAATTACCCACCATCCAAAGGACATGATTGGTGGAACCATGTATTCTCTTTTTTGCATCTATCAAACTGATATCGGCAACCACATTATTAAAGAGTTGGCTATGCATACGATATGCGGGCACGATCACTTTTAGCTGAGTGCTTTTAATTGTGTTTTCCATTGCTTTTTTGTTTTGTGCCGCCCAAATAATTTCGAGTCAGCAGTTATAACTTTATTTAGTATAAATGTCGAGCGTAAGTCCGTTGCTGAAAGTTTTACTTATTTCGTGCCGGAGGGAAACCCTTCCGTGAACATGTTGAAACATCGGATTTCCTTTACCCAGAATGACCGGATTTAAAAACAATCTCAATTCATCCACCATATCCAGATTGATCAATTGTGAGGCGATGCTTCCGCTTCCCAGAATAAGTATATCACCGATAGACGCCTCTTTAATATTTTCAATTCCTTTTTTATTGATTTCAGGAAGCAATGTGCAGTTATTCCAGGCAGGTTGTTTTAAACTTTTCGAAAAAACGATCTTTTTCGTGTTGTTCATGAAACGCGTAATAGCAGGATGTTCGTTTGTGGAGAGGGGGGTGGGCCAATAGTTGGCCATGATATCATACGTTCTTCTTCCAAACAGCATCGTATCGAAGCGCTTTTGTGCATGAAGCTGATAATCCTCTACTTCATCATTCCAATAGAACCAATCTGTTTCATCGTTCGGCCCAGAGAAAAAGCCGTCGAGTGATATCCAATTACAAACGATTATTCTTTTCATTATAAATTCTTCCATTCAAAAATTGTGTTCTCATATCTCTAGTAATAGGTCTTATGAAATCATTTAAATAATTGTTTATCAGTGATATATTTTAAATATACTGAAGGCCAACTGTATTAGATAAAATATCAATCGTAATCTCACACCCCTCTTTTTCAATGCTTTTCGCTGTTTGCTTATGAGTTGATTGGCTCATATTAGTTGTTTTTTTATTTTAAACAGCATGTTATGAATTTTTTATGCGTTTTATATGATGTTTTTGTTTCATTTCTTTAATAAAGAGGTATCCTATACAAACCTATGGCGGATAGTTGACAATTAGGGTCCGTAGAAACGACAATTTAGAGGGGCGGTTACGACGGAGATAGGCGAACTATTTTTATGTATAAATAGATTATATAAACAATATAAGAATTTGATATATAGAATTCTAAATAAATAGTTTACTAATACTAAACAGTTTTTGTGGGCTATTTTATCGAGCTGAATTTACATATCCATGGCCTGATCCCATTCCTTCGTGTATGTGATATGATCTTTGACATATACGCCGAGATTCATCCGCTTCATTTTGTTTTCTGGTTTCTGCCGGTAGTATGGCATATCAGTACAGGCGGTGTATTCGATACCAAAACAAAAAGGGAAATAATGACTATACTATTTAATTGGTATAGTATAGCATAGTATAGTAAAAATAGCATAATCCATTATCCGACGCGAATAATCTATTTGATATTGTCTGGAGTTCACTAGATTTGTTTTGTGAAACCAAGGATAATCTATTTACTACGATATTTTTTTAGCTAGCTTTGTTTCGCAAATTTAAACGCTATAACCTGATGAAATGAATTAATAATTTGTAGACCTAGCATAATTAAATAAGTTATAAAACCAATTTACTAAATCCTATGCATTTATCGCGTAAACTTAACCCTGTTTGGGTTATGAGGGGAGTTTTTTGCCGTAAATTTTTTCTGGTAACAGGTATCAATTTAACGTTGATCTTACTAACCATACTCTCCCATGCCCAAACACAGAAAATCACCATATCGGGTACCGTTACAGATTCCCTGGGTGTTATTATACCTGGAGCCACTCTTGCCGTAGTGAATGATACGAAGGTACAGACACAAACCGACCAGAACGGCAGGTATATACTCGATGTGAGCCCTGGTGTTATGATCAGGATAAGCAACCTTGGATACCAAGAGAAGCGGGTAACGGTTCCGATGGAAACGAAGGTGTTGAACATCGTTCTACAGGAAGCGAATATCCAGGTAGAGGAGGTGGTGATTACCGCTTTTAACCAAAAACAGCGGAAAGAAGCAGTTGTAGGCTCGGTTACTTCGGTGAAACCTGCAGAGCTGAAAATACCGTCAAGTAATCTCACCAATGCTTTGGCAGGTCAGATTGCCGGTGTTATCGGCTTCCAACGGTCGGGGCAGCCCGGGCAAGACAATGCACAGTTTTTTATCCGTGGTGTCACCACTTTTGGTTACCGTGTTGATCCACTTATCTTAATTGATAATGTGGAGCTAACCACTTCCGATCTGGCCCGCTTACAGGTAGATGACATCGAGAGTTTTACCATATTGAAGGATGCGAGTGCAACAGCACTGTATGGAGCGAGAGGTGCAAATGGCGTCATATTGGTAAACACAAAAGAGGGTAAAGAAGGCAAGTCACGGATTAACCTGAGGTTAGAGAATTCCACATCGCAATCTGCCAAAACGTTAGCGCTTGCCGATCCGATAACCTATATGAATCTGTACAATGAAGCCGCTATCGGTAGAAACCCATTGACAGCAGTTCCGTTTGATCCCAATAAGATCATCAATACACAAGCCACCCTCGATAATGCACCGGGCAGTAACCCTTATGTCTATCCGGCGGTTGATTGGTTGGATCTCTTGTTTAAGGACAAGACCTCTACCCGAAGGGCCAATATGAGTGTGAGCGGAGGTGGTGGCGTTGCGCGTTACTATGTAGCCGGATCATATAATCTGGATAACGGCATCTTAAGGGAGGACATCAGAAACAACAATAACAACAATGTGAAATTCCAAAACTACCAGTTACGTTCCAATGTTAATATCAATCTGAGCAAAACAACGGAAATGATTGTTCGCTTATCGGGTAGTTTCAATGAATATAATGGACCCTTAACCGCCGACGGTGGCTTTTCCACGGATATGTATAAGATAGCCATGCATACCAGTCCGGTTCTCTTTCCGGCTTATTATGAACCCGATTTCGCCAACACCAACACCAAGCACATTTTGTTCGGCAATATCGGAAACAGTGGAAGCAATGATATCCAGTATATGAACCCTTACGCCCTTTTATTGAGGGGGCACAAAAATTCGTCAGAATCCCGCATGTCTGCGCAGCTGGAACTAAACCAGAATTTAAATTTTCTGACCGAGGGATTGAATTTCAGAGGTATATTCAATACTAACAGATATTCCTATTTCGATTCACAGTTATCCTATAATCCCTTTTACTACAACATCGGTGCATATGACAGGGTCAGCGGGGAGTATGTGCTGGACTGGCTGAATCCACAGCCCACAGGCAATAACGTGGCCACCGAGTATCTGAACTATGCTCCGGGCGAGCCCAATCTGAATACCTTTCTTTACTTTCAGGGTGCGGCCAATTACAACCGGGACTTTGGTCCGCATACCGTCAGCGCCACGCTGATCGGAACCATGCAGCAGACCTTATATTCAAACAGGAAAGACCCCCGGACGAAGACGGTGACCTTACAGTATTCACTTCCATACCGTAATATCGGTGCTGCCGGCCGTTTAACCTATTCGTATAAGAGCAGGTATTTTATCGAAGGTAATTTTGGTTACAACGGTTCGGAGCGGTTTTCCGAAAGCCATCGTTTTGGATTTTTCCCCACTATAGGGGCCTCTTGGATGCTTTCCAATGAGCCATTCTGGAAAGGGATTGGTTCCGTGGTCGACCGCTTGAAATTACGGGGAAGCTACGGTTTGGTGGGGAACGACGCCATTGGCGATCAGCGTTTCTTTTATCTATCGGATGTGGAGCTGAACGGCGGCGGCAATTATGCGTGGTTCGGAACGGGGAATTATCAGCGCAATGGGGTTTTTATTCGGAACTATGAAAACCCCGATATCACTTGGGAAACATCCAAGCAAACCAATCTGGCTATCGAAGCTACCCTGTTCAAGGATCTTGAAATCATCGCAGAAGTATACCGGCAACAGCGTTATAATATCTTGATGCAGCGGGAAAATGTACCTACTTCCATGGGCTTGGAGTCGGGGATATTTGCCAACATTGGGAAAGCGCAGTCAAAAGGGATCGACCTCCAGATGAATTACCGTAAAAGCTTTGAAAATGGCTTTTTGGGCGTACGTTCCAACTTCACCTTTGCCAAAAATAAATTTGATTATTTTGAGGAGCCTCAGTGGGCAGAATCTTATCGGTATAGAAGAGGGCAACCCATTAATAGAAGATGGGGCTATATTGCTGAGCGCTTATTCGTGGACGACCGGGAAGCGATGAACTCACCGACCCAGCTTTTTAATGGATTGCCGCCAAAAGGGGGAGATATCAAATACCGCGATCTCAACAACGATGGCAAGATTGATGGTGCGGATATGGCCTTCATCGGATACCCGGAAGTGCCTGAGATTGTAGCCGGTTTTGGTTTTTCTGCCGGGTATAAAGGTTTCGATCTATCGGCCTTTTTTCAGGCGCAGGCCCGGGTATCGCTTTTCATCGATCCCTCCAGAATCAGTCCGTTTGTACAGCCTCATCCAGACGACCATCTGGGTAACGGTAATACCCAGTTACTCCAGCAGTGGGCAGATAGCCATTGGTCGGAAGAGAATCAGGATTTATACGCCTTATATCCGAGAATGGGTGTTAACCGTAACGACATTGCCAATAATATACAAACCAGCACCTGGTGGATGCGTGACGGTAGTTTCCTGCGGTTAAAATCGTTGGAAATCGGTTATACGCTGCCCAAAAGTATCACCGAAAGAATGAAGCTATCGAATTGCAGGATTTATCTAAATGGCCTAAACCTACTCACGTTCAGTCACTTTGATTACTGGGATCCTGAGCAGGGTGGAAATGCCTTTAATTATCCGATACAGAAAGTGTTTAATGTCGGTATCAATATCAATCTATAATTTTTGGATCATGGAAAAGCACATTATAAATTATTTACGTTATACGATTTTTGGCCTTTTGTTACTATCTGCATTGACTTCATGCAAGAAGTATTTAGATGTAACCCCCGATAATGTCGGTACATTGGAGTACGCTTTTCGGAATAGAAATGAAGCCGAAAACTACCTTTTCACTTGTTATGCTTATTTACAGAGATCTAGCAAATCTGTCACGGATCTAGCATTTACTACTTCATCGGAGATTATCTATCCAAATGATCTTAATAGTCGGCCGATTGAAGAAACAGGTTTTAATTTGATCAGAGGTACACAAAACTCCAATTCCCCTGCCTTGAATGCCTGGGATGGGCAGAATGATAGTTACAGTTACTTCCGGTCTATCCGGAACTGTAATATTATGCTGGAAAACATCGATCAGCCTTTTGATCTTTCCGCTGCCGAAAAACAGCGCTGGATCGCCGAAGTGAAGTTTCTCAAAGCATATTACCATTATGAATTATTGAGACGGTATGGTCCTGTTCCCATCATCAGAGAGAATCTGCCCATTTCGAGCGGAACAGAAGAAACACGTGTAAAGCGGATGCCTGTTGATTCTGTTTTTAACTATATCGTTAGTCTGTTGGACGAAGCTGTCCCCGATTTACCGGATGTCATCCAGAACCAAGCAAGAGAGCTGGGTAGGATTACACGTTTGATTGCCTTATCGGTGAAGGCGGAGGTATTAGCAACAGCTGCCAGTCCGCTGTTCAACGGAAACCTCGATTATACAAATTTTAAGGATAAGGATGATGTGTTTCTTTTTTCGCAGAGTTATGATGCTTCTAAGTGGGAAAGAGCGGCGGAGGCTGCCCTTGCGGCCATACAGGCATGCGAGGCAGAAGGAATGAGATTGTATACCTACAATCCTCCCGGAACCATCGGCAGTTTAACCGATTCGTTAAGAAGAGTTTTAACCCTTCAGAATGCTGTTACGGAAAGATGGGAATTGAATGACGAGCTTATATGGGCATTAAGCCCTGAATTTGACTATCAGGGTTATTGCATTCCGCGTATGACCTCCGCGTCTGCCATCAATATTTTTTCGAATCCTTCCACCTTTGCGGTACCCATTTCTACCGAAGAGCTCTTCTATACCGAACATGGCATTCCCATGAATGAAGATAGAACATGGGATTATGCCAGCAGATATGACCTTAGAGTGGCCGAAAGTCAGGATCGATATTATGTGAAAGAAGGTTATACAACCGTTAAAGCTCATTTTAATAGAGAGCCCAGATTTTATGCCAACATTGGTTTTGACGGAGGGGTTTGGTTCGGCAATGGTGTGTTAAACCAAAACGATCCATTATATGTACAGGCACGTGGAACTAGCGGTTTGGCCGGTCCGAAGGATAGGAACACGATCAATATTTCAGGTTATTGGCCAAAGAAAATAGCAAATTACTTATCGGTGTACGATGATGGTTTTGAAAAGGTTGCATTCCGTATGCCAAAAATGCGTCTGGCAGGTCTTTATTTGTTATATGCGGAAGTCTTGAATGAAAGTGTGGGGCCTAATGCCACTGTTTTGGAATATGTAAACAGCGTTCGGAGCAGGGCTGGTTTACCAACGGTAGAAGAAGCCTGGTCAACGTATTCCAGAAACGCTACTAAATATGAAACAAAAGAGGGAATGCGTGAAATTATTCATCGCGAGAGAAGAATTGAACTTTGTTTCGAAGCACAGAGCGGATGGGATCTCAGGCGTTGGAAAGAAATGCAGGGTGTGCTCAGTAGACCGTTGCAGGGATGGAATGTGTATGAAGAACAGCCTTTGAACTATTATAGGGCACGCACACTGGTTATGCCCGTTTTCGGGATAAAAGATTATTTAATGCCTCTAAGAGAACAAAATTTAGTGGTAAACCCAAATCTGGTACAGAACCCCTATTGGTAATACGGGAAAATCAATAACGAACAAATTATGAAGAAGTATCATATCCTATTCAATAAATTAGCTGTTTGTTTGCTACTGATCGGCACGGCAAGTCTATATTGCTGTAAGAAAACAGACGGCTACAATCAACCCTCATCGGATGATTTAACCAAGCCGGGTATTATAACCGATGTGAAGGTCGATAATTTTAACGGTGGATCCCATATCACCTATAAACTGCCAAATTCTGAAAATTTACTGTATGTACTGGCACAATATAAGATCAATGGAGAGGTGAGCCGGGAAACCAAATCGAGTTACTATTCTGACTCTATCACGGTGAATGGTTTTGCAGAAAGTAAAGAGTATGAAGTAAACTTATACGCAGTGAGCAGGACCGAAATAAAATCCGATCCCGTAACCGTTAAAGTGAATCCGGATACACCGATTTATCGTTTGGTACGGAATACGGTTGCTTTGAACCCTGATTTCGGAGGGATGAACGTGACCGCTTTAAACCCAAAAAGGGAACCTGTGGGGTTAATCATTCTCATAAAAGATCGGTTAACCAGTACCATGGATATTGTTGATCAGTATTATACCGAAAGTGATAGCATTAGTTACTCGTTAAGAGGGTTGGATACCGTGGCCAAAGATTTTGGGGTTTATATACGGGACCGTTTTGGTAATATCTCCGACACCTTAGGACAACAGATATCGCCTCTTTATGAGACACTTTTGGATAAGAGCAAATTCTCTCCATATCGTTTGCCAAATGATAATGCCATAGCCTATGGGTGGGAGTTACCTAATTTGTGGAATGGAAATACCAGCAGTTTTTCTACGGGTTGGCATACTGCTCCTGGAGGGCCATTGCCGGTGATAACAACATTTGGAATAGGCGTTTCGGCCAAATTAAGTAGGTTCGTATTGTGGGAGCGAGCGAATGAGTTTGCGTACAGCCATGGAAATCCAAGGGTCTTTTCCTTATGGGGTTCTGACGAAGACGCACCGCGGGATATTCTATTGCCGCGCAGTTCACCTGAGGGTACGGTTGTAGGCGATTGGGTAAACCTGGGCAACTTTGTGTTTCCCAACCCACCATCGGGCCTGCCACCTACGGCTATCAATGAAAACGACCGTTTATTTGTTGCCAATGGGGTGAGTTTTAACGTGCCGATCGCAAGTCCGAAAGTTAAATTTATCCGCTTGTGTATTGCTGAGACGTGGTCACGCGGTGACTTTGCCCACCTTATTGAGATGTCTTTGTATGGTGATCCAAATCAGTAAAAAATAGCTGCATTTAATAAACAAGTATTATGAAAAAATATATATATCATCGTTTGGCCATAGGAATGCTTCTATCAAGCCTTTGGGCATGTGAAAAGGCGGATACAGCGTTTAGAGACTTTTTGAAAGACGGTGAAAAAGTTTATCCCGGCGTAACCGATTCTATTGAGGCCTATCCGGGTAATTATCGTACCGCTTTAGTTTGGCGCCCCAGTCCGGACCCCAGTGTAAGTCGTTATGTCATTTATTGGAATAATAAGCAGGATTCCATTACATTTGATGCCTCCTCATCGAATCCACAAGATACCGTAAGGGCCATCATTCCCAATTTACAGGAATATGTGTATTCTTTTATTATACATTCTTACGACAATAAGGGAAACAGATCCATCCCGCTGGAGATAAATAATGTGAAGGTTTATGGTGAATTATATCAGGGAGCGCTTTTGAACAGGGCTTTTAACGAACTGGAGCCTTATGTCGTACATGATGATGGTTCTGTCACGTTAAACTTTAATGCGCCCGATACGATTAATATTACGACAGAAGTGCGTTACATCAATAATAATAATGAAGGGAAGACACTTTATGTAGGTCCGGACGAAAATGAAGCGAATCTTGTTGCTTATAAACCCGGAACGGAAGTCACCTATAAGTCGGCCTTTATTCCCGAAAGAAATGCCATCGACACTTTCTGGGTTTCTGATTATTCTGTCTACCCCGCAATTTACAGGCAAGTGCTCTGTGATAAAGCTTTGTTTGCAGAAGTACGGCTTGCCAATGATGTGAACATCTACGAAGCAGAAACCAGTGTCAGTAAACTTTGGGACGGAAGTGAGGGCCCTCAGGGATATCCCAATATTTTTCATAGCGATGACAAAAGCCCACTTCCACATCATTTTACATTTGATATGGGACGAGTTTATGATCATTTAGCCGCCATAGAAGAAACAGGAAGGGATTGTTGTAATAATCCCACAGAATTTGAAGTGTGGGGTATTGCGGATATCGCTGGCGCAGAAACGTCACTACCGGGCAATGATAATGGTTGGTCTGATGAATCTATTTCAAAAGGATGGACATTGTTGGCCAATGTGGTACGTGACGACGATGGCGTGAGTGCCTATAAAACAAATTTTATGGAGAATCCTCCGCCAGTAAGGTATATCAGAATAAGGGTAAAAAAAGTAAGTACCGGTGATGCAAATTATAGTAATATAAGTGAGCTGACCTTTTGGAATAAAGAATAAAAAGTAATACCTGTATCCGCAAAGGGGTCGTCTAAAAGGTTCACTTCGTCATCTCGACTGGAGCGTAGCGCAATGGAGAGATCTCATCGTCAAGATGATAGATTTACTCATCATTTGTCTGTTTTCAACGGTATTCGTTGTTGCTTTGCAGCTCTCGACTTCGTTTCACTTCGCTCGAAATGACGGAATCTAATACTTTTTAGACGACCCCTTTTTACGAGCACCTCGCTATAAAATACCTGTTTAATGAAGTTCTTACAGGTAATATCCCTATATATCATAAAATAATCCATTAATATGATGGAATTATCTATTATTCAGAGTGCCTCATTGTCTAATTTTGGACATTGTAGACCAGTTATATTTTAATATGAATAAATAACCATTGTTAAACTAACCTAATTGCTAATATGGTAAAATAATCACACTAATGTTAACCTAGTAATAACCAACTATCCAATTTATCATGTCTAATATTCATGTGTAAAAGCGCACTTCCATGGATATTTCTGTGATCATAAAAAATAAATAAAAAATACATATGAAATATTCATGTTAGACAAGACAAAAACACGCATGAATATTCCATATGACCGTTAAAAATCAAATCATATACATATGAATTTACCATGTATACTTAACCTCATTGGGGTTATGGGGGATGTTTTTTGTCGTAAGTTTCTTCTTTTTAGTATCATCTCTATGTTTATTCTCTGCGGCACAACGTATCCTACTTATTCCCAAATACCAAAGCTAACCATAACGGGCACCGTGACCGACTCACTAGGGAATACAATTCCCGGAGTTACTATTTCGGTTGCAGCGGATGCTAAAATTCAAACCCAAACGGATCGAAATGGAAAATATGTGCTGGATGTACAGGCAGGCACTACCCTAAAAATATCAAGTGTTGGATATACGGAACAGTTGATCACGGTACCTGCCGATGCAAGAATAATGGATATTGTTTTGCAGGAATCCATGGTTCAGGTGGAGGAAGTAGTGATAACGGCCTTCAGCCAAAAGCAGCGGAAAGAAGCCGTGGTAGGATCTGTAACTTCCATAGAGCCGGCCAAGCTGAAAATACCAGCGAGTAACCTCACCAATGCCATGGCAGGACAGATTGCCGGCGTCATCGGCTTTCAGCGATCTGGTCAGCCTGGTCAAGATAATTCCCAATTCTTTATCAGGGGGGTCACTACCTTCGGTTACCGGCAGGAACCGCTTATATTGATTGATAATGTGGAACTCTCTACCAATGACCTGGCCCGTCTAAATGTAGATGATATTGCCAGTTTTGTTATCCTAAAGGATGCCAGTGCCACGGCACTTTATGGCGCGAGGGGGGCCAATGGCGTTATTCTGGTAAGTACGAAGGAAGGAACAGAGGGACCGGCCAAAATTAATTTCCGTTCAGAACTTTCTTCCTCAGAATCGGCAAAAACACTGGAATTGTCGGACCCAATTGAATACATGAACCTGTATAATGAAGCTTCACTCACACGTGATCCGGAGCTTCCTCTGCCTTTTTCGCCATCCAAGATCAGGAATACGCAGGCTACGCTGGATGGTGCACCCGGCAGTAATCCTTATGTATATCCAGCAGTGGATTGGCTGGATATGTTATTCAAGAAACGGGCACTGACCCAGCGGAACAACATCAGTATAAATGGAGGCGGCACGGTAGCGCGCTATTTTATCGCCGGTTCGTACAATCAGGACTATGGTGTACTGAAAACAGATAAACGGAACAACAATGAAAACAATGTTAATTTCAAAAATTATCAATTGCGATCTAATGTTAATGTAAACCTGACCAAAACAACCGAAATGATTGTTCGCTTATCCGGCAATTTTAGTGAATACCGAGGCCCGATTACGGTAGACGGTTCTTTCGCCTCTGATTTATATAATGTTGCTGTCCATACCAGTCCGGTACTGTTCCCGGCGTATTACCTGCCCGATGAAGCCAATCAAAACACCAACCATATACTTTTTGGTAATAACGGAACAGCAGGGGGTACAAGCAATAATAGCATTTTGTACAATAATCCCTACGCACACCTGTTAAGGGGGCAAAAAAGTTCATCCGAGTCGAGATTGTCGGCACAGTTTGAGCTGAATCAGGATTTGCGTTTTGTTACAGACGGACTTAAATTCAGGGGCCTGTTCAATACCAACCGTTATTCCTATTTTGATTCGCAGTTGGCTTATAATCCTTTTTATTATAATATCAATACCTACGATGAGTTGACCGATCAATATAGCTTGTTGTGGCTCAACCCGCAGGCCACAGGTGATAATGTGGCTACCGAATACCTCAATTACAGTCGGGGCCAACCGAATGCCAATACATTTTTATATCTACAAACGGCGGTGGATTATAACCGCACTTTCGGAAATCATACGGTTAGCTCTACGCTGATCGGTACCATGCAGTCTACCGTTTATTCGAGCGCTCAGGATCCTGTAACAAAGGAATATACCTTGCCTTATTCCTTACCATTTCGGAATCTAGGCTTAGCCGGTAGGTTAACCTATTCATTCAAGAACAGGTACTTCACCGAATTTAATTTTGGCTATAACGGTTCGGAACGTTTCTCTAAAGAACATCGCTACGGTTTCTTTCCTACCATTGGTGCCTCTTGGGTAGTTTCCAATGAAAGCTTCTGGAATACCGATGGCTGGTTCAATAAACTGAAAATAAGAGGAAGCCACGGTCTGGTGGGAAATGATGCCATTGGCAACCAACGTTTCTTTTATTTATCGGATGTAGATCTGGCCAATGGCCCCAACTGGGCACAATTTGGCTTTGGCAATTCGTATGAACGCAAGGGGGTGTTCATCAGAAGTTATGCTAACAACAATATCACTTGGGAAACTTCCCGGCAAACCAATCTAGCCGCCGAAGCCACCTTGTTGGGCAGTATGAATATTATCGCGGAAGTCTATAAAAACCATCGCTACGATATTCTTCGCGAGAGGAACATTCCCTCCAGCGAGGGCCTTGAATCTTCAGTACACACCAATTTAGGAGTAGTTGATTCTAAGGGAATGGATTTGTCGGTCGATTATAATAAAAGCTTCAACAACGGTTTGTGGGCTTCCTTTCGCGGCAATTTTACCTATGCCACCAATAAATACACGTATATAGAAGAACCCAATTATGCAGAACCTTGGCGGCATTTTATAGGGCAGCCCATCGGTAGGCAATACGGTTATATTGCAGAGCGCCTGTTTGTAGACGATGAGGAAGTCAGGAATTCACCGACACAAATCATGAGGGTGCAGGATGAATGGGGAAATGTGATACAGGGAATTTTACCGCAAGGTGGTGATATCAAATACCGCGATATGAATGGCGATGGTAGGATTGACGATCTGGACCTCGTTTTTATGGGTTATCCATCTACTCCCGAAATAGTGTATGGCTTCGGCTTTTCTACCGGGTACAAAGGTTTCGATCTGTCTGCCTTTTTTCAGGGGCAAACCCGGGTATCCTTTTTTATTGACCCCTGGCGGATGAGCCCCTTTGTGCAAAGTCCGGACCAGTACATTTATGGCAATACCCAGGTATTAAAGGAATTTGCCAACAGTCATTGGTCGGAAGAGAATCCGGATTTATATGCGCAGTACCCACGGATGGGCGTTACACCAGCCCTTATTGCCAATAATCTGCAGCGCAGCACCTGGTGGATGCGCGATGGGAGTTTCATCAGACTTAAATCCCTTGAAGTTGGTTATTCGCTTCCTGCTAAGCTGGTGCAACGAATGAAGATGACCAATTGCCGGATTTACTTCAACGGTCTCAATTTATTTACCATCAGTCCCTTTAAACTGTGGGATCCGGAACAAGGAGGCAATGGCTTTGGCTATCCTATTCAACGAGTATTTAACGTAGGGCTCAATATAAACATGTAAACATAAAACAGACATGAAGAAATTATATTATCATTTAGTAAGCCTTGTATTATTCAGTTCATTACTGTTATCCTGTAACAAGTATCTCGATATTGTACCTGATAATGTGGGTACGCTGGATTATGCCTTCCGTAATCGGAATGAGGCAGAAAACTATCTGTTTGGCTGTTATTCGACGCTGCAACATTTTTCGAATATTATATACAATCCCGGCTTTACCACCTCTGCGGAAATAGTGTATCCCATCTTGGAAACACAATATTTCAATTCATCAGGTTTTAATCTCATTCGCGGAACACAAAGCACCAGCAATCCCGTGCTGGCCGAATGGAGCAACCTCTATACGGCTATCAGGCGCTGTAATATCATGCTCGAGAACATCGATCAGCCTATTGATCTGCGCGACGACGAAAAGAGCAGATGGATAGCCGAAACGAAATTTCTGAAGGCCTATTATCACTATTACCTGATCAGAACGTATGGTCCGATTATATTGATTAAAGAGAACAACCCCGTTGATGCAGACATTGAACAAACCAAACGCAAACGTGCCACGTTGGACGAATCGTTTGATTATGTAATTTCCCTGATGGATGAGGCTATTCCCGATTTACCAAACAGCATAGAAAATCGGGCACAGGAGTTCGGGCGTATCACCAAGTTCACGGCCATGGCCATCAAAGCGGAGATGCTGGCCACCGCTGCCAGTCCACTGTTCAATGGCAATCCAGACTATATTGGTTATAAGGATAAAGATGGCCGGGATCTTTTTCCGGCTAGCTTCGACCCTCAAAAATGGCGAAAAGCAGCTGATGCCTGCAAAGCGGCCATTGATGAATGCGAAGCACAGGGATTATATCTGTATACCGACGTTCCTGCTTCCGGTATCCGTGATGTATCCGATGAGCTAAAAGAGGTTTTAACCTTACAGAATATCATTACCCAGCGATGGGAGGAGAACCCAGAACTGATCTGGGCCCTGAACTTCGGGTTTGATTACCAGGGCTATACCATGCCGAAGCTCACGACCCGTGCGGTGGGTATGTCTAATACCTATCCTTCCAATTGGGCAGTCCCGATTTCAACGACCGAATTGTTCTACTCGGATAAGGGAGTGCCTATCAACGAAGATAGAACCTGGGACTATGCCGGTAGACTAACTACTCAGTTGGGTGATGAAGCGCATCAACATTATATCCGGCAGGGCTACGAAACAGTAAAGGCCCACTTTAACCGGGAGCGGCGCTTCTACGCGGCGCTTGGTTTTGATGGCGGCATCTGGTTTGGCAATGGCCAAACCGATGAGGCTACGGCCTATCATGTGCAGGCGAGGGGGGTAACCGGTATAGCCGGTCCTAAAAGTCTGAATGCAACCAATATCACGGGATATTGGCCCAAGAAAATCACCAACTACCTATCGGTGATGGACGAAACCTTTACCGCGGTGGATTTTAAGATCCCGTTGATACGTCTCGCGGGGCTCTATTTGTTATATGCGGAAACGTTGAATGAGGCAGAAAATAGTCCGACGGAAGCAGTATACGAATATATAGATCGCGTACGCTCCCGAGCCGGACTGGAAGGAGTGCGGGAAGCTTGGGCTGCTTATTCGAGAAATCCAACAAAGGCCACAACAAAAGATGGTCTTCGCCAGATCATTCGTCAGGAACGGCGGATTGAACTTTGTTTCGAAGGTCAAAGCGGATGGGATTTACGTCGCTGGAAAGAATTACAGGGAACCCTCAGCAGGCCTTTACAGGGCTGGAATGTAAATGAGGAGAGCCCTGCAAATTACTATCGCCCGGTGACGGTGATTATTCCGGTTTTCGGCCTAAGAGATTACCTATGGCCCCTGAATAATACCGACGTAGTCGTGAATGAAAATTTAACTCAGAATCCTTATTGGTAGTTTTTTAACACTTGAATCATGATGGAAAATAATATAAAAAGGAACCTGCCAACTTTGCTACTACTGCCTGTCCTTGCAGTGCTACTTGCGGCGTCCTGTAGCAAAAGCGAATCTCCGGTAGAGGTGATATCAGATGATATGACCAAACCGGGTATCGTTACAGAGGTAAAAGTAGAGAACCTCAACGGTGCCGCCCGGATAACCTATAAACTACCCGAATCCAGGAATCTGTTGTATGTGCTGGCCCAATATCCGATTAATGAAGAGAAGGTGAGAGAGTCGAAAACAAGCTATTACCGCGATACCATTATTGCAGATGGCTTTGCCAGCGAAGGTGAATACGAGGTGACACTGTATACCGTGAGTCGTGCCAATATAATGTCAGATCCTGTGGTGGTGAAGGTGCAGCCTAAAACACCCAATTATATACTGGTAAATGAGGGGCTGCAGATTTCACCGGATTTCGGCGGAGCCAATTTCTATGGTCCCAATCCAGACGGTTCTCCCATTTCCGTGCATTTACTTGCCTTTAATAAGGCCACCAACCAATTTGAGGAGCGTGAACCGGAATACATTAATGGTACAACCGTTGATGTCTCGTTGCGCGGGTTTGAAGCTACAGAACAGGAATTCGGCGTATATACTTCCGATCGTTTTGGAAACGTTTCCGAAACGCGTTATGCGAAAATGGTGCCGCTGTTTGAAACCTTATTGGATAAGAGTAAATTCTTTGTATATCGTTTGCCCAGCGATGCACCCATTGGTTATGGGTGGGAGTTACGTTATTTCTTCGATGGCAGCCTAAATGAACCGGGCTGGCATACCCTAACGGCGCCATTAACTGTAGGCACATTTGGGATAGGGCAAACCGCCAAAATCAGTCGTTTTGTTTTATGGAACAGACTGCCCAATATGTACAGTTTTCAAAATGCGAAAGCGATAACCATTTGGGGGTCCAACGAAGATCAGCCGCAGGATTCGCCTTTGCCCCGGAATTCGGAACCGGGTACCGTGGCCGGTGATTGGGTGAACATGGGTAATTTTGAATATCCCGATCCTCCATCCGGACTGCCCGGTAGCCAGGCCAACGCCAGTGACAATGCTTTCGCCGCAGCAGGTATTAATTTCCGGATGCCGAGTTCGGCTCCGCCGGTGAAATACATTCGTTTTGTATGTACACAAACCTGGGGTGGCCTTAACTATATCAATGCAATGGAAATATCCTTATATGGTAGTCCGGAATAAACCGTAAAATTTAAAAAAGATTAATATGAGAACCCTATTTCATACTATTGTTTTCTTTGTAATACTTTTCGTGGCAGCCAGCTGCGAAAAGTATGCAGATGATTACAAGGATTATTTAGATAACCAGGAGATTGTTTATCCCGGACTGGCAAGAAATGTACGCTATCAGGCAGGTAATTTAAGAACGGTATTGGTTTGGAATCCCAGTCCAGATCCAAATATCAAAAACTATGTTATCCGCTGGAATAACAATGTCAATTCATTAACGGTAGAGGCTAGCACCCACGATCCGGCAGATAGCATCCTCGTGTCTATTCCGGATCTGAGCGAATATGTCTACAGTTTTAGTATTATCGCTTATGATCAGGAAGGTAATGTCTCTATCGGTCAGGAAATCAACAACGTAAGGGTCTATGGCCCTACCTTTCAATCGGTGCTGTTAAACCGCGCCTATAATACATCGCAGCCCTATGAGACATTAGAAGATGGCACGGTAAAGCTTTATTTCAACGCTCCCGACACCATGAATACCGGCACCGAAATTCGGTATACCGGCATAAATGGGAGCGAGCAAATAGCCATGCTGGCTCCAGATAAAAGCGATATTGTTTTGCCGGATTTTAAATTCGGTACGGAGATCCAATACCGTTCGGCGTACATACCAGAGCCCAATGCGGCAGATACTTTTTTTACGGCGTCATATGAAACTTTTCCGACGATTTATCGAACGGTATTGGCCGACAAATCCTTGTTTAAGCCATTGATACTACCCAACGATGCCGGTACCGCCTGGGGTTGGGAACTTCCATATATATGGGATGGCAATACGGGAGAGCCGGGGTATCATACACCGGATCTTACTTTTCCGATCTCCTTTTCTTTGGATATGGGAGCAAGTTACACCCTATCAAGTCTTAAAATCTGGCAACGTATGTCTGGCCTTTACGATTATGGGAATCCAAAACGATTTGAGGTGTGGGGAAGTAATGATCCCAATGAAGATGGCAGCTGGGATTCATGGGTTCAATTAGGAACCTTCAGCACGGTAAAACCGTCTGGCTTACCCCTTGGGCAAAACTCGGAAGAAGATCAGGCAACTGCCGAAGCGGGTGATACCTATACTTTTTCTTCCGGTATTCAGGAAGTAAGATACCTGCGGTTTAAGATTTTGGAGACATGGGGAGAAACCAATTATTTTCATATAGTAGAATTATCATTGTTTCATTTGGATCAGTAAATCGGTTAAATTACCCATAAAGCTTTTTTGATTGGTTTAAGGAATAGTCGAAGTGTAAAACCGTTCGTTAGCAGCATTTCGGCCTCAAAAGCTTCGGGTAGTACAGGCTAAGTAAAGGCAGAACCTTTCAAAGAAGGTTTTTCAGCCGAGAGTTTTTGGTTACTTTTTGCGGAAAAAAGTAACACGTATTTATAGAAAATCACATTAGGTATAATACCCAATAGTCATTTGAAAATTTAGTGGTGAATTGATGCAAGTAAGCTCTTCATCACGCGGCTGTAATCATGATGTTAAAAAAGGAAGAATACGCATTTATTTGTTACCATTTATAATTGAACCTATTGAATTTGTTCATTAACTTCGGCCGTTAACAATTATAAATGAAATGTCCATGATTGCAAAACACAAATATGAAAATAATCTGGACATTCCATATGGCCATTAAAAGACAAATTATTTACATATGAAACGTATGAAGAAAAATGCGCTTATCATTTGCCTGTTGTTGGTTTTCTCTATTACCCAGGCAAAAGTAAAACTTCCTTCCTTCTTTGCTGATAACATGGTTTTACAGCAAAATGCAAAAATTCCCATTGCCGGTGAGGCAACACCCACGGCTACGATCACCCTCCAAACTTCTTGGAATGGGAAAAAATATGAAACCAAGGCTGACGAACAGGGTTCGTGGAAGCTAACAGTACAAACGCCGGCGTATGGCGGGCCTTATGAAATGGTGATTTCAGATGGCGAGACACTCACTTTGCAGAATATATTAATTGGTGATGTTTGGTTCTGTTCTGGACAATCGAATATGGAAATGCCCTTGGCCGGTTGGGGGAAAATATTAAATTACGAAGAGGAAATAGCCAAAGCAGATTTTCCAAACATCAGGTTGTTACAGGTGTTACACACTACGGGACAAGTGCCGAGCAGTGACGCTATTTTATGGGATGGCGCCTGGAAGACATGCTCTCCACAAAATATTCCGGAGTTTTCTTCAACAGCTTACTTTTTTGCTAAAGAGGTTTATGAAAAAACCGGTGTTCCCATCGGGCTTATACACAGCTCCTGGGGTGGAACCTATGTAGAAGCCTGGATGAGCGAAAATACACTCACTAAATTCCCGGAATTAAAAGAAGCCTATGGAAAAATGAGGTCTACTCCGGTTGATTCTTTTGATACTAAGAACGGCAATCAGCCCACCGTATTATATAATGCGATGGTTGCACCTTTCATTCACTTTCCAATCAAAGGCGCCATTTGGTACCAAGGTGAATCGAACGCGGATAGGGCGGTGGCTTATCGTGATCTGTTTCCAGCTATGATTAAAGATTGGCGGGCAAAATGGGGAATCGGTAACTTTCCTTTCTACTTTGTTCAGCTGGCAAATTTTATGAAGAAAGAAGAAGCACCCATCGCTTCCAATTGGGGCATGTTGCGTGAAGCGCAAACCTACGCGCTTAAACTACCTAATACCGGTATGGCCGTTATTACAGATATCGGTGATACAGATGATATCCACCCTAAAAATAAACAGGAGGTTGGAAGAAGACTGGCTTTACAAGCCTTAAACCACACGTATAATCAAGCGCTGGTATGCAGCGGCCCGGCCTTGAAGTCGCACAAAATAAAAGGAAACGAAGTTCTATTAAACTTCGATGTAGCTGCGGAGCAGCTTGTGCTGAAAGATAACGGAAATCATGCTTTTGCCATAGCCGGTAAAGATCATAAATTTTATTGGGCAAAGGCCACCAGAAATGGATCACAGATTATCTTAAGCAGTCCGGAAGTAAGTGAGCCCGTAGCTGTTCGCTATGCATGGGCAAATAATCCGGATTTGAGCCTGTTCAATGCAGTAGGCCTACCAGCGAGCCCTTTCAGAACCGATCGTTGGGAGGAATAAAACCTGTATTATTCCTTCTGAAGAATACGGTATTGCTCAGGCGAAATACCCATGAGTTTCTTGAAGATCCGGGAAAAATAGTAGGGATCGTCATAGCCTATGGCATAGGCGATCTCTTTTATTTTTAAAGAAGGGCTGTAGAGCAATTGGCAGGCCTTTTGCATCTTAAGATGTATAAAATAATCGATAGGTGGCATTCCGGTCGATTTTCTGAACAGATTGGAGAAATGGGAAGCAGAAAGATTGTTCAGCGCAGCAAAATCTTCTACGTTTAATCGTTCATGTAAATGCGCGCGCATATAATGGACGGTATCATTGATGAGGTCGGGCTCGGCTGGCCCATCCTGATGTAAGTGTTTGTCGGGATAAAAAAAAGTGGCCAGAAAATGATATAGGCATAGATTGGCATTGCATAGATTGTCCCGGCTATAGCCCATCTCCAAACTTTGATACATATTTTTCCATATATCAATAGCCTTCTCATTAAAGAGGATATCCTGCACCCCGTTATGCTCCTTTATTTTTAAGGATTGATTGAAGTTAAACATATCCCGGCCGCTATAATGCACCCAATAAATCGTCCAGGGATCTTGTTCATCCGCACCATAGCGCATATAAGCGGTCGTTGCTGGTATATGGATAAACTGATTCGGTTTTATCAGGTACTTTTTCTTATCGATAACAAACCATCCCTTTCCCTGCAAACAATAAATCAGTATATTATCTTCACAACCTTTTTTGCGCTCTCTATAATGATGGGATGCTTTTGGGAAGTAGCCGATGTGGGTTATAAAAAGCTGGCTCAGTAGTGGATTGTCCAGTTGTGCATTTTTATAAATACTCTTTGGAAGGCTGATTAGTTTTTGCCCGTCAAATCCGTCTTTACGCTTTTGATCCATATACCATTTAAGTTTATGCGGTTAAGTCGTACCAAGTTAGCCAATATCCTCGAAAACATACTCCTATTGCCAATTTAGCTGAATAAAATGCCAATAGGATAATCTATCTTAATACCTGAATGGTCTATTTCAAAATAAACCAATCCCCCTATTTTAGCGAGCTATAAAACCAATTTAATATTTATGATCAGAAAAATATCCGTTCATGATAGGAGGTTCCCTTTATCGGGTGGTGCCGGTAGTGATGCCATTCATCGTAATCCCTGTTATTCCTATACAGTTACACAATTGGTAGATGAAAAGGGTAGCGTTGGTACGGGCTTAGCTTTTACGTTGGGAGCAGGTAATGAGCTGGTGTGTCAAGCTGCTAAATTTTATGCAGAGCAGTTGCAAGGAAAAGCCATTGAAGAGCTGATGGCTCATTTCGGTGATATTTTTAACCAGTTGTCCAATGAACAGCAATTCAGGTGGTTAGGGCCTCATAAAGGTGTCGTACATTTGGCGCTTGCTTCCGTTACCAATGCCTGTTTTGATTTATGGGCAAAAACACGTCAGCTTCCTTTATGGAAACTATTAATTGAACTAACACCCCAGCAACTGATGAATACCCTTGACCTTTCTTATCTGGAAGATGTGCTGACAGAAGCAGAGGCCCTTGCTATTTTACACCAGGCAGAAGAGGGAAGAGAGATGCGCAAAGCGATTGTACAACAAGGCTATCCCGGTTATGACACCTCTATTGGCTGGTTTAACTACAGTGAAGACAAAATTAAGGAGAATATAAAGAAAGCTATCAACGAGGGTTTTGATGCCATGAAGTTAAAGGTAGGGAGCACGGATATGGAGCGGGATATCAGGCGTGCCCACTTGGTGAGAGAGGTGGCGGGCGATGAAGTGAAAATTATGTTGGATGCGAATCAGCAATGGACTTTACCCAGAGCAATAATTATCTGTCAAAAACTCCGAAGCATGCAGCCTTATTGGATTGAAGAGCCCACCCATCCGGATGATATTTTGGCGCATGAAACCTTAGCCAGAACAGTAGCGCCTATAAAATTAGCTTTAGGCGAGCATGTGCCAAACAGAATTGTTTTCAAAAATTATCTCCAAACCGGATCTGCAGGATTTATCCAAGTGGACGCCGTGCGGGTAGGGGGTATCAGCGAATTTATAACCATTAGCTTGCTGTGCAAAAAATTTAATGTGCCCGTTGTCCCACATGTGGGTGATATGGGGCAATTGCATCAACATCTGGTTTTGTTCAATCATATCTGTTTAGGGCATGAAGCTTTATTCTTAGAACACATTCCACATTTACGTAGTCATTTCGTCCACCCGGCAAGCGTGCGCAATGGAAAATATTTGACGCCGATGGAAATAGGTAGCAGCTGCGATTTAAAAGAAATATAAATTCATGATACAAGCGTTGGATATTGGCATTGCCGTGGGCTACGTGATACTGATTTTATGCATTGGATTATGGTATGGTAACCGGCATCGAAAAAGAAGTAATTCCAATCGTGCAAATGAATATTTTTTGGCCGGACAAACACTGAAATGGCCAGCGATAGGATTGGCCCTGTTTGCCACCAATATTTCTACCGTACATCTTGTCAGTCTCGCTCAAAGCGGCTTTGATACCGGTTTATTGAATGGTAATTTTGAGTGGATGGCCGCTTTTACACTCGTGCTGCTTGCCTTATTCTTTGCACCTTTTTATATACGATCGGGGGTATCCACCTTGCCTGATTTTCTGGAAAGAAGATATGATAGGGCTTCTAGGGATTGGTTAGCAGTGGTTTCTGTCATCTCCGCAATCATTGTACATATAGCGTTCTCCATGCTGGCGGGAGGTATTGTATTGAAAACACTGTTTGGTTTCAATATGTATGCCAGTGTCATGGTCATTGCTATTATTACTGCTATCTACACGATTGTTGGCGGATTGAAGGCGGTAGTAGTAACCGAGTCTATTCAAACCGTGGTATTATTGGTGGGAGCGATCATTATCAGTGTAGCAGCTTATTCCAAAATGGGAGGCTGGGATCTCATGGTTGACGTACTGGAAAAACACCATGAAATGGATAAGTTATCGATGTTACGGCCGGGGGGAGATGATAGTGGGATGCCTTGGTATGCCGTTTTTCTTGGATATCCGGTTATCGGCATCTGGTATTGGTGCGCTGATCAAACCATCGTACAACGCGTACTGGGTGCTAAAGATGAAAATCACGCCCGTGTTGGCCCCTTGTTTTGTGGTTTTCTTAAGATCTTGCCTGTATTTATTTTTGTTTTACCGGGTTTATTGGCTTACACACTTTACAGAACAGATGTTTTAGATTTGAGTAGTATTACTACCTTGGTTGACGGAAAGGCGGTGATAGAAAGTAAAGGAATTTACACCTTACTGATCACACAATTACTACCTACTGGTCTAACCGGTATACTGGTGGCGGCGTTGCTCTCGGGTCTGATGAGCCAGATTGCAGGGGCATTGAATGCTATCTCCACGTTGGTGAGTTATGATCTGTATCAACGGTTTATACCAAGCGTAAGCGATCAAAAACTTATTTTGATTGGACGTGTTTCGGGCATGATTGCACTTTTGGTTTCCTTATCTTTGTTACCCCTTTTGAATAGCTATGAGAGTATTTTTGTTGGCCTGAATGATATCATTGCGCATATAGCCCCGCCTATCACCTGCGTGTTTGTTTTGGGCGTTTTTTGGAAAAAGGCCTCTGCCATTTCTGCTAAATGGACTTTATGGATTGGTTCTTTTGCCGGCTGTGTGGTATTTGCATGGAGCAAATGCTTTGCCACTTCTTGGATAGGTGAAATTCCTTTTATGATGGTGGCTTTTTATCTGTTTTGTTTCTGCGTAGCCATCCAAGTAGCCTTTACGTACACTTTCCCGGATCAACAGGTTAACGATAAGTTGCGTGAACAACTTTCCTGGGCATCTCCGCTGGATCCCATTCGTTCGCCCGGATGGAGTGGTTTGGGCAATTATAAGGTGCTCTCCGTATTGATTTTATTAATGATGGTTGTCTTATACTGGATATTTAAATGATTGGATAGGGAAGTGTTCCCTTTAGACTGATGAGCGCTGAATAGGAGCATTTTTATTAGCAATAGATATATGAAGATATTAGAAAATAAAGTTATTTTGCTAACAGGCGGTTCCATGGGAATCGGTTTGGAATGTGCACGTAAATATAAGCAAGAAGGAGCTAAAGTAGTGGTTATCTCCAATGATGAAGTATCGCTGAAGCATACCATGCAAACATTGGGAGAGGATCATATGGGAATTCTTTGTAATGTGTCCAAGGGGGAGGAAATCTGTGCGGCAATATCGGCAACATTAAAAAGATATGGTAGGATAGACGTCATCCATAATAATGCAGGTATTGCGCAACCTTCAAAAACGCTTCACGATACAACGGAGGAAGAATGGAACAAAGTGTTTGACGTTAATTTGAAAGGAATCTATTTTACGGCTAAATACGGAATTGACGCGCTCAGGCAAAGCAAGGGATGTATTTTGAATACCAGCAGCTTAGTTGGTCAGATTGGACAGGAAAACCACGCGGCATATAGTGCTACCAAAGGGGCTATTAACGCTTTAACCAAATCCATGGCGCTTGATTATGCGGCTGATGCCATCCGTGTAAATGCTATTGCGCCTGCGGGCGTATGGACACCTATGTTGCGCGCATGGAGTAGCGAACAAACAAATGGTGCTGAAAGAGAAGAGTATTTAAATCACATTCATGTTTTGGGGTACTGCCCGGAAGCAGACGTGATTGCCGACGCCTGTGTGTTTTTGATATCCGGGAGTGCCCGTTTTATTACAGGACATGTTTTGCCTGTAAGTGGTGGTGCAGAATTGGGTTATCGACGATAATACCGTATGATAATCCATTTTAATCAAAAGATAAACCATGAAAAGAACGGATATGAGGTTTATTTTTGTTACAAGTAATCGTATGCCAATTTATTTATAAACTGATTTTAAAATGTGTAAAAGATCTCTCGCCTTCATTTTTATTCTATGCTTTTTTTTACCTGATTATATATGTGGACAGGAAAATCCGCTCACGCTATGGTATGACAAACCCGCCAAGCAATGGGAAGAAGCAATACCTCTTGGGAATGGTCGTTTAGGCATGACACCCGATGGGGGGATAAACGAAGAGCTGATCGTTTTGAACGATATTACGCTTTGGTCGGGTGCGCCACAGGATGCCAATAACTATGAGGCCTATAAAAGTTTACCGGAGATCAGAAGATTGATCAATGAAGGAAAAAACGATGAGGCACAGGCGCTGATTGATAAGGCTTTTATCTGTTTAGGAAAAGGTTCGGCCAGCGTGCCCTTTGGTTGCTTTCAGTTGTTGGGTAATCTGCGTTTAAAACATCGTTATCCAAATGGGTCAAGTGAAAATAACGCTACCGATTATAAACGTAGCCTTTCCCTTCGGGAGGCAGTTGCAAGCATAAACTATACGGTTGCCGGTGTGCAATACAAAAGAGAATATTTCACCAGTTTCGGAAATGATGTATGCTTTATCCGCTTAACTGCCGATAAACCAAAGAGTATCAGTTTATCCATCACAATGGATAGACCGGAAAGAGGCACCTCTCAAGTAACAGCGACCGACCTTTCATTATCAGGTGTTTTAGAAAGTGGAACCGATGTGGAGGGTATGCAATATGCCGCTAAGATTAAACCGGTACTCAACGGAGGTAAATTACTTGCCGAGAGGAACCAATTAGTGATCAGAGAAGCGAACGAAGTACTTTTGGTAATTTCTATGGGAACAAGCTATAAAGAAAATAGTCTTGCAAAAGTAGATGGCTTATTGAATAAGGCCTTGGAAACGTCATATACTGCTGAACGAACAGCACATATAAAGAATTACCAGCAACTATTTGACCGGTTAAGCATTAATCTAGGTGCTGGTGCGGCAAGCAGTTTGCCAACAGATGTACGATTAGCTCGTTTCTATGAGCATCCGCAGGAAGATAGTGGATTAGCGGCACTGTTTTTTCAATTTGGCCGTTACTTAAGTATCAGCAGTACACGTGTAGGGCTGCTTCCTCCAAATTTGCAGGGCCTGTGGGCCAATCAAATACAGACTCCCTGGAATGGCGACTACCACTTGGATGTGAATGTGCAAATGAATCATTGGCCACTTGAACCCGCCAACCTTTCTGAGCTCAATCTACCGTTAGCCGATTTGGTAAAGGGGTTGGTGGAACCGGGACAGCGTACGGCAAAGGCCTATTACGATGCCGATGGTTGGGTAGCGCATGTGATTACCAATATATGGGGTTTTACCGAGCCCGGAGAAAGCGCCTCTTGGGGTACTACTAAATCTGGTTCTGGCTGGTTATGTAATAACCTATGGGACCATTATGCCTACACGAGAGATAAAGCATACTTGGAGAAAATATACCCCGTCATTAAGGGATCGGCACAATTCTATGCCAGCATGTTGGTGAAAGATCCGATGAGCGGCTATCTGGTGACATCTCCGTCCTCTTCACCGGAGAATACCTTTTACCTGCCGAATGGTAAAACAGCCAGCATCTGTGCGGGTCCTACCATCGAAAATCAGATCATGCATGAGCTATTTACCAATGTGATAGAAGCGGGCGAAACCTTGGGGGTGGATGCAGATCTGCGTGCAGACCTCGCGACGAAATTGGAACAGATTCCTCCAGTAGGGCAGATCGCACCAGACAGTCGTTTGATGGAATGGATGGAGGATTACAAAGAAACAGATCCCCAGCACCGTCATATTTCACACCTATACGGGCTCTATCCAGCGAATCTGATTACGCCTGAGCATACACCGGATCTGGCCGAGGCCAGTAAAAAAACGTTGGAAGTGAGGGGAGATGATGGGCCTAGTTGGACCATTGCCTATAAGCTGCTGTTTTGGGCGCGCCTTCAAGATGGAAACCGCTCATTTAAACTATTAAGAGAATTATTGAAACCAACCCTACGTACGGATATCAATTATGGAGCAGGTGGTGGGGTATATCCCAATATGTGGTCTGCAGGCCCACCCTTTCAGATTGATGGAAACTTTGGCGCAACGGCCGGGATAGGAGAGATGCTCATACAGAGCCATGCCGGCTATATACATTTATTACCTGCCATACCTGATGAATGGAAGCGTTTTGGCGAAATAAAAGGGCTAAAAGCAAGAAACAATATCACAGTGGATATGCAATGGGAAGACGGTAAAGTGGTAGATTATCAATTAAGCTCACCGGTGGAGCAAACAGTTAAGGTGAAGGTCAATGGGGAAGTGAGGGAGGTAAGAACACGTGGGTAAAACTATCGTGCATCAGTTGTATTGGAGTATTTTATAGTATATTAGTTAACGGTTGTCATTTTGTTTAAAAATAGAAAGATGAAAATATTAAAAAAGCACAACACTTTGTTGCGATACACTTTTGATCCGCTATACCTTGAAAAGTATGCAGAGATAGTAACGTCACAACATACATCGAGTTACTGGCAAACTGGAACTGAAAATAGCTATATATTACGTTACGAAATATTTTTCCAGGTTAAAAGCCCTTCAAGTAGTGCGTATTTTGTAAACTATCAAAGCAATTTTGAGTTACAATGTATTATAGAGAACGTTGAAATGGATGCGCGGGAAGTACTTCATTTTAAAGAGATGGTAAATCTTTCAACGCAATTATTCCTCATGCAAAATACACAAGACTGTTATTCATTATTGGACTTTAAACCAATGATATTTTCAAAAGAGGAACTAAAAGATCAACAATATATTGCTAGAGAGCTAAATAGAGAAGTAAACAATATCAAGCGCATAATGGGTACGCTGACTCTTGAAGAGATGTCAGAAGAGGAAAGAACGTTTGTTGTAAGAAAGAACAACCAAAGTTAAGTGTTTAAATTGGATTTTATCTGATGCTGTTAAGCATAAGTAGCTAAGAGAATATTTCTATTCTTGATTAGAGATAGTTTTTCCTGGTTAGCTTTCAATGAATAATCTATTGAATTTCAATTCTTAAAACAGTAACAAAATTGAAAGAAAAAGTATTAAATCTTTTCTATGATATTTCAGAGATTTCAACGATCATGAGCTTGATATGATCTTTGGTTTCTCCATAATTTAACTGTTACTGTGAAAAAATAGTTGCTTTTAATTATTCAGCTTAAATGCTGTAATCGTTTTTAGGTCCTTTTCTAAAGTGATAGGATGATACACTACGAAATGCCAAGCTTTTGTAGTACTGATTTGTAATTGTCAAGAAATGATTTAGTTATATTGAAATGTGCTGTTTCTTCATAATCTATCCGTTTTACGCCTGTTTCATCAAATTGATATATGTAAGCTCTGGGATATGCCAATAAAATGGGAGAGTGCGTCGCAATAATAAACTGTGAGTTTTTCTCCACCAACTGATCTATCAGGCTCAATGCGGTGAGTTGTCGCGTAGGTGAAAGTGCCGCTTCCGGCTCATCAAAAATATACAGACCATTTCCCCTCAGCCGATTTGCCATTGTTGCAAGGAAAGATTCACCATGAGAACAGCCGTGTAACGATTTGACGCCATAATTATCCATAACTCCTTTTAAATCGTTTGCATAAAGATCTTCCAAATGAGTAGCGAAATTGTAAAAACTCTCCGCTCTTAAAAAAAAGTAATCAGAAGGCCTATGATGGCTTCTGGCTCCTCTCAAATGATTGGATAGGGAAGAGTCTATTCTTTCTGATAAGCGGGTATTTATAGTTCCGCCTTCTTTTGAGAGACCTAACCATTGCGCGACCGCTTCGATAAAAGTGGATTTGCCAGACCCATTTTCCCCAACAATAAAGGTTACATCCCTATGAAATCGGATTATGGGAAGATTCTTGATTGCAGGAATATTGAATGGGAAATCATTAAAGGTTGTTATGGTTTCTGATTTAAGACCTATCTGCTGTAAATATGGTTTCATTTCTGTCTATACTAAAATTTTTCAATTTATTCTTTCCTTATTTTTCTATTTTAGTTATTCCTTCGTAAGGAAAGCGGATCTATGAGGCATCAATCTTTCTATCCATACCATATAGTTTTTAGCAAGTCTAGATTTATGCTTACCGATACACCAAAGCGCAAAGCTTAATTGAAGATAATAAAGATTTGTTATTTTTGCTATAAAACTGTACAGCGCACGAAAATTCTAAATGTACACAATAACCTTTTGAATACAAATATGGAAAAATTAAATCAGTTCAATTCTCGCTGATTATTGGAATTGGTTTAAAAATGACAATAATACACATCAAAAGAAAACACCTTTACGATAAAGGTAAACACCATTGACATAAAAGCATTCTCCTTTACGCCGAAAGTAAATGTCTTACAACTACCTTTACGTTAAAAGTAATCACCTTCACGGCAAATTCAATTTGCTTTAGCGTAAAAGTGATTGTAAAAGATGCTCATTTCATTGCGTTATTTTACCACGTAATCGACGTTAAAATAATTAGATCAATTAAATTTCATGGGGTTTGTTTTATTTATTATTGCCCAATAAAAGGAACGATTAATTTATACATTTTATTAATATAGTATTCATCCAGCAGCTCAATCCCTTCCGTCGTTCGGCCGCGACAAGGTCTCCTTTTTTATTCGTGTATTGTTTGTTTTAAAAGGCACTCATGCTACTTCGTGGTTTCCGCAAAAAAAGGAGCAAAACCGAACGCAGTGAGCTCATGAACACCGATAAAAATTAAATCATAGTGAATAAAAGCTCCCGCTGTAGAGCGTTGCTACAACGGTAGTGCCTCCCAGTACCAACCGCAACTCTCTAAGGCGGATTTTAGGTAGAACGGAGAGTTCTTGCGATCAGTAATAGAGTAAATGTAGCAATCTTTTCGTATCTACACGGGGCTCTTGAGCGTAGGGCTGGACGGCCTTGGAGGATACGGTAGCAGCGAGCAGCAAAGCATATGCAGTGCCATCCATTTTGCAGTATCCAAGCGGATTGAGGAAGCGGAGCGGCTGCAATACGCGCTATACATGCTTTGCAATCAGATGCAACGTAGCATGCACAGCCTTGATTTTTTTTGTTACCTTTTTTTCATCCAAGGAAACCTTCCCTGAAAGGGAAAGCTTGAATGCCTATAAAAGAGAAATTACGTGATGAAAAAAAAGTAAAAGCCTGCCCGCGCTAGCGGCAAGAATATGCTGTCCAATAAAATCGTTCTATTTTCTCGCCAATATCTTAATCCCCTCAGAAAACCGAGCGAGGTGACCTCATCGGAGATAATTTGCTTGATCCGAATAATTAGATAGACATGCTAATGAAGAAAAGAAACGCTAATAAAAAAGGCCAAGCAAAACGCTTGGCCTCCATTATATAAGGTTGATTAGATGCGATGTTCGGCATTATTGCGCTTCGTCCAAACTCTTTCCCTTGGTTTCCGGCACAAAGAAATATAAAAATATAAAATAAACAGCACAAATACCAGCGAAAAATAAAAATGTTTGACTGACAGAAAACCGATCAATCATCACTGGAAAGGCATAGGTTAACGCGAAACAAGCAACCCATAACATCGTGGAGGAAACGGAAATAGCCAGTTCTCTTACCTTTGTAGGGAATATCTCTGCAATTAATACCCAGGTTACCGGGGCTAAGGTGGCGGCATAAGTCGCGATGAAAGCCAATACCAGAAAACTCAAGATGTAGTTGGAAAATAATTCCCGGGCGAAAGCATAAGCAATCAACGCCAGTAACAAAGCCATGATAGCAGCACCTATCAGCATGAGTTTTTTTCTACCTATTTTATCTACTAATTGCATCGCTACTAAGGTGAAAGCTAAATTGATACCACCTATTAAGATCTGTTGAAAAAGTTGATCGCTGACATTCATGCCCGTTTTCTCAAATATGATAGGTGCATAGAATAAAACAGCATTTGCTCCGGATATCTGTTGGAAAATGGCAATGAGTACGCCCAATAACAGCAGCGGAAAAATCCCCTTTTGAAATAAATCTCCAAAGGAAGGTTTAAGAGATGGATTTTGTTTGTGTTGACTGATCAACGTGATTTCTTTCACCACCTCGTTCGCAGGCAATAGACCTCTAAGAATCGCTTCACCTTTTTCCTGATACCCTTTAACAATTAGCCATCTCGGACTTTCGGGAATCAGGAAAACACCTAAAAAGAAGAGAGTAGCGGGTGCCGCCCCACTGGCAAACATCCAACGCCAATTGCCGTCCAGGGGTGCCAGCATATAATTGGAAAAATAGGCCAATAATATACCTATAACAATAGCTAGCTGATTGATGGAAATCATTTTTCCACGGATGGTTGCCGGACTTATTTCTGCTATATATAAAGGTGAAAGGACGGAAGCTCCTCCCACACCGATGCCGGCAATGATGCGCCAAACGGTTAACATTTGTGTGGTGGAAGCGAGGCCCATCATCACAGAAGAGAAAGCAAATAAGATGGCGGCCATAACTAAGGGTTTTTTTCTGCCGATACGCTCGGTAAGCCAACCGGTTACGAGCGCCCCAGCCATGCAACCTATATATAGCGAACTGGCTATCCAACCCAGTTGCTCGGCATCCAGTTCAAAATGAGGTTGGATAAAGGGAATGGTGCCCGAAAAGATGGCTATGTCAAATCCAAACAATAAGCCTCCTAATGCAGCAACCAAGCTGATGAGTAGCGTGTGGCGGTAATTTTTGTTCATGATAATATGAGGTCTACATTTTGTTTGGCTAAACTAGCAAATCCGTATTCATCAGAAATGGAATAAAATGGGGTTAGCATGGACTTTTTTCTGATTTTATGGCTGCATAGACCAACGGCTCCGGTATTTTTTGGGTGATATACCCATATGTGTGCTGAATAACCGCGAAAAATAATAGGGATCTTCGATGCCAATTGCCAGCGCAATCTCAAAGATACGCTGATCCGTAAACTGTAGTAACTGACAGGCACGTTGTATTTTTAGGTGATTAAAATACTCGATGGGGGAATACCCTGTTTTTTTATGGAAGATACTCGAAAAATGGGAGACGGATAAATGAACATGATTGGCAATGTCTTTTAACGTAGTGGGCTCTGCTATACGGCTCTTCAGAAAGCGGATGGCCTGATCGGTTATGTCGGCTACTTGCTCATCGGGATGATAATTAAATCGATCGTTCAATAGATAAGCACTGAGAAAATAAGGGAAAGTTAAGGCAATAAACTCCATATTTTCTTTACTATAGCCTTGCTGGAGGGTACTATAAATACTGTCAAATAGCGAAAGATGTTTATCATTGGGCGTTATTTTGTTTTTCTGCGCCAACATTTTCTCATATAAGCGCGCGCAGATGGCCGATGCTTGCAAACCTTTAAAATGTACCCAATAGATTGTCCATGGATAAGCGGGATCTGCTCTGTACACGTGTTTTGCAGCGGCCGGTATGATCAAGAAATCGTTTGGACCAATGCTCAGCTCATGATCATTTACCAAAGCAGTGCCACGGCCTTCTACACAATGAATTAAAATATGTTCATTTGCCCCTTCTGGCCTGTCCCGGTAATGGTAACGCGCCTTAGGATAATAACCGATATCGGTAATATAGAACTCTTTGGTAAGCGGAGACTTCTGATATTGTTCTAGAATTTTCGGCGGGATGATAATCGCATGTTCTCCTTCAAATCCCTCTTTTTTTCTGATCATAGTGGTTTTTTGGTTTGGCAATATAAGAAAATAATCCATCGTTAAAAATGATTTCTCCATTTTAAACCGTGGGCTAAAGGCTATTTTTGTTTTTAAAACCGTTATAATCTTATGCATACAAATGTTAACGTTTGGAGTGAGCAGATCACTATTCCTACATACAGTATAGGTAAAGCAGAAAAGAACCCGATGTTTTTGGAGAAAAGGGTATATCAGGGAAGTAGTGGTGTTGTTTATCCCTACCCTGTTATAGAAAATATAGCCAACGAAAAAGAAGACAAGGTATACGAGGCCCTTTTTTTGGAGAATGATTTTTTGAAGGTGATGGTTTTGCCCGCCTTGGGCGGTAGGGTGCAGATGGCTTTTGATAAAGTCAAAAATAGACACTTCATATACTATAATCAGGTGATTAAGCCTGCTTTGGTTGGACTTACCGGACCTTGGATTTCGGGCGGTATTGAATTCAATTGGCCGCAACATCATCGCCCGAGTACTTTTTTGCCCGTAGACTATAGTATCGAAGAAAGACCCGACGGCGCTAAAACGATATGGATCAATGAGGTGGAAATCATGTTCAGAACAAAAGGAAAGGCGGGCTTTACTTTATATCCGGATAAAGCATATCTGGAAATTGAAGCTCATTTATCGAATAGAACCCTATTTCCACAGACCTTTTTATGGTGGGCAAATCCAGCTGTTAAAGTAAATGATGATTATCAATCTATCTTTCCGCCAGATGTTCATGCTGTTTATGATCACGGAAAGCGGGATGTTTCTTCTTTTCCGATTGCTAAAGGGGTTTACTATAAGATGGACTATTCTCCTGGTACGGATATTTCAAGATATAAAAATATTCCGGTACCTACTTCGTTCATGGCGGTAAACTCACAGTACGATTTTATGGGTGGGTATGAGCATGATGTACAGGCGGGTATGTTACATGTGGCGAATCACCATACGGTGCCGGGTAAGAAACAGTGGACATGGGGCAATGCAGATTTCGGCCAGGCTTGGGATCGTAATTTAACAGACGAGGATGGCCCCTACATTGAACTGATGACGGGGGGATATACGGACAACCAACCGGATTTTTCATGGCTTCAGCCCAACGAAAATAAATCGTTTGTACAGTATTTTATGCCCTATAGCGAAATAGGAGTGGTGAAAAACGCAAATAGAGATGTGGCAGTTCATTTAGAGCTACAAGATGGCCAACTCACTTTAGGGGTTTATGCGACCGGTATTTTTGAGAATGCACACATTATACTGAAACGGAGTGGCGCTCCTTTTGTTGAAAGGCGCTTGTCTCTATCTCCCTCACAGGTATATAAAGAAATAATTACGGAGGGCCTGGATAATCAGCCACTTCACGACTATCTGTTGGAAATATATAACAGCAAAGAAGAATTGCTGATTAGCTATCAGCCGGAAAAGGCAGAGGAAAAGGAAATCCCACCACCGGCAAGTCCAGCACCGGATCCTGCCGATGTGTCGAGTACGGAAGAGCTTTATTTACATGGATTGCATTTAGAGCAATATCGCCACGCAACATTTGACCCAACCGCTTATTATCAGGAGGCGCTTAGACGCGATGCCGGTGATGTACGAAATAACAATGCGATGGGGCTCTGGTTACTGCGCCGGGGTATGTTTGGGGAAGCTGAACCGTATTTCAGGAAAGCAAAGGAGCGCCTGTTTATGCGTAATACGAACCCTTATGATAGTGAGGTATTGTATAATTTGGGATTGACGTTAAAGTTCGATAATAGGCCATCTGAGGCTTACGAACTGTTCTATAAGGCGGCGTGGAGTGCCGCGTGGAAAGACAGTGCCTATTTAATGCTGGCGAGGATTGATGTGGGAAGGGATAACTATGGGTTGGCATTGGAACATATTGATGCTTCGTTAGATCGGAATGCAAAAAGCGGCCAAGCCTTACATCTCAAGGTACTTATACTGCGTTACCTTACGCGATATGAAGAAGCGCTTCAATTTGCCGATAATGCACTGAAAATAGATCCGTTCAATTATGGCATTTGTTTTGAAAAGTACCTGCTTCTAACATCCCTTTCCAAAGAGCAGGAAGCGATGGCTATTCAGCAGCATACGTTATCATTAATGGATGGAAGGGTAAGCACTTTTATCGAATATGCGCTGGATTATACGCAGGCAGGTTGTTATGATGAAGCTTTTAACTTCTTGACCTGGATAGCTCATTCTGTAGACGATCATCCATTGTTAAATTATCACATGGGGGCTACCTTATTGGCGAAAGGTGCATCGGCAGAAGCGCGTTCTTTTTTTGAAAAAGCAGCGTCATGTGCACCGGATTATTGTTTTCCCAACAGGATAGAAGATATGCTTGCCTTAGAAAAAGCACTTCAACTCCATCCTGCAGATGCAAAAGCAAATTATTATCTGGGAAATTATTGGTATGATAAAAGAATGCATCAACAGGCGATAGCGTGTTGGGAAGAGTCCATAAAGCTGGACCCCTATTTTGCCACGGCCAAGCGTAATCTTGCTTTAGCTTATTATAATAAACGGCAGGAATACCAAAAAGCAATGAAGATGCTGGAAGAAGCATTTTTATTGGATACCTCAGACGCAAGGGTGCTGATGGAGCTGGATCAACTTTACAAATTACAGCTGATTTCTCCTGAAAAGAGATTGGTGCTGCTGGAAGAACATATTACCTTGGTGGATAAACGGGACGACCTCTATTTAGAACGGATTACGCTCTTGAATTTATTGGGTAAATATGCCGAAGCCTATGCGTTATTGGCCGTGAGGAAATTTCATCCTTGGGAAGGTGGGGAAGGGAAGGTTACCGATCAATTTTTAATAGCCGGACAGGAATTAGCTAAAAAGGCGCTTTTGGATAATGAACCTTCAGAAGCATTGGATTATCTAAATGCGCTGGAAAAATATCCGCATAATTTAGGCGAAGGAAAGTTACCCAATACAGCCGAAAATGACATTCATTATCTGTTAGGCTTAACATATGAGCTCTTGGGAAAAGAAAGGGAAGCAAACCGTTATTTTACGCGAGCGACCCAGGGAGACGACCAGCCTGTGCAGGCCATTTTTTATAATGATCCGCAACCGGACAAGATTTTTTACCAAGGGTTAGCCTGGCTTAAATTAGGCCATGAGGAGAAAGCGGCTCAAATTTTTCAGAAGTTAAGCGCTTTTGGTAAGGAACATTTAAATGATGCCATCGCCATTGACTACATGGCGGTATCGCTACCCGATCTGCTGGTGTTTGAGCAAGACCTTTCTTTTAAAAATCATGTGCATTGTGTGTATATGTTGGGGCTCGCTGAATTAGGTTTCGGTAATACGGAGCAATCAATACGCTGTTTCGAAGAGGTGCTTCAACTGAATAATAGCCACATGGGCGCTTTGATTCACAAAAACATGGTGCCTTTCCTAAAACAGCTTACCAAGGTAAATATATGAAGCAGGTCGTGCTAAAAAATAGAGGTGGGATCCGGGCTAGCATCACAAATCTGGGAGCTACGCTTACGGAGTTGCTGGTACCCGATAGGAATGGCAAGATCGCAAATATTGTGCTGTCTTACCCACGTCTAAGTGATTATATACAAGATCCTTATTATATAGGTGCGACAGTTGGACGGTATGCCAATAGGATAAATGGCGGCGAATTGCTTATTGGTGGTAAACATTATAGGCTCTCTATCAATGAAATCAATGCTCATAACCATCTACATGGTGGATTTTCGGGCTTTGATAAAAAACTATGGCGGATAGCTGAGCAGACAGATCATCGCGTTGATCTCGCTTATACGAGTCCGGATGGTGAAGAGGGATACCCGGGTGATCTTGAAGTGACGGCTTCATTTGTATTAAGTGACGATAATGAATTATGGATGTATTACCAGGCGAACACTACGAAAACCACTGTAGTTAATCTATGTAATCATAGTTATTTTAATCTATCGGATTCTTCAGTGATGGATACGCATCATCTGCAAATTCACACCGATTATTATACGCCTGCTGATGAACGTCATATTCCAATTGGTACGATTGCGCCAGTGGAAAATACCGTTTTTGATTTCAAAAATGCGAGGTCTTTAGAGGGCTTTATGCAGGAAATCGATACGATTAACTATGTGTTTGCGGATAAGAATGAGTTACAGTTGATGGCAACACTGATGGATAAACAGAGCGGGCGATGCTTACAGATTAGTGCTACACAGCCAGGTATGCAACTGTATTTTGGAAACTATCTATCGGATCCATTTCAGCCCTGCCAGGCCTTATGCTTAGAGCCACAGCATTTTCCTGATGCTCCTAATAAAGAAGCATTTCCATCAGCAACATTACACCCATTAGAAACATATAACCATGCCGTTTGCTATAAATTCAGTACCTTTTGATAAATTTTTTTACTTATTGTAAAGGAATGGTTACTTTTGCTTTTTACTAGAATAGACTAGTACAGTTTGTGTGGGTAAACATTAATCAAGAATATACCTAAAAACAATTACATCATCATATGAAGAGATCCTTTCTATCCTTGTTCGCGATCTGCTGTTATACCTTTGTGGGCGCCCAGCAGAAGCAATTGCAGTTGCAAACCAGAGAGCAATTGGTTTTGGAAACAAAAAATCAGGCACTGGTTTTGCAAATTGAAGAAAATCAAGATGTGAATATGGCTTACTTAGGGCCAAAATTACAAGATAAGCAGGAGTATCGATTACTTAGTGCCGGATATAAACAAACTGCAGATTATACAGGAATGTACCAAGCGGCCTATACTGCTGCCGGTTCTCGAAATCTGTTAGAACCAGCTATCAGTGTGATTCACGCGGACGGGAATCAATCATTGGATCTAAAATACGTAACACATCAGCTAGACCAGATCGATGCTGATATAAAGCAGTTAAAAATAACGTTGAAGGATGCGGTTTATCCTTTTCAGGTAGACCTGTATTATAAAACCTATGCGCAGGAAGATGTAGTGGAACAGTGGGCGGTTATCAGTCACCAGGAAAAAGGAGATGTGCAGTTAACAAAATTTGCATCTGCCAACTTAAGCCTGAAGGCAGAAAAATTTTGGCTGAAACATTATCACGGAGATTGGATTACCGAAATGCAACCTGAGGAAACACCCCTCACCCATGGCATAAAAACACTGGATAGCAAGCTCGGTACCCGTACGAATCTGTTCCAGCCATCAGCTTTCATCTTATCGTTTAACCAGCTTTCTAAAGAAGATGAAGGGACGGTGTTGCTGGGTGGATTGGAGTGGAGCGGGAATTTTAAATTAGATTTTGAGCTGGATCCACAGAATAATCTACGTCTTTTGGCCGGTATTAACAATTATGCCTCTACTTACGCATTGAAGGCTAAGGAGGTGTTTGTAACACCCAAATTTTTATTTACGCTTTCGAATGAAGGTGCCGGCAAAGCGAGTAGAAATTTACATGATTGGGCAAGAAACTATAAACTTTTAGATGGTAAAGGAGCGCGTTTAACACTGCTGAATAATTGGGAAGCTACTTATTTTGATTTTAACGAAAGTAAACTGTTCTCGCTGCTAAAAGATACTAAAAAGTTAGGGGTTGATCTATTCTTGCTAGACGATGGGTGGTTTGGTAATAAATATCCCCGTAATGCGGATACTTCTGCTTTGGGTGATTGGGAGGAAAATAAAGTGAAGCTGCCCAATGGCTTGGTATCTTTGGTGAAAGAGGCCTCCAATAATGAAGTGAAGTTTGGCATTTGGGTGGAGCCTGAAATGGTAAGCCCGAAAAGTGAGCTGTATGAACAACATCCAGATTGGGTAGTAAAACAATCCGAAAGACCAGAATACTATTTCAGAAACCAGTTGGTATTAGACTTATCGAACCCAAAGGTGCAGGATTTCGTTTTTAAGACTTTAGATGATCTGTTTATTAAAAACCCCGGTTTAGCCTATGTGAAATGGGATTGCAATGCGGTGATCTATAATGCGCATTCGGCGTATACCAAAAATCAGGGTAATTTTTATGTCGACTATGTAAATGGCCTATATAAGGTGTTGGAAAGAATCAGAGCAAAATACCCGAAAGTACCGATGATGTTATGCTCCGGGGGAGGAGGCAGGGTAGACTACGGCGCCTTGGCGTATTTTACCGAGTATTGGCCAAGTGATAATACGGATCCGCTGGAACGCATTTTTATGCAATATGAGAACTCTTATTTTTATCCGGCATTGGCAAGTGCTAATCATGTAACCGATTGGGGTAAGCAGTCAATGAAGTTTAAGGTAGACGTAGCGATGATGGGAAAAATGGGCTTTGACATTGTGGTGAGTGAACTTCCGGAGAAGGATCTGCAATTCTGCCAACAAGCTTTAAAAAATTATGATGCGCTAAAATCGATTATTTGGCAAGGAGATCAATATCGGCTAGCGGATCCGAGAGCGGAAGATTATGCTTCCATTTTATATGTAGATAAAACCAAAGCACAGGGTGTGTTTTTTAATTACCTGACGAACTACCGTCAAAATACCGGAACCTTAGTGCCTATTAAATTAAATGGCCTGGATCCGTCCCGAAAATATCGTCTGGAGGAAATTAACCTATACGATGGTGCTTCATCACCTATTGATGGCCAGCAAGTGTTTTCTGGCGAGTTTTTGATGAAAGTTGGCTTTAATCCGCGTTTAGATGCCAATAGAAAGAGTGTTGTTCTTAAAATAACAGCCGAAAATTAATTTTCTATGGGCGTAGATAAAATGGTAGGGATTGAGGATGGTCCCTGCTATTTTTTATGCCTGCTCGCTCTTTATTTGCATACAAATACACCCAAGGTATAACCAACTTCGACAATGCTTTGATTTTACTTCGACTATCGTTCGTCTGAAAGGGAAGACTTGTCGAAGCGGTGTCGAACCAGTCTCGAAGCAGGTACGGAGCAGTGTGCCAGCTAAAGCGAACCTAAGTGCAATAAAGATGAAAGAGTGAACGGAGTTTTAACAGACTTTTAACGGGGTTTATACGGACTTTTAGCGGACTTTTTCGATTTTGGAATGAGCAGTGTCTTATCCGGCTTGTCTTGTAATGGGCTTACAAAATTACATAAAATTACGATCAAATGCAAAATGATAGCCACGGTTTGTATGTTAACTACAGCGTACATCTTTATGCTAACTGAAATCATATAAAAATCCATTTTTATATGCAATTTGTCCATTTTTATAGCCCCTTTTCCCTCCTAATTTTATAAAATGTTTTTCCTTTAAAAGTTGCTAACTCGCTTTTAAAAGGAGTGTAATGCGTTTTCTATCTGAAATGATTTTCTGCGAAGCGCTTAACCTAATTTAAATGTTTATACAATTAACCAAAAATGAACTATGGGGTCATCGTATTTTTTAAGAATTATGTACATGTTTCTGGTAGGTACCTTCCTGACATTCTTTTCGATTCAGGCCGGCTTCGCACAGGAACAACGGAGCATATCTGGTAAAGTAACCGATCGCGAATCTGGTGAGCCTATCCCCGGAGTAAGTGTCCTGGAGAAGAGTACAACGAATGGAACAAGTACTAATGAGCAGGGCGATTTTGTGATTAGTGTCCGCCCGAATGCACGTTTGGTATTTACGGCCATTGGTTATGAAAGCCAGGAGTTTACGGCAAACACGGCCCGTATCGATGTGTCGCTTGTTTCAGGATCCAATCAGCTGGATGAAATTGTGATTGTTGGAGCGACCGTTAAGAAAGGTGATTTAACAGGCGCCGTAACGAGTATTGATAGCAAAAAACTAGCTGAATTACCGGTAACGGGTATTAACCAGGCACTAGAAGGCAGGCTTCCAGGTGTTTTGATACAAAACAATCCACGCCCCGGGGGAAATGCCAGTATCAAGGTGAGAGGAAATAACTCCATTGAATTTGGAGGTAGTCCGATTTACGTAGTAGACGGATTGATTATCGATGGTGCCATCAATACCATCAATCCGGACGATATTGCCAGTATTGATGTGTTAAAAGATGCTTCGGCTACGGCTCTATATGGGTCTCGTGGTGCGAATGGGGTGATTGTCGTTACCACGAAAAAGGGTAGAGGAGAAGGGCAGGTAACGTATAATGGTTGGTATGGTATTCAGCGATTTAGTAAAACGATTCCTTATATGGGCGCACAGGATATCTTCAACTTACGCCTGGATGCTTTTGCGAATCAATATATGGATAATAATCCCGGGGCGGATAGACAGGCCTACATCGATAGGCAGTTATCAGGTGATTCGGAAGCCTTTGCCGATTATGAGCTGGAGACACAGCGTTCTGGGAGAAGTTATAACTGGCTGGACGAGATCACACAGACGGGTAAGCAACAGAACCACAGTCTGAATTTTTCTAAAGGGAATGAAAACGGATCTGTTTATTTAGGCCTGAACTTTACAGATCAGGTAGGCTTATTGAAGAAGCTAAACTATAAGCGCTATGGCGGACAGATCAACGTAGATCAGCAGATAAAACCTTGGCTGAAAGTAGGAACCAATACGTCGGTTACCCGGACAGAGGAATCCCGGATTGGTAGTAATGCCTATGATAGTCAGCTTTTTGGTAGCAGTATCTTCAATATCGCCGCAAATGCGAATCCGCTATTGCCTATAGACGATACCCGGAACTATCTGCGTTGGGCGAATATAGAGTCGACAGATCTCTACAATCCTTTGCGGAGTTTGACCATTGATGGGGATAATATCCTAAATAGAGTGATGAGCAATAATTTTATCGTTATCAGTCCGATAAAGGGCATGAATATCCGGACCAATCTTTCGCTTGATTTAAGGAACAACCAAAGCTATTGGTATGTTCCGCGGGGCATCGGCGAATCGCTGCGTAATACTACGGAGGGATCTGCTAATCATAGAAAAGATGAAACCTTGTATTGGCAATGGGATAATTCCATTACGTACGACAGAACCATCAATGAAAAACATAATCTATCTGGATTGTTTTCTACGAGTACCTCCAAGCAGAACTATAACTATAATCAGGTAAATGCGTTGGGATTCGCTTCGGATGATTTTTCTTATAAAAATCTGGGTGGATCTTATTTGCTGAATCGTGTGGGTTTGGGCTCCGACTTTAATACGTATACCTTATTGAGTTATGTGGGACGCGTTAACTATAACTACGCCAGTAAATACTATGCCACCCTGACGGCTAGATATGATGGTTCCTCGCGTTTGGCGCCGGGGAATAGATGGAGCTTATTCCCATCGCTTGCTTTGGGTTGGAATATTGCGGAGGAAGCATTCTTTAATAAAGATGTATTCAACCTGTTAAAAGTAAGAGCTGGATACGGGATCGCGGGTAATCAGAATATTCCGGATCTAGCTTATAGGACCTTGTATTATCCTTCTTATACCGATAACTCGGTAGTTTATGAACGGGAGGGTAGAAAGGGCAACGAAGATCTGAAATGGGAAAGGCAAAAACAGATCAATATAGGCTTGGATGCGGCAATACTGGACAATCGCTTTAACTTTAGTTTCGATTATTTCCATATTACCAATGATAATCTACTCATGGAACGGGAAATGGCGCGTGTACTGGGTTTTAGCAGTATTATAGAAAATGTAGGCGCCTTACAAAACAAAGGTTTGGAATTTGTGGCGAATGCGGCAATTTTAAGTGAGGGGGATTTGAAGTGGAATATGAGCCTAAACATTTCTTCTTATAAAAACAAGATTACAAAACTATACGGCGATGTAACAGAACGGTTTAATTATGGAGGCTTTACGGGAGTTGATATTCAACGGGAAGGAAACCTCTTTTTAGGAGAATCTATTAACAATATCTATGTATACAAATTTGATAAAATAGCCCAAGCGGAAGATATGGACCGCGTGAACCAGATGGATCTGGGAGGTAGATTGGTTCGTCCGGGAGATATTCTCCCCTTGGATCAGGATGGCAATGGCGTGATAGATAATAATGATCGTTATGTAGTAGGAAATAAAGATCCGAAGTTCTACGGAGGATTTTCTACGGATCTATCTTATAAGGGAGTCGCTTTAAATGCCGTATTTAGTTATAACTATGGAGCCAAGGCACTGAGCTATCTGTATGAGGGCTTAATGGGGGGAAGTGGCATGTATGCCTCGCATATTGATATGAATAATCGTTGGACACCCGAAAACACGAATACCAATATACCAAGGGCTTATTATGGTGGTGGACGTTTCGGCGCAGGAGATACGGATTGGGGGGTACAAAATGCTTCCTTCTTGCGACTGAATGCATTGACCTTATCTTATACCTTTAATCAGCAACTTACCCAGAAGTATAAGTTAAACAATCTCCGGCTCTACACGACGGCCAGTAATTTATTTACGATTACGAAATACAAGGGCTATGATCCGGTAGCGGGCGATGATTATCCAAATGCACGGATGTTTGTTTTTGGTTTGAATCTCGGTTTTTAACGGTAGTGAAATGTTCATGAAAAGAAAAAATAAAATGTTCATGTTTCCTTTAAACATAAACACATGACCACGAAGTAGCATGAGTGCCTTAGAAAATAAACACATACGAATAACATTCTATATGGCCTTAAAGGATTAAAAAAATATACAGATGAAACCATCATGATTTTTCAAACCACACAGTGGGATAGAAAAATCTGATAGCTTCATCACCATTGAGAAATAAATTTATACAGATGAAAAAATCAATTATATTCAGTTTAGCTATAGCGTTGCTTTTTACTGCCTCTTGCAGTAATTTTTTAGACGTTGAGCCACAAACGAAGCTCACCGAGGAACAGGTTTTTGGTGATTTGGATAAAATAGAGCCCACCATAGTAGGCCTGTATACCAAGTGGCGCAATACCCGGAAAGATAGAGGAGGTTTTATGTTTTTGCTTGGTACGGATGAAGTGCAGCAGGGGGCTTATCAAGTAATGACCGATGCCAGTCAGGCTGGATTGGATCGGTATAATGGTTTCTTATCGCCCAGTAATACGGCTTTGGCCGAACAATGGAATAGTAGATGGCCTGTTATTTCAACAGCGGCCGGTATCATTTCTGCTTTACAGTTAAATGAACAAGATCCTGAGCGGAAAAATTTATTACTGGGGGAGGCGAGTTTTATCCGGGCAGCATTAAATTTCGAAATGGTACAGTATTGGGGCGATGTGCCGGTGATTGATGTCGACCGTGTGGACGAATTGGGGTCTGGACGGCAACCGCAATCACTCGTTTATAGTTATATCATCCAAGACTTGGAAAATGCGATTGCTTATTTACCAACCAGCCAAAGTGATAAACGAAGAGCTACAAAAGGAGTGGCACAAGCACTGTTGGCTAAAGTATATATGTTTGCAACGGAAGAGTCGGGTGTGCGCGATTTTGAAAAGGCAAGAGAAAATTTCGAGGCCGTTATTAATAGTGGTCTGTATAGTTTGGTAGCGAATTATGCAGATCTCTGGGACCCGGCGCATCCCAATACCAATGAGTCGCTTTATGAATTTCAATTTACTAATGTAGGACCTGATAATAATCAGGTTCAATGGCAAATGGGATCCAGAATCCTGGCGAATATAGATCAGTATGCTTATTTTGGTGGGTATGATCTGTTAGTTCCTACACCTTATTGCTATAATGATAAGAGTGAAGGGGGGATATGGGAGCCTGGTGACCGGAGAAAAGAAGAGAGCATTCGCTACGATTTTACCTATAATGGCGTACAACCAGTTCAACAACCTGGATTGGGCGGCGATGAATTAGACCCGCACGTAAAAAAATATGAAGATCCGAGGACACAAGGCACTTTGAGCTTTTGGTATTCCGGTAAAAATATATTTTACCTGCGCTATGCAGATGTGTTGTTATGTTATGCGGAAATATTGAATGAATTGGGTAGGACTTCGGAAGCTGTTAACCTGGTCAATACCACGGTAAGACAAAGGGCATGGGGCGGTACTTTACCGGCAGCGGCACAATGGAACACAGGCATGTCTGCCTCTGAATTCAGAACCAATATTTTGGATGAGCGCATGCGTGAGCTTTGTTTCGAGGGTGGAAGACGTATGGACCTAAATAGAACCAATACGCTCACTAGCTTGGTGCCAGTACGCAATAGATGGGCGAGAGAATCAAACACTATTCAATCATATCACCGCTATTACCCGATACCGCTGCAGGAAATCAGACAAAATGAAGATATCAGCGAAGCGGATCAAAACCCCGGTTATGCAAATCAATAAAAAAGTATTATTCTGTAATCATATTTCATCACCCATAAAATAGAAAAAAGATAACAAAGCAGCACGATTGGACGGGCTGCTCTGTTATCATATGACTTAGGCCAAGGAAGCTTCTAAGGTGATATCGGTATTCAATAACTTTGAAATCGGACAGATTTCTTTTGCTTTTTGTGCCGTCTCTTCAAATTCTTCTGCCGAAATTCCTTCTACTTCACCTTTTAAAATTAACTTAATATGCGTAATGGAACCATCCTCAAAAGTAACCTGCGCTTCGGTGTCCAAATTGCCAGGCGTATAACCTTTTTCACTTAATAAGAAACTAAGCTGCATAGTAAAACAGCCAGAATGGGCAGCCGCTACTAGCTCCTCTGGATTCGTACCTACGCCTTGCTCAAAACGGGTTTTGAAAGATAACTGTGCTTTATCGAGGGTAGTGCTTTGTGTGCTGATGGTACCACTACCTTCCATTCCGGTACCTTTCCAGTTGGCATTTGCCTTTCTTGTAAATTTCATGATTTTTCTTTTTTTAATATATATACTAATGTAGGAAATTAATTGTTTGCCCCTAATAAGATTTTCTTTTGTTTATCAACAAAATACTGATTTATTAGTGTCAGTTGTAAACTTTTTTTTATACAACTTTTGTCTTGACACAAAAGTTGCCAAAAAGTCAAGGCTATACAGACTTCGCTAAAAATGGTTTCCCCGGCTTGTTCCATGGAGCCGCTTCGCTTATCATAGAACTAACCTCACCCACTGAAACCATTTTCCTAACGCTCACTCTGCGAGGCCGTTCGACCCTACACTCAAGTGCCCCGTTTCTGATATCGGAACGGATGTACTTGCTCGCATAGACCCTCCGTCCTGTCAAAATTCGCCTCAGCTAGCCGCATTTGCAATGGGAGGCACAGTCGTTAAGCGGCTAGGTGCAGCGAGAGCTTTTTTTGTTACCTTTTTTTCGCGGTGAAAAAAAGTAAGACAGAGTCGCGGCAGCGGAAAGCCTTCGTGCTGTTAGACGAATACAACACGAATAAATTTGAATAAAATAGAGGTTCCTTTATTTTATTCAAAAGCTTATAACGACATCTTTAGTTTTTACTATATATTTTAGTATATTTGACTAATAAAATTAGTTTTATGGAGCGTATTGAGGAGAAACTAACGATTTTAGCAGATGCAGCGAAGTATGATGTAAGTTGTTCATCGAGTGGGAGTAATCGGAAAAATAAGGGTAAGGGTTTGGGCGATACCGGAGCCGGTATCTGTCATTCGTATACAGAAGATGGCAGATGTGTTTCACTATTAAAAATATTACTCACAAATTTTTGTATATACGATTGTGCCTATTGTGTAACCCGTAAGAGTAATGATATCAAGCGGGTTTCTTTTACAGTACAGGAAGTGGTAGACCTTACCATTAATTTTTATAGAAGGAATTATATAGAGGGTTTATTCTTAAGCAGCGGTATCTTTAAGAATGCCGACTATACAATGGAGCGATTGGTAAGGGTGGCGAAAAAATTAAGACAAGAGCACCGTTTTAATGGTTATATTCATTTGAAAACGATTCCTGGAGCTAGTGATGAATTATTATATGAGGCGGGTTTATACGCGGATCGTTTGAGCGTCAATATAGAAATTCCCACCGAATCGGGGTTAAAATTGCTCGCACCAGAGAAGAATAGACAGGACATGGTGAAGCCCATGGGATATCTAAAGAATAAGATAACAGAATTGGGTGAAGAGAAGAAGATTTTTAAGAAAGCACCTACTTTTGCGCCTGCCGGACAAAGTACGCAGATGATTATTGGCGCAAGCGGTGAGACGGATGCACAAATTGTGCACACAGCGCAGCGGCTTTATAAACAGTTCTCTTTAAAAAGGGTTTATTATTCGGGTTATGTGCCCATCAGCTATGATAAACGCTTGCCAAATATAGGTTCCGCTGTACCCTTGGTGAGGGAGAATCGCTTGTACCAAACCGATTGGTTGTTACGCTTTTATGGTTTCCAAGCAGAAGAGTTGGTGAATATGCAGTATCCGCTACTAGATCTAGAAATTGACCCAAAATTGAGCTGGGCATTAAGAAATTTAGCCTGTTTTCCCATTGATATCAACAAGGCTGATCTGCATTTGATTTTAAGAATTCCTGGAATAGGTGTGGGCTCCGCCCAGAAAATTATAGCGGCACGCCGCTATGGTGCACTTAATTTGGAACAATTAAAAAAGATCGGTATTTCCATTAACCGGGCCAAGTATTTTCTAACCTGTAGGGGTTACAAACAAAAATATAGTGATCAAGCGGCACATCAAATCAAACAGTATATTCTTGCGGTATCACAAAGTAAATACCTAGAGTATAAGCCTCAGCAAATTAGTTTATTTTAGGATGTGTGTACTGCTATATGATGGAACGTGGAAGGGAATGTTGACCCTGGTTTTTGAGAAATTTGAATATAAATGGCAGGTGGTGGCGGTTTATCAAAAAGATAAAATAACCCAAGGTGATATATTTCATGTTTCAACAGAAGTAATTACCAGCGATACAAAAGCGCTACGTGTTTGGAAAGGTTTGCAATTAAAATTGCCCAGCAGCGCACTGAGCAATCTTTATAAAGTATTTTTATCGGAATTACCGCGGTTTGAAGTTACTTTATGTTCTGTAATATCATTTTATTTTTCGGGTGTGGATAAACCTTATTTAGCCTATGGTAGAAGCGATGTGTTAAAGGTAAAACAGATAGCTAAAATGGTCGACCGTGAACGACATCGTATGAAAGCTTTTATTCGCTTTAGAAGACAAAAAGACGATTTATATTTTGCCGTTGTTGAACCTGATTTTAATGTGTTACCACTTATCCGTAAACATTTTTCCGACCGCTATGCGGATCAGCGCTGGTTAATTTATGATTTAAAGCGTTCGTATGGTATTTATTATGATCTGCGAGAGGTGCAAGAGGTTCATTTGGAATTCTCCGAAGGATTTCAAGAGGATAAATTTGTATTGGAACATGCCGAAGAAGAGTTATACAATGTACTGTGGCAGCAGTACTTTCATCACGTTAATATAAAAGAGAGAAAAAATCTGAAACTACATATACAACATGTACCCAAAAGGTATTGGAAACATTTGGTTGAAAAACAAAATCCGCCAAGAGGAATGATTAATGTAGATTTTTGATCTTCAATTGCAATAATAAATGTCTCGTTTATAATGGCTGCTAAATGGTATTAGCTGTATGAATTAATGACAATCACATTACAAAAACATATTGATTTGTGTTCAAGATACACTATCTTTGTGTCATCATAATTTAGGTTTATAATTGGTTAGTTAAAAGTCTTCAATCTCCCCGGTTGAAGACTTTTTTTATTGCTGTTGTTATAACCACTTAATTAGATCAATTTTTTTTTTGAGGTTAACTGGTGGCTCCCATAAAATAATCGACTTGCTTTTATTTTGTATTGCCAAATAAAAAAGAAGGTTTATTTTATACAAATTTATTTATGTCATATTCGTCCAACAGCACGATGGCTTTCCGTCGCTGCCGCGACAAGGCCTCCCTTTTTTATTCGTGTATTGTTTGTTTTAAAAGGCACTCATGCTACTTCGTGGTTTCCGCAAAAAAAGGGAGCAAAAAAACTCCCGCTGTGCCTAGTCGCTACAATGTTAGTGCATCCACCTGCAAACCGCAACTAGCCAAGGCGGATTTTATGTAGAACGGAGAGTTTTTGCGAACAAACGGAAACGTTCTGATATCAAAATGGGCTCTTGAGCGTAGGGTTGGACGGCCTTGGAGATGAAATTAAACCTTCCTTTTCCATAAACAATCTTCTCAAATTTCCTTGACCCATTTAATGTAAGCAATAACAGAAATTTATTTATCCAATTTCTATTAAATTCTTTATATTTAATATAGGCTTTACAAATGATGCCTGAATAGACACCAATAAGTTTTTGAAAAATGAAAAGAATTACATTTTTACTACTGTTTGCAGCAAGCTCGCTGACAGTATTTGCGCAAACTGCCTGGACGGCAGATAAGGCACATACTCAAATTAAATTTGATGTGACGCATATGGGTATCTCCACGGTATCCGGCTCTTTTGTAGACTTCGATGCGGATATTAACACAAGCAAGGAAGACTTTAGCGATGCCACATTCCAATTCACAGCGAAAACCGCTTCGATCAATACCGGAATTGAACAGCGTGATAAACATCTAAAAAGTGCAGACTTTTTTGATGCAGAACAATTTCCGGAAGTATCTTTTAAAAGTACCGGGCTGGAGAAAATAAGCGATGGCAAATATACTTTAGCCGGTGATCTTACTTTTCATGGAGTAACTAAACCTGTTCTATTGGATCTCTGGTATAGAGGTACCGTCACGAACCCGATGAATCAAAAGAAGGTTGCTGGTTTTAGAGTATCAGGCAACGTAAACCGCGCTGATTTTGATTTGGGAGCGAAATTTCCCGTAGAAGTGCTTAGTGAGGAAATACAGATTATAGCTGATGGAGAGTTTAGTCCGGCTCAATAAGTAATTTAAGATGACATTTATTGACAAAAATAGTTGCATTAGTGTTTTTTGTACACTATCTTTGTGTTATCATAATTTAGGTTTATAATTGGTTAGTTAAAAGTCTTCAATCTCCCCGGTTGAAGACTTTTTTTATGGAGTTTTCTGTTCCTGAATTTCTTTTTCATTTCTTATATTCTTCATGTTGTTGTACAAGAATGTCATTATGGTTAAGTTTGGACAATTAAATCCGATTGCGTATGAAAGCTTGGTTTTTTGTTCTTCTATTTTTTTCTTTTGGTGATGTGTTTGCGCAATCATCTATTGATCGAATGGATTTAAGGATTTTAGAAAATCTGGCGGCAAAACGTACTCCTCAGCAAACCAAGGTAATGAGAATTATTTCTGACGCCAACAATTACGTAAATGCCGCTGTGCCAGCCGGTTTATTTATTGCAGGGGTGATCGACAACAATAAAGAAATGCGGCAAAATGCCGCTTATATTGCCAGCAGTACAGTTACGACAGCGCTATTAAATTTTGGTTTAAAAAAGATTTTTAAACGCCCTAGACCTTTTATTGCGCACATCAATTTCAAAGCTGTTTATGAACCCACCAGTTACTCTTTTCCGTCTGGCCATACTTCAGCCTCCTTTAGCACGGCCACCGCGCTATCACATGCGTATCCAAAATGGTACGTCATAGCACCATCGTTCATTTGGGCAGGCAGTGTAGGGTACTCCCGCATGTACTTAGGTGTTCATAATCCTTCTGATGTGGCTGCAGGAGCAATACTAGGTGCTGGAACTGCTTTGGGAATGGGTTTTATGCGACCGTAAGTTATCGTTGTTGGTTGTTTTTATTCGCTGGCGGTTATGGATCAGTTTGTTACAATAGACATTATGTTAACGGTAACTATCTTCTATATTGCTAGTAGTGGCTTATTTGCTCATTAAATAGGACATCTTTCATTTTTTTCAATAACCATCGTCACAATTTTGTTGCTTTTTTGTTACTACCATTGTAACCAATAGTTGACATTAAATCTTGGCTATGGAAAAAATGGTTTACTTTCTCTTTAGGGGTTTCTTTCTGTCCTCATTAATGTTGTGTCAAAACGCATTTTCCCAAACGAAGCTCTTATCCGATAGTCTATTTAAACAACCTCCTCAGCCAAAAATACAGTTTCGTGGACTTTTTCAAGGGCGCTATATTCTTGGATTACATGATGATGTAGATGTACTGGGGAGACACCATGCAACGGGAGATTTTGTAAATAATTCTTTCGACTTAAAGCGGGTTCGTATTGCTACCACTGCTATTATCAGCGATCGTACAGAGGTTAATATTTTATTGAATTTGGCAGACTTTAAATCAGACCCCGAAAATAAAGTACTGGAGAATGCCTATATATCGTATAGGATCAATGACTACTTGTCGTTGATAGGAGGGCAATTTCGTCCTGCTTTTGGATTGGAGAATACATTTCCTATCGATGTCATTAAATCGATCGACTTTTCCAATCAGTATACAGCTTTTGGCAATAATGGTTGGGAAAGTTTTCAGGTAGGCGCGGGATTGACGGGCAAATATGAAGGAGCTAAAATGCCGATTTCTTATGCTTTGACGGTTTTCAATGGGAATGGCCGCAATCAGGTAGAAGATCAGGATAACGGAAAGCAAGTAACGGGTAGAGTGGTTTTGGGTTTATCCAAAAAGCACCAACTTAATTTAGGGTTAAATGGAGGTGGAGGCAAAGTCTTCAAACGGTCTGTTTATGCTGCCGGGATTGATTTAACAAGCGACTTTCATTTGGCAGGAAAATTTTCTTTTGAAATGCAGCTGGAAGCAAAACAGGGGAATAACCATGTTTTGTATTTTAATACAGATAGTGCTCTGCGTCCGGTAAATATCAACGATGTGCAGATGCGTGGTTGGTATATTTTGCCCAATCTGCGCTATGCTATTGATTACCACCGCTTGAGCTCCATTGAGCTTTCCTGTAGATATGAGGAGTTCGATCCAAATTTCAAAAGCGCGTCCAATAAACGTCAAACATTCGTTCCGATGATCAGCTTTGAATTTCTAAAGAACTATAATGCCCGTATCCAACTGGCTTTGCAAATTGACCGCTATTCCAAGCAAATACCGAACACAACCACATATAATAATAGCTTATGTATCATTCAATTGCAATCGAGACTCTAAGATGTCATGCGGTAAAAAAAACGGAAACACCTCCGCGTCCAACGTAAATAAATGCATATGAACCCGACATGATTAATCCGCCAGCTGGCGGAAAACACACAGGGTAATGATTATTTATTCACGGATTTTAAATGTTGCTTTTGTGTTCATGAGCCCTTTCGGGGTTTAATCATCAAAGGCTCCATCTGACCGTTAAAAAAACAAAAAATAAACAGATGAAACCGAGAGGCAAATAATATTGACATTGAAGGCAATGATTATTGACAAGTATTTACATTTTCAGGTGTCAATGAGCTTCGCTGTCGCTTCGATTATTTACATCGAGCACTCATCAACTATTAAAAACAATAAATAGATGAAAAAGGAAATTAACCTTAAAAGCTTATTGATGACCGTGATTTTCTGTATTATTTTATGGTTTATCCCGGCGCCAAATGGTGTAAACGAACAGGCTTGGCATTTGTTAGCCATATTCTTATCTACTATTTTGGGGATCATTATCAAGGCCGCTAGCATGGGTACCATGTGTATGTTGGCAATTGCCGCAGTGGCATTTTTTCAAGTGCTGGCCCCGGGCGATCCTGGAAAGTCTATTACCATGGCACTGAGGAGTTTTGGCGACAAAGTAATCTGGCTGATTGGTATATCTTTTTTTATCGCTAGGGGTTTTATAAAAACAGGATTGGGTAAAAGAATTGCTTTTCTTTTCATCCGTGTATTTGGCAAATCCTCTTTAGGTCTTGCTTATGGCCTCGGACTGGCCGATTTAGTATTGGCGCCTGCTATACCGAGTAATACAGCCCGAGGTGGCGGTATTGTTTATCCCATTATGAAGTCTATGGCCATCAGTTTTGGGTCAGAACCTGATAAACCGGAGACGCATCGTAAATTAGGGTCTTATTTAACCCTTAGTTCTTATAACATTAATTTAATTACTTCCTCAATGTTTCTTACCGGAACGGCCAGTAACCCCATGTGTCAAAAGTTTGCGGCCGATCTCGGGATACATATCACCTGGACTTCCTGGATGATGGCGGCGCTTATTCCCGGCTTGGTTTCTTTTTTTATTATCCCTTTTGTATTATATAAAACCTATCCACCCGAATTGAAAGCAACAGGCGATGCGCCGAAAGTGGCTGCACAGCAATTAAAGGAAATGGGTAAAGTGTCGCGGAATGAATGGCTCATGCTCTTGGCTTTTATCATCCTATTGTTTCTATGGATTACAGGCGACTTGTTTGGCATTGATGCAACGACTACCGCTTTTATTGGCTTGGTCTTTTTACTGCTCACTTCTGTACTAACCTGGGAAGATGTAAAAGCAGAAAAAGGTGCCTGGGATACCATTGTTTGGTTTGCGACATTGGTGATGATGGCCAGCTCGCTCAATGAATTGGGATTTATAGGTTGGTTTAGTGAATTGGTACGTAAAGAGATCGGATCATTATCCTGGCAAGTAGCTTTCCCTGTTATCATTGGGGTTTACTTTTTTAGTCACTATTTGTTCGCCAGCGCTACTGCCCATGTAGCCGCTATGTATGCCGCTTTACTGGGCGTTGGGGTATCTTTAGGTATTCCACCACTGTTATTGGCATTTATGTTGGGCTTTACCGGTTCCTTATACGGAACACTTACCCACTATGGTCATGGCCCGGCTCCGGTGTTTTTTGGAAGTGGCTTTGTAGATATTAAAAGTTGGTGGATTAAAGGGTTGGAAACGGGTTTGGTGCTGATGTTTATCTATATGGGAGTAGGTTTCCTATGGTGGAAACTGTTGGGCATTTATTAGTATCTGAATAGCTATATATAGATAAAACTAAAAAAAACAACTATGTGGAATATTACATTGATCAGGAAAATCTTGATGGCACTTACCGGCTTATTCCTTTGCTTTTTTCTCATCATTCATCTGCTGGGAAATTTGCAACTCTTTTTACCAGCCCCTCAGGGTCAGATACAATTTAATCATTACTCTGAATTGTTGTCGGGCAATATCTTGATCGCTATTATTTCCTATGTGCTCTACTTCAGTATATTCGGTCATGCTGTGTTAGCACTCATCATAACGATACAGAATAGGCGCTCGGGAGGGATTTACCGACATGATAAACGGTCGCGTGCCAGTAAATGGGAAAGTCGTAATATGGGTTTTTTAGGAACGATTATCTTGGTTTTTCTCGTTATTCATTTAGCCAATTTTTGGTATGTATATAAGTTCGGTGTTATCCCGGTTGACGCGAATGGGCGGAAAGATCTTTATACAGTAGTGATGAATGTTTTTGCTATCAAATGGTACGTCATTATTTATAGTATAAGCATGGTTGCTTTGGGCTATCATTTGCGGCATGGTGTGTACAGTGCCACGCGTACATTGGGCGTTTATCATCCAAAGTACGTCCGTTGGTTAAAAATCATCGGTTTAGTGTATACGTATAGTATTACCATCGGATTCATTGCGATTCCGATATACATTTATTTAAAGCAAGGATAATATGGACTTACAATCAAAAATTCCGGATGGCCCTTTATCCGAAAAGTGGAGTTGCTATAAGCATCAAGCGAAATTGGTGAATCCAGCGAATAGAAAAAAACTGGACATCATCGTTGTGGGAACGGGATTGGCTGGAAGTTCGGTTGCCGCTTCATTGGCTGAAATGGGCTATAAGGTGAAATCATTTTGTTTTCAGGATTCTCCCAGAAGGGCCCATTCGGTTGCGGCACAGGGAGGAGTGAATGCCGCTAAAAATTATAAGAACGATGGTGATAGCGTCTACCGCATGTTCGTCGACACGCTCAAAGGGGGAGATTTTAGGGCACGGGAAGCCAATGTTTACCGTTTAGCGGAATGTTCGCTCAACCTGATTGATCAGGTTGTGGCACAGGGAGTCCCTTTTGGACGTGAATACGGAGGCTATCTGAACAATCGCTCTTTTGGTGGTGTGCAGGTAAGCCGTACTTTCTATGCACGTGGTCAAACCGGGCAACAGTTGCTTTTGGGTGCTTATCAGGCACTGATGAGGCAGGTGCACGCCGGTGGTATTAAGCTCTATGCCCGGCATGAGATGCTGGATTTAGTAGTGGAAAATGGGAAGGCAAGAGGTATCATTGCGCGCAACTTAGATACCGGTGAAATAGAAAGACATGGAGCACATGCCGTGATCATAGCTACCGGAGGGTTTGGGAAAATATATTATCTATCCACGCTAGCCATGGGATGCAATGGATCGGCTATTTGGAGAGCACATAAAAAGGGCGCTTTAATGGCCAATCCAAGCTGGACACAGATTCATCCCACGTCCTTACCACAGTTAGGAGCCTATCAATCTAAATTGACTTTAATGTCAGAATCATTGCGGAATGATGGTCGGATCTGGGTTCCAAAAAAGGATGGAGATACACGCAAAGCTTATGAAATACCGGAAGAAGAACGTGATTACTACTTAGAAAGGCGCTATCCGGCATTTGGAAATTTAGCCCCGAGAGACATTGCCTCCCGTGCAGCAAAAGAGCGTATCGATGCAGGTTTTGGAATAGGGGAACAAAAAAATGCGGTATATCTTGATTTTTCAAAAGCCATAAAGGAACAGGGAATCGAAAAAATTAAAGAGAAATATGGTAATCTTTTTGATATGTATAGAAAGATTACCAATTACGATGCTTATAAAGAACCTATGATGATTTCACCGGCGGCTCATTTCTCGATGGGTGGGCTATGGGTGGATTATGAATTAATGACCACTATTAATGGCTTATTTGCGCTCGGCGAAGCCAATTTTGCCGATCATGGAGCGAACAGATTGGGTGCTAATTCCTTACTACAGGCCTGTGTGGATGGTTATTTTATTGCTCCTTATACCTTGCAGAATTACCTGGCTAACGAAATTCATAGCGGTCCAGTGAATACGGATACGGTTGCTTTCATTGAGGCGGAGCATAATGTTAAAATACAGCTGTGCGATCTTCTGCATATAAAAGGGGACCTCCCCGTTGATCATTTTCACAAAAGTGTTGGCAGGATACTTTATGATAAATGCGGTCTCTCCCGTAGTGCTGAGGGATTACAGAAGGCAATAGCAGAAATAAAAGTACTTCGGGACGATTTCTTTAAACGGGTACGTATTCCGGGTGGAAAAACAGGACTGAACGGGGAATTGGAAAAAGCAGGAAGAGTGATGGATTATTTGGAAATTGCCGAGTTGATGTGTCTAGATGCCCTTTCCAGAAACGAATCCTGCGGTGCCCATTTTAGGGAGGAATACCAAACACCTGATGGAGAGGCCATGCGGAACGACGATGAATATGCTTATAGTGCCGCTTGGGAGTATAAGGGGGCCGGACATGCAACGTTACATAAGGAGCAACTTTATTTTGAGGAGATTAAACCGGTGGTTAGGAGCTACAAGTAAGATTTTGGTCATAAAGCTAATAAACTAAATCTAGTTGAACATGGAATTAAAGCTAAAAGTATGGAGACAGGAATACGGCGCCGATGAAGGAAAGCTGGTAGATTATCATTTGGAAGGTGTCAGTGAGCATATGTCTTTTTTAGATATGCTGGATTTTCTGAATGAACAGCTCATTGTGAAAGGAGACGATCCAGTGGAGTTTGATCACGATTGCCGGGAAGGAATCTGCGGGCAATGTGGAGTGATGATTAATGGCATTGCTCATGGCCCGCTAAAACAGGTAACTACCTGTCAGCTTCACATGCGGGAATTTCACGATGGAGATACCATTGTGGTTGAGCCTTTTAGGGCCGAAGTTTTTAAGGTAAAAAAAGACCTGAAGGTAGATCGTTCGGCCTTCGATAGCATTATCGGCGCGGGAGGCTTTATCAGTGTAAGTACCGGACAGGCACCGGAAGCCAACACTACACGCATAGCTCATGAAGTGGCCGAGTGGGCTTTTGATTCGGCAGCTTGTATCGGTTGCGGTGCTTGTGTTGCCACCTGCAAAAATGGAAGTGCAGCACTTTTTACTTCTGCTAAAATTGCGCATTTGGTAAAGTTGCCACAGGGCAAAGAAGAACGTTTAGATAGAGTAACCAATATGGTAGCTCAAATGGATGCTGAGGGCTTTGGTCATTGCAGCAATACAGAAGCTTGCCAAGTAGAGTGCCCCCAGAATATTTCTGTGCTTAATATTGCGCAAATGAATTGGGAGTACAACCGTGCTTTGTTGCTAAAGAAGAAGTAGCATAATGGTTTGGGTCTTTCTGTCTCTCTCCGGCCGTACTTTCCGATAAGCCTGTAAGTAGTGTCACATCTGCTGACTTTTTCTTCATTATCAAAAATCTATATGAGAGGCAGAAAAAAGAATCGGATGCCTTATATGTCTATCGAGTAGCTGAAATACGAAATAGCTAATTGCAAGCGTTAGAGAGGCAGTAATATACATCAGCTCATACCACTCCCTGGGAGATGATGAGAATAAATAGATTAAATAGCTGTGATGAAATTATGATTGATTTAAATGGATATTTTGAACGGATTCGTTATAAAGGTTCTGCGGGCGCGACCTTAGAAACGCTGATGAACATTCACCGACTGCACCCTAAATATATTCCGTTTGAAAACCTGAATCCGCTCACGGGAAGAAAAGTTAGTTTGAAGCTAGAGGATGTTTTCGATAAATTGGTTACGGGATATAGAGGAGGGTATTGCTTTGAACATAATACATTGTTTAAGGCGGTACTAACCCAAATAGGTTTTACAGTGAATGGATTGGGAGGGAGGGTTGTCTGGAATATCGAGCCTTCTGTTGTGACAGCCCGTACCCATATGTTACTTCAAATATGGTTAGATGGGCAATCGTATATTGCGGATGTAGGCTTTGGTGCCATGACCTTAACGGCTCCTCTATTATTTGCTCCTGATATCGTTCAGGAAACGCAGCATGGGGTGTTTAGAATCTTGCAGAAGGAAAAATATTACCTACTGCAGGTGTTACAGCAGCAAGAATGGCGGCCAATTTATCAATTTTATAGCGAAGCGCTGGAGCCTATTGATTACGAAGTGGGAAATTGGTACGTATCCACTCATCCCGATTCGCATTTTACGAAGCAGCTGATCGCCGCTAAGGTAGATGATGACGGACGCTATACCCTGAGCAATCATGTCCTGAACATTCGATATGACAGTGGAAGAAAGGAGTCGGTAGAACTGCACAGGATGGAAGACATTATAAAAACGTTAAAGGAAGTTTTCGGCATCCGAACGGATGCCATTGATGATTTGAAAGAGTCGTTGACGATTATCGATCGCTAACGTTCTTTGCTGCCACATCCTGTAATAATTTATCTAATTGAGGACGATCAAAGACCTTTCCATTAACGATAACGGTATGAATATTTCGGGTCGCACTAATGTCTTCAATAGGATTTTTCTCCAATAATATTAAATCGGCCCGTTTGCCTTTACCGATGGCGCCGTATTCGGTTAGGCCTAGAAATTGAGGTGAATTCACGACGGACGCCCGTAAGGCTTGCAGGGGTGTCAAACCAGCTTTCACCATTAACGCTAATTCCTCGTGTATGCCAATACCTGGATAAACAAAGGAATTTAGATAACCAGCATCCGTACCAGCCATGATTTTGACTCCTTGTTCTTGGAGTACAGGAAGTATCTTAGATACTCTTTCATAGTGAGCATGACGTTCCTTGATTGTTTCGGGATCTACATTTTTTGCGCGATCGACGCGCCATGAATAGGTGTTTTTGATACCTTGGCCTATATATTTTAAGTATTCATCATCCGCATGCGAATTTTCGTCAAGATGTGCAATAATATAACTACCCAATAGCGTAGGAGTGATAAACACATTTTTTTGCGCCATATATCGATATTGCTTTTGCGCATAGTCTTTGTGAAAATGTTGGTTAAGACTATCACTTAATTGTTGGCTAGTTAGTTTTTCCTCTTGTCTGAGTTTAAAGTAGTATGGCGCTTCGGGTACTCCAGCGTTGTAAGCGTAGCTTACATGTTCTACTGAGTTTAAACCCGCATCAATGACCTCTTTTAGCGATAGAGTAGACGGAATATGTGCAGAAGATTTTAGGCCCTTTGATTTGACCGCTTTTAGTGCATATAGATAGATGTCTGGTTTTAAGGTGTTTTCAGTGATCTTTACGAAGTCGACCCCTAATCGCTGCAAAGAATCCAGTGCTTGCTCTACCTCCTTAGGTGTGCCGACTTCCAGGACACCGCGCCATACGGGTTTATATCCTTCTAGTTTAGGTCCTGATGTAAAAATACGTGGACCCGTCAACTGATTGTTGTTGACCTCATCTCTCCATTGTACCACACTATTGCTGATGTCTGCCGCCATATCTCTGATGCTGGTTACACCATGTGCAATGTAGAGTGACAGAAAATCTTTGTTTTCTGACAGTGTGGTATCCCCTCCACCAAAGTGCATATGCATATCCCACAGTCCGGGCATTAAAAATTTGCCTGACGCATCCAGCACTTGTTTCGCTGTATAGTTATTGATGTCGTTGGTGATGTCAATGATACTGCCATCTTTTATAACCACATGACCCTGTTCTACAAAGGAGCCATTATCCATATTGATTATCTTGCCATTTGCAATGATTAAATCAGCTTTAGCCAGCTCTTGTGCCCGTATACCGTATCCAAACAGTAGGAGCGTCAGAAGGGAGAACAATCTTTCCATAATTACAAAAGAGCATATTTAAAATTTTTTAGAATAATGAGTGATGAAAAAGACAAATGTTGTTTTATTGAGAACAAAATATTTCATTTCCATATGGGGTATATCTTCATAAATTTGTTTATGAGGAAATTCAGATTGTTATGAAAAGAACAAGTAAATCAATACCGATATTGAAAATAGAAGATATCATTGAACCAGAATTTTCTGAGCTGGCAGTGCTCAAACAGCAGGTTGACGGGAAGAATGAATTGCACCATCCACACACACATGATTTTTACTTGATCTTATTAATCGATAATGGTGAAGGGATACATCATATTGACGCAGAAGCTTATGCGGTGAAAGATCGTAGAATATTCTTTGTGGCACCTGGTCAAACGCACTCTTGGGATATGAAAAAAGATACGACTGGGTACCAGTTATTTTTTAAAGCCGGGTTTATTACCAACCAGATTTTGTTGAGCGAATGGCCTATGTTTAAACCCGGTAGCTCACCTTTTATTGACACCAGCGTGGAGGAATTTGTTGTGTTGACACACGAGATTATTCAATTACAGCAAGAAATAACAGAAAAGCAGGTCTTTAATGCCCGTATTCTAAATTATCGGCTAGCTATCATCTTAACGCTACTATCGAGGAGCTATTCTTTGCAATGGCATAATATAGAAGTGCTTTCGGCGCCGCACAGATTAGTGGAGAAGTTTAAAGAGCTACTAGAAAATGACTATCAAAGGGCTGGGCATGTTCAGTATTATGCAGATAGGTTGTTTGTTACACCGAGCTACCTCAATACGGTAACCAAAAAAGTGCTCGGACAGCATGCAGGCAACCTCATTAGAGAAAGGAGGTTGTTAGAGGCTAAGCGGATGTTAGCCATTACTACGATGGATATGCAGGAAATTGCATTTGCATTGGGCTACAATAAGTTGGCTTATTTTTCTCATTTTTTTAAAAGGCATGTAGGTGTTTCGCCTTCTACATTTAGATCAACCGGTTTATAAAAAGCAAAAGCAACCTTAAAGAGTTTTGACGCTTTTAAGATTGCTTTTCCAGTTAAAGGTATCTATTAAGACCTACGGAAGGGATAACAGATGAGTCTTACATGTTATTTATTGTGCCGTAAGGGGTTCGTGATCTCTTACCTCCTCGGTTGCTAATTTTACCAATTGGTTGCTTTCTTCCAAGCTACCAAAAATCTCTGATTTCCCATCCGCTTGACGGCCAATTTTAATGGGTATCCATTTAGTGCTATCGTTTTCTACCTTAATGACGTAAGTGCCAAGGGTAGAGTTAAGCACTGCTTCTGTAGGAATGACAAATGCATGTTCACCACCGGTTAGTGGAATTTCGACCTCCGTAATCATTCCGGGCAACAACTTTTTATTATTTATTACGTCCATTTCTACCCGTTGTGCACGCAGACGGACATCTAAAGCCCCAGCTAACCGGGCCACTTTGGCTTTAAAAGATTCATTGGGAAGCGCTTTTACACTAAAACTGACTTCATCGTGTTGACCTAGATAGGAAGAATACAGTTCCGGTACACTGACTACTAAACGTAGCTTGTTTTGCTCTTGCAAGGTGAAAAGGGGTGCTTCTGAGCCTTTGCCAGATGGTCCTACATAGGCTCCGGCACTTACATTTTTAGCTGTGATAATGCCGGAAAAAGGAGCCCGGATCTCAAGGTAGTTCTTGGTGTCGCCAACCTCTCGATAGGCGGCTTGAGATGCCTGAAATTGAGCTAAGTCGGAGTTCTGTTTGGCTAGTGCCAAATCGAGGTCGTTCTGCGAAACGGTTCCCGGTGTTTTGCTTGTTTCCAGTAATCGTTGATAGGTGGCTTTGCTGGCAAGATAAACGGCTTCCTGTGATTTTAGTCGGGATTCTGCACCAGCCAGTTGTGAATTTAATTCCGGAGCTTCCATGGTAGCTAGGAGCTGACCGGCACTGACAACACTGCCTACATCGACATTAAGTTTTTTAACGAAACTACTAACTTTGGCATATAGGTCAACCTGTTGATAAGCAATGAGCTCGCCAGGAATTCTAATAGACGAAGAAAGCTGGCCCTTGGTTAATTTGAATGTTTCCAGGGAACTGGTTTCCTCTGTGCTTTTTTTGTTCTCTGCTTCGGCCTTTTGTATGGGCGAGGCGCATCTTGCCAGTAAGCATGCGATACTAAATAAGCCGCAGGATAATAAGATAAATCTGTTGGTGTTCATATGCTAATTTTTTTAATTTTTAACAACGGATGGGATATAGTGAATGCTTTCCTCATCTTCTGGATCCAGCGACACACTTTGGATGCCCGTTTTACTTTGACCCCAAGCAAATACAAGCGGTAGAATAAACAAGGCTGCAAAAGTTGAAGCAACGAGTCCGCCAATAACGGCTCTTCCAAGCGGCGATGATTGATCACCTGCTTCTCCCAGGCCGCTGGCCATCGGTATCATACCTGCAATCATGGCTAAGGCCGTCATAACGATTGGTCTGAGTCTTAATGCAGCTGCCCCTGTAGCAGAAGAAATGGAGTTACCTGTTGTTCTCCGGATTTCTTCGGCATTGGTGATCAATAAAACGGCATTGGAAATGGATACACCAACCGACATGATCATTCCCATATATGATTGTAAGTTTAGCGTAGATCCTGTTAGTATCAATAAGCCAATAGAACCCGAGATAACGGCAGGCACGGTTGTCAATACAATACCCGACACTTTAAAGGATTGGAAATTGGCAGCAAGCATAAGGAAGATGACGATAATAGCGACCAATAAGCCGCTTTCCAAACTATCCATTGTTTCGGTTAAGGTATTGCTCAATCCAATGAGATCTACATCCAAACCTCTCGGTAGTTCACCCAAAGAATCGATTGCTTTAAGTACTTCTTTGGATGCTGTGCCAAGGTCTTGCTGATTAATATTGGCTGTTACCGAAAGCATTGGCATCGCACCCAGGTTGTCTGTCTCACCATATGTTGTGCCCGATGAAATGGAAGCGATATCTCCTAAAACCGGACGGGAACTGTTTCTTAATAGAGGAATCTCGCTTATCTCTGTCATACTGTTCATTTGGTTTTCAGGAATCTGTACCTGTACACTATAGCTGTTGCCGATTCGTTGATCAACCCATATATTTTTATCGGTATATCTCGATGAAGAAGTCGAGGCGATTAATGATCTCGATACATCATTCATATCCACACCTAACTGAGCTGCTCTTGTTCTATCTACATCAATATTAATAGAAGGATAACGAATAGATTGCCCTAGCTGTACGTCTCTTAGATAGTCTATCTTTTTTAGTTCTCCAATAAGCTTTTGCGCATATTGCTCACTTATTTTTTTGTTTCTTCCCGAAAAACGTACCTCAATAGGTGTGGGTGATCCCTGACTTAAAATTTTGTCTGTTAGTTCAATGGGTTCAAAAGAAGGGCTCACGTCAGGTAGCTCCCTGGAGAGCGAAAGGCGTATCTTTTCTTTGAGTTCATCCAGATCGGTTTTGAAATGTTCACTTAGGGCCACTTGTATAACGGCTTCATGCGGGCCGGCCATCCATAAATAGATAGGACTGGTTGAAAACAGAGAAGGGTGTGTACCCACATAGGCCGAAGTAATCGAAATATTTTCGGGGCCTACCAGCTTTTTGATTTCGTCAATGGCTTTATTTGTTTTCCGTTCCGTTTCTTCAATTCTGGTACCATCAGGAGCACGAAGGCGCACCTGAAACTGACTTCCATTCACTTTAGGCAATACATCGCGGCCAATCTGCGTCATAAATACAGTTGCTAAACTGCAAATAACTAAAATATATCCAATTACGATGGGTTTTTTGTAAGGCATAATCCGATCTATGAAACGAAGATAACGTAATCGGATACGGTCAAAGAGACTGACTTTCCCATCACGATCCCCTTCAGCTGTTTCAATAGCGGCTATTTTTTGGTCTACTTGCGCATTTCTATCGTCTGCCGTTAAGCCGGCAAGCTTGAATTCTTCAGCATCGCTTAATTCCGCACCATCTTTAGTTCGGTGATGTTTTACCTTCATGATCCAATTGGCCATGATGGGAACGAAGGTCTGCGCAAGAAAGTAAGAAACAATCATACTAAATCCGATAGCCAGGGCCAATGGAAGGAAGAGGGAACCGGGTATTCCGCCCATGGTAAAGGCTGGAGCAAATACGGCCAGTATACAGAAGAGAATCAGTAGCTTTGGAAAAGCAATTTCCTTACAAGCATCCCATATAGCCAAGGCCTTGGGTTTTCCCATATCTAAATGCTGGTGGATGTTTTCGATGGTTACCGTGCTCTCATCAACCAATATACCGATGGCCAGTGCCAGTCCGCTTAAGGTCATGATGTTGATGGTTTGTCCAAAAAGATTTAAGAACAACACACCCGCAATAATAGAGGTTGGAATCGTTAAAATAACAATAAGTGCACCCCGTAGATCTCCTAGAAATAGGATAACCATTAAGCCCGTTAAAATAGCACCGATGGCTCCCTCTGTTAACAAGCTCTTCACAGAGTTCATTACATAGACCGATTGGTCAAATTCGTAACTGACCTGTACATCTTCGGGTAACTGACTCTGTATTTTCGGTACTGCTGCTTTTAGTTGTTTTACTACTTCCCAGGTGGAAGCATCAGCATTCTTCGCTACATTAAGATAAACCGATCTTTTACCATTTACCAGTGCGTAGCCGGAGGTGATATCTGCTCCATCTTCTACCGTAGCTACATCGCGTAAATATAAATTTTGAACCCCTTCTTTAAACAGCGGAATATTTTCAAAGTCTTTTACATCTCTGATGGTGGTATTGGTGGGTGTAATATAGTTCATATTACCTACGCGGACATTCCCGGATGGTGCCGTTTGATTGTTTATTCTCAGGGCTTCTACCAACTGATCCGGTGTCATGTTATGAGACCGTAATAGGCTGGGGTCGGCTTTAATGACTACTGTACGGATATTTCCGCCAAAAGGAGGGGGGGCAACCAATCCGCTGATAGACGTAAAAGAAGCACGTACATAGGTGTTTGCAAGATCAGCCAGCTCATTATTGTTTCTCGATTTACTGCTTAAGATCAGCTGTCCCACAGGAAGTGTAGAAGCATCAAAGCGGATAATGAAGGGCGGGTTGGACCCGGGAGGAAAAACGGCCTGGATACGGTTGGTAAAAGAGGACAACTCGGCAGCCGCTTGCGCCATGTTTGTGCCCGGATAAAAATTTAATTTCATCAAGGTTAAGCCCTGAATATTTTTGGTTTCAATACTTTTTAAACCATTGGTATATAGTAGGATGTTTACATAGTTTTTGGCAAAAAAAGCCTCCATCTGCTCGGGAGTATAGCCTGTAAAGGGATGGGAAATATAAATGACAGGCATGTCGAGTTGAGGGAAGATGTCGATCTTAATGGAAGTAACAGCTTTTATTCCAAAGAAAAATAGCCCTGCCACCATAACCATGATGGTTATGGGTTTACGTAATGCAAAGCGAATTAAATTCATATTGACTGATTTAGATATGTTTTTTAAATGTTAACTAGTCGTAATCATTGATTACGGCGTTATTTTATCAATAAATACACTGAAGTCTCCGGATGCCGCGGCCTTGTACAATAAGGCTTGCCATACATTGTTATAAGCAATGTCTCTATCTGTCTCAGCCCTTATCAGTGCATATAGAGCCTGTGTTACATCCACCAGGTTTGTCAACCCATTTTTATACAATACCGATTTTTGTAAAAAGGCATCAGAAGCGGCCTTCATTTGCGTAGGTACTTCCCTATAATTATTTATTGCATTTTGTATTTTTGTATCGGCTAAGGATAGTTGGGCGCGTATCTGCTGATCGGCTAATTCTAATTCATTTCGAAGCGCTTCATTGGTATACATCTGCGCCTTCACTTGTTTCGAGACCCTTAATGGTTGCGTAATATTCCATGTTAAGCCTACGCCAATTAAATAATTGGAACGTGTAGGTTTAATCCCATCAAAATAGTTTTGGGTAAATGAATGTTGATTAGTCGCGTAGTCGCTCCTAAAACCAGAACCCCTTGTTTGAAACACACCAATTAGCGAAAACGAAGGATAATAAAGTGTTTTTAAATATTTTTGTTGTTCTTTACCCACATCTACGCGCGATTGATACCACTGCAGTAGGGGATGTCGTGCTAAACTGCTATCGGCAGCTAAATCAAAATCGGCCGGTACGTCAGAAGTGAAAACACTGTCCAGTATAAATTCGCGGGCACTTATGCCGATTAACTGTGAGAGTTTATTACTTTGCTCCTGTTCAAAATCTTTCGCCTTTGTGAGGGTGATTTTGGCATTGGATACCTCCGCGTTGGCAAGTGACGAGTCTACCCCTGCTATCAAACCGTTCAGCGCACGTGTTACCACGACTTGCCTAAAAGTGTCGGCCCTCAATAGGTTTTTTTCATAAGAAAGCGTCAGCTTTTGGGCTGCCAGTAAATTAAGGTAGGCAGCGGATACTTTTATCTGATGATTAAAAAGCTCCTGTTGATAATCTTTATTATCTCGATTGGCCGCTTCCTTTGCTACTTTAATGCGCTCTTTTGCCTTTCCGAACGAGAAGAATTCCCAGTTTACATTAGCTAAATAAAGCGATCCAAAGGCTGCATTCCAGTTTTGATTAGGGAGGGGCAGGCCAGATGATGCAACACCATATCCGCCGAAGCCATATAGGGGGCCGTTCTGACCATTCACAGTACCATAATCCTGCTGCGCAGATAATACCAGATTGGGAAGATAATCCCTCTTTGCCTGATCTACTGAAGTTAGAGAAGCACTTGCATAATTTGCTTTTGCCTTAATTGTTCCATAATTCTCTGTCGCTAATTTTAGCGCTTCATTGATGGATAATTTTTCCTGTGCTTGAAGAAATGAGGTAAGCATTAATGGTAAAAAACATGAAATACAATGTTTTACTACCGTTCTGAGTGTGGATTTCACAAAAAATATAAATCTTATTTAATCTTTTGTGAAATTGCCTAATGATTTTGAAGAGAATTTGAAGGAGTGCTCCGAAATGTCAGAATATTGTGCTTAAGATGTAACAATTTGTTTACTGTTGCCGATTAGCTCTTCGGTTTTCTCTTTACTATCTAATAAAGGTATGTCTTTGGGGAATATTACCTTCAATATATGCAATTGTTTTTCGTAAATATAGTTAACCTCAAAATTATTGAGTTCGCAAATCCTTTTAACGATGGCAAGACCTAATCCAACACTGTTGCTGCATTGATTACTTTTTTTGAACCTTTGAAAGAGCTCCTCGGTAGGGAATATGGGAGCCGGACCGGTATTTTTAATCGTAATTCCTGTGCGGTTAACCTGCAGGTGGATGGAGCCACTTTGAATATTATGCCTGATTGCATTACTGAGCAGGTTGTCAAAAAGCATATCAGCCAAGGCTGCATTGATGTTAACATACACGCGTTCATCAACAAAGGCTTCTATTTTTAACCCTTTCATGTTTATTCGATCTTCATAGATCGTTAATAGCTCACGTATCTGCTCGCTAAAATCCACATAAGAGGTGGCTTCAAACTCTTGGTTTTCCAGTTTGGTGAGCAGGAGTAGGGAGTGGTTGATTCTGGATAACTTCTCTATCGCATTCTGCATGTCGGCTATCAACGATGCCTGGTTGCCCTGAATATCTGTTTCCGTTAACAACTCCAGCTTGCTGCGGAGTACCGCGAGTGGAGTTTGCAGTTCGTGTGACGCATTTTCACTGAACTCTTTCACTAGGCCGTATTCCGTAAGTGCTTTATCCGTCATCTTTTTCAAGAACTGATGGAGAGCCTTAAATTCCTTCGTGTTAGTAGACACCAGCGTAAGTGGTTGCTTTTTTTTGATGTTAAATCGCTGAATGTCCTTTAATGTTTGATTAAAAGGAGAAAGAATTTTTTTCGATACGAGCCTTACCGTTAACATAACCACTAAAGCAATAGCGGTTGTTTTGAGAAAGGCTGTAAGAAGCATACCTTGTAATATATGTCTGGACTGTGTAACATAATTATAAGAAGACACTTTATAGTGATCCCCATTGATAGCATAGTAAGAACTCACTGTAATACGGCATTCATTGGTAGCCGCGCTTTCATTATCACATTCCTGTTTTTGTATCTGCACATCCTTTTGTGGCAGTGAGCCATTTATTTTTAAAATGAAAATGGGGCGGCCCTGTGAATATTGATCAGGTGCGATGCCATTTTTTAATTGCTCAGCTACCTCATCGTTCACCACTTTTAGTCGTTCTATTTCCGAATTATCTATTCGGTTACGGATATTACTCAAAGTAATAAATATACTGATGGGGGTTATCAACAAGATAACCCCAAAAAACCAGAGCGTAAATTTGTCCGCTAATTTCATTTCCTTAACCTTTATGTGCATTAAATTTATATCCCAAGCCATAAATAGTATCAATATAATCTTCTCCGCCAGCCTGATAGATCTTTTTTCTGAGATTTTTTACATGTTGATATACAAAATCTACATTACTTAAATTATCAGTATAGTCTCCCCAAAGATGGTTGGCGATGGCCTGTCGTGATAATACCCGGTTCTTATTTACCAGAAAGTACAGCAAAAGTTCAAATTCTTTTCTGGTGGCATCCAACTCCTTTCCGTGTATCTGTAATTCAAAGGTATTGGTATTTAGCATAATTTCATTGAATGAAATGATATTATTGCCATTGAGATTTTTTCTTCGGTGAATCGCTCTTACTCTTGCATGCAGTTCGGGCAGGTGGAAAGGTTTGGTCAGGTAATCATCAGCACCACTTTCTAATCCTTTTATTTTGTCATCTAAGGCGCCTTTGGCGGAGACAATCAGTACAGATCCTTGTATATTTTCCGACTTAATGAAATTGAGCAAATCCAGACCGCTTCCATCGGGCAGCATGATATCCAAAATGATACAGTCATATGTATAGAAGCGCAATTTTTCACGAGCTTCTGACGCTGTAAAGGTCAGCTCGCAAATGTAATTTTCGCGGGCGAGATAATCGTAGATGCTACTGGCGAGCTCTCTGTTGTCCTCGATAACTAATATTTTCATCAAAAAAAAATTAGCGGCAATGAAGCTGATGAATATTACGGACATTAAATGTAAGCAAAAACAGCTTTCTGCGCAATGAATTAAACGAAAGTGGTATTGAATTTTGAATTAATTTTGAAGTGTTAACCAAAGCTGGTTTGTAACACAATGTGCTGCCTTTATGATCACTGCTTATCAACCATTTTTTTAAAGCGGTATAAGAATCTGCCGTTGGAGTTTTGAAAAATGCTATCTTGTTGGTTTTGGGCTTGTTTTGAACTTAATTTAATAACATCGTATGAAATAAATTTTTCCATTGGCTCTGCGGTAATGCGGACATTATTGATATATTTATAAGTAGGAGTAACATGGTATAATTCACGATTCCAGGTGTATATAGCATTTTGAGATTCCATGTTCAGGCTCTCTTTGCTGCAGGAGAACAATAGCAATGCAGTTAAGCAACTTATTATAAATTTCATTCAGCTGGTTGTTATTAAGTCAAATCCTGTTATAGATTTTTATGCAATAGACAAAAAGTATTCCAAGGCTCGCTACGAATGATCTAATCCTGGATATTTTAACATTTATTAACCAAAAGCAGAAAATGGGATGATGTTTAAGAGGAAATGACATTTTTATTTTGGTAAATAGGTCGAAACTGCTATTTTTGCAATCCTTCTAAAAAGGAGTTTAGTAGGAGAGTTGTCCGAGTGGTTTAAGGAGCACGCCTGGAAAGTGTGTATACCTCAAAAGGGTATCGAGAGTTCGAATCTCTCACTCTCCGCCAAGCAATAGAAAGCCCGACGATGAGTCGGGTTTTTTCGTTTTAACCAATTTGTGAGCTTGCTCAAACAAATTGGTTAAAACGAAAAAAACAATGAGCGTAGCGAATGGCTTTCTATTGCTTGAAGCCTCCCCTCTAGAGATCACCGAGCGTAGCGAAGGTAATCTCGTTTTAAATCCATATAAAGAGCAGAAGAAAACGATAAGTGAAACGAATGTCTTATCTCCTTGAAAGGTTTCAACGGGTTCACTTCATCCCTGCCACCAAAATGAGGCCCCGCAGTAGCAGGGTTTTGTTGTTTAATACGGTGAACCAAGTGTGCTTGAGCGATACAACCAGTCCGCCGGTATCCTTGATCAAACTATATGGTGTAGCGGCAAAACTCAGGAAGCCCGCCAATCGGGCTTGGTTTTTTTACAGAAACGTAAGGCCGATTCTTTTATTCAAACCTTTCTCAAAAATCCGGATCAGTGTTGAAAGTTGAATATTGCCCTTAGCGTTTTCCAGTTTGGAAATATAGCTCTTTTTGGTTCCGGAACGTTCAGCCAACTGCTCCTGGGTAAGATTGGCCTCCCGTCTGGCCTCCTTTAGCATTTCACTGATGATAAACATCTGGGCATTTTCCTCATACTCATTTCGGGATGTGGTGCCCACCTTGTCGTGTTCTAATTCCAGTAGTTCCTCAAAACTGGTTACTTGATCGTAGCTTTTCATATCTTGCTTTTAAAATACTCTCCTTTTAATCTAACGGCCTTACCTCATAAAGTCCATCATATCCGGTCATATGCTTCAGAAATTTCTCCGGCACCCGCTCAACCTGCCTTATCAGATCCAGGGTATATTTAATCTTAGACTTCACTTTCTCATCCTGCTTCTGATAAAAGTCAGTGAAGTGATTCTGATAAAATGTAATTTCCCTGATTATTGGTACAAAGTTATCTTAAAAGATAACAATGTCCAAATATTTTTACAGGTTACCCAAAGACCCGATAATTTGAATAGTCGGTATGATATCGGTGTAAATATATTTTCGAAAATGACATTATATATGTTCAGCTTGTTGCGGTGCGGTTCTTGCTCAAAATCGTCTTGTGAAACAGAAGCATGTCGCTGAAACCACTCGTTGGTATGCACTCCATTGAAATGTTTACAACTGTGTTTGCCCACCGTCTGAAACAAGGTCTATTCCTGTACTGAATGAACTTTCATCAGATGCAAGGAAAAGTGCTGCGGCTGCCAATTCTTCGGCTTTTCCGATACGCCCCATTGGATTGTAATCAGCATACAATTTTTTAATTGCTTCTGCACCTTCTTTTGTTTCAGCCTGCGTGTCAAAAATCGGTGTATCCACCGGCCCAGGGCTCAATGTGTTGACACGGATTCTTCTTCCTTTTAATTCTGCTGCGAATGTTCTGCTAAAAGAACGTAAAGCAGCTTTTGAAGCACTGTAAGCACTATGTTCAGGAACACCAATTAAATGAGCTGTTGAAGCAACAAGCACAATGGAGGCTCCATCATTCAGTATAGGTAATGCTTTTTGAACAGTAAAATATGCTGCTCTAACATTGGTTGAGAAAATCTTATCAAAATGCTCGGGCGTAGCATTTTCCAATAGAATACGTTCCACCATTCCCGCACTTGCTACAATAATGTCTAATTTATCTTTTTCTTTGGCGATAACACTATACAAGTGGTCAATATCGTCTAGGTTAGAAATATCGCCTTGCACGGCTGTAACATTTGAACCTATTTCTTTTACGGCTTCATCTAATTGGGATTGCCGTCTGCCGGTAATGAATACATAAGCACCTTCTGCAACAAATCTTTTGGCTGTGGCCAATCCAATTCCGCTACTACCGCCTGTGATAACAGCTACTTTGTTTTCTAATTTTTTCATCTTAATAAATTGTTTATTCACATGTTGTCTATTTACAATGGTGTTCATGCTGCCTTCGGCGGTTTTATAAGGCGATGAAGCTATCAGATTTTTGCTGAATACGTGTTCAAGAGCTCGCAAGCTTAGTTTATTCACCCCCACTATGTGGTTTGAAAAATCATGATGATTTCATTTTTTATTATTTTAAATGTTAACCCAATGCATTGAGAATACCTCCACCGTCTACAACATAATCACTTCCTGTTATATTAGCGGCAGCTTCACTTGCCAAAAAAATGGCAAGTGAAGCAACTTCTGTTGCTTGCCCAACACGTTGTAGTGGAAGTTTCGCAGCGATTTCTTTGTAGGTCTTTTCCACTTGTTCTTCACTCAATCCAAATTTTCCGAATATGGGTGTCTTTATAGCTCCGCATGAAATAGAATTAACCCTAATTCCCTTATTTCCTAATTCGGTTGCTGCAACTCGTGTTAATGCGTTTAATGCGGCTTTACTACTGCTATAAACTGCTGCCCCTTGTGCTGCTGCGGTGGCATGTATGGAAGAGAGAAAAGCAACGGAGCTCCCTTTTTCAAGGAATGGTAATAGTTGTTGAAGTGTAAACAAAGCCCCTTTATGATTGATATTCATAATGCCGTCGTAATGTTCTTCCGTGATTTGTTCTATTGGAAGCATTTGGGCAATGCCTGCATTGATGAAAAGGAAGTCTATTTTGGCTGTAATTTTTTTTACGTCTTCTGCTAAACGTTTTACATCGCTATATTTACCTTGGTCGGCAACAATTCCAACAGCACCCAATTGTTTTGCAGCTTCATCAACTTTTTGTTTATTCCGCCCTGTAATGATGACTTTTGCGCCTTGTGCAATAAATCCTTCGGCGGTTGTGTAACCGATACCGCTATTGCCACCTGTAATAAGAACTACTTTGCTCTCCATAATTTATTCTTTGCTTTAAATTTGTGTATAACCTCCATCGGCAACTAAATCAACGCCGTTTATATAGCCGCTATCACTCGATGATAAAAACAAGATAGAGGTTGCTATTTCATCAGCATTTCCGATACGACCTAATGGTATTAGTTCTGCGAAGTATTTTTTTGTTGCTTCCGCTTCTTCTTTTGAGTTGAATTGTTCGTTTATCAAAGGTGTTTCAATCGGGCCGGGGCTGATAGAATTAACCCTGATTTGTCTGTCTTTTAGTTCTGAAGCCCAAGTTCTGACAAATGACCTTAAAGCTGCTTTGGAAGCAGCATAAGTGGCATACTGCGGAAAACCTTTCCATTGTACGTTTGATGAAACTACTATAATATTTCCTCCATTGTTAAGCAGTGGGATTGCCTTCTGGACGGTAAAAAAGGTTCCTTTTGCATTTATATCAAATGTTTTCTCAAAATGTTGAGGTGTTACTTGTGGTGTTGCAGCCATTTGTACATAACCTGCACTTGTAACTACAATATCGATAGTACCTTTTTCTTTTTTTATGATGTTATAGAGCCTGTCCAAATCATCAAGGTTTGAAATATCACCCTGCACGGCTGTAACATTTGAGCCTATTTCCTTTACCGCTTCATCTAATTGAGTTTGTCGTCTGCCTGTGATAAAAACATAAGCTCCCTCCGTCACAAATCTTTTGGCTGTGGCTAAACCAATTCCACTACTGCCGCCTGTAATAACAGCTACTCTATTTTCTAACTTTCTCATTTTTCTTTCAATTTTAAACTGATGTGGTTGCTTTTACTGATTTTCAAGGATTGGGATTAAGCCAAGTTGCTTATACAATGAAAGCAAATCTCCAACACCCCAATGGTCTGAAATTTTCCCGTTTTGAACTCTCATTACATCTACCGCAATGAATTGTATTTTTTTATTTGTTGGCCTAACGTTTAAAAACTCACCTTTATGTGTGCCATAATAGGTTTTATAGGTAGTTACCATATCTCTGTCGCATATTTGCCAATGAATTTCAGCACGAAAGTCAGGAAAGGCTTGACGTAGGGCTTTATACAAGGATTTTGTTCCGTCTTTATCCGCTGCAAATCCACCCTTTTGTGGTGTATGGTCTGTGTAGTCATCAGCGAATATTTTGTCAAACAATTCAAAATCGCCTTGCCCCTGAACAAGCATTGTGTTCTGTTTCACGACTTCAATTAGCTCATTTTTCTGCATTACAGTTTGATTATTTTCCATACTTTTATTTGATTTTTATTTTCTTGATTTCACGAACCAAGAACCGAATGTGTATCTGCTGTCGTTTGCATTTTATTGTTATGCCAAAATCGACAATACAAAGGTGTTACAGATACCTGCGATAAAAAATCAACTACATTAAAAAAGGAAGTGAAAGTAGATTAACTTTTAGGTTCGAATGTTAGATGGAAGCGTCCCCCCTTATTATGGGAACAGTCTCTTTGATGAAAAGTACGACGGAATTAAGGCAATGATTGAAGCAACTGCAATCCATTGAGCGTTATCGCTAACTGCAATATGAGCAAAAAAAGCCAGGATTACGTTATAAAAGAAGCCAGCATAGGCTAATCCAGTGAGTAATTGTGATTTTCTGCTCCAAATGGCTATAAGTCCTAAAATTTTGGATATTGCCATTGGATATATAAGATATATGGGATACCCCAAGTGTTGAAATGCGCCTCTTATAAATTCGTGATTAAAAAAATACTCACTCACTGAAAATAGCATTATCAGCGTTAATAAAACGGTTGAACCGTAATACAAAAATTTTGTTTTTGCATCAATCGGATTTTTGTTGATTGTGTTTTGCATTTGTACGTGTATTAAATTTTACATCAAAATTGACGATGCAAAATTGGTACAAGTATCTACGACTTAAAATCAACTGTATTAAAAAAAGAGGTGAAAGTAGATTAACTTTTTACTTTTTGTTTACGGATTTTAGAAAGAAATTGTGTTGTCATACCTAAATAAGAGGCGACGACATATTGCGGAAAGCGTTGTAAGAATTGTGGTTGGCGTTTTAGCAATTCATCATAGCGTTCTTCGGCAGTTTTGCTTATACTTGACAACATCCTTTTTTGAATAGCTACGCCCGAACGCTCCACTTGCAAGCGGAAAAAACGCTCAAACTTTGGAACCTGTTCGTAAAGCTCCTGCTCATCTTTGTAACTTAATTGTATTAATGTAGAGTCTTCTGCTGCTTCAACAAATAAGGTTGCAGGTTCTTGGTTGATGTAGCTTGCAAAATCGGAAGTCCACCAATCTTCAATGGCAAGCGCAATAATATGTTCCTGTCCATCATTATCAATCAAATAAACCTGTAACGCCCCACTTAATACAAAACTACGATATTGACAAACAAAATCTGGCTGAACAATGAATTGCTTTTTCTTGACCTTAACAATGCGCAAGTGAGAAATAAAAATTTCTTTTTCTTCCTCTGTTAAGTCTATCAATCGGGAAATATTCCTAATTATTGGCGCAAACTCATCCATAGTACAAAGATAAAAATAATCTACTGGTCATGTTGCGTCTTCTTTAGATGAAATATTAGTTTAGGGTTGCAAGGATAACATGCTTTATAGTCAATGATTTCCATCTCAAAAGTGTTATCATGTGCTATTGGTCGTTTATTCTGATGCTATGATATGCTTTCATGTTACCTTTCAGTTTGTCCAGCCGATTAGATGGCCGTATTGTCAAGTCTTTGATATCTTTAAAATGGATAAGATAGTGGATTGGCCAACCTATTAAAAAAATCATCGCCATCAAGATTTAGCAGTAACCTTTGGTTGTACAGACGTACAAAATAATAAAAGGGGATTTCAAGTATTTTGATACCATCAACTCTTCGGATTTCTCTTACCCTGGCTCCTCGTGTAATTACCCAAACCTGTCGGTTGTTTCCCCGGATAGTATACCGATCACCATCGAACTGTATTGATTCCTTTGTTAGTTGACCGGCAAAATTATCCAACTGGTCTTCCTTATAGGTTACAAAATCACTATTTAAGGTCGCATCATAAAAGGCAAATAGTTGCCCATGCACTATGAATCCATCTGATCGGCCTGCCTGGTCGATAATTTTATGGATATTATGGATGCCAATTAATTTCAACAAATAAAAACAGTACTCCTCAAATTCTTTTGCACTAGTTGTTTTTTCCATTGCTTTAAAAAAATCTGGCTCATAGATATTCTTGGACTTTGAAAAATAGCCGCCTTCTACTTGATACCATCCGAGCTTTTCTACGTTGAAATGACAAGGTTTATCGTATGATTCCAAATTCTTGACTTCGAAGGATATTTTGTATTCTTCCTTTTTAAAGTTACAGGTCTTACCGATCCAGCTTTTTTCAAACGTATTGTTGTCCCCTTGTTTTATGAATAAGGTCTCTACATCTCCTTCGATACTTTCCGTGTTCTGGTTAAGGTATATCAATGGGTTTGTAAAATGGGTTCTGCCGCTGTACAATTTATCCCAATGATTCTTCCATTTGGTAATCATTACGAACTGAAAATCTTTCATATACGGTTCTTATACCACGATTCCTTCCCGGATACCGATTGTGGTTAAATATAAATCCTGTTTCTGTTTATTTCTCCTGCTTTGTGAAATTAATAATTTTTTTTAAACGGTTCTAATTTACTTAAAGTGTAGGTCACTATGACTTGGTTTCGCTCAACTAAAGAAATTCTCTATAAGTATTTATAACTAGCAGCTCTTTAGCCTTTATATCTTCATCTGAATAATAAGTGGATATCCATTTTTCAGGTTGAGCAGTATAAAACCCAATTGAAATATTTTTCGACTTTGCATTGCCTATACTAACCCGAATTATTTAGATCTTTAGGGCACGATATCGTTTTTAAATATATTTAACCTACTAACCATTATGAAAATGAATAGAATTTTATATGTTACTTTGCTGATATGGGTTCACACTGGCTGCATTCGATCAACTGAAGATAAGGCGATTTTGTCGCGGCAGAACAACGTAGCGAGGATCATCTTCGATACCGACATAGGCCCCGACTATGACGATATTGGTGCCATCACCGTATTGCACGCTTTGGCCGATAGTGGTGAATGCAAAATTTTGGCTACGGTTTCCAGCGATGGTCATCCGTCCATCGCTCCTACCATCGAGGTGTTTAACCGCTACTTCAATAGAGATAGTCTGCCCATCGGGACTCCCACTGCGTCGGCTCCTAACTTCACCGCACCGAACGGCTGGAACGATACCCTTGTGAATCGTTTTGGTCCCGAATTGTGGCAAAAGAAATATCCAAATGCAGTTGATATATACCGACAGGTGTTGGCTACCCAGCCAGATAATAGCGTTACTATCGTGACAGTCGGATTCCTCTCCAATATCAGTGAATTGCTCGACTCGCCAGCCGATGAGTATTCGTCGTTAGACGGTATCGATCTGGTAAAAGCCAAAGTGAAGCAATGGGTAGCTATGGCGGGTGTATTTCCCGAAGGAAGCGAGTTCAATGCAAACCAGCATGCCTCGGCTTCCGTCAATGCAATAGCCAAATGGCCGAAACCGATTTTGTTCAGTGGATTTGAAATCGGTGCCAAAATTCTTACTGGAGGTGCAGTGGCACTGGAAAATCCCAACAGCAGCCCCACTGCGCGAGGCTACGCCTATAATTTGAAAACGTATACCGAGCAAGGTGAAACCGCCCGTCCGTCTTGGGATCAGACAGCTGTACTTTGTGCCATAAGAAATCCGGAAAAGTATTTCTACGTGAATGGACCGGGAAAATTTGTACTCCGTGATGACGGTTCTAACATGTGGGATCCAGAGACGGATGCAGGACATTACTTCATCAGTCACAAATTTCCTCATCGTCATATCGCCCAAGTAATCGAAAAGTTAATGTTGCATAAGCCATCGAAATAAGAGGATCAACTTATCACACTTTTTCGGCTTGTATAAAATGTAGTGATGATTGGTACGAAATTATCATCTTGAAATCAAAGAAAAAAGCTGCCTCGTATAAGGCAGCTTCAAACGAGATCATTACGCGTTTATCTTAGACACGCTTTACATTCACCGCGTTCAGGCCTTTCTTGCCCCGCTCCACTTCATAGGATACTTCATCCTTTTCACGGATACGGTCGGCTAGACCCGATGAATGGACAAAAATGTCCTCTCCCCCGTCATTCGGGGTAATGAATCCGAAACCCTTGGTCTCATTGAAGAATTTTACTGTTCCTTCTGGCATTGTATGATAAATTAGAATAAATAATAGCTAATATAAGCACATTATTCATGCCAGTCCCTACATAATCAACTGATATGTATAATAAAAGAGGAAATGAATAGTACCATGGGGGAGGAGGGACCGACCAACATCACTTTAAATCTAGCCACCATGCTGAAAATTTTTGAGTATTTTCTTTTAAATTGACTACTTCGCCAATCATGGGGGTAACCAGTGGTATATCTCCAGATTGACTTAATCTGGTTAGCTCCACAAGCGGCTCGTCCCATGCATGATTGGCAAGTACGAATTTTGATGAATGAACCGGTAGTAATCTCTTAGCACGTAAATCACTTGCTGCCTGAAGTACTTCTGCCGGTAGCATATGAATGTAATGCCATGCTAGATTGTATTGACCATTCTCTAAAATCGCAAGATCAAACGGACCAAATTTTTCCCCTATTTCAGCAAAATGGCTGTCATACCCACTGTCGCCTCCAATGAAGAGATTTAAGTCGGGTGTTTTTAATATGAAAGAAAGCCATAAGGTATTGTTTCTTCTGAAGGCCCTTCCAGAAAAATGTCGGGCAGAAGTGGTATAAAGAAACATACCGTCGCCAAGATCCAATTGCTCATCCCAATCTTTTTCAATAATATCTGTGCTAGGATAACCCCAGTATTCCAGGTGTTCTCCAACACCCAATCCGGTAATGACCTTTTTCACCTTTGGTTTCAACCTCAGAATGGTTTCGTAATCCAAATGATCATAATGATCATGACTGATCAATAGGTAATCAATCTCAGGCATATCATGCGCAGAATAAACGTTGCTTCCTTTAAAGGGTTTGTTGGTGCCCGGAATAGGGGATGCGTTATTACTGAAAACGGGGTCTATCAGGAAACGTTTTCCATGGACCTGCATGAAATAAGAGGAATGCCCGAACCATATTAAAACATCTTTTTCTAAAGGTAAGCGCTTCAGGTCTGTTTTAATGGATGGAATATCTCCGATTGGTCTTACATTTTTTGGTTTTTTAAATAAATAGCTGTATATCACTTTTGGAAAACTGTATCCTTCCTTTAGCGACGGTGTAAAGTGGATGTTTTGAAAGGCGCCGTTCCGATAGTGAACAGATTGAGAGATTTTTTCGAAGCGTTTACCTGATGGTGCTTTTCCAAACTTCGGATGTTTCATATACATGTAATTATTCAATCAATTATTTAGTGTCAATAGCATCATGTACACGATGCATTTCGTATTTTAAATGATCATAGGGAATATTGCTCATGTCTTTTTTATTTGTGTTAATGGGCTCTACGCGCAGTTGTGTTTTTGGGGACATGAATATTTCTTATACATAAAAGCAATAATAAATAATAGTATTATTATGGAGCGTAAAAGTAAAACTATCTTTGATCCATTATGTTTTTATTACTCACTATCTAGAAGCAAAATTACACTATATATTAATTAAGTTGTTTTGTTGAAAAGCTCAAATTACTTTATCGAACGGTGCGATACCATCGGTTGCCTTGTTATTATATGAATTAAACGCACATTTCCCATTTCCAGGTAACTGTTTTGCCTGTTTCTAGTTTTCCACTCGATTTGGTGAACCAAAAAAGGGGAGTTACCGCAGGATAAATTTTAGTGAAGTATTTGCTTTTATTATTGGTTTGAGTTCTTTATATTGCTTGCTTTATCGATTAAATATCTAATAGAGCCATGTTATGAAAATTAGTCTTCTTTTCTTTGGATTACAATTTATACTATTTTCGGTTTATGCTCAATCGAGTAAAATCAGTACCCAAACGGAGCTGGCTAAATTGGTTGATATTTCTTCTCTACCAGCTTATAGCGAGACCGTGCTCAAACAGATCTCCTCTTACGACAGAACAGGGGGAAATGACGACGGTTTCAGTGGCCAATATTCGTTTATTCGCCGAAATCAAGATAGTTCCTTAGTGCTACTTGATGTAAAGGGCCATGGTGTGATCAACAGGATATGGACTCCTACACCAACGCAGGATACGCTTGATTTCTATTTTGGTGCATCCGATAGGCCAAATTTTTCCGTTGCTTTTGACGATTTATTTTCAGGGAAGGTATATCCTTTTGTCGCCCCATTAAGTGGTAATGAAATTGGAGGGTTTTATACCTATGTTCCTATACCTTTTGCCAACGGATGTAAAATTGTATCACGGGGAAAGCATTTGCAGTTTTATCAGATTCAGTATAGTAGCTATCCGGATCATGTACAGGTAGAGGATTTTCAATTGGCCCTGAACAGAGATGCTGCAGACAAGCTAAAAAAAATACAGGAGCGTTGGAATGATATATCATCGGATATAGAGGGAGAAACTAGTTTGATTTCCGTTGATACTGTGCTTGAAGTAAATAAAACCATTACGTTGGCCGATCTGAAAAAGGGCGGGCGGATTTCGGCTTTTAAGTTGGGGCCATCCAGTGTCTTCGCGGGGCTTAACAAACAGATTGATTTGATTATCACCTGGGATGATGAAAGTGATCCGGCCATAGATATGCCGGTAGCAGATTTTTTCGGTTATGCATTTGGGAATATTTCCATGCAAAGTCTACTGCTTGGATCTGCCGATAACATAAACTATTGTTATTTTCCAATGCCTTTTGATCGACAGGCTAAAATAGCGCTGCGTTATCGGTCACCGAATGAGAGCGCCTTGGCCGAACCGCTACGTATTAAGGCAGAAATCTATTTCTCTAACCGAGAGCGTATTCCTCAAGAAGAGGGGAAATTTTATACTCATTGGCATGCAAATCAACAGGCACCCATTGGAAAGCCACATACGTTTTTGGCAGGTAAGGGCAAGGGGCACTATGTGGGTACATTATTGCAGGCGCAAGGTCTTCATCCGGGTATGACCTTGTTTTTTGAAGGAGACGATGTAACGCAAATAGATGGAGAATTGCGTGTGCACGGTACGGGATCGGAAGATTATTTTAACGGGGGCTGGTATGCATTATTAGACCGCTGGGATAGAAAAATGAGCTTGCCTTTGCATGGATCGTTGGATTACTCGCTACCTTATGCCAGAACTGGTGGATACCGTTTGTTTCTGTCGGACAAAATGCCTTTTAAGAAGGAAATAACACATACTATTGAGCACGGACCAGAGGGCAATAACAAACCTGTAGACTATACCTCGGTGGCACTCTACTATGCAGATCGCCGTATCGCTGAACAGGCACAAAAGCCAGATAATCAATTAACCAAAATATATATTCCGGATACGATGATGGTTTACCCGCAGCTGATGCGCTTCAGTTTGAATGGTGCAGTGAAAATCGATGGTCATGTATGGCAGGCAGTTCATGGCGGGCAAATAAAAATTGATTTGAGCGAATTACCGAAAGGACGCTATCGCTTATTAGCAGATATGGAAAAGAATAGGGAAGGGGCTAATGTTACGCTATGGCAAAGGCAGAAACAAGTGAGTAGAACGATCTCCTTTTATGACGATGACAACACAAAAGTTTCTAATAATTACTTATGTACAATTGACCTGGATGATTTTAAGGACGCTGTTACTATTCATTTACAGAAAGATGATAATAGAAATAAAATAATGCTCGAAAGACTGGTGTTAATCAGAGAATAAGGCTGACCTTTTCGATCAGAAAAAGTCAGCTTTTTCGCTACTTTAGACTGTCGGTATTCAGTAAGGTGATGTTTTGGAGAACAGTTACCCCCATATTACTGGTGCGAACAATTTTTGCTTGATTACCTTTTTGTATCTGCACCAAATAAATGGGATGGAGTTGCTCGGGCACCTGAACTTCCCGCGCACGCACAATAGTAAAATCCTTAAACCGCTTAGTCACCCTTGTTTTTACATCTTCTGGTACATGTTGTTTTGCATAATATTTAATGGTATGTTTCCAGCTACCGTCCTGACTGTAAGTGATAGCATACGCAAGATGATCTTTTTTAAATTTTGCGATCATACCGTTTTCCACTATATACCAATTCACATCCGCCACATCGGCAAAGTTCTTTGTGAAATGTTTGACGATTCGCGGGTTTCTCAACTCATCCTTCCTCACATCGTATACCGATGCAAATAGGTTATCTGCTACTGGATAGGTGTTCTCGATGCCTAAATCTACAGTTTTCTTTAAGGCGAGCATTTGTGCGTCAGCCAAATTAAAAAAAGCAGTACTTATTAAAACTGCCATTGCCGCAAAAAATAACTTTTTCATAACTAAATTTTTATTGTTAATATTTCTGTTTCTTTATATCCGTTTTCAATAGATTATTCGTTGCGGAGAAAACGCTCCAGTTTAGAATAAGTGCTTTGTTATACAAAAGAAATCTATCGGAGAACAGTATCCAATCAATTTTAGCCAAACAACAGGTATTTAGATGGATGGCTGTATTGATAGCTCGAATGCAGTTTGTCGTGCGTTGTGTGTAGTATGGCGAAAAAAAATGTCATGAAGCCGGAATAATCATTAAATTAGTGTCTTATAAATTCTGAAAAATGCTCTCAGCTTGCAAAAAATGGTTCAATAATCAATACGTATTCGCTACCGTATTCTGGACGCTGTATTTCCTTTACGAGTGGTTGGGATGGGCGTCTATGGATGGAGATTTTTATCAACATTTCATTTCGGCAAGCGTGATGGTACCTATCACTTTTTTGGCGGCCATGCTCACCATACATGTGTATTTTAATAAATTTTACCTACATAATAAACGACCATGGTTTTGGTTGGCAGCAATTGCTACTATGCTTGTTCTACTGTTGTTGCGCAGATCATTCTACTATTATTACACCTATCCCTTATATTATCCCGAGGGAATTCAGCAGGGTTTTTTTTATTTGCCCAAGCTGCTTATAGACTGCGTAAATATGTACCTAATTGTAGGGCTTTATTCACTCATCTACTTTTTTAGGGCATACTATGAACAACAAAAGCTTACCGAGACATTACAGAAAGAAAAAATCAGATCGGAGCTTGAACTGCTGAAATTACAGGTGCATCCTCATTTTATATTTAATACACTGAATAATATTTACTCCTTTTCGTTGCAGCAAAAACCTAAGACATCCGATTTGATACACCGTTTGTCTTCCTTCCTTGATTATAACCTGTATAAAGCGAAAGATAATGTGGTACCGCTAACGAAAGAAATTGCCTATATAGAAGATTACATTGAGCTGGAGAAAATACGGTTTGGAAATAAACTGGACATATCATTGAATGTCCTATCGAAGATTGATGAATTTTATATTAGTCCGATGCTCCTGCTGCCGCTGGTAGAAAATGCTTTTAAACATGGTGCAGGAAAATTGAATAAAGATGCGTGGATCAGAATCGATTTTTCTCGAAAGAAAGAGATGTTAACGGTAAAAATCGAAAATAATTGTCCGGAAGAAGCGAAGAACGGTGCCAATAGGTCTGGAATCGGAATCGATAATGTGAAGAGGAGATTAGAAATTTTATATGAAGGCTCGCACAACATTACTTTTTTTACAGAGTCGGGAACTTTTTTGGTTATTCTTAAAATAAAAAATGGAATCCTTGAATAAAATTAGATGTATGGCAGTAGATGATGAACCGCCTGCGCTGCAACTACTTACGTCTTACATAGAGCAAATTCATTCCCTGCAATTAATTTTCCATAGCAGTAACGCTCTGGAGGCTTTTAATTTCATTCAGCGTAATGAAGTTGATCTCCTGTTTATCGATATACAGATGCCCAGTTTGAACGGCTTGGAATTTATCAAAGCCTTGTTTCATAAACCCGCAATTATTATGACCACTGCCTATCGGGAGCATGCAGCAGAAGGTTTTGATTTAGATGTTTTGGATTATCTGGTAAAACCTTTCCGGTTCGAACGGTTTTTAAAAGCAGTATCGAAATATACGCAAACCGTTAACATGCCCGGCAACATCGATTTCGCACAACGAACACCTCCCCAGGAGGAGATGTATATGTATTTCAACGTGAATAAAGAGCTGATTAAGATCTTTTTAAAAGACATTCTTTATATCGAGAGTATTAAGGATTATATTAAAATCGTAACCGCTGACAAAACAATCATAACCTATCAGCGGATAAGTTATATGGAGGAGAAATTACCCGAAGAGGCCTTTGTGAGAACGCACAGGTCTTTTATCGTAAACATGGAGAAAATAACTTCTTTCAAAAGTGACCGGCTAAAAGTGGGGACTGAAATAGTGCCTATTGGCAGGTTTTATAAGAAACAATTGGTAGATAAGCTTGGTGATCACTAGCAAATGCGGCATAGATATTATTGATAGCTGCAAGCAGAGATGACTATATATTTGGCTGATTTGGATAGGGAAATGGAGCATAAAGAAGCGTTTGGCAATGATTTTTCACAGCAGTTAAAACCATTGCTAGAAGAAAATAAATAGCATGCTGCCCTATTAGCTTCGCTCTTTAAAATCTTGAAATTTCCATCCCCCTTCTTCATTTTTTTCGTAAAACACGGTATATCTTCTATCGCCCAGCTCAATATCAAAATGAAAGGGTTTTCCCTTCTTGGTTTCTTCCTTATGTGCATTCAGCAATCCGTCTGCATATTCTTCTATTTGTTCTTTGGAAAATTCTTCGTCCATGATATTTTTTGTTTACTATATAACCAAACTGTGTTAAATTAGTTTTATTGGTGATATAAATAGACTGTATATCACGATATATTCTACCTTTGTGTTTTTGAAAAAAGGAAATACTTTGGAAAACCAGCAAAATAACAAAAATACTCAGCACGAGTTAAAGAGAGGGTTACAAAATAGACATATTCAATTAATTGCTTTAGGGGGTGCAATCGGTACTGGTTTATTCTTGGGCATTGGCCCTGCTGCTGTTTTAGCGGGTCCTTCTGTTGTTTTCGGATATGCCATTGCAGGGTTTATTGCCTTTCTTATTATGCGCCAATTGGGCGAGATGGTGGTTCAAGAACCGGTTTCCGGTAGCTTTAGCCATTTTGCCTATAAATATTGGGGCCCATTTCCTGGTTTTGCTTCCGGTTGGAACTACTGGATTCTATATATCTTGGTGAGTATGTCAGAACTAACCGCTATTGGTATTTACGTCCAGTTTTGGTGGCCGGAAATACCATTGTGGGTTTCCAGTCTGTTTTTTTTCCTGGTTATAAATGCTATTAATCTGGCATCAGTAAAAGTATATGGTGAGGCCGAGTTCTGGTTTGCAATCATTAAAGTCATTGCCATTATAGCGATGATTCTGTTCGGAACGTATTTGCTTGTTAGCGGTACGGGGGGAAGCCAGGCGAGCGTAAGCAATCTGTGGAACGATGGTGGTTTTTTTTCTAAGGGTTTTTTTAGTAAAAATGCAAGCGGAGAATATCAGGGATTGTTATCTGCATTGGCACTGATTATGTTCTCTTTTGGAGGCTTGGAGCTGATTGGTATCACAGCTGCTGAAGCCGAAAATCCGGAGAAGAATATCCCGAAAGCCACCAATCAGGTTATTTATAGAATCCTGATTTTTTATGTAGGGGCCCTAATTATCTTGTTTTCACTTTCTCCATGGAGAGAAATTACCCCTGGAAGCAGTCCATTTGTAACCGTATTCGATGCCCTGAAGGGCTTTGAATTTACACTTTTCGGAAAAGAATTTTACTTTACCGGTATTATTGCTAACGTATTGAATATCATTGTGCTTACAGCGGCGCTGTCGGTTTATAACAGCAGTGTATATAGTAATAGTAGAATGCTTTTTGGTCTTGCCAAACAAGGAAACGCACCCAGGTTCCTGTCTAAATTGAATGGAAATCACGTGCCCATTATGGCTATCTTGGTGTCGGGTGTTTTTGCAGCTATTTGTATTGTAGTCAATAAATTAATGCCAGAAAAGGCTTTAGGTATCTTAATGTCTCTGGTCGTTTCATCGTTGATCATCAATTGGATCATGATCAGTATCACCCATTTATATTTTAGAAAAGCGAAGATCAATGAGGGTGTTCAACCGAAATTCAAAACCTTTTGGTATCCCCTAACGAATTATATTTGTTTGTTCTTTTTGATAGCGGTGCTTCTGGTTATGTGGGTTACTGGTATGAAAACGTCTGTAGAGCTGATTCCGATCTGGCTGATTTTACTGTATCTCAGCTATAGGGCTGTAAAAAGGAAAAAGCACTCCGTGCCCTCCCTGGTTGATCAAACTTGATTTGCTTTGTACATTCGTGGTTTAAATCCTTAAAAAGGAAATGATGGTGATATTTGGTTCAGTGTGTTATGATGTGTACAGATTTTGGGAATAAGGCATGAATACAAACTTTTTGTTGTTTACCCTTGAGTTGAATACTGCCCAATATTTTACTTCCGTAGTCTTTGGCTATGTTCATCATCGAAAGTAAATCGGCGCTGATAATAATTTCTTCATTGAACTCATTACATTTACCTAAAATGCGTGACGCAGTATTTAAAACATCTCCAGAATAAGTAATGTCTCTTTTAACAATGCCAACTTCACCGGCAATTACATCACCCGAATGAATACCGGCCTTAAAAGAAGGGACCAAACCGTAGCGGTTCTCATACTTTTTGTGCATACGGGAAATCGTCAACTTGATATCAAAAAAACACCTGAGGCATTGAGCTCTCTCCAAGCCATCTTTGTAATTCCAGGCAATCACCACCTCGTCGCCCACATATTGATAGATGTTCCCCTTATTCTCCAGAATGGGATTCGTAATGTCTGCAAAAAAATCCTTCAATAGAGCATGGTATGTTTCATTGCCCAATTGCTCGGCAATTGTCGTTGAAGAGTTGATGTCTAAAAACATAAAAATTCTTTTTTCTGCTTTGGGGATGTTGTATTTTCCGCTGATAATATTCCAGAACGTTTGATGACCAAATTTGCTGCTTATTTGTAATAATAGCTGCGTAAGGGCCACTATAAAGGACCACACTAAACCACTTTTTACTGGATAGCTATCGGTGATAAATTGGATAAATGCCTTTTGGGTAGAAGGATCGGAGAGGGGTGTTCCCGTTTGTATGGGTACAATAATGGTACCCATTATTAAGGTGATAATACCAATGATGCAAACAAAAGAAATGCTCACAATTAAAATGGTATAGCCATAAGGTTTATCCCGGTATTTTTCATTGACATAGAACACGAGCGTGCTGCCCCCTAGCAAGGCACCAATGAATCCGGCACCCATGTTTCTAAGGATGGAAATGAGAAAAGAATATTTTTCAGAGGGTCCTAAGGTAATGTGGGTATGGATCACCAGATGGTCGTACACTGCTATTATGAAGCCTAAGATAATCCAAGCAATCATAATTACGCCCAGTTGCTTTAGTTTTAGGTAGGTCCCTCGTTTCATGATGTGCTTTTTTAAGGTACTTATGATGGATTTTTTGAACAGCTTTTCCGCGAAGCTTATCAAAACGAAATTATAAAAACTTATGGTATGGAACAATTTATTCTAGGAGTCTTATATGTTAAGCAGTTAATGATGTCCTATCCTCTTTCAATATACCGGCAAAAATTCATTAAATAAGTGTCTTCTGATTGGGAATAGATGTAAATGCTTCAAAAACAGCTTATGAGGCTTGTTTAACGGTTATGTAATGATACAAACGATGCAACGACATTATGTAAGAAATAGCATATTTTGCAGGTTCATTACCGTAAAAGTGTTTGCTTTGCTGGGAGTGTGATAAAAAATAATCATTCTCTGTTTAGCTTTTAACAGCTTTTTGACTAATTTAGAGGCTTCAGAAGGGTGCCGTTTGTGGTTTGGACCTGTGTTTTTAAGCTATTAGCATTGAACGGAATGATGAATCATGTATTACCAAAACAACCGAGCCTACTGGTTTCTTATTGGAATGTCGGCTACTTATTGCATTGTTCACTCGCATTATTTGTTTTGGAATCTTATGTTTACTGGATACAACTGAAAGATGCATATACGCATGAAAGCATGGTACATATATTATTTTGGCTTTGGTGTTTGTTGTTTTCATTCATCCATATCTTTTTGGTGATCATGGATGCCTGGTCGCGCTTTCAGAACTATAAACGCATTAAAGATTATTTTTTTGAGTATGGCTTTACGACAAAAATTGCCAGACATTACAGCGGATCAAAATGCCAACGAAATGCTTTATTAGTGGCAGCAAAAGAATTGGGTTTGGAGAAGGAGGCCTTGAAATATTATCGCAAAATAGGAATAAAGTGGTTTCACTTAATCCCTTACTTTATGATGAGAGACCCGCTGTTTTTGTTTAGGCGCTATTTCTGGTCGAGAACATTTATGGAAAAGTATTATGAACCTAAATTTGATTTTCGTAAGCTGGACCAAAAAATTTCATTATAATGCTCGTAGGAAACCGTCTTAGTAAAACCTACCCTTCCGGAAGAGCGCTGGAAGATGTTAATATACACATTGCTGCCGGACAGATCTGCGGATTACTGGGCCGCAATGGCGCTGGTAAAACTACTTTATTCAAAATATTGTGTGGCTTATTGGAACCGGATGAAGGTGAAGTAAGTATCGAATCAAAACGGCCAAAGCCGATAGGAGGCATTATTGAGAAACCCGGATTGTATCATTACCTCAGTGCGTATGATAATCTGAAAATTTTTGCTGGTATTCAGGGGATGGCCACTGATCGCCGATCTCTTGAACTGCATTTGACAAAAGTTGGGTTGCCACTCGATAGGCATGATCCAGTGCGTAATTTCTCCTTGGGTATGAAACAACGGTTGGGAATTGCCATTGCGTTGTTGAATAATCCCGAATGTCTGGTGTTAGATGAGCCCTTTTCCGGATTGGATCCTATTGGTGTAGCATCTCTAATTCAGCTCATTCAATATCTTGCTTCGGAGGAAAAAATCGCTATTCTATTGTCTTCCCATCTCATGGGCGAATTAAGCAAATGTTGCCATTATCTCTATGTGATTGAGAAGGGCAAAATTGTCAATGCAGGTACTACACTGGCACTGATCAATAAACATATCACTAGTTTCAGTATCAGCGCAGCAAATATTGCACATGCAAAAGCCCTCAAAGGGTATCAGGTAGTGGTACGAACCAACGACGTCAAAGTTATGTGCGGGGCAGAACGTATTCCACAATTAATGAAAGAACTATTGGAAGAAGGGATAGCCGTTACGGCGTGCTCCCCCGAAATCACCTTGGAGCAACTCGTAAACACTAGCCTATGATCAGGTTATTATTATCTGCCGAAATATTAAAATTGAGCAAACAGAGCAAAACATATTATGCACTGGGAGCGATCTTTCTGATTGAGTTGCTGATCTTGATAACAGCCTACTATCAGGGCAGTACGATACTTGATCTTTTATTGGACAGCCTCAAACAATCTTTTTATTTTGAAGGTGAGCTGCTGAACGGTAACCTTATCATGTATATTGTGCTCAATTCATTGTGGTTTAATATTCCGCTTATCATTATGATCATCACTTCCAGTATTGTTACCGATGAGTACACAGATGGAACTGTACAAACGGTGATGTTGCAGGCGGTAAAGAAATCATCTTTCATGCTATCCAAATATATAATTGGCATACTATTTACCCTGTTTGTTATTGTGTTTATGATGCTCAGTACTTTTCTTTTGGCCTATACCTTTTTTGGAAAAGGCGATTTGGTGGTGTATCTGAATACGCTTAACTTTTTTGAATCGCAAGACGCTTTCAGGCGCATTTGCTGGGCTTTTGCATCTGGGGCGATGGCTATGACTTTTTATAGTGTGGTGAGTATTACTTTGGCTATCTTTGTTAAAGAAACCACCAAAACATGGATCTTATCAGCTTTATTTTTAGTGATAACCAATTTGCTGCTTAAAATAGATACAGGAGCGGCCTTTTTAGATCATTTTTTCTTTCCTAAACTAATTGATACCTGGCAGCAGCTTTTCTATTACGAGATCGACTGGCGACATATATTATTGAACAATGCTATTTTGCTATTATATAGTTTCTTACTGGCTGCAGTAGGTATATTTGTATTTCATAAAAAAGATATTGGATGACCCGATTACTATACATATGGTTTCTTGTTAGCTGTCAGATTGGTTTTGCCGGTGAGATTGATGGCGACTTGTTAACCATTAAACAACGGATGGATGCGGTTAAACGATTTTCGGCCAATATTGTGCTGGATTTGGATGTTCCATTTATTAACATGCCCACCAAGACGGCAAAAGTTGTTTATGAAAACGGACAGAAAATGGAGTTCTCATCAAGTGATTTCGTGATGTTGCCTAAACGGGGGCTGGATTTTTCATTATCCGAGATTTTTCATTATCCGTTTATTACAGTAGATAGGGGTGATGAAAAAAGGGATGGGAAATTGTTAAAGGTAATTAATGTAATTCCTACTGACAAACGATCGGATCTTGCTTTGGTAACCTTATACATGGATTTACAGGCCAAACGTATTGTAGCTTCCGAGATCAATACGCGGAAAGACGGCTCGTATGTGCTGGATATGCAATATGCTTCCAACAAAGATATATTGCCGAATTATGTAGAGGCTACCTTTGCCATCGAACACCTGAAGATACCTTTTAATTTTATGGGAAAGGATACAAAAATCGATCGGAAGAAAATGCGTAGTATGGATACGAAGACAGGCAAAATCAAAATGAAAGTGGAAAATTATAATATTACATATAAATAATATGGAAAAGTTAGTCATTATCTCAGCGAGCGTCAGAAATCAACGTTATAGCCACCGTGCAGCCTTATATTTTCAAAGATATATCGAGGCAAACCAATCGGCAGTAGTAGAAATACTTGATTTAAATGCCTATCAATTCCCTATTTTTGAAGAGCGGTTGGGGTTTCTGAAGGAGCCTTCACCTGCGATAATTGATTTTGCTGCAAAAGTGAAAGAGGCTACTGGAGTTATTATTGTAACACCCGAATATAACGGAGGTTATCCTGCCAGCTTGAAGAACGTGATTGATCTTTTATATGACGAGTGGAAGAAAAAACCCGTTGCCTTGGTTACCGCTTCTGCTGGTCCTTTTGGTGGTGCGCAGGTGATGACATCCTTGTTGTTCACACTCTGGAAAATAGGTGCTATCATGGTGCCGGCCATGTTTCCGATTCCAAAAATACAAGAAGTATTTGATGGAGAAGGCCGTGCACTTGATGCAGCACGTATTGATAAGAGAGCGCATACATTCTTAAAAGAACTGCTTTGGTATGCCGAGGCAAAAAAACGGATGGAGAGCGAATCGTAAACGGTCAATTAGTCGAGATAACCAAATTTTCCTAAATTGAAATCCATGATGGCTGCGCGTATTTCGGCATCTGTATTCATGACAAAGGGACCATAGCTCGCAATGGGCTCATCAATGGGTTCTCCACTCAATAACAAAACAACGCTTTGCTCGGTTGCGTGGATCCTTATTTCTTCACCTTCATTCTTAAAGAGTACAAAACTATGCTCGGCTACTGTTTGATCGTTCACTTCAATGCCGCCATTGACAACCAATAAGGCGGTGTTATGTCTAGTACTGATCGCGGTTGTAAATTCACCACCTTTATGTAACCGAATATCAAAAAGATTAATGGAAGTGTAGGTTTCTGCCGGCCCTTTTACGCCCTGTGCTTCTCCTGCAATGATATTCACGACACCTCCTTGATCGGCAAGTATTAATTTACCCATTTGATCGGTTGTTAAACCTTGATAATGTGGAGCAACGGATTTATCTTTCTTAGGAAGATTAATCCACAATTGCACCATCTCAAACGGTCCGCCGCTTTTAGAGAAATTTTCTTCATGAAATTCCTTATGCAAGATACCGCTACCGGCGGTCATCCATTGTACATCGCCTGCATGGATTACACCACTGTTTCCAGCGCTATCGTAATGCGCCACACTGCCTTTATATGCGATGGTTACTGTTTCAAATCCTTTATGGGGGTGCACATCTACACCACGTAAATGGTCAGATGGACCGAAATCAAATTCGGCATTAAAGTCGAGCATCAAAAAGGGGCTCATTCTACGTTGACTGGCACCTCCTCTGGGAATATAGTTAAAGACTCTGAAACCATCACCAACCATACCAGCTTGGATAGGTTTAGATGTTATGCTTTCAATTAACTTTTTCATTTTTTTCCTTTCTTAACACACAAAGATATGGTGTATTATGCAAGGAAAAATTGATGTATGGTAAGAAGTATTTAGATTACTTGCTATGCTTTTTGGCCAGTTCTTTTCGCACCCTGCTGAGCGACTCGGGGGTGATACCTAGATAAGAGGCAATCATTATCTGTGAGATACGCAAAGTGAGCTTAGGATACAGGTGGACAAAATCCAGGTAGCGTTCTTCAGCAGTAGCTGCCAATAACAGGTTTATTCTACGTTGCATATGCCTGATCGTATTATGTAGGAGATGGATATTGTATTTGGCGAAATCCAGACAAACATGCTGGGCCAGCTCCATGAAATCCTTCGTGATGATTACCACTTCAGATTCCTCCAGCACATCGATATTGAAAGCTGCCGGCTCATTAAAATACGTGCTGTTGCGGTCGCCAATCCACCAATTTTCGGGTGCAAATTGTATGGTGTGTTCTTTACCGTGCACATCGAGGGTGTAAGCACGTAGAAGCCCGCTACAAACAAAATAATTTACATCTGTTTTCCCGCCTTCTGTTAACAATATTTTTCCTTTATCATATTTCTTTTCTAAAAGCGTGTGCTTTAATAACTGAAATTGCTCCTTCTTGATTGGCGTATGCTGCTGTAGATAATCTTGAAATACTTGCATAGTACTATTGTGAAGCTTAAAGGTAAGCAAAATTAATATATCCAATGACTGATGATCTCAGTAAAGGAATTAGATTCATTTGGCCCCTAGTATAACCAACATCACATGGCTCCAATTAAAAACCATGCATCAAGACCCGGTGTTGGGATAAGTCTTCTTCCGGGAGCAATAAAGCCTCCTCGATAATTAGGTATTTGTCCGCGCTATAATCCACCAAGACAAGGGTTTCTAAAAAATCTTCTACGTCCACATTAATGGGTAGAAAAATATACTCTTCTAAATCTCGCTGTCCTGCGGCAAAAAGCACTGTAAAATCGTTGTCCAACAAATGCTGTAGCAATGTATGCGTTAAAACTTGTTCCATTCTGTAAAGAAACAACAAAACGAACAGAATTGTGTTTTTTTATACTGTTTAGGAAATAAAATGAACTTCTCCAAAGTGACTTAGATTATCAACCTAAAACATATTAGCAAGCTTTAAAATGCATTTTTTTTGTATCATTCTACTAACATTTATATGATTTCTTAAAATATTCATCTATCTTTAGCAACTAACTAAATGTGTTGACTAACTAAACAACCAACAATCATTAATGGAACAATTTCAGATACAAGAACAAGAACAGGTATACGATGCCATTGTCGTAGGTTCGGGTGCTGGGGGAGGTATGGCGGGTTACGTGCTGGCGAAGGCAGGACTTAAAGTTTTAATGTTGGAAGCGGGACCTTTCTTTGATCCAGCGAAAGACGCTATGCAAATGAGATGGCCTTGGGAGTCGCCCCGTCGCGGAGCTTCCACGATACGTCCATTTGGCGATTTTGATGCCGCTTATGGAGGATGGCAATTGGAAGGTGAACCTTACTCTACCGTAGAGGGAACGGATTTTCAATGGTTCCGCGCGCGTATGCTTGGAGGACGCACCAATCACTGGGGGCGTATTTCACTGCGGATGGGCCCCGACGATTTTAAGCCAACAGATGGTGTAACGGATGAATGGCCCATTACTTATGATGAAGTGAAGCCTTTCTACGATAAAGTGGATCGTTTAATCGGTGTTTACGGTACTGTGGAAGGGATTAAAAATGAGCCAGATGGTATTTTTTTGAAACCACCGAAGCCGCGCCTGAATGAACTATTTATAAAACGCGGTGCCAAGAAAGCGGGGGTTACCGTTATTCCGGGAAGAGGCTCCGTTTTGACGGAAGCACTACCAGGGGTAGAAGGTAGAGGTACTTGCTTTTATTGCGGACAGTGTGGTAGAAGTTGTAAAGTGTACGCGGATTTCTCGTCATCATCTTGTTTGGTTATCCCGGCGATGAAAACAAATAATTTGACGGTGATTGATAATGCCATGGTACGCGAAGTACATACGAATGATGAAGGAATAGCAACCGGAGTGTCGTATGTAAACACAGTAGATCTAAAAGAATATAGTGTAAAGGGTAAAATGGTGATTTTGGGGGCCAGTGCCTGTGAATCGGCTCGTCTCCTGCTGAACTCTAAATCAAAGTCGCATCCGGGTGGCTTGGGTAATAGCAGTGGCTTGATTGGTAAGTATCTACACGACTCTACAGGTTCAAGTATGTCTGGTTTTATTCCCGAGCTTATAGAACGGAAACGTTTTAACGAAGATGGTACGGGTAGCGTCCATATTTATTCGCCTTGGTGGCTGGATAATAAAAAACTTAATTTTCCGCGGGGTTACCATATTGAATATGGTGGCGGCTTACATATGCCTTCTTACGGTTTCTTAGATTGGGTTCCTTCAGTAAACGGGATGGTTCCCGGTAAAGATGGATCCAAGAATGAGCAGGGCGGATACGGCCTTTCGCTGAAAAATGATTATCGAAGATTTTATGGTGCCAATGTGGGTATGGCGGGTCGTGGTACTGCCTTGGCACATAAAGACAATTATTGTGAGATTGATCCTACGAAGGTAGATAAATATGGGATTCCGGTGTTACGCTTCCACTATAAGTGGGGTAGAGAAGAAGTGGCTCAAGCCAAACATATGCAAGAGACTTTTCAATCTATTATGCACGAAATGGGTGCTATTGTTACTTCTCCTACGTACGGGCCAGATACGTCTTATGGTTTAGAAGCGCCAGGTAAAATAATACACGAGGGTGGTACGGTACGTATGGGAGATAATCCTAGAACTTCGGTGCTCAATAAATGGTGTCAATCGCATGACTGCAAAAATCTGTTTGTTGTAGACGCTGCGCCTTTTGTACAGCAAGGGGATAAGAACCTAACGTGGACTATTCTCGCATTATCCATGCGTACGGCAGAGTATATATTGGAACAAAGGAGTAAACTAAACGTATAAAAGCTTATGAACAGAAGAGACTCTATCAAAGCAATAGGCCTTACAACGGTTGGTACGGGCTTATTAGTAGATGCTTGTAAATCGGGCGATTCCAGTCAGCAGGGGGAGCAGGCAGCTGGGGAAATAAAAAAATTGCCGGGTGTACAGGGATTTGAACATGAAAGGAATAATAAATTAAACAGCGAGCGTTTCTTTGATGAACACGAGATGGCTACTATTGTGGTGTTGACCGACATCATCATCCCAAAAGATGAATTTTCTGATAGCGCTTCGAAAGCCGGCGTTCCGGATTTCATTGAATTTATGGTAAAGGATATACCCAACTATAAACTACCCATGCGTGGCGGGTTGAAATGGTTGGATATCCAATGTTTAAAAAGATATAAACAGGTTTTTATTGAATGCGATGATCAACAGAAAACGGATATCTTGGATGAAATTGCTTATCCGTTAAAAGCAAAACCCGAAATGCAACAAGGGGTTGCTTTTTTTAGCCTGATCCGTAATCTAACGGCATCTGGATTTTTTACCAGTGAAATAGGGGTTAAAGATATTGGTTATCTGGGCAATAGACCTCAGCCATGGGAAGGTGTACCAGCGGATATACTGAAACAATATGGATTTTCGGAAGAAGGCGTTTAGTAGATCATTTTTCCTATTCTATATAAAAAAGAGAGTGCACTTCCCTTCAAATGAATAGGAGGCACTCTCTTCTTTAGTAACTGGATTTTCCAGATTAAACTTTTACAGCTTTTCTCACAGCCGGTGCTACTTTCGTTCCCAACAACTCAATTGTTTTCATCAAGTCGGCATGTGACGGGGCACCTACATCGGCATGCAATAAAAAGCGGGTGAGCCCAAACATTTCCTGATGATACAATATCTTATCAATCACTTGGTTGGTATCCCCTATGAACAGCGCACCTTCTTTACTTCTACCTCCTTCAAATTGCTCTTTGGTGTATGGAGCCCAACCTCTATCTTTACCTATTCTGTCCATCTGCTGCGCATAAGTCGAGAAATACCGATCGGCAATTGCCTGCCCATTTTCTCCAATTAAGCCATGCGAGTGAGTGGCAATTTGCATCTTAGCTAAATCGTGGCCTGCATTTTGGTATTCTTGTTTGTACAATTCAAAAAAGGGTTTGAATTGAGCAGGCATGCCCCCAATAATAGCAATGATAAGCGGAAGTCCCAAACGCCCTGCGCGCATAACCGATTGTGGTGTGCCACCAACGGCAACCCATATGTTTAAGTGATCATTCGTTGCACGGGGTAATACCTGTTGATCAACTAATGGCGCACGGAATCTACCCTTCCAATTGATATGCTGATTTTTATTTATTTCCAATAAAAGGTCTAATTTTTCGGCAAATAAACCATTATAATCATTCAGGTTGTAACCGAACAGAGGGAAAGATTCCGTAAAGCTACCTCTACCGACCGTGATTTCAGCACGGCCCTTTGATATTAAGTCTACCGTCGAAAAATGCTGGTAAGTTCGCACCGGATCAGTTGAACTGAGCACGGTAACCGAGCTGGTCAGTTTAATATTCTTAGTGATGCTTGCCGCAGCAGCTAAGATAATCTCCGGACTGGATACGGCGAAGTCCGGCCGGTGATGTTCGCCAATACCAAATACGTCTAATCCTACTTCGTCGGCCAACTTGATTTCTTCTAGTATTTGCCATATGCGCTCTTCTGCAGGTTGAAAAGCGTTTGTTTTTTGATTGTAAGCCAAATCGCCAAACATACTTAAACCTATTTCCATATATAACTCCTTGTTTTGTCTTATGAATTTGTTCTATGCAAAGGTATAGGTGTACAAGATAATAATGCTTGATGTATGATAAGAATTGTAGGTATACGGAGATATCACTTGCTTGTCATAGGCTAAGAATCGTTTATGTTTATCCCGACAGTTTTCGGGACATTTTAATCACAGAGGAGAATAAAATTTATTCACGGATTTAAATATTGAATTTGCGTTCATGAGCCCTTTGGGTTTTAACATGGTACGCTCCATCTGGCCGATGCAATTTAAATTATTTACAGATGAAATGTAAGCAATTAACTGATAACTTTGAGCATATTAAAAAGAAGAGATATGAATACGGTTAAAAACAATAAGGAAAAAATGCGCTTCGAAATAGTTATGAATGACGAAACAGCCTATTTAGACTACCGTTTTTATCATAAAAGTATTGCCTTTATGCATACGGTAGTACCGGCACCGCTGAGTGGAAAAGGCTTGGCAACTACACTAGCAATTTACGCTTTTCAATATGCAAAAGAATACCATATGCCTGTAATGGTGTATTGCCCCTTTGTAAGTAAGTTTCTTAAGAAAAACCCTGTCTATCGGGAACAGTTAGATCCAAAGTACTACCACAGAGGATGACGATAAGATTTTTATTACATTAATGAAAACATAAATTGCCCTTCAACACTTATTCTAGAAACGGAAGAGATGATTTTGACTTTTAGATTAAAAAAGGGGAGAGATTATTACCTTATATCAAGAAATCAGCAACCGATATCTCCTACATTTGTTGTAGGAGTATGATAAAATCAACTCAGATTGTAAGTGCAATTTTCTAGTAATCATAAAAGAATTGACAATGACAAAACAAGACAGTACCGCTCTAGACGGGTTGAGCGTTAACACGATCCGTTTCCTAGCTACCGATATGGTACAAAAGGCAAATTCAGGTCATCCGGGCTTACCTTTAGGAGCTGCCCCGATGGCCTATGTACTATGGAATCGATTTTTAAGATTTAACCCGGAGGATCCAAAGTGGCCAAATCGAGATCGCTTTGTGTTATCAGCGGGACATGGTTCTGCACTATTGTACAGTTTACTACACCTATTCGGATATGATTTGCCTTTGACGGAATTGGAACACTTCAGACAATTAGGATCGAAAACACCAGGACATCCCGAATCGGTACTGACGCCAGGCATTGAAGTAACAACTGGACCGCTTGGCCAAGGTTTTGGTAACGGAGTAGGTATTGCGATGGCTGAGCGATTCTTAGCAACGAAATATAATAAGGATGCCCATACTATTATCGATCACTACACGTATGGTATAGTAAGCGATGGAGATTTAATGGAAGGTGTAGCAGCAGAAGCAGCATCATTAGCGGGCCATTTGAAGCTGGGAAAGCTGATTTATTTGTATGATGATAATTCTATTTCCTTGGATGGGCCTACTAGTTTGGCCTTTACAGAGGATGTACCGGCCCGTTTCAGAGCTTATGGCTGGCAAACGTTAAGTGTAGCGGATGGTAATGATCTGGATGCCATTGAACAAGCTATTTTAGATGCACAGGCTGAAACAGAGAAGCCAACATTAATTTCTATCAAAACAATTATTGGCTTTGGTAGTCCGCAACAAGGTACCCATAAAGTACATGGTAGTCCGCTTGGTGCAGACAACTTGAAAAAGACCAAGGAGTTTTTGGGCTGGGATCCGGAAAAAGATTTTTTCATCCCCACAGAAGTAAAAGATTACTTAGGGCAAGCTGGGCAAAAGGGTGCTGAATTACAAGAAACATGGCTCAATCAGTTTGAAGAGTACCGAACGGAATTTACTCAGGAAGCGACCGATTTTGAAACCAGCTTCGCCGGCAAATTGCCGGAAGGATGGGATAAAGATCTGCCTGATTTCAAAGCAGGTGAGTCACTGGCCACAAGGGAGGCGTCTGGTAAGGTGCTAGAGGTACTCCAAAAGAATATTCCATGGCTAATAGGAGGCTCTGCGGATTTAGCGAGCTCTAATAACACACCCGGCAAAGGCGAGGAGAGCTTTCAGCCCGGTCATTACGACCAACGTAATATTTGGTTTGGTGTGCGTGAACATGGAATGGGAGCGGTGTTAAATGGATTGGCTTCTTATGGAGGTACCCGTGTATATGGCGGGACGTTCCTGACTTTTTCCGACTATATGCGCGGATCCATTCGTTTGGCCGCTTTAACCAAAGCACCAGTGACCTATATATTTACACACGATAGTGTAGCACTTGGTGAGGACGGACCTACCCACCAACCGATTGAACAGGTTTCTTCACTTCGCTTATTGCCTAATTTAACGGTATTACGCCCAGCAGATGCTTTTGAAACTATAGAGGCCTGGAAAATAGCGATGGGTAGATTGAAGGGACCTGTTGCGTTGATTTTGTCGCGCCAAAAGTTGCCTGTGTTGGATCAGGACAAATATGCATCAGCCAGTAATGTGGAGAAGGGAGGATATATTTTGAGTGAAGCAAAAGGTACACCGGATATTATTTTGATTGCAACGGGTTCAGAAGTATCATTAGTGCTGGAAGTTCAGGAAAAGCTAGCTGCGGAAGACATCAATGCCCGTGTAGTGAGCCTACCTTCTTTCGAATTGTTCAATCAGCAAGATCAGAGCTATCAAGATAGTGTTCTTCCACCAAATCAACGGAAGCGTTTGGCGGTAGAGGCTGGAGTTACGCTACCGTGGTATAAATATGTAGGCTTCGAAGGGGCGGTCATCGGTATCGATACTTTTGGTGAGTCGGGTGAGGGAAAAGCAGTGATGGGTCATTTTGGCTTTACCGTAGATCATGTGTACGAAAAAGCAAAGGAGGTGTTAAAAAAATAAGGGACAGCAATTTAGCTGTCATTGATAGATAATCATCTAAAAAATATGGTTATGAAATATCCAATGGAAAACGAGTTGCGGAGTTAGCGATATATATAATTTGGATATTTCGTATGGCCTTTAAAAAATAATTTATAAGATATGAGCAATAAAAATCCATTAGCGCAAATTCCTGATTTTGGCCAAAGCATTTGGCTAGATTACATTAAAAGATCATTTATTCGATCAGGAGAATTGAAGAAATTAATAGATGAGGACGAGCTGAGAGGTATTACTTCCAATCCTGCCATTTTTGAGGAAGCGATTGCCCGCAGTGAAGATTATAATGAGCTGATCAATGATCTGGCCCAGACGGACTTGTCGAATGAAGATATCTTTCTCCAAATAGCCGTTGAAGATGTTCAAAATGCGGCTGATTTGTTTAAGGAAGTATATGAAAAAACACAGGGGGTAGATGGTTATGTAAGCCTTGAAGTATCCCCACAATTGGCTTTAGATACGGAAGGCTCCATTGCAGAGGCTCGATCGTCTTGGAAAGCGCTCGATCGCAAAAATGTCATGATCAAGATTCCTGGGACAAAAGAGGGGTTACCTGCGATCAAGCAGTTGATCAGTGAAGGCATGAATATTAATGTAACACTCCTTTTTGGATTGGACCGTTATCGGGAAGTGGCAGAAGCTTATATTGCCGGATTAGAAGAGCGTGCAAAAAAAGGCGAACCACTGGAAAATATTACATCGGTTGCTAGCTTCTTTTTAAGTCGTATTGACACGATGGTGGACGCTATGTTGGATAAGTGTATAGAAAACGAACCTAGCAGGGCTACGGCGGCTAAACAGATAAAAGGTCAGATAGCTATTGCCAGCGCAAAGGTAGCATATAGCATCTATGAAGAGCTTTTTACATCAGATCGCTTCCTGGAGTTGGAAGCGAAAGGTGCTAAACCCCAACGTTTACTATGGGCCAGTACCAGTGTGAAGAATAAGGACTATGACGAACTCATGTATGTAGAAGCTTTAATTGGCCCGCAGACTGTAGACACACTTCCAAAAGAAACCCTAAACGCATACCGTGAACATGGCAAACCGGCAGCGCGTCTACATAGTGATCTCGAGCATGCCCGCTATACGCTTTACAAGCTAGAAGACATTGTAGGTATTCGATTAGGAGAAGTAACCCAGCATTTGGAAGAGGAGGGCATCCAGAAGTTTATTAAACCATTTGAAAGTCTAATGGAGGTGATTGCACAGAAACGTAAACAACTTGCCTCTTCATGATAGCACAGCAAACAAACATAAAAGCACTCTTTTTGGATATTGGAGGGGTGTTTTTAACAAATGGTTGGGACACACAGGCGCGTAAAGAAGCTGCGAGTGTATTTTCGCTGGATTTTGACGAGCTGAATGATAGGCATCGTATTATCTTCGATGCTTATGAATCTGGAAAATCCAGCCTGGAAGAATATCTGCATTTACTTATCTTCTACAAACCACGATCCTTTAGCTATCAGGATATCAAAGATTTCATGATGCGTAAATCACAGGCTTATCCGGAGATGATCCAACTGATTAGCGATATTAAGCATCGATATGGTTTGCGGACTATAGCAGTTAACAATGAAGGACGCGAGTTGAATGAGTATAGAGTCGAGACGTTTGGGTTAAAGACTTTTATTGATGTTTTTGCGTCCTCTTGCTTTGTCCATATGCGTAAGCCTGATAAGGATATGTATACATTTGCCCTCGATTTGGCACAGGTAAAACCAGAGGAAGTAGTTTATCTGGATGATCGTTCTGTGTTTGTTGAGGCGGCTAACAAGTTAGGAATAAACGGCATTCAACATCGCACACTCGAAGATACGCGGGCAGCCTTGGCTAGTTTTGATTTGAAATAAAACAAAGAAAACGGCTTTTATTTATATGGCAGGGAGAATGTCTCCCTGCCATTTTTTTTTACGGCGAACATACAATAACTGGGTACTCACTGTATCGACTATTAAATTTTAGTGGCATCCAGGTACTCAAAATCATCCGTTTTGGGGAAGCGCTCCAGACCTTCAAAAACGATCTTTGGGACTGGTTTAGCCAGTTTGCGTTGAACGGTATCTATCCAGCTACCCTCTACCGTGAGTAGTGCGTGTAATTTATCTGTCTCTGATAAGAATTGATGTCGAATTACCCAAAGCGAGGCATCGCGCTTCATTTTTAATAATTTGGTTGCAATATAAATGCGCGAACCGAGATGGATTTCCCGTTTAAATTGACACTCCTCTCTGAAAAGTACCGGTCCGAATCGCTCTTGGTTCATGACATGCGTATTGATGCCATATTGATCAAGTATTTGAATTCTTTCCTGGGCTGCTAAATCATAGTAAACACTGTGTCTTAAGTGGAAATTGGGGTCGAGGTCAGACCATCGTAAATGGATAAAATTCATTGTCTCTGATGTTTAGAATATAACGGCAGAACATTCAGATTTGTTTCAAGGAATTTTTTAACTAGTATAATGGCTCCACATGTGATCACAGCGGGTAGTAAGGTTTTAATGACTTTGCGTTGTTGCCAGTTTTTTGAATAATAAAACCTAAGGTTTTGGAAAGAGAACGGTATTCCGTATATTCGATATCGTAAGCTCTTTTAATGATCGTATAACATGGTGTATCGCGGGCTTGAATGCTAGTCTGCTTCATTATATAATATAGCGAACCAATAGATTATAAACTAAAAAACAGATTATATGTATTTGTTAAGGAGGAGAAAACTGCTTGTTTTAGCTGTTATTTTTACAATTGTATTGGTGGGTGTATGGCTGTTTCCGCATGAAAAAGCGATTGATTTTAATGCAGATGTTAAGCCGATTATTAATAAAAAATGTATTTCTTGCCACGGTGGAGTTAAAAAGCAGGGCGGTTTTAGTTTATTGTTTCATGAAGAAGCATTGGCCGCAACCAATAGCGGTAAACCCGCGATCATTCCGGGAAATCCGGATGATAGCGAGTTAATAAAGCGCCTCTTGAGTGACGATTCCGAAGAACGGATGCCGTATCAGCATGAGCCGCTCAGCGGCGATGAGATTGCTGTGTTTAAAAGGTGGATCAAACAAGGTGCTAAGTGGGGCGACCATTGGGCGTATTTACCGGTAAAAGAAACCGCCATTCCAGACCTTGGCACTGCATGGGCCCGTAATGATATAGACCGTTTTATATATGAAAAGCTTAAAATTGAGAAGCTAAATCCTTCCGAAGAAGCAGATAAACCTACTTTGTTGAGAAGATTGAGTTTAGATTTGATCGGAATGGCACCTCCGAAAAAAATCATTGAAAGCTACTTGAAAGGTAAAGATGCCGATGCTGATTATGAAAAGCTGGTGGATGCATTGATGGCTTCTCCGCATTTTGGCGAAAAATGGGCATCGATGTGGTTGGATGTGGCACGGTATGCGGATACAAAAGGATATGAATCGGATGGCGAGCGGAATATCTGGCAATACCGCGATTGGGTTATCAGAGCATTTAATGAAGATAAGCCCTACGATCAATTTATAGCAGAACAGATTGCCGGTGATTTTTATGTGAATCCAACAGATGAACAATATATTGCTACTGCTTTTCATAGAAATGCGATGACAAATGATGAGGGGGGAACCGACAACGAGGAGTATCGCGTTGCCGCAGTGATTGATCGGGTAAATACTACGTGGGAAGGCTTACTGAGCACTACATTTGCGTGTGTACAATGCCACAGCCACCCCTATGATCCCATTGAACATGATGAGTATTATAAGTTTATGGCTTATTTCAATAATACGCGCGATGAGGATCTGGCCAGTGAATACCCCCTGCTGAGACAGTATGACGACTCGCTACAGATGAAATTAAGGGCGTTGACAGGTTGGCTGAAGGAGAATGCTTCCAGCGAAAGAGCTAAGGAGGTGTATACCTTTTTGAAAACCGGTCAGCCAAGTATTAATTCTACTACAACGGATCATTTGGTCAATGCCGTGATAGGGAATAATAACGTTGCCTTGTTTTTTAGAAACCATGCGCTTGCGAGAATCCCGGCAGTAGATCTGAATGATGTGGATCAGATGATATATCATTTTGCTTCTAAAATACCCGGAGGTAAGATGCAATTGCGTTTGGATAAGCCTGACGGGACCGTGATAGCAAATTGGGAAGTGCCCGCTAAAGAAGGTTATCAGCATCTGGCTGTTGATTTTGATAAACAAAAAGGGATACATGATCTTTATATCCGCTATGACAATCCCTCTACGAAAAATATAGAAGAGGTATTAGTCTTCTTTGATTGGTTTCGCTTTTCAGAACAATTTCCTGGCAAGGGCATGCCAGGCTATGAAGAAAACAAAGATATCTTTTGGACCCTACTGAATGCGCCGGTGCCCACGACACCCATTATGGTCGAAAATCCTACCAATAGATCACGCAAAACGTTTGTTTTTGAACGAGGTGCTTGGACAGCGCATGGTAAAGAAGTGCAAGCTAATGTGCCGAAGGCATTTGGGTATGCCATGCCAAAGGATGCTCCCCGAAATAGAAAGGGCTTAGCCATGTGGCTAATCGATAAACGAAATCCATTGCTTTCGAGAACGATGGTGAATCGTTTATGGGAACAGTTGTTTGGAACGGGGATCGTAGAGACATTGGAAGATATGGGTACACAAGGGATGGAACCAACGCATAGGGAATTATTGGATCATTTGTCATGGCAGCTGATGAATAATTATCAATGGAGTATTAAAAAGATGATTAAGGAGATGGTAATGACCGCCACTTATCGGCAAGATTCGCGGGTAAGTGAAGCTTTGAAAGAAAAAGATCTGTTTAATAGATTCTATGCCCGTGGACCAAGAATGAGACTAACTGCGGAACAACTACGAGATCAATGTCTTTCCGTATGCGAGGTGTTAAGTGATAAAATGTACGGAAAAGGGGTGATGCCCTGGCAACCAGATGGGATCTGGAATTCACCCTATAACAGTGCAAGATGGCAAAATGCAACGGGTGAAGATCAGTATAGAAGAGCGATATATACCTATTGGAAACGTACCGCACCTTATCCTTCGATGATTACTTTTGATGGAGCGCAAAGAGTGGTCTGTAATCCAAGAAGGATAAGGACGAATACGCCACTACAGGCTTTGGTGACACTCAATGATTCGGCCTACATCGATATGGCTAAGCATTTTACCAAGAGGATGATCAAGGATGGGGGAACCGAGGTAGAGCAACAGATAGCAAGTGGCTACCAGTGGATGATGTACAAACCTATTCCAACAAAAAAGCTGGAAATATTAGAAAATTTATATCAGACGGCGCTGACGGACTATACGGCTTATCCGGAAAGGATATCGGAAATGTTAGGGGAAAGTGAACAAAGAAGTGCAGAAGATGCGGCGTTGATGGTAGTGGCGAACGCGATGCTTAACCTCGATGAGGTGATGACTAAAAATTAAGGAATTATGACGAGAGATGAATTAAATCTGCATCGCTTGGTAAAAGAAGCACAGCAGACACAGCTACAGGAATATACGCGGAGACATTTTTTGAAGGAGAGCGCAATGGGCTTGGGTGCTTTAGCGTTTAGTTCCTTGTTTGGAAGTTGCGATATAAAGTCTAAAACAGGAAATCCGATTGTGTTCGATCCGGCACATCCGTTGTTGCCAAAATCACCCCCCTTTTTAGGTAAGGCAAAAAGTGTTATCTATTTGCATATGGCCGGTGCTCCTTCCCAGTTGGAATTATTTGATTATAAACCCGAATTGGAAAAGATGAGCGGCCAGGATTGTCCGCAATCTTTACTGGTAGGGAAAAAGTTTGCATTTATTACGGGAGTACCGAAGATGTTGGGACCACAGGCAACGTTTTCACAGCATGGACAAAGCAGGGCCTGGGTGAGTGATAATTTACCTCATTTATCGACTGTGGTAGATGAGATTACTTTTTTAAAAGCCGTCACTACGGATCAGTTTAATCATGCGCCCGCGCAACTATTGATGCATACCGGAAGTGCGCGTTTAGGGAAGCCCAGTATCGGTAGTTGGGTTACCTACGGTTTGGGTACAGAAAATCAGAACCTACCGGGATTTGTTGTACTGACGAGCGGTGGCAGTTTTCCTGATGCGGGGAAAAGTATTTGGGGCAGTGGTTTTTTGCCTTCTGTTTATCAGGGAGTACAGTGTCGGAGTGAAGGAGACCCCGTATTGTTTATAAAAGATCCGAAAGGTATGGGGCGTGATCTGAGGAAAGCCTCTATAGAAGCTATCAATGCTTCCAATGAACAGGAATACGCCCATTACAATGATCCTGAAATATTATCGCGTATATCGCAGTACGAAATGGCTTATCGAATGCAGATCACAGCGCCTGAAGTAATGAATATCCAGAACGAGCCAACATATATACATGAAATGTACGGTACAAAACCAGGCGAAGCTTGTTTTGCAAACAATGTACTGCTTGCGCGTAAATTGGTGGAAAAGGGCGTGCGGTTTGTTCAGCTTTTTGATTGGGGATGGGACGCCCATGGTGATGGACCCCAAAATTCGTTGAATATTGGCCTGAAAAATAAATGCCGCAGCACCGATAAGGCAGTAACCGCATTGTTGTTAGATCTAAAACAAAGAGGTTTGCTGGAAGAAACATTGGTCGTTTGGGGCGGCGAGTTTGGACGGACACCGATGCTTGAAAATAGAAATGGCCTGCAGAATCCGTATAATGGAAGAGATCACCATACGGAAGCTTTTACGATGTGGATGGCAGGTGGGGGAATAAAAAGGGGCTTTACTTACGGTGAGACGGATGAAATAGGGTACAGTGCGGTGAAAGGGAAGGTAGAGCCTTTCGATATACAGGCAACGATACTGAATCAATTGGGCTTTGATCATGAACAATTCACTTATGCTTTTCAGGGAAGGCCCTTTCGGCTAACAGATGTAGCAGGAAAAGTAATTCACGATATTATCGCATAAATCCATTAAAAAAATCAAAAAACACGAACGTTTAATATGCCTCAAAACAGAAGATACTTTATAAAAACTACTGCTGCTGCGACAGTAGGAGGATTATTAATTCCATTGAGTGAAACAATAGCGAAGAAAATAGAGCCCACTAAAGCGGAGGCAGGTTACGAATTGCTGTTTATGGCCACTGATTGGGGCTTTGAAGGCAGTGTAGATAACTTTTGTGAAGCTGCAAAAAGAGAGGGTTATAACGGTATAGAGGTTTGGTGGCCCGGTGTTCATCCGGCGCAAGAGGCATTATTTGCGGCGCTGAAAAAACATAATTTAAAGGTTGGTTTTCTTTGTGGTGCGAGTGAAACGGACATACAGAGCCATTACAATACATTTAGGGAAAATATCAACGCAGCATTACATAATAAGTATCAGCAACCGCTATATATAAATTGCCATTCGGGAAAAGATTTCTTTTCATACGAGGAGAATGTGTTGTTTATAGATTATACCACACAGAAGAGTAAAGAAACAGGGATTCCTATCTATCATGAAACACATCGGGGACGCATGCTTTATTCAGCACCGATTACCCGTCAATTTATGGAAAAAAACCTAGATTTAAAATTAACATTAGATATATCCCACTGGTGTGTGGTACACGAGAGTTTATTGAACAATCAACAGGATACTGTTCATATGGCAATAGAACGAGCCGGACACATACACGCGAGGATTGGACATGCGGAGGGGCCACAGGTGAATGACCCCCGTGCATCTGAATGGCAGGAAGCTTTACAGGCACATTTAGTCTGGTGGGATAAAATCATTGAAAGGAAAAAGCTGAAAGGTGAAAAAGCTACCATATTGACGGAGTTTGGTCCGCCAGATTATATGCCCACTTTGCCTTATACACACCAACCTGTAGCTAATCAATGGCAAATAAATGTGTACATGATGAAGTTACTTCGTGAACGTTATCAATAGGAGTGAGCATGTTCATTTTAAGTATATTCGATTTTATTGGTCGTTTTCATCCGGTTCTTGTGCATTTGCCTATCGGTATGTTGTTGCTGGCTTGTTTGTTTCAGCTACTAACGTTGAGTAGCAAACAGCATATCATCAGGCAATCAATTCCCTTGATTTATCTGTTTGGGGCATTGGGGGCGGTTTTATCTTCCATTACCGGTTATTTTTTATCCCAGGATGGGAGCTATGATGCCGGTATGGTGAGCATTCATCAGTGGTTGGGAATCAGTGTATCTGCCATCGCTCTGCTGGCTTACTTCCTCTATAAAAAGGGAATAAAAGAAATTTTTCTGCACATAATAGCCATTGTGTTCATTTTGTTGATTACGTTAACAGGGCATTATGGAGGTTCGTTAACGCATGGTTCTGATTATCTTACAGCTGCTTTAAAGGCTGATGACGGAAAAGAAGCGATACCTGCTATAGCTGATGTGCAAAAGGCTATCGCGTATACGCATATGATAGAACCTTTGCTGCAAAAAAGATGCTATAGCTGTCATGGGGCCGAAAAACAGAAAGGAAAGTTAAGATTAGATCGTAAAGATTTTATGATACAGGGTGGTGAAAATGGTAAAACATTGATTCCCGGTAATCCGGCGGAAAGTGAAATGATAAAAAGATTATTGCTGCCTATTTCGAACGATGAACATATGCCCCCGAAAGAAAAGCCACAATTGAAAGAAGAAGAAATTGCATTACTCAAGTGGTGGATACAGGAAGGAGCTGACACGGGAAAAATGGTGGAAGAATTACCTCAATCAGCAGAGATAAAAACGATGCTACTTGGTTTTCAGCAGGGAGAGAGCGGGAACAAAGACAGCCGGGACGACCTGCTGTCCAAACAGGTAACTCCAGCCAATACGGACGTGATAGAAGAAATAAAGCAAGAAGGAGTTGTCGTTATTCCTATACATAGCAGCAGTAATTATCTGTCGGTAAGTTTTGTTACAGCGGATATTTCCGAAGCGCTATTGAAGAAGTTGGAGTCAATAAAGAACCAATTGGTATATTTGGATCTGTCACACACGAGCTTGACAGATGAAGGAATGAGAAAACTAACAAATCTTCCGCATCTGGTTCGTGTTAATTTGCGAGGTACCGCTATAACAGATAAAGGATTGACCGCTTTTAATGCGCACCATAAATATCTGCAGTATATAAATTTAGTTCACACTAAAATTTCTGCCAATGGACTTGAGCAATTGAAAAGTCTGAAAAACCTGCAAAGTATCTACTTATATCAATCGGCTATAGAGGAAAAAGATAGGGAACGCTTACAAAAGATATTCGGTGATGCTAATCTGGATTTCGGTGATTATAAAGTCCCTACGCTGACAGAAGATACGATGATCGTAAAGTAGAAAGATACATAATGTAATAGAGAACTAAAAATATTATTTTGGACCTCCATTTACGATAGATAAGTCCAAAATAATATTTTATTGCGCTTTAAGTGTATACTCGAAACGTCTTCCAATTTTGCGCCCATCTATAAAGCCATTTTTCAGCAAATAAGAAAGCCTTACTGCCAATACTTTTTCCAGTTTATGAGGGTCTAAATCGGGTTGTTTTTGATGAAGTACATCTAAGATGTCTTCTTTAAAGCCCTGTCCAACATTTGTTAAAGCAAAACTAATCTTTTGATCCAGTTTAGAAAGAGGGTCAAAACGATCATTTGGCGTTAAAGTCTTCTTCAGTACTTTTTCTGCAGTATATTTATCATCTGTAGCTTTCCCTAAATAAGACAGCCTACTTGCACCACCATTATTTGCAGTAATTCCTTCTATGGTTTTATCGATACTCTTTATTTCTTGTAATAAAGAATTGCGAAGCTCTTTCAAGTACTCTATTACTTGTTTTTCAGTTGCGTGATTTGTCATAATAAGTTACTAGTTGATTTTACAAACTTAAAAAAAATTAATCTTAAATGCAATTAGTTTTTTATTGTCGTTTTTTACCCGTTTTAATGTCGTTTTCATGCAGTATGTAATTGTTTAACTTGTATTAATTTTGAATGGTAAATAGGCGATAATAATTATAATGGTTATGGAAAATAAAATGATCACGCAAAAAATCATTTCAAACTTATGGTTTGATGATCATGCGGAAGAAGCTGTGAAATTTTACACGTCGGTATTTAAACATTCAAAAATTGGGAGGATTACACGTTATACTGAAGAAGGGTTTGAATTTCACAAAAAGCCGGCGGGCTCTGTAATGACGGTGGAGTTTGTTATTGAAGGACAGGAATTTGTGGCTTTAAATGGAGGTCCCGTTTTTCAGTTTAATGAGGCTATTTCATTTGTTATCAATTGTGATGACCAAGAGGAAGTAGATTATTACTGGGACAAGCTTAGAGAAGGAGGAGACGAAAATGCTCAGGTATGTGGCTGGTTAAAGGATAAATTTGGTGTTTCTTGGCAGGTTGTTCCCGTGGTATTAAATGATATGATACAAGATACCGATATAACACGGGCAAATAAAGCGATGCATGCGATGCTGAGGATGAAAAAAATAGATATTGCTGCATTGGAAAAGGCGTATAACAGCTAAGTCGGCCAGAAAAACAAAAACTAAATAAATTACTATATTTGCTAATATTGTTAGTAAATATGATAATTTATGATTTGTAAAGAAGTGATTTTATGGAGCGAGTACCTATTGGTATTGCAACTTTCAGCAAAGGTGTCGGAAGAAATTTCAGCATATAAAGACATATTTAAACGGGAATATCAATTTTCAAATGCAGTAATCACGAGGCCGCATCTTACTTTGATGAAGTTTTTTCAATATGACAGTTATGAGGCATTAATTGTAAATAAATTAAAGCTTTTGGCAGAAACTGTTAGTCCCTTTAACGTTCAACTGGAGAACTTCGGAACCTTTGGCCATACGATTTATGCGCATGTAAAAACGACACACCCTATTCTAGAGATACTGTATCATCGCAAAGAAGAATTAAAGCCCCTGCTTTGCGGTAGTAAAAATACATTTTTTGTGAGCAGGCCGCATATTAGCATTGCGAGGGGATTACAAAGAAAGCAATATGCAATCGCGTGGGAGAAGTGGCAATCTAAAAAGTATCATGCTAACTTTAAAACGATAAGCATGATACTTTTAAAAAGGAATAAAGATAACTTTGCTTACAAGGAAGTAAAAACCTTTTATTTTGGGGGACTACAGATTCCTTATCTCCAGGCGAAATGTTTCTAATTAATTTTTTTCTATTAATGCAACTGCTAATAGCAGAAAACTGATGAAGGCACAAAGTGCTCGTATTGTGTTGTAGGGAATCCATCTACTTTGGAAAAGCAACTTGTACTTTGCCAGCTCATCTGGTGTGGCGCTTTGAATATTGAGTTTGTTTAATGCTTCATTGATGGGGATATGCACCACGATGGTGAGTATAAATACACCAAAGATATAGCACAGAGCAGCCAACAGAAGTAGCCAGAACGATAGTGATATCCCTTCTTTGAATTGTAAGTACATTTTTGCTGATAATAGAAAAACAGGAGAGAAAAAGAGCAGCAAGAAAAGCGGATTTAATATGCTACGGTTTACAGTCTGCATTACCAGCAAGAAATCATGTGCAGGCAGTTTACGAAGCCCTGGCATAATAGCATTACTCCAGGTGAAAAATAAGCCAGCAATAAGAGCGGTACTTAGGAGTGATCCAATAGTTATAGAGAAATTCATAGCGTATTTCATTAACATTTATTAGCAAAAATAGGAAGGTATAATAGCTTGAAATAGAATAAAAGCGACATTATTTTTTTGCCTTTTTGCATTCTCTGATAGAAAATTATTGTAAATTCGGTCAATTTAAATAAGATTTAGCTATTAGACCTGTTTGCCAAAAGAACGGAAACACGCGTGTAATTGCGTAATGTTATCACAATTTTAGCGTAAATAGAATAGAAATGAAGAGATGGTTCCTAATTATTTGTGTTTTTTTGTTTTCAATGCCATTATTAGCTCAACAAATACGGTATGAGACCAAACTTAATTTAAGCTATTATGAGCAAGAAGAGCAGGGAGATGATTATAAACAAGAAAGGTGTAAGCTGGATATTTATTATCCTGTTAATAAAAAGAATTTTGCTACGATTGTTTGGTTTCACGGTGGCGGTTTAACAAGTGGGAATAAAGAGCTTCCAAAAGCATTGCAGGAACAGGGATTTGCGGTGATTGGCGTAGGTTCCCGTTTATCTCCCCATGTACAAGGAAGTGAGGTAATAGAGGATGCCGCCGCTGCTACCGCTTGGGCATTTAAGCATATTAAAGAATACGGTGGTGATGACCGGTTGATTTTTGTTTCGGGTCATTCGGCCGGTGGATACCTTGGAATGATGCTTACATTGAATACACATTACTTGGAGCAATATGGTGTAGATGCAAATAAGATTGCTGCATTGATACCCTTCAGTGGGCACACCATTACCCATTTTACGATAAGAAATGAAAGGGGTATAAAAGATGTACAAGCAGTTGTAGATGAATATGCACCATTGTTTTATGTTAGATCGGACGCGCCTCCTTTGTTATTGATTACCGGCGATAGGGAATTGGAAATGCTGGGGAGGTATGAGGAAAATGCCTACATGGCCCGAATGATGAAACTTGCAGGACATCAGGCAACTAAATTAATAGAGCTGGGTGGGTATGGGCACGACATGACTTATCCTGCCTTTCCTATCTTGGTGCAGGAGGTGAAGCGGAGGACAGCAGAACTTTTAAAATGATCATAACATAAGGTCATTTAATGCCAACCAGAAATAAATTGCAAGATACCTATGAAAAGAACAATCTGCTTTTTCGTTTTATGCTTCTCTTTAAATGCGTCTTTTGCACAGGAGAAAACTGGAAAAATCCATAGAGGAAATCAGCATATAGTGGCTGAAAACGCCGAATTGGAATTAGTAGGCGAAGGCTTTGCTTTTACGGAAGGTCCAGCGGCAGATAGAGACGGAAATGTTTATTTTACTGATCAGCCTAATGATCGTATCTGGCTATACAAAACCGATGGAACTTTAGGGGTCTACCTGGAGCACACAGGAAGATCGAATGGATTGTATGTGGATAAAAACGATGATTTAATAGCTTGTGCTGATGAAAATAATCAGCTTTGGAGAATTAAGAACGGAATGGTGGAGAAATTGGTTGAACATTATCAGGACACCCTGTTGAACGGACCGAATGACCTTTGGGTGGCGCCAAATGGATTTATTTATTTTACAGATCCCTATTATCAACGGAATTACTGGAGCCGAAAGGCACCGGATATGCAGGTGAAGGCCTTGTATCTATATAAGGATGGAGGAGAAGTCATTCGCCTTGATGATGAGTTTAAGCAACCAAATGGCATTATCGGAACGTTAGACGGTAAATATCTATATGTAGCCGATATAGGGGATAATAAGACATATAGGTATAAAGTAAAGAAAGACGGATCGCTGGGTAACAGAGTGCTGTTTGTTGCTCAGGGGTCAGATGGGATGACCATAGATGCCCAAGGAAATGTGTACCTAACCGGTGATGGAATTACCGTTTACAATAAAAAAGGTGAAAAAATAGCGCATATACCGGTACCGGTAAAATGGACGGCTAATCTTTGTTTTGCTGGTAAGGAGCGGGATGTTTTATTTATCACAGCAAGTGACAAAGTATTTACTTTGAAGATGAACGTAAAAGGGACTAAATAGTTCTTTTTTGGAATAAACCTAAATTTACCCCTCATTTAGCTGCTTTTAAGCGGTTTTTACTGAATTTTTCAAAAATTTCATTTTTTTTTGAAATGTTTTTGCCCGGTGTACGTCTATACCATTAAGTACACGAAATGAAAAGCGCATCAACAGCACATATAATGGTTAATGACAGGCAAAGTAACATCTTAACAACCATAAGATCATATGGGAAAGGTTTATTGGGCTTCATTAGAAAACGTGTAAAGAGTGATGCAGATGCAGAAGATATTTTACAGGATGTTTGGTATCAATTAAGCGCGCTAGTTAATGCTGAACCTGTGGAACAGACGGGAGCTTGGCTTTATAAGGTTGCTAGAAACAAAATAATTGATAAGTACCGTAAAAAAAGCGAATCCGTATGGGAAGAAAGGGATGATGACGATGGGGACGACCTGCGTGATTTCTTTATGGCGGTGAATGAAACACCGGAAACGAAATATCAAGAACGGCTTATTTGGAAAACCTTATTTGAAGCCTTGGATGAACTGCCCAAGGAACAGCGGGACGTATTTGTTTGGCATGAGTTGGACCATATCCCTTTCGCCGAAATTTCCGAAACAACGGGCGAACCGGTAGGCAAACTTATTTCGAGAAAAAGATATGCGGTACTTCATTTAAGGAAACGATTACATGTGTTTTATAGAGAATTGATGGATAAGTAAAATAGTTTTATGAATAGAAGATTTAAAAATAGACCTTGGTCTATTATAATACCCATCGTATTGGGTATAGCATTTGGATTTTTGGTGAGTTATGTGGTGATGTTCTTGTGGAATGCTACGATATCGGAAATTTTCGATGTCAAACAAATCAATATGTGGCAGGCACTCGCTTTGTTCATCTTATGTAAAATCTTGTTTGGGTTTGGAAAAGGGGGTAAACCAGGTGGCCCACCGTGGATGCGAAGGTCGGTCAGTGGTAAATTTGGGCGACTAGATAAGGAGGAAAAGGAAAATATGAAAGCTTATATGCGCCGCAAATGGTGCGACTGGGAGAACGTGGAAGAGGAAACTTCTCCTGACAATGAAACTGAAATAAAATAAAATATATAGCCATGATGCAGATATTAATTTTTAAAACTAGCGTAAATGCACAGAAGCATGTACAGCAAGTGGCGGCTTTGTTCAGATCGATAAAGCTGATCAAGCAATGGAGTTTTGATCTAGATGATTGTGATCGGATTCTGAGGGTTGTGTCTTTAAATCTACGCCCGGAAATGATCGAGAATCTCTTAAGAACTGAAGGGATTTATTGCGAGCATATGGAGTATGAATTGTAAAGCATAGCGCATTGCATATGCCTCTGCCAACTGGTGGCAACGATTTGTTTTATTGGTATTCGTGAATGCCAAGCATTTTATATAAGTTTGGGCGTTTATTTAGTAACAGAGATAAGGAAGCCTTCCAATTAGATCATTTCAGTAGATCCATTGGAAAAGGGGTGATTTATCTTACATATTTACAATACCGAACAAGATGCATAATCCATTTTTAGTGCCATTTAATACACCCTTTGAAAGTATACCCTTTGAAGATATAAAACAGGAAGACTTCAAGCCCGCCATTTTGCAAGCTTTGGAAGATGCTAAACAGGGAATATCCGCTATTGCCGATAGTGATGAAAAACCGTCTTTTGAAAACACCATTGCAGTGTTAGAAGGAGCAGGGAAAAATCTGAGCAGGATAACAGAGGTTTTTTTTAATCTTAATGCTGCGGAAACAAATGATTATTTGCAGGAGCTCGCAGAAGAAATTTCTCCTCTATTGGCCGAATATGCTAACGATATTACACTGAATGAACAGCTCTTTGTACGTGTGAAAGAGGTGTTTGAAAATACAGTAAAAGAAAGCTTAACGGAAGAAGAGTACCGATTGTTGGATAAAACATATAAGAGTTTCGTTCGCAATGGTGCTTTATTGGACGATGAGAAAAAAGTGAAACTACGCGATATAGATAAAGCCCTCTCTACCCTGAAGGTTAAGTTTTCTCAGAATGTCTTACAGGAAACCAATGCCTATTCGCTACATCTAACAAAGGATGAAGATCTTGAGGGCTTGCCCGTATCGATCAAAGAAGCAGCATTGGAAGAGGCGAAAAGGAGAGGAAAAGAGGGGTGGGTGTTTACTTTGCAGTTTCCCAGTTATATGCCGTTCATGAAATATGCTGCGAATAGAGAATGGAGAAAAGAACTTTATCTCGCTTCTGCACGCAAAGCTTTTCAACAGAATGAATATAATAATGAAGAATATATTAAGCAGATAGTAGCTTACAGGCAGCAGCGCGCGTTATTATTGGGATACGCCTCACATGCCGATTTTGTGCTACAGGAAAGAATGGCTGCTAATCCAGATAATGTAGAACATTTTTTGCAAGATTTATTGGAAAAAGCAAAACCTTTTGCCTTGAGAGAGGTAGAGGTGCTCAAGGAATGGGCAAAAAAGGACGGACTGGACGAAATGATGCCTTATGATCATGCCTATTATGCAGAAAAGCTGAGGGAAGCAAAATATGCCTTTTCTGAAGAACAAATGAAACCTTATTTTTCTTTGGAGCACGTGTTAAATGCCGCATTTGATGCTGCAACCAGATTATACGGCATAAGCTTTCAAGTAAGGGATGATATTCAAGTTTATCATGATGAAGTGACCGTTTACGAAGTATTGGAGGAGGGTAACCACAAGGCGCTGTTATATACAGATTGGCACCCTAGGGAGGGGAAACGCGCCGGGGCCTGGATGACGTCGTATAAAGGGCAATCAAATGTTTCTGGAAAGAATATAAGACCCCATATTTCTATCGTATGTAATTTCTCGCGACCTACAGGCAATATTCCTTCCCTTTTGACCTTTAATGAGGTAACTACACTTTTTCATGAGTTTGGACATGCTCTGCACGGTATCATGGCGGATACGGTTTATGAGAGCCTTTCTGGAACAAACGTATACTGGGATTTTGTAGAACTTCCATCTCAATTTATGGAAAACTTTTGTTACGATCCGGCTTTCTTATCCACATTCGCTAAGCACTATGAAACGGGAGAGTCTTTACCAGAGGAAGAAATCAGGAAGATTGTATCTTCCGCAAATTTTATGGAAGGATATCAAACATTAAGACAATTAAGTTTTGGTATGTTGGACTTAGCGTATCATGCAAATCGATTGCATGCAGATGATACGATCGAGCACTTTGAAAAGGAAACAATAAAAGAAACGCAACTCTACCCTGTAATGGAGGGGACAGCGATGAGCCCATCTTTTTCACATATATTTCCCGGCGGCTATTCGTCAGGTTACTATTCCTATAAGTGGGCAGAAGTGTTAGATGCGGATGCTTTTGCTTATTTTAAAGAAACAGGTATTTTCAACCCAGATACAGCGTTGAAATTTAAGACATTGTTAAGCAAAGGAGGAACCGTTGATCCGATGCAATTGTATGTTGCGTTCAGAGGCCGCAAACCAAATGCAGATGCTTTATTGAAAAGAGCCGGATTAATTGGCTAGGCTAATCTATTTGACAGGATATGATGGCATTTAGAAGGTGGTTTTTCCTATTAGTTATTCTTTTGCACGTTGCTTCGCTAAGCATCGGCCAAACCTTACTGCCTGTTGATAGCAATTTTAAAGGGGCGGTTGAAAGACAAACACGGACGCTACATGGTGTGCCAGGGCCGAACTATTGGCAAAATAAAGCTGTTTATAATCTCAAGGTTGATTTTAATCCTAAAACACGCGACCTGAAAGGTGTAGGAGAGATCGTTTATAAAAATAACAGCAGTGATACCCTGCGAGAGATTTGGTTTAAATTGTATCCGAATCTCTATAAGAAAGGAGTTGCAAGAAAATCGAAGATAGCGAACAAAGACTTAGGTGAAGGTCTGATTATAGATCGGATAGTTATCAATGGAAAAGAAACGCACATACAAGATTATCAAATCGATGGGACCAATATGCATATCCCTATTGCCGACCTATTACCCAATGACCATTTGCAATGTGTGATTGATTATCATTATGTATTAAACGAAGGCTCGCATCTGCGTACGGGGAAAGTAGATAAGGGGTCCCATTTTATTGCTTATTTTTTTCCAAGGATTGCCGTTTACGATGATATAGATGGGTGGAATAAATATCCTTATACCGGCGAAGAAGAATTCTATAATGATTTCTGCGATTTCAATGTATCCATAGCAGTGCCTAACAATTATGTGGTTTGGGCTACCGGTGATTTGACAAATGGCAAAAAAGTATTTCACAAATCGGTTAACAGACTTTTGGAAGAAGCGAGTAAATCGGATACGATTGTTGATGTAATATCGAATAAATCATTACATTCATATCAAATAACGAGAAATAAAGCAGTAAATATATTTAAGTTTAAGGCAGATCATGTGGTGGACTTTGCCTTTGCAACAAGCAATCATTATATATGGAAGGCAGCGAGCCTGGTTGTGGATTCCCTTTCAGGAAGAAGAACGCGCGTGGATGCGGTATTCAACTCCAATCATCGTGACTATCAAGAAGTCATCGATTTTGCATTGAAAACGGTGGAAGGCATGAGTTATGTTTTTCCGGCATGGCCTTTTCCGTATAATCATATGACCGTTTTTGATGGCTTGGATCAGATGGAGTATCCGATGATGGCAAATGATAATCCAACAAAGAATAGAGAAGATGCAATCACCCTCACCAGTCACGAGATATTCCACACCATGTTTCCTTTCTATATGGGAACAAATGAAACAAAATATGGCTGGATGGACGAAGGATGGGCAACAATAGGCGAGTGGAAATTATCCAAATATATCGATAGCGCCTATACCGATGAGTACGGCATAGAACCAACAGCACGTAGTTCGGGAGTGCAAGACGACAGTCCTATTATGACGTTGACACCCGATTTAAGAGGAATAGGGACCTTTACCAATTCGTATCCGAAACCCGCGCTGGGTTATCTGTTTGTGGAAGAATATCTCGGGGAGAGTTTGTTTAAATCTGCCTTGCACCATTATATAAGAACCTGGCAAGGAAAGCATCCGCAGCCCTTGGATTTCTTCCATGCTATAAACGAAGCCAGTGGAAAAGACCTAAATTGGTTTTGGCAACGCTGGTTTTTTGAGGATGGGGTTTTGGATCTTTGTATTAAGGATGTAAAAAAGCTATCAGAAGGAGGGTATCGTATAAAAATTGAAAACAAGAGCCTGAAACCTCTTCCTGTACATCTTACTGTCTACTATACAGATGAATCAACTGAAAAAGTTAACCAATCGATAGAAGTATGGAAGCCGGGTAATCAAACTGCCGAAATAACTATTCAAACGGATAAACTAATTAAAAAGCTCGTGCTTGGTGACACTTATATTCCCGATAAAAACAAAAAGGACAATACTTTTCTAATAAATTAACAATGTATAGTGATATAATTGACCAATTGTATAATCTTATTGTTAATTAGTGTTAAATTTTCGATTTGGCGTATGAAACTAAAAAGCTAGTTGTATTTTAGGGATTTATTACCTAATAATATGAAGAAACAAGCTATACTCCTGATTTTTCTCCTTACTTATTGCTTAACGTCATTTGCCCAGAATGATTTTTTAATTAAAGGATCTGTTACCGATACGGCTTCCAATATCAAATTAAGTAACACCACTATTAGCATCTTAACTGACCAAGACTCGATGTTGTATAAGTTCAGTAGAACAGATAAAGACGGTGTTTTCAAAATAGATCAATTACAAAAAGGCAGTTATATTTTATTGGTTACCTATCCTAAATATGCTGATTATGTGGAAAAATTCACTTTAGATTCTTTAAAGGAAGTTGACTTTGGATCATTGAATATGATGCTAAAGTCGCAGTTATTGGAAGAGGTAATTATAAGCGGTAGGCAACCTATAACGATCAAAGGTGATACGACAGAGTATGATGCAGCAAGTTTTAAGCTTCAACCAAATGCAAAGGTGGAGGATTTACTAAAGCAATTACCGGGGATACAGGTGGATCAGGACGGCAAAATTACGGCGCAAGGACAAACAGTTAATAAGGTATTGGTAGATGGGGAAGAATTCTTTGGAGATGATCCCACTTTGGTTACCAAAAATATTCGGGGGGATATGGTGGATAAGGTGCAGCTTTATGATAAACAAAGTGATCAAGCTGCTTTTACAGGAGTGGATGACGGACAGAAAACCAAAACAATTAATATACAATTAAAGGAGGATAGCAAAAAAGGATATTTTGGAAAAATAGATGCGGGTGCAGGGAACGATGACTTTTATCAGGCGCAGGGTATGATCAATAAGTTTAAGGGTAAGGAAAAAATGGCCGCGTACGGTACCATCGGCAATACCGGTAAAGTTGGCTTGGGCTGGGGAGATGCCGATAAATACGGTACATCTTCGTCTTCGATGGAATTCTCGGATGATGGGGACATGATGTTTATGGTTGGAGGCGGAGACGATCTGGAGTCATTTAACGGGCAGTATAATGGAGAAGGAATCCCTTTAGCACGTACTGGTGGTTTGCACTATGATAATAAGTGGAATAGCGATAAACAGTCGATCAATACCAATTACAAAATTGGAACTCTAGATGTAGAAGGAACAAGGAACAGTTTGAATCAACAGAACTTGCCAAACGGTATTATTAACAATACCTCGAATGAGACATTTGATAATCATATGTTTAGACACAAATTGGATGCACGGTATGATATCAAATTGGATTCGACAACAAATTTGAGAATTACGATGGATGGAACGCTGAAGAACAGTGATACCGAGAACAGCTACTCATCCGAAAGTGTAAATGGAGAGGGACGTTTATTAAATCAAAATGAACGGAGCATCACCAATCACGCAGATGATAGGATTTTTAACGCGAGTGCTTTACTAACAAAAAAGCTAAAAAAAGCAGGCCGTACCTTGTCGTTAAACCTTAATCAATCGTCTAACAACAGTAAAGCAAATGGGTTTTTGAATTCTCAGACAGATTATTTTAACGCGGCTACGGGCGATGTGGATAGCACACGGCATGATGACCAATACAAAACCAATGATATTGTCAATAATTCGTTCCGTTCAAACCTGACTTATTCAGAGCCTTTATTTAAAAACTTTGCGGTAGTGTTGAATTATGGGTTCAGTCTCAGCAACGGTCGGTCGAACAGACAATCTTTTAATCAGGGAGCCGAAGGTTCGTACAATATCCTAGATACTTTATTCAGTAATGATTATAAGCTCGATCAAACTTCTAATCAGGTGGGAGCGGTTTTTAATTATAAGACGGCCAAGACTACCCTAAACTTTGGAGCGAAAGTGAGCGATGTAAAATTTAAACAGTTGGATCAATACACCGATCAAACATTTACCAGAAATTTTACCAATTTTAACCCGCAGCTGAATTATCAGTATCGATTCTCCCAACAGAAATCGCTCCGTGTTGGATATGACGGCAATAACACACAACCCAGTATCAATCAGATCCAACCGGTACGTGTCAATACAGATCCCCTCAATATTGTATTGGGTAATCCGGATTTAAAACCTTCCTTCACAAATAGGTTTAATGCAAGCTTTAATAATTACAAGGTATTGAGCAATCAATATGTGAACTTTTATGGAAGTTACTCTTTTACTTCTAACCCCATTGTGAGTAATACCATGACAGATTCTTTAGGTGCGAGTACTTATCAATCGGCCAATTTAAAAGATAAGAATACGGCCAATTTCTATGGAGGTATGTATTTTGGTAAAAAGATCAAAAAATTGGATTTACAGGTAGGGATGAATTTGAGTGCAAACGGTAATACGTATTATAACTTAACCAATAATGATCTCAATCAAACGAAATCGTATAGCTACTCGGGAAGTTTATCACTGTCAAAATACAAAGAGAAGAAATACGATTTTTATCTAAATGCCGGACCAAGCTATAATACTTCTGAATCTTCGTTGCAGCCAGAGTTTAATAATAACGGATGGGGAATAAATGGTAGTGGTGGTTTCAATGTTTATTTGCCGGGGAAAATCCAGATTGGATCGGATGGTAATTATATGTTCACGGAAGCAACTCAATCATTTTCGGAAGACTTTGAACGCTTGATCGTGAATGCCTATATTACTAAAAAATTCTTTAAGGACGAGAATTTACGTTTTACGGTATCGGGTAATGATTTATTGAATCAAAACGTGGGCTTCAGACGCAGCGCATACAATAATAACATTAGCCAAAATAGTTATACTACTATACGAAGGTATTTTATGTTCTCGGTTACCTGGGAATTTAGTAAAATGGGCGGTAAATAAGTTTTTATACTCGCGTACAATAAAATTATAGAAAGATGAAGAATATATTGATCATACAGATAGGCTTATTTTTACTTCTTGTTAATCAGATATCATATGGGCAGAATACCAGATTTGTGAGCAGTGGGACCATTGAGTACGAAAAACGGGTAAATATGTATGCCAAAATTGCCAAGCGCATTAACAAAGAAAATTCAAGCTGGATGGAGCAGATTTATGATGAGTATAAAAAATCTCAGCCACAATTTAAGACGATGAAGGCAGAATTGTCTTTTTCTAGGGATGTCTCTTTGTATAAGCCGATAGAATCTGACACCAGACCGTCGAATAATTTTTTAAGCAATGATCCAACGATAGACTTAAAGAAAGTAATCTATACCGATTTTAAGACGGGGACCTTTATCAGTGAGAAGAATTTATACGAAGAAACTTTCTTGGTGGAGGATAGCCTAAGAAATATAAAGTGGAAAATAACAGACGAAACACGCGAAATTGCAGGTTACGAATGTAGAAGAGCGAATGCTTTGGTAATGGACTCCGTCTATGTAGTGGCCTTTTATACCGATCAAATTCCGGTTTCTGGCGGGCCTGAATCTTTTACGGGTTTGCCGGGTATGATTTTGGGCCTGGCACTTCCGCACGATAATACAACCTGGTTTGCTACGAAAGTAAATGATGTGCCCGTCCAGTCTACCAATATCGCTCCACCTAAAAAGGGGAAAAAAGTGAATAATGAAGGGCTATTAACGAGTTTAAAAGCCAGTATGAAAAATTGGGGAGAATATGCACAGGAAATATTTAAAGCAATGATGCTTTAAGGCCTGAAAAATTTTCTTAAGTTTATGTTAGCCTTCATCTCTATCGTGGTTTTATTGGTAGAGCAATTGAATAATTACGTTACACGTAAAAGGCTTTTTTCTAACGCTGGAATTTTAGTATGCCCTCAATTGATTGGATTATAGTTGCCGAGATTATTTACGTGCTGATAGTGATCGCGGTGTGTTTGCATATTATTTATGAAACACGGTCCAGTACGAAAACATTAGCGTATCTAATGCTAACTGTTTTTATTCCGGTGGCTGGGATTATTCTTTATTTTTCTATTGGGATAAACTACCGTAATCGTAGCATGTATAGTAAAAAGCTGGTGCGCGACCAAAAATTGCAGGAACGCTTACGTATAGAAATCTATAAATCATCTTTCGATGCCTTGAAAAGTGTGGGGGACTATGGTTTGAGTTATAAGGGATTGGCACACATGATCCTAAAGGATATGATGAGTCCGTTAACAGCCAATAACAAGGTTAAATTACTGATTAATGGCGAGCATACTTTTCGAGAAATTCTATTAGCGATTAAAGAGGCCAAAAACCACATTCATTTAGAATACTACACTTTTGAAGACGACGATATTGGCAATCAGATAAAGGACGCACTGATAGTGAAGGCGAGGGAAGGGCTTGAGGTTCGGTTTATCTATGATCATTTTGGCAGCCGTTCTATTGAAAAAAAACTTGCTCAGGAATTGAAAGATGCTGGGGTGCTGGTGTATCCATTTCGCAAAATCACTTTTCTTTTATTGGCAAATAGGCTGAATTATAGAAACCATAGAAAAATCATTGTTATTGATGGAAATGTTTCATTTGTGGGTGGTATCAATGTAGCCGATCGTTATATGAATAGAGCGGGAGAAGTTAATAAGATGTATTGGCGCGATACGCATTTGAAGATAACCGGTCCGGGTTCAGTATACCTGCAATATATATTTTTATGTGATTGGAACTTTTGTAGTCCGCATAAATTACAAGCTGAACAGCGTTTTTTTTCTGATAGACCAAACATACATGAAGGTAGTTTGGTGCAAATTGCTGCCAGTGGACCTGATTCTATATCGCCGTCTATCTTATATAGCTTGTTAAAGGCGATTAATACGGCTAAGGAAGAGATACTCATTACCACTCCTTATTTCATTCCCGGTGAAAGTTTAATGGATGCTTTGATTATTTCTTCATTAAGCGGTGTACATGTCAAACTGCTCGTTCCATACATTTCGGATTCACGTGTTGTAAATGCTGCAGCGCGTTCTTATTACGATGATCTTTTAAAGGCTGGCGTTCGGATTTTTCGATATAAAAAAGGCTTTATCCATGCAAAGAGCATGGTATTTGATAATAAACTGGCCATTGTGGGTACCGCTAATATGGATCAGCGAAGTTTTGATCTGAATTTTGAAGTGATGGCCTTGGTGCTGGACCAGGAGATTGCCACTCATTTGCGGGATGTTTTTAATCAAGATTTAGAAGAGTCGGAAGAAATCAATCCACAGCAATGGGCTGAACGTGCAAAATGGCGTAAGCTGTTAGAGAAATCAGCGAGAATGGTTTCTCCATTGTTGTGATATTACAATGAAAAATAGAGACCATTTTTTATTGTTTTTTTAATATTGAGTTAATGGTTGTTTGTTAACTTGCTATTGGAATATTTATAAGTTAGGAGCATGTTATGAGAGTTAAGCATAATTTTACCTTATCTCACTATTTTCTCTGGACGATTTTATTCGTTCTCAGAAAACTTAAATCGTATTTGATGATCGGTTTTGGTAGGGAGAATAAAAAGGCTGAATACTAAAATCCGGCCCATTCTATAAATTAAAGACGTTTGACATTTTTCCTTATCTGGGAGATGTAATGGCTGCTCTAAGCAATAACAAATCATCCTGAAAATTCATCTATTCTAAGAAGGACTCTTGCCCTCTTCTTTATTCGGAATGAAATAAATTTCTTTTTGCGGGTTCGGTACACTGATATTATTGTTTTCGAGCGCTTCTTTGATTTTTTGAAAGCTGTCGTGATAAACGGGCCAGAAGTCTTTGTTTTTAATCCAGCATCTGATTACCAATACTATGGCGCCATCTAATGAACTAACTAGTACCGCTGGTTCCGGATTTTTAAGAATCGATTTATTCTGACTAAGAACACCTAATATTACTTTTCTGGCGGTATCAATATTATTGTTATAAGCAATGGATATTTTATATTCTGCCTGTCTGGTTGGATTATCTGACGTATTGTTAATAACCGAATTGGCCAGCGGACCATTTGGGGCGTATATAGTGGTCCCATTTCCGGCTCTTAAAGTTGTATACAGAATATCGATTTTTAACACGGTACCCGATACGTCATTGTTTGTTGAAATAAAGTGCCCAACGCGAAAAGGTTTGAAAAGCAAGATCAATACACCTCCTGCAAAATTGGAGAGACTCCCTTGTAGGGCAAGACCCACTGCGAGGCCGGCCGCACCTAACATGGTAACAAAAGAAGTGGTTTGTATGCCTAATGTGGAAGCAACACTAAGGAATAACAGAATATAAAGTAAAATCCGGATAATGCTTGTTAGGAATTCTGCCAGAGAAATTTCTATCTTTCCATTGGTAAAGCGTTTATGCAAAAATCTTACAAAAACTTTTATAAGCCATATTCCTACAACTAAAGTAAGCAGGGCAAGTAACAACGAAGGTAGGCGATCAATAAAAGAGTCGATTAAATTCTCTAAGGTTCTTTCTACTTTTGTGTTCATTGATATGAATTGTATTAAATTGAATGAAAAACAATGTCTTGTTAAAAAAGTTTTAGGAAGTTTTCCAGAGATAACATCCTGGTTGAGATAATGATTAACTTTTTACATGATAGAAATAGTAAAACTAGCTTCATATACATGACCGGAAGACAAGGATAAAATACCCTCTTTCTCTTGTATGGAAGAAGCGAAATTTTCGTTATCAGCATAGCCCAGCCAGGGCTCTATACATACAAAAGATGCACCAGGTTTTGCCCAGATTCCTAGTGATTTAAATTCTGGAAATATAACTTTTAGCGCGTGTGGATGATTTTTACTTCGGATAGTAACTTCCTTGCTAGCCAATGACTTAAAGACCAAAGCATCTTCTTCAAAAAGATGTTCAGTTAGTTCCAGTTTTTTTCCATTTAGTGGTACTTGCGACTGCTGGGTATTAAAGTAGCCATTAGGCGAAAGATGATGACGTGTTAATACTTCCTCTTTTTCAAATTCCAGATAATAATCGTCATATCGCTCGTATGGGAAAAAGGGAACGTTAAAGGCTGGGTGTGCGCCTAAAGAAAAGAATATGGTTTTCGTGTCAATGTTAATGACTTTATAGGTGCATCTTAGCGCATCATCGTCGAGATGATAAATAACCTGATATTCGAAATGGAACGGATATGAGCTAAGGGTTTCTTTATTGTATCGGAGTGAAAAAACGGCATGAGTGCCAGAGGATTCAATCAGGACAAAATGGGCATGACGAGCAAAACCATGGCGTTGTAGTGGATAGAAAGAGCCTTCATAAGATACTTGATTATCAACAACGCCTCCAACAATAGGAAAAAGATTAGGTGCATGCCATGGCCAGAAACTAGGGTCTCCCTGCCAAATATATTCAAGTGCCGATGTTTTGTTGTAGAGGGAACAGATTTCAGCTCCCTTTTTCTTTATACTGATATGGATATGGTTGTTGTTTAGTTCGATCATCTTTCGTATATCTATTGATAAGTGTTTAGTGTTGTAAAGTTACTAAAGTGCATTTAGCTAAACAAGTTTAGGATAACTGAACCAGACCAAGTCTCCCGTATCTGCACCTATTTCTGCCCAGTTATCCGTTTCAAATTTTAAATGCATACAGGCACAGGTAGGAAAATCGATCTGCGCATCGGTACTGAGATAATTGGCAAATAAACTGATACCGGGATTATGGCCAAAAAGCGCGATGAAGTTTAGGTTATTATCCAATTCATTCACCACCTGCAGTAAATGAGGGATTTCTGCTTCATATATAGCTAGCTTTTCCTGAATGTCTTCTATTGGATAGTTTAGTTCTCCGGCAAAAATTTTAGCAGTGGTAAGGGCGCGGTTGGCAGGACTACTGATAATCAATTGCGGATGCAATTTTTGTGCAACAAGTCTTTTAGCAATAATAGGGGCATCTCTCATACCGCGCTTATTAAGTGGTCTCTCAAAATCGGGAAGGTCAAAGCTCCAATCAGATTTTGCATGACGGATCAGGATCAAGTGTTTAGCCATAGTTTAAAATGCTTTCTATTTTATTAATAACCATCAAGGGACTAATAAGTTCTATACAGGGCTTCCCATCACATAAACAAGGTTTGTTCCCATAAATGGAACTGGGTCTTGCTGGATGATCGATCTGAATGCAATCACTATCGCGCTGCCCAAATCCCAAAAATCCTGCATATGGATGTGTTGGACCCCAAATGGATACTACCTTGGTGCCAACTAAAGAAGCTAGATGCATGCCGGAAGAATCCATGCTTAACATCAAATCCAGATTCGCAATGAGATCTAGCTCCTGGCTGAGGTTGATTTTTCCAATAGCATTTGTGACCTGATCATATTTTTTTTCCCACTCGCTGCCAACGATTTCTTCTTTCTCGCCGCCGCCAAAAATGAATAGTTGATATTTTTTGCTTAAGGAGATGATAACCTGCTCCATCAAATCTAATGGATACATCTTATATATATGTTGAGCGAACGGAGCGATACCTATTTTGGGAGGTGACGACGGGAGAAAATGGCCAGCAAAAATGGAAGGAATGTTACGATCTTGTTTTTCCAGCTTTTTCTGCAGCGTAAAGGGATAACCTAAAGCATAGAAAACTTCCGCGTACCGATCAAAAGTGGATTGCAGGGGAAGGAATATTTTGTGCTTCTTCCGGGTCAGTTTTTTTTTATTGCTACGCCCTTTATCAATGCGTTTTATTTTGACTCCGGTTATTCGAAAGAAGGAGGAGAGAACACGACTGCGGATATTATCATGCAAATCAGCTATCAAGGCAGGCTTATATGCTCTCAATTCTTTGAATAATTTATATAAACCCTGGAAACCTTTATGTTTATCTTTTGGGAATATAGGGTGGAATATTACATTCGGAAGATCGTCAAAGAATGGTTGGAATGCTTGCCGGCTGACCAAAATGATCTTAACTTGAGGGTGGTGGGCTATTAATTGTTTGAGCACCGGCGACACCATAGCGACATCGCCCATAGCTGAAAAACGAAATACTATAATGCTTTCTATGGGCATTGCTTCTTTATTCCTTGCTCTTTACTTTTTGTTCTTCCGCATATAAAACAGGATTAAGAGACGGATCATTATACATCTTCATTTGTTTATACACTTTCATGAATTTTCTTCCGGCACTAATGTCTCTCAGCAATTGATCAATACTAGTTGATAGATCCTCTTGCTGGGCTAACAATATTTGAAGCTTGTCAGTACACTGCATACGATGCTGTTCCGATGCGTCTATTCTCTCTGCTTCTAACCGCATATGATAGATTTTTAAGGCCAGGATAGACAATCGATCGATTGCCCAGGCCGGACTTTCTGTATTGATGGTGGCATCAAATGATGGCTTTATGCTTTCAAATTTCTTGAGATAATAGCTATCTATAAATTCCACAGTATCGGTTCTATCTTGATTAGATTGATCAATTCTACGTTTCCAGTTCAATCCTTCTTGAGGCGAAATGTGCGGATCACGTACTTCGTCTTCCATATGCCACTGCACCGTATCTATCCAACATTTTAGATATAATAGATGTTCCAGTGAATCGGCAGGATAGGGATTGGAGATAGGAGTATTGACATGGTCATGGATATGGTAATCGGCAATAGCCTGATTAAAAATAATATTTGCCTGTTGGGAAATCATGATCAAACTTAGATAAATTTTCTTTTATATGGAAGTCTATATGATTTCCATATAAAAGAAAATGACGGGTATATATCGGTAGTAATGGATGAGTTTCTTTTTCCGAATGAAATATAATGTATTTATTTTATAGCAGCTCTGCGACTTAAAAAGTAGTTTTCAATCTGCTCCAATGTCAAACAATTAAGGCACTGAGAAGCTTCTAGTCCGCCTTTTCTTCCTATTAAAGTTCCGTAATACATGTCGTTAAAACCCTCTGTCCGATGCGCATCAGGGTTGATGGATAAAAATACGCCTTTATCCAAAGCATAGCGATGCCAGCGCCAATCTAGATCTAGACGAAGTGGATTAGCATTGATTTCAATGACTACGCTGTTGGCTGCACAAGCGTCAATTACCTTTTTATAATCAATAGGATAACCATTTCTACTCAGCAATAGTCTACCTGTTGGATGACCTAATATAGTGGTATAAGGATTTTCGATAGCTTTTATGAGCCGGATGGTAGCTTTCTCTTCATCCATCTTCAGGTTGGCGTGTACAGACGCTACCACGAAATCAAAACCTTGGAGTATATCATCAGTATAATCTAAAGAACCGTCACCCAAGATATCTGATTCTATTCCTTTGAATATTTTGAATGGCGCCAGCTTTTGATTTAGACGATCAATTTCCTGCCATTGCTGTAAGACCCTATCTTCTTTTAATCCATTCGCATAAACAGCTGTTTTGGAATGATCGCAGATACCCAGGTACGTTAATTGGAGCGTATCTTTACAATAAACTGCCATTTGTTCCAAGCTGTGTACACCATCGCTCCAGGTACTGTGATTATGTAAACTACCTTTTAAATCACTGTAATGAACGAGATTGGGTAATGTGTGTGTATGAGCCCTTGATATTTCATCTGTTCCCTCACGCAGCTCAGGCTCTATAAAATCCAGATTGGCCATCTGATAAATATCCTTTTCACTAGCGGCAAGCGGTAAGGCTCCACCAAATCGCTGTTGAAGGCTCTCAACGTGAGCTTCATTGCCGGTTGTTAGTAATAAATGTGCTGAAAAGTGTTCTTGGTCTGTTAAGATGAAGTCGATGGCCAGTCCACTTTCATGTACTGTTTGGAGCATATTACCAACCTGATCAAATTGGATAAGCTGATCATTTCTTTCAACGATAGTTATTAATTCCGGTATAGAAGCGGTGGTAATAAATTGCAGTTTACGGAGTACTTCAGATCTTCTTCGAAAATCTCCGGTGTGAGATAACAGTATCTGTGGATTTAACGCCTCTTTGATTTGCTCGTAAATGTGATTTGCTGTTTTTTCTGCTTGCGCATACAAAAAGAATCCCTGACTAGCCATATTGAATTCAATGGCCTTTTTTATTTCATCCTGTGTCTTTAAGCCAAATCCTTTTGCTTCTACCAATCTGTTTTCATTGCAGGCATAGTAAAGTTCACCTAAAGTTTCTATACCTAGTGTTTGCCAGATGACGATTATTTTTTTAGGACCTAAACCTTTTATCGTCAGCATTTCCAGTATACCTTCCGGTGTTTGGGCTAACAAGGTATCCAGTTCGGCAATGCTACCTGTATCTAGCAGTTCCCACACTTTATTTGCAGTACTTTTTCCAATACCCTGTTCTGCACTGAGTTCACTTTCGGTTTTGTCGGTTATTTTGAAAGGAAGTTTATCTAATTTAAAGGATGCATTAGCTATTGCCTTGGTTTTAAATGGATTTTCTCCATGTAATTCCATTAATTGTGACAACAGTTTAAATTTCCGAGCTATAATCTTATTTTCCATGGAAGGGCTGCGCTAACTATATTGAGATCGTTTTGAGTATCGAATGACGATGGCAGCAAACTTAGATAAATCGGTTTTGATATGCAACTTTTGTTGATTACTGAACCGCTATGACAAGTTGATAGAGGGAGAAATGAGAAACACCATTTCTCCCTTATTTTTTGTGTTTACTGAGTGCTATTGATAATCAACTACATAAGGGATTCTTGATTGTATACCACTCTGTTGCATAATCTGTTTTGCCTGTTGATAAATGGAATAACCTTCACCAAGTTCTTGCTTGATAAACCAGGTTTTTAGTTTATCGCTGGAAGATCCTAAAAATGCTTCCAAGGGATCTTTCATAGCCGGATAGGCAACTAATTTATAATCGTTGATTTTTGCTTTTTTTGCCGCTGATTTGATGGCATCATTTAAGCTTCCCAAGCGATCAACGAGTCCGATCTCCAGTGCTTGAGTGCCAGTCCAAACACGCCCTTGCCCAATGCTGTCTACTTTCGTTTGATTGATCTTTCTTCCGTCAGATACTTTTTTTGTAAAGGTATTATAGATTCTGTTGACATCCTGCTGAATTAGATCCCTTTCATCGATAGTAAGGGCCCGGTTCACGCTCATTAGATCGGCGTAACGACCTGTTTTTACTTCATCAAAAGTAACCCCTAATTTATTATTAAAGAAATTCTGTAAATTGGGGATAATACCAAATACACCAATTGAACCTGTAATCGTGTTGGGTTGTGCAAAGATGGAATCGGCCGCACAGGAGATGTAATATCCTCCTGAAGCTGCCACGTCTCCCATAGACACGACAATAGGTTTTACTTTTTTCGTCAGTTCTACTTCTCTCCAGATAACGTCAGAGGCTAATGCACTGCCACCAGGAGAATTTACGCGGAACACAACGGCTTTTATCTTGTCATCCTCACGTGCAGTGCGTATCGACCGTGATATTCTATCAGAACCAATTTGTTCATCAGAACCTTCTCCCGAAACGATATCGCCCACTGCATAAATGAGTGCAATACGGTCCTGACCAGTATTGCTATCTGATTTTTGCGTCGTGTAATCTTCTATATTGATGGATTTGATTTTTTTCTTTTTGTCAACTCCCAACTTCGCTTTCAGTTCATCAATAATCTCATCTTTGTATTTAAGCCCATCCACCAATTTACTTTCTAAGGCCCGGCCCGCATCTCTACCAGCATAGGTATCAGCTATGCTTCTTAAAGAATCGACAGCGATATTTCGGCTTTTAGCTACATTACTCAAATAATAGTCGTACACCGAATTAAGATAGGAGGTGACCTGTTCTTTATTTGCTGCACTCATCTTATCCAAAATAAAAGGCTCTACTGCACTTTTATAAGTGCCCACTTTGATGATTTGTGCTTCGATGCCGAGTTTTTCCAGTGTGCCTTTAAAAAATGATAGTTGAGCGGCTAAGCCCCTAAAGTCTACAGAGCCTTCAGGATTAAGATAGACTTTATCGGCAGTAGAAGCGAGATAATAACCTTTTTGTGAGTACCCCTCACTGTAAGCAAGAACAAATTTTTTAGATTCTTTAAAGTCTAGCAGCGCGTCTCTGATTTCCTGTATCGTTGCAAAACTTGCACCTATCCCGTTGATGTCCAATATAAGGCCTTTAATTCTGTTGTCTTTTTTAGCCGCTTGGATACGGATTAATATTTCATCAAGGCCAATTGTTTTCTGCGAGCTGAATGCAGGAAAGTTTATGTTATTGAACGGTCCTTTCTCCGTACGTTCTTTAATAGCATAGTTTAAACTGATGCGCATCACCGAGTTATCGCTCACTTCTACTGCTTTATCAGAAGTAGCCGTACTCACCAAAGCACCAATAATAGCTATCGCAAGAAAAATAAAGATAATGGCGGAGAGAAATATTCCCAGCATAGAGGCAAATACCAACTTGAAAAATTGCTTCATGTATGTCTGATATTAATTTTAAATCAATGTTTGGGTATAAGACAAATAAGCTTACGTTTTGTTACACCAGCATGATGTTTTTCTATCTTTGTTTATGCATTTTGTTTATTTATTATTAGGTTCAAATCTGGGGGATAGTAAAACAGTGTTGAAAAGTGCTCTGTTACTGATTGAAGAAGAGATTGGTAAGATTGTGAAGCTTTCAGCGTCATATAGAACGGCTCCATGGGGCGTAACTGATCAACCTGATTATCTGAATCAGGTAGCAAAGGTAGAAACGGCACTTTCGGCGCATGATACTCTGAGAGGCGTTTTGGAGATAGAAAAGTGGCTCGGAAGAATTAGAAAAGAAAAATGGGAAGCAAGGATAATAGATATTGATATCCTTTATTTTGACAATTGTATTATTAATGAACCGGATCTAAAAATACCTCATCCTTTATTACATCTCCGTAAATTTGTTTTAGTCCCATTGAACGAAATCGCACCTGATTTTGTTCATCCTGGTTTTAATACGAGTAATAGCCATTTATTAGCGCAACTGGATGACCGTTCTTCGGTGGAGAGGAAGGAGGAGAATTAGAATGTTTGGCTTAGTTTGCTGTATTGTATCAGCGATAGTATAACGTAAACAATAATAATGAGTGGGATAGCCGTTAGTTGTAGTACGAGTATCAATACCAATCCGATTAATAATAAGAGATAACGGTAGAGATTGTTCGTAATGGTGAAATCTTTAAACTTTAGGGACATGAGCGGTATTTCGGATACCAGCATAAAGCTTAATGCCAAGGTGAGGGTTAATAGTATCAGTGGATTTTGTACGTAAGCGCTCAGTATAGGGTCTTTACTCATGGCGATGTGCGGTAGTGACAATATAAATAAGGCACAGGCCGGGGTTGGCAAACCAATAAAAACGGTACTTTGTCTTGTGTCTAAATTGAATTTTGCTAAGCGTAAAGCAGAGAATACAGCAATAAGGAAAGCACTGTATTGTATCCACTGGCCGCCATAAGCAACGGCTGGCGTTTCTGCTAACATCTTAAAGACAATAACGGAAGGTAAAAAGCCAAAACTTACCATATCTGCTAAAGAATCTAGTTCTTTGCCAACGGGAGAACTGACCTGTAATATACGGGCAGCCAATCCATCAAAAAAATCAAAAATAGCAGCTATGATGATCGCATAACCAGCCCCAATCAACAATCCATCGAACGCGAGAACGACACCTATACATCCACTAAAAAGGTTGAGGCAGGTAATAGCATTAGGTATATGTTGTTTCATCTGTAAATAATTATTTATAAATTATTTGTTTCCAAAAGCATAAATGAGCTCGTTACACTCGGTTTGACTCTTATCGGTTATATACATGCCGGTGATCAGGCAGGGACTCCGAAATAATTTTCTTTGCCTAAGACAAGACGATTTCTCATAAGTGCGAAATTATGTTTTTTTGGTGATTGTTGTCCAAAAATCAGGAACCGTTAAACTACAAAAAAGCTTTCTTTTCTATATGTTGAGAAAAGAAAGCTTTTTTATACAGAGTGATCGTTCGCTTTTACGTTACTGACTCTAACCGTTCATGCTAATCAAAAATTCTTCATTTGATCGGGTTCCACGCATTTGACCTAATAAAAATTCCATGGCCTCCGTTGAGTTCATATCTGCTAAATGGTTTCTTAATACCCAGATTCTTTGAAGTGTTTCTTTGTCGTTTAATAGATCGTCTCTACGTGTACTCGATGCCGTAATATCAATTGCAGGGAAAATACGTTTATTGGATAGTTTACGATCTAATTGAAGTTCCATATTACCAGTTCCCTTGAATTCTTCAAAGATTACCTCATCCATTTTAGAGCCGGTATCAGTAAGTGCCGTTGCTAAAATAGTAAGAGAGCCGCCGTGTTCAATATTACGTGCGGCACCGAAGAATCTTTTCGGTTTATGTAATGCATTAGCATCTACACCACCCGATAATATTTTGCCGGAAGCAGGTGCAACCGTATTGTATGCACGCGCTAACCTGGTGATTGAATCCAATAAGATCACTACATCGTGCCCGCATTCTACCATGCGTTTTGCTTTCTCTAATACGATGTTTGCTATCTTTACGTGGCGCTCTGCTGGCTCATCAAAAGTAGAAGAAACTACTTCTGCCCGTACGCTTCTCGCCATGTCGGTAACCTCTTCAGGACGTTCATCTATCAGTAAAATAATCAAATAAACTTCCGGATGATTTTTAGCAATGGCATTTGCCACCTCCTTCAATAGTACCGTTTTACCCGTTTTAGGTTGGGCCACAATTAATCCACGTTGTCCTTTACCGATAGGTGTAAACAAATCCATAATGCGGGTAGAATTATTACCAGCATCAGTATAAAGTCTTAAGCGTTCTGTAGGAAACAAAGGCGTTAAGTAATCAAAAGGTACGCGGTCCCGTACTTCAGCGGGTACCTGACCATTGATCGCTTCAACCCGTACCAAAGGGAAATATTTTTCACCTTCTTTTGGAGGGCGTATGCTTCCTCTAACAGTATCTCCGGTTTTTAATCCGAATAATTTAATCTGCGACTGCGAAACATAGATGTCATCAGGGGATGTAAGGTAATTATAGTCTGATGAACGGAGAAAACCGTAACCATCAGGCATGATTTCCAATACGCCTTCGTTGACAATTACATTGTCAAAATCCAAATTCGAAGCGGGAGGAAGAGACGGTGCACTTTCCGTTTTTGAAGATGGAGGATTGGTAGTAGCTGGACTAGAAACTCGACGTTCGGCACGAACCGGACGATCGGGAGAGGGGCTTTTTTCTAAATATGGCGCTGCCTCATCAGGTAATTGCTCTGCAGAAACAAGCTCTTTTTCGCTCTTTTTTCTTAGCTCAACAGGTTCGGTTTGTTTCACAGTTGTTCTTACGCGTTTACGATGTTTAGTATCATTAAATTCGTCCGTTGTATCCGTTGTAGGAGTAGAAGGCGTCTCTTCTTCGGCAGGTCTTTCATTTTCAGTCGCTATAATTTTATTGATTAACTCTTGTTTTCTCAATTTTTCAGCGTCTGCAATGCCGATTAATTTTGCAATTTCACGTAGCTCAGACACGAGCTTAGCGTTCAATTCATTAATATTCATCAAATGTCGTTATGTGTAATAAGGATTTTTATGCTTGTGTTTTTACAGAAATCTACCCATATAAAAAACTTGATTGATAAGTTTTATTTTTCGCTGAAGGAACTATGATTCTCCCTTAACGGTTAGGATAAATTTTGAGATTCCGCTGCAATTGTATGCATAAGAATTGGTATTTCAAAGAAAAAAGTAAAAAAATATTCATAACAGGTGTTTTTTGAGGCCGGTCTACACCTTAGTAGCCGATAAAAACCCGCCTTATATTGAAATGTGGCAATAGATTGCATAAGCCATCATTTTTGATTATTTTTGCTGCATTTCAATGACCTTTAATAATATTTCCCCTATAAAATATGACCCGTGAACAATTGATTGAGCAAATTAAATTAAAACGCTCTTTTTTATGCGTTGGTTTAGATACGGATATCAAGAAAATACCAACTTTTTTGTTAGATTATGAGGACCCTATTTTTGAGTTCAACAAACAAATTATCGAAGCTACCGCAGATTTATGCGTGGCTTACAAGCCCAATATTGCTTTTTATGAGAGCAAGGGTTGGGCTGGTTGGTTGAGTTTGAAAAAAACGTGGGAACTTATTCCAAAAAACTGTTTAAGCATTGCCGATGCTAAACGGGGAGATATTGGCAATACGTCGGATATGTATGCCAGAGCTTTCTTTTCCCAGGAGGAATCCGGTTTGAATTTCGACGCAATCACTATAGCGCCATATATGGGTGAAGATTCGGTAACACCATTTTTAAAGTATAAAGATAAATGGGCTATTGTTTTGGCACTAACATCCAATAAAGGCAGCTTGGATTTTCAGTTTTTGACGGATACCTCTGGCGATAGATTGTTTGAACAAATCATAAAAAAAGTGAATGGTTGGGGAAATGACGGTAATTTAATGTACGTGGTAGGGGCTACAAGAGGGCAGGCATTTGCGGATATACGTAAATATGCTCCCAGTCACTTTTTGCTCGTCCCTGGTGTAGGAGCACAAGGAGGTAGCTTGAAAGATGTATGCACTTATGGAATGACAAAGGATTGTGGTTTATTAGTCAACGCCACGCGATCCATCATCTATGCTAGCAATGGGAAGGACTTTGCTGAAAGAGCAAGAGAAGAGGCTTTATTGCTTCAGAAGGAGATGGAAGAGGAATTGTTGAAAGCCGGTGTCATTAAAAATGACTAAATTGAAATAATCTTAAAAAATAAAAAATGATCCCGATCATTAATTTACATTTAGATTATTAACAAGCGAGAAAAGAGATGACAAAAGCTCGAATAATTGCCATTCAAGTTGTAACTTTGCAAATTGATTGTATCATTGCTTGAGGACATTGTTTGAGTTAAGCAAAAAAAAAGCGAAATGAGTACCAAAGACGATAATATATTACAAGAGCTTGCTGTAGAGGAGTATAAATATGGTTTCACTACGGATATTGAGATGGAGATTGCCAAAAAAGGCTTGTCTGAAGAAACAGTACGTTTTATCTCGTCTAAAAAGAGCGAACCGGAATGGCTGTTGGAGTGGAGGTTAAAGGCTTTGCGGCATTTCGAAAAAATGAATATGCCTAAATGGCAAAACTTTCAGCATCCACGTGTTGATTTTCAAGATATTTCCTATTATGCAGCACCAAAAGAGAAACCGAAAGTAGACAGCATTGACGAGGTTGACCCAGAATTACTGGATACTTTTGCCAAATTGGGAATCCCATTGGATGAGCAGAAAATACTTGCCGGTGTTGTTGCTGTAGATGCGGTGTTTGATAGTGTTTCTGTCAAAACGACTTTTAGAGAAAAACTAAAAGAATATGGTGTTATATTCTGTTCTTTTGGAGAGGCAGTGAGGGAACACCCTGACTTGGTGAGAAAATATTTGGGTACAGTGGTACCACAAACAGATAACATTTATGCTGCTTTAAATGCTGCGGTATTCTCTGATGGTTCTTTTGTATATATCCCCAAAGGGGTAAATTGCCCAATGGAACTGTCGACGTATTTTAGAATCAATGCGCAAAATACCGGTCAATTTGAGAGAACATTGATCGTGGCAGACGAGGGTAGTTATGTGAGTTATCTGGAGGGTTGTACTGCGCCGATGCGTGATGAGAACCAGTTACATGCAGCTGTAGTTGAGCTAATTGCCATGGAGAGTGCCGAAATTAAATATAGTACAGTACAAAACTGGTATCCAGGAGATAAAGACGGTAAGGGGGGGATTTATAACTTCGTTACAAAGAGAGGTATCTGTAAAGGTGATAACAGTAAGATATCATGGACACAAGTAGAAACTGGTTCTTCTATCACCTGGAAATATCCTAGTGTGATTTTAAAAGGAGATAACTCAGTAGGCGAATTTTATTCTGTAGCACTTACCAGAAATCACCAAATTGCTGATACCGGAAGCAAGATGTTCCATATTGGAAAGAATACGAGAAGCAAAATTATTTCTAAAGGAATCTCTGCAGGCGTAAGCCATAACAGTTACCGTGGATTGGTACAAATTGGTAAAAATGCGGAAAAAGCTCGTAATTTTACGCAATGTGACTCACTCCTGATAGGCGATAGGTGTGGTGCGCATACATTTCCTTACATCGAAGCAAAGAACAAAACGGCTAAACTAGAACATGAAGCGACCACTTCTAAGATAGGAGAAGACCAGATTTTTTATCTTACACAGAGGGGGATCGATCCTGAAAAAGCAGTGGGCCTTATTGTAAATGGATATGCAAAGGAAGTATTGAATCAACTACCTATGGAGTTTGCTGTTGAGGCGCAGAAGTTGTTGGCGATTTCCCTGGAAGGTAGTGTAGGATAATACGAGAAGGATTGAGATTTTTTAGATAAAACAGATAAAAAAAAACGACAAATCAGTTAAGATTTGAATTAATAGCATATGTTAAGTATTAAAGGCCTACAGGCATCTGTAGAAGATAAACAAATTTTAAAAGGATTAAATTTAGAAGTTAAAGCGGGTGAAGTGCATGCAATTATGGGACCAAATGGTTCTGGTAAAAGCACATTAGCGTCTGTTTTGGCCGGTAGAGATGCATATGAAGTTACTGGCGGAGAGGTGACACTCGATGGCAAGAATTTACTTGAACTCTCCCCCGAAGATAGAGCGAGGGAAGGTTTGTTTTTGGCTTTTCAGTATCCCGTTGAAATCCCCGGTGTTTCGAATATTAATTTCTTGAAAACTGCCGTTAACGAAATAAGAGCTTACAAAGGATTGCCCCCAATGGAAGCGAAAGAGTTTTTAAAAAGGGTAAAAGAGAAGCAAAAGCTCGTTGAATTTGATGCTAAATTGGCAAATCGCTCTTTGAACGAAGGCTTTTCTGGTGGAGAAAAAAAACGGAATGAAATTTTTCAATTGGCAATGTTAGAGCCTAAATTGTCGATTTTAGATGAAACAGACTCTGGCTTGGATATTGATGCTTTGCGTATTGTGGCGAACGGGGTGAATCACTTGCGTTCAAAAGACAATGCGTTTGTGGTGATTACACACTATCAGCGTCTTTTGGACTATATTGTGCCTGATTTTGTACACGTGCTTTATAAAGGAAAGATTGTAAAGTCAGGAACCAAAGATCTTGCTCTCGAATTAGAAGAAAAGGGATATGATTGGTTAAAAGAAAGTGTGGATGCAGAGGAGAATGCTGCTATATAAGTATTTTCTGATCAACATTTTCCAAATCCATTTTATTTCAATAACAAATGATAACACAAGTTTCCAGTTCATTATATCATCAATTAGTTACTGTTTTCGAAGACGGTTTAGCTACAAAAGGACGTGAAGAACCTTTGGCTACGCTGAGAAAAGAGGCCTTTAATCGTTTTAAAGAAACCGGTTTTCCTACATCCAAAATGGAAGATTGGAAATACACCAATCTTCAATCAGTTATCAATAAGCAATATTTATTGCATGATAATATTCCTGGTAAGAGTGTGAATATAGATAAGGCGCTTATAAAAGGATTGGATACCTATCAATTGGTATTGGTAAACGGCCGTTACCGGGAAGATTTATCGGATACCATAGTTGAAAAAGGGGTTTATGTCAAAGCCATTGAAAAGGTAGTCAGTACCGATTTGTTTGTTAAACATTTTGGACAATATGCCGATAAAACAGACAATCCTTTGGTTGCACTGAATACAGCTCTTTTTGAAGGAGGACTTTATATCCATATTGAAAAGAATATAGTGCTCAGCAAAAGTATACAGATTATTCATGTCGCCTCTACGAGTGAATCTATATTCAATCAAACGCGTAATTTATTTGTTTTAGAGGCAAATGCGGAAGCTGAAATTGTAGAATCGTTCATTACAGATGATGCGGGAGAGAGCTTGAACAATACGGTAAGTGAATTGGTGCTGGAAGAAAATGCGCATCTGCAACATTATTATCTGCAAATAGGCGATTCGAAAGCTAGCTATCTAAATCATACAGAGGTGCAACAGGCTAAACATAGTTTATACAATAACTATAATTGCTCTTTCCCGGGAGCTTCTTTCGTTAGAAACAATATCCATGTACGCCTAAATGACAGTGCAGTAGAAAGCCATTTATATGGGATTGCGTTAACGGCGCAGGATCAATTGGTAGATAACCATACGATAGTAGACCATCGGATGCCACATTGTGAGAGTTATGAGTGGTATAAAAATATCACGCAGGATACTTCCACAGCGGTATTTAATGGCAAAATATTTGTTAGGCAGGATGCACAGAAAACCAATGCTTTTCAGCAAAATAATAATATGCTGATTGGAGAAAAATCAACTGTTTATACAAAACCTCAACTGGAAATATTTGCTGACGACGTTAAATGTAGTCATGGCTGTACAATGGGGCAGTTTGATGATGATGCACTTTTCTATCTGAGAGCAAGAGGTATCAGTGAGGAGAGTGCCCGTATTCTGCTGGTTCATGCTTTTGCATTTGACGTAACCGAAAAATTTAATAATGAGCTGGTCAAAGGATACGTAGAACGATTAATTGAGCAGGGTTTGATTGTAGAAAATAGCTAGTTAGTTTAAACACCCCTTTAAAGCTTTACAGGTTTTGACACATTACGATATCAATAATATAAGAGCTGATTTCCCTATCTTGAAGACCAAGGTAAATGGCCACGCGTTGGTTTATTTGGATAATGGTGCTACCACCCAAAAACCTTTTGCTGTTATTAATGCTATTACCGATTATTATACGAACATGAATAGCAATGTGCACAGGGGCGTGCATCATCTTAGTCAGATAGCGACAGATGCGTATGAGGTAACACGTAGAAAACTAAAGGATTTTGTCAATGCAAGGCATGAGCATGAGGTTATTATAACAAACGGAACCACCCATAGCATTAATTTGGTTGCATCCTGTTATGGACGGCAATTCGTGCAGGAGGGAGACGAAATCATTATTTCGGCCATGGAACACCATAGTAATATTGTGCCATGGCAGATGCTTTGTGAAGAGCGGAAAGCAATTCTCAAAGTGATACCGATCAATGATGAGGGAGAGCTGGATATGGATGTTTATCGATCGCTATTAAATGATCGGGTAAAAATAGTATCTGTAACCTATGTTTCAAATACGCTCGGTACCATCAATCCTATTAAAGAAATCGTAGATCTGGCGCACCAATTGGATATTCCAGTAATGGTTGACGGTGCTCAGGCTATACAACATCTTCAAGTAGATGTACAGGCTTTGGATGTTGATTTTTTTGCCTTTTCAGGTCACAAGATGTATGGTCCTACTGGGGTCGGTGTCTTATATGGCAAGGAAAAATGGTTGGACCAAATGCCCCCTTATCAAGGTGGGGGAGATATGATCAAGGAAGTTAAGTTTGAAAAAACGACGTATAACGAATTGCCTTTTAAGTTTGAAGCAGGTACGCCCAATATCGAAGCGGGTATTTGTTTGGGGGCTGCTATCAATTATATACAAACGGTTGGATTAAATAATATAATGCTCTACGAGGCGGAATTACTTCAGTATGCCACTAAAGCACTAATGAATATAGAGGGTATTCGACTGATTGGAACTGCAGAAGAAAAAAGTAGTGTGATCTCATTTCTACTTGCAGATGTGCATCCCTATGATGTGGGCGTGATATTAGATAAGTTAGGGGTGGCTGTTAGGACCGGGCATCATTGTACGCAGCCTTTAATGGACCGCTTTGGTATTCCCGGTACTGTGAGGGCTTCGATAGCCATGTATAATACAAAGGAAGAGATAGATGTGTTGGTTTCTGCGGTAGAACGTGCCGCAAAGATGTTATTGTAAGGGATTGATCGATATGACTATTAATGAAATACAGGACGAGCTGATTGATGATTTTTCATTTTTTGAAGATTGGATGGCGAAATATGAGTATATTATCCAGTTAGGAAAAGAATTGCCATTAATAAGTGAGGAATATAGAAAGGACAACTTTTTGATTAAGGGGTGCCAATCCCGTGTTTGGCTACATGCTGATTACCTAAATGACAAAGTTGTCTTTACGGCAGATAGCGATGCCATCATTACAAAAGGTTTGGTTAGCTTGATGATTAAAGTTTTATCTGGGCAGACAGCTTTGGATATTTTAAATGCCGATTTATATTTTATAGATGAAATTGGTTTGAAGGAACATCTTTCGCCTACCAGAGCAAATGGTTTGGTTTCTATGGTTAAGCAAATGAAACTATATGCGATGGCTATAAATGCCAAAGCCTAAGTAATTTTATTTGGCGCAGACTGTTTAGTTTTTGGCAGTAACATAATATTTGAAATAAAAAATTCTATTTTTTAAAATTTTATTTGGTTATTTGTTAACTTTACTTTTAAACTGTTAGCTATGCCTTTCGAACCGGATAAAATAGATTTAAAGATTATTAAATTATTGCAGGAAAATGGTAGGATTACCAATCTGCAGCTTTCGTCAAACATTGGACTTTCTCCGGCTCCAACATTGGAGCGTGTGCGTAAGCTCGAAAATGCCGGCTACATTAAAAGTTATCACGCGCTCGTGGATGAAGAACTACTTGGTTTGGGCATAAAGTCATTCATCCAGATCCAACTGGATTTTCATACGCATAACTCGATCCCCGAATTTGTTGAAGCAATCAAAAGCATTCCAGAAGTTACAGAATGTCATCATGTTACAGGTCAATGTGATTTTATGTTAAAAGTATACGTAAAAGACATTAAATCTTATGAAAGACTGATCATGGAAAAGATTAGCAGGATACCATGTGTCAAAACCTTTCAAACGATGATGATCATGTCAACATCTAAGAAAGAACCCATCGTGCCCATGGAATATTATTAATTAGCTAATCTTAGAGTTGCCAATCAATTGGTATTTCTCCTTGTTTTAATAAATATTGATTGGTTCTGGAAAAGGGTTTACTTCCAAAGAATCCATTGTAGGCTGATAGCGGAGAGGGGTGTGCCGAAGTAATAATGAAGTGTTTCGAACTATCAATTAACTTCGTTTTTTGTTTGGCATAACCACCCCATAAAATGAACACAATTCCTTCGCGTTCCTGTGAGAGCTTTTGAATGACGGTGTCTGTGAAAACCTCCCATCCTTTCTTCTGATGAGATGCTGCCTGATGAGCTCTGACGGTTAAGACGGCATTGAGTAATAACACACCCTGATCAGCCCATTTCGTTAATGTCCCATGGTTGGGTATATGAAATCCCTCTATATCATTATTGAGTTCTATATACATGTTTCGAAGAGAGGGCGGAATGGCGATACCCGGCTGAACGGAAAAAGACAGTCCGTGCGCTTGCCCTATGTTATGGTAGGGGTCTTGACCCAGAATTACTACTTTTACTTTATGGAAAGGTGTATGCTCAAAAGCGTTGAAAATAAACTTATTGGGGGGGAATATCTGATATTTTTTTTGTTCTTCTACCAAGAAGTTTTTTAAATCACGCATATAAGGTTTTGAAAATTCTTCTTCTAATACTTCTTTCCAGCTTTTTTCTAGATTTATGCTCATGTCCAAACTTAGGGAAAATCAAAATTATATACAAGACAAGGCCGTGCATCGTTTAACACCATTTGCCATCAGTAGGGAATTTTGGGGTGCATATAAATAAGAAAGTTTTGGTAAAAAGCATAAATTAATGGATATTTGCACGAATATTTATACTAAAAATATTCAAACGTAGATATGCCAAATTTCATTCGTATTATTTTAGCTTTTGTGTTACTGGGAGCATCGGTTAGCCTTTTTGTTTTTGGGCATTGGGGATGGGGGATTCTAGCACTTTTACTTGCTATTATTGTTTTTGTTACTTTTTTCTTTAATGAAAATATGCTAATTGCTCAGTTCTATCTTAGAAAAGAGAACATGGACAAAGCTAAGCATTGGTTAAATAAAATAAGCAATTATGAGAAGCAACTGATTCGTGCGCAACACGGTTATTACCATTTATTGATTGGTTTAATTGAATCGCGTAATGCACCCTTGCAGTCAGAAAAATATTTTAAGAAAGCATTGAGTTTAGGAATGCAGATGGACCATAATGTTGCATTGGCTAAGTTGAGCCTTGCTGGAATAGCGATGGCAAAGAGAAACAAAAGGGAAGCTACGCAATTATTACAAGAGGCTAAAAAGGCTGATAAAAATAAATTATTGGCTGAACAGATAAAGATGATGAAAGACCAAATGGGAATGTTGGACAAACAGCAGATGAAATTTAGATAGACCACCTTTCGATATTAGCCAATTACATCAAATTGGCTAATTAGTTTTCTTCTTCTAAGAGCTGCTTTTCATAAAGTTCAAAGTAACTTCCTTTGGCGGCAAGGAGCTCTTCATGTTGCCCCTCCTCTATAATTTGCCCATTTTCCAATACTAAAATATGGTCTGCATTTTTTATTGTTGAAATACGATGGGCAATAAAAATAGCCGACTTATCATGCATAACCGATCTAAGATTTTGAAGAATTTTTTCTTCGGTTTTTGTATCTATTGCCGAGAGACAATCATCAAATATTAACATTTTTGGATGGGTGATGAGGGCCCTCGCAATGGAAATACGTTGTTTTTGTCCGCCCGACAACGTGATTCCCCTTTCGCCAATAGCGGTTTCAAAACCTTTCTCGAATTCCATTATATTGTTATAAACGGCGGCTGCTTTTGCCGCTTCTTCTACTGCTGGCATATCTAGCACATCCAGTCCAAAAGCAATATTTCTAGCAATGGTATCCGAAAAGAGAAAAACTTCTTGAGGTACAAAGCCAATTGCGCTTCTGTAATCTGTTAGATTGAGTTCATCAATAGGCACCCCATCCACTCGTATTTCTCCAGCTTGTACATCATACATGCGCATCAACAGACGTGCGATCGTTGATTTTCCGGAGCCTGTTTTTCCTATAATAGCCAATATTTTTCCTGGAGAAAGATCAAATGAGATGTTTTTGAGCGCGTGGATGCTTGTGTCTGGATAGGTGAAACTCACCTTTTTAAAGGTGATATTACCGGAAAATGTTTGTTTTCCGTTCTGTGCGGATACGATGGAGGGTGTTGTATTTAAAAATTCATTGATTCTTTTTTGTGAAGCTGCTGCCCTTTGTACCAGTGAGGTAACCCAAGCTAAAGACATGGCCGGAAAAGTGAGCTGGTTGACATATACAATAAATTCCGCAATGTTTCCAGAGGTTATACTGCCGCGCATAACTTCTATGCCGCCTACATAAATGGTAATAATGGTACTGATGCCTATCAGTAGTAATATGAGTGGAAAGAAAACCGCCTGTACGCTCACTAATGAAAGTGAAACATTTTTGTAATCTGTGCTTTCTTTCGTGAATGCTTCTATTTTATCCAACTCGCGGTTATATGTTTTAATAACACGGATTCCTGAAAAAGTTTCCTGAACAAAAGAGCTTAGATTGGAAAGTTGTTCTTGTATTTTTTCACTCCTTTTATTAATTATCTTGTTGACAATAAGAATGACGACCGAAAGAACGGGAATTGGTGCAAGCGCATAAATTGATAAGGTACTATTTACACTGAACATGGCACCTATTACCATTATAGAAAGGACAACGGTGTTGATCGAATACATAATTGCCGGGCCTAGATAGGCCCTCACGCGACTCACGTCTTCGGTAACCCGGTTCATCAAATCTCCCGTGTTATTACGCTTGAAAAATGCCATATCCAATTGCTGATAATGATTATAAATCTCGTTTTTTAGATCATATTCAATATGTCTGGAAGTGAGTATAATCGTTTGTCTCATGAGAAATAGAAACAAGCCTCTAATTAATGCTAACAAGAGTACGATGGTGCCAAACAATAATAAACTATATCCGAATATTTCATAAATAAGCGATTGACGCTCGAAGCCATTAAATAATTGATAGATAGCTATATTTTCCTTCACCAAATCGAAAGCAATACGGATAACTTGTGCGGGAATTACGCCAAAATAGTTAGAAATGACAACGAATAAGAAGCCTGGAACCATGTGCCAACGATACTTGTAGAAAAATTTATTAAGATAAGCTAAGTGCTTCATTGCTATTATTGAGGTCTAAACGTGAAGTTTAATAATAGTTTACCTGTTTGAAATCTCTAGCCAAGTTTATTCAAATAGTAAACGTTATAGTAATAGGACAAATGTCGAACATTTTATTGTACGAACGAAATGATTTGGAGAAAAGAAAACCCATTTACTGGTCTTTTAAAATGAATGAAGTGAAGGCACCTTTGCTTTAGGGGATGGTTTCTTCGCAGATAAAGGAGGAAGTATCAATGAGTGAACACAATGAATAATTATATTCTAGTAAAACATACCGATAAAATTAGTATTTTTGCCCAGAATTGCCGATACTAAAATGTTAACATATGTCTTCCGAAACTTCATATCCCCAAATGTTTGATTTGCTAAAGCAGTTTGAACATCAAAAGATTGTTTTCTGCCAAGATAATACGATAGGGTTAAAAGCAATTATTGCTATCCATGATACTACTTTAGGACCTGCTATAGGCGGAGTTAGAATGTTGCCTTATAAAACAGAGCTGGAAGCGATAGAAGACGTATTAAGATTGTCGAGAGCGATGACCTATAAATCTGCCATAAGTGGGGTTAATTTGGGTGGAGGGACGGCCGTTATCATCGGTGATCATCGTACGCAGAAATCTGAAGTTATTTTAAGACGGCTGGGGCAGTTTGTTGAGGATCTCAATGGCTCTTTTATCGCCTCGTTGGATATGGGTACGACGTCTAAAGATATGGAATTTATCCACATGGAAACCAGTCATGTGGTTGGGTTGCCGAAATCACTTGGAGGTAGTGGTGATACAGCTCCTTTTACTGCTAAAGGTGTTTTTTATGGTATTAAAGCTGCCGTTAAGGAGTTGTACGGTACGGACACTATGGCCGGAAGAACGATTGCTGTTCAGGGAACGGGAAAGGTGGGAGAACATTTGGTGTCTTTATTGAGAGAAGAAAATGCTAAGGTGTATGTGAGTGATATCGTTGAAGATCGTATGATTCAGGTATCAAATAAGTATGGTGCAGAAGCGATCGCTCATAACAATTTGTTTAATATGGAATTGGATGTTTACGCTCCTTGCGCATTGGGGGGGACTGTAAATGATTATACAATAGATAGGATGCGATGCAAAATTATTGCCGGATCGGCGAACAATCAACTGGCAGATGATGAAAAACATGGTGCAAAACTGATAGAAAAAGGTATCCTATATGCTCCTGACTTTTTAATAAATGCGGGAGGATTACTAAGTTGTTATGCTGAGATTGCTGGTTATAGTGTAATGAGAAGCGCAGCGCTAACGGAGAATATTTATGAGGCTACCCGTTCAGTCATACAGAAATCAATAAGTGAAAAAATACCCACATATCTTGCAGCAATGCAGATTGCGGAGGAGCGGATAGCTCTTATAAGAAAAATAAAGCAGAATTAACAAATAATCGAAATAATCGATATTAAATAAAATCGTTCTTTAAAATATGTTAAATAGAAGGCACCTCAGGGTCAAAGTATTGCAAACTGTATATGCATTTCAACAGTCTGACGATAAAAATGTAAATAATTTTGAAAAAGCTTTGCTGAAAAGTGTAGACCAGGTTTATGAAATGTATATTTGGGTTTTAGCCTTATTATCAGAGGTGGCGGAATATGCGGTGACTGATGCGGAAGATAGAGCCAACAAATTCTTACCAAGCGAACACGATCTCAACGCAAATACACGGTTATCAAATAATACATTTATTGAACTGCTGAGGCAGAATGAGCAATTTGTCGAACTAGCTAAGAAGTACAAAGTCAACGCTGTCTTTGACGCGCAGCTAACAAGAAGTATTTTTCATATCCTAAAACAATCACCGGAATATATAGAATACTTGGATAATGATGATCGATCATTAAAAGCAGAGAAGGAGATTATAAAATTTATATTTAAAAAAATCATATTAAAATCTCCTGCCATTGAGCAAGTATTTGATGAGCATTTTATCAATTGGACTACTGATAAAGATGTGCTGCAGGCATTGTTAGCTAAAACACTAAAGAATTTTAGTAGTGAAGATCCTGAGAAGAACCAGTTAGCTCAATTATGTCCTAATTGGACTGACGATAAAGAGTTTATTGTCGATTTATTTAGGTTAACAACACGGCATGGGGAGGATTATCAGAAATATATCTCTGGTAAAACAAAGAACTGGGAGGCCGACCGTATTGCTATGATCGATACCTTATTGATGAGGATGGCCATTACAGAATTGTTGAATTTTTCCTCGATACCGGTTAAAGTCACCATTAATGAATATATTGAGATTTCCAAAGAGTTCAGTACCCCAAAAAGCAATTCGTTTATTAATGGTATTCTGGATAAGATTCTAATAGAACTTCAGCAAGAAGGGAAAGTGAGAAAATTTGGTAGGGGATTGATCGGCTAAAGACAATATGGCATATCTGAACCAATAGGATGAAAATTAATCGAGAAGACAAACACTTATAAAAATAATAAATATGGAAATGAGATTATTAGTACTATCGATTGCTGTGTTTATGTTCGCAGCATGTAATAATGGTTCTAAGGAAAAAGAGGATGGTTCACAAGACGAAAACCTTATCGAAAGTGTAAATACGTCGGATAATACCGGTATTAATGCACAGTTGCCGGATTCTGCAGCTATTGCCGATGCACCGATCATCACATTTGAAAATGACACATACGATTTTTCAAAAATTAAAGAAGGCGAGAAGGTTGAGCATGTATTCGAATTTATCAATAATGGAAAATCCCCATTGATCATAAGTGATGTGCAGGCAGGATGTGGGTGTACCACACCGAAATTTGATAAGAAGCCTATAAAACCAGGAGATAAGGGAAGCATTGAGATTGGTTTCAATAGCGCTGGACAAAGAGGTACGCAACATAAAATCATTACTGTTTATAGTAATGCACAACCAGCACAATTGATGTTACATCTAAAGGGAGAAGTACAATAATCAACTATATTAAATATAAAAACTCATGACGACAGTAACAGTTTTATTACAAGCAGGGGGTAGTGGAATGTCATCCCTAATTATGATGGGATTAATTGTGGTAGTATTTTATTTTTTTATGATACGGCCACAGATGAAAAAGCAAAAAGATCACAAGAAGTATATTGAAGACCTAAAAGTGAACGATAAAATTGTGACGACCGCCGGTATTCACGGTCGTATTGTGGAAATAGGCGAAAACACATTCATTATTGACGTTGGTGCCGGTACTAGAATTAAATTTGATAAAGCTGCGGTTTCTCTGGACGCATCTAAAGTAGCCAATGCGCCTAAGGGTACAACTGCTGTGGAAGAAAAGAAATAATTTAACATTAATTTAAATTATCTTAAATTAAGCGCTTAGCAAAATTGGTTCAACCGAAGGAGGTTGCTAAATTGTTAGGCGCTTTTTTAATTTATTAGGTAGCAATGGCGATTTTTAACTTAAATAGAAAACAACAGAAGAAGCTTAGCTTATTTGCTATCTGTCTTTTTGTGTCTTTTCTGGTGTGGAGTTTATTTGCTTTGTCTAACCAGTATGTATATAGTGTGACGGCTGCCTTAAATTATGTAAATATTCCACCGAAACGGGCCTTTCATCCACTTCAATCGGATACTGTTAATATGAAGGTTAAAGGTACTGGATGGCAGGTGCTGTTTTCTAATCTTCGGTTAAAGCCGCAAGATATACAGGTAGACCTTAGTGGGCTTAGAACGCGCGACTGGATCCTGTTTTCTAATCAAATGGGGTATATTAATAGACAGTTTAGTGCGAATCAGAGTATTGTTTCGATTTCGCCAGACACCTTATTTTTTAATTTTTCAAAGCAGGATGTTAAGAAAGTTACTGTTAATTTGTTACAGGATCTAAGATTTAAAAAACAGTATGATGTAACCGGGAATATACAGATTGAGCCCAAATTTGTAACGGTTACTGGCCCACTAGAAGATTTGGTGCTCATAGATGGCTGGACTACTGATACCCTTAAAAGAAATAATATCGATAAGGATATTACGACAAAAGTGGCACTCTTCAAAAGTCAAAAGGCCAATATCAATGTACACCCTTCTATGGTGGATGTGAAGATTCCTGTAGGAGAAGTGACCGAAAAGATTATAGAGCTACCCATTAAAGCAGAGAATAGTAAAGCCTTTAGGACTGTGAAAATTTTACCGGAAAAAGTAAAATTAACAGTTCTTGTCTCGCTGGATAAGTATGAGACCATCGATAAAGATCTATTTGAAGCAGTTATTAATTTGAACGATTGGCGTAGTAATCACGTACAACATTTGCCCGTTATTATTACGAAGCAACCCGATTTTGTTAAAATCGTGAAATCTGAACCTCAAAATGTTGAATTTTTGTTATGGAAGTGAGTAGAAAGAGATTACGTATCGGAATTACAGGCGGAATAGGAAGTGGAAAATCAACTGTGTGTAAAATGTTTGAGGTTTTAGGGTATCCCGTCTTTTATGCAGATGATGAAGCGAAAAGAGCGATGACAGCGGATAAAGATCTGGTTGCCAATATTAAACTACATTTTGGAGAACAAGCTTATTTTGAGAATGGTGAAATAAATAGAAAATTGATTTCTGATATTGTTTTTCATAATAGAGAAAAGCTGGATTTATTGAATAGTTTAGTTCATCCTGCTACCTTGCGTGCTTATACGGAATGGGAAACAAAGCAGTCATCTGCGTTTACTTTTAAAGAGGCAGCACTTTTATTTGAGACTGGTACCTTCAAATTGTCTGACTACAATGTTTTGGTTACAGCACCCATGGAATTGCGTATTAAACGGGTAATGGATAGGGATCACGTTTCGTTCGAATCCGTACGTGCCAGGATGGATAAGCAGATGAATGACGAAGAAAAAGAAAAATTGGCTGATTTTATTATCAAAAATGATGGTATAACTCCACTAATTCCGCAAGTATTACAATTTAATAACCATATATTGACTCTTTTAACAGCAGATTTTAGTGGGAAATAATATTCTTGAAGATTTTCTTGTAATAAATGAGAAAGGGATTTACTGTTCTTATGGAGACTTTTACCTAGACGCTAAGCTACCCGTAACGAGGTCGGTAGTTTCTCATGCACATGGTGATCATATTGTAGCGGGATCGATTGATGTTTATTCTACCAGTGCCACTAAATCGTTTATGGAACATCGCTACGGCAAGAAGGCCGCTCAGCGGTTTTTTACCTATTCGTATGAAAACACCTTTAAAATTGGTGATATTTTACTTACTTTTTATCCGGCAGGCCATATTCTCGGATCAGCTTTAATATTAATGGAGTACAAAAGTGTCAGGTATCTATATACCGGAGATTATAAATTGCAAGACGATCCCACCTGTACAACAGTCAAATTAGTACAGGCAGATGTATTGATCACCGAGAGTACCTTTGCAAATCCAGCTGTAGCACATCCAGATCCTATAAGCGAAATACTGAAATTAAATGAAACGCATCATCATATTATGCTTGGAGCGTATGCACTGGGAAAAGCCCAGCGTTTAACGGCAATGATTAACAAGTATTGTCCTAGCAAAAAAGTATTGGTACATCATTCGATTTTACCTTTCCATAAAATATATGAAGAACACGGTTGTAATCATTGGAATTATTTTCCATACAACCGCAAACTGATGAAAGATGTTCCTAGCGATTTGATCTACATCGTGCCTCCTTTAACGTTCAATAGTTATTTTAAAGCTAAGAACGTTATTAAGGTCTTTGCTTCTGGCTGGGAAAGGCTTCAGGTAAACAATGGTATCACACTATTTATTTCAGATCATGTGGATTGGCAGGATATTATTGACACGGTCGATATAGTTCGTCCAAGAGAGATATGGACACTGCATGGAGATGGTCGTGCTCTTGCCAATCATTATCGTGATGAACTTTTTGTAAAATTGCTGTAAACTATAGCAACTTTATACAGCACAACTATTTGTATATAATCGCAAATTTTTCTATGTTTGACGAGAATCTAACCAAAAAACCGGATATGAATTTCTTTTCTCTAAAAGGGCTACTCGTAAAAATGGTTATTTTGCTCAAAAATTTTAAATTATATATGGGTGTTTCATCTTTAATGATTGCGGTATATGAAGATTGAAGAGATACTTGTAACAAATAAATTCGAAAGTGAATACCACAAGGTATCGCTTAACATTATTTATACAAGCAATTTTTTGCAGGGCCTATCGAGGCCAATGACGGATGATGAGAACATAACGCCGCAGCAATATAATGTTTTAAGGATCTTAAGGGGCCAAAACGGTAAACCTGCTACTATAAATTTATTAAAGGAGCGGCTTTTGGATCGAATGTCCGACGTAAGTAGAATTATTGATCGATTGGTCCAAAAAAAACTTGTATCCCGGTGCACAAGCAGCAAAGATAGGCGAGCCGTAGATATTGTCATTTCCAAAGATGGTTTGTTGATACTGGAAAGATTGGATAAAAAAATGTCCATCCATAATCTGTTGGATAAAAAGCTAACGGACGATGAGTGTAAGCAACTGAACTATTTACTGGATAAAATGAGAGGCTAGGAAATAGGAAAGGCTTCTAAAAATCATCAGTGAAATAGGTAATTGACCATTGATATACTCACTCCTAACAATACAGCAAAGATTTTTTTCTTATTGAAATGATGGTGGTCTGCTGATGACGATTCGAACAATATGGTAGTTGAGATATGTAGAAATATCCCTATAACAATCGCCATTATCTTGTCGAAATATTTTTCTATTTCACCTATTCCGCCGCTGCTGATGACGTCGCTAAAAATAAAGCCAAGGGGAGACATAATTGCAAAAATAACCAATGAAATGATGATGTTATGTTTGCGAATGGTTGATTGAATCAATAAACTGCCCAGAGCAAAAGCCGCTGGTATATGGTGAATTGCGATGCCGAAGAGAAGTTCTTTTTGGTGGCCTTTGGCTAAAGGCATTCCTTCTAGAAATGCGTGCAGACACAGGCTAATCATAACGCCAATAGGATATGTGCCTTGGTGCGCGTGTTTATGGATATGGCCATGCTCTACACCCTCTGAAAATTGTTCTAAAAGTAGCTGGAACAAAAAGCCTATTAATACATATACACCTATATGAGCTGTTTCATTTGTATTATAAACGTCCGGAATAAGATGGAGAATAGTAATGGAAAATAAATAAGCGCCGCTGAAAGATAGTATCAATTTCAGCAAATCGGCGCTGTTTCTCCTAAAGAAAAAAACGGATAGGCCACCCAGCAGTGCAGAACAAAATAGTATAACTAATATGCTTATTATCATTTATTTATGGTCTGCTTGTTGATTTCTGGTTGAAGATATAGAAATAACTTAGCTAAGGTATAGCCAATTATACTTCCCAATAGTGCTCCCGCTAGAACATCTAACGGATAGTGAACCCCTACGTAGATTTGTGCAAAACTTACTAAAAATGCCCATATTAAGGCAAACCAGGTAATGGATTTCCATTTGTTTCTGTAAACAAGTATTAGAAACAAGGCAATGGCAAAATGATTGCTTGCATGCGAAGAAGGGAAACTATAACCACTCCCACAACGAATTCGATTGACCATTTCTCCTTGAAGAGTTAATTCATTGCAGGGGCGTACACGTTTCGCCATTGGTTTGATAACCGAAGCCGATAAAAAATCCGCTGCGCCAAAGGTCATCACCAAAAAAGCCATCATGATAATTCCGCGTTTTCCATATGCTCTGATAGAGAAAATCAAAATAAATAAATATAATGGTGCCCATGTAAAGGGATTACGTAGGTGGGGCATTAACCAATCGAAAACGGTATTTGCCATGTCCTGATTGATGATCAAGAAAAGGTCGGTGTCAAAGTGAAGTACTGGACCTAACATAAATTTCTAGTACGCTAAAGGTATTCAAATAATCAATCCTATAAGAATCTTATCAAAGCTAAACTTTTGTCAAAGTTTTGAAGCAATGTTTAAGTTGCTCTTTTTTCATGACATGGATTCAATAAGGTTGCAAATATACGTTTTACATCGTAATAATGTTTGACAGGGAATTACACTTTAAAGAAAAATGTATTTAAACAATCGATTGTCTATGTTTTTGCTTTTTTTCAACAGAATGAAAACATTATTTTTACGGCGCATAATCATAAATTGAAGAAAAAATGACATTGATAAAATCTATTTCAGGAATACGTGGAACCATCGGAGGCAGGCCTGGGGAATCCCTAACGCCAGTGGATATAGTAAAGTTTACCGCTGCTTTTGGAAAATATATTACGTCTAGGGGTGGGAATAAGAAAATAGTTGTAGGAAGGGATGCTCGCTTATCGGGAGTGATGGTGAGCAATATTGTAATAGGTACTTTGCAGAGCATTGGTGTTGATGTTATTGATTTAGGGTTATCGACCACCCCAACTGTGGAGCTAGCTGTTCCGATTGAAAGCGCATCCGGAGGGATCATCCTTACTGCCAGTCATAATCCAACGGAATGGAATGCTTTAAAATTACTGAACGATAAAGGTGAATTTATTAATGATTTAGAAGGGAAAGAAGTATTGGCATTAGCAGAAAAGCTGGATTTTGATTTTGCTGATGTACATGCCCTAGGTAAACTAAGTAAAAATGATTCCTATCTGGAAAAACATATAAACGAGGTGCTGGCCTTAGAACTGGTGGATAAAAAGGCTATTTCAGAGGCGAATTTTTCCATCGCAGTGGACGCGGTAAATTCTACTGGTGGTATATTTGTACCGGCGTTACTTAAAGCATTGGGTGTGCAGACGATATATGAATTATATTGCGAACCCAATGGTTGTTTTCCACATAATCCGGAGCCACTTGCCGAAAACCTAACAGATCTCTCGACCTTGGTAAAAGAAAAAAAAGCCGACTTAGGAATAGCCGTCGATCCTGATGTAGACCGTTTGTGTTTTGTCATGGAGAATGGTGAGATGTTTGGAGAGGAGTATACCTTGGTGGCTGTTGCTGACTACATTTTACAAAACTATAAAGGGAATACGGTCTCCAATTTATCCTCAACACGTGCGCTAAGAGATATTACTGAAAAACATGGTGGGACTTATTATGCGGCGGCGGTAGGGGAGGTAAATGTGGTTACTAAAATGAAGGAAGTAAATGCGGTAATAGGTGGAGAGGGAAATGGTGGGGTGATTTATCCGGCCACGCATTATGGAAGAGACGCACTTGCGGGAATAGGTATCTTTTTGACACATTTAGCAAAAAGTGGAAAAAAGATTTCTGAAATGAGGGATAGTTATCCGGCCTATTTTATGTCGAAAAGGAAGATAACACTTACTCCAGGATTGGACATTGATAAACTGTTGTTAGCAATGGAAGCGAAATATGCGCAAATTCCACATAGCACAATAGATGGCTTAAAGATAGACTTCGAACGGGAATGGGTTCATTTGCGTAAATCTAATACGGAACCTATTATTCGTATATATACAGAAGCGCCCACACAAATACAGGCAGATGATTTAGCTGATAAGGTGATTGCTGAAATTGAATCTCTTTTATCTTAGTGGATTTATTGTAAAAAAATAAACAATAGCTACTATTTAAATGATTAATATTAATTTTGTATATGCGAGTTTATTTAGATAATGCTGCAACCACAGCTATTGATGAAGAAGTGTTGCAGGAGATGATAGCTGTGATGCGGGAAGATTATGGTAACCCGTCGTCCATCCATGCTGATGGTAGAAGAGTAAGAACCATCATAGAAAAGGCACGGAAAAGGGTTGCTTCTTTATTAAATGTATCACCGGCGGAGATATTTTTTACGTCAGGGGGAACGGAGGCGGATAATACAGCTATTAAAAGGGGAATTATTGATCATGACATTCAATGTGCGATCAGTTCGCCGCTGGAGCATCATGCAGTGCTTCATACATTACAGGAAATGGAGGAAGCTGGTTTAATACAATTGCATTTGCTTCAGGTAGATGCGAAAGGACATATTGATTACGCTCAGCTGGAAGAGCTGGTAGCTACGAACCCGCGTAGTTTTGTTTCGCTCATGCATGGAAATAATGAGATAGGAACACTAACAGACATTAAGCGTGTTGCGGATATCTGCGATGCTCATGGCGCCTTATTCCACACCGATACGGTTCAAACTATGGGGCACTTTGTCCATAATCTACAAGAATTAAAAGTTAGTTTTCTGGCCGGAGCAGCCCACAAATTTCATGGACCAAAAGGTGTCGGCTTTCTCTATATTCGTCATGATGTAAAGATTAAACCTTTTATAAATGGTGGGGCACAAGAAAGAAATATGCGAGGAGGTACAGAGAATGTTTACGGGATAGTAGGGTTGGCCAAAGCACTTGAATTGGCTTATGAAAATATGCAAGAACATAGAGCTTATATACAGAGTTTAAAGGATTATATGAAAGAACAGTTGGAAGCGAATATCCCCGATGTGGACTTTAATGGTGAATTGGATGCCGATAAGAGCTTGTATACTGTATTAAATGTTTCTTTTCCTGCGACTGATTTAGCAGATATGTTATTGTTTAATCTCGATATCGCCGGTATTTCTGCTTCTGGTGGAAGTGCATGCAGCTCCGGCTCTAATATTGGTTCTCACGTGTTAACTGCAATAGGCGTAGACTCGGCAAGGCCATGTGTGAGATTCTCGTTCTGCAAACATACCACGAAAGAAGAAATAGATTTTACTGTGTCTAAGCTGAAGGAATTATGTATGGAAAAAATAATGTAATATCCTCCACATAAACAAAATGAGGTCGGCATTGTTATATAAATAGCCGGCCTTTTTGTTGTATATGAAAAAATTAAAATGGAGGTTATTATGAATAATGATGAGTTAAAAGATAGAAAGAGCGATAAGCAAATTATCACAGAGAAAAGCGGTAAGAAAAAAGTAATTGAAGTAAATAAAGGAAAAAGCTTTTCTGATAGGAATCACTCCCGAAAGAATGACAACCCGGTATTTAGTAGCGAATCTCCAACAGCAGATCGTAAATAAAAAAAGAGCGCTTGAAATTTTATTCAAGCGCTCTTTTTTTAAAGGGATTATTGTAACATCTTCAGAAATGTAGCAATTTTATGTTTCATTTCACGTCGATCTACTATGAAATCTAAAAAGCCATGCTCTAATACAAATTCTGCTGTCTGAAAACCTTTAGGTAAATCTTTTTTAATAGTTTCTTTAATAACACGTGGTCCGGCAAATCCAATCAACGCAGCTGGTTCAGCGATGTTAATATCTCCCAGCATTGCATAGGATGCCGTAACTCCACCAGTTGTAGGATCTGTTAATAAAGAAATGTATGGGATTTTGGCCTGGCTAAGTAATGCCAGTTTCGCAGAAGTTTTGGCCATCTGCATTAACGAAAATGCAGCTTCCATCATTCTAGCGCCACCTGATTTTGAAATTAATAAGAAAGGTATCTTGTGTTTGATACAGTAATCAATGGACCGGGCAATTTTTTCACCAACTACAGAACCCATAGATCCTCCTATAAAGGTGAAATCCATACAGGCAATAACTAAATCTAGATCTTCAATTTTACCATGTCCACACCTGATAGCATCATTCAATCCCGTCTTAGCATAACTTTCTGCAATACGGTCTGTATATTTTTTGGTGTCTTCAAAATGAAGTGGATCACCTGATCTTAGATTGCCAAATAGCTCGGTAAATTGATTATTATCGAAAAGTACCGAAAAATATTCTGCCGAACCTATTCTCAAATGATAACCGCAATATTGACAGACATATTTATTCTCTATCTGTTCTGATTTTAACAGTGGTTTTTTGCACGATGGACATTTATTCCACAACCCATCAGGTGCTTCCTTTTTATTTTCTGTTGCCGTATTTATACCGGCACGATCTCGTTTAAACCAAGCCATTCAAAAATTATATTTCCTCTATTAATTACCGCTCCATGTAGAGGAGCGACGAACAAATTTTAGATCTTTATTTTTGCGAACGATCACATAAAATTTTATCTAAGTTTTGAGGTACAAAGAAACGAAAAAATTGTATAAAATGTGATCTTTTGTGCAACGATGATTTTAATCGTCTTCAGAGAGGAGATCAATGAGGATGCAAAAAAGAAAAAAATAAAAGCGAAAGTAGCTTATTTTAAATAAAATACCTACTTTCGGAAATCAAAAAATTAAACAACGTATTACAAATGAGTTTAAAAGGTTATAAAGGTGTTGTACACGGAGATGCAGTTCAAGAGTTATTTGAAATAGCAAAGAAATACAAATTTGCACTTCCTGCAGTTAATACCATTGGAACAAATTCTATCAATGCCGTGATGGAAACTGCTAAAGCGGTTAACTCTCCGGTAATTATTCAATTGTCAAATGGTGGTGCCCAGTTTTATGCGGGTAAATCACTTGACAATAGTAAGTTGCAAGCGTGCATTTTGGGAGCAGTGTCTGCAGCAAAACATGTACATCTGTTGGCAGAGCATTACGGAGTTGCTGTCATATTACATACAGATCATGCAGCAAAAAAATTATTGCCTTGGATAGACGGGTTGCTTGATCATGGTGAGAAATTCTTCGCTGAGCACGGTAAACCTCTATTTTCTTCTCATATGTTGGATTTATCCGAAGAACCTATTGAAGAGAACATAGAAATTTCTAAACAATATTTAGAGCGTATGAAACCGCTCGGGATGACCGTTGAAATTGAACTTGGCGTAACTGGTGGGGAAGAAGACGGTGTTGATAACAGCGATGTAGATAGCTCGAAATTATATACCCAACCAGAGGAAGTAGCTTATGCCTACGAAGAACTTAGCAAAATAAGTGATAAATTTACAGTAGCGGCTGCATTTGGAAATGTTCATGGTGTTTATAAACCCGGTAACGTTAAATTGCAACCGATAATTCTAAAAAATTCTCAAGACTATATTCGTGATAAATTCAATTTATCAATCGAAAAGCCGGTGAATTTTGTGTTCCATGGTGGTTCTGGCTCTTCCCCTGCAGAAATAGAAGAAGCTATTTCTTATGGTGCTATTAAAATGAACATTGATACAGATATGCAATGGGCATTCTGGGAAGGAATAAAAGATTATTATAAAGCAAATGAAGGTTATTTGCAGAGTCAAATAGGTAGTCCCGATGGTGAAGATTCTCCAAATAAAAAATATTACGACCCAAGGGTTTGGCTCAGAAAAGGAGAGGAAACCTTTGTAAAGCGCTTGAAACAAGCATTTGAAGAGCTAAATTGTGTTGATGTGAACGAAAAGTTATAGAATAGCAATTAAAGCAGTTTTTAGTTAAAAGGAAGATACGGTTAGTATCTTCCTTTTTTTGTATTAAGATAAAACAGCTCTTTCTTTCATGTTCACACGCTTATCTAGAAATACAAGGGACAGGTAAGCAAAAAAATATAAAACAAAATTGCTTGTTAAATCCTTTTATAGATGGAAGTAAGGGTAAGTGTACAGGTTGAACATTTATCAATGATAACATAAAACTAGAAATCTATTATGGGAAATTTATTGTATTTGGTAGCAGTTGTATTAGTAATCATCTGGGCTATTAGTTTTTTTGGTGGATACACACAAGGGGGGATTATCCATGTATTATTAGTAATAGCAATAATTGCAGTATTACTCAGGATAATAAGGGGGGCTGCTTGATTTTAAAGCGATTTGGTTAATATTTCCGCTAGAATTAGATCTTCCGGAAAAGTGATTTTTATATTTCGGGTATCGCCTTGCATTATTTTAATGGGATATCCGAAATTTTCTACAACAGAAGCATCATCAGTAAATTTCGCCTCAAAGGGTTGTTCATATGCTTTTAAAAGAAGCTCGGCAGCAAAGAATTGCGGTGTTTGTACTAAAAAAACGGTGTTCCGATCAATCGATCTAGTAATATCTCCAATTTCTTTTATTCTGATGGAATCCTTACTGGCTGTTGCGGTAACAAGTGCTCGGAATTTTACTACCTGTTCAAAACCGTCATCGATGATTTTTCCAGACACCATAGGTCTTACCCCATCGTGTATTGCTATGTAACCGTTTTCAATGGATGCTGTGTTGCTTTTTATGTACTTTAAACCATTTAATACCGAATGAAAGCGCGTTGAGCCACCATCAACAACGATGTGTTGTATAGTGAATGTATATTCTTCACACAGCTGCTGCCACTGTTTTCTTAAAGTTGGAGCTAAGACAAGTATGATAACAGGGCTGGTTTGGCTAACGTTGAATTTTTTTATGGTATGCATTAAAATGGGGAGCCCATTTAATAGCATAAATTGCTTAGGTGTATCACTTTGCATCCTTGTACCGGATCCACCTCCTACAATTATAACATAATTTTTGGCCATTTGCTATGATATATATTCGCCATATGAGGTAAGAGGAGCTGCCTCATATGGTGAACACGTATTGGTTAGATGATGAGCATTGCATCACCGTAACTATAGAATTTATATTTCTCTTTAACAGCAACTTCGTATGCATTCATTACGTTTTCGTAACCCCCAAAAGCACAGATCATCATCAGTAACGTTGATTCTGGAGTATGGAAATTGGTAATCATACTGTTTGCTATGCTGAAATCATAAGGGGGAAATATGAACTTACTCGTCCAATCATTCGCGGCCTTTAATGTTTTATTGGCAGACACAGCAGATTCTATGGAGCGCATCGTTGTAGTACCCACTGCGCATACTCTTCTTTTTTCAGCGATTCCCTGATTAACGGTATCCGCATCTTTTTGCTCAATGATAAATTGCTCGGAGTCCATTTTGTGTTTTGTCAAGTCTTCCACTTCCACTTGACGGAAAGTGCCTAAACCAACATGTAATGTAACTTCCGCAAAGTTAACACCCTTCAGTTCCAAACGTTTCATCAATTCTCTGCTAAAATGTAGTCCAGCTGTTGGAGCGGCAACGGCACCTTCATTCTTTGCGAAAATTGTTTGATACCTGAACTTATCTTCGGGAGTAGGTTTTCTTTTGATGTATTTAGGAAGAGGTGTTTCTCCTAAAATTTCGATGTTCCTTCTAAACTCCTCGTCCGTACCATCAAACAAAAAACGTATAGTGCGGCCGCGTGAAGTGGTATTATCCACTACTTCTGCCACCAAAAGGTCGTTGTCGCCAAAGTATAACTTGTTACCAACACGAATTTTTCTGGCAGGATCAACAAGTACATCCCAGAGACGTAACTCTTTATTGAGCTCGCGAAGTAAAAATACTTCGATAGTCGCGCCAGTCTTTTCCTTATTGCCATATAAGCGAGCAGGGAAAACTTTGGTATTATTGAGGATCATCACATCATGCTCATCAAAATAGTTCAATACATCCTTGAAAATTTTATGTTCAATAGCGCCCGTCTTTCGATCTAGTACCATCAGACGCGCCTCATCTCTCGTTTCAGCAGGTTCGTGGGCAATTAAAGAATCAGGTAGATTAAACTTAAATTGAGATAACTTCATGTTTTGTGAATTTTATTTTATCTTGTTTTTTTAATATGTGATAAGGCTGTTACAATCTTACATGCAGCCCAAGTTTTTGGGGTGTCGGATTGGTTGCCTATGAAAAATATTTAGCTAATAATAGCTAATAAATTAGCGCGCAAATTTACAAATAAAATGTTGAAAAAAGGCAATGTTTCTTAGCTATAAATTAGGGGGTTAATATGCTGATTAAACGGGTATATAAAAAAAATGAATTGACTGTAACCTTTTCCTCTTTTTGATGTCTTAAAAGCGTATGATTTTTCTCAAGTTAATTTTTGAAAGCTTTCGATTTGCTTTTTCTGCCTTGCGGGAAAATAAAACCCGAACATTCCTGTCGTTGTTAGGAGTTACGATTGGTATTATGACCATTATTGGTATTTTTTCTGCGGTAAACACCTTACGAGCGAATCTGGAAAGCAGCGTAGAGAAATTGGGAAGCAGGTCTATTTATATTCAGAAATGGCCATGGGGTGGAGGTGGAGAATACCCTTGGTGGAAATACGTTAATAGGCCCGAACCTACTGTAAGAGACTTTGAACAGCTACAGCAGCGCTCAACGCTTACTGATGGAATAGCTCTGGAAGTAGGTATAGCAGAAAAAACGCTTAAATATCTTAATAATAACGTGGAGAACGTTTATATCAGTGCCGTAACACATGATTTCTATAAAATAAGAAACCTTGAATTTGATTCTGGAAGATACTTTACGGACAGCGAGTCAGATAGAGGGGCTTCAGTGACCATCATAGGAGCAACGATTGCGAAGGGTTTATTTCCAAACACTGATCCCATTGGAAAAACAATACAGGCGCTGGGAAGGAGATTGACAGTAATTGGTGTATTTAAAGAGGAAGGCGAGGGGATGTTGATTGATGTCTCTCTTGACAATATAGCGCTAGTACCCTTAAATTTTGCTAGAAACGTTATCAATGTTCGGAATTTCGGCCCTTCTATTATTGTAAATGCGGTGGACAATGTTTCGTTGGATGAAGTAGAAAGTGAACTCAGAGGATTAGTGCGGTCTATTCATCGACTGAGCCCAAAACAAGAGGACGATTTTGCGTTAAATCAAACCACTATTATTACCGCACAATTGGATACGATGTTTAAGATCGTCAATACTGCAGGGTTTTGCATTGGAATTCTTTCTGTGCTGGTTGGTGGATTTGGGATTGCAAATATTATGTTCGTTTCGGTAAAAGAAAGAACACACATCATCGGCATACAGAAATCTTTGGGTGCGAAGAACTATTTTATATTATCGCAGTTTTTGATTGAATCGATAGCACTTTGTCTTATCGGTGGAATGATGGGGCTTTTTGTGGTATATGGCCTGGCCTTTCTGCTGCAGATTCTTGCTGGTATTGGTGTGGTGGTACATCTAGGTGAGGTTATTCTAGCTATTTTTATATCCACAAGCATTGGTTTAATATCAGGGATAATCCCGGCTATCATTGCGAGTAGATTGGATCCGGTAGAGGCAATTAGAAGTAAATAATGGTCGTTTTGAATCCGTTACAAATTGTTGTCTTTAAAATGTTACGACATCGTTTTCGTAAATAAAGCCCCTAAATCCCATTATAATTAGCAATATTTTACTAATATTGAAAACCTATTTTGCATCTTTTTGCGATTTGGAGCCTAATTGATGCCTGTTTAATTTTGTTGGTAGCAAATGACCTATGGTACATATGCGTCACAAATTGCAAAGCATATGATTAGCTGACGCAATGGATGTGGGTAATGATAAATACAATTAAATTGAACTATTATAAAACCGATATGATTAAAAGCAAGCTATTTTTACTGGCCCTATTTGGAACATTTTCACTGTTTTCCTGCCAAAATGAAACAACAGATAATGACTGGGAAGACCTTTTTGACGGCAAGTCATTAGCGGGATGGAAAAAAGTAGCCGGTGAGGCGATTTATAATGTTGAAGATGGAATGATAGTAGGAGAAACCGTGAAAAATACTGGAAATACTTTCTTGGTAACGGAAGAGGAATATGGTGATTTTATTTTAGAGTTGGATGTAAAAATAGAGGGGAGTCATAATAATTCAGGTATTCAAACGAGAAGTCATATTGATCTAGAGGCAAATGATGGAAAAGGAAGGGTATATGGCCGCCAGATTGAGATAGATCCAACCGAACGGAGCTGGACGGGCGGTGTGTATGATGAGGCTAGAAGAAATTGGCTTTATCCTCTTGAATTAAATCCGGACGCGAAATCGGCATTCAAGAATGGAGATTTTAACCACTTTAGAATTGAATGTATTGGAGATGAACTCAAAACCTGGGTGAACGGAATCCCGGTATCCTATGTAATTGATACGGTGGATCAACGGGGTTTTATTGCCTTGCAAGTTCACAGTATTGGAAATGATGGAGAGGAAGGTAATAAAGTCTATTTTAAGGATATAAAAATCCAAACTACAAATCTTAATCCCCAAAAGATAGAAGACGACCTTTTTGTAGTGAATCTTAAACCGAACAACCTATCGGCCTACGAAGAGGAAAATGGTTATACATTACTATATGACGGCAAGACAAATGATGGCTGGATAGGGGCTTATCAAAATAGTTTTCCAGAGATAGGATGGGAATATAATCAGGGTGCACTTCGGATACTACATAGTGAAGGCACAGGGGGCGAGAGAGCGGGTGATATTGTTACAAGAGATGAATACAGCAGTTTTGATCTTTCTTTTGAATTTAAACTTAGTGATGGAGCGAATAGTGGGCTAAAATATTTTGTAGTGTTAGATGAAAGTAACAAGGACTGGCCAGTAGGTTTGGAGTATCAGGTTTTAGATGATGAAAAACACCCGGACGCTAAAATGGGTAGAGATGGTAATAGAACATTGGCCTCACTTTATGACTTAATACCCTCAAATACGCAGAATAGGTTTTTGAGACCAGTTGGCGAATGGAATAACGGAAGAATTTTGGTGTTTCCAGATAATAGGGTGGAACATTATCTTAACGGCGTAAAGGTATTAGAATATCAAAGAGGGGATGAAGAATTTAAAAAAATAGTAGCTTTAAGTAAATTTAAAGACAGTCCTGGTTTTGGAGAAGCGGAAAAAGGCCATATCTTATTACAAGATCATGGAAATGACGTAAGTTTTAGAAGTATTAAGATAAAAAAATTATAATAGGTTATATATAATGGATAGAAGAACATTTTTACAGCAAGGTAGTTTATTAAGTGGTGGCTTATTAATGTTTGATGAAGTTTTGGGTAACAACAGTATGGGGCTCATAACAGAAAAACCTATTAAAATTGCGATGATAGGATGTGGAGATAGGGGAAAAGGGGTGCTCTCGGTCATACAATCACTCCCATCTTTATATACCATTACTGGCATCTGCGATGTGTTGGATTTTCGATTAGAAGAGACGAGGAAAATGCTTGGAAACCTTGGTGCTAAAGAATATAAAGATTACCGTGCGCTGCTTGAAGATAAAAATATAGAGGCGGTTTTCATTGCGGTACCATTAAGCGGTCATTTTAGCGTGGCAAAAGATGCTATAGAAGCAGGAAAACATGTATATGTTGAAAAGACAATGACCTTTACCATTGATGAAGCGAAGAATCTATCGGTGTTGGCTGATAAATATACAAAGCAAATCGTTCAGGTTGGGTACCAATACCGCTACTCGCCTTTATATTTCAAAGTAAAAGAAATGATAGATGGTGGATATTTGGGTAAAGTTACCCAGATTGATTGCCGTTGGGACAGAAATGGTAACTGGCGTAGAACAGTACCGGAACCAAGTTTAGAGAGACAGATTAATTGGAGAATGTATAAAGAATTTTCCGGTGGATTAGCTGCTGAATTACTTTCTCACCAGATTGATTTTATAAATTGGGTCTTCGATACCCATCCGGATGAGGTGCTGGGAACCGGTGGTATTGATATTTATAATGATGGAAGAGAGACGTACGATAATATACAGGTGATGTTTAGATACAAAAAGGCCGGTATGATAGGGAACTTCGGCGCTACCTGTGGCAATGCAAGGGATGGTTATCTGTTTAAAATTAAGGGTACCCGGGGGACAGTATCTTTGTTAACAGATACCGGACTTTATTATCCCGAAAAAGATATACGTAAGGAACTTGAAACGGTGGATGGAGTGAGCGGTGCGACAAAAATTGTGTGGAATCAGGATGGAGGAACGCCGATACTGGACAAACCTACAAAAGATGGTACTTGGTATGCTTTGCAAGAATTTTATAAATCTATACAGACAAATACAATCCCGTCTTCTAATGTTCATAGAGGTGCAAATGCAGCTATATGCGTTGCTATGGCTAATAGCGCCATCTATAATGAGCGTATTGAATATTGGAAACCCGAATATGGCAGCTGATACTGAAATTTATTTATAGAAGTATTTATAACTATAGATACTTCTATAAATAAGAGGATGGTAGCATATTTATTTTGAAAGCTTTCCAAGTGCTGTTTTAATACGTTTGAGCGCTTCTATTAATTGCTCATCCGATGCGGCATATGATAAACGTATGCAATCATTATTACCGAAAGAATCACCCCCAACGGTTGCTACATGTGCTTCATTAAGCAAATAGAGCGCAAGGTCTGAAGAGTTGGCTACAACATTTCCATTTGCGTCTTTGCGGCCAAAGAAAGCGCTTACATCGGGGAAAAAGTAAAATGCGCCCTCTGGTAAATTTACTTTAACATCTTCGACATCCTTTAATGCATTGTAAACCAATTCACGGCGACGTTCAAAAGCTTTTTTCATTTCGAAGACACTTTCGAGCCCGCCTTCGTAGGCAGCAATACCAGCACGCTGCGTTATCGAACACGTACCCGACGTGGTTTGTCCCTGTAACTTATCATTAGCAGCTGCAATTTCTTTACTAGCAGCTAAATATCCTAAACGCCATCCGGTCATCGCATAGGATTTAGAGAATCCGTTGATCAGTATTACTCTGTCTTTAACACTTTCGAATTGCGCAATGGATTCGTGTTGACTCTTAAAATTTATGTGTTCGTATATCTCATCAGAAATGATATAAATCTGTGGATGTTTTTCAAACACCTTAGCCAATGCAGCTAGTTCTGCCTTGCTATAAACGCTACCCGTAGGATTGCAAGGTGAAGAGAACATGAATAGTTTTGTTTTTTCAGTAATAGCGGCTTCTAATTCCTCGGGAGTAATTTTAAAATCACTTTCAATGCTGGTGTTGATAAAAACAGATTTTCCTTCTGCTAAATTCACCATTTCAGAGTAAGAAACCCAGTAAGGCGTAGGTATAATTACTTCATCGCCCGGATTGATTACACACAAGATCGCATTAGACAAAGATTGTTTAGCACCAGTGGATACTACAATTTGTGAAATATCATAATCCAAGCCGTTTTCGTCTTTCAATTTTTTGGCGATAGCTTTTCTTAATTCAGGATAGCCCGGAACGGGCGAATAACGCGTGTAGTTTTCATCCAATGCTTTTTTGGCGGCTTCCTTAATGTGGTTGGGCGTGTTAAAGTCAGGTTCACCCACACTCAAGCTTATGATATTGGCGCCCTGGGCTGCCAACTCTCTACCCAATTTGGTCATCTTAAGAGTGGCCGATTCGGATAGATTGTTTATTCTTTCTGATAATATTGATGTGTCCATTATGGTACAAACCTACTATAAAATTCTACTATTTTAAATTTTAAGCATAGCTTTTTGTTGTTTTTTTTATAAAATGCTGTTTATGGTATTACTTTTATAATGAATGAATTGTTTGGCTGCTTAATTTGCTTGTATATGGCAGATATAAGCGGTATATTTAATATTCTATGAACAGCCCTTTGATAGCATATTTTTTACCTTTGTACACTCTATTAAGTATCGCGTGAAAAAGCAGAAAAGGATTATATTATATGCGTTGACTGCAGGGATAGTTTTGATGTTATCAAAGTTTACTGCCTATTTAATTACACATTCCAATGCTATATTGACAGATGCTGTTGAGAGTATAGTCAATGTAATAGCGAGCGGTTTTGCCTTTTATAGTATCCATCTTTCCGCACAACCTAAAGATGAAAATCATCCATACGGGCATGGTAAGGTGGAGTTTTTTTCTGTTTTTCTGGAGGGCGGACTCATATTTCTGGCTGGGGTTTTAATAGTTGGAAAGGCATTTTACAACATCTTTTTTCCTGAGCAGATCGGTAATCTTTTAGAAGGTATGGGGATTATTGCGTTTACAGGAATAGTGAACTTTGTTCTGGGGACTTACATGATTAAACAAGGTGAATTATTGAACTCTTTGACCATTGTGGCAGACGGTAAACACCTTCAGGTGGACTCTTTCAGCACGTTAGTGCTGTTGATAGGACTGTTGTTGATGTATTATACCTGTATAAAGGAAATTGACGTTGTCTTATCTTTGAGTTTAGGCGGTTATATACTTTACAGCGGTTATAAGCTTTTACGGAAATCAATCGGTGGTTTGATGGATGAATCTGACTTTGAATTAATAGATAAAGTTGCAAGAATTTTAGACGAATATAGAAAAGAATCCTGGATTGATGTACACAATTTACGTGTACAGCGATACGGACACGAATTACATATCGATTGTCATATCACTTTGCCAAATTACTTTGATCTCAATAAAGTGCATGAGGAGGTTTCCCAGGTTGACAAATTGGTTAATACACATGTCCATATTGATACCGAATTGTTTATACATGCAGACCCCTGTTTACCCGCGTGTTGTCATTACTGCCGCATGACGAATTGTCCCATAAGGAGCGAGGAGAAGAAAATAGATATCATTTGGGATGCCTCGTTAGTTATTAAAAACAAGAAGCATTTTGATACACCTTACGTGCCTACCAAACAAATGTGAATGGCGAACAGTTATTAAGATATCTATTTAAGAAAACAGTATTATGAATAAATTTTTCAGAGCACTAATAGCAGGATTTACTGCAAAAAAATTAGGAGGCGGATGTCTATCAACTATTCTCATTTTTGTGATTATTTATTATGCTTTAGGCCACTGTAATTGATGGCTGCATAAAATCATCGCGTACGCATTTCATACTTCTTTTCCGAATTGAAATGAAGCATCCACAGCCTGTGGATGTTTTTTTGTTTTCTCAAAACAGGTATTGTTCAGGGAGTATTGTATGTTGGTAATCAATGTGTTTGATGGCTTTAAGTTTACATTTTGTTCGGTTTTATGATGGCTTAATAGTAGCAGAATAAGATGGAGAAGGTGATTGATAAATTGTATTTTGTTTGTTTTTGTTTGGTGATTTTTTTAACATATTTGGATAAATTTTACTTTGTTGATATTTTTTTTGAATAAATATTAGGAAATTTCAAAAAAATATGATGATTTTTACGCCATAATCTCTAAACATAGATAAAAAAACAATAAAATTAGGACAAAAGCATGTCAAATCTTAGATTTAGCGCAGTTGAGGCTGCAATTTCTCGAAACAAAAGACCGGCGGCGGTTCCTGCCGGAGAAAAAGCATCGGCTTACTTTGGTAAAAATGTGTTTACCACAAAGAAGATGAAAGATTATTTGCCAAAAAATGTATATGCCAGACTTTCAAGTGTAATTGAAGCTGGTGAGGCAATTGATTTTGACTTAGCTGAACATATCTCTCAAGCTATGAAAAGTTGGGCAATTAGTAATGGTGTAAGCCACTATACGCACTGGTTCCAGCCATTAACAGGTGCTACAGCGGAAAAACATGATGCTTTTTTTGAACCAGGTGGTGATGGAGTGGCTATTGAGAAATTTACAGCTGATGCGCTGGTCCAGCAAGAGCCAGATGCTTCCAGTTTTCCAAATGGGGGTATCCGAAACACTTTTGAAGCCAGAGGATATACCGGATGGGATCCCTCTTCACCAGCTTTCATATACGAAACGGGAGGCAGCAAGACATTGTGTATTCCTACGGTGTTTTTATCTTATACAGGAGAGGCTTTAGATTTTAAAGCACCTTTATTAAAAACATTAAATGCTTTGGATAAAGCGGCGGTAGATGTTGCCCAGTACTTTGATAAAGGTGTTGAAAAGGTTTTCGCTTCATTGGGAATTGAGCAAGAATACTTTTTGATTGATTTGGCTTTATTTAATGCTCGTCCTGACCTACAATTAACCGGTAGAACGTTATTCGGTCATATGTCTGCCAAAGGGCAGCAGCTTGAAGATCATTACTTTGGTGCTATACCTGAACGTGTATTAGCATTTATGGTAGATCTAGAACAAGAGGCTCTAAAATTAGGCATACCATTAAAAACCAGACATAATGAGGTTGCTCCTTCTCAATTTGAGTGCGCACCGATGTTTGAAGAAATCAATTTGGCCATAGACCATAATCAGTTACTAATGAATCTGATGGAACAGGTTGCCATGCGTCATGATTTCAAAGTACTCTTGCACGAGAAGCCGTATGCCGATATAAATGGTTCCGGTAAACACAATAACTGGTCGCTAATCACGAATACAGGTATCAATTTATTGGCCCCTGGAAAAACACCTAAGAACAACCTGATGTTCTTAACATTCTTCGTGAACGTGGTAAGAGCAGTATATGAGCACGCTGATTTATTAAGAGCTTCTATTGCAACTGCCAGCAATGATCATCGCCTGGGAGCTAACGAGGCACCTCCAGCGATCATCTCCATTTTCTTGGGAAGTCAGCTGAATGCTGTTTTGGATGAGGTAGAAACCGCGAGAGTTGCTAAGAAGGTAAAAGCAGAAAATCAATTATGGCATGGTATTCCGAAGATACCAACTTTACAGCTAGATAATACAGATCGCAACCGAACTTCTCCATTTGCCTTTACTGGTAACAAATTTGAATTCCGCGCTGTGGGCTCTTCGTCAAACTCAGCCAGTCCGATGACCGTTTTAAATGCAATTGTAGCAGAACAATTGGTTAAGTTTAAAGTGGAGGTTGACAAGCAGATCAAAAAAGGGACTAAGAAAGACCTCGCGATACTGAACGTTGTACGTAAGTATATCAAGGAATCTAAAGCCATTCGTTTTGAAGGAAATGGTTACAGTCAAGAATGGGAAGATGAGGCAGCAAAACGCGGGCTTTCAAACATCAAAACAACGCCTAAAGCTTTAGATGTATACATAAGTGAAAAAACAGAAAAGATGTTTGAATCCTTAGGTATCATGACGAAACGGGAAGGCGAAGCTCGTCATGAAATCTTATTGGAAAATTACTTCAAAAAAATCCAGATAGAAGCGCGTGTGATCGGTGAAATTGTAAATAGTATGATTGTTCCTGCAGCTATCACCTATCAAAATGAGCTGGTAGAGAATGTAAAAGGACTGAAGGATTTAGGCGTGAAAGGGTCTGCTTTTAAAGCACAATCAGAATTGCTAGAGCGCATTGGTGAACACATCAACATTATTATAGATGAAGCCGAAGCGATGCGTCAAGAACGTAAAAAAGCAAATGTATTAGACGAAGTTCGTGAGAAAGCAATTGCATACGACGAAAATGTAAAGCCTTACTTTGACAAAATACGTTATCATATCAATAAATTGGAGCAGATTGTAGACGACCGCAAATGGCCCCTACCAAAATTAAGGGAACTTCTTTTTGTGAGGTGAGCTCATTCGATCCATTAATAAAAAAACCCAAAAGCACCGTGCTTTTGGGTTTTTTTATTAAATAGGAAGTGTTTTAGCACTTATCTATAAATTGACGTATGAACTATTTATAAAATATCACAAGGATTATTTACTTTTGCGCCTATATGTCAGATTTAAAGTACAACCAAAGAGGCGTTTCTGCCGGTAAAGAAGACGTGCATAATGCAATTAAGGATATTGATAAGGGCTTATTCCCGCAGGCCTTCTGTAAAATAATACCTGATATCCTAGGTGGAGACGAAAACTGGTGTAATATTATGCATGCTGACGGTGCCGGAACAAAATCGTCTTTAGCGTATGTTTATTGGAGAGAAACGGGAGACCTGTCTGTTTGGAAGGGGATTGCACAAGATGCGATTATCATGAATATAGACGATTTGTTATGTGTGGGTGCCCTCGATAATATATTACTTTCATCAACTATCGGGCGGAATAAAACCGTTATTCCAGGAGAAGTAATTGCAGAAATCATCAATGGAACAGAAGATATTTTGCAAGAGTTACGCGAACTTGGGATAGGTATTTATTCTACTGGAGGCGAAACAGCAGATGTTGGTGATTTGGTAAGAACAATTATAGTAGATAGTACGGTTACTTGTCGGATGAAGAGAGATGATGTGATCTCTAATGATCGTATTCAAGCGGGGGATGTAATCGTTGGGCTTTCTTCCTATGGCAAAGCTAGTTACGAAAAGGAATATAATGGTGGTATGGGATCCAACGGGCTAACTTCTGCTCGTCATGATGTTTTCAATAAAAAAGTGGCTGAAAATTATGCAGAGAGTTATGATCCGGGTATACCATACGATTTAGTGTTTTCAGGAAGCAAGGCGCTAACAGATAAAATAAAAATAGGCAAAGAAGAAATTACCATTGGTAAACTTGTTCTTTCCCCAACCAGAACATATGCACCAGTTATAAAAAAGGTGCTTGATCAATTTGCCGGCAAAATCCACGGGATGGTGCATTGTAGTGGAGGTGCTCAAACTAAAGTGCTTCATTTCATTGATAATCTGCATATTATAAAAGATAATTTATTTCCTGTTCCTCCATTATTTCAATTAATTCAGGCTGAATCTGGAACTGATTGGCACGAGATGTACAAGGTTTTCAATATGGGGCATCGCATGGAATTATATGTACCTGCGTCGTTGGCTGCCGATATCATCGCAATTTCGAAAAATTTTGATATAGAGGCCCAAGTAGTAGGTAGAGTAGAAGCGGGAGACAGGAAACAGGTTACCATTCGCTCTGCATTTGGTGAATTTGTATACTATTAATGGAAGAGTAATAAAATGGCATTAGCAGATTGATGATGATAATGAAGACCATTGGTTGGAAAGAAATCGTTGATTTCGTTGACTTTAATATCTGCGATATTCCTGCTAAAATAGATACGGGTGCCAAAACTTCAGTGTTGCATTGCAAGCTGATAGAGCTCGTTAAAATAGGAAGAAAGAATTACGTTCGTTTCATACCGCTGGATGAGACCTATGAGGGATATGGCTCAGTCCATATCTTGCCCTTTCATAAGGAACGGAAAATTAAAAACTCCTTCGGGAGTGAGGAAAATCGATTTATAGTAAAAACCAATATATCCATATTCAACGAGAATTATGAAATAGAAATTTCGCTCAGAGATCGCTCTGGTATGGAGTTTCCTATGTTGCTAGGACGAGCTTTTATAAGGAAAAAATTTCTGGTAGACGTTTCAAAATCAAATTTATCCAAGAAGCTAGCGGATAAGCACCGTAGCTCCTCTAAAAAATAATATAATCGTAACATTTCTTAAGAAACAAATGACGGATGAACTTGTTGAGAATCTTGTTCTTTATATCGAATTCGTTAGCATAATAATATAAGTCGTGAAGATTGCAGTACTGTCAACTAATAAAAATTTATATTCCACGCGGAGATTGGTTGAAGCCGCCATAAGCCGTGGACATGAATGTGTCGTTTTGGATCATCGTCAATGCTACGTTGGTATTAAACAGGGCGAACCCAGTATACATTACAAAGGTCAGGACGTTTCAAACATTGATGCAGTAATACCCCGGATTGGTGCTTCAGTTACTTTCTATGGCTCCGCTATTGTGAGGCAATTTGAAATTATGGGGGTAGTGTCTGCTAATCCTAGCCAGGCAATTACCCGCTCGAGAGATAAGTTGAGATGTATGCAAATTTTATCGGGCGCGGGTATTGGTATGCCTATTACTGGTTTTGCCAGACAAACCAACGACGTGGATGACTTAATTAAAATGGTAGGCGGGGCACCACTGGTTATTAAACTTCTAGAAGGCACCCAAGGAATTGGAGTTGTATTGGCAGAAACAAAAAAAGCCGCTAGTTCTGTTATAGAGGCATTCTATGGCTTAGGTAATAATATTCTTATACAGGAATATATCAAAGAATCGCGCGGTGCGGACATACGTGTTTTTATCGTTGATGGAAAGGTGGTCGGCGCAATGAAAAGAACCGCGAAAGAAGGAGAGTTCCGGTCTAATCTGCACAGAGGTGGTTCAGCCACGATTATTAAACTTACCAGAGTTGAAAAAGAAACGGCACTTCGTGCGGCGGCCGAATTGGGTTTGACGGTTTGTGGAGTAGATATGTTGCAGTCTGATAGAGGTCCCTTGGTACTGGAAGTGAACTCTTCTCCAGGGCTCGAAGGGATTGAAAAAGCAACAGGAAAAGATATCGCAGGGAGCATAATAGGTTTTCTGGAAAAAAAATATGAGTCAAAGAAGTTGCCAAAAGAAGGAAAAAAGAAAGTCAAAGTAGGGCAGACGCTATAGTAAGACAACTATTTGGTTTTTACATATTTCTTTCAGTATCTCATGATATTTTTCGCTACCGATTATGCTTTGATAATCAAATTATTTTCCATATTTTTGCGGACTTTAATAGAAATAGGACAAAAAGCAAATTAAAAAACAGTAAATGCCTACTATTCAACAATTAGTTAGAAAAGGTAGAGTAGCTCTGGTTGATAAGAGTAAATCACCAGCGTTGGACAGCTGTCCACAGCGAAGAGGTGTGTGTACACGTGTATACACTACTACCCCTAAAAAACCAAACTCAGCCATGCGTAAAGTAGCCCGCGTACGTTTAACAAACGGGAAAGAGGTGAATGCGTACATTCCAGGTGAAGGACACAACTTACAGGAACACTCAATCGTATTGATTCGTGGTGGTCGTGTGAAGGATTTACCAGGAGTTCGTTACCACATCATCCGTGGTGCATTGGATACTTCCGGCGTTGCTGGTCGTAATCAACGTCGCTCTAAGTATGGAACAAAACGTCCAAAACCGGGACAAGCACCTGCTGCTCCTGCTAAAGGCAAAAAGAAATAATTAAACGGAGGAAATTAAGATGAGAAAGTCAAAACCAAAGAAAAGAATCATTTTACCTGATCCAAAGTTTAATGATGTTCAGGTTACACGTTTTGTAAACAACATGATGTATGATGGAAAAAAATCCATTGCATACTCAATTTTCTATAATGCTGTTGAATTAGTTGAGCAAAAAACTAGTGAAAGTGGTTTAGAAACATGGAAAAAAGCACTCAATAATGTGATGCCTTCTGTTGAGGTAAAATCACGCCGTGTTGGTGGTGCTAACTTCCAGGTACCTACCGAAGTTCGTCCGGAGCGTAAAATTGCTTTGGGTATGAAATGGTTGATCAGTTATGCTCGTAGACGTGGTGAAAAAACGATGTTCGAAAAGTTGGCTGGAGAAATTATTTCAGCTTCTAAAGGTGAAGGTGCCGCAGTTAAAAAGAAAGAAGATACCCATAAGATGGCAGAGGCTAATAAAGCATTCTCTCACTTCAGGTTCTAATTTATTATGATGGTGCAGATTAGATTGGAAGACACATATGGGCTTAACAGTTCAGTGCAAACCAGTTTAATCTGTGCTTTTTTTTGCTAGAGCATAAATATTCTGATCTGCATTGTAGAAAATCAGAATGATGTCAAAATTATAGATTACCTTTAGGAATTATTATAAAGAAATGTCAAAAGACTTAAAATTCACAAGGAATATTGGTATTGCTGCGCATATCGATGCCGGTAAAACTACAACTACCGAGCGTATTTTATACTACGCAGGTGTTAACCATAAAATAGGTGAAGTGCACGAAGGTGCTTCTACGATGGACTGGATGGTACAAGAGGCTGAACGTGGTATAACCATTACTTCAGCAGCTACTACTGTGTTTTGGAACTATCGTGGTAATAAATATCAGGTAAACGTTATTGATACTCCGGGGCACGTTGACTTTACAGTAGAAGTAAACCGTTCTTTGCGTGTATTAGATGGTTTAGTGTTCTTATTTTCTGCTGTTGATGGCGTTGAACCTCAATCAGAAACTAACTGGCGCTTAGCTGACAACTATAAAGTGCCTCGTATTGGTTTTGTTAATAAAATGGACCGCTCGGGTGCAGATTTCCTTAAAGTTGTAAAACAAGTTAGGGAGATGTTGGGTTCTGACGCTGTTCCTTTGCAATTGCCGATAGGCGCGGAAGATAACTTCACAGGGGTTGTTGATTTGATTAACAACCGTGGTATTGTTTGGAACGAAGAAGATAAAGGTATGACCTTTACTGAAGTGCCGATTCCTGCTGATATGGTAGAAGAGGTTGCTGAGTGGAGAGAAAAATTATTGGAATCGGTAGCCGGATATGATGAATCTTTGATGGAGAAATTCTTTGAAGATCCTAATTCTATCTCTGAACGTGAAATATTAGATGCGCTACGTAAGGCTGTATTAGATAATGCCATTGTTCCGATGGTTTGTGGTTCTTCTTTCAAGAATAAAGGGGTACAGACCATGTTGGATTTGGTAATGGAACTATTGCCTTCTCCGATGGATCAAGAAGCTGTAAAAGGAATAGACCCGCGTACCGATACAGAAGTTAGCCGTAAACCTTCTGTTACTGAGCCTTTCTCTGCTTTGGCATTTAAAATTGCAACCGATCCATTCGTTGGTCGTTTATGCTTCATAAGGGTGTATTCAGGTAATTTGGATGCTGGTTCTTATGTATATAATACACGTTCTGATAACAAAGAGCGTATTTCCCGTATCTTCCAGATGCATGCCAATAAACAAAATCCTATTCCAAATATTGGTGCAGGTGATATTGGTGCAGTTGTAGGATTTAAGGATATAAAGACAGGGGATACACTTTGTGATGAGAAAAACCCGATCGTACTTGAATCGATGGTTTTCCCTGAACCGGTTATTGGTTTAGCTATTGAGCCTAGAACGCAGGCAGATGTGGATAAGTTAGGTATAGCCTTAGGCAAATTAGCAGAAGAGGATCCTACTTTCCGTGTACAAACCGATGAGGAAACTGGTCAGACTGTCATTTCCGGAATGGGTGAGTTACACTTGGATATCTTAATTGACCGTTTAAGACGTGAATTTAAAGTAGAAGTTAACCAGGGTGCTCCTCAGGTGGCATACAAGGAAGCAATCACTGCTGAAGCAGCGCACCGTGAAGTATATAAGAAACAAACGGGGGGGCGTGGTAAATTTGCGGATATTCAGGTGGTTATTTCTCCGATCGATCAAGATTACGAAAAAGGTGGTCTTCAGTTTGTTAACGAGATTGTTGGGGGTGCTATCCCTCGCGAGTTTATACCTTCAGTACAGAAAGGTTTTGATGCAGCCATGGTGAATGGTGTCTTAGCAGGCTTCCCTGTTACTGATATGAAAGTTAGACTGGTTGATGGTTCGTTCCACGCGGTTGACTCTGATGCTTTGTCTTTTGAAATTGCAGCTCGTACAGCTTTCCGTGAAGCATTACCAAAGTGCCGTCCAGTATTAATGGAGCCGATCATGAAAATCGAAGTATTAACTCCGGAGGAAAACATGGGTGACGTAATGGGTGACCTTAACCGTCGTCGTGGTCAATTACAGGGGATGGATACGCGTAACGGTGCACAAGTAATTAAAGCATTAGTTCCACTATCGGAGATGTTTGGTTACGTAACACAGCTACGTACGATTACTTCAGGACGTGCAACATCTACAATGGAGTTTGATCATTACGCTGAGGCGCCAAAGAACGTTCAAGAAGAAGTAATTGCAAAAGCAAAAGGAAAAGTTAAAGCGTAATAAAAGTAAAAATCTGATGTTCCGTTATTAATAGCTCTAACGGAACATCATAAAATAATAAATAATGAGCCAAAGAATCAGAATTAAATTAAAATCGTACGATTACAACTTGGTTGATAAATCGGCTGAAAAAATTGTAAAAACTGTAAAACCTACAGGAGCGGTAGTAAGCGGGCCAATTCCTCTTCCTACGGAAAAGAAAATATACACTGTTTTGCGTTCACCACACGTAAACAAAAAAGCACGTGAGCAATTTCAACTATGCTCTTATAAAAGATTATTGGACATTTACAGCTCTAATTCGAAAACAGTAGATGCGTTAATGAAACTTGAATTACCAAGTGGTGTTGAAGTAGAAATTAAAGTCTAACGATTTTAACTTATTTAAAAGTTTGTAAGCGATAACCAGTGATGGTTGTCGCTTTTTTTATGTGTTATAAAGTGAACAGGTGTGTTTTACTTCAATAAATTGTGTATTTTAGCAATTAGCAGATACACATTACAATAAAGATAATATGGCAAATAAAATCTTGGTTATTGAGGATCAATCAAAATTAGCTTCGTTAATCCAACGTGGCCTTGAGGCCGACGGTTACAATGTAACGATTGCCTTGGATGGTGAAACAGGCCTGGATATGATATACAATAATTCGTATAATCTAATTGTACTGGATTTAATGCTTCCAGGTATCAGCGGTATCGAGGTTTGCCAGCTTTTGCGTAAAGAAAACAATAGTGTTCCGATTTTGATGTTGACCGCATTGGGTACCACAAGTAATGTGGTAGAAGGTTTGGATTCAGGAGCAGATGATTATATGGTGAAGCCTTTTAAATTTGAAGAATTGAAAGCGCGTATCAGAACCTTGGTAAGGAGAACAAACCCAGGTACACAGCAACAGCTATCCTCTACACTCCGAATCATGGATTTGGTGCTTGATTTGGACAGGCGGACAGCAAGCAGGGACGGCAAAGAAATTAGCCTAACGGCAACAGAATACAGGTTGTTGGAGTTTTTGATGAGAAATAAAAATAAAGTGCTTACCAGAATTGAAATATTAGAACACGTTTGGGACATAAATTTTAACATGGGTACAAATGTAGTGGATGTATATGTGAATTATCTAAGAAAAAAAGTAGATAGGGGATTTGATGTAAAGCTCATTCATACGATGATAGGTATGGGCTATGTCATCAAAGAGGGATAGTTTGTTTAGTGAGGTGTTTTAGCTTTAAAAAATAAATTATGAAGATACAAAGCAAATTTATGTTGCTGTTCCTTTGCTTTGCGTTAGGTTTGATATCTATTTTAATGGGAGCTATTTTTTATTTTACTCAAAAATATGCTTTTGAAGATTTTTATAAACGACTGGAGGCCAGGGTGAATATTGGCTCGGAAGTTTACAAGATGGAGGATGAACGAACTATTTTTGACTATAGACGTATTCGCGACCGTTACCTGGAAAAATTGCCCGCTGAGAGTGATTTTTTCTTTCGTGTGCAGGGCGGGCGGGTTATACCTAAACCGGGGGCACCCAAATTGCCGGATTCTTTTTTTAATTCTATATTAAAAAATGGCAGTAGTCGATATAACAACCATAATGATTTTTTCGCCGGAAAGTTTTTTGAGTCAGAAAAAGGTGATTTTATTGTAGTTGTTTATGCAAAAGATCCTTCGGGTTTTCGGGAACTTGCGATGTTACAGAAGATATTGATGATAGGCTTTTTTATATCTGTCTTAGTGATATACTTTATAGCAAAGCTGTTTTCAAAACAAATTTTTGATCCGTTTGCCCAAATTATTAAAAAGGCGAAAAAAATTACCGCTGATAATTTACATCTTAGATTGCCTAATCGTTTGGGTAAAGATGAATTGGCGGAAATTACAACTACTTTTAATGATATGTTGGACCGATTAGAGACAGCCTTTGATACGCAGAGTAATTTTATTAGCAATGCTTCTCATGAGTTAAGAACACCTATCAGTATCATTTCAGGAGAAGCTGAGCTCGCCTTAAATGCAGTGGATTTAAGTAATCAACACAGGCAATCTTTACAGATTATTGTAGCTGAGGCTGACAAGCTCCAGCAGATTATAAGCGGACTGCTTTACTTAGCCAAAACGGCATCGGATACTAGTAAACAACCGAGAGAACAGATTCGCATAGACCAATTGTTGATGAATATAAAAAAAATCACCGATCAGGTCAATCCGAATTGCGAACTTATAATGACATGTGAACAATTGCCAGAAGATGAGAGGGAAATCATTGTTGAAGGATACGAGCATTTGTTGCAGTTAGCGATATCCAACATTATTACGAATGCCTGTAAATATTCTGATAATAAACCGGTGAAAATTTTATTGAGAGCCGTTAGTAAACATATTGTTATTAATGTGTCTGATCAGGGTATCGGTATTCCAGAAGACGAAAAAAGATATATCTTTGAACCCTTTTTTAGAGCTTCCAATACACACCTATATGAAGGACATGGTGTTGGTTTACCATTGGCCTGGAGGATTGTACGCCTACATCGCGGAACCATAGACATCCGCACGGAGATTGATGAAGGAACTGATATCACGATTATACTACCCAGTATACTGAATGTTTAGGTCTTCTTACTTTCTAATTTCATTTACAGTAATCTAATCTTATTTTAATTTTTCTCTTAGTTTTTTTTAATAACGGAAGTCTTTCTTTGTAATGTTAGATAAATAAATTTTGTTTAGATGGTGATTTTAATTTAATTGTCATCTTTTTACTTAGAAAAACTAGAGTATTATGAAAAAAATCTTGATTCCAACAGACTTCAGCGAAGAATCATTGAATATTCTTTCAGATTATATGCTGAGTTGTACAGAAAAGGAGGTTTCCGTATTGTTTTTTAGTGGGATAAAACTATCGGATTCTATTTCAGATCTTTTGCTTCTTTCTAGAAGAACAAGGGAAGTAGAACTAATACCTAGATCGTTTAATAACTTCTGTTCATGTGTTCAAAATGAATTCAATTCGGTTACTAAAGTTCGCTTTGAATATTTTTATGGGAATACCATGGCGCTATTTAGAAATTTTTTAGATGCCAATGGGATTAACGAGATAGTTTACGATCCAAATATGGAGCTTCAAAAAATTACGAAGTCTAGTTTGGATATCATTGACATTATTAATAAATCAAATTGGAATAAATGGACACCGGTTGTAACCCGATCAATTGCCGACAAGGATATTGAAAAGGAGACAATTACACTGCAAACAGAAGGTGCCTATTTATAATCGATTGATTGGTGATTGATTTTAGAGTTATGTATTATGTTATTAAAAAATAATATTCCGATTCATTATGTGTTAGGAAAGGTTAAATACGATAGTGCCTTGGTAGCCATATATGCAGTAGTAATTACGGTTTTGCATGAAACGGGGTTCTGTAAGGTCGATATTTCAATAAGCGGCGTACCTGCAATACTCGGCACAGTCCTTTCTCTTTTACTTGCTTTTAGGTCTAATCAAGCTTATGATAGATGGTGGGAGGCTCGTATTATTTGGGGAGCCATTGTGAATGATTCACGAAGTTTTGCCAGACAGGTGCTTACATTTATAGGTAACCTTTATGAGACAGGACATACCGGCGAGTTAAAGGAACGTCTTATAAAGAGACAGATCGCTTGGAACTATGCACTCAAAAGATCACTCAGAAATCAAGATCCGCTTTTGGAAATAAAGCGATTACTTTCTGATTCTGATTTTGAGTTTATTAAGGCTTATGACAATGTGCCGAATGCCCTTTTAAAATTGCAAGGTATGGATATTCATCGGGCACTTGCCGATGGCTTGATTAATCAATTTCAGCAAATTGAGCTAGAGCGGACACTCACGAGCCTAACAGATTCTATGGGGAAAAGCGAAAGGATAAAAAATACTGTTTTTCCAGAAACGTATACATTATATATTCGACTAGCTATCTATTTGTTTATTGCAATTTTGCCATTTAGTTTATTCGGCCTGTTTGGTTATATCTCTTTACCATTGATCATCGCCATAGGGACCTTATTTTTGCTAATCGAAAAAATGGCTGTTCATTTACAGGATCCTTTTGAGAATAAACCAACAGATACGCCGATGTCAACAATATCAGCAAAAATAGAGCGCGATTTGATGCAAATGTTATTAGATGATAAGGTAGCGGAAGAATATATTGATAAGAGTAAAGAGGATAAGAAAATGTTTTATATCCTTTAAACAAAAGAGGCAGATAAATAAAGGGGCGGAAAATTTAAACTTTCCGCCCCTTTGTAATTTATATAATAATAACCCGTTTGCTATTTATAGGCAAAAACATCACCAAGGGCACTGCTCTCGGTGAAGGTAAGATCAAGGTCAATGAGTTTACCTGTAGATAGTTCAATCACCATGCCATGAACCGCCAGGTCGTCTCTTTCCTTCCACGCATTTTGTATGATGGTAGACGTGCATAGATTAAATACCTGCTCAGCTACATTCAATTCAACTAATCGATTTACTTTTTCAGTAGGGTCTTCTATTGCATCTAACTCGGCTTTGTGTAAGCGGTATACATCCTTGATATGGCAAAGCCAGTTGTCAATAAGGCCGAACTGCTTTTGACTTAAAGCTGCAGCAACTCCTCCGCATCCGTAATGGCCGGCAACAATCACATGTTTTACTTTTAACACATTTACGGCATAATCTAATACGCTTAGCATATTCATATCAGAGTGTATACACATGTTGGCAATATTCCTATGAACAAAAACATCTCCAGGGCGTGTATTAGTTATCTGATTTGCAGGTACCCTGCTATCTGCACACCCAATCCATAAAATTTCGGGATTTTGCCCTTTTGCCAATTCTTTGAATAAACCTGTTGTATCATTAGCAACCTCGTTTACCCACATTTGGTTACCTGTTGTGATTTTGTTAAATGTTTCCTTCAGTATCGGATTTTTAAACGATTTATTTGACATAGATTTAATTTTGTTTAATTTCTTTAATCTTTTTTTTCCTGGTTTTTGCTTGTGGTTTTTTGAATAGATAGTTTATATTCGGAACCTCTCGTTTGTCATATATGTCTATCAGTTCTACATTTTTTCCATTACTAATGGCATTTTGTTCATAATCCTTGATGACCTGTACAACGTCTTTATCTATAAAACGGCTACCGGACCCATCTATGGTGATGCTGCTGACATCTTTTGGTAAATTGTATAATGATTGCTGGATTGCAGCCTTATTTAAAAAGGAAACTTCTTCAGATAAATATACTTTTATTTTCTTAGTTCCATTGGTTTCTTCTAAGTCATAACCAAATGGATTTCGCATATTATTTCGTAAAATATAAAATATAGCTACTACCATACCGACAGCAACACCGGTAAGTAAATCAGTAAACACCACTGCTAAGATGGTAATGGTAAAGGGTATAAACTGATCAAGACCTCTTTTATACATATGCCTAAATAAAGCAATATTAGCTAATTTATAACCAGTTATCAATAAGATGGCCGCTAAGCACGCGAGAGGAATCAAGTTAATAATAGATGGTATGATAAGCAAGGCGAGCAAAAGCCAGATACCATGAAAAATGGCGCTTTGTTTTGTCTTACCACCTGAATTAGCATTTGCGGAAGATCTCACGATGACGGAAGTCATAGGTAAACCGCCCAACATACCGCTACTCATATTACCTATACCTTGCGCTATTAGCTCCTTATTGGTTGGTGAAACGCGCTTGTATGGGTCTATTTTGTCTATCGCCTCTATACTGAGCAATGTCTCCAAGCTGGCAACTATCGCAAGAGTAAAAGCAACAATCCATACCTCATAATTAACAATAGCCGTGAAGTCAGGGAAAGTAAAAAGCCCTAAAAACTCATTGAAAGAATTGACAACAGGTATCGCTACCAAATGTTTGGAGCTGATTTCTATATCACTTCCCTTAAATGCCTGGGCTAAAACAACGCCTAAAATAACAACTACTAATGGAGCTGGTACCGCGTTCAATTTTTTAATCTTCGGCCAATACAACAGTATCAGTAGGGAGATTACCGTCACAATGAATGCACCTATATGTACGGCACTTATTGCAACTTGAATGGCATTTAATGTATTCTCACCATCTAATTGCTTGAAGCTTTCATCCCCAAAAAAATCAGCGTCATATCCCAATGCGTGAGGTAGCTGCTTCAGGATAATGGTGATACCTATTGCGGCCAGCATCCCTTCAATGACGGCAGAAGGAAAATAATTTCCAATCGTTCCTGCTTTGATTAATCCTAATATTAATTGGATTATGCCAGCCAATACAACTGCAAGCAGGAAAATGTTGTAAGCGCCGAGGGAACTGATTGCCCCAAAGACAATGACCGTTAAACCAGCTGCCGGACCGCTCACACTTAATTGTGAGCCACTGATAGAGGCCACCACAATACCACCTATAATTCCAGTTAATAGGCCCGCGAATAAAGGTGCCCCGGAAGCCAATGCAATACCTAAACAAAGGGGTAAGGCAACAAGAAATACAACTACACTGGCCGGTAGGTCATATTTTAAGTTTCTTTTGGATACTTTAAAAAATGCTGAAAATCGTGTACCAAGCATAAAAACAAGGATGTGTTAGATAAAAATAAAATGATTGTTCCTTAAAAAACTAAGAATTAAAATAATTGCAATAATAATATCTCTTTCCAATAATGTTCCTTTCTGGAAGTTGTATGCCCGTATACATACTATAAGTGGGAGTTTACGGTATATATTAAAGCATACAACCGCCAAACGGAACCGCAATTATTGCGCAAGAAAAATTGGATGATTTCGGTTTAGCAATTTGGAGGCGGGGTAGGGACTGATGGATAAAACGATTTAACACCTATATCATCGTCCAAAATATATTGCCTAATAAATAAGTATCGCATGGGAGTTAAGAAAATATCCCAATTCACAACTGTTGCAAATTCCTTTGAGAAATTTTCATTGGTTAAATCGGTATTACTGTTCGTTTTGCCCGAATGATTCTCAATTTCCAGTTGTAAAATGACTGCTATTACATGTTTGCTGTCATAGAAACTGGCATATATAGGTGCGATAGATATCACCATTTTCACCAGGAAAATGGTAGAAAATATCAAACTATATATTTTTCTCTTTTGACTAATACGCATAATGCAAACGCTCAAGACACTTTTACTTCAGCTAAAATAAATAAAAATGATATATTAAAGTATGTCAAACAAAAAAATTACTAAACTTCGACAAAAAATAGGTTCGGAAAATTATAGCAGGCTTTAAAATCTTTTTTGGTGCTTTATATGTATATAGGAAGGTCTCTATTATAAAAAAGCAAATACTTTGATTTTATTCAATAAAAAAGGCGACTTTTGCAGCAAATAAGATTTTTATGTAGCACTAATACTTAAAGGGGATTTTTGTATGGAGAACAACTTAGATACTCTGGTAGAGCAAATAGAATTATTAATTGCTGAAGGGGATAAGGAACAGCTTCGCGAATATTTAGATAACCTCAATATTTCGGAGGTTGAAGATCTAATAGATGAATTACCAGAATATGGCTCCACTTTTATTGAAACTTTAAGTATAAATCGCGCTGTCAACGTTTTTCGTATCCTGGATTTCCCTACCCAGGAACGTATTATAAAGAAACTTTCCGGACCAAAAATTACCGAACTAATCAACGAATTACCTCCCGATGATAGAACTGCTTTTTTTGGTGAACTTCATGGCGATGCGGTAAAGAAGATGATTATCCTAATGCCACCCGAGGACAGGAAGGAGGCGCTGACTTTATTAGGATATCCGGAAGATAGTGTTGGCCGTTTAATGACGCCTGATTATGTGACCGTAAAACAGGATTTTACGATGGGCCAGGCGCTAGACCACATACGCAAATACGGGAAAGACTCGGAAACCATTGACGTGATTTACGTTATTGATGAGAGGGGAGTACTTTTAGATGATATCCGGATCAGAGAAATCCTTTTATCCGGACCGGAAGTGAGAATTATGGATTTAATGGATAATCGCTTAATCGCATTGAATGCATTCGATCCACAGGAAGAGGCTATCAACATTTTCAGGATGAATAATCGGGTAGCTTTACCCGTAACTGACAAGCAGGGCATCATGTTAGGAATCGTAACAGTAGATGATGTTCTGTGGATTGCGAATGAGGAATATACGGAGGATATACAACGTATGGGGGGATCTGAGGCTTTGGACGAGCCGTATTTGGATGTTTCCATTTGGCAATTGGTGAAGAAAAGAGCTCCATGGTTAATGGTATTGTTTATTGGGCAGTTTTTTACTGCCACGGTAATAGAGGGCTATGAGATGCAGCTCCAAGCAGCAGTAGTGTTAATGACTTTTGTGCCTTTGATTACGTCAAGTGGGGGTAATACAGGATCTCAGGCTTCCGCACTGATTATTCAAGCAATGGCGATGGGAGAAGTTACCTTGGCAGATTGGTTCCGTGTGTTTAGAAGAGAACTGGTTTCGGGTTTTATATTAGGCCTTATACTTGGCGTACTCGGCTTACTGCGTATATTTGGGTATCATCTTTTTGGCGAATATGGAGAAACTTGGTTTTTATTGAGTTTAGTAGTGGGATGTTCATTGGTAGGGGTAATTCTATGGGGTTCTTTGGTAGGAGCGATGTTACCGTTTATCTTAAGAAGATTAGGAGCCGACCCTGCCACATCATCGGCTCCTTTTGTTGCTACTTTAGTGGATGTTACCGGATTGGTAATATACTTCACTATAGCCACTATTATTCTGAAGGGTACATTGCTATAGTGTTTGTTCCTTGTTTTCTTTTCGATAGGCCAGATAAAATAACTGCGGCAGTACTACCAAGCTAAGCACCATACAAATAAGTAAGCCCCCAACTATCATAATTGCCAGAGGCTTTTGTATTTCGGAGCCCATTCCTTGCGAAAGTGCCGCAGGTAGTAGGCCAAGTGATCCCATAATGGCAATCATGAAAACTGGGCGAATGCGATCATAAACTCCTTCAGAAATAGCCAAATGCAAATTTTTACGTTGGGTTAAATTACTTTTCATCACGGATATCAATATGATGCCGTCAATAGTTCCTACACCGAAAAGAATAATAAACCCAATCCCCGCAGAAATTCCAAAAATGGTACCGGTAAGCCAGAGCGATATAAATCCACCGATAAAGGCAAAAGGTATCGTTGATAAGGAAATCAATGTGTCTTTTAAATTTCCAAAGTTCAGATAAAGTAAAAATGCAATTAATAAGAGCGATATAGGTACGATGACAGCCAAACGGCTAAGTGCTCTTTGCTGATTTTCGAAATCTCCGGCCCATTCCAAACTATAGGAGGCCGGCAGTTTAACCTGTTTAGCGACTATCTCCTGAGCCTCCTTGATCGTACTACCCAAATCGCGCCCCCTTACCGAAAAACCTACTGCAATATATCGCGTGTTTCCTTCTCTATAAATAAAAGCCGGACCAGTATGATAGCCGATATCCGCTATCTCATAGAGTGGTACTTTTGCTTGGTCTATAGAAGGGACTAAAATATTTCGTATTTGTTCTTCTGTATCTCTGTAAGGTTTGTCATATCTTATTCTTACGTCAAACATTTTTTCTCCTTCATAAAAAGCAGTGGCTGCTTTGCCTCCTATGGCCATTTCGACTACTGCCTGTGCGTCGCCCATGGTGACACCATACCTGGCCATTCGTGCCTCACTGAGTCTTATCCGGAGCTCGGGCAATCCAATATTACGGAAAACCTTTAGATCTTCTATACCTTCAATTGGTTTAATGGCTTTCGCTATACTATCGGCAACCTCTTCAAGTTGATAGAGGTCATTCCCGTACACCTTTGCTACTAATGAACTTTTTACTCCGGCGACGTATTCTTCCACATTATCCATTATAGGCTGACTAAAGCCAAAATCAATACCGGGATATACATTTAGTTCCTTTTCTATTTCATCAAGTAATTGTTGTTTATTGATACCGGCGCGCCAATCTTGCTCATCTTTTAATTGAACATGAAACTCAATGTTGAAAAAACCGGTCGGATCAGTACCATCGTTCGGTCGGCCTGTTTGCGTAAGTATAAATTTTACTTCCTGAAATCTCCGGATCTTCGCCTTCATTTCCTTCGTTAATCTTACAGATTCTTCCAGATTTACGCTATTGGGTAATGTTGCCCGTATATAAATGGCTCCTTCATTCAGTTTTGGAATAAATTCAGTTCCAATTTTGGTGAAGCCAAAAACACTCACTAAGAAAAGTGCCACGAACGCTGTTAACGTTATTTTTAAATGTTTATGTGCAAATTGATAGATCGTAAAAATAATATTCCGTACAAATTCGGTGATGGGATTGTGTCTGTCGACAATATTTTTACTTAATAACACCTTACACATCGCCGGAACATATGTTAAACTCAATATAAGTGAGCCTAGTAAAGCATAACCTAATGTAAAAGCCAGCGGAGCAAACATTTTACCTTCCACTTTCTGAAAAGTGAAAATGGGCATTAAAGCAATAATAAGTATAATCTGGGCAAAAAGGATGGATTTGGCAACACCTTTGGCATTGCCACGTATAATACCTCCTTTGCTTAATTTATTGAATTTTTCCATGCCTATTTGTCTCGCTTTCAAATCGAGACTCACAAATACATGCTCTACAATCACCATAGTGCCCTCCAGAAGTAAACCAAAGTCAATGGCCCCAATGGAAATTAAATTAGCCGATAATCCCTGGATGCGCAGCATTAATATGGCAAATAAGAAGGCCAATGGAATAACAGAGGCTACGATAATGGTTGTCCGCCAATTAAAAAGAAAAATGAATATAATAACTGATACCAATAAAATGCCTTCTACTAAATTATGGCTCACTGTTCGTATCGTTTTATCAACCAATTCCGTACGATCGAGAAAGGGCTGTATCGTTACTCCCGCAGGTAGAATGCGTTGATTTAGGTCCTCAATCCTGTCTTTTAATCTTTCTATAACCGCCGAGGGATTCTCACCCCTTAACATTACAACAATTCCCTCAATTAAATCATCGTTATCATTCAAGCCAGCTTGTCCTAAGCGTGGTTTACTGCTGATGGTTACATTGGCGACATTCTTCACTAAAACAGGTACTCCATTGACATTTTTTATTAGTATGTTGCCTATGTCGCTCGTTTTGTCCAGTAGACCTACTCCCCTTACCACATAAGCCTGTTCACCACGTTGGATAACATCTCCCCCGACATTAATATTACTCTTTTCTACGGCCTCATATACATCTAACGCACTAAGATTGTAATTGCTTAATTCAGATGGGTTCACTTGTATTTCAAATATCTTTTCTTCACCACCAAAACTGACAACGTCGGCCACCCCATCCACCGATAGCAAGTCTCTTTCGATAACCCAATCTTGTAGAGATGAAAGTTCTCGAATGGGCATGGGTTTATCTGCTTTTATAACATAACGGAAAATTTCTCCTGTCGCACCGTAGGGTGGTTCTATATCTGCCTCTGCACCATCGGGTAAATCGACGGAGCGCATCCGATTTGCTGCGTATTGTTGTGCATAGAAATCTTCAATGTCGTCCTTAAAGTTCACTGTGATGACAGATAATCCAAATAATGAAATCGATTTCACATCCGTTTTTCCAGGGATGGTATTCATTGATTTACTGATAGGCAAGGTGATAAATTTTTCAACCTCTTCTGCGCTTCTACCTGGCCACTGTGTAATAATACGAGCTCTTGTATTTGTTACATCGGGAAAAGCTTCTACCGGTGTTAGTTTATAAGCGTATATTCCGGCAGCGGCAAGCAACCCTACAAAAAAGAATACAATGACATGGTTTTTTAAAGCGAAGCCAACAATTTTTTCTACTATTTTTACCATTTTTGGGTTTTTTATAGGTATTTCCCGGGTTGAAACTGGATACCTAACATGAATGTCTCTTGTTTTATAGATTATCTACCAAGTAATTTATTGTATACCAGTAAGCTGTTCTTTTGGATAACCTGGTCGCCAGAGGCTAACTCTGGCGAGGAAGTGAAATAATAGCTGTTGTCTTCGTAATCAGGCATGAAATTTATAATCTGTAGATCGCAATCCCCATTGACTTTAATAAGATGATAGGTCTCGTTATCAAAAATTACTGCATGCTGCGGTATGGATACTACTTTTGATTTTTTATCTAAATGTACATCAATGGTGGTCATCATTTCTGGTTTTAATAGCTGCTTAGGATTGTCGAGTTCTATAATGGCTTTCAGCACCTTTTCATTGGGATCAATTACGTTAGAAATGCGCGTAATAATACCCTTAAACACCTGACCGGGATATGCTGTAGTTTCTATGTCCACCTGCAGTCCGTTTTTGATTGTATTGATATTGCCGGCATAGACATTGGCCATTACCCAAACCTTGCTCAGGTCGCCGATAACAAACAATGGATCATGACCGCTTTCCACTTGCTGTCCATCTACTACATTTTTTTCTACAATAAATCCAGTATTTTGCGCTCGAATGGTTAGAACACCACTTTCCATATTACCACCATACATCGTCAAACTCTCTTTTATTTTTTTAATCTCTGATTCTGCATTGCTGAGGTCCGACTGCGCTTCGAGTACTTCTTTGTCCGACGCGACACCGTCTGCATATAAATTTTGCGCAGCTGTTAATTGACGCTGCGCAATTTTAAACGTATTATTAGCTTCTTTCAATTGTGCATTCATGTCATTTAGTTCGGCACTCCGTATTTCTAGCAAGGTTTGTCCCTTTTTGACAAAATCTCCGAGAGAAAAATGTACCTGTTGCACAACACCACTTAACAATGGCGTGAAGCGATAGACTTTATTTTCGTCATAATTAACGCTTCCGGTGAGTTTAAGAATTTCGTTACCTTCTGTTTCTTTTAGAGGGATGACGGTTGTTATCTTCTTTAGTTCATCGCTTAAGCAGATCTCAGAATGCTCCCTCGGTGCTTTATCCGTTTGATTTGACTTACAAGAAACCACCAGTAAGCTGATAAGCGTAATGTTTACTATATAGACTATCTTCATAATTCTCTACCTGTTAAGTAATTTAATTCGTATTGTTTGATTTGAATATCTCTAAGCGTCTGATAATAAAGTTGTTTGTTTTCCTTGAAGGAATTAAAACGGTCAAGAAATTCCAAGAGACTTAAATTTCTTTTGATAAAATGATCTGCTAATGCGGTTTGAACTTGTTGAAGTTCGTTTATGTAGTCCTTATCAATTTGATCAAGCAGTTGTAGTGTATGCTGCATATTCTGAAATTTTTCAACTACCTGGTTTTTAACCTGTAGTTTCTTTTCTTCAAGTTGTAGGTCATTTTTTTGTATTTCGTACATTGCATATTTAATATTTCCTTTATTCCGGTCAAACAAAGGAATATCCATCGCGATACCGGCACCAAAGAAGTTAAACATCGTTGATCCTGCTCGGTCATAATTTAGATTTAATGTAATATCGGGTACCCTTTTTGCCCTCTCTATAGCCAATTGATTTGTGCTGAGGTCTTTTGAGTTGGCAGCAATTTTGAGTTGGATATTATGATCTATAGCAGCATCTAAAAGGTTTTGAATGGATAACTGTTCCAGACCGTCTATATTCATATCTTCTTCATTTTCCTGTATAAGGAGGTAGGTAGTTGAGGGCACAGCCATTAATGTTTTAATGTTGGATTGCGATTCCTGTATCTGTGCTTCTACATTATTCAGATCAGCATTCACCGTAACCTTTAATGCCTTGATGCGGAGAAAATCTGCACGGGATATACTTCCCAGCTTTAATTGTGATGATTGTGCTTTGAGCAGTTTGTCAACGAGTTCATTTTGAAATATTAAATCATTTTTCAAATGTTGTTGATAAACCAATTCGGAGAGCGCTGATTTAAATTCTACTTTTAAGGACTGTAACAGGTCAAGGAAGGTGTTCTTTGCCATCTCTCTGTTACTTGTTTCAAGCTGAATGTTTTTTTTGCGCTTTCTTGCCGTGAGGATTAATTGTTCGACTTGTGCCGTAAATTGTTGGTTTCTTCCAAAATTCCCAATCAATGGTGGTATTTTTTCTGAGGTCTCGTTTCTATTGAAATTAATTTCGTCTATACTTAAATTTGGATTAGGCCATGCTTTTGCCTGTAAAATCAGGGCATCTGCTTGATCAATATGAAGGCGTTCGGCAATGATAGAAAGATTGTTGTCCAAGAATATTCTTTGCGCTTCTTTTGAACTCACTTGGAGGGTGTCCAATCGTTCCTGTGCGGATAAATAAGCGTAAAAATGAATTAAAATAAAGAATAATATGCCTGTCTTTCCCATCATTAATGTTGATATAATGATGCAAAGATGCCTTATGGAGCATTAGTAAAGCTTTATAAGTATATTAGAGTTAGATTAGAGTGTTACCGGGGGCACTGTAATACCCACAGAACTTTCTCTAATAATTAACAAAGGGTCTAATTTTATGCGTTTAGGCGGTGTTTTATAAAAACTCCCTTCTTTGAGCATGCTCAAGAATAGCTGGGCAACTTCTTCTCCCATTTTATTCGTTTGTTGATCTATGGTAGACAATGTGGGCGTAACCAAACTGCCAAAAGCTTCGTTCGCGAAACCGATGACACCAACATCCTGTGGTATTTTTATATGCTGCTCTTTTAATTGTTGGATAACTCCCATGGCGGTAAAGTCTTCCAGCGTGAATATGGCGTCAAAAGGAATCTGTTGTTCTGTAAGTTCTTTTACACATGTTCTTCCAAACTCCAGTGATAGGTTGCCTTTGAGAATCAATTTTTCATTTACCGGAATATCATATGCCTTCAGCGCATCCATATACCCCTTCAAACGTTCTTTGAAAATAGTCAGATTTCTTGTTTCGGTGATATGAACAATTTTCTTATACCCAGCCTTGATGAGGTGTTCGGTTGCCATGTAACCTCCTTTATAATCATCAATCGTAATAGAAGGGGCATTAATGTCTTCTAAAGCTCTATCAAAGAACGCCAAAGGGATATTTCTTGATATAATATCTTCAAAAACGGCACTATCTTCACGATTAATCGCTATGGAAGCAATGATGCCGTCTACTCTAGAGTTCAGTAGCGTTTCAATTCCTTTATCTTCTTTTTTGTACGATTCCTGCGATTGATATAAGAGTATCGAATATCCATTTTGATTCATCACCGTTTCAATGCCATGTACCACAGAGCTGAAAAAGCTGACATCCAGTGAAGGAACTAAAATGCCAATGATATTACTTTTTCCCGATCGGAGAGAAGAAGCTATTTTGTTCTTTCTATAACCCAAACGATCTGCTGTTTCTTTAACTGCTTCTTTGGTACTTTTACTAATAGCTGGATGATCATTTAGAGCTCTGGCAACGGTAGAAAAAGTTATATTAAGTTCTTTGGCAATATCTAAAATAGTAACTTTTTTCATGATAGCGGATTATGTCCTTTAGCAGTTATGTGACCAGTGCAGGAAATAGATGATAAAGTAAAAAATTTATCAAAAATAGAGATTGCTTTTGGATTTCTAAAGCTTATATCATATTTTTATGCCAACGTTAGCATTAACCTGAATTAAATTTGAATATAATATGTTATTATTAGGGATCGATATCGGAACCTCCTCCATCAAAGTATCAGTAGTAGATGCTTCTAACCAACAGTGTATCGCTTCGTACCGATATCCTGAACATCAGGAAACAGCTATATCGGCACCACACGATGGCTGGGCCGAGCAGTCGCCAAATATGTGGTGGGAACATGTTCAAAAAGCGATATTGGGATTGAACAGTCTTAAAAGCCATAATCCACTGGACATCCAAGCCATCGGAATCGCATATCAGATGCATGGTTTGGTAGTAGTTGATAAATCGTATGATAGTTTTAGAGACGCTATTATATGGTGTGATAGTAGGGCAGTAGAGATAGGAAATAAAGCCTTTACGGATTTAGGTGAAGAGGCCATATTAAGTTCACATTTAAACTCTCCAGGTAATTTTACAGCCTCTAAATTAGCATGGATAAAAGACAATGAACCAGAAGTATATGATAAAATATATAAAGTAATGCTTCCGGGCGATTATATTGCCCTTAAGCTAACAGGCAGTATCTCAACCAGTATTTCAGCACTTTCTGAAGGCGTTTTCTGGAATTTTAAAGATAATGAACTTTCTGAAACGCTTATAAACTACTTTGGCTTTGATCCATCGTTTATTCCACCTGTATATCCTTTATTTAGTGAGCATGGGTATGTTGCCAAATCAGTAGCAGATAGGCTAGGTCTCAAGGAAGGGATTCCTGTAAGTTATAAAGCGGGTGACCAACCCAATAATGCCTTATCTTTAAATGTTTTACAGCCTGGTGAGGTCGCTGCAACAGCAGGCACTTCAGGCGTTATTTACGGTGTAAGCGATCAGCTCATTTATGATCGCCTGTCCAGGATTAATACTTTTGCCCACGTTAACTATGAAAAAGAAGATCCAAAACTTGGCGTTTTATTATGTATCAATGGCACAGGTATTTTAAATAGGTGGGTGAAGGATCAATTGGGTGCTGGCCTGGATTATCCCGCTATCAACCAATTGGCAGCAGAAGTTCCTTTAGGTAGTGGCGGACTAAAAATATTGCCCTTCGGAAATGGTGCGGAGAGAATGTTGGAAAATAAGGTATTGGGAGCACAACTAGTCAATCTGGATTTGAATAAGCATTATCATAAACATGTTTTTAGAGCATGCCAAGAGGGAATAGCCTTTGCCTTTAGGTATGGCCTCGACATCATGAGAGAAAATGGTATGAAACCGCAAGTCATTCGTGCGGGTAAAGCGAACCTGTTTTTAAGCGAGCTTTTTACGGAAATTTTTGTGAATGCAACCAATGTGCCCATTGAACTATATGATCATGACGGAAGTGTGGGCGCTGCTATTGGTGCTGGTATAGGAGCGGGCATCTTTAAGTCGCCTGAAGAAGCCTTCCATTTAAGCAAACCTATAAAAATCATAGAGCCGAGCGCCACAATAGATTACGAAGAGATCTATGGAGAATGGTTAGCTATATTACATAAACAAATAGGATAAATAAATATATTAAATAACTAACAATAAAAATTTTATAGAAATTATGTCAGTAATTATTGGAGATCGAGAGTATTTCAAAGGTATAGGACAAATAACATATGAAGGTCCAGAAAGCGACAATCCCCTGGCTTATCGCTGGTATGACGCTAATCGTGTAGTGGCAGGAAAAACGATGAAAGAACATTTACGTTTTGCTGTTGCGTATTGGCATTCGTTCAATGGAAAGGGAGGCGACCCTTTTGGTGGCCAAACATTGTTTTTTCCATGGGATGAAAATCAGGATGTCATTCAAAGGGCCAAAGATAAAATGGATGCGGCCTTCGAATTCTTTACCAAAATAGACATGCCTTATTATTGTTTCCATGATGTAGACGTGGTGGATTATGGAGATGATGTGGCAGAAAACGAAAAGAGATTACAGGTACTTACTACCTATGCGAAAGAAAAACAGCAAGCCAGTGGGGTAAAATTGCTGTGGGGCACCGCTAACTTATTTAGCCACAAACGGTATATGAATGGGGCTGCTACAAATCCTGATTTCAGTGTGGTAGCACATGCCGGTGCGCAAATTAAAGCGGCATTGGATGCAACTATTGCTTTAGGCGGTGAAAATTATGTTTTCTGGGGTGGACGCGAAGGGTATATGACACTACTGAATACCGATATGAAACGAGAGCAGGAACATCTCGCCCGTATGTTGCATGTGGCCAAAGATTATGCCCGTTCGCAGGGTTTCACCGGTACTTTTTTCATCGAACCTAAGCCTTGTGAACCTACTAAACACCAATATGACTATGATGCCGCTACCGTTATTGGCTTTCTAAGGCAATACGACCTATTAAAAGATTTCAAATTGAATCTAGAGGTGAATCATGCGACACTTGCAGGGCATACGTTTCAGCATGAACTACAGGTTGCGGCGGATGCTAATCTATTGGGATCCATTGACGCCAATAGGGGTGATTATCAGAACGGCTGGGATACTGATCAGTTTCCAAACAATGTCAATGAACTAACTGAATCTCTCTTGATTATATTGGAGGCTGGTGGATTCGGTGGTGGTGGAATTAACTTTGATGCTAAAATCAGACGGAATTCTACAGATCCCTCTGATCTGTTTTATGCGCATATAGGCGGAGCAGATACCTTTGCCAGAGCACTTTTGGCAGCGGATAGTATATTGCAATCATCAAATTACAAACAAATAAGAAAAGATAGATATGCAGGTTTCGATAACGGTAAAGGTAAAGAATTTGAAGATGGCCACCTATCCCTGTCGGATTTAAGAGATTTAGCAATTGAGCTAGGTGAGCCTAAAGCAATCAGCGGGAGACAGGAATTTTTGGAAAACCTCATTAACAGGTATATTTAGAGGTGTATCTACAAGCGTTAATGTAATATGTCCGGCGTAATATTTGGTCGTTTTTAAAATAAATGATATCTTAAAGCCCTATTGCCGATCCGCCAACTGGCGGATCATTGATTGATGGTGTAAAACAACGAATAAGCTCAATAAAACAACGAAAAATAGATGAAAACAATAAAAGGACCTGGTATTTTTTTAGCTCAGTTTATTGGTGAAAACCCTCCGTTTAATACACTTGAATCCATTTGCGAATGGGCGAAAGGCTTAGGATTCAAGGGGGTGCAGATACCTACATGGGCAACGTCTTATTTTGACTTACAAAAAGCTGCCGAGAGCAAAACCTATGCTGATGAGATTAAAGGGATTGTAAGCAGTTACGGTTTGGAGATTACAGAATTGTCTACCCATCTGCAGGGCCAACTGGTTGCCGTAAATCCTGCGTACGATCAATTGTTTGATGGTTTTGCTCCTGAAGGTTATCGTAATAATCCGAAGGCCCGAACTGAGTGGGCCGTGCAGCAGTTAAAATATGCAGCAAAAGCCTCGCAACATTTAGGGCTCGATGCGCATGCCACCTTCAGTGGTGCGCTGCTATGGCATACTGTATACCCTTGGCCCCAACGTCCAGCAGGCTTAGTAGATGATGGTTTTAAAGAGCTGGCTAAAAGATGGTTACCTATACTTAATTCATTTGATGAGGTAGGTGTTGATCTATGTTATGAAATACATCCTGGTGAAGACTTACATGATGGCATAACGTACGAGATGTTTTTAGAGAAAGTAAACCAGCATCCTAGAGCTTGTCTCCTTTACGATCCATCCCATTTCGTTTTACAATGTCTCGACTATCTAGCATACATAGACCATTATCACGAACGTATTAAAATGTTCCATGTCAAAGATGCCGAATTTAACCCGACGGGCAAACAGGGGGTGTATGGAGGCTATCAGGGTTGGGTAGAAAGAGCGGGCAGATTCAGATCTCTGGGAGATGGTCAAGTAGATTTTAAAGGTATTTTTAGTAAACTTACTGCTTACGATTTTAGCGGTTGGGCTGTCATGGAGTGGGAGTGTGCTTTAAAACATCCCGAAGATGGTGCAAAAGAAGGGGCGGTTTTTATCAAAGATCATATTATTCGGGTTACAGACAAAACTTTTGATGATTTTGCTTCTTCCGGAATTGATGTAGAATTGAATAAGAGAATTTTAGGTATATAATGCTTGGAAAAAGGTAGTAAGTCAGGAAACCTTACTACCTTTTTACTTATCATCTTATAGCGTATAGCTAAAGCCAAGATTGAACCACCTGCCGGGAAGCGGTATGGTAGATAACTCGATGTATGTTACATCAAATAGATTATTGGCATCCGTAAACAATCGGTAATTTTTCCAGCTATAGCTAGCTTTTAAATCAGTTATGAAATAATCTTTATAACTGATTCTCTCCACATATCGTTGAACCGCGCTGATCGAAAAGTGATTGGTGTGCACTGTTACGTTTCCAATTAATTGGTGCCTTAGGCTTTCAATGGCATATTTGGAGAGCAGATTGTCTGTATAGATACTCGTGACTTTTGGTTTGAGATAATTATAAGATAAACCTGCGCTCCAATTGATCGTGTGGTGGCTGGTGCTGTTGACGTTAGCAGAAAAGTTAAACCCCTGAAGTTGGTTCTCCATGAAATTATTTGCCATCCAACTCTCATTGGCACTGGCCCTTGTCCAATCAATGAAGTTATTTATTTGCCGATAAAAATAGCTGGCATTAACATGCCATTGTTGATGCCCAAATTTTAGTCCCCCTTCCCCATACCAAGCATTTTCCGATGTAAGATCAGGGTTCCCAATATTACCACCACCAGTGGTGTAAAGATCTGTAAATGATGGAATCCTCTGCCCAGATCCGGTATTTACGTACAATCTCCAATCTTTTGCGAATGTATAACCCACATCCAGTCCAGGAAATACCTGCCAGCCAAAATGGCTATTATAATTGAGATAAGCGCCGACGTTCATAGACAATCGTTCCGTAAACGCTGTTTTATATTCTGTATACAGGCCATAATTACTCCGTTCTCTATCACCCATATTACTACTTATAAGAAACTCATTTCTAGCTTCTACACCCAATCCGATAGTGCCCACACCTGTTTCATAACTCGCGTTTATTTCTGTGTTAACGACGTGCGAATGGTGTAGATTCCGAAATAAGCTCAAATCATATTGATTGTATCGATAATCATCATAATTGTATCGGTAGCTAACCCGTGGAGATATTGTCCATCTATCAGCTAAGTGGGTTTTAAAGCCCAGGGCAAACAGGGCGGTTTGTACAATTTCTTTAGCCTCTTTATCGTTTGGTGGCGCATAGTAAGCGTTTGCCCCAAAATCATTATGCGTATATCCTCCCATTATATCCCATAGGCCTTGCCGACTGTTTTTTATTTTACCCTGATAAAAAAGTTTGTTGTTGCTAAAAGGCGTATTATAACGATAACCATTTCCAGAATCGTGGCTTCCATAAAATAAGTGGGTCGCTTTTGTCCCCGCTAAACCTACTCCCATCTGTATGCCTCTTCCATTATATAAGTCGTTGTTATCCACGTCTCTTTTGAAACTTGATGAAACATTTGCATTAAGCTCATACGTGGTTTTCGTTGGCGTTTTTGTTACAATATTAATGGCACCGGTTAGACTATTGATGCCATAAATACGGGCAGCCGGCCCACGGATGACTTCTATACGTTCAATGGCACCAACCGGTATAGGTATATTCATGGAATGGTGTGCTGTTTGCGGATCGTTAACTTTAATCCCGTTGATCAGAATCATCGTTTGTTCAAAGGTACCGCCATCAATACTGATATCCACCTGAGAACCCCAAGGGCCTCTCTGTCGCACATCTACCCCGGCTACATATGTCAGGAGTTCAGCAATAGAGCGGGCCGGAAGCTGTTTGATATCCTCTTTCGTTAGGATATTGATATTGCGATTTTGCTCCGCGAAAGGAGTTTGGAGCCGGTTTTCATTAATAATGACTTCATTAAGGGAGGTAGTGACCGAATCTTGGGTTAACGATTGTCCAAATAAGTCTACATTCTTTATGAGGATAAGTAGGCATAGCGAGGTAAAAGTTTTCATCATGATTGCTTTATATGAGCATGTTTACGTTATTTTGAATTCCTGTTCAAAATTTTTGTGCAGGTGCAAAATAAGTACTCATTTTTAAGCATTGGGTAGTCCGGTTTTAATATTAGTGATAGTCCGGCTTCATCTCCATTCTTCTCTACCCAACGCTTTTTCGTTCGTGATACTATCTTTTAACGTATCTACTGGAATTTCTTCATCAACACGCAGTAAGATGTCGAGATTCGGCTGCCCCGCATCCAGCCATGCTGAGTACCAAAAATTGCCAACGGCAGCAACCGATTTCTTCATCTGTTTTTCAACCATTCCATTTAACAGATCATGGTAAGCCTTTGAGTAAGCGCCGGAATAGACTCTCTCTGTGTTTCTTAAACGACCTTCATATCCATATTTTTTTTCTTTTGCAAAACGATTGCTCAGCGATGCTTCCACTTTTAATACGCTATCTACTAATGAGAAGCTTTCTTCTACCATCTGCCAGGCCGCTGTCAATGGGTTTTCGACGTATTGAGCCGGGCCAACAAGAAAATCGTAATTTTCGGTAAACAGCTCCGGTAATCTGCTCTCCCAAAATGCATGGATCCCGATTTGATTGCTTAGTTGTCCATTGTAATTATGCGTAGTATGTAACGGTACATTTGCATCGGCAATATAATGGCCAAGGTCGGCAGAGTGGCGAAGTATCTGAATAAGACTCTTCTCGCTAAAAGCCCTAACCAATTGTTTGTATGAACGTTCTATCTGCCAAGGTACAATGCCCCGACTGTTTAATGTATCTTCACCATATCTTTTTACTGCCTCCGTCCAAATCCGAGGGATACTGTCAAAAGGATGGCTACCGTAGGCATCCACATCCATGTAATGTCTGGCTGCTTCATAATCATTTGCATAACGTCTTTTATCTGGATCCACCGCGTGTTCGGTAATGTAGCGTATGTTTTTCTTATATAATGGTGCAATCTGGGGAGGTAAAGTGGAAACAGCCAGCCTATTGATCTGCTTATGGGCATAAAATCCCCAAGATGATAAGCTAATGATTGCTAATAGGCAAACGGATAATCTGATAAAAGAGGCCATACAATAATAAAGAATGAATGGGTAAATGAATCTTTTTTAAATTTTTTGTATTATACAAATCTTAATCCTATATTTGCAGTCCGAAAAAATATTAAGGATAAAAGGCTAAAAAATGGCAAACCATAAATCTTCAATTAAAAGAATTAGAGCTAACGCTGCGAAGCGTTTGAGAAACCGTTACCAAGCTAAGACGACCCGTAACGCTGTTAAAAAATTACGTGCTACGACTTCAAAAGAAGAAGCATCCACTTTATTACCACGTGTAATTTCTATGCTGGATCGTTTAGCAAAGAAAAATGTTATTCACAAGAAGAAAGCTTCTAACAATAAGTCTAAGTTGACGAAATTCGTTAACGGTTTAGCTTAATACTGAACATATAAAGAATAATGGGGTTGCGGTTTTTTACCACAACCCTTTTTCTATTTCACTTCTCTTTCGCGTAGCTGTTTAAGGGCTGCTTCTAGATTTTGGCCGTCATGCGCAAATGGCGCTAGATCAATAATGGCCACTTTTCTGAATTCTACCGGATGGCTTTCACTCTGTAACGAAAAATAACCGCTTTTGAGAGGTGTTCCGTCCTGCTTTATCTTTGGATCATAATTACTTACACTTCCACCATTTATGGTAGGGTTTGTATAAACCATAACCGTATCTTGGTTAATAATGTGTTTAATGATCGAATCGCCCAGCACGAGTACGTCTGCCGTAACCCACTGATCGCCAGCATAGGTTTTTGAACTCGAATTTAAGCAATGAGGGGTAAACTGTTCATTTTTGTAAACTACTTCTGTACCCGGAGTACATAGATTACCCGTGCTTCTTTCCTCTTCTCCATTCCCACCCAATAATTGCGCTTCTAAAGAAATAGGGAAATCTTGGTCCTTTAACATCGTGTGCGGCTCCTGGCCATGAAGCATAATACCGCTATTTCTCCAAGCCCAACCTTCACCACCTTTAGCTTGCTCTCCAGTGAAACGATATTCTACCCGTAATAAATAGTGGGAATACGGTTTATTATAAAAAATATGCCCATACTGTTGGTCAAATTCATCATATCCTTCGTATCCTACCTTTATTACTCCATTTTCTACCCGAAAGGTATTTGCGAAATTCTCACCCACTTCATGTTTGGCAATTTTAATTGTCCAGTCGTTCAAGTCTTTGCCGTTAAAGAGGTCTACCCACTCCAGTTTGGCTGTTTCTGCTTCATTTTCCTGAGAATGAATGGAGTTGCACGCTGATAGAGAGCTCCCTATCAGAACAGCCATCACTCCTTTTTTTAGTAGTTTATTCATTGCTTATAATTGCGTAAATTGAGCTCTAAAATAATAAAATATACCTATTCTCTACAAAAAATCAATTTTTGACTGGGCAATCACATTTACTACCTAATGTATTGAGGGTACTAATAGAACGTATTTTATGTCACTTTTTTCCACAAAAAGTAACCAAAAACTCGCTGCTGTACCTAGCCGCTGAAACGGTAGTACCTCCCATTGCAATTGCGGCTAAGGCAGCATTTGAGTGAAACGGAGAGCTTTGCAAGCAAAAGAATCGGTCTAGGCAGGCAACGTTAAGACCATCATGAGCAGCAATAGAATAAATAAAATTGCTCATGATAGCTTCAATGCCATTTAAATAAACGCATTTTTAGCGAAGTCTGTGCCGCCTTGACTTTTATTCACATGTGTTTACCTTCATAGGCGTTCATGAACTCATCACTACGTTCTTCGGTTTTGTTTCTTTCTTTGTTAAGAAACCTTCCCTGAAAGGGAAAGCTTGAATGCATATGAAAAAGAAATTACGTGATGAAAAAAAAGAAAAACGCCCTCCCGCCGTAGCGGGAAGAATATGATGATGAATAAACATTCTATTTTTAAATGCGGTCTTGTTCAGCATTTACATCTGAATAGGGGAATTAAAAAGAAGATTCGTAAGAAAAATTATTTTTTATGATTTTACTAATTTTTTTAGTAAAATTGTTGGCTAAACCAAAATGCTGCGTTATGGAAGAAATTCAAGATACAAGGATGCGATTAAAAGACTGGTCAGAACAAGATAGGCCAAGAGAAAAATTAGCTTTAAGCGGCCGTAGATTATTAAGTAATGCAGAATTAATAGCTATTCTCATAGGAAGTGGCTCTAAGGAGGAAACAGCAGTTGAGCTCAGCAAGCGCATATTGGCCGATATAAACAACAATTTAGACGATTTGGCCCGGTATTCTTTAGCAGATTTATGTAGATATAAAGGAATTGGAGAGGCAAAAGCTGTTTCCATAGTCGCGGCACTCGAATTAGGCAGGAGAAGAAAAAACAGCAATATCCTTGAAAAGCCCCAGATAACGAGTAGTGAGGATGCGTATAACGTATTGCGTTCTGTCTACGCCGATTTAAATCATGAGGAGTTTTGGATTTTATTACTCAACACCAATAACAGAGTCGTCGGAAAAGAACTGATAAGCAAGGGTGGGAGCGGGATGGTAGCCGTTGATGCAAAAGCAGTGTTCCAGTCGGTTTTACAGGCAAAGGCAACCGGTTTAATATTGAGTCATAATCATCCTTCAGGAGCTTTAAAGCCCAGCCAGGCCGATAAGCAGATGACAAACAAGATCATGGAAGGTGCAAAATATTTGGATATCAGATTGTTGGATCACCTGATTATATCTGATGAAGGATATTATAGTTTTTTAGATAATGAACAGATATGAAACGAATATAATCGGCTACTCCAGAACGGAAATAGATACATATACATGCTGATTTTATCTGGCATATGGTCATTCTAAACGCATTATTCCGAAGAAAATTCCCTTCTATTCTTTCCGGGAATTCACTATAAAAATAAAAAATATGTTAAGTTTGCATCGATTTTAGCGAGTTTGGTGGTTAAGCCGAACATTTTTAAAGCTCTAAAATTTAATATGGAATGGTGCACAAGTTAAAAAGTATGATGTAGCTGTTAAAAGCACGCTTTTTAACGCAGACTTTTAATTTTACTTAACATGAAGATATCATATAACTGGCTCAAACAATTTATTTCAACAGACAAAACTCCGCAGGAACTTTCCCTGATACTGACAGATATAGGACTGGAAGTGGAAGGTGTGGAAAAAGTGCAGCGGATTCCTGGTGGACTGGAGGGTTTAGTAATAGGAGAGGTTAAAAGCTGTACACAACATCCAAATGCGGATAGATTGCGTGTTACAACCGTTGACATCGGAACCGATAGCTTACTCCAAATTGTATGTGGTGCACCTAATGTTGCGCAAGGCCAAAAAGTTGTTGTAGCTACCGTCGGAACGGTCATTTACCCGTTAGAAGGAGAACCTTTTAAAATCAACAAATCGAAAATTAGAGGAGAAGTGTCTGAAGGCATGATCTGTGCTGAAGATGAAGTAGGCTTGGGAAAATCACATGAAGGTATTATGGTTTTGGCTTCAGATGCAGCGATAGGCAGTTTGGCAAAAAAATACTTTAATGTGCTGGATGATTATTGTTTTGAAATAGGTTTGACACCTAATCGGGCAGATGCTGCTTCTCATCTAGGAGTAGCGCGAGATCTGGCAGCATATTTAAGGGATGATATTGTTATACCAGATGTACGTTCTTTTGAAGAAAAGCAAGGTATAAACCAGGTAAGCGTTTCCGTAGAGAGTAAAGATGCCTGTAAAAGATATAGCTCGCTAAGTATTAGCGGGGTAAAAGTAGGCGATTCTCCTGAATGGCTGACTGAAAAATTGATAGCCATTGGCGTACGCCCCATCAACAATGTGGTAGACGTAACCAATTATGTTCTGCACGAACTTGGACAACCTTTACATGCTTTCGATGCTGATAAAATTAGTGGTAATAAGATTATTGTACGACATGCAAAAGAGGACGAATTGTTCCTAAGCCTAGATGAAGTGGAGCGAAAATTGTCTGCAGAAGATCTGATGATCTGCGATCAGGAAAAACCACTTTGCCTTGCGGGTGTGTTCGGAGGATTAAATTCCGGGGTTGTAGCGACTACAACAAATGTTTTTTTAGAGAGTGCTTATTTTAACCCTGTATCGGTACGGAAATCTTCTAAAAGGCATGGTTTAAAGACAGACGCCTCTTTTCGGTTTGAGCGGGGAACAGATCCGGAAATCACGGTATATGCATTAAAACGTGCTGCTCTTTTAATTCAGGAAGTAGCAGGAGGAGAGATTTCTTCAGGTATTTCAGACATATATCCTGAAAAAATAGAACCTTTCGTTTTCGATGTCCGTTTTGAGCATGTTAGACGGTTGATAGGGAAAGAAATAAGTAATGATGAAATAACAGATATTATTAAAGCACTCCATATTCATATTTCCAAACAGACTACAGAGCAATTACTGGTGGAAGTGCCTCCTTACAAGGTAGACGTTACGCGTGAAGTAGACGTTATCGAAGAAGTTTTGAGGATATATGGATATAACAATATTGAAATGAAGCAGCAGATAAAGGCTTCATTAAATACCTCCGCCAAACCAGATAAGGAGGTGATACAAAATGTTATAGCAGATATCTTAATAGGCAATGGTTTTTTTGAGATGTTATCTAACTCCCTAACAAAACTGAGCTATATTGATGATGAAGATACCGTTGTCAAAATCTTGAATCCCCTAAGCAGTGATCTGGATGTTATGCGGCAAAATCTACTGTTCTCTGCTTTGGACGCGGTTGCATACAATCAAAAAAGACGAAATGTAGATCTTAAGTTGTTTGAGTTTGGCAAAACCTATCATGTATCGGAGAACGGGTATAAAGAAGGACAATACCTGAGCATGACTATTACCGGGGCTCAGCAGATGCAGCAGTGGAACCAAAACTCCAAACTGGTAACTTTTTACCATATTAAATCAGCAGTAGATGCACTGATAAAGCGATTTGGTATAAAAGACCTGAAGAGCGAGGAGATACAAGATCAGCACTTTGATTATGGTATTCAGTACCTTAAGGGGCAGAAAACCTTTGTTAAATTTGGCGCCGTATCGTCCTTAGCCCTAAAAAAGGCGGATGTAGGTGGAGAGGTGTTCTATGCTGTTTTTGACATGGAACTGCTGTTAAAAATAGTGGGTAAAAATAAAATCACCTATAAGGAAGTATCGAAGTATCCAGCGGTTAGAAGAGATCTTTCTCTATTGGTGAATCGTGAAATTTCGTTTGATCAATTGAAAAACATTGCAGCGAAGACAGAACGTAAACTTCTAAAGGCAATGAATGTATTTGACGTATATGTTGGCGATAAATTGCCTGTTGATAAAAAGTCTTATGCCTTGAGTTTCGAACTGCAGGATGAGGAAAAAACGCTTACGGATAAGCAAATTGATGCGGTGATGCAAAAATTAATACTTAACTTTGAAAAAGAGGTTAGCGCGGAGATTAGAAAGGGGTAATTTTGTTTATAAAAAGCTAGTATAGATGTCAACGGTTTCAGCTCAATTAGACAATGTAGTAGAGAAAACAGCAAAACTGATTGAATTATGTTTATCTTTACAGGAAGAAAACGATATGCTTAAACTGGAAAATCAGTCGGTTAAAGTAGCATTGGATACATATAAAGATAAAAATAAAGGCTTGGAAGAGAAGTTAAAAGCTTTAACATTTGCGCGTTCTTTAGAAGGAGTGGAGCTGAAAAGTGAAGGATTAAATGAAAAAACACTTGACATCAAGCAAAAAATTAACGATTTTGTGCGAGAAATAGATAAATGCATTGAGTTACTCAAATAGGGAAACTCGAAATTATATAGTGAATCAAGCTCATTCTATGGGAGATATTTCCATAAAAATAAATATTGCAGACAGGATATATCCTTTACGGATAGAAATGGAAGAAGAAGAGATTATCCGTCATGCAGCCAAGTTAATTAACGACCGTATTAAGGATCTACAAGAGAATTATGCGGTAAGAGATAAGCAGGATCTGCTTTCAATGGCAGTGTTGCATTATGCAACAGCATCCTTGAAGGCAGAGAAAAGGGTTCGTGAGGAAGATACAAGTGTATCAGACAAAGTGTACCAATTAGATCAGTTGCTATCTGAGTTTTTTAAAGATTGATCGTTCTTTTGAAATATAGAGCTAAAAGATTTAACCGCAGTTAATTCGGGTTTCACTATTTTTAAACTTAACACTTCAATATAAAGAAGCGTAAATAGACATACTCCATTTTGCATTTGCCACCTGGAGACAGTTAGTACGCTAAACCTGTATATAGAAGTTTAAAATAATTGGAACCTATTGTTAATTGCGGTTTTTTTTTGCCAAAAATTACGGCTTTATACCCAATACTCCGTGATAAAATCACGCTGGGAAAAAAATGAAGCTAATGAACTCGTGGATACATTAGGGTGTGTGTTGAATGAGTGGCTAAAGTGAAGAAAAATAAAGAAGATTTCAGAAGTGGAGAGATAGACAATCTCCCCCGTTTCTGAACATCAAATAAATATATATAAACAACATGGAAATAATAATTTATGTGTTATTAGGTGTAGCTATTGGCGTAGTGATAGGACGCTTTCTACTTCGTAGCTTACTTAAAAAGCAAGAAATTGCCGCACAAAATAAGGTTAAACGTATCTTAAAAGAGGCAGAACAAGAGGCAGAAATGCTGAAGAAAAACCGTCTTTTGGAAGCCAAGGAGAAATTTCTTCATTTGAAAACAGAGCATGAGCGCGACGTAAATCAAAGGAACAATACCATCAATCAAAAGGAAAATGTACTGCGTCAAAAAGAGCAGTCGCTAAATACCAAATTGGAGCAGGTTAACCGTGAAAAGCAAGAAATAGATAACACGCGTAAAAATTTAGAACGTCAGATTGAGCTGAATAATAAAAAACAAGATGAGGTTGATCATCTGAAAATACAGCATATCAAACAACTGGAAACCATTGCGGGTCTATCGGCTGAGGAGGCAAAAGAACAATTGGTGAACAATCTACGGGAAGAGGCTCGTTCCAGTGCGATGATGCAGATCAAAGATATTGTGGATGAGGCAAAACTAACGGCAAGTAAGGAGGCTAAAAAGGTTGTTATACAAACCATACAGCGTACCGCTACGGAAAGTGCAATCGAAAACACCGTATCTATTTTTAATATAGAGAATGATGAGATTAAGGGGAGGGTTATTGGTCGCGAGGGGCGTAATATCAGGGCTCTAGAGGCTGCAACAGGCGTAGAGATCATTGTGGATGACACGCCCGAAGCCATCATTTTATCTGGATTCGATCCGGTGCGCAGGGAGATCGCTCGTTTAGCCTTGCATCGTTTGGTTACCGATGGGCGTATTCATCCAGCCCGTATCGAAGAGATCGTGGCCAAAACAAAAAAACAGATAGAAGATGAAATTGTAGAAATAGGGGAGCGCACAGTAATCGATCTGGGTATTCATGGTTTACATCCAGAATTAATCCGTATGATAGGGCGTATGCGTTATCGCTCGTCGTATGGACAGAATCTGTTACAACACTCGCGTGAGGTTGCCAATTTCTGTGCAACCATGGCGGCAGAATTAGGCCTAAATGTAAAACTGGCCAAACGTGCCGGTCTCTTACATGATATTGGTAAAGTGCCTGATGACAACCCAGAGTTGCCTCATGCTATTTTGGGCATGCAATTGGCCGAGAAATACAAAGAACATCCTGAGGTATGTAATGCCATTGGAGCCCACCACGATGAAATTGAGATGACATCGCTCATTTCGCCCATTGTGCAAGCTTGTGATGCGATCTCCGGTGCACGGCCAGGAGCTCGAAGAGAGGTTGTTGAAAGCTATATCAAAAGACTAAAAGAGCTCGAAGAATTAGCCCTTTCATATCCAGGTGTAGAAAAAACTTTTGCTATACAGGCAGGACGGGAGTTAAGGGTTGTTGTAGAAAGCGAAAAAGTAACGGATGCGCAAGCCGAGATATTGGCAGCAGACATTTCAAATCGTATCCAGACGGAAATGACTTATCCTGGCCAGATTAAAGTAACGGTAATACGCGAAACAAGATCTGTTTCCTTTGCCAAGTAAGTATCTGCGTATAGCGTACTGAATAGTGAATACGTACATTTGCTATTCAGTACGCTACATTTTTATAAAGCTAACGTTTTGACCGTCATGATGATATACTCCTGTCGCTTTATCTATCAGTATGGGCCATGTACTAAAATGCCATGTCAAAAAAACAACACATAATTAAGCAAACAAAAGTAAACAAGCGACCTATTGATATATATTTTGATCAATATGCAGCGCATCATCAAAATCCTATCAATAAGCTGATTCATTGGGTTTGTGTCCCGTTAATCACTTTTAGTGTCTCTGGACTTATTTGGTTTATACCCTTTCCGCATTTAAATTTTTTAGGCCAGTATAACGGATTTATCAATTGGTTTACGCTGGCAATGGCCATAACCGTATATTACTACTTACGTTTATCACCAACGTTATCCTATGCCATGTTATTTTCCTTCGGTGTGTTCAGCTTTTTGATCGTCCAGCTGGAATATTGGGAAAAGGCCGGCGGACTAACACCTTGGTGGGTGTGTCTAATCGTATTCATTCTGGGGTGGATCGGACAGTTTATAGGGCATAAAATAGAAGGAAAAAAGCCTTCATTCCTTACTGATCTCAAATTTTTATTAATAGGCCCTATATGGTTGTGGCATTTTATCTTTAAAAAACTGAGGATACCTTATTAGTTATTGGTTAAATAGTATCAAGACGTTAGTATCAAGTATCAAGATTTTCCAATAAGCTTCGGCACATCCAGTGTCTTGCTACTTGTGTCTTAATGTCCCTTTTAAATTGTGAGTTGCCAGTTGCTAGTACTCGTCATGTCGGGCGTAGTCGAGACACCTTTCGTCCTATCGAGTGCAACATAATTGATTTTTATTCATAAATAATTAACTTTAACCTAACCAGAATATAAAGTTTAGTACTTATCATTATTGAATGAAGATATTGTATGCAGTACAAGGAACCGGGAACGGGCATCTGAGCAGGGCGATGGATGTTATTCCTTGTTTAAAGAAACGGGCAGATGTTGATATATTGGTCAGCGGTATTCAGGCAGATCTACAATTGCCCTTTGAAGTCAAGTACCGGAAACATGGTCTGAGTTTTATCTTTGGCAAGGCAGGAGGGGTAGATCTATGGCGAACTTTTATAAGCAACAAGGTAAGAGAAATCGTCAAGGAAGTGAATGAAACACCTGTTGAGGAGTACGATCTTATCATCAATGATTTTGAACCTGTTACTGCATGGGCCTGTTATTTAAGAGAACATCCCTGTATAGGAATGAGCCATCAATCAGCCGTCTTAGACAAACAATCGCCTAAACCAGATGAAGTGGATATGATGGGTAAATTTATTTTAAAACACTATGCACCCGTAGACGTAAGTTATGGTTTCCATTTTCAACCTTATAGCGATTCGATTTTTACGCCCGTGATCAGGCAACAGGTTAGAGACCAATCCATCGTTGATAATGGCCATTATACTGTATATCTGCCCGCCTACGATGATGCGCGTTTATTAAAGAGTTTACTTCGCTTTGAACATGTTCAATGGGAAGTTTTTTCTAAACATAACAGGGTGCCTTTTTCCTTAAAAAATGTTAATGTGCAGCCTATCAATAATGAAAAATTTATCAACAGCATGGCTTCTGCCCACGGAATATTGTGCGGCGCCGGATTTGAAACACCTGCTGAGGCCTTGTTTCTAAACAAAAAGTTGATGGTTATCCCCATGAAGAATCAATACGAGCAACATTTAAATGCCGCAGCCCTTAAACAGATGGGCATTCCGGTTATAAAAAGCCTTAAGTCGAAAAATGATGCAGCCATAGAAGAATGGATCGCTTCTGATAAGATCGTGAAGGTAGATTATCCGGATAATACACAGGAAATAGTGGATAAAATATTAGCAGCGCATCTATAGAGATAATGAAAAAGGGAGATTTTGGAGATGATTTTGCTTGGGGTGTTTCAACAGCTGCTTTTCAAATAGAAGGAGCACACACAGATGATGGAAAAGGTATTTCCATATGGGATGAATTCAGCAAAAAAAAGGGTAAAATTAGGGGAGGCCATCATGCCGAGATAGCCTGTGACTTTTACAACCGATATCAGGAGGATATTCATTTGATGAAGAAAATGAATATACCCAATTATCGATTTTCTATTGCCTGGCCACGTATCCTACCCAACGGCGTTGGTGCGATAAATGAAGCTGGAATCCGGTTCTACAGCAACATCATTGATACGTGTATCCGGTTGGGCATTGAACCGTGGATTACCTTATATCATTGGGATCTACCACAGGCGCTTGAAAATAAGGGAGGGTGGACAAACAGAGCCATTATCAACTGGTTTGAAGAGTTTGTAACGGTTTGTATACAACATTTTGGTGATCGGGTGAAACATTGGATGGTATTAAATGAACCTGTTGCCTTTACGGGTGCAGGCTATTTTTTTGGTAAACATGCACCGGGTAAGTGGGGACTGAAATATTTTCTCCCGGCCGTACACCATGCAACACTCTGTATGGGAAGAGGCGCACGACTCATCAAAAAGCTCCTTCCGGAGGCGAAAGTTGGCACTACTTTCTCTCATTCCGTCATGGAGCCTATATCTTTAAAAACAAGACATATCAATGCGCTCAAAAGAGCCGATGCCATCATGAACAGGTTGTTCCTGGAACCTATATTAGGAATGGGGTACCCGATGGATGAGGTTAAAGCACTTCGGAATTTAAAGAAGTATATGTTACCCGGTGATGAAGCTGAGATGGCGTATGACTTTGATTTCATAGGTTTACAAACATATACGAGAGAATATATACAGTTTTCACTATTGATGCCCTATGTATGGGCCAATATTGTAGAACCAAAGAAAAGAGGGGTAAAAAAAACTACCGTAATGGATTGGGAGGTATACCCGCCGTCTATCTATATGGCGCTTCGGAGATTGCACAGTTATCCTAATATCCCACCCTTAATAATTACCGAAAATGGCGCGGCATTTGAAGATGAGGTGAGCAATGGGCGGGTTCATGATATGGAGCGTATAGCATATCTAAAAGAGCACATCCATGAGGTGCTGAAAGCTAAACAGGAGGGCATTGATGTGAGGGGTTACTTTGTATGGACCCTTACCGATAATTTTGAATGGGCCGAAGGTTACTTCCCCCGTTTCGGTTTAGTGCATGTTGATTTTGATACACAAGAACGCATTATCAAGGAAAGTGGTAAATGGTACGCAGAATGGTTGGGTAGTTAGCTAATTGGCTAATGAGATAATAGCTAAATGAAGTACATATTTCTTGTTTCGAATAAATTCTTTATGTTTGTTTATCATGATCAAACCGCTTACTATTATTGGCCTCATGGCATTAGGAACACTGCCATCGTTGGCCCAGCAGAAAAATAAACCCAAAACAATACAACAACCAGCAAAAACAATATCCATGTTTGAAAACAAGATTGATACGGCTTCTTATGCATTTGGCTTAAGTATGGCAAGAGATTTGAAAAAAAGAGGACTTAAAAATTTAAATGGAAAGTTGGTAGCACAAGCCATCGAAGATTACTTTTCGGATAAGCCGATCCGTATCAAGGAGGGCGACGAATACCAAGCCATCAGCGAGGTCTTAACTGCCGCGGGCGAAGAGCTGAAGAAGGAACAAACAGCTACCGGAGATACATTTCTGGCTGAGAATAAAGCAAAAGAGGGAATTCATACCACAGCAAGTGGTTTACAGTATGAAATCATACGCGATGCTGAAGGAGCGAAGCCTGGGGAAACAGACTCGGTTACGGTTCATTATAAAGGTGCTTTATTAAGTGGTAAAGTGTTTGATAGTTCCTATGATCGCGGTGAACCTATTTCATTTGAGTTAAACAGAGTCATACAGGGATGGCAAGAAGGCCTACAACTGATGCCTGTTGGTTCCTATTACCGTTTCTATATTCCTTATGAGTTAGGTTATGGCGAACGGGGTGCCGGAAATGACATTCCGCCCTATAGCGTATTGGTCTTTGACGTGGAATTATTGAAAATAGGGGGATAATCCCAGATCAGACAATGAACAAGCTCGGGAAATCAGATTTAGAAGTAAGTGAAATCAGCTTTGGCTGCATGTCTCTAGGAGATCATCAGGCGCATGCTGATCATTTATTGCATAAGGCCCTTGATCAGGGAATTAACTTTTTTGATACGGCAGATCTGTACGATAAAGGTATGAACGAGCAGTTTGTTGGTGCAGCACTTAAACCGGTTCGTAAGGAAGTTGTACTGGCCACAAAAGTAGGTAACCAATGGCGTCCTGACGGAAGTGGCTGGGATTGGAATCCAACCAAAGAATACATCCTAAAAGCTGTTGAGCAGAGTCTCCGTCGTTTGCAAACAGATTATATTGATCTGTATCAGCTACATGGTGGCACTATCGAGGATCCTATTGATGAAACCATTGAGGCCTTTGAATTATTAAAAGAGCAAGGAAAGATTAGGTGGTATGGAATTTCGTCTATACGCCCCAATGTAATCAAAACCTATGTGGAAAAGTCCAATATGGTATCGGTAATGATGCAATATAGCCTATTGGATCATCGTCCGGAAGAAGAAATAGTAGCATTGTTAGCCAGCAATCAGATAAGTGTTATCACCAGAGGCGCAGTAGCACAAGGAAGATTATTGGGAAAGAAATCAGGCAGTTATCTACAATTTAGCTCAAGTGAAGTGGCAAAAGCGGTTAAAGCGATCAATAAGTTGTCAGATCATTTGAATAAACAAAAATTAACTATAGCTTTAGCCTATGTATTAAGCCAAAATGGAGTGGCATCAGCTGTTACGGGTATTCGTACAGAAGAGCAGCTGGATGAGGCCTTATTCGCTTTACATGAAATGATCAAGCTACCGAACGAACAACTAACCGAACTAAAAAAACAGGTGCGTCATTTTACTTATGACAGTCACCGATAAACCCATAAAAAACAAAAAATGAACATGAACAGACAAATATGGAAATGCCTATCGGTGCTACTGATCGCCGTAACGGTTTCTGGTGTTTTAAAGGCACAAGACAGACCTGAAGAAAAATTAGGCTGGAAACTAGGTACGCAAGCTTATAGTTTTAACCGTTTTACCTTTGCGGAGGCAATAGCCAAGGCGGATAGTTGCAAGCTGAAATATATAGAAGCTTATCCTGGCCAAACCATAGGCGGTGGGGTAGAAGGGAATATGGATTTTACCATGAGTGCCGAAAAGCGGAAAGAAGTATTGCAGTTGTTGAAAGACAAAGGAATTACGTTAAAAGCCTTCGGTGTGGTAAATGCAGATTCGCCTGAAGGGTGGCGCCAGCTCTTTGAATTTGCAAAAGCAATGGGTATTAAAAATATCAATACAGAACCTAATCAGGAGGACCTACCTTTGATCGGTAAACTAGCTGACGAGTTTAAAATCAAGGTTTCTATTCATAATCATCCGAATCCGTCGCATTACTGGAGCCCTGAGATTGTGTTAAATGCAATACAGTTAGCGAACAGTAAATATGTAGGTGCCTGTGCCGATATCGGGCATTGGGTACGTTCTGGTTTAGATCCGGTTGAGTGCTTGCAGAAATACAAAGGACATATCAATCATTTGCATTTTAAAGATCTGAATGAAAAATCACGCGATGCACACGATGTACATTGGGGTACAGGTGTGGGTAATATAAAAGGTGTGATGCAGGAATTAAAAAACCAAAAATTCAAAGGAATGCTTTCTGCGGAGTATGAATACAATTGGTTAGCCAACTCAGCAGACATTGCTGCCAGCGTAGAGAATTTTAGAAAATTGGTGAAGGAATTGGAGTAAGGGGTTGAAACGTAAAGTTGAAAGCAAAAAGCGTTAAAAAAAAGCCATTGCAGGATTGTAGTGGCTTTTTTATTTAGAAATCAACATGTATTTTTTTAAATATTCATCTGTAGTCATAACTGGAATGGATGCTTTTTTGAAGTCTTTACCATTTCTCGTTATGATTAAATCACAGCTCGCTCCGAGTGCACTGTAATATTGTAAAGCATCTTCAAAATCCTTAAAGGTAGAATTTAAACTTTTTTCCAAGATCGTCTCATCTAAAATGCATACATTGCAGATCACTTTAAATTTTCGAAGTTTTTCTTTTGCAATGTCGGCTGTTTCATATTTTGTTAAAAAATAGCTAACCGTTGCAAAAGAAATGGGGGAAGCAACTAACATGATCTTCTGTCTATCAGCAAGCGAGACTAATTTAGCAGTTGAATCGTAGAAAGGTTCGCGTTCTCCCAGTAGATCCAATATAATGTTCGTATCTAAAAAAAGTCGTTGCATTTATCTATACTTTTTAACAAGAAAATCTAGGTGTTCCTTTTTATAGTCTAAATCAGCCGGTATTTTCACTCCCGTTGACATACTTTTAACAAAGGGGGTAATTTCAAGCTCATTATCCGCTGGTTTCGAATTTATGGTAAGAGATTGCAAATAGGCCTCAACAATTCTTGATAAACTCAATCGGTGTTGAGCGGCATATTGTTTTGCTTCTTCAATGATTCTTTTATCCAGTTTCAGTGTTAATTTCGTTTCCATGATTCAACTTCGTTAGACGTACAAATATACTAATTTTGTACGTATATTATTGCGCGCTTTAATAATATTGGACTTTATATTTTCTTCATTTACTCCCGTGAAATCGGTTTGGACAGCGCTGTTCTTGGCATTATAAGGATTAGGGGCGGCTCTTTCCGCTGTTCGGTGGGGCTTCAATTGCGGAGAATAAGGCAAAATCTGGGATAAAGTTGATTACTTTTCATTTAAAAGTAATCGCTTTTGCCGTAGAGGTGATTACTTCTGACACAAAGCTGTTTACTTTTGCCTGAATAGTAATTGCTTCCAACGTATTGTTGTTTGCTTTTACTGTAAAGGTAATTGCTTCTGACGCAAAGGTGATCACTTCCGTAGTAAAGGTGATTGCTTTTGTCATAAAGACAAAGGCCTTTAGTGCAAAGGTGTTTACCATTGTGTTAATAGTGATTACTTTTGATTTAAAAGCAATTGCTTCTAAGGTATTGTTGCTTGCTTTTACTATAAAGGTAAACACTGTTGTCATAAAGGTGATTACTTCTGTCGTAAAAGTAATTACTCCTAACGTAAAGGTATTTGCTTTTGTCGTAAAGACAAATGTTTTTAGCGCAAAGGTATTTACCATTGTGTTCATGGTGTTTGCTTTTGCTTTAAAAGTAACTGCTTTTAACGTATTGTTGTTTGCTTTTATTATAAAGGTAAACACAGTTAGTGTAAAGGTGATTACTTCTATGGTAAAGATAATCTACTTTATCGAGATAATTTCCTTTATCAGCCAACCGCAAACAAAGATAATCTGCGTTTTAGACAATAACAACGGAGTTCGTTTCAGACTCCGATAAGAATGACCGGAATATTACATGCTTACTGGCTTCCCTATCATTACCCAGCGTTTAGCACTAAAATAAATTCCATTAAAGGTGACAATGTAATATTATTGGAATGTTACGCTAAAATTATCCTTTTATACATCTCCCAGCCCCTATACTTCGGCAAATCAAAAATCCATCACTAAATTTTTCTAATAGCTGCTTGAGCTGTGCTGGCTATGCTTAACATTATATTAACACTATATATATATGTAAGAATAATATATACTTAACATTCTGTTTACGTGTTCTTGCGTTCTTTGTGGCAGATATTATATTTTACATGAAACTCAACACCCTAATCTTTTTAACTCTACTCTTTAGCGGTTCTATGGCCTTTTCACAACAGAAAGGAATCGTTACAGGTACGGTAGTAGATGCCTCTTTAAACAACGAAACCATGCCCGCGGTTTCGGTTGCGGTACAAGGTACCAAGCTGGGCGCCAACACGGATATTGACGGGAAATTTAAATTAGAACTTGATCCAGGAACGCACGTTTTAATATTTAGCTATATCGGTTACAAAACCTTGAGAGATACTATTCAGCTAAAAGCAGACGCCACTATCAACTTGAACGTTGCCATGACTTCCGATGCCCAGATGCTAGACGATGTGGTGATCACCGGAGAGGTCAGAAAGGACACCGAATCGGCCTTGCTTAGAAATCAGATGAATTCGGCCGTCACCACACAAAGTATTGGTGCACAGGAAATGGGCCGGAAAGGAATCAGTAACGCGGCAGTAGCACTTACCAAAGTAACCGGTATTGCTAAACAGGAAGGAACGGCCGGGGTATTCGTCCGCGGTTTAGGCGATCGTTATAATATCACCTTATTAAATGGCTTGCCTCTTCCCTCCAATGAGCCTACCAGTAAGAATATCTCCTTGGATTTGTTCGGTAGCGATATTATCCAATCGATTGGTATCAGTAAAATCTATACGGCCAATAGCTATGGTGACGTAGGAGGTGCAACTGTTGATATCAGTTCAAAGGAACATGTTGGTAGGAAAATGCTGACGGTTGGTATAGGATCTGGAATAAATACAGGCGCCTTTCGCTCTGATTTTAAGAGAGCCGACAATTGGAATCGTTCTGGTTTTTATAATATAAAGACACCAACTACTAGAACGGAGTATACCTTCGGAAGTCGATGGACACCTGAAAGCATTAATAAACCCTTTAATTATGACTTCAATATTGCTGCCGGAGATCGTTTTATGATTGGTAAAGAGGGTGTTTTAAGTGCCTTTGCAACAGTATCCCATAGCAATGAATACTCATATCGATCCGGCTCGGAAAGGGTTATGGGATCAACCAGCAATAATGTACTTGTCGACTATTTTGATGTGCAAAAATACGGTATCCACACCAATTCAACTGCTTTGGCGAACCTCGCTTATCGTGTCAATGCTAACAATGTATTTCGATTGAATAGCACCTTTATTAATGGAACCTCTAGCGAGGTTGGCGAATACAATTTACTTCCGCAAAATCAGGATGTGAACTTTTTTAGACAAACAACAACTGAACAAAACAAGTTGTTCTTAAATCAATTATTAGGAGAAAATCGTTTCAATGAACGGCTGGATTTGAATTGGGGAATTTCATACGGGACTGTAAATGCCGATATGCCAGATCGTATAACGAATACACTCATTGAAAATAATGGTTCGGGTTATATCTATAACAACGGAATACCAACTGCTAATAATCGTTATTTTCAGTATATCAATGAAAAGGAATGGGCGGGTCGAGCTAATCTAAACTATCGGGTGTTAAAAAATGCGGTTAGTGGTGAATATGACGGCAAATTAAGTGTTGGGTATACCGGTAAGATTAAAAAAAGGGATTTTGAAGCAACGCAGTTTAACTTCAGGATGAATAGTCCTACCGGAATTAGTGCTGATCCAAATGATATTGATGCCTTTCTGAATGCAGGTAATTTATCTGAGAATACCACGCCTGGAACGTTTACGATTCGAACTGCACGTGCATCCATTAGTTTACTCCCTTTCACCTATGAAGTAAAGCAAAATGTGCATGGTGGTTATGCTATTTTTGAACATAGTCCTAATAAGCAATTAACCTATACAGTAGGTTTGCGGGCCGATAAAATACTGCAGGAGATGACCTGGTCGACGAATATTGACTTACCTGCCGTTGATTTTGATGATGCTAAAATTGATAAGCTTTTCATCATCCCTGAAGCAACATTAAAATATGCATTGACCGGTAACGAAAATATACGTGTTTCTGCAAGCAGATCTTACACGCTGCCGCAGTTCTTGGAAAAGGCTCCTTTCCGATTTGAGGCTCCTACTGCTACGATAATTGGTAATGCCTTTGTAAATCCTTCTGATAATTATAATCTGGACTTAAAATGGGAGAAATTCCCTTCATCGGATGAAGTTCTGTCCTTTGATGTGTTTGGTAAATATTTGCGCAATCCTATCAGTCAAACATTGATAAATATCGCCTCTTCAAACACCTTTTCTTTCGTGAATGCCGGGGATTATGCTTATGTAATTGGTGCTGAATTGGAAGCACGTAAAGCGTTATCAAGTGATTTTTCAGGCGGAGTGAACCTAACTTATATGTATACCCGTCAAGAGCTTGATGCGGACAAGGTTACTAGAGATACGGAAGGTAGCACAAGTGTCAGTTTTAATGCTGATCACGATCGCTTGCAGGGGGCTTCTCCTTTGCTCGTGAATGCTGATATAACGTATAAATCGAGTAAAGGATACGTCCAACCCATGTTTGCCTTGGTTGGGAATTATTTCTACGATCGCATTTTCTCATTAGGCACCCAAGGTAGAGGAAATATAGTTGAAAAAGGTTATCCAACATTGAATTTCGTGTCAAGCGCATTGATTAATAACCGCTGGGAAGTAGGTTTGAAGGTTAATAATCTATTAAACAATCGAATCAGAAAAGAACAAGAGAATGAAGATGCCGCGGTGGAAGTCTATTCCTATAAAAGAGGATTGGACTTTAGTATTGGCCTTAAATACAATTTCTTTAACTAACAAAAACACATAAGAAAAAACAGATTTGTTTATTTAAAATGAGAACTATGAAAAAGTTATTCTTAACTATGATGATTGCGAGTACCCTATTCGCAAGCTGTAGCAGCGATGATGATAATCCAAGGCCAGACGGTGGTGAAATTACCTTTGATGATGGTATTATCAGTGGTGTAATTGATCGGGATGCACGGGTAACGGCGGGTAGAACCTATACCTTACGTGGAGCAGTATATGTACGGTCTGGCGCTACCTTAACCATTGAGCCAGGTGTGCGTATCGAGGGGGAATATTCTGAATCGGCAATCAATGTTTCTTTCTTAGCTATTGAACGTGGAGGAAGAATAAATGCTGCTGGTACTGCTCAAAGTCCAATCGTTTTCACTTCTGGCGCTAGTACACCTACAGCCGGAGATTGGGGTGGAATTGTTGTCTGTGGTAATGCTCCAAACAATTTGGGCCCCAATGCCCAAGCAGAGGTTACCGGTTTGACTTATGGTGGCAGCGATGAAGCTGATAATTCTGGCGTTTTATCATATGTCATTATCGAGTATGCTGGAAATCTGATTAATGAAGAATCGGAATTTAACGGTTTGACGCTGTATGGTGTTGGTACAGGTACTACCATCAATAATATCTTTATTAATCAAGTAGCCGATGATGGCGTGGAGTGGTTTGGTGGAACAGTAAATGCAGAGAATCTGATTGTAATTGGTTCGCAAGATGATTCTTTTGACTGGACAGATGGCTGGAATGGAACGGTTACCAACTTATATGCGGATCAATCAGTTGCGACAACCTTTTCGAGCGACAGCCGAGGAATCGAAGCAGATAATAGAGATGGAAATCCAACCTTGACACCCATTTCCAATCCTACACTTACAAATTTAACATTGATTGGTCGTAACCTATCTGGTATAACTTCTGAAGCGGGTATGATGTTGCGTCGTGGAACCTTTGGAAGTATCTCAAATGTATATCTAAAAGACTTTATCACAGGTCCAGGAGTGAATGTTGATGGAGAGCAATCTTTAGCTCACTTCACCGCTAATCCAGTGCAAGGTGTGCGTTTCGATAACGTTCCAAACAAAGGAGTTGCAGCGGCTTTCGTTGAAGACGATGCTGCCACTGGTGCAGGTAATGGTGCTGAGCGTCCAACTTGGTCTACTTGGGCTAATGCGCATTTGTCTGACAATTAATAATTGAAAAAAAATAATAAAAAGAATGGCCGCCTATATGGGCGGCTTTTTTATTGATAGATTGTACGATTTCTATATCCTGAAACGCTATGTTCACCATAAAAAATAACAATCCTTTAACAATTAAACGAGGTTCTGTTTATTTCTCGGTATTAGTTTTATGCTATAAAAAGCTATTTTTATGGAACTCATTCTTCAGCGTAAATTAAGTAGAAAATGGATGAATATCTTCTTTATAATATGTGCCTTGTTTATCGTTGTGAAACGATATTTTCAGGTATGTAGGGTTCCTACGGTAGCTAAGTCGTTTATTTATTTTAACCGAGAGAACCATGAGCTTCCTTTGGTAAATAATGGTCAGTTTTCGGTAATCACCTATAATATTGCCGGTTTGCCACAGATGATTTCGAGCGCTGTTACCGAAAGATCCAGCAGCATAGCAGAAATAGGTAGACGGTTGAATACCTACGATATTGCGCATGTACAGGAAGATTTTAATTATAATAACTTTCTGTACTACGGTGGAAATGAACATCCCTATAAGACGAAAACAAAAGGAGTGATACCCTTTGGAGATGGCCTGAATACCCTTTCAAAGTTTCCGATCATCGAAATGCATCGAATTCCCTGGAATAATTGTACGGGGGCCGACTGCCTAACACCGAAAGGTTTTAGCTATAGTAAAATTGAGGTGGCAAAAAATATGTATATTGATTTCTACAATGTACATGCAAATGCCGCTGACGATCCGTCGGCAGCTGCCGCACGGAGAAAAAATATCTCCCAACTGGCAACTTACATCAGGGAGCACTCCAAAGATAATGCGATTATCGTGATGGGTGACTTGAATGCACATTTCTGCTATGATCATGACAATATACGTGACTTGTTGTCTATCAACGAACTCAAAGATGCTTGGGTAACACTGAAAGGAAACGATCGATTGCCTGATTTTAGAAGTTTTGTTAAAGAAGATATTCTCCTATTGAATGACGACTGTGAATCCATCGATAAAATCCTCTATCGTAGTAGCAAGGAGATATTATTGAAGCCAAATGAATATCGGTTTGAGAGTAACACCTTTAAGAATAAAAATGGCTTGCCCTTATCAGATCATTGTCCGGTAAGTCTGGTGTTCCAATGGGAGAGAATGAAGGGTTAACTAACCAACACGATCACTTAACTTCAAAAATTCTTCATAATAGGCCCTTGCCATTTTTGTCCAACTGTAGTTTTGTTGCGTGTATTCCTTAAAAGTGCGGCCTTTCTCTTTAAATGCAGGATCCTTTATCCATTTATTAAGTTTTTCCACCCACTCTTCTTCATTTCCTGCCTGTACCAAATAACCGTTTTTTGCATCAACAACGGCATCTGGAATACCACCGGTAGCGGCAGCAAACACCGCTGTGCCGCATAGAGAGGCTTCTAAACATACCAAGCCAAATCCTTCCATATCTCCCTTTACACATATATTGGGCATGATGAACGCTCGGGCGTGATGTAGCACATCGAGCACCTCGGGAAAGGGCAGTCTACCTAGCTGTTTTACCCGTTTTCTGATAGAAGGTGTGCTCAACAGCCGCCTTAATAAAGGTTCGTCTGTGGGGAAACCCAAAAAAAGGGCTATTTTTTCTCTTATAAACGGGGGCAAGAAACTCAGGAACTTCTCTAAACGTGTTTTTTTCCAATGGAAAGGCCCGATGAGCAAAACCACATAATTATTGTCGAGCATTGGCAGTACCTGCTCAATAAACCAGGAAAATCCTTTTCTCTTAACCGGTCTGCCCATAGCAACTAAAATATGTTTGTCACGTAAATCGATGTGATGTTTCCGCTGAAAGTCATCATGAAAATTCAATGAGAATTTATGTTGTGCAATATGTTCATCCACACCATTCGGAATGACCACTATCTTATGCTGATTTATGCCCAAACGCATGGCTTCCTCTGCGGTTGCATTACTCACCGGCAGTATCACATCAAATCGGTTGAGCCTCGGAAAAAGGATTTTACTATATACCCAGCTGGGATAAACAACATCGAGGCCGTGTAACGTAACCGCATATTTTATTTTAGGCGATAATGTTTTCAGGGAAAATAAGAGATAGTATGTCGCAATAAGTCCGTCGTTGAAATGGATAACGCTTATTTCAGGGTGTTTCGCGCAAATTTTTCTGATTTCTCTTTTTAATTTACAGAAGAAGATGAACTTATTTCCAATACCCTGATAGATCAACTTATGTACCTTACATAGTGATCTCATGTTATTCACCAATTCATAACTTTGTTTTTCCATTCCTCCGGTTGTAGGAGGGTGTTTGTGACTGACAAATAGAACTTCCATGGATTATGCTGTTTGAAGCCGGATGCATCGTCCGTAATATATATAGCTGCAGAAGCTAAGTACTAACCAGAATAACTGGCGCACCCTACGTAAAATAGATATACTTAACCACAAGCCGGCACTATTTACACCTAGCATTAATAACATGAACCGGTTGCCATATTCCTCTATACCCAATTGTCCCGGTATAAAAGCGCCCGCCGATTTGAAGAAAATGACGCCCATGTCTATCATCAGTCCGTCAATAACCTGTATATCAATCTTCAAAAATCGGAGCAGGAAGAAAAATTCCAAAGAACCTATCAACCAGTGTAAACAATAAATAGAGAAAGATATCAGTGTCGCGCGCTTTTCCTGTTTATAATAGCTATAGCTTTGCTGCAAAGTAGTTTTTATATAGTGTATCCATTTCTTTAGCAGTTTATGTTTTATCACAAAGCGGCCGTTCCGTTTTTTTAGTATGAACAGTATCATGATGGCACCGGAAAAAATACCTACTCCCTTGATGGCAGCACCCATGAGCTCTCTGAAAATAATTTTATCTGATTGATAGGAAAGAATCAGCCATGCAATGATAAACATAAGCAGTTGAGAAAGAATCATGAGGAATCTTGAAATGACCACAGCATTTATGGCCGTTGTTTTTTTTATGGCGTAAGGTTTTAATAAAGCCACTTTCAATAGATCACCTCCTACGATACTGCCCGGATTAAACAGGCTTACTGTTTCCCCAATCATTCTGATCCAAAACAGATGGAACAGGTTCACTTTGCTCCGCTCATCTCCCAAACAATATTGCCAGGCAATGGCTCCCAGTAAGTAAGCTAATCCGGTTATCAGCAGCAACCAATAAAAATTCTCTCCGATCTGTAGAAGTGATTGTTTTACCAGAAAGAGGTCGGTATTTGCAATGAATATCCCTAGGGAAATGAGAATAGAAAGAATAAACAGCAGCTTAAACAATTTGATCATTGTGGCTTTACGACGTTAATTTATATAAATTGGGCAGTTTGCTTAATTGCTTTATATCGTTGAAATAAGTGGATGCAAGGTGATTCCAATTTAATTTTTTACTTTTTTGTAAACCCAATAATTGGTACTGTTTATAGAGAGAGGGCTGGCTTAAAAGCTTCTCTATACCATTCACATATTCCTCCTCATTATTTGGCTCGCAGGCAAAGCCGTTAAGGCCGTTTACAATAAAGTCTTTCGATCCACCGGCATTTGCAATAATGCAGGGTAATCCGGAAGCCATAGCTTCTAACACTACATTTCCATAGGTTTCACTAATAGACGGAAAAACAAAAATGTCAGCGCTGGCATAGATGATAGCCAAAGACTCATGATCAAGTTGCCCCAGAAAAATAGCATCCGTCATGACCTGCTCGCAAGCCATTCTTGCCTGGCCGTCACCCGCAATGACAAAATTGCAGGCGATGTTTCTTTTTCTTATCGTGTGGTAAATCTTAAACAGCGTTTCCAGGTTTTTTTCCCAAACCAATCTACTGGTGAATAATATGGTGGGCAGCGTATTGCCTGTGATTTTACTTAATCTGAAACTATCTTTTTTTGCCGGATTAAAAAGATGACAATCAATACCTCTTTCCCAAAGTTGCATTCTCGAAGGATGTATGCCATATTTGGTGAGTTCTTGGCGCATACTGTTAGAAGGCACATAAATAGAGTCGCATTGATTGTAAAAAGCTCTTTTCTTTTGCTGTACGTACTTTTTTATGGGTCCGATAAGAAAAGGGATATTCTTCAGGTAATAGTCGATATAAGAAATAAAATGTGTGTGATAAATGGTGATGATTGGAATATGATGTTTCTTGGCATACTTGACGGCAAAGTGCCCCAATAAAGAAGGGGTAGCTATGTGTATAATATCTGGCTTGAAAAGATGAAGTTCTTTTATTAGTTTCTGCTTAGCCAATGCCGGAATCGATAAGGTATAGTTCTTATTGCTGGGAATTGTTAAGGTAGGTGTTTTTATACAAGGGAAGCCCATTAAGCGTGCCGGGCCATCTCCACATATAAAAAGAAAATCGAATTCGTTGATCGGAATTCTCTTAATTAACTGGAACATAGTTCTCGAAGCGCCATCTTTATCTTCCAATAAAATTTCGGCAAAGAATGCTACTTTAACTTTTGGCATGGCTTTACGGTTTGTTTATAAAACTATACAGTTAGTTTTAGTTGAGCATTAACCAATTGTTATGGTTACTTTATCTATTACCCATACTTGCAGGAAAGGGTCCCACTTTTTCATAAAGGCATAATGCTTTGTTAAAATAGGGTTAATGCGGAGCTTTTATATTTGTATTAGAGTTAAATAGTAATTGATTCATGCATTTTGGTCCTTGCATAGACCTCATGTTCAGTTCATGTAAAAATTAGGTTTGGTTAAAATTGGAAAAGGCCCGCTGAGAAGCGCGCCTTTTTTTATTTGTTAATTTTTGTTTTTTACGACACTCTTGGGATCAAGCATTTTTTGGATCAAGCAAATTTTCTGGGGGGAAGATAAAACATTTACGTTTCAACCGTGCTTCCTCCGTTCTCTATTCATGCTCTATCCGTGTTATATCCTAGTAATACCCTATAATACTCCGTTAAAACCCCCTAAAAACGGCGTTTTAACGGATACCTATCGGGAAAGGATATAGATTGGATGGGTATCGTGAGAGTACAGACTAACGCTAAAAGCTAGCCCGATTGAACTACGTGTGACACGTATTTTATTATCTTCATCCCCCCAACTTTTACGCTTGATCCCATTTTTTCTAAGGGGAATTAAGATATGGTGAAAAAAATAGAAGGTTTAATTTCATCAACATGTTCTTCCCGCTACCGCGGCAGGGTGTTTTTCTTTTTTTTCATCACGTAATTTCCTTTTCATAGGCATTCAAGCTTTCCCTTTCAGGGAAGGTTTCTTAGACAAAAAAAAACAAAAAAGTCAAGGCTGCACAGACCGCACTAAAAATGGTTTTCCAAACCTGTTCCACGAAGCCGTTTCGCTACGCTTCACTTGTCATAGAACCAGCCTCCCTCACTGAAACCATTTTTCAATAACGAGTTTATTTTCAATGGCATTGAAGCTATCATGAGCAATATTGTTTTATTACTGCTCATGATGGTTTTTAACGCTTGTTCTGTGAGGCCGTCCCTTCCTACGCTCAGAGCCCCGTTGTGAATCTCAATCAAGAAAGTTTAAAACTGTTGGCAACAGCTCTCCGTTTTGCTTAAATGCTGCATTAGCTAGCCGCAATTGCATTGGGAGGCACTACCGTTTCAGCGGCTAGGTACAGCAGCGAGTTTTTTTGCTCCCTTTTTTTGCGGAAAAAAAAGGGAGGCCATGTCGCGGCGAACGACGGAAAGGAATGAGCTGTTGGCTGATATATTTTGGCAAGACAAATTTGTATAAATTAAACCTTCCTTTAAGGTGACAATAAAAAATAAATCCTAATTAAAGAGTCGTTAGATAAGCCTTTTACCTTTCTTAAGCGTCAAAGTCATTTTTCCGTAATCTATAATCCCTTTATACTGCGTGAGGATGTCGCCTCCTATCACCCCTATTACAGGGTCTACGGAAAGGTTTTCATAAGCAAAGTTAATAGTTGATAAGTCTAATACGGCGATTTCAAAGTTCTGTAGATGAAAATCTCCGATCTGAAAATCAGGTAAGTGCCAGGTGAAACTCTCCATGCTGGTTGTTCCTAAACCTGTTGATACGCGATCACTCATCTTTAATTCTTCGCTTCCAATATACTTCAGAATGGTTGTTTTGTCAAACACCGTTTTGGATGCGCCGGTGTCTAATACAGCCTTAAAAGTTTTGTTAAAAACAACGACTTCCACCAATAAGTGGAAGCCATCATCTTGTAAGTTTAATAATACTAAAGGTATTTTGATCATTAAGTACTACGAATTATATTATTTTACTATCTGCAAGTACATTGTTCATGGCCCGAACAGCTTCTGCACTCTGAGCAAATTTTGAGCGATCTTCCTCGTCAAGATCCAGTGCCAATATTTTTTCTGCGCCGTCCTTTCCGATAATAACGGGTACCCCCAGATTGATATCATGCTCTCCGTACTCACCCTCCAGATACACGGATGCCGTAAACAGTTTTTTCTGGTTTCTTACGATACTTTCTACCATGGCAGCAATGGCTGCTCCCGGTGCGTACCATGCAGAAGTGCCAATTAATTTGGTCAGGGTTGCTCCGCCCACCATGGTATCTTGCACGATCTGCTCCTGTTGATTGGCTGATAAAAATTGTGTCAGTGGAAGACTGTTCCAAGTTGCCTGTTTAATCAGGGGAATCATGGTAGTATCGCCATGTCCGCCAATAACGATCGCGTTTAAGTCAGCAGGGGAGGCTCCGGTGTGTTGGCTAATCTGATATTTAAATCGTGAGGAATCTAAAGCACCTCCCATCCCTATTATTCTATTTTTCGGTAAACCTGTCGCTTTTAGCGTAAGGTATGTCATGGTGTCCATTGGATTTGAAACAACCAGTATAATTACATCCGGAGAATATTTCAACAGATTTTCGGCAACAGATTTGACAATATTGGCATTCGTTCCTATCAGTTCCTCCCGGGTCATTCCAGGTTTGCGCGGAATACCCGATGTAATCACTGCTACGGTTGAGCCCGCTGTTTTTTCATAATCATTCGTTACACCTGTAATTTTAGTATCAAAACCCAGCAGCGCCGCGGTTTGAGAAATATCCTGCGCTTTACCCTCGGCGATACCTTCTTTGATATCAAGAAGTATCACTTCCTCGGCAAGTTCTTTTCGGGTTATATTATCTGCTGCCGTCGCGCCAACGGCTCCGGCACCTATAACTGTTATCTTCATAAAATTTCGGATTAAATGATTGTTTCCTGTTTTATTTATTGCTGTCTAGTTTTGGGTAAATTAGCAAAAAGGAACAATATCCGCAAATAAGTTGTAAGTTCTAAGTACCAGATCGGAGTGATCAGTAAACAGTGATGAGTAGCAACTCACAATTTAAAAGGGACATAAGACACAAGTAGCAAGACACAAGACACTGAATGTGCCGAAAGCTTATAGGAAAATCTTGATACTTGATACTAATGTCTTGATACTGAATACTAATAACCAACAACTAAAAAGGATATCCGATGGCTAAATTGAAAACAATATTATTTCTTCTCCAATCAGGATCTCTAAAATTGATTTTATTGAATACCCATCTTTCATTTTCAGGAAGATAAGGTATCCTGAAAGGGATCGCTAAATCTGTTCTCAGAATTAAAAAAGTCAAGTCAAATCGAAGACCCAAACCACCGCCAACGGCAAACTCTTTGTAAAAATCTTTTGAAAACTTTCCACCTTGAAATACGGAATCTGTATTTTGAAGCCAAATGTTGCCCACATCTATAAACGCCGCCCAATCCAAAATACTCACTATTTTAGCCCGATACTCTAGGTTAAATTCCAATCGGATATCACCCGTCATGTCGGGCACAAAATTGTCTTCGCCAAATTGCTGCGGATTGTAAGATCCCGGACCGATTGCGCGGGCTCTAAAAGCACGTAAACCGTTTGGTCCACCGGCAAAAAACTGTTTTACATAAGGCAAACGCGTGGAGTTACCGTAAGAGTAGCCGTAGCCAAACAATGCCCTTGCGGCCAGTTGTCTGTTTTGTCCCATTTTCATGTAATGGCGGTATTCAATTTCGGTTTTGATGTATTGCGAAAAAGCCGCATTGAATATACTGTCCTGTCTTCCCTTACGCACGTTTGAACCTAGAATCAAACCCACCGTATTCGCTGATAAGTCCAACCCCCCAGAAAAGTAGGAGGTATGTTTCCGCTCTGTCTCCATTGTGTTCGTATAGGTGAATTTATAGTTTGGTCCAAATGTAAACTGCCTATCGATGGCTCTTTGTAAATAAGGGTATTGGGCAACCAAATCCTCATAAAAGGGTGTCACATTAACAGGTTGCACGTAAGCAACATCCAATACATTTAATTGATGTGTCTTCTTTGCAGACTCCTGCCAGTTATATCCCCAGGCAAAACGCATAGAATTCAATCGATAAGCCTGCCTTCTATTTAGGAATTCATAACCCAATAAGGTTGTGGTATGTGGTACAAAACGTCTGGTGGGTTCCCAACCAAACGGAGCAATGATGCGCGGCCAGGTTAAAGAAGCCTCCAGTCCATAACGATAGAAATTAGAATTGATATTAACACCACCTCCTGATTGCACTTCATATCCTCCGTAGGCTGTTAGTCGCAAAAGCTCTGCACCCCTAAAGGCATTTCTGTGGCTCCAGCTCACATTTACTTCCGAACCGTTGTATACTGCTGCCGTTTTACCTAAAAGCTCTACACGAACAGCCTTTTTCTGTTGCGGAGTAAGGTAGTAGTGTACATCTAATTTATCACTCTCCCTTCCTCTAACCGGAGCAAAATTATTCTTAACAAAACGAAAAGTACCCATGCCAACCAACTGACTAATTGTTTGGTTTTGCCTATCACGGTTATATAGATCTCCTTTATTAAAAAACATGGTTCTCGCCAATGCAAATTTTCTAAACGTTCTATTCGGATCAATAAAATAATAGCCTTTGTATTCCTCCGCATCAGAAGGAGTAGCCACTTCATAATCCCCCTGAACAAGTGAATATTCAGGATAAATAAATATATTGTTAATGGTGTAAGGTCTTTTGGCATTTTCGGGAACCTCGCTTTTGAGCTTGACGTTCATATCCACCATATGATTGCCAATTATGCTATCCACTTGTACTAAGATATGGTCTGGACTGAAATAGTAATAGCCCTTGCCCTTTAATATGCCTTCTATACGTTCCCTTTCTGCTATGATTCTATCTAGGTTATAAGGTCTTCCGGGAACAAGAAAAGACCCTTCCGCCGCACTTTTTAATTCTTTACCTATTTTTGTTGTGGTATCGGCCTCAAAGGTCACCTTATTTATTCTATAAATTTGATTGGTAGTAGCAACATAACTAAGTGTTGCCTTTCTGTTTTTTATGGTGGTGTCTGTGGTTACATAGGCGTTGAAGAAACCAATATTTTCCAATCTGTTTCTGACAAGGTTTTCATTATAAGGAACATTTACATCTTGCAAAAGAACAGGAGGTTCACCCACTTTGTTTTTGATCCAATGTTTAAAACCCTTATTACCAACACTATCGCCGGCAATATTGTAGAAATATAACTTCGTTTTCAAGCCCAGAAACTTTTTATTTGGACGGGGGCGGAGAACCCCTTCCAATCGCTCAATCAGTGGTTCGCGAAATCTGTCTGGAATGGTATCATTGTTTAATTCAACTTCTCCCTTAACATATAGGTTTTCTCCTTCGTTTAAATATTTTACATTGCTGCAGGAAGCAAGTAGTATCAAAGCAGCAATGTAACACAGAACAGATCTTAACTTAATTTTCATCGCCACTCCTTTCTGAAGGATGTTCCACGGTTTCTTCATCGTTTCTATTATATGCCTTGTTAAAGTTATCATGTGTATCTTCTTGATCTTCCTTATTTTCATTTGTATCAGAAGGCATATTTTCATTGTTGTTTTGTCTGTTTTCTCTTCTCCTTCTCCGCCTGTTAGCCTCTTCTTCATCATTTTTTTCGAGATGTTCCTTCATCTCTTTTGCCCTTTTTTCATTCAATTGCTGCAGTTTTTTGGCACCCATAAATAGTTCTCTAAACTCATCATAGTTCATGTTAATGATGAAACCCAGGCCTGTTTCAATAAACTGTCCCTGTAAAGTTACCTGATACTGGTTTTTACGGTATACCCTTGCCACATATCTACCATCGCGGGATAATTGGTATTCTATCGAAATATCTCCAGCGATATTGGTTGCTTTCTGTCCAGGTTGTTGAGCACCCTCCAACTCGAAGTTAGAGCCAACGGTTACTTTCAAACGGTCATCCAATAAACGTTTAGAAACCCCCACATTTAAGTCGGTACGGTTTTGTGCACTGCCCGTACTATAATCATCTGCGGTAGATTGCAAGTCAAAATTCAGTTCAACACCGGCAATTAAATCTCCAGCTAATTTATTTAACTGGCTGGTAAGCAAGCTACTCACGCTTGATCGAACCATGGTTTCGGTGCTAGAACCACCAGCACTCGAAAAAGGATTCTCTGCAATAAACCTACCCAGAACAATTAGCGCAAAAGTTTGCTTGTTCATCTCAGAAGGGTTATCGCGCAACTGGGCCAACTTGGCTTCCACATTTTGCGTTACATCCTGTGAAACAGTGTTGGCATTTCCGCCTGTACCCAAGCTGATATCAAATGATATTTCGGGTTTCATCATTTTCCCCCCAATATGTAGGTTTACATCAAAAGGTAACCTTTGCCGGTAATAATTGGCCGTATTTGGGTTCTGATTTTGTACCAAATCAATAGGTTGCGCCTGTAGAGTATAGGTAGCGGTCATATTCAGATCAGCATCCATCATATCCCCTCCCCAGGTAATCGTACTTCCTTTCTTGAAATCAAATCTACGTTTGATCATGTTAAATGATAAGGAATAGTTACCTTCTTCCACTTCATAGGTTCCTGCCAAAGTCATATCCCCACCGGGCTCTATACCGAAATTCAATAAGGCCTGGCCTTTCACAAAGAGCTTATCACCTGTGCCTGGATCAATAACTACTGTAAATGCCGCCGCTTTATCTACATCGATATTTAAAGAGACATTCATTCCAATGATAGCGCTTTTTTGTGTTTCTGTGGTGTCATAGACAGCCAGTATTTCTGCGCTATCGCGGGCGCGCAAACTGGTGAACTCAACAATACCCTCTCTTTCTACCAATCCCGGGTCAGTTTCGGGCATCGTGAGCGTCATGTCTGTATTTTCATTCACTCTTAACGTTCCATTGACAGAAGGACTCATGGCGGCTCCTCTTAATCGTAAATCGGTATCGATATTCAATTTGCCATAAAATAAATTGTTATCAATTTCGGTAGAATTTAACACCTGAAAGTCATCCGCTTTTATATCGAGGCCCAAGGTAAATTCTGTAAATGTTTTCGTTCTAACCGTACCATTGACAATGGCGTTGTTTCCTATACTGTCAACCAAGGTAAATTGCTTGAAACTTAACCCTTGATTATTGAAGTTGATGCGCTGTTGGTCCATGCTAAAAGTAGCGTTCAGCATCGATATATTCATTTTCGCTTTATCAAAGAGCAGATCTCCATTGATGAGTGGTGCGTCAGGACTGCCCGTAATTGCCAGTTTCCCTCGGATATTTCCAGAAGTACGCCTTAAATTGCCAAAACTGAAAGTTTCCAAAGTACTCATGTTTAAATTGTTCACGGCGAGTACAAAATCCATCGAAGAAGGCGCATTCGGAGGGGAGATATAATCGCCGCTCAATTGAATGTTGTTACCTTGTCCTTCTATCGTAATGTTAGCATTATAGGTGTTTTCTCTGGCATTATTTACCTGCAAATTGATGTCACCAATGGTATCTGTTCCAAAATAGAAATTATTGATATTGATATCAGAGGTAAAAACAGGGGAAGATTCTAGTCGATCTACGAGGGCACTACCATTAATACCGCCGCCCAATGTCATATCGTTGCTTTCAATCATATTGGAGAAAGTCTCAATTCTGAAATCTTTGAAGTTCAGTGCCAAAGGTGCGTTATACGCTGAGTCTTGAGAGGAGATGTTCATTTGCTGCCCATTCAGGTTCAAATCGAAATGATTGGCCAATATGCCGCTTTTTCCAAAACTGATGCGATTTTCAGGATTAATGCTCCACTTATCGTAATTCAGCATCAATCCATCTTCCTTCAGCGAGAAAATAAAATCTTCTGCTTCGGCGAGTAGGTTTACCCCAAGGTGATATTGCTCTTTACCTTTCTTGTCTTTTATCCACAATCCGGCATCAATAATGCTGTTTTTGACCGTTCCACTTAATAGGGTATTGGTCAATTCTATACCGGAAACTTTAATATTGTTAATGAGTGCTGCGTAATAAAGGGTGCTATCCAATGTGTTAACATCAAAGCTCACATTCTGTATTTCCGTGCCGCTGTATACGGCCTTTGGTGCTACACCTTTGATGTTGATGGATTTATTCTCGCTGTTAAAATTACCATCAAAAGTGATGGGTTGCATTTCTGTAAGTTCCGGCAGCACTCGAATAATGAGCGGGGAACGTCTAAAAGTCATACCGAATTCTATTTCAACCGGGTCATAGGCAGGGATGGTATCTACTAAACCCGTTTTTGGGTTGGCTACAGGATTGGGATTATAATAGGTGCTTAAGACGTCCTGAAATGCAGTTCCCAGAGAGCTGAGTTTATAGGATCCAATCATATGCGCCGTAAGAAATTCCGATCGCAACTGCACCAGGTTGTGGCTACTGTCTGCCTGTGCGATTAAACTAATCGTATCTAATACATAACGATCTGTATTATAAGCAATAATAGCATTTGTTAAATCCAGTCGTCCATTGAGATAATCGGGGTCTGCGGATTCAAAATCAGCAATGATTTTGCCATGAAAACGAATATTATCTTCGGTTAGTTTTAAATTTTTCGTATTTACACTGTCTACCAACAGCTCCATATTAAACCTTGGATATTTGTCTTTTAAATTGGCAAAAGCCTTCATCTCCAATTCTATATTCGGATCATCACTTGTTAGGGAAGCTTCTAGGTCGCCACTATTTGCTTTCGCTTGGAGATCTATATCGGTGTAGGTATAACCCATTGCCTCAGCGCTAATGAGTTTTGCCTGTACATCGGCTATTAATTTGGAGGGATCTAAACCCTTGCCTTTTATTTTGGCTGCGAAGGAGATCTTACCTAAGGTGGAATCCATTTTCATTAACTGGCCCACATGAAGCTCCTGTATGGTAATATCGGCATCATAGGAGGTGTCTTGAGCTGCTGCATACTTCGCTTGCACGGAGGCATGGCCAATAGAAGAGTTCAGGCGCATATCCGTGGCAAATTGGTTCATTCCGCCCTTAAATGTGCCTTTCAGATTGATATGACCAGGTAAGTCAATACTATCGGGGAGCATATTTTTGGCAATCAACCTATCGAGATCCCGTTTTCCCGTATTAAAATCTTTCAGTTGTAGATCGATATACAATTTATCTACATCCGGTAAGCCTTTAATATGTGCAGAAGCATGCAAACGTGTTTGATCTAAGGTACTGAATTCTATGTTCGGAATGTTTAGATTGTCTACACGGCCGTTCACTTTTCCGTTAATATAAAAAGTGTTGTTTAATAGGGGCTTCATCACTTCCATGGTATCCAAATCGGGAACCAGTAGTAATACGTCTTTCATACCCAGCTTACTCTTGGCAAGATTAGCGTCTAATTGGATTTCACCGATATGATCCGTAATCGTTTCGAGATTTGGGTAATTTACCTTTATATAATCCTTAATAAGAGTGTTTGGGGTTTCCAGATAAAGATTTCCTAAAGTAGCTCCTTGGTTGGTATACGCGAAATCTGTTTCTAGTCGGTTAATCGTTAATCCACTCCTGTCCCTGAATTGTAGTTGTGCCAGCTTACCGCTGATAGAATCCATGGAGAAAAAGAAGTCAGACAGCTTAACATCCAGGTTTGTCAAATCCAGATTGCCATAATCCATTCCCTTATTGATGCGAGGCTGATTGGCGTCAAAATAAGCGATGCGGTTTTTGTTTAACTGTAAATCGCCAATGTTTACTTTCCAATTCATCGGAGCAGCATCAGCTGTGTCGGCAGTACTGGCAGGTTTGGTGATTTCTTTTACCTTCCCAAAAGCTATTTTAGCGTCATTTTCGTCAAGCAGAATCCGTTTAATATCTACTGTTTCGCCTTTTAGATTGATATCGTTAAAATCAACCAGAAGTTTTTTAAATAACACATTGGCACTTAAAGCGGAGGCTTCGTCCTCATAGGCTACTTTTATATCTTCTATCTGCAGGCTTCCCAATTTAAGGTCGGGCATTGCTATTTCTTCCCCGGTTGCTTGCTCCACGCCAAGATCATTCGGTTTGGGGACTGCCGCACTATCGATCACGGCCCATTGTTTGATGGCTGTATTAATTCCCTTTATGTTCACTTTAGGGATTTCAAAACGCATATTATTGAGATCGAAGGTTTTGATCCGTGTGTCAAAATGGGCCAGATTAAAATCGGCGTTGGTGCCGATCACATCGTCTTTGTACACAATACGAATACGATCTAAATTGATCTTATCAATAGAGAATTCCATACTCGACGTGGTATCCTCCGGCTTGGGTTCTTCCTTTTCTTCACCAACAAATGCACGGATAATATAATCAAAATTAAAACTGCTATCGGGAAGGGTCCGGTCAATTTTTGCAGTAATACCCCTTAAATCTATTTCGTTGATTTCAACTTTATTATTTAATAATTTAAGAAGGCTGATGTCTACTTTCAATTGTTCACCGGCCAATAAGGTGTCCTGTTTCTGATCTTCAAAATAAACGCCCTCAAGCACCAGTAGTTTTGGAAGATCCAGCGATACTTTTTCTATTTTTACGGGCGTCTCTATTTTTTTCTCCAGGTAGGAAACTACCTGTTGTACAACAAAATTTTGAACGGCAGGGATCCTGATTAAAATAAACAACAGCAGTACGATGCCAATTATACTACCGATCACCCACAAGATAGTCTTAAATGCAATTCTCCCAACCTTATTCAAAATGATTAAATGCTTAAAATTTTTCTAACGTAATTATTTATCTCTAAAAAAAGCGCTCTGAACGAAGAACAAAGGTATTAAACTTTCATTATAATCGTCATAGGTACGTCATCCGTTTTTTATATTACAATAAAGATTTTCTTTCTAATTATTTAAAAAAGTATCCAAACGCATGCCAGCACGAATGCAATAATAGCTAATAGCCAGAACAAAAATTTCCCAACACTTTTGTCTGGTTTTTCTTTCAGCGCCTGTGGCGCCGGGCCTGGATTTTCCTGATGAGAAGGATAATCGTCTTCAACCCTTGTTTTGCTGCTATTTTTACTGTCTTCAACCATTTTGCTTTCAGATTAACATCCTAGCTGCCCAAAAGTTTAGCAGATATTTTTTTTGTGCGCCTTTGTTTCAACAAAGTGGCTATCTATTTGTATGTAGTATAAGAAATATTTTATGGCCTATGCACACAGATAAAGAGATAAAATCCTGGGTTTGTACCCATATACACCAATTGGTAAGTGAACATTGTCCCACTGGAGCTAACGAGTTCAATGTACCCATACAGCTAGCAGATAAAGAAGGTACAGTACATGATTATACCGTATTTTTGGAATTTTCTGAATTAAGCGGAGAAGAAAATTGGGTGGTGAGGAATATTGTACGACCAGAACAATTGCAATAATTACGATACACTTTATGAAAACAGATACAAATGGTTATCTTGGTTCGAAAAATAAAGTTGTATGATGAAAGGCAAGATAAATGTACTTATATTTTTGTTTTTTTTAAGTATTGGACCTGTTTTCGGGCAGGAAGTATTAAAGGTAGCTGTAGCAGGTCTTAATCATGATCATGTACACGTGCTTTTTAATCTCTATAAGCAGCATAAAGTAGAGATTGTAGGAATCGCGGAGTCAAACACTGCCCTGATACAGCGTATGCAAAAAAGGTATGATTTGCCAGAGCATTTATTTTATCCTGATTTGACTACCTTATTAAAGCAGGTAAAGCCTGTAGTCGTGCTGGCCTATAATGCTACTTCAGAACACCTTCAGGTTGCAGAAATATGCCTGCCCCTGAAGATTCCGGTAATGGTGGAAAAGCCTTTGGCCATCAATGTTACACAGGCTAAACGTATTGCACAATTGGCCGAAGAAAATAAAACACTCTTTTTAACCAATTATGAAACCACCTGGTATAAAAGTAATCAGTATATCAAGTCTTTGGTAGATGAGGGTGATGTAGGGTCCATAAAAAAACTGATGGTAAAAGATGGACATGAAGGACCGAAAGAGATCGGTTGCAGTGCTGATTTTTTAGATTGGCTTACAGATCCCGAAAAAAATGGCGGCGGGGCCTTGATGGATTTCGGATGTTATGGTGCCAATCTCATGACCTGGCTGAAAAAGGGTAAAAAGCCGGTGGCAGTAACTGCAGTTACCAAACAACTAAAACCTGCCGTATATCCCCGAGTGGAAGATGATGCTACGATCATTGTTAGTTATGATGATGGAACAACGGGTGTTATTCAGGCTTCCTGGGATTGGCCGTATAGCGTAAAGGATTTTCAGGTTTTCGGGAGCAACAAAATGCTTCATGCGGTAGACCCGAATACATTGGTGGCATACAAATCGCCTACCAGTTCAACGGAAATCACACTGACAAATAAATATTATGAAAACCACTTGGAATACTTAGCAGATGTGCTTTCGGGAAAAATAGAGGTAGGCGATGATCTCTCTTCGTTAAACAACAACGTCATTGTCGTTGAAATTTTGGAAGCAGCAAAAAAATCAGCTGCAACGGGTAAAGAGATAAAGCTCATGTAAGGAGCACCATAAATGCTTATTTGTTGTTATTTAATTGTATAGAACCTGTTTTTAATCCTTCGCTGCTTACCGTTACAACAATTTGACCATCTTCTTTGCTTGCTTTAACAATTCCCAAGGCAAGTCCGGCCATCGTTTTTCGATTTGCCGACTGAAAGGAGCTATGGTCTACCGGGTTGCCATTGTCCGTCGCAATCAATTTTCCGCTACCTTCCACATGAAAATGTAGTTCATTATTTGCTATAGGTACCAAGTTGCCGGCGTTATCTACAACTTTTGCAGTTATGAAGGCCAGATCCTTTTCATCTGCATGCAAATTCATGCGATCGGCAACAAGCTCAATTCTTGCAGGAGCCCCGGCTGTATGGATACTTTTGCGGAGTACCTCTTTACCATGCTTGCGCGATACCACATCAACTTTGCCTGGTTCAAATAGGACGCGCCAACTGACATGTAACTCGTCTCCTGTTTTATGTCTTTTCCCCAAGGAACGTCCATTCACATAAAGCTCCACTTCATCCGCTTGATTATAATAACACCACAAATCAATGGTTTGCCCCTTTTTCCAGTTCCAATGAGGGAATAGGTGTAAGACAGGCTTTTGAGTCCACTCACTTTGATACATATAATAAACATCCTTGGGAAAACCTGCTAAATCCAAAATACCAAAATAAGAACTTCTGGCGGGCCAGGTATAGGGGGTTGGTTCACCTAGATAATCAAATCCTGTCCAGATATAAAAACCAGATAAATAAGGATGTTTTTTTATCAATTTCCACGTTTCCTCGTGGGTAGAACCCCAGGGAGTAGATACATGATCGTATGAGGAAACTGTATGATCGGCGTTGCCATCTAAAAAAGGTTCATCCCACTTATAGGGCCATCTTTTGATAGAATCCGATGGCATTTGGTAAAACCCTCTGGTTTGGAGGGCGGACGTTGTTTCCGTAGCAATAAACCTTTGATGAGGAAAGCTATCCTGAAAGCTTTCAAAATCCTGATGATGATAGTTAAAACCCACCAAATCGAGTTTCCCGGATTGATAGATTGAGTTATGGGGATAGGGTTCGTTCAGCCCCACTGTAATAGGCCGTGTTGTGTCAACAGATTTTACAATTTCTGCAAGCTCCTTGGCGATGTTTTTACCACTTTCTTCCCATTGTTCTGGTATTTCATTGCCAATACTCCATATAAATACAGAAGGGTGGTTTCGATCTCGCTTTATTTGATCGATCAGGTCTTGCTGATGCCATTCGTCCCATTGTTCATGATAACCATACTTTGTTTTTTCTTTTTTCCATGTATCAAATGCTTCATCCATGACGATAAATCCCATCCGATCACAAAGGTCGAGCAGGGCAGGAGCGGGAGGATTATGCGCCGTACGGATCGCGTTACAACCCATTTCTTTGAGCAATTCGAGTTGCCTTTCCAGTGCTCTTAGATGTAAGGCAGCTCCAAGTGCCCCTAAGTCGTGATGATTACATACACCCAATATTTTGGTAGGCTTTCCATTTAATACAAAACCGTTTTCCTGATCAAAATGAAAGGTCCGAATACCAAAAGAGGTTTCAACTTTGTCTATCAGTGTGTCATTGTTTAATACTTCGGTTACCGCTCGATAGCGCGTGGGCTTTTCTGGCGACCATAAATTGGGTGCTATGACAGACAATTTCTCTGTGACGGTGATGGGTACACTGTCTAGCAGATTTTTGATCCATTGTCCTCCTTTCGCTACGACCCTATTGCCCGAGTCGATAATGCTGGTTTGAACGTAACAAGCAATGGGCCTTTTTGACTTGTTGAGGATGGTTGTCTCCATATTTACGATCGATTCTTTTGGACTCACGTAGGGGGTTGTAATACATATGCCATTTTCATCTATCGCTACAGATCCTGTCGCCGTAAGCCTTACAGGACGGTAAATTCCCGACCCTGAATACCATCTTGAGTTTGGCTGTTGCATATTATCCACTTTTACGGCAAGCACGTTTTTTCGTCCGTCACGATAGAGGAAGTCCGCTATGTTGTAACGGAAACTGATATAACCATTGGGGCGTTTCCCCAGGTAATGTCCGTTAATCCATACCTCGCTATGTTGATAGACGCCATCAAAATGGATATATACGGCTTTAAACTTGTTTAGCTCCTCTATAGCGAATGACTTGCGGTACCAAGCAATACCACCAGGTAGGGCACCTCCATTGTAGCCAGCCGGATTTTTTTCGCTGAAGTTACCCTCGATACTCCAATCATGCGGTAGATCAAGTGTACGCCATTGTGTATCGTCGAAACTTGGGGAGGAGGCCTCCTGCTCTTCCCCAAGATGAAACCGCCAAGCGGCATTAAAATCCAAGCTTATTCTTGGTGGTAGTGTTTGTGCAGCGCTTGTTTTTAGCAGCCATAAGAAAATGCACAGCGTAGTACCTGCCATTAGCGTGTGTTTCTTCATGTTAATTCTGTGCATTTCTTTCAGCAAATTCCTTGGATACAAAATTATAAACTAAATAAGCTTCACCATCGCAAGAAGCCCGTCTAAGCACACCCAATTGCATCGTGTTTTCATCAAGTGAAAAGAGTTGTATATCTCCCCAGTTGGCTACGCAATTTTCTCTATCTGTGTCGTGCAAAGGTGCTGCATTACCCAGGGAAAGTCTTTTATTGACTATGTCGATATTATACGTCCCTCGTTCTGTTGCTCTTCCCGGAATCATCAGGTGTTCTACTGTAACAACCGGGCTGTTTATTAAACTAAAAGTCATGGAGCCGTAATCGCCATAAGGCATCAACCAGGTATTACCGGGATAATCTGGACTCCAATTCCAGCAGTCGCTTCCATAGCAACCGTTATCTCCTTCGCTTAACCAGCCGTTATCTGTTCCGTAGAAATACAAGGGGCCATCAAAGAAATGTTGATCAATATCCAATATCCAGGTTTTCTCGTTTCCGGGACCACCAGACAGCGCGATCCACAAGGGATCGCTTACATAGTTCAAGTTGTTTTGGGTAACCCTTACCACCACCGAATCCATTTCTACAATGCCTCCGGACGTAATGGATGAGAGCTTAATGACATAGTCGCCTGCAAAGGCAAAATGGATCGTATCCTGCTGGCGGGTAGATGTACCTGTACCGTAATCCCAATAAGGTATCGTAGAGGGCGTTTTGTTCAGGAGTATAACGGTGTTTCCTCCTTCATCAGCATCGAAATCCTGCAATACTTCAAAATCTATCTCCGATTTGTCTGGTGCCAATCCCAGTCGGTATTCATTCTTTTGGCAAGTGATGCATGTGCACACAACACACAGCATCAGCAATATATTTATAATTCCTCGTGTCATCTTTTTATTTTTTAAGACATATGTTACCAGCCGTTGTTTTGGACTAAAACGCCATTCGATAAGTTGATTTGATTGTAAGGGATCTGTTGTAGACCACTTGTTTGGTTAATATTGCTTGCACGTATGGTCTTTTGTACCTGTTGTCCACCATTGAGCAATGTCGTTGTTTCTGCAATGGCATTCGAAGCTGTTTCTACACCCTGCCTCAAAAGATCCCAATAACGAATACCTTCCAGCGCAAATTCTAGGCGGCGTTCATTGATAATATTTTGCTGGCTAACAGCGATGGGTGAAAAGTTTTCGCCGAAGGCACGTTGCCTTACAGCGTCAAAATAGCTTTGGGCATTGGCGCTGCCGAGTTCTGCGGCCATTAAAAGCACATCTGCATAGCGAATAACGACATAATCTTGAAACTGGCCAATTTGGAAATTAATTCCACCGTTGTTGACAGCTATACTGTTTCCGTTTTCATCCACTAGGGGTGTATATTTCTTATTATAATAACCGGTGTATTCCCTTTGTCTCACTTGGTTGGTGAAATGAATGCCTTCTTCATTGATGGCGATGATGGATGCTGCACGCCGCGTGTCGTTACGGTTGTAAGCATTCCACAAACGCGGGTTCACCGTGGCACCGCCCCAACCGTTTCCATAAGGAAAGCTCCACTGTTCACGCATACCATTCATGACCAGCCAATGATTACCATCGGTATTACCAATTTGGTCGTCACTTCCATAGGTACTGGTATAGGTGTACTTAATGGCGAAGACAGTTTCTTTGTTGTCTTCACCTGCATAGTCTTCTAAAGAGGCCGGCCATAGATGCGCAAAATTTTCTACGAGAGAAAAACCGCCATTGTTGATGATATCTTCCAAGTAATTTAAAGCAGTAGCACGATCTACGAGCCCAACTAAATCTGTTTGGTTGTAGTAGCCCGTGTAGTACAGAAATACGCGACCCAACAATGCTTCGGCGGCCCATTTGGTTACGCGGCCATAACTGGATGCCGGCTGACTGGTATAGGGGGTATTTGGCAAGTTTGCCACCGAAAACTGAAGGTCTTCTGCAATGACGCGGTATACCTCTGTTGCGTCAGATTGTGGAAGGTTTTCGCTTGATGGCGTGGTGAGTAAGGGGATGTTGCCCCATAACCGCACCATGTCAAAATAAAGAAAAGCCCGTATATACCTTGCTTCAGCCTCGTAAAGATTGCGCAAGTCTGTATTATTGCCCCAGTCGATGTCATCAAAGCGCGTCAAAAGCATATTACAGCGGTATACCGCTTGGTAATAGGCCGACCAATTATCCTGAAAAATATTTTGGTCGGCAGGCGATCGCAAAGGATCAAATTCATCCAGCATTTGATAGCCAAAGCCATCCGCATTTCCAGTTCCTCCAAAAGCATTGTCGGATAACACTTCTGCGGCAACCGGTAAAGAAACGCCATTTGCCCATATGATTTGCAGACCATCGTAACAACCTACCAAAGCTTTGAAAGCATCTTGCGGTGTGCGGTAAGCATTTTCATCGGTCAAATCTGTCTTCGGTTCTGCGTCAAGGAAGCCTTTTGTACAAGCACTTAATAGGCACAAAAGTGCAGCAAGCGCCAGATATATATGTCTAATTTTCATGATCATCTTTTTTAAAATGTAATATTGGTGCCGAACATAAACGTTCTCGGTCTCGGATAATAACCTAAATCTACTCCAGAAGCAAAACCTTCTGTATACCCAATTTCAGGGTCCATACCATCGTAAGAAGTAAAGGTGAAAGCATTGAGCACGGAGGCATAAAGACGTACTTTATGCAGAAAACTTTTGTTAATCAGCTTTCCAAAATCATAACCCAAGGTGATGGTGTTGATACGGAAAAAATCTCCTTTGTGAATATACAGATCAGAAAAGTTCGTCCAGTTCCGGGCGTCTTCTGTAACACGTGGAGTGCTGTTGGAAGAACCCGGTCCGTGCCACCGATCTAGGATTGCGCTGGTGTAGTTTGCATAGATATTTCCATGGTTACGGTACGATTGCACCAATTGATTGCCTGCTACACCAGAGGCTTGAACAGCAAAGTCAAAACCTTTGTAGTTAGCGGAAAGACTAATGCCGAAAGTAAAATCGGGGTTGGGGTCACCAATGATCGTATTGTCGTTGGCGTTGATCCGTCCGTCGCCATTTACATCAACATAGCGTACATCACCCGGTTGTGCATTCGGCTGTATCAAGGCGCCTGCGCTGTTTCGATAGGTTTGAACCTCTTCCTCTGTCTGGAAAATACCATCTGTTTTTAGTCCCCAAAAATAACCAATCGGGAAACCATTCTGTGCGCGATAAAATTCCAGGGAATTATCGAACAGCAAGTTGTTCGGACCATGGATGGTTTGGTCAGAAGTAGGTATTTGTCCTACCCGATTTTTGTTGTAAGTACCATTTAGGCCGATGTTATAGTTCAGGTCACCCACCTTATCGTGATAGTTTAAAGCGAGTTCAATACCGGTATTTTTAACATTTCCACCATTGATGTAAGGCGCTTCTGCACCGGCGGTAGCCAATACAGGTGCCTGTATCAGCCAATCTTTCGTTGTTTTTCGATACCAGTCGAACGTCACATCCAATTTGTTGTTTAGCAAACGCGCATCAAATCCGATGTCCAGCTGTTCAGAAGTTTCCCATTGCAGGTTGCGATTACTTAACTGTCTAGGAAAAGTACCGGGCGTCAGTACGCCTTCATCGGGGCCAAAACCATAATTGGTATTGACGTAGTTAACCAGCGCCATATATCGGAAGGCCGGAATATTTTGATTTCCTACTTGTCCCCAACTCGCTCTCAACTTAAAGAAATCGAGCCAAGACCGCGTATCTTCCATAAAGGATTCGTTGGTAGCAACCCAGCCCAACGACAGGGATGGGAAATAACCCCAACGGTTTCCGGGAGCAAAACGCGAAGAACCATCAGCACGGAAAGTGGCGTTCAATAAATAGGTACCCTTATAGTTATAGTTGATTCTACCGAAATAAGACATTCGTTTGTCGTCATCATCTGGCGCACCTCCCAAGTCAATACGCGTTGCGTCATTTCTATTGGTTGCATTGGAAAGCCATGCATGTTCGAGATCATTAAAAACAGCATTGATATTGGCGCCCCACATGCTTGAACCGCTGTACTGGAAGGCAGAGGATCCGACCATCGTCTCGAAATGATGCTCGTTTAGGTCGAATGTATAGCTCAATAGATTATCCCATAGCAAGCTTTTATTTTTCCCCATGTTTTGATTAATCCTTGAGAAATCGTTGAAAGTGTAGGTCGATAATCGATAGACTGGAGTAAAAGACCTGCTTTCGTTTACATTGTAGTCCACACCCAAGCTGGTACGGAAACGTAAACCCTTGAACGGCTCAATGATTAAATAGACATCACCAAACAAACGCTGACTGTTACGATCATTTTGGTTTTCGTAATACATGGTTGCATAGGGATTTGCTTCGCCATTGTTCCAAGAAGAATTGGAGTTGTCCCAAAAATTTCCATTTTCATCATACATGGGTACTAAAGGGCTGGTATTGAAAGCGCTACGTAGCGAGTTGTTGTACTGATTCCCGACACCAATTCCATTATTATTGAGATAGGTAAACGTCAAGTGTTCCCCCAAACGGATTACGTCATCGTATAGTTTATGCTCAGAATTAATTCGGTAACTAAAACGTTCATAATTCGATAATTCTTTTCCGCCTACGATTCCTTCCTGTGACGTATAGCCGAAAGAAGTAGAATAGGTTGAGGTTTTACTTCCACCTTGCGCGCTCAGCGAGTAATTCTGTGTGAGTGCGTTATCGGTGAACATCTCATCCATCCAGTTGGTACCACTACCCAATGCGCTTATTTCCGTATTGGAGAAATAGGGTGATCTACCCGAATTGATAGCTGCTTCGTTCATAATGATCCCATATTCCGTTGCATTCAGCATATCGATCTTGCGCGCCCTTTTTTGTAAACCGGTATAGGTGTCCAAAGAGATTTGTGCGGGTTGTTCTGTTGAACCCGATTTTGTCGTGACCAATATCACACCGTTTGCAGCCTGCGAACCATATATAGCAGCAGATGCTGCATCTTTTAGGACATCGATGGACGCAATATCATTGGGATTAAGATAGGTGATGTCATTGGTTAGCACACCGTCAACAACATAGAGGGGCGCAGCATTTCCCGTAGTACCGACACCTCTGATGACCACCCGCATTGACTCTCCCGGCTGCCCCGAGCTCGAACTGATCTGTACACCGGGTGTTTGCCCTTGCATCGCTTGTAGTGCGTTAGTGGTACTTTGCTTCTGCAGATCATCTCCCTTGACCTGCACAGATGCACCAGTGATCAATTTTTTTTGTTGCACACCGTATCCTACCACCACCACTTCATCTAAATTTCCAGCCTCCGCTTGCAGCGTAATATTTAGCTCATCGAAGTTGGCAATATTCCTTTCTTGCTCGCTCATGCCTATGAAAGAAAATACAAGTGTTTGACCGATAGTTGCTTGGATAGCAAACAATCCATTTTCATCAGTTGAGACACCTTTGGTGGTTCCCTTTAATTTAACACTCACGCCTGGGATGGGTAATTGATCTTCCGCGGAGATCACTCTTCCTTTGACCATCTCTTGTGCATGAAGGAGATGCGTAGAAAAGGGCATGAGAAAAAGCCAGGTTAAGATATACAGTCGGATAGTTTTTTTTTGAGTTAGCTTGTTCATTTTTCCGATTCTTAATTGTTAGTTTGGTTTATTTTATTTGTCCTATAATTGGATATTGATCGCTTTTCCAACATAATTTATCTGTTTTATTGATTTGTTTTGGTTATCGATTCCTTGTTCTTGCCCGCCGCTTACCAGCACCACATTGAATTTTTGGGATTTTGTATATTTCGTGAAATTGCCTTCGCGCTTACTTATTTCGAGCTTTTTGGTTTCGTTATGGTATTTGAATACAATACGGTTTGCAACACCTTTTTCGTAATCATAGGTGATTCCATCATCCTCAAATAGGGTGAAACTTCCATTTGCACCTTCATAGACATAAAAGGTGATAGGATCTTGATTGCTGTCGGCCGTGTGCTGTAAAACAGGACCTACCGGTACGATGCTGCCAGCTTTTACGAAAACAGGAATCCGTTCGTAAGGTGCCTTTGCCAGTACTTTTTGTCCTCCTGGGAAATGTTTACCTGAGTAGAGATCATACCAAGAGGTGCCGGCAGGCAGGTAAACTTCCCTTTCATGAAGGGCCTTTTTGGTCACTGGATTTACAAGTAACGAAGATCCTACCATAAATTGATCGTTAATATCAAATGTTTGTGGATCTGCGCCAAACTCCATCGGTAAACCTCTCAAAATGCTCGCATTTTGGTAATAAGCGTTGGCAGCCAAACTATAGTAGTAGGGAAGAAGACGATAGCGCAACTGTATATAGTAAACCATACTGTTATAGGCTGCATGTCCCTCCGGAGCGATGTGGAAGGGTTCTCTGAAGGGGAATTGACCATGTGCGCGGAAGATGGGAATAAATGCACCGAATTGGTACCAGCGGCTATTTAATTCTCTCCAGTCTTCTAAATCTGCTTCATTGGGATGGTAGTGTTTTTTTTCTACTAAGAAGCCTCCGGCATCCATTGTCCAATAGGGCAGACCAGACATGGAAAAGTTAACCCCGGCCGCTATTTGATCGCGCATGTCTTCCCAAGTGGAGGCAATATCGCCACTCCACGTGGCTGCAGCATAACGTTGTTGTCCGGCAAAGCCCGAGCGGGTAAGCATAAACACTCTTTTATTCGGATCGGTCTTTCTTTGTCCTTCATAAATGCCTTTGGCATTTTGCAAGGGGAAGGCGTTATAGTAGCGCGTTGACGAACCAATCGACGGCTGGAAGACATTCTTGCGTTCTTCCAAACTGATGTTGGAATGTATATCAGGTTCGCTGGCATCCATCCAGAAAGCATCTACTCCTTTTTTGTAGAGATTTTCGTTCAGGAGATCCCAAAATCCATGACGTGCTTGCTCGTTGAAAGGGTCATAAAAAGTAGATCTATAACCCTCACCGATCCAGTCTTTTCTTCCATCAGTTATATTACGCCTGTACAACCAACCATTTTTCATGAATGTCGGGAAAGTAGAGGCCTTTTCATTAAATTTTGGCCAGACCGAAATCATCAATTTGTAGTTTTCTTTGTGTAACTTTTGAATCATCAAGGAAGGATCGGGAAAGCGGTTTAGATCAAATTGTTGTCCTCCCCAATCTTGTTCTGGCCAGTACGACCAGTCTAGCACAATGTTGTCGATTGGGATCTTACGCCTACGGAATTCCTGTGCTACATCCAGTATTTCCTGTTGTGTTTTATAGCGTTCACGACTTTGCCAAAAACCTAATACCCATTTAGGCATGATCGGTGCTTTCCCCGTTAGTACCCTATAAGCGCCAATTACGTGATCCATATTAGAGCCTGCAAGGAAGTAATAGTCTATGCCATCACCCGCTTCCGAATGGAAACCAAAGCTTTTTTTATTTTCGTCTTGCGGTAAAGGACGTTGCCATTTAACACCGAAATAAGATTGTGAACCTTCAGGAGTCCAGTCAATCTGTATATCGTGCAGTTTATCTGCTTGCGTTTCGATAGGGATTTCAAAGCTTCCGGCATTCCAAGATTCTCTCCACCGATTTTGTACTAGTTCCCCATCAATCCACACTTTGATATATCCGGCATATTTGAAGTGAAGTCGATGTGTTCCGTTAAAAGGAGAGCTAAATTGCCCTTCGTATCGCACCAGACTCTTTGCTAAGTCGATATCAACAGGAAACTTGTGTTGATCGCTCAGATCGTAATAGGCAATATCAGATTCTGCACGTTCTGTGAAAATATCGTTTTCATTTTCTTTATTTACATAAGTTGCGGTAAGCCATCCTTCATTACCTTCTTTAGAAATAAGTTTCAACCCAGATAAAGGCAGTAGAGCGCGCGTATCTCCTGCGGTGGTTATGGAGTAATTGTTCCATAGTATACCGTAGTTTTTTGTAGAAACCATCATGGGCACGGCGACTTCCGTATTGTATTGAAGAAGCGTTACCTGTTTGTCTTGATAGTTCATTATACCATTCTGGTGCTGACCAAGGCCGTATAAACCTTCAGAGGGGTTAATACGGAAGACTTGTTTCACCTCGTAAAAGCTATCGCCGTTCGCCACAGCTGGAATAAATGAGTGGCTATCGCGGTTTTCTTCACTTAAAATAGTATCACCTTTTAGATTTAAGAAATGAATCTGGCCGTTAAGAAGAGATACAGTAACTTGCAAATGCTTGCTTTTGATAAGCAGTTCATTGGCTTTTTCCTCTACAGCGAGTTGATTAACTTTTGTTACGAACGTATCGGTAAGGGCTAATACGGAAGATTCTTTTACCGTAGGGTTCAATGGCGTTGCCTTTACATGTACAATGCTATCTTTTATAAAACTGATAGCAATTTTTTGATCAATAGTTCCAGATATATTTTTATAAGTGATGAAAACACCGTTATCAACTTTTTGATAGGTGGGTTTTTGAGCATGTGCACAAAAAGGCAAACAGCAACATAGCACGGCAATAGTGTTTAATAATTTCGGCATGAGTTCAATCTTGGTTTTTAATGAAGCGCTTATCTGGTCTACTAGATCCGGTTAGCTTGGTTAGTCAGATAAAACAATGTAAAACTAAAAGAAGCGGCGATGAATTGGGGGGTGTTTATGTTTATATTTGGTGTATATTATGTTAACAAATCTTCGTTTTTGGGCAAAAAAATACGATTTGATAAGAAAAGACTATTGGTGTTGTTTATAAACGGATGGCAAAACCTTGTACATCGCCTTAAAATATTTACTAAATTGTTTTGGGTTATTAAAGCCAACCTGATAGGCGATTTCAGCAACACTTAAATTGGATTTAGCGAGTAACTGCGCTGCTTTCCGCAGCCGCAGGTTCCTAATAAACTCTGAGGGAGTATGTCCATTTAATGCGAGCAATCGTTTATACAAACCCACTCTGCTGATATGGAGGGCTTCGGCCAGGTCTTCTACAGAGAAAGACGTATTTGAAATGTTTTCTTCAGTAACTTTTGCCGCTTTGCGTAAAAATTTCTCGTCTTCCGATTCAATAGCAAGGGTGGTGGGAATTACTTCTAACTGCTTCTTATACGTTTTTTCAAAACGCGCTTTTTGTCTCAATTGATTGTGAATCTTTGAGATCAGTAATTGGAAATGGAAAGGTTTTGTTATATAGTCTGAAGCGCCGGCATTGGTGGCAATGATTTGCATATCGGGATCGCTATAGGCCGTTAGTAGTATCACTGGAATATGTTGTGTACGTGTGTCTTTTCTGATTTTGTGACAAAGATCAATACCCGAGTCACCCGGCATCTGTACATCAGAAAGCACGAGGTCTGGATGCATCGCTAATATTTTTGGCCATGCGCTGGCTGCCTCCTGGCTATACTCCACATGAAAAGCGGATTTTAAATGTTCCTGTAAATAAAGTATCAGTTCCAGATCGTCATCCACTAATAGAATGAGGGGGGCTTTTTTTACCACGATGCTCAGCTGATCATCGTGGTTTTCAGAAACAGCTACTGCAGTAAGCTTTTCTAAATCGATAGCTTTATTTTGTGTATCAGGAGCATGTAGGACAGGTAAAGTAATAGTAAAGATACTTCCACGATGCTCCTCGCTATCCAATTGGATGCTCCCGCCAAGTAATTGTACATATTCCTGTGTAATGGACAGACCGATACCGTTTCCCTGATTTGACAATTGCTTGCCAGAGGTGGTCTGAAAATAGCGTTCAAAAATTCTACTCTGTTGGTCTTTGGGGATTCCTATACCGGTATCCTTTATTTTTATGACGATCATCTCCGGGTTTTCTTTATTTGGAATATCCAGATAAACTTCAATGATGCCGTTTTCTTTTGTAAACTTAAATGCATTACCCAGTAGATTGAATAGGATGCGTTCTAATTTATCATGATCAAAATACGTATATAGGCTTTTGAGATCTGTAATAAAAGAAAGATGTATTCCTTTTTTTATTGATAAGTCATGGAAAGACTCCGTATGTTCTTTTATCTGCGCAATGATATCACCCAAAGATAAATGCAGCTTTAGACTATTGCCATCTACTTTTTTTAAATCCAATAGTTGATTTACTAAATTCAGTAAACGTTTAGCATTCCGTTTCATCGTATCCAGGTGTGTACGCTGATGGGATGTGGGATGATCATCAAGTAAGCTATCAATCGGAGCCATGATGAGACTCAAAGGGGTTCTAAAGTCGTGACTTACATTGGTAAAAAACTGCGTTTTTAAGTGCTCTAGCTCAATGGCCCGTTTGGTCTCTTCTCTTTCTTGCTGAAGCAGGTAACGACTTCTTTGCCGTTGTTTTTCAATACGTCTAATCAAGAGTAGGATACCCAGTATAACTGCTATGTAACTGAAATATGCCAGCGGTGTTTTCCAGAAGGGGGGAGCAATCGTGATGCGCAGCAACGAATAGGGCTGGCTCCATCGCCCACTTTCCAGAGACGCTTTTATCATGAAATCATAAACACCCGGATCGAGATTGGTGAAGGTTATTTTATGACCTCCTTCATCGGGTAGCCAATCATCATGAAAGCCTACAAGCTTGTAAACAAACCGGCTCTGTTCTTTTGCTAAATAATCTAGCGGTGAAAAAGTGATACTGAAAACATTTTGATTGTAACGGAGGGGTATTTCTTTTGTGAACGAGGGAGAGCCCGTCAAGATTGTTTTTCCCTCATACTGTTTCCCAATTTCAACCGCACGATTAAACAGCGCGAATTCTGTAATAACCGGCTTGAGTCGCTGTTTAACTTTTGGTATATTTTCTGGGACGATGATATTGAAGCCGGCGGGACCTCCGAAAATCAGTTCGCCTTTTTTGGTCTTTATAGCGGCATTTTCGTTAAAAGATAATCCCTGCAAGCCATCTCTCGTATGATAATTTCTGATATCTGCCAGCTTGCCCGGTTCTGTGGCCATTGATAAACAGGATAATCCTTTAAGCGTGCTGACCCAAATATTCCCTTGTTGATCTTCCAATAAATTCAAGATCACATGGTCGGGTAAGCCGTCTGTCTCTCTATAGGTTATGAACCGATTTTTATTGGGTACATAGACATTCAATCCGTCTTGAGTAGCTACCCAGATGGTGCCGCTGCTGTCCTGTAAGATATCCGAGATATAGTTATTGCTGAGCGTAGCGTTTATGGTATCTGCACGATGTGTTTGTATAATACGATGGGAGGAATCTAAAATAACGATACCTTCCGCTCCACCAATCCACAGATTGCCTTCCCGATCTTCCATGATAGCAGAGATATACTTTGGAATACGCTGATTATCTATCTGGATAAAATCGTCTTTTTCAGGGACATAGTAATACAGTCCGTTGGAGAGCGTTCCTATCCATATCGTGTTTTTCCTGTCCTGATAGATCTCCCAAATACTGTTATCGGATAGGTTTTTGTTGTTGCCGGGACCAAGTGGATAGCGCTTAAAAGAATGACCATCATATACATTAAGACCACCGTGATAAGTACCTACCCATAACCTGTTTTTTCTATCCAACAACATACTGACAACGATATCGCTGCTAAGGCTATTCGGATTATCCGCCACGTTAACGTGAGAAATAAAACGATTTTCGGCTCTGTCGAAATAGATGACACCTCCACCATTGCTTCCTATCCAAAGATTTCCTTTTTTGTCTTCCACAAAACGGTTAACATCATCAAATGGTAAGCCTATTTGGTGGTTTACTAAAGGGAACATCAACAATTGTTTATGGTAGTAGCTAATACCTTGTTTATAGGTGCCCACCCAGATGATCTGTTGATCGTCTTTGTAGAGAGCCGTTGTGCTATTTTGGGCGATGCTGTAGCTATTCGCATCGTTGTGTAGCAAATAGGATACTTGGAATGTTTTTTTATTCAATACATTAATACCGCCATGATCAGTTGCTAACCATATATTTCCATTTTCATCTTCTGTTATATTACTGACTACATCTGTATTGATGGCTATATGTCGACTTTTTTTATGAATATGTAAAGACATAGAACCGTCTTTTTTTATATAGTAAACACCAACAGGAATGTCTAATGCATAGATCCATAAATCACCGGTATGATCTATAAAAATTTTGTAATTAGCTAGTATGACGGCCGGATTTACCTGTTTTATCGGATTAATATGGGTGCTAAGGGCTAAGGTGGTGCAATCAATCTGCTCTAATAAACCATTATTGTAAACTAATTGAAGGTGATTGTTCGGACTAAGTGCAATACCGGTAATGGCAATATTGTTTTTGGATGTATACAGAACGCTTTGTTTTTTTTGGGGATTATAGCGATACAATCCTGAAGATTCGTGTAGAAACCAATAATTGCCCTGATGATCTTTAACAATCTGACTGATATTGCCCGGAGGTATCTGATAGGTTTTTAAAAGGCTATCTACGTTGCGGTCGAAATTTTCCTGTTCGGCCTGATAAATATTAAAGCCACTCCGGGTTCTAACCCAAAGCTTTTGCTCCGGACCTAATAAGAGGTCGGTAATATTGTTATCGTTTAAACTGGCTTTATCCGTATTTGAATGTCTGAAGATCTTAATTTGCTGACCATCATAGCGATTTAAACCGACCGAAGTTCCATACCATAAAAAGCCGGCTGAATCTTTAATGATCGAACTGATATGGTTATTAGAAAGACCATGTTGTTCATTTAACTGGTAAAAGCGGATATCAGGAGGGGTTTGTGCTAACGTTGTCATTAGCACACTTATTTGTATAAACAAGGTATGGATGATGCCTTTTAACACTGCTATTTGATTTTTTCTTTAATACTCGGAAAAGGAAGTCTTGTGAGCGATTTTTTCGGTTTCAATTTGCCAGTCCAATGCTTCAAACTTATGTAAAATTGAAGTGAATTCCAAGTTACCAACATCATGTCAATTTTTTTATAGATAGATAGCCATCTTAATTCTGTAGTTTTGCATATCTTATTGCTCAATCCAACATAATAGCTATGTACTTAATTTTTGATACCGAAACAACAGGTTTACCCAAGCGTTGGGACGCACCGATTACGGATACAGATAATTGGCCCCGGTGTATTCAGCTAGCTTGGCAGCTGCACGATGAAATGGGGAATTTGGTAGAGCACCAAGACTACTTGGTAAAACCTGAAGGATTCAATATTCCATACGATGCGGAGCGTATACACGGTATTTCTACAGAGTTGGCTTTAGAACAGGGTATTCCATTACTAGATGTTTTGGAAAAATTTAAATTAGCATTAGATAAAGCTAAGTTTGTGGTGGGCCAGAATATAGGTTTTGATATCAATATCATGGGCTGCGAATTCCATCGGATGGAATTTGCTACCAACTTGGCCGAAATGCCCGTATTAGATACCTGTACAGAGGTAACAGCTAATTTATTGCAATTGCCAGGCGGGAGAGGTGGGAAGTTCAAATTGCCGAATCTGACGGAGTTACATCAATATCTATTTGGTGTGCCCTTTGCGGAAGCGCATAATGCTACTGCCGATGTAGAGGCTACTACGCGTTGTTTTCTTGAGCTGATCAAGAGGAAAATTTTTACGGCTGCTGAATTACAGGTTCAGGAAGATTATTTTGAAATCTTCCGTACTAATAATGCTGATGTTATACAGCCTGTAGGTCTGCAGCATGTAAACTTGAAAGCGGCCTCTGACGAAATTAGGCAACGTCAGAGAGCGCAAGAAGAGAGCCTTTCACAAAAAGATCTGGAAGCGAATAAGGAAGAGCTTAAAGAGGTTGATTTTGTTCACTTACATAATCACACACAGTTCTCGATCTTACAATCTACTATTTCTGTGTCTGATCTGGTAAAGGCAGCTGCCAAGTATAAAATGCCCGCCGTAGCAGTGACCGACCATGCCAACATGATGGGGGCCTTTCACTTTGTAAGTAATGTGCTCAACCATAATAAAGCGGCCGAAGCCAAAAATAAAACAGCTATCGAAAATGGTGAGGAACCAACAGAAACGATTATTAAACCTATTGTAGGCTGTGAGTTTTTCGTTTGCGATAATCATAAAGACAAAACTAGAAAAGATAATGGTTATCAAATAGTTTTGCTGGCTAAGAATAAGGCCGGTTACCATAATCTGGCAAAGATGTCTTCTCTTGCCTATACAGACGGCTTTTATTATGTGCCGCGTATAGACCGTAACATCATCCAACAGTATAAAGAAAATATCATCGTTTTATCTGGAAACCTATACGGCGAGATTCCTAATAAGTTACTTAATATGGGGGAGAACCAAGCAGAGGAAGCGCTGCTCTGGTGGAAAGAAACGTTTGGAGATGATTTCTATATGGAATTAATGCGCCATAACCAGGAAGATGAAAATAGGGTAAATATTAGCTTAATTGAACTAGCTCGGAAACATCAGGTAAAATTGGTAGCTACCAATAATACGTATTATATAAACAAGGAGGACGCGCATTCGCATGATATTTTACTTTGTGTACGCGATGCCGAAAAGTTAGCAACACCCAAGGGTAGGGGTAGGGGGTTTCGGTATGGTTTACCCAATGAAGAATACTATTTTAAATCCGGTGAAGAGATGAAAAAGCTCTTCACTGATATACCGGAAGCTATTTCGAATATTCAAGAGATTATCGACAAAGTAGAAGTTTATTCTTTATACCGAAACGTATTGCTTCCAAAATTTGACATTCCGGATGAATTTCAAATTGCCGAAGACAATGTGGATGGAGGGAAGAGAGGAGAAAATAATTACCTAAGGCATCTTACTTATGTTGGCGCTGCCAAACGCTATGCTGAAATCACGCCAGAGATAAGAGAGCGGTTGGATTTTGAGTTGCAGACGATTGAAAAAACCGGGTATCCGGGTTATTTTCTGATTGTACAGGATTTTATTGCTGCTGCCCGGAGTATCGGTGTTTCAGTAGGGCCAGGGCGTGGTTCGGCTGCCGGATCAGCGGTGGCATATTGTTTGGGTATCACCAATATTGATCCTATTGCTTATGATTTGCTATTTGAACGTTTTCTGAATCCTGATCGTGTATCCATGCCCGATATTGATATCGATTTTGATGACGAGGGGAGAGGAAGGGTAATGGATTATGTGATCAATAAGTATGGCGCCAATCAGGTAGCGCAAATTATTACCTATGGAACGATGGCGGCTAAGTCGTCTATTCGAGATACAGCGCGCGTTTTAGATTTGCCCCTTTTTGAAGCGGATAAAATAGCTAAACTCATACCTAACCTCAAATTAAACAAGCTGTTTAATATGGATGCGCAGGCCTTGAAGAGTGCTCTGCGGACAGAGGAGCTGGAAAGTGTAAGGGAACTGATCAATCTTGCCAATGGCAATGATTTAAGCGCCGAAACCATTAATCGTGCAAAGGCCTTGGAAGGTTCTGTCAGAAATACGGGAATCCATGCTTGCGGGGTCATTATTACACCAGATGATATCACCAATTTTGTTCCTGTATCTACGGCTAAAGACTCAGAATTATATGTAACACAGTTTGATAACTCGGTGGTAGAAAGTGCCGGACTTTTAAAGATGGACTTTTTGGGTTTAAAGACCTTAACCTTGATCAAAGATACGGTAAGCTTGGTTAAACATACCAAAGGCGTAGAACTAAACCCTGATTTCTTCCCCATTGATGATGTAAAAACATATGAGCTTTTCCAGCGTGGCGAAACAATTGGTATCTTTCAATATGAGTCGCCCGGTATGCAAAAATACATGAAGGACCTAAAACCTACTGTGTTTGGCGATTTGATTGCGATGAACGCCCTTTATCGCCCAGGTCCTTTGGAATATATCCCGAGCTTTGTCAAAAGAAAAAACGGGGAGGAGCCTATCTCTTACGATCTGGATGCTTGTGAGGAATACCTGAAAGAAACCTATGGTATTACAGTTTATCAGGAGCAGGTGATGCTTTTATCTCAAAAGCTTGCAGGGTTTACAAAAGGTGAGGCCGATGTATTGAGGAAGGCAATGGGTAAAAAGCAACGCGATGTACTGGACAAAATGAAACCTAAATTTGTTCAACAGGCTGCGGAAAAGGGGCATAATGAAAAAACATTAGAAAAGATATGGAAAGATTGGGAAGCTTTTGCCAGTTATGCCTTTAACAAATCGCATTCCACCTGTTACGCATGGGTAGCCTATCAAACGGCTTATCTGAAAGCGCATTATCCGGCAGAATATATGGCTGCGGTGCTCTCTAATAATATGAATGATATTAAACAAATCTCCTTTTTTATGGAGGAATGCAAAAGGATGGGACTAACCGTGTTAGGGCCGGACGTAAATGAATCATTCTATAAGTTTACGGTAAATGAACAAGGCGCTATACGTTTTGGTATTGGCGCGGTGAAAGGAGTTGGTGCAGGTGCCGTTGATACGATTGTAAGTAACCGTAATGATGGAAAATATAGTTCAATAAGTGATTTTGCTAAAAGAAGCAATCCACGTACCATTAACAAGAAGGTATATGAAAGTTTGGTGTACAGCGGAGCCTTTGATTGCTTTGGACATAATAGAGCACAATTTTTCCAGGTGCCTGACGGTATGACACAAAATGGCATAGAGCGTCTGATAAAATACACGAACGATTATCAGTACAATAAAAATAATGCTGCGATGTCTTTATTTGGCGGTACAAGTGATGCGGATATACCAGAACCCAATTTACCTCCTTGTCCGGAATGGGGGTTAATGGAAAAATTACGTCATGAAAAGAACGTAGTCAGTATGTATATTACCGGACATCCCATGGACGAATACCGTTTGGAATTGGAACATTTCTGTCAACACAAGGTAAGCCAGTTGCATTTAATAGACAAGATAAAGGCTGGTGCAGGAAAAGATAGCGATAGTAGTTCGGATAATGGGGTGGAAGCTGGTGAGACCGGTGTAGAAGATATCAAAGCAGAATTTGCGAAAATAAAGAATAAAGATCTGGTGCTTGGCGGGATGGTTACTGCAGTATACCACGGCATGACAAAGACAGGTAAACCTTATGGGCGTATGAGCTTTGAAGATTATTCTGATTCCTACGAGATGGCCTTATTTGGCGAAGATTATGTAAAGTTTAAAGGCTTTATGAATGAAAATTACTTTTTGCAAATCCGTGGAACGGTGAGTGAGCGATTTAGACAGCAAGACAATTGGGAATTTAAAATAACATCTATACAGCTTCTTTCAGAATTGAGAGATAAGATGGCCAAGTCAATCAGTATCCAGGTGCCCTTACATGAACTAAACAATAAATTTGTGCATAATCTTCAGAACATTATTCAAAAAAACCAGGAGGAACAAGAAATAAAGAATTGTCAGCTTAAATTTATTTTACTGGATTATGAAGATAAGGTGAGCCTGGAAATGCCTGCAAAAGGGATGAAAGTGCATCTTAGCAATGAATTTTTAAATGATCTAAAGTCGCTAACCGGCGATAGAGGATATAAGTTAAATTAATGTCAGATTGTCATATAGTATGCATTGGCAAAACATTTGAAAAGCTATATTTGTAATACAATGAACAAAATGTTCATTGGGAGAAATAGTATACATACTTAAAATAGATAAATAATGGCATTAGAAATCACAGATAGCAACTTCGATGAAGTTGTATTGAAATCAGACAAACCAGTATTGGTTGATTTTTGGGCAGAATGGTGCGGTCCCTGCCGGATGGTTGGACCAGTTGTTGAGGAGCTAGCTAAAGAATATGACGGTAAAGCGGTTATAGGAAAAGTAAATGTAGATCATAATTCTGACATCTCTACAAAATATGGTATCCGTAATATCCCAGCTTTGCTGTTCTTTAAAAACGGAGAGATTGTGGACAAACAAATAGGTGCTGTACCCAAATCCGTTTTAGCGGGCAAACTAGAAGCTCAATTAGTGTAAGTAATTTCATACACCGATAAAAAGAGGCCCTTAAGATTTTCTTAAGGGCCTCTTTGTTAGGTATTATATCTCTATGACCTTATTTTATTCCTGATTGTCATATTAAAAGGAACTTTTATTTATTCACCAGATATCTCCTTTAAAGGTGTTCATGAACTCGCTTTGCGGTTTACGCGCGGATCGCGCAGATTTTTTCTACTTTGTCCGCAACAAAGTAGAGCAAACCGAGGAGCTTGACTCCGAGCTCATAAAGACCTTTTGAAGCGGACACAACTTTATAAATGCCTGGCTGGCTTGCTCCGTTGCAATCCGTGGCCAACATTCCCGATCGTAAAAGGAGCCACCCCATACACAAGGCGACGCTTCGTTCGTCTTTTACTCTTATTTCGTAAGCTTCGCGTTATAATTGTACATAGTCATGTTTGGCTGCCGATTGCTGCCTTCACAAACCTATGCCACTTTTTCGTGTTTCGGAACGTCTGTGCTTCAATCAAAACGGTGCTTTCGAGCGTAGGCTTGGACGGCCTTGGAGGATATGGTAGCAGCAGGCAGCAAAGCATGTGCAGCAGCCCTTCATTTTGCTGTATCCAAGCGGATTGAGAAAGCGAAGCGGCTGCATCCGTGCCGTAAATGTTTTGCAAACGGATGCAACGTAACATCCATAGCCTTGACCTTTGCGTTACTTTGGGTCAAGCCAAAGTAACAAACCGTTCCCATGCATCTAACCCGTCTTTAATTACTCGACAAGCCAAGATAATCTCTTCTTCGGTAATGATCAAAGGAGGTGAAATACGTAAAGCTGTTTCGTGGTGTAGAAACCAGTCGATCATCAGCCCATGATCAGCACCATATTTACTTACGAATTCTACCTGGGCAAAAGATGCCAATTGCACACACATCATGAGGCCAATACCTCTTACCTCCTGTATGAGTGGATGTTGTAAATGCTGCTTAAAAAGTTGGTGTTTAACAGCAACGCTATCCATTAGTTTCTCATCAATAATTGTATTCAAAGAGGCCAGGGCAGCAGCGCAGCTCACTGGATGCCCTCCAAAAGTGGTAATATGGCCCAATATTGGATTTTCTTTGATTACTGACATAATTTCACGCCTGGCAATAAAAGCTCCAATAGGCATTCCTCCGCCCAAACCTTTAGCGGTTAGTAATATATCCGGTACAATGCCATAATGTTCAAAGGCAAAGAGTTTTCCGGTACGTCCAAGGCCCGTTTGTATTTCGTCTAGTATAAGAAGTGTGCCCGTTTCATCACAGCGTTTCCGGATGGCTTGCATGTACCCCACATCCGGAACGCGGATTCCGGCCTCACCCTGCACCGCCTCCAGGAAAATCGCAGCCGTTTCTTCCGTTATTTTATTTAACTCATTTTTATCGTTGTAATTTATATATTGCACATTTGGTAGAAGGGGCTCATAGGGCGTTTTATATTTTTCGTCGCCCATGAGACTTAAAGCGCCTTGTGTACTTCCATGATAGGCCTTGTTAGCGGCAATAAACGCTTTTCGTCCTGTATATTTTTTTGCGATCTTCATGGCGCCCTCTGTTGCTTCTGCTCCAGAGTTGACGAAGTATACATTATTTAAAGTTTCTGGCAACAAAGAAATCAATCTAGTTGCTAATGCAACCTGTGGTGCCTGTACAAACTCTCCATAGACGGTTACGTGTAGATATTTGTCTAATTGCTCTCTGATGGCAGTCAACACGTTGGGATGTCTATGACCAATGTTACTTACAGCAAAACCTGATACCAAATCTATATATTTCTCTCCATTTGGGCCATATAAATAAAGCCCTTCGGCTTTCTCAATTTCTATGAGACGTGGTGTATCTGATGTCTGTGCTGTATTCAGTAAAAAAAGTTGACGATTGCTTAACATATATAAAATTTATTGAATAAAAAGAATACCCATGGCCCAAGGCCACGGGTATCAAAAGCGTTCAGGTAAAACGGTATTTTAATCATTTCTCCGATCACGGAGCTGTTTCAGCAATTGCTCGCGAAATTCACGTTCAGCTTCAAAAAATCTAGCGGTTCTCTGTGCGTTTATGATGGGGATAAAAGCATCACGATATCTCATTTTTAACGCTAAAACCTCTGAATCATATTCTAATTCGCCCTTATTTTTACCTGTTTTAGTCCTTTTCTGATGCACAAGGCTGCGCATTTCTTTTTGATACTGATTGTATAAAGGAAAAAAGCGCTCGGCATCAGCAGGACTTAAAGAGAGTTCTTTCGTTAAGTAAGCAATTTTGGCAGCTTCAATTTGTTTGAAACGATCTTGATTATCATTGCCCTGGGCTTTTATACAAAGTATAGAAGCAAAAAACAATAAATATGTAAAAATTAATTTCTTCATTTTTTGTTAGATACTGTAATCTAAATAGGCCTCAATATCTTCTTCAGAAAAATTTGATTTATCTATCTGTTGTACTCCTTCAAATTGTGCTTCAAAAATAGCGCCATCTCCCGGCTCGCTGTAATATTCCAGATAACTTACGATATCACTGTTTGAAATATGTTCCAGTTTCTTTTCAAAACTGTTAGCAGCATTCAGCTGAAGGAATGTATAAGTACCCAAACTGATAGCGATGCAGGCAGCTGCAACATAGCCAATCCAAGAGGTGAATTTACTTTTTTTCTTTCTAAATGGAATAACTTTTTCTAATTCTTCGTGTTCTGCAGTATCGCTTGGTATCGTATGCTTTAGTTTCGTATTCAGTTCCTCGAAATAATTATCCGGAACAGTATAACCAGCGTTTGGAACAATTTCTCGTAACTTTTCCAGAAAAGGATTTTGCTCATCATCAGACAGACTAAAAATAGACGTGGATTCCTGCTCTTCCTGATGAATTCTTTCTAGAATTTTTTTCGTAAGTCCATCAAAATAAGATTCAGGCACAGAAAATGATTTTTCGGCGTCTGTAATGGCAACTACCCGCTGCATTATTTTATCTTCTAATGCATTAAAATAGTTGGCAGGCACAATAAATGGGTTATCCTTCGGATGCACAGGCATCCCTTTGATACCCGCTAAATCATCGCTGTAATTACTTCTATTGTCCATAGTAACTCTTAGATAGGGTTGCCACTAAAAGGTTTAATCATGATCGTGAAAAAATTGTTCTATTTTTTTAACAGCCAAATGATAAGAGGCTTTTAGTGCTCCTACACTTGTGCCAAGAATTTCTGAAATCTCATCATATTTCAAATCCTCGAAATATTTCATGTTGAAAACCAGTCGTTGCTTCTCTGGTAAAGTTAATAAAGCCTGCTGTAATTTCAATTGTGCCTGGTTACCATTGAAATAACTGGAGGTAGTTAGTGTTTCGGCTAAATAAGTAGATGAATCATCATCTAGCGATATGTTTTGGTGCTGTTTCTTTTTGTTTAAAAAGGTGATACATTCATTGGTGGCAATTCGATATAACCAGGTATACAGCTGGGCATCTGCTCGGAAGTTTTCTAAATTTCTCCATACTTTAATGAAGATATCCTGTACCAAATCATCAGCATCGTCATGATCAACCACCAATCTACGAACATGCCAATAAATTCTTTGTTGATATTTCTTCAACAAAAGATTGAAGGCTTCATTGCGGGTTTTTTCGTTAGCGAATTTTTCAATTATTATTGAATCTTCCATTAGCGGGCCTATCGGTTAGCGAAAGAACGGAGGGAGAACCATCCGTTCTTCTATAAAACCTTCTATTTACGTTTTAGTACTTTTTGCACCGCGGAAACGATACTATCTGCATTTAATCCATATTTAGCCATTAGATCTGCCGGTGTACCACTTTCACCAAAACTATCATTAACAGCAACATATTCTTGAGGGGCCGGGTTGTTTTTGGCTAATACCTGTGCAACACTATCACCTAATCCGCCAATTCGGTTATGTTCCTCCGCAGTTACTACACATCCTGTTTTTCCAACTGATTTTAGGATAGCTTCTTCATCCAGCGGTTTTATGGTATGTATGTTGATTATTTCTGCGTCAATACCCAATTCGGCAAGTTTCTCGCCGGCCTGGATGGCTTCCCATACAAGATGACCGGTAGCGATGATACTGACATCAGCACCCTCATTCACCATCCATGCTTTGCCTATTTCGAATTTTTGATCCGGATCTGTAAAAATAGGAACGGTAGGGCGGCCAAAGCGTAGGTAAACTGGGCCTTCATAATCTGCTATCGCGATGGTGGCGGCTTTCGTTTGATTATAATCACAAGGATTGATTACGGTCATCCCCGGTAACATTTTCATTAAACCAATATCTTCTAAAATTTGATGGGTTGCTCCGTCTTCTCCCAAGGTTAATCCCGCATGTGAGGCACAGATCTTAACATTTTTATTAGAGTAGGCGATCGATTGACGTATTTGATCGTATACCCTTCCCGTAGAAAAATTTGCAAAGGTTCCCGTATAGGGGATTTTGCCACCGATGGTTAATCCTGCGGCTATACCCATCATATTGGCCTCCGCTATGCCTATCTGGAAGAAGCGTTCAGGAAACTCTTTTATAAAAGCATCCATCTTTAATGAGCCGATGAGGTCTGCACAAAGTGCTACCACGTTGCTATTTTTTTGACCTACCTCATGTAAGCCTGCTCCAAACCCAGAACGTGTATCTTTTTTTTCAGTATATGTATATTTTTTCATCCGTAAATTTATTTTTTGAATCCATCGGTCGGATGGAGCTTACCATGTCCGAAATTTACCTTCTTGTGTGACGGAAATCAAATTTCAAACCTGGACGGTTCATTCTTCTTTAGTATTTTATAAATATCGATGATATCTACTTTAATTAATAATCGCCTAGGGTTTCTTCTAATTGTCCAAGTGCTGCGGCTAGCTGCTCATCGTTTGGAGCTACTCCATGCCATTTATGTGAACCCATCATAAAATCTACACCGTTACCCATTTCGGTTTTCATTAATATCATTACTGGTTTACCTTTTCCGGTATGTTCTTTTGCTTCTGCTAGCGTTTGGATCAATTGTGGCATGTTGTTGCCATTGGTTTCCAGCACATCCCAACCGAAAGCTTCCCATTTGGCTTTTAAGTTGCCTAAAGACAGTACATGTTCTGTGGATCCGTCTATTTGTTGACCATTCAGATCAATCGTAGCGATCAGGTTATCTACTTTATTATGAGGTGCATACATAGCAGCTTCCCAAACCTGTCCTTCCTGCAGTTCTCCATCTCCCATGAGTACATAAACCAATTTGTCATCTCCATTCAGTTTCTTTGCTTGTGCCGCTCCCAGAGAAACGGAAAGCCCTTGTCCTAATGAACCAGAAGCTATACGGATACCCGGAAGATGTTCATGTGTCGTTGGATGTCCTTGTAGGCGCGAGTTGATCTTTCTAAATGTAGCCAGCTCGCTTACCTCAAAATATCCGGCTCGCGCTAAGGTACTATAAAATACGGGCGATATATGACCGTTTGATAAGAAGAAAATATCCTCTCCAATGCCGTTAAAATTGAATTTAGGATCGTGATTAAGTTGATGAAAATAAAGGGCCACGAAGAAATCTGTACACCCTAAGGAACCTCCCGGATGTCCAGACTGGCAACTGTGTACCATTCGTACGATATCTCTGCGTACCTGTTTTGCAATGTTTTCCAGTTTTGTTATATCTGCACTCATTTATAAAATTTTATTGTACTATGTTAAAGGGGCTAATATAAGTAAAAATAGTGTTAGTACTCCACTACTATTACTACTTAACTATTCAGTCTACTGTACCAAATCCCGTATTTGCTGCGAAGCATTTTGGTTATCAACCTTTTTAATAATATGTTTGATCATCCCCTCTTCGTCGATCACAAAGGTGGTTCTAGCGGTGCCCATATACTTTTTACCATACATGTTCTTCTCCACCCAAACGCCATAATCTTCCACTATCTTTTTGTCGTCATCCGCCAAAAGATTAAACGGTAATTCAAATTTGCTGATGAATTTTTGGTGAGATTGCTCATCATCAACGCTTACTCCCAATACTTCATAACCATCTTGTAGAAGAGACTGATAATTGTCTCGAAAGTTACAGGCTTCTGTAGTACAACCGGGGGTATTGTCTTTCGGGTAGAAATATAGAATAACTTTTTTGCCAATGAAATCGCTCAGTTGTACGATTTCTCCATTTTGGTTTTTTGCTTTAATAGCGGGTGCTTTGTCGCCTTCTTTAAGTTCTTTCATTTTCTATTGTTTATGTGTTAATAAGAAGAAGTAAGATAAAAGTATCAAGACTTAGGTAGCAAGATAAAAGTATCAAGAAGCAAGATTATTTCTTCGTCTTACATTCTCTTTAAGCGTTCTGTTTTTCGCTCTATAATCGTTATATCTTGTCTTACGTCTTATATCTTACGTCTTGTGTCTTATATCTCATTTAAAAAAATCAGCTGTAAAGATCTTTTCATTATCCTTCCAGTCTTTAACTATTAATTGAAATTGATGTTTTCCCTTGGGAAGCTCTACGTCAAATACATGCCATAGAGATGCCGTTTTGGAGTCATATTCCATCAATATCCATTTGCCATCTATATAACCGTTAAACGATTGTATTCCTGATAAGTTGTCGGAAATTTTGAAATTAATCTGATGAATGCCCGCTATATTTTGGTTATTGCTTAAATTAATAGAACGAATGATCGGCGCAACAGTATCTACTGTGATATAAAAACTTCCAAAAGAGCGTGCCGTAGTGGTGACGTATCCGTTTTTGTAAATACCTCCTTGAGAATCTCCAAGTGTGTTTACAATCAGCGCTTTAGATTGCAAGTGGTCTGGTAGATTTTTCGGTTTTATAGATAGGGTATAACCACTATGTACAGGCACCATTCTGTTGTGTACGTGATGAATGGATGAATATCCGTTTTTTGGTTGGTTACCGTTCCTATAATTAAAATATAGATCGCTATACAAATTACCTTTAGGCAGTTTGATTTTTATATCATCATCTTCATAGGTGTTCTCTGTATCATAGGCAAAGCGTGTAGTTCCTTTATCTATTTTTCGTTCAATGGGATATTGAGAGTTATTCTTTACATGGAAGGATAAGGTGCTGGTGTTTCCCATTACGTCACTTACGCGGTAAGTGATTTCATGCGTTTGATTATCCGTTATGTTGATAATTCCATTGTTTTGAAGCTTTTTGTAAAGCTCCAGTTTATTGCCCGGTTCCACAAAACTTTTTTGAACCCGCCTTTTATGCAAAATATAGGTGGCATAATCAATATGAGCGTTGATGGCCCTGCTGTTATCAAATGAAAAACTTTCCCAGGCCGCCGTGTAAATAGGAACTCCGTCTAAAAGTAACTCAATGGCATAAACCCCGTTCTGATTGGCAGAAACAGACGTTCGGTCGGTAGTAACAATCCCAAAACCCGAGGGTCCGTTTAAGGTGATAATCTTAGAGGGGTTTATCTGATAACGACCGTTACTTCCGGCAATCTGTAAATGCTCTCTAGGGGTATTTTCATCATAACCATTTTCTCCAAATCGGTATACAGTTAAGCCACCGATGGTTGGTGGCACTTTGTCTGGAATAGTTAAGCCAAACAACTGGGCATTAATGGTATGTTCGGAGGGTGTGTCTCTTAATTCAAAATGGAGATGTGGCCCAGCAGAACCGCCGGTATTTCCAGAGTAGGCGATGATATCTCCTTTTCGAACAGGAATTAATAGAGCAGAAAGAGGAAAATCTACATCAAAGCGCTGTTCTTCATATTGTTTGCGTTTAACAAATGAGGTGATCTTATCATTGTAACGTTGTAGATGCATGTAAACGCTGGTATACCCATTGGGATGATCAATATATAAGGCATTACCACCACCGCCTATTTGAACGCGCGCACGGGATATATATCCATCAGCCACTGCATAAACGGGGTATCCCTCACGTTGATTCGTGCGGTAGTCTGTACCGGAATGGAAATGATTGGCCCTTAATTCTCCAAAACTGCCGGATGCCTGCGGGGCAAGATCCAAAGGAGGCCGAAAGTAATGAAGTGGATACTGCTTTTGCTGTATGATTGGTCTTTGTGCGTGAACATTAAAAATGCAGAAAAAAAACAGCGTAAGTATAAGGAAGCTCTTCATAGTCCATTTAACCGATTTACCTCACGTTAAAATCAAGTAATTTTTTTTCGCCGATAAATCCTTCTAGATGATCGCCTATGGCGACAGCACCGACACCGGCAGGTGTACCTGTGTAGATTAAATCACCCTTGCGAAGCGTAATATATCCGCTTACAAATGTAATAATGTCTTCAAATGAGAAAATCAAATTTTTAGTGTTGCCTTCCTGAACGCAAATCGAATTTTTATACAAACTAAAATCGATGGCATATACATCACTGAATTCAGTTTTTGGAATAAAGTGGCTGATAGGGGCAGAATGATCAAATGCTTTAGCTAACTCCCACGGTAATCCTTTTTCTTTATGCGCGGCCTGTATGTCGCGGGCGGTAAAATCTATTCCTAACCCGATTGCGTCATAATACGAGGATGCAAATTTTTTGTTAACGGATTTACCTTCTTTGCATATCCTGATGACAAGTTCGATTTCGTGATGAACATCTTTCGAAAAATCAGGAAGATAGAAGTCTTTATTATCTTTTAGTAAAGCCGTGTCGGGTTTGAGGAAAATGACAGGTTTTTCGGGTACTGGATTGTTTAATTCTTGAGCATGGGCTGCGTAATTTCGGCCTATCGCAATTATTTTCATCTATTTAATTTTTTTAAATGGCTGATGAGAGCTCGATGCAAATAATTGTTGCCCTTTGTGTCAATATTATTTGCATCTCGGTTTCATCTGTATTTTATTATTCGTTTGTGTTCAATAGCATTTCCCGATAATCGAGACCGCTAATCGTCTAGTATGTTATTTAATGTTCAAACCTAAATAAAATTTTTATGTGAATAAATTTTTCTATGGTTTTATTAAAAATAAAAAACCATCCACACATTGTTGGATGGTTTTCAATCAGAAAAGGAGTTATATTTTTTCGCTAAAGAACCTCTATGCGCTTAACAATCGTTTCTGTGCCAGCAACTACACGGATAAAATAAAAACCTTGATTTAGTTTATTACCAACGTTAAAGCTGCTATTCTGTTCTCCCGCAGATAGTCTCTGTGATAATAAAGTTGTTACTTCATTACCCAGGGCATCCATTATCTTAATAGATACATTGCTGTCCTTATTTAATTTGAACGAAAGGTTCACCTGGTCAGAAATCTGTGTAGGGAAAACCTTAACATTGCTCAGTAATTTATCATTTTCATTGCTGGCTAATTTTTGCATGCCCGAGACGGGAGAAAAAGGCTTGAAACCTAGATGCAAGTCATTTATCTTATACGCTTTACGATCAGAAATACGGCTCTTTTTTGCTTCGTTCTGTTGTTTAGTGATAGTGGTATCTATTTTATTGAAGTAAGAACTAGCAGCATGTGTATCAATTTTTGCTAGTGTAAAACTTACAGTTAAAATAGATAAATATATGATAGAAGAGTATTTATATGCCATAAGTATTCTTTTTGAATGATATTCCGTCAAAGGTAATGAGGAAATCGTTTTGCTAAGAAAACACCTCATTAGTTAGCTTGACTACAAAAATATAATAAATTTATTTCAAATTTTAGAATAAAGCAAAAAAAGATATCTTTTTAACAATTTTTAACAACTTTTTTCGTTACCCCGCGTTTGTTGCTGAAGAGAGGGCAATATACCCATAATTCTATAGATAATTGCCACATTTTACATAAGTTTGCCTCATTATTTAGAAATTTTATCTGTGGAAAAAACGAAAGATTTTCATAAGTTAAGTGCTGCTGGATTATTAATCAGTCTGGGGGTAATATTTGGTGATATAGGGACCTCTCCTTTATATGTATTTAAGGCCATCATCGGCGATAACATCATCACTACAGATTTAATCTATGGCGGATTATCGTGTGTGTTTTGGACATTGACGTTACAAACCACAATTAAATATGTTATTATTACGTTAAGAGCTGATAATAAAGGGGAGGGAGGGATCCTGTCGCTCTATTCGTTGGTAAAAAGAAGGGCCAAATGGCTTATTTTTCCCGCAATGGTTGGTGCGGCGGCACTAATGGCAGACGGCATGATAACACCCCCGATTACCGTTTCATCAGCTATTGAGGGATTGAAAATTTACAATAAAGAATTACCAACCGTTCCGATCGTAATAGCCATTATTTCCATATTATTTATCATTCAACGTTTTGGCACTTCGATCGTTGGAAGGGTGTTCGGCCCGTTAATGTTCATATGGTTTACCATGATAGGTTTTCTCGGCTTTCGTTATCTAGCGGATATGCCTGAAATATTTAGGGCAATTAACCCATATTATGCATTCCATATTTTATGGAATTACCCAAACGCGTGGCTTATTCTGGGAGCCGTATTTTTATGTACTACTGGAGCGGAGGCACTTTACTCCGACCTGGGGCATTGTGGCAAAGCGAACGTTAGAATTAGCTGGATTTATGTGAAAATTTGTTTGATACTGAACTACTTTGGACAAGGGGTATGGCTTGCCCAACATCAGGGCGCTTATTTAAATGATCAAAATCCATTTTACTTATTGATGCCCGAGTGGTTTCTGACAATCGGGATTGCTATTGCAACGATTGCGGCGGTCATTGCCTCACAGGCAATGATCTCTGGGTCTTTCACGCTCATTGCAGAAGGGGTAAGATTAAATATATGGCCGAAAGTTAAAATTAACTATCCCAGTAATCAAAAGGGGCAATTGTATGTTCCGTCTATCAATCTGCTGCTCTGGATGGGGTGCATGGTGGTTATTATCATATTCAAAGAATCAAAGAATATGGAAGCTGCTTACGGATTAGCAATTAATGCGACTTTTTTGGCTACTACTATTCTAATGGTTGCTTATTTGCTTAAAAAGCATACGCCGGTATACTTCGTAGGTTTATTTCTAGTGGTTTATGTAGGTATTGAGTTGGCATTTTTAGTGGGGAATGCGGCTAAGATTATACATGGAGGATGGTTGACAATACTACTGGCCAGTATTGTTTTTGGCGTAATGATTTGCTGGTGGTGGGCGAGAAAAATCAAGAATAATTTTGTGAGATATGTTGATATTGAAGATTATTATCCAATTTTAAGTGAATTAACTGAAGATGAAAGTGTGCCGAAATTTGCATCGCAATTGGTATACCTAACCAGTGCAAACTTTAGATCAGAAATCGAATCTAAAATTGTTTATTCCATTTTGCAGAAAAAACCTAAACGAGCGGATGTTTATTGGCTCGTGCATGTAGATGTAACGGACGAACCCTATACCAATGAATACAAAGTAGACCATCTCATAAAAGGAAAATTGATTCGGATAGACTTTCGCTTAGGTTTCCGGGTAGAGCAACGGATCAGTTTGCTGTTCCGTAAAGTGGTTGAAGAGCTGGTTAAGAATAACGAAGTGGAAATTACCAGTAGGTATAAAACCTTACAGAAATATAATATGGTGGGGGATTTTAGGTTTGTTGTATTGGAGAAAGTGGTTTCTAGATCCAATAATCTAGGTCTCTTCCAACGTATTGTAATGGATGCTTACAATTTATTAAAGAATTTTAGTTTATCTGAAGAAAGAGGTTTTGGCTTAGACTCAAGTTTCGTTACCATTGAACGTGTTCCCTTGGTTATCTCCGGTACAAAAGAAATTGATATCAAAAGAGTGGAGTGGTCTTCTTAGTTGTTAGTTAATTTATAAGATATCAGTATCAAGATTTATATGAAGTAATCTTCGCGTAATCAGCCCTTGTTGTTACTCTTCGTTACTCGTTACTGTTTACTGATACTTATAACCTACCACTTATAACTTACCCCCCTTAGCTCTTTTTGCTTTAAACGTTGTCGCTTTCTGCTCTAACAGTATTTAGTTTTGATTTTTTATAGCCATATAGAAAATATATAGCTAATCCGACAACAAGCCATGCCGCAAAAATCAGCCAATTGCTAGCACCAAGCTCAGTCATGAGGTATAGATTAACCAGAATCCCTGCTACGGGAAGTGTGGAAAAATTATGCTTATAGCTCAATACCGAGAGCACTATCCATGTGAACCAAAAAACGATAGTGAGCGATTTGTGTTGAATAATCTCCAGCGTAGAAAGTTGTAGCCACTCGGATATAACAGATTCTCCATAAACATATAAACCAAATATGGTAATCAATAAGCCGGCACCTACGAGGAATTTTCCATTGACGTACGGGACGCGAAATTTAGACTTTGCAGAGATACCTGAATGATCTAAATAGAGTACCCCAGCACAAACCAGTATGAAAGCGAAAAACGTTCCAACGCTTGTTAAATCCACAAAAAAATCCATCTTGAAGAATAAAGCCGGCAGGGTAACAACTAAACCCGCTATAATAGTAGCAAATCCAGGTGTTTTGTGTTTAGGATGAATGGTGGCAAACTTTTTCCATAGCAGACCGTCTCTACTCATCGTCATCCATATGCGGGGTTGGCCCAGCTGAAAAACCAATAGAGCGCTGGTGATGGCTATGACAGAGCTGACGGATATCACACCAGCCATAAAATCTAATCCGGTCGACTGAAAAACAAAGGCTAGTGGGTCGTTTACATTTAACTCTTTGTAGTTAACCATACCTGTTAGAACTAGTGTAATGAGTACATAAAGAACAGTGCAGATAAGTAAACAATATATCATGGCTTTCGGTAAGTCTCTTTGAGGGTTTTTACATTCTTCTGCCGTTGTCGAAATGGAGTCGAAACCAATAAAAGCGAAAAATACCGCTGCAACACCACTTAAGATTCCCTTCATGCCGTTTGGTGCAAACGGTGTCCAATTGTCGGGTTTCACATAGAAAGCGCCTCCAATAATAACAAATAACACAACGCCCACTTTTAATATGACCATGATGTTACTGGCTGTTCGCGACTCTTTAATACCTATATATACAAGCCATGTAACCAAAACCGTAATGAGTCCGGCCGGCAAATTACAGATCAACGCTAAATCGCCTATATGTGGTGCATTCTCATAAACATTCGCAGCCATCTTTTCGGTAGTGTTCAGTACTTCCGGACCAAGTTCCTGGAGTTTATGATAACTTTCATATGCGGTTTCGGTAGATGTAGTTAACCAGGTTGGCAGTGTTATGCCAAAACCTCTCAGCATACTTACAAAATACTCCGACCAAGATATGGCGACAACCATATTAGACACAGCATATTCCAGGATAAGTGCCCATCCTATGACCCAGGCAAAAATTTCGCCGAAGGCAACGTAAGCATAGGTATAAGCGCTGCCGGAAACAGGAACGGTGCTGGCAAATTGAGCATAGGAGAGAGCCGTGAATACACAAGCTATTGCGGTAAATACAAATAAAAGTGAAACGGCAGGGCCTCCATTATAACTGGCTAAACCAATGGTACTGAAGATACCAGCCCCTACGATGGCCGCGATACCAAGCGATACCAAATCTTTTACTCCCAAAACCTTTGCCAATCCGCTGCCTCCTGAGTGATATGAGTCGTGCTGAATTTGCTCAACGGTCTTCTTGCGGAAAAGTTTGTGCGCCATATGGTGTTCGGTTGTTTAAATATGCAAATTTGAAATACGTGCCAAACATAAAAAAAATATTTCAATCCGCGCCTATAGGTTCACATTATGGGGAAGTAAAATGAAGATTAATGGTATTCTTTGTTTAGATAATCAGCTATTTCATTAAAGATTGATTTGTAATTGTGTGCCAAATCTCCCTCATAGTTGTTTAATGCCGCGGTTAATTGCAGTTTTTTTTCATCATTTAAACCCTGAGGCCAAAATCTCTTGCATATTTGGTCTAAGGCATAGGCGATTTTAGCCATATTTCTATAACTTCCCAAATATCTATCGGCAATGAAGCTGTTAAAGTAGGTTATAAACAAATCTGGTTCCTTAATACCTGATAATTTAAGAAAGTTTATCAGTGATTGTTTGTCAACATCTTGCAATTGCTGATAGAAATCATTTTCATGCAGCCAACTATCATTTAATAAAAGACGATCTAATAAAAGTTCTAGCGCAATATGTGATAAAAAGGAGGTACGAATAGGTGTGCCGATGACAACAGGTGTTAAATGAGCCTTTAGTTGGCGGGTTTTGTCTAAAAAAAACACATTGTTGTGAAAAAAATTATCGGTAGCTATGTGTCTCGTCCAACCCTTCAATATTTTTGCCATCTTTTCGTCTTGCATATATCTTTCGGCTTCTTTTTCGGGAAATATCCGGAGGTCTCTGTCCATATTCCTCAACAAGTCGGGTAATACAGCGCCTAAAGTGCGGTGAGGATCGTTTAGCTTTCTCTCAAAATAAAAGTGTGATAAGAAATTCATGGCGCTAGTTTTTTCAAAATATACGTTTGCTTACCGTCTTAATGCCTTGCAATGATTAAGCACAACTTTATGTGAATATACACTTTTTATGCCAAATTCCAATTGCATCTTATGGGCGGTTCTTTTGAAAAAATAATGCTAAGTTTGCACGTTTAATTTTATAGTATATAAATACACTTAACAATGGATTTTGTTGAAGAACTGCGTTGGAGAGGCATGTTACAGGATATTATGCCCGGAACAATTGAAGAATTGGCTAAAGGAACGACTGCCGGATATATAGGTTTTGATCCTACGGGCGATTCGTTACATGTGGGGCACCTGACGCAAATCATGACACTTATACATTTTCAGCGGGCGGGGCACCGGCCAATTGCATTGGTTGGCGGCGCTACCGGTATGATCGGTGATCCCTCTTTTAAATCTGCCGAAAGAAACTTATTAGACGAAGAAACATTGCAGTATAATGTAGCTTGCTTAGAAAAGCAACTACGCAATTTCCTTGATTTTGAAAATAGAGATGGGAAGAATAACGGCGCTCAGATGGTAAACAATTATGATTGGTTCAAAGATTTTAAATTTTTGGATTTTATCAGGGATGTGGGCAAGTTAATCACCGTTAACTATATGATGGCTAAAGATTCGGTGAAAAAACGTTTGGAGGGAGAGAATGGCCTATCGTTTACAGAATTTTCATATCAGTTGATACAAGGATACGATTTCTATTATCTGTGGAAACATAAGGGTTGTATGCTTCAAATGGGCGGGTCTGATCAGTGGGGTAATATTGTTACAGGTACAGAATTTATTAGAAGGCAGGAGGGGGGAACCGCTTACGGCTTAACCACTCAATTAATTAAAAAGACAGATGGAACCAAATTCGGAAAAACGGAAAGCGGAGCCATTTGGTTAGATCCGAAGAAAACATCGCCCTATAAATATTACCAGTTTTGGCTCAACGCAAGTGATGACGATGCTAAAAATTGGATCAAGATTTTTACCTTGAAAACCAAGGATGAAATAGATCAGATTATCCAAGAGCATGATACAGCTCCCCATCTGCGCTTGGTTCAAAAATCGTTGGCAGAAGATATTACTATTAGAACACATTCCATGCAGGCTTATCAAACAGCTGTAAAAACTTCTGAATTTTTGTTTGGAGGAGGATCTTTGGAATTTTTAAATGATATGGAAGATGCCGATGTGCTAGACGTGTTTGATGGCATCCCTCATTTTATTATCAAAAAAGAGGATTTGAAAGAAGGCATTAACGTTGTAGATTTGCTCTCAACACATGCTGCTGTTTTTTCTTCAAAAGGTGAGTCGCGCAAAATGATACAGGGCGGTGGGGTTTCTATCAACAAAAGTAAGATAAACAGCATTGATGATGTGCTAACAACAGATCATCTAGTAAACAAAAAATATTTGATCGCGCAAAAAGGTAAGAAGAATTACTTCTTATTGATTGCTCAATAACTATATAATAAAGCGGTTGCATACTGAAGTAAAGGCCAATAGGTTGTGGGAGGAATGTTAAAAATATTCCTCTCATAATTTACACGCTAATAATACCCATTTTCTTTTATTGCACCAGCAGATTACATCCTCTGATATCGCTTTGGTCAAATCTACCCAAGATTTCGAAACCACCATCCTCATTTACTTTTCCTAAATCCTGAGTGGCGATAAACGAGCAGCTGTTTACATTGGCCAAATCGACGACATTAATACCCCCCGTTAGGCCTTTTGGCAAAATAGATAAAGGGTCATTGGTGTCTCTGGTTAATATGCTCATCCAGGGTGGGCAATAAAAGGTGCCTTCGCCCTTAGAATATGCTTGGGATAGCAATTCAGTCATACCGTATTCCGAATGGACAGACTGGATCCCGAAACCACTACAAAGTATATCATGCAGTTCGGCCCGGATCATTTCTTTGCGTTTGCCTTTCATCCCACCGGTTTCCATCACAATAAGTTCGGGGAATACGATTTTGTATTGTTCAACAAAATCTAATAAAGCATAGGTCACACCGATTAATAAAGTAGGAATTCCTTTTTCGCGAAGCTCCCGGAGAAGATGAAAGAGCTCTTCATGATTGTATAAGAAATATCCACTATAATCTGGGTTAGCACGTTTTATTAGATCGTCTACCATATAGATCAATGATGAGCCCTCCCTTTCCAGATAAGAGGGTAAAAGTGCCAACATTGCCATGTTTTTTATGTCTCCATAGAACATTTCAAAAGCGCGTCGATAACTGCGTTCGTAATAGCTTAAATCGCTTACGATATGTTTGCTTTGCTGGAAACCCGTTGTACCTGAACTGCTGAAAATTATTTCACTTTTTAGACCTTCTACTATCACTTCTCTGGTTTTAAAAAACTCAATAGGTAAGAAAGGAATATCAGCAAATTTTTTTACAGCTGAAATATTACAGTTGAGATGGTTTAAATAAGACCGGTAAATTGTGTTTTCAGCGGCCTGTTTATAAAAAATCCGGAGAGCAATTTCTTCAAATTGCAGCGTTGATTGGATTCCAAAAATATCTTCTTTACTTATTCCTGTCATAAATTAAAGGCAAAGATATTTATAAATCTGTAAATGCTTTCCGCATATATTGTCCAGCTAAGCCTGCAAACCCAGCTACCATTCCACCGGGCAACCCGCTAAGGAGCATTACCCAGAACCAATTGATCGTGTTCTTCGGTAGTCCCAGTAGCAAACCGATACGGTTTGCCAGTATATGATCGTTCATGGAGCTTAAATAAAAACTATATAGAACCCACACCATAAATATGGCTATGAAACTGATAAAAAAAGAAGGCCAGGGCTTTCTATTAAAATAAAAGGAAATCACCAGAGTTATTGGGATAATGATCCACCAAGGTGATACCAACTGGATAATGAATGTGACGATCAGTAGGATAATAAACATGGTCATGGTTTTCGTACTAGTATAAGTTTATGTTTCATCTGTTGAGAATTACTGTCTGCCTGTTGCATGAAGATCAATTCCTTTAGCTTGCCATCCACCCAATCTTGCAATTGATTGTCGTAAAATTTGCTTCCGGGGTTTCCTGATGATCCACCGGGAAGGATGCCATATGCCTTCGGTGTTTTGCCTAGCGACACCACCATTCGCCACGAAGGCCCGCTTTTGTCTCTGATCGCGTTTACAGTTTTACCAGAACCGGTACTGTTAAACCAATTGGAACCGAATGCTCCTATGCCTGCTAGATGAGGTACATTTCGTCTGTTAATTGTACCCCATTGCCATTTGGGGCCTAATGTGCCATACATTTTGGTTAACTCATCAATCGTTGATGTAAAAGCATTGACGATAAATTCCACCCGTGTTTGTTTCCTGTTATCATCCCGGTCATTATACCACATGGATGTTGGTTCATCCAAAAGGAGCCTTACCGTTCTGTCTCTATTGGGAAAACGCATTGGCAAGTCGGCCTTGCTAAATCGGCTTGACCAGAGATTTTTTTCGATGTTCCGGTACCAGCCATCAAATATAGTGGCCGCTATTGATTGATCTTCATAACAGTGATTCCACTCTTTTAGGATTTTTAATGCATTTTCATAGGGTGCGGTTGGAGGTCCCTGCTGTTCTACAAGTAATAGTAAAGTGTCTAATAGCTCGTCAGCAAGGATACTCTGATTGTCGAGCTGCAGAAGGCGCATTGAATCGATTGTTGCCTGTTGAAGTTGGCTGAGTCTTTCGTTAATGCGATGCCCGCGATCATATGGGGCGAACTCCCAGCTCAGATAATAGGGATAGTCCTGATCAACGGGCCATTGATTTGCCGAGCTAACAAACCCTCTAATAGGGTTTTTAATTGTTGGATGTTGTTCCTGAGGGACGTGCCCCTGCCATTCGTGTGCGCTTAATGCTCCATCCAATATAAATTTTCCCTGCCCTGGCCATTTTAAAGGAAAGTAGCCATTAGGGGTAATAGCAATATTATCTTGGTTGTCGGCATAAACGAAGTTTTGGGCCGGAGCAGTAAAATAGGTTAACGCATTTTTGTAGTCATGATGGTTTTTTGCCTTATTTAGCTCGTAGAAGGTTCGGAGATCATTGGACGGTAAGTGAGCTACCCATTTCAGCGCAGCATCTCCAGGCACATTTGCTGCTAGTTTGGCATTTGGATCCTGTTGGAACCCTAACCCACTTATCGGTCCGTGGTGCGTATAATACACCGTATCATAAACTGTTTTTCCTCCGCGGATTTTTATTTCCTCAATTTTCTTGTCGGTAGCAAGCCATTGATTATCATAGTAATAATGCTTTTTTGTGCTGTCTTTAAAAGTGATATGATACCAGTCCAACACGTCCGAACCAACATTGGTCACTCCCCAAGCAATATGTTCGTTAAAACCGATAATGACACAAGGAGCGCCAGGAATAGAGACACCATAACTGTTACCCTGATTACCTTTAAGTTGTATTTGATACCATATACTCGGTAACGTCAAACTAAGATGTGGGTCATTTGCGAGTAATGGCTTTCCTGTACTACTTTTTTGAGATGATATCGCCCAATTGTTACTGCCCAGTCCTTCTTCTTTTTTGCCCATTACTAAATTATTCTCATCTATAAATGGGATGGAAGATATTCGTTTACCATTTTGTTCTTTTACCTTTGGTATTCCCTTCTCCGAGGATTTAATAGAAATTGTTTCGAAATCCCATTGCGTTTCTTTAGGAATAATTGGATCTTCCCTTGCTGGGAAATTAGGAAATAAATTATCCGTCATTTCTTTACCGTAGGTATGCAGTATATTAGTCATATAAAGTTCATCGGAGCCACCTGCCAGTGTGGCAGACATCAATTTGAGGAGTAAAGCAGAATTTAAGGGGCGCCAAACTTCCGGTGCATAATCCAATAATTTAAACTCCAGCGGATAATCTTTTGGCGATAAGCTATTAATATAAGCATTTACACCATCCGAATAAGCTTCCAGAATTAATTTACTAATAGGATCTTTAAAACTTTCTTCGAGCATCTTTTCTGCGCCATAAACCATACCCATCCGGCGCTGGTAACGATCTAAGGGAATTGCTTTTTCTCCCACAACCTCTGCCAGTCGACCGCTGGCATAACGCGTTTGAAAATCCATCTGCCATAAGCGATCTTTGGCCGTAACATAACCTTGCGCAAAGTATAAATCATAGTCATCTTTGGCAAAAAGATGGGGTATTTGCTGTTCATCGTACAAAATATTAACTTCTTGTTTTATGTTCTTTAGCTGCAGAAGGTAGCTTTCCCTAGAAGTAGTACGAGGCTCCGCATTGCTCCAAAAACCGCTAAACGGATTTAAGAATTTGCCGAGAGGTGGGAGGTCTCCAATTTTGATATTCAGTAATATAGCTAGTCCAATACAAATGAAAATGGAAATGAAAGCCTTCAATTTCATAAAATACGTCAAATAAAAAATGAACAATTGCCAAGTGGGTACGCTATAAAAGTACTAAAAAATATATCTCAAAGAAATCTCTTATTCTCGTATAGCTATATAGGGTGCCTAACATTCTTGTTACCTTTACCATATATCTGGTTTCTCATTTTTTCGATGAACGTGTCATTTGAAGTACTTACCGGTAAGACCGATAATCTTGTTTATCTGTTATGCTAAAATGCTTTAATAGTGATATGCACTTGTTGCGAATAATTGTGCTAAAATGTGTATTTAGGACGACTATTTAGTCGTAAAATTAATTTTTTTTGTATTTATACGGAATAAGTTTATTTTTACAATAATATCGGGAACGTTTTCATAGCTGTGTAAATGTTTCCTGATATGCCAATATAAACTTTTGGAGACGTGGTCTTTAATTCAAGTCTTTTGTCTTTTTGCCGGATATTATCGATTTTAATTATTAAAGTTTTACCAATTAATTTGAATATATGAATACTTATTTACAAACTGTTCCCTGAACTAACATCTATAACTCTTTGGAAATGAGTTAGACACCGGTTACGAGGTGTTTATTACCATTACAAACCATTTTTATAACCATTAAAACCAAACGAATGAACAAGAACTATTCTATCAGTTTTCTGATGTCTATTGTGCTTTTGCTCACCTCGTTTATGGCTGTCGCTCAAAACAGCAATATAACAGGTAGGGTGTTAGACGAAACCAACCAGCCGCTTCCGGGCGCGTCTATTCGAATCAAAGAACTTAACAGGTCTGTAGGCACAAATACAGACGGAACCTTTAGTATTGCTAATATTGCAAATGGACAGTATACCTTAGTGGCGAGCTTTATAGGTTATATATCGCAGGAGAAATCGGTGTCAGTAACAGGGGAGTCTGTTACCGTTACTTTTAATATGGTGTCCGATGCTGCAGGATTAGATGAGGTAGTGGTCATTGGATATGGTACAGCGAGAAAAAGCGACCTCACCGGTTCGGTAGCATCGTTGCAAACCAAGGATTTCAACAAGGGTGTGATCGCTTCGCCCGATCAATTGATACAAGGGCGCACAGCGGGGGTGATGGTTATTAACAACACGGGTCAACCTGGAGGTTCCACTACCGTGCGGATTCGTGGCAATTCATCCATCCGAGCCGGAAACAATCCATTGTTTGTGGTGGATGGTATTCCCTTGTCTGGAACTTCTGCACGTTCCGGACGCCCAGATGGCACTGGAGGATACGGCTCCGATGGGGGTAATCCGCTCAACTACCTGAATCCCAATGATATCGCTAGTATGGATATTTTGAAAGATGCGTCGGCGACGGCCATTTACGGTTCTCGCGGTGCTAATGGTGTGGTGCTCATTACCACTAAGCGAGGTCAGTCTGGTACACCAACGCTGAACGTGGTAGCGTCGACCGGACTTTCCAGTCTGTTAAGAAAACCGGAGGTATTAAGTGCCGATGAATTCAGACAGGCATTGCAGTTTTATACACCGGCAGACGTTTCTTCAGATTTTGGCGGTAACGAAAATGCTTTTGACGCAATCACCCGAACAGCTATTACGCAAAATTACTCGGTGGATATTTCTGGTGGCAATGATGATGGCCGGTATCGGATTTCGACTAGTTATTTAGACCAAAATGGTATCATTGAAAATTCAGGGCTTAAAAAATACACCGCTAATATAAGCGGTAACTTTAGGTTTTTAGAGAGTAAGCGTTTGGGACTTGACATTAATATATTAGCAGCACAGACTGACGAAGCTATTGCACCGATTGATGCAGGTGTCGGTTTTACAGGAAATGTCATTTCTCAGGCATTGCAATGGAATCCGACGCTACCGTTGAGAGGTAGCGACGGTAATTTGACCTTTCAATCATCCGACTTGATCAATCCGCTTACCTCATTGGCCGCTTTTAAAGACAATGCTAAGGTAAACACCATTTTGGCAAGTTTTGCTCCATCATACAAAATCACCGATGAATTGGAATACAAATTCATGTACAGCCTTACCCATCAGGCTGGACGGCGTACCGGACGATTAATTGCGGGAATGATCAATCCGAACGACATTAATAACGGTAGTGCTTTTATCCGCAATGATTATGAAACCAATCACCAATTGACGCATACATTGTCGTTTAACAAAGAAATAGCATCAGACTTAAACCTGAACGCCGTTGTGGGGTATGAATACCTGAGTTATGATACCCGTTGGAATTCTGCCAGTGGAAGCGGCTTTTCTGATTTGGGAATCGACTATTTTGACTACTTAAGGTATTCCATCGCTAATAACAGGGATATCAGATCCTTTAGAAGCCCAACCAATGAATTGCAATCCTTCTTTGCCAGAGCAACCGTTAACTACCAAGATCGATACCTCTTTACTGGGACGATCCGGAGAGACGGCTCTACTAAATTTGGAGAGAACAACAGATACGCCAACTTTCCTTCACTTGCATTTGCATGGAATGTTTCTAATGAATCGTTTCTACAAGGGAATGAACACATAAATAACCTGAAGCTACGTTTAGGATGGGGGAAAACGGGTAATCAGGAGTTCCCCTCAGGTGCTTCAAAAGATCGCTATATATTCGATCCGCAAAGTATCGTGCAAGCCAATTTCGGCAATCCTAACTTAAGGTGGGAAAGCTCTTCCACCATCAATGCCGGTATTGATTTCGGACTGTTTCAGGGTAGGCTTTCCGGTTCAATCGATTACTTCCGCAAAAAAACCACGGATGCCTTATTTGAGCAAACCCTGGCCCAACCTGCACCCAGTGGCCGGATATGGGTAAATTTGGATGGCGAAATCATCAATCAGGGCGTTGAATTGTCATTATTGGGTAATATCATCCAGAAGGAAAATTGGAGGTGGAACCTTGGTGCAAACGCCACTTATCTTAAAAACGAGGTAAGTGGCCTATTGGGCTATTATGAAACGGCAGAGCTCCGGGGGCAGGGGTTTTCGGGCGTACTGGGGCAACGGATGGTGAGCGGCCAGCCGCTTAACGTATGGTATTTGGCCATGTATGAAGGTTTAGACCCAGCAACAGGAACCAGCATGTATCGAGGTATTGATGGTGCTGTGGGTACGGATGTGGATCCAGCATTAAACAAGTTTTATCTAGGTAGCCCCAACCCGAAATACCTACTGGGTATCACGACTGACGTAAGCTATAAGCGGTTCACTGCTACTGTCAACATGCACGGGGCGTTTGGCCACTATCTGTTCAACAATACCATGGCCACCGTATTGGGGGTAAATAACTTATCGAACCGGAATATTGGTCGTGTCTTCTTTGACCCGCAGGCGGGTGAGTCTACGTCCAATTCAGCATCGCCATCTAATCGCTATTTGGAAAAGGGCGACTTCCTCAAAATGTCAAACCTTACATTGAGTTATAACGTGGGCAACATCGGCAACACCGTTAGAAACCTAAATATATCTCTCACCGGCCAGAATTTGTTTATCCTCACGGGTTACAACGGATTTGATCCGGAAGTAAATACAGACGGAACATCCAATGGGGTGCCTTCTTTGGGTATCGAATATATTCCCTATCCACCAGCTAGAACTTTTCTTTTGGGCATTAATTTTTCACTGTAGCAAATAAAACGAGAAATCATGAACGTTTTTAGATTATATTGTACCATCTTCTTGATTATTGCGGGATTGGCAGTCTCCTGTACCAAATTGGACGAAAAACTCCGGAGCGAGCTGGAGCAAGGGGTGTCAACCGTGAATACGGCAGATTTATTGATTGGTGCCTACACGGCATTGAATGAACCCTATCAGCAGGAACAACGTTGGGTGCTGGAAGAAATCTCAACGGATGCTGCCATCGCCCCCACCCGTGGTGGCGACTGGGATGATAACGGGATGCATCGGGCCATTCACCTCCATACGTGGAATGCCGACAATGGGTATATGAACAATACGTTTGTTCGCCTGTCGACAGCGGTATTCCAAGCGTCCAACGTGCTGCGGAACGATCCATCGGCACAGCAGGCCGCCGAGGCACGGTTTATTCGGGCGCTCGCCATGTATGATGTGTTGAACCTCTGGGGGATAGTGTCCTATCGGGAGGATCTGGAAGATTTTCAGACGAATCCCGTTACGCTTCAAACCGAGGAGGCCATCGATTTTATTGCCAGCGAATTGACTGCGATTATGAACGACCTGCCGAGTACCGGCGCGGCCTATGTAGCTAATCAGAATGCGGCAAGGACATTACTCATGAAGTTGTATTTGAATAAGGGCGCATTCTTGAATAGACAAGCACCAACTTTCGATCCAGCTGATATGAACCAAGTGATTGAATTGGCTGATCAGATTATCGCTAGCGGTCGATATACCATCTCTGCTCCCGGTAGGTACTTCGATAATTTCGCGCCGAACAACCATGCCGTCTCTACAGAAAACATCTTCACGCTTTACAACGAGAATGGGGTGCGGGGCGGCAACGTCGATCGCACATGGAATACCGTTTCCCATTACAACGTTGTGCCGGGCGGGTGGAACGGCTGGTGTACCCTTTCAAACTACTATGACCTGTATGATGAGGGCGACGAACGCCTAGGAATTTACTACGAGTATCCCGCGGACACCATGCGTAATCCTGATCAAAGGAAAAATGTGGGTTTCTTCATTGGGCAACAATATAATATGAGTACCGGCCAGCCGTTGAACGCACGAAACCCATCTAGCCAACCGCTGTCTTACACGCGCGAGATTACCATTCGCACGTCAGGCAATACGTTGGAGACAGCAGGTATCCGGGTGATGAAATACGCGTTCGATTACGGTGTGCCTTCCGGCCAGCGCAACAACGATTGGGTAGTATTTCGGTATGCAGATGTGTTGCTGATGAAAGCCGAAGCCATCTTGCGTGGAGGCACAGGTGCACCGGCAGAGGCGCTGACCTTGGTCAACACCATACGGACCAATCGCGGTGTAGACCCTTTCGCCACACTCACGTTAAATGATTTAATCGATGAGCGTGGCCGAGAGCTTTATTGGGAAGGTTGGAGAAGACAGGATTTGATCCGCTTTGGTAAGTTCTTGGAGCCGGGGCAGGTGAGGACGACCGCTTCGGACCCCCATCTTTTGGTATATCCACTCCCCAGCCAGCAGATAGCGGTTAATCCCAACTTGCAGCAAAATCCGGGTTATTAATGAAATAGGTTCTTAATAAGAAAGGGAGTTACTGATGAACTCCCTTTCTATTAAACTGGAAAAAAATTGAACGAACTGATATTATTTAGTACTGTCGATTTCTTGTTGTTCCCGAAGGCGGGAAATGTTGTTCTGTTGCTCGTAATCATCGGTTTTTTCGCTGAATTCATTCATGAGCTCGCCAATAGCGTCGAGGTTATCGGCCGTTCGTTGATGGATGCCAGGCAAGATTTTTTCTAAGTTTTTATCTTCTATTTCAATGTTTTCTACTTCAATAGAACTTATTTTTTCTAATACGGCTTGTTGACTGTTTTTGAGATCTTCCAATTGACGGACAATTTTCTCCATCAATTCAAACTTCTTTAATTTGTCCATATGTTAATCTTTAGTAGTGTATATAGATCAACAAACATTTTTTACTGTTTGTTTGAAAATAAGTTTTTAATAACAGGAAATACGTTGGTAAATAGCAGACATAGATATTTTACTGAGTTTATTCACATCTTTGTAAAGATTAACTTTGTTTCAACAATGGGCTCGAGTAGCGACACCGAGCTTTTATATGGAATTGTCTAATTTATCTATGGAAAAATGGGTCAAGTAAATATCAAAGAATTAGCAGCAGCGCTGGGCTTGTCTACCTCAACGGTTTCAAGAGCTTTTAGAAACAATAGCGATATCAATCCGCTTACAAAAGAGCGGATTTTGCACATGGCTGATGAATTGGGATATTCACCAAACCTTTATGCCAGTAATCTGCGCGATTCGAAAAGCAAAACCATTGCGATTATCATTCCTGAATTTGGAAATAATTTCTTTTCCCAAGCAATTAAAGGCATTGAGCAGCAAGCGCGATCAAATGGATATCACACCTTGATTTACGTTACGGAAGACGATGTCAAACAGGAAGCGTCTTTTATCAGGGCTCTTTGTAATGGGAGGGTCGAAGGAGTCATTATGTCTGCATCCGGTGAAGGCCATAAACATACGCACTTAAGTATGTTAAAGGAAAACGGTGTTCCCCTTATTTTTTTTGATCGTTGTTATGAAGATGTAGAAGCGACCTGTGTAACCGGGAATGATTATGAAAGTAGTTATGAAGCCACAAAACACTTGATTGAAAGCGGTTGTAAGCGTATTGCGTACCTAGTGGTTAACAAAAATATTTCTATAGGAAAAATAAGGATGCAGGGGTATATAGACGCTTTAGGAGATGCGGGTATCCCTCTTAACCAACATTTCATTGTGGAGTGTAGCAATGACCGGGATGAAATTTATCAAACGATCAAAAAATCTTTTACCGATCTCAATCCAGATGGCGCTTTTGCGTCTGTGGAGCGATTGGCAATGGCGACCCTACGACTCTGTAACGATCAAGGTATACGCGTTCCGCAAGATTTTAAATTGATCTGTTTTTCGTGTCTTGAAATAGCTGACATGTTAAATCCGTCATTAAGTACGGTAAAGCAGCCTGCTTTTGAAATGGGAGCTCAGGCAGCAGAAATTTTATTTGAGGCACTATCCGCTAAACAAAACACCACCAAAAAACAACTTATTTTGCTTCCTTCATCCATTATACCTAGAGAATCAAGTTCTTTTATGAAGGTCTAAGTGTTTGTTTTACACCATTTAGGCAGACGATTTTTAATTATTTTTTTGGAAATCTCATTTATACCGAATACTTTTACATTAATTATCGGGAACGTTCCCATAATGATATATAGAATATCGGGAACGTTCCCAATATTTAGAGCTAACTAATAATTATTTACTAACCAATGATGGGACATATATCAAAGTTGTCTTTCTGCCTATTATTTATTTGCTTACTCAGCTGTAAGAAGGAGCGTGTTAGCATAGAGCAACACCCGGATGTGGATATTCCTTTGGAACTGAAAAGTGGTGGAGTAAGTTTCATCGACGACGGCAAATCTGCAATTTTTACGCTTTTGGCACCTGGAAAGAAATCCGTTAAATTATTAGGTGATTTTAACAATTTTAGCGATGATGAAGCGGCCGAAATGACCCAGAATACGGATGGTGAGCTATGGTGGAAACAAATTGATCATCTGGATCCCAACCAAATTTATACTTATCAATTTTTGGTTGATGGAAATATTAAGATTGCTGATCCTTACACCCAACTAGTACTTGATCCGGCGAATGATCCCTACATTTCTCCAGAAACTTTTCCCAATCTTCTTCCTTATCCGATAGGGAAAACAACTGGGCTGGTCAGTATAGCACAATATAAAGAAGAAACGTATCATTGGAAAATCGATAAATTTAATAAGCCTAATCCGTATAGTTTAGTGATTTATGAGCTTCTTGTTCGTGATTTTTTGGCTACTCATCATTATCAAACTTTGCAGGATACCCTGTCTTATCTTACAAACTTAGGCGTAAATGCGGTGGAATTGATGCCTGTTAATGAATTTGAAGGAAACCTAAGTTGGGGGTATAACCCGTCATTCTATTTTGCTCCTGATAAGTACTATGGTACGAAGAATGAGTTGAAGGCCTTTATTGATAAGTGTCATGCCCATGGTATTGCTGTGATTATAGATATGGTGTTGAACCACTCTTTCGGACAATCGCCCATGGTTCAGCTCTATTTTAAAGACAATCAACCAACCGTCAATAACCCTTGGTTTAATGTCACACCTACCCACCCTTTCAATGTGGGTTATGATATGAATCACGAAAGTGAGTATACGAAAGATTTTGTGAAAAAGGTGCTTAAGTTTTGGATAGAAGAGTATAAAATTGATGGGTTCCGTTTCGATTTGTCGAAAGGTTTTACCCAAAAGAACTCAGGTACTGCTGAAAACAATGTAGAGGAGTGGAGTGCATACGATCCTTCCAGAATTGCTATTTGGAAGGATTACAATCGTTTCATTCGATCTGTAGATCCCACTTCTTATGTGATTTTAGAACATTTTGCGGAAGATAAAGAGGAATTGGAGCTAGCCAATGATGGAATGTTCTTATGGAACAACTTAAATTATGGTTTTAATGAAGCGACTATGGGCTGGGTGGATATTGGTCAATCCGATATCTCACGCATGATTTATTCCACACATGGTTTTACCGCCCCTAATTTGGTTTCTTATATGGAAAGTCATGACGAGGAACGTCTTATGTTCAAGAATCTGGCATATGGAAATAGCAATGTATCCTATAATGTACAAGACCTGAAGACGGCGTTAAAACGTGTTGAATTGGCGGCAGCATTTCTGTTTACTGCCCCAGGACCTAAAATGATCTGGCAGTTTGGAGAACTCGGATATGACATATCGATTGAGCAAAACGGACGAACAGGTGAGAAGCCAATCCGATGGGACTACAATCAAGGAGATAGGAGGAACCTCTATGAAGCCTTCAGTAGGTTGATTCATTTAAAGAAGAATAACAGCATTTTTGATGATGCCGCGGTGCAATACCAGCTACGTGATGGTGTTAAATATATGTTGCTAACGAAAGGTTTAGACCAAGTATTGGTAGTAGGAAATTTTGATGTAGTAGCAAAAGAAGTCTCGATTGGAGAGGTAACAGGGGGCCTGTGGTATGATAATATAAAAAAAGTATCAAAAACGCTAACTCAAGGATTTAAGGAGACCCTTGCGCCCGGACAATATTATATCTTAAGTAAGCAGGCATTGAACTGAAAGTAGCGAGTTGATCATGATATGATCGCTTGTTAGTATTTATAACCAATAACCAACCAATTAATAATGAAGAACAGTTACATGAAGGGGGTAATACTCGTTAGTATACTTCTGGTGGCTAATATCTTAGCCTTCGCACAAAATGGTGGCATTCGGGGTGTTGTCTATGATGAAAACAATCAGACATTACCCAGTGCCTCTGTAACCATTAAAGAACTGAATCGAAAGTTAAGTACCGATGATCAAGGGGTTTTCTTTGTTGATCGCATACCCAATGGTACTTATACCTTGGTAGTCAGTTATATTGGCTATATAGTCAAAGAGCAAAGTGTACAGATTGCAGGGGAAATAACAGCTGTCCAAGTTCATATGTCAATGAGCGCGGAGGGATTAGATGAAGTAGTCGTAATTGGTTACGGTACCCAGAAGAAAGGTGAATTAACGGGATCTGTCACAACGGTGAGTTCCAAGGATTTTCAAAAGGGAGTGATTACCACCCCCGATCAGTTAATTTCAGGGAAAGCGGCCGGGGTCCAGATTACACCGGCAGGAGGGCAGCCTGGTTCGGGAAGTACAATCAGGATACGTGCAGGGGCATCCCTAAATGCCAGTAATGATCCATTGATTGTCATCGATGGGGTGCCACTTTCGTCTTTTAAAGATGCGGGCGGGAATAATATCCTGCCCGGTACGGCTAATCCACTTGGTCTGATCAATCCGAACGATATAGAAACGTTCACGGTATTAAAAGACGCTAATGCTACCGCTATTTACGGCTCGAGAGCTTCGAATGGGGTTATCCTGATAACTACCAAAAAGGGCGCTAGTGGAAAACCCACCATTAATTTTACCAGCCAAAATTCTGTGGCTACTTTAGCAAAAACCATAGATGTTTTGTCTTCACAAGAGTTTAGAGACTATGTATTAAACAATGGCTCTGCCGCACAGATTGAAAGGCTGGGAGATGCCGATACGGATTGGCAAGATGAAATATTCAGATCGGCGTTAACTACGGACAATAACCTCAGTATTGGCGGTAGCTATAAGTCCTTACCCTATCGTTTTGCCGTTGGGTATCTTAGCCAGCAAGGGGTGTTAAAAAGAGACCATATGGACCGCACTACGGGAGCGATCAGCCTAAATCCGAAGTTTTTTGATAATCATCTGAAAGTTGATCTCAACCTAAAAGGATCCCTGCAAAATGCGATGTTTGGTAACCAGGATGCCATCTTTACCGCTATCCAGTTTGATCCTACCAAACCAGTTTATGAGGAAAATGCTTTCGGCAATTATTTTGAATGGATGCAAGGGGCTAATCCACATCCCCTGGCCCCACGCAATCCGGTAGGCCTCCTTCAGTTAAAAGACGACAATGGAAAGGTAGCCCGTAGCTTTGGGAATTTGCAACTCGACTATTCATTCCACTTTTTGCCGGAATTGAGGGCTAATCTGAATTTAGCTTACGATATATCGAGGGGTAGAGGGGGGACAGAAGTGCCTGCCTTTGCAGCGATGAATTTCTCTACAGGTGGATCTATTACAAGATACCTAACTGATATCAATAATAAAGTAGGTGAGTTTTTCTTGAATTATAATAAAACAATAGAAAATATTCATAGTAATGTGGATGTTACAGCGGGTTATGGGTATTACGACTTTAAAACAACTACAAATAACTATCCTACTTTAAGAGCGGATGGGTCCGTGCTTACGACTCCTCCATTTCCTTTTGATATTCAGCAAAATAGGTTGATATCTTATTATGGAAGGATTATTTATACTCTAAATGACAAGTATATATTATCGGGAACGGCCCGTACAGATGGTTCCTCGCGTTTCAGTCCACAAAATAGATGGGGTTTCTTCCCTTCGGCGGGTTTTACCTGGCGTATGAATAAAGAAGCTTTCTTGGAAAATGCAGCAGCATTGTCTCAGTTGAATCTTCGCTTAAGTTACGGGATTACCGGTCAGCAAGACGGCATTGCAAATTATTCTTATTTACCCAACTACTATATGAGTGTGAATGAATCTCAGTATCAGTTTGGTAATCAGTTTTATCCTACCTATTCGCCCATAGCGTACGACCAGGATATCCGCTGGGAGAGTACCACTACTTATAACGGTGGCTTGGACTATGGTTTCCTTGACGGACGCATCAGTGGTAGCATCGACGTATATTATAAAAAGACGAAAGATTTATTGAGTGTTATTCCAATTCCTGTAGGAACTAATTTTAGTAACCTATTGTTAACCAACGTGGGGAATATGGAAAACCGCGGGGTAGAATTGAATCTAAACGCCACACCGGTGAAGCAGGATGATTTTATTTGGGATGTCAATTTTAACTTTACGTACAACCATAATAAAGTAACCAATCTGACGGCTGTTGACGATCCTAATTACTTTACGGAAGTTGGCAATATAGAAGGGGGAACGGGACAGAATGTACAGGTTCATACCCTAGGCTATAGTCCGTTTACCTATCGTTTGTACAAGCAGGTATATGATGATAGCGGAAGGCCTTTAGAAGGAGTATATGCCGACCTCAACGGTGATGGGGAAATCAACGACCTTGATAGGCAATTGAGGCATTCTCCCCTTCCTAAATATTTATTAGGGTTCAGTACAAACTTCAATTACAAGAAATGGACACTCAATGCCGTGTTACGTTCCAATATCGGTAATTATGTATATGATAATGTTTCTTCTAATATGGCTATCCGGAATAATATTCTAAATCCTGCGGGTAACCTGAACAATGCACCAATAGATATTCTGAATAGCAATTTCAGGATCAATAATGCGATAAGCGATTATTACCTACATAATGCGTCGTTTCTCCGGATGGATAATCTGGGGCTTAGTTATGATGTTGGCAAGTTGTCGGTACATAGTACAGCAAAACTTTCTATTTCCGCTAACGTACAAAATGTGTTTACCATCACCAATTATAAAGGGGTAGATCCAGAAATACAAAGTGGTATTGATAATCGAGTTTATCCAAGACCGAGAACATTTGTTCTGGGATTAAATCTTGGCTTTTAATCATTAGAGAAATAATCATGAAGAAGATATTTAATATTTACACAGGGGTCACACTGCTTATTTTGTTGGTTTCCTCCTGTCATAAGGATTTGAATCTGCAGCCTACCAATGATATTACTGCAGATGTGGTGTATTCATCACCTGAAGGGTATAAACAGGCTTTTGCGAAGGTTTATGCAAGCTATGCGCTTACAGGTGGTGGAGGCTCGGGTTCGAGTGACCTGGGCGGGATAGATGCAGGGACTTCCGACTTTTTAAGGCTGTATTGGAATGTGCAAGAATTGGCGTCTGATGAGGCACTTTGTGCTTGGCAGGATCCTGGTATTCCGGAATTTAATTTCATGTCCTGGAATTCAAATAATGTACTGTTAAAAGGGTTGTATGCCCGTTCCCTTTACCAAATTACTGTAGCAAATGATTTCCTGCGCGAAAGTACCGATGAGAAACTAGCCAGTAGAAATATATCGGGTACAGATGCTGAGCAGATTAAAATATATGCATTGGAAGCACGTTTTCTACGTGCTTATCAATATTGGGTGCTGATGGATCTTTTCGGAAACCCTACGTTTATCACCGAAGAAGATGTTATCAGTAAAGTTCCTCCACAACAAATAGGTCGGGCTGAACTGTTCAGTTACATAGAGTCTGAATTATTGGCTATTGAAGCTGGAATGGCGGAACCGCGGCAAAACGAATATGGAAGGGCGGATCAAGCAGCTGCATGGTCACTGCTGGCGAGGTTGTATTTAAATGCAGAGGTCTATTTAGGTAGCGGTAATGGACGGTATACAGAGGCCATTGAATATGCAAATAGGGTGATTAATTCAGGATATACACTCAAAGCAAATTACAGACACTTGTTTTTAGCAGATAACGACCGTATACGGGATGAAATTATTTTAAGCATTAATTACGATGCAATCCGCTCCCAGAATTTCGGAGGAACCACCTTCTTAATTAATTCTTCGATCAATGGTGATATGAATCCTGCCTCTTTTGGTGTTCCAAATGGTGGATGGGGAGGAAATAGAAGTAAAGCAACGCTTCCGCAGAAGTTTAACGACATCACGGGTGCAACAGATCGTAGAGCAATGTTTTTTGGTAGCAGTCCGGTTATCAACGATGTAGCGGTCTTTACACAGGGACTGGCCATTACCAAATTTAGGAACGTGGATGTCAATGGAGAACCGGCATTATCCAATGATGGCAGCCAATCGTCGGTTGATTTTCCTTTGTTCCGATTGGCAGACGCCTATCTTATTTATGCTGAAGCGGTGCTGCGTGGGGGAGCTGGGGGGGATCAATCCACGGCATTGGCCTACATTAATCGACTACGTGAGCGTGCCTACGGTAATACGTCGGGTAATGTGGCAAGTATTTCGTTGGATTTTATATTGGACGAGCGGGCTCGTGAGTTTTATTGGGAGGCCTATCGCCGTACAGACCTTATCCGTTTTAATAGATATACGGAAGCTACTTATACTTGGCCGTTTAAAGGGGGAGTACAGGCAGGAACAGGCGTGCAAGATTATCGTAGCATTTTCCCAATACCGGCATCAGATGTTATTGCCAACCCAAATCTCACCCAAAACCCAGGTTATTAACCTTATTTAGAATACCGAAATGAAACAGATAAATAAATGGGGCCTCTTAGGTGTGTTAGCAATCACACTTTGGTCGTGCAAAAAGGATGAAAATAGAGTCGTTATTCATACAGGAGATACACCTGTTTTAAACACCTCTGCACCTAGTACACTCGTATTGAGACAAGATGATGCGGAAGAAACGATTAGTTTTTCCTGGAATGCCTATGAACATAGCTGGTCGGACGAAAATGTGTCTACAGATGTATTGAACTATATCATCCAGATAGGTCATGCAGGCGTTGATTTTCAATCTGCTCTTGTAGAAAGATCTACAAAATCAACTAGCCTCCTTTATACGGTCGCGGAGTTGAATGCCGCCTTGCTCGACTTAAGGTATGAACCAGGCATCTCGGCGGGTATTGATGTACGGTTAGTTGCTTCTCTGGCGCCGAACAGACCGATCTATTCCAATACAATTACGCTGCAAGTAACACCCTACGAGGATGTTATCATCTATCCGTCATTATACTTGGCAGGGAGCTTTAACGATTGGTCGCATAGTGATGCACACCGTGTAGGCTCAGTGGAAAATGATGGCAAATATGAGGGATACGTAAATTTCCCGAATGCAAATACAGAGTTCAAATTTTCCAGCCAGTCGAATTGGGATGGCATCAATTACGGGGATGGTGGAGGAGGAATGTTGGACACCGATGGCAGTGCGGGTAATTTGGTAGTAGCGGAGGCCGGGTACTATTTGCTGAAAGCAGATAGCGAAGCACTATCATGGTCGGCCGTAAAAACCGATTGGGGTGTTATTGGCGATGCAACCGGTAGCTGGGATAGCAGTACGCCCATGATATATAATGCAGAAACGGGGTTGTGGACTGTGACGATCAATCTATCTGCAGGTGAATGGAAATTCAGAGCAAACGATGAATGGGTAATCGACTTCGGTGCGGGCAATCAGTCGGGCGTCTTGGCATATGGAGGCGGTAATTTTACGGTGGAAGATCCTGGTACTTATATCATTACCTTGGATCTTAGGAATGCCGGCTATTATACCTACTCCCTGGAGTTACAATAGCAATTAAGATGTTTATTAAATAAAAGATGAATGAAAATGATGATTAAAACAGCGAAACTCTTTGTTGTATGGTGTCTCTTATTTTCCGTCCACCAACTGTTTGGTCAAGGCCCTATCAAACGCGTGGAACCCCTAAATTGGTGGGTAGGTATGCACAATCCGCATTTGCAGCTGATGTTATATGGAGCAGGTATTTCAGCCACCGACGTCAGTATCGATTATCCCGGTGTGCAACTGGAAAAAGTTAATCGGGTAGCTAATGATAACTACCTGTTTCTAGATCTAATGATCAGCCAGGATGCCAAACCGGGTACATTTGATATAACACTTAAAGATGGTGAAGAAACGGTGGGGAGCTTTCCTTATGAATTGAAGCCGAGGAATCCAGAACAAATCAAAGCACAAGGTATTACGAGTAGTGACTTTATTTACCTACTGATGCCTGATCGTTTTGCAAACGGTAATCCGAAAAATGATGTGATAAGGGGGATGCGCGATAATACATTGAATCGGGATTCTATGTATTATCGGCATGGTGGTGATTTGCAGGGTGTTATGGATAAACTGGATTATTTAAGCGAATTGGGAGTGACGGCTGTTTGGATGACACCTGTGCTTACCAACGATATGGAACAGGCCTCCTATCATGGCTATGCCAATACCGAAAACTACCACGTTGATCCGCGCTTTGGTACGAATGAGGACTATAAAAAGCTGGGAGAGGAGCTGCATAAAAGAAATATGAAACTCATACACGATGTTGTTCCTAATCATGTGGGCCTTCGTCATTGGACCGTATTGGATCAACCGATGAACGATTGGGTACATCAATGGAACGAATATACCAATACAACGTACAAAGATCAGACGATTTATGACCCCTATGCATCCGTTGCCGATCGTAAAAAAATGACGGATGGCTGGTTTGTTCCAAGTATGCCTGATATGAATGAAAGTAATCCCTTTGTACAGCAATATATTATCCAGAGTCATATTTGGTGGATAGAGTATGCCGGTGTGGATGGCTTCCGTATTGATACATATCCTTATAATGACTTGGCGTTTATGGCAAAATGGAATCAAGCTATCAAAGACGAATATCCTTCTTTTACCTCTTATGGCGAAACCTGGGTGCATGGTGTGGCTAATCAGGCCTATTTTACTGGAGGAAAGACGTTGGGACAAACGCTTGATACGCATTTAGACGGTGTTACTGATTTTCAATTACAATATGCTATCAGCGATGCATTGAATAATAAGATGGAGTGGACGGCTGGTGTCAACAAGCTGTATACCACCTTGGCTACTGATTTTGTTTATCAGGATCCCACACGAAATGTTGTCTTTTTGGATAATCATGATATGAGTCGTTTTTTCTCCGTTGTGGGCGAAGATGTGGCTAAGTACAAATCTGCAATGGCTTGGCTGTTAACGACACGTGGTATCCCACAGATGTATTATGGTGCAGAAATACTGATGAAGAATTTCTCAGATCCTGACGGAAAAGTTCGGGAAGACTTTAGCGGTGGTTGGACAGAAGATAAGCAGAATAAATTTACGGCAATAGGTAGGAGCGAAGAAGAGAACGATATGTTTAATTATATGAAAAAAATAGCCAATTACCGTAAAAATAACCCAGTGCTTCAAACCGGAAAATTGATGCAATTTGTGCCTGAAGACGGTATATATGTGTATTTTCGATATAACGATGATCAGACAGTCATGGTTATTATGAATACGGAAGATAAGGAAGGCAATCTAAAAACCGAACGTTTTCAGGAAATCATGAAAAACAACACGAGGGCGGTAGACATTACGAGTAACAAGGTTTACGAGGACATAAGAGAGCTTTCTTTATTACCTAAAACCACCCTGATATTGGAGCTGCAATAAGAACTGCCATAATAAATAAACAGTCGATAAACAGGAAAACGCTATTATATGAAGACAATTGCGCTACGTGCTGAACAGTTCCCCATTTTTAAAGAGGTTGAAGCTATCCTTTTTGATTTAGATGGTGTACTGGTGGATACTGCTGTATTTCATTATCAAGCTTGGAAAAGATTAGCCCATTCACTGGGTTTCGATTTTACGGAAAAACAAAACGAACAATTAAAAGGCGTTAGTCGGATTCACTCACTTGAGCTGATTTTGAAATGGGGAGGTGTTGATAAAACTCCCGAAGAAAAACAAGTGTTGGCGGCACAGAAGAATCAGTGGTACTTAACTTTAGCCAGTCAAATGAAACCAGGAGATGTCTTGCCAGGGACGGTTGAACTTTTACAGTGCCTGAAAGATGCCGGTTATAAAATAGCTTTAGGATCCGCCAGCAAGAATGCCCCGCTTATTCTGCAAGCGACCGGTATCGCCGCTTACTTTGATGCCGTGATAGATGGTAATATGGTCAAAAATTCAAAGCCGCATCCAGAGGTATTTCTGTTAGGAGCCGAAGCGCTTGGCGTACCTCCTAGTAGGTGCTTAGTGATGGAAGATGCGCAAGCTGGTATCGATGCCGCACGAGCTGCTGGAATGCGCACCATTGGCGTAGGTCATATCAATGACTTGAAAGGTGCTGATTATTTGATTCGTCATCTGGGAGATCTGTTGGTGCCAAGTAAAAAGGTGAAATAAAAAACATATTGAAGCGCTTAGCTAATTGCTTGAAAATGAAAAATTATATTATAAAAGACGAATGGAACATCATTGAAGAAGGGTTCGATCCTTCTTTGTGTAAAATATCAGAAAGCATCTTTAGTATCGGCAACGGTCGCATTGGGCAGCGGGCAAACTTTGAGGAAAAGTATTCCGGTGATACCTTGCAAGGCTCCTATGTGGCAGGTATATATTATCCTGATAAGACAAGAGTAGGCTGGTGGAAAAATGGATACCCCGCATTTTCAGATAAGGTGATTAATGCCACCAATTGGATTGGGTTACATGTAAATATTGATGATGTATCTCTGGATCTGCACACGGCAAAAGTAAGTACGTTCCGCCGTGTTTTAAATATGAAGGAGGGATTCTTGGAACGTACCTTTATCGCGGAGGTTTCTCCAGGAAATGCCGTTCAAGTCACCGCCACCCGTTTTTGCAGCATTGTTGACGATGAAGCGGGAGTTATTTGTTATGAAATAACTCCAGTAGATCGGGATATAGCGCTTAAGTTGAATCTGTATTTAAACGGAGACATTAAAAATGAAGATGCGAACTACGACGAAAAGTTTTGGCTAGAGGTGTCAAAGAGTACGTTTGAGCGGGGCGGACTGCTTACACTGGAAACAAAAAGAACAGGTTTCTGGCTAACAACGGCGATGCACTATGAAATTCATTTGAATGGTAAATTGATTAAATTAAAAGAAGAAGCCCTGGTTGATGACAAATTTGTCGCTCAAACCGTTGCAGTCGATCTCAAGCAAGGGGAAACATTGGCCGTGTATAAATATGCGGTTAATCTTTCTTCAGAGAATCATGCTAAAGATAGCATAGAAAGCCAGGCCCTTCAGGTTTTAGAAAAAGTGGTTGGAAAGGGATTTGACCAACTGAAGCGAGAGCAGGCAGCGGCTTGGGGAAATAAGTGGAAAGAGAGTGATATTCAAATTGAAGGAGATGTAGCCGCACAGCAAGCCATTCGGTTTAATATTTTTCAACTTTACCAAACCTATACCGGTGAAGATGCCCGTTTAAATATTGGCCCGAAAGGTTTTACCGGAGAAAAATATGGTGGTGTAACCTACTGGGACACGGAAGCCTACTGTTTGCCTTTCTATTTAGCTACTGCAGATCAGCAGGTAGCGAAGAATTTATTGATCTATCGATACAAACATCTGGAGAAAGCATACGAAAATGCTAAAATGCTTGGCTTTTCCAATGGCGCAGCTTTATATCCGATGGTTACCATCAATGGAACCGAATGTCATAATGAATGGGAAATTACTTTTGAAGAACTTCATCGTAACGGAGCAATTGCTTTCGCTATATATAATTATATCCGCTATACAGGCGACAAAGGTTATCTGGAAGAATACGGTTTGGAAGTACTAATAGGCATTGCTCGCTTTTGGGCGCAACGTATCAGTTGGAGTGCAGCTAAACAGCAATACGTTCTATTGGGTGTAACGGGCCCAAATGAATATGAGAATAATGTGAATAATAACTGGTATACCAACACCATCGCTGTATGGTGTCTCCGCTATACAATAGATGCTATTCACCATGTTCGGCAATCGAATTCTTTAAGATATGAGGAAATCGCGATCAAGCTCGATTTTCATATAGACGAAATCAAGCACTGGGAGGATATCGAACAGAAAATGTATTACCCGGAAGATAAGACGTTAGGAATTTTCTTACAGCAAGACGGGTATCTTGATAAGGAGCAGATATTGGTAAAAGATTTACCTGCATCTGAAAGACCCCTTAATCAAAAATGGAGCTGGGATCGCATTCTGCGTTCATGCTTTATTAAACAGGCGGATGTATTACAGGGAATTTACTTTTTTGAGGATCAATATGATGAGGAAGTCATACGTAGAAATTATGATTTTTATGAGGCAAGAACCGTGCATGAAAGCTCCCTGTCCTCTTGTGTACATGCTATTTTAGCGGCTAAATTAGGCGACGAAAAACGAGCCTATGAATTTTACCTTAGAACAGCGCGCTTAGATCTAGATGACTATAATAACGACACAGAAGACGGACTGCATATAACATCCATGGCTGGCAGTTGGATGAGTATCGTGGAAGGCTTTGCAGGTATGCGTGTTCATGACAACAAACTTTATTTAAAGCCTTTTATACCTGAAAAGTGGCAATCGTATAGCTTTAATATCCTTTTCCGGAGTAGTACACTGAGGGTTAATGTGACTAAACATCAAGTTTCTGTTAATAACCAATCAGATAAAACTTTCCATATGTGGTTAAATGATAAGGTCATTGTTGTGCCAGCTTACGGTACTTTTACCGGTGAATTAACGAGACACAAGCAGATAATTTAAATGAAGAGCGTATTTCTTCAATAATCTTTAATAAATTAGACGCGATAATCAATGATGACCAAAAAATCAAAACCTCTTTTAAGTACAGGAAAGCTTGTGAATATGAGCCTAGGATTCTTAGGAATTCAGATAGGTTTTGCTCTACAGAATGGAAATGCTTCCCGCATTTTACAAACATTTGGCGCAGATGTAGAACATTTGTCCCTTTTCTGGTTAGCTGCTCCACTTACCGGGATGCTTGTTCAGCCCATTATTGGGTATTACAGTGATAGAACCTGGACAAAAATGGGCCGTCGCAGACCATTTTTTCTGGTGGGGGCTATATTGACTTCACTCGCATTAATTTTAATGCCCAACGCGGCAGTATTGACCACTATTTTACCTCCATTGTTCATTGGAGCCGGACTATTGATGATTATGGACGCCTCCATTAACGTTACGATGGAGCCTTTCAGAGCCTTGGTAGCAGATAATCTTTCCAATGGACAACGTAGTAAAGGCTTTTCTATCCAAACGTTTTTGATTGGCTTGGGAGCAGTATTAGGATCTTGGCTACCTTATATATTGGCTGAATGGTTTAATATATCAAAAACTGCAGCGGTGGGCCATGTGCCGGATAATGTGATATTCTCCTTTTATATTGGTGCATCAGTATTGATTTTTACCATCCTTTGGACCGTATTGACTACTTCGGAATATTCGCCAACAGAATTATCTTCCTTCGAAGAAGTACCTATAGCACCTAATGAGGAAGATCAGCGAAAAGGTTTATGGGGTATTATAAATGATTTTCAACGCATGCCAAAAACGATGAAACAGTTGGGCTTGGTGCAATTCTTTTCGTGGTTTGCTTTATTTTCCATGTGGGTTTTTACTACCCCCGCAATAGCGGAACATGTATATAAGATAAAGCCGGGAGATTCATCATCCACAGCATTTGCAGATGCGGGTAATTGGGTGGGTGTTTTGTTTGGTATTTACAATGCTATATCAGCCGTTTATGCCTTAACCTTACCGGCTCTCGCGAAACGATATGGCCAAAAAATCACACATGCACTATCCTTGACTTTTGGAGGAATAGCTTTATTGTCGATTTTTTTTATAAAAGATCCTTACCTTCTCATTGTGCCTATGATAGGTATTGGTATGGCATGGGGTAGCATCTTGTCGATGCCATACGCTATTCTGTCATCAAGTTTACCTGCCAAAAAAATGGGAGTATATATGGGCATCTTTAACTTCTTCATCACCTTTCCGCAAATTGTTAATGGACTTTTTGGAGGCTATATCGTGAAATATGCTTTTGGTGGACAGGCAATTTATGCCTTAGTTCTGGCCGGATTCTTTATGTTGTTTGCTGCTGCGGCTGTTTTAAGGGTGAAAGCAAGTTAAATAAGTTGGTTTTATCGCCAATTTATTTATTTTCAAAGGTACTCAAGGCCTGTTGGCCACGAATGGCGACAGAACAAGCCTTGGGTGCTTCCAAACGGAGGAAATAAAACAGTTTTTCCTATTTACCCACCCCCCCCAAAAAAAAATTACGGTTAATCCAAAAATTACACAGATAAGCTTCAATAAAAACGCTCATACGTCGAGTTACGATAACTGCTATTTTCGATATGTGATAATATTAACTAATAAAATAGTTGTAACGATTGTATTTTTAGTTATATTAGCAGAAGCAATAAACTTAAAAGACAATGTTTCAAAGATTGCAGATATTTAGTTTTATAGTAAACCTCTTATTGTGTGTTTATGTTTCGCATGGGCAGGAGCTCAAGTTGGATAAAGAACAGTTGGCCGACCTATATCAATCCCAGCAATATCAAGAAGCGGCCGTATATCTAAAAGGATTTTACCAGGAAGGAGCAGCTGATCAAAAGTTATTGGAAGGCCTGGCTTACTGCAACAGAATGGTTGGTAATTATGCGGAGGCAGAAAGATATTACTTAGAGCTATTGAATATAAATGAAAATGATTTAAAGACCTTGTTGAATTTAGCTTCTATTAATTTCCAGCGGGGAAGAAATCAACAAGCTGGAAACTACTATTTGAAGGTATTGGATCAAGATAGCATGCATATAGGCAGCTATAAAGCGCTTTCAACAATTGCTCAGATGAATGGAGAAATACCCTTATCTCACACATATTTATCAAAGGCAAATAGCTTAGATCCACTAGATATCGATGTTGCCTATGAGCTTGCCATTTTAGACATAGCAGATAAACGATACGGACAGGCGGATTCCATTTTATCACTAGCTTTAAGCGCCGACGCGGAAAATATACTTTTACTGAAAGCCAAAGCCCAAGCAAAATATGGTTTGCAAGACTACAAGGAAACCATCGCCATCGGTGAAAATTTACTGGAACAAGGCGATCAATCGGACCTCTTATTGAACCTCTTGGCACCTTCCTATTATTTTAATAATGAGTCCGAGAAATGTGTTAACACGTTGCACATATTAGAGGAGCGGGGTGATCTAAAAGAAGCTCAGCTATATTATATGGCCATGAGTTATAAAAAACTAGCCAATCATCAAGCCTCTATCGATTACATAGAAAAAACGTTAGATATCGCTATTTCACCTAATGTAGCTAGCTATTACTTTGAAAAAGGCGATTTATTGGAAAAGGTTAACCAGAATCAAAAAGCGCTTTTCGCTTATAGAAAAAGTTTAGAATTTAAAGTAATTCCGATCACCTATTACAGTTTGGCCCTCTTGTATGACCATAAGATGAAAAAACCAAAAATCGCACTTCAATATTACAACAGCTACCTTGCTACAAAACCAATCGGTAAGGAGGCTTCTCCCTATATCGGTTATGTAAAACAAAGGATACTAGAGTTGAATAAAGAAAATCAGCTTTAGCTTCTCATATTGAATAGTTTAGCAACGTATTTTCCGATGATATCAAATTCCAGATTCACTCGATCATTTATTTTAATGGTATGCAAAGCCGTGTTTTCATAGGTATATGGGATAATCGCTACTGAAAAACTGTCTATACCGGAGTCCACCACTGTTAAACTAATCCCATTTACGGCTATGGAACCTTTTTCGACGGTTATGTTGCCAATAGTTGGATCATATTGAAAAGTAAATAACCAACTTCCATTTTCATCTCTAATGTCCGTACAAACGGCCGTCTGATCCACATGACCCTGCACAATATGTCCGTCCAAACGGCTACCAGCAACAGTGCATCTTTCAAGATTTACCTTGTCGCCCAGACCTAAGGAATGTAAATTGCTCTTCATTAAAGTCTCTTTGATGGCTGTTACCTGATGACTTCCATTATTTGTTGCTACTACCGTCAAACATACACCATTATGCGAAACACTCTGGTCTATCTTTAACGTCTGAGATATATCGGAGACAATCGTAAAATGAATATTGGTGTGGTCTTTTTCAATATTTTTTACAATACCGACGGTTTCTATTATTCCTGTAAACATTTATAGATAATTTACAACAAAGGTACATTAACATTTTTTATACAGAAAATATTCTATGTTAACTAATGCTAGCTAATTGTAAAAAGTACACTATAAGTGCCCTAATAGAAATAGGTGTTAAATCGCTTTATTTGTTGTTTTATGTAAATTTTTGAACCAATTTGTGAAATGGTATATTAAAAATATTAATTTATTTTACGGTAATTATTTGTATTAATATGTTGAAAGGTGTATTTTGTGCCACAATTTTCTATTATTTAAAAGAGAATTACTGCATATGGCAATCAGTTTTAAAAGGAAAAAATAAAAGATATAAATCAATATTAACTAAAACCAATAACATGATCATTATTGCAGATGGCGGTTCAACCAAAACAAATTGGTGCCTGATCAATGACTCCGGGAAAAAAATTTATTTTAACACCGAAGGGTACAATCCTTATTTTGTTTCAAGTGATTACATTGTGAGCTCGTTAAAGAAAGGGCTTCCGAAAGATTTGCCTTTTAGCGAGGTGAAAGAGGTTAACTATTATGGAGCGGGAGTTCATAATGACGAAAAAGCTGCTATCGTTGCGATGGCTATTAAACAAGTTTTCAGTCAGTCTGAAGTTTTCGTCGGACACGATCTACTGGCGGCAGCACGTGCTTTATTAAAAGACAAAGCAGGTTTTGCTGCGATATTGGGAACGGGTACCAATACCTGTATTTACGATGGAAAAGATATCGTAAATAACATTGATTCTGCAGCCTATATTTTAGGGGATGAAGGAAGTGGCTGTTATATAGGAAAAAAACTATTGACAGATTATGTGAGAGGGTATATGCCGAGTGATGTAAGAGAAGTTTTTTGGGATACATTTAAACTGACCCCAGACGATGTAATGGATGCTGTATATACCAAGCCTTTAGCAAACAGGTTTTGTGCGAGTTTTAGCAAATTTGTTTATGATATCATGATAAATATGGAGTATTCGAGAGGTTTGGTAAAAACTTCATTCGAAGATTTCTTTAAAAATCTAGTGAGCCATTATCCAGATTATCAGAGTTATTCGTTTAACTGTATTGGATCTGTTGCTTATAACTTTAGAAATGTGCTAGAAGAAACCGCACATGAATATGGTATGGAGTTTGGTCGTATTGTGAGGTCGCCAATAGACGATTTAGTTAAATTTCATCAAGACAAAATAAACGCCTAATCAAACGATATAAGGTATTGATAAAAAACAAAAGGTATAGGGTGAAAAACCTTATACCTTTTGTTTTTTAAATGGAGTGAGTTTCTTAGGGAGGTTACCCCTACGCACAAACCACCCTTCGTTTATCTTTTGCATTATTTGAATAAGCTTCGCTAGAAATTCATACAGGCATGTTTAGCTGCCGATTGCAGCCGCCACCAACCTATGCCATCTTCGTTCTTCGGAACGGTTAAGTATGTTGGCAACAGCTCTCCGTTCTACCTAAAATCCACCTTAGAGAGTTGCGATTAGCAATGGGATGCACGAACGTTGTAGCGACTCTCTACAGCGGGAGGTTACTCACTGGTATATGTTTTAGTGGAGTTCGTGATTCGTGAGCTCCCCGCCAGCTGGCGAATCTGTTTTGCTTTTTGCGGACCTTTCCATAAAATGGAAAAGCCTGAGCACCTTTGAAAACAAATAAATTAGCGATAAAACCGCGAAGCAGCATGAGTACAAATGAGAAATAGACAAAACACGAATAAAAGAAGTCGATAATCTTTTTAATTTAGCATTAAGAAATAAAATAAAGCGCGTCTACAAAATTTGACGGATCTTTTAAACCTATTTAGAGAAATTCAGTTCGTTCTTGAAAATTTTATTGTATTTCCGTTTATCAAATTTATACAGTTTGGCTGCCCTATAAGAAACCCCCTTTTGCTTTTCGTCTAGTTCTTTCAGCACATTGTAGTTCAACATTTTTTTTCTGAAATTCCTCTTATCAAGCTTTTTGTCCCAGATGGCTTCGTAAAGTTGTTGAAGCTGCGTTAAGGTAAATTTTTCGGGTAATAACTCAAAGGCAATAGGGCTATGACTCACTTTTCGTCTAATCTTGTCGATGCTTTTTTCTATAATATTTTTATGATCAAAAGCCAAGTCAGGTAAATTATTCAACGGGTGCCATTGTGCCTTTCTTACATAATCTGTAGAAGGCTTCAAGCTAAGGTTAACAGCTTCTAGCCTTAACATAGCATAATAGGCAACGGTGATGATCCTACCTTGGGGATGTCTTTTTAGGTCACCAAACGTATATAGCTGTTCCATATAAATACCCTTTAATCCGGTGTGTTCCAGTAATATACGTTTTACGGCGTCATCAATATTCTCGTTATGTTCCACAAAAAAACCGGGTAACCCCCACCAATCCTTAAAAGGATATTCGTTCCTTTCAATTAAGAGAACTTTCAGTTCCCCTTCGTTAAACCCGAAGATTACGCAGTCTGCCGTAAATATAGATTGTAAATGTGGTAAATTTGATTGCAAAATTTTAATTTTTTATGGTTATCTAACATTTTAATTGTAAACCGCCAAACTAAGATAAAATTCTATAGCTAACGCTATTTTTTCAAAATTTTATGCCCCCTAGATTATCTCTCTCAAAATTAGAGAAGAAATTAATAAAAGCAAAACTTATTCGCATGTTTCATTCTTTTAAGGCTTTGTAATCACTCAAGAGCTATTGATGAAAAAAAAATAAAAAAAATACAAATAAATAGCATTGGTGTAAAAAATACACCTTATATTCGTGCTTAGATATATGCCTTTAAGCATTTAGGCAGTTGAGAGGATTATATTCAAGTGAAACCTATATAGATATTTTACAGTGAGCAACTCAATCAAACGTATAGGCGTATTTACTTCGGGAGGTGACGCACCCGGAATGAACGCATGTATCCGTGCTGTGGTGCGGACCGCCATTTACGAAGGTAAAGCAGTAAGTGGTATTTTACACGGTTATCAGGGAATGATTGATAAGAACATCATCGAGATGAACAGCCGTTCGGTGAGTAATATACTCCAATTGGGAGGCACCATTCTCAAAACAGCACGTTGTTTAGATTTTAGAACACCAGAAGGACGAAAGAAAGCGTATGAAAACATAAAAGATGCAGGTATAGATGCACTTGTTGCAATAGGAGGGGACGGTACTTTTACAGGAGCAGAAGTTTTTTCCAGAGAATTTGATATACCAGTGGTTGGTGTTCCCGGCACGATTGATAATGATCTCTATGGTTCGGATTTTACATTGGGTTATGATACGGCAAATAATACGGTAATAGACGCTATTGACAAAATCAGAGATACTGCGGCGTCTCACGATCGCTTGTTTTTTATAGAAGTAATGGGCAGAGATTCTGGTTGTATAGCACTGAACTGTGGTATCGCCGGAGGAGCCGAAGCAATCTTGCTGCCAGAAAAAGAAACCGGAATAGATGAATTGATCCAGAAATTAGAAAGCGCAGCAAAAGACAAGAAGACGTCTACAATCGTGATCGTGGCTGAAGGAGATAAAAACGGAGGAGCATATAATGTTGCTAAACGTGTGCAGGAAAAGTTTGATTTTTACGATGCTAAAGTAACTATTCTGGGGCATTTACAACGCGGTGGATCTCCAAGTAGTTTTGATAGGGTATTGGCCAGTAGGTTAGGCTTTGCAGCGGTGAAGAATCTTATACAAGGGAAAACGAGGATAATGGTTGGTTTGCGAGGTAATGAGATAGTTACCACACCACTTGAAGTAGCTTTACGTAGCAAGGAGTTTAAGCTATCTGAGGATATGATTGAAATGACCAATGTATTGGCCATTTAAATAAGTATTTATGATAGCTGTTGTATATAGTGGGTCTAGATTTGCCGATTGGAGATTAGCCGAGAAAGGTAAAGTCATTGCAGGTTTTAAGACAATGGGCATTAACCCATACCACAACGATGAACGCTATATTACCCAGGTTCTTAATAAGAATAACAGTTTGATTAACTATGCTGAACGGATAAAGAAAATTTATTTCTTTGGAGCTGGCGCATCCTCTGAGGAACGTAAGAAAACTGTTTATGAAGCTTTCATCAGCTTTTTTAGGTATAGTAAAGTGTTTGTAGAGCATGATATGTTAGCTGCAGCGCTAGCTACTGGAGGGCATGAACAATCCTTGGTGGGGATTCTTGGCAGCGGCTCCAATGCCGCTTACTATGATGGCAAAAAAATCTATGAAACTAATTATGGATTGGGATATATCCTCGCAGATGAAGGCTCAGCCAATTGGATGGGAAGATATTTGCTGCGGAATTACCTTTCAGAAGCGTTGCCAATTGATCTGGAAAGCAAATTTATGAGTTATTACCCTTTAGATAGGAAGCAAATAATGGATAAGGTTTACCGTAATCCTAACGCTGCTTTATTTTTAAGTTCTTTTGCTGATTTTGTTGCAGAACAAAAAGATCATGAGTTCGTTCATAATATGGTACTGGAAGGATTTCATATGTTGTTCGAAACATATTTTGTACCATTGAAAGATAAACATAACTTTAACAAAATAAATTTTACCGGAAGTGTGGCTGCCGGTTATGAAAAATGGTTACGACAAACCGCTCAACATTATGACATGGAGGTAGATGTTGTGATTAAAGAACCCATACACAACCTTTTAAATTATTATTTAAATAAAAATTAGTTAAAATGAAAATTGGAATTAATGGATTTGGACGTATCGGACGTCTTGCATTTAGAGCGGCTATAAACCGTGAAGATCTAGAAATTGTTGGCATCAACGATTTAGTAGATCCTGAATACATGGCCTATATGCTAAAATACGATTCGACGCACGGCCGTTTTGATGGTACTGTAGAAGCAAAGGATGGTAACCTAGTAGTTAATGGGAAAACAATTCGCGTAACTGCAGAAAAAGATCCAGCTAACCTTAAATGGGGAGATGTTGGTGCTGAAGTAATTGTTGAGTCTACAGGTTTATTCCTTACACAAGAAACAGCACAAAAACATATAGATGCAGGCGCTAAAAAGGTAGTTCTATCTGCTCCGGCTAAGGATGATACCCCTACTTTTGTGATGGGTGTTAACCATAAAGAATTAAAAGCAGATCAACATATTGTGTCTAATGCTTCTTGTACTACGAATTGTTTGGCACCTATCGTTAAAGTGTTGAATGATAAATACGGTATTGTAGAAGGTTTGATGAGCACGGTTCATGCGGTAACAGCGACTCAAAAGACAGTTGATGGCCCTTCGGCAAAAGACTGGAGAGGTGGTCGTGGTGCTTATCAAAATATTATTCCTTCATCAACAGGTGCTGCTAAAGCAGTAGGCCTGGTAATTCCATCCATAAAAGGGAAATTAACCGGAATGTCTTTTCGTGTTCCTGTTCCTGATGTTTCTGTAGTTGATTTAACGGTACGATTGGAAAAACCTGCAACGTACGAAGAAATCAAACAGACTTTTAAAGAGGCTTCTGAAGGCGAATTAAAAGGTATTTTAGGTTACACAGAGGATGAAGTTGTTTCCGAAGATTTCAAAGGAGATGCACGTACTTCTATCTTTGATGCAAAGGCTGGTATCGCTTTAAATGATAACTTTGTTAAGGTTGTTTCCTGGTATGACAACGAATGGGGTTATTCAAATAAATTAATCGATTTAGTACAGGAAATCGGCAAACTATAAAACCCATTAGCTAATTAGCCAATCGGCTAATTAGCTAACTATTCATTAGTTCAATAATCCTTCGGATTTTTTCTGCATTGCTTACCTCAATCACTTCTCCCATATTTTGTATGGCAGGATTATGGTATTTCATTTTACTTCCTACGGGCGCTTTTGCAGAGGTATGGTATTCACGAGCACCCGTTTGGGTAATTAGTCCTTCTATATTTAATTCATTCACGCCAGAGCCAGGCATAATAATGATTCTATCACCTGCTCTCTGTACTAATTCTCCCAAAAAGGCTGCTCCTTCAAGTGCCGTATTTTTCATCCCTGATGTTAAAATTCTTTCGCATCCGCATGCAATGATCTCTTCCAAAGCTTTGATGCCATCGTTACAGCTGTCGAATGCTCGATGAAATGTAACCCCCATAGGAGAGGCTAATTTAACAAGCTCCTGTGTACGTAACACATCGATATTTCCGTCCACATCAAGCAAGCCGATCACTACGCCGTCACATCCTAGATGTTTACAAATCAGAATGTCCTCTTTCATGATCCTAAATTCCTCGTCAGAATAATGGAAATCGCCAGCTCTCGGCCGGATCAGTACATATACCTTTATGGTCAGCTGCTCGCGGGCCTTTTTAATTGTTCCATAAGAGGGGGTCGTACCCCCTTCATTTAAATTTTCACAAAGCTCTATTCGCTGGGCACCGCCATTTTGGGCAGCCAGCGCAGAGACCAGTGAATTAGCACATATTTCTAGTTTCATTTTTTTAGTTGTTGGTTGTCAGTTTCGAGTTGTCAGTTGTGGGTAGATAGACGTAGCTCACAACTGGTAACGCGCAACTGTTAGTTAAAATATACTTTTTCCTTTAACCAATAGATCTTGTTTTTCTTCGTTACATACTGCGAAGGAAAAGCCTTCTTGTAAGGCATAAGCGCCATATTCTCCCTGCTTATTAAGCGCTAAAAATCCAACTTGTATCTCTTTTGCCTTTTCAGGTTTCTTTTTCACTATCCTTGCTACCGCTTCTTTGCAGGCATCTTCTGGCGAGTATCCCTGACGCATCAATTCCACTACTAAGAAACTTCCGACCGTACGTACGACTTCCTCCCCAACTCCAGTAGAAGTTGCACCGCCTACTTCATTATCAATATATAAACCGGCGCCAATAATCGGACTGTCTCCTACGCGTCCATGCATTTTAAAAGCCATTCCGCTAGTGGTACAAGCACCACTGAGATTTCCTTTATTATCTATAGCTAGCATACCTATCGTGTCATGATTATATTCGTTACCGGGAAGCTTGTTAGGAGAAAAGTGCTGATTTTCTATATTCATAATCGGTTTGTATTCTGCCTTTTTTAACCATTCTTTCCAAGCTTTTTCAGCGTCGGGGGTCAGTAGATTTTCTTTTTCAAATCCATTTTCCAAAGCAAATTGTAATGCCCCCTCGCCGGCAAGCATCACATGGGGTGTTTTTTCCATCACCAATCGAGCTACAGAGATGGCATGTGTAATATGCTCTATGGCCAATACGGCACCACAATTACCGTTTTCATCCATGATACAGGCATCTAAGGTAACATAACCATCCCGGTCGGGATAACCACCCTTACCAACGGTTACATTTTTCAAATCGGCCTCTGGGATCTTAACACCTGCTTCTACAGCATCCAGTGCACGTCCACCACGCTTTAGTATTTCCCAGGCAGCTTGGTTGGCGGCGATACCGAAATCCCAAGTGGAGATAACAATAGGTTTAATATCCAGTTGGGTATTGACGAGCAAGTTTCCCGCTGCATATATGTCTTCGTTAATAGCTAAAGTAGCTGTTCCCAATACACTATTCCGAATAAACTTCCTTCTGTTGATCATGTTGCGTTATCTTAATTGTGAGTGCAAACATAAAAAAACTCTTTTATATAAACCTTAGTAAAATCAACTGGGTTGACCTTGAAAATTATTCATAGGGAGTGCATTATTTTGCGTTTTGTTTAAATAAAACGGCAAAAATATTTGTTCTTACCTGATTTTAATTTTACTTTAGTTGTAAAATTTATCCAATCCTACTTACATGAGAAGATTATCCTCACTTGTCTTGGTTTTTATTGCCATTTATTTACCCTGTTTCGCGGAAATAGATTCCGCAGAAATCAGAAAAATTGAATTTTTGACCAAAAAGATTCAAAATGAATATGTGCCTGATAAAAGAGTTGATGTTTTTAACGTATATAGTGATTCTTTAGGTGGATATATTCTGGAAACGACGAATAAAGAGGCGTCAGATGAGCTCTATCGTCAATATCAAGCTGAAAAGATAGCTATTCCTTTGCATGTTCTTCATCTTCCGGACAAAGAACTTCAGGATAAAATTTATGGTTTGATCAATGTCTCTGTTGGAAATATACGCTCTGAACCGAAAAACTCGGCAGAAATGGCAACCCAGTCTCTCTTGGGTGGGCAAGTAGATGTCTTAAAAAAACAAAACGGGTATTACTTAGTACGTACATTGGATGGTTATATCAGTTGGTTAGATGCGGCGGCCCTTGTGGTCAAAAACAAAAAAGAGATCAATGAGTGGAATGAGCACCAAAGACTGATATTTATTGCAGATTATGGTCATGCTTATTCAGAAGCTGATATACGGTCCTTGCGTGTTTCTGATTTAGTGATGGGTAATATACTCAGGTATGAAGCAGTAAACGATGAAGGATATTATAAGGTTTTCTTTCCGGATGGCAGGGAAGGGTTTGTCGAGAAAGCATTGGTTCAAGATTATGAAAGCTGGAAAAACAATATACACGCCTCAGCCGAAGCCATATTGAAAATAGCTAAAACAATGATTGGGGTTCCTTACTTATGGGGAGGAACATCCGTTAAAGGGGTGGATTGTAGCGGTTTTACTAAAACAGCCTATTTCATGAACGGTGTAGTTATTCCCCGAGATGCATCGCAGCAGGTACTGGTAGGAGAGCCCATTGACATTTTAACCGATAATGAATTAGACACCGCGAAGGCTATTCATAATTTGAGGCCGGGCGACTTATTATTTTTTGCTGGAGGTAAACATAAAAGTCCCCAGGAACGTGTTACGCATGTAGCTTTATACATGGGAAACGGTCAGTTCATCCATTCCGCCGGGAAAGTGCGTATCAACAGCATGTTGGCAAGCGCCCCGAATTATGATGATTTCCAGAGCCGTACGGTCGTGGCTGCCAGGAGGTATCTAGGACATATAGGTGACGAAGGACTAAAAAAGGTCAATTAAAACCGGCATAAAATTGCAATTTAACTAAACGTACAACATGATCAACCGAAGAAATTTTTTAAAAAACAGCTCTATGGCAGCTGCCTTAACTTTTACGCCTTACGCTAATCTCTTGGCTGCAGGCAAAACGATTGAACGTCGATTGGGCAAATTTACCTTACGCTATCGGCCATACACTTTAGAGCTAAAACATGTCTTTACCATCGCCGCGGGTTCGCGAAGCACTACCCCTGTGGTATTAACTGAACTCGAATTTGATGGATTAATAGGTTATGGGGAAGCCTCTATGCCTCCTTATTTAGGAGAATCCCATGATAGTGTGCTGGCCTTTCTTAAAAAGGTAGACTTATCTGCTTTTAACGACGCTTTTTTAGTAGAAGATATTTTGCACTATGTAGACGCGGTTGCACCAAAGAATACCGCTGCAAAAGCATCTATCGATATTGCACTTCATGATTTGCTTGGTAAGATGATGCATCAGCCATGGCATCGTATCTGGGGCTTTAATCCTCAGACTACGCCAGACACATCTTATACCATTGGCATCGATACGGCAGAAGTTGTAAAACAAAAAGTACGCGAAGCGGAACCATATAAAATATTGAAGGTGAAATTGGGACTGGATACCGATAGGATGATGATAGAAACGATACGGGAAGTGACCGATAAACCGCTCTGCGTGGACGTAAACCAGGGATGGAAAAAGAGGGAATTTGCACTGGAAATGGCTCATTGGTTAGCAGAACGTGGAGTTGTTTTTTTGGAGCAGCCGATGCCCAAAGAGCAAATCGATGATAATGCCTGGTTAACAGAAAATAGCCCTATACCCACCATTGGAGACGAAGCTGTGCAGCGCTTAGCCGACGTGCAAAAAGCAAAAGGGGTTTACAATGGTATTAACATCAAGTTAATGAAATGCACAGGTATGCGTGAGGCGCATAAAATGGCAGCGTTGGCGAGAGCGTTAGATATGAAGGTAATGTTGGGCTGTATGACAGAAACTTCTTGTGCCATTTCTGCAGCTGCGCAGCTTTCTCCCATAGTAGACTGGGCAGATTTAGATGGTGCCTTGCTAATAGGAAACGATGTCTATCAGGGGATGCAGGTGATAGATGGGAAAGTTTCGCTCCCAGCAGATCCGGGGATCGGTATAACGAAATTATAATAGCAAGGTGTCCTTTTAACAGAAGACTATTGATGGAATAATAAATCAATACCAAATAACCAAATATAAATTATTATGAGAAGAACAATACAAAAAGGATTTTTTCTTTTGATGTTGTTGTCGTATGCCACGTTCGCATATGCACAGCAAACCATCAGTGGAAAAATCACCGATGCTGCTAATGGCGAACCACTAGTAGGTGTAACCATTATGGTTAAAGGGACGACGGTGGGTACCACCACTGCTGAGGACGGCACGTTCCGTTTAGAAGTGCCTGGTGTAAATAGTACATTGACTATTCGTATGATTGGTTATGTGGAACGGGAATTTCCCTTGAACAATCAAACAGTTGTCCATATTTCTATTGCAGCAGACGATAGTCAATTATCGGAGGTTGTTGTAACAGCTTTGGGCATCGAGCGTAGTGAACGCTCCCTAGGGTATGCCACGCAAGAAGTAAAAGGAGATAAACTGACTTTCTCTAAAGAACAGAATGTATTAGGATCCTTGTCGGGTAAAATTGCGGGTGTTCAAGTAGTGGGAGCCTCTGGTGGGAGTATGGGTGGAACGCAAAAGATCAAAATAAGAGGCTACAATTCTATAAGTGGTACCGACCAGCCACTTATAGTGGTGGATGGCACACCCATTTCCAATGCTAATTTTACCGGTGCGGCAAATGGTGATCTTGCCGCGCATAATGGTCCGGATCTGGGAAATGCAGCACAGGACATCAATCCGGATGATGTAGAATCTGTTAACGTGCTGAAAGGCCCAGCCGCAACAGCCTTATATGGTTTAAGAGGTCAGTACGGAGTAATCATGATTACAACAAAAAAAGGGCAGTATAACCAAAAAACACAGGTGGACTTCTCATCGGCCTTTGCTATTGACAAGGTTTCAAATTTTATGCCTATGCAGAATGTTTATGGAACCACACTCGGGAATGTGGTCATAAATGGCGTAAATACACCTTATGTCACCAATAATGATGAAAGCTGGGGTGAAAAAATGGATGGTAGATTGGTTCGGCACCGGAATAGCTGGTATCCTCTTGATCCGGAATTTGGACAGATGGCTCCATTTGTCCCACATCCAGACAACATCAAAGATTTCTATGAAATAGGGAGGACATTTAACAATAATATTTCTTTTTATGGGGGTGGAGAAACCGCTACCTTTAAATTGTCATATAATAATACAGATATCAAAGGAACAACTCCCAACTCATACCTGAAGAGAAATAACCTGTCATTTAACGGAAGCCTTAAAGTAAGTGATAAAATTACGCTTAATACGAGCTTGAACTATGGAAATAATAATGGACAGCGCCCTGATCAAGGTTATACACACTCGGGCTCCAACTATTTTACCCAATGGTTCCAGCGCAATCTGGATATGAAAAAGCAAAAGAACTATAAATATGCAGACGGCAGATATTTGCAGTGGAATGGCGGGAGCAACCCAACTGCTGCTACTGTTGAAAGCCTAAGCTTTTTGGATGCAAAGCCCTATGATTGGAATAACCCCTATTTTAATGCTTATGAAAATCCAACCAACGATAAAAGGGATCGCTTTTTTGGGAATGCATCCATGTCTTATGCTCCTGTGAATGATTTGAAATTGATCGGTACGATTAGAGGGGATATGTTTACGCAAAATATAGAGAGCCGCAAAGCCTTAGGTGGGTGGGATGTGAACGAATTCTTTATCGGTAAATATCAAAACCGTGAAATGAATTATGAGTTTCTAGCGCAATATTCCAAAAAAATCAACGATTTTTCCATTTTCGCTAACGGAGGCTTAAATTTATACGATAGAAGGTATGATTATATCACGCAGCGGACTTCAGGCGGACTGCTATCACCAGACTTCTTTAATATAGAAGGATCGGTTGATCGGCCTATTACCCTTAATTTTTTGGATAGAAAGAAAATATTCAGTGCCTTTTTGACATCTACCTTTGGCTATAAAGACCTGATTTACTTAGATGCGAGTATTAGAAGAGACGTATCGTCTACACTGCCAACCAACAACAATGCCAATATCTATCCTTCTGTTTCTACCAGTTTTATATTCAGCGATCTGCTCCAGTGGAAACCATTGTCTTACGGTAAACTGCGTTTGGGTATCGCCCGGGCAGGAAGCGATATACCTACCCAGATCATTAGCAATCCTTTTGCCATTGATATCAATGGATCCTTAACATCGGCATACCTCCCTAATACGTTGAATAATCCGAATTTGAAGCCGTCTTATGCGGACTCATTTGAGAGCGGTTTGGAAATGAGGTTTCTCGACAACCGTTTGGGCTTTGATTTAGCCTATTACGTTCAGCAAAATAAGAACCAGGCTATTCGCTTGGATGTTTCCGGAACAACCGGCTATACACAGGCGGTAGTGAATGCCGGAAATATAGAAAATAAAGGAGTTGAGTTAAGCATTAACGCCAATCCAGTCCGTAAAGACTTGTTTAATTGGGATGTGACTTTTAATATGAGCCGAAATGTAAGTAAAGTCAAAGAACTTATTCCTGAATTCGATATTAATAACCGCATTTTGGCATCCAATACCTATTCTGGTGTTTCTGTCTATTTGAATGCCCGGGTAGGTGGTGCCTATGGTATGATTGTAGGACGTGGATACCAGCGAGATCCGGCAACGGGGAAAATATTTCTAGGAGACGATAACTTACCATTGTATGAAGATAATAAAGACTTAGGAAGCATTGTTCCTGATTTCACGGGCGGTTTTACAAATAATTTCACCATTTGGAAATTCGATGTAACAGCCATGATTGACTTCCAATTCGGTGGAAAGTTTGTGAGCTGGAGCCGCATGCTGGCCACTAAATCTGGCCAGCATGAACAAACGGCGGCAATGAATCAAAACGGCGCAAATGTAAGGGATCCGTTGGAAGAGGGCGGTGGGGTATTCATCAATGGCATCTCAAAAGAAACGGGTGAGGAGGTTTCCACTTTTGTAGACGCACGTTCTTACTATCGGAATAGCATAGGAACCCATGCTTACGAGGAATGGGCTTATGATGCTTCTTTTGTGAAATTAAGAGAGGCCCGAATAGGATATACGTTTACTATTCCACCATCGAAAACCCCCATAAAAAGTATTAATGTGGGTATCTATGCTCGAAATCCCTGGATGATATGGCAGAAAGCACCAAAGGGATTAGATCCTTCGGAACTATCCGCTGGAGATGGCTTCAGTTGGCTTGAAACCGGACAATTGAATACTGTTCGTCAGTTTGGTGTTAACTTAAATGTTAAATTTTAATTCGTTGTAGCAATGAAATATCCAATATATTACAGCCTACTTCTCTTATTGATAATAAGCGGATGTAGTAAATTTGAAAATGGCATTAACGAGAATCCCAGTCGGCCAACGGATGTAACAAACAGGCAATTATGGCAATATGCAATGCGTGAATTAGCCTCTACTATTGAAAATCCCCATGCCGAATTGTATGTCCAACATTTATCTGAGAAAGAGTATTCAGACGCACAGCGATACAATGTCATCAATTTTAACTTTAATACGTTCTATGCCGATCCCATGATGAATCTACAGGCTATTATCGAATCCGATAGGTTTATACCAACCGAAGGATCCGAAAACAATCAAAAGGCCGTTGCCCGTATACTGAAGGCTTATTTTATGTGGCATGTTACCGATAGATGGGGTGATGTACCTTACACAGAGGCTTTGAAAGGGCAAGATAATCTGACACCTAAGTATGATTTACAAAAGGATATTTATTATGCCCTCTTTGATGAGTTGAAAGAATCATCAGAAATGATTGACGATGGGCTTCCTATTACGGGTGATTTAATTTACGATGGAGACATGTCCAAATGGAGAAAGCTGGCAAACTCGATTCGATTAATTATGGCGCTTAGACTGTCTAAAGCAGATCCGGAGAAAGGGAGAACCGAGTTTAATGAGGCATTATCCTCCGGGGTGATGGAGTCCAATAACGATAATTTTGTGAACAAGAAAATCGCCGAACAAGCGAATGAGAATTATTGGTATAATGTTTTTGTCACACAGTCGCGTAGATGGTATTGTATTAGCGAGCCACTTGTGAATTATATGAAACCTTATAATGACCCGCGCTTAGCTACTTTTGCCGATCAAAACGAAAGTGGTGAGTATGTTGGATTACCTTATGGTTTATTACTGCCTAACAATGTGTCTTCTGGTGAAGTATCCTATTTGGGAACTGCTGTAAGGCAGCAGGATTCTCCAAATTATTTACTTACTTATGCACAGATTCTGTTTGCAAAGGCAGAGGCCGCACATCCGCAAATTGCTTGGTTAAATGAGGGTCTCGCTTCTTCGAAAAGTAATTACGAGCAAGCCATTGAAAATTCTGTTCTGCAATGGAATGGAAACATAAATGGCGTAAGCACTATGCTGCAAGATCCGTCCATAGCATTTAGTTCAAATGTAGAGGAAAGCTATCGGCAGATTGCCTATCAACGTTGGGTGCATTTATATCTCAATGGATTTGAAGCATGGGCCGAATGGAGGAGAACGGGATTGCCCGTATTAACACCAGCGCCAGATAATAACAATAAACCCATTCCTACAAGGCAGGCTTATCCAGCGAATGAGGCACAGATAAATGCCGTTAATTATCAAGAGGCTGTAACGCGTCAGTTTGGAGGTAATAACGATCTAACCGGAAAAGTTTGGTGGGATAAAGATTAAATTAAAAGAGAGGGATGTCTCCTACATTTGCTTGATACAAACATAGGAGACAGCCCCTTTCTCATTGGATATAGTTCCTGAAGTTGTCTGGAAGGTTTTTGCTCAAATCTATCAAATACCCATTTACGATAGCATATACCGGCTTCCCGTCCTTTGCCAAAAAAAAGTTTGCTTGCGAACCCAGTGTTGGACTATTGCCATATATCTTATCATTAGTACCAAGCAATATGGGTAAGCTGTAGTGGCGCGTATTGGACACATTGCTAATCGTTGCCGCAAAATAGCCCTCTTTTAATAGCGATAGCACCCGTTCAGCACTCAGGTCTTTCACGCTGGCGAAAGCTTTTGGGTAGACCTTTCCTTTCAAGAAACGTAATCCCTCCGCATTTAGTTGGGTATAACCATGACTGTCCTTCAGATCACCCACATCATCAATACGTCCTCGTATGTAGAATGTACTGTCTGGAGCCGTAATTTCATCCTGCTTAATAGCCAGATCTACTTGGTAGGACATAGCGTCTTTTTCGGCTTGGATATTGGTGATTAAGAGATCACATAATTTCGAGGCGTTTTCCGGAATTTCCTCATAGGCCTCTTGATTATACTGCTCGTAACTTCCCTGGGCAATTTCTATCAATGCATTCAGTATAATGATAAAGTTCAACTTGCGTATGTACTGTTTCTCGGGATCTCCTTTATAGCCACCAGATTCAATCAGTACCGTGCTAGCGCCCCATTTTTGAAAATTATCGCCAAAACCACGTGGTTCATGTGTGTCGTTATATTTCGCAACACCTCCGGGAATATATTGCTGTAATAGTTTATTCATGCCTACAATCAATTGCATCGCACGTCCTCTTACTTCGTTAATATCTTTCTCGTAATTATATGCCGGTGCCAAAAAAGAGATAGTAGCGGGATTAGCGGTTCCCGGCACGTTGTAATAAATATGCTGATCGTGTAAGTTAAACCCGTATGCCGGTTTGTTATCTTCCTCGGCCTTTTTGAGTATACGGGCTTCCGGGCTGGCCGTTTCACGGGCATCTCTGTTTAGGTCAATATCAAAAGCATTTCTTCGATTAAATATTTCTGCGCCATCCGGATTAATCATGGGCAGAAAAAATAAACTGGTCTGTTCTTTTAAAAGCGTTCGTACGCTATCGTAATCATCGTTGCTTCCTTCTAAAAAGTTGAAGATATCAAATAAAGCCATCGTGGCAGTACTTTCATTGCCATGCATTTGCGACCAAAGCATGATTTTTTTTCTTCCCGCACCGTAATGAAGTTGATAAAGGGCGCGTTTTTGTACGGATTCGCCTAATTTCGTTACATTAAATGCAGTACTGTCTTTTCTTTTTAGAATAAGCGGTTCGATGTCTGTATGTTTAAAACGCCTATGGGATAGGGTAGGTTCTTTAAATGTTTCAAATGCTGTCGCTAACATAGCGGTATCCGGAGTGTAATTACTTTGATCATTTAACATATTTTTCTCTTGCTGGCAGGAGGTCATTCCGAAAAGAAAGACGAAGTATATACTTAAATATTTCATATGTATATGATTTGATTTTTAACGGTCATATGGAATATTCATGCGTGTTTGTGTTTTGTCTAACATGAATATTTCATATCCATACTATTAAATTTTAGACAACCAATGTCTTTATTTTAATTAGAGACACCGCTGCAAAATGCGATCCTATATATGTTTAACTGCTAGCTAAAGATCTTTCCTTCCGCAATAAATGTGCCTTTGTCAGCATTCATTTGTATTTGGGCGCCAATTGGAACGATGAATTGTTCACGTATGTGACCAATCAATGCGCCCTGATAAGCCGGAATATTGAGTGGCCGGATATAATCGTCTAAAATCTGATCCAGCGTTAATGATCCATATCCACCACTTGGAGAACAATCGGTACATTTACCAAATATAAATCCCTTGATTTTTTCCAAAGTGCCATTCAGTTTTAACTGGCAGAACATGCGCTCTACACGATATGGTTCCTCCGATACATCTTCCAAAAAGAGAATACTGTCAGTAAAATCTGGATAATAGGATGAACCTGCTATGCCCGTTAATACGGTCAGATTTCCCCCTAATAATTTACCGGAAGCAGTTCCTGATACAATGGTTTGTACACGATTTTGCCTAGGTATCAAATCATCACCCTTTGATAATGGATTCTCGTATAAGGGAGATGTACCATCAAAAAACAACGTTTCAAATTGGCGCACCACTAAAGAAGGCCATGAGCTCGTGCCCACCGGACCATGAAAGGTGATCAAGCCTGTTTGGCTTTGTATCGCTGCGTGCAAGGCAGTAATATCGCTATATCCCAAAAAAACTTTTGGATTACGTTTTATAAGTGTATAGTCAATTTTATCTAATAGGCGTGCTGCACCAGAACCCCCTCGCATACAGACAATTCCTTTTACTTCCTTATCTGTAAACATGTGGTGCAAATCAGCTAATTTTTCCTCATCGTTACCCGCGAGATGTCCAAATCGGTTATGCGTATGTGCTCCCCACTTCACCTTAAATCCCAAGGCTTCAAAAGTCTCTTGCGCTAATTGAAAGGGCAAATTATTGTCAATGGCAGAAGAAGGACAAATAATCCCAATGGTATCTCCCTTTTTAAGCACAGGTGGGTAAATTGGTTTTATCCGATAGTGATTACTGTCTGCGCGAACGATAGACGTGGGAGATAAGGTACTGGCGCAGGCTAAGCCGGTACCAAGGGTGCGAAGAAAAGCTCTTTTGTTCATTTGTTTAATTATACATATAGATTTAGGCCATTGTGCTTCGTTCCCGCTCAAACATCAAACGTTTTCCCGGTTCATCGTTTAACAACTTGCCATTTTCAAAAGCCAAATTACCAGATACAATAGTATGTGTAATAGATGATTTGAATGTATGGCTTTCAAAAGGCGACCAACCGCATTTCGAAAGGATATTCGAACGGTTTACAGTGTAAGGTTTGTTTAAGTCAATGAGTACAATATCGGCATAATAACCTTCACGGATATATCCTCTGTTTTCTATCTGAAAAGAAATAGAGGTATTGTGAGCCGTTTTTTGCACTAACTGTTCCAAAGTAAATTTGCCATCATGATGCATATCCAGCAATGCCAATAAAGCATGTTGCACTAGTGGGCCACCGGAGGGCGCTTCTGCATAAGGTTTAGACTTTTCCTCCAAGGTATGAGGAGCGTGGTCGGTAGCGATCACATCAATCCGGTTATCCAGAACAGCTTCCAGAATACCGGCCCTATCCGCTTCCGATTTAACAGCAGGATTCCATTTAATGAAGTTACCTTTTTCCTGATAATCTTTATCACTGAACCATAAGTGGTGGATGCAGGCTTCGGCTGTTATTTTTTTGTCTTTTAAAGGGATGTCATTTTTAAAGAGATGTGTTTCTCTGGCAGTAGATATATGGAGAATATGTAATCTGGTGCCAAATTTTTCAGCAAGCGATACAGCATGAGACGATGATTTATAACATGCTTCTGCCGAACGGATCAGCGGATGCATCTCTATAGTAAGTTCATCATGATACTGCGCTTTAAAGCGCGTCAGGTTCTCGCGTATCGTGGCTTCGTCTTCGCAGTGTGTAGCGATCAATATGGGGGCATTCTTAAAAATGCCTTCAAGCGTTTTCTCATTATCAACCAACATATTCCCCGTTGATGACCCCATGAAAACTTTAATACCACATACACTTTTTGGATCCGTTTTCAGTACTTCTTCCAAATTGTCATTCGCTGCTCCCATAAAAAAAGAATAATTGGCCAAAGAGTTTTTCGAAGCAATTTGGTATTTGTCTTCCAACAGTTCTTGCGTTAATGTATTGGGTACCGTATTGGGCATTTCCATAAAACTGGTTGTACCTCCGGCCACAGCAGCTCGGCTTTCATGCCAGATATCGGCTTTATGGGTGAGGCCTGGTTCGCGAAAATGAACTTGATCGTCTATCAAGCCTGGTAACAGATATAAGCCCTCGGCATTGATCACTTTATCCGCAGGATGGTTTATCTCACTCGAAATCATTTCGATAATTCCATGGTTCAGGTATAAATCGGCTACATAGATCTGTCCTTCATTGACAATAGTAGCTGCTTTTATTAAAATAGATGGCATATTAGATCGTTCAGTAATAATTAGTTTCAAACTTAGATAAAATTGCTTTTATAAACAATTTTAACCAAAGAGCTCTGCATATCATTTATTGGAGATAACATGAGGAGTATTTCCAATAGAACAGCTAATGAGTACTACCCTAATGGAGCTCATAACGTTAATTTCATAACTTATATTCAGCCGTGTAAGCTTGCTGTCATATACCAAAAATCCGGCATATAATAGGGTATAGTCACTTCTATTGTCTATCTTTGTAGGCTATGCAAAAATCGTTTGAGGACTTTAAGTTTAATAGGCAAATACTTAATGCCATAACCGAAGCAGGGTATACAGAACCAACCCCCATACAGCAGAAAGCTATTACGCCCATTTTAGCTGGTCAAGATGTGATGGGTATAGCGCAAACGGGCACTGGTAAAACAGCGGCTTATGTACTACCGATGATTATGAAACTGAAGTATGCTCAAGGTAACGATCCACGTGCGTTGATCTTATCTCCAACGCGTGAGCTGGCTATGCAGATAGAGGAAAACATAAAAGCGTTTGCTAAATATACAGATTTACGTACGGTTGTGCTTTATGGTGGTTTAGGTCCCAAAACACAAATAGAAGAGTTGGCGAAGGGTGTAGATATCATTGTAGCCAGCCCTGGCAGATTTCTCGATCTTTATCTGGCGCAGCATATTGTTACCAAACAAATAAAGTTCCTGGTGATGGATGAGGCGGATAAGATGATGGATATGGGTTTTGTGGGAAAGATACACCGAATCTTGGAAGTGGTTCCCAGAAAAAGGCAGAATTTACTGTTTTCCGCAACCATGAGTGAATTAGTGCAGAAAATAGCTGGCGATTTTTTAGCTTTCCCTACAATCATTGAAGTGGCTCCACAGGCTACACCCGCAATTACTGTAGCGCAGCATCTTTATTTTGTACCCAATATTAAAACAAAAATTAATCTTCTACAGCATTTGTTAAAAGACGGCGAAGATTTTCACCGTCTAATTATTTTTAGCAAAACGAAAACAACAGCAGATAATATCTATCATTTTCTGGGCCGGAAATACGGCAATGAAGCCGTAAAGGTTATTCATGCGAATAAAGGGCAAAACACCCGTATCAATTCCATTAATGCCTTTAAAGAAGGTGATGTCCGGATGTTGGTAGCAACTGACGTTGCTGCTCGTGGGTTAGATGTGAGTGATGTCAGTCACGTTATAAATTTTGATATTCCTATTATTATAGAAGATTATGTTCATCGTATAGGCAGAACGGGGCGTGCATACAAAACAGGCGTCGCAATTAGCTTTTGTAATCCTGCAGAAGAATATTACATCAACAAAATAGAGAAGTTAATCCGGCATAAAATACCGGTTAGCGAAATTCCGGAAGAAGTTACCGTTGAAAAAACAAGCTACGAAGAGAGACAATCTATAGAAAGAGAAATTGATGCTCAAAAACGAAAAGAAAATCCTGAATTTAAAGGCGCTTTTCACGAGAAAAAAGCGGCTAATTTAAAAACAAATAAAGGAAAGAAACCAGACAAAAAATATAAAACCAAGGTGAAGCGTAAACGATGAAAAAACTGCGTGTTACACCGCTTAATATAAGCTGTGCCCTGTTGTTGGCATGGATTCTATGGGAGGTCTTGGTGATTTCTTTGAATTGGCAAACTATTGGAATAAAGCTTCTACTCGTATTTGTCTTAGTCATTGCAGATCAGTTTTTCCGGTTTTTTTTTCAACGGATGAAACGCATTTGGATAGCTGAACTAGGATTTATGATTTTTACTACAATAGTGGCATGGATTATTGGAATATGGTGAATTAATTCAGTAAAACAACAAATAATATATACAGTGAGAAAAGCAGAAATAAAATTGATAATTGAGTTAGATGATACAAATCTTCCCGAAAGCATCACTTGGGAATCTACAGAGGGAGATAATAAAGAGGCTCTGCCTAGCAAAGCTTTGTTTTTGGCTTTATGGGATCATCATTATAAGAATGCGCTACGCATTGATCTGTGGACGAAAGACATGCCTCTTGATGAAATGAAACGATTTTTCTACGAAACATTGCAAACCATGGGCGATTCTTTTTTGAGAGCGGCGGGAAGTGATCCTCTTGCACAGGCGGTAATTGGCGATCTAAGAGATTACTGCGCTCATTTTGCGGAGAAAATGGAAGTTGTTCAACAACAAAAGTAAAGTATACAAAAGTAGACAATGAGTTCTAATTTAAGGACTCATTGTTTCAAAGATTCTACAAAGTATCCCTTGAATTCCACATGTGTGGGTTTTTAATTTATTTAAAGGTCCCCGTATTTGTCAGTCTTACATAATTTAACATTTTTTTAACGTTTTAAGTCTAAACAACCTCTTTATAAGGGATAATGCTTTGTAAAGAAACGGAATTGTTACATTTAAATTAGTTATTTATAGTTAGATTATTATAGAGTGGCGAAGGTCTTGTTATAAATGTATAAAGTTAATCATTTTAAATTAGACCTTTTGAAATATGGTGGTTAGAGATTTATCCCGTTCAAAGCAATCGTTTAAACATAGGTATGTTACGGTTGCTTTTTTTTTAGCAGTGGCATGTTTTATTCATCAGTTTTCAGTTGCACAAGAAGTACCTAAACCACCAATAGCTGTTCTCACAGACAGTGCTGCAACTCCTACTGATACCACATCAAAACCTGGTGAACAAGATACCGTAACCGGTGTAGTATCAGATGAAAAGGGAAATGCTCTTCCAGGCGTTTCGGTGATGGTAAAAGGAAAGCCAAATACAGGATCTACAACAGATCCCAATGGCCGTTATAAAGTTACGGTTGACGCCACAACGGTTCTGGTATTTTCATATACCGGGTATGGGAGCGTAGAGGAACCTGTGGCTGATCGTAGAAAAGTTGACGTAAGGCTGATCGCTGAGCAAGAAACACTGGATGAAGTGGTGGTGATTGGTTATGGTTCTGTAAAGAAGCGTGATCTTACCGGATCTGTTGCTCAGGTAAAAGCGGCAGAAATCAATGCTTTCCCTACGAGCAACGCGGTGCAATCGCTCTCTGGCCGGGCACCTGGCGTTCAGGTTTCTCAAGCATCTGGAGCTCCCGGGCCTGCCATGTCAGTACGTATCCGTGGATCCAATTCTATCTTAGGAAATAATGAACCGCTCTATGTGGTAGATGGATTCCCGTTATCGGGTAGCAATCCAACGATCCTGAACAATGCAGACATCGAAAGCATGGAGATTCTGAAAGATGCTTCTGCTACGGCCATTTATGGATCGCGTGGTGCAAACGGAGTCGTTATCATCACCAGCAAAAAGGGGGGGGTAGATGGTGGCGGAAGCGAAACCAAAGTTGATTTTGAAGCCAATTATGGGGTGCAGCGATTGAGAAAAAAAGTAGATCTTTTAAGCGGACCTGAATATGCAGCTTTCTACAATCTGCGTGCCGCAAATGATGGTGTAGAACCCTATTTCTCCCAGGATGAAATAGCCAATATGCCCAATTTCGACTGGCAGGATTTTATGTTCAGAAGCGCACCAATAAAAAACACCTCATTAAATATTAGTGGAGGAAACGAGAAAACACAATTTTCTTTAGGAGGGAGTGTCTTAGACCAGGAAGGAATTATACAAGGAAGTGATTATAGTCGTTATTCTTTTCGTTCGAACATCCAACATGAGATCAGTAATAAACTAACTGTTGACGCAAACGCAACATTAAGTAGGCTCATTACGGGGCGTAAAGACAGCAACGGGGGAGCACGTGGTAACTCCTTGATCTCAGCACTGCTGGGAGCTCCGCCTACGTTAAGTCCCTATAACGAAGATGGTTCTTACAGCATGTTAAACACCGCGTATTCGTTCGTTTCTCCCGATATAATGAATCCGTTAAACTGGATCAATGAGGAACGTAATGAAACACAAGCAAATTTGATTCTGGCAAATGCAGCACTGACTTATAGGCCGATAGAGGATCTAAGTGTCAAACTTCTTGCGGGTATCGAAAACAGAGATGATCGGGTCAACCGATATCAGAGCAATCGCTTTCAGAACTCGCAGGGCTTCGCTAGTATTACCTCTAACAATGAACAAAGTATGCTTGTGGAGGCAACCGCAAATTATAATAAGATTTGGGACGAAAAACATAATCTTTCGGTGTTAGCGGGCTTAAGTTATCAAAATTTTTCTAACTCATTGCTTACCGGTAGTGGCCAAGGTTTTCTTTCTAATATAAGCGAGTGGTATGATTTGGGATCTGCTCAAGTGCCATTACCTTCGTCTTCGGCATATGGTAAATCCACACTATTTTCGTATTTAACACGTGTGAATTATACGCTAAGTGATAAATATCTTTTTACCGCTACCTTCCGTGCCGACGGTTCTTCTCGTTATGAGGAAGGAAATCGCTGGGGTTATTTTCCCTCTGGTGCGTTTGCATGGCGGATGTCCAATGAAGATTTTCTACGTGAACACGACTGGATTTCTGATCTTAAGCTAAGAGTAAGCTGGGGATTAACCGGAACGCAGGTAGAAGATTTCTACAGCACTTTCAATTTACTACAAACTGGTTATACTGTTTTTGGCGAAGATTTATATGTAGGTTATACACCCGGGGTTCGGCTAGCAAATCCTGATTTGAAATGGGAAACAACCGAACAATTCGATGTAGGTGTTGATTTTGGGTTTTTAGAGAACCGGTTTGTCTTTACGGCTGATTATTACAGAAAAACTACTCGAGACCTTTTAAACTTAGTACAATTACCTATTTCTATGGGGTATAGCGAAACGATACAGAATGTTGGGTCAATCCGTAACAGCGGTATAGAACTCGGATTGAACGCAAATATATTTAAAGGTGATTTTAAATGGGATTTGACGGGGAATATTGCATTTAACCGAAGTAAAGTGCTCGAATTATATGGTGGAGCAGATATTTATGGCGATCAGTTAGCGATAAACGTAGTAAACGACTCAAGGACAATACTTAGAGAGGGGCTTCAACGCGGAGTATTCTTTGGATATCTTGAAAATGGTTATGATAATGAGGGGAATATTGTCTATCAGGATTTAAATGGGGATGGAACTATCAGTCCGGCAGATCGCACCGTTATCGGGAATCCAAACCCGGATTTTATATACGGCCTGAATTCAAGTATGTCTTATAAAAATTTTGATCTCACATTCTTTTTTCAGGGAAATGTAGGGAACGATGTCTTTAATGCCAGTGCAATAGGTAGTAGTATTGATTATTCATCTGGCCTAAACATGGTAAAGGACGTACTTTATGATCACTGGACTCCTGAAAATCCTAATGCTAAATATCCGAGAATCAGCAATACTGTAAATGCGAACATATCCAACCGCTGGATCGAAGATGGGTCTTTTTTGCGTCTTAGGAATGTGCAAATAGCTTATAACCTGCCAGTCGATAAACTAAATATCTCCTGGTTGAAAAGGTTGCAGATTTACGCCAGTGGGCAAAATTTGTTAACTGTAACAAATTATTCTTGGTGGGATCCAGAAGTACCCGCCAATGGCTCTGATTATTTGAGCTATCCAGTTGCTAAAACATATACCTTCGGGGTAAAGGCCGGATTCTAACACAAAAGTTGACCTTTAATACATAAAAATCATGCAGTCTGAAAAATATATACATATAAGATTTCCAGTGAGAAGAATCCTATTACTATTGCTCATCACATTTACTGGATTAAGTTCATGCAAAAAAGTCTTGGACGAAGAACCCAAACTAATTGTAGAAGAGAATTTTTATAACACAGCGCAAGAAGCAGCGGCCGGTGTGAATGCGATTTTCCCACCATTGAGACTTGGTGCGCAAGGTATCGCCTCTTACAATGCAACATTAGAATGTCATACCGACTATGCGTTTGGGCGTGGTAGTTGGGCCCAGTTCAATAGCTTTTCCGGATTGGATGCCGTCAACACAAATCGCGTGGCCGATTTTTGGGGATCTTTTTATCTTGCCATTAGAAACGCGAACTTGGTAATCAAAAATGTACCCAATGGAACAGATATCAGTCCTGAAGATATTAACCATTATGTTGCAGAGGCAAAATTCATGCGTGCGTTTTGTTATTTCCATTTGGTACGCAATTGGGGAGGTGTTCCCTTACGCATTGAGACAACCATTGAAGAGAAAGATATACCCAAAAGCAGCCCTGAAGAGGTATATGCGCTTATTGAATCGGATTTAGTAGAGGCGGAAGAAAACCTGCCTACAAACAATAACGCACAGCCTGGCCGGCCGACAACATGGATGGCTAAAACACTTCTTAGTGATGTGTTACTAACCAGAGAGCGTTACCAAGAGGCGCGCGATAAGGCTCAAGAAGTAATAAGTTCAGGGCTTTTCTCTTTGGTAGAGATTGATTCTGTTGGTGACTTCGAGAAAATTTTCGGCGTAGGCGCAGGCGTGACATCGGAAGAGATATTTCATTTTAAATACAACCGTCAGGATCAAGGCAATTATTATCCATTTATTATTAATCATCCCTCTACTGGATATTTTGGAGACATGGGGGCCTATGCACAATATGCAGATAGTACCAGTGTTTTCTTTCAGAATTGGAACAGTAATGATTTACGTAAGGCTTTATGGTATCCACTTGATTTTGGTTTAGGTACTGCTACACTATTACAGAAAAAGTTTATAGATCCAGATGCGGTTAACCAATACGGCGCTATAAACGATTTTCCTCTTTATAGGTATGCCGAAGTTCTGCTAATATTTGCTGAAGCCGATGCTCATTTAGGCGCTGTAACTGCTCAGGCTGTAGAATCGGTAAATCAAGTAAAAAGGCGCTCGTACGGTATGGATGTTAATGCGGCTTCTCCTATCGATTATCAAGTGGCCTCCTTAACTCCTGAAACGTTTATAGATACTATTTTACAAGAAAGGGCCTACGAGTTCCAGTTCGAGGGTAAGCGATGGTTTGATCTCAAACGTACGGGCAAAGCGGCCGAAATTCTACTGACAAATAAAGAGGTCACTATCGCAGATAAACATCTCCTGTGGCCTATTCCATTAGCTGAAATGAATTATAATGCAGCCCTTGATCCGGGCAGCGATCAAAATCCGGGTTACTAGTATCCCATTCTTTAGGTTTCAATAACTCCATCAAGCCAGTTTGGCACGCTGCACATACTTGTTATGACGGTGCAGCGCATCAAACTGGCTTAACTCTTGTCTGAAATTTGTAAAAAAATACTTAATTTGCCCCACTTTACAGCAGAGACGGTTTTTATATATGCAAAGTAATAAGAAAGTTGGGGTTATTGGAGGAGGTAGTTGGGCAACGGCTATTGTTAAAATGCTGAGCGATAACGATCAGCAAAAAGATATTTTTTGGTGGATGCGCAACCAGCACGCAGTAGATTATGTCAGGGAGTATCATCATAACCCAAATTATCTAAGTGCCGTGGAAATTAAATTACCGCCGCAACAGATTACAAATGATCTACAGTTGGTAATTAGCGAATGCAATTTAATCGTGCTGAGTGTGCCTGCCGCCTTTTTGAAAGACACCTTGAAAGATATAAGTCCAGCAGCTCTACAAGGTAAATACATTATCAGCGCGATCAAGGGAATTGTTCCCGAAGAAAATCAGATTGTGGGTGATTACCTGCAAACAGCATTCAACGTTCCTTTAAATAGTATTGCAGTTATCAGTGGCCCATGCCATGCAGAAGAGGTATCCCTGGAAAAATTATCATACTTAACCATTGCATCTGCCGCAATGGAAACGGCAATAGCTTTTTCGTCTTTATTTAATACCAGATATATTAAAACCATTCTTTCTGACGATATCTACGGGACGGAGTATGGTGCTGTATTAAAAAATATATATGCGGTTGCAAGTGGTATCTGTCACGGTGTTGGTTATGGAGATAACTTTCAGGCTGTTCTTATTTCTAATGCCATCCGTGAGATGGCTAGATTTCTGGAAAAAGTACATCCTATTGGTAGAGATATTAATGAGTCAGCCTATTTAGGCGATCTATTGGTAACTGCCTATTCACAATTTAGCCGCAACAGAACTTTTGGCAATATGATAGGTAAAGGGTATACCGTTAAATCTGCTCAATTAGAGATGAATATGGTGGCCGAAGGATATTACGCATCAAAATGCCTGCATCAGATAAACAAAACATATCAGGTAGATATGCCCATATGTCGGGCGGTGTATGCCATTTTATATGAGAAACACTCTCCACATATTGAAATGAAACTTCTTTCTGAACAATTAACCTAATTATGAACCAATATTTAAGACGTATGAACATGAAATGGTGGTATTTGAATAAGGTCTGGTATATTTTACTGTTCGTTTTACCCGCCTATACGAGCTATGCACAAACAGCAAGCGGTTATAAGAACGGCATGGTGGTATCTGCAAATCCTATCGCTTCTCAAGTGGGCATAGACATTCTAAAAGGAGGAGGGAATGCCGTAGATGCTGCTATAGCGGTACAGTTCGCTTTGGCCGTTGTGTATCCCAATGCAGGAAATATTGGTGGAGGCGGTTTTATGATTTACCGTTCAGCTAATAATGACCTCGCTGCATTAGATTTTCGTGAAACGGCTCCCGGGAAGGCAACCAGGGATATGTACCTGGATACCGAAGGAAACCCTATAGAAAGGCTAAGTTTAGACGGACAGCTATCAGTAGGGGTACCCGGCACAGTAGATGGTATGGTAAAAGCACATGAAAAATATGCTAAACTAACCTGGGGCAAACTGCTGCAGCCCGCTATAGATTTAGCAAAGAAGGGCTTTCCACTTACCGCTATGCAGGCAGAAGAATTAAATCTGCGTAAGGAAACTTTCAATCGTTTTAATCCAATGGGGACTGCTTTAATTAAGAAAAAAGGTGATTGGAAAGAGGGGGATATCTTAGTTCAAAAAGAACTTGCCCGTACGCTTAACCTCATCAAAGAAAAAGGACGTGCGGGCTTCTATGAAGGTAGAACGGCTTTTTTAATGTTAGAGGAAATCAATCGCGGAAACGGCATTATTACCTATCATGATTTAAAGAGCTATCAGGCAAAATGGCGTACACCAATTGTCGGGAACTACCGTGGTTATGAAGTAATTTCTATGCCGCCATCTTCCAGTGGGGGAATCGCTTTGGTATCGCTACTAAAATCCGTGGAACCTTATCCGCTGCGTAGGTGGGGTTTTCAAAGAGACTCTACTATCCAGGTAATGGTTGAAGCTGAAAGAAGAGTTTACGCCGATAGGGCCGAGCATCTAGGGGATGCTGATTTCTATCCTGTACCTTTAAAGGGATTGCTGGATACAGCGTATCAACGAAACCGGATGGGAGATATGGATTTTAGTCGTGCAACACCAAGTAGCCAAATAAAAGCGGGCACACCTAATAAACATGAAAGCGAGCAAACAACTCATTTTTCTATAGTAGATGGCGAAGGAAATGCGGTGGCCATTACAACTACCTTGAACAACTCTTATGGATCTCAGGTGGTGGTAAAGGGTGCTGGATTTCTTTTAAATGACGAGATGGACGATTTTTCAATCAAACCCGGTGTACCCAACTTGTATGGATTACTGGGCGGAGCAGCCAATGCGATCGAGCCTGGCAAAAGGATGTTAAGTGCGATGACACCAACCATTTTAACAAAAGGCAACAAACTTTTTATGGTTGTGGGTACCCCAGGGGGATCTACGATTATTACCTCTGTTTTTCAAACTATTTTGAACGTTGTCGACTTTGATATGGGCATCCAGCAATCTGTTGATGCACCCCGTTTTCATCATCAATGGATGCCAGATGAAGTTTTTGTGGAAGAAAAAGCGATATCAACAGCTGTCAGAACCACTTTAGAAAATAAAGGGTATGTGATTACTCCCAGAGGAGGCATTGGTAGGGTAGATGCTATTCTGGTAGGAACGGACGGTACGCTTACAGGTGGAGCCGATTCCAGGGGCGATGATACAGCTATTGGTTACTAGTCGGTCAGCTCCTATATGAGATGGGGCGCATCGATGCTTCTTGTATACAAGAAAGGCTTCCTTCGGGAAGCCTTTCTCTTTTTGATATATTATATTTTTTACCAGCGTTTTTTTTCGCTCTTTCTTTCACGGCGTTTGCCGGAAAAATCGCGGAATCCACCACCATCTTCTCTTTCCCTATCGCCGCGTCCTCTGCTGCTGCTATTTCCACTGCGGGAAGAACGGTTTCTGTTGCCTCCGCCACTGCTTCTAGCACCACCATCACGATCTCCAGCCATTTCTATACGTACAGAACGGCCATTGAAATCGATGCCATTATTAAAACTGCTCAACACTTTATCAGCAACGCTGTTCTCCACTTCAAAAAAGGTGAACACGCCTTTCAAATCAATCTTGCCGATAGATTTTCCACTGATCTGTGTATTATTACAGATGTAGCCTAACATGTCGCCTCTGGTGAATTCATCAACCGAGCCAAGATTTATAAATAGGCGGGTGTAATCAGATTTATAGCTATCGCCGCGTCCAGGTCGATCACCCCGATCCCCTCTGGCACCCCTTTCAGAACCACGTGATTCCATGGCCGAAGCATTTAAGTCTGGAGCATTCTTATAGTAATCCAGGAAACGATTAAATTCTAAACTGGCAAAATGCTTAATCACATCTTCTTTAGAGAAATCTGCGAAATCATCCAAGATGCGCGGCAGGTATTGACCAATTTGATCTTCATTTACCTCTACAGCTTTCACTTTATGAACGATAGCAAATAATTGCTTCTCGCATACATCAAAACCACTCGGAATTTCGGCCTTAACAAATTGTTTACCAATTACCCGTTCAATTTGACGGATTTTGCCTAACTCTTTAGAAGTTATCAATGAAATCGATACACCTGTTTTTCCTGCCCGTGCAGTACGACCACTACGGTGGGTATAATTCTCAATTTCGTCTGGTAAAGAAAAGTTAATTACGTGTGTTACATCATTCACATCAATACCTCTCGCCGCTACATCCGTAGCGATCAACAGTTGTAAATTGCGTTCGCGATAACGTTTCATTACCTTGTCGCGTTGCTGTTGTGAAAGGTCTCCATGTAAAGAATCGGCATTATAGCCATCTTTTATAAGGGACTCTGCTATTTCCTGTGTTTCGATTTTGGTGCGGCAGAAAACGATACCAAATATCTCAGGATTAAGATCTACAATACGTTTGAAAGCCGCATATTTATCACGAGGTCTTACGATATAATACTCATGATCAATATTGGCATTACCGGTATTTTTGGTGCCTACTGTTAATTCGAAAGGATCGGTCATGTATTTTTTTGCGATACGACGAACTTCGGCGGGCATAGTGGCTGAAAATAGCCAGGTTTTTTTCTCTTCGGGAGTGGTGGCAAGGATATCATTAATGTCCTCTTGAAAGCCCATATTGAGCATTTCATCCGCTTCATCCAATACAACATACCGTACTCCTGAAAAGTCGATTGCTTTTCTACCTATTATGTCCAGCATGCGTCCGGGTGTAGCAACAACAATCTGCACGCCACGACGAATCTGACGTAATTGATCACTGATGCTCGCACCGCCATAAACGGCTACTACGTGTACATTAGGGATATTCTTCGAGTATTTTTTTAAATCATTAGCAATCTGTAGGCATAGCTCACGCGTTGGACAAAGGATCAATGCCTGTGGCGAGTTTTGCGAGAAGTCTAATAATTCTAATAACGGCAGGCCAAATGCTGCGGTTTTACCGGTTCCTGTTTGGGCTAATCCGACAAAATCGCTGCTGCCTGTAAGAAGGGCCGGAATGGCTTGCTCTTGGATGGGAGTAGGGTTCTCAAAACCTAACTCTGTAATGGCATTAACAATATCATGACGGATTCCCAATTGACTAAATGGGTTCATGAAATTCAAAAAACGTTAGACTTTATTGTCTAAGGAAGGTGCAAAGGTAGTAATAATTAATTACAAATGCAACCCTTTAATAAAAAAGCCGCCCAAGGGGTAGGGCGGCCGTCCATCTGATGGGAATTGATGGACATCAATCAACCTAATCGTGCTTGAGTACAGAAGCTTTAAATCGTTGTGCTTCTATCTCTGTATCCATATAGCCTGCGGCCATAATGGTATAATATTGTCCTTGCTTTGGCTCAAAAGTTATTTTATCCAGTAAAGTGCCGGTTTCATGGTTTATGATATCCAGTGTGTAAGAGGTGTTGTCGTCAGCTTTTATATTGCCAAATGAGCTGTTTTGTTTGAATTTTTTTTCGCTAGCCAGTAGTGTATCAATAGCACTGGCTTTCAAATCTAAAGATAGCGAGTCTGGGCTAAGATTAATAAAACGAACTCTGGCAAACCCATCTTCGGGAGTATCCTTTGCATAAAAATCTCTTACACCCAATAGTTCTAGAGAGTCTAATTGATCTACAGCAAATATGGAATAGCATACACCGCCTTCCAAATTCCAATCCTTAACATCCAGTTTTTTGTTTTCGGCCGCAGTATTTACTTGAAATTGATTGCCACCTGGATAGAGGTATTGATAAATAATGCGGTCGCGAAAATTGAATGACTGATTGTTTACCCGATAACCATTAATGCCAACAATCAACGCCTCCGCATCCGGCGAAGCATGTACAAAAGAAACCAAACTAGCCGGGATACTTCCCGTTTCATCATCATCATTTTTCAAGCAAGCACTCAAAAATAAAATGAAAGAAATACCAACGAAAAAAAATATATACTTGTATTTGTTGTTTTTTATTATACGCTCTATATTCATGAAAAATAATGAAACATTACCAATAAAATTGTTTTGACCATTTAACGTTTGTAATAGAGCTTATGCTACATTTATTTATAAATTTTATCACGCGCGGGGTCTTCCTCCAAAAAAATCCATAAGTTTGTACCAAAAGAATAGTTGTTAATGTCTTTACAGGGAAATCAATTCAGATCCAATAATATAAAAGGTGAGGGTAGGGTAAGGAGTACTACTTCTAAATCTTCACGCAGTGAACCGGCATCCAGAAAAAGTACATTTTCAAAAAAGATCAATTTTGAAAATAGTAAAGCAATTAAAATTTTAGGTTTGTTCTTTTTAGTGCTTTCACTTTATTTTCTCATCGCCTTTACTTCTTATCTTTTCACTTGGCAGAATGACCAAAGTTATGTATCTGAAGCCAATGGAGGGTGGGGCACGCTGTTTAAAACCCGCGAAGAACTGGAAACACTTGGCTTTAAGGAAGCAGTTGTAGAGAACTGGCTGGGAAAATTGGGAGCTCTTTTAGCGAATCAGTTTATATATGAATGGTTTGGCATTGCGTCTTTTTTATTTATAGGTATATTTTTTGTAATTGGATATAGACTTTTATTTAAGGTGAAATTATTGCCGCTTGATAAGGCATTTGGCTATGGTTTTTTTCTCCTATTGTTTATTTCGATATGCATTGGCTATTTTCACGGTTTTATAATTGATTATCCACACTTTATTGAGGGAGAGTTTGGCTTTTGGTCAAATAAGATGTTTGCAGCGCAAGTAGGTTCTGCCGGTGTTGGTGCCTTTCTCCTGTTTGTTGGCTTAACAGCATTGATTATTGCCTTTAATCTTGATTTTAAGTTGCCCGAACGTAAGAAAAAAATAACACTGTATAAAGAAGACGAAGATTATCTGGCATCAGAGGATGACGCGTTGGAGGAGGATGAAACGACTGATGAGGAGATGCCTGATTTTAACAGAAATCATTTAAAGGACCAGCCGCCTACAAATACGCGCACCCATGGGAATCCTGACGAACGTTTATCACAAAATCTGGAGGTGAAACCGAAGTTACGGGAAGAAGAGCCGGCTGTTACGAAGGGGCCTGCTTTCGAATTAGAAACTCTACCTATTATTGAAGAGACAAAAGAGAGCTATCCTGTCAACGAAATCAGAGAGGTACCCAATCTCACCGTTGAGAAAATAAAAGAAGAAAAGCCGTTAACAACCGCTAACACGTTGGTAGAACAGTTTGGGCAATATGATCCAAAATTAGATCTTTCCGGATACCAATATCCACATCTTGATTTGTTAAAAGATTATGGCTCTGGAAAGATAGTGGTGAACAATGAGGAGCTGGAGGCTAATAAAGATAAGATTGTCGAAACGTTAAGTAATTATAATATCGAGATTGATAAGATTAAAGCAACTATTGGTCCAACTGTTACATTATATGAGATTATACCAAAACCGGGTGTCAGGATTTCTAAGATCAAGAACCTGGAAGATGATATAGCCTTAAGTTTAGCTGCTTTGGGTATCCGTATTATTGCTCCTATGCCCGGGAAAGGCACAATTGGTATAGAGGTGCCCAATACCAAGCCTGAAATGGTTGCTATGCGAGGTGTAATTGCTACCGAAAAGTTTCAGCATACGGATATGGATTTGCCAATTGCCTTAGGCAAAACCATTTCTAATGAAGTATATATTGCTGATTTGGCAAAAATGCCTCACTTGCTGGTAGCAGGAGCTACAGGGCAAGGTAAGTCTGTTGGTATCAATGCTATTATTACCTCCCTCTTGTATAAAAAACATCCGGCAGAGTTAAAGTTTGTAATGGTTGATCCAAAGAAAGTAGAGCTGTCTTTATTTAAAACCATCGAACGACATTTTTTGGCGAAACTCCCTGGAGAGGAAGAAGCCATCATTACGGATACAAAAAAGGTTATCAATACATTGAACTCTCTGTGTATAGAGATGGATCAGCGATACGATCTTCTTAAAAATGCACAGGTGCGCAATTTAAAGGAATATAACAATAAATTTATCAATAGAAGACTCAATCCTGAAGAGGGGCATCGATTTATGCCTTTCATTGTGCTTATTGTAGATGAATTTGCAGACTTGATGATGACCGCGGGCAAAGAGGTGGAAACGCCCATAGCTCGTTTAGCTCAGTTGGCCCGGGCAGTGGGTATTCACTTGGTAATCGCCACCCAACGCCCCTCGGTAAATATTATTACCGGTACTATTAAGGCTAATTTTCCGGCACGCTTAGCATTTCGTGTACTATCAAAAGTAGACTCACGTACCATTCTTGATACCGGTGGCGCAGATCAGCTTATCGGCCGGGGAGATATGCTATTAGCTACCGGCAGTGATCTTATTCGTATACAATGCGCTTTTGTTGATACTCCTGAAGTGGAAGAAATATCAGATTTTATCGGATCTCAACGTGGTTATCCTTCTGCTTTTCTGTTGCCAGAGTATGTAGATGAGAACGGTGAAGGAAGTGGTTTGGGCGATATAGATTTGGTGAATGATAGAGATGCTTTGTTTGAAGATGCTGCGCGTTTAATTGTTTTACATCAGCAAGGGTCTACTTCTCTAATCCAGCGTAAATTAAAATTGGGATATAACCGTGCGGGCCGTATTATCGATCAATTGGAAGCGGCCGGTATAGTTGGCCCGTTTGAGGGCAGTAAGGCTCGAGAAGTTCTATACCCGGATGAGTACTCTCTGGAACAGTTTTTGGAGACATTAACTAAAAAAGATTAGCTCCATCTGGCCTGTAGATTACAAATTATTGCAAATGAACCGTCTATGTTTAAAATTTCATTTTAATCATGTAGGGAAATGTAAATTTTAAACCGGGTAAGCTCCATCCGGCCGATGGAAAAAAATATTTACGGATGAAAAAGATATCACTATTCATAACATTGTTGTTTTGCTGTTTGTTTGTTTTTAGTCAGAACGATCCTGCCGCGGAGAAAATTTTAAATGCACTTAGTAAGAAATATCAATCGTATAATACAGCACAAATTAATTTTACGTTAAAAGCAATTAACCATCAACAACAGGTAACTGTAAACGAAAAAGGCGAGTTATTGATAGAAACAAAAACCGATAAGTATCGCATGACCATGAAGGATCAGGAAATTATTGCTGATGGCAAGCAGCAATGGCATATATTAAAGGAGGAGCAGGAGGTACAGATCACAGAAGTCGATCCTGAACAGTCTGCATCCATCACTCCGGCAAACATTTTCACATTCTATAAAAGTGGTTTTAAATATGTATCCGCTAAAGATGAACAGGTATCAGGTAAGCTGCTAAATGTGATTGATTTATCGCCTATCGACAATAAAAAATCATTTTTTAAAGTTAAGGTAAGGGTTGATAAAGTGAGCCAGCTGCTATTTGATGTAACAATTTTCGATAAAAGTGGAAGTCGGTATATTTATACGATTCAAAATTTAACTCCCAATGTCAAAGTTAACACTAAAACTTTTATATTTGATAAGACAGATTATCCCAATATGGAAGTGGTAGACCTTCGGTAATCTAGATTTGGTCATTTAAAACGATTAACATTGTTAACCTTTACACAACACACATTAGATAAATTGGAAGCCTTATTTAGAGGTATGGGCTACAAAGTGCGATACGAAAAAGGTAATTTTAAAACAGGATCGTGCCTTCTACAGAGCAGCAAGGTAGTGGTGGTAAACCGGTTTTCTAACATCGAAATAAAAATTAATTCTTTATTAGAGCTTCTACGTGAATTGGAGCCTGATATAACGAAATTAGACGACAAACAGAAACAACTTTTATTTAATATCAAACAAACTAAATTAACACTTTGACGATTAAGTTTTTAGGTACTGGAACATCGCAGGGCGTACCTGTAATTGCTTGCGATTGCAGTGTTTGTACTTCTACAGATTTCCGTAATAAACGGCTCCGTTCTTCTATCATGATTCATGCCAAAGGCAAAAACATAGTTATTGATACAGGTCCTGATTTTCGTTACCAAATGCTTAGAGAAAATGTAAAGCATTTAGATGCCGTTTTATATACTCATGCGCATAAAGATCATATTGCAGGTTTGGATGACGTAAGAGCTTTTAATTATTTTCAGGGAACGGCCATCGATGTTTTTGCTGACCACCTGGTTCAAGATGCTTTAAAGCGTGAATTCTACTATATTTTTACAGAGCATAAATATCCGGGTATTCCCCGTATTAATCTTAATGAGGTGACTGATATGGATTTCGAAATAGGTGATCTGCTGGTAAAACCCATTGATATTATGCACTTCAAGCTACCTATTAAAGGGTATCGTTTTGATAATTTTACTTATCTAACGGATGTGAAAAGCGTTTCGGAAGAATCGCGCCATAAAATTCGGGGAACCGAGATACTGGTTGTAAATGCCTTGCAGCGGGAGCCTCATATTTCACATTTTACCTTAGATGAAGCAATTGCGTTTGCACAAGAAGTAGGGGCTGATCAAACCTACTTTACGCATATCAGCCATCGTTTAGGCTTGCATGAAGAAGTGAGTAAGGAGTTGCCTCCGGGTATCTATCTCGCCTATGATGGTTTGGAGCTTACACTCTAGCGGTTTGTTTTATGCAGTTCGTTTGGCGATGATGGCTTCCAAAGCACTGTCCCATAGTTTTATTCGCAGATTCAAGGATTCCTTTACGGCCTCTGTGGCCTGTTTCCAATACTTAGGATTCTCTTCACATAATCGACTCGTCATTTGCAATGCCAGATTACTGTGATGATCCCCATCTACCTCGATATGTCTTTCCAGATAATATCTGAAAATGGAAATACTTTCTGGAAACTGGCTATCCAAATCCCGGATAATTGAAATAAACATGTCTGGTATTAAATCTTCTCGGCTAAAAGTAAAAACAGCTGATTGCTCAAAGACTTCTCGCTTATGAATTACTTCAAATGTACCTTCCATAAAATTCTTCGCCGATTGCGGTATAGCAATCGATGCGAAGGCTTCCCGCAAGCTGGCGCCCGAGCGTAACACGCTCTCCAGCTCTTGCATGGGGGCTGTATTTGCTCCACATTGGTTCATGGCTTCCAGATACAGTTCGTAGTGGCTTTTTCGGTTACCCAAATGGTCAACATCAGATTCTTCGCCCGTCACAATCTCATTGATCAGGTAACGTGTGTCTGCATCTCCCGTTGGAAACCAGGGAACTTCTACACAGGTAAGATTACGCTGAAGTGCTTTCAATAACGACATAAAGTCCCACACAGCAAAGATGTGATGCTCCATGAAAATTTTCAGATCCTCTATATTATTAATGTTTTTATAAAGCGGGTGGTTTACAATACGATCTTTGTATATACCAATAGCCTGTTCCAAGTTTTCTATCTCTGTTATTTGCACCGTTAAAATTTTATGATCTGTGAAACTTTTGGCGAAGTTACAGATGTATAAATGGATTTATATAATCGGTACGTAAAAAACCGACGTGTACAACCGATAATTTGGCCTGTGGAGTCCGTTAAGACGTGTATGATCGTGTACATGGTAGATTTTATGCACTGCGCTATGGTGATTTATCGTTATCTTTGGGTATCCTGATCTTAATTAAAATGGAAAGTGGGGTTATATGATGCGTAAAATAAAGTTACCAACGATTGGCATGCGATCTGTCAAAGTAAAAATAAAACAGAGGTTCAATGGACTTTCTGACGGTGGTTTCCGTTATATATTTGATACCATTGATCAATTGGGAATAAAAAAGGGGGTAGATCGATTAGGAGTAGATAAGTTTGTAAACCAATGTGCTTTATTGGCCGCAGGTTCGGGCATCATAACCGGAGTTGGGGGAGCCGCTACAATACCTATCGGTGTTCCTTTAGATCTTATCAACATCATTGCACAACAATTTAGGGTTACATTGGCAATTACCTATAGTAGAACAGGTAATTGCGAAATCCAATTTGACGAATTTTTTAAGGTGGCCGCGACATCCATGAAAGGCGATGCTGGCGTTGCATTAACAAAAACTGCCATGGAAGATATGGCACAGCGGCTAATGATAAATATGGGTGCAAAAACTGCCAAAAGAATAGTGCCGGTTATAGGAGCCGTCATTGGTGGATCGGCCAATTATTTTTATATTAAAAGTGTGGCAAAATCACTGAAAAATATAAATTAATAAAATTTTCCAGCAAAAACTTTTATACAAAAGTGGGCACACTTTATAGATAAAGAATATATGGAAGAAAGAGAGCTTTTACCACATTTGTTTAGAACAGAATATCAAAAAATTGTTTCGGTACTTTGTTATCGTTTTGGTATAGCGCATATGGAAGCTGCTGAAGACATTGTGAGCGATACCTTTCTGTCCGCCAGTGAATCCTGGAGCTTAAAAGGGATTCCTGAGAATCCAACTGCCTGGCTATATAGTGTGGCAAAAAATAAAACGAAGAATTATTTAAAACGCCAATCTTTATTCGAACAGAAACTTGCACCTGAAATAAAACGTACGATCGATAAAACAGAAGAACTGGAGATTGACTTGTCTGCTAAAAATATACAAGACAGCCAATTGGCCATGATGTTTGCTGTTTGTAATCCATGCATTTCTAGTGAAGCACAGATTGCACTTGCTTTAAATCTACTATGTGGTTTTGGTGCTCAAGAAGTCGCAGACGCCTTCTTAACAAATAAAGAGGTTGTTTACAAAAGAATTCAACGGGCCAAGGAAAAGCTAAAAAGCGAAAATGTAAAAATAGAACAGCCGAAGATTACCGAGTTGAACGAACGTCTAACAACTGTTTTAACCACTTTGTATTTATTGTTTTCTGAGGGGTATTACTCGATGTCTCACAATACCGTTTTGCGTAAAGATCTTTGTGCCGAGGCCATGCGCTTAACGTACCTGCTCATAGAGAATGGTACTACCAACAAACCTGCTGTAAATGCCCTGTTGTCACTCATGTGTTTTCATTCATCTAGATTTGATGCAAGAACAGGCGAAAATGGTGAACTGATTTTATATGGAGATCAAGACGAGACCTTATGGAATCAAGAATTAATAGGAAGGGGTGTGTATTATTTGAATCAGGCCTCTACGGGCAATACGCTTTCGAAATATCACCTAGAAGCGGGTATCGCTTATTGGCATACCCATAAAGAAGATTCGAACGAAAAATGGGAGAGCATTTTACAACTTTATAATCAATTGCTTATTTTGGAATACTCGCCCATCGCGGCGCTTAATAGAACATATGCACTGGCTAAAACGACTGGAAAAGAAAATGCAATTAAGGAAGCAGAGAAACTGAATCTTACCTATAGTCCTTTTTATTATACCCTATTAGGTAATCTTTATACAGACGTCAATAATACAAAAGCTATTCAATATTTTAAAATGGCTATCAAACTTACCAATTCTATTGTTGATAGGGCTATAATCACAAATTATATCGAACAGCTTGAATTAAAAACTATGTCGAACATCACCTCAGGTTAATACTTCAAATAATCCGTTTTTGACAGCATACACAACTAAGCCCGCTGTATTTTTACATCCGGTTTTAAGCAATAGGTTATTTCGATGACCTTCTACGGTACGGACACTCAGAAATAATTTATCCGCAATTTCAGTATTGGCAAATTCCTGGCAGATCATGACGAGAACCTCCTTTTCTCTTTTGGTTAGATCGGTCGTTTCTATATCTTTCTTTCGGTCTATTTTACCAGACATGTCCCGTATTGCCCTCAAAGTAGGAGAGTCTATATAAAAGCCAGTGTTGTAAACACTTTCAATAGCCAATTTCAACGTGGATAAATCGCAGTTTTTATTTAAATAAGCCGAAGCGCCTGAGTCAATTGTTTTGGCTATGAGACGATCTCTATAATTGACAGATAGTATGATCACTTTGATTTCTGGATAATTTTGCTGTAAAATCTGCGTTAATTCAATACCGTTCATCTCAGGCATGGACATATCGATAATAGCTATGTCGGGCAGTAACGTACCGGTGGCCAAATAACGTAAAAATATATTTCCATTTTCCGATTCCTGTATAATATTCATACGCGCATCCATACCCAAGGTTGTTGCTAATATATTTCTGAATAAGTGTTGATCGTCAACAATAGCGATTTTAATGGACGATTGCATGTCTGTCATCAATATTTCCTTTCATAAACGTTATTTTACTGTTGTGACAAGGGTCTCTTCCGCGCGATACACGAGCGGTATAGAGAAAGCCAGGCTATATCCCATTTCATTAACCGCTTGATTTTCATAGTGTCCGTTTAAAACAAGTAATCTGCTTTCAATGTGTTGCAGTCCGTGCCCATTTTTAATGTTTAAAGGATTGGAGCCTATGCCATTATCGTGGTAGTGTATGTATAAACGTTCATTTTGTGTCTTAAATAATATAGATACTTTTTTTGCATGTGCATGCTTAACGGTATTGTTTAGTAATTCTTCTAGTATTCTATAAATGTTAACGGCTTGTGCTTCATTTAATTTATCCATATGCTTCCAAACAGATCTGTCTGCCCGTAGATGTATGCCATCTGAAAAATGAAAACTAGAACTGAGCTCTTCGATAGATTCACTCAATGTATTTAAAGTTAAAATTTCGGGAGACAAGTTATGTGATATATTTCTGCAAGAAGAAATAAGCTTGTCGATTTTTGTTTTACAGTCCAAGAAAAAATCTTGTTGGCTTTCATTATTTGTGGGGTGCAATAACTCAAATCGTTCCATGCTAAGTCTTAAGATGGTTAACGACGTACCTATTCCGTCATGTAAGTCTCTTCCAATGCGTTTTCTTTCCAAATCCTGTGAAGCAATAGATGCCTTAATTAGATTTTGATGATGAACCAGTTTTTCTTGATGCAAACGTCTTTGTTGTTCGGCAATTTTTAACTGGCTTTTATGAAATAACAAGAAGAAACTGATAAGCATTGTTAAAATGCCACACGAAACAATCAAGATAAGCAAGAGTAAATTGTCACTCATTTTTTATAGCTTACGTAGGCTTTACAAAAAATAAATACATACATGTTAAATGAATATCTATCTTGAAAACAGAGAACGCTCAATAAACAATACGATATATAAATAAAATGCTAGATGAATTTTTTTTGCAAAGGGATGTTCAAATAAATTATAGAAATAATACCAGAAAGATAATTTATCCATTACTTAATAGAGCTGACTGGATTCATCACAACAATCAGGGTATAGCAAAGCCCAAGTAGTGTTTTTTCCTTTGGTGAGCGGTTCTTTTTTTTGATTTTCTGTGTTGCTCATAAAATGTACGTTTTTAAATAATTAATAAAATATTTATTTGACTATCGGGTATCATACCTAAAACGTCATGTCGAGTGGAGCAGAGCGTAATCGAGACATCTAGATTCCTCCACTTCGGTCGGAATGACATTCTCCACCATCTTTCATCTCGATCGAGATAGTGCGTTTATGCTATTTGGGCAATTTTACCGATAATCGTTAATATTTATTACACTGTATGAATTTATTATTGGAAATATTTAATCAATAAAAGTGAGATCATTTATTCAGCTTTGTGGAATAAATGTTTAAAAATGAGAAAAAAAATGAGAAAATAAAAGAATATGTAAAAAAAACAGGCAGACCTGCCTGTTTTTTTATTTGGCCTTAGGGAGATAGAAACAGCAATTGTCTTTGCTCATCGTCTAGTCTATTCTTCCGCTGTGTAAATAGCGCGTAAGCCGAGAGAAACTTAGATCGAGAAAGTTTAACTTTTACACCACGCGACTTCGTTCAGCAAGCTCGCTGGTTAATGATACGTTCAAAAAGTTAGCATAATTACTTATCGCGTGCTGATAGCCTGCTTGGCAAAGCCAATCCTTGATGGTATTGTTTTCATACTGGTTATCCAACTCATTCGAAAATACTGTATAGTTATTGCTTTGTTGTTTGTAGTCGTATAAGTAGAATATACCAGCTAATAGGGTGATTGCCTCTTTTAGGGTAAAGTCGTGACCGTCATGCGTAACCATAATCTCTGCTGCCAATGGTTCTGGTAGAAACAAGGAAGCTACTTCCAAAATGGAGGTGGAAACCGGGAATTTCGGAACAATATCATATCTATTTTCATAATGCCAGGCATTGGATAGTTTATTATCCAAATCAGTTGCGAAATTACTATTACCCGCCGCGGGAGCTGCAAAAGTATATAAATGTGTGTCTGCACTATAACCTTCTTGTAGTAGTGCAGATATAAAATACGATGCATATACATTTGCTATATTGCCACCTAGGCTATGTCCGGTAATGATTATTTTTTTGTTTGCGAGCACCGCATTAACTTTTAGATAATCGAAAATAGAACCCATAGCACCAGTTGTATCTTTCATGTTCTGCACATTGGTAAAGGCTGTAAAAGTTCCTTTACTAATCAAGGCCTCGCCAGAAGTGACATAAGGCCAATTGACCCGTGTAAGAACGTCAAGATCTTCTAATATCCAGTTTGTAAATTCATACCAGTTGTCAAAAATATCATTCGGTGGTAATGAGCCACGTATTGCCAGTGCATATTGCGTATACGATGGGTCTGCGGCTATAAATGCGTAGTTGCCATCAAATGTTTCCCTGCCGTTCCAAACAATTGTCCAGCCAGGTAGGAGTGTGTCCATATCTTGCGATGGATTACTACTGTTGGTAATAGAAGATAGTAGCACTGCAGTCTGTGCGGTACTAAGCTGCTTAAGATTTGTACTCATAATAGTAACATAAGTGCTGTTTAGAAGCTTTGGTGCACTTGTTAAAATTAGAATCAATAAAAACAGATAAAAAGAGTAGAAATACCTGAATTTTGATTAGGTAGAAATACCTGGAAATGGTTTATGTTTTTATTGTTTGCTTACAATAGTCTTGATAGAAAATTCTACAATGAAAGATTGCGCGTTTTACTGATGGGAAAAAACGAAACTATCTTTACTTCTTCGCTTTCCCTCTGATGGGCCTTTTATTTTCTTTGTTTTTGATGTATACGTGTTTGATCTTGGAATTTTCAACATTTTTTTCCTCTATCTCAAAATATTTGTCCAAAGATTTAAAGAAAGGAGTCAATTTCATGAAACCATAAATTCGGGGGTCAAAATCTGGTTTTCGCTTGTTCAATAGAGCGCCTATTTCGGCTAAAGATGCCCAACCGCTTTCATCTGCCACATCATTGATGGTATTTTTTAGTAATCTAATGAAATTATTGCTGATGCTTTCTGTTTCGTTTTGTTTATCTGCACCTTTTTCGGGTAACTCTCTGTCTTTCACCTGGGGCTCTGTGATAACGGCGTTGACTTCATTACGGTCATCTCCCAGAATTTCGATGTATATAAATTTATCACATGCAGCAATAAAAGGTTTAGGCGTTTTCTTTTGCCCTATACCTAGTACCACTTTACCCGATTCCCGTAGCCTTATGGCCAAGCGTGTAAAATCACTATCACTGGATACAATGCAGAAGCCATCAACCTTCTGGGTATGGAGCATGTCCATAGCATCAATTATAAGTGCGGAATCGGTCGAGTTTTTTCCCGTGGTATAACTGTATTGTTGTATGGGGGTTATTGCATGTGTAAGCAAGGGTGCTTTCCAACCAGCCACATAGGCACTGGTCCAATCTCCGTAAATTCTTTTTATAGAGGGCGTTCCATGCCTTTTTACTTCGTCTAAAATACCTTCTATCTTTGAACTGGATACATTATCCGCATCAATAAGAACGGCTATGTTCAGGTCGAGGGCGCCTTTTATTGTTTCCATAAATAATGATTTTTGTGGCTTAATGAACTGTTTGATTGTGCCGTACAAGATAACATAAATTAAGAAACCTTTTCAATATTAGGCCGTCTTTTGTTGCAGCTTTTCTGTTTATCTATAACGGTATATGAATCATTTAGTTTATCCATTTATTTTTAGGATATATCCTACTCCATATATGTTTTCGATTGCTATGCGATTGGAAGCTTTGAAAAGCTTCCTTAATCTTGATATAAAAACTTCTAGACTTTTTCCATTAAAATAGTCATCATTCCCCCACAGATGAATCAATATGTCGTTTTTTTTAATAACCTGGTTGTAATTCGCATAGAGGTATTCCAACAGCTCAGACTCTCGCAACGTGAGGGAGGTTTCAATGCCATTCGGTAGCAACATTTGAAGTTGCTTTTTATTGTATTTGATATCTCCTATATAAATGAAGTTATTTTGCTCTTTATGTTGGTGCAAAGTGGTTTTTGATATTTTATTGATGATATTTCCAATTCTGAGCACTAACTCCTCGATTTCAAATGGTTTCCCTATATAATCAATGGCGCCGATTTTTAGTCCTTTTAACCGGTCATCCTTTTCATTTCGTGCTGTTAAAAAGAAAAAAGTCTGATCTCTGTTTATTCCCATGATACTTTCTGCCAAATCAAAACCATTCAAATCAGGTAATTGGACATCTATAATAGACAGTATAAATTCATTGCTATGAGCCGTATAATATTCCAAGGTTTGCTTGGCGGATGTAAACCAGCGCACACTGAAACCTTTTAATTTTAAATATTCTGACACGACGTTCCCGAGGTCAGTTTCATCTTCTACGAGTAGGATATCGCACTTCATCATAAATCGGTTTATGTGATAAAACATTCATATTATTTCGAACTAAATTTTGTGGGTGGTTTTCGGAATGAAAACAATGAACTCAGTGCCAATCCCCAGAACCGCTTTGACTTCCATGGTCCATCCATGAATATTCAGGCATTCTTTTACGTAATATAAACCAAGACCTAAGCCGGGGATATTACTATTTTTATTGGAGCGGAAAAACTTATCGAAAATTTTCCCTTTCACTTCTTCCGAGATTCCATCACCATTATCTTTTACATGTAAAGCATAGTGCTCGTTGTGGTCATCTATAAAAACTTCGGTTTTCTTAAAAACATTTTCATTATACTTAAAAGAGTTATCGAGCATATTATTCAACATGGTTGTAAAAATAAAAGGATCGATCTCAACTGTTATCTCGTTAAAATAAGGATCAAATGTTAGAATCTCCTGTTTTTGGAGTTTCATGTGGTAGTCATTAACCAGTACCACTATCAGATAATTCAGGTCGGTTTCCACCAGGTTTAATTTTTTTTCGATCATCGAAATTTCGATCATTTGGTTGATATGCGACTGAAGTCTGCGGGCTTGTCTCTCCACAATATGGGCCAACGATCTTATCCGCTTTTTATCATCATAAATTTCGTCATCGTCTAAACTTTTACTGGCAACTAAGATGGTCGTAATCGGCGTATTGAATTCGTGTTTGATACTATTCAGAAAGTCGGCTTTCATTTCCGCATCTTTTTTCTGCTTCATCCAATTGATATAGGTATAATAATTTATTCCTACCGTAATAATAATACAAATTGCCGCCAAAGAGAAAGTTGGTAACATTTGGTAAGCTACTTTTAGAAACCTATAGGGCCTATCTGCATATAAATTAAAAGAGACACGGTAATTGTAAACCAGACTTCCACTCACTTCAAGGTGTGTAACTCTATTCTCTAAACTGGGGGTACTGAGATTGCCATCTATGAAGATGCCATAAGGTTTTTGTAAACGGGCATCAATCAGGGGGTATGTTTTTCTGCTATCATAAAGAAATATATTTCCTATGGAGTCATTAAAGTGAATTTCGATGGATTGGAAAGTCAATAAATAATGTAGGGTGGTATCTAGCGAATTTCTGTTGATAATCGACTGAAACACGCTATCCATTTTACTGTTTTCTTGTAAAGACCTGAATATGCTATCGCAAACGACCTGTGAAAAGAGGTTGAATTCATTTCTATCCGTAAGAAACTTTTCCTTAAGAGACTCCATATTGTTGCCAAGAATAACATCGATAATTTTCCCCCCGCCAGGATAAACTTTGTCTGCAGGTATGCTTCTCCCGTATTCATCATTTAAAAGCTTTTTCTCACTGAGGTTATAATCCCGATCTCTCAATACATAGGTATTATAGATGAGTCGCAACTGGACAAATACTAAAATTAAAAAACTGATAAGGACAACTATTTTGTATACGCTTCTCGTCATTGGTTGATTGAATAATGCTCTAAAATAACAGATGTATTTGTAATTGTTTAATTGTTAAGCTTTTGTTAAGCTTTTATTAGGCTTCTGTTTGACAAATACCGCGCATTTGGACTTTACCTTTGCAAAGGTACCTTTTAAAACTTTTAAATTTTATACTTAACCTAATTACCAGATGACCGAAAATGTACTCTTACCTAGGTGTACATTGCTAAAGCGTTTTTTTGCTTTATGTATTGTACTATTACTTGGTTTAGGAATGACGAATGAAAGCCAAGGCCAAACAAAACGAATAACCATTACTGGAACCATCAGCGATTCCACAGGAATTACCCTACCCGGTATTTCTATTACGGTAAAAGGAAAAAGATCCGTTGGCACAACATCGGATGAAAACGGGAGGTTTATACTTGAGGTGATGCAGGGAGATGAACTCCAAGCGAGTGGTATAGGCTTCAAGTCTTATCTTTTTAATGTGCTTGAAAATCAGACAAATTATGATATTCTTCTTCAGGCAGACGATAACCATCTTTCAGAAGTTGTTGTTACAGCTTTTGGTAAAAAAGAGCAAAAGGAAGCAATCGTTGGTTCTGTTGTTTCAGTAACACCCTCGCAGCTTAAAATTCCTTCCAGCAATCTCACAAATGCAATGGCAGGACAGATTGCCGGTGTAGTGGCTTATCAAAGAAGTGGTCAACCCGGCCTGGATAATTCCACCTTTTTTATTCGAGGCGTTACCACCTTTGGATATAAGCAAGATCCTTTGATATTAGTAGACAATGTGGAGCTAACAGCCAACGATCTTGCCCGACTTCAAGTAGATGATATCGCTAGTTTCTCCATTCTAAAAGATGCCAGTGCAACCGCTCTCTACGGTGCGAGGGGAGCAAATGGCGTCATATTAATTACCACTAAAGAAGGTAAAGAAGGTAATGCAAATATTAACTTTCGCTTTGAGAATGCTGTTTCGCAGAATACACAAGACCTGCAAATAGCAAGCCCAATTCATTATATGAAGATGTATAATGAGGCTATTACCACCAGGAATCCACTCGATCGACCGCTATTTACCCAAAATGATATCCTTTCCAGAGAGCAAACAATCGCAAACGCTCCTGGAAGTAACAAATATGTATACCCTGCTGTAGATTGGGTGGACGAGTTATTTAAGAAAAGAACAAACAACCAACGGTTCAACGGCAGTGTAAGTGGCGGAGGGAAGATTGCCCGGTATTACATCGCTGGCTCCTATATGGCTGATAATGGTATTCTCAAGGTTAATTCTGTTAACAATTTCAATAACAATGTGAAACTGGAAAATTACCAGCTAAGGTCGAATATCAATATTAACGTAACGCCTACAACAGAGGTTATTGTAAGGCTTTCCGGAAACTTTGACGATTATAACGGTCCGATTACGGACGATGGGTCTTTCGCCTCAGATCTTTATAGAAAAGCTTTACATACCAGTCCGGTGCTCTTTCCTGCTTATTTTCCGACAGATACCAATGATCCAGCAAATACACATATACTTTTCGGAAATGCTACATTGGCTGGTGTAGGTAATGATGTGGCTTACACCAATCCCTATGCGGATATGATGAAGGGATATAAAGAATTTTCACGTTCAAGAATGTCTGCTCAGCTCGAATTAAATCAGCGATTGGATTTTATTACGACAGGCCTTAATTTTAGAGGGATATTCAATACGAATCGTTATTCTTATTTCGATCTCACTCGTCAAACGAAGCCTTTTTATTATAATGTTTCCAGTTACGATCGCTTCACTGATCAATATAGCCTTCGTTGGATCAATAATCAACCAGGGCAAGCGGCCGAATACCTGAGTTATGAACCGGGCTTTAAGGATATCAATACCTTTCTTTATTTACAGGGAGTGTTAGATTATAATAAAGAAATTAATGAACAGCATACCATCAATAGCACCTTGGTTTTTACAAGACAACAGACACTTTACGCTAATGCTATTGATCCGGCAACAGAAGAACCCAGTCTACAATACTCGCTACCATATCGCAATTTTGGTATATCTGGTCGGTTGAGTTATTCCTTCAAAAAGCGCTATTTCACCGAATTTAATTTCGGATATAACGGCTCCGAGAGGTTCGCAGAGAAAAATCGTTTCGGTTTCTTTCCCACTATTGGCGTTTCTTGGGTGCTTTCCAATGAAAACTTTTGGAAAGGAGATATAACAGCTATTGTGAACCGCTTGAAGTTAAGAGGTAGTTATGGTCTCGTTGGAAATGATGCGATTGGTGCTCAAAGATTCTTCTATCTGGCTAATGTGAACCTCGATGGTGGTTACCCCGCTTCTTTTGGTCAAAATAATGGGATAAATAGGCCAGGGGTAAGTATCCTGAATTATCCGAATGACGATGTAACGTGGGAAACTTCCAGGCAAGCCAATTTAGGTCTGGAAGTAAGCTTGTTCAATAGTTTAAATATTATAGCCGAGGTGTATCATCAATATCGTTATAATATATTGATGGAGCGGAGTTATATTCCGGCCACGATGGGACTAGAAGCTGCGGTAAATGCCAATCTTGGCACCGCCTATTCCAAAGGTGTAGATTTATCTGCAGATTATAGCAAAACCTTCAGCACAGGATTTTGGATGAGTGGTAGGGCAAATTTAACCTTATCCTCTAATCGGTATGGACATTATGAACAGCCCGCTTATGCCGAACCCTGGCGTATACTTTCTGGTCAGAAAATCGGCGTAGTATGGGGATATATCGCAGAAAGATTGTTTGTGGACGATGCCGAGGCGGCGGCTTCACCTACTCAATTGTTTGGCTCAGGTACATCGATGCCTAAAGGTGGCGATATCAAATACCGGGATATGAATGGCGATGGAAAAATCACCAATTCAGATCAGGTTTTTCTCGGTTTGCCATCTACGCCTGAGCTTGTTTACGGTGCGGGGCTTTCTATGGGCTATAAGGGCTTTGATTTATCTGCGTTCTTTCAGGGTGTTGGCAGAACGTCTTTCTTCATTAATCCCTCGGAAGTAAGCCCTTTTTTGCAGAACAGACAGGTCCTGGAGGTATTTGCACAAAGTCATTGGACGGAAGAGAACCAAGACCTTTATGCTAAATATCCACGGCTCGGAGCAAATTCAACAGCCATCAACAATAACCTGCAAACCAGTTCATGGTGGATGCGAAATGGTGCTTTTTTACGATTAAAATCCTTAGAAATAGGTTATTCATTGCCAAAGAATCTTGCCGAAAAGTTGAAGTTATCCAATTGCAGAATCTATCTCAACGGACTCAATCTGTTTACTTTCAGTGCATTTAAGGATTGGGATCCAGAATTAGCATCCAACGGATTCAGTTATCCCATTCAAAAAGTATTTAATCTAGGTATCAATGTTAACCTTTAAGCCCATATCAAGATGAACAAAATAAAGAAAATAGCCGTGTTGTTAGTCACGCTTTTATCTACCTTCTCCTGTAAGGAATATTTAGATGTAACACCGGATAATGTGGCCACCTTAGACTATGCTTTCCGTAATCGGAATGAGACAGAAAATTATTTATTTACCTGTTACGCTACACTGCAGCGTATGGCCGACATGATTAGCGATCCGGCATTTACCACTTCTGCTGAGATTATTTTTCCTAACACACTTACAGAGCCCACGTTAGGCAGCCGATCTAATGAACAAGGGTTCCACTTGATAAGAGGAACACAGACGGTAGATAATCCCGCCCTTAACTATTGGAATGGAGAACAGCTAGGTTTACCACTTTTTAAAGCGATCAGGCAGTGTAATACCCTTTTAGAGAATATTGATAAACCTGCCGATTTACCGCAATTTGAAAAAAACAGATGGATAGCGGAGACAAAATTCTTAAAAGCTTTTTATCACTTTCATCTTCTACGTATGTACGGACCAATTCCTGTTATGCGCCAGAATTTGCCCATCAATGCCGGAACAGATGAGGTTAGGGTTTATCGGGAACCCGTAGATGACGTATTTGATTATATTATTTCTTTACTGGATGATGCCCTGGCAAGTTTGCCCGTCACGATACAAGATCAGGCTGAAGGTTTGGGCAGGATTACACAGCTCATCGCTTTATCTTTAAAAGCAGAAATACTTACCACACAGGCAAGCCCCTTGTTTAACGGGAATCCTGACTATGCTAACTTTTTAGACAAGCAGGGGAGAAACCTCTTTCCAATTGCTTATAGCGCTGAAAAATGGATAAGAGCGATGGAAGCATGTAAAGCGGCAATTGACGCTTGTGAAACAAGCGGACTCAAGCTTTACACTTTTATTGCCCCTGGTAATATGCCAGTACTACCCGATTCACTAAAAGTGATGATGGATATTAAAAGTGCTGTAACCGAGCGCTGGGAGTTGAATCCCGAGTTAATTTGGGCTTTAAATCCCGTTTATACTTATCAAGGGATGGCCATGCCAAGAGTAACCAATGCCATGGTTCAAAACATGAGTGCTGCCCCGGGTAACTTTGCGGTCCCCATTTCGATGGCCGAATTGTTTTATACTAAAAATGGACTTCCTATCCATGAAGATAGAACTTGGGATTATAATAACCGTTATGCACTGTCTACCCCAACCATTGAGAACCATTACTACCAGAATCCCAACAGTGAAACCGTAAAGTTAAATATCGATCGGGAACCACGGTTTTATGCAGACTTGGCCTTTGACGGCGGTACCTATTTGGGAAACGGGTTAACTAATCCTAACAACTTAGTTTATGTACAAGCTAGAGGAGGTAATTCCCTGGCGGGACCAAAAGATAATATCCGTGTTAATGTTTCGGGCTATTGGCCAAAGAAATTAGTCAATTACCAATCTGTTTTTGGTACTGAAGTAAGCCTGGTGGATTTTCGCATGCCGCTGATGAGACTTGCAGGTTTATACCTGCTGTATGCAGAAACTCTAAATGAAGTGAACGGTCCAACAGATGAGGTATTTAAATATATAGACCTGGTAAGAGCCAGAGCAGGATTAAGCGGTCTCCGTGAATCTTGGTTGAGTTATGCCAGAAGCCCTTCCAAAATCACATCGAAAGAAGGTCTGCGCAGTATTATACAACAGGAAAGAAGGATTGAGCTTTGTTTTGAGGGAAAAATTGGATGGGATTTACGTCGCTGGAAACTTATGCAAGAGGTTCTTCGCAATCCACTTCAGGGTTGGAATATTCAAGAAGCGGAGGCAGCAGGCTATTATCGCCAGCGTAATCTCCTTGTACCTGTTTTTAGCCTTAAAGACTATTTATGGCCTATTAAATTTGACGACCTCGTTATCAATCCCAATCTAGTTCAAAATCCATATTGGTAGATATTATTTCCAAACTTTAATCAAAAAATGGTATGAAAGTATTTCGAATCCAAACCAAAATTTTAATACTTCTGTGTCTTTTCTGCACATTCCTTGGATGTAAAGAGGAAGAAAGGTACAATGATGTCGTATCCACCGATACAACTAAACCAGACCCTGTGCGTGATGTTATGGTGATTGCCTTTGCAGGCGGTGCCGAAATAACGTATAAACTTCCCAACTCAAAGAACCTACTTTATATCCTGGCCGAATACCGAATCAATGAATCAGCCGTACGCCAATCAAAGGCCTCTTATTATAACAATTCCATTATAGTAGATGGTTTTGAAAAAAGTCAGGAGTACGATGTCGTGCTGTATGCTGTTTCCCGTGCCAATGTTAGATCAGATTCGTTGGTCGTAAAAGTTCATCCCGAAACACCTCCTTATTTGCAAACTTTTCCCACATTGGAGATCAAAGAAGATTTTGGTGGTGCCAATATAAGGGCGCGTAATCCGGAGAAGAAAGCCATTGGAATTATTGTCGTTACAGATGATGAAACTACAGGAAAGATGCTGCCTATCGAGCAGTATTATACGGAGATGGAAGATATAAATTTTAGCGTCCGCGGATTTGATACCCTCGCGCATCGCTTTGGCGTTTATATCACAGATCGTTGGGGAAATATTTCGGACACACTCGTAAAAACCTTACATCCAATATACGAAACACAATTGCCTAAAAGTCGCTTTAACGAGTATCGCTTGGCAAGCGATTCACCTTTGGGAGCAACCGGACTAGGGTGGAATACCAGTCGTCTATGGGACGACGTGACTACAGACCCCGGTTGGCACACAGAAGCGGGTTTTGGCAAGTCCTTACAGATCTGCACCTTTGATATGGGTGTTACAAGCAAGCTTAGCCGCTATAAACTTTGGGAAAGAGGAGAAGCCTATGGGAACGATTATTCCTATGGGCACGGAAATCCCAAAACCTGGACGCTTTGGGGATCCAATAATAGTACTCCTAAAGATGTCGAATTACCCGTAACTTCTAATCCTGGTGATCAAGTGGGCGATTGGGTTAACCTTGGGAATTTCGAGTGTCCGCCGCCGCCTTCAGGAAATTTACCTGGCCAAACCACCCCTTTAGATTTAGAAGCAGTAAATGCCGGGTTTGAGTTTAATGTGCCACTCGATGCTCCAAAAGTGAGATTCATCAGGTTAGCCGTAAAAGACACCTGGGGAAATGCAGATTTTGCGCATGTCATGGAGATGACTTTCTGGGGAGATACCCGCTGATTTAATTAACCTTTTCCCAAATGTATGATCATGGAATTTAAAAAAATTATAAACAAAGGCCTGGAAGATATTTGTCTGCAAGGCCAAAAAGTATATAAACAGCTCAAGCATGTATTATGCTTGATGCTCTTCGTTGTGTGTGCAGGATGCAGTAAAGAGGCGTCTGATTTCAAAAAGTTCTTGAACGATCGGGAGCTTGTTTATCCCGGACTGCCAAAAAAAGTTAACATCTTTCCAGGAAACGGACGCGTAAAGCTAACATTCGACCCCAACCCCGACCCAACAGTAACTTTATATCGGGTATTTTGGAATAATAAAAGAGATTCTGTTGATGTACAGATGCAAGAAGGTAGTACAAGTCCCGTTTCGGTGGTGGTTGATCAATTGGATGAATACAGTTATTCCTTTACCGTTTATGCCTTTGATCAAGAAGGCAGCCGGTCTATTCCCCTGGAGATCGGGAATATAAAAGTTTATGGAAATAGCTATGCACAGAGCCTTACGAATCGTTTTCTCGATACGGGCAAACCCTATGAACTTCAGGACGACGACATTACGCTCTTTTTCAATGAGCCTGACACCATTAATATTGCTACGGACATTACGTACACAGCAACAGATGGAAGGGAAGTGATCCTTTCCATTGGACCAGAGATATCAAGCGTCACACTTGCGCATTATCTTGCAGGTTCAAAAATATTTTACAGATCCTCTTACATCCCGATAAGGGGGGCTATTGATACTTTTTATACCTCTGGATACGATTCATTAGCTAATATTATCGTACCACTTGATAAAAGTTTGTTTGCAGAGGTGAAATTGCCAAATGACGTGGGGATTTACAGTTCAGAAACCACACTAAGTCAGCTTTGGAATGGAAACACCACTCCAACAGATTATCCCAATATTTTTCATAGCGATAGTGATCACCCACTTCCACATCATTTTACTTTTGATCTGGGAAAGCTTTACGGAGGATTGACTCAATTTGAGATCATTGGCCGTTCATGTTGTAATAATCCAACAAGATTTGAAATATGGGGTATTGATAACCTGCAGGGGGCATCAACTACCTTAGCATCAAATGATAGTGGGTGGAAGCAGGAATCGCAGGCAAAAGGATGGAAGCTACTTAAAGAGGTGGTTCGTTCTGACGACGGGATACAGCCATTTAAAGTTATCTTTGATGAAGATTTACCGCCCTTACGTTACATTAGAATAAGGGTCATTAATGTCGCTAGTGGGGATGCCTACTTTAGTAATATCAGTGAGATTTCTTTCTGGCGTAAATAATAAAACAACAAAGCCAAAATTAATAATAACAAATAAAACAATTAGAATGACAATGAAGAGAATTTTAGCAATCGTTTTGACGATTAGCAGTTTAGGGATGATTTCTGTAAAGTCGGTTTTCGGACAGCAAAAGTTGACCAACAAACCACTTCCTGCGCTTCAACAGGATTTTGTGAACCTAGGTTTCGGCATGTTTATACACTACGGCATGCCCACGTTTATGGATCAGGATTGGTCTGATCCGGATGCCCCTTTGGAACTGTTTAATTCGCCAAAATTTGATGCAGATCAGTGGGCGAAAGCCGCCAAGTCGGCCAATATGACTTATGGATGCCTTACCACCAAACATCATAGTGGATTCCCTATCTGGAATACCAAAACAACTGATTATAACGTAATGCATACCCCCTTTGGAAGAGATGTAGTGAAAGAATATGCAGATGCGTTCCGTAAAAACGGGCTAAAAGTGATGCTGTATTATTCCATACTAGATACCCATCATGGTATTCGCCCAAATCAGATTACGCCCGAACATATCCAGATGATTAAGGATCAACTGACCGAATTGTTAACAAATTATGGAGAGATTACTGCCCTGATCATTGATGGTTGGGATGCACCTTGGTCTAGGATTTCTTATGATGACGTACCCTTTGAAGATATTTATTACTTGATAAAATCACTTCAACCCAACTGTCTGGTAATGGATCTCAACGCAGCCAAGTATCCATCAGAAGCACTTTTTTACACAGATATCAAATCTTATGAACAAGGTGCAGGTCAGTTTATCTCCAAAGAACACAATAAACTTCCTGCATTGGCATGTTTACCTTTACAGGCCAATTGGTTCTGGAAAGAATCTTTTCCCGGAACATCCGTAAAAGATGTAAAAGAGCTTATTAATGATTTCGTAATTCCTTATAATAATGCCTATTGTAATTTTATTTTAAATGTAGCGCCAAATAAATATGGACTAATCGATGATAATGCCCTTGAGGCGCTTAAAGAAATGGGGGAGCTCTATCAACTACCAGAAAGTTTTCCCGTACTTCCTACATTCGATGCGCCCATTATTTCTAGCAATCTCGCTAAACACAAAAAGAGCAACAGTAGTTGGAGTGATGATATGAATATTATGGACTTTGCCAATGATGATAATTTTGGCAGTTCATGGGTATCTAACAGGGAGGTAAAGAAACCTTGGTATGAAATAACATTTGATAAAGCAGAGGCGTTCAATACGCTTGTTATTACGGAAGGTAGATTCTCTAACAGCACTTATGTATTAGCGTATTTTGCTAATGGCAATTGGTATCCTGTCCATACAGAAGAAATTGCCAGCAAAAGTAAAATCAAGATTTTCCGCTTTGACAGGGTATGGGGAGAAAAAGTAAAATTGACGATCCAGTCTTTTGAAAGACAACCAGCCATTGCAGAATTTGGTGTTTATAATGAGAGAAGATAAGCCGTTGTCTCCAACATTAAAAAGCAGCGATGAGTCGCTGCTTTTTAATGTATATCTACCTTTATATTGTGATCAGTTTATAACCTTTGTGCATATTTTATCTCCCTAACTTATTTTTTATAACTGATAGCCATACCGGAGTTGCTTGATTGATCCACCGTGGTTTCATAGTCAGGATGTGTTTTGACTAAATTCATATATTCGCTAATTCCATTCAAGTTTTGTAGCACATTATGAGCTGTAAAGCAACCTCCTTTTTTTAGTTTAGGATTTACATCTTCGAAATATTGTGCATACCAGTCCTTATCGGCATCTGAAAAAACAAAATCAAAAGGTCCTTTTACCTCTTTTACGATTTGATGGGCATTGCCCAATTTAAATTCAACAACATCATATAATCCTACGGCCTTCAAGTTTTTTATAGCTTCCTGTTGTCTGTTTTCGTCAATTTCTATCGTTATCAATTTTCCACCGGTCTTACTGAGTGCCCACGCTATCCAAATGGTAGAATGTCCTGTAGAAGTACCTATCTCCAGCGCAGATTGATAGTTGTTCTTCACAATAAGGTTGTATAATAGCTGTCCATCTTCATAAGGAACGTTTAAATGATCCCATTGCTGTTGCTGCTTTTTCAGAAAAGCTTGGATACGTTCATCCTGCTGTTTTTGGTTTTTATCTTGAGCAACGCTTTCTACTATAATGCTGCAAAATAGCAGCGACAGCAGAATAAATTTAATCGAGAAAATAACTTTCATGCGTGTTGTTCTATTTAGGGAAATAATCTAATGTGATCCATATTATTGGATAGCTTTATACAAAGTTAATTTTTTAATTCTATCATACTTAAAAAGTTGGTAATAAGCGTTTATTTCTGACCCTGAAAGAAAAATAAGCAAAGATGCCTCATCATTCCTGTCATTACAGAACACCAGGCAAAAGCTGCTGCGCATTTAAAATATTAAGGTATGAACCTCAATGTACACACTGTATACATTCCCAGCGGAAAAACCAAGGCCCAATAGAAGGGATCATATCCTTTAGCAGAAATAGGTGTGCTGTTTTTTTTACATGTTTCCAAATTCCCAATAGAATCAACAAGGGAATCGTAAACCGATACACAAAAACACCAAACAGACAGAGGAGGAAAAGCAGATTCATGAAAAAAGCGATTGATACAATACCTGTAGCCATTATCATGGCAAAATAAGCCGGAAGGAAATTCCGTATTTTTTCTTTTAACACATTTTTTGCCACAATCATGGTTAAGTATTCGCTAATAGGTCAAAGTATTCATCATCTTCATTTTTCCCACCGTATCCTTTTCCCACTGTGGTATGCGACTCTATAAATTCTATCCGTTCAATCCATTTAACCATTTTGTAACCCAGCTGATTCTCTACGCGCAATCGGAGTGGAGCTCCATATAACTCCGGCAGTGGTTTATAGTTCATTTCCCAGGCGAGAATAGATGCCGGCTTCAGGCAGTTGTCCAGAGTGTGCGTATCGTAATAGGTACCTCCATATAGGCCCTCGCCAAAAGAATAAAAAACAACCGTTTTTACCGATGGGTAGGGTTTTACTAAGGCAACTAAGACACTAATCGGCAGACCGCCCCATTCGGCTATGCCCGACCAACCTTGGATACAATGGTGCATCGTTATATGTTGTTCTTTACCAAGTTGTTGTAAGTCTGCTAATGATAATTCTACTGGGTTTTCTACTAAACCATTAACTTTCAGTTTATAATCTTTAAATGCTGTAGCCGCCAATTCCTGCCATTTGCGTGAATCTGGTATTTTTCCATTTGCCCAGAAGTAGGGAGAAATATCCTTTTTTTTATAGTAAATCGTCGGTTTGAATTTATTGATGGAGATGCTCCATAATGTTCCATTGATGAGGGCTTCCGCTCGTTGTAAAAGGCGAGGTTTCTGCCAGGATATCCAATGCGCTATGATGCCAAAAAATGCGGTTGCCAATAAAATAGCGAGGCCTAAAAACAGACCTGAGCGATCATTCGCACTATCGGTTCCATGAATAATATGATTCATGTTTCGGGTTAATCCAGTGGCTGCCACCATCGTAACATGTACAATGAGGAAACAGAGGTAAGCCAGCATTATCAAAAAATGAACAGAGCGAGCCCCCTGTCTATTACCAAATAGCTTTGGAATCCAGTGAAAGCGATTTTCTATTGCCGGAGACATGGCCATGCCACTGATCATTGCGATGGGCGCGAGTACAAAAACAACAGCAAAATAAGAGAGCTGCTGTAAGGCATTATACTGAAAAAAACCATTTGGTTCGATCGGCATATTGAAGGTGGCGTAGTGAACAAAAACGTTCCAGGCATCTGGGATGATTTGCCAAGATGTGGGGACGAGTCTTTTCCATTGATCCGTAATGAACAGCAATATGATGAATATAACTCCATTTAAAAGAAAAAACGGTACATTAATAAAATGCCAACTTCTTGCAAGTCCAACAGTATGTCTGTAGCCCGGTAAACCCAATATCGGGCTTAGGTAACGGGCATCTTCTTTTGCGGTCCATACCTTATTTTGGGGTATTTGTAAGGGGGTAAATCGAAGCCATTCTGAACCCGGACTACATCCGTTATTCCAATATAATCTGGGATGGTCGGCCAAAATAGAAAGGCCACTTCGGATAATAGTTATCAAAAAAAAGAAATTGACCCAATGACTTAGTCGCAGCCACCATGGAAATCCTATTGGATCTGATGGTGTGTCTACCAGTTTTAAAGAGGGGTCGTTCGGTAATCCACCTGTTAGATACTGAAGCCAGGCGAGTCCGACCGTCGCTAGCAAAACAATCGCGATGACGTACCATACCTGCTTTTTTAAACCAATATACCCTCTTCTGTCGGAAGGGTAGTGTACCGCCATTTCTGATTCATTAAAATGAACAAACATGAATAACCAGTATTTATTGAGATTACATCATTTAAATTTATCTGTGTTCAGATAGCGCAAGAAAAAGATTTTCTATCTATTTGTCAAACACTTTTTTAACAGGTAATTTTCAAATTTGTTTCAGCTGGAGATGTTAGATAACAGTGTAATTGAGATCTTAAGGAAATTCCTACAACTCAATGATCTTTTCTATTTTTATCTGTTCCAGAAAATAATCATCATGTGATACAACAAGGAGTGTACCTTGGTATTCGTTAATGGCCGCTGTCAATATTTCGATATTTTGTATGTCCAAATTGTTGGTAGGCTCATCTAAAATAATCATGTCAGGTGCCTGATTGTTTATGGTAAGACAACAGAGCAGCAACCGCATTTTTTCTCCTCCACTTAAAGCTGCACAAGGTTTATCCCAATGTTCTTTTGAAAATAAAAATCGGTTCAGCCTTATTTTTATTTCATGCTCTAGCAATGCAGAAGAATTGAACTGCTGTGCCTGTTCGTAAACACGTAGCTGATTGTTAATTAGTGAGTAATCCTGATCGATATATACCGACCTATTCTCGGCTCTATAAATGGTTCCGGCCATAGGTTTCAGCTTTCCCAAGATGATATTGATCAATGTAGTCTTACCCGAACCATTCAATCCCTTGAGCACAATACGCGTACCACTGTTAATCTGGAAATTCAGATTTTGTTTCCAAAGTAATTCATTTTCATATCCAAAATTGACATCGCTTGCGTTGAATAATATTTTACCTTTATGGAGCGCAGAATTATTAAAGCCGAATTTCATTTTATCCATATCCGGTATCTCCTTACGCAGTTCCGTTAACTCCTTGGAGATGGTGCCTATTTTTTCGGTATGAACGTTTTTCAATCGAGACGTGCTTTTTTCAGCGTTATTTTTGAATGTGTTCATTAATATGGTCGGCAACCCTGCTTTTTCTTGTTTCTTCTTACCCCTGGCATCTAGCTTTTGTTGTCTTTCTAGCGATTCCCGTTCTATTTCTTTTGCTTTACGTAAGGCTTTCTCCTTACTCTTAACATCTTGGTTTAAGGCATTGCTCTCCATTGATTTTTGCGCTAGGTAGAAGTCATAATTCCCTCCATATGCCACTATACCTCGCTTGCTCAACTCATAAACCGAATCAAGCAGGTTTAACAGTTTCCTGTCGTGGCTAACAACCACCAATGTATTTGAAGTTGATTGGACAAAATCATATAACAGAGCTCTTCCAGCTGTATCTAGGTGATTGCTCGGTTCGTCTAACAGAATAAGGCCGGGTTGATGAATAGAAATGCCAGCAAGAAATACTTTGGTTTTTTCTCCTCCACTTAGCTTTTCCATTTTTTGCGTCAAATCCAAGCCTTTCAGTTTCCAATAATTCAAGGCCTCGTTGCAACGCTCCTCGATGGTCCAATCATCATTGAGCAATGTAAAATTGACTTCCGTTACGTTACCATCGAGGATTTCCCGCAGTGCATTTAATTTATTATCAATGCGAAGCGCCTGTGCGACACTTAGATGATTGTATTGTCCAAATATTTGTGGAACATAATAAATGGGAGTATCCATTTTGATAAGTCCATCTGCAGGGAGCAGTTCACCCGCAATAATCTTTAAAAGGGTGGATTTTCCAACGCCATTATTACCTATCAAAGCGATTTTGCTATTTTTATTGATAGTGAGATTTATATCATTGAATAATAAATCTTTGTTAGGATGTATATAAGTGATATTCTGTAGAAAAAGCATAATCTTTCTTTTGAAAAAAATGAACAATTACATTAAACCGAATTCCGGTCTTCATCAATTATTTTTTTGAAAGAAATGATATCCTACATGAGTGGGGCATTTGTTTGTTGCAAATTTACAAATTATTTTGAAATGATCGTTTTTGTGTCGAAGGGGGCAAAGGCTACTTCCCTAAAATTTTCTTTATCAGTGAAATTTGTCCGAGATACATGTTTTATATTAACTTATGTCAACCAGTTTTATTATTTTACCACCCGAAAAGGTGAAAATTGACTTTCCTTGCAGGTTTAATTCATCTCCTTTTTTCATACCGTTTGGAAAATCATTAGCTAAAATTGCGTGGTAATCAAGTTCGACTTCCGATTCGTTTGGGCGATGTATAAAGAATTTAATGGTTTGCGTCCTTTCTGAAAAATAATCTTTAGCCTGTTCCGCTTGTTCTATAAAAGACTTAATTCCTTTTAGAGACATGTTTTTCTCGTGATTTGTCACGTTTTCAAATACCACGTTTTCATCCAGATCAACTACCATTTTGGCAATGTCAAATTTGTTATACGCATCGATATAGTTACGGATTATTTTTTCTCTTTCAGTCATACTTATTGGCCCTTATAGTTCTGACATATTTTGCATTGTATTTTTATTTTACAAAGCTCTGATACTCAAACTTAGATAAATTTGCGTTTTTTCACAAGTGTTCATTTTTGGCATTTTAGCTTCCATCATTTAATGATCTCTACTCTTCCTCGGTTTCTTTAGTCATTTCCATTAATAATGCATAACTACCTTTGATCACAATATTTTTTCCTGTCAATTGCTGTGCATTTTTTATTTCCATATAACCATTCTCTCGCGCGCCAAGCTCCACGGGAGTGAGTACAAAATTTTGCTTACTATCTTGCAGAAAAACGTACTCTTTGCCACCTTTACTCACAATAGCATCTACAGGTAAGGTGGCAACATTTTGATTGTTAATTTCGATTTGGGCATTCATATAAGTGCCGGGCCGTAAATCTTTATCATATTTTTCAAAATGGCAATGCACCTCCGCCGTATGTAAGCTGTCAAGATCTCTACTGATCAAAATAATCTCGGCTGATGATTGTTACCATTTTTGAATTCATTTCATGCTATCAGCACAGAAGCCTAAAGTACAAAAAAAAATATCCTTGGATTTATGTCCAAGGATATATCTTTTAGAGTGTTTTGTTAATGCTTATTGCGAGTCGCTAATATTAATTACCTCAATCTCAAATACTAGAGGTGAGTTTGCTGGAATTTTATCTCTTGCAGCAGTATCATATCCCCATGGTGAAGGTGTAATAAAGCGGATCTTTGAATCTTTTTTCAAGCCTCTTTCGGTTAAGCCACCTATTACCTGCTGATCTATTTTTTGAGGAAAAAACGCAAACCGCCAGGCAATAATCACCTGTGATAGGTTGAATTTAGCGGTTTTTTTATTGGGCGATGATTCATCGGTTTGGTCAAAAACAGTTCCGTTAAGCAATTGTCCTTTATATTTCGCTTCAATAGATGGCGCAACCAATCCGTTTGAATTACTTTTATAGGTGTAAGAGGATTCATCGCCCGGTGCCAGTATTTCATACCAAATACCGCTTGCTGTATCTAATATTGGATTATTCCAGTTATTTGCGGGATTCTCTACGAAAGCTTTCAATAGGGGCGCTTGTTCTGCAATTACTTTATCGATGCGGGCTCTCTCTATAGAGTCTTTTCTGGCTTGTTCTCTGATCCAATCGTCATTATTATCCTTGTTACAAGCACCTAAAAAAATGATCGCTCCGAAAATTAAAAAGAAAAGTTTGTTGGCGTGTTTCATATATATTATCTGTTTTTTTTTGCAACGTTTAAGAATGCTGTATTATTTATGATGGCTAAACGGTGCTGATAACCTTTATGCTACATGCAGTTTGAATTTTATTAAAATACCAGTGTAAAGAAGGGGGGGGGATGTTTTTCTAAATTAGATTTACCATTTCAGTTCAAGTATGCTGATATTGTCTTTTGATGAAGAGCTGACGCCAATTCCCTTATTTAGATGGTTTAGAAATGTAAAACCTTCCAATTCATCCTCTTTATTTAAGTCAATAACCGACACAACAACTTCTTTTCCTGTTTTTAACGATTCGCTCAACTTTAAAAAGGTAAGTCGCCATTTTCTGCCCTCTATTTGGTTCTGTATAAGTACCAACATGTCTTTTTCAGCAATCCATTTTAGGTTCTGGACCCAGGGAGAACAGGTGAATTTTCCAATGAGCACACCCTGATCACTTGTTTTCTTCGCTTTGGATAACTTAACCGGATCGTATAAGCGTACCTCGTTTGCCTTACCGCCATAGTCGGCGGTGGCTACTGCCCATTTTTGGTTATACTTTACATATTCGGGTCTTGTGCCCTGTATACAGGCATCATCTTCAATGGTGTGAAGTAAGCTTTTGTCCAGATTACCACTTGCTAAAAAGAGTTTCCAATCTATCTCATAGATCACGGCCTTCCATAGTGTTCCTTCCTTGTTCATCCTAATTGAATTTCCAATAAATGTTGGACCCTCACCGTTGTAGGCAATACCCGTAGGATGATTAATAATATTTTTTCCTGCTTGTGTAAAGGTGTATTCTTTATTTAAATAGGTGAGTGAATCGTCCCAGCGATAAGCACGCATAACACCAACTTCTCTATCGCCATAGACAAATAATGTATCGTTGATATACGATATACCTTGTGCAGCTCCCATGAGAGCTATGGTTTGCGTCTTTGTTATGACTGCCGTTGGATGTTGTTCTTTTGAGGAAATGAATAAAGGCAAAAGTAAAATGGCGCTATATGTGAGAATTTTCATGCCCTAAATTAGAACTATTGTGTTAGGAAAGTTTTAAGTTTAGAATATTAAAAAGTTGCCTTGGGCTTAGCCCGTTCGTATTCGAACAGAACATTGTTCGATTTCGTACAGTATTTACGCATGGTTTTTTGATTATGTTGTTGATATACAATGTTTTAATTGTTTTGGAATGATAGTGTCTCTCATTGGCACGAACAACGGTAATGAAAGGTAGGGATAGGAATTTCTATCAGAATGGCCGTAAATAATGAATTTAAAACAATTATTGGATATGAAAACTTTTGTATTAAGCGGCTTAATTGCCACGGCAACCATCGGAAACAACTTTGCTCATGAGGTTCATGGATTCTATAAACACGATGATAAGGATAAAAAGGAATGGGTTGAAGTCCAAAAACGTGAAACAAATATCAAAGAGCAGGTAGCTTTTTATCAATGGCGAATTAATTTGCTTTGGAATCAATATGAAAGGGTAATTGAACAGGTGAGAAACAGCAAGGGAAATCAGAAAGAATTGGAAGAAAATAGAACGTACTTTTTGAATGTTTACCAGCAAAATCTTCAGCAGGGCGTGGCGGTAGAAGAAAGTAAGAAAAGTATCGCTAGGTTAGAACGCCAATTTAGAAAAGACCTCGTTAAGCGGAGAAAATATGAGCTGACAGAGATAGCAAGACTACGTGCTTCATTAAAAAGAGAGCTATTGGCAGAAGAGCGTAAATTTGAAATTATGAAAAAGAAAAATGCGGATTTAACAAGTGGCAAAATACGAAGGGAGTTGCAACATATTGAGGATTATTTTGCTCAATCCAAAAGACGGATAGAGCAGGCCGAAAAGGATAAGGAGATAAGTATTGTGGCGGATGCACGCTAAATGAAGAATGAGGCTAAAAGCCTCATTCTTTTTGGTAGGTAAGCCACAAAGAACATAAATAGGCTTAAAAAAGCTTGAAGATGAAGAAAATAAATGTCTACTTAATTAGTAGTTTTTTTTATATTTGTTACGAACTGCTAAGGTACATTGTAATCTTAATTAATTATAGATGAAAATTGTATATCTTTACCTAACAGCTGTATTCGTGTTTGCGAACGTGCTCCATGTATGGGGAAGTAAAAAGAATGACCGGGATACAGTCAGTGATCATCGTGGTTATATAGTTAGCGTGGGAGATGAAGCGCCCGGTGATTTTGAATTGATATTGCATGATGGGACAAAAACGTCCTTAAAGGATCTACGCGGGAAAATCGTTATTCTACAGTTTACTGCTTCCTGGTGTGTGGTATGCCGAAAGGAAATGCCTTATCTGGAGCGTGATATTTGGCAGGCATACAAAGATAAAGAGGTGGTATTGATTGGTGTAGACCGCGATGAACCTTTGGAAACAGTGCAGAAATTCCACCGTGATATGAATATTACCTATCCTTTGGCCTTGGATCCCGGAGCAGAAATATTCGGTAAATTTGCTGAGAAAAAAGCGGGAGTAACACGTAATGTATTGATTGACCGTTTGGGGAAAATAAGATTTCTCACAAGATTGTACGATGAAGAGGAATTTAATCAATTGGTGGAAGAGGTAGACGCATTGACAAAAGAGAAGCGTTAAAAGCATTTTTTTATAAATGATTTAATATAAAAACATATGTTTAAATTTTTTACGAGATCCACTTTTTTACTTTATTTGTTAGCCGTTTGCAGTTTTATGCAAAGTAAAGCCCAGCAGCGGGAACTCGAGAAACGATTTGATGCAGGATTACAGAAAGAAAGTATTGGAAGTAATATAAAAGAATTGGCTGCTTTTCCGCATCATTTGGGCTCTGCAAGAGGGAAAGAAGTTGCGGAGGAAATTGCGAAGTGGTTCAAAAATTATGGTTGGACAACCGAAATGGAGACGTATCATGTACTTTTTCCTACACCCATAGAACGTGAGCTGGAATTGCTTCAACCGGCGCATTTTAAGGCTTTATTAAAGGAACCTGCTGTGCCTGGTGATGCCAGTTCTGCCCAGGAAGGGCAGTTGCCCACCTATAATGCCTGGGGGGCGGACGGCGATGTAACGGCGCCTTTGGTATTTGTAAACTATGGTTTGCCGGCTGATTACGAGGAACTCGAACGTTTAGGAATTGATGTAAAGGGTAAGATTGTAATTGCAAAATATGGTAATAGTTGGAGAGGAATCAAACCCAAAGTGGCTTACGAACATGGCGCTGTGGGATGTATTATTTATTCTGATCCGAAAGAAGATGGTTTTTTTCAGGGCGCTGGTTATCCGGAAGGGCCTTTTAAGAACGAACATACTGTACAACGGGGCTCGGTAATGGATATGGTACTATATCCCGGAGATCCTTTGACACCTTGGGTGGGAGCTACCAAAGACGCAAAGCGTCTAAATCGTGAGGAAGCTATAACGATTTTGAAAATTCCCGTTCTGCCAATTAGTTACCATGATGCACAGCCTTTATTGGCAGCCTTAGACGGGCCTGTTGCCCCGCCGGCTTGGCGGGGAGCTCTCCCCATCACTTATAGAGTAGGTGGTGGAAATCAAACAAGTGTACACCTGAAAATAAAGCAAAATTGGGATATCGTACCTGCTTATAATGTGATAGCTAAAATTAAAGGTAGCGAATACCCCAACCAGTGGATCATTCGTGGAAATCATCACGACGCATGGGTGAATGGGGCAGATGATCCCGTGAGTGGACTGGCAGCGTTGATGGAAGAGGCGAAAGCAATAGGAAACTTGGTTAAGCAGGGCTTTAAGCCGAAAAGAACACTGGTATATTGTGCTTGGGATGGTGAGGAACAATCGTTGCTCGGTTCAACGGAATGGGTAGAACACCACGCAAAGGAATTGGAGGAGAAAGCGGTAGCATATATTAACACCGATGGAAACAGTCGGGGATTCTTCAGTGCAGGAGGCTCCCATGCCTTAAAAAAGTTGGTGACATCGATAGCAAAGGATGTAAAAGATCCACTGACTGGTAAATCGGTACATCAACGTAAGTTGGCAAATGCTGTTCTGAATGCAACGTCTTTGCAGCAGAAAGAAACACTCTTGCAGGATACAACCTATAACCTGCAAGCCCTCGGTACGGGATCAGATTATTCGGCGTTCTTACAACACTTGGGTATTCCAAGTCTTAATTTCGCCTTTGGTGGAGAAAGTCAGGGGGGTGATTATCATAGCATATACGATTCTTACGACCATTATGTGCGTTTCAAGGATCCCGATTTTAGTTATGGTGTGGCCTTGTCACAGGCTGCCGGGCGGGCGGTTTTACGTCTTTCTGAAGCAGATATATTACCTTTTGAATTTGTGGATCTCCAGAAAGCGATTAAAAAATACGCAGAAGAAGTGAAAAAGCTGGCAGACGACCTCCGGCAATCATACCATCTGGAAAATGAATTGATTAAAGATTCTATATACCACTTGGCTTCTGATCCAAAAAAGCAATTTATTCAGCCCAAAGATAAGACACCTGTTCCAGCTATATCGTTTGATAATTTGTTGAAAGTGATTGATAGCTTAGGAATCTCGGTTGCGGGGCTGGAACAACGAAAACTTGAATTTCGCGGCGATAGACAAACATTGAACGCAGCGAACGAAAAACTTTTTCAAGTTGAAAAAGCATTGTTGCTGCAAGAAGGCTTGCCACGACGCCCTTGGTACAGACACAGTATTTATGCCCCAGGCTTCTATACAGGATACGGTGTAAAAACATTACCGGGTATACGCGAGGCTTTGGAAGAAGGTCAATATGAAGAATTTGAACAACAGCTAGGTGCCCTCATTGGCGCAATCAGAAACTTATCCGCAACAATTGATCACGTTTTTATTTAGCCAACGTCATTCATTTTTTCAAAAATCTTGGTAAAGCGCCGAATTCTTTTTTGGCGGCCTCTACTATTTTAAACACCGAAAGGCCGGATATACCCTGTTTTGTCTGTTAGCGAACAGTTTTTGTTCATAGATGAACGGTTTTTATTTTTGCTTTTTTGCAACTATTTGCTGTATAGTGCTTTAGCTTGTTGGTATGGTTTTGGTAAGCATGATTGACAAATTAAGCCTACGTTATGTTGAAGCACTACTTGACTATAGCCCTTAGAAACCTTTTCAAAAATAAAACTTCTTCCATAGTAAATATTACTGGTTTAGCCGTTGGTTATATGATAGCGATTTTAATAGCTCTTTTCATTTACGATGAACTGAGTTATGATCGGTTTCATGCAAAAGTCGATCGAATCTTTCGGATCAATGCTGATTTTCTCGTGAATGGTAGTTCTTTTCATGTGGCCCATGTACCCGCTCCACTTGGACCGGCGCTGGCAAAAGAATATCCAAAAATCGAAGCGATGGCGAGAATAAAACCGGAAAGTGTGGTCGTCAGGAGAGGGAGTGAGCTTTTTGAAGAGAATAATAGTTTTTACGCGGATACAGGTCTATTTAACATATTTGATATCACTATTATAGAGGGCAATGCTGAAGTGTTTCTTCGAAATCCTGGAGCAATAGTGATCTCAAAAAGCATGGCACTGAAATATTTTGGTAACACGAGTGTGTTGGGAAAAAGTATAACCTTAAATAACGAACATCAGTACAAAATAGATGCTGTCATAGAGGATATGCCCAGACAATCACACATTCATTTTGATTTTCTAAGATCTATGGGGGAAGATCCGGACCTGCCGTCCCGGGGAAATATCTGGGCAAATGTGGGCTATACAACCTATATCGTTACTCAGAAAAATGTAACACCCGAAACCGTTAATAGTTATTTGGATGAACTGACGAAACGCTATGCCGAACCCCAGTTGAAAAACTTCATAAATAGTACACTGGATGATATTCAGAATCAGGGTGGACATTTTCGATTTGAGGCGTTTCCGCTAAGCGATATACACCTGCGTTCTTCACTGCTAGAATTGGAGCCAAATGGAGATATGAAATATATATACATGTTGGGAAGCATCAGTCTGTTTATAGTCGTTATTGCCTGTTTCAACTATGTCAATTTAACCACTGCACAGGCGGCTGATCGGGCAAAGGGGGTGGGGGTAAGGAAAGTACTCGGCTCAAAAAGATCGCAGATTGTTTGCCAGTTCCTAATGGAATCCGCCTTAATCGCCATGGTTACAATAATTATATCATTTGCACTCACTCATATCACATTACCCTTTTTCAATGAGCTTGTCGGGAAGGAGATGCATTTGTTCAACGAGCACTTGCGTTGGTTTCTACTTACAAGTATATTACTGATCGTCTTTATTGGTTTGTTGGCCTCCCTTTATCCTGCATTTTATCTCGCTGCGTTTCAGCCGGTAAAGGTGCTAAAAGGAAAACTTGTGTTTGATCTAAAAGGGAGTGTTTTACGCAATGCACTGGTAGTTCTGCAGTTTGCCGCTGGTATCCTATTGATCATTGGAACTATAACAGTCTACAAACAACTTGATTTTGTAATGAAAACACCACTGGGTTATAATCGTGATCAAGTACTGGTATTGCATAACACATCGGTGCTGGGTAGCCACGCAAGGGTGTTTAAGGAGGAAGTATTGTCCATCAATGGAGTGGAAAACGGAACCATGACCGACTTTCTGCCTAATTATGAGGGAAATAATACTAGGCTTTATGCAAAAGAAATAACAGCCCCTCCGGGATCAGCCCATGCTTTACGAACATGGTATGTGGATGCAGATTTTATACCAACTTTGGAGATAGATATGCTGAATGGCAGAAATTTCTTTCCTGATCGTGTAGCTGACTCAACAGCGATTATCGTGAATCCCAAGGCAGCAAAAATGCTGGGATATACAGCTGATACCGATATGTATGTCTACGAGATGAATGACCGATCGAAATATAAAATATTGGGTGTAATGAACGATTTTAGGGACGGATCTTTAAAGAAGTCGTCAGAACCATTGGTGCTGATGTTGGGTCGAAATCATCGGAATATGGCATTTAAAATTGGTAAGAACAACAATATGGCACAGATTATCGACCTTGTCGGAGAAAAATATAAATCGGCCAGAAAGGAAGTTGATAAGCCTTTCAGGTTTACCTTTTTAGACCAAGATTATGCCAAACAGTATGATTCAGAAGAAAAAGCAGGTAAATTGTTTCTATACCTTTCTACCATTGCGGTTATACTGGCTTGTTTAGGTTTAGTGGGCCTATTGAGTTTTTCAATTAACCGTAAGATGAAGGAAATAGGTATTCGAAAAGTGTTAGGGGCAAAAATGGGTACGCTTTACTTACTGCTTACAAAAAAATACCTGACACTTATTGGGCTTTCCATGTTAATTGCATTTCCTTTAGGCTATCTGGCTATGAATAAATGGCTTCAGGACTTTGCTTATCGTATACCTTTGAGTTGGTGGATCTTTGCGGGAGCAGGTAGTTTAATGCTCTTGGTTGCTATAATGATTGTAAGTTTTCAGGTGCTGAGGGCAGCAAAAGTAAATCCGGTATTGATATTAAAAGCGGAGGAATAAAATACGTTGATGAGCTGAGCGAATTGTAAAATAGCATACGTATATATATTTTTGAAATGTAACTGTTTGACTTTTTTACCTATGATGTTATGATAGAGATCGGAACATTGGCCCATGCAGAGCAACTAAAGCAACCACGGCGTATTATGAAATATGTGCTATGGTATTGCACCTCCGGCTCATTGGAGATAAAGGTAGATGAAATGGTTTTTACCCTACAGGCAAATCAACTTATTACCATTACATCTGGTCAGATTCATTGTATCCAACATATAGAGAAGGGAGACGGATACTTCGTTGAATTTACGCTTAATTTCTTTTGTAAAGATGATACGGATCTGGAACTGATTTTTCATAACGGTCTTTTCTGTCATTTTGCGATGAATGAAGTAATTACACTGCATGATACAGAAGTGATAGATAGACTGCGCGATATTGAATGGGAAGTCAGGGAAAAACCGTACCAATATCTGCTTGCGGCACATAGCAAATTAAAATTGATTTTAATTGCTATCAACCGGGCGAAGGTTTCCAGAGGGGATGAAATTTATAAACCAGATGCTTTATTTCTTCAATTTCTGGAAATGGTACGTGCCAATTTTGAGAAGAATTTTTCAGCAAGAGAAATAGCACTGGCATTAAAAACAACCGAATCGAAACTGAATGAATTGGCCAAGATGCATGCCGGTAAAACGGCACAACATGTAATATATGGGTTGATAGCATCTGAAGCGAAACGTCTTTTTTTATATGAGAAGCTTACGGTGAAAGAGGTTGCTTATGCTTTGGGTTTCAAAGACCCCTTCTATTTTTCCAATTTCTTTAAAAAACACACCGGCCACTCGCCCAAGAAATACAAGGAAGCTATTTATTATTAATCTTACATGCTTTTCAAGGAATATTCTATTCTTTGCGAAGGGTATATTTTCCATTTTTGTTTAAAAAAATAAAATGGAAAATATAGGTATAAATCAACTAGTAAGAAGCAACGAAGTGGCTTGGAAACCGCTTGTCGAAGAAGGTGTAAATACTGCAGGGCTTTGGGTAAAAGGTTTACGGTATGAGAAAAACGGAGTCAGAACGTCTACTTTTCTACTTAAGTTCGAAGCGGGAGCATCCTATCCACTGCATAATCATCCAGCGGGTGAGGAGGCTTATGTATTGGAAGGAGAGGTGAGATTTGGAAAAATACACCTCTTCACAGGAGATTATCTATATACGGCGCCGAACGAAAGACACTCCGTATATTCAAAAACAGGCTGTGTCATCTTGTTCCTGGTTCCACAGGAAGTAGAAATTTTATAGGAGAAAAGACAAGCCTTACGTAACGGTTTTATGGTAGTTTGGCTATTGAATTGCTGAAATGAAGAAAATTATATAGTTTTATAATCAAAAACAAACAAGCCATGTCAAAAAACCTCAGTTTAATTGGATTGATATCAGGATTCGCGATAACGATTGCGTCCTGCGATTCTTCTGCGAATAATAATCAGGCTGCTGCGGCCGATTCAGCCCGCTTGGCACCTGTAGAAACAAACGCTCCTAATAGCGATTACAAGCCTGCATTTGAAGGACAAACGCGTATAGGAGGTGTCAAGACAACTACCCCCTACGATGTTACGGTAATTAGCAAAGAGCTTAAGAACCCATGGGGAATTACCAAACTGCCGGAAGGCAGATTTTTAATCACCGAAAAGGGAGGTACCATGCGGATCGTCTCTAAAGAAGGGACTTTAAGTGAACCGATAACAGGTTTACCAGAGGTGGATGACAGAGGGCAGGGTGGCCTGTTGGGCTTGACCATTGATCCGGATTTTTCGAGCAATAGAATGGTTTATTGGACCTTCTCTGAAAAAGTAGCTGGTAAAAACTTAACAGCGGTTGGAAAAGGTAGATTAGCTGATGATGAGAAAACTATTGAACAAGCTCAAGTAATTTATCAGGCAACACCTGCCTATGATGGTAAGCTTCATTACGGTTCACGTATTTTATTTGATAAGGATGGAAATATTATTTTCAGTACGGGCGAACGGTCTGATTTGGAAACAAGACCTCAGGCGCAGGATTTAAAGTCGGCTTTAGGCAAAGTAATCCGCATTACAAAAGAAGGGAAGCCAGCAAGTGGTAATCCGTTCGAAAATGACGCAAATGCACGTCCGGAGATTTATTCTTATGGACATAGGAATGTACAGGGATTAGCGCTTCACCCGGTCACCGGCGATTTGTGGGAAGCGGAGTTTGGCCCCAGAGGAGGGGATGAAGTGAATTTGATTCAGCCAGGCAAAAACTACGGCTGGCCAACCATTACCTATGGCATTGAATATAGTGGGAAAAAAGTAGGCGATAGCATTCAACAGAAAGAAGGTTTGGAACAACCGGTGTATTATTATGATCCGGTAATCTCGCCAAGCGGTATTACTTTTTACAGCGGTGACGCTATTCCGGAATGGAAAAATAACTTATTTATTGGTGCTTTAAGTGGTGTTCATATCGCGCGTTTGGTCATAGAAGATAATAAAGTGGTGGGAGAGGAAAGATTGCTGGCAGACCAGGGACAACGTTTTAGAGACGTTGAGGAAGGAGCTGATGGAGCGCTTTATGCCATTACAGATTCCGGTTGGTTATTCCGTGTCGGTAAAAAACCATAGAAAATAATTGAATTGTTTAAGGAGAAGATGTCTAAAAAGTCTCACTTCGTCATCTCGACTGGAGCATAGCGTAATGGAGAGATCTCATTGTCAATATAAAAGATTTACCCATCATTTGTCTGTTTTCAACGGTATTCGTTGTTGCTTTGCAGCTCTCGACTTCGTTTCACTTCGCTCGAAATGACGGGATCTAATGCTTTTTAGGCATCTTCTTTTTTTATACTTATTGATTTAATAACGGTTCAAGAACTTTCCAAACAGTATTGGCTATGATTTTTTGCCCGGCGGCTGTAGGATGAATACCATCACTCTGGTTCAGGCTGGACTCACCGGCTACCTCTTCCAATAAAAACGGAATAAGGGCCATACGGTGCTCTTCTGCCAATTTAGGAAATAAATCCCTAAACTGCTTTTCATACGTAACGCCCATGCTGGGAGGTACTAACATACCCGCCAATATAAGTGTAGCAGCGGGATGTTTGGCTTTTACCTTTTTGATGATGCTGCTTAGATTTTGATAGGTTGTTTCGGGATCCACACCTCTTAAACCATCATTGGCACCTAGTTCCAATACAAAAACATCTATCGGTTGTTTTAGAATCCAATCTACACGCTCATTGCCACCTGCACTGGTTTCGCCACTAAGACCGGCATTAATTACGTGATAAGGAAGGTTTAAAGAGTCTATTTTAGCTTGTATAAGCGCTGGAAATGCGTCGTTTTGACTGTCTAAGCCTTGGCCTGCGGTTAAACTGTTACCAAAAAAGAGAATGTTCTTTTTTGCCGGCGCTTCGGGAGTTTCTGCAAGGTCTTCGTGCTGGCTGGCCTGTTGCTCGTTTTGTTGGTCGGAGGAACCACAGCCTACTAGAGAGAATGTAACAATTAACGATAGAATCTGTCTTATCTGCATAATATTGCTAATTTAAACATTTCAATCCATAACCTGAATAAACAATACCATATGTTAAGTGTAAAAAATGTTTTCAAAGGATATCAGAATGCAGGGAAGTCTCTTAACATACTACAGGACGTCAGTTTTGATGTGCGCGCAGGCGAAACAGTATCGATAGTTGGACCATCAGGTAGCGGAAAAACAACCTTATTAGGGCTTTGCGCTGGACTTGACCGTTATGACGCAGGGAGCATCGAGGTGAACGGACTGGTGCTTGATCGGCTGAATGAAGATCAGCTCGCCCGTTTACGTAACGAGCATATAGGCTTTGTGTTCCAGAATTTTCAGTTGCTTCCCACCTTGACAGCTCTGGAAAATGTCATGGTTCCGCTGGAATTGCAGGGTGCAAATAACATAAAAAGAGATGCTTTAGATTTGTTGGATAAAGTAGGTATTGTAGATAGGGCCTCACACTATCCCTCGCAGCTATCAGGTGGTGAACAGCAAAGGGTTGCCTTAGCACGCGCTTTTGCAAATAGACCGAAAATATTATTCGCAGATGAACCTACGGGAAATTTGGATACGGAAACCGGACAGCGAGTAGAACAGTTGATATTTGATCTGAACAAGGAGGCCGGAACCACATTGGTATTGGTAACCCACGATGTGGACTTGGCGGCACGGACAGAACGGATTTTTCATGTAAAAGCAGGAAGGCTGGCATGAGATTCGCTTGGATATTGAAAATGGCCTGGCGGGATGGCCGAAAGAATCAATCGCGACTGATGCTTTTTATCGCTGCCATTGTTTTGGGTATTGCTGCCCTCGTGGCTATTGGTGCCTTTGGAGAAAACCTGAAACATGAAATAGATCGTCAAGCAGCGACATTAATTGGTGCTGATTTAGAGTTAAGTAGCCGTAAGGTATTGGAAGGTGACGCAAAAGCATTGGTAGATTCCATACAAACGTTAAGTATGGATGTGGCGCATGAAAGGCAATTTGCATCGATGGTACTTTTCATAAAAGGAGGTGGAAGCCGATTGGTTCAGGTGAGGGCACTGGAAGGACAATACCCCTTTTATGGCTTTTGGGAAACATTTCCGAAAAATGCGATTGCCTATCTAAAAGAAAATCAACAGGTATTAGTAGATAATACTTTACTCTATCAGTTTAATGCCAAAGTGGGCGATTCTGTACAGTTGGGCACGAAACGTTTCCGCATTGCGGGAGCATTAATGAACAGTCCGGGTAAAACAGCGATTTCAGGAGCGGTGGCGCCCACGATTATCATGCCTTTATCCTTCCTGGAAGAAACAGGGCTCACTGAGAAAGGCAGTAGAATAAATAATCTTTTTTACTTCAAGCTGAAACCAGCAATACAGGCCGATAAATTGGTCGAAAACCTGGAGGATCGATTGGAACAGTTGGACCTACATACGTCAACTATTTCTTCTACGAAAGAAGATACCGGTCGCTCTTTTTCAGATTTGAATGACTTTTTAGGACTGGTCGGTTTTATTGCCTTGTTGCTTGGCTGCCTTGGGGTGGCAAGCGCCGTGCATATATATGTGAAGGAGAAAATTATGAGTGTAGCTGTTTTGAGGTGTCTCGGCGCAACGAATAAGCAAACTTTTCTGATCTTTCTAACGCAAATTGTGTGCATTGGCGCATGTGGTGGGCTCTTTGGTGCTTTATTGGGCACGGGTGTCCAGCAGTTTATCCCGTGGATATTAAAAGACTTCTTGCCGGTAGTGGTAAGTGGTGTGGTATCCTGGAGGGCCATTTTCATTGGCACTTTTATCGGCTTGTCAATGGCGGTTCTTTTTGCTTTATTTCCCTTGTTAAGTATACGAAGTATTTCTCCTTTGAATACATTGCGTATCCAGGAAAATACAGACGGAAATAGACTAAAAGATCCACTCCGCTGGTTAGTAATGGGAGCGACTACAGTCTTTATCTTTGTGTTCGCAAAAATACAGCTGCGCGACTGGAACCGAACAGTGATGTTTTGCATAGGTGTCGTGCTGGCATTTGCTTTGTTATATGGGATCGCTGTTTTGCTTATGCGCTTATTAAGGCGTTATGTTCCCGCTTCATGGCCGTACGTATGGCGACAGGGTTTGGCTAATCTGTATAGGCCAAACAACCAAACAGTCACGTTAATGGTATCCATAGGCTTAGGTACAGCCTTTGTCGCCTCTCTTTTATTTACGCAGAGTATTTTATTAAATAGAGTTCGATTATCGGCTTCTGGAAAGCAACCCAATATGGTGCTGTTTGATATCCAGAGTAAACAACAGACAAGTTTGTTAGATTTAACGCGTAAAATGGGACTGCCTGTGATACAAAATGTGCCGGTCGTCACGATGCAATTGACAACCATCAAAGGACATACAGCAGATGAGGTTAGAAAAGATAGTACATTGAAAATTCCATTGCGAGGCTTTGGAGGAGAGGTTCGGGCGACCTACCGGGATAGCTTAATGGATTCTGAGAAGATAACAAAAGGAAAGTGGCTTGGTAAGGTGCCGGTAAATGATACAGCACGGATTTCACTTGATGAACGTTATGCCCAACGTATTGGAGTGACGATTGGCGATAAACTGGTGTTTAATGTGCAGGGCGCTCTTGTACCGGTGGTAGTGGGTAGTTTTAGAGATGTGGACTGGAATAGGATGCAAACCAATTTTAGAGTGGTGTTTCCGCAGGGAGTGATTGACGATGCGCCACAGTTTCATGTGTTGATGACACATACACCGAATGACAGCACGGCGGCGTATTTTCAGAAGGAGGTAGTCAGTAAATTTCCAAATGTATCGATAATCGACTTAAAGCTTATATTAACCGTACTCGATAGTATTTTAGAGAAAATAAGTTTTGTGATTCAATTTATTGGGTCTTTTAGTGTGTTAACAGGCGTGGTGGTATTGGTGGCTTCCGTTATGGTGAGTAAATACCAACGCATAAAAGAAAATGTATTGTTGCGTACAGTGGGTGCCAGTAGACGGCAACTTTTTTCCATTACGATATGCGAATATTTTTTATTGGGACTGCTGGCTGCCATTACTGGAATACTGTTAGCTTTGGTAGCTTGTTTTTTATTGGCATATTTTGTTTTTGATGCCCCCTTTACACCTAATATTCTTGTTGTTTTATCATTGATTACTGCAGTCGTCGGGTTAACGGTAATTATAGGTTTGTATAACAGTCTAGGTGTTTTAAATGAATCTCCATTGGCTGTATTGAGAAAGGAAAATTGATGGCGTGTAACAGCAGTGTAATACCTGCCCTTAATTGAATTGTATTGGTGGATTTAAGTTGTTTAAAATTTGTTATTGTCGCTAAAAGTCTATTAATTTGATATACTTTATATTAAATTTAAAAGGAGGAAAAAAATAATGAGTTTACAATTAGGAGATGTTGCACCAAATTTTGATGCGGTTACAACAGAGGGAAATATCAATTTTTATGACTATGTAGGTGATAGCTGGGTGGTACTTTATTCACACCCATCAGACTATACACCTGTTTGTACTACAGAGCTGGGTAAGACAGCTTCGTTAAAACAGGAGTTTGACAAAAGAAATGCAAAAGTGTTGGCATTAAGTGTAGATAGTGTAGAGGATCACCGGGAATGGGTGAAAGACATCAATGAAACACAAAATGTGGAAGTGAATTTTCCGATTATAGCTGATAAGGATAGAAAAGTAGCAGAAGCTTATGGCATGATTCACCCAAATGCGTCGGCTACAGCCACCGTACGTTCTGTATATATAATAGATCCCAATAAAAAAGTAAGGTTGACCATTACTTACCCTGCATCTACAGGACGGAATTTTCAAGAAATTCTACGGGTAATTGATTCTTTGCAGCTTACTGAAAATTATAGTGTAGCAACTCCGGCTGACTGGAAAGATGGTGAGGATGTTATTGTGGTACCGGCAATAAAAACGGAGGATATACCAGCGAAGTTTCCAAAGGGATATACTGAGATTAAACCCTATCTGCGTACAACACCACAACCGAACAAATAGGTAATAGCAATATGTGATAGGCGATAAACTTAAAAATTTTTAAGTTTATCGCCTAAAATTGTCGGAGTGCAGTTGAAAACCGTGAGCTGCCTTAATTTTTTTTACTAATCATTGAAAAATTAAAAATTTTATAGTAGGTTTGGTATAGTTTAAATAAAATACGTTTGGATTTCGGCCAATCCAGGTTGTAATGTGAGCTGTTTTTTAAGCGAATTGCTGAGAATTAACCCTGTGTTGCCTAAATTATGATACATTAGTATAAAGTATAGGTTCCACAATAATCGTACAACAACAAATATTTTTATTAATGAAAACCGGAAAAGTAAAATGGTTCAACGCGCAAAAGGGATTTGGATTTATTATTCAAGAAGATGGAACCGACATTTTTGTTCACTTTAAAGACGTAAACGGTGGTATTGATGCCATCAAAGACAATGATAAAGTAGAATTTGAAGTAGCTGAAGGCAGAAAAGGCCAACAAGCTGTAAATGTTAAAAAAGTTTAAAGTACAAGCTATATTTTAAAGTTTTGCAGGCTAAATAGCCCGAAAAAAATATTTTTTTCGGGCTATTTAGCTTTTTTATAAATTACCGCGTTTTTCCTGTTCGCGCTCAATGGCTTCGAAAAGAGCTTTGAAGTTTCCTGCTCCAAAACTTTGTGCACCTTTCCGTTGGATGATCTCAAAAAATAGCGTGGGCCTGTCTTGTAAGGGTTTGGTAAATATCTGCAATAAATAACCTTCTTCATCGCGATCAACTAAGATACCGAGTGCCTGCAGTGCGCTGATCTCTTCATCGATTACGCCAACTCTCTCGGGTAGCATATCGTAATAACTGGATGGAGGTGCACCGAGGAACTCAACACCGTTATCTCTGAGTTGTTTTACCGTCTGTAAGATGTTATTGGTTGCTAAAGCCGCATGCTGTACCCCCTCACCTTCGTAATATTCTAAATATTCTTCTATCTGGGATTTTTTAATCCCCTCTGCAGGCTCATTAATGGGAAACTTTACGTAGCCATTTCCATTGCTCATTACCTTACTCATCAGGGCCGAGTATTCCGTATTGATCTGTTTATCGTCAAAAGATAGGATATTAACAAAACCCATCACTTCTTCGTACCATTTAACCGTTTCGTTCATACGGTTCCAGCCTACGTTACCAACGCAATGATCAATATATAATAGTCCGCTTTCCCCGGGTTGGTAATCACTTTCCCACTTACGGTAGCCAGGCATAAAAGCACCCGAATAAGCTTTTCGCTCTACAAATAGATGCACTGTCTCGCCATAAGTATAGATACCGGCCGTTTTTACTTCTCCGTAAGGATCTGTAGCCGTTTGTACTTCCTGATAAGAACGTGCGCCCCGTTGAATCGTCTCTTCATACGACTTTTGCGCATCATCTACCCATAAAGCCAGTATTTTTACGCCATCACCATGCTTTTTGACATGTTCGGCGATGGAATGTTCTGCGCGTAGAGCAGATGTTAAAACAAAGCGTATTTTATGCTGTCTTAACACATAGGAGGCCCGGTCGCGTAGGCCTGTTTCCGGACCGGCATAAGCTTCGGACTGGAAGCCGAAAGCCGTTTTATAAAAGTGTGCCGCCTGCTTGGCATTCCCGACATAAAACTCAATAAAATCAGTTCCGTTTATCGGTAGAAAGTCTTGTGCTTTGGCTATCTTTTCTGCAAATGTTTCCATGTTTTGAGTATTGAACCTGTCCTCGGAGACAGGTAGTTCGTATGTTGTTTTACTATGGGTTAATTATTATCATTCCACGATCTGAAATAATTTTCGTCCTCAATTTTCAAAGCATCCTCGGTTAACATCAAAGGTCTGAAAGGGTCTATCATCACTGCTAACTCGTCAGTCCCTTTTTGGCCAATACTTTTTTCTACTGTACCCGGATGCGGCCCATGTGGAATACCAGCGGGATGTAGGGTGATCTGGCCCTGTTCGACACTTTTTCTACTCATGAAATCGCCATCCACATAATATAATACCTCGTCAGAATCTACATTGCTATGGTTGTAGGGGGCCGGAATGGACTGTGGATGATAATCGTACAGACGCGGGCAGAAACTACACAACACAAAATGGTCTGCTTCAAAGGTTTGATGAACAGGAGGTGGCTGATGCAATCGTCCGGTAATTGGTTGGAAATGGTGGATGGAAAAAGCCCATGGATAGTGAAAGCCATCCCAGCCGATGAAATCAAAGGGATGGGTGCCATAGCTATAGGGATAAATATAATCCTGTTTTTTGATGAGTATCTGAAAATCTCCTTTTTCTTCATACGTTTTAAGATCAATGGGACGCCGAATATCGCGTTCACAAAAAGGAGCATGTTCCATTAATTGTCCGAACTCGTTCCTGTATCTCCTGGGGGTACGTATGGGACTAAAGGATTCTACAATGAACAGCCGATTGTCCTGATCGTTAAAAGTCAACTGATAAATAATGCCACGTGGTATCACGAGATAATCTCCATAAGCGAATGGTATTTCACCGTAACCTGTTTTAAGCATTCCCGATCCCTTATGGATAAAGATAATTTCGTCTGCTTGACTATTTTTATAAAAGTAATCGAGCATGGACAACCGAGGTGCGGCAAGTGAGATATATAAATCGTTATTTACCAGTATTGGCCTTCTGCTCTTTAAGTAATCGTCTTCAGGCTTTATCTGAAAACCTTTTAGGCTAGTGTGTTTGAGATGTTTTTCCCTGGCAATTTTTGGCGCGATGTTGTATGGTTCACCAATACCCTTTACAATGGTTGGTGGATAACAATGGTAAACAAGCGAGTACATGCTAGAAAAACCATGTGTAGAAACAAGCTCTTCTGCATACAAATTGCCATCCGCTTTGCGGAAAACGGTATGTCTATGAGGGGGTGTTTTGCCCAAATGATGGTATATTGGCATAACATTTCTTTTATTAGTAGTATATAATGGCGTCCATATTACTTTGACCTTAAATAATGGCTCTGTTAATGGTTATCGCTGAAAAAAAGGTGTTCATACCGGGCAAAAATAATTTGTTGCAAAGAATGTTTTACCTTCCGTTAACATAATAATTGGCATGCTGGTTTTCTTACAAATTTAATAAAAACTAAAGCTATAATGGGTGGTTTATTGTAAAAATTATAGATTTGGGAACAAATGCCCGAATGACATAAATGAACTGAAATATGAAATTAGTATCTTTAGATAATCAAAGCGATAGTAGAATTGCTTTGTTCATGGATCAGTGTGTATACGATTTACATACATTGGACCACCGCATTCCTACCAGCATGTCTGTTTTCCTGGAAGGGGGTGAAAAGACAATGGAGTGGGCACGTAGGGCGGAGGAGCAAATCACTGCAGAAAAAGATCATCCTGCTAAAGTATCTGCGTTTCAATTGCTCGCACCAGTGCCGAAGCCTGCTTCCTTGCGTGACGCTTATGCTTTTAGGCAACATGTAGAAACGTCACGTTTGAACAGGGGCCTAAGCATGATTGCAGCATTTGACGAATTTCCGGTGTTTTATTTCTCTAATCATAGGTCCATATTTGGAGAAGGTGATATCTTTTGTGAAAGAGATCATTTTAATAAACTGGATTTTGAACTAGAAGTGGCCATTGTATTAAATAGAAAGGGTAAAAACATACCGGCGCATTGTGCAGACGAATACATTGCCGGATATATGATTATGAATGATTTCAGTGCGCGAAATCTGCAGATGGAGGAGATGCAATTGAGTTTGGGTCCCGCTAAAGGGAAAGATTTTGCCACTACTTTTGGTCCGTGGTTGGTTACAACAGATGAATTGATGCCCTATAAAGTAGATACCCCGAAGGGACATGAGGGGAAAGTGTTTTCTCTGGAGATGGTAGCTAAGCTGAATGGAGAAAGAATCTCTTCGGGTAATTTAGCAGATATGAATTGGACATTTGCTGAGATTATCGAGCGTTGTTCTTATGGTGTAGATCTTTTTCCTGGCGATATCATTGGCTCTGGCACCGTTGGAACGGGATGTTTGCTGGAATTGAATGGAACAGCCAGAAGAGAAAATCCAAGTTGTCCCGAACGTTGGCTACAGCCAATGGATCAGGTGGTATTGGAAGTAGATGGATTGGGCATTTTGGAAAATAGGTTGATAAATAGGGCAGAAGAATGGCGTATATTTAAACATCCGCGGTGAGGATGCTAAGAAATGATTGTCCATCCCAGATGGAGAATCGAATCATCCAGCGGATAAAAAATAAATAATAAAATGAATATAAAGACATTGGAGCCCCATACGGCAGATTTCGATACTATTTTAAAATTTGCAGTGGCTCCTAGACCGATATGCTTTGCCAGTACGGTAGACGCAGCCGGAACGGTTAATCTTAGTCCGTTTAGCTATTTCAACATTGTTAGCCAGAATCCTGCGATATGTGTTTTTTCGCCTTTGCGCCGCATGGGTGATGGGAGCATCAAACATACCCTGGAGAATATCCAGGAAGTCAAAGAGGTGGCTATTAATATCGTGAACTACGAGATGGTTCAGCAGCAGTCGCTGGCAAGTACGGAATATGAAAAGGGTGTGGACGAGTTTGTTAAATCTGGGCTTACACCGATTCCTTCTGTACTGATAAGGCCGCCCAGAGTAGCCGAATCGTTCGTTCAATTAGAGTGTAAAGTGCTCGATATTATTTCTTTAGGAAATAATCGAGGAGCAGGTAATATGGTCTTGGCAGAGGTGTTACTCATGCATGTAAAAAGTGAAGCTTTTGATGATCATGGAAAGATCAGTCAATCTAAACTGGATTTAGTAGCTCGTTTGGGAGCCAACTGGTATTGCAGGATTACGGAACAAAATTTATTTGAGGTAGCGAAACCCTTGAGAAAAAAGGGAATGGGAGTAGACAAATTGCCTAAGCAGATACGGTTATCTAAGGTATTAACCGGTAATCATCTAGGGCAGCTGGCTAATGTCGAGCAACTGCCAGCTGAAAGTCTTGTGGATGAATTACGTCAGGAATCAGAGATAATAGAGCTACTGAATGCTTTTATAGGAGATAGGGCTACCTTGGAAGTACACCTGCATAGAAAAGCGGCAGAGCTGCTTGATGTGGGCGATGTAGATCGTGCCTGGAAAGTGTTGCTGCTTTAATAGGGAATGGTGTCATGAGGCATCAAATACGTTGTATCTCACTAGTGAATAGGTCGTCATTTAAATAAAGTAAAGCTAATCCGTCGTTTATCAATTTCATTAAGTTTATGTCTTTTGCTGCTTTATCCATCAGTTGGGCTTTTATTGCCGCTGCGGTAGCTGACTGCCGCGAATTAGCTATTAAAATTTCGACTATTTCTAAGGAGCAAAGCCAATCTTGGGGATAAAATGATGATAGCGCATGCCAGATAGCAGGTAATTGTTCAAAACCGCTACTTTGTTCCCGGATATTTCTTACCTGCCGGTAATATTGATGCAGAAGCAGTGTTTCCTTATCGTAAGAATGTACAGGCGTGCTGCTTTGGGGTCTTAAGTTAATCTGTTCATATGCATTTTTATCTGCAGCACCACAGCATACAGACACAATTTTTTCTCCTACAGCCATGTCATATATTCCCCATTCGGGTTGAAAATAAACATGTCCCGTTAGCCTATCGGTTACAGTACAGTCTAACCAGCGAATGAGAACAATTTTATCTTTATGATAGGTGATCTTTTCTATTTTACCTGTTACGTTTATGTTCGACGTAAACGTAATTTCAGCTTCCCTGCCAACTACCAAATTAAAATCTGCTAACGCAGTTTCAGTAAAATTTTCTAGGGGTACAGCGCAGTCAATTAATTTTCCAACCGGTGATCCAAACCCATTCTGGTGCTGCTGTTTACCCTGTTCCACTAGCTCTTTATTATCAACCGAAAGCGCTGTTGGTCCTGTTGTTTGCAAATAAATCAATGATGGATGGGGAACTGTATTTATAAATACACCAGATACCTGTAAACCGGAGCTGTATACTGCAGTGCACACATTTTTACATTCGATAGCTTTTTCTAAGCTCTCTTTCCCCCCCAAACGTAAAGCCATAGTGTCTGCAAATTGGTTCAATACGTGTAATAGTTGCTCGAAATCGGGCGTTACAAAAAGCTGTGGCTGCGGTTTGGTAATATCGTAGCTGTAATGAACGGCATCTATGGTATAAGGTATTTTTTTTACGGTGTCTTGCATACAGCTGGCACTTTCGCCTATCGAAGAAAGCAAACCGGCACCATATATCTTTGGATTTTCGACTGTGCCTATTAGACCATATTCTACTGTCCACCAGTGTAATCTGCTAAGTAAGGCCATCTCTGATGGTTTTCCCATGTTATTTTGTATCTCAATCAGTTCCTGCTCTGCTGCCAGCAAGGCCTCCTCCGTAACATGCGGGCTTTCCTTTAAGATGGATAACTTACGGATAGCTTCATATTGCTGAAAATCTTTGTGAGAGAACATCGCTTTTGAACCAATTTCGCCAAAATAGCTCAGATAGGTGGCATAGTCGGGTTCAGCAATAATAGGAGCGTGGCCGGAGGACTCGTGGATAATGTCTGGAGCGGGTGTATAGGCAATATGTTCTAGTTGCCTGATATCTGCTGCAATAACGAGCACATGATAGGCCTGAAATTCCATGAATGCCACCGGCGGAATAAAACCATCTACTGTAACAGCGCCCCAGCCAATCTGCTGCAGGTGATCGTTCATGTCCTGGAGATCAGGAATATGCTCTATACTGATACCCGCTTTTTCTAATCCGGGTATATAGGGATAATAGGCTACATCTTTTAAATAGCTGTGGTTTTGACGCATTATATAGCGCCATACCGCTTGATCGACAGGCGTGTAGCGTTCATAATGCTGTTCGACGATATATTGTCTGAGATGATTTGGTAATTGGGTCAATATAGGATTTCCGTAGGTATTCATAGCCTAAAGATTTATCCTACTAATTTAGTGATTTTAAAACGTACTTTTATATAATTCTGTAATTTATTTATGAATATGTATTAAATTCTGAATACGTCTATGTGTGGCATTATTTATTTTGAATAAGTGATCAGTAACGAGTAACTAACAACCAACAACGAAGCTATCCATAAACCTCTGGGTTTACGATATGGGGAAGACGCTGATTGTTAAGGGCAGCGATAACGTTCTTGGCAGCTAAGGTCGCCATACCATCACGAGCTTCAACCGTAGCAGACCCTATATGAGGGAATACCGCTACGCTGGGCATAGATAACAAGGGGTTATTTGGCTTCATGGGTTCTGGATTAGTTACATCAAGACCAGCACCCCATATTTCTCCTTCCTGTAAAGCAGCAATCAAATCTTCCTCATTGTGTACACCTCCTCTGGATGCGTTGATAAAAATGGACGATGATTTCATCTGTCTAAAAACGGATCGATCAAATTTGCCCTTGGTTTCTTTGGTTAATGACGAAAATGCAGCAAGGACGTCGCTTTGTGCTAGCAGCTCTTCAAAAGACACTTTTTTAGCCCCAAGTTCTTTTTCTGCTTTTTCGTTATTAGATCGGTTGTGGTATATAACAGGCATATGAAAAGCTGCCTGGGATTTTCTGGCGAGTTCAAAGCCTATATTCCCTAAACCAAATATACCTAGGGTTTTTCCCGCTAGCGAAATGCCTAAATCATCTATCGGCTGGCTAAAACCCCACTGGCCATTGATTATTTTTTTATGCAAGAAAAGTGCTTTTCGAGATACCGTCAACATGAGCAAAAAAGCGGTATCTGCCGTGGCTTCACTCAGAACATCCGGTGTGTTGCCAACAGGAATCTTTGATCGTGTAGCTTCCTGTACATCAACACGGTCATAACCAACCGAGTGTAGCGAAATCACCTTTAGATGTTTACAGGATTCTATAAAATGTTTATCCAAGGGCCCCCACCCTGCGGATAACAGTGCGTCATGCGCTTGGCACCGTTGTATAAGCTCTTCCTGACTTAATTCGCGGTTTTCAGTATGCTGTTCGTAACGAATACCCGCTTCTTGTAGTAAATCTAAACCAATCTGTGGTATAATTCTATCAATGAATACTGTCATAATGATGATTTGTGATCATGTGGTGACCCTGTTAATAATTAAATGGTCTTTTATTCTTTTGTTAACTGGATCTTTTCTTAATGTGCAAATCCATAAAAAACACTAAAACAAATAATTCCGATCACTAACAGTGTAATGCCAACATAAAGATAATCCTTTTCTATAAAAAAAGCGATCAGTGAAAAGATAATGCGCAATATGGGCGTGAGAAAAAGTAGAAATATGCCCAATAGTATAATGGACTGGCCTTTGCCTTGGCTAACGCCAAGTATAACCTGTTCTGCCAGATGAAAAATAGTGACATTCTTTTCTGTAAAAGTTCCATAATGAATGGTTTCTTGCCCATGCCGAATCAAATAGATTACTCCGCCCAATGCAGCAATACTTAGTGCAGTCCACACGCCATACCGAAGCAAATTGCCTATCACGAATTGTATATCTTTGTCTTTTATTTGGTTATTCATCAGTAAATATTCATTAATTCACGTCTTTTGTTTGGAATTATTTTTTAAATGTTGCCTGCTGCACCATTGTATATCATATTCATTGCTAAGGCTATAATAATAACAGCGAAGAAAAGCCTTAGTTTCTTTGGATTTGCTTTTACCAGTATTTTAGCTCCCGTCATAGCACCAAGTAGCACACCGATTACTACAGGCATACAAATCCCTGGTTCTATATAGCCTTTTTGAAGATAAATAACCGCACTCGCAGTAGCTGTCACACCCATCATGAAATTACTGGTTGTAGTAGATACTTTAAATGGGATTTTCATGATGTTATCCATTGCTATTACCTTAAACGCGCCCGATCCTATACCAAGTAAACCTGATAGCATACCTGCAATCCCCATCATTCCGAAACCACCGATCACATTTTTTGTACCATACGCCAATGGTCCCGTGGATGTAGGATAGGTAGATGGTAGTTTTAGAAATACGGCTGTGCGACTGGATGTCTGTACGTTATGTTCCTCCTTTTTGCGTAATGAGTTGATGGCCGAAAAGATAAGTGTGCATCCGAATAGAATGGCGATAAAGCTCGTGGGAGCCACGGCTGCCAAAAGTGCACCGCCTACGGCACCAGCTGTAGTGGCTATTTCCAAGAACATACCCAAGCGCATATTCGTAATGCCTTCTCTAACATAGGCGGCAGCTGATCCAGACGATGTCGCTATTACCGAAACGAGTGCTGCTCCAATAGCAAAGTGGATATCAACACCTAAAAACACGGTTAATAGCGGTATAATAACCACACCGCCACCTAACCCGGTAAGTGAACCGATTAGGCCCGCGCAATATGCTCCCAAAAACATGATGAGCGTAAAAGTTAATACTGTCATTCTTTGTGGAATTTGGGCCAAACTTAGCCAAATTGCAGGGATTATACAATTTTAGTTGTTTCATTTAAGGTTTCAGGAGGGCGTCTTTTACTAACATATCGAATAAATTACAAAAGTTTTCGTTTATTAGTAATAATGACTATAATGCACGAATATGAAGGTGTCTAAAAAGTTGTCATCAACCATAAAAACTTAGCGAAGCGATCTCATTGATGCCGCTAAGGACTAACAATAAATCAATAAAAACGAATAGATGAAAATATTGCATACGGCCGACTGGCATTTGGGAAAAAGGCTTGATAGATATATGCGACTGGACGAGCAAAGGGATGTCCTGGATGAGCTAATAGCCAGAGCGGATGAACTGGAAATAGATGTGGTTATCGTAGCGGGTGATCTGTTCGATTCTTTTAATCCTTCTTCTGAAGCAATAGAATTATTGTATAAAAGCCTGAAAAGATTGTCGAAGAATGGTAGCCGTCCGGTAGTAGCAATTGCGGGTAACCACGACTCGCCAGATAGAATAGACGCACCCGATGTGCTGGCGCGTGAATGCGGTATTGTGTTTGCTGGATATCCTCATGTGCACGTACGCAGTGGCCCCCTATGTAATGGTATATATATTACAAAGAGCGAACCGGGTTTTATAGAATTGCAACTGCCAGCATATAGCTATCCTTTGCGTCTGCTATTAACGCCCTACGCCAACGAATATCGTATGAAAACTTTTCTCGGAGTAACCGATGGAGAAGGTGAAATGCGGACTGTATTGCAGCAACATTGGCAAAGATTAGTGGATAAATATTGCGATGAAGAGGGCGTCAATATCATGGCGGCTCATCTCTTCGTCATGAAGAAAGGAGAGGCACCACCAGAAGAACCGGTTGATGAAAAGCCCATTCTCCATATTGGCGGAGCACAGGCCATCTATAGCGAAAATATTCCACCGCAGTTACAATACGTAGCACTTGGACATTTGCATCGATATCAAGAAATAGATAAAGAAAGAATGCCTATTGTATACAGTAGCAGTTTATTAAGTTATAGTTTTTCTGAAGCTGGACAGGAAAAATATGTAGTGTTAGTTAATGCAGAACCTGGCAGAGCGATAGCCATGGAACGGATTGCCATCCAAACGGGAAAACGCTTATATCGCCAACGTTTTGAGGAGCTTGAAGAAGCCTTGGGATGGCTTAGGACACACCCAGATAGTTGGGTGGAGCTCACCATGGTAAGCGATGACTTTATGAATACAGAAGATAGAAAAGCACTTTTGCAAGCACATGACGGTATCGTTACTATCATTCCGGAGATCAGAAATAAAAACGAGAGAACAAGCGAAGGAAGCCGAATAGATTTAAGTCAGAGCATCGATGAGCTTTTTGTACAGTACTTTATGTTCAAAAACGGACAGCAGCCCAACGACGAGTTATTAACATTGTTTAAAGAAATAAAAGCAGAACAAGTAGAAGAATGATTCCTATTTCATTAACTATAAAAGGACTGTTTTCTTATCAGAGAGAACAAAGAATATATTTTGATCGATTGATTGAAGGACAATTATTTGGCATTTTTGGTGCGGTAGGTTCCGGAAAGTCATCTATTTTGGAAGCAATTGCTTTTGCGCTTTACGGCGAAACGGAAAGATTGAACACCCGGGATGACAGGAATTATAATATGATGAACCTCAAGTCCGACGAGCTACTGATAGACTTTTCTTTTGCGAATTTCGACGATAAACAATACCGTTTTATAGTAAAAGGAAGAAGAAATGGAAAACGGTTTGATAAGGTGAGTGCTTTTGAACGTGCAGCGTATTGCCAGATTAATGGAATATGGGAACCTCTTGCGGAAAACACAGCAGAATCGATCATAGGATTAAGCTATGAAAATTTTAGACGTACCATTATCATTCCACAGGGAAAGTTTCAAGAGTTTTTGCAGCTAACTGATAAGGCTCGTACGGATATGCTGAAGGATATTTTTCAGCTAAATAAATACGAGTTTTTTCATCAGACTGCTTCACTCGAAAGAAAGAACAATGAAATATTACAGCGACTGAGCGGACGTTTATCTGGTTACGAAGAGGTCACTATGGACGTGTTGGTGGAGGCAGAGGACTTCCTGAAAGAAATCGGAGGGATACTAGAAAGTTTGAATAACGAATTTGTCCGGATAGAAAACGATGCTAAGAACCTTGAATCAAGAAAACGTTTATTTGAAGAGCTATATAGGGTTGAAAATGAGTATAATGCGTTACAGTTGAAGCGAAAAGAATATGAGGATTTACGTGCAAACTTGAGCGATTATGAGTACTGTGAACGACACTTTAAGGCCGATTTACAACGTTTGGAGGAGTTACAGATAGGTATCAGGAAAAGAGATGAAAGCCTTCGTGATTATCAGCATAAACTGAAATTGTGTGATACTGCATTGATGGAATTACAGCAGGAATATGCCACGATCTCTTTAAAGCACCAAGAATTGGAGCAGTTGAATCTTAAAAAAGTTGATTACCTCACCGGCATACAAATTAGGAAAGAAAGAGATGAAATAGATCTTTTAAATGACAGAATAACAAAAGGTAGCGTTTTTTTGGATAGAGCCAATCTGGAGAAAGGCCGCTTAGAAAAGGAAGCTGCCAATCTGCGGGATCGTTTACAGATAAAAAAAGAGGAGAAACCGGATATCTCTGCGCTGGCCGAAGTAAAAAGTTGGTTTGTGCAGCAAAAAATATATAAAAAAGCTGTTCAAGATAATTTAGCAGCATTAAGTGACGTCGATAACGCGTTAACTGGTATTGAACAATCCATTGAAAAATTAATTTTAGATGAATTGACATCAATTCCACAAGATCATGAAGCTGCTTTGAAAAACAGGAAAAATGAACTTTCCCAGTCATTAGAAGATCACCAAGAACATATGAATCATCTGCAACTGCAGGTGAAACTTGGCGATTTTGCTGCTGCATTGCATAGAGGAGAGGCCTGTCCGCTTTGTGGATCGCTTGAACATCCGCAGATCATAGCTTTGGATGACGTGGAACTCCAGCTGAAGGAACTGAACAACCGTTGTCAGCAGCTCAAAACCGATAAGTTACGTGTCGAGGAGACTATTCAGACCTTAAATATACTGAAAGCAAATAAATTAACCGAGCTGAAAAAGAAAGAAGAAATTCAGCATAAGCATAGCACTGATGTCGAAATACTAGAACAGCATGTTAAATTATTTGTCTGGGAGAATTTTGATCAGGAAAACCATGAATCAATCGATGAATTATTAAATGCGTATAAATTGCTGGAAGGGGAGATGGAGCGCTTGGAAAAAGCGCTTGATGTGAACGAAACCCAGCGTAAAAAAGTGGAGGCCGACCGTATTCAGTACGAAAATGCGATTAGAAAAATCGTTGAAAATGAAAGGATTAAAACGGGGTCATTAAACCTTTTGATGAAGCAGTTGAAAATCGTAAGCCTGGAAGAGATAGAGACATTGAGTATAGAAGGTTTGTCGGCCGAGGTGATGCGTATCGATAGGGAGGTAGAAACAGTGGTAAAAACACATCATGCGTTACAGAATGCGCTTCAGGAACAGCAACAGCTGAAAATTACATTGGATACGAGATTAAATAGTGTAATGGAAAGTCTTACTGCTGAGGGGGAGCGTTTGGTTTTTGTAGAACAGCAGTTAGGCACCGCTTTAGGTAAATCTAAATTTAGTAATATAGATGATGTAAAAGCTTTGTTGGCACTGCCCATAATGGTGGATGAAGTCCGGAACGAAATGGAAACTTTTTTTCGTAAATTGTTTAATGCGAAGGAATTATACGAAAAATTAGACGAGCAATTACAGGGGGAAGATTTTGATGAAGAACGGTTTGTAGAAGTTCTGAAATTACAGCAATCGCTTCGGGAACGTATTCAAGAGGAACAAGAACGTTATATAGGTGCGAAAAATGGCCGAGAACGCCTTTTAAAGCAATTGAAGGAAAAGCAAACGTTATTGCATACATTGGAAGAGGTACAGCGACGCGCCCAAAATCTGAATATGTTAAAGAATTTATTTAAGGGAAGCGGTTTTGTTAGTTATATTTCTTCGGTTTATTTACAACAACTTTGTGATGTGGCAAATAAACGGTTTTATAAGCTCACACAGCAGCAGCTAAAGCTCGAGATAAATGAGCGGAATGAATTTCAAGTAAGAGATTATTTAAACGATGGTAAATTACGATTAGCCAAGACATTATCTGGCGGACAGACCTTCCAAGCTTCCCTGTCATTAGCATTGGCCTTAGCCGAATCCGTACAACAACAGAACCGTGCTAAACAGAATTTTTTCTTTTTAGACGAGGGTTTTGGTTCCCTGGATAAGGAGTCATTAGCGGTTGCCTTTGATACGTTAAAAACATTGCGAAATGAAAATAGGATAGTCGGTATCATTTCGCATGTAGATGAGTTGAAACAGGAAATTGATGTCTACCTGCAAGTTAAAAATGATCCGATAACAGGTACGGAGACAGCGGGAAATTGGGAAAGCCATCCATCATCTTTTTAGATCCTTAGCGGATATATTTTTCGGCAACAGTGAACTGATCAGCCGGTAAAAAGGAATTGATATATCCCATATAAATCGGTTGCTATCTTTTCCTTTCTCCCCGCAATCGATGATGGTTGAGGGGCGCAATAGGCGTTTTACCTTCTTGGTGGATGGATCGATATGAAGTAGGCGACAGATACGTAGTAGGAGGTATTCATAATATAAATGGCCCCAAATTTCGATAGCGATCGATTTAGCGTGTATTTGTAGAGGTTTGCCAAAGTTGAAGCGATAGTCCGCTTTGATACGATCTATCAAGCAATGCGTTCTCTGTTTTACATCGCGATCAAAAAGCTGCCATAGGTGAATGTCATTTTTAATTCTTATTACGCCATTTTCCATACGGACCTGTATCCTATGATCCCCGAGCTGATATACATTATCCATTAATAATTTTTCCTTCATTTGGATGAATTACTTGTTCTGTTATAATAGGAAACATCCTCCGAGGCCAAAAATACATAAGTAAAACATACACGGCTCTGATTTGTTTAAGCAAGATAACCATAAATAGAAATAGGAGGACGAGATGGCAAAGTATTCAAAAAAAGCTGGCGAAAAAGTAGCAGAAACTGTGCACGAAATGAAGGAGGGTAAGCTTAAAAGCGGTAGTGGAAAGAAAGTAACCTCCAAAAAACAGGCGGTAGCGATAGGCCTATCAGAAGCTAGAAAAGAAGGTGCAAAGGTGCCTAAGAAGAAGTAACTCACCGCGGTTTGTCCCTAAGTTTCGTCTTATCGGCATTAGCAGAATAGGTTTATCATCTTAATTTATTCTTCTCTAAGTTTTTGTGTTTTCTGTTGTGCCGCTAGCAAACTTGTTTTCAGCAGGGTGCTAAATTGATCGGCATCCGAAAAGACGTCTGGAGAAACAGTTATGGTTGTTTCGTAATATTGATGATTAACATGTCCATTTATGTTAAGTTGCACGCTACCATCAGTGAGATCCTGTTTCGCGTACTGTATATTGGCGACTTCGGGAGTTTGTTCATACGGTTTCATAATGTTCCATTTAAAATTCGAGAAGATATCTCTTAAAACAACAGAGCTGTACTTTTGTGTTGTAAAGATTTTTTCTCTATAAGAAGATACTTTGCTATCTATCGCATTGAAATGCAGGCGAAAAAAAATGAATAAATATTTGCATATTAAAATAATAGCATTACTTTTGTAAAGTCTACAAATTTAGTAGACTTTATTTTATGCAACTATCAAACAACATATTCACCCAGAAGCATTCAGAAAAACGAATGTGTATGCATCCGTTAGAGATGCTTTGTTGTTGTTGATAAATCCTCTCAACGGGTATTAAGCTGCCCAAGATCCAATCGAACTCAATTTATTCACAATTTTTTAATTTTTTGATGATGGCTTTAGCATATCAAACTTTTCAGTTTACAGGTACGCTCACTCAAGAGCAAATTGATTTTTTCAATGCAAATGGATTTATTCATTTTAAACGGTTTTTTAATGAACATGCGGTTGATGCAATCGTAAAGGCTTCCAAGGAAGTGGAAGCGAAATGGCTTGCTGCTAATGTGCAAAAAGTAAATGGCGTACCGATTAAATACGGTACAGACTTGGATGGTAGTGCCATTGTGCAACGTTTTGCTTTTATCAATCAGCACCATCCGGTGCTCCATGAATTATCATTAGATCCCCGATTACAAAGTTTATTGCCATTGGTTGGTGATGGCGCCCGTTTAGGAACCGAAGAAAAAGACGGTATGGTTTTTAACCATTATGTAAATGGTCCTTTAAGTAAATTCACCCAGATGGGATGGCATACGGACGGATTGAGAGATGTTTTTCAAGGTGCTAAACTGAATCCGATGCTGAATGTGGGCATTCATCTTAGCACTTTGCGGAAAGAGAATGGTGGATTACGCATTTTACCGGGTACACATAAACAGAATCTATATCAATTGCTGTTCAGAAAAAAGTACTTCATCTCACATGATACAGATCCCAGTGAACTAGCTGTTTTACCTGAAGCCGGTGATTTAACCATTCACGATGGCAGGCTTTGGCACCGGGTTGCTAAATCGAGTGTAATAGGCGAGTCGAGTAGGAGAAGGGTTATTTACATTCCGATTATTGCTGGAAAATTCGCCCCTAAAGACGAAAACAGTCCGACGCTTTTTTATCAACGATTTTCTGGCTTAGTTAAATAGATTTCTGGCCGTGTGACCGAGCGGCTAGGTTGAGGTCTGCAAAACCTTCTACGGCAGTTCGAATCTGCCCACGGCCTCTCTAAAGGAAAAAACCGCCGACGTCTCCCGACGTCAGCGGTACAAACACACATGAAATACTCAAGTGGCATTTACTTACATCCTCCTGAATAAGATTATTTGCCAACGCGGCTTTTTTCTGAACTATCTAAATCACGTTGCGACATTTTTAATTTCTGGTTACCAAAGTTATAGGTCAGTGTCAAACGGGCAACCCTACTTTCCCATGTATTGAATACGTGTACGTTTAAATTGGCGTAGTCAGTTTTCACGGTATTCGGGCGAGTGTTAAATATATCGGTGACGGCGAGTTTCAATTGTAATTTTTTGTCCATAAAGGATTTGTTTACTCCGAGGTCTAAACCCCATGAAGAACCTATCTGATAAATGCTCCAACGCAAGGGCGATTGATATTGTGCAGTAGCTTCTACACGGAATGTCGAGGTAACATTAAAGGTGTGGTTGCTATTTGCCTGTACTGCAAACTGGCCAAAATCAATGGGAGCGGTAGGAATGTCTGCGCTATATCCTAAGTGCATGGCATTAATATTGGTATTGCTGCTCCACAACTTACCTACTTCCAATGGGATATTTAAATTAACAAAATACACATTTTCGCTGGCAATGTTTTCTCTGGTAACATACAATACATTGGTCTCATCATTTTGGTACATGATTTCTCCAACCATGTCTTTTGTTTTTTGATAACCAGCCGTTAGGTTATACTTCTTTAATAGCGTATAGCTGAGTTCGTAAGAGTTGGTATATGATGGATTTAAGAATGGATTACCTTGTTGGTAACTATAGGGGTCTACATAAAACAGGAACGGGTTAAGGTTGCCATAATTTGGCCGGTTAATGCGTCTGCTATAAGAAATACCCATACTGTGTTTGTCTGACAATTGCTGATTGATGCTTACGTTGGGAAAGAAGCTGGTGTAATTGCGTTCGTTCCGTACATCTAATGTTACAGAATTACCGTCAGAATAAGTGTGCTCCATACGTAAACCGGCCTTAACCTCTGTTTTGTTGATTGTTTGGTTATAGATGGCGTATGCGGCAGTTACCCTTTCCGTATATATAAAGTGATTGGAACGGTTTTCATTGTTTTGCCAATCACCATCGAGCTGATTGAAGAAGCCCATATTATTATCACTTTTTACGCCGCTGTATTTTGCGCCCGCCTCTAATTTACTTTTAGCCGTCAGCGGGTGAGTATAGTCTACCTTCGCTGTTTGTATGTTAATAACTGATGGCATATCGTTCAGTATGTATTCAGGATTGCGCAAATGATCTCCATTGGCTGTATAAAAAAAGTTGTCGTAATAATTGGTGGTGTTATCGTCAAACCTCGAAATGTCTACTTCTGCTACTAATTTTCTACCATTGGTGTCGATGTTGAAGGTGTTATTTAAGTTAAAGGATAAGTTATTGTATTTATTGTTACCTCTGTTTAAGGTTGTAAGCGTAGAGTCTAGTGGCGCATTGAGATCAGAAATCCTGTTGTTGCTGGTGGATTGATCGTTTCCGCTTAGGAAAAAACCGGAAAATAAGGCACTTAATGTGTTTTTTTCGGACGTTTTATAATCAATACCTGCACGCGCATTGCTGCTGGCACGTTTGTTTTGGAAATCAGCAAATTGGTCAAAAACCTTGATGCTTTGTCCAGCACCAATGGTTCTATATAATGCCAAACCATTGTTATAATCACTGTTGACGTAACTATAGTTGCCAAAGACATTGAATTTGCCCGTTTTATGATTGATTTGTAAGGAATTGTTTGATTTATGTGTACGCCCATAACCACCGCTTAAACTTAACGTGCCGTTTGTTCCTTCCATTTCATTCTTTTTCAACTTAATGTTGATGATACCTGAGGTGCCCGCGGCATCGTATTTTGCGGATGGATTTGTGTTCAATTCGATCGACTGTACATTATTACCATCCATGGAACGTAACATATTTGCCAACTGTTCTGCCGAAAGGTAAGTCTGTTTTCCATCGATCATAACGGTTACACCTTGACGTCCCATCAAGCTGATGTTACCATCTTTATCAACACTTACACCTGGCGATCGTTGCAAAATATCCATAGCGGTGTTACCGGCTGCTAAAGCAGTGTTCGCTACATTTACCACCAAAGCTCCATCTTTGCGTTCCACAGTGGGGGTGGTAGCAGTTACAGTGACCTCATTTAAAGCATTGATTTCGGGAGCGAGAATGATATCTGATGCTTTTACAGCCTGCTGTTCAGTACCTACCGTAATGTTTTGGTAGGCTTTACGGTAACCTACCATCGTAGCGTTCAAGATATATTTACCCTCTTTTGTTGGGATGGTGTACATGCCTTTTTCATCACTGAAAACAGAACGTATATAAGATGAATCAGCTGCCCGAAGTAAAACGACAGTTGCCAGATCCACCGGTTGACCACTCGTATCTTTGATAATCCCTTGTATGCTGGTAGATTTATCCTGTGCCGGCACAGTGCTCGTGAATCCTAAAAGCAAAATCAAAAGGATGACAGTACTATTTAGCATGTGGAGTAAATTATTTTCATTATTTGTAATGGTAGTATTCATTGCGTTTGTTTATTGTTTTATCAAAAGTATTTTGAAAAGCATCTTTCTTAAATGCCTATTAGGTGAAACAACTGAACTTTTCGGTAAACAGCCTATTTTTGGAGGTGAATACTTTTATCATGAATGCATTCTTCAGGAAAGAATAGTTTGTTCTATTTTATAAATAAATGATGTATTAATTTTTAAGAATTAGACGTAATGCGGAATCTAAAAGTTGCACCATTTTCGAAATTTTTGGAGAAATGAATAGATGAAGCTTTAATTGGGTATTAGTTGGAAGAAAAGGGAAAATATGAGTCAAAATGACTCATACTTTAACATCAGAGAAATATGGGAGGTCGGAAGTGGATTCGAACCACTCTTAGATCTCTTGCGGAGCTCTGCCTAACCGATCAGCCATCCGACCTTTTTTGCTGTTTCAAAATTATAATTTTAAGCTAAATAGGAGCTACACAATATTGGCACAATAGACTTGAGAAATCCGTGCAGTTAACAGGATAATAGGTTTATATACATAAAACAAAAAAGGCTACGTTTGGAGTGCCCCCAGAAAGTGTCTAACTTTTTGGGGGCAGTGCATTTTAGGTAGCCTTTCTTGTTTTATCTGTTTTCTATCCACTTGCGTGCATTGACAAAAGCTTCCATCCACGGTGAAACTTCATCTTTTCTTCCTGTTGGATAATTAGCCCAATGCCATTGGAAGAGCGAACGCTCAATGTGTGGCATCATCACCAAATGGCGGCCAGAAGCATCGCATAACATCGCTGTGTTGTAATCTGATCCATTTGGATTAGCTGGATACGTTTCATAAGCATATTTAGCAACAATATGATATTGGTCTTCTGTATAAGGTAATTCGAATTTGCCTTCACCATGTGAAATCCAAACGCCCAACGTACTTCCAGCGAGGGTAGAAAGCATGATGGAATTATTTTCCTGTATCGTTAATGAAGTAAAACCGCTTTCATGTTTATGACTTTCGTTATGAAGCATTTTAGGTTTTTCAGCATGATCAGAATTAATAAGTCCTAATTCTATAAAGAGCTGACAACCGTTACAGATTCCTACCGATAAAGTATCCTCACGGTTAAAGAAATTTTCCAACGCTATCCGTGCCCTTTCGTTATACATAAATGCTCCGGCCCAGCCTTTTGCAGAACCTAGTACATCCGAATTGGAAAAACCACCGACAGCACCGATAAACTGAATATCCTCCAATGTCTCTCGTCCGGAAATTAAATCGGTCATATGCACGTCCTTTACATCAAATCCTGCCAAATACATGGCATTTGCCAGTTCCCGCTCGGAGTTGCTTCCCTTTTCACGTAACACAGCAGCTTTCGGTCTCGGTCTTGAACCGTCTATTAACGGTTTTTTTCCATCAAATTGCGCTGGAAAACGATAGTTAAGTAGATGATTTTTGTAGTTATCAAAACGTTCTTTTGCCTTTTGTTTACCACTTTGTTTCTGATCTAAAAGGTAAGAAGTCTTAAACCACACATCACGAAGATGATCAATAGATAGGCTTAAAGAATTCTCCTGTCCGTTTTTGATCGTAAGCGTTGCGTCTGTATGCACTTCCCCAATTTTATGGAAAGCAATGGCTTTGTTGTTAAGCTCCTGTTCAACTATTGCATCTGCTTGGAAAACAATACCGATATTTTCGGAGAATAAAACTTTTATAAGGTCAGTCTCACCTAAAGATGATAGATCAATATGGGCTCCTAAACCGCGATCCGCAAAACACAATTCTAATAGCGTAGTAATTAATCCACCACTACCCACATCATGTCCAGCTTGAATTTTATCTGATTGAATCAATTGTTGAACGGTATCGAAAGCAAGTTTAAATTGATCCGCATTTAATACATCCGGAGCTTCGTTTCCAACGCGATTTAGAATCTGGGCAAAGGAGGATCCACCAAGCTTATAGGTGTCTCCCGAAAGATTAATATAATAGATGGCTCCGCCATTCTTCTGGAGAACGGGCTCTACCACTCTAGTGATATCATCACAGTGTGCCGTTGCCGAGATGATTACTGTTCCCGGAGCAATCACATCTCCGCTAGGATATTTTTGCTTCATGGATAACGAATCTTTTCCCGTAGGGATGTTGATTCCCAGATCTATAGCAAAATTCGAACAGGCCTTCACGGCATCGTATAAACGGGCATCTTCCCCTTCATTTTTGCAGGGCCACATCCAATTTGCCGAAAGCGAAACGCTGTGTAATCCGTCTTTCAGTGGCGCCCAAATAATGTTCGACAAAGATTCGGCTATGGCATTACGACTTCCCGCAGCAGCATCTATTAAGGCCGTTAAGGGCGAGTGTCCAACGGATGTTGCGACCCCATCTTTGCCTTGAAAATCGAGCGCCATAACACCGCAGTTATTTAAAGGTAATTGCAATGGCCCAGCACATTGCTGCTTGGCTACACGGCCGCCAACGCAGCGGTCAACCTTATTAGTTAACCAATCTTTACAGGCTACTGCCTCTAACTGCAGTAACTGTTCAAGATAAATTTCAATATTTTGCGCATCGTAACTAATCTCCTGATATTGCCTATGGATGGTTTTATCTTCCATAATCACTTTAGGCGAACTACCGAACATATCTTTTAAAGATAAGTCCATGGGAGCAGAGCCATTGGATGTGGAAGCTATAGTAAAATGATGATTACCGGTAACATTGCCTACCGTATACATTGGAGAACGTTCGCGTTCAGCAATTTTTTTCAACCTTTCCAAGTGCTCTTCACCAATGATCAATCCCATTCTTTCTTGTGACTCATTGCCAATAATTTCCTTGGCAGATAGGGTAGGATCGCCAACAGGAAGTTTATCAAGATCTATACTTCCTCCTGTGCTCTCTACCAATTCTGATAAACAGTTTAGATGTCCTCCGGCACCGTGATCATGTATAGATACGATGGTGTTATGATCACTTTCCACCATACCGCGTACTGCATTTGCAGCTCTTTTTTGCATCTCCGGGTTGGAGCGTTGAATAGCATTTAACTCAATACCCGACCCAAATGCACCGGTATCTGCTGAGGATACCGCTGCACCGCCCATTCCAATACGGTAATTTTCGCCACCTAAAACAACAATTTTATCACCGGCTTTTGGTTCTAATTTCTTGGATTGATCTGCCTTGCCATAACCTACACCTCCTGCCAACATAATCACTTTATCGAAACCTAACTTACGCGCATCTTCCTCATGTTCGAAAGTAAGGACAGAGCCCGTAATAAGCGGTTGCCCAAACTTGTTTCCAAAATCAGAAGCCCCATTTGATGCTTTGATCAGGATGTCCATTGGTGTTTGGTATAACCAATCGCGCTCCTCCATTGCCTTTTCCCAAGGTCTGTTCTCTTCTAGGCGCGAAAAAGCAGTCATGTAAACAGCTGTTCCGGCTAAGGGTAAGGATCCCTGACCACCTGCCAACCGATCTCTAATCTCACCACCTGAACCTGTAGCTGCACCATTGAAAGGCTCTACAGTGGTAGGGAAATTATGCGTTTCGGCCTTGAGTGATATAACAGAATCAAATTCTTTTATCGTGTAATAATCGGGTTCATCGGCTCTATTAGGAGCAAACTGTTGTAGTTTGGGGCCCTTGATGAAGGCAACGTTGTCTTTATAAGCAGAGACAATATCGTTGGGATTCTCTTCAGATGTTTTGCGGATCAGTTTGAATAAGGAGGTGCTTTGCTCCTCGCCATCTATAATAAAAGTACCATTAAATATTTTATGCCGGCAATGTTCTGAATTTACTTGCGAAAAACCAAAAACTTCCGAATCGGTAAGCTTTCTCCCAAGCTTTTCTGCCAGTTTATTCAAATAATCTACTTCTTCATCACTTAATGATAAACCTTCTTGCTGATTATAAGCAGCAATATCATCAATTTCTAAAATCGGCTCCGGTTGTATATGAATAGTAAATATATCTTGATTGAGCTCCGGATATTTCTGAAACAACATAGGATCAAAATCTTCAAAATCAGTCTCAACAGCAGTGAATTCCTCCATTCTGAGGATATCTGAGATGCCCATGTTCTGGGTTATTTCAACAGCGTTGGTGCTCCAGGGTGTAACCATGGTAGCCCTTGGGCCAATGAAAGTTGTTTTAATGACTTTCTCATCGAGAGCCTCTGCTCCGCCAAATAACCAAGTCAATTTTGAAATTTCTGAGGAGGTTAAGTTCCGCTCTATTTGTAAAGCAAAAAGTGTTTGGTGATGGTTTTTGAAGAAGTAAATCATGTTTTTATATAAGAAACGCAAAATTAGCTAAAATTGCTTTTATATGCAATGTTAAGAGCAATGTTTTGGCTTAAATTACATAAGTCGGACACCTGGTATTTTTACTGTTTTGTTTGGAATAAAAAGGTACTTGGCTATGGACAAGGTTGTACCTGCTTTTACACAGCTCTGACTGTTTTTTGGAACCAAGCAAAGGTCAGTCGAAGCTGCCTCGAAGCTGTCCCGACTCAGGTACGAACCAGTGTGCCAGGAGAGAGCCACCCAAGTGAAAGAAAAGTGCAAGAAATAACGGACTTTAAACGGATTTTGTACGGACTTTTAACGGACTTTGTGCGCTTAATTGAAAGGTTTTAGATAGCATAGAAAAATTACCGAAGCCTCCTTCCGGAAAGCATTCCTTTGGGGTTAGAAATTATAAGGAGGGAATGGTAACACCATTCCCTTCAGGATTTTAAAAAGGATGGTTATCAATTTTGGCGTTGCACCAAACCTTTCCAGTAACTAAACCCAATACAAAGTTACGCAATGTTGATTGGATATGCAAAAGGTTATATGCTAGCTGTAAAGGCGGCCTACCACGTAATCAATCTGGTTTGTTTATCAAAGGGTGCAGGGAGGTGAACCAAAAGGTTTTTAAAAGTCTGGCTTGATAAGCCAGACTTTTTTAGGTTCATATATTGATTTCAATGTTGTAATTCCATTTTCATGGCATCTATAATATTTCCTGTTCCTGAATACGTAATAATATAGCTGTGTAAATAAGTTGCTGTAGGCTCATTCTCTTCGGAGAAAAGGATATCCATATATCGAATATATTCATAATTACGTTCCAGTCTTTTGTCCGTCCATGCATTTTGAAAAGATCTGATCTGTAATTTTTTTAAGTTTGCTTCTTTAGGCAATTTATCTGGATGCTGCAAAAAATAATTTTTCAGGTGATATGTGAAGTTTTTTAAAGGCTGATAATTTTCCATAACACTCGTTTTTGTAATGGTAAAACTAACTATTGTTTCAAAATCCTGTTGACACATAAAATTTACAATTAATCGTAAAAAATTGAGTAAGGCTATAAAAGTTGCATGCGTTAATGGTATATTTTGCAATATTTTGCAAAATTGCTTTTATTTGCATAGCGGATTTCGTTTGATATGAAAGTAGAAAGAAGAATGATGACCAAGGCACGGTGGGCTACGCAGTGGATTTTTCTGGTTTGTGGACTTGGTATTGCTAGTTGGGCACCTATGGTGCCTTATGCAAAGGAAAGACTAAATCTCAATGATGCAGATTTGGGGCTTCTGTTGCTATTGCTAGGCGGAGGGGCGATCACCATGATGCCTATTACAGGTTTTCTTACAAACCGTTTTGGAAGCCGTATTGTGATTTTATACGCATCTTTGGTAATGGCTATCACTTTACCGTTGCTGTTATTGATGGATGCTATTTTAGCAATGGGGATTACGTTATTTATCTTCGGCTCGGCTGTCGGTACAGTAGATGTAGCCATGAATGCACACGGTGTACAGGTTCAGAATGCCTATAACAGGCCAATTATGTCTTCTCTACATGGCTTGTTCAGTGTTGGGGGCCTATTAGGTTCTCTGGGTTTGGGTTTTCTCATGAAGTTAGGATTGGAACCAGTAATCGCAGCGGTCAGTATTTCCATGTTACTGATCTTTATTGTTCTCACTCAATATGTTCATTTATTCACCGCAATACTAGAAAAAAAAGTGATGAAAGAATTTTTGTTGGAGAGTCACTCCAATAATATAAATGCGTTTTCATGGCTGAGAGGAAGTGTGATTTTTCTAGGACTTATGTGTTTTGCTGTCTTTCTTTCCGAGGGTGCCATGTTGGATTGGAGCGCTGTTTTTTTGCTCGAGAATAAAGGTATTGACGCGGAATTAGCGGGAGCCGGTTATGCTGCTTTTTCTATAGCCATGGCTGCTATGCGTTTGTTGGGAGATAAACTTGTTGCGCGTTTAGACGGTAAAAGGGTGGTTGTGGGAGGAAGTCTCTTAGCCGCTTTTGGATTGTTTATTGCGGTTCTCACACCATGGGTGGGAAGTGCATTACTGGGTTTTGTCATGCTCGGTTTAGGCGCGGCCAATATCGTTCCTGTTTTCTTCAGCGAAGGAGGACGATTAAAAGATGTTCCTCCAACGGTGACGATTCCTGCCATTACTACCATGGGGTATGCGGGACAATTAGCGGGGCCAGCGATGCTGGGTTTTATAGCCTATCGTTTTTCCCTTCCAGTGGCCTTGGGTTTCATCGGCTTATTGCTCTTGATGGTAGCGCTGGCTTATGGGTTTAAAAGAGAATCTAAAGAGGAAAAATAAAAACAACTATATATGATTGACACTGGGCTAAATATACACTGTATTATATTTGACTGTGATGGAGTATTGGTAGATACAGAAACAATCATGATTTCGGTACTTTTGGAAATGGCCGAAGCATCCGGCGCGAAGATGGAACTAGAAGAAGCCGTCAGGATGTTTAGTGGACGGCAGATTTTGGAAACCATCAGCATGTTGGAAAAGTTGGCACATGCACCCTTCCCGGAAAATTTTGAGCAGCAGTTTAGACAGAAAGCTTATGAGCGATTTAAGACAGATGTGAAACCAATAGAGGGAGTGAAGGATTTGCTTCAATCGTTGGAAGTACCTTATTGTGTTGCGTCAAGTGGTCCGAGAGAGAAAATTGAGCTTAATTTAGGGCTAACCGGCTTATTGACGTTTTTTGAAGCAAATAGAATTTTTAGCTCTTATGAGATAGGAAGCTGGAAACCAGACCCTGGAATTTTTTTGCATGCAGCCAGGGAAATGGGGTATAAACCTCATCAATGTGTTGTTATCGAAGACAGTTTGGCAGGTGTGGAAGCCGGTATTAAAGGAGGCTTCCGTGTATATGGTTTAACCAATGGTCAGAACCAGCAGGAATTGGAAGCCAAAGGAGCCTATGTTTTCGATCGTATGAAAGAGTTGCCGGGTTTATTGGGATTATAGAGGGAAGTGATTATAGCAATTATTTATGTTAAAGGAAGAACGTTTTGATCATATACTGAAACTACTCGGTGAAGAGGAGAGGGTTACTTATGAAGTATTGGCGCAACAGCTAAAGGTGTCTGAGGATACCGTAAGACGTGATATAGAAGTTCTAAATAAAAGTGGTTTATTGTCGAAAGTAAGAGGTGGGGCTATCTCACGTGCAAAGAATCCATTAAGTTTTCAAGATCGTTCTTCCTATCTAAATGATGGGAAAAATATTATTGCTCTTAAAATTCAGCAGTTTATACAGGATGGACAAACGCTGTTTATGGATGGAGGTACAACCATGTGTATGGTAGCTTCACATTTTCCGTTAGATATTCATTTACGGGTAATTACCAACAATGTCGCTTTAGTGCCTACGTTAGCAAAATGTAAAGGGATTGAAACGATCGTATTGGGTGGTATCTATAATCGACTAACGGAAACCAACGTCGGTATGGTGACGTGTAGCGAGGTAACTAATTATGTGGCAGATGTTTATTTAATGGGAGTCTGTGCTGTAGAAAGTAAATATGGCATCACAGCGGCTATTCAAGAAGATGGAGACGTGAAACGGGCCATGCTGAAAAGTTCGGCAAAAATAATTGCACTTAGTAATGGTGAAAAGCTTGGCCGTACAGATTGTTTCAGGGTATGTAATATAACTGACATAGATCTGCTTGTTACGGATTTACCAAGCGACGACAAAAAGTTAGATCCTTTTAGAAGTTCCGGAATACAACTTGTTTAGATGTTATATGCCAGCTTTCTTTTATCTATATCTAAAAAATATCTGTGCTGTACCCGAAAATTCCATAGATATAGCACAGATACAATATAAGATGGCATTGGGGTGGAATGTATAAATCGTTAGCGAAAATAAAATGATTACAAGGTGATTTTTTCTCCCGTTTTGCAGGCTTTATAGATCGCATCAATAACCTTAAGATCTCGAACACCTTCTTCGCCATCAACTGGAGCTATCGGCTTCTTGCCGTCTTGAATGATTGCTGCCATTTCTTCCATTTGTATGGTTTGGTGCGTAACATGTGCTTGCGTTAAAGGTCCAGCATGCGTTCTTCCTTCAATCGGTCCATAACCAGTGGAGGGTAATAATTCCGCAAATCCTTTTTCGCCATTTAAAAAGAATCGATCAAGATTATTCATGCTATAGGTAGAAAGGCAGGAAGCTACGGCGCCACTTGGAAAACCCAGCTGAAACTGGATGGTTTCATCGACGCCGTCTTTAAACTTCTGTGTGTCGGTTTTCGTTTCCTGTGCCGTGACCCAAATTGGTTCTTCTCCGATCATATAACGTGCTCCATTAATGGAGTATATACCGATATCCATTAAAGAACCACCGCCCGCTAATTCTTTACTTAATCTCCATTGATTAGGATCGCCGATTTTAAAACCGGATAAGCCCTGAAAAAAAAGAGGTTTCCCAAAATCTCCTGCTTTTCGCATACGGATAACTTCTACTGTTTTTGGTTCGAAATGCATGCGATAGCCAACAAGTAAATGTACATTTGCATTTTTACAAGCATCAACCATTTCTGCTCCTTCTTTTGCGTTCAGAGCCATGGGTTTTTCGCAGATGACATGCTTGCCTGCTTTGGCCACCCTAATTGCTTGGTCGTGATGAAGTGCATTTGGTGTTATAATATATACAGCGTCGATATCCGGGTTGTCCTTAATTGCATCGAAATTTTCGTAGTTGTAACAGTTTTTATCGGGTATGCCGTACTTACCTTGCCAATCTTTAACTTTTGAGGGTGTACCGCTGATGACACCCACGAGTTTTGCTCGTTTACAATCTTGCATCGCTTCTGCCACGCGGCTCCCATATCCTCCTAATCCCATAATAGCAACCCTTAACGGGGTCTTGTCCTGTGCATATTCAGTAAAAGAATGAACCTCGGCGAAATAACTCGACATTAAAGGCAATGAGGCTGCTGATACAGCTAACTTTTGTATAAAAGCTCTACGTGAATCCATAATGTAATGTGTTTGTAATGGTTTAAATTCTCTTTTTTAGAAACAATAAATATATATATAAAGTTTGATTTTTATAGCGTTAAATGATAATGTCGCAATATAACCCCTAATCTGTGAACTTCATACGCCTCCATTTAACAAGGATGCTTGTATGCCTGTAAGCGCAAACCAGACTAATTGAACAATAAAAAATAAGCAAGATAGCAACGACAAAAAAACAGTGGTTACAGTAAAAAACACAGTAGATGTTCCCATTCAAAAGATATGAAGAGTATGAACGGAACCCTTACGGAGACTCCTGTTTTTGTATAATATTGCCTATTAGAAATGCACTGTTTCCTAGTTGTGATGCGCATTGTGTAAAATGTAAATAACATTGCTTTTTTTTCTTACCTAGTGTGATTGACCGATTGCATAAATGAATTTAGATCGTGTAAAATGTCGGCGCTAAGATTAACTTTAGGTAATAAAATTGTGAAATAATGCTGATTAGATATGCATTTCTTTATGGAAATGCATATTCCCCACATAAAAACAGGAAAATTCCTGTTCCTTTATGTGCTTTTTCCTCTAGTATAAAAGTTGTCAGTGCCGTTTCTTTGTATAACAATTTGATTGTACTACCAACTAAATGAGAAAACTATGGATAAGCACTATGGCGAAATTATCGAAAGAACAATTAGGCGCAATGGATATAGCATTAGCGAATTGGCCAGATTAATGAAAATAAATAGAAGGTCTATTTATAATTGGTTTAACCAGCCAAAATTTAAACCGGAAATAATATTTAAAATTGGCTGTGCATTGAAACACGATTTTTCAACCGAGTTCCCGGAACTATTTTCTTCTGACGAATTTCAGAAAGCATTCAACAATAGTAAATTGCTGAATACTGAATTCTTGGTAGAAGAACGGGAGAAAATTAACTATTGGAAAGATAAATACATTAACTTATTGGAAGAGTATAACCAAATCTTATCCATAAATAATGGACAATTCAACCAGATGACCTATTCTACCTTGTAAAAACAAATTCAGGGATGGTTTACAATAATCATCCCTTCTTTTTCTAAAATCAACGAATTTCCCACTAATTTTTTGATTGGCCTGCTACCCTCACATTAAATTTGCGATCATGCATTTATCATTTTTGTTTATCTTTTAATTTTTCGGAAAAACGCTTTATTTCTTTATACTTGTAAACACATTATTAAACCGTTTTAGTTCTGTATTAAAAATTAAAAATCGACATTATGATTCGCTATGCTACCCGAATTGCCTTAATAGCCGCTCTTGGCGGGTTTTTATTTGGTTTTGAAACGGCTGTTATTTCAGGTGCAGAGAGTACAATACAGGCGGTTTGGAGCTTGGACTCCTTTTGGCTTGGTTTTACAGTCGCAGCAAGTCTGATCGGTACGGTTATAGGATCTCTTCTTATTGGTAATTTAACGCAAAAATATGGCAGAAAGAGCATTTTAGTGTTTATTGCACTGTTTTATCTGTTATCGGCAATCGGATGCGCATCAACGTCTTTTTGGATAATATTTGTCGTGTTTAGGTTTTTAGGAGGTATCGCTGTCGGTGCCTCTTCTGTTGTAGGTCCGATGTATATTGCAGAAATATCACCCGCAAAAAACAGGGGGCGCTTAGCAGGCATGTTCCAATTAAATATTGTTGGTGGAATTCTTATTGCTTATTTAACGAATTATTTGCTTGCTGGTTTTGGTGGAGAGGACTCATGGCGTTATATGTTGGGGATTATGGCTTTCCCGGCTTTGATTTTCGTAATACTATTGAAATTTATACCAGAAAGTCCACGTTGGTTGGTGTTGAAAGAACGGGACAAAGAGGCAGAATTGATCTTTACGCGGTTGGGGCAGGAGGGCGCCAGCGAACTGATAAGGGAAGAACATCAACTGGCAATGAGGGGAACTAAAGAAAGTTTATTTAACGGGAAGTATAACAAGCCTATTTTTTATGTTATTCTTTTGGCTATGTTCAATCAGTTGTCGGGTATAAATGCTATTCTTTATTATGCTCCTAGAATATTTGAAATGGCTGGATTTAATAAAGCTGACGCATTTCAGCAATCAGTATATGTTGGTTTGGCTAATTTTACTTTTACTGCATTGGCCATGACGGTTATCGATAAATTCGGAAGGAAAAAACTTTTGCTTACCGGTGCGGCGGGAATGGTGGTATTCCTTGGATTAACCGCTGTAGCATTTAGTAATCCGGAAGTTGCAGATAAAAAGGTTATTTATTATTTAATTGGCTTTATTGCATTTTTTGCTTTTTCACAGGGTGCTGTCATATGGGTTTTTATTTCGGAGATATTTCCCAATTCGGTAAGATCACAAGGCGGATCTCTCGGTAGTTTCACTCATTGGATTATGGCAGCCATTATCTCTTGGGTATTTCCTATCATTGTGGAGGGGAGCGCATTGGGTGGATTTTACTCGTTTATTTTCTACGCACTTATGATGCTTGTGTCGTTTTGGTTTATTTGGCGTGTTATGCCCGAAACGAAAGGAAAATCCTTAGAACAGATTCAGAAGGAACTGGGGATTTAATGAAAAAGAAGGTGTCTAAAAAGCCCATTGCCGTCATATCGAGTGTAGCGTAGCGAAATCGAGATATCTGTTAATGAATCAATTGCAAATTAACGATTTAACTTCGTTGAGCCTTCGGGTTCTCCGCTCC